>VOFC01001413.1_pt1 | contig 934000 bp, 914 predicted proteins | sample 5384161 | NCBI WGS metagenome assembly VOFC01 (sample SAMN12384722, study PRJNA508395) | human gut metagenome | isolation source: healthy gut B | host: Homo sapiens | reverse complement strand
CCGGGGTATTCCCGGCCATGAAAAAAGCCGCCATTTCTGGCGGCAGGTTACATACTTCGGGACACTTTGTCCCAAAGCCCTATTTATGCAAAGGCGTCCGGATCGTCGATGTCATCATAATTGAGGATGTCCTCGTCCTCGCTTGTGAGCCCATCGTCCGGCACAGCCACGGCATACACCTCACACAGCTCGTCCGGCCCGGGCCGCCTGCGGCGGTTAATGAGCCGGTCAAGGTCAAAGGCGTTTTTCTTTTTGTCGGCTTCAGCCGTATATCGGTAGTTCGGGTGCTTTTTCAAATCGTATTTCGGGGAGTAGAACGGGGGCAGGCCCCGAAGCTGCAAAATGCACTTATCGCCGGGCATGGTAGCCAGTTCGCTGGGGGTCATCAGCTCCCGGCCCAGCCGCTGGGTATTTTGGCTGTAGCTTTCCGACTGGCCACGGGAGCGGCTGTCGGTCTGCATGGAGATGGTGGCCTTGCCCAGCCAGTTCTCGGATATTTCCTTGATGGTGCTGGCCTCACGGCCTCCGAGGAATATCACGCTGTCCATATTTCCCAAAATGGTTTCGGCGTGTTTATCGTAAATCGCCTTACACTGAGCCAACTGCTGATAGAACAGCGTCAAGCTGATCTCACGGGAACGGATGACAGCCACGATCTTTTCAAGCTGGGGAACCTGCCCCGTGTTGGCCGCCTCGTCCCACAGCACCCGCACATGATGGGGCAGCCGGCCCCCGTGAACATTGTCCGCCCGTCTCACACAGGAGATTGAACATCTGCGAAAAGGCCAGCGCCACAAGAAAGTTGTAGGTTTGCGTGGTGTCCGAAATGATAAAGAACACCGCCGTTTTCCGATCCCCGATGCGGTCAAGCTCCAGCTCGTCATAGGCCATGACCTCCCGAAGCTGGGGAATGTCAAAGGGAGCCAGCCTTGCGCCGCAGGAAATAAGGATCGACTTCGCTGTTTTGCCGCTGGCCAATTTGTACTTTTTATACTGCTTGACCGCAAAGCAATCCGGCTTTCGCTTTTCCAGGCCCACAAACATATAGTCCACCGCGTTCATAAAATCCTCGTCATCCTCCTTGACCTCCATGCCGGAAATCATATCCACCAGGGTATTCATGTTCCGATCCTCGGCGGGCCCCTCGAAAATGATGTAGGCAATCAGGGCGCAGTACAAAAGCGTTTCCGATTTCGTCCAGAATGGATCGCCCTCCTTGCCCTCGCCCTTGGTGTTGGAAATCAGGGCATCCACGAATTTCAGAATGTCGGCCTCGTTGCGGATATACGCCAGCGGGTTATAGTGCATGGATTTTGTGAAATCAATGGAATTGAACACCTTGATCCGATACCCACGCTTTTGCAGGAAGTGGCCCACCTGCCCGAGAACGCCTCCTTTGGGATCGACACACACATAGCTGCATCCGCCGTTTTTGTCTGCGCTGGCCTGCAAAATCTGCGGGGTAAGCCAGAACCGGGTTTTGCCGGAGCCGGACGAGCCGATCACACAGGCATTGAGGTTGCGGGCGTTGGCCGGATTTTTCGGGCGGGTATTCATGGTAAGGAACTCCGTCCCGGTCAGAATGATGTTGTTTTCAAACTTTGGATCTACGAAAGGGGCTATATCTTTCGGACAGCCCCAACGGGCTGATCCATACTCCTCATCCCGCCGAAATTTTTTGGCGTTTTTGCTTTTCACATAGACCATTACCCGGAACGCCACAGCCCCCACAATGCCAACGAGCCAGTCAAAGGGAGCGAGCCCCGGGGCAAAGTTGGCAAAGGCCGGGCCAATGGTCTGGCCCAGCCCCATGAGCTTATGAGCAAAATCCGCACCCGCCGCCAGACGGTAGGCCGTCCCCAGCTTGAGAAAGGCCCACAGGACAAACAGATACGGGATGTTGGGAATAAGGTATTTTTTGATGCTATCGTTCTTCACGAACCACCTCCTTTGTCCGTTCCTGTGTTTTGGGCGGTTCCTTTACAAGCTGTTCCGCCGCTTTTTTGAGTTGTTCCCGGATGGGGATGCGGCTGGATTTTGACTGTTCCAGCAGCCTGCGGGAGTACCGCTCAAAACAGGCGGTAATTGCATCCGCCTGTCCTGCCTTGAAAAACAGCAGGTATTTGTCCGGCCCGGTTTTGTAAAAGGCATAGTCCACATGAAAACGGCGGGCCATACGGTCAAAGAGCTTCGGGGCCTCCACCTCGATGCTGTTCACATTTTCGCCGTGGGCCATGAGCTTTTTCACGCTCTGCCTGCCGTGGGGCCTTTGGGCTTTCTTATGCCGTTTGGCGATCTGGCGGCCCGCCGCCCGGAGCACATAGGCCAGCCCCCGGGCTGTCAGCTTGCTGGCCCGGACAGAAATCGCTATGGAGCTCCGGGAAATTTCCTCATCAATCAGTTACACCGCCTCCTTTCGCCTTGGGACAAATTGTCTCGAAGTCCCGTTACCGTTCCTCATGGTGTTTTTCAGCCAGCCGCCGGAACCCCTCCTTTGAGGAACCGTCAATAATTTCTTGATAAGCGGCCATCTGCTCCCGGATCGAAAGCTGGGGGTAAGCAAAAACCCTGTGTTCAGCGGGGATGTCCTGGGGGCCGTGGTAGACCTCCCGGAAATCGTCACTTACCTTCGTCACATAGCCGCCCGGTGCAAAGTGTCCGTTTTCGTTGATGGAAATGTCCCGCCCGTATGCTTCAAAGTCAAAGTAGGGTTTTATATTGTCCGGCACTTCGAGACTTTCCATATCCTCCACATAAAGGCGGCCCAGCATTTCCTCATTGTCCACGCCGGGATGAAAGTCGTAGCAGTCCAGATTTTGCGTAAGGTTGATCAAGTCCTGCACCGAGCCACAATGCTGGCCGCTGTCCATAACCGCCTCCAGCGTTTCCCGTTCTGATGGGGAGAGCTCCTTCAGCAGATGGGCCAGGTGGTTGAGCTCGTCAATGTTTTCATACTCGCCCAGATAGTCATAAAGGCCGAGAATGTCGCTGTCAAAGGAGATAATAAAGTATTCCTGGCAGCGCACCCCGTCCACGCCGATCCGCTTTAAGAGGGACTGCACCTCCTCCGTGTTGGTGGGGAAATGCAGCGTTTCCCCCACCAGATGCCCCGCACTGTAAAGGGCAGGATTTGAAATGAAAGCCTCAAAAACAGACTCCATCAGCGTTTGCCCTGTCCCTTGACGGTCAGGATGCCCTCAAGGGTGGTGGCGGTAATTCCCAGCCGCTGGGCCACGGCAATATCATTTTTCATGGCCTCGGTCATGGTGTGGCCGCAGACCACCAGCACATGGGAGCGGCGGAGCAGGTCACGGCCCATGTCGATGCCGCTTTTATGCTCCTCGGGTACTGCGTCATTGAGAAACAGGGGCAGATAAAGGGGCGGGCAGATCGGGGAAAAGCCTGCCTCATAAACCGCCCGGCAGTAGCGGGCGGCCTGTTCTGCGTTTTCACTGTCGCCGCCAAGCCATGCGGCGGTAATGTATGCAAGGGGACGCTTCATAGTCAATACCTCCGATATTTTAATAAGAAAGTTCAGCCCAATCCCCCCGCCCTTTCCCAATCATGGGAAAGGGGGCGGCTCTGGAGGATATACCCCCGCCGCTTGCCGGGGAAATAGCACAGCCGGGGCAGACCGTCAAGGGCAGGCCGCCGTAAAACGGCGGTGCGATGCACCCTTGACAGCCCGCTCCCGGCTGTACGAAAAAACAGGCGGCGACGGGGGATATATACCACCAGAGCCATGATGCGGAGGGCAGGGCCCTCGGGACAAAATGTCTCGAAGTGGTTACTTGTCCTGCTCCATCTTTTTCGGAGCCTTCGCCAGTTCGGGCGGCTGTTTCTCTTTCCACTCGTCCAGCAAAGTCATGATCTGCTCCTTCATTTTGGCGGGAGTGGCCTCCTTGCCAAAATACTTTTCCAGTTCAGCGGTAGAAATAATCACGCCTCGATCCTCCTTTTTCTTTTCTGATAAGATGCCATCAATGACATCACCATTGAGTTTCCCGTCCTTGTCCAGCTCCCGGAGCTTTTTCGCCTGGGCCAGAGAGGGGGATGCCTGTTCTCCGTCAATGGAAACAGCGATCAGCCGCTGGTTTTTGGGGCGGATATAGGAAATCTCCACAGCGGGCATAAAGCCCATTTTTTTATCGTCCACCTTGTCCAGCAGTTCCGGCACAAGGGAGTTCAGCCGCAGATAACGCATGACCTTTTTATAGTTCATGTCGTGCGCCTCGCCCACGATCTCAACGGAGCGTTTTCCAATATCGCCCTCGGCCACATTTTTCAGCCGCCCGCCCTGGTGCTTGATGTCCTCCACTTCCAGCTCCAACAGGGCGGCCAGTTCGCTGGGGAGCGTCTGATCCCTCTGCTTGTTGCTGTCCTTCATAGCCTGTACCGCCTCGTGGTCAGTCATTTCCCGGACGATAAAGGGCATTTCCTCCAGCCCGGCCAGCTCACAACCATGATGGCGGCGATGGCCCGCCACGATCTCATAACCGTTGCCATCCTTTTCCGGGCGGGCAAGACCAGGAACCATTACGCCGTTTGCCTTGATGGACGCTACCGTTTCCTGCATTTTGGCATCGTCCCGCACCTTAAACGGGTGGGGGCGGAATGTGTGGAACGGATGCATTTCGGAAAGTTTCAGATAGACCAGCTTTCCTTCCTCCACAGGACGGGGCGGAGCGGCTGGCTCAGGCGGAGCCTGTTCCGGGGCCGGAGCCGCATTTTCGGGTGGGGCCTTTTCGGGTTCCGGGGCAGCTTTAACCTCCGCAGCCTTTTTCCCACTTCGGGACAATTTGTCTCGCTTAGTCGGCGTGGCCTCGCCGGGGGCCGCCTTATCCGCCTTGGGTGGGCGGCCCTTGCGGGGCTTCGCCGCCTCCTTGCCAGCAGGCTCCGCTTTTTCCTCTTTTGGGGGACGGCCCCGACGGGCCTTTTTCGGTTCATCATCCCCAGCGGCTGGAGGTTCCTCCTGCGTTTTCTCCTCCGGCTCTTTTGCCGCCTCCTCTTTTTCTACCTCGGCCCGGGCTGTCTGCCGCTTTTCATTCATCAGCTCATTGATTTTGTCAAAGGACACCACCACATCACCGGGCTCGGGCTGGGCAGGCCCCTCCTGCTGGGGTGTGGGAGCGGCAGTTTGTTCGGGAGCCGGAGCCTGGGGCTCGTCAGCCGTAACAGGAGCGGGAGCCTCCGGGAGCTTCTCCTCACCGGGGCCTGTGTTCAATTTTTCATCTGCCATTCACTATCCTCCTTTTCGTGAAAGTTGCACAATTTTGCGGGTTAAATTTCTGTAATTATTTTTCCGCCTCCTTCCGGTCTATCCACGCAAAAAAGCCGCCCGATTTGAACGCCGGACGGCTTTTTGTGTAATGTGATAGATCAAATATTATTTTTTCTGGTTTGTAGGCTCCGAAAAGCCTTGTATTTACAGCGTTCCTAATAGGAAACAATCATATGCAATAAGGAAAAAACTCCCTGAATACGGACGATAATCCGAGCATTTTTAAAAACACGAAAGAAATTACGCCCATAACAACGGCACAGCAAAGAGATGCCGTCAATACCTTGAAATCAACAAACTTTCTTTTCATAATTCACCTCAAAATTTTGTAATAAAAATGGCATAAAAAAAAAGCCAATGCCCCTGTATAAAACAGAAGTCATCAGCAAAAGCGGTTTCGGAAAAATCCGTGGGAGAACCTCATTCCCATACATATATTATGCATTTATGGATATAGTATATACTGTACCGACAAAAAATGCAAGAGCAAAAAATAAATTTAAAAAATTTAAAAATAGGTGTTGACAAATAGAGAAAGATGTTGTATTATAATTATGCGAAAGGTTAGCGATAACTAACTTAAAGCAAGAATCTTTCCATTATTGTAATTGTGCCTCTATAATTACAGAAATAAATGTAAATCAACGCCTGTAAGGGCGTTAATTATGAAATAATAGTTAGTTAAAGCTAACTAAAAGGAGTATTATGTCTGAAGAAATTTTAGTCCGCCACTGCTCACCGACATTGGCGAATATAAAAACAGGAAATTTGGTTAATTGCCGAATTGACAGCGTATATAGGCTGAAAAAAGATATTATCTCCCTAAACTCTGTTCTCAACGCAAAAGGTGTGTCAATCCGTGTACTGTACTGTTCGTCCGAAAGAGCGTTGATTTATGTTTATCGTCCGGAAAAATTAAACGCAGATATGCAAAACGGCAAAAACAAAAAGTTTTTAAATTCAATAGGGTATAGAGGAACTACCAATGATGAGCTTATAAACGAGCTTTCGGCAAGAGTTTATTCTTGCGGCGGATTTCCTCACGAGATAGGATTGTTTTTAGGCTATCCGATTGACGATGTAATAAGTTTTATTGAAAATAAAGGAAAAAACTTTAAATGCTGCGGATGTTGGAAAGTATATCACGATGAAGATAATGCTAAAAAGACATTTGAAAAGTACAAAAAATGTACTAATATATACTGCAAAAAATATTTGCAGGGTTCGTCGCTTAAACGACTTACCGTATAAATTTACAAAGGAGTAATTAATTTATGAGTAAAATAGCAGTAGTGTTTTGGAGTGGAACAGGCAACACAGAGGCAATGGCTGACGCTGTTGCAGAGGGCGCAAAAGGCGCAGGCGCAGAGGTTTCTGTATTTAATGTAACAGATTTTTCTGCAGATAAAGTAGACGAATTTGACGCAATTGCATTCGGTTGCCCGGCAATGGGTGCCGAAACACTCGAGGACAGCGAGTTTGAGCCTGTTTTCAATGAATGTGAACCAAAGCTCAATGGTAAGAAAATTGCCCTCTTCGGCTCATACGGCTGGGGTGACGGCGAATGGATGAGAACATGGGAGGAAACCTGTAATTCGGCAGGCGCAGTTCTCGCAGCAGAAAGTGTTATCTGCAATGATGCTCCCGATGACGAAGCCACGGCAAACTGTAATGCACTCGGTGCAGCACTTGCAGGCTGATAAATTAACCAATCCCTTATACATTTCATATTTTTTCTTAAAGACTGCCGCTTGTAATGAGCGGCAGTTTTTAATTGTAAAAAGTTTATTTAAAAGGGTAATTAGGGTTTAACAGAATACTTCGTCAGTCAATTATAAAAGTTTGGTCAACCTTTTCAAAGGTTGTGGGTGTGGGCAAAGCCCACAAATACTTTTGGTTATCGCAATTCAACAATAGTCAAACAGCCTTGCTGTTTGTGCCCGATAAATTGTAATATCGGAAGATATTATGGTTTTGTTCAAACCTGCAAGTCTTTAAAAAGCCTTGACCTAAATTTTTTATTATTTCACTTAACTCGTGTGATAAACCATATTTTCATATAATAAGGGTTGTCACACAAGCCTGTGGCAACCCTTATATTTTATTCTTCCATTTGTTTTCCTAAAAAAGCGGCCGCTGAATGAGCAAGTTTAACTTCTGTTTCAGTAGGAACTTTATTATCTTCGCCCATCAGCATTACAACTGCACCCGTAACATCGCCTGCGGCAATAATAGGGTATATGACTGCCGCTCTGTGTTCCACACCTTCAACCGGTTGAATATCACCGACCGTTGCCTGTGTTGCAGTATAACTTTTACGGCTTTCCATATAATTTTCAAGAACAGGTGAAACCCGTCGTTCAAGTAATTCTCTTTTAGATACTCCCGATGCGGCAATAACATGGTCTTTGTCGCAAATAATAACGGGTAAACCGCTTACTCTTGAGAGAACTTCCGCATATTGTGAGGCAAATGCCGATAATTCTCCTACAGGTGAATATTTTTTAAATATAACTTCGCCGTCGGTAGCAGTATATATCTCAAGCGGGTCGCCCTCACGAATACGCAGGGTGCGACGAATTTCTTTTGGTATAACAACACGACCGAGGTCGTCAATTCTTCTGACAATACCTGTTGCCTTCATATCAAAACTCCCCTGAATTTGTAATATTTGCAAAATATTGCATTAATATTGTTTGACTTGTAATCTCTTTTATTCCGCTTTTTTACAAAATAAAGCCGTTTTGATTTTGTTAATTTATGGGAAAATAAAAGTGTAGAATTTTTATTGCTACACCTTCGTTTTTACTTTATTTATATTTTTGGATACAACTTTCTATGTAATCGACAGTTTCATCGTTTGAAAACACCATGTCAGTTTCTCGTAAGTGTGATGCAAAATCATAAAACGGTTTTGCAAAGCCACATTCGTTAAGTCTGATTATTGATGGCTTTTGCGCTTTTTAGATAATAAAAGGAAAAAGTCATTAAGCTGACCGTTTCCGCAATATCTTAGGTTCTCCGGTACTTTAAGTTTATTATCATTTATTAGATGCAGTTCTTTTATTTTGCTGATTTTTGCATCATAGCATAATTTTTCTAATAATTCTATACGGATTTCAAAAGGTATGGGGTCATAAACAAATTCAGGTATTTCATTTATTCTACCGTTATCAATAAAATTTTGAACACCTGCTTTTGTAAAATACGATTGGCTTAATTTAATTTTACTATAAGAATCTTTGATATTTAAACATCGTTCTACTATTGTGTTATAATTTGGAATATCTTTTTTTAATAATAATTTAACAAGTTCAGAATCTAAGTAAGGAAATACGCAAGGTTCATATTCGATTGTTATTAGTTGAGTGTCATTTTGCTTGTACTTTGAATGATGTTCAACATATATATTACTATAGCTTAATACATCTGTGATATCACTTATTAAAGGATAGGTATTTTTAATTTTTTCTTCAAAAACCAGTTTTGCAGTTTTAACAACATTTTCATTATTTGTAAGTATTGCATACTTAAAATTATATGAAAGCATAAGTGTATAATTATCACTGATAACAGTATATGGAAACATCGAATTTTCTTTTACTTTATCATAATAGTAATATACATAGTAGTTTGTTTGGCTTAAGAAAACCGGATAGATTTTACTTATAATATTTACATTTGCATAGTAACTTTCATAAGTATCATTATGCGGTTTGAATCCGATTATATGCGTAACTGACAGTTTCGGATGATTTATTATTTTTGAATAAATATTTTCAAACATTTCTCCTGCGGTTACGCTGTTATAAATATAAATGTGATTTTCTTTACTTGTTTCTGCATTCATAAAGCTGTTAATTAAAGCGTTGGTTTCGGTTGTTGTATTTGTTGTATATATACTATTTGTATTTAGGTTTATTTCAGATGTACTGATTGAGTTAGCTGATTCATTGTTAAAAATATTGTACAGTTGTTCTATAAATCTTTTAGTATGTATTCTGCTTTTGTATTTATCTTCACCAATTAATGCTATTTCCAATTCTGTAAATATATTTTCTTTTTCATCGGGTGTCAATGAAAGTTCTCTTGAAATTATTTCAAGTTCTTCCTTTGTCGGAAGTTTTTGACCACTTTTTATTCTTTGCAGTTTTGTTCTTTCAATACCTGTAGATTTGCTAAGACGGTATATTGTAGTGGAATCAATCAGTCTTAAAAAATCATCCCGAAATGTCATAATAGTCTCTCCTTGTATAAATTTTATTGTAATCAAAATTTTAATGTTACTTTTGATTACAAATAAATAATACTTGACTTTAAAAGATAAAAAATCAGTTATTGATAAAACGCATGTTTTATTGACGAAATGCAGTAGCGTATATATAATTGGATTGGGCATAATAAAAACCGTGTAGAAAACATATATGAATTCACACGGTTTTATCTTGTATGAAAAATTAATTAAAATATGTTTATATTTACAAAATAAACATAATATATGCTAAAATACTTGATTTTATTTTTTATTTGATAGATAATAGTATAAACAACTTTGTATATATTAATAAAAAATTTAATATTATATAAACCCAAATACAAATGTATTTTATATGAAAAAAATCCCAAATGTCAACATAAAACAAAATTGTTTACATAAAAATCGTTTTTTTTATTTTTTTGTTAGTTTTGCTGTATGCTGATATAAAAAGGAGCAAATTAGTTATGGTAGATTACGCTTTTATTTCATCTTCAAATATCAGATTTTTATTAACGGAAAATAATTTGTCAGTAAGACAATTAGCCGATATAATTGGTATTGCAGCAACAACATTAAATGATTCGTTAAAAAGTAAGAAGGGCGTTTCTATTAGCTCATTAATAAAAATAGCCGATTATTTTAATGTTTCTGTAAATGATCTGTGTAGCGAGGGCTTAAAAAACAAATTTGAGTTAAATTCACAGAATAATGAGTTAATTAAAAAGTTTAATAAACTTGACGAAAGAGGAAAACAAACCGTAATTAACGTCATTGACCAACAACTTGATTTTATTAATTCTAAATGATAAAAATTAAATGAATGAAAATTCGTTCATGCAGTGTAAATGCTTTTTACACTGCATTTTTTAAAATTAAAAAACATTTGAAAAATTAAGCACACAGATTTGCACTTATTGTAAGAGGCGTATCATATATAGTATAATTTTGTAGAAAATGTATTTTATATTATTATGTATTGTTTTATCTCATTAAACGCTTTTATAAATCTAATAAAGCATTATTAATATCTTTTCTTATTAAAATCGACAAATTAATAGTAAAAAGATAGTAAAAGGTGTAGAATATTATTGACATTAAACGAAAAATCGTGTAAAATAAAGTAGTAAAGCGACAATTACAACGAAAATTCGTGACAACTGTATGTTTTATTAAAAATATATTTTTTATGTAATTAATTCGTTGTTTTGTTATCTGTCAATTATTTGTGCGTTTTATCAGTTATTTAAAACAATACATCCGTAATTGATATAATTGGAATAAAGATTCAGATATATATTATTTGTCAATCAGGAGGTATTTATATGAAAACTATTTATCCGGTTCTTACACGTGAGATTAAATCCGGCAGAGTTTCGATTAAAAAAATTGCAAAATTAATTGATTCTGATGAAAGAACCGTTATTGATAAATTGCAAGGCACAGGTGAATTTACAATTAATGAAGCAATGAATATTAATATTGAACTTTTGCCGCAGTATTCGTTTGAACAGTTGTTTAGTGAAAATCAAACAGGGTAAATATTAAATTTACATATAATTATATTTTCAGGAGGAAATACTATGAAAATGCAAAGAAAAAGACACAGAATCCAGCATTTATTAAGCGTAATTATTTGCTTTGTAATGTTGAGCTGCCTTGCTGTAGGTTCCAGCTATTCGGCAATGGCAGAAACTACCAATGAGGCTGTTACAAGGGTTAATAACAGTCTTATGCAGGTAAGAATGGTTTATGATTTAAACGGTTCTGTTATTCCTATTCAGGGTGGTACAGGATTTTTGATTAACTCAAACACAATTCTTACATGTGCTCATGTTGTCGATGTTGATACAGAAACAAAGGAAGCACTTGTTGCTGTTGCAGGTAAGGGTTACAGTGAAGATAAAATTTCACTCCAGGTTGTAGTTTCAGGTGATGTTACGATTACTGCTACAATTAAAAAGGAAAGTCAGGAAAACGATTTTGCTATTTTAAATCTTACAGAAGCTATTTATGACAGAGAAGTTGTAGCTCTTGGTGACAGCGATGATGTTACCGCTACTCAAATGGTATATGCTCTCGGTTTCCCTGCTTCTGTATCAGAAATTCAGAATAAAAATACATATACAAGAAATGATGTAACCATTACTGACGGTAAAGTTTCAAAACTTATTAATGTAAGCGGCACAGATATGATTCAGCATGGTGCTACTTTAACAAGCGGTAATTCCGGTGGCCCTCTTGTAGATGAAAACGGAACAGTAATCGGTATTAATAATGCTACAAAGAGCGATTATAATTATGCTATTTGTATTAATCAGGTTACGATATTTTAAAGGCACTCGGTATTGAATATACATCAGGTTCAACTTCTGATTCAAATATAAATAATGACACTTCCGCTACAACAGCTGAAACAGTAGCTCCTGTAACACAGCAGCCTGAAACAATAGCTCCTGCAACACAGTCGGTTACAGAAGATACAAATACAACAGAAACTGATAATGGTATGGATACTACAAAAATCATTATTATTGCAGCTATCCTTGTTGTAGTTGTTGTGCTTGTAATTGTTATCATCTTTATTATTATGGGTAACAAAAAGAAGTCAACTAAGAAGATTGCTTCAAATAATGTTCAGACAGCTGTCAGACCTGCACAGCCGATACCGGGTTCAATGGCTCATCAGAATGTTCCTAATGCTCAAAACAGAGGTCCGGTAGTTGTATCGCGCCAGACTCCTCCGACATCACCTGCATACAATCAGCCTGATGACGGTACAGACAGTACAACAGTATTGAACGAAGGTGCAGGAGAAACTTCTGTGTTAGGACTTCAGTCGACAGGAGCTACATTATTAAGAAAGGGCAACGGCGAAAGAATTAAGATTGACAAGCCAAGCTTTATTATCGGTAAAGAAAGAAGAAGAGTTGACTATTGTGTAGCTGATAACAGTTCGGTCAGCAGAACACACGCTAAGATTACATGCCGTGCAGGTAAGTATTATATCAGTGACCTCGGTTCACTTAACTTCACATATGTAAATGGAGCAAAGCTTAATCCTAATCAGGAGATTGCTCTTAACAAGGGTGACAAGATTAAGATTTCTGACGAAGAATTTGAATTCTTGTGCTAATTGAGGTTTAATATGGAATTTTTAACAGCAATGCATACCGATATTGGTATTAAGAAAAATACCAATCAGGATTCGGCACTTATCTTAGAAGCCGATACAGACTTTGGTAAAATATTACTTGCTGTTATCTGTGATGGAATGGGCGGCCTTGCTAAGGGTGAGGTCGCCAGTTCTGCACTCATTACAATGTTAAGTAATTGGTTTGAAAACGATTTACCAAAATTTTTATGTGCTCCAAATCTTCAGGATATAATATTTGATTCTTGGAACAATATAATTCAAAATGCAAATGTTTCTATAGCAAGTTATGGCAAGCGCAACGGAGTTAATATGGGGACTACTATTGCTGCTTGTTTATTTATTAATGATAATTATTATATTTTAAATGTCGGAGATTCAAGAGTTTACTGTCTGTCAGATAATGTATATCAGCTGACAAAAGATCAGACATATGTTCAGCGTGAGATGGATGAGGGCAGAATGACTCCGCAAGAAGCTGAAACAAGTCCTCAGCGTAATGTGCTTTTGCAATGTGTAGGTGCAAGCCAGTATGTTGTGCCTGATTTCTTTAGCGGAAAAATTCAGAACGGACAATCCTATATTATTTGCTCCGACGGTTTCAGACATATTATTAATGAACAGGAAATATATGAGCGACTTTGTCCAAATGCTTGTATTGATGAAAATATTATGCTAAAAAATGCGGTGTATTTAACAGACCTTAATAAATACAGGCGTGAACCTGATAATATTTCGGTTATTGTAATTAAGTTATTATAAATAAATTGAATTGAGTGTGGTAGAATGCTTGAAATCGGTTCTATTATAGATGGAAAATACAAAATTCTAAATGTAATCGGCAAGGGTGGAATGAGTGTAGTTTACCTTGCTATGAATGAAAGAGCAAATAAGCAGTGGGCGATTAAAGAAGTCCGCAAAGATGGAGTTCAAAACTTTGAAGTCGTTAAACAAAATCTTATTGTTGAAACAGATTTACTTAAAAGACTTAATCACCCACATTTGCCAAGTATTATTGATGTAATTGACGGCGACGGTACTTTTCTTATTGTAATGGATTACATTGAAGGAAATCCGCTAAGTAAGGCGATAAAAAACAGCGGTGCGCAAAATCAGGACGATGTTATTGAATGGTCAAAACAGCTTTGTGATGTGCTGGGATATTTACATTCAAGAAAGCCTCCGATTATTTATCGTGATATGAAACCGTCAAATGTAATGCTAAAACCTGACGGCAATGTAATGCTTATTGATTTTGGTACTGCAAGAGAGTTTAAATCAACAAGTGTGGCAGATACAACGTGCCTTGGCACACAAGGTTATGCGGCACCGGAACAGTTTGGCGGACATGGTCAGACTGATGCCCGTACTGATATTTATTGCCTTGGTGCTACAATGTACCATTTGATTACAGGACATAATCCGGCGTTGCCTCCTTATGAAATGTATCCTATAAGGCAATGGAATCCTATGCTTTCTTCCGGACTTGAAGAAATAATACTTAAGTGTACACAGAAAAATCCTGATGATCGTTATCAGTCGTGTGCCGAGTTGTTATATGCACTTGATCATTATCAGGATTTGGATATTGAAAATAAAAAAGTACAGTCATTAAAATGGAAAACTTTTATAGCTTCTGTAATACTCACTCTTGTAATGCTTTTTAGGAACAGTTGGTTTTACAATAGCTTTGTCAATGCAAACTTCGTCTACATATGAATATTATATGAATCAAGCAGGCAATTCAATGAATGAAGAAGAAAGTGCGCAGATGTACAAAAATGCAATCGAAACAGATCCGTCAAGAATTGACGGCTATTCGGCTTTACTTGATTTATACAGTAATAATGATTTTACTGCAGATGAGTATGAAAGTTTTAAAAATATACTTAATAAAGACAATTATGAAGAAATTGTAAAATCAGCAGATCCCGCTGCTTATGCTGATGAAATTGCATATCCTCTTGCTGAAAATTTATATTTTAACTACGGTTCAAATAACAGCAGCGGAATTGACACATCTGCGAGATGGTTTAAAAAAGCAGCGGAAAACAGCAATGACGAACATATAATTACTCGTTCGCAGCTTTTGTATAAAATGGTTGACAGTAAGAAAAATTTGGGCACAGTTGGAAAGAACGGAGATTCTGTGGTGTCTTATATAGATTATTGGAATCAGCTTACACAGCTTGCCACAAGTGATTTACCTGAAACCGAGAATTTAAAAATAGCATTACATATTTATAATACGGTTGCAATGGAAATTTATAACAATAATGACAGCTTTATAAGCGGTGGCGTGACGCAGAGCGAATATCTTGCAGAACTTGACAAGTTAGCAGGTTTTGTGGAACAGGCACACAATAGTACGCTTTACACAGAGTCGGCGGATAAAGACACTTATGACGCATTAATTTTAAATTGTAACAATGCTATTGACAGTGCTCGTGCAGCTTTGACAAAAAAAGCAGTGGGTGATAACTCATCTGCTTCAGTTTGGGGGTAAGATATTAAATGAATGGATTAAATGATGTAATTAATGTTTTACAAACCTGTCAGCATATAGCCATTGCTTTTCTGATACTGTTTTTTATTATTTCTATTGTTTTGTTCTTCTTGTTTGATATAAGAAAAATTTTTAATATACGAACAGGCAGAGCAAAAGCAAAAACCGTCAGTGAAATGTCAAAAGCAAATGCTACAACAGGTAGGTTGAGAGTAGGCGGTAAAACTGTTACTTCTGAACTTAATAACGAGGAAAAGAAAAATAGAAAAAAACATAAAACAGATAATTACAATAATTTGCCGCTTCAGCCGCCTATACCTCCTAATCAAAGTAATCAGTACGAGCCGACTTCTTCAAGCTATCCGTTTGAAGAAACAAGTATGCCGACAGAAAAATTAGCTTCAAATGAGGGAGCAGATGCAACGACTGTTTTAAATGATAATTCTCCTGATTATCCGGCTAAAAAATTTGTAATTACAAAGAAAATTGTTTCTGTAAATACGAGTGAAACTATAAACTGACAGCGCAATGAGGTGATATTATGGAAAAACTAACGAGCAAAATGAGAGCAATAATTATTCTTTTATTTATTTCATCTTTTTTCGTTATTACTTTCTTTCTTTGGTGATTACAACGGAAATCTGTTTAATAAAATTATAGCATATACAATTCCTGTGCTTTTCTGGGGCGGAATGATTGCGGCATATGTAATGTTGTATAAATTCAATAAGAAAAGAACTGTTCTTTCAGAGAATGAAAAAATCACGCAAAAGGAATCAGCCAATTCTCATAATAGAATAAAGCGACCGACTCGTTTTATGCCTGGAGCATTGCGAATTTTGTCAAATAAGTATGCTACAATTTTTGACTTTTTGTCATTAATCTTTTTGATATTAATTATAGTATTTTCATTTATTCCGAATATGAATCAAGCAGTAGTAATAGTAAGTTTAACATTACTTGTTTTTTGCTTACATATGCACTGTTTATTAAACGGAGTGAATTTTACATATATATTATTGAAAAGGAGATAAAGAAATGAAAAGCTTTAATTTTTCAAAGAAATTTGAACAAGTAACTTCATTGGTTCTTGCTATTATGCTTTTGCTATCTGTGTTTACAGCAAGTAATGTTGCTGTTTTTGCCGACAGCAATAATAAGAGCACAAAAACAAAAAATAGCGACAGCGAAGTTAATCTTTATGTTAAATCAGATGTTCAGCCTTTTATAAAAAGTTCTTCTGATTCTGAATATAAGATTATTTCAAAAACTAATGCGGAGGATGATTATTATTCAGCAAAAGTAAAAAAATCATCAAGTGCTTCAACCGCTGATACAGCTAACATAACCTATCGGCTTGCAAATTTCAGTGTAGATAATAACAAGGTTTATTTCATTAAGCCAAGTAATTGGAACATCGACAATTATAAAATTTATGCATATGTATGGGATGGCGCCAATAATTTTACAAAAGAAATGTCTGTTGTAAAATCTACTGAAAAAAATAATTTTTATTGTGAAGAAAATAATACACTCTCTCATTTAAATAATGCGGACAAAAATGAGTTGTATTATGCGGATTTTTCCAATAATTCAAATTATAAAAATTATAAAAATATACTTTTTCTTTGCTAATGAAACCGGTGTTGTTGAAAATAATCCCCAAATGAAAACAGATGATTTTGAGTTAAATTACGGAAGTGTATATTTTGGTAATGATAAAAATTACGCTTGTAAAACTATTGGCAATATAAAAGAAGTTGGCAGTCAGTTCACAGCTACTGATGATATGATTGTATCTGTTCAGGATAATAATATATCGATATTAAAAGAATCTGATTTAAATATTGATATTGTCGATTCATACCATAGAGTACAGTTACGCAATGGTATTCAAATAAGTTTTTGGAAATATAAAAGTGATGTACATTTTGAATGTTCAAAATACGATACCGAGAAATTTGGAGAACTTACATATTATTATACAGAAAATAATGTTGAAAAGATAATTGATGGCGGTAAGTTATCAGAAATTATTAAAAACAATGATGTTAATGTTATTGTTAAATTAGGTAATATTCCATTAAAAATATATACAAATGTAAAAGTAAATACAGGTTTAACTATTGATTCGATAAAATGGAATTATAAAACTAATGTTAACTCTCATATAAGTGGCAATAATGTGTATGTTCCAAGTTCTTGTGAAAAATTTGAATTAGCAGTAGATAGTTTAGAAATTACAGGGGCAAAACTGAACGGTGAAAAGTTAGAAGGTGAAGCCCTAAAAGGAATCAACATTATTGATAAGAATATTAGTAATTCCCAAACAGTATATCAAAAAAGATAAAGTAGAAAATACAGTAGAAAATACATTTGAATGTCAAATAAAAAGAAGTAAAATATCTTGGTGAAACATATAAGTACCCAATAAATGATTTATACAAATTTAATTTTACTGACACAGTTAACAGTCATTTTGTAGATGTATCTGTTACTGTTGATGATAATTACGGTAAGTATGCATTTATTGACAGTGAAAATAATTATATTTATCAAAACGGTAGCGAGAAATGTAAATATATCGTCACACCTACTTCTAATGATATAAAAACTGATGAAATTACAGTTATCTCGAATAGTGGTAAAATCTCTTATGAAAAGGTATAATAACTGTTCAACAAGGTTTAACAGAAGATACTGAATTTACAGTAAAATACCCTCATGAAGACGGTTTTGAAGTAAAAACATATACTATCAAACCCGATAATGATGCTCCGGAAATTGAGAGTATTGTTTTTACTAAGAAAGAAAATGATACATTAAAAAATTACGGCTTGTATTCATCTGATGAAATTGAATTTAAAATAACAATTAAAGATAAAGATAATGTTAATGTTGCAGGTGTAGATAATGAAGCATTATCTTGTGCAGATGATTATTTTGAAATTAATCCCCCTGAATATAATGAAACTGATAAAACTATAACTTATACTTGTATATTAAATAAGTCTATTACATCATCCGATAATAAAATATTTAATAAAATATTTAAAGTTAAGGATAAAGTTAGTAATTCAGCAGAATATTCATTATCAGATCTTATTGACAAAAAATAATACAAAGGTTTCTGTTGGTGATGAAGAAATCATAAATGAGTCGTTTAACTTCCTTACATTTGGTATATATTCAAATGATACAATTGTAATGAAAGTAACAGCAGTCGATAAAGCTCCTACAAGCGGATTTGACAAAATTGATGATGCAATTGAGGTTGCAGACGGTAACGGAATTAAAATAGAAAAAGCTGATAGTTCTAATGCAACCAAAAACGGGGAAGTAACTAATACAGCTGCTTCTAATGCAACTCAAGAAAGTAATGTAACCTATTCATTTGAACTTGGCAATTCAGCTCAAGCATACAAGCTTAGCTTTAATGTTAAGGACAATGCAGGTAATACAAGTAATACTGTTAAGTTATATGATTTAGTTAAAAAAGGTAAGGTTGTAGCTGACGAAAAAACTTTAACCGTAGAACAGTTAGAAAATGTTTCTGATTTATTTGAAGTACTATCAAGCAATACAGATACATTCACATTTACTGATGAATTTACAGGAACAGACGGAGAAAAGTACAATGCTGGTGAAGATATTATCAGACACGGTACTGAAGTAAAAGTAACATCAAAAGTAGAAGTTAGTGATCTTGTAGGTATTAATAATATTAGCAATATTAATTGTTATTATTATGCTGATGACAGTTCCGGTAAGAGTGAAGTTAAAGTAAATGCTGACTCAATATATGATTATTCTTCCGAAACATCAAAAAGAACAGAAGCTGAAATCAACTATAAAATTCCAACTGCAAAAACAGGTAAGTATGAGTTGAGTTATACTGCAACAAACAATGCCGGAGTGGCTGAAACAAATACAAAGGTATTTTATGTAGACAACACAGCACCTGAAGTAACAAAGGTAGAGTTTAATAAAAAAGATGAAAATCCTATTGGCAAAATTCTTAACTTCCTTACATTTGGTATATATTCAAATGATACAATTGTAATGAAAGTAACAGCAACCGATAGTGCTCCTACAAGTGGATTACCTAATGATACTATTAAGGTAAAAAATGGCGAAACAGAAATTAAAATTCCTCCAACTGATATTTCTAATGCAACCGAAGACAGTAAAGTAACCTATTCATTTGAACTTGGCAATTCAGAAAATGCATACAATCTTAGCTTTAATGTTAAGGACAATGCAGGTAATACAAGTGATACTGTTAAGTTATATGATTTGGTTAAAAAAGGTAAGGTTGTAGCTGACGAAAAAACTTTAACCGTAGAACAGTTAGAAAATGTTTCTGATTTATTTGAAGTACTATCAAGCAATACAGATACATTCACATTTACTGATGAATTTACAGGAACAGACGGAGAAAAGTACAATGCTGGTGAAGATATTATCAGACACGGTACTGAAGTAAAAGTAACATCAAAAGTAGAAGTTAGTGATCTTGTAGGTATTAATAATATTAGCAATATTAATTGTTATTATTATGCTGATGACAGTTCCGGTAAGAGTTAAAGAAATGTTAAAATATATGATTAAAAACATGAACTGAAATCAACTCAATATATGATTGATTCTTCCGAAACATCAAAAAGAACAGAAGCTGAAATCAACTATAAAAAAATTCAGGGTAGCAATAATTTGTATAACAATGATTTTAATGTTACATTAAATGTAAGCGATTCATATTCAGGTATCAAAAGTATTGAATACAGTGTAACTTCTGATTTTGATACTGACAATAATTGGAATGGCAGCGTTAGTTATAATAATTCTAAAGTTGCTACAACAACTTTAAATGGGAACGGGTATGCAAGCGATTGGAAAATTGTAGCGAATGATTCTAATATTGTTACCCAAGCATCTTCGACTATTACTGTAAAGAACAACAGTAACAATATTAAAATCAGTGTTAAATTGACAGACAGGGCAGGTAATGTTTCTACTAAGGAACAAACTTTGAGTATTGACAAAACTAACCCGGCTATCAAGATAGAGTATGATAATAATAACCATACTTCACACAACGACACAGAATTCTTTAAGGCTAACAGAACAGCTACAATTACTGTTACCGAAAGAAACTTTAATCCGGAGGATATTGATTACAAAATTACAAATACAGATAATGTAATTCCGCAGATTAGCGATTGGACAAAACATGCTGTTGCAGCAGGAGAAAATCCTGACGGTGATACCTACACAGCTACAATTGTATATGCCGCTGACGGTGATTATACATTTGATATTGCTTATACAGATATGGCAGGAAACAAGGCAGATACAGTTGCACAGCATAAGTTTACTATTGATAAAACCATTCCTGTTATCAGTGTTTCTTTCGATAATAATTCAGCTAAAAATAATAATTATTTTAAAGCTGACAGAACTGCAACAATTACTGTAAATGAGCATAACTTTAATGCAGCTGATGTGAAAGTAAATATAAGCGCAACAGGTGCAGATAATTCAACATCTGCGACTGCTCCAAGTGTTTCAAGTTGGACAAACAACGGAAATGTACACACTGCAACTATAAGTTTTGCAAAAGACGGTAAATATGCATTTGATGTTAATTATACAGACCTTGCAGATAATGCGGCAAAAGAAAATGTTGTAACAACTTTCTATGTTGATAAGACTGCTCCGACTGTAAAAATTTCAAATGTTGTAAATGAATCCGCAAACTCAGGTAATGTTGCTCCTGTAATAAGCCTTAGCGATAACAACTATTCAGGTGATTATGTACTTAGCCTTACAAGAGTTGATATTAATGCTAAGAAAACAGATGTAACAAATGATTTTGCAAGCACTGTAGCTCCTACAAACAATATTGGTGCAGTTGTTACATATGCAAACTTTGCAAGTGAAGAAGTAAATGACGGTATTTATGTACTTAATGCAACACTTACGGATAAAGCAGGTAACAGTTCTGCCGATACAATTACATTCTCTGTAAACCGTTTTGGCTCAACTTATATGGGTGGCGATGAAGAAACAAATGCTCTTCTTGATAACGGTTATACAAATGCAGAAAAGGATATTGTAATTTCAGAGATTAATGTTGATAAGCTTACAAAGTCAAATATTAGTCTTAGTCTTGACAGCAGTTCGCTTAAAACTCTTAAACAAAATGTTGATTATACAATTCAGGAAGACACTAAAACAGGTCAGTGGCATAGATACAATTATACTGTTAAGTCTTCTAACTTTGAAAATGAGGGTAAGTATACTCTTGAGTTATCTTCTACAGACGCAGCTAAGAATACTTCAACAAACAGAATTCGTCCTGTTGAAAAAAGGAAGCTTGCGGTTCAGTTTGTAGTCGATAAGACTTCACCTGTAGTTAATATAGCAGGTATTGAGAATAATGCTCTTTATGAAGAAAATTCAAAAGATGTAACTATAGTTTGTGAAGACAGTTACATTAATCCATCCTCACTTGTTATCAATCTTGATAATAAAACTCTAAAAGAAGGTAAAGATTACACAGTAGAAAAGGATGTAGCGTCAATAACCGCAAAAATTAAAGTTAATGCTACTTCTGATATATCATCACAGAATATCAAAGTATCTGTTAAAGATATGGCTCAAAACAGTGGTGACGGTTCTGTAGAAAACTTTACTCTTTCGGCAACTGTTCTTATGCGTTTCTTTGCTAATCCTGTATTAGTAATAATTTCGGCTGTAATACTTGCAGGAATTATTGTTATGGTTGTATTGATTGTTGCAAAAAACGTAAAAATAATTAAATTTAAAATCTATGCATACCTTAATCGGTATGCATAGATTCAATGACAGGCAGGTTTAGATTATGCTTTACAGTGGAGAAATTATTGACAATACATATAAAATTGTCAATGAAATTGGAAGCGGCGGAATGGGCGTAGTATATCTTGCTTTTCATTTAAGATTAGAAAAATATGTGGTAATGAAAAAATTTAAGGGTGATGTATCAAATGTTTCTTTACTTAGAAATGAAGTTGATATTTTAAAAAGTTTACATCACCCTTATTTACCGCAAGTTTATGATTTTATTGAATTTGAAAATGATATATACACAATAATTGATTATATAAACGGTTATGATTTATCTTATTATATAAAAAACGGTGAGTTTTTCAGTGAAAACCAACTTGTAAAATGGTTAAAACAACTTTGTGAGGTACTGGTTTATCTGCATGAAAAACCTATACCTGTTATCCATATGGATATAAAGCCCGCTAATATAATTGTTAATTCTGACGGCAATATATGTTTAATAGATTTTGGAATTTCGTTAGGACAGTCAGAAACAATTAAAGGTTTTAGTGTTAATTATTCATCTCCCGAGCAATACCATAATGTATTAAGTATATTAAACGGTTCTTATGATGAAATGGTTGAGCTTGACGGAAGATCTGATATATATAGTCTGGGAGCAACTTTTTATTATTTAATGACAGGTATATTACCTGATATTGAAAATCAGGAGCAACCTGATATATCACAATTTGATATTCCTTATTCAGACGCTTTTGTTTCGATTATTCAAAAGTCCATGAATAAAAATCTTTCAGACAGATTTAAAACAGCAAGAAAAATGCTTGATGCAGTTAATAATATAAAAAAACAGGATAAAAGATTTAAAAAGTATGTTGCTATTCAGATATGTGTTTCTTCGATTGCTGTACTTTCTGCTATTTCAGGTATCGGATTAATGATAAACGGAAATAACAGCATAATAAAAGATAATTTTAACAAAGATTACGAAAAGTTTGTAGAAAGCTACGAACAAAATGATTACTCTGCTACAGACGAAGGCAGAAGAATTCTTGATAATGATAATTACCAAAAATATATAGACAATGAAACTAAAGAAAATTTATTACATTCAGTGGGGGATTGCTACTACCGACAAAATGATTTTGTAAATGCATCTGTTTACTATAAAAAGGCATACGAAGCAGCCGGTAGCACTAAAAATAATAATAATGAAAATGCTGATGTGTATTTTAGAGATTATCTTATTTCACTTATAATGAATAACGATTTAAGTAAGGTTGAAAATGAGATTGATAAAGCTGAAAATAAAGATTCATATTATATTAGGATAGTTGAAGCTCAATTTAATTTATATATTGGCAACACCGATAATTGCAGAGAAATACTTAATGAGATTCTAAGTCAGAATATTGGCATAGAAAATGAGTATATGGGTTATTTAATATACGGTGATTCATTTTTCAAAGAAAAGGATTACTTAAATGCAGTTAAGTATTATGAACAAGCATTGGATGTTAAAAAGGATATTTCGGTTTTAAGAAAACTTGGCAGCGCTTATTTTAATTGTATGGTTTATGTTGACAGTAACAATCGACAGTATATTGAAAAATCTTTAGAATATTATACTGAAATTCAAAATGATTATTATCCGAGTGTTACCGATACTATTAATTTAGCTCAAATATATAGATTTAACGACAATTATACAGAAGCAGAAAATGTGCTGAAAAGGTTGAGCGATTATTATCCGCAAGATTGCAGAGTTTATATTTATCTTGCGTTTACATCTTATGACAAAAATAGCAGTGAAGTTAGTATGTATTGCAGAAAAGCACACGAATTATTTATAACTGCAACAGATGATGTAAAATCATCAATACCTGATGATGATTTAATAGAAATAAAAAAGATGTACAGTTATTACTGCTCATCCGAATGGTGAGGTGTAATTATGATTTCTATTATAATTGGAATAATTATAGTTGTATTCAGCATTGTTTTTATTTCAATAGCAGAGGTTTTACTTTTTAGGTGGTACAAAAAATTTAGTGATGAATGGGAGAATAAAGATGACTTGTCCTAATTGTAAATGTTATGTTCTTAACAGTTGGAAAAGATGCGAGTATTGTGGAGCTTTTCTTGATACCGGAAAAACAAAAACTGTCAGTATTTCAGCATATTATAATGAAAATCAAAATTTAAACAGAAAAAGACTACAACAACAAAATTATTATAATCGTAATACTCAAAATAATGACGCTCAATACATATACAGAAGTTCTGGCCGGTATAATCATTATTCTGATGAAAATTCCATTTCCGATGAGTCTTATGAATATCAACCGTCAAGTAATACTATATACGCAATACTTCTTACAATTATAGTACTTGTATTGTTTATTTTGGTATTTATAATTATTTAAGTTTGAGAGGTATGACTATGAAAAATAAACTTATTTTATTGACAATACCGTTAGTATTACTTATTTTATGTGGAGTAGGAGCATTAGTTATAATGGATTATACTCCGTCGGAAAGTATGTATTTAAAGCATATAGAAATGGCAGAAAAATACATTAACAATAATGACTATGATAAGGCTATTGAATACTTTAAAAAGGCGATAGATGAGGATAAATCAAAGGAAGATCCTTATATTAAACTTGCACAGATTTATTATGCAAGAAATGATTTTGACAGCCTTATGGATATTCTTAATCTTGGTATAAAAAATACTGATTCTGATAAAATGAAAAATACATTGGCTTATTACATTAGTTTAAAAGACAGTCAGTCTGCCACAACATATTCTGATGAGGATAGTGTTAACAGTCAGCAAATAAACTATAATTTGCTTAATATATTTAACTCATATACATATGATAAATATTCGCATAATTATGCAATGTCTTCCGAACAAACACTTAACGGAAAATATACGGTAAGATATTTAAATTTAAATGCGCAGTTTGTTTACTATAATACTGATGAAAATAAGAAAGTAATAGAAACAAGCAGTCAAAAACCGAATAAAAATGCTACTCCGAATGAAATTATACTTGATGATGCAAAAGAACTTTTTACAGATATAAATAATGTTAATTTCGATTATTTAAAAAGGCTTGGTGCAGTGAATATAAATAAATCATTTGACAGAAGTATAAGTTCATATATTATGTTTTTTACATTAAATAGTTGTGATATAAAAATTGCTTGTGATGAATCGGGAAATATTGATTTTTCTAATAACTACAATGTTATTATTCCACACTCCGTAGTTGAGTTAAATAATTTTCAAAAGGTAAAAGGAAAAATAATAGATTCAAAATCAGGTGAGTCTATAAATAATGCACAGATTAGTGTAAGAAAAGGTAAATCAAACAATGACGGCACTGTTTTTAAAAAATATATCGGTAACAAATGCAGACTACCAGATTGAACTTGATAAGGGAGATTATACTTTTGAAGTTTCGGCAGAAAATTATGAAACAGGATATTTTGATGTAACAGTAACAGAAAATAATGATGTGGAAATGGATATAAAATTACAAAAATCGGCAGGAGCAATTGTTATTACGGTAACTCCAAATTCAAGCAGCACACAAGGTAAATATGCTGAAATTCATTGTGTTGTTACGGGATACGGTTATGTAGGAAAAACAAAAGTGTATAATAATCCTATTATTGAAAGTAACGGAAAAACAATTGCAAAGTATGAGGAAACGGGTTCAGCACAGGTTATAACTGTTTATGATAAGAATACAATGTTAGATTTTCATTTTCACGGTAGCTGTTCTGCGGAAGACTATAAGGTAAATATAAAATTTGAAGGTGCCGGCGAAGAAAATTTAATTGTTCCGACTGAACCGTTTTCATATATTTCTGATTATGCATATTTATCCGCATTTTATATAAGTAACGGAAATATAAGTTATATTGATCCAAAGGTAAAGAGATTATGATTGTAGTTGTAATTATTGTTTTATTAACGGTAGTTATTGCAGTTGTTTCAGCTACTGTTTATACAAATAAGGAAAAAGAAAAAGAGCAAAAGTATTATATTGCAGCAGGTAATATTTATAAAGAAGACTATTTGAATTATTCATTACAAAATCCGCTTGATGAAAATTTAGAATATTCAAAACCTGCAGATCAGAAAACAATGATCTACTTAAAATGCCTTCATAAGAAAAAAATAAAATGGAATATGTTTTTGATCCAAATAAAAAGATAATTATTGGTAGAGATCAGAAAAAATGTAATCTTTTTATAAATGAAGCATCTGTTTCTAAAACGCATTGTTGTATTTTTTGCTATGGGTTTTGATGTGTACTTACAAGATATAGGATCTGCAAACGGAACTATGGTTTGTAAAGGTTTATTTAATAATGTTCTTATAAGTAATAATGAAATGATACAACTCGAAAGCGGAGATATAATAAAAATCGGCTCAAATGAATTTAAGGTTACTTTGTTTTTTTACGATGTAACGGTTATGTAAATCGGGGAATATTATGATACTAATTATTTATCAAAACGAAGTTATGAGGGAGGTATTGCTTCCTAATATAAATAATTCTGATTATAAAGTTTATATTGATAAAGACCTTTATTTATTAAATAAAAGTCTTTATTTGAACTTTGAATCAGTTAATCAGGAGTGGTATATATGTGACGGCAGAAATTATGCGATTACTTATAATCACGAGCAACAAAATAAAATTTTACTTAATAATACTGAAATGTTCAATATAAGAACTGATAAAGACGAACTTTTAAAATGTATTGTTGTGAGTAATGCCTTTACTTTTAAAGCGTTTGATAAATACCTTATAAAACATATAAAAATAATTGATATTGGGCGTTCATCGGAGAATTTAATTCAATACGAATATAACGGTATGGTATCGGGAAGCCATTGCAGTATAAAAAAGCAATGACGGTTTGTGCTTTTTATATGACTACAGTGCTAACGGAGTTTTTATAAACGGTAGTAGAGTACATAATTATCAAGAATTAAAATTTGGAGATATAGTAGACGTATTTGGATTAAAAATATTGTTTTTTGATGATGTTATTGCTATAGGTTCTGTAATCAGTGATTATAAAGTAAGCTCTAAGCTTGCAAAGATTGATTCATTAAAATGTGATAATTTAAAAACTTTTTTCAAATAATAAGCATCAAATAAGATGGTTTAATCGATCACCTCGATTTATACCTAATTTAAGTACAGCTCCTATAGTTATAGAACCTCCGTCAAATCCGCAATTTTCAAAAAGGAGATCTATGTTGCAAACAATCGGACCGTCATTGACAATGGCAATACCGATGTTGTTGGGTTGTGGACTTGCTATTTTAAGTCAGGCGATGACAGGTGGAGCGTCAAGTGCATTTATGTTTACCGGTATTATTACGGCTGTAAGCTCTGCTTTAATAGGAACAATGTGGGGATATATAAATATAAAAACTACCCGCAGAGAAGAATTTGCAGAGGAAAGTAAAAGATTTAATATATACGGTAATTATCTTATAAGTATTACAGATGAAATAAAATCAATATATTTAAATAATTACAATGTATTAAATAATATGTATCCTTCTTGCGGTCAATGTTTAAAATATGATGAAAATTCTGAACAGCTTTGGAACAGAAATATTAATCAGAGTGATTTTTATTTTTTGCAGACTTGGCCTTGGCGATATGGCTTTTCAGTCGGAAATCCAAATACCAAAAGAAAAATTTACTCTTGAATATGATTCATTAAAAGACAAACCGCAAATGATTTATGATAATTTTAAAATACTTAAAAATATTCCGGTAGGAATAGATTTTAAGAATAACAATTTATATGGCATTGTAGGCGGAGAGAAAAAAGTCGGAGCAGATGAAGTTTTAAAGGTAATTATTACTCAAATTATTTCAAACATCAGTTATACAGATGCGAAAATTGTTTTTTGCTTTAATAATACAGTAAATAATAATTTTGAAAAATGGAATTATATGAAAATATTGCCTCATATTTGGTCAGAAAATAAAAAAGAACAGATATTTTGCAACTAACAAACAAGAAGCAAGTGATGTTTTCTTTGAAATATCAAATGTGTTGAGAACACGCTGTGAAAATGAAGATGAATACACTAAAAATGGCAGTTACAAACCGCATTATTTCTTATTTGTTTTAGATAATTCTTTAATTGACGGTGAAATTATTTCAAAATATATATTTAATACAAATAAAAGTATTGGAATAACTACTTTTATAGTAACTGAATATTGCCGAGATTTACCGAGCAGTTGTATTAATATAATTCAAAATGACGGTGAAGGGTGCAGATTCTTTAATACCGTCGATCAGACAAATAATATTAAAAAAATCAAGCTCGATTATGTGGATGATAACTTGCTTATAAATATGGCTCGAAAATTATCTAATATATGTGTAAAAGAAGTTGAAGATGATAACAGTATCGTTTCATCCCTTGACTTTTTGAAATGTACGGTGTATCAAAATTATCTGAATTTAACATAATTGAACGCTGGAGAAAAAATAAGACATATAATTCTATGCGTGCGCTTATAGGTAAAAAACAGGGCGGAGTAAATTGTTACCTTGATATTCACGAAAAATACCACGGACCTCATGGTCTTGTTGCAGGAACTACAGGTTCCGGTAAAAGTGAGCTAATTCAGACTCTTGTATTGTCTTTGGCAATTAATTTTAGCCCTGAAGATATGGCTTTCTTTATTATAGATTTTAAAGGTGGCGGTATGGCAAATTTATTTTCAGATTTACCGCATCTTGCCGGACAAATTTCTAACTTATCGGGAAATCAAATTGTAAGAGCAATGATTTCTATTAAAAGTGAGAATTTAAGACGGCAAAAGATTTTTAGCGAATATGGTGTAAATAATATAAATAACTATACAAGACTTTATAAAAGCGGTGAATCCAAAATCGCTATACCACATTTAATTATAATAATTGATGAGTTTGCGGAATTAAAAAAAGAAGAACCTGATTTTATGCGTGAACTTATAAGTGTTGCGCAGGTAGGCAGAAGTTTGGGTGTACATTTGATACTTGCAACACAAAAACCGAGTGGCAGTGTAGATGACAATATCTGGTCAAATACAAAATTCAGACTTTGCTTGCGTGTTCAAGGAAAACAAGACAGTAATGATATGTTACACAAACCGGATGCAGCATATATAACTCAGGCAGGCAGATGTTATTTACAAGTTGGAAATGATGAGATTTATGAACTTTTCCAATCAGGTTGGAGCGGAGCTGTATATGATGAAAATTCAGATGATAATAAAGCTGAAATAGCAACTATGATTACCTCTACGGGAAAAACTGCTGTTGTAGGAAGTCATACAAAGATGAGAAGAAAAGAAATTGAAAAGAAAAAAATGGATTTCTTTTTTTGCTGAATCAATATAAAACACTTTCCGATTATACAGAAAATAATTCAAAAATAATTTTGTCAAAATCTGAAGTTGCAGAGGTACTTGTCCGTAGGGCAAAACAATTCGGATATAATTTTGGTTCAAGTGAGTCGGATATACAGACAATGAGTAATTTTGTCGATTTACTTCCGATAAAAATTGAAAATTGTGATGAATTATCTGAGAAAATTATCAATAAATTTGTAGCGCAAAATAAAAAACTCCCTGAACCTAAGGAAAAAACTCAATTAGAAGCTATTGTTGAATATATAAAAGATATTGCAGAGAAAAACGGTTATGTAAATAATATGAAACTATGGTTGCCTTTACTTAGTAATATGATTCCGCTTAATACGCTTTGTAATATAAGTGATAATTATACAACTCAATGGGAAAAACAAAACGAATGGTCGCTAAATGCAGTAATCGGATTATATGATGACCCGAAAAATCAGTTGCAATTGCCATATAGTATTGATTTTGCGGATGGAGGACATTTTGCTGTATGCGGCTCGGTAGTAAGCGGTAAAAGTACTTTTTTACAAACTTTGTTATACTCTTTTGCCGTAAAATATTCACCGAAATTTGTTAATTTTTATATACTTGATTTTAGCAGCGGTATGCTTTCGCTATTTGAAAATTTACCGCATACGGGAGGAGTAATAAGAGATTCACAAACAGAAAAAACAGAACGATTTTTTAATATGATAACGACCGTTATGCAGGAGAGAAAACTTGCATTTAGCGGAGGTAATTATTCACAATATGTTAAGGTTAACGGAATTAAATATCCTTCTTTATTTATTGTTATTGATAATTACGCTAATTTTAAAGAAAAAACTGAAAATAAATATGAAGATATTTTGATCCGTATTTCGAGAGAGGGTGTAGGATATGGTATATATCTTATTATGTCATCTGCCGGCTTCGGTATGAGTGAAATTCAAAACAGAATTGCCGATAATATAAAAACTATTGTATGTCTTGAAATGGGTGATAAGTATAAGTATATGGATATAATGCGTACTACACATCTTGAAGTAATGCCTGCGCCTGGTATAAAGGGCAGAGGTATTTGTTATGTCGGTGATCGAATACTTGAATTTCAGACTGCTGTTGCTGTTGAATCTAAAGATGATTATGAAAGAAGCAGTATTATAGAAAGAAATGTTATGAATTTGAGAAACTCTTGGAAAGGTTTTGTGGCTAAACAAATCCCATCAATTCCTCAAAATCCAACATTTGAAGAAATAATATCTGAAAACGAATGTAAAAATGCTTTGCACGACAGTCAAAAAATACCGTTTGCATATGAAAAAGATAATGCTGATATTTATAGTATTGATTTATTGGCTACTTATTGTTACAGCATAACAGGAAAGAAAAGAACAGGTAAAACTAATGTAATGAAATTACTTGTTATGGCTGCATCATTAAAAGCAAATGACGGTGAAATTGTTATTATTGAAAAATCAAGCAGTGAATTAAAACAAATAGCAAACACAATAGGTGCTGAATATCTTATTGATGAAAAATCGATTTCAGATTATTTTAATAAACTTGTACCGGAATTTGTTAAGAGAAATAAATCAAAGCATCAATTACTTAACGAAGGAAAAAATGAAAGCGAAATTTATAAATTGATGCAGATAAATAAACCGGTTTATATTTTTATAGCGGATATGAATATATTTTTAAAAAAGTATTTATTATCCTGAAAATAATATAAGCGCTATGAATCCTTTTTTTGAAAACATATTTGAAAAAGGTTTTCTGCATAATATCTTTTTCTTTTTGCTTGCATAAACACTGATGAATCAGCTTCTCTTTCCAGTTTTAGAGCATATAATATTTTTACTTCATACAAAACAGGTGTACATCTTGGAGGCTATCTTTCTGCTCAAAGAGTATTTGCATTTCAAAACATTAATTTTAATGATATGTCAAAATCTATGAAAAAAGGTTTAGGACTTGTTCCCTCTTCTGAAGATGAATCAATAGCTCAAACTATTGTTATTCCATTGTTTGGAGAGGGTAACAGATGATTTCTCTTTTATCATATTCGAAAATGAAATCCGAACAGAAGTTATGTAAAGATACGGTAATAAATATTTGCAGCAGAATTACTGATGATGACCTGAAGTTTGTTTTAATTAATAATTATGAGGATTTTTTGAATTTGACAAGCAGTCTTCCGTCATACGATATATCTATATTTGATATAGTAAATGACAGAGCTATTAATGCGGCAGAAAGCGCTCGTTCTGAAAATAAAAGTATGTTTATTATGATAATTGCGGATAAAAATATATCACCTATGGAATATATAAAACCTTCAATTATGGCGAGTGCTCTTTTGTTAAGACCTTTTTCAAAGGAAATGTTATCAACTGTTATTAATAATCTGTTAATTGAATATTTAAAGAAATATTCATCAGGTGACGGCGAAAAAAGCTCTTGTAATAGAGAATAAAGGTGAAAGACAGATTATTCCTTACACCAATATAATGTATTTGGAATCACGAAGTAAAAAAATATATGTGATTGTAGGCAATAAGGAATATTCATATTACGATACCCTTGATAATCTTGAAAATAAGCTTGGCAGTGAATTTATCAGATGTCACAGAAGTTATATCGTTTCCAGATATTACATTAAAAAATTCAATTATCACAAAATTTAATTGTGTTAAATGATGATTCACTTATACCAATCTCAAGATCATATAAAAGCAGAGTTAAGGAATTAAAATGAGATTTAGTTACATATTTAATCAAGATGAATTTAAAATGCTTCTTGCTTTAGCGGGTTATAAAAAATTATATGGTTATAGTTTAGAAAATAAGATTATTTCTGCAGATTGCGCAGGATATGCTTTCAATAATCTGTATAAAGAAAAAAAATAATTTAAAAATTTAAACGGATTTAAAATTGAACCTGAAGTTCACAGTGCTTTAAAAACAATTGGCGAATTTGAACATTATATGATTATAAATTCAAACGACATTTTTTTGAATACTTTGAGTTGTTATATAAGAAACGGTCGGATAGTTGTATGCAGCGGAGTAACTGTTTCTCAAAATAAGGTTAAAATATCATCTTTTTCTGTAACACAATTTATAGATTTCCTTTTAGAAAATTCATACATTCCAAAATCAGAAAGTCAAATAGAAATAGAAAATGTGGAATTGGAGAATTTTGAAAAACAAATTGATATCAGTAACCGCAATTGTATAAACAATAAAAAATTCTTTTAAATATTTTGCTTTGTAATAATAATTCAACTGTATCTGAAATTTTTTAATTAATTATTATTTGTATGATTATTTTCTTATTAAAAGTAATGATTCTTTTAAGAGAAAATCGTACACACAAGATAATTTTAGATTATTACTTGATGAGATTGTGTTTGGGAGTAAAAAATGATTTTAGTTAACATATTTATACCGTTAATAGATAAAGAATATGAATTTAAACTTAATGAAGATGTACCTGTTTATTGGATTATTGAAGAGGTATCTGCTTTGATTTGTCAGAAAAAAGAGCAGTTTACTTTACCTAGTAATACACAAAAAAATTTATGCTTTACAAGATTGAGTGTAGTCAAACCTTGTCGGTAAGTTTGGGTTTATATGAAAATGATATTAAAAATGGAGATAGACTCATATTAGTTTAATAAAAATACTGTTTATGGGCGTTCGTCATATAAATATGCTGTTCGTCAGCTTTTAATCAAATAATATTACATTGTAATATAATAAAGACAATCCGATAAGACATCGGAAAACAAAAAATATTTTGGAGGTAAAAATTATGTCAGAATTTAGAGTAACATCGTCACAGCTTAACAGAGGCTCGCAGGAATTGCTTGATTTAAACGGTCAGTTTCAGGCAGCAATTTCAGCACTCGAAAATTACGAAAGCAGTCTTAACGGTATGTGGGATGGCGAAGCCAATGATGCATTCCACGCTGCTTTTATGACAGATAAAGGAAAAATGACAGAGTTTTATAAATTAATTATCCAATATGCAACAAGCTTAAATGCAATTGCTACAAGATATGATCAAACAGAACAGATGAATACAGATATTGCAAACAGAAGAACTTATTAATTATATAAATGTAAAGGAGTGTATTTATTATGACAGGAACAATTAAAGTATCACCGGAAAAACTTAAGGAAACTGCATCAAGTTTTAGCAGTGAGGGTAGTAAAATCCAAACATTGACAAATGAAATGCTTAATAAGATTTCAGCTCTTTCTTCTGCTTGGGAGGGCGAAGCAGCCACCGCATACATAAATAAATTTAAAAGTCTTGAAACAGATATTCAAACACTTATTCGTATGATTAACGAGCATGTTTCGGATCTTAATCAGATGGCTGAAGCGTATGCCACAACAGAAAGGCAGAACGAAAGCGATGCTTCATCACTTTCCTCGGGTATAATTTCTTAATATAACTTTGTTCATTTTTATCCTTATCTTTCTTTAACATAAATCCTTTTATAAAAGGGCAAATTTTTGAAATATGATAGGAGAAGTTATATTTTTCCTGTCATATTCAAAGATTTGTGATTAATTTGATTTTTATGGAGTGAAAAGCTATGAAAATTAATATAGGTAAAACAGAGGTTTTTGCTGAAAATATAAAAAACACATCATATAAATTAGATGAAATAGAAGAAGAACTGCATAGGATAAAAATAAAACTTTCAGATAATCAAACAGAAGTTGACGGAATAGTTACACACATATCTAAAATAGAAGATTATATTGAAAACTCCTTATATACTCTATTAAAAATGAGTATAGCCGTTCAGCGAATATCCGATATATTTATTACTACAGAGAAAAAAATATTGAAAGAAGATTAGAAGAAAAGCCGGCAAAAAAGAATACAGAACCCAAAATTGAATTTATAAAAATTAACAACATAGATATTTTTCAAGGAATTATGAACAATGGAGAAGATAATTAATATAGAAATAAACGATCTGAAGTATTTATATAGCCAATTAAGTTTAGCTATTGATTGTTTACATACAGATATAAAAAACCTTGAGGAAGAACTCGAAATTTTGCTTCAATACTGGAAAGGTGAAGCTCAACAGATATTTATTAATAATTTAAAAAATGATATTGATGAATTGAAAGAGCTTGCTAAAAGCTATAGTAATTATTGTGACTTGGTTAAATTTTCTATTGCTGAATATATAAGTGATAATGATGAGGCTATTCGTATTATAAACAAAATATAAGGTGACGGTAATGACAAGAAATCCTGATAAAAATAACGATACGTCTGTGGTTGTAAATGAAGATAAGTTAAAAATTATTTCAACTCAAATTGAGAAAAAAGTAAATGATATTGAGCAAAAATTATATTTGATAAATAGTTTATTTTCTGATATAGAATATTGCTGGAGTGACAGTGCAGCTGATTTATTACGGGAAAATTATCATTATGATAAAGAAACTGCAGAGAATATTATTTATAATTTAAAACAAAGAAAAAAAGATTTACAAGAAATTATAATTAATTATGAAAGCGTTGAAAAAAAGAACACAGAAAAAGCAGATTTGCTGCCAAATGTAATTTTAGAATGATAGGTTGGTACTATGAGCAAAGAAATTAAATTTGATTTTTTGCTGAACAAATATATAAATAAAGAAATTGAAAATGTTTATGAACAGTATAAAAAGACTGTACTTAATTCATTTGTTGATAGTACGCAATTGATAGAATATGGTTGGCAAGGTGATTTTGCAGAATCTATGATGAGAAAGATTTACAATTTGCAAAATGAATTAGAAAAAATAGGCGATGAAATTTTATCTGTAGATATTGAATTAAAAGAACTTACAAGGCGAATGCAGATCATAGAAGATGAATCAAAGAGAATTGCAACGATAATCAGGAGCAAAGATAAATGATAGTTATAGTAATTTCGGCGGCAGTTATTATTTTAATTTTAGTAATAGCAATTGCAATTTTATTAAAATCAAGAAAAAATAATAAATTCAGAAGTGATATACATATTTCTGGCGGTGTTGATGTAGACACAGGTCAGATCATTTCTGACAACAATTATTTTATTGGTATGGGTGATGACCAAAGAGATACAATTGTAGTAGGAGCAAAAAGTCAAAAATCTGTTTATATTACACTAATTAATATGAACAGTGAAACTCGAAAAGAGTATAATATAAATCTTTCAAACAGAATAATTATCGGCAGAGTATATGCCAAGGGATTTTAACAATAGATAATGATTCTATGATTTCTCATCAGCATTGTGCTTTATATTTAAATGGCGGCAATGTGTATATAGAAGATTTGCATTCGGCTAATCATACTTTTTTAAATGATGATATAGTGATGAAACCCAAAATATGTTATGACGGCGATTTAATAAGAATAGGTCAAACAAATTTAATGATACAAATGTGAGGAGGACAAGTATGGCTTCGGAAACAGAAATAAAAAATAAAGTGCTTGCTGTAGATACTGACAGATTGCGTTATGATTCATATGATGTAATTTCAGATTTAGATAGGGTACAAGGATATGTACATGAAATGTATGAAGATGTTTCAGGGCTAAATGCTATGTGGAAAGGCAAAGCAAACGAAACTTTTACCAAGCAGTTTTCTAAAGATTATACAAAAATAAAAGACTATATAAATAATCTGAAAGCATTAATTGAAACAATAAAAGAAAAAGCAAAGAATATGAAACTTGTGAAAATAATGTAAAATCATATATTTCAAAAATTAATATTTGAGGTGAGTGTTTATGGCAAATAATACTTTTACATCATCTTTTGGAGATATAACACTGGAGGTTTCGCCGGAACAGCTCAATAGTACAGCCGAAAATATCAGTAATAAAATAAATAATGTAAATAATTTATTTGCTGATATAAGCAAAAAAAAATTAACGGTATGCGAGGTTACTGGGAAGGATATGTATCGGAAGATAAGGTTGAGAGTTACAACAAACAAAATGATAACATAAATAATATGATAAAAAATCTTAAGACATATGTAGACGAACTTAAAACCATATCTTCTAATTATGCACAAACAGAATCGGCAATTGTTACGGCAACGAATGAATTACCGTCAAATATATTAGAGTAGGTGATATAAAATGACAAAATATCAGCTGTATTGTAATTTTAATCTTGCAAATAAAAAAGCTGATGAGCTTGATGAAATTGCAAATTCAATAAAAATTCTTGCAAATATAAGAATCTCGGATAATATAAATCAAATCAGAGCTAATTGGTCAGGCGATGCGTCAAATGAGTTTATAAAAAAGCTTAATGCTTTTTCAGAAAAATGTAAAAGAGAGGCTGATAGTATTTCTGATATTGCAAATACTATCAGGCGTGTAGCAAAAAGGACTTATGATACCGAAATGAAAGCTCTTGAAATTTCAAGAAAGCGAGCATACAAATAAAAAGGAGGTGCTAAGCAGTGTCAAGATTTTCTGTACTTGTCAGTGCGTTGGAAAATGAAACAAGCAATTTTAATACATATTGTAATGAATTATCAGAATATTCTTCAAAAGTTAATTCTATAAAAAATGTATTACCGATATACGGAAATGCCGGCACTCAAATAAAAATTTCGCTTAAAAACAGCAACATAAATATTAAGCAATTACGAAAAAGTTCATTTAATTTAAGCAATGGTCTTAACGTTATAGGAAAATGCTATACAGAGGTTGAGTCAAAATCTTGCAGATTAAATTTAAACGATGTTTTAAATACTACTGCTTCAATTGCAAGAATTATGAATCCTGCAACTGAGCCGTTTGCTGTCTGGGATTTATTAAAAAATAACAAAGGAACAGTTTTTTGGGACGTTGTTGGTGAATTTGGTATGGGCGGTTCAATAGTATCAGCTTTTGGAAAAGGAGCGAAAGTGCTAACAGGACAACCACTTACTTTTAAAGATTGGATATCAATCGACAAAGACCTAACATCTGCTGCAGGTTCTGCAATGGATATTATTGATGATTTGGAAAGTGGTAAATTTAGCAAAGCTTCCTTTTGGGGCTATTCAACCTCAGAAGGCTCATCAATAGGAACAATATTTAAAGATGAATTTAAAGATTATACTTTTAAAAATACTGATAAAGTTACCCAAAAAATAAAAGTTGGGACAAAATGGGCAGGAATAGGCTTGAACTTATTGTCGAGAGGTTACGATAACTTTGTTGATATTGATTCAAATGATGTTAATAATACCACAGAAAGAAAAATTGCTGAAACTATAACGGAAACAGCTGTTGATTTTGCGATTGATAAAGCTATAAATATAGGCTTAACTGCTGCGGTGACTGCAATTGCTGGTTTTACCCCTGTCGGTTGGGGTGCTGTTGCTGTTGGTGTTGCGGCAGTCGGAGTAAAATGGGCTGCAGACGGAATCTGTAAAAATATTACCGGCAAAGATTTAACAGAAACTATTTCGGACGGAATTATAGATTTATCAAATTGGACAACAGATGTTGAAATTAAAATTGCAAAATCAGTTACGGGCGCTATAGGAGGTTGGTGGAACAAGATTACAAAATCACCTCAAAGTGCAAGTAGTTAATTAAAGTTATAAACTGTTTAATGTACGGAGGTTTAATTATGAATGTTAAAGAATTATTACCTATTGGAAGTGTAGTGCTTTTGGAAGGTGCAAAAAAGAAACTTATGATTTATGGTGTGGGTCAAACACAACTTAATGAAGATAAAGATTATGATTATATAGGTGTTGTATATCCTGAAGGAAATATGGGCGAAGGTTCACAATTCCTTTTTAATCACAGTGATATAGCAGAAGTTGTATTTGAAGGTTATACAGATGAAGAAAGAAATATTTTCATTGAAAAGCTAAAAGAATTTTATGATAGTCAAAATTAATAAATTATATTTTTGACTATTGTAAAATCTTATGTAATGGAGAGGGGAGAATAATGGCAAAATTTTCTGTACTTGTCAGTGCGTTGGAAAATGAAAAGAGTAAATATAATTCTTATAAAGGTGAGTTATCCTCTTATTCATCAAAAATAAATTCTGCAAAAAATGTATTGCCGATTTTAGGTGACACAGCCGTTCAGCTGAAAAATGCTTTAGCTAAAAGTAAGGAAAATGTAAATACTTTATCGGATAATGCACATAATTTATCTCAAACTTTAGAACAAATATGCTTGTTGTATATTAATGTTGAAAAAAATTCCAATAATTCATCTGATAATAATTATGTGGTGAGTAAATCGGAGAACAACCCTTTCAGTAAATTTTTTCCGCCTTTTACAAATAACTTATTCTATACCGGTTTACTTGAACTTATAAGGAAAATATTTAAAGGTAATAAAATCAATGGTTATGAAATTGATTCTATAGTTTTTGATGATAAAGGCTCTTTTGGAGGAGATCAAGGAGCAGCGCAGAAGTTAAAAAATAACAGTGAAGAAAGAAAGCAAATCGAAAGTATTATTAGAAGAAACCTTAAAAGATTGTGATGGATCTGATAATATCAATTTAGCTAATTATCTAAACAAACTAAATAGTGAAGGCTGTGGCTATGTTGCATTAGCTAATACAATTTTTGTATATTATCAGGGCAAAGAAAAAAGATTTTGAACAAGCTTTTGGATATTCAATGTACAATAAGAATGGAGATTTGAATTATAATTTATTAATAGCTGATGTGTATTCTTCTATGGATAATAGAAAAAAATGGTGTATATAATAAGTATGATGACTATAATTCGGATAAAGATGGAGAATATGATACATATAATCCTTGGAATGATACAAGTGGCCAAGGAAGTAATCCTGAAAACTACCAGAACTATTTAAATAGTTTTATGTCTAAAAAGAGGCATAGATTCAGAAGTTGCAAAATTAGAATCAAATACTATGACAATTGAAATTTTAAAAAATATACCGATAGTGGTAATAGCGTCCTTTTGGGTTATTATAATGGTAATATTTATAAAGAAAATGGTGAAATACAACAGTATATTGATGGTGGCCACGGTATGATAGTTACAGGTATAACTTATGATGGAAAATATATTGTTTCATCTTGGGGTGAAAAATATATTATAGATCCTAATGAGGGACAGTGTGAGTTATATACTATTAAATACAGTGAAAAGTAGCTTTGGAGGATTGCAATGTTTAATAAATGTTCATTGTTATATAAACAATTGGCTGAACAGATGTTGATAGAACGATATTCTTTAAAAAGATTAGAGGATAGATTTGATAATGAATCCAAAATCTTTTTATATGATAAAGATAAGGAAAACAATGGATTAAAATATTTTTGTCTATTTAATAATGCCTATGTGGAAAGGCTACCTAAAAAGGAATATTCAATTTTTATTAATTTTCTTAATCAACCGGAAAATGAAAACATAGAGAATTTATTAAAAATTGTAGCGGAAACTTATCACAAAGTTTTAGAAAACGGTGAGCGGGAAAAGTTTTGCCTTTGCTTGAATAGCAGTAATAATTACCCAACAAAAGACACTATTATTTTTGAGTTTAAAGATAACAAAGAATTTGACAGTAACGGTAATTATATACAGCCAAATGAGGAAAAGAAAACTATTGTTTTTGAAAATGTAAAAATACAATATGAAAAACTTGTACATGAAAAAACAGGAGATAATATTTGCTTAATTCGTATTTAATATTTAAAAATATTGTATATTAAAATGATAAGGAGAAATTTATGTATTGTCCAAAATGCGGTAAAAATGTAATGATCAGGATACATTCTGCAATCAATGCGGTTATAAATTTAATAAAGTTACCGATCATTCAAATACCAATAATAACTATGCCGATTCGTTTAATAATCGGAATTTCAATCAAAAACAAAATAACAATGTATCCAAACAACCTGTACAAAATTATCAACAGCCCGTTCCAATAAATTCAAATTATCCTGCGGAATATAATAATTCTTATTTTGACGGAACAGGAATTCAGCTCGCTGGATGGAATTTTTTATGTAGATTGCTTTCTGTAGTAACATTTGGATTTGGTATACCTTTTGCCTGTTGTTTAAAAAATCAGATGGGAAACAAAACATACGATTATTAACGGTAAAAGATTGTACTTTAACGGTACAGCTTTACAGTTATTTGGAAAAGTAATTTTGTGGGGATTAATATTAGGTACAATTTTAATAGCACCTGTTATTGTTGCAAGATATATGAGTTATGTAAATTATTCAGACTATTTTTATAGTGGAACATATTTTAGCAGTACAAAATTCCTTTCGTTTTTACCCCTTATAGTAATATTTGATTTGCTTGTAGGTGTTTTCGGTAATGCTTTCTTTTCGGTTTACATAAAAAAAAATGGATAGTAAAACATACTACTTCTTTTTATGACAGAGGATTAAATTATAATTCTTATGCGCTGGCAGGAAATTATGTAAACGGATATAATCAAAAACCTCAAGGCGGTAATATAACTACAGAGAATATAAATCCTAAAAATTATAGTAATAATAATTCTATTGCCAAAACATCTGATACGCCGAAAAATAACACCGAAACAGGTAATATTTCTGATGAATTATCGAATAAAAACGAATCAAATTTAAAAAGCGGTAATATAATTAAGAAAGAAAATTCGGTATCAAATAATTTAAATATCAAGGAAAGTTTTGATGTTAAAACAACTGAAAATTTTGACTTAAAAAGTACAAGTGATGTTTCTGACAGTAATTATAATTTAGATAATAATAGTTATAACTACAAAGAAAATATGACTGATGTTAAAGAAAAAAATTATAACGATAGTCGATATATTTCAGACAATTATGAAAATGAAAAAATTTATTGTCCTACTTGTTCTGCTGAAATTGAATACGGTATAGAGTCTTGCCCACATTGTGGTTCTGTGTTCAGATGGGATTAATAATTAAAATCTATAATAGTAAAGCAATGGCTTTTCCCTTCATCACGGAAAAATGTGGGATAATCAAAAATAAATATTGAAAAAGAGCATAGGAAGCTCCAAAATTGTAGTTGACAAGACAAACAATGAAGGAGAGAAACCTATGCTATATTTAGATGATATCAAAGTTGAATTTGAAAGTCAAGAATTTAAAGGAACACATATAGGAATCAGCCCTAATAAAGATAAAAGCGTACTGTTTTGGGAGAGCGTAAGGTCAACGCAGACAGTTCGGTGCCCTTATTGTGGAGGCAGTGTATATATTTATGAAAACGGAGAGCTTGTAAAATAAAGTGTGTAAGTTAGAAAAATAACTAGCACACTTTTTGCAATTGGGAAAAAGTGTGCTACAATGAAAGAAAGGAAAAAAAGGAATGAACGAAATGGCAAAAAAGAGAGAAAGCACACCGGGCGAGAACCTCGCAAAGCAAATTATTGAACAGTACAATCCCAAAAGCGTAGCCGATATCTCGGATGACACCGACAAGCTCGAAGACTTCAACAACAAGATCAAGGTCGCTAAACGAATCGGCTACGGTTACCTTGATTCGCTATCTTTCTATTCCTTCTGTCCGTTCACCATTCCACAAAAAAAATCTTGATGAGGGATTATTAATTAATTCGGAAAATGATAATAAAGCGGTTTCGGTTGAATGGGACGGAAAGAATATAGTATTGTAAAATTAAATATGATTTTGGCTTTTGACAATAAAACCTAAATGGGTATATCGGATATGTATTGTATGAGTGACGATTATTTGGTGCAGGAACTTATTGATGAACAAAAATCAAATAAAATAAATCAATAAGTAATTGTAAAATGTATAAATATGTGTTATAATCGATAGCACAATAATGAGTTTAAAGCAAAATTAATATATTTGATAAAGTTAATATGTGTTTTACGGAAAGGAAGATTCTTGTGAAATATCATAAGCTGTTGGAAAATGCCAAGAAGCCGAAGGGCTTTTGGGGCAAAAAAATGATTAGTTCCATGAATGAAGGACATTACGAGCTTACCGGTTGGGCGCTTGATCATATAAATTTTGAAAGACATTATCGTGTGCTTGATGTTGGCTGCGGCGGCGGTCTTACCGTGTCACGAATAGCAGAGAGAATCGGTAACGGCAAGGTTTACGGAATAGATTATTCTGCGCTTTGTATCAAACATTCAAAGGCACAGAACAGAAAAAACATTCTCTGTAATAAGGTTAAAATCGTACTTGCCTCGGTTTCGTCTTTGCCGTTTGAGGATTGCAGCTTTGATGTTGTAATTGCGGTAGAAACCTATTACTTCTGGCCGGACAAACTTAATGATTTAAAAGAAATTTATAGAGTGTTAAAGCAAAACGGCAGGATTATGCTTGTATTTGAAATGCTGAAAACTCCCGAAGAGCCTGATAAATGGAAGGCTGTAGAGGACAAGGTAGGCATAAAAACAGTGACAGAGGAGGAGATACGGGAAATGCTTGCAAAGGCAGGCTTTGAAGACATTGAAACCCATAAAAAGGACGGCACTACATGGCTTTGTGCCATCGGTGTCAAAAAATAAATAAAAGCAGGTGAATATATGAAGGCTTTAATTACAGGAGCAAGTTCGGGGATTGGTAAGGAAATTGCGAGAATCTTGGCTGCAATGGGGTATGATTTGATAGTTGCGTCAAGAAACTATGATAAGCTGACAGAGCTTAAGGCTGAACTTAAAAATGTAAATGTCAGAGTAATCACCATTGATTTGTCACGGGAACAAGACGCTATTGATTTGTATGAGCATTTAAAAGACGAGGATATAGATTTTCTCGTCAATAATGCAGGCTTTGGCGCATATGGCAGATTTTTGGATGTACCGCTGAAAAAAGAGCTTGATTTAATTCACACAAATATAAGTGCAGTGCATATTCTGACAAAATGCTTTTTGCGGGATATGGTTAAGAAAAATAAAGGCTACATTCTTAATGTAGGCTCGTCAGCGGGCTTTTTGGCGGGTCCGACTTTTTCAAGTTATTATGCATCAAAAAATTATGTTGTAAGGCTTACAGAGGCTGTTCACGAAGAACTGAGGCGACAGGGCAGTAATGTTAAAATTTCCGTGCTTTGTCCCGGTCCTGTGAATACTAATTTTAATAATGTTGCGGATGTAAAGTTTTGCCTTAACGGACTTTCGCCGGATTTTGTCGCTAAGTATGCGATTGAGAAAACTATGAAAGGCAAAATGGTTATTATTCCCGGCTTTACAATGAAAGTAGCAAAAGTTGCTCAACGGTTTGTGAGTGAAAATATGCTTACACGCATTTCCTACAATGTGCAGAGCAAAAAAGAGGGACAAAGGTCAGATACCGAACAAAAAAATTTTAATAAAGCAGAACACGCTTAAAAAGGAGCGGAGAAAATATGAAAAGATTTGTATTATTAATGTTTACGGTTCTTTTCATAATTTTCTCCGCTGTTTCTGTTTTTGCCGCCGATACAAACGGCGTAACTTTTAAAACAGAAGATATAAATTGTGATAAAGGCAGAATTTTTAAGGTTGATGTAAAGGCAAAATCGTCCGAAAAAATCTCTGCCGTATTATTAAAATTTACTTATGACAGAAATATAATAGAATACCGTTCAATCAGCACCGATTCGGACAGTCTGGCTTATGCTTATGATAACGGAAGTACATTAAATGTATCTTACCTTTGCAAAGACGGCAAAAATATTGATAATGATACGGTAATACTTACTTTAGAATTTAAGGCAACAGCTGAAGGTCAGAGTAATTTGAAATATACAGCCTATGACTGTGTTAATTCTTCGGCAGAAAGCGTTGAAATTTCGCAATGTTCAAGCGGTAAGGTAAGTGTTACAAAACAAGGCAGTGAAAAATCAAATGATAATGAAAAATCGGATACAACGGAATATAAATCCGAAAGCAATGAAAGTACAGGAAATTCAGAAAAAAGCAGTATTGACGAACTCGGTTTATTAAACGGCAAATTTTCAGACAACACTGTATTTATGCTTATAGTTGGAGTTATTTGCGGACTTGCTGTCGGTGTTTTGTGTTTTGTGCTGTATTTATCTGTGATAAAGCGGAAAAATAAGGCAAAAGAGGAAAAAGACAGGCATTAACTTGACATAACACCGATTATGCTATAAAATTTAATTTGAACTTAATATTTGTTATGGTTTATTCATTTAATTAATAGGGAAGACGGTGCAAGTCCGTCACAACCGCCATTACTGTAAACAGTTATAGCCTTGGCTCATGCCATTGGGAAACCGAGAAGGCGCCTTGGCTGCTTTAATGCAGACTGTAAGTCAGGAGACCTGCCATAACATAGTTTGAAAAACTTTCTTGGGCAGTGGGAGAATAGTTATTGGGTAAATTATTACCCTTTATATAGCTATGCCTCTTTTAAGGGGCTATTTTTTATTTAAGGAGAATGTTTATGAAAACAACAGCAAAATTTATTTCTGCTTCACTTGCTACTTTGCTTGTTTCTGCATCTGCAGTTACGGCATTTGCGGCAGAAACAAAAGACATTACAGTTTCACTCCGTATTGAGGGTGTGAATTCTTGTGTGCTTTATGACAATTATGAAATTCCACAGGGTAGTACGGCAGCTGACTTAATTCAGTATGCAGACAAGCTTTCTGATGATGTTACGGTAACAGGCGCCGAAAATAATTACATAACAGATGTAAACGGCGAAACAGCAGGCAAATTCGGCGGCTGGGACGGCTGGCAGTATATTGTAAATTCAGTTTCACCAAATGTTGGCGTAGGTGATTACACACTTAGCGACAATGATACAGTTGTTCTTTATTACGGTGATTTTCCTTGTCTTCTTCCGCAGATTGACACTTCGGCATTAAACAGTGACGGAAAAATCAGTTTTAATGCAGAGTCAACTACATATGACAGCGACTGGAATCCGACCGTAAGCACAGTTGCTATTGCAGATATGACAGTTACTTTTGACGGTCATACTTATACAACAGATGAAAACGGTACAATTTCACTTAGCAAGGCTGATTTTACATCAGGTGAGCACAGTGTTCAGGTTGAAAAGAAAAATTCAAACGGTGCTCCTGCCGTACTTCGTTATGCTGACGACTTTACAGTTAATATTGCAAGAGAAAACACAATTAATGTAAATCTCAGAATTGAAGGTCCGGAGGCTTGCTACCTTAAAGACACATTTGAAATTGCAAAGGACAGCAATGTCGGTCAGCTTATCTCATATGCAGACGAAGTTTCTGATAATATCGAAGTAGTAGGTGCAGATGCAGGCTATATTTCAGAGGTAAACGGCATTGCAGCAGGTTCATTCGGCGGCTGGGACGGCTGGTATTATGCTGTAAACAGCGTAGTTCCTAATGTAGGAGTAAACGATTATACACTTAATAATAATGATACAGTAGTTCTTTATTACGGTGAGTATCCATGCTACCTCCCGATTGCAGATACTTCATTGCTTACAAGCGAGGGTAAAATTACATTTACAGCAAAGGCTACATTCGGTGACGCTGTTCTTCCGATTGATAATATGACAGTATATTTTGACGGCAAAGAATACACAACAGATTATAACGGTGTAGTTGTAATTGATAAGGATCAGCTTACATTCGGCGACCACAGCTTACAGGTTGAAAAGTACGGTTACAGCGGTGCTCCTGCAGTTCTTCGTTACGCAGATGACTACACAGTATTTGTAGATACAAAGATTGTCAATGATGTAAACCTTGACAGTAAGGTAGACATTAACGATGTTACAGCTATTCAGACATACCTTAGCAATTATAACAATATTAGCGAAGAACAAGTAAGAATTGCTGATGTAAACAAAGACGGAAAAGTTGATGTAAATGATGTTACAGCACTTCAGACAATTCTTTCGGGTGAAACAGAATAATTCTAATAAGGAATGATAATTATGCTGAAAAAACTGACAGCTTTACTTATATGCGCAGTAATGTTATCTTTATCGGTAACAGTAAATGCGGCTGAAAACTACAAAAAGAAGATATTTCAAAAACTATAGACGGAATTATCTCGTATAAATCGGCAATTTTAAAGGCTGACGATACAGCTTCGTTTGTACAAAAAAACTTTCTGAAACCACAGATAATTCGGAAACACAGTGGTATATTATTTCTTTGTCAAAATACGGTACAGATGTAACTGCTGTACAAAGTTCTATGATAAAATCTGCCGAAAAGTTATATGAATCAAAAAGCAAAGCTACAGATTTTCAGCGTACCTCACTTGCACTTTATGCCTGCGGACTTAATCCTGAAAATATCAACGGCAAAAATTTGCTCAGTGACGGAGTTTATAACAGTGAAAATGTGAACAAGCAAGGCATAAATGCATATGTTTATGCCTTGCTGTCACTCGACTGTGCAAATGCAAAAGTTCCGAGTGACGCAAAATATGACAGAGAATATTTTATTAAAAAAATTATAGGCTTACAGCTTTCGGACGGCGGTTTTACACTTATGGGAAAGTCTGCCGATACCGATGTTACCGCAATGTGCTTACAGGCACTTGCTCCTTATAAATCTGACAGTACGGTAAAAGAATCTATTGACAGAGCACTTAATGTTTTGTCAAAAAACAAAATGAAAAAGGCGGATATTCTTCTTTCGGCACAGTAAATTCCGAGAGTGTTTCCCAAGTTATTTCTGCGCTTGTTGCACTCGATATAGATGTGCAGTCGGATTCAAGATTTATTAAAAACGGCAACACTCTTGTTGACAATCTCATGACTTTCAAAAATTCGGACGGCGGTTTTTCTCATATTGAAAACGGAAAATCGAATAATATTGCGTGTTATCAGGCATTAAACTCACTTGTTGATTTATATAAATATATGTCAAAGGGCAATACCGAGATTTTTGAATTTGACGATACAAAGAAAAATAATTCTAATAGCGAAAATTCCCGACAGAACACTGAAAATTCAAACACAGACAGTTCTGAGGTTAATATAGACAGCAACAATAAAAATAATTCTGTAAATACAGGTGATATTACAGAAAAACATAATTCGCAAGTTGACGAAGGACAGCAGGAAACAACTGTAAATCCCGAATCCAATAATGCGGAAAATTATGATGATCAGGTAATGGCTTTGGCAGATGACAATTACGAGCCTTTTACGCTTGCATCTACTCCGGATTCCGTAGCGGCGGCAAATTCGGATGACGACAATAATTTTATTTTCTATGTTTCTCTTATCGGACTTGTGGCAGTAGCGGCTGTGCTTTTAATTATAAGATTAACAGTGCTGAAAAAAGACGGTGAGCCGTTCAGATTATTCGGCAAAAGAAAAGGTGACAAATAATGAAATTAAAACTTTTATTACTTGTATTGATAATTACTGCCGTGCTATGCGGCTGTTCGGTTCAAACTCCCGATGACTACTATTCCTCTTCATCTCAAAAAGAGGGGATGGAGGTTACTTTTTCAATCAACTGTTCAACCATTTTAAATAATATGGATCAGCTTGAAAGCGGTCTTGAAAGCTATGTTCCGAGTGACGGCGTAATTCTCAAGCCTACAAAGATTACTCTTGACGAAAATGCTACCGCATATGATGCGCTTAGTGAAGCCTGCCGTCAGAATAAAATTCAATATGAATACGAGGGAACGGACGCAGATATTTATATCGAGGGTATTGCAAATCTTTATGAATTTTCTTGCGGTCAGCTTTCAGGTTGGGAATACTGCGTAAATGATGTTTTTCCGTCGGTAGGCTGCAATTCTTATGATTTGCATGACGGAGATACAATTAAATTCTTATATACCTGCGATTTGGGCGCAGATATCGGAAACGAATTTACAGGAGAAGAATAATGCTAAGATTTAATTCCTTTAATCCGCTGGCACAGCTTATATATTTTGTATCTGTGCTGTTGGTATCAATGTTTACATGGAATTATATAATTTTACTGCTGTCGCTTTTCGGAGCGGCGGCTTATTCTGTATTACAAAAGGGTTTTAAATTATTTTTAAAATCCTTTTTTGGTTATGTGCTGATTTTTTTACTTGTAACAATAACCAATCCGCTTTTCTCACACAAGGGAGTAACACCGCTTATATTTATAAATGATATTCCTGTTACGCTTGAGGCTATAGTTTACGGTGCGGTGCTCGGACTGATGCTTTTGAGCGTAATACTTTGGTTTTCGGTATTCAACAGCGTGTTTGATTCCGAAAAACTTATATATATTTTCGGAAGATTTTTACCAAGACTTGCATTATTGTTTTCAATGGTACTTCATTTTGTGCCTAAATTTATTCTTGTGTTTAAGCGCACATTGGCGGCTCAATCCGATTTTTGCGGTAAAAATAAATTTAAACAATACATAGGTGCATTTTCTGCTTCGGTTTCCGTAATGCTTGAGGGTTCGGTTCAAACTGCCGATTCAATGAGCGCAAGAGGATACGGAGTTAAAAAGCGCAGTTTTTACTGCCGCTTTCCTTTTACAAAAGCAGATACGGTTTTTACTGTACTTTCTCTGGGAATGTTGACTACAGTGCTGTTTGCTTTAGCGACAGGTCAACTTGATTTTCTTATATATCCGCATATCGAGATGTGTGATATTACAATATTATCCGTACTCGGAATGTCGGCTTTCGGTGTACTATCATTTATGCCGTTTATCATTGAGTTAAAGGAGGAGCTTGTATGGAAATTTTCTCTGTCAAAAATTTAAGTTTTACTTATCCGCAGATGCAGGAAAAGGCTTTGGATAATGTGAATTTCACTGTGAAAAGGGGAGAGTTTTGTGTTATCTGCGGTCAGTCCGGCTGCGGAAAAACAACACTGCTAAGACTTTTAAAGCCGCAGGCAGCTCCTCACGGCACAAAAACGGGAGAAATATTTTTCTGTTCCGAAAATATTGAAAAATGCAGTGAAGAAGATACGGCTTTTAAAATTGGCTATGTTTCGCAAAATCCCGAAAATCAAACAGTAACCGATACCGTACTCCATGAACTTGCCTTTACGCTTGAGAATATGGGAATGTCGAGTGAAGAAATAAATATTAAAATAAGTGAAACGGCTACTTACTTTGGACTTTCAAAAATAATAGAACAAAAGACAAACTCACTTTCTGGCGGTCAGATGCAAATTCTTAATCTTGCGGCGGCATCTGTTGCCGAGCCTGATGTATTAATTCTTGACGAACCCGCAAGTCAGCTTGACCCTGTATCGGCAGAAAACTTTTTTACAATTCTTGACAAGCTTAATAAAGACTTGGGTATCACTGTAATTATTACCGAACACAGACTTGAAAAACTGTTTCCCGTTGCAGACAGAATTATTGTTATGGAGCAAGGAAAAATAATTACCGATACAGCACCTAAAGATACTTGCAATGCTCTTAGCAAAATTTCAAAAAATCATCCTATGATGCTCGCTTTGCCCGTGCCTGCACGGCTTTATTCCGTAACGGATTGTAAATCGCAATGCCCCGTTACGGTCAAAGAAGGCAGAGAACTTTTTGCAAAATATAGCAAAAATAATTCTTTTACAGAACATACATTGCAGAATAATAATTCCGACGATGAAATATTATCGGTTAAAAATGTATATTTCAGATATGATAAAAAGTCTGATGATGTGCTCCTCGGTCTTAATTTATCGGTAAACAGAGGGGAAATTTTTTCGGTTGTCGGTGCAAACGGCAGCGGAAAATCAACTTTGCTTTCCGTAATAGGAGCAAGGCTTAAGCCGTACAGAGGCAAGGTGAAACTAAATGAAAAAACAGCTACTATGCCTCAAAATCCACAATTGTTATTTGTTAAAGACAGCTTGCTTGAAGACTTTAAAAGCGTGAGCGGGGATTTGGAAAAAATTAATAAATTGTCAGAAAAGTTTAATGTACACCGTCTTTTAAATCACCATCCGTATGACCTTAGCGGAGGTGAAATTCAGCGTGCAGGTTTTGTAAAACTTTTACTTCTCGAACCGAAAATATTATTGCTTGACGAACCGACAAAGGGTTGTGACAGTTTTTCAAAAGCAGAACTTGCAAAAACTTTAAAAGAACTTTCCGACAACCAAATTACAATATTACTTGTTACACATGACCTTGATTTTTCGGCTGAAGTTTCCACTGTATGTGCAATGCTTTTTAACGGTACTCTTTCAAAAAGACTTGAACCGCACGAATTTTATTGCGGAAAACGATTTTATACGACTTCTGCAAATAAAATTTCACGAGGTATAAAAGACGGCATTATAACAACGGAAGAGTTGATTTCCGCTGTTAAGGAGGAGTAAAATGACTGCTAAAAAGATAATAAAATACTTATGTGTTTTTGTGGTTGCACCGCTTATTGTACTTTGCGGAGTGTTTTTCTTCGGCGACCGCAAATATGCCTTTATATCGCTTGCTTTGTCGGTGGTTGCCTGTATTCCGTTTTTTATTTCTTTTGAAAAAGGTAAAAACGATGCACGCAGAATTGTTATAATAGCTGTTATGACGGCATTGTCGGTAGCGGGCAGGTTTGTATTTGCTCCCATTCCGTTTTTTAAGCCCGTTACTGCAATTGTAATTATTACCGCTATTTATCTTGGCAGTGAAGCAGGTTTTATTACAGGATCTTTTTCTGCTGTGGTTTCAAATTTCTATTTTGGACAAGGACCATGGACTCCGTTTCAAATGCTTGCGTGGGGACTTATCGGATTTTTGGCGGGCTTGCTTGCTAAAAAACTTGTTGAGAGTAAGGTGTTGCTTATTATTTACGGCGCTCTATCGGGCATAGCATTTTCTTTTATAATGGATGTATGGACAACTCTCTGGGCTGACGGCACATTTAATATAGCAAGATTTGTGGCAAGCATTACAACCGCAGCACCGTTTACCGTTGTTTATATGGTTTCAAATGTAATATTCCTGTTGTTGCTTACAAAACCAATCGGAAGTAAATTGCAACGATTAAAAACTAAATACGGAATTTTTTAGGACAAGGGGAAGTTTAGCTTTCCCTTTTTATTTTGCCGTGTATTATTTGCCTGTCTTCTGCATATAATCATTTGCATGGAGGTAATATATGGCAATGTTAAAAAAACACAAAAAAACGTTGTTGTCAGCATTGCAGAGAGTTTTCTGCTTTATATTGGCAGCAACAATTTTGGGTGCGGTGGGTGTTCCCTCGGCCGTACTTGCACTTGACGGTGCAAATCCGACAGTAGAAATTGTCGGATTTATGAGGGGCGACAGTAACGATCTTCGTTCAAGTGAGCTTTTAATGGCAAAAGTAAGCAATTACGACGGTAATCCTCAAGAGCTGACTTACGAATGGAAAAATAAGCTTGGCACTTATCTGTATGTATTTGACAAGCACGATATGGCTGTGGTGCGTGGCACAAAAAGCGAAATTGAAATTTACAATTCGGATAAAGGCTTGTTCGCTTCTGATAATATGAGCGGCAGATCTTATAACCGCAGCTATTCGCACAAAGGCTTTGCTTATGCGGCAGTTTACGGTGCATCTGTTAACTCTGAAAAATTAAAAGGCGGCATTTCCGTAACAGTAAAGGATTCTGACGGAAATATCATTGCGACAGCGTCGTATGATGACGATTTCAAAAATTATGACCTGTCAAAAGATATGGCAAACGCAGTGTTTGGTGTGTTTGAGGGTGAGAGCGTTGATATTCTTAACCTCTTAGGTCAAAGCTCGGTTGTTCATGTTGTATGTCCTGCCTGTTATGTAAGTCAGGGAACAATAATTTCCGGCAGCGATTGCATAAGTTTAAGCAAGTCAGAAAGCGGTTACTCAATAACCGGTTTAAAAGCCGGTGAAGGTGTAATTAAAATTAATCTTCAAAAGAGAAACTGCAAATTCCATAAAAACTCGGAAAACAGTTCGACTACAACCGTAATAGTATTTAAAAAACCTAACACTTCCACAACTGCAACAACACTCACTCTTACAAATCTTGATGACAGATGCGAATATTATCTTGAGGGTGTTAAGGGTGAAGTAATTGACGGCAAAATAACTTTTAGCAGTCTTACTCCCTCTACTGAATATAACATAGAGGTACGGGGCAGTTATATTGACGAGAACGGTACAACTAAAACTGCATACGCCTATGTAAAAGACACAACAAAGGACTGCTATACATCAAGTGTGGTTTTCAACCTTGATGATACTGTAGCGGATACCGAAAGCATATTCGGTAAATCGTACGAGGTTGCCGTAAAGTCTGACAGTGATTACATTGTCTTGCAGAGCGGTGATAACGGTTATACTGCAGAACTTGCTAAAGGCAATTATAAAGTGTTTTTAAAAGACGGTAATGATTATAAACAGATTGATAATGCGGTTCTTACCGTTGACAGTGATGATAACAGCATAGAGATAAAATATTACTCTGTAGTTTATAATCTTGATGGTGGTACATTCAACGGCGATACAAAATTTGTTTACCGTGAGGGTGAATTCGTAAAAACAATTGATAATAAACCAACTAAGTATGAGTATGTATTTGACGGCTGGAAGTGCGGTGAAAGCACTTATAGCAACAGCCAACAAATTACAGATTCAATTGACAGAAAATATGAATTGACAGCAATATGGGAAGTAGATAAGATAGGTGACGGAGAAAAGCCTGACGGAATCCCCGATAAATATCAAAAGAAAATTACCTTTAAAGTAGTAAACGGTACTTGGGAAGATAAGAGTGTAAATGATATTTCATACTATGTAACTTTGCTTGACAAAGAGGGTAAGTGGAATGTCAACGGTACTGCAAGAATTAATATTCCTACAGGTATGACAGCAAATTACGGTTATGAAAACGGCAAGTGGGACATTGAACCAAAGTCGCCTGTAAAGGGAACAAATGCGGAAACTTACACTTATACTTTTACAAAGAAAACCGACCCGAAAGTTGATTACAAAGAACCAAACGAAAACGATAAACCAACACCTGCTACCCAGGTAGTAGACTACGGAAAGAAAATACAGGTAAAGCCGAACGGTGGTGTATGGGTTCACGATAACAAGACTTATTCGGGTGATGATGTCGCAACATTTGTTCTTGAAAAGAATATAAAACTTGAAGACCCAACGAGAACAAATTATGTATTTATGGGTTGGGATAAGCAGAAAGGCAAAGACGATGTAGCCTATATTTTCACAGCAATATGGGAAGTAGATAAGATAGGCGACGGAGAAAAAGCCTGACGGAATCCCCGATAAATATCAAAAGAAAATTACCTTTAAAGTAGTAAACGGTACTTGGAAAGATAAGAGTGTAAATGATATTTCTTACTATGTAACTTTGCTTGATAAAGAGGGTAAGTGGAATGTCAACGGTACTGCCAAAATCAATATTCCAACAGGTATGACAGCAAATTACGGTTATGAAAAAGGCAAGTGGGATATTGAACCAACTGAAATTGTATCCGGAATTGAAGATGTTGTTTATGTTTATTTGTTTGATAAAATAGCAGGAACAGAGCCACAACCGCAACCGACAACTGTACAGCCGACTCCTACAGTTAAAACCGTTGTTCAGGAAAAAACGGTTTATAAAACACAGTATGTTGAGCCTATTACCTTAAAAACAGGTGATAATCTCACTTTCTTAGGTGTGCTTGTCGGTTTATGTGCAGCAGGTTTTGCAGGAACAATAATTTTCGGTAAAAAACGAAGTAAGTAATATTAAAAAGGCGATTGTAGATTAATTTTGCAATCGCCTTTTTTCAAATACAGAATAATAATAAATATTTCAAAGGTTATAATAAATTAAATGAGGTGAATTTATGGCAGAGGTAATTAAAATAGTTTTGACAGGCGGTCCATGTGGCGGTAAAACAACTGCTTTGAATTTTTTGAAAGATGAACTTGAAAAGTTAAATATAAAAGTTTTTATATTAGAAGAAATTGCGTAATTTATTGAGCAACGGCATTACTCCGCAAAAAACTTGGTGTATATGAGTTCCATAAACAACTTTTTGAAACTCAATTAAAAGAAGAAAATTCTCTCGAAGAGAAAGCTAAGGCATACAATGGGGAAAAGGCTGTAATTTTATTTGACAGAGGATTGCTTGACAGCAAAGCATATGTTACCGATGCCGAATTTAAAAAATATATTTCAATAAGTAATAAAAATGAAGATGTATTAAGAAATTCGTATGATGCTGTATTTCATTTAAAAAGTGTTGCTTGTACAGATGAAAACACTTACATTAAGAACTGCAATTCTGTCAGAAAAGAAGATGTAAAGCTCGCCAAGGAACTTGACGAAAAATTACTTTCTATATGGACAGGCACATCACACCTGCGAGTTATACCAAATAACAGTGATTTTAATAAAAGGCTCGATAATTTGCTTAAAGAAGTATTAGGGTTCATCGGTGTTCCGGAACCTCTTGAAATTGAGCGTAAGTTTTTGATAGAATACCCTGATATTGATTATCTTAATAATATGACTGCTTGCAGAAAGGTTGCGATTACTCAGGCATATTTAAACACTCCTGAGGAAGGAATGTTCAGAATACGGAAGCGTGGTTACGGCAAAGACGCAGTATATATTAAAACGGTAAAAATCAAGATTAATGATTTGAAAAGGATAGAAAAAGAATCTTATTTGACACAAGCCGAATACAATAATTATCTTTCAAGAAAAGAATGTATAACGGGTATTATTTCAAAGGACAGATATTGCATAGTGTATGATGACGAATATTTTGAACTTGATGTATATCCGTTTTGGAATGACAAAGCAACGCTTGAGATAGAATTGCTGTCAGAAGATCAGCCTTTCAAACTTCCTCCTTTTATTAAACTTATAAGAGAAGTAAGTCACGAACCCGAATACAGAAACATTGCACTAGCGCAAAGAATGGTTCATAATAAAGGGACTGATTAAGATAACTTAGTTTATAACAACATTTCTTCGATATTAATACCAAGTGATATTGACATTATTATCTGCAATGTGTTAAAATGCCTATATCATTAACTTCAGCATCAAATTAAAACGGGAAAATAATTATAAAAAATTAAAAAAAGTGTTGACAAATGGAGCTTGCTGATGTATAATAATGAAGCTGACTTAAGGGAAAAACAAATTTTTAAGTTAAGTATGCGGCAATAGCTCAGCTGGATAGAGCAACTGCCTTCTAAGCAGTAGGTCAGGGGTTCGAGTCCCTTTTGCCGCGCCACATGGTGGGATTAGCGTAGTTGGTTAACGCGCCAGTTTGTGGCACTGGAGACCGACGGTTCGAATCCGTCATTCCACCCCATTTGACTCATTAGCTCAGTTGGCAGAGCACTTGACTTTTAATCAAGGTGTCCGGAGTTCGAATCTCCGATGGGTCACCATAAAGCCGCACATTTTACTTTTGTGCGGCTTTTGATTTAAAAACCACGAGTTGGGTTTAAATGGTGGGCTGTCGCCAAGCGGTAAGGCAACGGACTTTGACTCCGTCACCCGTGGGTTCGAATCCCGCCAGCCCAGCCAAAAGTAAAGTGATTTAAATAGTTAAGCAAAACTACTTAAATCGCTTTGCTGTTTATTTAACAGTAATAGGTTTCAGATAGTCGCTTCCTCTCGTTGGATTGTCGCATTAGCTAACATCAGTTCAAGCCGATAACAACCACGAGGTAACTACACAAAGGGATAGGTGGTTGCACACCGATTCCGCAGTGGAAAGAAATACCCCTATCTGTCCTTTATTAACTTTTATTTGCAAAAAAGTAAGACCTGCACCACCGGATAAATAGTACAGGTCTTGACAAAATATCTAAAAGCGTATAGAATTAAGCAATACGCATGTTTAGCTTCTCAAGTTCTGAGTACGGACAATACTCGGGGCGCACGCTTATCAGCGATTGCAGTCGTTGATAAGCTGAGGGGCTTATTTTATTTGCACTCACATTTTACCATTTTAAGAGAAAAATGTCAATATATAATAGAAAATATAGTGAAATTTAGTTTTACTATTTAATTAAGTGTCCCACCGTGGGACACTTATTATAAATAAAATATAGTGATGAAAAATCACTATATAGTAGGAGTGATAATTATTAAGACGATATTAGTTAAGGCGAATGGTCAAAAGTTTCAAGTTTATTCGGCTGAAGAAGTTAATAATAAAATATGTGTAATATTTAACAAGGACGGGAAAAAGTATTATTACAATAAGCAGAGTATTGAAATTTTGGAAAACAAGAGATCAAACTTTGTATTGGAGTCATATATAAAAGGGAAATTACCTTTTACCGTATATACATTTAAAAAAGAATGTTTCAGATGTCACGGATTGACAAATGTTATAACTTACATAAAATATAAATATAGCCCTTACGATGATTTAACTTATCCTTGGGATATAAATAGGCTTACTAATAGTCAAGATATTTTTGCTCACATAATGGATCCGTCTATCGAATATTTTGGATTAAGTGTTATAGGCAATTTACCAAAATTTGACAGTATTCTTATGAACGCTTTTCCTGATAGAATTGATGTAAGATATAGTAATACTACAAAAACATCTTATCCAATGAATTTATGTGAGCACTGCGGAACACCACAGGGAAATTATTATATTTATAGGCAAGTCAATGAAATGATTGATGATATGCAGCAAATTGATATTTTGGAATACACTACATTAGAAGATGAAAAATAGATAGTAATTAGACAGTTTATTTTATCACAAGTGTCCCACCGTGGGACACTTGCAGTAATAATTTAATTTTGATTAACATAATCATTTTTGTTGTGTATAATAATAGTGAAGAGATAATTAATTCTCAAAAAGCGGTGTACCCTACCAATCGAGTGGGAGCTAAAAAAGCGGTGTACCCTACCAATCAAGTGGGAGCTAAAAAAGCGGTGTACCCTACCAATTTAAGTGGGAACGAAAAAAGTGAGGGGTTGGTTTTCCAATCCCTCTATTTTAATATTTTGGGGTGAATTATGAGCAAAAATAGAATTGGCTTTTATACGATAGATACCGATTATTGTGATTATCTAAGAAAATTTGACAGTAAAGTCCCTTATACTATGGACTCAAAACAGACAAGACCTTTTATAGGAATTTTGTTGACCGTTAATGAAAATACATATTATGCTCCGTTATCATCTCCTAAACCAAAACATTTGAAAATGAAAAACCAAATAGATTTTATAAAAATTAATAGTGGAAAATGGGGAGCAATTAATTTGAATAATATGATACCGGTGCATCACAGTTTGGCAACAAAGGTTGATCCAAATCATTTACAGAGAACTTATAATATTCAAGCATATGGAAATCTTCTTCAAAATCAGTTGACTTGGTGCAATTTAAATAAATCACTTATTATAAGTAAAGCTGAAAAATTGTATTACTCTGTTATAAATAATAAATGTAAAATTGCACAAAGATGTTGTGATTTTTCTTTGCTTGAGCAAAAGTGTCAGGAATACTCTATTCAGTTATCACAAACCCAACAACCAATCTTACCAAATCAAATACCACCTGTTCCTACAAATGGATTTACACAAGGAATATAATATAAGCCTTCTGCCGATTTTGGCGGAAGGCTTTTTTAGTTCAAGTGTCCCACGGTGGGACACTTGTGCAGATAATGTATGTTATTTATCTCGATAATGGGAACCGCATTGTACAATTTTAATTGTTTGATTGTCAATTCGATATACAATACGATTGCAGTCATCGATACGCCTACTCCAGTAATTAGATAAATCTCCTGTAAGTCTTTCGGGCTTTCCTATACCGTCATATCCATTACGATCAATGTCTTTAATAAGCAGTAATATGCGTTTAAGAGTTTTTTTATCCTGCTTAGTCCAATACTCAAAATCTTCCCAAGCTTCATCTGACCAAGATTTAATCATCAAAGTTTACCTCGTGAATAGTTCCGCCTGTAGATTCCATTTGAGCAATAGATTTTTTTAGCCTTTCAATATTTGTAGGGGAATAGAAAGGGTCTTTTTCAGCTGATATTTCAAAAGGAATTTTGTGCTGTCTTACTGTTGCTTTTGCAAAAACGCAAAAGGCAGTAGTCATACTCATTCCTACATCAGAGCAAAAAAGCTTCAAACTGTTTTTTAAATCTTCGTCCATACGAATATTAACATTGGTTTGTGCCATAAAAATCAACTCCTTTATTTATATTATATTACTAATACATTACAATGTCAATAATATTATTTGCATTGTAATGCTTATTATTAAATAATCATTAGAATTAAGTGTCCCACCGTGGGACACTTGCAGTAATACGGTATTATTATTGATGATTGCTTTTCATAAGACTATAATAAAAGCGGTTTTCTCAACCAACCAAAATGAGAATTTAAAAAGTATTTTCAAAAATTATTGATTTTTTTATAAATATATCATATAATATAAGTGGACACAATGATGTCTTTAATGAGGAGTGCCTTGCAGCTCTAAATGCAAGTGATTTATGTTGAGTGCCCTACAGCTCTAAATGTAGGTGATTTATGTTGAGTGCTCTGCAGCTCTAAATGCAGACCGTAATGTATAAAAAAGGGAGCGAATTTTCGTTCCCTTTTTGTTTTAAGGAGAAAAGCATTTGAAAGATCTTGATTTTTATATTGTACAAAATAGTTATATTACATACTTACAAAAAGGCCGAGAGTATAAAGCGGGGTTTTACTCGTGTTCCGAATATGGATTATGGCAAAAATCATAAGCCGAAGTTTATATGTGGTATTGTACTTGAGATTAATGATGTAAGTTATTTTGTTCCAGTATCATCTTATAAATTTAAGAAACCTGATAATTTTTTGATTTGCGATAAGAACGGAAATACAATCTCATCTTTAAGGTTTAATTATATGTTTCCTGTTCCGTTAAAAATTATTAAACAGCGAAGAATTGATATTGAACCGGACTTAAAGTACAGAGCTTTGTTGGCCCAAGAACTTAAATATTGTAAAGACAATCAAGATACTATAAGAAATTTAGCTAAAAGAACGCATAAAAGGGTAATGCTTGCAAAAAGCCCGACACTTGTAAAAAACAGTTGTGACTTTTCTTTACTTGAGCAAAAGTGTCAGGAATACAAGGATCAGTTATTGCAAACCCAACAACCAATCTTACCAAATCAAATACCACCTGTTCCTACAAATGGATTTACACAAGGAATATAATAAAAGCCTCTTACCTTAAAAGTAAGGGGCTTTTCGTCAAACCGCTAATTTAGGAACGCCGAACGGTAGGCATATTCAATCAAACTGTCAATTTAGAAACGCTGATCAGTAAGCGTATTTTCTCTGGGATTTCTCCCTAAAGTAATTATATACATTCAAGAATAATATGTCAATGATTTTCTGCAAGTGTCCCACGGTGGGACACTTGCAGTATTAGAATAACAGCATTTGATGTTTTGAAATAGCAGGAAAAATAAATTAAGTGTCCCACGGTGGGACACTTGCAGTATCAAAATAACAGCATTTGATGTTTTGGAATAGCAGGGAAAATAAATTAACTGTCCCACGGTGGGACACTTGCAGTATTGGAATAACAGCATTTGATGTTTTTAAATTCAGGAAATACAAATTAACTGTCCCACGATGGGACACTTGCAGTATTAGAATAACAGCATTTGATGTTTTGAAATAGCAGGAAAAATAAATTAAGTGTCCCACGGTGTGACACTTGCAGTATCAAAATAACAGCATTTGATGTTTTAGAATTGCAGAAAAGACAAATTAACTGTCCCACGGTGGGACACTTGCGGTATTAAAGTAACAGCATTTGATGTTTTAGAATTGCAGAAAAGACAAATTAAGTGTCCCACGGTGGGACACTTGTAGTATCAAAATAATAGAATTTGATGTTTTGGAATAGCAGGGAAAAAATTAACTGTCCCACGGTGGGACACTTGCAGTATTAAAATAACAGTATTTGATATTTTAGAATTACAGAAAAAAGAAAATTAACTGTCCCACGGTGGGACACTTGCAGTATAAAAATAACAGTGATTGATATTTTAGAATTGCAGAAAAAGAAAATTAACTGTCCCACGGTGGGACAGTTAATTTATAAACGATTATTCAGCTTCACTTAAAAGTCTTTTGTTTATTTCTTCAATCCAGCTACTATTGTCAGACTCAAAATATTTTAAAAATCTTTTAAAATTGCTACTTCCCTTTATGCTATCGTCAGATTCTAAATTTTGAACTCTTCGCTTCATATCATAGTAGTTTTCCTTTGTAATAAATTGCATAGCTTTTTCTATTTGATTAGCTTTTGCTTTATAATTTTCTACGCCTGTAAAATGCTTAATTAACGGAGCATTTACAGGTTTGGCAGGGGTGTTGAGATTTTCATCTGTCCAATGTTTTGAAACAATTTGCATAGTACACGGATTACCGAATATGATTAGTGAGTCAGCTATTGTCAATTCCATGAAATTCATTGATTTTACGCTTTATGTCATTGTACTGTTCATATGGCTTTTTTTCTGTATCGCAGAATACAAGAACAATATCAAATGAGTCACTATTATAGCGGTCTTGGTATCTTGCAGGTATGTTACCGTTTCCATTAGCATTAACTAATTCTATATGGTATTGTTCGTTCCATACTTGTAACTCTTTAAGTCTGTCAAGGTAAAAGTATTCTTCGTTTCCTTCACAAATAATACATATTCTTTGCTTGTCAAAAAATATAGGTAGGTTATTCATCATCAGATGATGTACCTCCTTTCACTGTATCATTATGAATACTTATTAGCGTATTAATTAAATCAGGTTCCGGTATTGCACCGAGAGCACCTTTTTTGTATTTTTCAATAATATCTGTGGTTTCACGCACGCCTTGTTGAGCTGTAAAATTAGCAAGTGAATAAAAATAAACATTGTACTTATCTTTGTGAACAAACCATATTTGTTCTTTTCGAAACAACTTTTTGCAATCCATTAAATTAATATCGTGAACAGTAAATATCATTTGTGCTTTAGTATTTAATTCATTATTGAACATAGCTACTATGGCTCTTGTAAGTTTAAAATGAAGGCTGCTGTCGAGTTCATCTATAATTAAAATTCGGCCTTTTTCCAACGCTTCAATAACATAGCTTGCTAATGCTGCTATTTTCTTTGTTCCGGTGGAATCAAATATCATACTTGGTACTTGAATACCTTTATATGTTGAAACTAAACGAATTTGATCCATAATGCTGTTAGGTAAGTTTAGTGCATTTTCATCAGCTTTTCCTTCATCTTTTTTGGAAAATTTTATTTTATCCATATCAACAAATTCAAAATTATCCATATATAAATCTGCGTTTTTTATAAATTCAACAATCTTTTTTTGAAGATTGTTTTTATTTTTCATTAGCTCAATAGTATGCTTGATAGGAATATTATTCATATTAACAATATCAATTTTATTTGCAAAGCTGATTAGTATTTTTTTCATTTCATCAAGATATTTGAATTTTGTTGTATCAATCTGATAAAAGAACAGACTATTATTTGATATAACGGGTAACATTGTATCTAAATTTTCATCTGCACAGTAATATTCTTTATTTTTCACATCTTTTTTGAACCAACATTGTGTTTTTTCGTTGCCGTATTGGTCTTTTATTATTTCTGAAAAACATTCATATATATATTCTTCTTTATTTTCATCAAATTTAAAATCAAATGAAAATTCTCTGTTAAATTCTAAGAAAGTAATGCCAAGTTCACATATTGAATTGTCTGTAAATAAATTAGACATTAGACTTGATTTTCTGTTTAACAGGGCATTTTTAATATCAGCTATACATTTAATAAAGCGTGTTTTACCTGTATTATTTGAGCCATATATGCCGGCAGCTTTTAATATATTGAAATTGTTTTCTTTATGAACATTAGTGATAAATCTTTTATTACGCATATCTGCGTTCATTGAAAATACAACTTCTTGATTGAAAATATAGCAGTTATTAATTCTTATTTCAACTATCATACTTATTCTCCTTAATTCGCAATCAAATTTTTGCATTTGTTTTATATTAATATTATAGCTTATACTTATATTTTATGCAATATTATTGCACAAAATATTTTGATTTTAACAAGTGTCCCACGGTGGGACACTTGTTAGTTATCAAAACGGTAAATCATCATCAATAGGCATATTTTCAAAATCGGGTTGTGAGGGCAAGGGCGGCTGTTCAGATGTAGTTGAAGAAGAGTCTTTATTATTATTTGCTTTTTGCACACGCTCACCGGTAAATGATACTGTATCTGCGACAATTTCGGTTACATAGCGTGTACTTCCGTCATTGGCCTGATATGTACGACTTTGTAGTTTGCCTTCAAGAGCAATCATATTGCCCTTTGCAAAATAGCGACATACAAATTCTGCTGTAGAGTTCCAACAGACAATATTGAAGAAATCAACTTTTCTTTCCTCCCCGGTTCTGTTATAGTTGCGTTCAACTGCAATGCTAAAGCTTGTCACGCTCTTTCCTGTTGTAGTTGATTTAAGTTCGGGATTGGCCGTAAGCCTGCCCATTAAAATAATTCGATTTAACATATTTACGACTCCTTTTTTATTAATATATCAGTTAAGTGTCCCACCGTGGGACACTTGTGGGCAAACAAGAGGTTGTTTATTTATTTTTTCTCTGCTTTCGGGTGTTTAATTGTAGGCGAGTAGCTGCACAGATTATGACTTTGCAAAAGTTATTTTACAGTCAACTTTAAAATAGTGTAGGGGAGAGCTACCGGCGTAAGTTATGTTGCATTTTTGTGAGCAATCGTCTTGTTCTATTTTTTTCTCTGCTTTAGGGGCTTTTACCGAGTTTGATAACTTTGCAAACTTTAGCTTTTACGCTGCTGTCGTTGAATATATTTTCTTTTTAGCCTGCAATTATTTATCGGTAATTCTGATTTTGAAGTAATCTTTTGCGAAGTGGCAGCTTTTTACTAAGTTCAAGTGTCCCACCGTAGGACACTTGAGGAGGTAAGCAATAACTGTCCCACGGTGGGACACCAAAACAATATTTTGCCACGGAAAGTAGGGTAGTAAAATTTGCGGGATAAAGACTTAATATTGCAAGCAATATTAAGTCGGTCACAAATGTCGGCAGTGCCGACATTTTCGATAACATTAACTTTAATATCATCGACTAAACCTTTAATATCACTTTTAGATTGCTGTTTTATTTTCATCAGATAAAAGCTGACTTTTTAGTAACATTGGTTTTAATATTGCTAAAATTTCAAGACAAAAATTTGACAAAATGCTGATAGCAGAAAAGAAAAAGCCTTGATTTTTGCGTAAATTCGATTTATTCCCCATAAGAGTGAAATTACATCAGCAGACAATAAAAAAACGCTTATAAGTCAAATTTGACTAAGTTAAACGCAAAGTTTGTAATGTTGTCAAAAAGTAACGCTTTGAGATATTTTGAATAATTACGGATTTCATATTCTTTGCTTGCTTCTTCATAATTTAAAAGTGTATCCGAAATCAAATCACATAATGAATTAGCTTTTGCAATACCGTGCTTTGTAATGCAGTTGTTAATTGAATAAATAAGTGTACGCTGTGACACAGTAGTTTTATTATAGGTCTGAGAAGTGTTGTTGGTTGCCATATCACAAAGTAAATCAACGGCTTTGCAGTATAATCTTGAATATATATCGTTCTCGTAAGCGACATAGCTTTGATATGCATTATAATCTGTCAATTCTTTAATCGATTCAATAATCTTGTCATTGTCAGTTGTAAAAGGTACAGTAAGGTTAATTCTGTCAATGATTAGATTATGATCTGATTTACTGTTATTTATGGTATTGTTATATATGGTATTGTTATAATGTCCGAAATTTTGGGACACGGTATTGTCCGAAGAATTAGGACACGGCAATGTCCTGCTTTTTAGGACACGGTTATTTTCATTGTCCTGTTTTTTAGGACATGGTGAGAGTGTAGATTTTATCGCATTTTTTACATTGTCCGAAAATTTAGGACACGGTTTATTACTTTCTTTTTCCTGTTTCTCTATAACTGTAGGATTGGTGTTAAGTATGTAGTTATTTACACAAAACTTACCGTTTTTACCCTTACGCTTAATTACGGATATATAGCCATAGGCTATAAGTTCATTTAGTGTATTGTAGTATGTCTGCTTGCTTATACCGAGAATTTCCATAGTATAATCTCTTGTAGGAAATACTGTGTTTGATGCTTGAGCAAGTGAATAGAATAAAGCAATCATACCACGAGCCTTAACGGATAAACGAGTATCACACATAATTAGCTTTGGCATATTTCCGTAGCCGTATGAGTAAATATTATCAAGCGAAAGTGTATGATGTTCTGCAGAAGCAGACGGCGGACAACCTATAGCATTAGGATTACTGCATATGGTGTACACATTTTTATTTAGAAAGCCTTTAGCTTTTGAAATTGAAATATAACTCTTTTCAACAAGCTTGTTCAGATATTTGTAGTAGGTGTCTTTGTTCATATTTAGGTCACGAAGTATTGTGCTGCGTTTTGGATAAATTTTACCTGAACCTGCATAAGAAGCTAAGTAGGCATAAATAGCCTTGCTTTGTAAAGGCAGTTCTTTTTCAAGCATAACTTTTTGAGCAAGCATACCAAATCCCTGTGCATATACACCGTCAATTTCTACTGCGATTTCTATGTCTTTGTTATTTAATTTTTTCATTATAATTCCTCCGTATTTTGAAGCTGCTTGAAACGGACTTTTTTAATTGTTCAAGACCGTGTGAATTAAGCAATTAAAAAAGTCTGCTGCAAGAGCAACAGACTTAGTTTTAAATATATGTTTTTAGTACAGGCTTTTTTTCGTGAGTCTGTACCGGTTCTGCAGATGAGCCTACAGGTGGGGTATATGCCTTTGCTGTAGGATATTTACTTAGCAGAGCCGAAAATAATCTTGTGCGGTCGGCATAGCTTACCTCTCTTATAGTGCTTTTCTTTGCTTTATAGGGTTCTTCATTAAGCGACAGTCCCCAATCCTCGCTTTTGAGGAGTTTCATTTGTGCCGGGTGCATACCTGTTTTCATAAGTACCCAGTCACCTTTTTTCATTCTTTTAATTTGCCCCGGTGTCATTAAAGGCTTTTTTGTCATATTGTAAGTAACGGAATTTGCGTTGTTATTGTTTGAAAAGCTGTTTTGCTTTTGCGAAACAGAGCCTGACATTACCGTCTGATTATCAAGCATTTTTGAAAAAGTTTCTGCGTCAGGGGAAGTAGGTGCTATGTAACTGAACATTACATTCTGACAGCTTGATTTTATAACGCTTGCTGTATTCTGATCGTATTTTTGATCAAGCTGCGTTGTAGTTTGTAAAAATGGGCAGCAAATGATACCTCTTGATCTGCCTGCAGAAAACATCTGATCAACTCTCTCTATGGCTGTGTATGTGCCAAATTCATCAAGGTAGTAGTATACTCGATGTGGCAGCTTGTTGTTCTCAAAATGTTCAGAGGCACAAAGTAATTCGTTATAAGTTTGCCTTACAAGTAAGCTTACTAAAAAATTTTTAGTGCTTGATTTTTCATCAACAACAAAGAATATTGCTTGTTTGCCGTTAATAAAGTTTTCAATATCAAGATCGCTGTTAAAGCATATCATTTGTTCCATTTCTGTATCAATGAAGGAAAGCATACGGCTCATTGCTGTTGACATAACGCTTGCAGTAGTCTGAAAAGCACCGGAGGCTGTGGCAGACATAAACCATTTTGCTTTATGATTAGTCGGCAGCATTGTATATAATTCAGTCAGATAAGTTGTAGGCATTACTCCTTTTTTATTTACTGTTCGTGGGTCAATTTCAAGGAGCTGTTCAATTATTTTAAAAACTGATACTATGTGCTTTTCTTCGGGTTCACAAAGTTCGGATACAAGTAAGATAACGCCTGTAATAATGCCTTCTGCAGATTCGTAAAAGTATTGATTTTGTCCTGCACTTTTGAAACCGTCCATATGTACGATTGAGTTTGAAAGAACTTTTGCATATGTTTCAGCCCGTGCTTTGTCTGCAAGACTTTTTGTTGATTCATAGCGGTCATTGTATTTATTGACAAGATACATCAGATTGTAACTGTCACTGCGAGTAGGATTTCTTAAATCTATTACATAAGTTTTGTACCCGTAATATTTTTCCAAAACAGGTGCATATGTCTGATGAGCGTCACCTTTTGTATCTGTGACGAAAAAAGGATTGCCAACGGCTGCTAAAAACTCAAGATTAGGATAGACGAAAGAAGATGTTTTACCGCCACCCGGAGCAGATACGGAGAGAGTATGATTATCAGATGTATCAATGTATGCAAATACTTTTTTACCGCTTTTTACTGCACCGAGTATAATGCCCTCAAGCTGTGGCCTGTTTTCGCCATTTCTCCACTTTTCGGGTTCATATGGTATAATAACAAGATTATTATTTAATTCTTGTTTGGTGGCCCATTTTTGGTCACCAAATTGGCCGTCACCGACAGGCTTGCTTTTAATAGAGTTTAAATTTTTGCCGCTTGATGATATAAAGTACGCAGCTATAAGTACAACTAATACGATTATTGAAAATATAATAATTCCGCTTGTTGAGCTACTTCCCATAACTTTGACTCCTTTGTTTTAAAATTTCGTTCCAATCTTTTAGCTTAGGGGTTATTATTTCAGTTTTATATTTGACCTGAAATAATTTTTGTGCTTTTTTAGCAAAGTCTTGTCCGTGATTTTTGCCGTCAGAACTGTTTATATCATTATCTGTACATATATAGATTTTCTTTATATGCGGGTAATCTTTAACACATTTTTTCAAAGCTTCTAAATTCAGCCCTCCTAAAGCTATATAGTTGTATGTGTGCCAGTTTTCGTCAAGCTGATACAAAGTAATAAAACTGAATAAGTCAATAAAAGCTTCAAAAACAAAAAGCACATCAGACAAACCAATGTGCTTAAAGCAGTATATTTTGTTACTTCCGGTAATCTCACCTTTAAAAGATTTAACAGTAAGCGTACCTTTTAATCCGGCATACCTGACTATTCCTTTTTTATCTTTGCCGAGAAATACAATGTTGTGGTTGCTTTTATCTTCATATATAAGACCTTTTTTTACAAAGTATCTGACAACACTGTAATCAATACAGCGTGAATTGCACAGATAAGCATACAAGCGTTTGTTGTTTGTGTTTTTTTGAGGTAAAACTACTCTGTCTTTTTTATGGTAAATATCAGGTTCGTTTATAAAATCAACAGGCTTTGAATTGCTTGTAGCTTTGTAATTTCCGTCAAGCAAAGTTATTACTGCTTCTTGAAAACTAAAATCAAAAAATGTCATCAGAAAATTTACTGCCGTACCCGATTCACCTGTAGAATGTCTGTACCAAATATGACCTCGTATTTTTACGCTGTCATGTGCTTCCCACATATATTCTGTACCGCTATGTAAAACTTTTTCTCCTATACTTTCAAGATATTCTTTAATATCTTTATGATGAGCCTGATACAACTCTTCATCTGTAAACGGAATAAATTTTGACATTTTTTAACCTCCTTAATAGTCATAGCTGATTGGATTGTCAGATACAGCGTGACCTAATTGTATTTTTTGTATTTTTTCATCTCTTAGCTGTTTTGAATCAGATGTGTATTTTTGCTTTGCGGCGGCAATTGTTTCTGTGTTTATAATTTTGCCCATATGAGCAGCTATAGAGGCAAGATTAAGCACTGTTATTTGCTGTTGAGTGTTAGTTTCTTCAATTTTTTGTTGTGCTTTTATATTCCCGAGTTCAACAGCCTTTTTATACCACAAAAGAGCCTTTTCAATATCTCGTTCGATTCCCAATCCGTATTGATAAAAAGTACCTATTCGCAAAGCTAATTCTGAATCTGTTTGATTGTTATTAAACCGGATAAGATAAGCCGATAATGCTTTTCTAAAATAATTACTTGCAAGCTCATTGTTTTGTAATCCGTATTTTTCGGAGTGATAGATATAACCGAGCTGATAAGCTGCATTTGCATTTTCAAATTTTTCAGCTTCGGAAAACCAATATATAGCTTGATTAATGTTCATATCGGTTCCTAACCCTTTTAAATACATATTACCAAGACGATAAGCAATATAATCATTAGGATTTTGATTGTAATCTGTTATATAAAGATTTAGAGCATTACTGTAGCATAGCTGAGCTTTTGCAATATCATAATGGGCATAACTTTCATTTGAATGAATTTTAGCAAGATTGAACCAAGCGTTAGATATATTTCCTTGTGCTGCATATTGAAAATGTTTTATAGCATTACCGATAGTAATCTCAATCACACAGGGATTTACCTCTATTCCAAAGGCAAAATCATGATTCATTTGACCTTTGACTATAAAACCGATGAAAAATGCACCACACCGGGCCAATATTTGAAGTATCACCGGACATTCCAGGGCTTCACCACAAGGGAACTGGCGGAAAAGGTTGGCATTGTGCCCGCGACACTGGTTCTGTATGAGAATGACCGGCATCCCATCAAGCACAGCACAGCGGTAGCACTTGCAAATGCGCTGGGGATTGACCGCAACAGGCTTCTGGACAAATATACCGCCTTTGTAGATTACCCGTATTCCTCTCTTTTGAAAAAGGTACGGCAGGAACTTTCCCTAACTCAAATGCAAATGGCTGAGGTAATTGGAATAGGCCAAACGTCTTATTCTGGCTGGGAAAGGGAAATCCGCGTTCCGCGCCGTAAAGAGTATGAAAAAATCCTTGCCGCACTGAAAAAGCTAAAGGTAAATGTGGATACATACCTTTGCCATCCAGCTTCTACCTAATTGAAAATCGCACATTTGCGGCACTATTTCCTTACATATATAATAGAAGCACAAAGGAGGAGTGTCAAATGAGAAAGCGGAAATTAAAGATATTTCTTACCCCTACGGAAAACAGTATCGTCATCCAAAGCCTCAACCACCTGCGTAACGCCCTGCTCCGGGAAAACAGGGACACCGGCTGCCTGGATGAACTTCTGCTCAAAGTGATGTGCGCCCCGGTGAAGAAGATGTAAAATTACATATCGCTGCTTAATGAGCCGCTTATTCTTTTCAGAAAGAGTAAGCGGCTTTTTTCATGCCCATCTTTCGGATTTTCCGCGTACATAGCCGTCCGTCCTGCCAACGGGCGGCTAAATCTATGAAGAAGGAGGACATGAAAATGCCGGAACAAAGAAGCCGCCCCAGGGATAGCCGCGTGATCGCGCTGGCCAACCAGAAAGGCGGCACAGGCAAAACCACCACGACGGTGAACCTGGGCATTGGCCTGGCGCGTCTGGGGAAAAAAGTTCTGCTCATTGACGCAGACCCCCAGGGCGACCTTACCACCTGCCTGGGCTGGCAAGACCAGGACAGCTTACAGACCACCCTCGCTACCGTCATGGGAAAGATCATCCGCGACGAGCTTTTTACCGCAGACGAGGGTATTTTACACCACAGCGAAGGCGTAGACCTCATGCCTGCCAACATTGAATTGTCAGATTTGGAGGCCACCCTTGTCAACGCCATGAGCCGGGAGATCACTTTACGCACCTATGTCAATGAAGCAAAGAAAAATTACGACGTAGTTCTCATTGACTGTATGCCGTCCCTGGGTATGATTACGATCAACGCCCTGGCTGCGGCGGACAGCGTGATTATCCCGGTGCAGGCCCACTATCTGCCCGCCAAAGGCATGACCCAGCTTATCAAAAATATCGCAAGGGTAAAAAAGCGGATTAACCCGGCCCTGAAGGTGGACGGGGTGCTGCTCACTTTGGTAGACGGACGTACCAATCTGGCCCGCCAGACGGCGGAAATCCTGCGGCAGAGTTACGGGAGCGTGTTGAAAATTTATCGTTCCGAGATTCCCGTAGCCATCAAAGCCGCAGAAATCAGCGCCGCAGGCAAGAGCATTTACGCCTACGACAAGGGGAGCAAGGTGGCCCAGGCTTACGCGGATTTTTCAAAGGAGGTGCTGGCGGATGGCGAGAAACAGCGCGCTAAACTTCAATCTTCCCTCAGCCGATGATTTGTTTTCCACGGAGGAAGAACGGGCTGAGGCAAGGCTTGAAAAAGTTGTCAATCTTTCGCCTGCGGAAATCAGCGACTTCCCGAATCACCCGTTTAAGGTGCGTATGGACGCAGCCATGCAGGAAATGACGGAAAGCGTGAAGCAGTACGGTGTTTTGGTTCCTACCCTGGTACGACCCAAATCGGAGGGCGGCTATGAGATGGTGGCCGGACACCGCAGGAAAAAAGCGGCGGATTTGGCGGGGCTTGCGGAAATCCCCTGTATTGTGCGGCAGCTCACCGATGATGAAGCTACGATTATCATGGTGGATTCCAACTTGCAGCGTGAGCAGATCCTGCCCTCGGAGAAGGCGTTTGCCTACAAAATGAAGCTGGACGCGATGAAACGGCAGGCTGGTCGGCCAAGAAAAGATAATTCGGCCCCACTGGGGCCGAATTTAATCGGGACGCGCTCTAATTTGGAATTAGCCGCAGAAAGCCCGGACAGTAAAACACAAATCCAGCGATATATCCGTCTTACCCACCTTATCCCGGAAATCCTGGAGCTGGTAGATAACTCGGTACTCAAAGACCCGGCTATGCTCCAGATTGCCATGCGCCCAGCGGTGGAGCTGTCTTACCTGCGAAAAGAAGAACAGGCCGACTTATTCGCTATCATGGACGAGATGGACTGCACCCCGTCCCACGCCCAGGCCATCAAAATGCGCCAGATGTCCGAAGCCAAGACCGGCGATGAACGGCTGGCCAAAGACGCCCTTGTTTCCATTATGAAGGAGGAAAAGCCCAATCAAAAAGAACAGTTCAAAATCCCAAAAGAAAAAATCAGCCGGTTTTTTGCGCCGGGGACGCCCACGCAGAAGATCGAGGACACCATTGTTAAGGCGCTGGAACTCTACCGCAAGCGCCAGCGCAGTTTAGAGAGATAGCCCACTCACAAGGGGGAAGTGCGCCCATTTGCAGGGAAACGGCAGCTTGTGCCGGTTCCCCCTCTCCACACCTCACCCCTTCCAAACAACCTAAACAGCCTAAAAAAGAAGATATTTGGGGAGCCTGGATGTTCAGAAAACTCCGGCCTCTTTTCCACAGGCAGACATCGGGCTGCGAGGAAAACCGGGCGGGCCTCTCTTTTTTAGACAGTAACCAACACAAGCCGCAGCACATCGGAAACGGTGTGCTTTTTTTGCGGCCATTTCAAGGAGGTAACACGATGAAAGCATTGAGAAAGCCCCTGTCCCTGTTCATGGCCCTGCTCATGTGCCTGGGCATATTCGCAGGGACGGGCACCACGGCATTTGCCGCTACAGAAGAAGTGGGAACCATCACCTTTACCGGAACCTATGATTCCAACGGAAACCGTATGTATTATAATACTTCGGCAGTCATCAACGGAAACACGGTCGGCGGGGCCGGACACGCGAAAAACCGGATGTATGTGGATGGAGATACCGCATATTGTATCGAACCGAGCATTCCGCTGAATACAGGAGACACTCTTAGAAAAGATTCTTCAGAAACATGGAACGCTCTTTCAGACGCTCAGAAAAAAGCGGTTGGGCTGGCGCTGCTCTACGGACGCCAGGGGAACAGCACCAATCTTTCAGGGAATGACGATGAACAGTGGCTTGCCACCCAGACGCTGGTATGGGAGTTTGTGACGGGCTACCGAAACCCTACCGGTTCTTTTGAACAGTTGGATTCCACCGTGTATTCGCTCCACTTTGGAGAAAACCATCCAAATGCCGGGGCCAGGGCCGTTTATGACCAAATCGTTTCCCTGCTTCAGCGCCACAATACTGTCCCCAGTTTTATGAATGGCGGCAGTATTGATCTGGACTATCAGGATGGAAAGTACACGGCGACCCTGACCGATACCAACGGAGTGCTGTCGGAGTATGATTTCACCAGCTCCGACAGCGGCGTGACCCTTACAAAGTCCGGCAATACGCTGACAATCAGTACAGACCATGCCATCAGCGGCACCGTGCGGATCACCGCCAGCCGAAATAATATCCCCGCAGTAAGCGAGAGCGCCAAGCTGATTGCTTATGGTGATCCCAATTTGCAGGATGTCGTGACTGGCGTGGAAAATGCCGACCGGGTAACTGCCCATTTGGATGTGGGAACACCGACCGGTAATATGAAGCTGATTAAGACTTCCGAGGACGGACAGGTAGCCGGGATCAACTTCACTATCACCGGCGAGGGGTATAGCGCCACCAAGACCACCAATGAGGCGGGCGAGATCGACATCTCCGACCTCAATCCCGGCGTTTATACCATAACCGAGCAGTCCATTGACAAATATGAACCCCAGGAAACCCAGCGCGTGACCATCGTCAGCGGCCAGACCTCTACCGTGAATTTCAACAACAAGCTGAAGCGCGGCAGCCTGGAAGTGACGAAAACCAGCGAGGACGGACTGGTGGAGGGCATGACCTTCCACTTGTACGGCACATCCCTCTCCGGGCAGCCGGTGGATGAGTATGCTGTGACGGATTCCAGCGGTGTGGCGCGCTTTGAAAACGTGCTCATCGGCACAGGCTATGTATTGGAGGAGGTGGATACCCCCATCCGTTATGTGGTGCCGGATTCCCAGACAGCCACCATCGAATGGGGTGAGATCACCCAAAAGAGCGTGAACAACGTGCTGAAGAAGTTCCGCGTTACCGTTACCAAGAGCGATGTGGAAACGGGTACGCCCCAAGGCGATGGTTCCCTGGCCGGCGCTGTGTATGGGCTGTATAAGGGAGATACCCTCATCGACAGCTTCACCACGGACGAAAACGGCCAGTTCACCACCGGATATTACGTCTGCGATTCGGACTGGACAATCCGTGAAATCAGCCCCAGCGAGGGCTACCTGCTGGATTCCACCATCCACAAGGTGGGCGCGGAGCCGGAGCTTTATACCATTGAGCTGAACGACACCGCCAACGACGTGACGGAGCAGATCATCAAAGGCGACATCGCCATCATCAAGCATACCGACGACGGGGAAACCCAGATCGAAACCCCGGAATCCGGCGCGGAGTTCCAGGTGTTTTTGAAATCAGCCGGCAGCTATGAAAACGCCAAGGAATCCGAGCGCGATGTTCTTGTCTGCGATGAGAACGGCTTTGCACAGTCGAAGAAGCTGCCCTACGGCACCTATATCGTCCGCCAGACCAAGGGCTGGGAAGGCCGCGAGCTGATGGACGACTTTGAAGTGTATATCGCCCAGGACGGCCAGACCTACCGCTACCTCATCAACAACGCCAATTTTGAGAGCTTCATCAAGGTGGTCAAGGTGGACGCGGAAACCGGCGTCACCATTCCCTATGCGGGGGCCGGGTTCCAGATTTACCGCCCGGATGGCAGCAAGGTGGAAATGACCTTCACCTATCCGACGCCCACCACGATTGATACGTTCTACACCAATTCCGAGGGCTATCTGGTAACGCCTGAAAAGCTGGAATACGGCACGGGATATTCCCTCGTTGAAGTCCAGGCCCCCTACGGCTATGTACTGGACAGCACCCCGGTTTACTTTGATGTGACCGAGGACAATTCCAGCGAAGAAGGCGGCGTGACGGTGATCGAAGTCACTAAGCCCAACATGGCCCAGAAAGGAATCATCAAAGTCAGCAAGACTGGCGAGGTATTTTCCTCTGTGACAGAAAACGAGGGCGTTTACCAGCCGGTGTACGAGGTGCAGGGCCTGTCCGGCGCGGTGTTTGAAATTACTGCCCTGGAGGACATCTACACCTTGGACGGCACCCTGCGCTATTCTGCGGGCGAGGTGGTGGACACCATCACCACCGGCGAGGACGGGACGGCTCAGAGCCAGCCCCTCTACCTGGGCAAGTTCCAGGTGAAGGAAATCCAGTTCCCTCACGGCATGGTGGATACCGGCGAGAACGTCACCAATGTGGAGCTGGTGTACGCAGGCCAGGAGGTGGAAGTCACCGAAACCTCTGCCAGCTTCTATAACCAGCGCCAGAAAGCTCTTGTGACGCTTGACAAGGTGCTGGAGCAGGATGAAACCTTTGGCATTGGCATGAATGGCGAAATCTCCGCCGTAACTTTTGGCCTCTATGCCCAGGAGGACATCACCGCAGCAGACGGTTCCGTGATCCCGGCGGACGGGCTTCTGGAAATCGTTTCTGCGAATGAGAACGGCCAGGCCGTTTGCAGCACCGACCTGCCTTTCGGCAGCTTCTACCTGAAAGAGCTGTCCACCGACAGCCATTACCTGCTGAATGGCGAAACCTTCCCGTTCACCTTTGAGTACGGCGGGCCTTCCATTGCTGTGGTGGAGATTTCTGCCAATGATGGCGAGGCTGTCACCAACGAGCTGATCCGCGGCGAAATCAAGGGCCTCAAAACTGACGAAAACGGCACGGGCCTGGGCGGGGCTGTCATCGGCCTGTTTAAGTCCGACGAAACCGAGTTTACCGCAGAAAATGCCCTGGCCACCGCCACCTCAGCGGAGGATGGCAGCTTCTCTTTCGCAGGCGTCCCCTACGGAAATTGGGTGCTGAAAGAGCTGGAAAGCCCGGAAGGCTTTATCCTCTCCGATGAAGTGATCCCCGTTACCGTGGAGGAAGATGGGCAGGTAGTGGAAATCTCCCTTGCCAATGAGCGCGTGTACGGCGACCTGCGTTTAACAAAGGTGGATAAGGACTACCCGGACAACAAGCTCACCGGGGCCGAGTTCGAGGTGTACCGCGATACCAACGGCAACAAAGAGCTGGACGAGGGTGATGAACTGCTGGGCAAGATGGAGGAAACCAGCACCGGCATTTATGAGATGTCCCACATCCTCTACGGCGGCGTGTTCGTAAAGGAAACCAAAGCGCCGGAGGGCTTCCTGCTGGATGAAAACGCCTACTATGTGGAGATCACCGAGAACGGCAAAATCTACGAGGTAGAGAACGAGGCCGGGGTTGGCTTCACCAACATGGCCCAGACTGGCTCCCTGCGGATTGAAAAAACGTCCAGCGACGGCAAGGTGGAGGGCTTCTCCTTCCGCGTGACCGGGGCCAACGGCTACGACCAGACCTTCAAAACCGATAAAAACGGCGAAATCTTCATCGAGGGCCTGCGCGTAGGCGATTACACCGTGTCCGAGGTATCGGATGGGGCCAGCGCCAACTATGTGCTGCCTACGGATAAAAAGGTGACGATTCTGGCGGATAAGACCACTGTGGCGCAAATGCACAATGAGCTGCGCGACACCCCGAAAACCGGCGATGACAGCAAGCCCTGGCTGTGGGCGGCCCTGATGGGCGTATCCGCTATGGGCGCTGCCGCCCTGGGCGTTGCGGCCTATGTGGGTAAGCGCAAGAAGGGCAAAAACACCGTGAAATAACTGCGGCTTGATTCTGTGTTAGGAGGAATGATTTCATGGAACTGAAAACGATCATTGCCATTGCGCTGGTAGTATTCATCATCGGCGGCCTGATTTTCCTGAAAGTCAGAAGCCGGAAGAAGTAACCAGCCAGGGGCGGCCATGCGGGGCCGCCCCTTTTACATACCAAAAAAGAAAGGAGCTTTGCAGATGAAAGAACGATTCGAGCAGCGGCTTTTCCGCATATTCGCCCAGGCTGGTTACTCGCCGGTGCAGCTTCTCACCGTCACCCCGGAGGAGATGGTGGAGATCCCCGGCATTACCGTTCCCAACATCCGGGCGGTGCTGTGCGTCCAGAACAAGGTGCTGGACGACCGCAACAAAATCCGCAGCGGCAGGCTGGTGGAAGAACTGCTGAAAGAGGCCGGGGAAAGCAGGTGCGGCCATGAGTGAACTGCACCTGCTGGATATACTGGCGGCCCGGCATGGCTGCTTTATCTCCGACTTAAACCTCACCCCATTTCTGCGCAGGGCGGCCCTGTCCGACTTGTGCGGGATGGATGAGAACAGCTACCCGCTGTCCCAATGGCAGGACGCGGTGCGCTACCTTACCGGGGATGAACGGGATTTTGCCAGCATAAAGGAAGTCAAGGATTTTATTCTGAATGAAACGGAGGTTTGATGATGGATTACAGAGAGAACGCGGGATATATCATTACGGATTCCTGCCATGTGGGCGACAGCGAGTTTGTGCTGGGCGTCCATTTGACAGCGCCCCAGCAATTCGTTACCTGGAAATGCACCGACCGGAAGGACTATTATTGGGGCCACTATTTCAGCGACCTGTTTTCCGCCCAAAAGGATTTGGTGGCGCGGGCGCAGGAAGAAGTACAGTGCCTGGAAGAACAGCGGCAGGACGCCATTGCGCCGGAGGCTCCGCCTTATTCCCCATGGGGGAACGTACAGGAGTGCGAAATGCTCTGCCCCGGCGTTTATTCCGTTTCTACCCCAGGGCACGGCGGCATTATGGTGCGCCGGGAACTGGCGGAAAAGATATTCCGCAAAGAAGCGCTGGACTGCGGATTTACCGAGGGCGCATATCTTTGTTTTGAGGAGGACTGCGACGAGCCGGTGGCGCTGCGGGAGTTGATGGATAAAGGGATGTACCAAGCGCCTGTCAACGAACGCTTTGCCCCCGGCGCGTATGAGGCTGTTATCAATGACAGCCTGCAAACCTTTCACGCCGCATATTGGCAGGCGCGGGAAAAAACGCTGGCGGAGAAAGCGCAGCTTCCCAAAAGGAAAGACCGGGGTGAGGCGCGATGAAGGAAGAACGGCACATTATCTGGACAGACTACGGCCTGGACTATGAGGACTGGCGGGACGATCTGGAGGCGGATTACCCGGATTTATCCGAAGATGAGCGCATTTCCCTGATGTATGAGATCAATGGGGATTACCTGGATGATGAACGCGCCAATCTCAATGTGCAGCTTTCCCAGCCCATTTTGGTTGTAGGCGACCTGGGCCTGTGGAATGGGCGGCGCATGGGATATAAGGAAATCCCCAGCGGCAACATCCGGGACTGCCTTTACGGAGATACGGACTACTCCACATGGTATGTAGACCGCCTGGGCGATCTGCGGTGCGACGCCATCCACCACGACGGCACAAACCACTACCTCTACCGCGTTTACAAGGACAGCGCCAGCCCTTCCCAAATTGAACTGCTGAAAGAAAAATTGTACCGCGGCATTGCAACCCGCGCCGATATTACGAGAGTGACCCGCAGGCTGGGCGACGACATCGCCAAGGTCTACGGTTTTTCGATTCCCCGGCAGCGGCAGGCTGCGGCATTGGAAAGATAACAAGAAAAAGGAGGTGCGCCGGATGGCGATATTATATAAAGCCCTAACGGAGCTGTACCGGGAAACGCAGCGCAAAGTGACGGCTCCGTCAGAGTGGCAGGCGTTTTTGGCTGCTGCCTGCCGCAATTACCGATTGACTTTTGATGAACAGCTATTAGTTTACGCCCAGCGCCCGGACGCCACCGCCGTCCTGGAGATTGAGCGATGGAATCGGCAATTTGGGCGCTGGGTAAACCGGGGCGCAAACGGCATTGCCGTTTTTGACGGCGAGCATACTGGCAAACCCCGGCCGAAATACTATTTTGACATTTCCGATACCCACGAGGCCCGTTTTCCCCGGCCTGTCCCTATCTGGACGGTGCGGGAGGAATACGCGCCGGACATCATTGAAACGCTGGAGAACAGCTTTGGGGAGCTGGAGCATAAGGAGGATTTGGGCGCAGCCCTGCTCTCTGCGGCAAAGAACGCCGTGGAGGACAATATGCCCGACTATCTTTCTGAATTGAAAACCCTTACGGAAGGCAGCTTTCTGGAAGAACTGGACGGGCTGAATCTGGAGGTAGAGTACCGCGGGGCGGTGCAGAACAGCATTGGGTATATGCTGCTGGTGCGCTGCGGCCTTGACCCATCCGAATATTTTGAAGATGAGGATTTCCGGGATGTAACCGACTTTAACACGCCGCAGACGCTGAACGCTTTGGGCGTGGCTGCCGGGGACATTTCCCAAATGTGCCTTTCTGCGATTTCGCGTACCGTCCTTGCCCTGCAAAGACAGCCGAAAAAAGAAAATCGCACATTTGAAACCCAGCCGCAAATCCAGTATGCTGTACCTGAAAAGAAAACCACACAGCCGGAAAGGAGTTTTGAATATGACCGAGATCACATACACGAGACAGGGCGATTACAACCTGCCGAACCTTCTGCCGCCCCAGGAGGGGCCGGTTCCCCATGGGAAATACGCATTGCTTCGGAGGCAGTTTCTCAAGGAGCACCGCAGGATCACCTACACGAACCTGTTGACCAGCGGGAAACTCTCCAGCCATCTGGCGGAGATCCAGCAGACCGCCCAGCGCCGGATGGAGCAGATCGTGGCGCAGATGGCCAAGAACCAGGGCGTGACGGAGGAACTGAAAGCCAGCAACCAGATGAAATGGGTGCAGATGATGAACAACATCCAGAACGCGGCGGAGGAAACGGTGCTGGCGGAGCTGATCTACAACTAAAGGATGAACCGGAAGAAAGCGCGGGCGGTGATGAACTGCCTGCGCTTTTGGATGAAAAGCAGATCATGGCCGTCATCGCCAACAAGGATGACGCTCTCAAGTACAAAAAACAGCAGATCGAGCTTTTCTTTTCCGTCCACCCGGATGAGCAGGAACGGGCGGAATATCTGAAATCCGCCTATCAGGACAGGTACACCGAGATCATCGCAGACGGGCAGCGCCTGGGATATAAGCCCCAGGAGGACGGCCTGCTCATGTGGGAAGGCTCTTACCCATCCCGCACCAGGGAATCCGTATTTTCCTGGGATATTGTGGCCCAGTGGACCGCCCAGCTCATCGACAAAAAAGAATATTTCATTCAGACGGACATCCCGCAGCTCCCCACCCAGGAGAGCCAGCAGATGTCCCTTTTTGATTTTGCGGCGTTTCAGCAGCCAGCCCAGGCCGAGGGTACGGCCCAACCATCCATTTTCCCTCACCCGGCTCTGCCTCAGCAGGTAATCGACGAGGCGCTGTGCATTGGTGCTAACGACCAGAACAGCCGCCTCATCATCTGCGCCTATTTCAAAAAGGATAAGCCGGACAATGCCAGGTTCCTGGCAGAGCACTATGGAGAGAACGGCGCTGGCTTTTATCTGGATGGCCGACAGTATGCCATCTGGTACAATGCCGAGGGAATCCGTATTGCCCAGGGCGAAAGCGCCAAGCGTTCCAGCGCCACCCTCATCTCTTGGGAACAGGCGGCGGCCCGTATCCGTGAACTGCTGGACTTGGGCCGGTATATGTCCCAGAGTGAGCTTGACCGGGTGGACGAGTACGAGCGCCAGCAACGGGCCGCGCAGCTATGGTATCTCCGGCAGGATTTTGCAGAAGGCACCGCCGACGCGGGATTCCTTCCCACCGTAAATACTATTTACAACACGCATCAAGGCTTTCCAGAGGAAAGCGCCGCCATAAGTGATTTGTTAGGCCATCCAGAGGGGTTGCAGAACCTGCGGGATGAACTGGAGCAGTTTGTCACAGCATACGGAGAAAACCGGGAACTGCTGCGGTTCCATTTCCACCGTCCGCAAAAATTGCTGGAGCAGCTTTCCGACCTGCAGCGGGAACCGCTGCACTTTACCGCCGCCGAAGGGTACGACCCCCAGCGGCGATTTTTCATCTCCGGGGACGAGATTGACAATCTTCTGCGTGGTGGAAAACGCAGCACCGATTACCGGCTGGCCGTGTATTCTTTCTACCGCAACCACACAGAGCGCAAGGAACGGGAGAATTTCTTAAAGCACTACCACGGCGAGTACAGCGGCCATTCCGGTGGGAATGACGATGTGACCTACCAGCTCAGTAAAGGTGTTTCTTTCAGCCACGGCAGTATTACCGCCCCCTACGCCAAGGTGGAGCTGAAATGGAACGCCGTGGAAAAGCACGTCAGCGCCATGATCGCCCAGGGGCGGTTCCTCACCGATGAGGACCGCGCCGCCATGCCGCAGTATGAGAAGCACCAGCTTGCCCGGAATATCCGCACTTTCTTTGAGAATGTGCCGCAGGAGCAGCCCCACCCCTATCCCTTTGGCTTTGACTATTGGGACGCGGTGAAGCTCATCGAGCCGCAGCTTGACGACCCGGCCCGTGTGGAAGAAATCTATCAGATGATGGTCCCCGTTTGGGAGGCCACCCCGCAGGATGACAGGATGTATGCCCTGCGCCAGCAGGCATTTGAAAACCTCACCGCCTTCCGGCAGGGAACCTTCACGCTCTTTGCAGAGCACAAGGAGCCTGTGGCTCCTGCTATGCCGCAAGCCAAAGCCTACGACCTGGGCTATGGCCATCTGGGAAATGGGCTTACTGTGTGGAACCGGCTGGAGGAAGAACACGGGGACTACAAAACGGTTGCCCACATCGCGCCGGACCGCACGGTAACGATTTATGATGAGGAAATGCCCCAGGCAGTGCGGGAGGAAATCCAGCGGATTGCTGACACTTCGGAAATGACCATTTCCGTGACCCAGGACGCGCCGGTGTTCGCCGTGCCACCCAGGGTACAGGAACCGCCTCAAAAAGAAGAACCGGCAGACCCCTACCCGGAGCTGGCTGCCCAGGTGCTGCGCTTTGTGGGAGAGTTTGACGGTTCCCGCATGGGCTATGGCGAAGATGACGCCCAAGCGGTGGAAAATATCGCCCAGCAGCTTCACGACCCCGTTCAGAGAGAGGAAATCCGCAGACTGCTTCAATCCTTCCTGGACCATGCGGACCTGGAAGAAGAAATCGCGGTGGACATCACCCTCTGTACGGAGCAGATCGCGGAGCTGCCCCCGGCCCTTACCCCGGAACAGGCGCAGATAGAAGAAATCGCCGGTTATCTGGAGGAGGCCGGATATGCGGTATCCAGCGAACTGGTCGAAGAAGGTTTGATGGATTACCGTGCCCATGGCGGCAAAGGTAACAGCCAGGATGTTGCCGACTTCATTGAGCGCGAGTTTTTGTCCGAGGAGCCGGAACCTGCTTCACTGGAGATTGCCAAAGAATTTATCAACGATTTCTGCGAGGCCGAGTATGGCAGCCCAGCCGATTTCAGTGATCTGGAAAAGGTGGGCATTGCCTACACCACTGTTACGGATGAGGAAATTCCCATCCAGGTCAATGCCGACTTGGTCCATTACCGCATTGAGCGTTATCTGGACGGGCAGTTTTTGGAGCGCAGGCAGTATGAGAGCCTGGATGAACTCATCCAAAATGAGCTGGCCGAACTGGACTTTGACCAACTCACCTCTGTGGACCAGGACTATTTCAATGGAAAATACCCTCCCGACATAGAGCCATACATCTTCTGCGAGTGGAGCGAAAGCCCCGTGTTTGAAGATGGAAAACGCTACGGTATCCGTGAATTTGACACCCTGATGAAACAGGCGGATGAGGAGCAGGTGGCCGGTGCAAAGGCTGCTCTTGAAAAATACGGCACTTGGCAGGCGTGGTACGAATCCGATGACCCAGAAAATGCTCGGTTCCTGGGGTATGACAAGGTGAAATTTACCGTGGTCATGCCAGATGGCACCACCTACACCGAGCGCCAGGATATTGGGGACGGTGACGGGGGCGTTCTGGACTTCCTCGCACAATATCCCAAGTACCAAGACATCCTTCCCTTGTTGCAGCAAAGTACACCACCACAAAATGATTATATGCTTTTAAGCCGCCTGAAAGCCGACTGCGACTATTTCTTGGGCGCTGGCGGGCGGGCAGAAAAGCACCTGTGGGCTGGGAACGTGCGAGAGCAAATCGCCAAAATGCGGGAACTCTATGACGCCCTGCCGGAAAAACCGGAATGGCTCACCATGGAGGACATCGACCGCTATGCCCAGCGCATGGAGCCGCCTTACGAAGTGGTGGTGTACCACCACTTTGAAAATGGCTTTGATGAACGGCTGGATTACCAAACGCTGGCGGAGGCCGAACAAGCTGCGCAGAAATATGTGGCCGGCACTATGGAGGGCGAGGATGGCTTTGCCTATGATGGCGCGGGTATCTATGACCTTCAGGAGAACAGATGGCTGCGGGTTTACGGGAACTTCCCTGATGAACGAGCCATTGAGCAGGCAAAACAAGCCCCTGCCGCAGAGGAACAGCCAGCCAGCCCAGAGCAGGCCGATTTACAGCCTAAAAAAGAAGAAGCACTCCCACTGCCGCCGAAGCACCCCCGCCGTGAGCGCATTACTTTCACAACCCTGCACCCGGAGATCCCAAGGGACCAGCGCCATGATTTCCACATCACCGACGACGCCTTGGGCCACGGCACCCCCAGCGAGAAATACGCCGCCAATGTCGCCGCTATCCGCACCTTGAAGCAGATCGAAGCGGAGGAACGGCTGGCCACCCCCGAAGAACAGGCAATCCTATCCCGCTATGTGGGCTGGGGTGGCCTTGCAAACTGCTTTGAACAAACCAGCCCCCACTATGAGGAGCTGAAATCCCTGCTGGATTCGGAGGAATACGCGGCGGCCAGGGCCAGCTCCCTCACCGCCTTTTACACGCCGCCTGTGGTCATCCGGGGAATCTACAAGGCTCTGTCCCAGATGGGCTTTACCCAGGGCAACATTTTGGAGCCATCCTGCGGCACCGGCAATTTCCTCGGCTTGCTCCCCACAGATATGGCGGGCAGCAAAGCCTACGGCGTGGAGCTGGATTCCATTTCCGGGCGGATTGCGGGGCAGCTTTACCAGAACGCCAGCATTTCCGTAAATGGATTTGAAACCGTACAAATGCCCGACAGCTTTTTTGATGTGGTCGTGGGCAACGTCCCCTTTGGGGATTTCAAGGTGTTGGATAAGCGGTATGACAAGCACCACTGGCTCATCCACGACTATTTCTTTGGAAAGACGCTGGACAAGGTGCGGCCCGGTGGTATCGTGGCTTTCATCACCAGCAAGGGAACTCTGGACAAGGAAAACTCCGCTGTCCGCAGGTATCTGGCCCAGCGCGCCGATCTCATTGGGGCTATTCGCCTGCCGGACAACACCTTCAAGCGGAACGCCGGAACGGAAGTGACCAGCGACATCATTTTCCTGCAAAAGCGCGACCACATCACCGATTTAGACCAGGATTGGGTGCATTTGGACACGGATGAAAACGGAATCCGTATGAACCGCTATTTCGTGCAGCACCCGGAGATGATTTTGGGCGACATGGTGATGGAATCCACCCGGTTCGGGCCGGACAGCGCCTGCAAAGCCCGCGAGGGGGAAGATTTGTCCGAGCAGCTTGCCAATGCCATCCAGTTTTTGCAGGCGGAAATCAAGCCCTACGAGCTGGAGGAGCTGGACGAGGAGGAAGATCGCTCCATCCCTGCCGACCCCACAGTGAAGAATTTCAGCTACACGATTGCAGATGGGCAAGTATACTACCGGGAAAACAGCCTCATGCACCCGGTGGAAGTCTCCGTCACGGCGGAAAACCGTATCCGTGGCATGATCGAGCTGCGGGAATGTGTCCGCAGGCTCATTGAGTACCAAACCGAAGGCTACCCGGACGAGGATATTGAATCCGAGCAGCAGAAACTCAACGCCCTTTACGACAGCTTCACCTCTAAGTACGGCCTTATCAGTAGCCGCGGCAACAAGCTGGCCTTTTCGGAGGACTCCAGCTACTGCCTCTTGTGCTCTCTGGAGGTGCTGGATGAGCAGGGCAACCTAAAAAGAAAAGCCGATATGTTCACCCGGCGTACCATCCGGCCCCATGTGGCTGTTACCAGCGTGGATACGGCCAGTGAAGCATTGGCGGTGTCCATTTCGGAAAAAGCCCGTGTGGATATGGACTATATGGCAGAGTTGTCGGGCAAATCCCCGGAGGAACTGGAAAAAGAGCTTGCCGGGGTGGTCTACCGGGATATTCGCTGTGCGGAGAACCCGGAGGACATCCTGCCTTCTTTGGCGGATTTGAGCCGCTATCCTCTTGTCACGGCGGATGAGTACCTTTCCGGGAAAGTACGCCAAAAGCTGCGGATGGCAAAAGCATTCCTGGAAGTGGCCCCTGACAATCAGAAGGAAACCGCCCGCTGGAATGTGGAGGCTTTGGAGGCCGTCCAGCCCCAGGACCTGGGCGCTGGTGAAATTGGGGTGCGCATTGGCGCGAACTGGGTGCCCATCAAGGTGTACCAGCAATTCATGGTGGAGCTGCTCACCCCCAATTACTATGTGCGGGACCGTATCAAAATCCTGCGCTCCGAAGCCACCGGCCAATGGAGCATCCGGGAGAAAAACGCCGACCGCAGCAATGTAAAAGCCAATACCACCTACGGCACCAAGCGGATGAGCGCCTACCACATCTTGGAGCAGACTCTAAATCAAAGGGATGTGCGGGTATTTGACTATATTGAGGACGAGAACGGCAAGAAAAAGCCTGTCCTCAACAAAAAAGAAACCGCGATTGCCCAGGACCGGCAGGAACTCATCAAGCAGAAGTTTGCCGAGTGGATCTGGAAAGACATCGACCGCCGGGAACTGCTGTGCCGCATTTACAACGAAACCTTCAACGGCGTCCGCCCCCGTGAATATGATGGGCGGCACATCCGGTTTGAAGGCATGAACCCGGAAATTTCCTTACGTCCCCATCAGATCAATGCCATTGCGCACATTTTGTACGGCGGAAACACCCTGCTGGCCCACGAGGTAGGGGCAGGCAAAACCTACGAGATGGTGGCAGCCGCCATGGAGATGAAGCGCCTGGGGCTTTGCACCAAATCGCTGATCGTGGTGCCAAATCACATCACGGAACAATGGGCGGCGGAATGGCTCCAGCTCTATCCCAGCGCCAACATTTTAGTCGCCACGAAGAAAGACTTTGAAACCCAGAACCGCAAGAAGTTTTGCAGCCGCATTGCCACCGGGGACTATGACGCCATCATTATCGGGCACTCGCAATTTGAGAAAATCCCCATGAGCGTGGAGCGCCAGCAGGCTATTTTGGAGCGCCAGATTGAGGAAATCCTGGAAGGGATCGAACAGGCCAAGGCGCAGAAGGCGGAACGCTACACGGTCAAGCAGATGGAGCGCACCCGGAAATCCCTGGAGACAAGGCTGGCCAAGCTCAACGACCAGAGCCGTAAAGATGACGTGGTCACTTTCGAGCAATTAGGTATCGACCGCCTTTTTATCGACGAGAGCCACTATTTTAAGAACTTGTTTTTGGCGACAAAAATGCGCAACGTGGGCGGCATTGCCCAGACCGAAGCCCAGAAATCCAGCGACCTGTTTATGAAAACGCAGTATCTGGACGAGTTGACGGGCGGGCGCGGCACAATTTTTGCTACTGGCACCCCCATTTCCAACTCCATGGTAGAGCTTTATACCATTCAACGGTATTTACAGTACCGGCTCCTGCAGGAGATGGGCCTGATCCATTTTGACGATTGGGCAAGTAACTTTGGGGAGACTGTCACCGCCATCGAGTTATCGCCGGAGGGCACCGGCTACCGTGCTAAAACCAGGTTTGCCAAGTTTTATAACCTGCCGGAGCTGATGGCTGCTTTCAAGGAGGTGGCTGACATCCAAACAGCGGATATGCTCAAACTCCCCGTGCCCAAGGCCAACTTCCACACGGAAGTAATCCAGCCCTCGGAGCTTCAGAAGGAGATGATAAAGGGGCTGGCGGAACGGGCTGAGAAGATTCGCGGCGGCGGTGTTGATCCTCATGTGGACAATATGCTGCGCATTACCAACGATGGAAGAAAACTGGCGTTGGATATGCGGCTGATTCAGCCTCTGGCCCCGGATGACCCCAATGGCAAGGTGGCTGTCTGCGCCCGGAATGTGTTTCGCATCTGGGAACAGACCAAAGAAAAACGCTCTGCCCAGCTTGTGTTCTGCGACCTGTCCACCCCTACCACCGATGGCTCTTTCAGTGTTTATGACGACCTAAAAAAGAAACTGATGGACGCCGGAATCCCGGAGGGGGAAATCGCCTTTATCCACACGGCAGACAGCGAAGCCAAAAAGAAGGAACTGTTTTCCAAAGTGCGCGCCGGGCAGGTGCGGGTGCTACTGGGTTCCACGGCTAAGATGGGAGCGGGCACCAACGTCCAGGATAAACTCATTGCTCTGCATGACCTGGACTGCCCCTGGCGGCCTTCCGATCTTCAGCAGCGGCTGGGGCGTATCGTCCGCCAGGGCAACGAAAACGAGGAGGTGGAAATCTATCGGTATGTAACGGAAGGCACCTTTGACGCTTACCTCTACCAGCTCGTAGAGAACAAGCAGAAGTTCATCGCCCAGATTATGACCAGCAAGGCTCCTGTCCGTGTGGCGGATGATGTGGACGAAACCGCCCTCAGCTATTCCGAGATCAAGGCGCTGGCCACCGGCAACCCGCTTATTATCGAGAAGTGCAACCTGGATATGGAGGTGGCGCGGCTGAATATGCTGAAAGCCAGCCACTTGAACCAGGTATATGCCCTGGAGGAGCTGGTGTACCGCAAGTACCCGGAGGAGATCACCCGGCTTACGGAACGGATTGCGGGTTATGAGCAGGATGTGGCGCTGGCGGCGGCCCACCCCAAGGCCCAGGAGGGCTTCTGCGGCATGGAGGTGGACGGCAGGCACTACGCTGAAAAGGAGGACGCGGGCAAGGCCATCATTGACGTCTGCACCCGTATGACCGGCTCCGACGCTGTTCTTTTGGGGCAGTACCGGGGCTTTTCCATGGTGCTGGCCTACGACGGCAGGAGCAACGAGTACCGGATCACCCTCAAAGGCACCCTTTCCCATACGGTGACGCTGGGCGCAGATGTGTTTGGCAATATCACCCGACTGGACAACGCGCTGGAAAACCTGGCGGGCAGCCTGGAGGCCGAGCAAAACCGTCTGGAGGAAACCAAGGGCCAGCTTGAAAACGCCCGCGCCGAACTGCAAACGCCCTTTGCCCGCGAGGCGGAGCTGGCGGAGAAAACCAAACGGCTCAAAGAACTGAACATCCTGCTCAACATGGATGAGAAAGACAAAACGCTGATGGATGACGGCCCCGACGAAGGGGAAGAAATGCCGGAAAGGAAGGTGGTGGGACTGGAGCGTTGACACCTGTGCCGGCTGGAGCAATCCAGCCGGCTTTCTACATATCTGAAAAGGACATCGCCCCCTTTACATAGCCAGCCGCCCCATGCGGGCGGTAAATCTGCGGCTATGGAAAGGGGGCTGTATTTTTTTATGCCTTTTTATAACCAGGAGGAGATTGAAAAAGCGCGTCAGGTGGACTTATTCACTTACCTGCAAACCTGCGAGCCGCAGGAGCTTGTCCACGTTTCTGGCAATGTCTACTGTACCAGGGAACATGACAGCCTGCGGATTTCCAACGGCAAATGGTGCTGGTTTTCCCGTGGGATCGGCGGATACAGCGCGCTGGACTACCTCATCAAAGTCAAGGGCTGCTCTTTTATGGAGGCCATGGAGGCCGTCATCGGCAGGGCGGCCATCCCGCCGCCGTCCCGTGCGCACACCCCAAAGGCGGAAATGCCCAAGCGCCTGCTTTTGCCGCCGCCCGCCCCGGATAACCGGGCCATGCTCCAATATCTTGTGGGCCGGGGCATTGACAGGGAGATTTTGGACTACTGCGTTAAGACCGGGCGGGTTTATGAGAGCCGGAACAAGGGCCACGGCAACGTGGTTTTTGTGGGCTTTGACAAAGCCGGGAAAGCACGGTTCGGCTGCCTGCGGGGGATTGGCGAAGCCCGGTTCCACGGGGATGTAAGCGGCAGCGACAAGCACTATTCCTTTGCCCTGCCCGCCTGCGTGGAAAACCCGGCTGTCCATCTGTGCGAGTGCGCCATTGATGTGATGTCCTACGCCACCCTGTGCAAGCTGGACGGGATTGACTGGCGGCGGCACAACCTGTTATCCCTGGCCGGGATTTACCAGCCGAAGAAAAAAATCGAGGAAAGCAAGCTGCCCGCAGCCCTCACCCGGTTTTTGGAGGATCACTCCCATGTAAAGACCCTCTATCTCCATCTGGACAACGACGGCCCCGGCAGGCTGGCGGCCAAGGCCATCCTGGCGGCTATTCCCGAAGGGTACGAGGTGAAAAACCGCCCGCCGCCCCAGGGGAAAGACGTCAATGATTTTCTCTGCCACCGGCTGGGGATTCCCATCCGCAGCGCAAAAGGAAAGGAGCTGGAACGATGAAAGAGTACGACATTACCATCCGTGAGACGCTGGAAATGACGGTCACGGTGGAGGCGGAAAGCCGCGAAGAGGCCCGCCAGACAGTGGCCGACAACTGGAAAAACGGCGAATATATCCTGGGCGCGGAGAGCTTCAGGGACGTGGAGTTTTATCCCAGGGGCCGAAGCCGCGACCGGGATGGACGATGAATTGTTTTTTCGGACGTCTGCAATTCCCCGCAGGGGAATGGAACGTGTATGTACCAGGTACCAGCAAGCATCGCCGTTTGGGGACAAACGGCAGCTTGTTAGGGGGAACGCCCCCTAAAACCCCTTTGGAAAGGACGGAGATTTTCATGGAATTTTTGTTTTTCATCATTGGTTTTCTGCTGGGCAGCCTGGGCGGTGTCACTGCCATGTGCCTTGTGCAGATCAACCGTATCGGAAAGGAGGAGGGCCATGGGCAAGCGGAACATCGAGATTAAAGTGCGCTTAAACCGCAAAGAGGCCGAGCTGTTAAACAAGCATGTGAAGAAAAAAAAGCAGGCTCTCACGCGAAGCATACCTGCGCCATCTGATAAACGGCCTGGTTCCCCAGGACGCGCCGCCCCCGGCGTACTTCGATTTTATGCGGGAGCTGCACGGCATTGGGAACAACTTAAACCAGATCGCCCAGAAAGCCCATGTGCTGGGGGTGATGGATGAGCGCCGCTATGAGGAAGAAACACGGAAGTTCGACCAGCTCATCCGGGACATCACCAGGGCGGTGATTTTGCCAAAGCCCATGGAGGATGTTCCACACGGCGATAAGCGAAGCGCGGTGTGACGTGGCTACCACATCCATCTGGCGGGTAAACGGTTGGTTGGGCAAGGTTCTCATTTATATCGAAAACCCGGACAAGACGGAAAATCCCGCCAGCTATGAGAAACCAGACATGGACACAAAGGAGGCCCAGGGCCTTTCCGATGTGATCGAGTATGCCATCCAGCAGAAGAAAACGGGAAAGGTTACGGTGGATGATGAGAATGTACCTGTCATGCAGCGATTTGTTTCCGGGGTGAATTGCAGCCCCACCACCGCCCGTGATGAGATGATGGCTGTAAAAAAGCGGTTCGGCAAGGAGGAAGGCACAGTCGCTTATCACGGCTACCAGAGCTTTGCCCCCGGCGAGGCTACCCCGGAAATGGCCCATGAGATCGGCCTGCGGCTGGCAAAGGCGCTGTGGGGTGAGAAATACCAGGTGCTGGTGGCAACCCACCTGGATAAATCCCATCACCTGCACAACCACTTTGTGGTGAACACGGTTTCGTTCATCGACGGGATCAAGTACCACCGCACCGAAAAGGATTACTACGACATGCAAAAGGAATCCGACCGGCTGTGCCGGGAGTATGGGCTGTCCGTGATTGAACATCCCCAGCGGGGAAAATCCAAGCATTACGGGGAGTGGCGGGCCGAACAGGAGGGCCGCCCCACTTACCTTTCCCTCATCAAAGCCGATGTGGACGCTGCCATCCGCCAGTCAATGACGGAGAGGCAGTTTTTTTATCACCTGCGGCAGATGGGCTACGACATCAAAGTGGGCAAGGACATCACCGTGCGAGCGCCCGGCAGGGATAGCGGAAGAAAGCTCATGCGCAACCTGGGTGAAGCGTATTCCCTGGAGAACATCCGCAGACGGATTCTGGCCCAGCGCCGCCCGCAAAGAGAGGTAGCGCCGGAGCCGCTCCGGTGCAGGCTTTCGGGGGATTTGAAGCAGGCCAGGAAGGTGACGGGCTTTCGCGCCCTCTACTTCCACTACTGTTATCTGCTGGGGGTATTCCCCCCAAAAGCAGAACCGCCAGCCGGGCCATGTGCCCCACGCGCTGCGGGAGGACTTGATCCGGGCACAGGAATTGACGGACGAGGCACGGCTTTTATCCCGTCACCGCATTGACACCCTGGAGCAGCTCAACGCCTATCAAGCCGATGTGAAATCTCAGCTTGCCGGCCTAACCGAACAGCGCAAAAGCCTATACCGGAAGCTGCGCACCAAGGCGGTGCTGGCCGACCCCGCCCGGCAGGAACAGATCCGGGCGGAGATCGCGGCCCTCTCCGGGCGGCTGAAAGACCTGCGCCGGGAGGCAAGACTGTGCGAGGACATCGCGGCGCGTTCCCTCTCCCTCAAAGAGAAGATACGGGCAGCCCGCGAGGAACAGCAGGCCGGGAAAACGGATAAGGCCCGGCTGGAAGCAGGCCGGACGGAAAGGAGATGATTTTCTATGTATAACTCAGGCGACGCGGCGGAACAGGTGGTGCGCATGAGCCTGGAGGGTGCGGAAGTGGCCCTCAAGATCACAGGCGCAGCCGCCAAAAATCTGGCCGCCGCCCTTTACACGGTCTTGAAAGACCAGAAGAAAACCAAGGGCAAGGCCCGTATTGAAGCCATGCTGCGGGAAAAGCGCCCCTTAAAGGTTTACACCATCAAGAAGGAGGACGCCCCGGAGTTTGCCAAGCAGGCCAAGGGCTATGGAATCCTCTATGCCCCGATCCCTGTGAGGAAAGAGGATGATACCATCGACATCCTGGTATTCCAGGACGACGCGGCAAGGGCCAACCGGATCGTGGAGAAGTTCAAGCTCACGGTGGTGGATACGGCTTCGATCAAGGAGGATATTGAGAAATCCCGCGAGGAGCGCGGCAGCGAACCGGAAGCCCCGGAGAAAGCTGCGCCGGAAAAGAGCGAGGACGACAAACTTCTGGACGAGCTGATGGAGAAACCCGCCCAAAAGGAAAAGGCGCAGCCGGAAAATCCGGCGGCGGAGAAAAACGCCCCTTTTACGGGAGCGGCGGAGAAATCCCATCCGTCCGCGCCTATCTCAGAGAACAGCAGCAGCTCCGCAAGGGGTACTTCTGATGGGGCCGAGAAGCCTTCCGTCCGGCAGGAGCTGCGGGACATCCAGGCCCAGCGGAAGAAAGAGGCGGAAGCCACCCGGCACGAGGAACCGGCAGCGCCCCAGAAGAAGGCGGCGCAGAAAACCACCCGGCACCAACAGCCAAAGCCCAAAAAGAAACCCAAATCGAAAGAGAGGTAATCTGTGATGAATAACTTTGACGATCTGTTTGAACAGCAGCCCCAAAAAGAACCTGCCCGGAAGCCAGAGCCGCAAAAGGAAAAGCCGAAAAAACAGTGGTGGCAGCTCCGCGAGGAAAAGCAGCGAAAGGAAGCCTACGCCACCCTGGATAAGAAGTTTGGCGAGTTTTCCGAGGGCCGGGGCGATATGAAAGCATATCTGGATGTGCAGAGCCGGTTCCCCTTCCACTCTGCCCGTAACGCCATCCTTATCGGGGAACAGTGCCCCGACGCCCAGCGCGTGGGCGGCTACAAGGAATGGGCTTCCCAGGGTATTGAGATTCTGGAGGAAGAAAAGCGCCTGCCCATCATCATCCTGGAACCGGGAAAGGCGTACCGGCGTGAGGATGGCAGCGTGGGCCAGAACTTCTTTGCCAAGGAAGTGTTTGACGTTTCCCAGACCACAGCGCGGAATGAGGCCCAGCCCCAGGTGAATTACGATGAACGCCTGCTCCTAAAGGGCCTCATCGCCAGTTCCCCAGCGCCCATCCATGCAACGGAGGAACTGCCCCAGGGCCGGGGCGCTTTGTATGACCCGGAGCAGAACGCCATCCTGGTGAAAAAGGGCATGGACGCGCCGGACATCTTCCGCTGCGTTTCCCTGGAGGTGGCCAATGTGCAGCTTGTCAGAAACCGGGAAGGGTATTCCCGCGAGGCGGAGGGCTACAAAGCCTATGCGGTGAGCTATATGCTCTGCAAACGGTATGGTGTGGACGCACAGGAGTATGACATTTCCCGGCTTGACGGTGTGCTCCAGGGGCAAGACCCCAAAGAGGTGGTTCCGGCAGCCCTCACCGATATGCGCGACACCTTTAAGGAACTCAATGGCCGCATGGCCAGGGCCATGGGCCTCACCCGCGCCAGCAGGCAGAAAGAACAGGAACGGTAAAGGAGGTTTGACCGATGGAACGACAGGAAAAGGTTGTCCTTACGCTGGACAGCTACGAGCACGGGATTATGATCCGCGCCCTCAACGAGCTGCGCAACGATCTGCTGGAGGAACAGCGCGACCCCGGCCCGGTAGAGGATGTTCTGCTAAAAACCATTGACGCCCCATCCCAAAAAGACAAGAAAGCGAAGCGCCGGGATGAAGCCCGATAACAAGGCGGGCGGCCCCTGGCTCTATGCCCTGGGGCTGTTCCCGGTGATATGGCTTGCCCTGCTGATTGCGCCGTCCCTTTCCGGGGGGCTTTCCGAAATCCTGGAGGCCCTGCCTGCGGCGATGAACCATCCCTTTCAGATCGTATGGTGTGAGGACAGCGGAAAAGCTGTCCTCATTTTTATGGCCGCCTATGGGCTGGGCATTGGCATTTATCTTTCTTCCCGGCGCACTTACCGCAGGGGCGAAGAACACGGTTCCGCCAAATGGGGCGATCCGCGGGCCGTGAATAAGAAATACCGGGACAAGGACCCGTTCCAAAACCGCATTTTTACCCAGCACGTCCGCATGGGGCTGGACGGGAAAAAGCACCGCAGGACGTTAAACACCTTGGTCTGCGGCGGCAGCGGCGCAGGAAAGAGCCGCTTCTACGCAAAAGTGAACATCTGCCAGGCCAATACCTCTTTCTTCATCCTGGACTGTAAAGGCGAGCTGCTGCGGGACTGCGGCGGCCTGCTAAAACGGCAGGGATATGAGATCAAGGTGGTTGACCTTTTGAACATGGAGAAAAGCCACTGCTACAATCCTTTCGCTTATCTCAAGAACGACAACGATGTGCAGAAGATGGTGACGAACCTTTTCAAAGCCACCACTCCGAAAGGGAGCCAGTCCAACGACCCTTTCTGGGATACTGCGGCCAGTATGCTCCTCATGGCGCTGGTGTTCTACCTTCATTATGAAGCACCGGAGGACGAGAAAAATTTCCCCATGGTGATGGAAATGCTCCGGGCCGGGGAGGTGCGGGAGGATGATGATTCCTACCAATCCCCGCTGGACGAGCTGTTTGACCGGCTGGAAATGCGTTCCCCGGACCACATCGCGGTGAAGTATTACAAGGACTACCGCTCCGGCAGCGCCAAGACCCTGAAATCCATCCAGATCACCCTTGCCTCGCGGTTGGAGAAGTTCAACCTTTCATCGGTGGCAGCCCTCACAGCCACCGATGAGCTGGAGTTGGCCAGACTGGGAGAAAAGAAGGTGGCGCTCTTTGCCCTTATCCCGGACAACGACGCCAGCTTTAACTTCCTGGTGAGCCTTTTGTATGCCAGCACTTTTCAGGAGTTGTTTTACAGCGCCGACCGGGTACACGGCGGGAGCCTGCCCGTGCCGGTGCATTTTTTGATGGACGAGTTTGCCAATGTCAGTCTGCCCGACGACTTAAATCTATTTGAGTCCGCATACCGCGAGGTGTGTGAAAAAATACGCATTGAATTGCTGGAACCCCCTAAAGCCCGGCGCGCTACAACACAAGCCCTCTCTGGGGGTCGGTGTGAACGCGGCGAAAGCAGAAAAAAGCGCCGGGATGGTATATGGTCAAACCCTGTGTACTGTTTTCAATGGGCAACCAGCAGCTAAGCCCGTAAGGGAAAGTTCAACGGCTATCCGGTATGGAGTAGGCCCAAGGGGGCCGAAGCGGTGCGCCCCCGCCCCATGGCGGGGTGAAGATATAGTCTACGCTTGCGTGAAAGCGCAAGAGGCTTAAAAAGCCGGGCAGGTTTACCGAGCCTGCCTCAATCCCACGGCGATAAGCTATTGGCAACCATGAGATCAAGAAATATCTCCGTTTCCATCATTATCCAGAATATCGCCCAGCTAAAGGCGCTGTATGAGAAGCAATGGGAGTCCATCATGGGCAACTGTGACGAATTTTTGTACCTGGGCGGCAACGAATCGTCCACCCACAAGCTCATTTCCGAGAGCTACCTGGGCAAGAGTACCCTCTGGCTGGACACCTACGGCAAGAGCACCGGACATTCCGGCAGCTACTCGACCAATAACCAGATCACGGGCCGGGAACTGATGACCCCGGATGAGGTGCGGATGTTAGACAACCGCCTGGCGCTGCTCTTTATCCGTGGGGAACCGCCGCTGATGGATGAAAAGTACGACCTGTTAAAGCACCCTTATGTGAAATACACCACCGATGGTGGCGCGCCAGCCTTCACCCACGGCGGTACGGAAAACGCTGTGGCGGATATGGTTATTGGCCGCCTTACCCCCGGCGACCTGGAAAAAGTCAAGGAGCCGGATGAACTTTGTGAGCTTCTGTCCGATGAGGACATGGAGAAAATCTTTCAATTCAAGGAGGAAAAGCAAAATGAGACTGTTTAACAAGGAAAATAAGAACAAGGAAACCCATCGCCTGCCCATGGGCCAAAAGAGCAAACGTGCCCTTGCGGTCTACTCGGCCTTGGTGTTCCTGCTGTGCTGCTGCACCACCACAGCTTTTGCCGCCGGCGATCCGTTGACCGTTATCAACAACCTCAGCGATTTCATTTTTGGCCTCATCCGGGCCATTGGTATGATCCTGCTGGGCTTCGGTGTGGTGCAGATCGGCCTCTCCCTCAAATCCCACGACCCCAGCCAGCGAGCCAACGGTTTCCTCACTTTGGCCGGTGGTGTTGTCATCACTTTTGCCAAGGAGATTTTGACCCTGATTACCGGCTGATTGGCCCAGTGGAAAGGAGTTTGCCATGAATTTGAAATGCGAGTGCTATATCCATTCTTTGAAGCAGGGGGAGAAAAACGTGCTGGGCGAAGCGACCATCCTTAAGCGCCTGGGGGATAACGACTACCTGGCCGAGTACAATGGTGTGAAATGCCATGCGATGTTCAACCCCTTTGTTGGGCGTTATTTTGTGGACGATGTGTACGGCATTGTCCGCAGTTCGCCGGAGCGCGGCGAAAGATAAACAAAAAATACGGCAGTGCGGGGCAGGCCATTGTGGCCTGCCCCTAATCCTGCTGGAAAGGAGGAATGTGTTTTGAGTGATAACTGGGTTGTACAAAACCTGCAAAACGCCCTGGACACCTGGAACAAGTACCTGTCCGAGATCTGGCAGCTCATCACCCAAAGCCCGGAACAGTTTAAGGGCGGCTCCATCTGGGGCGTCATTGTCAACATCCACGACGCGGTGCGGGCCATTGGCCTTGCGCTTTTGGTGCTGTTCTTTGTGGTGGGCGTCATGCGCACCTGCGGCAGCTTTGCCGAGGTGAAAAAGCCGGAGCACGCCCTGAAGCTGTTTATCCGGTTTGCCATTGCCAAGGGCGTTGTAACCTATGGGCTGGAACTGATGATGGCCCTTTTCAATATCGTCCAGGGGCTTGTTTCCACGATTATGAACGCAGCCGGATTCGGTTCGGCACAGCAGACGGTTCTCCCACAGGAAGTCATTGACGCAGTGGAAAGCTGCGGATTTTTTGAATCTATCCCCTTGTGGGCGGTAACGCTCATCGGCGGGCTGTTCATCACTGTCCTCAGCTTCATTATGATTATGACCGTCTACGGGCGGTTTTTTAAGCTCTATCGTGCGCCCGGAAGGGCTGCGGCGTAAGCCAAAGTAGCTCGCGGGCAATTTGGGATTCTGCCAGTAGCGCGGCAGTAGGAAAAGGTATTCCGAAGGGAGGTGCAAATTATCCTATCACCAACCGATTTATCCGGCGGGGAAACCCAATGGGGAGTGTAGCATATCGGCAACGTCGTAAGTTGGGAAACTATCTAACCACTACTGAACGGCAAGGTGAAACGTTGTGAATGAGGAATAAAGCTGGATTGCTTGAAGGGTAGTCCAAGGCGGCATACTTGAGCCGGCGGCGCAGGATAGTTGTATTCGCCGCATGCCGTGGCAATCGGTGACAGGTAGATGCCGATTGCGAAATACCCACGACAGCCAACCGCAGTAAGCGGATAACGGACGAAAACCCATTCCGACATCACAACACGCTGTCCCAAACTGCCTAACCGGGGATTGCCTAACCTGGAACGCCCTTATAGGCTATGGCTTTCAGAGCCTGAAAATCCGGTATGGCAACGGAGCCGCCGTAGTAGTCCGAGCAAGGGAAAGCCTTGCACATGGCGAAGGGCGGCAGGATATCAACCAAACTATCAATGGAAAGGTGCGTGAGGCACTATGAGAAGTCCAAAGAACGTTTTGGAAAGTCTGACATCAAAAGCAGCAAGCAAAGATTACCACTATCAAAGGCTCTATCGGAACCTGTACAATCCGGCATTTTATCTGCTGGCGTATGAGCGTATCCAAGCAAAACCCGGCAACATGACAGCCGGAAGCGATGGGAAAACAATCGATGGCATGAGTATGAAGCGAATTGAAGTCCTCATTCAAAAACTGAAGGATTTCAGTTATCAGCCAAAACCTGCCAGAAGAACGTATATCCCAAAAGCAAACGGAAAAACACGTCCTCTTGGTATTCCGTCCTTCGATGACAAGCTGGTGCAAGAGGTGGTGCGCATGATACTGGAAAGCATTTATGAACCTACCTTTCACGTTACTTCCCATGGATTCCGCCCAAAGCGGAGCTGTCATACGGCCCTGCAATATATCAAGCGGAACTACACGGGGGTCAAATGGTTTGTTGAGGGTGATATCAAAGGATGTTTTGACAACGTTGACCATCATGTGCTGGTGCAGATACTGCGCAGGCGCATTGCGGATGAGCATTTCATCGGCCTAATTTGGAAATTCCTGAAAGCGGGATATATGGAAAATTGGGAGTATCACAACACCTATTCCGGCACCCCGCAAGGGTCGCTGATTAGCCCAATTCTGGCGAATATCTACCTCAATGAACTGGACGTATTTATGGCAGAGTATGCCAAATCCTTTAACTGCGGTACAAAACGGAAAATTAACCCGGCCTACAAAAAGCCGTTGGATGTCCGGCGCGGAAAACAGGAATGGCTGAAACGCAATGAAGCAAAAATCAGTAAGGAAAAACGCCGGGAGGTCATGGCGCAGATACAGGAACTTAATAGCCGACTGCGCTCTATCCCTTACAGCGACCCTATGGATACGGAATACAGACGGGTTGTTTATGTCCGTTATGCTGATGATTTCCTGATTGGTGTGATTGGGAGCAAAGAGGATGCGAGGCAGGTCAAATCCGATGTGGGGACGTTCATCAAGGGACATCTTCATTTGGAGATGTCCCCGGAAAAAACGCTCATCACCCACGGAAGTGACTTCGCCCACTTCCTCGGATATCTGATTACAGTCAGCCGGGAACAAAACAGTACCCGGACAAAGACGGGTTTTACACGCCGAACCTATGTAGGGAAAGTCAAGCTGTACGTGCCGAAAGAGAAATGGCTGAACCGCCTGCTCTCCTATGGCGCGCTGAAAATCAGCTATGACAAAACCCATGGGAACAAAGAGGTATGGGAACCGGTACGGCGTCCGGGGCTGATACGCCTGGATGATATTGAGATTTTGAACCAGTACAATGCAGAAGTGCGGGGCATGTACAATTATTATCGGCTGGCAAACAATGCAACGGTGTTGAACTCTTTCCTCTACGTGATGAAGTTCAGCATGTACAAGACCTTCGCCGGAAAGTATCGGACGAGCATGCGGAAAATTATTCGCAAATACTGCCGCAACGGGGATTTTACTGTATCGTATTCAACGAAAAACGGGACAAAATCTGTGGTGTTTTACAATCAGGGCATGCGTCATAACGACAAAGTCGTTGTAACGGAAAACCCGGACATCATTGGCAGGGCCAATGAGAACCACCGCTATACCCGGCTGATAGACCGGTTGCAAGGCCATATCTGCGAGTTCTGCGGAGCCGAAACAGAGGATATTGAAATCCATCATGTCCGAAAACTGAAAGATTTAAGTGGTAAGGCAGAATGGGAACGCCAAATGATTGCGCGTAAACGCAAGACAATAGCGCTGTGCCACTCCTGCCATGTAAAGCTGCACAATGGAAAGTTAGACTGATATCTGGAAAGCCGGATACATCGAGAGGTGTACGTCCGGTTTGGAGGGGAGCGTTTGGAAACCTACCGCAGTAATGCGGCAAGGCGCTGGGCGCTTACCCTACTTTACACGGCCATCGCGCCGGTGCCCCTGTCCACCTTTGCCGGGGAGCCAACGCAGAACGTAGGCAAGAGTTTTATCAAATCCTATGCGGCGGTGTGCCTGGAGGGGGCCATCATCGTGCTGGCCTGTATTATCTTCTCCCTGTTCGCGGCTTCCCCGCCTGCCATTGACCCCAATGCGGCGGCAGTGACGCAGGTGTGGAGCTATATCGGGGAATTGGTCTTTAACATGCTCGTCCTCGTGGGCGCAGTGAAGATGGCCGACCGCGTGGTGCGCGAGATGATGGGCCTGTAAAGGAGGATGTATGAAGCGTTTTTATATTTTCAAAGACGGAGTACAACAAGCGTTAAGAAATGGAGGGTAAGTATGAACATGAGTAATGAAAAGCTGATGAGGCTTGCCGAGCGCGCCCTAAAGCGCACAGAATCCTATCAATGGAACCGGGGGCTGGACATGCCGGATGAGGAAAACTATAAAATTCAATATTTATTGGTTAAGGGCAGCAAGAACTCTCCAGAAAATGCAGTTGCCTATGCGTCCTATGGAGGCGAGATCATGATCCTTTATCCATTGCAGGAGGATAGACAGCCGATTGAAATCAACGAGGATGTCTTTTTCTTTGATTCAGAGCTATTTGAAGCTCTGGAGCAGGGCTATTCGGTGGCTTTCATGTCGCTGGAATCCCACTGCTGCATTTGGTATGAGATTGGAAATCTGCAAGATAAGCTGGAACATCCGGCTGGTGTGCAGAAATATCTGCATTATTGTAAGCAACACGGTATTACCAGGGAACGGTTAGCCAGGGAGGAATATTATGACGGCATGGACGCGATGAAACTCTATGACCGGCAGGCCGCCATAGGCTCCCAGGCCAAAAAGAAACAAGAGCTTGAGCGATAACGGGAGGTGGCATTTTGGAAGTCAAGATCAACCGGGAAATCCGCAACTACACCGAATCCATGTTTTTCGGCCTCAGTATGCGGCAATTCATTTTTTCGACTTTAGCCTGCGGCGTGGCCGTGGGCCTCTACTTTATCCTGCGCCCTTACTTTGGGGTGGAAACCCTGTCCTGGATGTGCATTTTGGGCGCAGCCCCTTTTGCCATGCTGGGGTTCATCACCTATCATGGCATGGCAGCGGAACAATTCATCTGGGCGTGGCTGCGCTCGGAAATGCTGGAGCCGAAGGAATTTAAGTTCGAGGACAGCAACTACTACTATGCGGCTCTGAAAGATACCATCGAGGGGCAGCAAACCGGGCGGCCCGTCAAGCGTCAGTCCAAAGAACCGAAACATTTTCATAAACGGAAGGAGGCAAAGCATGATTAAGACACTCAAAACCATGTCCAAGCAGGACAAGGAACGATATACCGTACCCCGAAAGGTGCAGGATGTGATCCCCGTCCGCCGTATCTGGCCGGACGGTATTTTTTTGACCGGAAATAAGTTCTCCAAAACCTACCGCTTTTCGGATATTAACTATCTGGTGGCAAGCCGCGAGGATAAAGAGAGTATGTTTCTCACATACTCGGAGCTTCTCAATTCCCTGGATTCCGGGGCGGTGACGAAGATCACCATCAACAACCGGAGGATGAACAAGGCCAATTTTGAGCAGTCCATCCTCATGCCCATGCAGGAGGATTTCCGGGACGAGTACCGCAGGGAATACAATCAAATGCTGCTTGATAAGGCCACCGGAGCCAACGGGATCACCCAGGAAAAATATATCACCATCTCCGTGGTGAAGAAGGACATCGAGGAGGCCCGCGCCTATTTCTCCCGTGTGGGGGCCGACCTCATTTCCCACTTTGCGGCCCTGGGTTCCAAGTGCGTGGAACTGGACGCTTCCGAACGGCTGCGTATCCTGCACGACTTCTACCGCCAGGGCGAGGAGGCGGAGTTTTCCTTTGATCTGGCGGCTAAGGCAAAGCGCGGCCATGATTTCAAGGACTATATCTGCCCGGACAGCATGGAGAAGAACAGCGACTATCTGAAGCTGGGCGATAAGTTCTGCCGGGTGCTGTTTCTCAAAGACTACGCCTCTTATATTAAAGACAATATGGTGACGGAGCTTACCGATTTCAACCGCAACCTGATGTTCTCCATTGATGTGGTTCCAGTGCCCACCGACGAGGCCGTGCGGGAGGTGGAGAACCGTCTGCTGGGGGTGGAAACCAACATCACCAACTGGCAGCGTCGCCAGAACGCTAACAACAACTTTTCCGCAGTAGTGCCCTATGACATGGAATTGCAGCGCAAGGAGAGCAAGGAGTTCCTGGACGACCTCACCACCCGCGACCAGCGCATGATGTTTGCGGTGATTACCCTGGCCATCACCGCCGACACCAAGGAGCAGCTTGACAGCGATACCGAGGCGGTGCTTTCCGTGGCAAGAAAGCACATGTGCCAGCTTGCGGTGCTGAAATTCCAGCAGCTTGACGGGCTGAACACGGCCCTGCCCATCGGGGCGAGGAAAATCAATGCGTTCCGCACTCTCACCACCGAAAGTTTGGCGGTGTTCATCCCCTTTAAGGTACAGGAGATTCAGGACAAGGGCGGCATTTACTTTGGGGAGAACGCCATCTCCCATAACCTCATCATGTGCAATAAGGCGAACCTGCTCAACCAGTCCTCTTTTTACCTGGGAGTTCCCGGCGCTGGCAAATCCTTTGCGGTGAAGGAATTGATCGCCTTCCTCATGCTCCATCCAGATTACGCCGAGGACGAAATCCTCGTGTGTGACCCGGAGGGCGAGTTTGGCGCGCTGGTGAAAGCCCTGGGCCGGGAAAAAGCTACGGTGGCCCATCTGGTGGCGGGCGGCAAAGACCGCCTAAACGCCATGTATATGGTAGAGGGCTACGGCGAGCAGAACCCCATCGTGGAAAAAAGCCAGTTTGTCATGTCCCTCATTGAGCAGATCGACAAGCGGGGCGTGGGGCCGCAGCACAAATCCATCATCGACCGCTGTACCGCCCTGGTGTACCCGGAGGCGGAAAAGGCCGGGCGGGCCGCCACCCTCTGCGATCTGCGCAACAAGCTGCTGGAGCAGCCGGAGGAAAAGGCAAAGGAGATCGCCCTTTCCCTGGAGCTTTACACCACCGGCTCCCTGGACATCTTTGGCCGGGAAAGCACCGTGGATTTGAGCAAGCCCTATGTGGTGTTCGACATCCACGGCCTGGGCGAGCAGCTAAAGCCAGCCGGTTCCCTCGTCATTACCGACACGATTTTGAACCGCGTGACCCTCAACTGGAAACGGGGCAAACGCACCCACGTCTTTATCGACGAGTTCCATGTGATGTTTGAAAATGAGCAGAGCGGAATCTTCTTCAACTCTGCGTGGCGGCAGTTCAGAAAACGCGGGGCCTATCCCACAGCCATTACCCAGAATGTGGAGTACCTGCTGGATTCCGTGCAGGCCAGCACCATGCTCAGCAACTCGGAGTTTATTGTTATGCTGAACCAGGCGGCTTCCGACCGGGAAAAGCTCTCAAAGCTCCTTAATATCTCCAGGGAGCAGATGAGTTACGTCACCAATGCGGACGCAGGCTGCGGCCTGATCCGTTACGGCAGCGCCCTGGTGCCATTTGTCAACCGGTTCCCGCGCAGCACAAAGCTGTATGCCCTGATGACCACCAAGCCCGGTGAGGGCGTGTTCGGCGGGGAGGAGGTCTTTGTTGATTGAAAAGTAAGTTTTATGCTGGAACATGAAGATTGCGGATGATAGGACGATATTTGGAAAGGCGTGTTTGCTGTTACAGGTGAATATGCCTTTTCCTTATGTAAAAACGGCAAAAGTCATATGAGAATAAAACTTATTACCAGAAAGGAAAAAATCAGTATTGAACTTGTTTTTGAAAGGACACGAGGCAACCTGTTTTTACAATCAGATTTATTGCATGGACTGTATGGAACTGTTAGCCGAAATCCCGGACGGCGCGGTATCTTTGATCCTTACCGATCCGCCTTATGGGATTTCCTATCAAAATCATTTTGCCAAGCAGCCCCATCCTCTGCTGACAGGTGATACAGGGATTGACTACAAACAACTGGCACGGGAGAGTTACCGTATTTTACAGCATAACGCCCATGCCTATTTTTTTACCCGTTTTGACTGTTACCCAGAACACTATGCTTGTCTGCAGGAAGCCGGATTCCAGATTAAGAATTGTCTGGTAATTGAAAAAAATACCATTGGCGGCCTGGGGGATTTACAAGGGAGCTTTGCCAACAATGCGGAATGGCTGATCTTTTGTCAGAAAGGGCGGCGGACGTTCAACCACACCACACTTCTGCAAAACCGAAAAAAGGAAGGAACCTTATTCCATGCTGGGCGTAGTCCCAGCAAGAAGTATAAAACACGCTTCCCTGCCTGTTGGTTTGGCGAAGAATATCCCAAGGCAACCTACAATTCAACCTGGCAGAAAAAGAATCAGATTTTTCATCCTACGGTGAAAAATACCGAGTTCCTTTCGTGGCTGATTCAGTTATCCAGTATGCCGGGGGAGTTGATTTTTGACGGCTATATGGGAACCGGCAGCACCGCTTTGGCTGCCATTCAGACCGGCAGGCTCTATTTGGGTGCGGAAATTCAGCCAGAATACTATGCGCTGGCAAAGCGGCGCATACAGGAGGTGAAAATGCCATTGGTCAGAAAAGGAAGCGATTCGTATGGAACTTATTTTTGAAAGGACAGTTTTGATATGAACAGACTTAATATCCGGTTTGCGTCCTCAGAACACCGGGATTTCTTTTTGGATATGATGAGCGAGGCCAAGCGGAACGACTGTTACCACCGGGCCTTTTTCTATGTCATGGGGATCGCCCCGGAAACAAGGGCCAACATCCGCCAGATGTTTGATTTTAAGCAGGACTGTATCGAGCCGGAGGGTATGCACGGCGGCTGGCAGACCAGCGGCACCGTCCGGGTGTGCCGCCTTGCCTTCAATCTCTGGAACGGCTATACCGACCCGGAGCACAGTAACGCCTATTCCCCGGAGGACTTGTTCTGCTGTGAGTTTGCCCCCTACTTCATGGAGGGCATAAAAATCCGTTACCCGGAATACTGCCGGGAGCTGCCCCCTGCGAAAAAGCAGGCGGCCCCAGCCCGGTAAACCGCTTTGATAGGAGGAACAGAAAATGGCTGAACTAACCTACACCCTGGGGGAACACCCCCAGATCAAGGAGCTTCTCTCCGTACTGGAGCAGAACAACCTTCAAAAGCAAAAGGAAGAAGTGCAGGCCCTGGTGGGCTATATGGACAGTCTGGCGGGGAAGCTGGCTCAGATGATGGAGGAAATGAAAGAAATGCGCCTGGAGGTAGGCAAGCTCCACGACAGGGGAATCCGCGCCCGGTGCGCCCAGCTTGTGACTGCGGCGGAAGGAAAAATCCAGCAGGCCCGGACGATGGTTTTCACCGCCAAGGCAAATCTTATTTCCTCTGCCGGGCGCATGGTGCAGACCTTTCGGGAAAAAGGGCGCTCCGCCCTGCGTCAAGCGGTGCAGGCTTTGTGGATTCCTGCCGTTCTCTCACGGATGGAGCGCGGCTTCTCCCACGCTGGCCGGGCGATGGAACAGTGTGCCGGAAAGCTGGATGTGATCCGGGCGGAACTGCACCAGGCGGGGAGCCACATGAAAAGCGCCGGGCGCGCCCTTGCAGGCAAAGAAGTACAGCAGGATAAGGAGCTGGAGGCCGACAAGGGCGTGCTTGCCAAGCTGCGGGGCCTGTTTTTGTCCTGCGGCAAAACCTTTTCCGGGATGGAACGTGGCGCGGGCCGGTTGGCGGAAAAAGCAGGCGGTGAGAAATCTTCCGTAAAATCGGAACTTCGGGGGCTGAGAGCGGCGCCGGCTGCACCGCACCGGCAGGCGGACAGCAAAGAGCAGGCGCGATAAGGAGGGGGAAGAAAATGAGCAATAAAATGAAAACCAGACTGATGATCGCAGGGGCGGCCTTTTGTGCCGCCCTTTTCCTTTTCTCCGGGGCTATGCTGGCCCGCGAATATCTCGACCAGAAACAGAGTGCCGAAGCCTTTGAGAAAGTGGCGGAACTGGTGAAAGAGGATACAGAACTTCCGTCTCTGGAAGCTGCCGACACCACGGAACAGGCCCCGAAGGAAGTAACTGCGTTTGAGAAATACGCCGATGTGTACGCCCAGAACAGCGACCTGGTGGGATGGATCTCCATTCCCGGCACCCGGATTGATTATCCGGTCATGCAGACCAAGGACAGCCCGGATTTTTACCTCAAACACGCCTTTGATAAATCGTACAGCAGCTACGGGGTGCCCTATATCCAGGAAAACTGCGACAGCGGCCTGTCCGACAATCTGGTGCTGTACGGCCACCACATGAACAACGGCTCCATGTTCTCCGACCTGTGCAAATACGAGAGCGAGGATTTCTACCGGGAGCATACGATCATCCATTTTGACACGCTGGATGGCTTTGGGGAGTATGAGGTGGTCGCCGCCTTTAAGACGGTGGCTTATTCCGAGGACGGCTTCAAGTATTACCACTTTGTCAATGCGGAGAGCGCCGAGGCTTTTGATGAGTATATTGCAGAGTGCAAGGCGCTGGCTCTCTATGATACGGGCGTGACTGCGGAATATGATGACAAGCTCATTACTCTCTCCACCTGTGAATATTCCCGGACAAACGGCAGGATGGTTGTGGTGGCAAAGCTGCTTGACGCATAAGGGCGCGCCCGCCCTGGGAAGGAGGTGAAGCCTATGGGTAAGGGCATTAAGACAAGGAATGTTGCCGAAAAGGGCATTAAAGCGATTGACAAGGCGGCGGTTGCTTCCGAACGGATGAAGGAGGCATATATCCGCACCAAAGACAAGGGCGAGCATGGCCTGTATGCAGAGGAAGGCTCTCCCGGCGAGTATGCGTCCGACCGTGTTTCTTCTGGGGTTGAAAATACAGCCCGTGAAGCTGTCCACCAATTTGACAAGCAGGGCCGCAAAGGGGTTAAGACAACCAAGGAGAACATTTCCAAGGTCAAAGAAAAAATCCAGAAACGCAAGGCCGCAGCCGAACAGCCTAAAAAACAAGCGGAAAAGCAGGCGGCAAGGCAGACCAGACAGGCCGCAAACCGGCTATCGGAGCCGGTGAAAACCATCCGGCAGGAGCGCGGGGCTGTCAAGACCCTGGATCGGGGCAAGAAAAGCATTAAAACAGTGGACAGGAGCCACAAGACCATCAAGCAGGCGTCCTCTACGGCCAAAGGGACGGTGAAAACCGCCAGCAAATCCATTAAAACGGCGGAAAAGACAGCCAAAGCCAGTATCAAGACTACCCAGCAGGCGGCCAAAGCCGCCCAGCGGACAGCGCAGGCCACGGCAAGGGCCGCAAGAGCCGCCGCCCATGCAGCCCGTGCTGCGGCCAGGGCGGCGGTTGCGGCGGCAAAGGTGGCGGTCAAGGCCACCATCGCGGCGGTGAAAGCCATTATAGCTGCAACCAAGGCGCTGATTGCGGCCATCGCTGCGGGCGGCTGGGTTGCGGTGCTGGTGATTATTGTGATCTGCCTCATTGGTATGATTATCGGCTCCTGCTTTGGGATTTTTTTCTCCGGGGAGGATTCCGGCACCGGACAGACCATGCAGACCGCCGTACAGGAGATCAATACCGAATACCAGGAAAACCTTGACGAGATTAAAGCGGCCCACAGCTATGACGTGCTGGAGATGTCCGGGAGCCGGGCGGTTTGGAAAGAGGTTCTGGCGGTTTACGCGGTAAAAACTACCACCGACCCGGACGCTGCCCAGGAAGTGGCCACTATGGACGATTCCAAAAAGCAGCTCTTAAAGGATATTTTCTGGCAGATGAATGAAATCTCGTCCAGTACCGCTACCCAGACGGAAACCATCATTGAAACCTCAGATGATGGAAATGGAAATATCGTGGAAACGGAAACGACTGTCACCCGCACTTATCTGTATATCACCGTCAGCCATAAGACTGCCGAAGAAATGGCCGATCAGTTCAGCTTTAACGAAGATCAGCGGGAACAGATGGCGGAGCTTCTGGATGACGAGAATAATTCCCTTTGGTCACAGGTACTCTATGGTATTACCGGAGGCGATGGCGAGATCGTCACCGTGGCGCTCTCTCAGGTGGGGAACACAGGCGGCGCTCCCTATTGGAGCTGGTATGGCTTTAACAGCCGGGTGGAATGGTGCGCCTGCTTTGTGAGCTGGTGTGCCAATGAGTGCGGTTATATCGACGCCGGTGTTGTTCCGAAGTTTGCGGCCTGCGCGTCCCAGGGTGTACCCTGGTTCAAGGAGCGCGGGCTGTGGCAGGATAACAGCTACGAGCCGCGCCCCGGCGACATCATCTTTTTCGATTGGGATGATGGAGGCCAGGATGGTTCTTCCGACCATGTGGGGATTGTGGAGAAAGTGGAGAATGGCCGTGTCTACACTGTGGAGGGCAACTCTGGCGATTCCGTGCGGCAGAACAGCTATCCCATTGGGTACTATGAGATTTATGGGTACGGTGCGCCGGCCTATTAACAACCTCAAAAAAGAAAAGCCCAGCCGTGTAGTGCGGCTGGGTACATAAAGCTGCTGGAGAAATAAAGCAAGAGCATACCTTGAGGAAATGGCACGGTATCAATATCTTGCCCTTGCCTATCTTTTCCTGCCTTTTATGTGCTCAACCCAAAATACTGTTGACAAGGCAACCGATCCGTGCTATCATATCGGTGATATATATCGGTGATATGTTGGATGGAAAGGAATATTTAGATATGGCTGAGCACACAGAAACCCAACGTAAAATTCTTGAAATTGGGAAACGGGAATTTTTAACGAAAGGCTTTAAGGATGCCTCGCTCCGCAGTATCGTTAAGGAAGCTGGCTTTACTCAGGGGGCGTTTTATGGATATTATCCGGACAAAGCAGCGCTTTTTGAGGCGCTGGTCTCCGAGCCTGCAGATGGCCTGATGGAGCAGTTCAAGGCGGCGCAACAGGCACATTTCGAGTTGATTCCGGAGGATAAAGCGGCTCAAAGCAGAGAATTATCAACAGATTATTTAAATCATTTTATCAATTTTATCTACGACAATTTTGATGCTTTCAAATTGGTGATATGCTGTTCCGAAGGAACAAAGTACTCCAGTTATATTCATGATCTGGTAGAAATTGAAGTTACCCAGACAGAACTTTATTATGAACGGCTTCGACAGCTTGGTAAGCTGGAGGGGACTGTCAGCCGTGAACTTCACCACATGATTACAAGCGCCTATTTCACCGCTGTTTTTGAAACGGTGGCTCATGATATGACGAGAGAACACGCAATTCAATATGTAAATGAACTTGCCACTTTCTTTAACTGCGGCTGGGAAGGCATGTTAAGGCTCAAATGAGCCTTAATTTTCACTCTAAAGGTTAGCTTCACCTAACCAAAAAATCAGGAGGTTATTATCATGAACAAAAAATCACAGAAAATGCAAACACGGGATTTTATTTCCGTCGGTATCTTCTCGCTTATTTATTCGGCTGTCGCATTTATCATCGGTGGAATTGCGCAGATGACGCCCATTACTTTCCCGTTCATGCCAATGATCGTAGCTTTGTTTACAGGAACCGTATTTATGCTCTACATAGCAAAAATTCCCAAAAGAGGGGCTATCACAATTCTTGGAATTATTTCGGGTATTCTTTTGTTCATTACCGGGATGTTCTGGATGATGTCAGCATTTTTTGTGGTGTTAGGTATTATCGCAGATTTTATCTGCGCGTCCGGTGGATTTAAATCTTTTAAAAGAAATATGACGGCTTATTGCTTATTTGCGTTATCTCCTATGGGAGCCTATGTTCCAATGGCTATTATGCCCGCGCAGTTTGACGAGTTTATGAGCAAAAAAGGAGATGTATCTTCTTTCGCTGGTGTAATTGATTCTATTGGCGCAAACTGGTGGGCTATCCCGGCGATGCTGATTGGGACAATTCTCTGTGCTTTCATTGGCGGCTTTATTGGCAAAAAACTGCTGAAAAAGCATTTTGAAAAGGCGGGGATTGTTTAAATGAAGATAGATCCCCGCACAAAATTACTTATTTTAGCTATAACCAGTATTTCCGTCTTTCTGAACGGGAGTATTACGATTGAGTGTATTTTTGCCGCATTACCTTTTTTACTGTTGCTCAGTACAAAGAAGATTTATACGGCTTTAAAATATGCAGCATTGTTTCTTGCCTTACTGGCAATTCAGCTTTGGCTTGTTCCTTTATTGCCAGTGAGTGCTGGCGGCATTATTTATATGTTTGCAGTTTACATTCGCAAGCTGATCCCCTGTTTTATGTTAGGGAGTCTGCTTATTTCTACCACGCGTGTCAGCGAATTTTTAGCTGCGGTTGGAAAGCTCCGCTTGCCGAAAGGGTTCACGATTTCTCTTTCTATCACTCTGAGGTATTTTCCTACGATGGGGGAAGAATGGAATTCGATTAAGGATGCAATGGCTCTGCGGGGAATACCTGTAACAGCCGCAGGGATTCTCCGCCATCCTATGCGGACGATGGAGTATGTTTATGTCCCCATGCTGGTATCTGCTTCTAAAATATCGGATGAAATTACACAGGCAGCCATTACAAGAGGCATTGATCATGTACAAAGACGTACCTGCATGGAGACCGTTCGTTTTCATGTGATGGATATGCTGGTTTTGGTTGCGTATATAACCGTGATTGTTCTTGCGTTCCTGGCAAATGGAAAGGGGTGGTTCTGATGATTTCTTTAAAAAACGTTTCCTTTTCTTATGATGGGAAGGAGAATAATGGGCTGCATAATGTTTCTCTTGAGATTCCAAAAGGGCAATGTGTTTTTGCTGTGCGGGGAAGCGGCTGTGGAAAGACTACAATTACACGCCTGATTAACGGGCTTATTCCACATTTTTTCAGTGGAGAACTGTCAGGTGAAATTTCTGTATGTGGGCTGGATGTAACGAAAACAGATATTGCGGATATTTCAGACTATGTAGGCTCTGTTTTTCAGAACCCACGCACACAGTTTTTTAATACAGATACAGACAGTGAGATTGTGTTTGGTTTGGAGAATCGAGCCTTACCACAAGAGAAATTAAAAATGTGCCTTGAGAAAACCAGCCGTGAATTAAATTTGTCTGTACTCCGTAAAAGAAATATTTTTGAACTTTCAGGCGGTGAGAAACAGAAGATCGCTTTTGCTTCTGTTTATGCAACGGAATCAGAAATCTTTGTCTTAGACGAACCATCCTCTAATTTGGATATGGGAGCCATTGAAGAGCTGACTGATCTGCTTCAAAGAGTGAAAGCGCAGGGAAAAACGATTATTATTGCGGAACACAGGCTCTGGTATCTGATGGATGTTGCAGATCGTGTTGTTTATATGCACGGAGGGAAAATTCTGAAGGATATGACGCTTACCGATTTTCAGGCATTGCCTGAAAGTGAGATTCTTGCCATGGGGCTTCGGTGCAGAAACCTGTCTCATGTAAAGAAAACTGCTATCGCTCCAAAAACAAGCAGTAATGAGTTAGAAGTGCAGGGAATATCAGTCCGTCTTGGAAAACAGACAATCTTCCAAGATCTGAGTTTTACTGCTCATGGCGGAGAAGTCATTGCTGTTGTTGGGAAAAACGGTGTGGGAAAAACAACGCTTGCCCGTGTCTTGTGTGGATTACAAAAAAATGATAGTGGGACTGTTTTGCTGCAGGGAAAGGCTCTCGCGGAGAAACAGCGGAGAAAGTGTTCTTACATGGTTATGCAAGATGTGGGGCATCAACTGTTTACGGACAGCGTAGAAGCTGAGTGTTTACTTGGTGTGAAAGCCCCAGACACCGCAGCCGTTGAAAAGGCGCTTGAATGGCTTGATCTGTTGGATTTCAAAGACCGGCACCCTCTCTCCCTTTCGGGGGGACAAAAGCAGCGCCTTGCCGTAGCGGTCAGTCTGCTTTGCGAAAAGGAGTTATTGATTTTTGACGAACCCACCAGTGGGCTTGATTTAAAAAGTATGCAGGAGGTGGGGAGGCTTGCAAAAGAATTGTCCGCACAGGGGAAGATACTGCTGATTATTACCCATGATTATGAATTTATCCAGACGATTTGCTCTCGTGTGCTGGTCTTAGAGGATGGGAAAATATCAGATGATTTATCCGGAGCCATGCGCGGAACGGTTTTAGAAAAAATGAAAGGAGCAGGAAATGGAACAGGAAAAAAATAACACATTCAGTTGGGTCCTGCGGTTTGCAACACAGTGCAAAGGGAAAATGACAGCCTCTGTCTTACTGGCGGTACTTGGCTCTGTGTGCGGGATTGTACCCTATTTTGCGGTTTCACAGATTGTGATCCAGATATGCGGTCAAAATTATGACCTTATCCCCATTGGTTTCTGGGCGCTTGCCGCACTTCTCGGCTATCTGGGGAGCACCTGGTTTGGAACGGTTTCTACCATACTCAGCCATCGCTCGGCTTTTACAATTTTAAAGAATATCCGGACAGAATTAACAGCGAAGCTCTCCTGTGTACCCATGGGTTATATTCTGGATACACCTTCCGGTAAATTCAAGACCCTGCTGGTGGATACGGTGGAAAAGCTGGAGCTGCCGCTGGCACACATGATACCAGAACTGACAGCGAATATTCTTGTTCCAGTCCTGATGTTGATATATCTTTTTATCCTGGACTGGCGCATTGCCTTGATTTCGCTGATTACAATCCCTATTGGACTTGTGTGCTACATGGGGATGATGAAGGACTATGCAAAGCGGTATGACCGTGTACTGACTGCGGGGAAAAATATGGATGCCGCCATTGTGGAATATATCGGCGGCATTGAAGTCATCAAAGCTTTTAACCAGAGCACTGCCTCTTATGGCAGGTATATGGATGCTGTAACAGAAAATGAAGCGGCAAAGACGACCTGGTTTAAGCAGACCAACAGCTTCTATGTGGCGGGTATTTCTATTATGCCGTCCTGTCTGCTGGGCGTATTGCCTTTAGGTGCCTATCTGTATATACAGGGCAGCCTGGAAACGCCGGTTTTAATTACCTGTGTGATCCTCGCCCTTGGATTAGTCAAGCCACTGATCCAGGCACTGCAATATACGGACAGTCTTGCCATGGTGGATTCCACGGTTAAAGAGATTGCCGGGCTTTTGGAAACAGAGGAAATGCAACGGCCGGAGGAACGGGTAACACTTCCTAATTCTCATATATCTTTCCGGAATGTTTGCTTCGGATATGGAAATACGGAAGTATTGCACCAGATCAACTTTGATGCGGTACCGGGCGGTATGACGGCGATTGTGGGACCCTCCGGCTCAGGCAAGTCAACGGCGGCGCGCCTCATCGCTTCTTTCTGGGAGGCGGACAGCGGAGAAGTACAGATTGGCGGAGTAGATGTGCGGAACATCCCGCTCTCACAGGTCATGGATACCGTGGCTTATGTGTCCCAGGACAATTTTCTGTTTCATCTGTCCGTGAAGGAAAATATCCGCATGGGGAAACCGGGGGCGACGGACGAAGAAATTGTAAGCGCCGCAAAGCAGGCGAGCTGCCATGAATTTATTTCTGCCCTGCCGAAGGGATATGATACGCTGGTGGGAGACGGCGGCGGGAGCCTGTCCGGTGGGGAGCGCCAGCGCATTGCCATTGCCAGGGCGATCTTAAAAAACAGCCCCGTGGTGGTACTGGATGAGGCTACCGCATTTACCGACCCGGAGAATGAGGCTGTTATTCAGGCATCGATCAATGAACTGGTAAAAGGGAAAACGTTGATTGTCATTGCCCACCGTCTTTCTACCATCGTGGGCGCAGATAAGATACTGGTAATGGATCAAGGGTGCATCAAAGGCCAGGGAACGCACAAAGAGTTGTTAAGGAACAATTCTCTTTACAGAGAGCTGTGGACCGCGCATATCAGCGCGAAAGATATGGGAGAGGAGGCGCCTGTATGATTCAACTGATGAAACGACTGCTGGAATTTTCGGGAAAACAGCGAAAGAATTTGATTGCTTCTTTTGTCTTCAATCTGCTGGATTCTGTTTTTGAGATGATGCCCATCATGGCGATCCTTACGGTACTTTCAGGGCTGCTTTCAGTGGCGGAGGGCGGCGTCATGCCGGTTTCCACCATCTGGGTATCCCTTGCCATTATGGTGGTAAGCATTGCCGGACGGATCTTTTTTAATAACCTATCCTGTATCAGGAGAACGCTTGGCAGCTTTTCCATGTGTTCGGAAAAACGGCTGGAAATCGGCGAACATATGAAACATGTTCCTATGGGGTATTTCAATGAAAACCGGCTGGGTGAGATCGTAGCCGCCGTGACGACCACACTTGGAGATATTGAGAGTAACGCCGTCATGGTTCTGGAAAAAGTAGCGGGAGGCTTTATCCATGCCCTTGTCATAGGCGTTTGGCTGCTTTTTTATGAATGGCATATCGGACTTTTGATGTTTGCGGGGCTGGCCGTTTCTATGCTGGTCTATGGGGGAATCCAGAAAGCAGGTAAAAGGCTGTCTCCCAGACGGCAGGCCGCACAGGCGAATCTTGTGACGGGTTTTCTGGAATATATCCAGGGAATGGGCGTCGTGAAAGCCTTTGGATTGGGAGAAATGTCGGGAAAAGCGGTCAATCAGGCAATCGGGGAAAGTGCGGACGCCAACATCATTCTGGAAAGTGTCTTTTCCTCGCTGACCGGCGTTTATCAGACGATCTTCAAGCTGGCAAAATCCGCAATCTTAGTCGTTGCTCCTTATCTGCTGCTGGGCGGTGAGATCACACCGGTCAAGTGCCTGCTTCTGCTGGTGTCAAGTTTTATGATCTACTCCAGTGTGGAGCTAGTGGGAAGTATGGCCTCCGTTGCCCGTGTCATCGATGCCTCCCTGGACCGTATGGAGGCCGTTATGGATACGCCGGTACTGGATGAACATGGCGGGGATATTCCACTGGATCACTATGACATTGAGCTTGCCCACGTTTCCTTTGCCTACGGACAGGAAAATGTGCTGCAGGATGTAAGCGCGATCATTCCTGAAAAAACAACCTGCGCCATCGTAGGGCCTTCCGGCTCCGGCAAAACGACCCTTGTAAGCCTCATTGCCCGTTTTTGGGATGTGCAGGAAGGGAAAATCTGTGTGGGCGGACATGATGTAAAAGATTTTACCTGCGACAGTCTGCTGAAAAATTTTTCCATTGTGTTCCAGAATGTTTATCTTTTTGAGGATACCATTGAAAACAACATCAAATTCGGCAGGCTGGACGCCACCCGGGAAGATGTGATCGAGGCGGCGAAAAAGGCGTGCTGCCATGAGTTTATATCGGCATTGCCGGAAGGCTACCATACCCTTGTAGGCGAGGGCGGAGCCTCCCTTTCCGGTGGGGAGCGCCAGCGCATTTCTATTGCCCGGGCCATCTTAAAGGATGCGCCGATTATCATTTTAGACGAAGCCACCGCCAGTGTGGACCCGGAGAATGAGCGGGAACTGCAGGCGGCGATTGCGGAGCTGACAAAAGACAAGACGATCATTATGATTGCCCACAGGCTCTCCACAGTCCGGAATGCCGACCAGATTCTTGTTTTGGATAAGGGCCGGATTGTCCAACGCGGCACGCACAGGGAACTGATGGAAGAACAGGGGCTGTACCGCCGTTTTATTCAGATGCGGGAGACGGCAATCGGCTGGAACCTTGGAAGAAAAGAAAAGCTGCAGGCAAATGATTAAAAGAAAGATCAGGAGGAAATTTCAATGAAAACAACGCAGAAATGGAATGTCAGGGATGTAATCACCACGGTGCTGCTTACGGTGCTGCTCATCGTCATACAGCTTATTGTGAATATGGTCTGCATGGCAAACGATTTTGTCAGCATGGTGCTGTCGGTGGGCTTTACCATGTTTTTGTGCGCCCCGGTTTATTTTCTCGTGGTAAGCCGGGTACATAAGCGTTTCGTGACGCTGATTTACATGACTATACTGGGGCTTGTGTTCCTCATCATGGGAAACTGGTATCTGCTGCCGTATTACATTGTGGTGGGGATCATCTGTGAGGCGATTCTTTGGAGGGATGGCTGGAAATCAAAAAAGAAAATGACGGCGGCCTGGTCGGTGGCAAGCCTGTTGTACAACGGCGTGAATCTTCTGCCGATCTGGTTTTTCTGGGATACCTACGAAGCCTTTGCCCTCTCCAGCGGCATGGAGCAAAGCTACATTGATTCCTTTGTCCGTTATTATACCTCCCCGGGATGGCTTGCGTTCATCATCCTCTTTACCGTGCTTGGCGGCTTCCTCGGTAGCCTGGTGGGCGGGAAGCTGGTGAACAAGCATTTCAAAAAAGCGGGAGTCCTCTGATGGGCCGCAGGAATCTTGCCGTCCCGGTGAAGCTGTGGGCACTGGCCTGTACGATCATCGGCATATCCCTGACTACCGATACTTTACTGACCTGCGTTCTGACAGTCGCGGGATTCATTTATCTGGGAGTGCAGCGAAACTGGCGTTTCCTGCGCTCCATGGCAGCTTTCTACGCAGCGCTTGGGATTCTGTTGTACCTGATCCGGTTCCACGATTTCCATCCGGCGGTATTTTCGGAATTTTATGTGCTGATGTTCTGGAACCTGACGCCGGTGTTTCTGGTATCATGGGATCTGATTACCACGCCGCCCGGAGAGCTGGCAGCCTTTTTATCCCGTATCCACACGCCGAGTCCTGTCATTCTGGGCCTACTGGTCATGTTCCGTTTTTTTCCGACTATGAAGTCGGAATTGCGGAGTGTCTGGCTTTCCATGCGCAACCGGGGATTGACCACGCCGATCCAGCTTGCGGGGCATCCGGCGGCATCCTGTGAGTATGTGCTTGTCCCCTTGCTGCTGCGCTGTCTGCAGATTGCCGATCAACTTTCGGTCTCTGCGGTGGCCCGTGGGGCGGAGCGTCCCGGAAAGCGGGGCAGCTATTATGGAAAGAGGTCCGATGCCTTGGATGGTATCTGTCTGGCGCTCTGGACTGGGGCGACGGCGGTATTTCTCTTTGCGGGAGGTGTACGGATATGATTGTTCTTAAGGATGTGTCATTTCAATATGAAGGCTGCGAAGAGGGTGTTCATGGGATTGACCTTACTGTTTGCGACGGGGAATGTGTCGTGCTGACAGGCCCTTCCGGCGGCGGGAAAACGACGCTGACAAGGCTGCTCAACGGTCTGGCTCCGTCCTATTATCAGGGAACGAAAAAGGGTGACCTCTGGATAAACTATACAGAGATTGCTTCTCTTCCCGCTTGGAAGATTGGACAGGAGATTGGCAGCGTATTTCAGGATCCCAAGAGTCAGTTTTTTTCCTCGGAACTTGCGGGGGAGGTTGCCTTTGCTTGTGAAAATTATGGGATGGCGAAACAGGAAATACGGAAACGCACGGATGAGGCTATCGCTTCCATGGGATTGGAGACCCTGCGGGCGCGTCCTCTGGATGTGCTGTCCAGCGGCGAGAAACAGCGGGTGGCGGTTGCTTCGGTCTACGCACTGCGCCCCCATACCTATGTCTGCGATGAGCCCACGGCCAACTTGGACAGCGAGGGAGCTACAAGGCTTGCGGGCATACTTCGGAAATTGAAAGACGAGGGAAACACCCTGATTATAGCGGAGCACCGGCTGGCATGGCTAAGCGGTATCGCCGACCGTTTCGTCTATGTTTCAGAAGGAACCATCCAGTGGGAAAAAACGCCGGCGCAGATGAGGGAACTTTCAGAGGAAGAACGAAAGCGGTACGGTCTGCGGGAAGTCACGGAAACAGAGGCTTCCCTGCCGGGGGTTCCTGCAAACGCCGGGGAGGAACATTTTTTCTGCCGGAATCTGACCTGCAGGCGCAAAAAGCTCCTTATTTTTGAAAATCTGAATCTTTCTCTGCCCGCCGGGAAGATCACCGCCCTGACTGGCAGAAACGGCGCGGGAAAAACTACCCTTGCCATGGTTCTGGCGGGGCTGCAAAAGCAGAGCGGTGGGGAAATTTATATCGGCGGAAAAAAGCTGCCTGCCGGGAAGCGCAGAAAAGTGGTGTGGTACAGTTCCAACGACACAGGAACCCAGTTTTTTACCACCAGCGTCACGGAGGAATTGCTGCTCCATTCCGATGCTTCCTCCGGGCGGCTGGAACATGCCAGAACATTGTTGAAAACACTGGGGTTGTATGCCTACAAGGATACACACCCGGCTGCCCTTTCTGGCGGCCAGAAGCAGAGACTTTCTATCGCCTGCGGCTTGTTATCCGGAAGGGAAATCCTGCTTTTCGACGAACCCACGTCCGGGCTGGACGGGGGAAACATGCGAAAAATCGCTGCCGTATTGACAGTAGCCGCAGCCGAAGGCAAAACGATAGGGGTCATCACCCATGATAAGGAGTTGATGCAGGCATGCTGCGATTTTCGATGGAAACTGGGGTAATGAACACTGACAATAAGATGTGCAACATATCTTTGACTTCTTCTATGGAGGACTATTTGGAAGCCGTTCTTGTACTCCAACAAAAACACGGTTATATCCGGTGTGTGGATGTAGCAGGGTATTTAGGCGTGACGAAGCCTTCTGTGAGCCGGGCGGTCAAGGAACTGTCTAAAAAGAAATGCCTGCTAAAAAAGGACGATGGCACACTCTCCCTCACAGAGCAGGGCCGACAGATCGCCCAGCAAATCTATGAAAAGCACCAGTTTTTTTACAAAGCAGCTTATTGAAGCCGGGGTTCCCCGTGATATTGCAGTGCAAGACGCTTGCAGGCTGGAACACGTTATTAGTGAAACAAGTTTCAATAAACTAAAAGAAGCTGCCTGGATGAAAGCCCAGGAGGTGATACCATCGGAGAAATAATCATTATGAAGCTGAACGAGGAAGAAAAAAAGGTTTTTGAAGATTTCCTTTCATTTTTGCAGCTTCATCCAGAACTGAAAAAGTGGGAGTTTACCTCGGAGCCGGTGCTATCTCTCTCCGATCTTGAGATTGATCCCAGCCAAAGGCTGGTGCGCTGTAATCAGAAAGAAGTGGCCTTAACAACAAAAGAATATAATCTCCTTTGTCTGCTGGCAGTTAATAATGGGCGGGTATTAAGCTATTCCCAAATCTATGAAAAGGTGTGGGGCGAAACTCTAACTGTCAATGAACGAGGCACCGTAGGCTACCATGTCCGAAACCTACGCAAAAAACTTTATTCCGCTGATCCGCACCATTCCTTTATCATCGAGAGTATTCGTGAAATCGGGTATCGCTTTCAAACAACTTCATAATATCCACAAAGCGCAGTCTTGATAGAGGCTGCGTTTTTTCTTTCCTTAAAATGCGGTCATTCGGGACAATTTTTCAAATCTCATATCTTGTCGCTTGTGTTTGACAAATCACACACGGGACGTGTCTAAACTTGCGATGAAACTATGCAAATCCTCTTTGAAACCTCGCTGTTTCCTCTTTTTTATACATTATACTACCTCTATCAACATTTCAATTTGGGGAAAGGTGGTGGTGCTTGTCAGCTTATCCCCATAAGGGGATAGCATGGAGCCAGAAAGAAAAAAGCCGGGCGGCTTCCCGCCCAAAACCAAACAAAAACCGTATTTCGTACATACCGCAGTCCTTACGGGGATTGCGGTATTTTTTTGTTCGACAGGCTTTTTTCTTTTCTCCGGGCCTTACCCATCATCAGGCAAAAACCAACAGCCGAGCGCACGCGCCTTTTGGTGTGTGCACTTTTACTTTGTCGGGAAATGCGGTTTTCTGGTATTTCCCTGCGGGACAAGCCTTCCATGTTGCAGAGGGCCGCCGTCCGTCTGGATTTCTTCTTGAAATTCAGACGAAACGGAGGTACACAGCGTGGACGCTGGCAAAAAAAGAATATGGATTCGCGGTCAATTTATCGAGGTCACGGATGAAGTGTATGCCGCCTATATGAAGGGCGACCGGAAAATGCGCTACTTTGAGAATGATTTGAAAACCGAGCGGTTCGTTCTCGGAAAGGAGGGCCAGGTGGTGCAGATTATTCCCAGCCGCGAAGATTCTTTAGATCGGCTGATGGATGAAAATGCCCAGCAGTTTTCCGACAGGCAGGAAAGCGTGGAGAGTGTGGTGTTCCGCAAGATGGAAACGGACAGGCTACATACCGCGCTTTCCATGTTGACTCCAGAGGAACAGGCGCTGATCCAGGCTTTGTTCTTTGAGGAAAAGACAGAGCGGCAATACGCAGATGAACTTGGCGTGTACCGCAATGCTGTTCATGTTCGGAAAATGAAGGTTCTCAAAAAACTCAAAAAAATTTTAGAGTAGTGTTGTGCAAACCTCTCACCCAACGGCAAAAAGGGTGAGAGGTTTTTCTATGACCTCTCCCAGAACCTTGAAAATTGCATGCCCATTCATCAGGCACATTCCCGCTGCTTTGGCGAAAGCCAAAGCCCAGACGGTTGCTGCGCGGCGATCTGCCGGGGGAAAACAACGAGACACCACCGAAAAAGAAATGTAGGTCTTAGGTTTGTTCTTCCCGGCAAGGAGCGAGAAACAGCAGACTGTCAGTACCGGGCGGCTCCCGGTACGGCCATGACCGGCAGCGGGGACAATGATACTCCCGTCCAGCCTAACGTCCGAGCGTTGAAGCGGCCACCTTTTTGGCCGTGATCCGTCGCAGGCAATGGGGGCGGTTGCGTGAGAACCACGCGAGGGGTGAGATTCCCCGTGGAGCTGGTGAGCTGCCAGCCGTTTGATGACTTCCCACAGTGTTCCGGGGTGTCGAGGACAAGTAGGAACGCTTTGAAATATGGGCCGTGCGGCAGGACGGGCCAATGAAAACAGGAGAAAGGTTTTATCTCTCCCCGGCCTTCATTCTGTTCTGCTGCGCGGCCTTTACATAGGCGGCCTTTGCCGCCTAATTTTTCAAAGGGAGGTTAAATACCATGAACAAAACGTACTTGCGCGGCGAAATGTACTATGCCGATCTGGGCCGGGGAATCGGCTCCGAACAGGAAGGACGCCGCCCTGTCCTCATTCTCCAGAACAATACAGGAAACAAATATAGCCCCACCGTCATTGTGGCGGCTATTTCCAGCAAGGTGGACGCAAAGGCAAAGCTGCCCACCCACTATCTGTTAAAGGCAGAGAACGGCCTGGAGCTGCCTTCTCTTGTTCTTTTAGAGCAGCTTCGCACCATTGATAAGAAGCGGTTGGAAACGTACATCGGCAGGCTGGAAGAAAAGCATATCCGCAGAATCAACCATGCCCTGGCAGTCAGCGTAGGGCTGATCGAGGAGGTTCCCGAAAATTTAATCATGTGCCTTTGCCCGGCCTGTGCCAACAATTTTTATGGTACAGGCTCTTATTATTTGAAACGGGTAAACCCTGCGCAGCAGGAACGGGACATCTGCACCTATTGCGGCCAGCGCCCTGGCTTTGATTATGAAGTTGTCAAACGGCACCAATGACCGGAGGACAACTTATGGAGATCGTATTCCACACCGGGAAGGAGAGCGAACAGCCCATGCGCCGGTTCGCAGAAAAGCGCGCCGAATTTCTATCCCGCGAACTGCGGAAATTAAGTGCCGAGGAATTAAAGGCGCTGCTTTCCACGTTAAAAGAGGATAATCGCACCTTTGAACAAAAATGAGGGCGTTTCTATAATAAATGAAGAAAGGGGCTGCTGTATAGCTGCCCTGGAAAGGAGGACATTTGAAAATGAAACGAAAGGCAAGAATCCAGGCTGGTATAGACGATAGGCTGGTAGCCATCTATGCGAGGAAATCCCGCATTACAAATAAAGGTGACAGCATTGGCGTCCAGTTCAAGCAAAGCGCCGATTATGCTGTCAATCAACTTTCTTTACCGGAGGATTATGAGTTTATCCAGTATGAGGACAAAGGCTTGAGCGGCTACTATTCCGACCGGCCTGATTTCCAGCGGCTTCTACGGGATGTTGAAATGGGAAAGATCAAAGCGGTAGCCTGCTATAAGTTAGACCGGATCAGCCGAAAAACATCTGATCTCATGCGGCTTTTGGAATACTTTGAGCGCCACGATGTGACGCTTTTGGTTTGCTCCAATAACATCAATACACAGATCAGCACTTCCAAAATCATCATTCAGGTACTGGCTATCATCGCTGAGTTTGAGCGCGACATCCTCACTGAGCGTATCCAGGATAATTTAATGGAACTGGCTAAGGACGGGCGTTGGCTGGGCGGTAAAACGCCCACCGGATTTTCTTCCAAGCGTGTGACAACGGGGAGCGGAAAAAATAAAAGCGCCATCAGCTTTCTTGTCCCCATTGAAGAAGAAAAAGAGATTGTGCTGGAAATCTACCGTACCTTTTGGGAAACACGTTCCCTGCTGCAAACAGCAAATCTCATTAGTGAGAAATATGAAACGAAACACGGGGCGAAGTTTACCACTTCTACCATCCGGCTGATTTTGCGAAATCCCATCTACTGTGTAGCCGACGAGTATTCCTATAATTACTTCCTGGAGCATGACGGGAATCTATTTGGAGAAGCACATGAGTTTGACGGGAAGCATGGCCTTTCCGCTTATAACAAGACCGACCAGATGAAAGTCGAGGATGAGGATTCCACGTTCTTCAACCCGAAGTTTTCCCAGCTTCTTACCAAGAAACCGATTAGTGAATGGATTGTTTCCGTCGGACGCCACGAAGGTTTTATCAGCTCCCGAAAATGGGTAGAAACACAAAATATGTTGGATGAGATTGCAGAAAAGTATAACAGGCCCCATAGAAAGACCAATGCTCTGCTGTCTGGCCTGATGTATTGCCCAATTTGCGGAAAGCGTCTGCGGGTGCTGCCGGAATCTAACCGTTGGACAAACGGTAAGCCCCGCTTCAAATACGCCTGCCCTGGGGTGCGGGCAAAAGAATGTACCTTCAAAGGGGTTGAGGGCGTAACGTTAGATGAATTCGTCATCCACTCGCTTTCCAGTTTACAAGAAGAACATTCCGATTATTATCGGCAGCTTTTGGAGAACCGGGTTGCCAGCATGATCCGCACCGACCAAGGCGAGAAAGAATACCAGGAAACAAAGAAAGCGATTGAGCGGTTAAATGCAGATATTGCCGCACAGGTACGCAATCTGCGTGAAGCGGACGACGCTCTCAAGCGTTTTATCCAGGACGATATAAAAGTGCTTACAGATGACCTTGCTAAGCGGGAGGCAGACCTGCGCCGCATTGAGAATACCCAGTCTGAAAATCACTACCTCATCCATGAATTGAACAGCATAAAAAAACGGCTGCTGTCTTTTGAGGAATTTGCAAAGGACGCACAGCCGGAAACTTTATTCACTTTGGTACACTCGATTGTTGACCGAATCTATATTACCACAGATGGCTCTACACAAAAGTGCCAGGTGTATATCAAAGGCTGCGCCACGGAGGATTATTCCGACATACTCGGCGCAGCCGAGTACATAGATGGTAAGTTCCTTTTGCCGGTGGCAACTTATATGCCGCCGATGTGTGATTTAGATAAGTATAGCATTTTCAATATCATTATTTTCAAATGCTATTTTACCTAACTGATAGGCAGCATTTGTATTGCCGAGTTTTTCAGCTTGTGAAAACCAATGTATAGCTTTATTTATGTCAATATCAGTACCTAAACCGTTAAAATACATTTTTCCGAGTCTATAGGCTGTAAAGTCATCAGGATTTTGGGTATAATCTGTTATGTAAAGATTTAAAGCATTACTGTAGCATAGCTGAGCTTTTGAAATATCATATAGTCCGTAACTTTCATCTGAATATATTTTACCGAGTTTAAACCAAGCGTGAGCTATATTTCCTTTTGCTGCTTCTTGAAAATTCTCAACAGCTTTTTCAATTTCTCCCTTTTGAAGAGAAATTTTACCGACTTGATAGTTTGCATAGGAGTTACCGAGTACAGCAGATATTTGATAATAACTGTATGCCTCTTCAATATTCTTTTCGACGCCTTCACCGTTTTCGTATAGCTTTGCAAGCGTGTATGCAGATGAAGCACTACCGTTTAATGTAGCCTTTTTTAGCCAAATTACAGCTTTTTGAATATCTTTCTCAACACCGTAGCCGTTTAGATACATCTTACCAAGTCTGCTTTCAGCTGTAACATTACTGTTTTCTTCTTCTGCTTTCTCATATTCCAAACAGGCTCTTTTATAATTTTCGTTAGCCTTTTGTTCATCAATGATATTGTATTTTTCGGAAGAGTATATGTAACCAAGCTGATATGCTGCATTTGGATTATCTTGTTTAGCTGCTTTATTGAGCCACTCAATTGCAGAATTAATGTTAATATCTGTGCCTTTTCCTGCAAGATACATATTTGCTATACGCATTTCTGTAAAAGCATTTTGTATATCGTTTTCTTCTTGTTCTATCATACCCTCCAATGCTTTTTTATATAAGCCGTTAATATAATCTTTTGAAACATTATTAAAATCATCGGCATAATCCTCATACAGCTTTGCAAGGTCATAATTTGCAAGCACAACTGTTTTAGTTGCTTTTGAAAAATAATGCTCTGCCTGCTGTATATCAATATTTACACCCTCACCGGACAAACACATTTTACCAAGTCTGTATGCCGCATATTTATCACCTTTTCTATCTGCTTTTAAGTAATAGTCAAATGCTTTTTCATAATCTTGAGTAAAACCAAGGCCATAATAAAATTGATTGCCAAGGTAGTAGTAAGCATGCGAATAACCGTTTTTTGCAGCAAGACTAAAAACATTACTTGAGCAGCGATAATCCTGTTCAACACCTTCGCCTTTAAGGTACATTCGGCCTAACAGGTATTCAATATATGTTTCATAAGAATCAACTTCACTGTAATAATGCAAATTGTCAGAATCATTTTCGAGTTCATAAAAGTAATTTCTGTTTTTTAACCCATCTCTGAATTGAATAAAAGCTGTTTTGCAATAGTAGTTGCCAAGTTCTTTATTGATTTCTGTATCTTTAGTACCGTATAAATACATTTGTCCGAGTTTATATGCAGACATACTGTCACCATAACTGTCGGCAGCAATACCGTACCACATTTGAGCCGCATTATAATCTTTTTCAGTACCTTTTCCGTAGTAATAACAATCCGCAAGTTTTCTGCAAGATTGTGCAGTTCTGGTTTGCAAATCACTTGAATTTTGATACGCTTTTTTAAAATCTATAACTTCCTTTCCTTCATTTCCAAGTATAAATGAGGGAATTTTTTGTAACTCTGTATATTCGTATTCTTCCGGCTTTGTATCATCAATAAAACCGTTATCATTATCTGCTGATTGCGGTTCTGTTTCTGCAGGAGCTGTAATATTCGGTGGGGGAGAAATCGTAATATCATCAGTTGCAGTTATAAATGTTCCGCTTTGATTCATAGATTTTGCACATTCTAAAATATAATTCTTGATAGATGTAAATTTATCAATTTTGGAAATGTCAGGCTTTACAAATTCTTTTTTTTTGAATAGTATTTACTCAAACTGTAGCTTTCATCACACCACTTATCATAAAGATTTGACAGTTGGTTGTTATTGCTTACAAGTGTGGTTAGAATATCATCTACAAGTTTTTTCTTGTCAGGTGAAGAAAAGCCGTAAGTATTTCTTCCTTTGCTGAAATCTTTGCTTGAAAGGGTCAACATTTGATTAACTAAGTATTTTAAAGTTTCATCGGAAATATATTGATTAGGTTCGGAAAGCAGATTATTTAGTAAAGCTTTACTCTGACTGATTAGCTCGTTGAGGTATTTGTCTTTATTAATATAAATTTCCTGTCGTTCATCTTTGAAAATTTCATTAACAAACTCTGATTTTAAATTCTTAATATTTTTCTTAGACAAAAAGCCTTCTTTTGGGTCTGTTGAGTAAACAAATAAATGTACATGCGGGTGATGACCTGTATTGTGCATACCAGCATACCATTGCAGATTATTAATGTTTATACCGTGAGCTTCTGCGATAAGATCAACTTTAGACATTATTAAATCCTTCCATGGCTTTTGGCAGTCATAACCGAGCCTGTCAGCGTCCTCTCGTCTGAGCGAGAGAATGTCAGTCCATATGTTTCCGTCATGAGTTGATACTTCTTCTGCAACTCTGTCAAGATCTACATCAGGGTATGATGAAAATAAACCGTGCTCACCGACTTTATAAGCACCCGGTCTTTTAGCTGCATATTCTATCAAATTTCCTGCTTCGTTGAACAGTAATTCTTCCGCAAGTCTTGATATAAGGTCAGAGGCATTTGACATAGTCGGATTATTGATATAATCGGTGTATTCCAACGGTTTATCCTCATCATCTTTATAATTTAATTGCTCAAGAAATTCTTTAATAGTTTCTTCTTGTTTCTTTGTTTGCAGGTCGATTTTTAACATCATAAAACTGTGCCAATCTTATAGCTTCATTTACTATGTTCTGTTCCGATAAATTTAATGAAGTGTTTTCAGAAAGCTTATTTGCCAAATGCAGCATTAAACTTGAAGCATTCGCTCTTGTAGGATTAGCTTCATAAGCTTTGTATTCTTCACACTCTGCACTAAGACCTTTTTCTGTATAGAGATTAAGTAAATCTTTAACAGATACTTTTTGCTTAAAAGTAATCGGTAAATCATCTGCCATATCAATGTTTTTGTCAACGGTTTCCCTTGTACCGCAATACCGTACAAGATTTGCTGCATGCTCACCGCTTAAGGCGTGATCGCTTAGCTTTTCTCCGGGTTTGGCTATATGAAAGTAACGGGAGTTTAAAATAAACCTTGTGCCAACCATAGCAGCCTCCGTTATGTTTGAGCTTCATATGCTGATATAATGCCTTTGCTTGCCTTAACATCTTCTACAGCTTTTCTACGCATTTTATCATATGAGTCTTTGTCAAGTTCCATCATACTTGCAACTATACGAGTAAGCACATTAATTTCAACAGCTTCTTTGAATTGCAGTTTTGAGGTTCTGTTTGAAGCATTGTTTATCATACCTTCAATTTTTTGTCCTACAATAGAGCATAGATAATCTTGCGTAATTTCAGATGTTTTATAGCCAAAGTAAAAATCAACAGCTGATTCAATTATCTTATTTCTGCTTGTTTTGCCGTCATCAAGTTTCTTTAAGCTCTCAATTTTATTTATCGTTGATAAAGGCAATTGAACGCTTATCTGCTGTTTGTTTACTGATTGCATACGCTATTCTCCTTTAAAACTTCATTACGCTTATTAATTAAAAGTGTAAGGTATTCATCTGAACAAAGATAGTTATAATACTGCTCAATTGCTATTTGCATTACAAATCCTCTTGAAATATAAAGCTCTCTTTTAAGAAACATCAGCATTCTATAACTCTTTTTTGGTAATATAAAGACTTTTTTGCTTTTTAGGAATTATATCAAATTTTTCTCTTTCTTCTCGAAAAATACTTTTTATTTTTTTTTCGGGATCTTCAAGATATTTTTGGTATAAATATTCGACAGAAGCGTTATAAACGAAAGAAAGAGTGTTTGAATTAAGAATATTTTTGGCTTTAACAGCAGTTTCGTCTATTACTTTTGATGTAAGATAAAAGCAAGAACCTAATAATTTATCATCAGGTATATTATCATTGGTTAAAGTTAATTTGTTAAAAAATCTATCTGACTGTATCATAAAATCACCTCTTAAAAGATTTTCTCGACTGAACGAATTTTACATATATTATCGTAATATCCCATATTGAAATTGTATGTTACATTTGAGTTTGACACTTCATCGTTGTATATGATTGTCTGACTGCAAATAGCCATAACATTAAACGAACCGTTATCCTCATAGTCAGAAACATACAATTGTACCAAGCCTGTAGCTTGCTCATAATTATCATCGTATGTGCTGTGACATATTGTTGTTTGTAATTGATTATAATAATCATCTGATAAGTAATCCTTGAGCTGAGAAATATTATTACTTTGTGAACCGGAGTAGGAGAGGTAAAGCTGACAATATTTATCAATGACATCTTTGACTTCAATATTAAACAGTCTGTCATATTTGAGCTTTTCACTTTCCAATTCTTCAATCCTTTGCTGCAAATTTTCTGTGCTCATAGTTGTGGTTTCAACTGTAACAGGAGCAGTAGTCGATTCTGTTTTATTAGTATCATCTTTCAAACCACACCCTGTTACAATAACTGTTATTGCAGAAATAACGACCGTTGCTATAATAAATTTCTTTTTCATTTTTCTTCCTTTCATATACCAAAGCAGCAACAAGTGTCCCACCGTGGGACACTTGTTAGCTGAAATCCGTGTCAGATAAGCCTTTTAGGTAGTCATATGTCCACTTTCGTCTTGTTTCATAGCTGTAGTTGCTGTCACTCCAAGCCCTTTTAGAAGAATAAACAGAATCAAGAGTTGCGTTAGATACACCGTATAAAACACCATTATGACCGTTGCCGTAAACATTTTTATCAAATGAACCTGTGCCAAATTGATTTAATATATCTGCACAGTAAACTGACCCGACCCCCAAAAGTTAGACCTAAAAAATCTAACTTTGGAGGTCGGTATTTTTATGTCAAAATACAGTTATGAATTCAAGAAGAAGGTAGTAATGGACTACATAAATGGAAAAGGAGGATATAAAAGTTTATGTAAAGAAAATGGGATACCGAGTCAAACAATATTACGAGATTGGATCACAGCATACAAAGAATTTGGAAACAAAGGATTAATGCGATCAAGAGAAAAGAAAAATTACTCTTTTGAATTTAAGATGCATGTGGTAGAATTATACTTAACAACGGAAGTATCGTATCGAGAACTTGCATTGAGTTTAGGTATCAATAATCCACCAATGATAGCAAAATGGGTAACCGATTACCGTGCAGTTGGACCTGATGCGTTACGACCAAAGAGAAAAAGGACGGAAACCCAAAGTGTCTAAAACAAAAAAGATAATACCTAACACAGGAAAAGAAAAAGCTGAATCAGAATATCTGAAACAGCTTGAAGATGAGAATTTAAGATTAAGGATTGAAAATGCGTATTTAAAAGAGCTGAGGAGATTGCGTTTGGAGGAAGAAAAACCTCCGAAAAACAGGCAAGAATAATACACAGTCTCCGAGGAGAATTCAGGCTAAAAGATATTCTTGCCGTAACAGGTTTTCCAAAGTCAACATATATGTATTGGCAAAATAGATTTGAGCGAGAGAACCCGGATGAAAAATTAGAAAAAGAAATTCTTGATATACGAAAAGTGCATAAAGACTATGGTTATCGCAGAATTTGTGGAGAATTGCGAAACAGAAATATTTTTGTAAACAAGAAAAAAAGTTCAAAGAATTGTTCAGAAATTGAACCTGCAAGTAACCTCGTTTACTCATAAAAGCAGAAAATACAGTTCATACAAAGGTAAAGTAGGAAAGATTGCTCCAAACAGGATTAACCGTAGATTTAACACAAGTGTACCGCATCAGAAAATCACAACAGATACAAGTGAATTTAAGTATTATGAGGTTGACAGCAAGGGCAGAATGATAATCAAAAAGCTCTATTTTGATCCATTTATGGATATGTTTAACGGAGAAATACTGAGTTTTGGCATATCTCAAAAGCCATCTGCCGAGAGCATTATGAGTGCATTAGATGAAGCTATTACTATCACTAATGACTGTTCATATCGCAGGACTTTTCACTCTGACAGAGGATGGGCTTATCAGATGAAAGCATATTCACAAAAGCTGAAAGAAAACAGAATATTTCAGAGTATGTCAAGAAAAAGGAAATTGTCACGATAACTCTGTTATGGAAAATTTCTTTGGAATATTAAAGCAAGAAATATATTATGGAAAAGTTTATTACAGCTATGAAGAGCTTAAACAAGCAATTATCAAATACATTGATTACTACAACAACAAGAGAATCAAACAAAAACTCGGCTGGTTAAGTCCGGTTGAGTACAGGATTAATGCCTTAGTTGCATAACAAAACTTGACCAATCGCTTCCGTTTGTTATAGCGGCAATAACTTTCCTACCGGTATTTGAGTAAGATAAAGCTACTCGGTTAATTTCTGCATTGCTTATACTGTATGCTTTACGCAAGAGTGATAATGCGTTATTACCGTGCCAACCGTATGCACCTACTGACAGAGCACCGTTATCATTAGCTATAACAGAACCGAAATCACTGTTATCAAGTTCGTTGTAAAATACACCTACTTCATTGTGAGTAATAACATTTCTTGTTACATTTGCAAGACCTTTTTCAATTGCTGAACCAACCGCTCCATAGCAAGCTATGCTGTCATCGTTTAATTGTAATATGTATTTATTTACATAACTTACAGTTGCCCAGTTGGAGGTTTGGCCATTGTACTCATTGCCGGCAATTACTGTAACAGAATTATCTTTTACTTCAACAACTATGCCTATATGATCTACATTACCGGTTGCTTTATAATGGCTTCTGCCACCGTAATCGAAGAAAATTAAGTTGCCGACTTGTGGTGTATAGTTATCGGCACTTTTTAATTTTCCAAGCTCTTTTAGGTTGTTTGTCCACATAATAGTTCCCGGTGCAAAGCCAAAATCTTTGGTTTCATAGCCTGATTCCTGAATACAGTAACCGACAAAATAACAGCACCAATCTGTCACAGAAGATTTAAAATATGAGCAATAGCGTTCACCTTGACAGGATAAATTTTGACTGCCTGGAGTGTGAGTTTGCCAAAAGCTGTACTCTTCTTTTGCTTTTTCTGCAATTGGTGCTGCATTTTGTTGTGTAGATTCATATGTAAACATCAACAGAAATAAAACGGCGGCTATAACACCTATGACTATTCCTATAATTGTATTTCTTGCTTTCTTGTTATTAATGATAAGTAAAAAATACTTAACTGCTGTAGTCATTTATTTACCACCTGCTGTGCCGAATAACTCTTTTTTGTATTCCGGTGCAATAATTTGTAAGTAGTAGCGTTCATTACCGCAGCAGTACAGGCAATGACCTCTTTTACTTATTTGTATAAGTTCCCATTCTTCATCAAGCATATTAGTTATAGCTTTGTACTCCTTAATATTGACAGTGCCGGGATAGAAGAGAAAACGGTGAGTAGGTATTGAGAAGAACGGCTTTGTATATTCAACAACCCCCGGAATCATTAAATCCTCAATATTTTGTGAAGCGATAACAAGGTTACTGTTTTTCTTTCTGCCACGCTTAACAAATGATCGCAGATACATAATTACAATTAAACTTTTAATTACCTCGTGCAGCTCGTCAACGATTACAACCGTATTGCCTTCTGTCAAAAATTTATTATTCATAAACGAAAGAATATTGAAATACATTGCATTTTTTAAGTTTTCGTTTGTGTTTAATAAATTCTTTACATCAAAATTTATGTGGTCTGCATTCGGAATGTTTGTATAACCGTTAAAGAATGTAGAGTCTGTACCGATACATATTGAACGAATACAAAGCGCAAGATTACGGAGAGTGTCTTTTGTAAAAAGCATTTCTTTTCCGTTAATTTTTGAAACTTCATCATAAATATTAAGCTGCCTTTCAACTTCCTTGAACAAATCTGAAAGTATAGGATAATCAACATTTGTAAGCTTGCTCAAATCGGTACGGTCTGTAATATGAAATTTTTTGTACAGTTCTTCAAGCATTATTTCAAGAGTATCAAGTTCAGCTGTTGTAATAGCAGGATTATATGTTTTAAAGAAATCTTTGAGAAATGCTATATGTTGAGAAATAATTGTTTTATGTTTAAACGCAACAGGTTCATCATCAGTATAGCTGTCATCAAGAGGATCATTCAAAAGGCGAGGCTGCATTACATTTATAAAATACTTGCCTGACAGCATATCAATGTTTGTGCCGCCGAGTCCGTTAGTTACATCTATACATTCTTTGTCAGAATCCATACTGTAAACTTTTTTCTGCTGTTGTCGGAAAAGACATATAAGCAATTTTATAAGGAATGACTTACCTTCACCGGAGTTACCGAAAATTGCTATATGACCGTTGGTTTTATCGGTATCTCTATGGTCAATATCGGCAAGAATATTTCCACCGTGTACGGCTCGACCAAAGAACAATCCTTTAGGGTCTGTTTTGCCGGAGTAGCTGAAGGGGAAGAGGTTAGCCACTGAACTTGCAGGTAATACTCTTGCAAATTCTTTATCAAACATATCAAGTCCAAAAGGAGCTACCGAAGCAAAACCGTCACGCTGTTGCATATACAATTCATCGTATTTTACATGATTTTTATTGAGCGTTGAACATACTTTTATTTGCATATCTCTTAGTTCATTAAGAGAATTAGCTATTACTTCTACATAAACAGAGCAATGTATAAACTCTTCTTTTGTTCGGTGCGATTCTTTGAGTATTTTTTCTATGTCTAAAATATTTTCCTTGCTGTCTATTGACTTAGACATAGTTTTTGCCTCTGCAATATCGCCCATATTTTTTCGTTCTGCTTTTTCAAAGATTTTTTCTTGCTCTGACGGTGTAACTCTTTCATTATATATATGTAATGTTACACCGCCCATTTCACCGATTTCAGACAGTATTGCAGTTTGTTCTGTTTCGGTTTTATATCTTCTGATAGCAAAAACTTTTCTGTATGTATTACCTACTATGTAATATCGCCTGTGCTTAAAGTCCATAATTGACGGTGCAATTATATCCACAAAATTTTTAAGGCTTTCATTTTTAGATAATCCGTATTGTTCGCCGTCATAATCAGGCAACTCTTCATCGTATGATGTATGCTCAAGATAAATCGACAACATCTTTTTAATATCTTTTTTCTCTGCAAGCTGTACATTGAAATTTTGCTCGGCACATAGCTGCAATGCGTGATTTACAAGCTGTCTGCTGTCCTGCTGAGAAGTTCTTAAAATAATAAAAAATGATCTGCTTGTTGACATAGCAGATTTTATATTATTCATATATTCAATGTCTTTGATGTCAAGAGCTGCAATGGCTGCGTTATTTTCTTTGCTTTTCAGATTTTCGAGATGTCTTATGTTATTTTCATAGTTTTGTGAATTATTAAGACACAAAATTTCAGATTTAGGCAGTTCAGAAATGATATTTGTAAGTGAGTCAATAATACCAAGTCTTATGGGCTTTGAGAGAACAGTAATGTTTTTTGGCTTAACTTCAAGAAAATATTTTTCCTCATTGCGTGTAGTAAGAATATGATCTTCTTTAATCTCAGCTATTTCAAAGAAATTCTGCACTCTTGTATTATTGTTCTTAATTGCTTTGTTAAGTTTGCGATCTTTTTTTGACAAGTTTATCGCCTCCATTTCAAAATAAGTACATCAGTAAACAAGAACCTTATGAACAGCACAAATAATCTGATTACTGAATAATCCACAAAGCGGGCAGACAAAAATGCGTATGCAGGCAGAAAAGCTATAAAAAACCAAATATGCAATGACAAAAACATTATTATTGAAAAAGCAAATATACTTACCATTACAAATAAATCTGTTATAGTCCAGTATTTATATAGCTTTACTGCCGTAAGATTATCGGCATAGTAAAATTTTCTCATTTTTAGCCTCCTTTTTAGTGAGCAAAAGAGCGGATTATTGATGTAATACCGCTTGTAGCAAAAATAGCTTGAGATACATTAGCTTTTACGCTTGTATCAAGTCCGAATTGCTGTAAAATTCTCGGAGCTTCTGCCGCAGCAAGCATAACACCTGTGGCTAAAATCAAATCCCATACATCTGCACCGTCTTGAGTACAATATACAACCGCACCTAAAACGATTAGTATATTTGATATAAAAGATGTTGCACAAATGCCGATTACTTGTTTGCACCACCCTGAAAACGAATCTAAATATCCTCGTGGTACATTGAATAAGTGCAAAGAACCGACAAACATTTGAATTATTAAAATTCCGCCTCGTTTTATATTTGCAAGGAATACTTTAATTACACAAACAAATGTAATCAGCATAAATATAGCGAATCCCCACCCGGAAAAGAAATTTGCTGAACTTGTACTGTTATCTGAATTTATTTGGACGATAAAATTTATAGTAATATCATCTGTAAATGCCTGACAAATAATGTTACAAATATGATTTGTAAAAATCAGCAAGGATACAGGCAGGGTAGTTATTAGTAATGAAGCTAACAGACCTTTGAAAATATTAAGCAGGAGATTAATAGGAGAAACTCGTTCTCCCTCACCGACTGAAACAGCAAAGTCAAATACTGCAAAAGCTATACCGGACACTAAAAGCAATCCGGCAAAGCTTTCTATAAAAAACAAAAAATTTGTAACCATACTATTATCAAAAAGGCTTGTTGTATAATTATTATTTTGATTGATTATGTCGGTTGACCAACTTGCAAGACCAATAGACATAAACTGAGCAATTGTATAGTGTAAGTCTTTTGTTAAATCCATACAAAATATATCAGCAAGGATTAAAAGTAAAGAATCTATCATATGCTGCTCCTTTTAGCTTAAACCAAACCAACCAAAGAAGCCTGCTCCGGCAACCACGCCACAAACAATAGTAGCACCAAATGCCATTCCGATTCCTGCCCATGGAATTTCAGTTCCCTGATTACGATGGCTGAGCAATCCTTTAACAAGCTTTGCAACTGCAACTGTTAATGCTACAAGTGTCAAAAATCCAAAAATGACTGCGACTACATCCTTAAATTGTATTTTTACTTCATTAATTGCTTTATTAATGCCGCCCGAAATATCAACACCGGCGTTGTTATCGGCAGCATAAGCATTAATTGCTGTTATAGATGAAATCAGTGCTGATGTGATTGAAAATGATAACACTTTGTTTTTGATTTTTTTAAGATTCATAAAAATTACCTCCGTTAATTAACTGTTACATAGCAGGTATATGACCTACCGTTATATGTTGCTGTTACTGTTGTTGACCCTTTTTTCAATGCTTTAAAGCTGCATTGATTTCCACCACCTCCATAATTTTGAAGAATATACGAGTTACCGACTGACCATGAAACTCCGTTATTTGCTCCGATTAAGTTAAGAAATAAAACATCATCTGTATGTATAGAAACTGACGAATAAGACAAATATATATTATCTTTAGTTGTTTCTTGCGGTTTTACAGTAGGTTTTGAAGTTGGCTTCTCAACTTTTTTAGTTGTTTGAGGCTCTTGAACCTTTGTCGGTTCAGGTTTTGGTGTTTCAGATTGCTGTGGTCGGTAATAGTTGTTATTGCTTTGTGATGAATTATGAGAACTGTTGTTTATGCTGTTTTCGTTAGGTTCTTGTGATTGCTCGTGCTCTGAATCTTCAGATTTACTTTCACTTTTTGATTGTGATTCTGATCTTTCGGAGCGTTCACTATTAACGCTTTGAGAAGATTGTTGTGTTGCTAATTCACTGCTGTTTTGCCACTTAGAAATACTTTGTGTTGTTTCTGCGGCATTAGTGAATTTTATAACCCAGACGGTATCAGCGGCAGGCTACAAGAATAAATTGTGATTTCACAAGATTGGTGCTATAATAAGAGAAAAGTTCCTGCCGGGGCAGCCGCCCCGGTGGTATAGATAGAAAGGCAGGAAAACAATATGCACATCAGCTATAAGCCACTCTGGCACACACTGTTAGAGCGTGATATGAGAAAAGAGGATTTAAGGCTTGCCGCTGGTATGACAACAAATATGATTGCCAACATGAGCAAAGAGGGAAAGCACATCAGCATGGATACATTAGCCCGTATCTGCGAAACGCTGAATTGTGAGATTACCGATGTGATTGAGTTAGTACCAGACGAGCCTGCTTCCACAGGAGGTAAGGAACATGAGCGAATTGAAACCAAGAATAACGGAAAACGGAATTGATTATATCCTTGTCGGAGATTATTACATCCCGGACTTGAAACTGCCGGAGGAACACCGCCCTATCGGAAAGTACGGACGGATGCACCGGGAATATTTAAGGGAAGTCCACCCAGCCAGATTGAATACATTGATACTGACCGGGGAATTGTGGACATATCTTGCAGACCTGAACGAACAGGCACAGGAACGGTTAGACACCATCATGGAGCAGATGAAAACTGCCGAGGGCGTAACCGAGGAATTGAAGCGTACCCACCAAATGGAATGGGTGCAGCGTTGCAATAACATTCATAACCGGGCAGAAGAAATTGTTTTGCATGAGATGATTTATTCATAACGGGAGCAATTAAATCGGAGGTATATAAGATGATTGAAATTGTATTTGGTGAAAGTGCCTGTGGAAGTTTGAAAATTGCCCAAACTTACGGCAAGGGAAAGTATAGAGGAAGTGCTGTTTCAATATTTATGAGGCATGAAGACGGGAGTGTTCCATCTTCAGATGAAATGAAAAAAGCACAGCTTCAAGCACAGGAACAAGAACGCATTGCTTGGGAGAATGCTATTCCATTGGGAGGCAAGAGCTGTGATGTTTATTGTTTTGATATGGCTCTTAGTGTGGGAGATATTTCTGATAATGGAATTGGCGAACAGAGGAAAAATGTTCTCAAGAAAATGCTGTCTGTCTGCTTTGTAGAGGATTTAGATTATCAGGTTGAAGAAAAAATACAGAAAATTAAAACTACATTGACCTCAGTGATTGAACGATATGTAGCTGGGGAAGAAATTCGCATTTGGTATAGCTATAATCCAGATGAGCTTTGTGGTATGTATTGGCTTATGAAACAACTTCAACCCTTAAACTGCCAGACAACAATTTATTTGGTTAAGTTACCTACATGGGAATATGGAAAAGAAAATACTATGACATCCAAAATAGCATGGGGCGAGGTCTCTCCTGGCGAATGGGGAAACTATATAACTCTACAAGAGAAAGCTAATCCTGTATTTCTTTCAGCTTGTGCTATGAAATGGAATCAACTTCAAAATGAAAATGCACCTTTGCGTGCAATGTTAAATGGTAAATTGCAAAGCGTTTCAGAAGATATATATGATAGTTTCATTCTTCGTGAAATTGCGGAACAGCCAGAGCAATTCAAAATGGCTATTGTCATAGGTAATGTTTTAGGAAAATATCAACTTGGAATTAGTGATGTATGGATTTCCAATCGCATTGATAAAATGCTTGAAGATGGTGTGTTGGAAATTATACAGGACGCACCAAAGGGAGAAACAAATTATCGCCGAATATTAAGAAAACGAATGAAGTAATAACCACAGCACAAACCGCTGCTACATGGAAGCCAACAAACCATGCAACAGCGGTTTTCCTTTACCGTTTTTTCCTCTGGTTGATAGGCGTTCCCGTTTTCTTTGATTTTTGGAGAATCCGAATAAGCCAGCGAAATTCTTCATCTGACAGATTTTTATAGTTGATACCGAGCTGCTTGCAGTAAAGCACTGCCAGTTTTTCCAAACGGCTGCCCTTGAAATTTTCGACCGCTTCCAGATTTTCTTTCAGTTCATTGGCAACAGTGGTCTGGGGCGCACTCTCACTATCCTTTTTATGGGTTTCCCGAATATCCCGGATAATCAGGTTTAGGTCATCCAGAACCATGTGGCTGAAATATTCATCATCACTGATATGGGCGGCTTGCAGCACTTTCAAATGTGGGTCATCTTCGCCAGGGCGATACCGTTCTATGATTTCATGCGGACAGTATCGACAAGGGTGTTGAGGTTTTGAATCTGCATGGTGGCAATCCCATCCACATAAATCTCAATGTCCGCAAGAAACTTGATAAAGTCCTTATGGGTGGCAAGTTCGCAGAGCAGACGGTTGTTGATCCGACCGCTTTTCAGAAGTGCAACCATTTCATCGTTCAAATGCAGCTCCGTCAGTGGCGTGTTGATCTGCTCCCGGTTCTCTGTCCGGCAAAAGAGATAATCGAGGGACACCCCATAAAAATCTGCCAGCAGGATAAGGTTGCCATGATTGATTTCCTTATAGTCGTCTTTTTCATAACTGCCAAGAGCCGATTTTGAAATACCTGTTTGCTCTGCCAGTTCTTCCAGTTTTAATCCTTTGTTTAATCGTAAATCTTTTAGCCGTTCCTGTATTGTAGTAGCTCCGTTCATTGAAGCAGTTCCCCCTTTCTAACGACATTTATAACCGTTGAATTGATTATACCATATCAATTCCGCAATCGTGGAAATTTCTGATTTTTACCCCGAATTCCTACTTTGTGGACATACGGCACAGGGCACAAAAATGTTCTATGATACAGGTAGTTCATCGATGGATTATTCCAATCGAATGACCAGCCTGTGTGGGATATGCTTCCCCGGCGATGTAGTGCCATGACTTTTGGCAGGGATATGGAGGAACCCTTACCAAAACGAGCATACCAAAGGGAGCGATACGCCGCTGTGAGATTCAGGGGAGGAACGACACCGGGGAGAACTGGCGAACTGACACCGAAATGATACCGAAACACGACAATTTGATAGGGAGATAGTCTACCCTATCGCTGATACTTCGGGAGATTTTAGCGGCTCTATGGCTGTAATTTTGCAGAAAATCGCCCCGAAACCATACACGAAAACGGGAGGAAGCGCAATATGCCGAGAATGAGCAAAAAGAGGAAGCATGAGCTTTCTTTTTACCTCAATGACCGGGGGCGTGTCACTTACAACGAATTATGCCGGAAATGCCAGCATGGGTGCAAGCAGAGCTTCCGGGCGGTTGTGATTGACTGCCCCCGTTATTTATCCAAACGAGCAAAGAAAAAGGAGGAACACACCGAATGAATTTTGAATTTATGACGATAGACACACCATTGCCGCCCTGTATGGCTTTTCCAAGAGCGTTGACAGGGTTTCCAGTCAGCAGCACCGCAAAGGTCATGTACTGCCGGATGTTGGACGCTATGCTCTCCAATGGGCAGGAGGACGAGAACGGAATCCTGTTTGTCTGCTTCCCTGTCACAGCCATTGCCGCAGTCCTGTCCCGCAGCTCTATGACGGTCAAGCGTTCTTTGAATGAACTGGAAAACGCCGGACTTATCATGCGGGTGCGTCAGGGCGTTGGAGAACCAAACAGGATTTATGTGCTGATACCGGGAAAGGAGGACGCTGCCCTTGCCTGATACTTCAAAGCTGGAAAAACTCAATCAGGAGATAGAGAAAACGGAAAGAAGCTGCGGAAAGCCATCAATGATGAAAAGGCATTGCAGCACCAGTTAAAGCAGCTTACCCGAAAGGAACGGACGCACCGGCTTTGTACCCGTGGCGGTATGCTGGAAAGTTTTTTCTGCAAGAGCCGGAACGCCTGACAGATGATGATGTCATGCTGTTGTTGAAACTCATTTTTCACAGGCAGGACACGCAGGAACTATTGAAGAAACTGCTGGAACGGGAGAAGCCGGAAACCCCTTAGTTTACTAAGGGCGCAATTATACACCACCCAGAGGTTGGTGCATTGCGTTCTCTCCGAAGGCTCCTCGCCGGAGGGGTAAAATTGTGATTTTCCGCAGTCATGGTCTGCTCCAAATCATACAGGGGACGCTTGCAGGAGAAAGTATGCGCTGGCTGCCGCCAGCTACCCTTTTTGGGACTTGCCATCTGGGGACACCTTGCGTTGCAAGCTGTTCCCATTTGCCGACAAGGAGATTCCTTTTTTTTGATAAAATACGGCAGATCTTTTGACTGTGAGAAAATGGTCAGAGGTCAGTTCAATATCGAAGAATATTATGGGCGTGAGAACTGGAAGATATCTACCAGCGATCCGTTGAAAGCCATGACAGTCGAAGAACTTAAGGACATGATCAACGAAAAGAAAGCAGAGCAGACGCAGGTAGTGGAAGAAATTGGCGGTGATTACGCAGCGATTGCCAAGGTGGAAAAGACATTTGGCATCGCTCCGAAGGTTATGGATGTGGGACTGAAACGTGCAAAGGCTTTGAAAAATAGAATCGTTGCCACAAGCTATATCATGTCAGGCGAATTCAGTAGAGGCGATGCGGTAACGGTTTCATTTGATGGTGCAGATATGACTACGACGATTCTGGATGTCATCGAATGCAGTTCATCAAGTACATTTGAAACAGAGCTGAATGCCAATTTCGGAAAGCACAAGGCCAAAGAAGGAGTCAGTGCCTGGATCATTCTGGATGTCATGGGCGGAGTTGGCAAAGGTGCCCTGATCAAGAAATAAGCAATTTGCGTGGTTTATCATTTACAGACACATGAGTAAGGAGGCCAACATGAGAAACATGAAAAAACGATTCCTGCACTGCTGTTAGCACTCGGTTTGGCACTGAGTATGACAGCTTGCGGAAACAAAGAGTCGGAAACTGTTACCCCGGACAATAGCACCACACCGGAAGCTGTGGAGACGCAACCAACACAGGAAGCCACGGGAACAGAAGAGACAACAAGTAGAGATGACACGGGTGTATATCCGAATGCAACCGGTCTGACAGAAGTAGCTATGGGTGTGACAGAAGATATCTGTACATTTAAAGTACCGTTAAACTATGTACTTGCAGGCGGCTATTATGATGAAAATAATGAAGAACATACGATTCAGGGCTTGAATTCTGCTACCACGACTGTTGAGGAAGCACTGGCAGCCGGAAGCTTCTCTACTGGCAATCATCTGGCTTTCTTTACAATGACTTCTCTGATGCAGATCAGACCATGATCGGGTCAACTTGTCCCGAACTTTCACAACTAAATACCCGCCGCCTACCCAGCGGCACCACCGAGCAGGAAATCTGAAAAAGGTCTCCTGCTTTTTTTCTGCCCAAAATGAGGTGGTAAAACGCCACCCCATCCACCAAGCATAGAAAGGAGTGACACGAAATGCCCTGTCCACACAACGAAATCTTGATTGTGCAGCGTAGCCAACAGCAGTCTGCGGTTGCCGCCGCTGCCTACCAGAGCGGCGAAAAGCTGTTCTGTGAATATGACCAGCAAGTGAAGCACTACCCGGAAAAGCGTGGTATCGTCCACAATGAAATCCTGCTCCCACCTAATGCCCCACAGGAATATGCAGACCGCAATACTTTGTGGAACGCCGCCGAAGCGGTGGAAAAGCAATGGAACTCCCAGCTTGCAAGGCGGTGGGTGCTTACCATTCCAAGAGAGATACCACCCGACCAGTATGCTGTCCTTGTCCGGGAGTTTTGCCAAAAGCAGTTTGTTTCCAAAGGCATGATTGCTGACTTTGCCATCCATGACCCCCACCCGCCGGGACACAATCCTCACGCCCATGTCCTGCTGACTATGAGGGCAATGGACGAACATGGAAAATGGCTTTCCAAGAGCCGCAAGGTTTATGACCTTGACGAGAATGGGGAACGGATAAAGCTGCCATCCGGCAGGTGGAAAAGCCACAAGGAGGATACGGTTGACTGGAACGACCAGAAGTATTGTGAAATCTGGCGGCATGAATGGGAGGTCATCCAGAACCGCTATCTGGAAGCCAATGATCGCCCGGAGCGTGTGGACTTGCGTTCCTATGCCAGACAGGGGCTTGATATTGTCCCTACTGTCCATGAGGGAGGCTGCTGTCCGGCAGATGGAAAAGCGAGGTATCCAGACGAATATCGGCAACCTGAACCGGGAAATCAGAGCCGCCAACAGCCTGATGAAGTCCATCCGGCAGCTTATCCAAAACCTCAAAGGCTGGATTACCGAGCTGGGCGAAAAACGGAAAGAGCTGCTTGCACAAAAGGCGGCGGAGGAAGCGACACTTCTTCCCAATCTACTGATGAAATATATGGAGATACGAAAGGAAGAACGGAAGGACTGGACGAGGGCTGGACAAAATCGGGGAACTTCACAGGACTTAAAGGCAGTCAGCGAAGCCCTGTCCTATCTCCGGCAAAAGGGGCTTTCCACTGTGGAGGACTTGGAAGCCTTTCTGGAATCTTCCGGGAAATCAGCCGCAGATTACCGCAGTCAGATGAAGCCAAAGGAAGCCCGAAGCAAAGTGATTGACGGGATTCTTGCCAGCCGGACAGACTGCAAGGAATGTAAGCCTGTCTATGAGAAGTACCAGAAGATATTTTTCAAGAAAACAAAGGAGAAATTCAACCAGGAACACCCGGAGGTTGCCCGGTATGCGAAAGCCGCCGCCTACCTTGCCAAGCACCCGGACGATAAGGACAGTACCCAAAAGAAGCTGCAAGAGGAGCAGGAAACGCTTCTGGAAGAAATTGCAGCCCTGAAAATACCTCTGATCGAGGTACAGGCTGATTTGAAGAAGCTGCGGGACATTCGCTACTGGGTACGGAAAGCCACCCCCGGCACAGAAGAAAGCAAAGAGCCGCCCAAGAAACAGCCTATCAAGGAAGTCTTGCAGGATAAGGCTGACGAGAAAAAAGCACAAAGAACTGTCCCGGCACAGGCGAAACACAAACAACAGGATATGGAACTTTAACAGGCACTTGCCATTTTCAATCAGAGAATGTCAGGTGCTTTTCTTATTTTCAAGGAGGGATAGATTTGAATGTATTTGAAGCTGTGAAGCAGTCCGTCACAACAAGACAGGCTGCGGAGCATTATGGAATCCATGTAGGGCGGAACGGGATGGCTTGCTGCCCGTTCCATAATGATAAAACCCCAAGCATGAAGCTGGATCGGCGTTACCACTGCTTCGGCTGCGGTGCGGATGGGGATGTGATTGATTTTGCCGCCGCCCTGTATGGGCTGGGAAAGAAAGAAGCCGCCGTACAGCTGGCACAGGACTTCGGGCTTTCCTATGAGGACTGGAAACCGCCGGGAAAGGCAAAAAAGCCCAAGCCCCGGCAGAAATCCCCGGAGGAACAGTTTCAGGAAGCAAAGAACCGCTGCTTCCGTATTCTTGCCGATTATCTCCACTTGCTCATGGCATGGAGAACGGACTACGCCCCGCACTCCCCGGAGGAAGCCTTTCATCCCCGGTTTGTGGAAGCCTTACAGAAGCAAGCCCAAGTGGAATATCTGCTGGATGTGCTGCTGTTCGGGGAGACAGAGGAAAAAGCGGCTTTGATTACGGAATACGGAAAGGATGTGATACAGCTTGAACAGCGAATGGCAGAGCTTGCAGCCGCAGACGCAGCAAGAACTAAAAAACACCATGAACGCCATGCAGCCGCCCCAGAGCGTTGAGGAAATCAAGGCGGGGCTGGAAACTACCGAGAAAGGCGGTGTCCGTCAGAGCATACGGAACTGCCTGACCGTATTCCAGCGTGACCCGCTGCTTTCCGGGGCTATCGCATACAACATCCTGACCGACCGCAAGGACATCATAAAGCCCATCGGCTTTCACAGAGACAGCACAGCCTTAAACGATACGGACATGAAGTATCTGCTTCTTTATCTGGAAGAAACCTACGGGCTTACCAATGAGAAAAAGATTGATAACGCCATCGGGATTGTGGCGAATGAAAACAAGTACCACCCCATCCGGGACTATCTCAATACCCTTGTGTGGGACGGGACAGAGCGAATCCGCTTCTGTCTGCGGCACTTTCTGGGGGCTGACGCAGACGATTACACCTATGAAGCGTTGAAGCTGTTCCTGCTGGGTGCAATCTCACGAGCCTTTCAGCCGGGGTGCAAATTTGAAATCATGCTCTGTCTGGTAGGCGGTCAGGGGGCTGGCAAGTCCACCTTCTTCCGTCTGCTGGCAGTCCGGGACGAGTGGTTCTCCGATGATTTGCGGAAGCTGGACGATGACAATGTGTACCGCAAGCTGCAAGGTCACTGGATAATTGAAATGTCGGAAATGATGGCAACCGCCAATGCCAAGAGCATTGAGGAAATCAAGTCATTTTTAAGCCGACAGAAAGAGGTTTACAAGATACCCTATGAAACCCACCCGGCAGACCGCCCCCGTCAGTGCGTGTTCGGCGGCACTTCCAACGCCCTTGACTTTCTCCCCCTTGACCGTTCCGGCAACCGCCGATTTATCCCCGTCATGGTGTACCCGGAGCAAGCCGAGGTTCACATTTTGGAGGACGAAGCTGCTTCCAGAGCCTATATCGGCCAGATGTGGGCAGAAGCAATGGAGATTTACCGAAGCGGCAGGTTCAAGCTGGCTTTCAGCCCAGCCATGCAGCGGTATCTCAAAGAACACCAGCGGGATTTTATGCCGGAGGACACCAAAGCCGGAATGATACAGGCTTACCTTGATAAGTACACCGGGAGCATGGTCTGCTCCAAGCAGCTCTACAAGGAAGCCTTAAACCACACCTTTGACGAGCCGAAGCAATGGGAAATCCGGGAAATCAACGAGATAATGAACCAGTGCATTGCCGGGTGGAACTACTTCCCGATCCAAGAATGTTTGCGGAATACGGCAGACAAAAGGGCTGGGAGCGTGAAATCCCGGCAACGGACACCGACAACCCGCCCGAAAAATCTATGGATGGTTTTGTGGAGGTCACAGAGCAGATGGAGCTTCCATTCTGAAAATGACAGCCCGTTGCACTTTTGCTATCCCGTTGCCGAGCCGGTTGCCGGGGAAAACCCCGAATACCGGCTTTTCTCCCCTTATAACAACCAAAACAACAGAAAAATAAAAGAAAAGTATAAATAGTAACCACCGCCAGATTGAGATTGTTTGCAAGGTCTTTTGAAGCCCGTTGCCGGACTTCGTTGCCGACACCCTCTGTCTGGCTATTTTCATGTATGGAGGATAACTGCCTATGGCAAAAAACAAAACAGAGATTCATGTTACCACGGTGTTTGACGGGGAGCTGGACGCAACCGATGTGTTCGTCAGCCTGATTTCCCAGAAATACGGCAAGACAAATACAAAAGAATATCTTGCTAAAAAGAAAGATATGAAGTATAATGAAGATGAGGTTCAAAAGAGCCAGATACCGTCTGGATTGTGTGGGTAAATGGCTATGATGAACGAAATGGAATACAGAACAATCGGTTCGGCACTTGCCGGGGGCTATCGTGCGGCGGTCTATTGCAGACTGTCAAAGGACGATGACCTGCAAGGCGAAAGTGCCAGTATCGCAAACCAGCGTGATATGCTGGAAAAATACTGCGAAAAGCAGGGATGGGAGGTTGTGGCAGTCTATCAGGACGATGGTTTCACAGGTCTTAATATGGAGCGTCCTGATTTACAGAGAATGTTGAGAGCCATTGAGCGCAGGCAAATCAACCTTGTCATCACGAAAGACCTCAGCCGACTGGGGCGTAACTATCTGCAAACCGGGCATTTGATTGAGGACTTTTTCCCAAGAAACGGTGTCCGCTATATCGCCATGAATGACGGTATCGACACCCTGCGGGATAACAACGACATCGCCCCGTTCAAGAATATCCTGAACGAGATGTACAGCAAGGATATTTCCAAGAAAGTCCATTCCTCTTATCTTCTGAAAGCGCAGAAAGGACAGTTTACCGGGTGTCTTGCCCCGTTTGGGTATCGGAAAGACCCGGAGGACAAAAACCATCTGCTCATTGACGAGGAAACCGCCCCGATTGTGCGGCTGATTTTCGGATATGCCCTGAACGGTCATGGTCCGAACTATATCCGCAGACGGCTGGAGGAAGAAAAAATCCCCTGCCCCACATGGTGGAACCGGGAACGGGGGCTTCGCAATACCCGCACCAAATGGGAAAAGAAAGACCCGGAAAACGGGCGGTATATGTGGGACTTCTCCGTTATCAAAGACCTTTTGATGAATCCCGTCTACACCGGGGCGATTGCTTCCCAGAAAAAAGACTACCGCTTCAAAATCGGCACGATTGGGGAAAAGAAGCCGGAGGACTGGATTGTGGTGGAGGGACAGCATGAACCGCTGATTGACCGCATGAGCTTTGATATTGTGCAGAACAAGCTGAAATCCCGCCAGCGTCCGGGGCAGACCAATGAAATCAGCCTGTTTGCCGGACTGTTAAAATGCGGCGAGTGTGGGAAGTCGCTGACGGTACGCTACACAAACGCAAAACATCCCCAGCGGATTTACTCCTGCAAGACCTACAATGCCTTTGGAAAGAACCACTGCACCCAGCACCGGATTGACTATGACACCCTTTACAGCCATGTGCTGCGGAAAATCCGGGAATGTGCCAGAGCTGCCCTGATGGACGGGGAAGCGGTTGCCGACCGCCTGACCAATACCTGTGAAGCCGAGCAGCGGGAACAGCGGGAAGCAATGGAACGCTCCCTTACAAGGGACGAGGAACGGATTGAGGTTCTGGACAAAATGGTCATGCGGCTTTATGAGGATATGATTGCAGGGCGTATCAGTGAGCAGAATTTCAACACCATGCTGGAAAAGACACAGACCGAGCAGACGGAGCTTAAAGCAAAAGTGTCCGAGGGCAGAAAGCGGCTGTCCGATGAAGTCCAGCTTGCCAATGACGCAAAACAATGGGTGGAAGCCATTCAGGAATATGCCAACATCACAGAGCTGGACGCAGCCACCCTTAACCGCTTAATCAAAGAAATCGTCGTGCATGAGCGCATTGACGAAGATAAAACAAGACACATTTCTATCGAAATTCATGAATCAATATAATCAATATCGAAACTTTTTGCTTTTTCAAAATCATCTTTTGGAAAAAACACTGCAAAACTTTCAAATCCTGTTTTGTCGTAATCATAAAAATCGTATTTATTTAGTAGTTCTTTGACTGTCATTTTATTTAATAACTCCTTACATCTTTCAGTAGCTTATTTAATCATCAAATAATAAGAAGATTTCAGCTAACATTAATAAAACATCATAAACTAATAAGGTAATACAATATAAAAAAATCACTTTGCTGCTTACAAGATTATTTATCAGTAGTTCTTTAACCGCTTTGCGATTAAGTTTTCCTGTACCTGTACCAAGCAAAGGCACTGCTACAGAACGAAGATTTAATTTTTCGGCTGTCAATTTTATTTTAGGTATAAGTTTTTCTATTGTTTCAAATTTCGCTTTACCACCCGGAAATCGCATTGTTACAGCGTGAATAATTTTTTTATATTCCATATTTGGAGCATCTGTAACAAACACCTCTCCGGGAGCATAGCCGAATATATGATGAGCTTTACATTCTTTTTTAGCAAGCTTCTCAACTGCTCCTTTTGTAACATACTGTATACTTTCGGCTACACCTTTATGTAATTCCTTAACGCACACTCTTCCACCCATATAGCCAATACCGTTAGAAGCATTCACAATAGCTTCTATATCATCGAGCTTTGTTATATCACCGTAAATAATCATATATACTCCTCAAATGCTTGTTTAGCTTCACATTCGCTGAAAAAAGCGTTTTTACCAATAGTCCAAAATTCATTGCCTGATGTTTTGCACCTTACGCTCATACTGTTTTCTTCTAAAAGAATTGCGGTAACGGTATCACTGCACATTAGCATTTCTCCGTCACCTAAGTCATCAGTCAAGAAAATTTTTTTACCTATCATATTTTCAATCACATTCTTACCTCCTTTTACAAACTGTTCTCTTAATACAAATAATTAAAACAACTAACAAGCTAATACCTAAAATGATAAACACAAGCGTTAAATCATTATGATTATCATTACTAATCACCTCATCAGCTGTTGCAGTATCAGTAATCGTATCTTCAACCCTTTCGCCACGCACACACAATCTGTGCGTATTAATTGAGTACGGATAGCAAGTGACCAATGTCACATAGTCTTTGCCGTTCTCAATTTCAAGTTTACTTGAATCATCAGGGTCAACTATATTAATCTCACACACCTTGTATGTGAGTGTTTTATTCAGTACATTTATTTTAAAGGTATCTCCGATTTGCAGTTTGTCCAGCTCATCAAAGAATACCTGTTCAGGATACCCGGAGTGAGCGGATATAACAGCGTGTGTGCTTGCACCGCCAATGGGCAAGGAAGTGTTTGCCAAATGTACACAGCCTTTTTTGAGCTTTTCTTCTCTGTTGGTGCTGTCGTGATACACCGGTAAGTCAACATTTATCTTCGGAATTTCGATAGTACACATTATATCGTCATAGTTGAGAATGTTCTCATACTCTGACATTGCTGCATTGTATTCGTTTTTTTCTTCATCGTTTAACGCACTCTTTGCGAGCAATTCGTTAAAATTTTGAGCCTTAGCAAGCTCATTGTCGATTTCATAATCAGACATTGTTTGAGTGCTTTCACTGTAGTTTTTTATAACTGTTTCATTGCTTTTACCGTTGATGTAATCGGCAATGTTGGGATATACTATAAAGCCTATTCCGACCGCAGCAAGAACGCAGAGGGATATAAAAAATATTTTAGTTTTCATAATTTTTTCGTGAGCAAGGGCCACCGATAAATCGGCAGCCCTTTTGTCGTTATAGTTTAATTATTTAGCTGTCTTAGCCGATTTCTTCTTGATGAGGTATGCAAGTACCAACGCAAGAGAAATGCCTACACAAGCAAATCCTGCTACACGAATGAAGCCTACATATCCGCCTGTCTTAGGGAAGAATACGATTGTATCAGTTACGGTAATTTCAACTGCGCCGTTTGTCGGTGCATTCTTTACCCAAGTGTTTTTAGTGAATACCGAATTATACTGAACAGGGATTTCAACTTCAATTACCTTGCCGTAAACATTGTAACCGGCAGGAGCAACAGTTTCTACAATGTAATATGTTCCGCTCTGTAATTTCATTTCCTCATTTGCTGAATTTTTAAAATTACATTACCGTTGCTATCTGATGTACCCGTTCCAATAAAATTGGTATGAGCTTTATCGTTATACAGATCAAAGGTTGCACCTGCAAGCGGATTGCCTGCTTCGTTAAGTTTGAGTACCTTAAGTCCATATGTGTAAACATATACCTTATTGCCCGGAACGCTGTCAACACCTGAATCATTACCGTATTCAAGTTTTACATCTTCATTCGGGTTGCCTGCTGTACCAACTACAGCGTATTTGTTGACTGTTGTAGAATATGTTACAATAACAAATTTTGCGTTGCTTGTATAAAAATCTGACTTTGCAAGATACTCGGAAGTAAGAGCGACATTAAACTTTGTGTTTTTACCTGCACCCTCGCTTGTTACATTCACCTTGTAATCTGTGCCTTTAGTGAGGTCAGCTACTTTAGCACCTTTAGCGTCAACAAGTGTAACCTTGAATGAGCTTTTATTAAGTGTAAGACCGGCTGACATATCATCATATACAGCATATGTTGTGAGCTTAATGTCATTTGAGCCTGCTACTGTATTCTTAAGTTTAAAGTTTACAGTGTCACCAAGTGATACATCTGTATAGTTAGTATTGTTCTTTGTGCTGTTGGTAATTGACTTTTCTGTTGATGGTGTGCTGTCAGCTACTTTGCTTGCAAGATTGATTTCAGCGTAGCTGTATACCCACTCACCGTTATTGTAATATGGGAGAGCAAGAACAGAGTTTGTGATACTTGTAACACCGGCAGGGTACTTAACACACTTGATATAATAAATACCCTGTGCAAGGCTTGAAAAGCTCTGTGTTGTGTTTGTTGCCGATGAAGTAAATGTACCCTGTGATACTGCTGTGCTTAAATCAGCGTTATCGAGTGCGTCAAGAGCAGCCTTTGAATCGCCTGCAAGAATTTCAGCACTTACAGAAGAAATAAGCGATGTGTATTCTGTTTTGAACGGAGTAGCTGTTGTGCTCTTGAGGTCCGCAACTCTGAAAAGTTCAAAAGTATAGCCCGGTTTAGTGCATTTTACACTGATATTTACCTTTTGGTCTGTCTTAAGTGCAGTAGCCGCACTTGCTGTTGGGATCGCCGCAAAGAGTAATGTCAACATCATTACTACTGCGAGCAGTTTGCCTGTGAATGATTTTCTAATTGATTTTCTCATAAGAAAACCCCTCCTTAAAAATTTTTTGCGGACAATTTGTCCGTTGTATGGAAAAAGCCCAACAGATTTACTGTTGAGCCTTTTTGCCGATGCTTTTTTTCTTTTTTCTTATACCTAAACCAATAGCACCTACCAATATTGTAAATGCTAATACAGCGGCGCCGATTTCAATGTACATCGGTCTGTTGTTGCCTGTTCCGCCTGTTTCAGGAATGAAGACACTGTTATTCTTAACTGTAAGCTGTATGTCAAGTGTATCTAAGCTGTCGGGCGAAATCGTAAAGTTAATCTTGCCTGCATACGGCATATTACCTTTGCTGTCTGTTTCAATGAAGTAATAATCACCGGGCAAGAGGTTATTTACAATAATTCTGCCGTCGCTGTCGGTAACGAGCTTTGTTACCGTATCAGCCGTCTTGCTGTCGGCAGCTTCGTACATAATACTGCTGTTTTTATTTATAACATTAACAATGCCTGTTTTTGTGTTATAGAGTTCAAACTCAATACCCTCAAGCGGATTGCCGTTGCCGTCTGTTTTTAAAAGCTCTACACTGCCACGCTTGAGCAGGTTTTTCATCGTAACTACAAAGCTTTTGCCGTCCTCAAGTGTAACTGTCTGAGCCGCAGGCTTTACATACTTAGCAGGGAAGTAATATGTACCGTCTGCATTTTTAAAGCCTAATTCATCAATTGTGTATTTAACCTTTTCATTGCTTGTGTTATACACCGCAAGATTGGTAAGATGAGCAGTGCCGTCCTCGCCTGTTACAAGCACCTTATTTGTTTTGCCGTCATCAGACTTTACCGAGAAGTAAAAGCCGCTTACAATGCCGTCCTCAGACTCTTTTTGAACGATTAAGCCTGTCTTTTGCAGTCTGTTTGCAAAATAAAATGAAAGAGTAACATTTTCCTTTAGCGTAACGGTTTTTTTAGCAGGAGGAATATATCTGTCAGGCACAGAGTATGTACCGTCTGCATTTTTGTAGCCAAGCTCTGTGATTATGTATTTTACATATTCTCCGCTTGCTTTGTAAACAGGCAAGTTGCTGAGCGTTGCTGCACCGTCTATGCCCTTGCTTTTTGTTACTATGTTTTCGTCTGTCACTCCGTCATCAGACTTGACATTAAACCATACATCCTTAGCAGTATTAGCTCCTCGCTTACTGTCATCAGCGGTTTTGTAGATTGTAAGATTGCCGTAAACGGTATCTCGTGGTTCAGGCACTTCAATCTCATTAAATGTTGTGATTGAGCCTGTGGCTTCATCAACCTTAATTTGTCGGATAAACAATTCAGGATTGATTTTGTAACCTGTCGGGGCTTTGGTTTCCTGAACGGTGAAAGTGCCAAGAGGAAGTGTAGGATCACCGTTTTCGTCATAATACAATAAATCATTTTTTGTGTTTGGAGAAAGATATTTTTCATCTAAACGGGTACGACCATTATCATCTGTTATTAATACCCACTTGCGTTCAGGCTCAAGTCCTGCAAGCTCGCTTTCAGTATAATAATAGCCTTTGTAAAATTTAAAAGTAAACTCAGCACCAGCCATATTTACTGTTTGACCTGTAATAGCGTCTTTTTTCTGTAGTAATATACGAACAGGGTCATTCTTTGGAGTATTTGAAATAGTAGCACCTAAGAGAGCATAACCGCCTGATGTGCCCTCTAATAGTTCAAGCTGAACAGGGCGTTTATATCTTTCAAAACCCTTACCTGCTTTTGTTTCGACTGCATAAAGTGTATCACTATATGTGATTTTATAAAGTTCAGAGTTTGAATTGGTATCCCAATTAATTCCGTCCTTTGAAATAGCTTTAGTATTGCCTAAACTATCTGTTCTAAAGTATCTGAGTATTTTATCCGTCTTTGTATTATCAGAAAAATACTCGTAAGCACTTCTCTCGTTAGGAAATACTGCAATCTCAGTGCCGTCAAGGTCGTAGCAATCGTTGTTCTCTGTTAAAGAAGGTTCACTGCTTACTTTTTTTAGGTTGAGCTTAACGATTTCGGTATCAGATAGTTGAAGAATATCAAGTATTCTTTCGTTATTGCAATCGTCTGTTGTGACTGTAACATTGTATTTCTTGTCGCTAAGAGCGAAGTAACCGTTTGCCGGTGCTTTTGTTTCCTTGAGGTAATACTGACCTGAAACAAGCTCAAAGTAATTCTTTGTAATCCAGTCCTGATTGGAGTACGAATACTTAATTTTAGCAATGTTACCGTTTTTATCAAGCTCCGCAACTGCAACTACTTTGTTATCATCACTATACAAGGTGTACTGTGCACCTGCAAAATTCAAGTAATCTTTATCAGTTGTCTGTTCTGTCAGGTTCTTGATTTCTTCGCTTGTACCTGACTTTTCAAGATATAATTTAGCTTTTTTCGGTATTCTTACTATTAAGTGCTGACAAAAAGTGCCGTCTTTGCCTTTTGGCTGTGTAATATAGTAATTGTTGGTTGCACAACTACGCTTGATAGCTGAATAATCACCTGCGGATTTTACTATATTCTTTGTGTAATCTACTAAGCGATTAATCATTGTGTTAACATCTTTGTAGTTGCTCCAAGTTTTCCAAGATGTACCGTCATTTACAAGCTCGTGATAAAGCTGTGAGAGCGTATAATGCGATAAGAAATAATACTTATCTTCTCGTGTATTCATCTTACTAAATAAAGATGAATACACACCGTCAATAAATCCGTCCATTATGGACTTAGCGGATTTACCGCCGTTCTCGAATGTTGAGAAATAATCTCCGTAACCGCCGTAAAGAACACTCAGACCTACTATAAGAGCCTTTTCTTTTTCATCAGTCGAATTAGGGTCAAGTTTTATTACTTCTTTACCTGTATCACCCGAAAACTGCGTAAACTCCATAGTCTTGCCGTCTGTCTTTTGTGCCGGCAACTGTGGGTCAATACAATAACCGACCTCACCGTTGATAAGGAATTTATATGCGTCAAGTTTGCCTGCACTTCCGTTGTCAATAAGGACTAACGGTTTTTCCGAAGATTGAATCAATACCTTGCCGCCAATTTCACTAAGCCCCGTATATGAATAAGCACTTGCCGAAATATTAGCAACAGGTAGCATAGCAAAGATTGTTGTTAATGCAACTGCCAATGATGTCAGCTTTTTAGGCTTGCAAAAGGAAATAATCGCCGACTTTAGCTTTTTAAATTTGTTCATAAAACTCTCCTTTCAATGAGATAGTATATTTTTTTCTTTCTGTTGGTGGACTCCTTTTTCCGCTCATAATACCGCTCCTTTTCTTTATAGGTATGAAAAAAGCAGTCAAGCTCTTGCTTAACTGCTTTAATTGATGTGTTTAATTTTCATATATATATTAATACCAACCTGCTGCTCTTACGAGAGTTGTTTTTGTTTCATAATGACCTTTTTCAGGCTCGTTGACTGTTTCATAACCAACTATTTCATCAACAGTTTCAATACGATAGCTAAAATCTTCACCATTTGGAAGATGAACTGCATCATCGTGTTCATCAATATGACCTGTTATCTCAACTCCGCATATGTTGCAAATTGTCGCACGATGACTTTCAATGATTGGTCGCTGCCAAGTGTAACCCTCTTCATCAACTACCCACACTTTTTCGGTTTTGTACTCTGCATCGTACCAAGTTTTTCCCTCGTGCGGGTCTTTTGTTGCAGGCTGTGTAGCCGGTGCAGGCTTACTTGAAGATGATGAACCCGAACCGCTTGACGGCTTGCTCTGACTTGAGCTGCTTGATGAACCGCCTGACGGTTTACTCTGACTTGATGAACTGTTTGAGCCTGAATTGCTTGCAGGCTTATTTGTGCTGCCTGATGAACCGTTGCTCTTGCTTGTTTGACCGTTGCCGCCATTGTTATTATTGTTGTTAGTCTGATTGCTGTTGCCGTTGCTGTTATTGTTGCTCTGACCGCCGTTGTTCTGCTTGTTGTCGGTCTTTGCTGCATTCTGTGCATTAACTTCCGTAGCTTTTTCCGACTTCTCCGCAGGCTGTGTCTGCTTAACCTCAACAACCTTAGTTGCTTCTTCTATATGAGTGTTACCCTGTGAATCGGTAACTACCTGTGTAACAGTCTGAACAGATGTGCCAATAACCTCATCAGCCGTTGCCGTAGGCTGTTTATTTCCGCAAGCGGTCAGCATAGCAATAATGACCGCCGCCACCGTTACTGCCGCAACCGCAACAATACCAATAGCCTTTTTCTTATTCGTTTTTTTCTCTGCCGGTTCATTCGTATTTGTAATGTTTGTGTTCATTTCCTGTGTAGTCATAACTCTGACCCCTTTCGTATATGTCTTTATATCTTAATTTTACAATTCACATTTTTGTTTGTCAAATATTAATTATTAAATTCAAAAAATCTCAGCAAAGAATTTTCTAAGCTGAGATTTTGCAATACTTATTTTTTTATGTATTCTTTTAATTTCTTAATATCGTGTGTAATTTCTTTGCCTCCGTTGTACTTATCAATCCAATAAGAGTGAATTTCGCATATTAATAAAAAGCAATACCGTTAATAACCAATAATGGGAATAATATAATATCCATATTTATAACTATAACATTTTCAACATATGAGAACAGATCATAATTGTTTATATGATAATCTAATATAGAAGGAAACTGTTTGTTGCAAATAAAATAGGCAAGAGGTGTTTTTATTAAAGAAATTACACCTAATGAAATTTCAATTATAGCATTGCAAGTTTTTGCTACCTTTGTATTAGCAATAAGGTTAATTATTATGAAGAGTATCGGAAAAACATATAAAGATTTAGTGTAGTTCATAACTATTATTGAAATAAAAAAATTAATAAGTATAGAAGCAATTATGAACATTCTTAGTGATGTAAACGGCGTAATAATATACTTTGATAGATTTTCAAAAATATCTAATAGGTAAATATAGCAGAAAAAAATAATACCACTTATTAAGAATCCTTTATAGCTTTTGAAACAGCCAAATATTGCTACTGTTAAACCTAAAAGGACAAGCACCGATTACCGTGCAGTTGGACCTGATGCGTTACGACCAAAGAGAAAAGGACGGAAACCCAAAGTGTCTAAAACAAAAAGATAATACCTAACACAGGAAAAGAAAAAGCTGAATCAGAATATCTGAAACAGCTTGAAGATGAGAATTTAAGATTAAGGATTGAAAATGCGTATTTAAAAGAGCTGAGGAGATTGCGTTTGGAGGAAGAAAAACCTCCGAAAAACAGGCAAGAATAATACACAGTCTCCGAGGAGAATTCAGGCTAAAAGATATTCTTGCCGTAACAGGTTTTCCAAAGTCAACATATATGTATTGGCAAAGTAGATTTGAGCGAGAGAACCCGGATGAAAAATTAGAAAAAGAAATTCTTGATATACGAAAAAAAGTGCATAAAGACTATGGTTATCGCAGAATTTGTGGAGAATTGCGAAACAGAAATATTTTTGTAAACAAGAAAAAAGTTCAAAGAATTGTTCAGAAATTGAACCTGCAAGTAACCTCGTTTACTCATAAAAGCAGAAAATACAGTTCATACAAAGGTAAAGTAGGAAAGATTGCTCCAAACAGGATTAACCGTAGATTTAACACAAGTGTACCGCATCAGAAAATCACAACAGATACAAGTGAATTTAAGTATTATGAGGTTGACAGCAAGGGCAGAATGATAATCAAAAAGCTCTATTTTGATCCATTTATGGATATGTTTAACGGAGAAATTCTGAGTTTTGGCATATCTCAAAAGCCATCTGCCGAGAGCATTATGAGTGCATTAGATGAAGCTATTACTATCACTAATGACTGTTCATATCGCAGGACTTTTCACTCTGACAGAGGATGGGCTTATCAGATGAAAGCATATTCACAAAAGCTGAAAGAAAACAGAATATTTCAGAGTATGTCAAGAAAAGGAAAATTGTCACGATAACTCTGTTATGGAAAATTTCTTTGGAATATTAAAGCAAGAAATATATTATGGAAAAGTTTATTACAGCTATGAAGAGCTTAAACAAGCAATTATCAAATACATTGATTACTACAACAACAAGAGAATCAAACAAAAACTCGGCTGGTTAAGTCCGGTTGAGTACAGGATTAATGCCTTAGTTGCATAACAAAAGCGTAGCAGCTAAAAGCCACTACGCTTTCAAATCTAACTTTTGGGGGTCACCACAAATACTTAACTGCTTAAATGTGATATAAAATTATTTTGTTAAACGCAATCCTGAAATTTTAATATATCCAATTTCATCTGTTATATATCTGTCATCGGCAAATACGGTAAAACAAATTTCTTTTTATTTCTTTCCATGAATCCCGGGAAGACATTTTTTTGCTAATGGTATAATGTGATGCTTGTTTTTAAGCGGAAAGTCGATAAATTGACTTTGCTGTACATTCTTTATTTGAAATTGCACTAATTTAATACTTTGAGAAGTATCAAGTGAAAATTCTAAATTATAATTTTCATCGTAGTAGTTTTCTAAATTTATAAAAGGGGTAAAAGAAAGTAAAATCATTGCAAATTGGCATCCGGGCAATTGCTTTACTTTTTCGGGCATTGTAATCTTTGCTTTAATAACAGGGCCGTTACTTTCGTTTTCTATATTACAAATATCTCTTGTTACATCATACGATTTTACAATTTGTATTGGACAATATTCATTAAATCTATCGGTAAGATAAAATGTACTGTTATTTGTTTCTTTGGGCTTTTGTGAGTTATTATAATTATTAATAACATCACCTTCAATATTACCGAATACATTACCGTTTACAACACCTATATTTTGAGAAACAGTTGGCTTTATGTATTTAGCAAATTCTAATGCTTTTTGGATTTCTTCGTCAATATTAATATATTCTTTAAGTAATCCTTCGGATTTCAAATATACATCAGGTGTATTATTTATATATTTACATATTTTATCAAGTGATTTATCGTCCAGTATCCAATTTGATAATTTGTTTTTGAGAAAGTCTTTTGTAACAGAAGTTCCCTTCTTTATTAAATCCCAAACTGCACTGCTTACAATTCCGGAAGTTAGTTCATTCATAGTATCCCTCTTTTTATTAATGTGTTGTCATATTGACTTTTAAATTTTTATAATATATAATGTAGTTACAGAGGAAACCGTTTAAAGCGGTTAGCCGAAATTGTTTAATTAATTATAAAAATAATCGTTCAACAAGTTTTAGCGGGCTGTTGGGCGATTATTTTTTTATGTATTTAATGATCTCAAGAAGTTCTACTAACAAAATAATCAGTAATACTAACTCGGTCATACATATCACCCCCTTATTCGGGAGTGCTAACCGCCTTATATCCTCTGCAACTACTCCATAAAGCCTTTAGGCTGAATGGTAGGTATTACATATGTTGTGTAAAATTATTGTTAAAATGTTGTGCTTGATTTAATTCTGATTGCAATTCAAGTATTTGTTTCTGTTGCTCAACAGAGAGTGTTTGCAATCGTTCAACTTCTTTCATTAAGTTGTTGATAGATTCCACATAATTTTTTATGCTGCGTTGCTCATCAGTTAGATTTTCATATTTATATTTACTCCTTTCAATTTCTTTAATAAGCATTTTATCGACATTATTTAATAAACTGTAAATTTGGTTATCATTATTTTCTAATGATTTTTGTGCCTTTTCTATGTTTTGTTGTGTATCTTTATTTTCGCTACGAATTAAGTCCTTAACTTTTTCGTTGTCAGTACTTAAATCTTTTTGGCCTTCTTTTATTGATTTATGTTCATTAGATAACTCCTTGTTGCTTTTTACTGATTTAACTATATCAATGATAACTCCGGTTAAAAGTACAAGGCAACTGCAAAAACAACCCAATCCATCATATTGCTCCAATTTATCGATTCATCTATATTAAAGTGCATATATTTCACCCCTATTCTACAATTAACATTTTTGTTTGTCAATCACATTATTTCTATTAAACAATGTGATTGACAAAGTTTTCTGACTTTTTACATTAATAATTTGCATGTGATATAATATGTATATCAAAAAATTAAGGAGATGTTATTTTTGAAAATTAATGAATTAAACGAGTATGCTTATGAACATTTTTTCGAAATTGATGATTTAAAGAAATCTTATTATAAGTACACTCAGTTACACCAAGTAGTCGAAAGGTGCCAACATATTGAAAAAATCGACAAAAGGAAAATCAACAGATTAATTAAGGAGTTTAAATGTATATGCAAAAAATTAATTAAGCGTGATGAAAATTTTGATATTGAAGAGTACACATTATATATGCAGGCATTAGTTACCATTAATGTGAAAATTCAGAAAATATTATCCGATTGGAGATACCGAAAAAATAAAGAAATATCTGATATTGAAAAAGAATACAAAAAGGTTAATAATTACTTATCTTATGCTAATTCGTCTTTTGATGTTATTTTGAATAATCATACGACACTTTTTATTTTGCTTTCATTTGCTGCGTTTGTGTTTGGTGGATTAATTTTCTATATTGCAATTCGAAGCATTTTAGGAACACTATTAAATTTGTTGCTTTTAGTTATAGCGTTTCTGATATACTTTTTTTATAACAAAAGTATAATGCGTAGCTTTAATATCGACTATATAAATAGAACAATAAGTAAAAATACATATATAAAATCATCCAAAATAAAGAAAGCTAATAGAAACTTAAAATACATTTTAAATTTCAAGAAATAAAAATATCATACCTGTGATTTCAACTGCAAACCAGGTAACCAACATTAATATTCCGTATTTGTCTATATATTTTATTTTCCTGTAAATTTTAACAGTGTTGTAAAGTGAAATAGCAATAAAAATTGGTGAAATAATTATCATAATAAGAAATAGTATAATCATAAATTTCCTTCCATTTATATAGTAATAAGTTATGTTTAGTACAAACACTGCAGTTCCGCACTAACTGCAGTGTTTCTTCATTTTAATAAAAAAAGGAGAAGGGGTATGTAAGGTGCGGTTTATTCTTTAATTTCACTTAAACTGAATAGACTTGAATTTTGGACAATTATAAAATGAATTGCTCCACTTGAGGTTTTTATTATAAGCATAAACAGTTGTAAGTTTGCTGCAATTATTGAAAGCTTTATCGTTAAGCTTTCCGATATTTTGAGGCAAAGTTACTGTTGCGATTTTTGAATTGTTTGAAAATGTATTAGAACCGATTTCGGTAACTACATAGTTGTAGCCGGGGAGAAATCCCGGTACTGTTACATTTGTATCATTGCCAAAATATGATTGAGAAATCAACTTTGAATTACTGCTCATTTGAAATATAAAATCACCATATACAATGATTGATTTTGATAGATATTGTTGTAGCAAAGATATGTCGTTAATATCCAATATTCCGCTACGGTCAAAGTCAGCGTAAGCAGGATAGAATTTTATTTTTTTATCTCCTGTAAGATATTGTTGTGTTAATGGTACATCTACAACATTAATAATTCCGTCAAGGTTTACATCACCCATTTTCGGTGCTGCGTTTACCGGTGATGATAATAATGCAGTCGATATGCTAAGTTGCTAATGAAGCACAAATTATTCTTTTAATTTTCATATTTACCTCCTTGTGGGGTGTTGGGCTGTTCCAAATGTTTTGAAACAGCCCTGTATTTCTATCATCGGGGAACGATGAGAAGAAAACTATGTATTTGATATAAGTTCAACGAGTTTTTCTTTTGGAAAGAATTTTCTTAAATATCTGCGTATAAACTCATCAAGTTCATTGTAAGCAACTGTATATTTATTATTGTTAAGATAAAATTCAAGCTGCTTTTTAAGAAACTTTAATTTGTATTCGCAATTTTGATATTCCTGATATGGAACATAATTTTGCGTATTACCGCTTGCAGAAAAATTCTTAAATCGTTGACTAAACATATTAACAGATTCGGCAGTGGTAGGAAATGCAGTTGCATAATATTTTAACACCGAGCTTGTACAGTTTAAAACTGTAGCTGATAATGTCATAATCAGTTCGTTCGGTAACTGCTCTTTTTCCTTTAAGTGTCCCACCGTGGGACACTTGCGATTGTTTGCTTCAGGATTAATTACCTTTTCAGATGAATTATTAACTTTTTCTTTCTCTGCTTTAAGAGGTTCAATTTCAATATTTTCTTCTTCAATATCAGCTTCTTCAAATAATACCGGCACATCAACTTTTTGATAAAAGATTTCTTGCAGATTGTCAGGTTCAAGTCTTATTCTTCTTGCAATGTCTTTATCAATCTTTTGGCAAACCGAGGCATTATTAAGAATAAAATTAAGCAATGAGATCTGTTGTTCCTCTGAAAGGAATGAAAGTTCATATCCTGCGCCGACTGTAATTGCTCCGCTGTCAACTTTGTTAAGTAAAGGTTTAATGAGATATGTAAGTCTGATGTGTCGATGAACAGCTTTTCTGTTTGTGTTGTTTTGCTCTGCTATAGCTGATACGGTAGATTTACTGCCAAGTTTTTTTAATAGTTCGGATTGTTCCGCATAACTGAAAGCAAGTTCGGAGGGAAGGTAGTCAGTGTTACGGTCATTATTAGTGGCCAATAAGATTAGTCTTTGCTTGTCCGGGTCGGTTTCGTTTTTTTATTATTGCTTTAACAGATTTTTGCCCATTCAGTAGGCATGCTCTTTTTCTGTGTCTGCCTGCAAGTAAAACATATCTGCCTTCTTTTTTTGACTTCACAACAGTAACAGGGTCAATCTGTCCTATGTGTTTCATACTTTCTGCTATGTTATCTATTTTATCCTGATGTATACTCTGCGGTTGGTCATCTATTTCATCAATCAGTGATATGTCAATTTCTACAACTTGATTTTCGGTACTGCCGCCGAGCAATTCAGAGTATGCCTGCTCCGGTGTTTTTAATATTTGCTTTTTGGGTTTAAAAAAATCAGGCATTTTCACATTCCTCCATAATCCTATGTGCAGCTTCTATATACTGAGCACCTACAACTGATTTGCAGTCTGAAACGCTGCTACGGTGAAAACCGACTGAGTTTTTTGTTTCTGTCCTATATGATATATATGTATTAAAAACAAGATCGTTATAACTTTCTTTAAGTGCGTTGTAAATTGTAGCGGAATGTCTTGTATTAGTCTGATACATAGTAACAAGCATTCCGAGAAGATATTTACGAATATCGGTGTCTTTCTTAATTCGCATAAAACTGTCAAGCATTTGTTCTACGCCCTCATAACTGAGTAAATCGGCCTGAACAGGAATAAGCAGCTTATCACAAGCGTTGAGAACATTTGTAACAAGCAAATCAAGAGCAGTTTGACAATCAAATATAATGTAATCGTAATTTTCGTTAAAGTAATCATTTTCAAAAATTCTTGAAATTACAGTTGAACTGTTATCATCTGCAGCAATAATTCCAAGCATACCGGCAAGCAAGTTAATTGACGGTATAAAGTCAAAATTTTCTTTTTCACAATAACGAATACAATTTTTAAAATTTACATTTTGTTTTGTAACTGTGCTGAAAATAATATCGGATGTTGTAGGCTTGCCATCGGCTTCCCAATTAAGCCAGTTTGATAAATGGTGCTGTGGGTCGCAATCAACAAGTAATACTCTGCGATCATTAACAGCAAGTGCTGCTCCGAGATTTAATACAGTTGTAGTTTTTCCTACTCCACCTTTTTGATTTGATACTGCAATTTTTATTGCTTTGTTATTTTCTTTCATTTTTCGTTCCCCCGATTAAATGATAAATTTTTTTTTACTAAGTGTCCCACCGTGGGACACTTGTTTGTTTGAGTAATATAAAAAGACTGCTCGAAAAAGCAGTCATAATTACATCATCATAGCCATTCCCATATCGGGCATTGCTATTTGATTTGGTAAAATGGGTTGTGTCACCTGTGCAGCCTGAACATTTTTAATTGATGGTGTAAGTTCAGGTTTTAGACTATTGTTGATATTATCCGCAACTGATTTATATGCTCTGTGAGAGTGATCAAGTGATTTTGTAATGTCAGCCGAAGAGATACTTTTGTCTGCACACATTGTTTTGTATTGATCGGCAAGATGTCTTTGCCTGCTCTCAGGTATTTGCAAGCCAAAGTATGACTGCAACATTACCGATGTTGCGTCAGCTTCAAATTCCATTTGAGCTTCACTTTTAATTTGAGTTTTATCAAGCTTTTTATGTAAAATAGCGTGTGCGGTTTCGTGTGTAAGTACTGATAATTTTGTTGAATCGTCAAACATACCGCTAAGCGAAATTGAATTGCTTGCAGGATCAAAGAAGCCTCGCAATGATACTGAATTAAATTGATTTTCGTGTACTTTACAATTCAACTCTTTTTCGCAATATGTTTTCATAAGTTCGTATAGCTGTTTATGCTGTTCTGATGTGTAACCAAGATCGAAATATTTAGGATAATCTTCTTTAGGACAATTTGTTTGTGCTATGTCAAAAACAGTACCGACTTTAAAATGTATTCGTTGCTCTGCCTCAATTCTATGTTGCTTGTAAGCCTCTTTCTGTTCTTTTGTAGCTTTACTGAGAGGAACAGGGCTGCCGTCAATATTAAGGTATGTCTTTATAGTTGGCACAAGTATTTTCATTCCGTGTTCGCCACGCTTAACCGAATAACCCATATCCTGATATGCTTTATAGCTGTTACAAAACATTGCACCCGGATTTTGCTGATAAATAAGCATTGTGTTTCTTGAACTGTAGTTATAAAAACGAGTTGAAAATTGCAAGTATTCAATCATATTCTGCGGATTATCTTTAAAGTTCTTAGCAAGTTCAATGACCTTTTGTTTCATTTCTTCTTTTGTCTGTTCTGATTTTGCCGGATCGTAAGCCAAATTCAACACCTCTCAATCTGCATATTGATTTATAATCTTTTTTTGTACATCATACGGCAATTCTGCAATACTTGTTAAATCTTTAGGAGAAATAGTTTCTCCTATTTCAATAAGATTTTCGGGTATTTCACAGAAAAATAATTCGCCGTCCTCACGCTTGACAATAAGTTTATCTTCATAATATCCGACAACCTCATTGTCTGTGTATGGTTCTTCAAAACTTAATATACTCATAGCTGCCTCCTGTTTTTTTATATAAAAAAGACCTCATAAACAAAGTTGTTGAATATTGACCACATTATTACAATATGTTACAATATTGTTACCTGATTGCTTACGAGGTGTATTTTATGACTTTATGTGCTGCTTATCAGCAGTTCTTGAAAGAAAAAATTTCTGAAGGTGTAACTGAACAAACTTTAAAATATTATAAATATAATTTACCAAAGTTCATTGAATGGTGTGTAGATAACAAAATAGAAAATGTCGAAGATGTTTATACTCATTTATTTGAAGATTACAAACTCTATTTAATTGAAAATAAAAACGGTACTAAAAAAATATCACTGCAAACTTATACAAGAGCAGTAAAAACATTTTTATTATGGTTAAATGAAAATGAGTTCATTCAAAATGTGGGTAAGTTGAAACTTATTAAAGCTGAAATTGCCAATATAGTTCCTTTGTCAGATGTAGAAGTAAAAATACTTCTCAATAATTTTGATAATTCATACTTTGGTATTCGCAATAAATTAATGGTAATGTTTATGCTTGATTCAGGTCTGAGAAGAGGAGAAGTAGTAAGTCTTGAATCAAAAAACATATTTATGCATAACAACACTATGTTAGTGCAAGGTAAAGGAGAAAAAGAGCGATTAGTACCTTTTGGTGAAGAAACTAAGCGATATATTAATCGTTATTCACACATGAGAAACGAATATGAAAAACGCTTTTTCCAAAAAGAAGATGGTACACCGATTACCGATAATACAATCAAGATGTATTTTCAAGATTTAAAAGAAAGTACAGGAATTATCAGATTGCACCCTCACTTACTTCGCCACACTTTTGCGACTAACTATATCCTTTATGGCGGTGATGTTGAAGAACTGCGAATATTGCTCGGACACACAAGTTTACAAATGACAATGAAATATGTGCATTTAGCTACACAACAAAGAATACTAAATCAGCGTTATCATAGTCATATTGATAAATTATTTTGTCAATATGATAATAAATTGGCTCAATATAGTGGTAGCTTTTAATCAAGGTGTCCGGAGTTCGAATCTCCGATGGGTCACCATAAAGCCGCAAGGTATATAGCCTTTGCGGCTTTACTTATATAAATGTAAAAGACACTGTCGGTAGTTTGCACAAACAACTTTTTAAGTTGCGCTGATTAGAATAAGCGTTTTACACAAAAATTATATATTGGGCTGTCGCCAAGCGGTAAGGCAACGGACTTTGACTCCGTCACCCGTGGGTTCGAATCCCGCCAGCCCAGCCATAAGCACCGATTTTTTGAAGTCGGTGCTTTTCTTTTTGGAGTGTTAAAAAATCAAGGTGTCTAAATGACTATCAAACTTATTATTCACTAATTGCATTTGTGTAGCCAAATGAATATATATTTGAGGGAATGAGATAGAACTATGACCGAGTAGAACCCTGAGTACTTCAAGATTACCACCCTGGATGAGCTTGTAAAATAAAGTGTGTAAGTTAAAAAATAGCTTGCACACTTTTTCAATTTCGGGAAAGTGTGCTACAATGAAAGAAATGACAGAAAAGGAATGAACGAAATGGCAAGGAAAAAGGAAAGCACACGGGGTGAGAACCTCGCAAAGCAAATTATCGAACAGTACAAACCAAAAAGTGTAGCCGATATGCAAGACGCATTAAAGGATATTTTCGGTTCGATGTTTGAGGCGATGCTGCAAGGCGAAATGAACAATCACTTAGGCTATGAGAGCAACGACCACGGCATAAAAACGACTGATAATTGACGCAACGGTTACACGAACAAAAAGGTCAAAACGAGTGCCGGCGAAGTAGATATCAAAGTACCTCGTGACCGTGATTCGAGCTTTAAAACACAGCTTACACCGAAGCGGCAAAAGGATGTATCCGAGATTGAAGAAAAGGTATTAGCTATGTATGCAATAGGAATGAGCCAGCGGGATATTGCCGAAACGATTGAGGATATATACGGCTTTGAAATTTCGCACGAAATGGTATCTCAAATTACCGACTGCGTATTGGATGAACTTAACGATTGGCAAAACAGGCCTTTGAAAAGGATGTACACATTTCTGTTTGTGGATTGTATGTATGCTACAATCAGAAAAGAGTATGAGAGCAAAAATTATGCAGTATATACGATTTTAGGCTATGATTTAGATGGACAAAAAGACATTTTAGGCTTGTGGCTTAACGAAAGCGAAAGCAAACACACTTGGATGCAAATATTTGATGAATTAAAAACACGGGGTGTGGAGGACATATTGTTTATCTGTATGGACGGTGTTTCCGGTCTTGAAGACGGAGCTAAAGCGATATTTAAAGATGTTGTTGTACAGCGTTGTATCGTACATTTAGTTCGAAATTCAATTAAATATGTGCCAAGCAACGACTACAAAAAATTCACACAATCGCTTAAAAAAGTTTACGGAGCACCAAGTCTTAATGGATGCAGAAAAGCATTTGAACAGTTTTGTCAGGAGTGGTCACAATATCACGGAGCAGTTGATGTGTGAAAACGAAATTTCAATCATGTCGAGCAGCTTTTCGATTATGGCAGTGCTGTTCGTAAGGTTATGTATACAACCAATGCGGTTGAAAGCATAAATTCAAGTTTCAGAAAAGTTACAAAAAAGGGTGCTTTTCCAAATGAAAACGCACTACTTAAATTACTCTATTTACGCACAACCGAGCTTTACAAAAAGTGGAATGGCAGTAAGGTTCAAAATTGGGCAATGGTCAGAAATCAACTGGCTACAAATGAAAAAATCAGTGCCCGTATCGAAAAATACGAGCACATGATTTAAGGCATTAATATAATTTTTTGTGATTTTAAAAAAAACTTACACACTTTTCTTGACAAAGCCGTTAATGGCAGACTTGTTTTATTTGGTGATGTATATGACAGCAAAAACAATCCTGTCCTTGTTGCACTTGAGTTAAATCCGACAGAAAAAGGCGGAAAAAATTTAAATGTTATCAAGGTAGCAAGTGCTTACGGCAAAGATGTTGATTTACAAGGTTTTATAAATAAAAGTAAAATTTTGTATGTTGAACCAAATAAAGAAAGAACCCATAATTGGCTGTCGGTTAATAGGCTCAAATTGCCGTTACCCAGTACCAGATTTGGATTCTTTAATAACAGTATATCTCAAAATTCTAAAAATGTCAATACGAAAAATGACGAAAGTAGCAATGATATCAAATATTCTATTGGATATACCACAGATAATAATCCGGTTGTAGTAATTAATGATGACATTCTCAAAGGTGTAAAAAAATCAGACTGGGTAAAAACAGTTAAGAATACGATATCAGATAAATTTTCAAACGGCATTCCTATTAAAGGTAGGTTTATTAAGGTTAACCGAATAACCAGAAATGAATATACAAATTCTAAATATTCTAAAAACAAGAAAAACTATGATACTGTGATTTATAAAGATAAATTTAAAACGGCAAATAATCTTGATGAAATAATTATCGCTTCAACAAATTATGTAAATGAGGATTTAAAGCATACAAGAAAAGACAGCTTTAAGGAGTTTGCAAGAGGTGATGTTTTAATAAGGGTTGGAAGTAATGATTATTCTGCAAAGGTAATTGTCGGATTTACAAAAGGCAACGAAATGGTACTGTATGATATTATAAATTTCGTACCTGAAAAATTAGATATAAAAAAGATAGATACGCAATACCGCCCAACAACAGAAAATGTTGAGAGCGATAGAACAAGCGTATCTATCACTAATAGTATATCCGAAAACAGAAATAATGTCAATACGAAAAATGACGAAAGTAGCAATGATATCAAATACAGCATGGGAGGATTGAAAGCAGAAACTGCGGACAAGAGTGCACTTGAGAAAGCTATGGAGCTTGAAAAGGACGGTACAGATTCCGAGAAAATCCGTAAGGAAACGGGTTGGTTTAAGGGATATGACGGCAAGTGGCGATTTGAGATAGATAACAGCGAATTAAAGTTTAAAACAGATATCGAAAAGAACAGAGCTGCCGCAATTGAACTTGCGAAAATGAAAGTTAAAAGTGCAGAGCTTGAAGAAAAGATTGTAAATAATACAGCAACAAAAGCAGAGGAAAATGAATACTACAATCTTGACGAAAAAATGATTGAGTACAGAAAAGGAGTGAAATTGAGTGATGTAATAAATCATCCCAAACTTTTTGAAGCGTATCCGCAACTAAAGAATGTAGATGTTTATTACGAGATTTCTTCGGTTAATCGAGGTGTATACAGTTCAAACGGTAATGTGATAATGTTAAATCCGATGCATACGATTGATGAGCAGAAAGAAGCGATTATTCACGAAATTCAGCACGCAATACAGGGAATAGAAAATTTTGCGAACGGAAGTAATTTGGAATACTGGAAAAATCTCGGATACAGCGATGAAGAAGCAATGGCAATGTATTACAACACTGCCGGAGAAAGAGAAGCAAGAGATGTTTCTGCCAGAAGAGATTACAATGCAGAGCAAAGAAAAAACATCCGTCCGGACATTGACAGGAAAGATGTTGTATTTGCTAATAATGAATATGTAAGATATTCAGCGGATGAAAAAAGTATAGAAAAATATTCTGATAAAGAAAAAGAAAATTGGCAGTCAAGCAAAAATATATTAATATATCGTGATAATGCACAATTTGAAGATTTTATCACAAAATCATTAAATAATGATATTAATAAGAAAATATATATAGGTAAAATTTCTTCCAAATTAGGCGAATTTATATATAGCAAAACAGGTTTAAATATTTCAGGATATAATTTAGTATTACGCTCATCAGAAATAAGAAAAATTTTAAAATATGATCATGGCAATGAAATAAAAAGAAAATTTGAGAGGTCAAAGAGCAATTGTTAAAAGTGACTTTTTGAATTTTGCTAAAATAATTACTAATCCTGATGAAATATATTTAGGAGATAAAAAGTTTGAAAATAAGCCTGTAATTATATTTGTAAAAACCATTAATGGTAAAACAACAGCTGTGACATATGTTTCAGCAAAGCATCATGATTTAACACTTCAAACTATGTATTCAGGCAAAAATAAAGAAAGCCTTGCCACTACGCCAAGTGAAAATAAATCCCTCTCGCAAACGTCCGAAACGCTTAGTGGTACAGCTTCCTATAAAATATTAGCACATGAGGATAACAAAGTCAATATAAAAGAAAATGATAACGTTTCCGACATAAAGTACGCAACAGATGATACCATTAATGATTGGCTTGATGATGACTTCTTCTTTACCTTGATTCGCTATCTTTATATTCCTTCTGTCCGTTCACCATCCCACAAAAATAGTGATGAACCACTTTTTTTATCAGTCATCGCTTTTTTGTGTTATTATTTTATTTAATTTTCAAAACAACTGCGAGAGTGAATTTCATATTTTCGGGGTCAAAATTATGACTTACATTACCGTTGTATTGTTTTGCTATTCGTTCTATACTTTTTATTCCGTAGCCGTGAATAAATTTATTGCTTTTGGTTGTCTGTAATTTGCCGTCCTTAAGATTAGGAGCACTTGCACAGTAATTCCATATGTTGATTACAATATAGTTTGTGTTCGTTTGCTTAACTGTAAGCTCAATTTTTTTGTTATCGGCATTTTGCGTTGCCTCGAGAGCGTTTTCAAGAATATTATCAAGTAATGATGTTATATCGTTATTTGAAATGCAAGAAAAATCTATATCTCGAATATCGCAGTAGAAGTCAATCTCTTTATCTTTGCAAGCACTGACATATCTGTTTATGATTGCATTTATAAGTTTGTTATCGCTGTATTTCTTTAAGTATTTAATCTGATAATCTTCATACAGACTGTCAATGTATTTGTTTATGCTTTCAAAGTCTTTTTCGTTTGAAAGTTCTTTTATTGAAAGCAAGTGGCGTTTTATATCGTGAATTAAAATATTAGAATTTTCGTATTGATTTTGTAAAATAGAGTAATATTCGGTATCAATTTCTGATTTTTGCTTTTGCAGCTTTAGCGCCGTGTTTTCGTATTGAGTTTTCAATACGTCTTCGTGTACAAGAAAAACAACTATATTTGAATACATTAAAAGCAGAGCGCCTACCGCAAACAAAACATATGTAAATTCGTCAAGTTTATAGTTAAGCGAAATGTATGACATACCGCATATTATAAGTATTGACGCCATCGGCAGAAAGAAAAGCATATCTGTTTTATTTAGCTTCAAATTTTCTTTATTTTCTTTGACGGAAATTTTAGATACAAAGTATGCAATAAAGAAGAAAAATAACTGCGAGCTGCCGCTTAATAAGAAAAAAATATCATACCGTTCTCAGTGATTCCTTTAATATCAATATTAAAAGTTACCATTACAAGAAACAGCAGAGTCATTTTTGTTATGAGAGTTATAGATGTGAGAAGAATTGAAGTAAATATTGCTTGAAAAACATTTGTGTTAAAGCAAAAAATACACAGCAACAGATTGCATGCTAAAAATGCTACAATATTTGAATATTCCACACCTATCGTATTTATTATAAATTGCAGTGCAGCAGACAATGAAAAACATAAAAATAAACCCATATTGCTCATTTTCTGAGCAAATTTGCTGGAAATAAATATGTAAGAAATGATTGCCTCAAATACCGTTACCGTCGCATAGCTGAAAATTATCATACAATACCTCCCGCAAAATCAAAAAGGCTTTTTAAATTCTGCGTATTTTCTTTGCGAAATGCAATGCTCCATAAGATTCTCATTGGCCCCCCTGAAATGTAATTGAACTTTTATCAAAGTTAATTACATTCTGTAAGTTTACGATATAGCTTTTTATGCGATTGGACAAAGCAGTTAGGCTGATTGATTATTTCGTACCATTCGGCAGGTTTCTTATTGGTTTCGTATGATTTGTATTTAGTAACGATAAGTGAACCGTGTTTTCTGTTTTCAATATAGAGAATATCCCTTGTTTTTACAGTGAAAATTTCGTCATATTTTTCTATTATAATACTTTTACTGATTTTCCTGTAATAGTCAACGGCTTCAAGAAAATTTCTGTTAAACCTTTCAGTGTCAATCGGCTTTGAAAGATATCTGAAAACCTGAATTTTCATTGCACTGTCAAGGTAAGCCGGATATGAGGTAAGAATCATAATAATAATGTCAGGGTTTAATTGTTTTAATCTTTCCGATACCTCAAGTCCGTTTACGGCAGGCATTTGAACATCGACTATAGCGATGTCGTAAGAATGTTTTTCTTTAAAAATAAAATCACCGCAGGTACGCATATCTATATTAAATTCTATTTTATAGTTTTTTTGAAGATTACTTATAAGTGACCGTACTTTTTCGAGTATTGATTTATCATCATCACAAAGCAGAATATTAAGCACCGAAATTCCCCCTTTAGAAGATATTGTACAACATAATTTTTAATGTCATATAAAAAACATCACTTTTGACTTTTTTTAATGCGTTTTTGCCCAAACTGTAACAAATGAAAATCCTTGTGCTATAATAAAATCAGTAAATAAAGGAAAAACAAGTACATTTAGAAGTTTTGTATTTAGCGGTTTTGATTATGGCACTTCACAGCTACTTCATACATCTGCGATATGATGTGTGAAGTAAAGCGAGTGCTGTGCAACAGTACGGAGGTTTGTATAAAATAAAAAGGGAGAAATACTCTTCAATACAGTTGCATTATAGGATTTTCAATCATATGCAAAAGTTAATGACAATGTTATTAACAAATTCAAGAATAAAATTCCTGAAACTTTGCTTAAAATTTGGCAAAATTACGGATTAGGCACTTTTATGAACGGATATATTAAAGTGATTAATCCCGATGATTATCAAAGTATAATTGATAATTCATACTTTCCGTATAAAGACGCAGTTCCAATTTTTGTAACTGCATTTGGTGACATAATTACCTTGGAAAGCGGCGAGTATATAAGTATAATGTATTTTCGCTACGGAAAATGTGAACTGATGTTCAAAGATTTTGATTTCTTTTTAAAAAGACTTGCAGACAAGAGCTTTTTAAACGAATTTTTTTCCTTGAATCAGTATTATAAAGCTGTTAATGAACATGGAAATTTGTTGTATATAGAGTGTTTTGGTTATATGCCTTTATTAGCGCTCGGTGGGGACGAAGACACCGATAATCTGAAAAAATTTCAGATACCGGAGCACATAGCGTTGATAAATTCATATTTCCTCATACTGATGTAAATCCGTTCTGCCTGACATCTTGAGATTTATAAAAATTGAGTAATCGGCAATATTGATGTTTAAAGAGAGAGGGAGCAAGATGTTAGGCAACGAGATTTAATTTTAAATTTGATAGTATCTTATATGTTTTAGTGGTATCTGCAGTTAATGAGGATACTGCTTTTTTTGACTTTTTTAATGGGGTTCTTTGTCAGAAACGGGGGGTAAATTATGGTTTAGCTCACAGTTTAGTCAAGCAATTATAAAAGTTTGGTCGACCTTTTCAAAGGTCGTGGGTGTGGGCAAAGCCCACAAATATTTTCCGTTTACATAATCTAACGATAGCCAAACAGCTTGCTGTTTGGCGGCTTGAACACAACGGCGTTAGCCTTTAAAAGCGATAGCAACAAGAAAGACATTCGATATATAATGAAAAGTTAATTATTTCTTTTATAAAAGGTTGTCGTCTGTTTTAACAAACTTAGTTTTAGTACGCAAACAGCGTGGCTGTTTGCGCCTGATAAATTGTTGTATCGGAAGATTTTATGGGCGCTGCCCAAACCCGCAATTTTTGAAAAAATTGAGTAAACTTTTGTGTTTTTGGGAGGATAATTTAGCGTTAGCTAAATTTCAATGCCCGACCAACACTCCGCTAAACCATAATTTGCACAAACGATTAGTATTGAATTTTGATAAATAATCTAATTTATTATGAAAAAAACCGCTTGAGCTATAAAACTCAAGCGGTTAAATCTTTATATTTAAATATTAAGCACGAAGTTCATCTTCGTTATCGCCTGCATAATAAACTTTTTTGATGTCAGCACCCAATGCTCTGAATTTTTCAATTACATCCTCATAGCCACGCTCAATGTACTGGATACTTGAAATTTCAGTAACACCGTTAATTTCAAGTGCCGCAATAATCATTGCTGCACCGGCTCTTAGATCGGTAGCTTTTACAGGAGCTGCTGTAAGCGGAGATCCGCCCTCAATAATTGCAAGTCTGCCCTCAACAGAAATGTGTGCACCCATTCTAACAAGCTCACTTACATACTGATAACGGTTATCCCATACATTTTCATTTATAATGCTTGTACCCGGTACACTTACAAGAAGTGCGGCAAATTGCGGCTGACAGTCAGTAGGGAAACCGGGATGTGGCATAGTCTTTATATTACAACGCTTTAAAGGATTCTTTGTAGCGTCAATTTTGATAGCCTCATCGTATTCGGTAATTACAACACCCATTTCACGGAGTTTAGCTGTAATTGATTCAAGGTGCTTTGGAGTAATGTTATTTACTGTAATGCAACCTCTTGTAGCAGCTGCCGCACACATATATGTGCCTGCCTCAATCTGATCCGGAATAATCGAATATGTTATGCCGTGGAGATATTTTACGCCACGGATTTTAATAACATCTGTACCTGCGCCTCTTACATCTGCACCCATTGAATTAAGAAAGTTAGCGAGGTCAACAATATGCGGTTCTCTTGCGGCATTTTCAATGATAGTCATACCATCGGCTTTAGATGCCGCAAGCATAATATTCATTGTAGCGCCTACAGATACTACATCAAGGTAAATATGCTCACCGTGAAGATTATCAGCATCTGCCTCAATAATTGCGCCGTCAACAAGCTGTGTTACTGCGCCCATAGCTTCAAAGCCTTTTAAATGCTGATCAATCGGACGAACACCGAAGTTACAACCACCCGGTAAAGCAACCTGAGCTTTACCGCATCTGCCAAGAAGAGCACCAAGAAGGTAATAAGATGCTCTCATACCTCTTACAAGTTCTGTTGTTGCAGAGTGAGTTGAAATATGTGTCGGGTCTATATAAAGTGACGATTTATTAATTCTTCTTACCTGTGCACCCATCTGCTGAAGAATTCTGCTGATAAGGGAAACATCGCTGATGTTAGGTATATTTTCAATCTGACAAGGCTCGTCACAAAGGATTACTGCCGGGATAATTGCTACTGCGGCGTTTTTTGCACCGCTGATATTTACTTCACCAAAAAGCGGCTTACCGCCGTTTACTACAAACTTTTCCAAACCGTTACACTCCAATTCCATATACTGTACATTCACAATAACGAATATGTGAGTTTACATAATCTAAATCTAAATAAAAGTGCGTGCCAAAAAACAGCAACATTGATTGCTGTAAAGATGAGTATCTGCCAGATTACTCAACTGATAATAGTATATCCACAAATATATTACATTTTCTTAAAACACACATTTTGCAGCATTACAACAAGGTAACACTAACATTCCTATACAGAAAATGATACTACAAAATTGTAGTAAAGTCAACGCATATTTGGAATTGTAACATATTTTTATCTAAAATGTACTCAAATTAAATAAATGAAATCAAGTTTATTCTTATTATGACTAAGCAAGATTACATACTTGTAATTATTCTTATAAAAAATAATACTGCTGTCATAATTGCAATACAGAATTAAAATCTTGCAATATTTTTTCAGGATATAATTGCATATATAATGTAGGAAATTCTGAAAAATATTTAAATATTTACCAAATAATTTTTTTAATTATATTGACAATTACTTTTTTATGTGCTATACTCAAGTTAACATATGAACATATAAACATATGAACAAATTAATAAACGGAGATAGGAATATGGCAGAACTAAATGAAAAGAAAGAAAAAGAAATTCCTGATTTGGAAGTGCTGTTTGATTTAGCGGATCTTTTTAAAGTATTCGGCGATTCGACAAGAATCAGAATAATGTTTGCAATTTCCGATAATGAGATGTCGGTGCTTAGTATTGCAGAGGCTTTAAATATGGAGCAAAGCACTATTTCTCATCAGTTGAGAGTATTAAGACAAAACAAACTTGTTAGGGTCAGAAGAGAGGGGAAGCAAATTTATTATACTCTTGATGACGACCATGTTAAAAAAATTATTGAAATGGGACTTGATCACGTTCTCGAGTAAGGATGGTGTTTTTTATGAAATATAATTTTACACTTGAAAATCTTAACTGTGCGCATTGTGCTGGAAAGATAGAGAATAAATTAGCCGAAACAGACGGTTATGAGAATGTAAATTTCAACTTTGCAAATAAAAAACTCGTACTTGAATGTTCAGATGATGTAACGGCACAGGATATACAGGCGGTTTGTGACAGCATCGAAGACGGTGTAGAAGTTATTGATAATACAAAGAGAAAGAATTTAAAGCAGTACACCTTCACACTTGAAAATCTCAACTGTGCGCACTGTGCAGGAAAGATAGAGAAGAAATTAGCCGAAACAGACGGCTATGAGAATGTTAATTTCAATTTTGCAAATAAAAAACTTGTGTTTGAGTCAGCAGAGGATGTAACGGCACAGGACATACAGGCAGTTTGTGACAGCATTGAAGACGGTGTAGAAGTTATTGATAACAATGTAAAAGAAAACACCGTAACTGCCGAAAAGGTAAATTCAGCCAAGAAAGATAAAAAGGTTGAAATAAAGAATGAACTTATTTCTATTATTACAGCGGCTGTGCTTGGTGTAGCGGCTTTCGGTCTTGAACTTACTGTATTTCCTGATGCTGAATTCGGTACTGTAGGTTGGTTTGTTCTACTCGGACTAAGCCTTGTTGCCACTGTTTTGTCAGGTTGGAGAACATTTATTAAAGGCGTAAAATCGGTGTTTAAATTAGAGATAGATGAAACTACATTGCTTACAATTGCTGTTATTGCGGCATTTGCGTTAGGCGAGTTTGTAGAGGCGGCTATGGTTACTATTCTCTTTGCAGTCGGCGAAATTGTAGAAGAGAAAGCAGTATCTGCATCGAGAAGTGATATTGCAAAACTTGCGCAGATTCGTCCCGATAATGCAACCGTACTTATAAACGGCAAGGAAGTTGTAAAAGCCGCCGAGGATGTTAAAATAGGCAGTACAATTGTAGTTAAACCACACGAAAGAGTACCGCTTGACGGCGTTATTACTAAAGGAAATACTACTCTTGATACTTCGGCGCTTACAGGTGAGAGTGTTCCTGTCGATGCAGAGGCAGGCAGTGAAGTTATGAGCGGTATGATTAACGGCAATTCTCTTATAGAAATAAAAACTACTAAGGAATTTGGCGACAGTACAGCGGCAAGAATTATTAAACTTGTTGAAGATGCAGCCGCTACAAAGGGACAGAGTGAAAAGCTTATCAGCCGTTTTGCAGCTGTTTACACACCGATTATTATACTTATTTCTATTGTAGTTGCTATTGTTCCTCCGCTTGTGGGGCTTGGCAGTTTCAGCACATGGATTTATCGTGCTTTGGTTTGTCTTGTTGCATCTTGCCCTTGTGCAATCGTAATTTCGGTTCCGCTTTCTTATTATTCGGGTCTTGGCGCATCATCAAAAATCAGCGTTCTTATTAAGGGTGGCAAGTATATCGAAGCTCTTGCAAAGGCTGACGCATTTGTATTTGACAAGACAGGTACACTTACAACAGGCGAGCTTTCTGTAAACAAAGTTTTTGCTTACGGCAATCATACTTCATCTGAAATTATTGCACTTGCAGCCGCTTGTGAAAGATATTCTTCACATCCGATTGCTATGGCAATAAAAAATAAGGCAGAAAAGGAAAACTTACCTGAACTTTCAGATTACAGCGAAAAGGCGGGACAGGGAGTTACAGCTGTATATAACGGCAAAGCTCTTGTATGCGGCGGCACAAAGGTTTTAAGCGATAAACAAAAGGTAAATGCAGAAAAAACCGCATCTGTATATGTAATCTACGACGGTGAATTAATCGGTGCAATCTCTGTTAGCGATACATTAAGAGCGGAGGCAAAGAGTGTAATTGCAGAGTTAAGAAAACTCGGTGTTAAAGACAGTGTAATGCTTACGGGTGATAAAAAAGAAAATGCAATGGATATTGCAAATGAACTTAAACTTGATTCTTATTCGGCAGAGCTTATGCCGTCAGATAAACTTGAAAAACTTATAGATATTAAGAAAACTCATAAGTCTGTATGCTTTATCGGTGACGGTATCAATGATGCCCCTGTTCTTACTGCAAGCGGTTGCGGTTTTGCAATGGGATTCGGCAGTGAGGCTGCTATTGAGGCGGCAGATGCTGTGCTTGCGGCAGGTAATTTAAAACAGTTACCGTTGTCTGTCAGAATAGCAAAGAAAGTTGTTGCTACTGTAAAGACAAACATTACATTTGCACTTGGTGTAAAGACAATTGTAATTATCCTTGCAATACTCGGTATCGCTCCGATGTGGTTGTCTGTAATAGCAGATACAGGCGTAAGCGTACTTTGCGTACTTTATGCTGCAAGACTTCTTCATACAGTTGATAAAAAGTAATTTATAAATAGATAGATTTCCTCTCATAAAAACTACCGCATTCCGATTGGAGTGCGGTAGTTAATTGTTGTTTTTTTATTAAATTAATTGGAGTGAATTATTATTTTGCTTAACTCGTGAACTAAACCATAAATTACCCCAACTATTGACATTGAGCTTTTTAACTTTGTGATAAACTAAGTTAAACCATAATTAAAAGGCTGTTCCGCAAGATAGGGAACAGCCTTTATTTAATTATAAGATTTTATCTCGGTTATTCATTTTGTAACATAAGGTCATAAGACTGTCACTTAGGTGTACATTTTCAACAAGGGTGTCGCTGTACTTTCTTGCAATGTCATAGTGACTGAAATTCCAATAGTTCTTTATGCCGTAGCCATAAAGTTTGTCAAGTACATTTTCTACACATACTCTCGGAATACACAAAAACGCTGTATTGATTTTGTTGTTCTGACAGAACTCATCAAGCAGACTGTCGTGCATTATTGTAAGATTATTCAGCTTTTTGCCAACTTTTTCTTCGTTACAGTCAAAACAGGCGATAAGTTCAAAGCCGAGCTTTTCAAAGTACATATGCTTGGCAACAGCTTTACCGAGGTTGCCCGCACCGATAAGTATAGCTTTATAATTATTGTTAAGACCAAGAATATTTTGTATTTCTTCCTTAAGCTGAGAAACACTGTAACCGTAGCCCTGTTGACCGAATCCACCAAAGCAGTTAAGATCCTGTCTTACCTGAGAAGCGGTTACATTCATAATTTCAGCCAGTTTTGTAGATGAAATTTTATCAATGTTTTGTTCGTTAAGCTCAGACAAGAAACGATAATATCTGGGCAGTCTTCTGATTACAGACATTGAAATGTTGTCATTTCTGGACATTGTACTTTAACCTTACTCCTTTAACCGAATTGTGTTTGCTTATGCAAGTGAAGCGGCAAGATGCTCGTTTATTGCAAGCAAGAAATCTTCTGAATTAACCTTTTTCTTGTTTTCAAGAGTTGAAATAGCATAAAGGTCGCCTGTCATAATGCCGTCTTCAATAGTGTCGATAGTAGCTTTCTCAAGCTTGTCCGCAAAGTTCATAAGTTCAGGAAGATTATCAAGCTCGCCGCGCTTTCTGAGAGCGCCTGTCCAAGCAAAGAGAGTTGCAACAGAGTTTGTAGAAGTTTCCTCGCCTTTAAGATACTTATAATAATGGCGCTGAACTGTACCGTGTGCAGCTTCATACTCATAAACACCGTCAGGTGAAACAAGTACGCTTGTCATCATAGCAAGTGAGCCGAAAGCAGTAGCAATCATATCGCTCATTACATCGCCGTCATAGTTTTTGCAAGCCCACATATAGCCGCCCTCACTTCTGATAACTCTTGCTACAGCGTCATCAATAAGTGTGTAGAAATATGTAATGCCTGCCTGCTCAAATTTCTCTTTGTACTCGTTTTCAAAAATTTCGGCAAAAATATCTTTGAATCTATGGTCATACTTCTTGCTGATTGTATCCTTTGTGGCAAACCATACATCGAGCTTCTGGTCGAGCGCATAGTTAAAGCAAGAACGGGCAAATGATGAAATGCTCTTGTCGAGGTTGTGCATACCCTGAATGATACCGTCTGTCTTAAAGTCAAAGATTGTGCTTCTTTCCTCGGTACCGTCAGGCTTGGTAACGCAAAGTTCAGCCTTGCTGCCCGCCTTAACAACCATTTCTGTATTTTTGTAAACATCACCGTAAGCGTGACGGGCAATACAGATTGGCTTTTTCCATGTAGGAATGTATGGAGTGATACCCTTTACAAGGATAGGACTTCTGAATACTGTACCGTCAAGGATAGCACGGATTGTGCCATTTGGTGATTTCCACATCTGCTTGAGGTTGTATTCGTCCATTCTTGCAGCGTTTGGTGTGATTGTAGCACACTTTACGGCAACACCGTATTTCTTTGTAGCCTCGGCACTGTCAACAGTAACTTGGTCATCTGTTTTGTTTCTGTTTTCAAGACCAAGGTCATAATACTCGCTCTTTAAATCAATGTATGGGTAAATAAGAATGTCTTTGATTTTCTGCCAAAGAACTCTTGTCATTTCGTCGCCGTCCATCTCAACGAGAGGGGTGGTCATTTTAATTTTTTCCATATCAGCTGTTCTCCTTTGTGTAGTCAAGCAAACCGCCTGCAAGAATAATTGCTCTTGTTCTGTCTGAAAGCTCGCAGTCGGCAACAACGGTTTCGCCTGTTGTCTTGTTTACAACTGTAACAGCCGAGCCTTCTGCAATTTCCTTTTTAACATTAGGAAGCTCAAGCATATCGCCGAGCTTAATCTTATCGTAATCGGCAGTGTTTTGGAATGTAAGCGGAAGAATTCCTGCATTGATAAGGTTGCTCTTGTGAATTCTTGCAAAGCTCTTTACGAGTACAGCCTTAACACCGAGGAAAAGGGGAGCGAGAGCCGCATGCTCACGGGATGAACCCTGACCGTAGTTTTCGCCGCCTACGATAATGCTCTTGCCGAGAGTTTTTGCTCTTTCAGGGAATTCCTTGTCGCATACTGTAAAGCAGTGCTGAGAAATAGCAGGAATGTTTGAACGGAGCGGAAGAATTTTTGCACCGGCAGGCATAATGTGGTCAGTTGTAATGTTGTCGCCAACCTTAAGTGAGCAGGATGCCTCTATAGAATCTGTAAGAGGGCTTGTCTTAGGATATTCCTTAATGTTTGGTCCTCTTAAGATTTCAACATTGTCCATTTCCTCAACAGGAGCAGGAGCAATAACCATATTATCATTAATGAGGAAATTCTCGGGAAGTTCAATTTCTGCGGCAGGACCAAGTTTTCTTGGGTCTGTAAATACACCTGCAAGTGCCGAAACAGCAGCTGTTTCAGGAGATACGAGGTAAATCTGACCGTCAGCTGTACCGCTTCTGCCCTCAAAGTTACGGTTGAAAGTACGGAGTGAAATACCCTTGCTGTTAGGTGACTGTCCCATACCGATACATGGACCGCAGGCACTTTCAAGAATTCTTGCACCGGCAGCAATCATATCGGCAAGTGCGCCGTTCATAGCAAGCATATTGAATACCTGCTTACTGCCCGGAGCAATAGCAAGTGAAACGCCGTCTGCAACTGTTTTGCCCTTTAAGATATGGGCAACTCTCATAAGGTCAAGATAACTTGAGTTTGTGCATGAACCGATACAAACCTGATCAATCTTCTTGCCCTCAAGCTCGTTGATTGGCTTAACATTGTCAGGTGAATGCGGACAAGCTGCAAGCGGTTCAAGCTCTGAAAGGTTGATTTCAATAACCTCATCGTAAACTGCGTCTGCGTCTGCGCTAAGCTCTGTGTAGTCTTCCTCTCTGCCCTGAGCCTTGAGAAATTCTCTTGTGATTTCGTCAGAAGGGAATACGGATGTTGTAGCGCCGAGCTCTGCACCCATATTTGTAATTGTAGCACGCTCCGGAACTGTAAGTGTTTTGACACCTTCGCCGCCGTACTCAACAATTTTGCCGACGCCGCCCTTAACGCTCATAACTCTTAATACTGCAAGAATAATATCCTTTGCAGAAACCCATGGGCTGAGTTTACCCGTAAGATTAACTCTTACCATCTTAGGCATTGTGATGTAATATGCACCGCCGCCCATAGCAACAGCAACATCAAGACCGCCTGCACCGATAGCAAGCATTCCGATACCGCCGCCTGTAGGTGTGTGGCTGTCGGAACCGATTAATGTTTTGCCCGGCTTACCGAATCTTTCAAGGTGTACCTGGTGGCAAATACCGTTGCCCGGTCTTGAAAAATAAATGCCGTGCTTTTTACATACAGACTGAATAAATCTGTGGTCGTCGGCATTTTCAAAACCTGTCTGCAATGTGTTGTGGTCTATATATGCAACGCTCTTTTCGGTTTTGACTCTCGGAATACCCATAGCCTCGTATTCTATGTAAGCCATTGTGCCTGTTGCGTCCTGTGTAAGAGTCTGGTCAATGCGTAAGCCGATGTCGTTGCCGACAACCATTTCGCCGCATACCAAATGCTCTTTAATAATTTTCTGTGCAATTGTGTAGCCCATTTGATTACCTCCGCAAAAAGTATTTTGTGGTATTTGCATTATTAAAAGCAATAACCCGTGTACATTAATTGCCCATTATAAGGCAATTATTAGTATCTATTATATAACATTTTTCTTCTTATGTAAAGTAAAAATGGATGTAAATACGAAAATTTGCGATTTTGGCACTATCTGTTGTTTATTTTTAAAAATAAATTGAATTTTCAACATTTAGGTGATATAATAAAAAAGTATGTGTAGGATATTTGAACTTAGATTCTTATAGGGGGATAATTTTATGGAAACAAGAGAAAATTTGAGAAATATAGCTATTATCGCTCATGTTGACCACGGTAAAACAACTCTCGTTGACCAGCTCTTAAAACAGAGCGGTGTTTTCAGAGCAAATGAGAATGTGGCTGAAAGAGTAATGGATTCTAACGACCTTGAAAGAGAGAGAGGCATTACAATCCTTTCTAAAAACACCGCTGTAATGTACAACGGCATTAAGATTAATATTGTTGACACCCCCGGTCATGCCGACTTTGGCGGTGAGGTTGAGCGTATACTTATGATGGTAGACGGCGTTGTACTTCTTGTAGACGCTTTCGAGGGTTGTATGCCGCAGACAAGATTCGTTCTTAAAAAGGCTTTGGGCCTTGGCAAAAAGCCTTTGGTTGTAGTCAATAAAATTGACCGTCCTGGTGCAAGACCCGAAGAAGTTGTTGACGAAGTTCTCGACCTCTTTATTGAGCTTGGTGCTGACGAAGATCAGCTTGAATTCCCTGTAGTTTATGCATCAGGCCGTGACGGCTATGCAAGCCTTGATCCGCATCAGCCCGGTACAGATATGAAACCTCTTTTTGAGGCTATTATAAATGAAATTCCTGCTCCGCAGGGAGATGCAGAGGGCGGACTTCAGATTCTTATTTCAAATATAGATTCAGATCCGTTTGTGGGCAGAATAGGTGTAGGCAGAGTTGAGAGAGGCACTGTAAAAACAGGTCAGAGCGTTGCAATCTGTCATACAGACGGCAATGTAACAAAGAACGCAAGAATCGGTAAGATTTATCAGTATGAGGGACTTAAGAGAGTTGAGAGCGAAACTGCTGAAATGGGTGATCTTATCTGCGTAAGCGGTATTCAGGATATTAATATCGGTGAAACAATTTGCGACCCTGAAAATATTGAACAGCTCCCGTTTGTTAAGATTGACGAACCGACCGTATCAATGAACTTTATTGTAAATAACTCTCCGTTTGCCGGCAGAGAGGGTAAGTATGTTACATCAAGAAATCTTCGTGACAGACTTTTCAAGGAAATTGAAACCAATGTTGCGTTAAGAGTAGAAGAAACAGACAGTGCGGATACATTTAAAGTATCGGGCAGAGGCGAGCTTCACCTTTCAATTCTTATTGAAACAATGCGCCGCCAGAATTATGAGTTCCAGGTATCTCGTCCGCAGGTTATTACAAAGATGATTGACGGTAAGTTGAACGAGCCTATGGAAATGCTCATTATTGAAGTACCTGACGCTTATGTAGGTGCAGTTATGGAAAAACTTGGTTCAAGAAAAGCTGAACTTATTAATATGGGCACCCGTGAGGGCGGTTCTACTCACATTGAGTTCCGTATTCCGTCAAGAGGTCTTATGGGTTACCGTCCCGAATTCCTTACAGATACAAACGGTAACGGAATTATGAACCATGTATTTGACGGTTATGAGCCGTACAAGGGTGAAATCGTAACCCGTCATCAGGGTTCACTCATCGCTTTTGAAACAGGCGAAACAGTAACTTACGGTTTGTATGCGGCACAGGAGAGAGGCAGACTCTTTATCGGACCCGGTGTTCCTGTTTATGAGGGTATGATTGTAGGTGCAAGTCCTAAGTCAGAAGATATTACGGTTAATGTATGTAAGAAAAAGCATATCACAAATACCCGTGCTTCAGGTTCTGATGATGCACTTAAACTTACACCGCCGTCAATTCTATCGCTTGAGCAGTGTCTTGAGTTTATTGCAGATGATGAGCTTGTAGAGGTTACTCCCGAAAATATCCGTATGCGTAAGCGTATTCTTTCTAAGGAACAGAGAATGAAACAGGCATTCCATAAAAAATAATGAGTTTTGTAGTATTAGACCTTGAATGGAACGGCTCATACAGCAGTAAAGAACACAGATTTGTAAATGAGATAATTGAGTTCGGGGCAGTTAAAACTGACGAAAATCTGAATATTATTGACAGATTTGAAATGCTTATTTCTCCGCAGATAGGCAAAAAACTTTGTTCAAAGGTTAAAAAGCTAACCAAAATCACCAACGAAGAATTAAGAGAAAACGGCTGTACATTTATGCACGCTGTTTCTGAATTTAAAAAATTCTGCGGCGATTGCGTTTTGGTGACATGGGGTACAAGCGACATTCTTGCATTGATTGAGAATTATATGTACTATGCTCACAGGCCCGAGCTGCCTTTTCTCACAAGCTATTGCAATGTGCAGGATTATTGTGAAAAATGTCTTTCCGTAAATGATAAATCTTCTCAACTCGGATTATCCGTATGCGCAGATATGCTTGCAATTAACTTTGATGTTGAAGAACAGCACCGTGCATATGCCGACGCAGAGCTTACATTAAAGTGTATGAAACATTTTGTCGAGGATTATCCGATAGACGATTTTATCAAAGATGCAACGGCTCACGAATTTTATGACAGACTGCTGTATAAAAATCATTTTATTACAGATATTAATAATCCGGAGATTGATAAACGCAGTATGCGCTTTAATTGCGATGCTTGCGGAAGGCAGGCTGCAAGACAGGCAAATTGGAAAGTAAAAAACAAAAGTTTTGTTGCTCCCTTTTTGTGTAAAAAGTGCGGAAGAAAGTTTACGGGTAAAGTTTCCTTTAAAAAGAAATATGACGGAGTTACCGTCAGAAAGCGTATAGTCGAGTATGTTGAAAAGCCTGTTGACGAAAACAGCGAAAATAAGGCTTAGTATAATAATACCTTCTATACATATATCAGCATATAGAAAAACCAATGCCGAACGGTCAGACTAAGACTGTTCGGCATTTTTAAGAATAGAATGTGAATTTGGTTTCATTGTTATTTCAATTTATTTCATATTTATTTCAAAACGAGTTCATATAGTTTTCACTTGGCAAAATTATTATATATACATCGTAAGAGATACGAAAGACATAGCATTTAAGGAGGACTAAAAAATGCTTGATAATAAAAATCCAAATGAATTCAATGATATTTATTCAGGTAATGCTGAAAATACACCTGAAAGCAACACAGACATTCCGCAGAAGAATGCAGAGGCTTCATATGAATGGAATTCCGATAAAAGCGACAACAAGTCAGACAGCACAGAATACCATTATTCATATGTAAACGGCAATAATAAAGACGCTTCGCATAATCCTAACAGATATAACGAGCCTACTCAATATTCTTCACAGAATACAAGTTCGGGATACAGCAATAATTATCAAAATCCAAATACAAACGCTTATGATAATTACCAATCAAACGGTTACACTGCACAGAACCAACAGTCACAGAATGTATATAATTCTCAACCGTACGGTACTGCTCCCAATCATTCGGCAAACGCAAAACCGCCTAAGGCTAAAAAGCCTAAAAAACAGAGAAAACCAATATCAAGAGGCGGTATTGCAATAGCACTTGCAGTTACAATGGTGTTCTCTTGCGGACTTGGCTTTGGCGGCGGTTATTTTGCAAATAAGGTAAATACCAGTACAAGCGGCAGTTTAAATATTACCAAAACAAGCAACAGCGGCACAACCACAACTGCTTCAAGTACATCTAAGGCAAATTCAACCTCTGAAATTGTTAAAAAGACAGCCGACAGTGTTGTTGAAATTTCAACAGAAAGCGTTGTAACGGGTTCATTTGCTCAACAGTATGTTCAGCAGGGTGCGGGTTCAGGCGTTATTATTTCTCAAGACGGTTATATTCTTACAAATAACCATGTAATTAACGGAGCAAATTCTGTTAAGGTAAGACTTAGAGATTCCACAGAGTACGATGCAACAATCATAGGCAGTGATTCAGATAATGATATTGCTTTGTTAAAGGTGAATGCAACAGGACTTTCGCCTGCAACTTTCGGTGACAGCAACAGTCTTGCGGTAGGTGACTATGTAGTTGCTATCGGCAACCCACTCGGTGAACTTGGCGGTACAGTTACAGACGGTATCATCAGTGCACTTGCAAGAAAGGTTACTATTGAAGATACACAAATGACACTTTTGCAGACAAATGCACAGGTAAACCCGGGTAATTCCGGCGGCGGACTTTTTAATGCAAACGGTGAACTTGTCGGTATCGTAAACGCAAAGCAGAGTGCAACCGAAGTTGAGGGTATTGCTTTTGCTATTCCGATTAACAATGTACTTGATATTTTAAGTGACCTTAAAGAATACGGTTATGTAACAGGTAAGGTTGATCTTGGTATTGACTTTACAGATATTACTTCTGACGAAACAGCTTTCTATTACGGTGTAAATCAGACAGGTTGCTATGTTCTTTCTGTTGATTCCGGTTCAAATGCCGAAAAAGCAGGAGTTACAAGAGGTGACCTTGTAACAAAGGTAAACGATACAGATGTTTCTTCGTCATCGGACATTACTGCTGCACTTGAAAAAGCAGAAGTAGGCGATACAGTTACATTTACTGTAAGCCGCAGAGGAACAAGTAAGACAATTTCATTTGTACTTGAAGAATATATACCTGCGGTAAGCAATTCTCAAATCACTAACGGCTCACAAAAGAGCACTACTCCGACATCAGACAGCGAAAATTCAACCGGTGACGACTCTATTTGGTCACAGATGTTTGGATGGTAATGCTGCTGTTTATATATAAATAATTCATTCTAATCTCTCCATACACAACAGCCGATGCGTTTTGCACCGGCTGTTGTGCTGTTTAGCGGTTTTGCAAAAATAATAGGGCAGACAAAGCGTCAGCCCTATTATGGTTTAGTGTATTAAATTGCGGTAGCAAAAAGTATTTGTGGGCTTTGCCCACACTCACAACCTTTGAAAAGGTTGATCAAACTTTTATAAATGTTTTTCTAATGCATTATGCTAAATAATAAAATTTACTGTTTCAAAATAGGTTTTGCCAATTTCATAGCATCGTTTGTTCCAAAAGTACGACGAATAACAGTTTCAATGTATTTCTTAATAAGTGTTTCATCATCAACTATTGTAAAGAATCGTAAAACCTGTGTTTGATTAAACCATACTATTTTCATTGGTGCTTTTAAAGTTTTGCTTATTCCGGCAACAGAAAGACTTGCCGCTTCGTTTTTTAATTCTTCTGTTTCGCTGAATTTACCGTTGCTCTTTATGTATGATTCCGTAATATCTGCGCTTTTGTCTGCAGAGCTTACTGTTACTTGGGAAATCTGTTCTAAGTCGGTGGTTGCCATATAGTTTGCCCAATCAATAATATAATCCCATCCGTAGCCTTGTGCCGCCAAAAGCACATCATATTGATGCCAAGGCACTGACGGAATATGCTTTATATCTCTGATATAAGTTACATCATCAATGTATTCTTCGTTATTTTTCTTTTTAAATTTATCAAACAGTCCCATATTATTCTCCTTTATTACAGAAAAGATTTAGTAATAATAAGTCTAAAAATAAGTCTAAAAATTACCATACTTGTAAAACAAAAACAGACTAACAAAAAGTTAATCCGTTTCTTATGGTGCGAGTGACTTAGTTAAAAAATAAGTAAACTTTCTGCCTCGTTTGATGCGGCTTGCAAAAATTATAAATATCATCAACGCTCTCCCTAAAAACAGTCCACAGGACTGTTTTCTTAACGGTCGCCTTCAAGTCCCGTTATCAATTTGCTTGTAAAACAAAAAACAGACTAACAAGAAAGTTAATCTGTTTTTTATGGTGCGAGTGACTTAGTTAAAAAATAAGTAAACTTTCTGCCTCGTTTGATGCGGCTTGCAAAAATTATAGGCTCTATACTAAATGTTGGGGTAAGGAAAGAGCCTACAAAATAAATTTAAAAAATTTTCAAAAAAAGTAGAGCATATTTTTCGAAAATCCGTTAAAATGGAATTGACGAGAAACCAGAACGGAGGAATAAATATGCTCTACAAATATTTTACAGAAAAACTCACAGGATTGCAAGGGCTTTCAATAGAAAAAGTTGAAGAAAATCAAAACACTATTCACATACATTGCAAACTTGAGCGTAAGAAACATAAATGTCCTTGCTGTGGCAAATTGACAAACACAATCCACGACTATCGTGAGCAGGTTATCAAGGATATTCCTGCCTTTGGCAAGTATGTTTTCATTCATATTAAAAAGAGAAGATATCGTTGTACTTGCGGTAAAAGGTTTGCTGAAAAGAATAAATTTCTGCCACGCTATCACAGAATGACAAACAGACTCTCGGCGTATATCATCGACAAGCTGAGAGATGCTGTCACTTACACAAGCGTTGCCAGAGAAATGAACCTTTCTGTGAACACAGTTATCAGAGTTTTTGGTGTTGTTGATTACGGTCATAAAAACTTGCCGTCAGCGTTGTCGATCGATGAATTTAAGGGTAATACAGGCGGCGAAAAGTATCAATGTATAATAACTGATCCTGTTAAAAAGGTCGTGCTTGATATACTTCCTGCACGAACAGAAGTATGTCTTACCAAATATTTTGCAAAATTCAGCAAATCAGAGCGTGAAAATGTCAAATATTTTGTCAGTGATATGTGGAAACCTTTTGCTAACATCGCAACGGCGTGGTTTAAGAACTCAAAGCAGATCGTAGACAAGTATCATTGGATTCGTCAGGTAAACTGGGCATTTGAAAGTGTGAGAAAGGAAGAACAAAAGAAATTCAGCAAAACACATCGGCGATATTTTAAAAAGTCACGATTTTTATTGCTCAAAAGATTTGACAAATTAACCGACGAGCAAAAGCAACAGGTCAATATTATGCTGTACGCCTCACCCACATTAAGTACGGCACATTTTTACAAAGAGGATTTTTTAAAAATTCTCGACTGCAAAGACAGAGAAACGGCTAAAAAGCGATGTCAGATTGGATAAATTGGGCTTATAACTGCGATATCCCACAGTTTGTTAAGTGTGCAAAAACGATGATGAATTGGCTCACAGGCATACTCAATTCATTCACAACAACAATCACAAACGGCTTTACAGAGGGCTGCAACAACAAGATTAAGGTACTTAAGCGTAATGCTTATGGTTACAGAAATTTTAAGCGTTTCCGTAACCGTATTTTACATATGTTTTCTCACCAAATGCAAAAACAAGCGATAGCTTGATTTACTATCGCTTGTTCATTTCAATTCTTCTTTTTCGGGTTTACCCCAACTATTGACATAGAGCCAAATTATAAATATCATCAACGCTCTCCCTAAAAACAGTCCACAGGACTGTTTTCTTAACGGTCGCCTTCAAGTCCCGTTATCAATTTGCTTGTAAAACAAAAAACAGACTAATAAGAAAATTAATCTGTTTTTTATGGTGCGAGTGACGGGACTTGAACCCGTACGTCGTGAAACACACGCCCCTCAAACGTGCCTGTCTGCCTATTCCAGCACACTCGCTAATATTAAGTTTTTGTATTGAGATTGTTTCCTCTCGATCAACGAGTGTTATTATACCACCGTAATTTACAAATGTCAACACTTTTTTTGAAAAAATACATTTCAGAAGCAATAAATTTGCAATTTGTATTTTTATGTGTTATAATAAAAATGTTGTGATGTTGAAAAACATCAGTAAATAACAGAATAAAAGGTATTGTGAAGGAGAAAATATGAATAAAAAAATAAGTAAATTTGTTTCTTGCGTTCTTGCTGTAACTTTGTTTATGAGCCTTCTTACTGTTACCGCTTTTGCGGCAGAAAGTAATTATGATTTGAACGGCGACGGAAAGGTATCAGTATCTGATGTAACCGCTTTGCAGTTAAGAATTTCGGGGAACAGAAGTAATTGGACCGATGCATATGAAAAGCGTGCGGATATTAACGGTGACGGCAAAATTGATATTAATGATGTAACCGCTTTGCAAAATATTCTTATGAATGCGTCAAGCGGAGGTACAAGCAGCGGAGCAAGTGCAGCTAATTCATTTTTAATTAAATTACCGTCAAATAAAATTGACAGCAGTTATCAGGGAAGAACATATAAACTTTCCGATAAAGAAAGGGCTTACATAGAAAAAATTGTAATGGGTGAGTTCGGTACTTCTTATGCAGGTTCTGTATTTATTGCACAGTGTATAAGAGATGCTCTTGTTTACGGATATTGCAAAAATCCTATGGATTTAAGAAAATCATCTGCCAACGGCGGTATGGGGTATGACGGATACAGAGAAAATGTAAACGCAAACGCTAAAAATGCCGTGTCATATGTTTTTGACAATGGCGGTAACGCTGTTCAGCACCGTATACTTGTAATGTGTACAGATGAGTATTATAACGCTTATCCGAACAATTGGCATTCAACTCAAAATTACATAACAAAATACGAAAATGTACTGTTCTTTGACTATTGGAACTGATTTTTACCGCTGACCGAGAGGTTGGCGGTATTTTTTATGCAACTTAACCTTTGTATTCTGCATTTTACCTAAAAATACTTTAAATTGAATACAATTTCTGCTATTCTATAAATGTACTTAATAAATGAATTTAACTTCACAGAGGGAATATATGAAGATAAAGATAATTAAAGACAGCACGGTTACCGAAGCCGAGATTACGGTTAAATGTGCGGCTGTTGACGAGAATTTAAAAAGACTGCTTGACGAGCTTGAACATAACAATGCAAAGCTGACAGGCAGAATTGATGATAAAACATTTCTTATATCTGCTGAAATGATTTATTACATAGAAAGCGTTGATGAAAAGACATTTATTTATTCTCAAAATAAGGTGTATGAAACCGATTACAAACTCTATCAGACAGAACAGCTTTTACCGCAATCCGATTTTGTAAGGATAAGTAAAAATTGTATTCTTAATATAAGCAAACTTACGAGTGTAAAGCCATTGCTTAACGGAAAAATGGAAGTACATATGAATAACGGAGAAGTTCAGATTGTAAACAGACATTATTTAAAAAGATTTTAAAAGTAAATTCGGACTGTAAAGGGATAGAACAATGAATAAATTAAGTCAGTTTTTTTCTGTTTTTGTAAATTCATTTGCTTGGCAAACACTTATACTTGCTTTGCTCAATGTATTTTTAGGCAGCGGTTTTGTTTTTAATGCATACAGCGTGATTCAATGCTTTATTGTCGCATTGGTTATTTCTGTATTAATGTTTGTGACCGACATGATATTGTCAAACGGTTTTAAACTCAAACTTAGTTTGTTGACTGTAAGCATAATAGATATTTTAGAAGTTTTTGCCGTGGTTATGGTAGTAGGCGGAGCAATATTCGGTTGGTTTGATTTTGTAATGTCAGACTTGCTGATTGCGGCAGGTGTAATTATTGCGGTATTTTTGATAGTGTTTACAATTCATATGTTGAGAATGAAAGCAGATTCAAATACGATTAATAAAATATTAAAGGAGAGAAACAGCAATGAAAAAAGCAATAGTAATTGAAAATTTAACAAAGAATTACGGCGATTTAAAGGCTGTTGACAATATTAGTTTTTATGTTGAAGAAGGCAGTCTGTTTGCATTTTTAGGACCGAACGGAGCGGGAAAGTCAACCATCATAAGTATATTGAATACTTTTTTAAAGCCTGACGGCGGCAGAGTTGAAATCGGCGGAAGAATACTCGGAAAAGAAGATTCAAAAATAAGAGCCGAAATCGGAGCGGTATTTCAGGAAAGTTTGCTTGACCCGCTGCTTACCGTAAAAGAAAACCTTTCAATACGAGGTAGTTTTTACGGTTTAAAAGGTAAAAGTTTGAAAAATGCAGTTGCCGATGCTATCGAAAAATCGGGTGCAACCGATTTTATGAACAGACCGTACGGTAAACTTTCGGGCGGTCAGCGCAGAAGAGCAGATATTGCAAGAGCATTGATTAATACACCTAAAATATTATTTCTCGACGAACCGACTACTGGACTTGACCCGCAAACAAGACTTGCGGTATGGGAAACCGTAAGTAATTTACGAAAAGAATACGGAATGACGGTTTTTCTTACCACTCATTATCTTGAAGAAGCAGAGAACGCAGGATATGTTGTAATTATGGATTCGGGTAAAATTGCGGCGCAAGGAACTCCCGTTGAACTTAAAAGCAAATATGTTTCGGATATGCTTACAATATACCATAAAGGCAGTACAATGGCAGATATTGAAAGGATACTGAAGTCAAAGAATATGAAATACACATTTACGAAAGAAACCGTGAAAATTCCCGTTAAGTCAACTTTTGCAGCTTTGCCGATAGTCAATGAGCTAAAGGATTACATATTTGATTTTGAAGTTCAGAAGGGTAAAATGGATGATTTATTTGTAGCTGTTACAGGAAAGGAGATAAAGTAATGCTTGCTTTGGTAAAAAGAAATATTAAAATATATTTCAGAAATAAGGGCGCTTGGCTTGCGTCTTTGCTTACGGTGTTTATAATCATCGGCTTGTATGCGCTTTTTCTCGGAGATCAACTTTCAAAAGGTTTTGAGGGTATAGGACTTGACAGTCCAAGACTTCTTACAGACGGTTGGATAATGGCAGGTATTATTTCTATTATGCCGCTTTCAATATCTCTCGGTGCGGTATCAATAGTAAGCGACAGGTCAAAAGGACTTTTTAAAGACTTTTACTGTTCACCTGTAAGCCGCAGCAGAATAACTCTCGGATATATTTTAAGTCTAGCTTTGATTTCGTTTTTTATTACATTGATAGGTTTTATTCTCGGTGAAATATACATAGTTGTGAACGGCGGAGAATTATTAAGCCTTTTGAATATGCTTAAGGTTGTCGGCATAATTGCAATTGACGACCTTGCGACAACTTCTATTGTTATGTTTATTGCAATGTTTATAACAACCGAGGGTGCATATACCGCCGTATGTACAGTTATAGGTACAATTTCCGGATTTATTACAGGTATTTATATTCCTGTAGGTTCGTTACCTGATTCGGTTGCAACTGCAGTAAAATGTTTTCCGATTTCTCATGCGGGCAGTATGTTAAGACAGATTTTTACAGAGAGTGCAATTACCGAATGTACTAAATCTGTACCTGCCGAATTAAAACCTGATGTAATCAATCAGATTAATTCCGAGATGGGTATAATCTATTCGTTCGGCGACCATACGGTGACTGATTTTGAAAGCATAATTGTTCTTGTTGCAACCGCAGCGGTTTTCTTTGTACTGACAGCTTTTGCGGCAAGAAGAAAAAAGAAGTAATTTATTTTAAATATATACATAATAGGGGCGTTGTTTACATACAATGCTCTTATTTTTTATATAAATACTTTTATTTCTTTGAAAATTATGTTATACTAAACAATGTATATTAGATTGGAAAAACCAAATTATAGATTCGGAGATGATATGATGAATTCTATTGAAAGAAAAATTATTGCCGACGGTGTTGCTTTTAACAACATCAAGGTAAATAGATTTAAAACAATCAGAATGAGCATTAATCTGTATGTACCTTTAAATGTTGAGGATGCGGCACACAATGCTCTTTTGCGTGGATTGCTTACACGCTCATGCAAGGCTTACCCTGATTTTACTCAATTCAGCAAAAAGCTCAGCGCTCTTTACGGAACAGATATTGTATCAAGCGTAAAAAAGACAGGCGCTTATCAGGTGCTGACTTTTACAGCGGTTGGTATTGACGACAGATATGTGTTTACCGACGAAATCATTTCAGCGGAAATTTCAAAGCTTTTGTGTGAGGTTATCTTTAATCCTAACATTACCGACGGTAAATTTAATGATAATGATTTTGAGCAGGAACGCAGACAGTTGCTTGACGCTATTGACGCAGAGTTTAACGATAAGCGTGGCTATGCGATAAGCACAATGCTTTCAAATATGCTTAAAAACGAAACCTGCGGAATCAAGCGTTACGGCAGTGTTGAAGAAATCAAAAAGATTACTCCCGAAAGCCTTGTGGATGCGTGGAAAAAATTATTAAAAGACTCTGTTGTAGAAATTTTCTATATCGGTGACAGCGGTGCCGACAAAGCGGAAAAAGTATTTACAGACGCATACAGCAAGATTAACAGAACACCTTGCAAGGTTGATATGAGTTATGTCAAGAGTGCGGACGAAGTACAGAGTGTTGTTGAAGAAATGGATGTTTCACAGTCAAAACTTGTGCTCGGTTTCCGTTCGGGTGTCGGCTGTACAGATACCGAAAAAGAGTGGATTGCAGGCAGACTTATGTGCGCTGTTCTCGGAGGTACCGCCAACTCAAAACTTTTTAACAATGTAAGAGAAAAGCAGAGCCTTTGCTACTACTGTGCGGCAAGCTACAATTTTATTAACGGTCTTATGATAGTTGACAGCGGCGTACTCAATGAAAATATTGAAAAAACCGAGAAAGCAATTCTCAAAGAAGTTGAAGATATGAAAAACGGCAATATCACCGACTTTGAAATTGAGGCTACAAAGCGTGCAATAGTAAACGGATTCCGTACATCCAACGATACCACAGCCGGTATAGACAACTGGTATTCTTCACAGTTTATAAATGACGGTTTTAACAGCATTGAAGAACTTGCGGCAAAATATAATGCAGTTACAAAGGAAGAAATTGTAGAGGCAGCCAAAAAGCTCACACTTGATACTGTATATGTTCTTAAAAATAAATAAACTGCGAAAGGAAGTGTGTTAAATGGATATTAAAGAAATAAAATCTGAAAGAGTTGCAGAAAAATATTATAAAATAAATCATCCGTCGGGACTTACAATTTATGTATATCCAAAAGAGGGATACAATTCGGCTTATGCTATTTTCGGTACACGCTACGGCAGTATTAATACAAAGTTTTCTGTAGATGACGGCGAAACAATTACCGTACCTGACGGTATAGCGCATTATCTCGAGCATAAACTTTTTGAAAGCGAAGACGGCGACGCATTTGTTCGTTATGCACAAACAGGTGCAAATGCCAATGCTTATACAAGTTTTGAAAAGACCTGCTATCTTTTTTCTTGTACAGAAAAATTTGATGAAAGTCTTGAAATTTTACTTGATTTTGTTCAGTCACCGTATTTTACTGCGCAGACCGTAGCTAAGGAACAGGGTATTATCGGTCAGGAAATCAAAATGTATGATGATGCACCTGACTGGCGAGTAATGTTCAATATGCTTGAAAATATGTATCACAATCACCCTGTAAAGATTGATATTGCAGGTACGGTTGAAAGTATTGCTGAAATTACAGCCGAAAAATTATACGAAGTGTATAATGTGTTCTACAACCTTAACAATATGGTGCTTTGCGTTTCGGGCAATGTTACTGTCGACAAGGTTTTAAAAACAGCCGACAGACTTTTGAAACCGAGTGAAAAACATACTATTCACAATGTATTTGAAAACGAGCCTTACGAAATTGTTAAGCCGTATGTAGAACAGGAATTTTCTGTTTCTATGCCTATATTTAATCTCGGATTTAAGGAAAAAGCGGATTGCGTAAAAGGCGACGCACAGGCGGCTCATACAGATATTTTGCTATTCCTTTTAGCGTCTGAAACAAGTGAATTGTATCGTAAATTACTTGATGCAAACCTTATTAACAGCTCGTTCTCTTATGAACTGTTTGACGGCCCCGGTTACTGTTCGGTTATCTTTGGCGGTGAGTCAAGAGAACCGCAGAAAGCAGCGGAAATGATTAAGGATTATATTGTTAAACTTAAAGAAAACGGAATTGATAAGGAAGAGTTTGAAATTGCCAAAAAATCAATTTACGGCGATACAGTTGCATCTCTCAATTCTGTAGATACAATTTCAAATATTCTTGCCGACTACCATTTCAAAGGCAATAATATGTTTGACTATATTGATGAAATCGCAAACGCTACAATAGAAGATGTTACAAAGCGACTTGATTGTATGCTTGATGTAAATAACTGTACTTTGTCGGTTGTAAAGCCAATTCAGGACGGTGAAAAGTAATGGACTATAATGTTTCGTTTCCGGGACTTGGTCTTGAATTTACCGTAAATCCTGTTGCTTTTACCATTGGTAATTACCCGGTTTATTGGTACGGTATAATTATTGCGTCGGGACTTCTGCTTGCAGTGCTTTATGCCTATGTCAGTTCCAAACGATACAATGTTGACGGCAATAAGCTGATTAATTGTATTCTTGTGGGAATCATAACGGGTATTATTGGCGCAAGACTTTACTATTGCTTTTTTGAATGGGATTATTACGGCAAAAATCCGATTGAAATTCTCTATATAAACAACGGCGGTCTTGCAATTTACGGCGGTATTATCGGTGCGCTTTTAGGCGGTCTTACGGTTGCAAAAATTCAAAAAATGAAAGTTATGCCGATTCTCGATATTACTATGATGGGCTTTTTGCTCGGACAGGGAATAGGCAGATGGGGCAATTTTATGAATCAGGAGGCATTCGGCGCACCTACCGATTTACCGTGGGGAATGGTAAGTCAGGGTACAGACAATGTTGCGGTTCACCCGTGCTTTTTCTATGAATCGGTATGGTGTCTGCTCGGATTTGTGATTTTACATTTCTATGGTAAATACAGACAAAGATATGCAGGACAAATTTTCTTCAGCTATCTTGTGTGGTACGGCTTTGAAAGAATGATAGTTGAAGGTTTGAGATCAGACAGCCTTTACCTGCATTTTGAAATTTTCGGCAATGCGGTAAAAGTATCACAGCTTTTATCGGCAGTTATATTTGTTGCGGGTATTGTAATGCTTTTAATAAACATAAAGAGAAAGGACAGTTTTTATGCAGATTATAGACGGAAAAAAGGTATCGGCTCAGGTAAAGCAAGAAGTAAAAAATGAAACCGAGCTTTTAAAGAAAGAATATTCGATTACACCGGGACTTGCCGTTGTAATCGTAGGTGACGACCCTGCGTCGAGAGTTTATGTAAATAATAAAAAGAAAGCCTGCGAACTTGTAGGATTTCATTCCGAGGAATATGCTTTGCCTGCGGAAACCACACAGGAAGAACTTTTAAGCCTTGTAAAAAAACTTAATGAGAAAAAAGATATAAACGGTATTCTTGTTCAGCTCCCATTGCCAAAGCATCTTGATGATAAGGCAGTAATCGAGGCAATAAATCCGCTCAAAGATGTTGATGCGTTCCATGCTGTAAATGTAGGTAAAATTATGCTCGGCGAGTATGATTTTCTTCCATGCACGCCTGCAGGCGTAATGGAGATGCTCCATTATTACAATATTGAAGTCAGCGGTAAAAACTGCGTTGTAATCGGCAGAAGCAATATTGTAGGCAAGCCTATGGGAATGCTTTTGCTCCACGAAAACGGCACTGTAACAATTTGCCACAGCCGCACAAAGAATCTTGCAGAGGTTTGCAGCAGGGCAGATATTCTTGTTGCAGCGGTGGGCAAACCGAAGTTTGTTACGGCAGATATGGTAAAAGAGGGCGCTGTGGTAATTGATGTAGGTATGGACAGAGATGAAAACGGCAAACTTTGCGGTGATGTTGATTTTGAGAATGTCAAGGACAAATGCTCGTTTATAACACCTGTGCCGGGCGGTGTAGGTCCTATGACAATTGCAACACTTATGAAAAACACTGTAAAGGCTGCAAAAATTCAGAATAACCTGTAAAAAAATAAGGTTGACAATAAATTATATTTGTGTTATGCTATATAAGCCGCATATTGTGGGTTGTTAAATGAGTTATTCTCTACCTGCAGATAGCGAGACATATGTAAAGGTGGGTACTAAAATGTACGCAGTTATTCAGACAGGCGGTAAGCAGTACAAGGTAACTAACGATGAGGTTATCTTCATCGAGAAGCTTGACGCAGAAGCAAACGACACAGTAACATTTGATGTTGTGGCAGTCGGCACAGATGACGGCATTAAGGTTGGCACACCGCTCGTTGAGGGTGCAAAGGTTACTGCAGAGGTATTAAAGAACGGTAAAGGCAAAAAAATCAGAGTTGCTACTTACAAGCCTAAGAAGGGCGAGAAGAGAGCAATGGGTCACAGACAGCCTTACACACAGGTTAAGATTACTTCAATCGAGATCTGAGAATGATTACGGTAACATTTTTTAAATCGGCTGATTATTTTAAAGGCTTTAAAATTTCGGGACATGCTGATTTTAATACCAGCGGGCCTGATATAGTGTGTGCAGGCGTAAGCTCTGCGGCAATTATGACAGCCAATACAATCACCGAGGTTCTGCATACGGATGCAGAGGTTACCGACAGCGACGGCTTTATTAATTTAAGCCTTAGCAGTGCAGAGGCAAAAGAAGCATCTCATTTAATTGAGGGCTTATGGCTTCACTTATCTGCTTTACAAAAGCAGTACAAAAAGTATATTAAAGTTATTATTTCGGAGGTGTAAGGTAATGATTAAGGTAAATCTTCAGCTTTTCGCTCATAAAAAAGGTATGGGTTCTACAAAGAACGGCCGTGACAGTGAATCAAAGCGTCTTGGTGTAAAGCGTGCAGACGGACAGAAGGTTCTCGCAGGCAACATCCTTGTTAAGCAGAGAGGTACTCACATTCATCCAGGTAACAACGTAGGTATCGGTTCAGACGACACATTATTCGCAAAGATCGACGGCGTTGTAAAGTTTGAGCGTGTAGGCAAGGACAGAAAGCGTGCAAGCGTTTATCCTGTTGAGCAGTAATTTGCGCATTATCTTAGGGTGGATATTTATTATCCACCCTTTTTTGTTAGGTATTGATTTTTATTGTACTTTGAGGGTATAATAAAAATGGGTTTACAATTCATAATACTTAATTTTAAATCGTGATTTTCGGCAAATTTTGATAATGAATTAATCACGCATTATAAATTATGAATTAGAAATAAATTCGTCATTTGGAGGTTAGCAGAGATGTTTGTAGATACAGCGAAAATTAATATAAAAGCAGGAGACGGCGGTGACGGTGCGGTATCGTTTCACCGAGAAAAATATGTTGCGGCAGGCGGCCCCGATGGCGGTGACGGCGGCAGAGGCGGAAATGTAGTGTTTGTTGCAGACACTAATCTTTCAACTCTTGCCGATTTCAGATATAAACGCAAATACCTTGCAAAAAAAGGCGAAAACGGTCGAGGCGGTCGCTGCAGAGGCAAAAATGCAGAGGATTTAATAATTCGTGTTCCTCTCGGTACACTTGTTAAAGAAGAGGAAACAGGCAGAGTCTTAGCCGATGTATCATCTTCAGAGCCGTATATTGTTGCGAGAGGCGGTAAAGGCGGCTGGGGTAATCCGCATTTTGCTACTCCTGTTCGTCAGGTTCCCCGTTTTGCAAAACCCGGTTTACCCGGAGAAGAGTTTAATGTTACTCTTGAACTTAAGCTTTTGGCGGATGTAGGTCTTGTAGGTTTCCCGAATGTCGGAAAAAGTACCCTTGTATCCGTAGTTTCACAGGCAAAACCGCTTATTGCAAACTACCATTTCACAACCATTACACCTGTACTTGGTGTTGTATCAATGGGTGAGGGTTCTTCTTTTGTAATGGCTGATATTCCCGGACTTATTGAGGGCGCATGGCAGGGAACAGGTCTTGGACATCAGTTTTTACGCCATATTGAGCGCTGCAGAATGCTCGTTCATATTGTTGATGTTTCAGGTTCGGAGGGAAGAGATCCGAAAGAAGATTTTGAAACCATTAACAATGAGCTTAAAAAGTTTAATCCCGAGCTTGCGGAAAGACCTATGATTGTTGCGGGAAACAAATGCGATATGGCAACTGATGAACAGATAGCGGATTTCAAGGCTTATGTTGAGGCACAAGGTTATGATTTCTTCCCGATTATGGCGGCAATTCGTTATGATGTTGATCCTATGTTAAATAAAATCAGAGAAATGCTCTCAAAACTTCCTCCGATTACTCATTATGAGGCAGAACCTGCTCCGATTGTGACAGCAGAGGATTTTGAAGATCATTCGGTTACCGTAAAGAATGTCAACGGTATCTATACTGTAGAGGCGGACTGGCTGTTACAGGTTATGAAAGGCATTAATTTCGATGATTACGAAAGCCTTAACTATTTCCAAAAAGTTCTTATTGATAACGGTGTAATTGACGCACTTCGAGCAAAAGGCTGCGGCGAGGGCGACACGGTTTCAATATATGAGCTTGAATTTGATTTTGTTGACTAACAGGGTGTTTGTATGGAAAATGAGAATATAATTGAGCATACCTATGCAGACGAGGTTTCTCCGCTTACGCTTGCGTTTGTAGGCGACGGTGTGTACGATTTGCTTGTTCGTGCATATCTTGTACGACAGAGCAACCGTCCTGTAGGTGAGCTTAACAAAATAAAGGTTGGCTTTGTTAATTGCAAAAGTCAGGCAGAGTATGCCAAAGTTTTAATACCGCATCTTTCAGAAAAAGAATTATCGGTATATAAAAGAGGAAGAAATGCCGCCCCTAAATGTACTCCGAAAAACGGCACTGTGGCAGATTACCATAGTGCTACGGGACTTGAGAGCCTTTTCGGATACTTATATTTAAAAAATGAAAAAGAAAGAATTTCTGAGTTGTTTGATATTATTTTACATATTTCGCTAAATGGAAGTGGTAATTGTGAAAAATAAGCTTGATATTAAGACTGCGGTTGCCGACTATGCAATAATGCTTGCAGGAGCAGCTGTTTATGCAACTTCTGTTGTGGTTTTTACGGCTCCTAACGATATTGCACCGGGCGGACTTACAGGTGTGGCTACAATGCTTAATCATATGTTCGGTTTGCCTATAGGTACTATGGTGTTAGTTATGAACATTCCTTTGTTTATATGGGGCGCTGTTGAAAACGGCATTTCATTTCTTACAAAAACAATAGCAGGCACGGTATTCGCTTCAATACTTATAGATGTATTTACACCGATTATGACTGCCTATACGGGCGACAGAATTTTGGTTGCGATATTTGGCGGAATACTTAACGGTGTCGGACTTGAAATGATATTTATGCGTGGCGGTTCGACAGGCGGCACGGATATTGTTGCTCTGAATTTGCACAAACATTTCCCGTATTTTTCAACAGGAAATCTTATTTTTGCAGCAGACGCACTTGTGCTTATTATGGTATTCTTTGTATATAACAGTATTGAAAGTGTTTTGTATGCTGTGGTTACAATATTTTTCAGTATTAAAGTTATTGACACCATTTCATACGGTGTTGCGAGAGATAACGGTAAACTTATGTTTATTATTACTGATAAATACGCAGAAATTTGCAGTATGATTATGACTGAAAATGACAGAGGAATAACTTTGCTTAACGGTGAGGGCGCATACAGCGGCAAGCCGAAAAGAGTTATTATGTGTGCTGTCAGACCGCATCAGGTATATAAAATTACAAACACCGTAAAAAGTGTGGATAAAAGAGCTTTTATTATAGTAACTACAGCCGGCTCTATCAAGGGCAAAGGCTTTATAACAAAAACCGGCATCGGCTCTTAAGCTGATGTCGGTTTTTTGCTTTATATTTACATAATTAACTAATTTTAATTTCCACCCGGTCCGTCATGTCTTTCCCTCTTATCCTCAAGCGGTTTGCGCCCTGTAGTTACCCATTGATTATCGGTAGCACTCTTTTTATTTTCACCGTTTACAGTGGGCAAAGGCTTTATATTATTACTGCCGTTCGTTCTGTGACACATAAAATCACCCCTTGATTTATTTTGCGATAAATCAAGGGGTTTATGAATTTGCATTTAAATTTTCCGTTCGTAAGTCAAACATTTTGTTTTGGTATTTTTGCTTTAGTAAAAAAGGTCTATCATCTAAAGACAATAGACCTTTTCATGGTGCCGGTGACCGGACTTGAACCGGTACGGTATCGCTACCGGCGGATTTTGAGTCCGCTACGTCTGCCAATTCCATCACACCGGCAAATACAAATTAATTATACAGTATATATTATAAAAAATCAAGTATATATTTTAAATCTTTTTAAAATTTAATAAATATTCTAATATCGAATATAAAATAGCATAAAAACAGGAAATTCTACATTTTTTTAATTTTTAATATCATTTTAGTTGCTTATTTAAAAAAATTATATTATAATATATCTGTATTTTTATTAGCAGTCAAGGCTGCAATTTATGGAGGAATGTCAAAATGGATAAAAAAGAGCTTCTTTATGAAGGTAAAGCAAAAAAAGTATTTTCTACAGAGAATCCTGACTACTGTATAGTTTCTTACAAAGATGACGCTACTGCTTTTAACGGTGAGAAAAAGGGCACAATCATCGGTAAGGGCGTTGTAAACAACCGTATGAGCAACTTTATGTTTAAGCTTCTTGAGGAAAAGGGTATTCCTACTGATTTCGTTGAAGAGCTCAATGACAGAGATACTGTTCTTAAAAAAGTTGAAATTGTACCTCTCGAAGTTATTGTAAGAAATAAGGCAGCAGGCAGCCTTTCAAAAAGACTTGGTCTTCCTGAGGGCACACCAATGAAAACTCCTGTTCTTGAGTTCTGCTATAAGAACGATGAGCTTGGCGACCCTATGGTAAACGAATACCACATTCTTGCAGCAGGCTTTGCTACTAAGGAAGAGATTGATACTATTTCAAAGTACGCTCTCAAAATTAACGAAATTATGATTGACTTCTTTAAGGAGTGTAAGGTTGACCTTATCGACTTTAAGATTGAGTTCGGCAGATATAAGGGTCAGATTCTTCTTGCTGATGAGATTTCACCTGATACATGCCGTTTCTGGGATATGGATACTCAGGAAAAACTTGATAAAGACCGTTTCCGTCGTGATTTGGGCGGTGTTGAAGAGGCTTATGCCGAGATGATGAAGCGTATCGGCTTGGCTTAATATTCTGTTTAAATATACATTTACAAATCCCTTTTAGGGCATTAGTTTGATATTTTTACGGATGGTGGCGCTTTTTGAAAAATTCTTTCGACAATTACGCAAAAGAAGGACTGCACGAGGAATGTGGTGTTTTCGGAATATTTGGTGACGGTACAATTAACCCTGCTTATGCTTGTTACAACGGTTTGCTGGCTTTGCAGCACCGTGGACAGGAAAGCTGTGGTATAGCCGTTACCGATGATGGTGTAATAGATTACCATAAGGATATGGGACTTGTTACCGAGGTTTTTAATAACCGTATTCTTGATTCTTTACAAGGTCAGATGGGTATTGCTCATGTCCGTTATTCGACTGCCGGAGGCTCTGTACTTGAAAATTCACAGCCTCTCGTTATGCGTTATGTAAAAGGTACGCTTGCCGTTGCTCACAACGGTAACCTTACCAACGCTCTCGAAATACGCAGTCAGCTTGAACAGACAGGTGCTATTTTTCAGACAACTATCGACTCTGAAGCTATCTGTTATGTTATCGCAAGGGAAAGACTGAAATGTCATTCTGTTGAAGAGGCGGTTGCCCGTACTATGAGGGTTATTAAGGGTGCATATTCTCTGCTTGTTATGAGTCCGAGAAAACTTATTGCCGCCCGTGACCCGCACGGTTTCCGTCCGCTTTGTATGGGTAAGTATAATGATTCCGTGGTATTTGCAAGTGAGAGTGCAGCTCTTGATGCATGCGGAGCAAAATTTATCCGAGATATTGAACCCGGTGAAATTGTGGTTGTTGACAATAAAGAAATCCGCAGTATTAAACCGGATTTCGGAGAAGAAAAGAAGCAGTCACTTTGTGTTTTTGAATATATTTATTTTGCCCGCTCGGACTCCTTTATTGACGGTATCAGCGTCTATGAGGCAAGAAAACAGGCAGGCAGAATTTTGGCAAGGGAGTTTCCGGTAGAGGCGGATATGGTAGTCGGAGTACCTGAATCGGGTATTGACGCCGCCATAGGCTACAGCGAAGAATCCGGAATTCCTTATGAAAAAGCTATTGTAAAAAACAGCTATATAGGCAGAACTTTCATTAAACCCAGTCAGAAAGAGCGTATGAAGAGTGTGCGCATAAAACTTAACCCTATTGTAGATAAAATAAAGGGTAAGCGTGTGGTCATTATTGATGACAGCATCGTGCGTGGTACTACTGTTGACAGAATTGTCACTATGCTCCGTGAAGCAGGTGCCAAAGAAGTTCATATGCGTATAAGTTCACCGCCGTTTATGTGGCCTTGCTACTACGGTACGGATATTCCGTCAAGGGGAGAGCTTATTGCCTGCAACCATACGGTTGAAGAAATCCGTCAGCTAAGCGGTGCGGATTCACTCGGTTATCTTCCCGCAGACAGCCTGCGTGAAATGTTGCACAATGCTCCGATAGGCTTTTGTGATGCTTGTTTCAGCGGTAATTATCCTGCTGAAACCACAAAAAAGACCTTTAAGGGCAAAGAGCGTGGCGGTATGAATTTTGATAAAAAATGCTGATAAACCTACATTCTGAAAGGATTTACTAATATGATTAAGGATACCTATGAGTCACCCTTGTCTGCAAGATATGCAAGCAAGGAAATGAAATATATTTTTTCTCCCGATATGAAATTCCGTACCTGGAGAAAACTTTGGATTGCTCTTGCTGAGGCTGAAATGGAACTTGGACTTCCTATCACTCAGGAGCAGATTGACGAGCTTAAGGCTCACGCTGACGATATTAACTATGAGGTTGCTCAGGAGAGAGAAAAGCTTGTTCGTCATGATGTAATGTCACATGTTTATGCTTACGGTGTACAGTGCCCTAATGCAAAAGGCATTATTCACCTTGGAGCAACATCATGTTATGTCGGTGACAATACAGATATTATCATTATGACAGAGGGCTTAAAGCTTATCAGAAATAAGCTTATTACCGTAATCCGCAATCTTTCAAAGTTTGCAGATGAGTACAAAGCTCTTCCTACACTTGCATTCACACATTTTCAGCCTGCACAGCCGACTACAGTCGGTAAGAGAGCTACTCTTTGGCTGCAGGAATTACTTATGGACCTTGAAGATGTTGAGTATCAGCTTTCAAAAGCTAAACTTCTCGGTTCAAAGGGTACAACAGGTACGCAGGCAAGCTTTTTAGAACTTTTTGAGGGCGATCACGAAAAATGTAAGGCACTTGACAAGAAGATTGCTCAAAAAATGGGTTATAATTCTTGCTTTGCAGTATCGGGTCAAACTTACTCAAGAAAACTTGATTCGCAGTTTCTCAATGTTCTTGCCGGAATTGCACAGAGTGCGTCTAAGTTCTCAAATGATATTCGCCTTTTACAGCATCTTAAAGAGGTTGAAGAACCGTTTGAAAAGAATCAGATCGGTTCATCTGCAATGGCCTATAAGCGCAACCCAATGCGTTCAGAGCGTATAGGTTCACTTTCCCGTTATGTAATGTGTGATGTATTAAACGGTTATTTCACAACTGCGACACAGTGGTTTGAAAGAACTCTCGATGACTCTGCTAACAAGCGTTTGAGTATTCCGGAGGCATTCCTTGCCGTTGACGGTATTCTTTCACTTTATGCAAATGTTGCAGACGGTCTTGTAGTATATCCAAAGGTTATTGAGCAGCGTTTAAGAAAAGAACTTCCGTTTATGGCTACAGAGAATATTATGATGGACGCAGTTAAGTACAGAGGTGCTGACAGACAGCAGCTCCATGAGAGAATTCGTGTTCATTCAATGGCTGCATCTAAGGTTATCAAAGAAGAGGGCGGCGAAAACGACCTTCTCGAAAGAATTGCTAACGATGAGGCTTTCGGCGTAACTTTAGAGGATCTCGAAAAGATTTTACAGCCGGAGAAATATACAGGCAGAGCAAAAGAGCAGACAGAGGACTTCCTCGCAGAGCTGGTTCAGCCTGTTCTTGACAAGTATGCTGACATTGAATCAGATAAGCCTGAAATCAATGTATAAAATTTATATACACTTGTATTTATATATTTAAGGAGTTTTACAAATTATGGTTAAAGCAATAGTAGGTGCAAACTGGGGAGATGAAGGTAAGGGCAAAATTACCGATGTTCTCGCAAATGACAGTGACATTGTAATTCGCTTTCAGGGCGGTGCAAATGCAGGTCATACTATCGTAAACGAATATGGCAAATTTGCTTTGCATCAGCTTCCATCCGGTGTATTTCATCAGAATATTACTAATATTATTGGCAACGGTGTAGCTTTCAGCGTTGAAAATTTCGTAAAAGAAATCGCAGAACTTGAGAGCAGAGGCGTGCCGAAGCCAAAGATTATTATTTCAGACAGAGCGCAGATAGTTATGCCTTATCATGTTGCTTTTGACTGTTACGAGGAGGAGCGCCTCGGCAAAAATTCCTTTGGCTCAACAAAGAGCGGTATTGCTCCATTCTATTCAGATAAATACTCAAAAATCGGTTTCCAGATTAACGAGCTTTACGATGACCCTGATTCATTAAGAGAAAAAATCAAACACGCACTTGGCATTAAAAATGCTATTCTTAAGAATCTCTACAATAAGCCTGAGATTACAGAGGAAGAAGTATTTGATAAACTTATGGAGTACAAAGAGGCTCTTGCTCCTTATGTAGGAGATACTTTTGAGTTTATTCATAATGCACTTAAAGATGGTAAGAATATTCTTTTAGAGGGTCAGCTTGGCTCACTTAAGGATACCGACTTCGGTATTTATCCTATGGTTACATCTTCAAACACAATTGCAGGTTACGGCGCAGTAGGTGCGGGTATTCCGCCTTATGAAATTAAAGAAGTTATCACTGTTGTTAAGGCTTATTCAAGCGCAGTAGGTGCAGGTGAATTTGTTTCTGAAATCTTTGGTGAAGAGGCAGACGAGCTTAGAAGAAGAGGCGGCGACGGCGGCGAATTCGGTGCTACAACAGGCAGACCTCGCAGAATGGGTTGGCTTGACCTTGTTGCTACCCGTTACGGCTGTAAAGTACAGGGCGCAACACAGGTTGCATTCACCGTTCTTGATGTTCTCGGCTATCTTGATGAGATTCCTGTATGTGTTGGTTATGAGCTTGACGGCGAAGTTATCGATTATTTCCCATCAACAACAAAACTTAAGAGATGTAAGCCTATTCTTAAGAAATTAAAGGGTTGGAAATGTTCAATTTCCGGCATTAAAGAGTATGACAAACTTCCTAAGGAATGTCGTGACTACATTGAATTTGCAGAAGAGCAGATTGGTGTGCCGATTAAGATTGTATCTAACGGTCCATCAAGAGATGATATTATTTACAGATAAACAAAGGCCGGTAATGTAATGGAAAACAAAGAAAGAGTAATTGTCCTCGACTTTGGCGGACAGTATAATCAGCTTATTGCAAGGCGTGTTCGTGAGTGTAATGTATATTGCGAAATACTGCCGTACACAGTCAGTCTTGATAAAATTAAAGAATTAAATCCCACCGGTATTATTTTTACAGGTGGTCCGAATAGCGTGTACGATGAAAGCTCACCGCATATTTCAAAAAGAAATTTTCGAGCTTAATATTCCTATTCTCGGTATTTGCTATGGTTGTCAGCTTATGGCATATACCCTTGGCGGTGTAGTAACTCCTGCTACAGATAATTCATCTTGTGAGTACGGCAAGACGATGACAAACTATAATAAAGACGATGTTATCTTTACAAATGCTTGTGAACACGGCGTTTCTTGGATGAGTCACCGTGACTATATAAGCACAGTACCGGACGGATTTACCGTAACTGCCACGACAGCGGTTTGTCCTGTTGCTGCTATGAGTTGCCCTGAAAGAAAACTTTACGGTGTACAGTTCCATCCGGAAGTTAATCACACAGAAAACGGTAAAGATATGCTCCGTTCATTCCTTTATGATGTTTGCGGTTGTAAAGGTGAATGGCAGATGGATAGTTTTATCGATTCAACAGTTGCAAAACTTAAAGAGCAAATCGGCGACAAGGGAGTAGTCCTCGGACTTTCCGGCGGTGTTGATTCTTCTGTTGCTGCCGCTCTTTTAAGTAAAGCAGTCGGTAAGCAGCTGACCTGTGTTTTTGTTGACCAGGGACTTATGCGTAAAGACGAAGGCGACTTTGTTGAGCAGACATTTACAAAACTTTTTGATATGAATTTTGTTCGTATTAATTGCCAAGAGGAATTTCTCTCAAAACTTAAGGGCGTATCAGAGCCGGAAGCAAAGAGAAAGATAATTGGCACAGAGTTTTATAATGTGTTTTGGAATAAAATTCGTGAGAACTACGGCAGTGGTTACTTTGCTCAAGGCACTATTTATCCTGACAGAATTGAAAGCGGTAAAGGTGATGCAGCAAAGATTAAAACTCACCACAATCAGGTAGAAGTACCGCAGGATATTACTTTTGAGGGAATTATTGAACCTTTGCAGGATCTTTTTAAAGATGAAGTACGAGTAGTTGGCGAAAAGCTCGGACTTCCTCATGAACTTGTATGGCGTCAGCCATTCCCGGGTCCCGGACTTGGTGTTCGAGTAATCGGCGAAGTTACAGCTGATAAGGTAAAAATTTTGCAGGAGGCAGATGCAATCCTAAGAGAAGAAATGGATAAGTGCGGATATGCCTCACAGATGAGCCAGTTCTTTGCAGTCCTTCCGGGTGTAAAGACAGTAGGTGTAATGGGCGATTCACGTACCTATGATGAACTTGTGGCAATCAGAGCCGTAACAACCGACGACTTTATGACAGCCGATTGGGCAAAAATCCCATATGATATCCTCGGCAGAGTTTCAAGCCGTATCATAAATGAAGTAGAACATGTAAACAGAGTTGTTTACGATATAACCTCCAAACCCCCCGGAACCGTGGAGTGGGAGTAATTTCGCACCCGTGAAAAAGCCCGTAAATAAAGGCTTTTCGCCGTTTGAAAGCCCTCTGTGGAAACAAAATGGCAACATAATTTGAATTATTGTAAAAGTAAAGAGCTATCAGACTTTTTGAGAAGTCTGATAGCTCTTTTTGTTTTATCGTGTATTATTGCCGATTACCAATTAATAAAGTCATAAGCTAGATTGCCAAGCTTTGATAACTCTAAATCTAAAGAATTTGCATTTAGTAGTTCTGTTATTTTAGCTTGACATTCCAGATATTGTTGCTCAGTAAGCTTGCTCCAAACGCAATCCTTAATATGCGCTTTTTTAATAATAATACTGTCAAGAGGGCAATCACACGATGAAAAATCAGGAATAGCTTTGTCTACAAATATCAAATCACTAAAAACATATAGATATTTGAATGTCATATTTATTAACTTCTGGGCAAGACCATACCCTGTTACATATTTGTTTCCGCTTCCAATTATATCTTTTATATCTTTGCAAAATAGTAATGAGGTCTTTTGTATCAAGTCTCTTGAAAAGACATAATCACATTGTTTTATTGCTTCATTTGTATCACGACATATTTTCTCTCGCGTATGCAAAAATAAGGCACTATAGTAGCGTCCAGCTGTCATCATGTCCTTATATGCCAAATCAACGCATTTTGCTTGCACCTCATTTGGGTTGTTCTTATTTGTTGACCAGCGCAATAAAGAAGATTCTAAAAAGTTTCTTTTCCAATCCATTATCTTACCTCACATATCTTTCAGTCTGTCTTTGAAAGACTCAACCATAGCATCGCTGAAATTCTGTGACGGTACTTTTACAAAACCAGAAGTTTCATCATACTTCGGATAATTGTAGCGCCACTTGTCATATTCGTCACGGCTGATGTCGCCTTTGCGGTATTTTTCAGCCTGTTCTGCCCACGCATTTATCATTTCGGAAAGCTTGGCAGCATCTTTTCCCTTGCGAGAGTCAACACGCATAGAAACGCCGTTCTCGGTCTTTTCAACTGTCAATCCATAGCGATCCTCTAATGTAAACAAGGTGTGCATTAACCCTATGTAGCTGTCAATGTCGGGAACAGAAAGAGCCTGCGGCGATATATCAAAAATCTCTGCAAGTTTATTTGTTAAATCAGCTTTAGGTGTTCTTGAGCCGGATTCATACTGTGCCATACGAATGTCAGCAGTCTTTTCAGGAAATCCGACCACCTGTCCTAAATATTTCTGTGTCATTCCGCAAAGATTACGAAAGAATCTTATTCTCTCTCCGATTGCCATTAAAATGCACTCCTTACTTATGTAATGTGCAATCAGTATATCATATATGTTTAGTATATGTCAAGCAACATAAAACAAAAAAGTTTAATATTTTCCCTCATAACGGAAAAATGTTGGATAATCAAAAATAAATATTGAAAAAGAGCATAGGAAGCTCCAAAATTGTAGTTGAAGAGACAAACAATGAAGGAGAGAAACCTATGCTCTATTTAGATGATATCAAAGTTGAATTTGAAAGTCAAGGATTTAAAGGAACACATATAGGAATCAGCCCTAATAAAGATAAAAGCGTACTGTTTTTGGAGAGCGTAAGGTCAACGCAGACAGTTCGGTGCCCTTATTGCGGAGGCAGTGTATATATTTATGAAAACGGACAAGTCAAACTCAAAGATATTCCAATACAGAGAGGTACTACACACATATGGAACTTCTTTATCCATAGATATCAATGCAACTGTTGCCACGAAACATTTACAGAAGAAATACCTTTCAAATATCCCGGAACACGGATAACATACCGAGCAGCAAACTGGATCAAGGGCTTTTTGCAGCAAAAAATCGTGATGAACCAATATAAACGAATAAACCCCAAAACACATGATTAAATGTGCCTTGGGATTTATTTCTTTATATGGTTTTAATAAGATTTAGAGATATATTTAAAATCTTTATTTTTTACTGTTTTCAATTGCTTCATCAATAAGTTTATTAAGTTGCTGTGCTTGTGATGATGAAGTTATTGCACCAACAATTGGTTGACCTACAATATTTCCGTTTTTATCAACTACATATGTTGTTGGATATGAATAAAGACCTGAAGCAAATTTACCGGCCTCACTGTTTGAATCAAACCAAATATTTTTGTAGGTAATACCCTTTTTAGTCAAAACATCCTTAGCCTCAGATACAGCAGTCTTGTCACCGTCAAGAGTAAATGAGTTAATACCTATAACGGTACCACCTTTTTCTGCAAGTTTTTTATTAAGCTTTTCCAAATCGCCAAGTTCACCTACACAAGGATTACAAGTAGTAAACCAAAAGTTAATAACAGTTACGTTGTTAGATGAGAAGATGTCATCACTGTTAACATCATTTCCGTCAAGGTCCTTACCCTTAAAGCTTGGAAACTTAGTAAGTTCGCTATTGTCACTTACCATACCTGCACTTTCAGCGTCAATACTGTCACCCTCGCTCGGCTTACTGCCACAGCCCGGATATTTTTGTTCTAAAATTGTGAGTTTACCCTCAATTTCTTTAATTTGATTTGCACCGTCTTTAAGAATTTTCAACTCATCTGCAGTAAACTTATCTTTACCGTTTTCAATAGTATTGAGCAAAAAGTCGCCATAATTTGTTCCGTCTTCAATCATAGGAGTGTCCTTATTTGCTGACATAAACACTTTTTCCCAAAGCTGTGAATTACTTGTAAAAATTTCATTTTCCTTTTGCATAAGCTTTTGATAAAGTGCAGTTGCGTCATCTAAATTGCTTGGTTCACTTTCCATTAAATTTGAAATATCAGCAGTATTATTTGACTGAGATTTGTCGTTATTTTTAGTTGTTGAACAAGCAACAAGGCTAAACATAAGCACTAAAACCATAAGTATAGTTAATATTTTTGATTTTTTCATGATTTTATTCCTCCGTTGTTATATCTTTGTTGTTATTTGTTTTAATATCTGTTTTATTATTTTCTTTTACAGTGTTGCAAAGATTTTTTTCAGGCATACCAAATCCGTAGTGAAAGCTTATTGCATCAGTAGGACAAGCAGTTATACACTTACCACAACGAATACACTCAGTGCTGTTTGGTGTTTTTACTACATCAACATCCATTTTACACGCTCTTGCACATTTGCCACAAGACACGCATTTATGCTTATCAACCTTTATTCCAAGCAACGACACCTTGTTCATCAATGCATAAAAAGCACCGAGTGGACAAATCCACTTGCAAAACGGACGATAGAAAACCACACTCAGTACAACTACAATAATCAAAATAATAAGCTTTTGAATAAATTTATTTCCTAAAGCCGAGCGTATACCCTCATCAATAGCAGACAATGGAATTGCACCCTCAAGCACACCCTGTGGGCATATATATTTACAAAAGAACGGGTCGCCCATTCCAACATCATTAACCACAAGTACAGGTAGCAATATAACCGTCACCAGCAAGATGATATATTTTAAATATGTTAAAGGCTTTAGTTTTTTTGTTGAAAGCTTTTTACACGGTATTTTATTAAGCAAATCTTGAAGCCAACCAAACGGACACAAAAAAAGCCACAAATAAATCGACCAAGCAACACGCCAAGCAAAATTAAAAATCCTGTTACATAATAAGAAAACTTAAATTTTGATGAGCCTACAACAGCCTGAAACGAGCCGATTGGACACGCACCTGACGCAGCAGGACAAGAGTAGCAATTTAGCCCCGGTACGCACACAGCCTTGCCATTGCCCTGATATATTCCGCCTTTAAAAAAATTAGGTAAATGAATATTTGTCAAAAGCGTTGCACCTGCCTGAATAAAAGTACGAAAACGGCTTAAAAGCTTTGAAACATTCTTTTTTCTTTTATCCAATTCCAATACACTCCAAGCATAATCTTATTGCTTTGCTAAGCACGGTGTCTGCCTCACCACGCATTGCTCCATAGCACAGCATAACCACTCCGGCAACAAGGAAACCGATTTGAAATATTGCTTTTTTTACTTTGAACAATTTAACCACTCCCTTCATCTTTAGCCTTATTATATCACGAACGATATAAAATCCTTGTTAAGAAAGAAATTTAACAAAGATTTTATTTTTTTGTGTTATAATGTGTTATAATCTATAATAAAGATATTTTACCAATAATACAAGTGTTAGGAGATAATTATGCATATTTTAGTTGTTGAAGACGAGGTTGCTCTTTGTGACACAATCGTAAGAAGTCTTAAGCGTCTTGCTTACAGTGTTGATTATTGCTATGACGGTCAAAAGGCATTAGATATGCTTAGTGTTGAAAGTTTCGACCTTGTTGTGCTCGATTTAAACCTACCTAATGTTGACGGAATGACAGTATTGAAAACTCTGAGGAAAACAGACATTGACACAAAGGTTTTAATTTTATCGGCTCGTTGTGAGGTTGCAGACAAGGTTTTAGGATTAGATGAAGGCGCAAATGATTATTTAACAAAACCATTTCACTTAGATGAGCTTTCGGCAAGAATACGAAACCTTACCCTTAGAAAGTTCACTCAAAACGATATTGTTTTAAAATGTTCAAATCTTTCATTTAACACAAAAACACGCAAAGCAGATGTAAATGATGAAGAATTATCTTTAACTCGCAAGGAAACAGGAATACTTGAATATCTAATGTTAAATCAAGGCAGACCTGTAAGTCAAGAGGAGTTGATTGAACACGTATGGGACAGCAGTGTTGACAATTTCAGCAACTCAATAAGAGTGCACATTTCATCATTAAGGAAAAAGCTTCGTAATGCATTAGACTATGACCCTATTCACAACCGTATAGGCGAGGGCTATGTAATGGAGGAGAAAAAATGAAAAAACTTTCTTTACAATGGCGAATAACCTTAATGACCACAGTTTTAATTTGCATAACTTGTGTGCTAATGAATTGTTTAATCGGTTATTCAGGCAAACGATATATGGATTCAATAGGCAACGGAATATCAGCATACAGTGAAATTGATAAAGGAAAACCGAGTTCATTTAATCCGGAAAATGAAAATCCCGACAGTGAGCTTACCATTATTATCAGTGGTGCACAAGATTCATTCAATACTACTAATTGGTACATAACAATTGCCGTAAGCGTACTTGGTGGTATACTTGCATATTTTGTCAGTGGTCGTGCTTTAAAGCCGCTAAAAAGTTTTGCCTCTCAAGTAGAGAATGTACAGCCCAACAATTTGGCAGATATGAAAATAAGCGACGATGTTTTGCCGGAATTTAAACAGTTTTGTCAATCATTTAACAATATGCTTGACCGACTCGACAACGGTTTTGCTGCTCAACGGCAATTCACAGGAAATGCAGCGCACGAGTTAAGAACACCACTTGCCTTAATTCAAGCACAAATTGAACTTTTTTCTGTTGAGCACCCAAATATGAGCAACGATACAGCAGAATTTCTTGCACTGCTACAAGAGCAAAACGAAAGAATGTCACAAATGACAAAAACTCTGCTTGAAATGAGTGAGCTTCGTACAGTTGAGTGCAAAGATACAATAGAAATTGCCCCTATGATTGAAGAAATATTTACCGACCTTGCTCCCCTTGCAGAAAAAAAGAATATTCGCCTTGAATACAACGGCAATGGTATGATGATAGGCAGTGACACCTTAATTTATCGTTTATTATTTAATTTAACTGAAAACGCAATACGCTACAACAGAGAAAATGCTTCTGTAATTATAACTGTTGACGAAAAGAATAATCAGCTTTATATACGAGTTAAAGATAACGGTTATGGTATACCCGAGCAGTACAGAGAAAGTATCTTTCAACCATTTTTCCGTGTTGATAAATCTCGTAGCAGAGCATACGGCGGTGTAGGTCTTGGACTATCACTTGTATGGGAAATTGTACTTTTGCACAACGGTACGGTAAAAGCTGAAAAAAAGCGACAAAAATGGAACAGTAATGCTTGTAACACTTCCCCAAAAAACAAACAAATAATTGATTATTAAGTTTTATATAAATGTTTTAGATAAATTTGATATAAATATTTATATTTTTTAAACTGTTGACATTAATGTTATATTGCATTATAATAATTATCCAAATTTTCAAAATAATTGGAGGATAAATATGAAATCATTATGTGGGGCGGATTGTGATAACTGTGGCTATGGCAAAAGCAGAAATTGCAAAGGCTGCAATGTAACTAAAGGTTCTCCGTTTGGAAAGCAATGTTTTATTTATCAATGTATTGATATGGGAGGAATGAACAACTATATTGTGCTGAAAAATCAGTTGATTGACGAGTTTAATTCTCTTAATATTCCGGGAATGCCTGCTATAAATGAGTTATATGCAATGAATGGGGTATATGTAAATTTGTCTTATCGTATGCCGAACGGTAAAAATTTAAAATTGCTTGATGATAACAGTATATACTTGTGTAATCAAGTTGAATGTGAATTTAATGACTGATCTATTACAAGATGTTTTGGTTTGGTTGCCGGATTGGATTTTATTCTTGTAAGCGAGTACGGTGAAAATTGTTCAAATCCTGAAATTGTCATATATAAAAGAAGATAAATATTTTTAAAAAAGCAAAATATGTAAAGATATTTACTGTTCTGTTAATTACGGTTATGTACCTGGTGTAATTGCACCGGATGGTGAGGAGCAGAACTCTTATATTTTAGGCTTGAATTATCCGCTTAAATCTTTTAAAAGAAAAGTAATTGTGATTGTTCATCGTAATGATGATATAGAAGAAAAATGGATTGTTACACCTGAAAACATTTCTTTTACTAAATAAGAAATTATGCGGCAGATTAAATTTCAAGAAAAATATTTTGACAGCTATATAATTATGTAAAAGATCGTAATACGAAAAATTCCCGTAATGCAGATTAATGCATTGCGGGAATTTGTTTAGTATTCATTTTCGTTATATTCACTTTTACCTGTCTTATAGTCGATAGTTACATTTGGCTGAACATTGTAGCAGTATACGCACAATGTTACACCCTCGCCTTTATCTTCAACGGATTTTGCCTCAATTAATACTCCTTTGGCAACAAGGTCGTCATTTTCAAAAACAGGAGTTACACGGTAAAGCGCGTGATTACCGGTTGTTTTTACATAATTTGCAACCATATTTTCAAAGGGCAGCATACCCGTTACATTTAGGTATCTTGTTCCTGTTATCAAATTCTTTTCATTTGCATTTTCGCCCGTAAGCTGATAGGCGATAAGGTGACAGCGATTGTACAGATATTTTCCGTCAATAAAGTCATATTTTATTGTTTGCCAGCCTGACGGTTTAATTCTGCCTATCTGACCTCTCTCTTCTGTAGGCATTATATCTGTACCTACGCAGGCATAGGCTGTGCCGCATCTTCCTAATTCGTCTAAATCCGCATAGTATTCAAATGATGATGTTGTGTAATCGTCATCACTGAAATACGGTTCGTTGCCGTTTATTTCTATAAAAGCAGAACCTGAATAATCGGGAATATCTTTAAGGGAGATAATTTCGTCTTTTGCAGTATTTTCTGTCGGCTGATTGTTTATAATTAAAATCACCGCAAAACAGCATATCAAAGCAAGTGCGGTAGGTACAGTGATTTTTGTGGTTTTTCGTTTTTTAGTTTTTCATAATTACCTCAATTATAATGTTATGTAATTATTATAATTGAGGTAATTGCATTTTTCAAGTTTTCAGTTGACAAAAAATTTGCGTGTAAAGTATAATTAAAAGTGTAAGGTGTGTTATGCATTTTATAATATTCAAAAGGGAGTTGTTACTATGAAAATTCTTGTTTCCGGCGGAACAACATTTGTTAGTAAATTTACTGCGGAATATTTTCTCAAAAGAAATAATGAAGTGTATGTTATTAACAGAAACAGCAGGGAACAGGTTCTCGGTGTTCATTTGATTGAAAGTGACAGAATGAATCCGAGCAATTTGTTAAAAAATGAACATTTTGATTTAATTATTGATGTAACCGCTTATAATCAAGAACATATAAAAAGCATATTAAATTCAGGAGTTATTTTTGATAACTATATTTTTATAAGCTCAAGTGCGGTATATCCTGAAACAAATATTCAACCATTTAATGAAGAACAAGCTTGTGGTCAAAATTCTGTTTGGGGCGACTATGGTATAAATAAGCTGATGGCTGAACAATATTTAATCAATCATTGCCCCGATGCTTATATATTAAGACCGCCATATTTTTATGGAATGTACGAAAACCTTTATCGTGAGGCTTTTCCTTTTGATTGTGCAGAATTAGACAGAAAATTTTATATTCCGCAAAAAGGTGATATGAAGTTGCAGTTTTTTAATGTATCGGATTTATGCAGATTTATTGAAATAATTATTGAAAAACAGCCGAAAAATCACATTTACAATGTAGGCAACAAAAATGCCGTAACTATAAAAGAATGGGTTGAGCTTTGCTACAAAGCTGTGGGCAAAGTACCGGAATTTATAGAAGTTGATAAATCTATTCTGCAACGAGATTATTTTTGCTTTTATGACTACGAATATATTCTTGATGTCAGCAGGCAAAATGAGCTTATGCCAACAACAGTTCCGCTTGAGAAAGGTTTAAAAGAAGAATATGAGTGGTACAAAAATAATCATAACAGCATATATAATCGCAAGTCATACATAGAATTTATTGACAAAAATTTAGTGTAATAATTATTAACAAAAAGGGTGCTGTCCGTATGGAAAGCACCCTTAAATTTATTTAGTTAGCTTGTACTAAAATTAATACAAAGATTAAGCCTTAGGACCTGCCTCTACGAGAGCCTTACCTGCCTCGTTGCCTTCGTACTTAGCAAAGTTCTTAACAAAACGAGCTGCAAGATCCTGTGCCTTTGCTTCCCAATCAGCAACATTTGTATATGTGTCGCGTGGGTCGAGAATTGCAGGATCAACACCCGGAAGCTCTGTAGGAACTTCAAAGTTGAAGTGAGGGATTGTCTTTGTAGGAGCCTTTGTGATAGAACCGTCGAGAATAGCGTCGATGATACCTCTTGTATCCTTAATAGAGATACGCTTGCCTGTCCGTTCCAACCTGTGTTTACGAGGTAAGCCTTAGCACCGCTCTTTTCCATCTTCTTAACGAGCTCTTCAGCATACTTTGTTGGGTGAAGCTCAAGGAAAGCCTGACCGAAGCAAGCAGAGAATGTTGGAGTTGGCTCTGTAATGCCACGCTCTGTACCTGCGAGCTTAGCTGTAAAGCCTGAGAGGAAGTAGTACTTTGTCTGCTCAGGAGTAAGGATTGATACAGGCGGAAGTACACCGAAAGCATCTGCTGAAAGGAAGATTACATTCTTAGCAGCAGGAGCTGAAGATACAGGACGAACAATGTTCTCAATGTGGTTGATTGGGTAAGATACACGAGTGTTCTCTGTAACTGTCTTGTCGTTAAAGTCAATTTTACCGTCCTTATCTACTGTTACGTTCTCAAGAAGAGCATCTCTTCTGATTGCGTTGTAGATGTCAGGCTCTGATTCTTTGTCAAGGTTAATAACCTTAGCATAGCAGCCGCCCTCAAAGTTAAATACACCGTTGTCGTCCCAACCGTGCTCGTCATCACCGATGAGAAGTCTTTTAGGATCTGTTGAAAGTGTAGTTTTACCTGTACCTGAAAGACCAAAGAAGATAGCTGTGTTCTCGCCGTTCTTATCTGTGTTAGCTGAACAGTGCATTGAAGCAATACCCTTAAGTGGGAGGTAGTAGTTCATCATTGAGAACATACCCTTCTTCATCTCACCGCCGTACCATGTGTTTACGATAACCTGTTCACGGCTTGTGATGTTGAACATTACAGCTGTTTCAGAGTTAAGACCGAGCTCCTTGTAGTTCTCAACCTTAGCCTTTGATGCGTTGTAAACAACGAAATCAGGCTCAAAGTTCTCAAGCTCTTCAGCAGATGGCTTGATGAACATATTTGTTACAAAGTGAGCCTGCCAAGCAACCTCAACGATGAAACGAACTGCCATTCTTGTATCGTGGTTAGCGCCGCAGAATGCATCTACAACATAAAGCTTCTTGTTTGAAAGCTCTTTCTTAGCAAGCGCTTTTACAGCTTCCCAAGCTTCCTGTGTTGCAGGATGGTTGTCGTTCTTGTATTCGTCAGAAGTCCACCATACAGTGTCCTTTGAATTCTCGTCCATTACGATGAACTTATCTTTAGGTGAACGGCCTGTGTAAATACCGGTCATAACATTAACTGCGCCGAGCTCAGTTTCACGTCCAACCTCATAGCCTTCCAAATCAGCCTTTGTTTCCTCGTTAAAGAGTTCGTCATAGGAAGGATTGTGGATAATTTCAGTAGTACCGGTAATACCATACTTAGTTAAATCAATCTTTGCCATTTCAGTATCAACCTTTCTGTTTCTTAAATTACATAGTATCAGAATTTGCGGTGAGTTGTAATTACCAAACAATCTACACTGCAATAACCTATGTTCGTTAGTATTTTAGCATAATTTTTTACCCTCGTCAAGCCAATTGCCAATTAATTTGGTCGGTTTTGTCATATTGTGGTTTATTCGACATCAACACTGTATTTGTATATTGATAAGAGGTGTAAAAAGTGCTATAATATTGTATTATAAGCAGGTTTATTCTGTATATTCAGCACTTTAAAAAGCAAAGAAAATTTACCGTTACGGGAGGATATTATGAGCCTTGTTGAATTTAAAGATGTTTACAAAATATATAAAATGGGCGAAGTGACTATTAACGCTGTCGAGGGTGTTTCTTTTAATATAGAGCAGGGCGAGTTTTGCGTGGTAGTCGGTGCATCGGGTGCAGGCAAGACAACCGTACTTAATATTCTCGGCGGAATGGATACCTGTACAAAAGGCAGTATTATTGTCGGCGGCAGAGATATAAGCAAGCTGAAAGACAAACAGCTTATTGAATACAGACGGTTTGACATTGGTTTTGTATTTCAGTTTTATAACCTTGTGCCTAACCTTACCGCAAAAGAAAATGTAGAGCTTGCAACGCAGATAAGTAAAAATCCGATGGACAGTACAGAGGCGCTTGAAAGCGTCGGACTTTCACAGCGCAGTGCAAACTTTCCCGCTCAACTTTCGGGCGGTGAACAGCAGAGAGTTTCTATTGCAAGAGCACTTGCCAAGCGACCTAAACTTTTACTTTGCGATGAGCCGACGGGTGCTCTTGACTATAACACCGGCAGACAGATTTTAAAACTTTTGCAGGAAACCTGCCGAAAAGAAAATATGACGGTAGTTCTCATAACCCACAATTCAGCAATTACCCCAATGGCAGATCATATTATAAAGATGAGAAGCGGCAGGGTAATTATGGATGTTCACAATGATGAACCTAAAAATGTTGAAGAAATCGAATGGTAATTCATATTTTCTGCGAAAGTGGAGAGGACATTGACTAAAACCCTGTTAAAAAAATACTTTCAGAGAAATTGCAAATTCTAAAGCAAGGTTTATTTCTATACTTGCGATTATTGCACTCGGTGTTGGATTTTTTGCCGGAATCAAAGCTACGGTTCCGTCAATGTACAATATGGCAGACGAATATTATTCTCAATCCAATCTTATGGATTACAGGCTTGTATCTACTGTCGGATTTGATAAAGATGATGTAAAAGCGGTTGAAAATCTTGACAATGTAACCGATGTTATGCCATCGTATTTTGCCGACCTTGTTTTAAAATCAAACGGAAACGGCGGTAACGGCAAGGTTATAAGAGTATTCGCTGCACCTAAAAGTTATAACAATAAAAAAACTCTTAATACATTAAACATAAAAGAGGGAAGACTACCCGAGAAAAAGGGTGAAATCCTTGTTGAATACGGCAGTGTCGGCAGCAGTGATTATAAAATCGGCGACAAGGTTGTATTTGGAAGTGAAAGCGGAGAATCCAATGCACTTGATATGGTAGATACGCTTGAATATACTGTCGTCGGTAAAGTGGAATCACCTATGTATATTTCGTATCAGCGTGGCTCAACTACAATCGGCAACGGCAATATTGCAGCATTTATGTATATTTATCAGGATGATTTTGTAACCGAAAGATATACGGAAATGTATGTGAAAACCGTTTTTTCTGACAGCGACGGTTCAGTCTTTGATGACGAATACGAAAAAGACATTGAAAGCTTTACAACTGTTCTTGAAAATACCGCCGATTTACGCTGTGAGGCATTTGATAAAGATGTTATAGGCAAAGCAAAACAGGAACTTGAGGACAGTAAAAACAATTATGAAACCGAAAAATCCGAGGCTCTTACAAAACTTGATGATGCAAAAGCAACTTTAGATAATTCGGAAAAAGAATATACAGATAAGATTTCAGATGCACAATCGCAACTTGACACAGCCAAAAAGCAGATAGATGACGGAAAAAGTCAGCTTGAAACTGCTAAAGAAGAATACGAAAACGGCATTGCGACAGGTGAAAGTGAACTTTCTTCTGCGCAGGCGGAACTTGACAGTGCAAAAGCCGAATATAATGCAGGTGTTGAAGAATATAATTCAAAAATCAGCATAGCGGAAGAAACTCTTGCCGAAAAAGAAGATGAATTCAATGCCGCAAAAAGTGAATTTGAAAACAATCAAAAGCCGCAGCTTGAAACCGCAATAGCAACTTGCAAATCACAGATTGAGGCTTTACAGGCGCAAATTGAGGTTACAGAGGACGAAACCGCTCTTGCTGTATTGCAGGAACAGCTTACACAGGTTCAGGCAGTTTTAGCAGATTGTGAAACAAAACTTGCTATGGCGCAAGAACAGCTTGATACGGCAGAACAACAGCTGAACAACGGAAAACAAGAGCTTGAAACACAAAAAGCGGAAGGACAGGCACAGCTTGACTATGCACTTGCTCAAATTCAGAGTGCAGAACAGCAGATTGCGTACGGACAAGCACAGCTTGAAAGTAAAAAACAGAGGGACAAGCTCAAATATCGCAGGCTGAAACCGAACTTGCGACAGCACAGGAAAAATATGACAACGGAAAGTCCGAACTTGAGGAGCAGAAAATAAGCGGCAGACAAAAGCTTGATGACGGTTGGAAAGAATACAATGATTCAAAAGCCGAGGCTGATGATAAATTTAAAGAGGCAGAACAAAAAATTGCCGACGCACAGGAAGAAATAGACGCTATAGCAGATCCCGAATGGTATGTGTTTGACAGGTCGGATAATCCGGGTTATTCAACCTTTGCGCAGAATGTTGAGCGACTCGGTGCAGTGGCATCAGTATTCCCGATGTTCTTTTTACTCGTTGCGGTTTTGGTTTGTGTAACCACAATGTCAAGACTTGTAGAGGAAAAGCGTAAAGAAATCGGAATATTAAAAGCGCTCGGCTACAATAACTTAAGCATAATAATGAAATTTGCGATTTATGCTGTTTTTGCAGGTGTAATCGGTTGTACCGTAGGTGTATTAATAGGCATAAATACACTGCCGTATATTATTTATAATGCATATCAGATTATGTATTATATGCCTGACATCAGCATTGTACCTGATGCACAGAGTATTATACTCGGTACGCTTGCCGCCGTACTTTGTACATTGCTTGTTTCTGTAATAGTATGTGTAAGAGAATTAAGCCAGAGCTGTGCAAAAATTCTAAGACCTAAAACTCCGAAAGCAGGCAAGAGGATACTGCTTGAGAGAATTACTCCGATATGGAAACATATGAATTTTTCCGCAAAGCTGACTACAAGAAATATTTTCAGATATAAATCAAGAATGTTTATGACAATCATAGGCATTGCAGGCTGCACGGCTTTGATAGTTGCGGCATTCGGACTTAAAAACAGCTTTATTCCGCTTACCGATACACAGTTTAGCGAAATATTCAAATATAATGCGGTTGTTATTCCTAAAGAAGGCGGAACTGCCGAACAGCTTGATTATCTGAAAAATACAATAAACAATACGGGCGATGTAGCGTCAATTATGCTTGCAGGTCAGCAGGAAGTTGTTGTAAAGAAAAATAATGTTGTAAAAGATGAAAGCACTTATCTTACGGTAATGGAAGATCCGCAGAGATTTTCGGAGGTTACAGAACTTAGAACAAGGGGCGACAAAAAGCACCTTGATATTACCGATGATTCCGTAATGATAAATGAAAAAATGGCGAACGAATTGTCTGTCAAAGTCGGTGATACCGTAAGTGTAACTGTTGATGATAAAACCGCAGAACTTACAGTAGGCGGAATTTATGAACAGTATATAAAGAATTATGTGTTTATTTCTCCTAAACTTTACAGTGAAAAATTCGGAGAAGAACCGCAGTTTAATATGGCACAGGTTGTACTGAAAAATCCTGACGAACAGACTGCGTTCGGTGAAAAAATGCTGACGAATGATAAAGTAGCGGGTGTAACCTATCTTTCATCAGGTATGGGTGAAATTGAAGATATGCTCAATTCGCTTAATATGGTTGTGCTTGTTATGATTATTTGTGCAGCGGCACTTGCGTTTGTAGTGCTTTATAATCTTACAAATATCAACATTGCCGAGCGTGTGCGTGAAATCGCAACTTTTAAGGTGCTCGGATTTTACAGCAGAGAAACCTCAAGCGTTATTTATAAAGAAAATATCGTGCTTACTCTCGGAGGTATTCTTTCGGGACTTGTTCTCGGTATTTTCCTTACAAGATTTATTATTCAGACCGTTGAGGTTGACAATGTAATGTTTGGCAGAGATATTTTGCCTACATCATTCGTTTTTGCGGCTTTGCTGACATTTGCATTTGCTTTGATTGTGAATTTTGCAATGGGATTTAAGATTAAAAAAGTAAATATGGTTGAAAGCCTTAAGAGTGTTGAATAAACGGTGCCGCACATTATTTGTGCGGCATTGTCTGAAAAAGATAGAATTTTTGAAATAAAAATCATTTAAAATATTGATTGCTTAGGCAAATTGTGGTATAATACAAAAGAATAGGCAATTTAGCACAATATCAGTGAAAGGAACTGTAGATATATGATAAAAGCTAATCAGTATCGCACCGTAACTTGCGGTGAGTTAAGAGAAGAAAATATCGGACAGGAAGTTCGTGTAGCAGGCTGGGTTGAAAATATCCGTGACCACGGCGGCGTAATGTTCCTTGACATTCGTGATCAGTACGGTGTTCTTCAGGTAGTAGTTCACAATGACGAGTTACTTAAGGGTATTAACAAAGAATGTACCGTAACATTGAGCGGTAAGGTAGTAAAGAGAGATGAAGAAACTATCAACTCTAAGATTGCTACCGGTTATGTTGAGGTACACACAGATGACATTACTGTTCTCGGCAAATGTAAAAACGCACTTCCGTTTGAAGTTGCCACTTCTACCAATACTTCGGAGGAGGTACGCTTAAAGTATCGTTTCCTCGACCTTCGTAATCAGAAGGTGCATAATAACATTATGCTCCGTTCACAGATTATAACATTCCTCCGTGCAAAAATGAACGAGATGGGATTTAATGAAATTCAGACACCGATTCTTTCAACTTCATCACCGGAAGGAGCAAGAGATTATCTTATTCCGAGCCGTAAGCACAAGGGCAAATTCTATGCTCTTCCGCAGGCTCCGCAGATTTTCAAACAGCTCCTTATGGTTTCCGGTTTTGACAGATACTTCCAGATTGCACCTTGTTTCAGAGATGAGGATGCAAGAGCAGACCGTTCGCCGGGCGAGTTCTATCAGCTTGACTTTGAAATGGCTTTTGCCACACAGGAAGATGTATTTGCGGTTGCAGAAGAAGTTCTTTACGAAACATTCACTAAGTTTACAGATAAAGAGGTTTCAAAGCCTCCGTTTGCCCGTATTCCATACTCTGAAAGTATGTTAAAGTACGGTACAGACAAGCCTGATCTCCGTAACCCGCTTGTTATCGTGGAGATTAGCGATATGTTTGAGGAAACTGACTTTAAGCCGTTCCTCAAAAAGACTGTTCGTTCAATTAATGTACCGGGTGCCGCAAAGCAGTCAAAGAGCTGGTTCAAGAAGATGGAAGAATTTGCGCTTTCTATCGGTATGAAGGGACTCGGCTATGTTAAGGTAAGAGATGATATGACATTTGACGGTCCTATCGATAAGTTTCTTAAAGAGGGCGACAGAGAGGAGCTTATTAAGCGTAATAATTCTAACGCAGGCGATGTTATTTACTTTATCGCAGATACAGAAAAAGACGCTCCAAAGCTTGCAGGTCAGATTCGTACAGAGGTTGCTACCCGTCTTGACCTTATTGACAAGTCAAAGTTTGAGATGTGCTTTATCGTTGACTTCCCAATGTATGAGCATGACGAAACCACAGGTCAGGTAATCTTTACACACAATCCATTCTCAATGCCACAGGGCGGTATGGACAGCTTGCTTCATAAGAACCCCGATGATATTCTTGCTTATCAGTATGACATCGTATGTAACGGTGTTGAGCTTTCATCAGGTGCTGTTCGTAACCACGACCTTGACATTATGATTAAGGCATTTGAGATTGCAGGATATACCGAAGATGAGCTTAAATCTAAGTTCTCTGCTCTCTACAACGCATTCCAGTACGGTGCTCCGCCACATGCAGGTATGGCTCCGGGCGTTGACAGAATGATTATGCTCATTACTGAAGAAGAGAACATCAGAGAGGTTATTGCTTTCCCAATGAACTCAAATGCTCAGGATCTTCTCCTCGGTTCACCGGGAGAGGTAACAGAGCAGCAGCTTCGTGAAGTTCACATTAAATTAAGATAACTTCATATATACTCAAAGGGCGAGTTGTTTTTATAACTTGCCCTGATTCTGTTTATACAAAGGATGGTTTTTATGGTAACAAGAGAAGATGTTGAAAACATTGCGTTGCTTTCAAAGCTGTTCGTTCCCGAAGAGGAGCTTGACAGCCTTACACAGTCAATGCAGGAAATTATAGATTTTGCCGATACAATCAATAATGCTCCCACAAGCGGTGAGAACTTTGACAACATAAACAACCTTTCAAATGTATTTCGTGAGGATGTTGTGGTTGAGTCATATGACAGCGAGGAAATTTTGAAAAATGCCCCTGAACAGGCAGAGTCACATTTCCTTGTTAGAGGCAGAGAATAAGAGGTGTAAAAATGGGTAATATTGCAAAAATTCACGAAATGCTTGTTTCCAAGCAGGTTTCGTGTACTGAGCTTACTAAAAGCTATCTTGAAGAAATAGAAAAATCAAACGGCGAGCTTAACGCTTATGTAAATGTAACTCCCGATACAGCGCTTGAAACCGCAAAGACTGTTGACGAAAAAATTGCAAAGGGCGAAGAAATCGGTATGCTCGAGGGTGTTCCGATGACATTGAAAGATAACCTTTCCACAAAGGACATTGAAACTACTTGCTGTTCTAAAATCCTTAAAGGTTACAAGCCGATTTATAATGCAACTGTATGGGAGAATCTTTCTGCACAAAATGCAGTTATGCTCGGTAAAACAAATATGGACGAATTTGCAATGGGTTCTTCGTGTGAAACTTCATGCTTTGGCGGTGCAATGAATCCGTTTAACACAAAGTATGTATCCGGCGGTTCATCAGGCGGCGTAGCAAGCGCTGTCGGCGCAAACATTGCTGCATACGGACTTGGTTCTGATACAGGCGGTTCTATCCGTCAGCCTGCAAGTTTTTGCGGTATCGTAGGTCTTAAGCCGACATACGGCAGTGTATCCCGTTACGGTCTTATCGCTTATGCAAGCTCACTTGACCAAATTGGACCTATCACAAAGAGCGTTGAAGATGCGTCTATTGTATTTGATGCAATTTCACAGTATGACGAAAAAGACAGCACTTCAAAGGGTAATGTCGGCGGCGCAACTTACGGAAAGCTCAACAATGACATCAAGGGTATGAAAATCGGTATTGCCCGTGAGTATCTTGACGGTATTCGTGACGATGTTAAAGAGGCAGTTCTCAATGCCGCAAAAGTTTATGAATCACTCGGTGCAGAAATAGTGTATTTTGATATGCCCGCACTTAAGTTTGCTCTTCCTGTTTATTACATTATTGCCTGTGCAGAGGCATCTTCAAACCTCGGCAGATACGACGGTATTCGTTTTGGTTATAAAACACCGCATTATAACGGCACTCACGATATGATTTGCCGCACCCGTTCAGAGGGCTTTGGTGAGGAAGTTAAGAGAAGAATTCTTCTCGGCACATATGTACTCTCTGCCGGTTATTATGACGCTTATTATAAAAAGGCACAGAATTTGCGTGGAACTATTGTAAAGGCATTTACAGATGCATTTGAGCATTGTGATGTAATTCTTGCTCCAACAGTTCCTATGACTGCTTTCGAGGCGGGTCACGCAGTTTCCGATCCGATTGAAACTTATCTTACAGATATTTGTACCGTACCCGTAAATATTGCAGGACTTCCGGGTGTATCCGTACCGTGCGGATTTAACGCAAACGGTATGCCAATCGGTATGCAGCTTATCGGCAAGAGTTTTGGCGAGGCTGAAATTTTAAATGCAGCGTTTAAGTATCAGCAGGCTGCCGGAGAAAACTTTAAGGATACAAAGTGGGGTGTTAAGCTGTGAAATATGAATTAGTTGCGGGTTTTGAAACCCATATTGAACTTGCTACAAAGACAAAAATTTTCTGCTCATGTACAACAGCGTTTGGCGGTGCACCTAACTCACATTGCTGTCCTGTATGTATCGGACTTCCGGGTACACTTCCAAAACTTAACCGTGAGGTTGTAAACTTCGGTATCAAGGCAGGTCTTGCCACTCACGGTGAGATTGCGGAGATTTCTAAAATGGACAGAAAGAACTACTGCTATCCTGACCTTTCAAAGGCTTATCAAATCAGCCAGCTTTATGCACCGCTTTCAATCGGCGGCTATGTAGAGCTTTCAAACGGCAGAAAAATCAGACTTCATCATATTCATATTGAAGAAGATGCAGGAAAACTTATTCATCAGCACGGCGACACATATGTCGACTACAACCGTGGCGGTGTTCCTCTTATCGAGATTGTATCGGAGCCTGATATTCGTTCTATTGACGAGGCTAAGGAGTATGTGGAAAAATTACAGCAGGTAATGCGCTATATAGGAATTTCCGACTGCCGTATGCAGGAAGGCTCAATGCGTTGCGATGTTAATATTTCTGTTCGTCCTGAGGGCAGTGAAACTCTTGGAACAAGAACAGAGATTAAGAATATGAACTCAATTACAAATATTGCAAAAAGCAATGGAGTATGAGTATGAGCGTCAGGTAGATTTAATTGAGAGCGGCGGCAAAGTAGTGCAGGAAACTCTCCGTTATGATGATGCAACAAACACTACATCTTCAATGCGCAGTAAAGAGGACGCTCACGATTACCGTTATTTCAGAGATCCTGACCTCGTTACAATCAATGTCCCAAGAGATGTTGTAGAGAGCTTAAAGGCTGAAATGCCTGAACTTCCTTCTGACAAATGCAAGAGATATATTGAAGAACTTGAAATTCCTGAAAAGGATGCACAACTTCTTACAAAATACAGAAAAATCAGCGAGTTCTTTGATAAGGCTTGCGAGGGTGTAAAATCCGCAAAGTCTGTATCTAACTTTATTATCGGTCAGATTTTCCGCAGAACAGAAACCGAGGCTGATAAGGAAACATTTGATGTATCAATAACACCTGAACAACTCAATGAGCTTGTAAAATTGATTGACAGCGGCAAGATACGCAATAACCTTGCTAAGGCTACACTTGAGAAAATGCTTGATTCCGGCAAGGGAGCACTTGATTTTATCAGTGAAAGTGATATGGCAGGACTTGACGAAAACACTGTTAATGAACTTTGTAAACAGGCTATAGAGAACAATCCTAAGGCTGTAGATGATTACAAGAACGGTAAGGAAAAGGCTATTAAGTCGCTTGTAGGTAATGTTATGAAAAACAGCCGAGGCAAAGCAGACGCAGTTGCCGTTGAACAGAAAATCAAAGAAATGATTTCTTAAAGTTTTATTATATAAGAGTGAAAGCCACTTTTGATTTAGTTCAAAAGTGGCTTTTGTGTTTGTGGATTTTTATATTAGAAATTAAAATAAATTTGGTTGAGTGCACAGTTTAGCCAATCAATTATAAAAGTTTGGTCGACCTTTTCAAAGGTCGTGGGTGTGGGCAAAGCCCACAAATACTTTCCGTTTATGCAAGCTAACGATAGCCAAACAGCTCGCTGTTTGGCGGCTTGAACACAACGGCGAAAGCCCTTAAATGCGATAGCAACAAGAAAGCCATTCGATATATAATGAAAGTTAATCATTTCTTTTATAAAAGGCTGTCGCCTGTTTTAACAAACTTAGCTTTAGCACGCAAACAGCGTGGCTGTTTGCGCCTGATAAATTGTTATATCGGAAGATTTTTAGGGCGCTGCCCAAACCCGCAATTTTTGAAAAAATTGAGTAAACTTTTTTGTTTTTGAGAGGAGAATTTAGCGTTAGCTAAATTTCAATGCCCGACCGACACTCCGCTAAACCAATATTTAAATAAGCTACAAATGTTACCCATTTTATCATTAAAATTATAAGTAACCATAAAAGTATTGTCCATACGATGGGGAATAGAAAATCAGGGGATGTGAGTGGAGGTTTATTAGCATTTTTAAAACTCTCCTTTCCAATCATTGTAATTAATCCGGATAAACCTCCAATGCCAAGACTTATAGACAGACTGATTGAAAGTTGTTTATAATTAATTTGTGTACACTTGACATATTGTTCACCTCAAAAAAATGCTCCTGTTCTATTTTATGAACAGGAGCATTTTTTATTTGGGAATTAGAAAGTAAGGAGAATTAATTAAAAGATTTAAATAATTTATGAATTAAAATTACTGGTAATCGCAAACATTTACCCATGAGAGTAAGAATTCACGCTCTTCCTCTTTGCCCTTAACTGACTGAGAAGCAGCTACAATCGGTAACCATTCCTGTACATACTGGCGAGCAGTATCAGTCTTGTCACAGAATAACTTAATATACTTTTCAGCAAGTTCATCCTGCTTGTTAAGTTTAAATAAGAGATATGTTCTTGCAGCATCAGCAGAGCCGTTGCCTTGTGTTGCATGTGACCAGTCGAGAATATACGGTGTGCCGTCAGCAGTAATAATTATGTTACTTGGGTTAAAGTCACCGTGGCAAACCTTTGTATGCTTAGGCATACCGTGTAAACGGGTAGAAAGCTCATATCTTGTTGTAGCGTCAAGACCTGTTTCGGAAATTTTACGCTGCATTTTATCTTTAAGTTTGTTAAGTAATGGAGCTTTCTTTGATAAAACTTCCATCTGTAAATTTACAAATAACTCAAGATATTCGTCTGTCTTTTCAGGATTTTCTTCCATAAGTTGAGCAAGTGTTTTACCTTCGATGTAATCGGAAATGATTGCCCACTTTCCGTCAATTTTAGTTACTTCCTGTAAAGACGGAATATTAAGACCTGTTTCTTCTACACGAGCCTGATTAAGTGCCTCGTTGAGTATATCTGATTTTGGGAAAGATTCGTCAAAAACCTTAATGGTCTTATCGCCATCTTTATATATAACCTTATTCTTTCTTTCGGCAAGAATTGTTTCAAATTTCATAAAAGTCATTCCTTTCAATAAAAAACTAAGCAATTTCTCTTTTGCTTTGGTTATATTATACAACAACTTTATGCTTAGGTATAGAGGTAAAATAACAGAAGTTTTAATAAATTCTTTGGTTAATTAGACAATATAATTTTACTGTTTTTGTATGAGTGAATAAAAAATAATACCATAATTGAGCGTATATAACAAAAATTATGTTAAATTATTAACTAAACTATTGATAAAAACTTAACAATGTTTTGTGCATATTGACAATTTTTTAACGATAAATATTTAACAATTAAATTATGGTTTAGCAAATTGTTTCGACAGGTAATTATAAGAGTTTGGTCGACCTTTTCAAAGGTCGTGGGTGTGGGCAAAGCCCACAAATACTTTCCGTTTATGCAAGCTAACGATAGCCAAACAGCTCGCTGTTTGGCGGCTTGAACACAACGGCGTTAGCCTTTAAAAGTTGCGATAGCAACAAGAAAGCCATTCGATATATAATGAAAAGTTAATCATTTCTTTTATAAAAGGCTGACGCCTGTTTTAACAAAACTTAGTTTTAGCACGCAAACAGCGTGGCTGTTTGCGCCTGATAAATTGTTGTATCGAAAGATTTTATGGGCGCTGCCCAAACCCGCAATTTTTGAAAAAATTGAGTAAACTTTTTTGTTTTTGGGAGGATAATTTAGCGTTAGCTAAATTTCAATGCCCGACCGACACTCCGCAAAACCATAATTTATAAATAGAACCTAAAAAATCCCCCGTGGGAAACCACGGGGGGAGAAGTAACGAAATAATTTATCTATTAAACTGTCTCGCTGTTGTTGCCATAATAAGCATTGAGGTACATCTGCTTGATTTCCTTGAAGAGTGGGTATCTTGGGTTAGCGCCTGTGCACTGATCGTCGAATGCCTGCTCTGTCATATCGTCAAGTCTTGCAAGGAAGTCAGCTTCATCGATACCGTACTCCTTGATTGAGTTCTTAATACCAACTCTCGCCTTAAGGTCATTGACAGCCTTAATGAGGTTCTCAACGCTTTCAGCATCGTCCTTACCGCCAAGACCGAGGAATCTTGCTACTTCAGCGTAACGAGCCTGTGTCTTTGGATGATCATACTGTGGGAATGTACCCATCTTAGCAGGAGTTTCTACAGAGTTGAAACGGATAACCTGCTCAAGCATAAGGGCATTAGCAATACCGTGTGGAATGTGGTGGAAAGCACCAAGCTTATGAGCCATTGAGTGACAAACACCGAGGAATGCGTTAGCGAATGCCATACCTGCCATTGTAGCAGCGTGAGCAACCTTCTCACGAGCAACAGGCTCGTTCATACCGTTGTCATAGCAAGCCGGGAGATACTTGAAGATAACTTCAAGAGCTCTAAGTGCAAGACCGTCTGTAAAGTCAGTAGCCATCATTGATGCATAAGCCTCAAGTGCGTGACTGACAGCGTCGATACCTGATGCAGCTGTAAGTCCCTTAGGACCGCTCATCATGTTGTTAGCATCAACGATTGCCATTTTAGGCATAAGCTGATAGTCAGCAAGCGGATACTTAACGCCTGTTTTCTGGTCTGTGATAACTGCGAATGGTGTTACCTCAGAACCTGTACCTGAAGATGTTGGAACAGCGATGAAGTAAGCCTTTTCACCCATTTTAGGGAATGTATAAACTCTCTTACGAATATCGCAGAAACGCATAGCCATATCCATAAAGTCAGCTTCCGGATGCTCATAGAGAACCCACATAATCTTGCCGGCATCCATTGCTGAACCGCCGCCGAGTGCGATAATGCAGTCAGGCTCAAACTTACGCATAGCCTCTGCACCCTTCTGAGCTGAAATAAGTGATGGGTCAGGCTCAACATCAGCAAATGTTGTGTAAACAATGCCCATCTCATCAAGTTTATCTGTGATTGGCTTTGTATAACCATTCTTGTAAAGGAATGAGTCAGTTACGATAAATGCTCTCTTCTTACCCATTACATCCTTGAGTTCCTGAAGAGCTACAGGCATACAGCCCCTCTTGATATAAACCTTTTCAGGTGCTCTGAACCAAAGCATATTTTCTCTCCTCTCGGCAACTGTCTTAATATTGATAAGGTGCTTGCAACCAACATTCTCAGAAACAGAGTTGCCGCCCCATGAACCACAGCCGAGTGTGAGTGAAGGAGTAAGCTTGAAGTTGTAAAGGTCACCGATACCACCCTGTGAAGAAGGTGTGTTAACAAGGATACGGCAAGTTTTCATACGGCCTGCGAACTCGTCAATCTTTGCTCTTTCGTTTACAGCATCAACATAGAGGGAAGATGTATGACCGTAACCGCCGTCAGCAACGAGCTGCTCAGCCTTTGCAAGAGCATCTTCAAAGTCCTCAGCCTTATACATAGCAAGAACAGGAGAAAGCTTCTCGTGTGCAAACTCTTCGCTGATGTCAACTGATTCAACTTCACCGATAAGAATCTTTGTTTCTTCAGGAACTGTTACACCTGCAAGAGCTGCGATTGTAACAGGCTTCTGACCAACAATCTTAGCGTTAAGAGCGCCGTTGATGATGATAGTCTTTCTAACCTTCTCTGTCTCTTCGTCGTTAAGGAAATAGCAACCACGAGCCTTAAATTCCTTTTTAACCTTTGAATAAATCTTCTTTTCAACGATAACAGACTGCTCTGAAGCACAGATCATACCGTTATCAAATGTCTTTGAGTGAATAATTGAGTTTACAGCAAGGAGAATATCTGCTGATTCGTCAATAATTGCAGGAGTGTTACCTGCACCAACGCCGAGAGCAGGCTTACCTGATGAGTAAGCAGCCTTAACCATGCCAGGACCACCTGTAGCAAGGATGCAATCAGCTTCCTGCATAAGCATATTTGTAAGCTCAAGGCTTGGAATGTCAATCCAGCTGATAATGCCCTCTGGAGCACCTGCAGCTACAGCAGCCTCAAGAACAACCTTAGCAGCCTCAATTGTGCTCTTCTTAGCACGGGGGTGTGGGCTGATGATGATACCGTTTCTTGTCTTTAAGCAGATAAGTGTCTTGAAGATAGCGGTTGAAGTTGGGTTTGTTGTAGGAATAACGGCAGCGATAACACCGATTGGCTCTGCAATCTTCTTAATACCGAAAGATTTGTCCTCTTCGATTACGCCACATGTCTGAACATTTTTATAAGCATTGTAAATGTACTCAGAAGCGAAGTGGTTTTTGATAACCTTATCTTCTGCAACGCCCATGCCTGTTTCTTCAACAGCCATTTTAGCGAGTGGGATTCTCATCTTGTTAGCTGCGGATGCTGCTGCAAGGAAAATCTTGTCAACCTGCTCCTGTGTGTAGGTTGCGAAAATCTTCTGAGCTTCTTTAACTTTTGCTAAAGCTGCCTCAAAAGTCTCTGCGTTTTCTACGATCGGATACTCTTTTGTGCTCATTAAATCTACCTCTTATCTTGCATTTTGTATTTTATTCAGCAAAAGCTGAAAATGGATGACTTATTCTTCAACAGCTTTAAATTCAAGCTTGTTGGTTTTTCCGTTGGTTTTTACATAGTTTTCTGCGTAAGAACCCTTTGGAGCATTTATTGTAACAGTGTTTGCGTTATCACAAACGCTGTATTCAGACATTTTAGTTACATTGGCAGGAATGTCGATTTCTGTAATGGCAGGGCACTGATAAAAAACATATTCTCTGATTTCTTCAAGACTGCCTGATTCGATAGTTACTTTTTTAACTCCCGAACCCTGGAAAGTGAAAAGACCAAGGTCTGTTACCGAACCCGGAACTGTAACTTCTTCAAGTGAAGTACAGAGGAAAAATACATTATTGCCTAATGTTTTAAGATTTTTGGAAAGTGTAACCGACTTAAGATTTGTACATGACTGGAAAGCATGACCCTCAATCTCAGTTACCGTATCGGGAATTGTTATACTCTCAATGTCCTTTTCGCTGAAAGCGTTAGGACCTATTGATGTTACTTTATAGTTGTTATAGGTATCCGGAATAACAATATTTTTTTCGTTACCTGTGTACTCTGTTACCATAAGCTCATTGCTGTTTACAATGTAATAACCAAAGCCGTTGTCTGTAAGGTCAGGCTTTGTAGCTTCAATGGTATAGCCGGGTTCGTTTTTATTCGAACAGCCACAGCCTGCAAGGCTGAACACCATTGTTGCACACATTGCACCTGCAATAAGTGCGCATAATATTTTTTTCATAATTTGAAGGATCCTTTCAAACTTATACTGATACTGATTTTCAAATTTTCAGTAATACCATTCTAACATCTTTGTTAAATATTTGTCAATGTTTTTTTCGCTTTTTTTTTCGCTTTTTGTTACTTTTATCGCATTACATAATAAATTAGTATTGAGGTATGCTGTATTCTTACATATTCGACAAAACAATAAGAAATTATTTCTAATTACAAATTAAGAATAAAGGATTAAATACTTGAATGTCTTTAAAATGGTAATTTAAAATACCATAAAAAAACAACTAATTTTCTAAAATTTTAAAATCAATTATATATAGATAAAAAATACATAAATATTATAGATAAATGCTAAAAAATGTAAATAACAACAAAACTGTTGCTACTGTTAAGATATTAACAATACCGTCTTGAAATTTAAAGCAAAAGTGCTAAAATATATGGTGGAAAATTTTTAATATTTCCTATATTAATATGTATAGGAAGAAGGGGGCGCACTATGGATTTAATGCTTATTCTAAGAAATCTTGCCATAATCCTTGTTGCTGCTAAGCTTTGCGGACTTCTTGCCCGTAAGCTCAAAGCACCGCAGGTTGTTGGCGAAATCATTGCCGGCCTTATTATCGGACCTTCACTGCTTAACCTTGTAGTTAAGGACGATTTTATTTCAGGTATGGCAGAAATCGGCGTAATTTTACTTATGTTCTCGGCAGGTTTGGGAACAGACCTTAAGGAACTTGTAAAAACAGGGCCTGTTGCATTGTTGATTGCTTTGTCAGGTGTTGCTGTTCCTCTTGTAGGCGGTATGCTTGTTTATATGGGCTTTGGATTCGGTACTCCGGATACACGGCTTTACGAAGGCATATTTATGGGTACTGTTCTTGCGGCAACATCGGTTAGTATTACCGTACAGGCTCTTAAGGAAATGGGACATCTGAAAGGAAAGGTCGGCACAACGATACTTTCTGCTGCGATACTTGACGATATTATAGGTATTATTCTTCTTACCGTAGTTATCGGCTTCAAGAGCCCTGATGTTTCACCTGTTGATGTTTGCATCAAGACAATTCTTTTCTTTGTACTTGCAATTGTACTTGGTTTTGCACTTTACTTCCTCTTTAAATGGATCAGCAAGCACTGGCCTCATTCAAGAAGAATTCCGATTTTCGGACTTGTTCTTTGTTTTGCGGCAGCTTATTGTTCGGAAGAATTCTTTGGTATTGCCGATATTACAGGTGCTTATGTAGCAGGTATTATTCTTTGTAATATCAATGATGCGGGTTATATTGAAAGAAAAATGGACATCAGTTCATATATGATCTTCGGACCTATTTTCTTTGCAAGCATCGGTTTACAGACAAGTTTTGATAACTTTAATATGCAGATATTATGGTTCTCAATCGCACTTGTTGCTGTAGCTCTTGTAACCAAAATTATCGGCTGCGGCGGTATGGCAAAAATTTGTAAGTTCAATATGACGGATTCGCTTAAAATCGGTGTAGGTATGATGAACCGCGGTGAGGTTGCTCTTATTGTTGCGCAAAAGGGACTTGACGCAGGTCTTATGGACGCTAAGTTCTTTACAGCTGTAATCATTCTCATTATTGTTTCTTCAATTCTTACTCCTATCCTTTTGAAGGTTCTCTATGCAAAGTGGCCTGACAAAAAAGACAGTGTAATTGAAAACGAAAAGAAACTTGCTCAGGAAGGTGTAGGTGCTACTTACAATATTTCTGACAATGATTTCAAACATGATGAAAAATAATTTAATTATTACAAATTCAGCCGTACTCGTCAGAGTGCGGCTTATTTGTTGCCTCGTGTTTAATAAATAATTATATTTACAATTATTTCAAAATGTTACAAAAATTTACTTGATTTGTAATCTAAATGCGAATTAAAATTCTAATATTGAATTATAATAGCGCTTTTATTGTGCTTTTTAACAAAAAAGGAGAGGAATGCTAAACAAGGGGTTGATTTTTTCTTGAATATCTGCTATAATTATTACAAATTTGTTAATAAGTGTAATTTTGATGTAATTATTACACCTGACACAATTTGGAGGTAATACAATGCAGCGAAGTAAGAAAATTGCTTCTGTGCTGTTGAGTGTAACAATGCTTTCGGGTGCGTGCGCAGTCGCAGGCAGTACTACAGCTCATGCATCAGGCACAGGTGCAGGTCTTGCAGAGTGGGCGCTCAATGCATATTACAGCGGTTGGAGCTATGTTTACGGCGGAGCTACTCCTGGTACCGTAGATTGTTCCGGTCTTATTTATTCCTATTGCGGAGGCAACGCAAGAGGCGGAGATTCACAGCTGTATGCATCAAGCGCAAGTGGATATGTCAGCAACGGTATTCCACGAATACACGGACTCGGTCTTCATATGGATGGTCATGTCGGTGTATATATCGGCGACGGTATGGCAGTTGACGCAAGAAACGATGACGAAGATGTATGCTATGACACCGTAGATTATATGGGGTGGACGCAGTGGTACAAGGTAGGCGCTATTGACTACATAGAAAACGGTTGGGAAGAGTTCAACGGTGATTATTATTACTATGAAAACGGCGAATACATTGTAGATACATCAAGAACAATTGACGGCACTACATATTACTTTGATTCAAAGGGCAGATCAAGCAATACTCCGTCAGATCCGTCTACTTCAAATTCTTCCGACAATTCTTCAAGTTCAGACAACAACTCTTCAAACAACACGGTTGACGATTCTTCAACTGACAGCGACAACAGCAGTTCGACTGAAGAGGTAAAAGAAGAAACACCTACAGAGCCTGTTCTTTACAGAAACGGCGATGAGGGTGACGAAGTAACGAAGATTCAGGAAAGACTTAAGGAGCTTGGCTACTATGATGGCGAAGTAAACGGTAAGTTTGACGATGCAACAGAGGCAGCTTACATTCAGTTCCAGCAGGCAGCAGGAGTAGATGTTGACGGTATTTCAGGTACAGACAGAGATATTCTTTACTCGGAAGATTGTCCTACCTATGCTGATGTTCAGGCAAAACTTGCTGAACAGACACCTACATATCAGTTGGGCGATCAGAGTAACTCAGTTCTCACAATTCAGAACAGACTTGCTATTCTCGGTTTCTTTAATGAAATAGCTACCGGCTACTTCGGAGAAACTACAGTACAAGCTGTTGAGGCATTCCAGCTTGCAAATAATCTTGAAGCTACAGGTATTGTGGATCAGGATACATATCAGGCAATGTTCTCGGCAACAGCACTTTCAAGCAACGGTTCCGCACTTGCTTCTACAGTAAGCTACACAGGTCCGTATGCAATGCCGCAGGTAGGTTCATCACAATTTGTTTTGCAGAATACACAAAATCAGGATTATACACATTCAGCCGCAGTTGTAGCGCAGGCTGCAAATAAGGTTACAAAGGCTGCACTTTCAAACACATCAGCCAATACACCTGCTATTATTTCGGCAGTTGTAAAGCGCAATCTTAATGTTGGTCTTTGGTTTGTGGTAGTTCTTGCTTTACTTTCGATTTTTGGCGGTGTATATATTATTAAAAATATTAAGGCTTCAAAAAAAGCCCGCCGTACAAGAGCAAGAAGCAAAAAAGCATATACAAGAGTAAAAACCGAGGCTCGTTACTGGTAAAAAATTAAGCCGTATCTTATGGTTGTCCATATGATACGGCTTTTGTATTGCAAAAAACTTTACAGTGTGGTATTATTAACATAGGAAGTGATTATTATGGATAAAGATTTAATTAAAAGAATAAATGAACTTGCAAAGAAAAAGAAAACACTCGGACTTAATGCCGAAGAACAGGCAGAACAGAAACAGCTTTATGCCGTGTATCTTGCTGAAATCAGAGATCAGTTTGATAATACTCTCGATAATGTAAGTATTAAACAGGAGGACGGTTCGGTTGTTCCGTTTAAATCCGCCGCCAAAAAGAAAACAAAAGAAGATAATAAATCAGAATAATTTATATTTTATATCAATAATTAAAAATTTAGGTTCTATTCTAAATGCGGAATACTTTTTCAAAACAATTATAAAATTTAGGTCAAGCCTTTTTAAAGGCTTGACCTAAATTCTAAAATTATTTAATCTTAACTGTGTGCTAAACCATAAATTAATTACAATTTTTGGTAAAAAACAGGGTTGATTCTATTTTCTGAATCAACCCTGTAATTATTTTTATTAATCGTCAAGACAATTGTCAAGTCTTTCAATAATATTCTGCTTATCCATATGCTGACCGATAAATACAAGTTTGGTTTCACGGTCGCCGTATTTTTCATCCCAATGTTCTTCAATATCAGGATACTCTTTAAAGTATTTCTTCTGCTCGCTCTTAGGGAATGCAGCAAGCCATTTGCCGTTTTCTGTAGCGGTAATCTGTACGCCTGCCTGCTCAAATACATAGAGGTAATCTCTCTTGTCTTTATCGGAGAACCAAAGAATACCCTTTGCACGAACAACGCCCTTTGGCCAGTTGTTTACAAATTCCTGTAATTTTTCCTGATTGAACGGACGGCGGCTGTGGTACACAAAAGTACAGATACCGTACTCTTCGTCATCGTCACTGTGGTGGTGATGGTGGCAACAGTGACCGTGCTCGTGGTCGCAGTGAGAGTGATCTTCGTCATCATGATGATGGTGATGCTCATGCTCGTCCTCGTCGTGGTGATGATGTTCGTGTTCATTCTCATCATGATCGTGATGCTCGTTTTTCTCGTCTTCGTCCTTATCGTAAGCCTGTGCCCAGCCTGCTGAACCTGCAGTTTCTTCAAAGTCATAAAGATTTGTATTGAGAATGTCGCCAACGCTTACCTTACCGTAGTTAGCCTCAATAATTTTAGCCTTTGGCTGAAGAGTTCTAATCATAGCCTTAACTCTGCCGAGCTGCTCCTCATTTACCATATCAACTTTGTTGAGAATGATAGTAGAACAGAACTCAATCTGCTGAATAACAAGGCTTTCAATGTCTTCTTCGTCAACATCGTCTTTAAGAAGATTGTCGCCGCAGCCAAACTCTGTAGCCATTCTGAGTGCGTCAACAACAGTTACAATGTTGTCAAGACGGCAAATAGCAGGAGTGCCTTCCTCTTCGTCACCCTCAAGTACAGCAATAGACTGTGCAATAGGGAGCGGCTCGCAGATACCGCTTGCCTCAATGAGAATATAATCAAATTTACCTGACTTTACAAGTTCTGCAATCTGATTGATAAGGTCAACCTTAAGTGTACAGCAAATACAGCCGTTTGAAAGTGGAACAAGGTTGTCATCTTTTTGAGTAACAACGCCTGCTTTCTGAATAAGTTCAGCGTCAATATTAACTTCGCCTATATCATTTACGATAACGGCACATTTGTAGCCCTCCTGATTGCCGAGGACATGGTTGATAAGTGTAGTTTTACCGGAACCAAGATAACCTGTAAGAAGTGTTACAGGAATTGGAAGCTTTGGTTTTGCCATATATGTCATTTCCTTTCAAGAATAATTTTCTACGAATGGAATAATAGCACAACAGAATTATTTTGTCAAGTAGTTACGAGTTAGTTATGACTAATTAAGTTGATATTTTTACAATTATTAATAAAAATTACTATAATAAAAAGGAGAGAGGAAAACCTCTCTCCATAATAATTATATCAGTTTTCCGGAACATTCGGAAGACCGTCAAAGCCTTTCTGGAGTTCCTCGTCTGTCGGAATATAGTCGCTCATAAGACCGTCGTTAAACTTCTCATATGCAAGCATATCGAAGTAGCCTGTACCTGTAAGACCAAAGAGAATAGTTTTTTCTTCGCCTGTTTCTTTACATTTGAGAGCCTCATCGATTGCAACTCTGATTGCATGGCTGCTTTCCGGAGCAGGGAGAATACCCTCAACTCTTGCAAATTGTTCTGCGGCAGCAAATACAGATGTCTGCTCAACAGAAGTAGCCTCCATAAGACCGTCATGGTAAAGCTGTGAAAGTGTGCTGCTCATACCGTGGTAACGAAGTCCGCCGGCATGGTTAGCGGACGGAATAAATCCGCTGCCGAGTGTGTACATCTTAGAGAGCGGGCAAACCTTGCCGGTATCGCAGAAGTCATATGCAAACTTACCTCTTGTCAAGCTTGGGCAAGATGCAGGTTCAACGGCAATAATTCTGTAATCAGCCTCACCTCTTAATTTTTCGCCTACGAACGGAGATATAAGACCACCAAGGTTAGAACCGCCGCCGGCACAACCGATAATGATGTCAGGCTTAACATTGTATTTATCAAGAGCTTTTTTAGCCTCAAGACCGATAACCGACTGGTGAAGAAGTACCTGATTGAGCACACTGCCGAGTACATAACGGTATCCTTCTGTAGAAGTTGCAACTTCTACAGCCTCGGAAATTGCACAGCCAAGACTGCCTGTTGTGCCCGGGTGCTCCTTAAGAATTTTTCTGCCGACTGCAGTATCTGTAGACGGGGAAGGAGTAACACTTGCACCGTAAGTTCTCATAACTTCTCTTCTGAACGGCTTTTGTTCGTAAGATACTTTTACCATATATACCTTACAATCAAGACCGAAGTAAGAACAAGCCATTGAAAGGGCGGTACCCCACTGGCCTGCGCCTGTTTCTGTTGTAACGCCTTTAAGACCCTGCTTTTTAGCATAATAAGCCTGTGCGATGGCAGAGTTTAATTTATGACTGCCGCTTGTATTGTTACCCTCAAACTTATAGTAAATCTTAGCAGGAGTACCGAGAGCTTTTTCAAGGAAATATGCTCTGATAAGCGGTGACGGACGGTACATTTTATAGAAATCCTGAATTTCCTGCGGAATATCTATGTATGCGTCTGTATCGTTAAGTTCCTGTGCTACGAGTTCTTTACAGAAAACAGGATAAAGCTCCTCTGCTGTCATTGGTTTTAATGTAGCAGGGTTAAGAAGAGGAGCAGGCTTGTTTTTCATATCTGCACGAACATTATACCATTGAGTAGGTATTTCACTTTCGTCAAGATAAATTTTATATGGAATCTTTGTATTTTCCATTGGTTTCAGCCTCCTAAATATCAATATTTATAATATTATAACATATTATTTGCCTCTTGTCATCACTTTTTATAGAAAATATTATTTCATAACATAATTAAAATAATTTTTTACGGGTATTTTACAAATAGGCGGTAAATAGCTTTACAAAAATTAACTAAACTAAGAGCGTACTCAAAAGAAGTACGATAATTATTTGAGGAGATTATATTTATGAAAAAAACAAGTACAAAATTATTATCGGTATTAGCAGCAGGCGTAATTATGGCAAGTGCATTTGCAGGCTGCGGCGGCAATTCTTCATCAACAGCATCAGGCGACAACTCAAGCAATGCCGGTTCATCAAACACAAGTGCTTTTGATACAAGCAAATCACTTTCTGTTATTACAAGAGAGCAGGGCTCCGGTACTCGTGATGCTTTCGTAGAGCTTACAGGTGTTCTTGTTAAAGACGGCGACACAAAGACAGACACAACAAGAACCGACGCTGTTACAGTAAACGGCACAGAGGCTGTTATTACTAATGTAAAGGGTAATGACGCAGCAATCGGTTACATTTCACTCGGCTCACTTAACGACAGTGTTAAGGCTCTTAAGATTGAAGATGTTGACGCAACAGCAGAGAATGTAAAGTCAGGCGAATATAAAATCAGCCGTCCGTTCAACATTGCTTATAAGGGCGACTTAAGCGGTCTTGCTAAGGACTTTGTAGATTATATCTTAAGTTCAGACGGTCAGGCAGTAATTTCTAAAGAGGGTTATGTTCCGGTATCTGAAAACGCAGCATATGCAGGAACAAAGCCGGAGGGCAAAATTACAGTTGCAGGTTCTTCTTCGGTATCTCCTGTAATGGAAAAACTTATTGAGGCTTACAAGCAGATTAATACAAAGGCAGAAATCGAACTCCAGACATCAGACTCATCGGCAGGTATGCAGTCTGCACTTGAGGGTACTTGTGACATCGGTATGGCATCAAGAGAGCTTAAGGATACAGAAACAGCTCTTGCATCAACAACAATTGCAAAAGACGGTATTGCGGTAATCGTAAATACAAACAATACTACAGAAAATCTCACAATGGATCAGGTAAAAGCTATCTACACAGGTGAAGCTAAGGTTTGGAGCGATATAACTAAATGAGATTAAGCAATATTAAAGAAAGGGCTATGCAGGGAGTTTTCTTCCTGACAGCCCTTGCCGGCATAGCGGCGGTTGTGCTTATTTGTATTTTCCTTTTCTACAACGGTGTTCCGGCAATGGCAGAAATCGGATTTTTTAATTTTATAGGCGGCACAGAATGGGCACCGACAAATGTTCCTGCAAGCTACGGAATATTTACAATGATTATCGGCAGTATCTATGTTACGGCAGGCGCTGTTGTAATCGGTGTGCCGATCGGAATTTTAACAGCGGTTTTCCTTGCTCGTTTTTGTCCGAAACCATTATATAAGGTTATAAAACCCGCAACAGAATTACTCGCAGGTATTCCGTCAATCGTTTACGGCTTTTTCGGACTTATGGTAATTGTACCGTTTATCAGAGATAACTTTGGCGGCGACGGTACAAGTTTGCTTGCGGCGTCAATAGTGCTCGGAATTATGATTTTGCCTACAATTATAGGCGTTTCGGAGTCGGCAATTCGTGCGGTGCCCGAAAATTACTACGAGGGTGCATTGGCACTCGGCGCAACAAGAGAGAGAAGTGTGTTCAAAACAATGCTTCCTGCCGCAAAGTCTGGTATTCTCGCAGGTGTTGTGCTTGGCATAGGCAGAGCTATCGGCGAAACTATGGCGGTTATCCTGATTGCAGGCAACCAGGTGCAGATTCCTACATCACTTACGGACGGTGTAAGAACGCTTACAGCAAATATTGTACTTGAGATGGGTTACTCAACAGGACTTCACAGACAGGCACTTATAGCAACAGGTGTAGTTTTGTTTGTGTTCATATTAATTATTACACTTTCAATGCAGGCAATTAAGAGCAGGAGTGAAAAGAATGGCTGATAACAATGAAATAAAGGCAATCAATAAAACAGGATTTGCCCAAAGATTAAGAGAATATAAAAGAAAGCCGCTCTCACTTGTTTTGTTTATATTGGTTGTACTTGCAGCGGCAATATCAGTGCTTGCTCTGGTATTTTTAATTGTGTATATTCTTGTAATGGGTGTTCCGCATATTACACCGGAGCTGTTTGCATGGGAATATAACAGTGATAATGTATCCTGTATGCCTGCAATTATCAATACTGTTGTGGTAACTTTGCTTACCTTGATAATTGCCGTACCGTTTGGCGTAGGTGCTGCGATTTACCTTGCGGAATATGCAAAAAGGGGCAACAAGTTTGTAAAACTTATCAGAACTATGGCAGAAACTCTTTCAGGTATTCCGTCGATTGTTTACGGTCTGTTCGGTATGTTATTCTTTGTAACTACTTTGCAGTGGCGACGTTCATTGCTTGCAGGTTCTTTTACACTTGCAATTATGGTATTACCGACAATTATGAGAACTACAGAGGAAGCTTTGCTTTCTGTTCCCGACTCGTACCGAGAGGGCAGTTACGGACTTGGCGCAGGCAAGCTGAGAACAATTATAAGAATAATTCTTCCGAGTGCAATGCCGGGTATTCTTGCAGGTATAATTCTTGCAGTCGGCAGAATAGTCGGAGAAACTGCGGCTCTTTTATATACATCGGGTTCGGCATCGGGTCTTGCAAAAGGTCTTATGTCTTCGGGCAGAACGCTTGCTATTCATATGTATGTACTTGCAAACGAGGGATTGCATACAGATCAGGCTTGGGCAACAGCGGTTGTATTGCTTGTGCTTGTACTTTTAATAAATACGCTTTCGGCATTTATCGCCAAAAAGCTTACAAGTAAAAATAAGTAAGAGTGGAAGGAAAATAAATGGATAAGTTTACAATTAAGGATATGAACCTGTATTACGGCAAATTTCACGCATTAAAGTCTGTAAACTTTAATATGGAGGCAAACCGTATTACAGCTTTTATCGGCCCGTCGGGCTGCGGTAAATCAACGCTCCTGAAGTCACTTAACAGAATGAATGATTTGGTTGAGGGTTGTAAAATTACAGGTGATATCCGTCTTGATAACGAGGATATTTACGGCAAAAATATGGATGTAAATGTTCTCAGAAAAAGAGTGGGTATGGTTTTTCAAAAAGCAAATCCGTTTCCTATGAGCGTGTATGATAACATAGCTTTCGGTCCGAGAACACACGGTATAAGAAGCAGAAGAGAGCTTGACGAAATCGTAGAGCAGTCTTTGAAAGATGCCGCTATCTGGGATGAACTTAAGGACAGACTTAAAAAGAGCGCACTCGGTCTTTCGGGCGGTCAGCAGCAGCGTCTTTGCATTGCAAGAGCGCTTGCGGTAAAGCCTGAAGTTTTACTTATGGACGAGGCAACATCTGCACTTGACCCTATTTCCACAGGTAAAATCGAGGAACTTTGTATGAAGCTTAAAGATAAATATACCATTATTATGGTTACACATAATATGCAGCAGGCAATGAGAATTGCTGATAATACGGCATTCTTCCTGCTTGGCGAAATGATTGAATGCACTGATACGGCTACCTTGTTTTCTACTCCAAAGGATAAGCGTACAGAGGAATACATTACAGGAAGGTTCGGCTAATGAGAGAGTATTTTGATTTGGAATTAAAAGCACTTAACGATAAACTCATTGAAATGGGCGCTTTGGTTGAAGGTGCAATAAAAAATACGATAACCATTATTACAAACGGTGAATACGATAAACTTGAAACATCAAGAATTATTGAAGAAAAAATCAATACGATGGAGAGAGAAATACAAAACTATTGTTTAAATCTCCTCCTTTTACAGTCGCCTGTTGCAGGTGACTTAAGAACGGTATCTGCGGCTCTTAAGATGATTACCGACCTTGAAAGAATCGGCGATCAGGCTATTGACATTGCGGAAATGTCAACTTATTTGAAAGACTGCGAAAATATTTATTCAATGACTCATCTTTCTGAAATGGCAGAGCGTTCTTCAAATATGGTAACAACGGCTATTGACGCTTTTGTTAAAAAAGACTTGAAACTTGCAAAGACCGTAGCTACTATGGACGACGCAATTGATGACCTTTTCAATAAGGTAAAACAAGAGGTTATCGATATTATAAACGCAAACAAAGAACTTGATCAGCAGGCTATAGATGTTTTGCTTATTGCAAAGTATTTTGAAAAAATGGCGACCACGCAGAGAACATCGGTGAATGGGTTGTGTTTTCAATTACAGGAAAGACAGTATAACCTTTGATGATTTTTGTTGCAAATCAAGACTATTGTGATATAATTAGGTTTAAGGCGGAAGTATGTCTGCCTTAAATCTATATCGGGGAGTTAGAATTATATGTTAATTTATATTGTAGAAGACGATACAGACATCAGGGAGCTTGAAACCTACGCACTGAAAAACAGCGGTTATGAGGTTAAAAGCTTTGGAGAAAGCAAGAGCTTTTTTAAAGCGTGTGCGGAAATAAAGCCGCAGCTTGTTATTCTTGATGTAATGCTTCCCGATTTTGACGGATTGTCTGTACTTGAAAAATTAAGAAAAGACAAGTCTACAAAAAATATTCCGGTTATTCTTGTTACCGCAAAGTCAAGTGAGATGGATAAGGTAAAAGGACTTGATATGGGTGCCGACGATTACCTTACAAAGCCGTTCTCCGTACTTGAACTTATTTCAAGAGTAAGGGCGATTTTAAGACGCTGTACGGTAGAAGAAAAGCCCGAAACCGTGGAACTTGGCGGAATTGTTCTTGACGATTCAAAGCATATTGTAACCTCAAACGGAGAACAGTGCAGCCTTACATACAAGGAGTACGAATTGCTCAAATACCTGCTTAACAATAAAGGTATGGCACTCACAAGAGAGAACATTATTATTAATGTTTGGGGTTACGATTTCGAGGGAGAGAGCCGTACGGTTGATATGCACATTACAACTCTAAGACAAAAACTCGGAGAATGCGGCAATCTTATTAAAACCGTGCGTAATGTAGGATACAAGGCAGGAGAATGATAAATGAAACTAAGAAAAATTCTTTTAAAAAGATTTATAATCACCGCTGGTGTATCCATTCTTTTGACGGCTGTTTTTTCAACAGCCGCTTTCTGGTTTATTTTTTCTTCTTCGGAAAAAACAACATTAAAAGATTATACAAATATAGCCGCAAATCTTTATAATAAAAACAGCAGCTATGAATTGCTGCATGATTTAAGTTCATCACGAATAAGAGTTACATTGCTCGATGGCAACGGAAATGTTCTTTTGGAAAGCGATGACGGCGTTGATGTTACAAAAATGGGAAATCACTCCAATCGTCCCGAATTTATAAATGCAATGAAAAACGGATACGGCGATGACAGCAGAAAATCAGAAACACTCGGCAATGTTACATATTATTATGCTGTAAAAACTTCAAACGGAAATGTTTTGCGATTGTCTGAAACTATGGAAAACGGCTACTCCATTTTTATGCACCTTGTTCCGATTTTGTTTGCCGTAATAATTATTGTATTTATTCTTTGCTGTGTGCTTTCAAAAAGGTCAACGAAAAAAATTATTGCGCCTATAGAAAATCTCGAAAGCAATGTTGACGGCAATCAATATGAAGAATTAAGTTCAATTTCCCGCACCATTTCAAGTCAGCAAAAGCAGATTAACAAGCAGGTTTCACGCTTACAGCTTGAAAAAGACAGAATAGACACGCTTATTCAAAATATGTCCGAGGGCTTTATAATGCTTGATATGGATAAGAATATGCTTATGTGTAATCATTCCGCTTCAAAATATCTCGGCACGGATTCAGAGGGCACTGTTGGCGAAAGTCTTATTTCATTTTCACGCAATGAGGTTTTGTGCGAATGTGTTGACAAGGCTTTCAGCGGTGAACGCAGCAGTAATGAAGGCAATATAAACGGCAGAGTATTGCAGATAATTGCAAGTCCGGTGTATTCCAACAGCGAACAAAAAGGTGTAATCTGTCTTATAATTGATATTTCGGCTAAACGAAAAGCCGAAAAAATGAGGCGTGAATTTACCGCAAATGTTACCCACGAGTTAAAAACTCCGCTCACTTCAATTTCGGGTTATGCGGAAATTATAGAAAGCGGAATTGTTGCACCGGAAGATATTGAAAGATTTGCCGGAAAAATTCATAAAGAATCAGGCAGACTGCTTTCTTTGATTGGCGATATTATAGAGCTTTCCGAACTTGACGAAAACACAAGACCCGTAAATTACGATAAGGTTGATTTGTCGGGACTTTCAAGAGAGGTAGCGGAAGATTTACATACAAATGCAAATAAACACGAGGTTGTCATTAAAGTTAATGCGGAAGATAAAATTATAATAAACGGCAACCGTAACCAACTTTATGAACTTGTTTATAACCTTTGTGACAATGCGATAAGATATAACCGCAAGGGCGGAAATGTTACCGTTACTGTTAAAAAAGAGGACGAAAACGCCGTTCTCAGTGTTGCGGATACGGGAATCGGTATTCCGTTAAAACATCAAAAACGAGTTTTTGAGCGCTTTTACAGAGTTGACAAAAGCCGTTCTAAAGAAACCGGCGGTACAGGTCTTGGACTTGCAATTGTAAAACATATTGCCGAAAGACATGACGGTACTATTACATTAAAGAGTAATGAAAACGGTACGGTATTTACATTTAAAGTAAAAGCATTGTAAAAATTATAAAATGTACTTTTAGCAAAATTAAATATTAATATTTAATATTACGGCTGCGTCTTGTTTAAGTCTTACTTATAAACAGGGCGCAGTTGTTGTTGTGTAAAAAACTTTACATAGATTTTACAAATGCAAAATAAAACTTTGACTTAATACTAATATCATTACAAAGGAAAAGGAGAGTTTAGGGATATGGATATTTTTTCGATTCTTCAGCTGTTGAGTGGCTTGGCACTCTTTTTGTATGGTATGAATACAATGGGTGACGGCCTTGAAAAATTCTCGGGCGGTAAACTTGAAAAAACTCTTGAAAAAATGACTAACAATACTTTCAAGGGATTTTTGCTCGGTGCAGCCGTTACAGCTGTTATACAGTCATCATCCGCTACTACGGTTATGGTAGTCGGCTTTGTAAACTCCGGTATTATGAAGCTAAGACAGGCAATAGGAATTATTATGGGTGCTAATGTCGGCACAACAGTTACAGCGTGGATTTTAAGCCTCTCGGGTATTGAGGGCGACAGCGTATTTATGCAGCTGCTTAAACCGACATCTTTTTCTGCCGTTTTCGCTTTTATAGGCATAATTCTTATTATGTTTACAAAGAGCGACAGTAAGAAAAACCTTGCGTCCATTCTTTTGGGATTTGCAATTTTAATGTTCGGTATGGATTCTATGAGTTCTGCGGTAGCACCTCTTTCTAACGATCCTAACTTTGCAAATCTTCTTACAGTCTTTAATAACCCTGTATTCGGTATTATTGCAGGTGCATTGCTCACAGCAATTATCCAGAGTTCAAGCGCATCGGTCGGAATATTGCAGGCACTTTCAAAAACAGGTGCGATTACATACTCAATGGCAATTCCGATTGTAATGGGTCAGAATATAGGTACTTGCGTAACTGCCTTGATTTCTTGTATAGGTGCAAAGAAAAACGCTAAGCGTGCTGCTTTGGTACACCTTTATTTTAATATTATAGGTACACTTGTAATTTGTGCGCTGTTCTACGGTTCAAATTTAATATTCCAATACGGATTCCTGGACGATGTAGTTGCCGAGGCAAATATCGCTGTTATCCATACAGCATTTAACATTGCAGCAACAGCTATGTTACTTCCTTTTACACGCCAGCTTGAAAAACTCGCTTGCCTTACAATTAAGGATACGGAAGAAGAAAGTGAAACACCATTCCTCGACGAGCGTTTCCTCAACACACCTTCACTTGCAACAGACCGTGCTTTAAATGTTACGGAAAAAATGGCAAGACTTTCGGAGGGTACACTTCTCGGCGCACTTGAAATGGTTGGTAATTATAACGAAAAAGCGGCTGACACCCTTTCTGAAAACGAAGACACAATTGATATGTACGAAGATGTAATTTCGACATATCTTGTAAAACTAAGTCAGAAAAATCTTTCTGAAAACGACAGTAAAAGTGTTCAGAGAGTTTTGCACGGTATAGGTGATTTCGAGAGAATCAGCGACCACGCAATGAATATTGTCGGTGCCGCAAAAGAAATTGAGGAGAAAAAAGCGGTTTTCTCCGAAGGGGCTATGGCGGGTCTTCATGTTATGATGGACGCTATAAAAGAGATTATAAATAATGCAACGCTTGCATTTATCAATAACGATGTAAAACTTGCTGCGAAAGTTGAACCTCTTGAACAGGTTATTGACCGCATCAGAGATAAACTTAAAGAGGCTCATGTTAAGCGTCTTACAAACGGCGAATGTACAATAGAACTCGGATTTATTTTCTCTGACCTTATTACAAGTATGGAAAGAGTTTCCGACCATTGTTCAAACATTGCGGTCGGTGTTATTGAAATCAACAACAACGGCTACGATGCACACGAATATTTGCACGAGCTTAAAAATTCCGATGATATTCAGTACAACGCAGACTATAAGGAATACAAGAAAAAATATGCACTTCCCGCAGCTGCTTTGAAAAAATAATTTATTTAACCCACAGCAAATTTCAGCTGTGGGTTTTTTATTATGCAGATGACAAATTGTGAATTTTGTGTTATTATATATTATTATGACTATTGTTGAATAGGGGTAGATTAGTTTGGCAAAAGCAGTCCCGCTTTTTAGCGGCAGTAAAGGTAACAGTTATTTTCTGGGTACGGCAACACAGGGCGTGCTGATAGACGCAGGTCGTTCATGCAAACAGATTGAAAATGCATTACTTACAAATTCAATAGATCCACGCATAATAGGTGCGGTATTTATTACCCACGAGCATACAGACCATTGCAGTGCCGTAAAAGTGCTTGCATCACGCTATAATTTTAAGGTGTATGCAAGTCAGGGTACACTTGAGGCGCTTGAAAGGGCAAATCGTCTGGATAACCGCTTTGAAACCGAGGTTATCGAAAACGAAGTTGCGGTAGGCGATATGCTTATTAAAAGAATCGATACTCCGCACGATGCCGCAGAAAGCTGTTGCTACAGTGTTACGCTTGCAGACGGAAAGACTGCCACAATAGCAACTGATATGGGATATATGACCGATGATGTAAGAAATGCCGTTGCACACAGCAATTTTGCGGTTATTGAGTCAAACCACGATGTTGATATGCTGAAAAACGGTCCGTATCCGTTTGTACTCAAAAAGCGAATACTCTCTAAATACGGTCATTTGTCTAATCCCGATTGTGCCGCCGAGCTTGCGGGACTTGTGCAGTCAGGTACTTTAAGACTTATGCTCGGCCACTTAAGCGAGCAAAATAATACCCCGTCAATAGCGCTTAATACAGCTGTAAACGAACTTTCAAAGTACGGAATGAATAGGGGAATAGATTATACTCTTGATGTAGCGCCCGTAGAAACTAATGCTAAATCGGTAATTTTTTAATGGTGAAAGATGATTAGAATAAATATAATTTGTATAGGAAAAATTAAAGAGAAATATTTTACAGACGCAATTTCCGAATACGCAAAACGACTTACTGCCTTTTGTAAATTTGCGGTAGTTGAACTTGCGGAAGAAAAAATAAGAAATAACAATCCGAACGAGGCTGAAATTTCAGAGGTAATTGAGGCAGAGGGAGAAAGAATACTTAAGAAAATCGGTGCAGGTGATTATGCGGTGGCAATGTGCATCGAGGGCAAACAGCTTTCAAGCGAAGAACTTTCTGCAATGCTCGACAATGCGGCAATTACAGGAAAAAGTACGGTGGATTTTATTATTGGCGGAAGTTACGGACTTAGCAATAAGGTGAAAAACAGAGCAGATTTCAAACTTTCTATGAGTAAAATGACATTTCCTCATCAGATGGCAAGAATGGTACTGTCGGAACAGATTTACCGTGCGTTTGAAATTTCTACCAACGGCAAATATCATAAATAGAGGTAAAAGATGGCTTTAGACGGAATTTTTTTAAGATATATAAAACACGAAATAGAAACCGAGGCGCTCGGTGCCAGGGTATCGCAGATTTATCAGCCGAACAGAGATGAACTTGTATTTGCGATGCGTACCTTTAACGGCAATAAAAAACTTTTGCTTTCGGCAAGGGCAAATTCACCGAGGGTGCATTTTTGCGGCAATACACCTGAAAATCCCGCTTCACCGCCTATGTTTTGTATGCTTTTGCGTAAGCGTATCGGCGGCGGAAAGCTGGTTGCGGTTCGTCAACAGGAATGCGACAGAGTGCTGTTCCTTGATTTTGAGTGTGTAAACGAACTTGGCGATACCGTTCTAATAACAGTAGTTTGCGAAATTATGGGAATGTACAGCAATATTATTATTGTGGATTCAAACGGAGTAATTATTGATTCCCTCAAGCGTGTTGACCTGACTATGAGCAGCCGTAGACTTGTGCTTCCAAATATAAAATACGAACTTCCCGAGGCGCAGGATAAACTTTCAATTCTTAAACATTCGGCAGAAGAAATAGCGGAAAAAACAGTTGATTTTGACGGCGAAATGATGCTTAACAAGGCACTGCTAAGGGCAATTCAAGGTGTATCGCCTCTTGTGTGCAGAGAACTTGAGTACAGAGTGGGCGAGGGCACAACTACCCGTATGGATAAACAGCATTATGACAGACTTGTTGATGTGCTCGATGATTTGTATGTAAATGTTAATAAATATGCAGGCAAACCGTGTATGGTTATAAGAGATGACGGCAAGCCGATTGATTTTACATTTACAGATATTGAGCAATACGGAAATTTTGCTCAAATAAAGCACTTTGACACATATTCACAACTTCTTGACAGCTTTTACGAAACCAGAGATTCAAGAGAGAGAATGAGGGTCAAATCTCAAGACCTTACAAAAATGCTTGTTAATTTAAGCGAAAGAATTTCCCGTAAACTTGCAAAGCAAAAGATTGAACTTAAAGAATGTGCAAATCGTGAACAGCTTAGAATAAACGGCGATTTGTTGCAGGCAAATCTCTACCGTATTGAGCGTGGCGCATCTTTTGCGGAAGTGGAAAATTTTTACGATGAAAATATGTCGCTTATCCGCATAAAACTCAATCCTGCAATTTCTCCGGCAGCAAATGCTCAAAAATATTATAAAGATTATCAAAAAGCGAAAAATGCAGAGCATATTTTGACCGAACAGATTGAGAAAGGCAGGTCAGAGCTTGAATACATTGATTCTGTACTTGATACGGTAAGCCGTGCGGAGAGTGAGCGTGAACTTGCGCAGATAAGGGAAGAACTTACCGAGCAGGGATATTTACGCAAACAAAAGGGCAAGCAAAGACCGCAGGCGGCACTGCCGCCGCTTGAATTTACTTCAAGTGACGGATTTAAAATTTTGGTAGGCAGAAACAATACTCAAAATGATAAACTTACATTAAAAATTGCAAATAAAAATGATATGTGGCTGCACACAAAAGATATTCACGGTTCGCATACAGTTGTTTTTGCGGAAGGCAGAGAAATTAGCGATACCGCAATTTTAGAGGCGGCACAGCTTGCCGCATATTACAGTAAAGCAAGAGAAAGCAGTCAAGTGCCTGTAGATTACACGCTTGTGCGTTATGTAAGCAAGCCAAGCGGTGCAAGACCGGGTATGGTTATTTATGTAAATAACAAAACTGTTTATGTCACACCGAAAGCAAATATTTCCAAATAAAAAACTCGGCAATCTTTACGGTTGCCGAGTTTTGTGCTGTCAGTCAATATAATCAAGATATTTTAAGAAGCGTTTTACGGCAGGTACGAATTATTTCAGAAATCAGATGGTACTTAAAGGCGAAAGCGATAAAGCGGTAAAGCCTGTTCTCAACAATCCGTCAACACCAAAGGGTGTTAAGTATTCGGGTACAATGACTTATGCGGTAGCTCTTACCGACGCTGAATAATTTACCTACACGCTGAAAAAGTTATCTAAACTTTTCCTTCCCTTACAGCAGATCGTTACACTACAGTAGCGGTCTGTTTTTATTTATAATATCTTTAATTTTCTAAAAAGTATGTTATAATTAAGCAAAATAACAAAATTAGGAATGATGTTATGAAATTTATGCATTTATCCGATCTGCATCTCGGAAAGCGTGTAAACGGCTATTCTATGCTTGAAGATCAGAAATATATATTGATAAAAATTATAAATATAATTGACGAACAAAAGCCACAGGCTGTAATAATTGCAGGCGATGTATATGACAAACCTGTCCCTTCCGCAGAGGCTGTACAGTTGTTTGATGACTTTTTATACAAACTTACTGAAAGAAGTTTGCAGGTAATTGTAATAAGCGGTAATCACGATTCGCCGGAGCGTATTGCGTTTGGTTCTCGTTTTATGGGTAAAAGCGGAATACATATGTCACAGGTGTATAACGGCAGTACGGATTTTGTTTCGCTTACAGATGATTACGGAAAAATTAATTTTTATCTTTTACCGTTTATTAAGCCGTCAAATGTAAGAAGATTTTTTGAAGATGAAGAAATCAATACCTATACCGAAGCAATTCGTGTGGCAATATCAAATATGAACATAGATAAAAATGCCAGAAATGTAATTGTTACACATCAGTTTGTAACAGGCGCAGAACGCTCGGATTCCGAAATTATCGCAGTAGGCGGAACCGACAATGTAGATTCGTATGTTTTTGACGATTTTGATTATGTGGCGCTCGGTCATATTCACCGTCCGCAAAATGTCGGTAAATCTACTGTTCGTTATTGCGGTACACCGTTAAAATATTCGTTTTCGGAAATAAATCACGAAAAATCCGTTACAATAGTTGAAATTAAAGAAAAAGAAGATATAGATGTTACGACAATACCGCTTATTCCTTTGCATGATATGCGAGAAATAAAAGGAAGTTACGATGAACTTGTAAACAGAGAAAACTATGAGGGTACTGCCACAGAAGATTATCTGCATATTATACTTACAGATGAAGATGATGTGCCGTATGCGGTAGAAAGACTGCGCAATATTTATCATAATTTAATGAAACTTGATTATGACAATACGAGGACAAGGTCATCGTATGACATCACGCAGGCGCAGGAAACTGAAAGAAAATCGGAAATTGAATTAGTTTCGGAGTTTTTTGAAAAACAGAACGGAAAGCAAATGACAGAACAACAGCTTGAATATGCAAGTGATTTAATAGAACAGATAAAGGAGGAGTCATTGTGAGACCGATAAGACTTGTTATGTCTGCATTCGGCCCGTATGCGGGTAAACAGGAAATAGATTTTGACAAGCTTGGAGTCAGCGGTCTGTATCTGATTACGGGCGACACGGGCGCAGGTAAAACCACAATTTTTGACGGTATAAAATATGCGCTTTACGGTGAAGCAAGCGGAAACAACCGTGATTCGTCTATGCTTCGTTCAAAATATGCGGATAACGATACTCCTACAACAGTTGAACTGACCTTTGTAAACGGCAACAAGCAGTATACCGTGAAACGCAATCCCGAGTATGAAAGGAAAAAGGCGAGAGGAAACGGTTTTACAAAACAATCGGCAGGCGCAGAATTGGTGTTGCCCGACGGCAGAGTAGAAACCAATAAAAAGGTTGTTGATACAAAAATTGAAGAAATACTCGGTGTAAACGACGCTCAATTTTCACAAATTGCAATGATAGCACAGGGAGATTTTCTAAAACTTCTGCTTGCCGATACCAAGGAAAGGCAGAAAATTCTAAGAAATATCTTTAAAACAGACATATATCTTGAATTTCAGGACAGAGTAAAATCCGATTTCAGCAAAATAAAAGACGAACTCAAAATAAAAAAAGTAAGCGTAGATAACGATATAAAAAATATCGGATGCAGTGAAGAAAATGTGCTGTATATAGAAACCCAAAAGGCTAAAAACGGCGAATTATCGGTGGTTGAGGTAATTGAACTTATAAACAAAATTATTGACGAGGATACGCAAAAATCAAAATTATTATATCAGCAGACCGAAAAATCAGAAGAAAAAATCAGCAGTATTACTGAAATAATTTCAAAAGCCGAGGAACAGAATAAAAACCGTGAATTGCTTGCAACGGCAAAAAATAAGTACGAGCAGGCATTGCCGAAATCTGAAGAATTAAAAAAGCTCTATGATATTGAAAAGCAGAAAGAGCCGATTACACAGGAAATTGAAAAGAATGTAACTATACTTGAACAACAGCTTAATGATTATGATGAACTTGATTTGTTGGAAAATAAAATCAAGAGTAATTCAAATAATCTTGAAAAATGCAAAATCGACTGTCAGACAAACGAAACTAAACTTGCGGAATATAATTCAAGTTTAAAGTCATATGAAAAAGAGAGTTCTGAACTTGAAAATTCTTCAGAAAATAAAGTGAAATTCAGTACTGAACTTGAAAAAATCGCTGCCAAAGAAACTGAATTTGTAAGTCTGCAAGAAGAGATAAAAAATCTTGAAATAATTAAAAAAGCATTTTTAACTGCTCAAAAGGAATACAGCGTCGCTCAAGAAAAAGCTACTGTCAAAAAAGAAATTGCAGATAAAATGCGCCTTGAGTTTAACAGTGAGCAAGCGGGTATAATAGCAGAAACCTTGGTTGACGGTGAGCCTTGCCCCGTATGCGGTTCTTGCACTCATCCGCATAAGGCGGAAAAGGCTGTGAACGCACCTACCGAATCAGAGGTAAAAAAGTCCGAAAAAGACGCAAAAGATTTACAGGATAAGGCAAATGTTTTAAGCAGTAAAGCAGGCGAGAAAAAAGGCATTTACGACAATGCAAAAAACACTGCGGAGAATAATTTCGAAAAGTTAAAAACAGATGCTGATTTTAAAAATGCCGAAACGGTAATATCGGAAAAACTCAAAGAAATATCCGAGCAAAAGCAGGATTTAAATTTAAAAATTGCCGAAGAAAATAAAAAATTAGGACGAAAAGCCGAAATTTTAAAATTAACGGAAGATACCAAAGAAAAAATCAGCAAAATTAATGAATCAATTACAAATCTTAAGGCTGATATATCTTCATATTCTGCAGCTATAGATGAGCAAAATAAACGAAAGGAAAATTTACGGGGAAAACTTAAATTTGAAAACAAAACAGCGGCTTTAAACGAGAAATCAAAACTTGAAAAGAAAATTGAACAAAACAAAGCCGAATTGTTAAAAGCCGAAAATGCGTATAAAGAGTGTGAAAAATCAGTCAATGAATTTAAAACGCAAATAACACAACTAAACGATATTTTAAAAGATGTTGAAGAGATTAACATTGACGAGAAAAAACAGGAGAGAGATACTGTTTCAAAAGAGAAAAAACAGATTACGGATTTAAACAATATAATCACACAGCGTATAATTGCAAATAATACCGTTCTTAAAAATCTTTCTGCTCAAGCGGCAGATCTTGCAAAGCTGGAAGAAAGGTGGAAACTTATAAATTCACTTTCCGATACGGTAAACGGCAACATAACGGGTAAGCAGAAAATCACTCTTGAAACTTATATTCAGACTGCATTTTTTGATAAAATAATAGCTCGTGCAAATGTTCATCTTATGAAAATGTCGGGAAGTAAATACGACCTCAAACGAAAAGATGTTGCGGATAATTTAAGTAGTAAAAGCGGACTTGACTTAAATGTTATTGACCATTACAACGGTACGGAGCGAAGTGTAAAAAGTTTATCGGGCGGCGAATCCTTTATTGCATCGCTTTCACTTGCGCTTGGACTTTCCGATGAGATACAGGCATCGGCAGGCGGCATTAAAATGGAAACAATGTTTGTCGACGAAGGATTCGGTTCGCTTGATGAAGAAACTTTAAGACAGGCAATGCAAGCACTGTCGGGACTTTCGGAAAATAATCGACTTGTCGGTATCATATCTCATGTGGCTGAACTTAGAAGTGAGATAGACAAACAGCTTGTCGTAACTAAAGAAAAGTCAGGCGGCAGCAAGGTTGAATTGAAACTTAATTAGCAATTTGCAGGTTTGACATTTTTACACGAAATATGTTATAATCAATTGTAAATATCGGGGAATTGTACGCTGTTTACAATTCCTCTTTTCTATTAAAAAAAGAGGCGGTAAGATGAAAAAAATTATTGCACTTCTGCTTGTTGTGTTAACTGTTTTGCTTTGCGGTTGTTCGATGGGGGACGGAAGTATTCGATTCGGAGCGGCAGGTTTGGGCGGTGTTTATCACCAGGCGGCAACTTCATTAAAACAGCTTGCCGAAAATGACAGCGCTCTTAAGATTGAAGTAAAGACCACAGCAGGCTCTGCGGCAAATGTTCGTTTGCTGTCACAAGGTTATCTTGATGCGGCAATTGCTCAATCTGATATTATAAGCGACGCATATAACGGAGAGAATTCATTTAAAACAGCATATAAAGATTACAGCGCTGTTGCGGCTCTTTACACCGAAGTGTGCCATATTATAGTAAGGGCAGATTCTGACATTAACAGCGTTCATGATTTACTCGGTAAAACGGTCAGCGTCGGTGAAGAGGAATCGGGTTCACAACTCAATGCAAAACAGATTTTATCCGCATACGGTTTGAATGAAAAAATGGTTAAAGAGGAAAACTTTAATTATGCGGATTCAGCCAAGGCACTCGTATCGGATGAGGTTGACGCTTTGTTTTGGACAGTCGGCATAAACGCCACAGTTGTGGAAGAGCTTTCAAGACAGTGCGACATAAAACTTCTTAGCATTGACAAAGAAGCGTCAGACAAGCTTAAATCAGCGTATTCGTACATTGACTGTAAGGTTGACGGAAACACATACAACGGTCAGACTAATGATGTAAATACCGTTGGAGTAAAATCGGTACTTATTGTAAGTGACAGACTTTCAAATGATAAGGTGAAAACACTTACAAAACTTGTGTTTGATAACGCAAACGAACTTCAGCTTACTGTTTCGGCTGACCTTGATATTATAGAAAAATATGCCGTAACAGGTGTAAATATTCCGTTCCACAGCGGTGCGGCAGAATATTACAGTGAAAAAGGCATTGAAGTAAAAACAGCAGAATAACTGCGAAAGGAATGTAAACATTGAGCATTACACTTGATATGTATCAGACAATCGCAGTTGCTGTAGTTGTACTGATATTAGGAGCTTTCCTTAAAAGAAAAATTTCTTTTCTTGAAAAATTCTGTATTCCCGCACCGGTAATCGGCGGATTGATATTCGCAATATTTACTTTGATTTGCTATTCTACAGGAATACTTGAAATTGATTTTGACGATACTTTAAAAGAAGTATGTATGGTATTTTTCTTTACCTCGGTAGGCTTCCAGGCGAACTTAAAGGTACTTAAAAGCGGTGGAAAACCGTTGCTTATTTTTCTTGTACTTGTAATTGTTCTTATAATAACTCAGAACTTCACAGCCATAGGACTTGCAAATCTCCTCGGACTTGATTCGCTTACGGGTATGACAACGGGTTCAATCCCAATGGTAGGCGGTCACGGTACGGCAGGTGCTTTCGGTCCGGTGCTTGAGGACTTCGGTATTAGCGGAGCAACAACTGTATGCACTGCGGCGGCAACATTTGGTCTTGTTGCAGGTTCGCTTATGGGTGGCCCAATCGGCAACAGACTTATTAAAAAGCACAATCTTCTTGAAACAATCAAAAATGATGACGATACTCTTCTTGTTGAAGAAGAAGAAAAGCACGAAAGACATTTTTCAATGTATGCGCCGGCTGTATTTCAGCTTATAATTGCGGTAGGTATCGGCACGATATTTTCAAAATTGCTCTCGCTCACAGGTATGACATTTCCAATCTACATCGGAGCAATGATTGCAGCGGCAATTATGCGTAATATCGGCGAATACACAGGCAAAATCACAATTCATATGGGTGAAATTAACGACCTCGGCGGTATTTGCCTTTCGCTTTTCCTCGGCATTGCAATGATTACACTAAAACTCTGGCAGCTTGCTGACCTTGCACTTCCGCTTGTTATATTGCTTGCAGGACAGGTAGCTCTAATGTTCCTATTCTCTTATATTGTGGTTTTCAATGTAATGGGCAGGAATTACGATGCGGCGGTATTAGTAGCCGGTACTTGCGGATTTGGTATGGGCGCAACTCCTAACGCTATGGCAAATATGCAGGCAATCTGTGAAAAGTATGAGCCTTCTGTAAAAGCATATCTGATTATTCCTATAGTAGGCAGCTTGTTTGCAGATTTTCTTAACAGCCTTACAATCACATTCTTTATTAATCTGTTGTAAAATGGAGGTAATATTATGAAGGATAAGGATAAATATTTTGTAGAAACCGAAAACCTTGCTTTTCCTGAAATTCACACAGGTAAGGTAAAGCAAATATCAAGCGAAAAACCTAATGCCGACGAATCTGTTATTTATGATACAGTGGCAGTTCCCGAAATTCATATAAAAAAGAAAAAAGATAAGCACAGCAAATAATAACAAAGAGCCGTACATTAATTTGTGCGGCTCATTTTGTCAGTCTTTAAATAAAATTTGATAATTTAGCATATATGACAAAAAGTGATTGACAATGCTTGTTATATATAGTATAATGATAGTCCTAAAACAGGCTAAACTTTGTTTATATCTGGGGATGTAAAGGCTTCGACGGGGAGCGTGAACCTCGGTAAGCGAGCAGTGGTGCGGAGAGCCACTATAAAATCCGCAACTTTTAAAATAACTGACAAAACTACAGTTAGATTAGCAGCGTAAGCTGCTCGTTCCTGCACAGAGTACCACGGCTGTGTAAGGGGCGTCGATTAGTGGTAAATGTGAATACAGCAATGCTTCGGGCTGTGTCACACATTAGAAGCTACCGAGCCGTATAACCCGTTGTCGGGTGCTGCGGTAAGGGAATTTTAAAACGACAACTACGCTCGTAGAAAGCCTTGGCAAATACTTTTCGGACAGGGGTTCGATTCCCCTCATCTCCACCAAATAAGAACCGCAATTTTGATACAAAGCGTATCTTAATTGCGGTTCATTTTTATCTCTTAAAAACGGCTTGTAATCAGTATTTACGGCATTTTTGCCGATTAGTAAAGTGTCAGAGTGAATAAAAAATACGGCTGTTTTGTAATAAAAAAGGCAGCCGTTGAGTGTGTTTTTAGAGCCGATTTTTTATTCTGACACAAAACTTTTTGACCGTTTCATTTTTAAAAATAAGCGTTTCATTTTTCAAAATCAGAATTTATAACGGATGTCCTGTTTTTGGTTCATCTGTCTTGTTAAAATAAACACATAAATAAAAGAAAACTGATTGACTATTATGTAAAATAATGATACTTTTATTATGAGGTGATTGTATGTGTACTCCGCATTTTGAAATTCAGAACGGTGTTCTGACAAAGTGCAGAATGTCGGGAGTAGAAGAAAATGTGACTGTAACAATTCCTGACGGTGTAACAAGCATCGGAAAAGATGCTTTTGGGGGTTGTGACGCACTGAAAAGCATAACAATTCCTGACAGTGTGATAAGCATTGGGGATAAGGTTTTTGCTGGATGCACAACCTTGGAAAACATAACAATACCAAACGGTGTAATAAACATTGAAAATTATGCCTTTGCAGGATGTAATTCGTTGCAAAGCATAAATGTAAGCGAGGGTAATTCCAATTATTTGTCTTGTGGAGGTGTATTGTTCGACAAGTCCAAAAGCGTACTTATTAAATATCCGGAAGGGGAAAAAGATACATCTTATATCATTCCTGATGGCGTAACAAGCATAGGTGATTTTGCTTTTATGTATTGTATATCATTGAAAAGCATAACAATTCCCGAAAACGTTACAAGCGATGAGGTCACGGTGACAGTCAAGGTAAACCCGATTGCCATGAAAATGTGGGCACTGAAATATTCAAGGCATATCAAGGTCATTTTTCCGCAAAGCCTTGTTGATGAAATTAAGGCTGATATTGATTTTGCTAAGAAAAATTATGAATAAAAAGGAGTAATTATTGATGAAACAAATTAATTTAAACAAAATTAACTGCTGGATTATTAATCTTATGCCATTTCCTAAGGATGAAAGATATTCATCTGAGGTTTTACCTTTTCAACAAGAATGCATTAAAAATAATATTTTTGGTATGGGTTGGGCGACAAAAATAATTGACGAAATTGCAGACAACGAAGAGATTACTGAAGAAAACAAAGCAAAGTATGAATCAATGGTTGAAATAGACCGTCCTCAATACAAAGAATCATATAAGTCCGCACTAAAAATGTACCAAAACATTGCTGACGGCGATTTAGTGATAATGCGTCTGAAAAATTCTCATTTCTATTTAGGCAGAGTTGATGGCAAGGCAAAGTATATTCAAAGATTTTCTGTTAATGGTGCTAATAGGCTATCATGGGGATGTAATGTAAAGGAATGGTTTGAATTTGAAAATGAAGAAGAATTACCATCTGATATAATTGGAAGATTTTCACAAAGATATCATTCTACCATTCAGAGAGTTGCAAATAATAAATTAAAAATTATGATAATTGCATCTTATGAAAGAGCATCCAAGACTACGGAATTTAATATCCCTAAGCCCTTGTTAAATCAAGATAATTTTGTAACGAGTTTAAACTATATGGAGTTGGAGGACCTCGTTAGTCAGTTTATTTATGAAAGGCATTATAAAGAGGGATATATTTTATTGCCCTCTTCCTGTAAAATTAACAAACAAAATTATGAATTTAGCTTTGTAAGCGTAAATAGAAATCCTATAACCTGCCAGGTCAAAAATCAAAGTGACGACATTATTCCAAATGAATATAATGATGAAAAGAGTTATGATAAAATCTATCTTTTTTCAGGAAAATGGAAAGACGAGGATATTGATAAATATAGAAAAGAATATGTCGGCACAAATATTTATATAATTAGTAAGGAAGAATTGTATAACGAGTTAATGAAAAATTCATATCTAAAAGCTAAACTTGAAAAATTCTATGATATATAATAATTGCTCAGGTATTTGTTATGCCTGTAGGACAAACAATAATATTTTCGGCGCAATCTGCGGAGATATTTTAGGTTCAACATTTGAGTTTGAAAAGAAGAAATACAATAATATTTCAGAAATTGATTTGTTCAGAGACGGTAGCCATTTTACTGATGACACTGTGTTGACCCTTGCTGTTGCTGACTGGTTGTTGCATGATCTGAATGATTATGAAAATGATGATTACTTTAAAGACAAGTTAGTGAAAAGAATGGTTGACTATGTTTGCAGAAAATATAAAAATCAACCACTGGGATACGGATTTAGTTTTTGGCAATGGTGCAACAAAGCCTATCTGATTGATGAATACGAACCTTATAACAGTTTTGGAAACGGTTCTGCAATGAGAGTAAGTCCCGTTGGGTGGTTTTTTGACACTATGGAAGAAACTATGCGTTTTGCAAAATTATCTGCTGACATAACCCATAATCATCCTGAGGGCGAGAAAGGCGCAATGTGTATAGCGGCTGCAATTTTTCTTGCGAGAAACGGAAAATCTAAAGATGAAATTAAAGAATATATTATCAGAGAATTTGGCTATTCAGAACTTGATTTTTCGGTTGAAGTATTGCGTGAAAAAAGTAATTATAGTGTAACTTGTCAGGATACAGTTCATTTGGCAGTTGCTGCTTTTTTAGAAAGCACTGACTTTGAATCAGCTATAAAACTTGCAATTTCATACGGAAGTGATTCAGACACAATAGCTGCAATGGCAGGAAGCATCGCAGAAGCTTACTATAAAGAAATTCCTTTATACATTGCGAATTTTTGCAAGTGTAAACTTGATAAACATGCCGCTTGCTTGTGCAAAGAATTTTTTGATTTTGTAAACAAGCAATCTCAAAAAAACATATAAAAAACAATATCAGAACATTAAGGCAGGTGCAGAACTTGCCTTAATGTTCAAAGTAGGTTGAAAAATGTATCAACAGCGGTTTGATTGCAGCACAGTGGGGCAAAGTTAAAACGAAACTTAAACATAATAGACAAATATTCATAAACCGCAGGGAGTTGGATTCCTGCCATATGCAACTATTATTACATCTGCATTGTACATTCTCTCATTACAAAAGAAGTGTTTGTTTTGTCTGTTTTAGGCAAAGGGTTGTCGATTGATGAGAAGAGATTGATTATTGAAACGGAGCCGAAATCATTTTTTACCGCTCCGTTTCTGACAAGCATGGTTGTTTGGTCAAAAATCAATTCATCGGCAGATGAGGGATAGGTCATTATTATTGCAAGCGACTTTTTGTTGCTGTCCCATTCTGCTTTCAACAAATAGCGGTCTTTTCTGTTTTTGGAAAAGACCGCTGTTGTTTTTACTGTGCTGTTTGTTTCAATTGTGTTCGCTATACTCATAGTTCAATACTCCTTTTTTAAAATAGTCAGCTTTGCCGACAATGTTTATTGCCCTGTCATTGTCAAGAACAATACATCCGTCAAGAAAATCATTGCCTATCAAGTCAATCCATTCAAATCTGCTTTCTGTTATTTTTGAGGATAAACCAAAACTTTTGTAATCGTCAAAGTCTTTTTCATTTTCAACATAAAAAATACCTCCGACTGTTTCAAGCGAACAATCAGATGTTTGTGTCAGAAGATTTGTGAAAAGATTTTTGATATACTTGGCAATGTAACAGTCCTTGATTTTTAATATATCATCAGGTGTAAATATTTCAATCATTTTCTTTTCCTCAGCTTTGTACCTGTGCAGAGAAGTGTAATAGCAGTTCCTGCACCTGTTGCAAACATTTCTACCGCTACTTTTGTTGTAAGTGCCATAATAAGTCCAAACATATTTTTTCCTCCAAATTAATTTTTTATGATGAGTTTTTCTGTTGCGAGTACAACGGTTGTTGTTACCGCAAAACCAAGTACAAACCAAAGTGCTTCCATTGTTCTGCTCCTTTCTGTCATTTATTTATGCAAAAATGCACCCACCGCCTTTTGGTGAGTGCATTTTCAGATGGTGAAAAATTATTTATTTTTTATATACACTTTTTGCAAATATATGCGTTTACTAAAAATTGCATTACTTTCTTTTGTGGAAGAAACCACCGAATCCGCCTATGCCACCGTATGGACTTGACAAGCGTTTCCTCTTTTTCTCAAGATATTCTTTTGCTTCAACAGCTTCATCAATGTTTACGCCAAGATTTTTTATAATAAAATCTTTATATTTTTCGTATTCTCTGTCAAACTCCTCAATTGTAGAATATCGAAGTCCTTTTGCATATGATAAAGCTCTATCTTTTGCCGCTTGCTTTCTTGGAACGCTTGAAAATAATTTTGTTTTACAAAATTGTTTATCAAAATCACTTAGATATGTATTGATAGTTTCTAAATGCTTTTTAGAAACCTCAGAAGAAAATGTGTTGATAAATTTTTTTTCTTTCTTTGCTAACAGGTCATTTTCATACGGCAATATCGGATTTGATTTTAAAGGCTGAATTTGTTTCATAAATTCAAGTATATCAGGTAATTCGCTTCTTGAAAAATCAGCACTTTCTCTTGTTTCACAGACCACACCGTCAACTGTTCGATATTTTAAATCAAAATCATCAAGTACGGAATTTATGTATGTAATACATTCGGACTCATCTGTAATGTCAAGTCTTATGTTTTTGCAATATTCGATTAAATCGTGTTTAGCTTTAACGGCATCTTCTTCTGTTGTACCCTGATTCTTTTTTACATAGTCAAGTGCCATAGATTCCTTTATTGCAGAAAAACCGTCTATGTCGAAGTATTCTGCCAATGTACTCAAACTTCCGTCATCACCGTAATTTTTTAATAAGTAATCATATATTTCAATGTTATACGGATTAAGAGAAAGTACATCTATGCAGATTTTTGAAATATTCTCTGAAGCAATTGAATTGCTTTTGAGGTTATTTATCAATCTTTGTGCTTTTTCGCTGTCGCAATCTTCAACATATCCCCAGTCATAATCTTGTCCGACTGTTTGCATAAATACCTCAATTACGGAATATGCTGAGTAATACACACCCTCAGAAAGTAAAATCTTAACTTCATTATTTTTGAATAATTTCTTCAGGTCTGATTCAGCCTGCATTTCGGTGAAAAAGTTGCCGACAGCATTTGCAACACTATGTGCCGCACCACTCGCCATATTCATAGCACCGACATCAATTTGATGGCTTATTGCAGTTATGGCATTTTCACCTATAGTAGCACCCTGCCAACGACCTCTGTTTTCTTTTCTTTGTTCTCTGTATTCTCTCTGAGCTTCAACATCACCCATAATAGAATACACTTTTTCGGCAACAGAGCAAAATCTTTCTTCAAATATTTCTGTGCAACCTGCGGATTCGATTAGTTCAGAAACGGCATTGGTGTCATAATCATATTCACCTAAATTTATAAAGGTATCTTTCAAATCTTCAACAACAATTGCCATACTGCTTTTAAAATCATCTTCTGCTTTAGAAATAATGTCCTCACAGTTATTATAGGATTTATAACCCTCATCAAACGAGTTTTGTGCTGATTTTGCAAGGCTTTTATACCATTTTCTTAAAGCATTGTATAAATTTCTTTCATTTGAAACTTTTATGTTGCCCACACATATATTAAATTTTTTTTCACAGTTTTCTTTTTGTAAAAATTCATTTAGATTCATTATTATCCTCCTGATTATTGTCAATTGGTTCGTTGTTGTCCATTTGCAGAGGCTTTTTCTTTTTTATTATGTAAACAATCAGAGCGACAATAGCTACAATTATTCCAATCCACCACGCTATATAGGAAATACAAATACTTGCTCCCCATAAAAGTACAAAAATGAATATTGCCAATGGTATGCAGTTTGTAATGGACGGAAACTTGTCTGCTATCAAAGCAAAAACAAATACTGCAATAATTAAACCTATGATTGAGATGATAATTTGTAACACTAAAATTCCTCCTAAGAATAAAAATATGATTTAAGCTGATTTGCTTAAATTGAGTTTAAATGATTTTTTAATAGTTTTCTGATTGTTCGTTCCGAATACGAGTATTTTGTCGCAATCAGATTGATTGATTCCGATGTTCCGTCATATGCCTTGAGTGCTTCTTCAAGGACAAATTCCTTAGAAAAAAGTCGGGTAGGAAAGTTTATCTGACTCCCTTTAAAGTTTTCATACAGTTTTACCACATTGTCAAAGCCTATGATTTCGCTCATTGTTTCATAAACTCCGTTTAATGTTGTGCGTTTTTGTTGATTTTTATCTATATCAATCACCTGCCTTGTTTCACCCTCTTTTTACATTATATAACAGCAAAATGGAAAAATCTTCCGTGCTTTTCCACGCAAAAGTGTAAAAATATATATAGACAAAAAATTCGGCAACAAAAAGTATATTGCAAGCCAAAACACCACACCACGCACTAAGCGTGAGATGTGGGGGAGGCAGTTTTAACTGCCTTGCAATATCCTTTTGTTTTGCCGAAAATTGGTGAGTTAAGGATATTCAAATTTATAGTATTTATATAGGTATTTATCACACTCCTTAAAAGCCTTTTAATTCACTCGGCAGACACAAGTATTTTTAAACCGTGACTTTCTCCGTGTCCGAATCATCTCCACCAAACAGGTATTGGACGAACACCTACTTTTTTGCAGGCGGCTTCGCCGTTAAATGTTCACTCTGATACAAACAGAAAACACCGCTTTAGATTAAGTTCTAAGGCGGTGTTTTGCTATACTCCAAAATCGGCACATTGGTGTTGTTTCCTGATTTTCTGTAAAATGAAAACACAATAAAACACAGGAGGAAAACACTATGGAAAAATCATTATTTGAACAGGTGGGTGGTACATATACTCAGGTTGGAGATTATCTGCTTCCAAACTTGACACTTACCGAAGAAGCACAGAAATCTATCGGCATTTGGGGACAACAACACGCACGGTACTTAAAACAGTACCACAAAGTCATCTATTATAACTATTTAACTTCAGGCAAATTAAATGCCTATCTTGCCGACATTGACGAACAAGCGGAAGAAATGTTTTCACGGCTGGTTAAAGATATGGCTGATAAGCAAGGTATCGATGAGAATCTTAAAGCCACTGATCAAATGGCGTGGGTCGGGAAAATGAACAATATCCGAAATGCCGCTATGGAGATTGTGAATGCAGAGTTAATATATTCTTAAGACGCAGCCCACAGATTCAAAACGAACCTGTGGGCGCTTCATTTTACTTATATTTTTATTATGGTTATCCACAACAAGTACCATTGACCGTATGTATTATATTATTTGGCTTCAAAATACATGAATTGTCAATCATGTGACCAGAAACTGTATTTGACACATATGTGTCTTTATTACTCAGCAGAGCATTTTCACTCATCATATAAATTTCCGTGTGATTTGTTTAACTTGATTGATTATTAGATATAAGTCTATGCGGACTATATTTTTTGCTAAATAATTAAATCTCGCAGTTCCATTAATATTAAAACAAATTCATTTGACAATTTCGGCATGAATGTACTTCTCTCTCCTTTATAACATCATCGTCTCCAATTGTACCAAATAGTAGCGGAGATGTTGGATCGTGGAGTCCAAAGTTATTGCATACTGCCTTTTGACTGAAATTGGCATAACAATACAAGCAGCCATTTTTGCAGGTGTTATATGTTCCTATATCGATGCTTGCAAAACATCCACACTCAGTGCGTTGATTTTTGTCCTTATCAATATCAAGTGTATATTGCCCGATTCGTTCTAGGCGATCTTTATCAATACAATGGGCATGCTTAATTCCGAATTTATCAAGGTCAATTTTTTCTGCACAGGTATCGATGTAAATCCCATATTGTGCAGCAATTTCAGAGAACTGTGTTACAAGTTGTTCGATTTGGATTTCTGTCGGAACTTGGATGTTAAGAGGCGAAATATTTCTTTGCGTATTTCTATATAAGTCAATAAAACTGATCGTGCATTTTTCTGTATATCCGGCAAGCTTATCAGCGAGCATTCTGAAATATTTTACATGGTAACCCAATGTATATTTTTGATTGAAAAAAATCGGATCGTATCTCCACACTACTTTGTCCTTCCCGATTTTTTGGGATAGTTTTTGAAAAGTCGGAATTACTATATTGTTTTTTGACGGAATATTGGGCTCAACATCCACACTATATGAATTCAGAGTAAATTGAAAATAGTAAATATATTGGTTGAGTTCATCCAATCTATTTAACATTGGTGTGGGATTCTTTGTCCAAAAAACTATCCCGTCAACTACATCGGGAGAAAGTGGTATTTTACTTATCTGATGGATATTCATAGGGTTTCTTACATAAACAAACCCATCTTTAAGTCTGTTAAAAAACCACTCCGAATAATATGTTGGTATATCTGTTCGTCGGCTGGCACTTATAATCATCTATTTTACCTTCTTTATTATCATCTGAGCACTTGCGCATGAATCATACGGATTATATTCATTTACAAATTGCGGATTTGCGACTATCAATGAATTGTCCTTATATTCTTCTCCGTAATTGTAGTGATTGGGTTTGTTATTATTCTTAAAATGTAAGCGTCTTTTGTTTGCATTATTTATTTGGTCAGCCAGTTCATCAAAGAGCTCACGCCCACCTCCCATTTGGGTTGAAAGATTAATATCATTCAAGACTATATATGTATTTTTCCTCATAGCGTCATTTACAAATGTTGCTAACTTGGAAATGAATTCATGTAGGCGAACTGAATCGCAGTGCTTTTCCATATCCGAAAACACATATTGAAAGACAATCAAATCGGGAATCCATTGGACTTCTGTGATTACATCGATAAGTTTCGTTACATCTTTGTAATAAAATTTGGGTATAATGATTGAAGGGCTACATCTCTTTATTTGCTCGTGAATATCAAACCATACATCTTTAGCTGGATCAATACCACGAAACTCGACAGAATCAAATTTGAATACACCATCCTGTCTTAAAAAATCCAGTGCGAATAAATCAGTACATGGACCGCAGCCAACAGACATTACTTTTATATGTGACTTATATTTCAAATCTTTTAAATTCGAAAACGCATTAATAAGTTCGGACATATATTTATATGAATATTTGCAAGTGTAATAACAAGCCATGTTGCTACAGTCATATTTTCTTGGTGCAGGTGCCGAAGTAGGCGTATGAATATAATGTAAACACCTTTCGCAGCTCCCTGGACAATTATCTCCATAACTACAATTATCACATCTATTACATTTGCTATTTCGGTACTTTGTATCACAAAAATCCACAATTTCATCAATCAGCATTATTAATCACTCCTTTGGCTTAAGAATCACCATTTTCACAGGCTCTGTATTTTGAACAGATAGCGTTCCCTTTGACAGATTGAGTAAAACTTCCAATTCGCTCGGATTCATAGCAAGTCCCATTTCGCTTAATTCGTCAACGAATTCTTTTTGTGTAAAAACTTTATTGTCAAGAAGAAGATCAACGGCATCTGAAAACAATGCCGGTTTTGCCGCTTTCATTGTATTATCAAGTGGCTCTGATTTCCGCCATCCCTTGTTTTGCATTATACGCATCATATACTGGTATTGACCTTGAGTGATAATGCCAAGATCGCAACTTCTGTAAAGCATTGCGGCAATAGACACTTTCCATTTGCGCTTAATCTGTTTGTAATAGTCTAAGTTTTGTGGATCCAACTCTACATCAGCTGCAAACGATGTTTCGGGCATTAAGAAAGCAGCAGCAAATTCATTCGCTTCCTTTTCTTTTGCCTTAAATTCCTCACGTGTAAGAACTTCTTCATCTTCACTCCATTCATGCAAAAGAATATGTCCCAACTCATGCGCAATGTCAAAATTAATTCGAGAAGCAGACTCTTTGTTACTGGAAAGAGCGATCAGATAGACATCTGTCCCATTCACATCGACATATTGACTAAATGCGTCAATGTCATCAGTATCAGTAGCGAAAGTAGTAACAACAATTCCGTTTTGCTCCACAGTACTCATAAGATTTTCTATTGGCTTATCTCCAAGTTTCCAATATTCTCGCAATACTTTTGCAACTTCGGTTGGTGAAAGAGTTTCTTCGCTCAGATCAGGCAAATTAAGTTCAGGAAATGTAACATATTCATTCAAAAAGGAATAGATAGCAGCAATGTGCTCCATCTTAATTTCTTGTGCCAGTCGGTACTTCTTACTTGTTTTCATAAGAGAACGGAAATAGGTTGCTCCTGTTTGAAGCTTCAAACGATTTTCCTGCGCAAAGTATTTATATGGGAAATTCAGAACATTTGAAATAGAAAGTATTTTATCAAAAGGAACATTTTCAATCTTTCCAGTTTCATATTGTGATATGGTCTGCTTGCTTACATTGATTTTTTGTGCCAATTCCTCAACTGTAAGCCCTCTATATTGACGTGCTGATTTCAGCCGATTACCATTAAATAATTTCATAATTATTACGCTCGCTTTCAGAATGGGGGATTATGCTTGTTTTTCTTTTTTCTTTTCCTTTAAGGCGACCAATCCTTTTTCTTTCAAACGATCAGTAGCTTTCGATTTCAGAGTGATTGTTGATTTGTTATGCTCCTGCTTAGCAGTCTCAATTTCGTTACTCATCACAGGCTTAGTCATATCAAGCCAGTTTTGTTGTTCTACAATATCCAAATCGCAATCTAAAATATAAGCTTGAAGAGAACTCAATGTTCCGTACTTGCTCGAAAAACAAACAAGAGCATGATGAAGTTCGTGATGCTCTATTGGGCAATCGAAACCTGAACACAAGTTGTCAAGAACTTTCATCAACTCAGTTCCGTTTTGCGACTCAGAGCTTGTTACATCATTTGAAAGTGTGAGCTGTTTATTGGTAGCTTGAAGTTCGTCGTTCAAGGCAATTAGCGAACGGATATATTGCGGCTGTTTTTCCGCTTTCAAATGTTTAATTGCCTCAAGGCGAGTATCCCTCATAAAAGAAATAAGTAATCCGCTTTCTACATCATAGAGCAATAATACAGTCCACATTCCTCGTACTGTTGTAGACCACTTGACGCTGACATTATCATCGCCAAAAGCATTAATAAGGTTTCGGTATATTAAATCCCAGTTCAGGAAGGGACCGGACACATGTGTTTTAAGTCCCATATATGCATCCGCTTCTTGACGGTCTTCACAAAGTGCTTGGAATATGCATTCATAAATTTTTTGTTTAATGTCATGAGAAATTTTGCCAAGAAAAATGTCCATATAAGTCTCTCCTCTACATTGGATTATTTGTCTATTATAATATCGTAAAAATTGAATTTTGTCAAGTGCAACAAACAAATCAAAATAATATGTCTTGACTAAGAAAGAGAAATCTATTATAAGCTTATTGGAAACACTATTTTCCGTGGGTAGCTTGCCAAAGGAGGAGTCATAGCAGCACCCGTTTGTTAGTGGGGGACAGAGGCACGCAAGGTATCTTAAACAGCACCACAAAATTTTGTATTATAACTTACTGACAAGTGGTAAACTGAACAGCTACCTCGCCGATATTGAAGGGCAAGCGGAGAAGCTGTTTTCTCGGTTGATAACGGAACTTACCAAAAAAGAAGATGTAACCGAAGCACTAAAAGCTGAAAATCAAATGGAGTGGGTTCGACGGATGAATAGTATCCGTAGCGGAGTTGCTGAAATCATATATACCGACTTAATTGATATATAATCAACACTGAGAGAAGCTGAAAACTTACGATATTTTTTCAAAACAGTTGAATAGAATACAAAAAATCCTATACATAAGGCAAGGCCCTTCGTATCGAGAAAATGATACGGAGGGCCTCTTTTGGCTTATTGTACTTTCAAAAATCCGGATTCAAACGCATCGGGGAAAATAAAGCGCTTCTCGCCCTGCTCAAAGCGGACGGTCACATATCCCCTGTTCAGCTCGATCACCTTGCCAATGCCGAACTTAGCGTGAGCCACAGCGCTTCCAACGGCAACGCCGGAAACATCGACCTTCGGTTTTTCGGGCTGCTGGGGCTTTGCGGGAGCGATCGGAGATTTCACGCCGAAGGCAGCAGTGACAAAATCCGGCTTAGCCGGTGGCGTCCGAGTTGGAACGGGGGCTTTGGGCGGTTCCGGCTCCTCGTCCGCTTCCGGAGCATCGGCTTCGTCGATTTCCGGCGCATTCATCGTAGACTGCTGGTTATAGAACAGCAGCTCGTACTCCTTGCGCTTCACGACGGTATCCCAGCCGCCGACATCCTCGTTTTTGTGCTTGTTCAGGCCGGTGTAGGACAGGCTGGAATCCTCATAGCGCTTGAATTTAAAGATGGCATCATTCATCAGGCTGGCGTTAAATACATTCAGCTCCACCAGCAGATTAAAGTCCTTCACATCCAGACCGGTCACTTTTTTGAAGAGCCCCGGTTCCAGCTGCGTGATCACATCCTTCAGAGAGCGCTCCCGGTAATCCGTCAGATACATAAAGATCGGCACACGGGTGGCAAACTTGATGAGTTTTTCCTGAATCTGCTTCCGCATGGATTTGTATTCTTTTTCTTCCTCGGAGATTTCCTTTTTCTCCTCCTTGGTGAGCTCCTTGCCCTTTTCCTTCTTGGCCTTTTTCACGCTCTCCGATTTGTTGATGATGGTCTCAATATCCGAGTTCAGACTGCGGAACCCTTCAATTTTCATCAGGGCCTCCATGGCCTCTTTGTTTGCCATCAGTCGCCGGAGCGTATCATTGTCCACATTGACCAGCAATGCAGATTCCCAGCGCTTGGCCAGTAGTGTGGCCGAGGTGCCGGCCATCGCAATATCCAGAATATCCTGTGCGTCGATCTGCTTCATGCTGCTGCCGTCATAGGCCAGTACGGGCAGGAAGTTGATGAATTCCGCCACCTTCTTTTCCGGGTTGCTTTCATTCACATTCAGGCGGCAGGAATAATCCGAGATTTGCTTGAGGGCGCGGTCCAGCGCAAAGTCAAAGACATAGCACTCATATTTCATAATTTGATCGGTGCCGGAGCCGGTACGCACCATCCACGGGGACTGCACCCGGAACGCCGCTTGGAAATAGGTCTCCGGGCTTTTCAGATTCCGCAGCATAAAGATGCCCGTCCATGGCTTGACCGTGACGCCGGTGGTCAGCTTGCCGCAGGACAGCGTGATGGTCTTAGTGGTCAGCGGGTCACCCATGGATTTCTGCACCGGCTCCAGCGCATCCACGCCAATGCCCGCCTTGGTCCCGGCGCAGACATTGATGCGGTAATCGTGGTAAAAGCTGTTCTGCTTCTGCTGAAGCAGGTTATACATTGCATAGCAACTGGCCACATTGGGCAGAAACCAGAAGGTGTGGGACAGCACATTCAGCAACCGGGTATCGGAAAACGGCATAGGCGGGCGCTTGTCCTGACCCAGCTTCATATCGTCCACGCTGGCCGGGAGATAAGACCCTCGGATCAGGTCCAGCCACTTCTGCACCTCGTTCTCATAGACAAAGCGGGCGGTCTCCGGCTTGCTTTTCTCGCCATATTTGGCGGAGAAAAATACATTCAAATCAAATTCGTCGAACTGCCCCTGCATGGCGATCTGCCGGATGCTGTCCGGAATGCGGTAGGTCATCATCACCATCCGGGGCAGCGCTGCATAGGGGTTGTCCGCAGCCCCGTCCCAGTTTTCCTTGGCCCGCTGTTCGTCGGAATAGGTCCAGTTGTAGATTTGATCCTCGATAAATTCGCCGCTGTTGATGGCGCGGAACGGCGTGCCGGACAGGAATAGATAGTACGATGTTGTGATGGGCAGGAAGGTCTCGTTGTAGGCATTGTCGGCCTCGTCCTTCTTGTACTTCTCCATATCGAAGTCGTAATCCTCATCCTCGTTGTCCATTTCAAAGAGCTTTTTGGCATTGTCCCGCCACGCGCCGAAATGGTATTCGTCAAAGATCACGATGTCCCAGTTGGTGGTATGTACCCATTCGTTCTTTGCCTTGATGCCGCCGCTCTCGTTGGTGCCGAGATAGTCCTGAAAAGAGCCGAAACAGACGATAGGGCGGGACAGGTCGGCATCCTCGTAGCGCATTCCATCCCGACAGATGAATTGCCAGCCCTCGAAGTCCTTGTGGGTCATGAGATCCTCTTCCCACGCCGCCTCGACGGCGGGCTTGAAGGTCAGCACAAGCACCTTTTTCAGCCCCATTCGTTTGGCCAGCTCATAGGCGGCGAAGGTTTTGCCGAAGCGCATTTTGGCGTTCCAGAGGAATTTCGGCGCTCGGTCCGGCGTATCCAGCTTGGCGGAACGAAAATAGGCGATGGTCTTGTTGACGGCCTCCTCCTGCTCCGGGCGCATGGAAAAGGTGCGGGTGCGGTTCTCCTCGTTGAGGGTGTCGGTTTTCACCGCCAGCACCGCCGCTTCCAACTCATCCACCGTGCAGCGGAACCATTCGCCGCCCACGCCGGTGATTTTCCTGCGGCGGAGCATACGATGCACATCGTGGTCGGTAAAGCAGGAGCCGTCCTCCCGCATGGCGGAGCTGCGGTACAAGATCTCATATGGGAGCTTGCCGTCCGGGCGCTTGGTGGGGTACTGCTGCGCCACACGCCTGTCCACATCCTTTTCGGTGTAGCCCACCTTCAGCAGGCCGTCATAATCCGGATTTAAGTCCCGATAGGCATAGATCATCGGATGGACTTCTGGGCGTTGGGGAAAGAAATCCATTTGCGGCATTATTCCTCACCTCCGGTCAAGTCCATAGGCTTTATCATAGATTCGATGAAAGCAACTTCTTCATCGGTAAGGCCATACTTGGCGTAAAGTTCGGCATCAGTCCAAGGTTTGGAGAAGTCTTGCATAGGGACAAACTGATATACTTTCTGCGTTGCATCCTGAGAAATTTTTCTAACAGAAACTAAAAACCTAAAGAATTTTGTGCTTATATATGACATTGCATTTTTGGCTTCTGCTTTATTATCAAATGGACCGATAACAATATAAGTTTCTGTGCAGCAGGTGCCAGGCTTTCCTAAAAGCGGCTTATTAAGAATTTGGTGTGGATACTCATCACCAGCATTATACGCCTTTGTTAGAAAGATTTTATATTTTTCAATCCAATCAGCATTTTTACATACTTCGGTTTCCGAAATATAAGCAGAATTTCCTCGTTGTAATAAGACAAAATCGCCATTTCTTTTTTCTGCATGGCCGGAAAAGTTTGTTGGCAATCCGAATGGTTTTCGTGAGCTTACTATTTCTGAAAAAGACGGCTCTGCTTTATTCTGAACTTTTTCGAGAATGGAAACGGCTTCGTTTCTGCGAATAAAAACATCGTTATCTCCAATTTTTAAGTATCGCTTAGCATTCGAGATTATTCCTTCATGCGAATGAGTATTTACCGAGCAAACGCCTTTATCATCTCTATCCCAGAGAAAATAACATACGCCGCCTTTGATTTCTACACCGGTACCAAAACAGTCGGACGCATTCAAAAAGTCATGCAAAACCCTTATTCTTGTATCGTTAATCATATTATCCCGGAATGAATCCAGTCCCTTTCCGCCAGAAAACCAGCGTGAAGGAATAATCATAGTTAAATATCGAGGATTTAGTTTCTGGGCTTTTTCAACAAAAAATTGATATATGGGTGTAGCACTAGCGTTGTTTCCCCCGTCGCTCAACTGATACGGCGGGTTACTGATGATCACATCGAACTTCATCTTAAAAATATCCTCCGGCTTGGTGGTATGGATCAGCTCATAGGCATGGGTCTCCAGCATTTCGTCCCGGTCGTACTGGCTCTGGGCTGCGCCGCAAAAGAGGCATTTTTCGTTTTTCCAACGGTGAGGAATCCGCTTGTAGCGGATATTGCCCTCCGCATCGTCAAAGCGGGACACCGAATACACGCTGTTGGGGTACTTGCTGCAATACACACCACGACGGGAGAGCAGGCTGGTCAACTCGGTGATGGCGATACCGTAAAGCTGGTGATGAAAGATGTGGTCAATACGCTGCTGCAGGTCGGGAAGGATCGGCTCCAATCCGGTCAGCAGCCGCTTGGCAATCTCCCGCAGAAAGACACCGCTTTTGCAGGCCGGGTCTAAAAACTTGGTATTGGGGTCCGAAAACAACTCCTGCGGGAGCATATCCAGCATCGAATTGGCTACCTCCGGCGGCGTGAACACCTCATCGTTGGACAGATTGGCAAGGCAGGACAACACATCCGGATTATAGATGCCGGAGTAGAAATCATTGCTCATTTTCCCATACCCTCCTGTAGTGCGTCACATATTTCTTGAGGAACTCGCCCTCGTCGCTGGGCTTCTCGGCGGGTTCGTCCGCGTCGAACAGGGTCATCTGCTCCTCCCGCTTTTTGCGCTTTTTCTTGTCGAACAGGTCACGGGCCTCGTCATATCCCTGCATCAGCCTGGCAAAGGTGTAGTCGCTGCGCTGGAGCTGATAGCCAGTCACAAAGGCCCATTCGGAAAACACGATGGGCTCCCCGGTATCCTGCTGGTTTTCGTCCACGCGCATCAGGCTCAGGGCGTTGCCGCAGACGATGTTGCGGGACAGAATAAACCGCACCGAGCGGCGGCAGTCCTCGCTGACCTCCTTTTTGCAGACGGCTTTGTACTTCTTGTCCCACATCCGATAAAGCCGTTCCCGGCATGCCTCGCAGTTGTCCTGCAGAATATCCACACCGTACAGGCTGCTGACGGCCAGAACGGAATACTTTTCGTAGTCCATCGGGAACTTCTTGTATTTCTTTTTTACAACAGCCAACTTCCGGGACAGGATCTCGGCAAGAAAATTTCCATCGCCGCAGGCAGGCTCCAGAAAGCGGCTGTCGATGCGCTCTGTCTCGGTTTTCACGAGGTCGCACATCGCCTTTACCTCCCGCTCGGCGGTAAATACCTCGCCGTGATCCGCCACCCGCTGTTTGGATTTCACTTGCTTTGTCACGCTTTTGATCCCCCGGAAACATAATCCCGATTATGTTGTAAACAGGGCAGCAAAAAAGACCTGCCACAGATCGGACAGGCCAAAAAGGGTATGAAAAAGCAAGCCTCCTCTTATCGCTTCAAAAAGCGAGCTGGAAAGGCTTTCTTGTTGTGCTCGATTTTAGACAATTTTAGGGTTTTCACGCTTTTCGTCGATGCTTTCTTTACTTTTTCGCAGGTTGATGCTATAATACAATATGTATAGGTATGCTTCTATCAAAATGGAACTACAACATAATCGGGATTCTGTTGCTTATAAAATTAGGTGCATATTCTCCATGCGGCGGCGGTGCTCCGTGCCGGTGGAAATGATATAGATGCGGGTCGTATCTATGCTTGAGTGACCGAGAATGTCGGCAAGCTTGGCAATGTCCTTTTCGATGCCGTAAAACACCCGGGCGAACAGGTGGCGCAGGTTGTGCGGAAATACTTTTTGAGGGTTGACATCTGCCTCCGCGCATAGCGCCTTCATTTCCCTCCACAGGTTCGTCCGATTGACCGGCTTTCCCGTGCGGGTCACGAAAATTATTCCGCTTTCGATTCCTTGCTCCGCTGCATAGCGGAGCAATTTTTGCCTCAGCGCCTTCACAAGAAACACCGTCCGGGTCTTTGCCTTACAGCTTACCACCGCCTCGCCGCACCGCGCTGCCTCAATAGTGATAAATTGCAGCTCGCTGACCCGGATGCCGGTGCCGCAGATGGTCTGCAAAATCAGACAGAGCCGTTCATTGTGCTTTCGCATCGCTGCCCGGCAGAGCCGTGTGTATTCCGCTTTCGTCAGTTCCTTTTCTTCTGGGCAGTAAACCTGCTGCTGCAGTTTCAGTGTTTTTACCTTCAGGTCGTGCCAGCCGAGAAAGTTGAATAGACAGTTGAGGCTGGCCAGCATGGAGTTTACGCTCCGCACGGCGTAGATTTCTTGCAGGTGCTTTTTGTATGCGATCACGGTTTCCTTTGTAATTTCTCCATCCGGTGCGTATGCCGCAAAGGCGCGGACATCCCGAACATATTTTTCGACTGTTGCGGCACTCCGTTCCTCTAAGACAAGATGTTCCGTAAATTCGGCGATCTCCGCCGCCGTGAGTAATCGTCCCTTCATTGTGGATTTACCTCCGAGTATTTTTTGATTATTTTACCCGAAAAGTATGAAAACAAAATTGTCACCGTTTATTGTAAGAAAAGCAGTGACAGGAATCGAATCTATGGATTTTCGTTCAGCCCCGGTGCGTTTCAGGTTTCTTGATCCGCACCGGGGCTTTTTTCGTTTTCTGCGCTTGTAGGGATTTTTATTGGACAGCAACTATGCTAAAATTATTTTTGAAAAGCAGGAACAATCGGCGTTTGCTTGTGCCGTTAAAAAAATAGAGGGCGCTGGCCCTCTGGAAAGGAGACGATAAAAATGCCAATTATGCTGACCAGAAAGGACGGGCCACCTACGCCGTTCCGAAACGCAGAGTACATCCCGTTCTACTACTTCATCCCGAAAAGCATCCTGTCCCGCTGTGGGGCAGAGCTGAACGCCATTCCACGGAATCCGCAGGAGCTATTTCACAACCGGGCCGCCTGTGATTTTGTGGAGAGCGATCTGTTCCGGCTGCTCATCATAGACGCCACCGCCTTTATGGTTTGGCCGTATATGGGCTTCGGCGAGTATATGGAAATTTACTCTGGCTACGACCCGGCGTGGCGGTTTGCCCACTGCCCGGACTACTGGATTCAAGAGCTGACGGACGAAGGCATCTTGGCGTCCGCCGGCGAATTATTCAAAGGTTGCCACTCGGAATTGGGGTATGTACCGGAATGGCAGATCGACATCTATCTGCGCTACATTGTGCCCAATGTGATGAAAAAGCACCGGAAGGATGAGATCATCCAAGTGGCGCGGGAATATCCTTGTTTCGAGGACTTCGACTTTCGGAAAAGCAACCAGAAAACGGACTTCATCCGAAAATGGTACCATACCCGCACCAAGCACCCGATGATCTCACTGGAGGAATTTCAGGAGGCCTATGCTGACGCCCACGGCGGACAGGAATACGAGGAGCCGGACCCGTCGCAGAATGTGGAGGAAACAGTGGTAGCACAGGCACTGGTGGATCAGTTCAAGGCCACGCTCAGCGAAAAGGATATGCAGATCCTTAAACTGCGTATGAGCGGCGACACGCTGGAGAAGATCGCCGAAAAGCTGGGCTACAAAAATCACAGCGGCGTGCTCAAGCGCATCCGCAAGATCGGACAGGCTTACGAGGCCTACACCGGCGTGGATTACGGCTTTGAGAATGACAAGATCACAGGATAACACCTATCGGAAATCGGTAGGTGTTATTTTTATGCCCAAACGGAGGTGGAGATTATGAAATGGAGAATATACCCGTCCCAGCGAGGGCGGGTCAACAAACTGGTGCGCCGGCGATGTTGCTGCTATGACCACGGTAACTGCATCCTGCTGGATGACGGAGAAGCACATCGCTGCGTACAGATCATCAGCCGGAGCGGCATTTACTGCAACTATTTCCGCCGGGCGGTACTGCCGTCCGATAGTGAGCTATACGCACAAATCAGAGATCAGAATAAATGAGGAGGATGAGGAAATGAAAACAATCCACAACACAAAAATCATCGGCATCGACCACGGGTACGGGAATATGAAAACGGCCAATTTCTGTTTTCCCACCGGCATCACCGCCTATGACCACGAGCCACTGTTCACGGCGGATATGCTGGTCTACGGCGGCAGGTATTATCTCATCGGCGAGGGGCACAAGGAATTTGCACCGGACAAAATCAAGGACGAGGATTATTATGTGCTGACCCTTGCGGCAATCGCCAAGGAGCTGAAAGCCGAAAATCTTACCGAGGCGCACATTGTGATTGCCGCCGGTCTGCCCCTGACCTGGACAAGCGGGCAAAAGGCGGACTTCAAGGAATATCTGATGAAGAATGCCGAGGTGGAGTTCTCCTACAAAAAGGCGGACTACCACCTCTACATCGACGATGTGCGTATCTATCCGCAGGGGTACGCCGCTATTGCCGGCTTTGCCACCACTCTGAAAGGCGTCAACCTGATTGCCGACATCGGCAACGGCACGATGAACACCCTGTATATGATCAACGGCAAGCCGCAGCAGGGCAAGATGTTCACCGAAAAATTCGGGACTTACCAGTGTACGCTTGCAGTTCGTGAGGCGTTTATGCAGAAAACACAGCGGGAAATCAACGATGCCATCATCGACGAGGTGCTGATCACCGGCACGGCAAATATTGCGCCTGCCGACCTGAAAATCATCAAGATTGTCGCCGCCGAGTATGTACGGGACATCTTCCGCAGACTGCGCGAGCACGGCTATGACGAGAGCACGATGACCTTGTATGTGACCGGCGGAGGCGGCTGCCTTGTGAAGAACTTTTATAAGTTCAACGCTGATCGGGTGAAATTCATTGAGGACATCTGCGCCGCTGCAAAGGGGTATGAATATCTGGCCGAAACGCAGATGAAGGCTGAGGCGAAGGGATGAGCAAGTATCGAATCAATGTGCGGTTTGATTTGGACAAGCCAAAAGAGGCAAACGCCGCACAGTATTTACAGTCGCTGGATAAATCCCGCAACGCTTTTATGGTAACGGCGATCTTAAACGAAATGCAGCGGCAGTCATCCGCAAGCAGCTTTTTATTGGAGGATATTCGGCAGGTCATACGGGAGGAATTGCAGGAGGTGTCGTTTGTTGCGGCACCTCCTGTCTTTGAGCAGGTACAACCGGAGCTGACCGAGGAGCAGCAAGCCGAAAATGAAAAGAGCGTGCTGGATGACCTTGAAATGTTCGACTGAGCCAAAACGCCGATATGTGGCTCAAATCACCGTATTTACAGCAGAATCAGAGCCATTTTGGCTCTGAAACAAGATGTATCCCAAGTGGCAAGAAAGCGGTTTTCGGTATTGGGCAGCGCAGAGATGCGCTGAAATCCCAGTATCTGACAGCCACTTTTCTTTATGCCCTGCGGGGTGCGTCCTACGGTATAGCAAGCAGGGACTTTGTGTGCCGCCAAAGTCCCAATCACAGCCGAAATCGGCTGACTCTTTGGGAGGCGCAGCCCCCAATCCCCCAAGGAAAGGAGCGTGATGCTATGGGGAAGGATGTACGAATTGCCGTAAGAGTTACGGCAATGGAAAAAGAGAAGATTCAAGCAAAGGCCCGAAAATGTGGGCTGAGTACAACCGAATATGTGAAGCAAAGAGCGTTGGGGTACGAGCCGAGAACGGTTCCGCCTGACGCTCTTTTTGTTTGTCTTGAAAAGCTGGGTGCGCTTGCGGATAAAGCCAGTTCACCGGAGCTGGACGAGGAAATTTGCGCAGTGCTGAAGCAAATCACAGCAGAATTCCTGCTGCCGGGAAAGGGGTGATGCGCTATGGCTGTTACAGGCTTTTGGCCTGTGTTCAAAAACCTGAAAGCCACACTGGACTACGCCGACAATCCCGACAAAACCACCGCCCCGGAATATCTGGATGAGGATCTGTACGCCGCCCTGCGTTATGCAGAGAACGATGATAAAACCGACCGCAAGATGTTTGTGGGCGGTATCAACTGCTCGGCACAGAACGCCTATGCCGAGATGATCGCCGTCCAGCGGCGGTTCGGCCTGCGTGGAAAGGTGGTCGGCTACCACGGCATTCAGAGCTTTCGTGAAGGCGAGGTCACGCCGGAGCAAGCCTTTGTAATCGGAAAGAAAACAGCAAGAAAGATGTGGGGCGACCGGTATCAGGTGCTCGTCACCGTCCACCTGAACACCGACAATGTTCACTGCCATTTTGTTGTGAATCCCGTGTCCTTTAAGGACGGTGCAAAGTTCAAAAACAAAATCGGCGACCACAAGGAGCTGCGTAAAATCTCCGATGAAATCTGCCGGGAGCACGAGCTGTCTGTATTGGAAAACAGCGAGTTTTACAGTAAGGGCAAAAAGAAAGAATATTGGGTTCACAAGGCCGGCAAGAAAATCCACCGGGACTATCTGCGGGAGGATGTGGAATACTGCCTGTCCTTTGCGACCAGCCCCAGAGAATTTGAAAGTCAGCTCTATGCGTTCGGTTATACGCTCGATCCTGTGCGCTTTTCGGTCAAAGCGAAGCATTGGGAGCGTGCTGTGCGGCTGAGCGGCATCGGCTTTTCCAAAGATCGTGTCAACGCACAGCTACGGCAGAACGCCGAAAATCGGTATCGGCTATTCACCTTGGAATACCGACCACCGTACAAGCCGAAGAAATTCCTACTGGAGGACGAGCTGCGAAAGCTGGGGGTTCTCCATTGAACACAGCTATGACACTGCAACCATTTTGGTGGATGCGGTGTTTTATCTTGTCATAACGATAATCCAAATCGTAGCCGAGCTTGCCGATGTAATGCTGCTGTCGCCGGATCTGCGGGCGGCTGAGAAGGATTTGAAGGAGCTGGTTGCCGACTATCACTTCTTACAGGAGCACGGTATCCATACGGTAGCCGACCTCCAAGCAAATATTGAGCGATCCAAGTCTGAACTTTCTGCTTTGGAGCGTGAGCGCAGCGACATCAACAACCGCATCCGTTGACCAAGGTCGCAAAAAGAACAAGCCCTTTATAAAGAGCGCCGAAAGATGGTATCCAAGCAGATGAAACCCATAAGAGAGCGTCTGCGCCGTGCAGAGCGGATTTTAGAGAAATCCCCGCACCTGTATGAATTGTTAAAGCAAGAGCACGAGCTGGAGAAAAAAGCCCGTGCAAGATACAAAGAAAGAGGGAGATAAAATGAAAAATACGATGAAAAAGCCGGTGGCAATTCCGGCAGAAAAATTGCACCCCTTTGCCGGACACCCGTTCAAGGTCAGGGACGATGAGGAGATGAACACCCTGATCGAAAGCATACAGACGCAAGGAATTCTTTCGCCGCTGATTGTCCGACCGATTGAAAATACAGATGAATATGAGGTCATAAGCGGCCACCGCCGCTTACACGCCGCACAAAAGGCAGGGATCACCGAGATCCCTGCCTTAATTTATGCCCTCGACCGGGATGCTGCCGCCATTGCGGTGGTGGACAGCAACCTCTACCGGGAACATATTCTGCCCTCTGAAAAGGCGTTTGCGTATAAGTTGAAAGCTGATGTCCTGAAGCATCAGGGACAAAGAACAGACATAACTTCGGAGCAAATTGCGCCGAAGTTGTCCACGGAGGTAATCGGAGAGCAAGAAGGAATCAGCAAGGATACCGTTAAGCGATATATCCGCCTGACCTATCTCATCCCAGAGTTCCTTGAAAAGATGGATGAGGGCGAAATTGCCTTGTCCGTCGGTGTGGAGCTTTCGTTTCTTGATGAACAGAGCCAGCGGGAGGTGCTGGAGCAGTGCGCCATCAACGACTGCACCCCGTCCTATTCGCAGGCTTGGCGGATGCACAAGGCTGACCGGGAAGGGACGCTGACCACGGCGGTCATTCAAACCATTATGTCGGAGGAAAAAGCAAACCAGAAGGCCCGCCTGAAAATCCCAATGGAGCGCATCCGAAAGTATTTCCCGCAAAGCTATACTGCCGCCCAGATTGAGGATGCCGTGGTGAAGCTCTGCGAGCGGGACTACCGCCGACGAACCGACCGAGAGCGATAAGGAGGTGCGGCCTATGGGAGAATATCGCAAACTCGACTACACGCAGGTCGCACTGCCGGAGGAACTGCTTACCTCCTTTGCCAAGGCCATGCTCCCGGAGCTGCGTAAGTTTTACGCCAGCGACGAGGGCAGGACCTATTTTGCAAAGTGGCTTCTGAAGCACCCGGAATATGCGGCACATTCGACACCGGAGAGTGGATGACTATAATAAAAATCGGAGAGGAGGATTCTGTATGAATGTAGTCATTTACGCCCGCTTTTCCAGCCACAGCCAGACGGAGCAGTCCATTGAGGGACAGCTCAAGGTGTGCTATGAATATGCGGAGTCGAATCATTATACCGTTGTCGGAGAATATATTGACCGGGCCATCAGCGGCACCACGGACAACCGTGCCGAATTTCAGCGGATGATCTCCGACAGCGACAGGCACACCTTTGAGGGCGTTTTGGTATATCAGCTGGACCGTTTTGCCCGCAACCGCTATGACAGTGCCATCAACAAGGCGAAACTGAAAAAGAACGGTGTCCGGGTGCTGTCTGCCAAGGAGAATATTGCGGACGACGCTTCCGGCATCTTGGTGGAGGGCGTTCTGGAAAGTATGGCGGAATATTACTCCGTGGAGCTTTCTCAGAAGATCCATCGGGGCATGGCCATCAATGCCGAAAAGTGCCTGTCCAACGGCAGCAACCCCGGCATGGGCTTCAAGGTCGATGCCGAGCGGCGGTTCTATGTGGATGAGGAGGAAGCCGCCATTGTCCGTGAGATTTATGAGCGCTACGCCAGCGGCGAGACGAAAGCGGAGATCATTCGGGATCTGAAACGACGCAGGGTCAAAACCTCCCTCGGCAAAGAATTCAGCCCCAACAGCCTAAGCCGCCTGCTCAGCAACAAGCGTTATATCGGCGTCTATCTTTACAAAGGAAAGGAAACACCCGGCGGGATGCCTCGCATTCTGGATGATGACCTATTTTACCGGGTGCAATCGATGATGAACAAAAACAAAAGTGCGCCGGCCCGAACTCACGGCGAGGGCGAATACCTGCTGACCACAAAGCTGTTCTGCGGACACTGCAAGAAAATGATGGTGGGCTACGGCGGCACCAGCAAGACCTGCAGGCAATATCACTACTATATGTGCAAAAACGCCCGCAGGAAAAAGTGCGGCAAGAAGATCGTCAGCAAGTCCTATATAGAGGACCGTGTGGTCAACGAGTGTTTGAAAATGCTGACCGAGGAGAAAATCCGCTTCATTGCCAAGAAGGTGGCTGAGGAGTGCACCAAAAGCCCGGACAACCTGACAGCCAAGGCGCTGAAAAAGGCGATCCGAGAGGCGGACACGGCCATTGAGAATCTCTGGAAAGCCATTGAGCAGGGGCAGGCCGTGGAGATGCTGACGGAACGGCTCAACAAGCGCATGGCGGAAAAGGCGGAGCTGGAGGCGCAGCTCGCCATCGAGGAAAACAAGAAGATCACGCTGACGGAGGCACAGATTTTGGCCTTTCTGGACTATGTCTGCGAGATGCCCGCCGACGATGTGAATAAGCGCCGAGCCATCATCAATATCTTTGTTCATTCCATCTACCTGTATGACGACCACTTTACCCTCATCATCAACGCCAGCAAGAAGCCGTTGAGCATTGACAATATCCCGCTGGATGATATAGAAACGGCATTTGAAGGCGAAACCGGAGCTTTGGAGGGGTGTTCATCCTTGAGCACCCCTGCTCCACCAACTCGGTCACGATTGCATATGCAGTCGTGACTTTTTTAGGCTCTATGTCAATAGTTGGGGAAAACCCGAAAAAGAAGAATTGAAATGAACAAGCGATAGTAAATCAAGCTATCGCTTGTTTTTGCATTTGGTGAGAAAACATATGTAAAATACGATTACGGAAACGCTTAAAATTTCTGTAACCATAAGCATTACGCTTGTTCTGTAAGCCGCCTTTACCGTAGTATAAACATCTATTCCCGCATTAAGCAGTTCTTCAATATCCTGATAACGCTTTGTATGCCGACAAACGGGGGGCATTGGTATGGGCAAGCTCATCCACAAGAATTAACTGTGGATGTCTGGCAAGTGCAGCGTCCAGATTAAATTCTGAAAGAGTAATTCCGTTATATTCCGAAACAAGATTCGGAAGACATTCCAATCCGTTTACAAGTGCAGAGGTCTGAAGACGGGCATGAGGTTCAATATATCCGGCAACGACATCAATACCATGCCTCTTTACCGAATGAGCTGCTTTCAGCATAGCATAGGTTTTGCCGACTCCTGCGGCATAGCCAAAAAAGATTTTCAAATGTCCTCTGTTTAGGTTCTGTTTCTCCTTTTCAATTTCTTTTAGAAAATGTTCTGGACTTTGCCTTATTTCATCCATATAAACACCCATGTAAGTCTCATATTTCAAGTTGGAAAAATTAAAAGAATTTCTTCTTTTTGAAGTAGATGATTTCTCCTATTGCGATAATAAGAGAAACAATAATCACCGACAGATAACCGTATCGCCACTTCAGCTCCGGCATATAAGCAAAGTTCATTCCATACCATCCTGTAATTAAAGTAAGAGGCAGGAAAAAGGTGGTGACGATTGTGAGAATCCCCATAATCTTATTTTGCCGCGCATCCTGCATAGATTGATAAAGCTCACGAAGTTGAAGCATATTTTCACGAAGCAACTTTACATGGTTTTGCAATCTCTCGGCACGGTGGGTAAATTTTTCCCAGTCCCCGGTATCGTCTGCAAATGAAGAACACGCGCGGGATTGAAACAACTCTCCGATATCTGTCAATTGTTCATAGTAAGCATTTAATTCGGACAGCTTTTGCCTGTGTTTTTGTGAGCAGAGGGAAAAAGTCTGTCGAACCGCCGGAGCCGATATTTTCTTCCATTTTTTCTGTTTCTGACTCGATGTGAGAAAGATAGAGAATATCATCCTCTATCATTTGCTCCATAAACTGCAAAAGAAGCTGAGCCGGACTGTTCAGCTCCTGAAACATACTTATCCGTTTTTCTACAAATAATTTCAAATTGCCTACATCTTCCACAAATAAGAGCGACTGTCCCGTCAAATAAAAGCTGAAGGAAAGCTGCGGTGAACGCTGTTCACTTTTTTGAGGCAGGCGTAATGTTCCGATGATGCAGTTTTTGAAAACCTCTGCCTTACAATAACGAATTGATCCAAGACAGTGAAGAAGTTCTTTATAATACGGTAGTTGTTCTTTACATTTGTGAAATTCCGCCGTACTCATAAATGTAAAAAACGGCTTTTTATCGCCGCAGTTTTGGGCGGCTTGCAGACTCCCGTCTTTTGAATTTATAAAGTATTGCATTACAACTCCCCCTTTCTACTTTTTATTATATCACATATATCACAAGTATAAAAGTATTTTCTACTTTACATATTCCGCATTGATCACCGCTTGATTTGAAAAGAGAAAATCAGAGAAGCTATTTGCAAAGGCATTATTTGAAGCCTTTTTCCATATCACAGCGGTCTGAATTACGGAAGAATCCGGAGGTTCTATCGTACATCCTGCTTTCTCACAGATAATACTATTTTGCTTTGTAGAAATGATAAGACAGCGGTATGTATCGTCATTTGCAGAAGCATTGTTTTCAATAAAGCCAAAGTCAATGCGATTTTTGTTTAGCTTATCATATATATCCTCTGTATTTCCAAACAGGAAATGAAGCTGACAATTCGGCTTTCCTTTTGAAAACTTTTCAAATAGCGGTATCAGCGAATCCAAGATCATAGGATTATCAAACGCAATAAAAAGGCTGTTTTCTGCAATTTCTTCGTCAATTAAGTGGTGGTTATTTGCTAAAAAATCGTCAAGCCTTTTCATTATAAAGTAACCGAACACAATAATGACAGCCACTGCGCACACTAACAATAATTCTTTCATGCTTTCCGTCTTCTTTCGGAATTTATATGTGAAAACACTTTTGTATGTTTTTGGTATCACCCAGCACCAAAATAGTGTCACCCGGTATAAAGCTTGTTTCAGGCGCAAAATTTAGATTCATTTTACCGTCGCGTTTAATCGCCATAATATTGATACCGTGCTTTTTACGCACATCTGCTTCAATAACGGTTTTTCCGATCCATTTTTCGGGTACGGCAATTTCAAAAATTGCATGATCGCTGTCCAATTCTATGTAATCGAGGATATGGTCGGCAGTATAGCGGATAGCCGTCCAATCCGCAAGCTGCCTTTCGGGATATACGATTTCATCCGCACCGTTTCGCAGAAGAAATTTTGCGTGTACATCCCGTGCCGCACGGGAAACTATCTTTTTGGCGTCCAATTCCTTTAATAGAGATGTCGTTTCAAGCGAGCTTTGAAAATCGTCCCCGATTGCAACGATGCAAACATCAAAATTATTTACGCCCAAAGACTCCAAAAACATTCCTCATTTGTTGCATCACCTATTTGCGCGTTCATAACAAAGGGCAATACCGCATTTACTCTTTTTTCGTCTTTGTCTACAGCCATAACCTGATGCCGCATCTCGTGCAGAAGACTTTGTTATGAAAGCTTGCGAGCATTACCGCCGCTATCTGATTCGACAGCGTGACCGAGAACGATGAGGTGAGCCTATGAAGAAATATACAAGGATTGATTATACCAAGGTAGAGTTACCCGAAGAACTGCTCACTTCTTTTGCAAAGGCATGATGATTTTAATAAGCACAGAGCGAATATCAATATATTTGTTCAATCCATCTACTTGTATGACGATCATTTCACCCTAATTATCAACGCAAGTAAGAAGCCTTTGAGCATCGACAATATCCCGCTTGATGATATTGAGGAAGCTTTTGAGGGCGAAAATACCGAAACGGAGGGGTGTTCATCCTTGATGACACCCGCTCCACCATTATAGTCACGACTGCATATGCAGTCGTGACTTTTTTATTATACGTTTATTCCAATATTTATGCAGTTTTTAAGGCAAAACAAGAATCATTTATGAAGTATAAAACAACACAATATAAATTATGCAACCGTACACAAAATTTTATGGGGTGCCTTTATTTTGCATTATTTCTTTTTCATACAGTTTTTAAAACATTTTTTATCAAATGACGGGTTGAATGCGTAGAAATTCTTTTCGTCAAGTTTGTCGGTCATAAGTCTCAGATTTTCACCGAAGCGTTGATAGTGTACTACTTCACGCTCACGCAAAAATCTTATTGCGTCTTTTACATCGTAATCATCGCAAAATCTTAAGATATTATCATAGGTCGAGCGCGCTTTTTGTTCGGCCGCCATATTTTCGTGGAGATCTGTAATTGGATCGCCTTTTACCTGCATAGATGCGGTTGTATAAGGTGAACCTCCTGCCGATTGCGGATATACGCCTGTTGTATGGTCAACAAAGTAATCTTCAAAGCCTTGCTTTTTGATTTCATCTTCCGTGAGGTCTTTTGTAAGCTGATATACAATTGCACCTATCATTTCAAGATGATTTAATTCTTCGGTACCGATGTCGGTTAAGGTGGCTTTTAATTCCGGCAGCGGCATTGTAAATCTCTGACTTAAATATCTGAGTGATGCGCCGAGTTCTCCGTCAGGTCCACCGTACTCCGAAAAGTGATAATCAGATATAAAGAAATATATCAACCGAAGAAGTTGAGCGGTTAAAGACTATGCAATCTACAAAGCCTTTTAGTATTTCGTTCTTTTCTTTTTCGCTTATTGCAGGACTTTTTAGAGTTGCTAAAAAGTTTTTCTTTTCTTTTACATTTTCTTTTCTTGGTTTAGTTTTTTCTTGTTTTAATTGAACTTGACGGGAAGAGAGGTTTTTTATTTTATCTTCTACAGACTTTTTGTATTCTTTTACTTCTTCAACGGTGTAGATTCCTTCAAGATATGCGTTTTTTATCCGTTGTATTTTTTGATTTTCTTTTTCGATTAAGTTAGTGTAATCAATGCAGTCAGCAACAGTTTGAGATAAAGACTTGACCGAAAGTTTAAAATCTTTGTTTTCAAAAACCTGTTCAAGTCCGAGTATTACAAGATTATTAATATTGGTAAGGCTGATGTAATGTGACTGTTTACATATTGATTTTGAGTATTTAATGCATTGCAGTCCTTTGTTTGAATATGCTAATGCAGAGCCGCAGTTGCTGCATTTTATTAAACCGTGCAGCATATATTCTTGTTTAATATGATTGTGTATGCCTTTTCTTTGTTTACGACTGTTAGCTTCTATCAAATTTTGAACTTTATAAAAAATTTCATCGCTGACAATAGATTTATGTACTCCTTGAGTGTACACAATATCTTTGTTGTTTGAATATCTGTAATCTGTTTTCCCGTTTTGATTCCAACGGATTTTTCCTATATAAACGGGATTTTTCAGGATATAATCTATTGTTCTGTTTTCAAAAGGATTTCCTCTTGTAGTTTTGACACCGATTTCGTTTAATTCGGATGCAATTTGCATGCTGTTCTTTCCGCCTATATAATCGGTAAAGATTTTACGAACAATTGCTGCTTTTTCTTCATTGATAACATATTGTTTATCGACTATATCATAACCGAAAGAGGGAATAGTCACCGGCTGACCTCGTTTGACTTTTTTCTGACATTCCTCGCAGCACTTCTCCGGAAAGGCGGATTGAATAATATTCGTCCATCCATTCTATGATACGCTCAATAAGTGAGGAAAACGGATTTTCTTCATCAAGAGTTTCGGAACAGCTTATTACCGAAACATCATTCTTTTTAAGCATAGATTTATATACGATGCTTTCTTCTTGATTCCGTGCAAATCGACTGAACTTCCACACAAGTATTGTACTAAACGGTGCGGGATTTTGCTTTGCAAGCCCTATCATCTCGATAAACTGCGGCCGTTTTTTGACATATTTGCCTGACAATCCGTCTTCTCGAAATATGTACTCTGACGGGATATTGTAACCGTTTTGTTTTGCGTATTCTTTTATTATACGCAGTTGACTGTCAGGAGAAAGCTCGGTTTGTCGGTCTGTAGATACTCTGATATATGCCGCAGCGGTTTTAAGTTCTTTTTCCATAATAATCACTTTCTATCGCTTAATCTAAGTGAATTTGCTATAAGTCATAATATGTTTCAGAGATAAAAATGTGTTGATTTTTGCTATAGCTATATATGTTGCTTGGCATCTGTTAATTGATTTTGCAGAGCACATAATATATATGTAGGAATAGAATAAAGTTAAGGGTGGTTATAAATTGCCAAAGAGGCAAAGTTTTATGGTTAGAATACATTTACCGATTAACGGGAAATATTATTTGTGGTATGAAGTTGACGAAGAGAGAAATGTAAAATGGTATTTGCCTCGTGACGAGGCAGAGACACAAGAGGCTGTACAGAAAATGCTTGAAAATGTCGGAAAACATATGAGTAATTTTTACTCAAACAATTCAGAGTACATTAAAAATCTGTAAATATTGATATTTCAAAAAAATCAGGTCAATCTTTTATCGGATTGACCTGATTTAATATAATAGAATTTTGTATAAACAGTTTTATTTAGAAAAATCCCAATCAAGGAGTCGGTTACCTTTTACGATAAATGCCTTTTCGGAAATTTTAGCAAGTGGAGTGTCACTGTAGCTGTCGGAATAAAATTCGTGAATTTTTATGTCACCAAACATTTCTCTGTATCGCCTTACTTTTTCTTCACCGTGGCAGTTTATACCGCTGTATTTGCCTGTATGTTCGTCAACGACAGATGCCATAAGATAATTTATTTTGAGAGTTTTGCATATTGGTGCAAGTAAAAATTCTGGGGAGGCGGATATTATTACATCATCTTTTTGCTGTTGATTTTTATAAAACGGTTTGATTTTGTCAATATTAATATTCCAAAAGTCGGTTATGTCTTTTTGTATGTCGCAGTATTTTAAAAATTTATACATTTTTTCTTTAAACTGCGTTTTTGTGCCGATTTTAAAAACATAGAATTTAAGAAAAGCACCGATAAGTGAGGGGGCAAGCAATAAAATTTTTTTATGCCTTTTTAGAGAAAAAAAATATAGAAATTGGCGGTTGAGTCGCCGTCATATATCGTTTTATCAAAGTCATATACATTCATAAATAAACCTCTTAGTAAATTATTAGCTTTATAAATACTTATATTCTATAATTAATTATAGATTTTTGCAATACCCTTGTTCACCTAATAATCACTTATTTTCGGCATACTTACTGTTGCTTTTTACCCTGAAATATAGTATAGTATAATGTGAGTAATAATATAGGAGTAATACAGTGTTCGGTTATTTACAGATTGAAAAAGAGGAACTTCTTGTAAAAGAGTTTGAAACATATAAGGCTGTTTACTGCGGACTTTGCAAGCAAATGGGTAAAGATTATTCTTTTTTAACTCGTCTTACATTGAGCTATGACTGTACTTTTTACGCAATGCTTTTGATGTCATTACATTCTTCGTGCGGCGGTTTTAAGAAAGGCAGATGTACCTGCAATCCTCTTAAAAGATGTAATTTTGCTTACAGCAAAAATGACGATTACCAAAAGGCTGCGGCTTTTTCAATTATTACCGTTTACTACAAACTTATTGATGATATAAATGACAGCGGATTTTTTAAATCTCTGTTTTCGAGAATGATTAAGCCGTTTTTCTCACATCAGAGAAAGAAAGCTAAAAAGCGTTATCCGTGGATTGACGAATATGTGGCTGAAATGATGGAAAGACAGGCTGTTATTGAACAGGATAAAAGCTCTTCTGTTGATATTTCGGCAGACCCGACAGCCCAAATGCTCGGAAAAATCCTTGCAAAAGACGGTAATGACGAAACCGAGAGCCGAGTTTTATACGAATACGGATATAATATAGGCAGATGGATTTATCTTATGGATGCGGCAGACGATATAGAAAAAGACGCTAAGTCATTAAGTTTTAACCCTTTTATACAAGAGGACGGTTCAAGTTTAGACAACAATATTATTTCGCTCACTCTTAATCAGTGCCTTGCAAGGGCATATGATGCGTATAATTTACTTGATATAAACGGTTTTAAGGGGATACTTGACAATATGATGCTTAGAGGATTCCCAAAAATTCAGAATAAAATTACAGATAAAACCCAAAAGGACTCGGACAAATCTTTTGAGTCGCAGAAAGGAAGTAAAGATGAATAATCCTTATGAGGTTCTTGGCGTATCTGAAAATGCCAGCGATGAAGAAATTAAAGCAGCGTACAGAAAGCTTGCCAAAAAATATCATCCCGACAATTATGCGGACAGTCCGCTTGCAGATGTTGCCGAACAAAAAATGAAGGAAATCAATGAGGCTTACGATACAATAAATCAATTAAGGCAAAAGGGCAGAGGCTCGGGTTCAACTTCAAATGCAACCGGCGGATATTCTCACCAATCCACAAGATTTCACGGTGTAAGAATTTATATTCAGCGCAATATGATTAACGAAGCCGAACAGATTCTTGATAATACAGAGCAACAGTACCGTGACGCAGAATGGCATTACCTTAAAGGTATGTGTGCATATCGCAAGGGTTGGGCAAATCAGGCTTATTCTTACTTTACACAGGCTGTAAATATGGACCCTAACAATCAGGAGTACCGTGCGGCTCTTAATAATATGAATAATCAGAGGGCTTATAATTACGGCGGTTACACTCAAGGTACACCAAATACAGGTGACGGTGCTATGTGTGATTACTGCACCACATGTCTTTGTGTAAACTGTCTTACAAACTGCCTTTGCAACTGTTGCAGAATGGGCTGTTAATATGAAAAAGTCATCTTCAAGTCCGTTAAAAACAACCTTTAAAGTTACAATTTCGGGTGTGTTGTCGGCGCTTTCACTTGTCTTTATGATGCTCACATCATTAGTGCCGCTCGGTACTTTTGCCTTTCCTTGTATGGCAGGAATTGTGCTTATGGTGATTGTAGTCGAAGCAGGTCATAAGTGGGCGTGGGGCGCATTTATATGCGTTTCACTGCTTTCGCTTTTCCTTGCGGGCGACAAGGAAGCTGTTGTATATTACATTATGTTTTTCGGTTATTATCCGATAATTAAAGGTGCAATAGAGGGAAAAATAAAAACAAGAGCCGTACAGTTTGTGCTTAAATATGTGGTATTCAATGCAGCGGTAATAGGAGCATTTTTTATAGCGGCTTTTTTACTTGCCGTGCCTGCTGAGGAATACACTATAGGCGGAATGTATGTACCGTGGATTTTCTTGCTTGCAGGAAATATATTCTTTACAATTTATGACTTGGCGGCAACAAAACTCGTTACATATTATATAGTTGTACTCAGAAACAAGCTTATAAAACCAAAATTCAGAAAATGACAGAGGGTAGTATCATGAGAAAAGTAAGCGCAAAAAAATTAATAGTCCCGATTCTTGCCGCCGTATTGTTGCTTTTTTCACTTCCTGTAAATGCGGCTGAACTTTCACAGACAGAGCAGGCTGTGAGCGCAAGTGTGACGACAGGAGCGTCAGGTTATGTAAATGGTGACGGAGTAAATCTTCGTTCGGGAGCGGGTACAAACTACAGTGTTGTGACTGTTATGGAATATAAAACAGAATTTACCTTTGACGACGGAACTCTGTACAACGGCGAGTGGTACAAAATCACTCTTTCGGACGGTACAAAGGGATATATTTACTATGAATATGCTGCCGCAAAGAGGTTGCAGATACTCTCGGAACGGGTTACATAAATGCAAGTGATGTAAATATGAGATCGGGTGCGGGTACAGATTATTCTGTTATTACTACTCTTGATTACGGTACAAAAATTACCGCCGTTTCAAAAAGCGGTAATTGGTATTACATTGAACTTAGCAGCGGTACACGGGGATATGTTTATGCGGATTATGTAACGCTTAATGCCGATGAACCGCAAAAGTCGGGACTTTCAAAGACAAGTCTTAGTATGTACAAAGGAAACTACAGCACTTTGTATGTAAACGGCGCAAAAGGTAATGTAAACTTTGCTTCATCAAATTCTAATATTGTATCTGTAACTTCGGACGGACTTTTATATGCAAAAGCTGCGGGTTCGGCAGTTATTACCGCAAAATATGACGGAATATCAGAGAGTTGCTATGTAACGGTTACAAGCGGAAGTTATGTAGGTATTTCCGATTCTGCGGTTCATATAAATAAAGATAAATCTGTTTTTCTTACCACAGATTCATATGTAGATTGGAAAACTTCAAATTCAAATGTAGCTACAGTCAGCGACGGTGTTGTATATGCCAAGAGCGAGGGTACTGCCGTAATTTCGGCAGAAACAAGCTACGGTGCAGGTACCTGTATTGTAACTGTAGAAAAAACTGCGCCTGTTCGTTTCGTATATGCCACACCTAATTCGGCGCCTCTTAACAGCCTTGTTACTTTGAATGCTATAACCGATAATACAAAGCGTGGTTTGTATTTTACGATATCCAATGAAAAAGAAAGCTATACGCTTCACGCCGATTCAATAGAGAAAGACGGCGACAATATTATTTGGTCTGCAAAAACTGTGCTTGATACTTCGGGTACATGGAACTATACAGCGTATTCGCTCGCAGAGGACGAAAACTATTACAGAACTGTCGAAGATGATGCAGAGGGCGAAGTTTTTGTTACAACTTCAACCGATACTACAACTGCGGTTCTCGGTGAACGCCGTGCAAGCGATGAAATAATCTCTCTTATCGCAAATTATGAGGGATTTTTGCCTACGGTAACACCTGATTATATTACGGGTGACGCAACATTAGGTTATGGGAAGGTTGTATGGTCCGGCGAACAATTTTACAATAATCTTTCAAAAACCGAGGCATATGCTTATCTTTGCCAAACCGTAAACAGTGGCGGATATACTTCTCGAGTTAATAAGTTTATGATTTCAAATAATGTAAAGTGTAACCAACAGCAGTTCGATGCACTTGTGTGCTTTACATATAATGTAGGAGCATATGCGCTTGACAATGACAGCGATTTGTCGGACACTTTACTTAATACAGCATATCAGCCTGCATTAAAACCGTCTGCAAATGCTCAAGGCTATGTAAGCGGTGACGGCGTAAATTTGAGAAGCGGAGCGTCAACATCTTATTCTGTTGTATCCGTTATGTCTTACGGTACAACCTTTACTTTCGTTGACGGCAGTCTTTATAATGATAATTGGTATAAAATTAAATTGAGTGACGGCACGGTGGGATATATTTATTCCGACTATGCCTCTGTAATGTCAGCAAGCAGAAGTCTTGATAATGTAAGCCGGTCTGCATATGCTAAGAATTTCTTTGCATATCACCATGCGGCAGGCGATTGCTATGAGGGACTTTTATACAGAAGAGTTGATGAGGCTGAAATATTCTTTTACGGTGATTACATAAGGGACGGTTACGAAAACAAGTACGGTTTCAGTTATACTTGCGCCCGTAACCCGAGCTTTGGATTGTGATAAATATTTAATTGGTATTACTTATTTGAAAGGGAGTATTATAATGAAGAAAATCGGTTTTATTGGTGCAGGAAATATGGCAACTGCAATTATCGGCAGTCTTATGGGACAGAATGACGGCAAGGCTGATTTTATTAATGTTTTTGACCTAGACAAGGAAAAATGCGATATTATGAGCAAAAAAGGCATTAATATTAAAAAATCCGCCGCTGATGTTATGCTTGAAAGCGACATTACCGTTCTCGCTGTTAAGCCGCAGAATTATCCCGAAGTGCTTGAGGCATTAAAGTCACAGGTAACAGATGACAAAGTTTTTGTTTCAATTGCGGCAGGTATTTCTATTGCATATGTGCAGAATCTTCTTGATTGTAAATGCCCTGTAGTAAGAGTTATGCCGAATACTCCGCTTTTGCTCGGGAAGGGTGCGTCTGCACTTTGCCCGTCAGATAATATCTCCGAAGAAGACAAACAGATTGTTTATAATATGTTTGCGGGCAGCGGCGTTTGTGAATATATTGCAGAAGAGCATATGAACGAGATTATATCTGTAAACGGAAGCAGCCCGGCATATATTTATCTCTTTGCAAAAGCAATGGCAGATTATGCTCAAGAGTGCGGCATTGATTATGACAAGGCAATGAATCTTATTTGTGCAACTCTTGAGGGTTCGGCTAAAATGCTTAAAGAGAGCGGCGACAGTGTTGATACACTCATTGAAAAAGTAAGTTCAAAGGGCGGTACTACCATTGCTGCTCTTGATGCAATGAAAGACCTCGGCTTTTATGATGCCGTTAAAAAAGGTATGGCTGCCTGCACAAAGAGGGCAGAAGAGCTCGGTAAGTAATTACATTAATAGATAATTAGCATACAAGCAAAATATTCCGCATATTTTTATTAAGGATAATTATATGGAGGAATGTTTTGTGAAAGGCTTTATATTTTCGATAAAAGAAAAAACAGATTTAATCAGAACAGGCAGATTTTCTCTGACAACACAAGATATAAAATATTACATAAAGAGATACGGAATTTATATATTGTTTATTTCAATGTTGATTGTCGGACTTGCCTGCGGAACTGTGTATGCAATGTCTGCCGACAAGGAAATGCTTGCTTCTCTTGATTTTTTGTTTTTTACAAATCTTGACGCACGGCTTTCACAAAATGTAATTAACACATTTTGTGCCTGCTTTGCATCTGATTTTATATTTTTGTTCGCAGTATTTTTACTCGGATTAACCCCTTGGGGAATCCCCGTACTGCCTTTTATTGTGTTTTTAAAGGGCTTCGGTACGGGAATTACTGCCGGATATTTGTTTTCGGTTCATTCGTTAAAAGGTATAGTTTTTTATCTTTTTGTACTGTTGCCCGGAACATTTTTATTTTGTCTGGCACTTATTTTATTTTCTTCCGCCGCTTTTACCGCATCGGGAAATATGTTTTGGCAGATTATAGCGGATAAAAAAATGGGCGGATCTTCGCACAGGTATATATCGGACTTTCTTTCAAGGGGAGTGAGTTGCCTTATACTCGCTTTTCTTTCTGCCGTGCTTGACGCTGCATTATGGGGAGTTTTTGCGGGGAATTTTAATTTTTAACCTATGGAGGTCGAACAATGGCAGGGAAAAAAGCAAAGTTCGCTTTGACTGATTTTTTCAACAACCTATTTAATAATTTCGGTAAAATAGTTTTTACGAACCTATTGTTTGCCGTACCGCTTGCGGTGTTGGTTACGGCTTTTTATTTTCTTGACAGTGCATTAAAACTTAACGGATATTTTATTCTTATGCTTTCGATTATTCCGCTTTCACCTTTTTTTGCAGGCGTAACCCTTGTTACCACAAGACTTGCAAGAGGAAAAGAAAATGTGGATGTTTTCAAAACATTTATTGAGGGCATAAAAAACAATTGGAAAAGATTTTTAATTCACGGTGTAATTACATACTTTGCGGTTATATTCAGTTATTTTTCAATAAGGCTGTACAGCGCATTAATTTCACAGCCGAATGCAGACTCGTTTTTCCTTGTAATGCTTTATGTTTGCCTGATAATTTCAATTATTATTGCAGTTGCATTTCTTTTTATTTTCTTTTATGTACCGTCAATGACAGTTACATTTGATTTGTCACTTAAAAATATTTATAAAAACAGTGCGCTTATGTCATTCGGTGAGTTAAAGCATAATATTATTGCAACATTCGGTCTTTTTATAATTGTGCTTTTTGCGCTACAATTCTTATTTTTGTAGGCAATACAGACAGCAGTATTGCGCTTATAATTACAACCGCAATTCTTATGTTTGTACTTGTGCCTGCGCTTGCTTCTTATGTTATAAATGCCTCGGTTTATCCCGGAATGTATAACCTTATGACAGAAAAAGAAAAACGCTCTAAAAAAATTGATAAGAAAATGGACAACAGAAGAAAAGGTCAGTTTATTGACGAGGAAGATGAGGAAAACAATATAGCCGAGGAATTTCTTGACCTTGATGTCGAAGAGAATAAAGACGGCGATGAATATATTTTCTATAACGGAAAAATGGTTAAGCGAAGTGTAATTATTAAGATGAAAAAAGAAAGAGAGAAAGCAGAGGGGAAATCTGATGAAAGCAAAACACGCTGAAAAACGACCTAAAATAACAATAAGTCTGTGGCTTTTTATTGCTATAATTGCGTTTTTGGTGCTTTTGATTATCGGTATTACTTTTTATTCGGTACAGCGAGAACTTAATTCCGATAATAAAAACAATAACACAACGATTGCTGCAACAGAACAGATGACGGCAGCAGAAACCACACAGGCTGTTACAGAAGAAACAACCGAGCAGTCGATACAGAAAACTACAGAGGAAAGCACTGAAAAGGAAGAAGCTGCTGTTGAACCGACCACACAGGCAATTGTAGTAAGCGGTGCAGAGAGTGCGGACAAAAATCTGAATTTTGACGCAGAGATGTATCCGTATAAGGCTTTTGACAATGTAGGCAAGCGTGAAGCGTCTGTAAAAGAAGTTTTCGGCTCTGTATATGGCGGAGAGGGAATTACCTTTGATAAAAACGGACTCTTTTCCGATAATATAACCCAGTCGGAGTATAACTATGGTGCATATACCGTAACTGACGGCGTAATTAATATGACATACTCAAATGACAAAAATAAATCTGCGGAAATTATCTCGTACAAAGGCAATGTTCCGAGCGAAATAAAGATTGATTATGTCGGATATGATGTTTATTTTAAAATTGGAAGTGCAAATTAATGAGCAAAAGCAAAAAGAATAAAAAAAGAAACAAAGTAAATCATACCGATAATAAAAATAAATTTAACCGTAAAAAGGCAATTACAGTCACTGTTGTTCTACTTGTAATTGTCGTAGCGGTAGTAGCTTTGATTTTTACAATGCATAATAAAGCGAATGATATTGTCGGTACAGATTGGGTATCATCGAGTGCTGTAAATGCAAGCGGCGATGAAGTGGAAATGGCAGAGGTTTATAATACAAGCTATACTTCGTATCAAGGCTCGCTTTCATTTAAGGATGACGGTACTTTTTCGCTTTGGCTCACACCCGGCACATCAGAGGACGGTACGCACTCCGGAAAGTATACTGTAAACGGCGATACAATTACCGCCGCTTTTGATGACGGAGAAACTACAACAAGTTTTTATATTCACCGTAACGGTGATAAAATTGAATCAATTTCATTGAATTATGAAGATTACGAAGTTTATTTCACTTTAAATAATTAATATCAAAGCAACAGGCTGTCGCACTTTTATAGCGGACAGCCTGTTTTTTATATGTTTTGGAGTATGCACCACCGTACTGCGTAATAATGATTTTAGCAAGTTTTGCATTGGTTTGTTTGATGTTTACGGGATACTGCAATTTTTTTTCATATACAAACATTACAAATCCTCCTCGTTATCCCACGGCCAAGGATTTTTAACCCACTGCCATTTATTAGCTGTATTTGCCTCTTTGCGTAAAGGTCCGTATTTTTCTTCGTATTCTTCAATCAAGGGCAAAAGTTTTTCTTTACATTCTTTTATCTGCGAGAGTACCTGTTGGTCGTATGGGTGAGTGTCAAGAAAAATCTGTAAATCAAGAATTGAGAATTGATATGTTGATATTTTCTTTAAAAGAATTTCTCTTTCAGTCATTTTTCACACCACCGCATTTATTACCGTAAAAAGGCTTGTTCAATTCCGGAAAAACTGTGCCTGCGTCAAGCGCCTGAACAGGGGAGTAGGTTTTTGGATTACTTTCCTGGAACGGAACATATGCCATTGCCGGAGGTGTTTTTTCAGGAAATTTTGATGTTGCGTATCTTGAAATTACTGTATTGATAATGTCCACATAAATTTCTCCTTTCCGAGCTTGTTTACTCAATAACATATTATGCACTTGTATAAAATTAGTACCAAACTGCTTTTACGGGAATACTTTTTATGGCAAAAACTTGAATTGTCAGTGAAATTTTGATAAAGTATATAGGGAAGTTTTGTGTACGAAAGGATGATTTTATGGGCTGTGTTTATTTTGTAAGACACGGTGAAACCGTATGGAATGTTGAAAATAAAATTTGCGGTTCTACGGATATTGACTTAACGCAAAAGGGTCATGAACAGGCTATAGAAACAGGTAAAAAGATTTTAAACGATAACATAAAGGCGGATAAAATCCTTTATTCTCCGCTTATCAGAGCTAAACGGCAATGCATATTTCAGAAATAACAGGTATTCCTGCTTTTGAAGAGCCAAGACTTACAGAACAGAATTTCGGAAAATTTGAGGGAACTCCAAGAAACGGTGATGAGTTCAGAATTGCCAAAGGTGAGTTTGTTTGCAGATATGACGGTGGCGAATCTATGTTGCACCTTGCGCAAAGAATTTATAATCTGCTTGATGATGTAAAAGCGAGCGGTGAGAACTGTATTCTTGTTGCGCACAACGGAATATCAAGGGTGATTAATTCATATTTCTATGAAATGACTAACACTGAATATGCAAATTTCGGAGTTAAGAACTGTGCTGTTTTAAAATATGAATTTGAATGATTTGTGGAGGCAAATTTAATTGGATAGGGTAAAGAAAAAAGAATTGGATTTCGGCAATGATAAAATATTCAGTATATTGTTAAGACTTGCACCGCCTGTTATGCTTGCCCAACTTATACAGGCATTGTACAATATAATAGACAGCTTTTATAGGTAATTATTCAGAATCGGGACTTACGGCGCTGTCAATAATTTATCCGATACAGTTGTTGATGATTGCGCTTGCGGTCGGTACGGGCGTTGGTATAAATACTCTCATGGCGCATTTTCTCGGTGTTGACAACAAGAAAAAAAGTGATGAAACCGCAGGCGTAGGAAATTTCCTTGCGTTTGCAATGTGGTTTGTTTTTGCTCTTATATGTTGGTTTATAATGCCGTTTTATGCACAAATATCGACAAATTCACAGGAAATTATAGATGAAGTAATTGTGTACGGCAGAATAGTTTGTGTATTTAGCTTTGGTTTGTTTTTTGAAAGCATTTGGACAAAAGTTATGCAAGCGACGGGAAATATGAAAATACCTATGATTGCTCAAATTGCGGGTGCTTTTGTTAATATTGCTCTTGACCCATTGTTAATTTTCGGTATTGGATTTTTCCCCGAATTGGGCATTGCCGGTGCAGCTATCGCTACAGTAGTAGGACAGATTGCGGCGGCTTTAATTGTAATGGAAAAAGGCTGCAAAAGATCGCCGAAAATATCCAAATACAAAGAATACATAAAGAGAATTTACCACTTAGGTTTTCCGAATATTCTTATGCAGTCTGCATACACATTGTATATATTCGGATTAAATCTAATATTAAAGGGATTTTGCGATCATGCAGTCACCGCTTTGGGTTTATATTATAAATGGCAGACAATATTTTTTATTCCTCTCGGTGCAATGCAGACCTGTATAGTGCCTGTTATCAGTTTTAATTACAGTGCAGGAAACAGAGAAAGATGCGGAAAAACTCTAAAAGATTCGGTTATACTTGGAATGGTACTTATGCTTATCGGTGTATTGTGCTTTGAAATAATGCCCGATGTACTTATGGGTACATTCTCAAAGGACAGCGAGGTAATCAGAATAGGCTCATATGCGTTAAGGGTAATTGCCGTTTCTTTTATACCAATGGTTACATCACTGATTTTTCCTGTATTTTTTCAGGCAATCGGTTCGGCTTTTAAAAGCTCCGCACTTACAATTCTGAGAACAATTGTGCTTTTTGTACCGCTTGGTTGGGTGCTTGCACATTTTGGACTTGAAAGTTTTTGGTTTACATTCCCGATAACCGAAGTTATTACAACCGCAGTAGGTTTTATTATGTACAGTAAAAGCAGATTTGGCAGAAGGTTAAGTAACGGATATACGATATAATGCTTACAAATTATACAAATTGCCCTGTAATGTTATTGACAAATTTCGCATAATGTGGTATTATAATAAAAATATAATCTTACAAGGAGTATGATTTTCTATGAAAAGAATTAAGACTATTGAAACTCGTGACCTTAAGAAGAGCGTTAAAACAGGCGGTTGCGGTGAGTGTCAGACATCTTGTCAGTCAGCTTGCAAAACATCTTGCGGCGTTGCTAACCAGCAGTGTGAGAAGTGCCTCAGCGAGAAATAATTTAGCTGTGCAAATTTTGCATTAAAAAGGATTTTCAGCCGTTTCACCTTTTGGAGAACGGCTTTCCTTTTGTCTATAAAAAGGATTTGGAGAAAATATATGATACACCAGTATAAGTTAAACGGATATAACATAGTGCTTGATGTTTTCAGCGGCAGTGTTCACTGCGTAGATGACCTTGCTTATGATGTTATTGAAATGTACGAAAATTCCGATAAAGAAAATATTATCAAGGCTATGCTTGAAAAGTACAAAGATATCCCTGAAATTACAGCAGAAGAAATTTCGGATTGTTATGATGATGTTACAGAATTAAAGGATAACGGCAAGCTCTTTACTGCTGATAAATATGAGGACCTTGCATTTGATTTTAAAAAGAGAAACACTGTTATTAAGGCTTTGTGCCTACATATTGCTCATACCTGTAATCTTAATTGCGAATACTGCTTTGCAAGTCAGGGTAAGTACCACGGTGACAGAGCTTTAATGAGTTTTGAAGTAGGCAAGAGAGCCATTGATTTTCTTATTGAAAATTCAGGCAGCAGAGTAAACCTTGAAGTTGACTTTTTCGGCGGCGAACCGCTTATGAATTTTGATGTAGTAAAGCAGATTGTCGCTTACGCAAGAAGTATTGAAAAGGAAAAGAACAAGAATTTCCGTTTTACTCTCACAACAAACGGTATGCTTGTTGATGATGATGTAATTGAATTTGCAAATAAAGAATGTCATAATGTTGTACTTAGCCTTGACGGCAGAAAAGAAGTACATGACCACCTTAGAAAAACCGTAAGCGGCAAGGGCAGTTACGATATTATTGTACCAAAGTTCCAGGAATTTGTTAAAAAGCGTGGTAACAGAGGTTATTATGTGCGTGGTACTTATACACATAACAATACTGATTTTACAAATGATATTTTCCATATGGCAGACCTTGGCTTTACAGAGCTTTCAATGGAGCCTGTTGTTTGCTCACCGGAAGACCCGTATGCGCTTACATACGATGATTTACCTGTTCTTTTTGAGCAGTACGAGATACTTGCAAAGGAAATGCTTAAGCGTGAAAAAGAGGGCAGACCGCTTACTTTCTATCACTATATGATTGACCTTACGGGCGGACCTTGTATTTACAAGAGAATTTCGGGCTGCGGTTCGGGTACAGAGTATATGGCAGTTACACCGTGGGGTGAGTTATATCCTTGTCATCAGTTCGTAGGCGACCCTAAATATAGTCTTGGAAACATTTATGAAGGTGTTACAAATACTGCTATTCAGGACGAGTTTAAACTTTGCAATGCGTACGCAAGACCGAATTGTAAAGATTGTTGGGCAAAACTTTATTGCAGCGGCGGCTGTGCTGCAAACGCATACCACGCTACAGGCTCAATTACAGGCATTTATGAATATGGCTGTGAGCTGTTTAAAAAGCGTATGGAATGTGCAATTATGATGAAAGTTGCCGAAGCAGAGCTTTAATACAATAAATTCAGCGGTATGGGTTTTCTCATACCGCTTTTTGGTGAGTGATTTTATAAATGGGTAAAATATTTACTTTTTTAAAAAAAGAGATTGTGCTTACTGTATCGTTTGTGCTTGCGATTATTTCAATGATTTTTGTAACGCCAAACGAAAAATATTTTGATTATATAGATTTCCGCACGCTTGGACTTTTGTTTTCTCTGATGACAGTAATGGCTGGGTTTAACAAAATGGGTGTATTCAAAGTGATTGCTGAATATCTGCTTAATAAAGTCAATACAATGCGAGGTGTTACGCTGTCGCTTGTACTGTTATGCTTTTTCAGTTCCATGATAATTACAAATGATGTTGCATTGATAACATTTGTGCCGTTTACAATAGTGCTGTTAAAACTTGCGGACAAGCAAAGCCGAGCGATATATGTTGTAACGCTTGAAACAATAGCCGCCAATCTTGGCAGTATGCTGACTCCGATAGGCAATCCGCAAAATTTGTACTTATTTTCGGCTTATAATATGAATATATCTGATTTCTTTAAGACGATTTTGCCGTATGCCTTGATTTCTCTTGTTATGCTTGTATGTTGTTCACTATTTTCAGGTAAATCTCCAATCGTATATAATGGAAACAGGGAAGAATTAAATTTTGATAAAAGACTTATAGCAATATATATTGCATTGTTTGCAATTGCTCTATTAAGTGTTTTTCGAGTATTAAACTATCTTATACTCCTTGCTGTTGTAATTGTTTTTGTACTTATATTTGACCGCAAGGTACTTTTAAAGGTAGATTACAGTTTGCTGTTTACTTTCATATTTCTTTTTGTATTCATAGGTAATCTCGGTAATATAAGTCAAATTAACGGTTGGCTTTCGAGCGTAGTTAATGGCAATGAAGTGCCGGTTGGAGTGCTTGCAAGTCAGGTATTTTCAAATGTGCCTGCCACAATTTTACTTTCAGGTTTTACAAATAATGCTACAGATTTAATGATTGGTGTAAATATCGGAGGCCTTGGTACATTGATAGCATCAATGGCAAGTCTCATATCGTTTAAATTCATTCAGAAAGAAAATGTAAGTATCGCAAAATACTTTGGATTATTTACTTTATTTAATGTTTTGTTTTTGGCGGCAAATATAATTTTATGGCTTGTGATTAAATGATTTTTGCGTTCTGTTTTTTATGTTTGATAACATTAAAAATTGTGGTTTAGCGGAGTGTCGGTCGGGGATTGAAATTTAGCTAACGCTAAATTATCCTCCGAAAAGCAAAAAAAGTTTACTCAATTTTTTCAAAAATTGCGGGTTTGGGCAGCGCCCATAAAAATCTTCCGATATAACAATTTATCAGGCGTAAACAGCCACGCTGTTTGCGTGTTAAAACTAAGTTTGTTAAAACAGGCGGCAGCCATTAAAAAAAACTATATTTTATTAATGAAATAACGAATTTCTTTTCTTATTGCTATCGCATTTATTGGGCTTTCGCCGTTGCGTTCAAGCCGCCAAACAGCAAGCTGTTCGGCTATCGTTAGATTGCATAAACGGAAAGTATTTGTGGGCTTTGCCCACACCCACAACCTTTGAAAAGGTTGACCAAACTTTTATAATTACTTGTCGAAACAATTTGCTAAACCATAATTTATTCAACTATTGATAAAAAATTTTCCCTTAAAATAGTAAAATCCCACTCTGTTTTTTCAGAGTGGGATTTTTTTAAGCATTTTCTGCTTGTGTTTGTTTTTCTTTTTCAGCCTGTGCTCTTTTTAGTTTTGTTCTCTTAATAACCTTAAGACGGCTGAATTCTTCTCTTTCCTTTTCATCAAGAGCATCGGAAATAAACTTTACGGTTTCTTCAAATTTAGGAATCATAATGTTCTTAAGAGCGTTGGCCCTCTTCTGTGTTTTCTTGATTGAAACCGCAAGACGGTAAACACTGTTTTCTATCTCGGCAAGCTCTGCGGTAAGATACTTAACTTCGGTGAATTTCTCGTAAGTTTTATCAATACCTGAGTTTGTAAGTCGCAGTCCGTAGTGCAGGTAGGTTTGAGGTTTTTTCTCGCCAATGGTGAGAATCGGAATTTCAACACCCATTACACTTCTTGAATCAAGTTTTAATGAGTCTTCTTCAGGAATCGTGTTTGAAAGGTCATCGCAAAAGCCGTTTGTAACATTGGCAGTCTGAAGTGCTATGTAAGCTTCTTCATATGCATTGTCGATCTTCTCCTGAATTGCATTGGCGTGGTCGATAAGCGTCATCATTTCTCTTATAAGAATATTACGCTTACGGTCAAGCAGTTCATAGCCGTTTTTGGCAAGAGCAAGCGACTTTTTGGTGTTCATCAGATTACCTTTTGTAGGTACAGCCTGTACAGCCATAGATGCTCAGCACTCCTTTCTGACGGTTATTTCTCAACATAATACTTGTCAAGAATCTGATCGTCAACACGGTCAAGTTCTGATTTCGGAAGTGTAGAAAGTAATTCCCAACCGAGGTCAAGGCTCTGTTCAATACTTCTGTTTTCGTTGAATCCCTGATTAACAAACTTTGATTCAAACAGTCTGCCGAATTCAATATATTTCTTGTCGATAGGGGAGAGTTCTTCCTCACCGATAACAGATGCAAGTGAACGAGCGTCAATTACCTTTGCATATGATGCAAAGAGCTGGTTTGCAAGTGCCTGATGATCTGCTCTTGTGTAACCCTCACCGATACCGTCCTTCATAAGACGGGAAAGTGAAGGAAGAACGCTTACAGGCGGATAAAGACCTTGTCCCTGTAATGAACGGTCAAGTACGATCTGACCCTCTGTGATGTAACCTGTAAGGTCAGGAATCGGGTGAGTAATATCATCGTTAGGCATTGTAAGAATAGGAATCTGAGTAACAGAACCGTTCTTTCCTTTAATCATACCTGCACTTTCATAGAGAGAAGCAAGGTCTGAATAAAGATAGCCCGGGTAACCTTTTCTTGCAGGAATTTCACCCTTTGATGATGAGAACTCACGAAGAGCCTCGGCATATGAGGTCATATCTGTCATAATAACAAGAACATGCATCTCAAGCTCAAATGCAAGGTACTCGGCAATAGTAAGAGCACATCTTGGGGTAAGTGTTCTTTCGATAATCGGGTCATTCGAAAGGTTTAAGAGCATTACAACTCTTGAAAGTACACCGCTTTCTTCAAAACTCTTTCTGAAGTATTCGGCAACATCTTTCTGAACACCCATTGCTGCGAATACAACGCAGAAGTTATTAGCATTTGCACCGCTGATTTTTGCCTGACGAACAATCTGTACCGCAAGGTCGTTGTGCTTCATACCCGTACCTGAAAAGATAGGAAGTTTTTGACCTCTGATAAGTGTCATAAGTGTATCAATGGTAGAAATACCTGTGTTGATGTAGTTCTTAGGATAAATTCTTGAAACAGGGTTGATAGGTGTGCCGTTAATGTTAGCACGCTTTACAGGGAAAATATCTCCGAGTCCGTCAATAGGTCTGCCTGCACCGTCAAGTACACGACCGATAATTTCAGGAGAAAGAGGCATTTCCATTGGGTGACCTGTAAGTCTTGTTCTTGTATTTGTAAGGCTGATTCTTCTTGTACCCTCAAATACCTGAACAACAATCTTTTCGCCCTCAATCTGTACGACACGGCCCTGTCTTACTGTGCCGTTATCAAGGCGGATATCAACAATTTCCTCGTTGGAAACGCCTTTTACTCCGTCAAGAACTATGAGTGAGCCGTTAATTTCTTTAACGCCGACATAATCTATAATCATTGTGCGTTTCCTCCTTACATAATTGAGTCAAGCTTTTCATCAATTTCCTTGATATATTCATCAAAGAGTTCAGGCTTGCTGTTAGGAATATCATATTTCATCTTTGTAAGTTTATCGAACAAACCAAGCTCAATAACCTTTGAAATAGGAATTTCCTTGGTAACAACCTTCTTAGCCTTATCGTAAAGGTGAAGAATTGTTTTCATCATAAGTTTCTGCTTTTCAAGCGGAACATAAGTATCATCAGCGTGGAAAGCATTTTGCTGTAAGAAACCTACACGAACTACTCTTGCAGCTTCAATGACAAGTTTCTGGTCATCAGGAAGTACATCGGAACCGATAAGTTTTACGATTTCCATAAGCGAGCTTTCTTCCTGAAGAAGTGCGCTGATTCTGTTACGATACTCAATAAAGTCTTTACCGAGGTTTTCTTCAAACCAAGGGTCAAGGTCGTTAAAGTATTCGCTGTAGCTGTTCATCCAGTTAATAGCAGGATAATGTCTTGAATAAGCAAGCGACTTATCAAGTGCCCAGAAACAACGGGTAAATCTTTTTGTGTTCTGTGTAACAGGCTCGGAGAAGTCTGAACCCTGCGGAGAAACCGCACCGATAAGTGTTACAGAACCCTCACCGCCTGAAAGAACTTCCGCACGGCCGCCACGCTCATAGAACTCGGCAAGTCGTGAAGGCAAGTAAGCCGGGAAACCTTCCTCGGCAGGCATTTCCTCAAGTCGGCCTGAAATCTCACGAAGAGCCTCGGCCCAACGAGAAGTTGAGTCAGCCATCATAGCAACATGGTAACCCATATCTCTGTAATATTCGCCAAGTGTGATACCTGTGTAAATTGATGCCTCACGGGCTGCAACAGGCATATTTGATGTGTTGGCAATAAGAACGGTTCTGTCTGTCATAGGACGCTGTGACTTAGGGTCGATAAGTTCAGAGAATTCTTCGAGTACCTGGCTCATCTCGTTACCACGCTCACCGCAGCCTACATAAATAATAATATCAGCGTCGCACCATTTTGCGAGCTGGTGCTGTGTCATAGTTTTACCTGTACCGAAACCGCCCGGTATAGCGGCTGTACCGCCCTTAGCAATAGGGAAGAGAGAGTCAATAACTCTCTGACCTGTAATAAGCGGAATTGAAGATGCAAGTCTGTCCTTTACAGGACGAGCGGTTCTGATAGGCCATTTTTGACAAAGTGTGAGGTTGTGCTCAACGCCGTTATCATCTTTAATAACAACAATTGTGTCAAAAAGCTTGTATTGACCGTCAGGCATAACCTTGGTAACAACGCCTGAAAGTTCAGGGTGAACCATAAGTCTGTGTTCAATGATTGGCGTTTCGGGGAGTGTAGCATAAATCTGACCACCCTCGAGTTTGTCGCCAACCTTTACTTTCATTGTAACATTCCAGAGCTTTTTGTCATCAAGAGAAGAAACAGATGCACCTCTGTCAATGAAAGCGCCTGCCTGTTCCTCAATAGCCTTAAGAGGACGCTCAATTCCGTCAAAAATATTATCAATAATTCCCGGTCCGAGAAGTACATTCATAGGTGCGCCTGTACCTGTAACAACATCTCCCGGTTTAAGACCGGTTGTTTCTTCATATACCTGAATTGTGGTAAAATCAGAAGTTATACCGATTACTTCACCGACAAGGTTCTGTTCACCTACATGAACCATTTCCATCATTTCAAAGCAATCAGCATCTTTTACGGTAACAACAGGTCCGTTAATTCCATAAATAACATTATTTTCCATTTGTATTACCATCTTCTTTCGGATAAAATCAAGAAGGTCAATTAGTTAAGAACGCTCAGACCTGAGTTCTCAATAAACCATTCTCTCTGTGCAGAGAGCTTTGTGTCGAGTGTTTCATCGGCAACAATTCTCATTGATTTGCAGTAGCCTTTAAGACCGCCGATTTTGATTGAGTTGTCTTTAACAAGTTCAGCCATTCCGTGGAATGCGGCAAGGATTTCTGTTGAATACTTCATATCCTTTTCATTTATATAAACAACACAACGGTTATCGTCAAAAAGTTCTGCAATCTGTCTTGCACTGTCAACAAGTTTTAATTTATATTCTTTGGTTTCTGTGTATTTAATAAGCTTTTGTGCAGCCATTTCAAATACTTCGTCAGTCATTTTTGCTCTTTCTCTAAAGAGTTTTTTCTGACTTTCCTGAACAAGTCTGGCAAGTTTGCTTGTTTCTACATACTTTTTAGCTTCAAGCTGCTGCTGTATGTAGCGTTCGCTGTCACGCTTGCCGTTTTCTTCGGCTTTTTTGAGTTTTTCTTCCTTTAAAAGCTCAACTTCAGTATTGGCAATAGACTTTTGTTCTTCGGTGTATCTTTGTATGGCTTGCAAAAAGTTATCGGTTTTTGTGGTATTTTCCATATTAATAACCTCTCAGCTCATTCAGAGTTTTACGCCAATAGCGTCCTGAACATATTTTGTGATACTGTCTTTGGTGCGTCCGTTGCCATGACGGTCGGGGATTTCTACAATCAAAGGCTTTTTGCGGTTGAGCTTTAAGTCATAGATAAGGTCAGGGCAGAGAAAACAAGAGTTTCTGTCATAAGAATAACAGCCACATCTTCTCTCTCCATAGCCTTAGTAAGCTCTCGTGTAACCTCTTGTTCCGTATGAACAACTACACCGTCAATACCTGCAAAACGCATACCCATTTTAGTATCAACATTATCGCTTATAAGAAAAAATTTCATTTTTCGTCATATCCTTTATTTCTTCAATTAGCTGAAGAGAATCAAGATTGAGATAAGCATACCGTAAAGGGCAACACCTTCACCGAGAGCAACGAAGATGATTGCTTTACCAAATGCCTTTGGATCTTCACTTGTTGCACCGATAGCTGCAGGAGCTGCGTTACCTACGGCAATACCACCGCCGATACATGAAAGGCCAACTGCGATAGCTGCGCCGATATATGCAAAGCTCTTAGATGACTGCTGAGCAACCTGTACTGCCTCTGAAACTGTGTTTGCATCTGCTGCACCTGCTACGATTGGGCAAAGAAGGCAAATTGCAAATACTGCTGCGAATGAAGCAATCTGCATTAAAACTGTTTTCTTTCTGTTATGACCTTTTTCGTAAGCCTTTACAGCTACAACTACTGATGCTACAAGAAATACAACAGGGAGTGCCAACATAACTAAATTTAAGATGCTCATAATGATTTACCTCCAAAAATAAATAAACAATAAAATATATAATTAAGTTTTTCAACTTAACTGTTTTGTGTAAGTTTTAGCTTGACAGGTTCGTATGGTCTGCCTTCGCCTGAATAGAAACGGCTGAAAAGCTCATAGTATTCAAGTCTTAATACCTGAATTGCTACGAGGAGAGCCTCAAGTACCATTACTATAACATTACCTACTACAACAATTGGCCAGTAGGCAATAGGACCTGCGGTTTCGGCAAGAACAAATACAACCATCATCATACCTGCGTGAACAAGAACGAATGCGCCTACACGCAAGAAACTCATTGTGTTTGTTACATAGCTTAAAAGAACTTCAATTGATTCAAAAATATTTTCAACAATGTAGTCCTTCCAGCTTTCCGGTTTCCAGTCAGGTTCTTTGTTTACCAATCCGCCAAGCGGCTCGGCAAAGAAAATTAAGATAAACGGAATTACAATCAGGAATATAATGTACGGAGCGCTGAATACGGGAAGTCCGAACAAAAGCTGACCTGCAATACCGAATACTATTGCGCTGTAGAAAATTATACCTGCCACACCACTCGTGCTGAACAATGCTCTGCCATAATCCTTTTGACGGATTGATGTGTAGACATTGAGGACCATTGCGGTAATTAAAAGGAATACGCCAATGCCTATGGCTACAAGAATAATCTTTGTTGCCATTTCGGAGCTCATTACCTCAATAGGCTTTTCTTCAAGTCCGAAGAGAGCTTTGTACATGGGGTCGAGCAAATGCTCAAATCCGAACACACTGCCGAATACAAGTCCGAAGAATGCAGATGAAATACCGCACGGTGCAAGTATTTTACCAATTGCCATCTTTTTGATTTTATACATCAATATACCTACAACAGTAAGGCAGATACCCTGACCGACATCGGCAAACATAATACCGAATATAATAATGTAAGTTATTGCAACAAAAAGTGACGGGTCAATTTCATTGTATTTTGGCACGCCGTACATTGAAGTATAAAACTCAAACGGTCGTGCAAGGAAACAGTTTTTGAGTTTAACAGGTGGAGATTTTTTAATCTCGTTCTTTGCGTCTGAAAATTCAACTGTAACGCTTCTGTGTTTGCAAAGTCGTTTTTTAAGCTGTTTTGCAAACTCGGTCGGCACCCAGCCTACAATAATAAAGCTCTTGTTGTACTGCAAAGCTTTAGTTCTTATAGTTGAGTACAAAGAAAGTTCTTCAAGTTTTGACAAATATTTTAAAATTCTTTCTTTGTTAATGGAAAGATAATCGTCAATACGCTTTTCGGTATCTTTGTAAACATTCTCAAGGTGGGGAATAAGTGCCGTAAGTTTTTTCATATGCAGAGTTGGCGTTGAATTAACACCGATTATGTCGCATCTCTCAAAGAAAAGACTTGAAAAAACTCTGTCAATTTCTTCTGTCTTATCAGCGGGAGCAAGATAAACGCCCCAATAATAAGCTTTATCTTCTGTACACACCGAAAAATCAATATAAGGGTCATCCTTATAATTTTCCAGTTTTACATAGCTGTCCTTAGGAAGTCTTCCGAATCTTGCATTTACATATTTAAGCTCAAGCAGCTTTTCTATTTCAATGTCAAGTCCGACAAAGTGCTTTGTTTCGTCAAGATTTTGTTTTGCCTCAAGCAATTGCTCGGCGGCAAAATCTCTGTCTTCAACAAGCTCGTTTAGTTCATCGCAAATCTTATTGCAAAACAATTGAATATCCTGATATGTCGGATTAAAATTGCTTACATCGACAAGCGGGAACTGCCTTTTTGTAAGTCCTAATGAAGCCTTGAGGTTAGTGAGATGTTCGGCATAAATATTTTTGGTCTGAAGATGTGAAAAGCCTTGGGTATTGTTGTAAAAAACAGACACATCATCGGGATGAAAAACTCCCGATTCTCCCAAAACGGTAATAACATCGTCAATCTCATCCATAAAGCCGATTATATTAACAGCTTGCATGGTTGATACAGCCAAATAAAATCACCTCTTTGTTAGTGGTACTGCTTACTAAACGATAAGCAGGGACTGTATTTTTTTAGAATCAAGTTTATATCGTGTACCTTCAATCAAGGTTATAATATTCATAAGCTCGGTTTCGGCAACGAACATATATGAAATCATCACAACAGAAGGATTGTTTGAGAAATACATATTCTTTCTTGCAAGTTTGTATTTTACTCTTGGGCTGATGTCACTTGCGTAAACATAACCTATTTGTTCAATCATCTTACCGGTGTGAGTTTCCTGCATTACGGAGAATACTTCTCCGGAGGATTCCGCACGGCACATTCTGTCGAGAGTTTTTTCACTGATGCTTGAGAAAGGGTAGAGCAGGTTGTTTTTTATTTGCTCCGGTGTAAGGTTATAATACTTTTTAAGACGAAGTACACGGAGAAATTATTGTAATCGTTGATTACGGTAAAAAGCTCCATAAGCTCTTTTCTTTCAGTGCCTTTTGTTTTGCTCTTTATTACCTTTTTGAGGTTGGAGAAAACAAAAGTATAAAGATCATTTTCAATATCCGATATAGGCAAAAGATTGTTTTCGTCGGGCTTGTATTTTTCAAATATTTGAGAATACTTTGTATTGCTCAAAATGGTGAGAAATTCATCGTAATTTCTTGCAAGCGCAAGTTTCTGTAAATCAATCTCCGTATGTTTTGCAAAATATGTCGGATACTGATAAATAAACTTTTCAGTAGATGAAGTATTCAGCAAAGTGAGAAAGCGCATTATCTGTTCAATCTCGGTTCTGCTTATAACATAAGCTGAAAAGCCGGTGCTCATCTGGGAATCATATCTGCAAAGCGAGTCAAACTCATAGAAAAGATGCTGCCTTAAAAGAACCTCAAGTCTGCCACGGTGAACGTCACGCTCATTTATATCACGCAATGCCTCCGCATAGTGCGTATATGACTTAAGATAAGACATTACTTCTGCAACACTGTTTGAGTTAAGCAAACTGTTGTAGTCCTTTTCGGTAAGTCTTTTACCAAACTTTGCTCTTGCTTTTGCAAGCACCGCAAACGAAGTGGAAGACACAGCTTTCGCACCTCCTTTAAAATAATATGCTTAATAAATGGATAGTTATCCGATAGTTCGTTTAGCAATTTCATCTGACCATTTGTCAGCATTTGCCTCGAAATCAGATTTAAGTTTAATTAAAACAGATTTATGCTTCTGACGAGTATCCTGCCACTGATGTCTGATGTCCTTGTCAATATAAGCACTCTGGCGCTCAATGGTTTCGTCAGCTTTTGACATATAGGAATCGTAGATTACCTTTGCTTGAGCGTCAATCTCTTTGGCAAGAGCTTCTTTGTTTTTTTGATTTTCTTCATCGAAGGCTTTTGCCTCAGCGTCTGCTTCAACAATCTGTTTAATCATATCCTTCAAAAAATCACCCCCTGAAATTAGTTCTTGAGAGCCTGAAGCGGTGCAGGAATTCTTCCTCCTCTGTTGATAAATTCAGCCGGTGAGCCTTTTCTTAGCGGCATTACAGGACCGTAGCCGAGAAGTCCGCCAAAGTTAAGTGTTTCGCCTGCTTTTTTACCAATAGCGGGAATAAGTCTTACAGCGGTTGTCTTAGTGTTTACCATACCGATGGCTGCTTCGTCTGCAATAATTGCAGAGATAACCTCGGCACTTGTGTCACCCGGTACAATAATCATATCAAGACCAACTGAACATACGGCTGTCATAGCCTCAAGTTTAGTTATGTCGAGATATTCGTTTTCAGCTGCATAAATCATACCTGCATCCTCCGATACCGGAATGAAAGCGCCGCTAAGTCCGCCAACATGTGACGAAGCCATTACGCCGCCTTTCTTAACAGCATCGTTAAGAAGTGCAAGAGCAGCAGTTGTACCGTGACATCCGCATACTTCAAGTCCCATTTCTTCAAGAATATGTGCAACACTATCGCCGACTGCCGGTGTAGGTGCAAGTGAAAGGTCAACGATACCAAAAGGAACGCAAAGTCTTTTGCTTGCTTCTTTTGCTACAAGCTGACCCATTCTTGTGATTTTAAATGCGGTTTTCTTAACCATATCGGCGATTTCGGCAATATTTTTGCCTTCGCCGCCCTTAGCAAGAGCAGCTCTTACTACGCCCGGTCCCGAAACACCGACATTGATAACGGTATCAGCCTCGCCGACACCATGGAAAGCTCCTGCCATAAACGGGTTATCTTCAGGAGCGTTACAGAATACTACAAGCTTTGCAGCGCCGATGCAATCACGGTCTGCTGTAGCTTGAGCAGTCTGAACTACAGTTTTACCCATCATTTTGACTGCATCCATATTGATACCGGCTTTTGTTGAACCGATATTTACCGAAGAGCAAACAAAATCGGTAGTTGCAAGTGCTTCGGGGATACTCTCTATAAGCGCATAGTCACCGCTTGCGAAACCTTTTTGTACAAGAGCGGAATAACCGCCGATGAAGTTTACGCCGAGTTCTTTTGCGGCTTTGTCGAGTGCGTGAGCAAATTTTACTACCTTTTTACTCTGGCATGGTGCAGCTACCATTGCGATAGGGGTAACTGAAATTCTCTTATTTATAATAGGAATACCGTACTCCCTCTGGATATCCTCGCCTGTTTTTACGAGGTCTTTGGCAGAACGGCAGATTTTGTCGTATACCTTTGTGCAGGCTTTGTCAATATCGTCATCAATACAGTCTAAAAGTGAAATGCCCATTGTAATTGTTCTTACATCGAGATTTTCATTATCAATCATATTGATAGTTTCAAGTATATCTTTTGTTTCGAGCATAGGTGTTTATCCTTTCAATCCATATTTAAGGGCAAATTAAATTCTGTGCATACTGTTAAATATATCTTCGTGCATTACATGAATCTTAGTTGCAGTAGCCTCTCCGACAGCGTCAAGGTCGGTTCTTAACTTTTCAAAATCAATTTTCTCTTCATTGAATTCAATAAGCATAACCATTGCAAACATATCCTGAAGAACGCTCTGTGTAACCTCAACGATGTTTGCGTTGTCAGCAGCACAAGCGGCTGATACCTTTGCAAGTATTCCGACTGTGTCCTTACCGATTACTGTAATTATAGCTTTCATAAGTTACCTCCGTATTTGCAAGATTTTAATTTTATTCCTGCAAAAGAATTATAAAAGAATTATATGATTGTTTATTATCATTACCTTATTATATAACTAAAATCTAAGAAAGTAAAGCCTTATATTGCATAAATTTGGCGAATATGGTATTATTTATTACGGAGGCTTGATAATTATGATTTTATGTGATGTTCATACTCATTCAAACAATTCTTTTGACGCTGAAAATACAGTGGAAGAAATGTGTAAATCTGCCCTAAATAAGGGATTTTACGCAATAGCAATTACCGACCATTGCGAAGCACCTTTTATCAAGTTTGGCTATAACAAAGAATTCGGAGATTTTAACGAAAGAATACCTTTGTCATTTTTGCAAACCAAAAACGCACAGATAAAATATAGACAAAAACTCAAGGTTTTATGCGGAATAGAGCTCGGCGAGCCTATGCACGATCCGGAATGTACCGAAAAAGCGCTTTCTTTTGGCGATTTTGACTTTGTTTTAGCGTCTTTGCACAATTTAAAAAATATGGAAGATTTCTATTTTATTGACTTTAATAATTGTAATATTTCTGAAATTTTGAAATTATATTTTAATGAACTTGCAGAAACAGCGACCTTCAGTGACTTTGACAGCCTTGCTCATCTTACATATCCTTTAAGATATATTTTTGAAACAACTTGGGAATATCCCGACCTTACACCTTATCAAGATGTTATTGACGATATATACAGAACACTGATTTCAAACAATAAAGCTCTTGAAATTAATACTTCGGGTTTATTCAAACCCATCGGCAGAACTTTGCCCGATGAATTTCAGCTAAAGCGCTATCGTGAACTCGGCGGAAAGCTTATCACTGTCGGAAGTGATGCCCACACAAGCACTGCTGTCGGAAACGGAATAGAAGAGGGAATAAGACTTGCACATAAGTGCGGATTTAAGTCGTATACTATCTTTGAAAAGCGCCGCCCGATTGCTATACCGATAGAATTTTAATTAAACTATATCGTATATCTTAATAGATATTGTGTTGTTTATCATATTATAACGCAAGTTTAAAATAATTCAACCGCTAATTTTGGTTACTGTATCTATTAATGTACAAAACTATAAATATTGTTTAATAAACCGAATAAAAACAAATAAAAAACAGACATTTCTCAAAAGTTGGAAATGTCTGTTTTGTGCTTTAGCTTAATTATATTATGTCAAGACAGCTTATTATAATGTCTTTGCAAGTTCTTTTATGTATTCTCTTAATTGGTCTTTAGTTTCGGGATGTTCAAGACCTACTTCGATTTGAGCCTGAAGAATACCGAATTTATTGCCCATATCGTATCTTCTACCCTCAAATTCAACGGCTGTCATACCGTCTGTAACAGCGATTTCACGCATTGCGTCTGTAAGCTGAATTTCACCGCCTATGCCCGGCTGTGTTCTTTCAAGAATTTCAAAAATTTCTGACGGAAGAACACATCTGTCTATGATAGAGTAAAGTGAGAGAACTTCCTCCGGAGTTTGCGGCTTTTCTTTCATATCTGTGCATTTAAATACATTGTCGTAAATATGCTCAACTTTAAGTGAACCGTATTTATGAATGTCTTTTGCATCAACTTTTTTAACGCCGACAACACCTTTGCCAAACTCGCCGTAATGTTCAATAAGCTGACCTATGGCTGGTTTTTCGCCTACAATTGCGCCGTCGCCGAAAAGTACGGCGAAAGGTTCATTGCCTACAAAAGACTTTGCTTTTAAAATAGCGTGGCCTAAACCCTTCATTTCTTTCTGACGAATGAAAGTGATATTTGCGAGATTTGAAATACCTCTTACTGTTTCAAGAAAATCAAGTTTGCCGCTTTTTTCAAGGATTGCCTCAAGTTCAGGGGATGCATCAAAATGGTCTTCGATAATGCCTTTACCTCTGTTTGTAACGATAAGAATATCTGTTATTCCGGCTGCAACTGCCTCTTCAACGATATACTGAATGGTCGGTTTGTCTACGATCGGGAGCATTTCCTTTGGCATTGATTTTGTCGCGGGAAGTACTCTTGTGCCGAGTCCTGCTGCAGGTATAACTGCTTTTGTAATTTTCATATTTTCCTCCGATATTTGTTTTTAAACGAACAGCGGCATATAAGCGATTGCTAAAAATACAAATGTTGCCACAACTGCTATGGCAAGGTTTACGCCACCCTTGTTTTCAATTTGCGCGTTAATTTTTGACTTTGTGGTTGCTGCTTCTTCGTCTGATTCTTTATCAAAACTCGAAGCGTAGTTTTTAATTGATGAAATTTTCTTTATGCAGTGTTTAAAATACATTCTGTTTGTTCTGAAACCGCAGATAAGCATAATGGCAAATCTGATTGCTCCGAGAATGTACGGAACAGCAAAGTACAAAAGATTTGTAGAGGACATACCGGCAAATAAATCGCCGACATTAGCACCGCTGTATCCGCTTTGAAGTATGGCAGAGTAATTATCCATATAAATGTTGTATGCCTCTGTAAATTCAGGTGTGGATTGTATAATAAGTGTGCCTGCAAGCAATCCTACCACTATTACCGATATAACAATGCCGATTGCGTACATTTTCCTGTAAAGCATATATGCACCGGGTAAAATAGCGGATACAAAGCTGAATCGTGATTTATTTGTTCTTAAGATTGAACCGAAAACACGCATAAAGTAGTTTGTATTTTTGCCGACAAATTTTGAAACCTCACCTGCGGTTACATTATCTGCCATTTTTTCGTCTGCCTTAAAACCTGCCATCGGATCAAACGCAATAAAAGGTATTCCGCCGTTTTGCGGATTTTGACCGAAAGGAAAACCGTTCATATCCGGCGGAACATTATTATTTCCGTTTACGGAATCATTCTTGGGTTGATTGTCTTTTAACAGAGGCGCTCCGCAATGTTCGCAGTAAAACAAAGTATTGTCGTTTGGATGACCGCAAATTTTGCAGATTACTTCATTGTCTGTGCCGCTCTCTTTGTCAGCTTCAAAGTCATCGGAACTGTCCGGTTGATCATTTTCAAATGAAAAATTTTGTGAATGTTTATCCTGATAAAAGCAGTGTTCCTCCTGCTCGTAGCATTCTCTGTGGTGCGGCGTGCCGCATTCAGGGCAAACTACTATATCATCGCCCTCTTTAAACTGTTTGTTACAAACAGGGCATTTATATTTATAAAAATCCATATTTGCCTCCGGGTATTTTTATACAAACTAATTATAACAAATAATCTTATTAATTGCAACCATAATTTATTATAATATTTTAAATGTATATAATCTCTGAATTTTATTATTTAACCGCAAAAAGAATATATTTATTTACAAAATATTGTAATAAATTGGTAAATCTGATATAATGAAAATGTTAAAATTTTTGAGCAAGGAGGATTACTTGTGAATGATAAAGTGAGCGTACAAGTGGTAACCTTTGGAGCAATGAATTTTGCAATGCAGCAAAACTATGTTCCGCTTGTGCGCAGCGTAACGATAAAAAATAACAGCGATGAGGAAATTAAAGATATTATGTTAAAAATTTCCTTTGAACCTGAATTTGCAAAGCCGTTTACACATAGAATTGAGGTTTTACCTCCGCATACCGAAATTGAGGTAAGTCCTGTTAATATTATAGTATCTACGGAGTTTCTGTTCTCACTGACTGAGAGAATTGTTGCACAGATCAGCGTACAGCTTTTATGCGGCGAAGAAGAACTTGTAAATGCCGGTGACAATATTGATTTGCTTGCCTATGATGAGTGGAGCGGCTGCTATATAATGCCTGAACTGATTGCGGCTTTTGTAACACCTAATCATCCCGCTGTCTCGGGCATCCTTAAAATTGCAACCGATTATTTAAGAAAATGGGGAAAAGACCCGAGCATAACAGGTTATCAGAGCCGCAATGCAGATGTTGTAAAACTGCAAATGGCTGCTGTTTATGCCGCTTTACAGTCAAAAAATATTGTGTATAATAATCCGCCTGCAAGTTTTGAAAAAGCAGGTCAGCGTGTGCGACTTCCTTATTCTGTAATTGAGCAGAAACAAGGTACTTGCATTGACCTTGCGGTTACATATGCGTCTTGTCTTGAGGCGGCAGGACTTTTCCCTTTAATAATGATAAAAAAAGGTCACGCATACTGCGGTTGCCGCCTTGAAGAGGAAACTTTTGCCGATTGTGTAATTGATGATTTTTCGGCTATAGACAAACGAACGGTAAGCGGAAATGAAGATATTTTGCTCGTTGAATGTACGGATTTTACGGCGGGAGAAAAGATTGATTTTGACAGAGCGGTAAAGCACGGAAAAAATAATCTGTCAGATTCGGAAAATTTTATATGTGCTGTTGATGTTAGAAGAGCAAGAGCGGGAGGACTGCGACCGATTCCGCAAAAAATAGATAGCAACAGTATTTGCGGTTATGACGGGACGGTTGATTCGGTTTCTGATTATCAGGCAGCTGCACCTAAGAAACTTAACAGAAGCGGTACAGGTGTAATCGGATATGAGGAAAGTTCGCTTTCAAGAATACAGATATGGGAGAGAAAGCTGCTCGATTTCAGTTTGAGAAACTCACTTTTAAATTTCAGAATTACCAAAAACGCTTTGCCGATTTTAACTCATGATCTTGACGCTCTTGAGGACAGCCTTGCAGACGGAGTATCTTTTTCAATACGGGAATTGCCGAGCGAATGGACGGCGTCACTTAGAGATGCAAGGCTTTATGAGATAGAAAACGAAAATGACCTTGCAACAAATATTGCAAGCGAAGAGTTTAAAAGCAAAAGACTTTGTGCGGTTATGCACGACGAAGAACTTGAAAAAACTCTGAAAAATATTTACAGAACAACAAAGTCGAGCATAGAGGAAAACGGTTCAAACACACTTTTCTTAGCACTTGGATTTTTAAAGTGGTACGAAAGCGATATTTCGGAAAAGCCACGCTATGCACCGCTTATTATGATTCCTGTTGAGCTTGTAAAAAGTTCGCATAATAAAGGCTATTTATTGAGAAGCAGACAAGAGGAAACCCAGATTAATGTTACATTGATTGAGTATTTAAGGCAGATTTTTGAACTAAAAATACCGAGCCTTGACCCACTGCCCGAGGACGAGCACGGTACGGACATTCCGCTTGTTTTCAATACGGTTCGTAATTGTATTCTTGACAAAAAGCGTTGGAATGTTGTGAATACGGCTTGCTTGGGACAGTTTTCGTTCGGTCAGTTTGTAATGTGGAGTGACCTTAGAAACCGTGCCGACGAATTAATGCAAAATAAGGTTGTTGCAGGTCTTATTGATAAGAAAATTACTGTTGAGCAGGAAGAAAATCCGCTGACGGTGTCTGAACTTGATGAACGCATCGCACCCGATGACCTTGCAATACCGTTGAGCGCAGATTCTTCACAGATGCTTGCCATTGCAGAGGCGGCAAAGGGAAAAAGTTTTGTACTTCACGGACCTCCCGGAACAGGTAAGTCGCAGACAATTACGAATTTAATCGCAAATGCGCTTTATCACGGTAAATCTGTTCTTTTTGTCGCAGAAAAAATGGCGGCTCTTAATGTGGTTCAACACAGACTTGAAAATATCGGTCTTGCTCCGTTCTGCCTTGAACTTCACTCAAATAAGGCGAGCAAAAGCAGTGTGCTTTCTCAACTCGAAAAATCACTTGAAGTCGGCAGAATAAAGCATCCCGAAAAATACAAAGCAACAGCAGACAGGCTGAAAGCTATGCGTGTGAGTATGAATTCTGTAATTGACGGACTTCATAGAAAGCACGAGAGCGGAATTTCCGTGTATGACGCTATAGAACAATATGAAACCTGTGCCGAATTTAAGAATAAAATAACAATTCCGCAAGAAGTTATTAACACTGTTAATGATGACAGAATAGAACAGCTTTCATCTTTAATTTTAAGTTATAAAAATTCTGTTGACGGTGTAGGTGATATAGTTAATAACCCGCTTAAAAATATTTCTCTTACGGAATATTCTATACCGTTAAGAGAAAAGCTGTATTCGGATTGTGTAAATTTGCTTAATCTATATAATAATGCAAAATCGAGCGTTGAAAGAATTTTCGGTACATTTAATATCAATGCCGAATTAAGTGAAAAATCAATCAAAAACATTTTAAATCTTTGCAGAGCGTTGCTTATTCCTTCGGCTTTTTCACCAAGCCTTATTCTTGAAAATAATTACAATGCGGTAACTCAAAAGCTGAATAATTATTATGAAAGCATTTGTAACGAAAACAGAGAAAAACAAGAGATTGAAAAAGTGTTTACAAGCGGCATTTATGAATATAACTGTATTCAGGCTCTTAATGAATGGAATGTTGCTCAATCAAGTTGGATATTTAGCAGAAATTCAAAACAGAAAAAACTTTTGAAAGAAGTTGCAACATTTTGTGTTATGCCAAATGCCGTTACCAAAGAAAATATTATCAATTGGTATCAGCGACTTATTAATTTTAATAAATTGCACAATGATAATATGACTTGCGGTAATGAGCTTAGGTATATACTTAATGAATTAGGTTCTGATTTTAAACAGGCAATTGATAAAACCGATTTCGTCTACAATGCGATAAGTGTGTATAACTATAATGAAATCAGAACAATATTGAATGCTTTTAAGAATATTAATCTTGCACAGCTTGGAAACGATGTTAATTGTGCAGAAAATTATATATTAAAATGGAATGAATTTTCCGACATTTTCAAAGTTAATATTGATAATGAGCAGAGCAACAATTGGCTTGACCGCACCGGAAATACTCTTAATAATATAAGTAAGAATATTGACAAATTGTATGCGGTTACGGAATATAACGCTAAGCGTGAACAGCTTGCAAATGAACAGCTTGAGTGTATTTGTAATGCGGTTGAAAGCGGTATTGTTAATAAGGAAAATGCAGTTGACGCTTTCAGATGCAATGTGTATTATGCGCTTGCACTCAAATATATTTCTGTTGACGAGAGCTTGAGCACATTCAGAAGCAACAGCTTTGAGCAAACTATAAAAAGAATACCACGCATTAATTGATGAATATTCAAAACTTACTGTTCAGGAACTTGTGGCTAAACTTTCATCTCAAGTGCCTGTTTCGGGTTCGGCGGGTGCGTCGTCTTCCGAACTCGGTATTCTTAAAAGAGCGATAAAAAGCAACGGCAGAATGATGTCGATAAGAAAGTTGTTTAACGAAATCCCTGCATTATTACGCAGACTTTGCCCGTGTATGCTTATGAGCCCGATTTCTGTTGCGCAATACATTGACCCGTCATTCCCTAAATTTGACCTTGTGGTGTTTGATGAAGCATCACAGCTTCCGACAAGCGAAGCTGTCGGCACTATAGCAAGAGGTGAAAATGTTGTGGTAGTCGGTGACCCTAATCAGTTGCCGCCGACGAGTTTCTTTAAATCAAACAGAATTGATGAAGAAAACATAGAAAACGAAGATCTCGAAAGTTTGCTTGATGACTGCCTTTCGATTTCAATGCCGCAGATGTACTTAAAATGGCACTACCGTTCTCGCCACGAAAGTCTTATCGCATACAGCAATATGAAGTATTACGATAATAAACTTTATACATTCCCGTCGCCGAACGACAGAGTGTCGGCGGTTAAACTTGTACACATTGACGGCTACTATGATAAAGGCGGTACAAAGCAGAATAAAGCCGAGGCAGAGGCTGTGGTAAATGAAATTATCCGCAGATTATCCGATGAACAACTGCGTACAAAGAGTATCGGCGTTGTAACTTTTAATATTATTCAACAGAATTTAATTGAAGATATGCTTGCCGATGAATTTTCTAAAAACCCGAACTTGAAAAAAATACGACAGCGAATCCGCAGAACCCGTATTTGTTAAAAATCTTGAGAATGTACAGGGCGATGAGAGAGATGTAATTCTGTTTTCAGTCGGCTACGGTCCCGATAAGGACGGCAAAGTTTCTATGAACTTTGGCCCGCTTAACCGTGACGGCGGCTGGCGCAGACTTAATGTTGCAATTTCAAGAGCAAGACAGGAAATGATTGTGTATTCCACTCTTACTCCCGAGCAGATTGATTTGTCACGCACAAGAGCACTCGGCGTTGAAGGGCTTAAAGGTTTTTTGAAATTTGCGGGACAGAACCGAAATATTGTTATACCCGACGGCAAAGTTTCTGTTCATAACGATAATAGAGTTATTGAAGAAATTGCCAAAGAGATAGAAAAACTCGGCTATAAGGTGAACTGCAATATCGGTTGTTCGGAATATAAGATTGATATTGGTATCGTTGACCCTGAAAATCCCGACAGTTATCTGCTCGGTATTCTTGCCGACGGTGAAAACTGCAAAAATTCCGCAACATCAAAAGATAGATTTGTATTACAGCCCGATGTGCTTGCAGGTCTTGGCTGGAAAATTATGCGTGTATGGACTCTTGATTGGCTCGATGATTCGGCTCGTGTAATTGAAAAGATTAAATCAGAAATTGAAAATGCGATTTCGGGCAAAAATACCAAGCAAAAAAATTCAGAGCAAAACAAAACTCAAAATTTAGAATTTGAAAAAATTGATACCTCAACACAGATTGAACAGACAAGACAGCGAAAGTACGAAACAGTCGATTCTCAAATTCTCGGAAGTTCTGAAAGCTTTTATACAGCAGCGGCAGAGGTTGAAATTCAAAAGCTGATGTTTAAAATTATCTCTGTTCAAGCACCGATAAGTAAAAAAGCATTGTACAAAAGTGTGCTTTCGGCTTACGACATTTCTCGATCGGGTAACAGGGCAGAGGCGATACTTGACGGTATTCTCGGCAGAATAATGCACTCCGAAACCTCTGACAACGGGGTGATATTCGTATGGCAGCCCGAACAAAAACCTGATGAATACAATGTTTATCGTGTGTCGGAGCAAAATGAGAATAGGCGCAATATTGACGATATTTCCTCAAAAGAAATATTAAATGCAGTCATTCAAGTTTTGAGCGAACAAGGCGGTATGCAAAAATCTGACCTTATTAAAGAAAGTGCCAAAAAGTTCGGTTTTACAAGAACAGGCACGCTTATTGATACAACGGTCGGTTTTGCTGTCGATAACGCAATCAAAAACGGCAAACTTGTTGTATCGCAGGACGGAAAAATTACAGATAAAACATAATTACATAATTATAAGATAGGAGAAATATAATGCCGGATAATGAAGAAAAGATTTTTTAACAAAATCTCAATGAAAAAAGCGCCGCAACCCGGTATGATGTTTTTTGTGCATTTGCTTTTGAAGAAAAATGTGAAATGCCGCAGCGGTCGGTAATGAATGAAATAATGGAAAAACATCTTGGCAAAACCGAATGTTTTTCTTATTATAAATTATCGGCAGGTTTTATGCCTAAAAATTATATAGCACATTTTAAAGACGCTGATGTTAATACGGGAGAATATGCGGCGGAAAGCGGGAATAAATTATTTACGCAAATTCCTTATTATAAAAAACAGTTTACATTTATCGGCTAATTTGCTATAATAAATTGTATGTAAAATAGTAATCTGATTTTTAGAGCTATATATCAAATTAAGACAGGAATGGTATATTTTATGGTACAATTTGAGGAATTATTGTTAAAGGTTCAGGCACTTAAACCTGAAATTGACGATTTGTCAGACGCTCTCGGTATGAAAGGTATGCTTTCTGAAATTCAGCAGCTTGAGCTTAAAGCTACCGAACCGGGGTTTTGGGACGATGTAGAAAAATCTCAAAAAGTTTTACAGCGTACAGGCACACTAAAAGGTAAGGTTGAGGCTTATGAGGCTTTGGTGGCTAAGTATGAAGATACCTGTGCTTTGATTGAACTTGCAAATGAGGAAGAGGATCTTTCACTTCTTGAAGAGGCTGAAAGCGAGGCAGAGGGAGTTAAAGAAAGTCTTGAAAAGCAAAGACTTCAAACTCTTCTTACAGGCGAATATGATAAGAACAATGCAATTCTTACTTTCCACGCAGGTTCGGGCGGTACAGAGGCTCAGGACTGGGCGGAAATGCTTTACAGAATGTACAACCGTTGGGCAGATGCTCACGGATTTAAAGTAAAAGAAGTTGACTACCTTGACGGTGACGAGGCGGGTCTTAAAAGTGCCGTTCTTCTTGTTGAGGGTGAAAACGCTTACGGTTACTTAAAGAGCGAGGCAGGCGTTCATCGCCTTGTAAGAGTGTCTCCTTTTGATTCGCAGGGCAGAAGACACACAAGTTTTGCCTCTCTTGAGGTTATGCCTGAAATTGACGATAACATTGAAGTAAATATTGCTCCCGAAGACATCAAAATGGATGTTTACCGTGCGAGCGGCGCAGGCGGACAGAAAGTCAACAAGACTTCATCTGCCGTTCGTCTTACTCATATTCCGACAGGTATTGTTGTAGCAAGTCAGGTTGAGAGCAGCCAGTATCAAAACCGTGATGTGGCTATGAAAATGCTTATTTCAAAACTTATGGAAATTAAAGAGAGAGAACACCTTGATAAAATTGAAGACATTAAAGGTGTTCAAAAAGAAATCACATGGGGCAGTCAGATCCGCAGCTATGTGTTTATGCCATACACAATGGTTAAGGATCACCGCACTTCATACGAAACCGGTAATATTCAGGCTGTTATGGACGGTGACATTGACGGATTTATTAACGCATATCTCAAATGTGCAAGTCTTGGCACATTGCAAAAATAATCATTAAAGAGGTAGATAAAAGTGAAATATTTGGTAATGCTTTGTGACGGTATGGCCGATGAGCCAAACGAGGCACTTGGAAATTCTACACCGATGGAAAAGGCAAACAAGCCTTGTATGGACAGCCTTGCCGCAAAGGCTGAGGTCGGTATTGTTAAGACTGTAGCAGAGGGTTTAAAACCCGGCAGCGATGTAGCAAACCTTTCCGTACTCGGTTATGAACCTGCCGTATATTACAGCGGTCGTTCTCCGCTTGAGGCTGCAAGCATCGGTATTGATTTAAAGGATACAGATGTAACTTTAAGATGTAATCTTGTTACTCTTTCAGATGATGAAGATTACGAAAATAAAACAATTCTTGATTATTGCGCCGATGATATTTCCTCGGAAGAAGCTAAGATTCTTATTGAGTATATTCAGGAAAAACTCGGAAATGATGTATTCCGTTTCTATCCGGGCGTATCTTATCGTCATTGCCTTGTTTGGAGCAACGGTAATCCGCATCCCGGTGTGCTTACACCTCCGCACGATATTACAGGCAAGGTAATTACAGATTACATTCCAAAGGGTGAGGCTGTTGACGAGCTTTATGACCTTATGAAGAAGAGCTATGACCTTTTAAAGGATCACCCTGTAAATCAGGCGAGAATAGCAAGAGGCAAGCGCCCTGCAAACTCAATTTGGCTTTGGGGTGAGGGTACTAAGCCTTTACTTGATAATTTCAGTGAAAAATTCGGTATAAAGGGCAGTATGATTTCTGCCGTTGACCTCTTAAAAGGTATTGCAATCTGTGCAGGAATGAACAGTGTTGATGTTGACGGCGCTACAGGTTACCTTGATACAAACTTTGACGGTAAATGCAAGGCTGCTATTGAAGAATTTAAAAACGGCGCCGATCTTGTTTATGTACATGTTGAAGCTCCTGACGAGTGCGGTCACCGTGGTGAAATTGAAAATAAGGTAAAAGCTATTGAAATGATAGACGAGCATATTCTCGGTCCTGTAGTTGAATTTTTAAAGGGTTACGATGATTTTGCTGTTTTGGTATGTCCTGACCATCCGACTCCGCTTTCTATCCGTACACATACTTCTACTCCTGTTCCGTATCTTATTTATGACAGTAAAAATGAGATTAACAGCGGTGTAAAAGTATTCTGCGAAAAAGAAGCAAGAGAAACAGGCAACTATATTGAAAAAGGCTTTACTATGATGAATTATTTTCTTACAAAATAATTTTTCGTCTACATAATTCATTAAAAAATTTACATCCTCACATTTATAATTGAATTAATCAATAAAAATGTGAGGATGTTTTTATGCGTGAATTTATATTAATTGTAACCGCTGTAATCATAATTGCACTTGTTGCCGTAGTGTTTGTAATAGTGTATATAAACCATAATAAAAAGAACGGTAAGTCCCACAAGCCGACAATTATTTATTACAAAGTCAAAGAAAACGAAACCGAAGATAATACAGAAAATAATTCTGTAAAAGATAATTAATATTATTTTTCGGAATCTGCAAATACTTTATCGCTGATTTCTAAAAGTTCGGAAAAACTGTGAATGGTGTAGTCGGGATTTTCTGTATTGCCAAAACCGTATTCGGCAAATACAAACGGCACCTTTGCGTCTTTTGACGCTGTTTGATCACCGATAGTGTCGCCAACATAGAAAGCACAATCAATGTTATTTCTGCTAATAACAAGGCTGATATTTTCGCCTTTTGTGAGTTGGGTTCTGCCTGACATTTCAAAATCAGAAAAATATTTTTCGAGTTTGTGAGCTTTCAAAAATGATTCAATATAACCGCACTGACAGTTACTGATTATACCGAGAAAATATTTTTCGGAAAGTTTGCTCAGCACATCTTCGAGGTTATCGTACAAATGACCGCCTGACTTTTCAAGATACGGAACTTCTACGGCACAACATTCTTTTATAATGTTTACGCCGTTTTCTTCACTAAGCTCCGGCAACATAATGTTTGCAATCTGCTCAATAGTTTTGCCCATATAGCTGTTCATTTCTTCAAGCGTTATTTGCTTTTGAGTTTCTGGATGCTTTTTAAGAACTTCGTTCCATATAGGAAGAATTACATCGCTTGTGTGCCACAATGTTCCGTCTAAATCAAATAAAATTGCTTTTTTCATAATAATACTCCTGATTTATTATAAAAATTTTCAAACTGATAATATCACACTCTAAAATTAATGTCAATATGAGGTGTGTTTTGTAAAAAATAAAATTGTTAAAAATTAAAAGTTTTTTTAAAAATCTGTTGACAAAGTAAGTAAGCAGTGATATAATATTTATCGTTGTCGACAGACAATATTTGCGAGTGTGCTGGAATAGGCAGACAGGCACGTTTGAGGGGCGTGTGTTTCACGACGTACGGGTTCAAGTCCCGTCACTCGCACCATAAAAACAGATTAGCTTTTTGTTAATCTGTTTTTTTGTTTTACAAGTAAAATAATAACGGGACTTGAAGGCGACCGTTAAGAAAACAGTCCGGTGGACTGTTTTTAGGGAGAGCGTTGATGATATTTATAAATTTAACAAGCCGTATCAAACGAGGCAGAAAGTGTACTTATTTTTTTTTTCACTCCGTCACTCGCACCATAAAAACAGATTAGCTTTTTGTTAATCTGTTTTTTGTGTTTTACAAAAGAAAATAATAACGGGACTTGAAGGCGACCGTTAAGAAAACAGTCCGGTGGACTGTTTTTAGGGAGAGCGTTGATGATATTTATAAATTTAACAAGCCGTATCAAACGAGGCAGAAAGTGTACTTATTTTTTTCACTACGTCACTCGCACCAATGACGTATCTGTTCGAACTAACAGATAGATTAAAAATCATTCAAGTAATTGGATGATTTTTTCTTTGCCAAAAAACATCATCCAATATCCTAAAAAGAAAGGATGGTGCTTGAAATGAAGATAATTAAAGAAGAACTACGATTTGAGGAAAACTTAAAGAAAAGACTAGAATTTATATGTGAGTTCTCAAAGGTTACTCCTACTTTTGTTAATGGTAGTATAAGAAAAATTGAGAAAACCAATATCTCTTATATTGAGCCACATAGAGTAATTGTAAAAGATACCACATTTCTGGTCTTTAACTATTCTAATGACGTTTATATATCCAATCTAGCAAAAAAGATAAAATTATCTGAATTAGAAAGTTAGAGGGTGATTATTATATTTCAAATATTACAATGCCAAAACAAGAAAATATAACTCTTAATAAATATGGCAAAATGAGATTAAACTACCTAAAAAAGCATAAAAAAGCTGACTATTCAATAATGTTTTTAGATGGTACATTAAATACTCATCTAGAAGATATTCAAGAACAAGCTACATTAAGGGTTGAACAAATTATTAAACAACTAAAAGATAATAGTGATTTAACCGAAGAAATGAAAAATACAGATATGCTTTATTGGGTTGGAACTATGAATGCTATTAAAAATCAAGCTGAAGAAATAGTTTTTAATGAATTGTTTTATATTTAACAAAATTCTTAAAAATTATTGACATATTGTCAAAAAACATTATATAATATAGCTTGATTGAGGGGGAAATAAAATGACAAAAAGTAATAGAATAGTTTACCTGGATGTCTTAAGGGTTATAGCTTGCTTTTCAGTAATTATGGTTCATTCTTGTGCACAGTATTTTGTTAAAGATATTGGTTCGTTTAATTTTTTGGGTAGGTAATATATTTGATGGATTAGCAAGAATAGGAGTTCCATTATTTATTATGATATCAGGAGCTTTAATGCTTGATAAGAACTATCAATTTTCAACTCAAAAATTAATTAAACATATAATAAAAAAAATGATTGCTTTTTTTGCTTTTTGGTCGGTTTTTTATTGTTTTATGTTTAAAATAGTAGGTTCAATAATAATAAAACATGAATCTATTGATATCATTAATATTATAGGTTCTTTAATTAAGGGACATTATCATTTATGGTTTGTTTATTTGATAATCGGACTATATCTTATAGTTCCATTGTTACGATTATGGGTAAATGATACTAATAAAAAATATGTGGAGTATTTTATTATTTTATCTATAATTTTTACATATATAATTCCACAAATCATTAGTATAGGAAGTAACTATAGTAATTTATTTGAATATATAAATGATATTATAGAAAATAATTTATCATTAAAATATGTAGGTGGTTTTACAACATATTTTATTTTAGGTTGGTATATTAATAATTATGAACTTAAGAATAAAAGAATAATATATATATTGGGTCTATTTGGCGTACTGATAACTATTATGGGAACATATATACTTTCAATTACTACAGGAAAAGCTTTGAATATGTATGAAAATTTATATATTAATGTTTTATTTCAAACAGTAGCAGTTTTTGTAATTATAAAAGATAAATTTAAAAATATGCATACTAATAATATTATAAATTCCATTTCGAAATGTAGTTTAGGAATGTATGCTATACATGCTTTAATTGTAACAATTATGTATAGGATTATAGAAAAGTCAATATTGATTTCGCTTTAATTAATATTCCTGTAGTATTTATAGTATCAGTTGTTTTTGCATACTTAATTTCTTTTATACTTAGTAAGATTCCGGTTTTAAAGAAAGTTGTATAAATAGTCTTGATAAATAATAGATTATATGATAAATTATAATTAAGCTTGAGTGATTATTTAATCAATCGTCAAGAGAGCCAGCGAGTTGTAAATGTCTACGTTGTTGGCACCATAATAACAGCCCAAATAAAAAACGACTGCATTCTAACCGAAAGGTAGGAATGCAGTCGTTTTTGTGATATAATTTTATTTGTAATGAAAAACCACATCAACAAGGTATATTATACACCGTATCAATTAAAATTACCACCGGATAATTGAAAAAATAATAGAAATTTCTGATCTGGTATATACATTTAACGAAGTTTTTCGTCATATTGCTCTAAATAACACCTTGCTGTAACAAGGAAAGCAGGATATGTCGCATATCTACATAGACGGAACAAAGATAACTGCCAATGCAAATAAGAGTAACTACCAATTATTGCCCGGATACAATATTCAGCAATTCGAAGTAAAAAAACACCGAGACTCACTTTTTCGTGAATCTCGGCAATATGCTTCAGCAAGCGGATGATGGGAAAACCCACACGAGACTCTACCACTTTTCCGCTTATCTCTGCAACAAATAGTAATATCTAAATGTTGGTAACACAGAAAAACAGCAGAAAATGCCAAATATTGAAGTTAGTGAATATTAACTTTGATTTAAAACCACATTTATAATATAATATCTTAAATAGTATTATATATACAAGCGGCTAATTTTTAATTGTAATAATATACTAAAAATACATCTGTATATTTAAATAAATGCATTTATTATGTTAGAATGTTCAAAGAAATATATCTCAAATTGTGCAAGTGTACAGATGTAAACTTTTCACTCGGTGTAAGTATGATTTTAATGTGGATATTCAGAATAGTTTGCAGTTATATACTTGTTATGGTTCTTGATATGGGCGTTTTAGGTGTATGGATCGGTATGTTTGTTGATTGGTATGCTCGTGCTGCAGCATATCTTGTAAGGTATTTGTCAGGCAGATGGAAAAAGCATAGAATGATTTAAATATTTAAAAATGGAGATAAATTTTGTTTACCCTACCGTCACAATTATAAAAGTTTGACCAAACTTTTATAATTGCCGTGCAAAATATTCCGGTAAATCATAATTTATAATCATTACTCCAAAACATATAACGAAATATGATTTTAAAAATCAAAGGCCCTCGAATTTTTATCGAGAGCCTTTTATCTTTTTTATAAATCAAATTCAAAGTACGGATTATGGTACAGTGAAAATGTTATAATATGGTAAAGACAAACCTAAATTGCCAAAGTGAAGTTCGGATTTTTGAGGAAAAAACGAGAAATACCACGGGTTCACCTTGACAAAAGAGTATGGTAAAGACAAAATCCAATTTGGATAGATTAAAAAGGTGGTGTAAATAAATATTATTTAAAATCCATTTTGGAAAGATTTATTAAATTATATCATAATTAATTGTAAATATCAAATGTACTAAATTTATAAAAATAAATGTATTTATAAGCTTATTTATAAAAATTTTTCTTAGAAAATATATATTAGGTATTGACAAACAAAATTGTGAACGCTATACTGTAATTAGAGTTGTGAAATATCATAACTCTAATAACAAAATCTAATACTATTAAAATAATAAATGGAGGTAAATATGAAAATCTTATTGCGATTTTATTTGCAAAACAATAAGCTGCCGATTGATTATCGACGAATTATGCTTTCGTTTTTTAAACGGTCACTGTCAGATATTGCCGAGGGAAAATATTATGAAAAATATTATTTTACACCGGAACGCAGAAATTTTACTTTTGCGGTGAATCTGCCTATGCCGAAGTTTTCTAAAACGGAAATTCAACTCGGGAAAAATCAACTAAACATTACTTTTTCAACAGCTGACTATAATACGGGATGTATTTTTATGTCTGCTTTTATAAAGCAAAAGGACAAGCCGATTCCCGCTCCGCTCGGCAACGAAATGAAACTTGTCAGTGTTAATCTTATGCCGGAAAAAAATGTTACTTCATCATCCGCTGTTGTGAAAATGCTTAGCCCTTTGTGTATCAGATTACATAAAGCCGAGAATAATTCGGATAAGTATATTTCTGTTGCTAATCCGGATTTTACGGAGATTGCAAAACAGGTAATTAAAGAGCAGCTTGTTGAAAGCGGTTTTGACGAGAAGTTAATTTCAAACTTTGAAATTAAACCGTTAAACGCAAAAAAAACAGTGGTTTATCACTACAAAAACTACATTGAATGCAGTTTAGGCAGTTTTAGTATTAATGCCGATAAATCGGTTATTAATTATCTGCTGAAAAGCGGTATAGGTTCACGAAAATCCGCAGGATTTGGCTTTGCCGAGATTTTATCGGAGGGAGGTGAACCGAATTAATGAAAACAAAGATTGATTACTTTGATTATGACACTTTGTTGCAGCCTACCGATTGGAGGTTTGCGGCAGCCGTTGTCGGTTTATGTAAATATTTTGATTACTTTGGAATTGTTTACAAAGTCCTCTATGATGTTGAAGAAAAGCCCGATAATTATATACACGGCTTTGACGGTATTATTTACAAAAGTGAAGATATAACAGAAGAAAAATATCTTGAGTTTGCAGAGAACTATTTTGAAAAATATATGACTCACAAAAATATTTTAAACATTCTCGAAAGTCAAGAATTCAGTGAAGAACAAATTAAATTGGTAAATGACCTTGTTAAGAGCAAAACAGTTCTTAAAGGGCTATTTGACAAAATAAAATTTGACGGAACAAATAAAGATATTTTTATCTCAACCATTGAAGAAAACAGGGCGGAAATTATAAAAAATATCTTTAAAAACGGCAATAACCTTTATAAGAATTACTGCAATGAACGACTTATTTTTACCGAAGATAACAGCACTTGCAGACTTAGAGGCTACAATGTTGACAAAGACAGAAAAACAAGTAATCTCGGCTTTTGTTTTTCAAAGGAAAGTTTTGAGAGCAATGATATTTTAGAATTTGATTTTATACCGTTTGCTTTTTCAAATTCTGATATGAGAGAAACTTATTTTGTGAATAACAATTTTTCTGTTAAGTCTTTAACTCAAACAAACTATGCTTTTTCAAATCAACTTAGTAATACAGAAAATAAAGACGACAAAAACAAACTAATGCTTGTTTTGCAAAATTCAAAGGATTATATAAGCTATGATGTTGAAATTATATCAAAATCACAGGATAAGGCTTATTACGAAACATTCTTTGTACGACTTGAAAGATTAAAAAAGTTAAGAGAATTATCGGGGAAATCATTAAACTTTGTCAAAAAAATCAATGATGATTATTGGTTTAATCTTGAGAAAGAAGTTTATATGCGTTGCCTTAACAATGTGTTTCTTGACGATGTAATTTTAATGATGCTTAAGTTTTATTTTGATGATAATGCCGTTAAAGGCTATATAAAAAAAGCAGAACCGATATGCTAATAGACATAAATGTATCTTGGAAAGGAAATGATATTATGGATGAAATTAAGTCAGCAAAAAGTTGTGGATTTTTAACTTCCAAAAACTAATTGAAATGAAAAGCAGTAATAATTAATTCGTATAAGCAAAAAAATAATCAGTGCTCTTTGCGCACATGATTACGACAGAGCAAAATGAGATTATACTTAGTTTGTCTGCTTATGTCGGAATGGAATTTTCGTTTTTCTATACATTTCTTGAAAATGCGGAAGAAAATAAGGATCTTGCATTTGCTTTTGCAAGTGCATTAAATGAAGTAAGCTCAAAAAATAACTAATATAAAGGAGATTTTATTATGAAAAATAAAGCATTAACATTAACTGTAATCGCAAATATGACAAGCAACTACGGCGAAAGCCTCGGTAATATTTCAAGTGTACAAAAGGTATTCAGAGGCGGAAAAGAGTACGCTACAAGAAGTCGTGAGAGCCTTAAAAACGCTATCTGTGTTCAGTCGGGTTTTTATGATGATTTACAGACATCAATCGACGGAGCAATGCAAAAACTTGTTAATGAAGATGTAAATGCCGCAACATGCCGTGCGCTTGAGGGTGGATATATGTCAACAAAAAGATGTTACATACATCCGTAACAGTTCTTTCTATCTTACAGACGCTGTTGCTACAGAGCCGTTTATTAATGATGCCCGTTTTCACAATAACCTTTACCTTGCAACCAATTATGCTATGGCACACGGTTTAAATGTTCAGAACAATGCAAAGGATTGCGGTCTTATGCCTTATCAGTATGAATATGACAAATCATCTAAAATTTACAGTCTTACAATTGACCTCGAAAAAATCGGTAAGGACGAAAACTTTGGTGCAGAGGCTGATAACGCAGAAAAGTGCGAAAGAGTAATTGCTCTTATTGACGCAGTAGAAAATCTTTCACTTGTCGTTAAGGGAAATCTTGATAACGCAGAGCCGATTTTTGTGGTAGGCGGTCTTTCACCGAGAAAAACACATATTTTTGAAAATGCTGTTTCTGTTTCAGGCAAAAGACTTATTATAGAGCCGATTAAGGAAAAACTTGCTCAAGGTTACAGTTGTGCACTTATGCGTAACGGCGAGCTTTCAAACGAGGACGAAATTGTAAGAGAACTTAATCCTGTAAGTATGACAGAATTTTTTGAAAATCTCAGAGGTCAGGTTAAAGAGTATTTTTCAGAGTAAGGCGGAATTAATATGAAAGCAATTAGACTTCATATAAAACAAAACAGTGCAAATTACAAAAAGAAGAAAAACTGTACAAAACCGTATGACATTTCCTTTACCGCCGTATTCAACTGTTATCGGAGCACTTCATAAGGCTTGCGGTTATACATCTTATCATCCTATGCAAGTAAGCGTGCAGGGAAAGTACGGTTCTCTAAAAACAAAAATGTATAAGGACGATTGTTTTCTTAACAGTCTTAATGATGACAGAAATTTGCTTGTAAAATGAAAAAAATCCCGATATGCTTTCAAGTGCATATCAGGTTGTGGCTACTGCACAAAAGGCTCAAGGAAACAGCTTTGAAAAAGGCATTACAATTAATGTAATTAATGAAAAATTGCTTGAAGAATACCGCTTTTTAAAGCGTACAAAACGCAGAATCGACAAGCATAAAAAAATCATTAATAAAATGAAAACTCGGCTTAAAGAAATGAAAGCCGATGAAAATATTTCTGCCGAAGAAGTAAAAAGAAATTGATAAGCGCATTAAGCATATAAAGGCTGTGTATGATGAGTACGAAAAGGTAAAGTATACTATTCCGTATTCCCATTTCAGAACGCTTGCAAAAGGACCTAAGTATTATGAACTTCTCTGCGATATTGAACTTATCATTCATATAGTTGCAGATGAAAATACTATGAATGATATTATGGATAATATCGGAAATCTTACTGCAATCGGCAGAGGAGAGGATTTTGTAGAAGTGCTTGAGTGTGCTCAAACAGAGCTTTTTGATGTTGACGAAGATGTCGATTACGGAGAAGCTGATTTTGATGTTTATATGCCTGTCGAGTATCTCGAAATTAATAAAGACGATATGGATATAATTTCAAAAACGGAAGGCGGATACACAGGCGGTACAAAATATTTAATGCCAAAGGATTACAAAACTGTGCAGTTAAAGGGCGGTATGAGAAAACGAGTGTTTAATCGTGTACCTATTATTTTTTGTCAACTTAACTATATTGAAAACGGTTGTAAAGGCATAATGCTTGACAAGACCGAGAACGGTATATATTCAGTGTTTTTAGCTTGAGGTATTTGTAATGAATATAGAAGATAAACTTGCAAAACCCGACAAAACAATCGGACAACATTCAAATGAGCTTATAGAGCAGGCAAAACTGCTCTATAAGCTCGGCTATATAAAATCTGATGATTTATACTCTGATTTACTTGTTTCATGTTTAAAACATGATAACGGTAAGGCAAATTCTCAATTTCAAAAAAGAATTACTAAAGGCGGAAATTTTCAACCTGAACAAGAAATTCCACACAGTATACTTTCGACTTTTTTTATTGATAAATCAGAATGTATAAAACCTATAAGTGTATATTTTGCTGTGCTTTATCATCACTATAGCAAAGACTCTCCTGTTACAGTGTTTAAAGAAAACCGTGAGCTTATAGAAAAATTCCTTGCTGAATTTGGCTTTGATACAAACTCTTACAATAAAATGAAGAGAAATATTAAGAAAATCAAAGCTTTATTTGAAACCGAACTTTCTGATGAAGAAAAACAATACGCTGTTTTATTAAAAGGTCTTTTACATAAATGCGATTACAGTGCAAGTGCAGGTCTTGACTGCGAAAAGGTCAACGATTTTTTGACTGAGTCTTTAAACAATTGGAAAAATACCCGAAATATACATTACAATGAATTGCAAGAATTTTGCATTAAAAATACCGACAGGAATTTAATTGTAACCGCACCTACAGGTATGGGCAAAACCGAGGCGGGATTGCTTTGGTGCGGGGACAATAAATGTTTTTTCGTTTTGCCGTTAAAAACAGCTATCAATGCGATGTACGAAAGAATTAAAAAGCTTTGCGGAGATAATTCGCAAGAAAATTACAAGGAAAGAGTGGCACTTGTTCACTCCGATATGAAATCCTATTATTTGGAAGATTCAATAATTAGCGGAAAAAATTATGATTTTGCGTATGCACAATGCAGTAAACAGCTTGCACTTCCGATTACAATTTGTACGCCTGATCAGATATTTGACTTTGCATTGAAATATGCAGGTTATGAATACAAACTTGCGGTAGCGTCATATTCAAAGTTTATTATTGATGAGATACAGATGTATTCACCTGATGTTTTGGCTGCAATTATTTATGCAATTGAGATGATTCATACTTTGGGTGGTAAGGTGGCTGTAATTACCGCAACTTTGCCTCCGTTTGTAAGAAATGAGATTGAAAAAATACTCGGAACAGATGTAAAAACATCCGATTTTTCTGATAAAGGAAAGCTAAGGCATAATGTAAAAGTATATGAAAAAAACTTGCAGTCTGACGATATTATAAAAATATTTGATGATACAATATGCGATAAAGTAAAAAAATATCTTGTCGTTTGCAATTCAATTGATATTGCAAATAAGATGTATACCGAAATAAAAAATTCGGATATTAACGCAAGTGTAAATCTGTTTCATTCCAATTTTACAAAAAATGACAGAAAAACTAAAGAAAATGCGATTTTGGCAGCCTCTGAAAAAACTAACGAAAGTATGAATATACCTGAAATATGGATTTCAACATCCGTAGTCGAAGCAAGTCTTGACATTGATTTTGATATTCTTATTACCGAGTTATCGGATTTATTTTCCCTGTTCCAACGCTTTGGCAGAGTAAACAGAAAGGGTAATAAAGACTTTTCATCTTACAATTGTTTTGTATTTACTGAAATTCAAGGTAATGCACATCGTTTTGTTGACGATGCTATTCATTCGTTGTCAAAACAGGCAATTTTAAGCGTTGACGGAATTATCTCTGAAGTTCTTAAAAAGAACTTATAGATGAGTACCTTTCGGTTGAAAAAATCGAAAAATCAAAATATTATCAAGAATATCGTAAAATTTATAAATATTATAAAGAATATGTCGATTATCTCTCTCTTAAAAAAGATGGAATAAGAAGTATTGACAGAAGTGACGCTGTGCCTATTGATGTTTATAATCAAAATGAAAGTGCCATAGAAAAAGCTTTGGATGTTTTAAAATCAGATACTTATTCAAGAGATGATAAACTTAAGGCAAACGAAGAAATACTTGGCTTCACGGTTTCCGTACCTAAATTCAGAATTGACGATTACGAAATAAAAAAATTAAAAATGCCATATACTGAATTACCTGTTATTAACAGCAGTTATGATTCCGAATGCGGCATCAGATTTGATAAGGAAAAGAAAACCAAAAAGCAAGATAAATCTGATGATAACGGAGAACCTGATAATTTTATATGAGGTATGATTATGGACGAAAATAATATTTCGGGTATGCATATTTATTATTACTATGTTTGTAAAAGAAAGCTGTGGTATTTTTCAAACGGTTTGGCAATGGAAAGTGAAAACGAAAATGTCAAAATCGGAAAACTTATAGATGAAACCACTTATAAGCAAAAGAAAAAACATATTATGATCGACAACACAATCAATATTGATTTTATTACCGAGCATAAACTTTTACATGAGGTAAAGAAAAGCAGAAAGATAGAGGAAGCGGGTATTGCTCAACTTAAATACTATCTTTATTATCTGAAAAAGCGTGGGGTAGAGGGAATAAAAGGCAGAATTGATTATCCTTTGCTAAAGCAAAGTCTTAATGTTGAACTTAGCGAAGAAGATGAAAGAGAGCTTGAAAGTGCGGCAGCTGATATAGTAAAATTATATCGGCTGCTTTGCCGCCAAAATTTAAAAGTAAAAAGAATTTGCAAATCATGTGCTTACTATGATTTGTGCTGTATTTGAGGTGATAAAATGCAGGAAAGTTATTACATATATTCGTCAGGCAATTTAACTCAAAAAGACAACACATTAAGATTTACTGCAATTGACGGAAATGTAAAAGATCTTCCGATAGAAAATATTAAAGAAATTTATATTATGAATGAAATAACGGTCACATCTAAATTGCTGAACTTATTTTCAAAATACGGAATACTTGTACATTTCTTCAATTACTATCAATTTTACATAGGAAGTTTTTGCCCAAAGGAAACAAAACTTGCAGGTCAGCTTTTGGTTAAGCAAGTGCTTGCTTACGGCGACTATTCAAACAGATTATTAATAGCAAGAGAATTTATAGTTGCTGCGTCTTATAATATTTACAGAAACTTAAGATACTATAACGGCAGAGGCAAGAATGTGTCAGAGCAAATGGTTGCTATTGAAAATTTGAGGAGGAAACTTGCAGATGTAGAAACCATAGAAGAGTTGATGGGAATTGAAGGTAATATTCGTCAGGAATATTACAAAGCGTGGAATGTAATTATTGATCAGAATATTGAATTTGATAAAAGAGTTTATCATCCTGCCGACAATATGATTAACAGCCTTATTTCATATGTCAATTCTCTTGTATATACAAAAACTCTGGCGGAAATTTATAAAACCCAACTTAATCCTACAATAAGCTATCTTCATCAGCCCGGTACAAGGCGATATTCTCTTGCACTTGATGTTTCGGAAATTTTCAAACCGCTGATTGCGGATCGTCTGATATTTTCTTTGCTTAATCGAAAACAAATAACAGAAAGCAGTTTTGTAGAAGGACTTAACGGTTTGCAGCTTACCGAAAGAGCGTCACGAATAATTACATCTGAATTTGACGAAAAATTAAAGACAACTATTTTTCACAAAGAACTTAATAAAAATGTTTCTTATCAATTCTTAATCAGACTTGAACTTTATAAACTGATAAAGCACATTATAGGAGAAAAAAGAATATAAAGGCTTTGAAATGTGGTGGTAAATATTGTATGTAATTCTTGTATATGATATAATATGTGATGAAAAAGGCAGAAAAATACTTCCAAAGGTATTTAAGATTTGCAAAAAATATCTTGTACATATTCAAAACTCTGTTTTTTTGAAGGAAACTTAAGTAAAGCAAACTCACTTGCTTTGGAAAAAGAACTTGATGTTTATATCAGAAAAGACAAGGATTCGGTAATAATGTTTCATACCCGTGAAGAACGGTGGATGAATAAAGATTTTCTTGGAAAAACGGATGATAAAACATCAAATTTTTTGTAACGCTTTTATTGTCGACCTGACATAGCACAAAACCCCCGGCAGGTTGACAGAACCTAAAAATCAAGTAATCATCGGTATAGTTGCTTTTGGTATATTGAAATGACAGTAATATTTGATAAATATTTGGTATATCGACAAAACAGCACAGAAAAATGCCGATGATTACTTATCATTTTATCCCACGGCTATAAATCTATCCATATTGGATTTTAAATCGTGATTTGTCTGACACTATTGGTAAATCTGCAGAGCTATAAATCTATCCATATTGGATTTTAAATAAAATTTCAGACAATTATACTGTAAATAAGACTTTTCTATAAATCTATCCATATTGGATTTTAAATTTGACTCTTTAGAACTGCGAGCACGCCAAACGGTAACTATAAATCTATCCATATTGGATTTTAAATATCATCTATGAACAATTCATCTATATTATCAATACCCTATAAATCTATCCATATTGGATTTTAAATGCAAAAAGCTGACCAAGCTCATTGCCGGCAACAACTATAAATCTATCCATATTGGATTTTAAATGATAAGAGGTATATTAATCTGTTCAAAAAGTTTGTCTATAAATCTATCCATATTGGATTTTAAATCAGCAACGAAAAAGACGAATTTAAAAACAAACTTCTATAAATCTATCCATATTGGATTTTAAATTTGTTATTTTAAGTTTTTATGGGACATTCGGAAAGCTATAAATCTATCCATATTGGATTTTAAATCTCTTTCATTTTTTCTACATCTATTTGCTGTTTAGGCTATAAATCTATCCATATTGGATTTTAAATCATATAATCATATATTTCAGAATTATAATGAATTGAACTATAAATCTATCCATATTGGATTTTAAATACATCAAACACATCTTCACCAAGCAGAAGTTGAGATACTATAAATCTATCCATATTGGATTTTAAATAACGGTGAAAAATACGGATTATATTATGCTAATACCTATAAATCTATCCATATTGGATTTTAAATCTGCCCTGCCGTGATAGTTTCAACATCGTGTGGCCTATAAATCTATCCATATTGGATTTTAAATACCTATATAGTATATTTTAGTGTATTAAAGTGTTATCTATAAATCTATCCATATTGGATTTTAAATAGGACATTTGTGTTAAAACCTAAATTTTTCAAGTCTATAAATCTATCCATATTGGATTTTAAATACCTATATAGTATATTTTAGTGTATTAAAGTGTTATCTATAAATCTATCCATATTGGATTTTAAATTTTAACATTGTTTTATCGTTGTATAACTTTAATATACCTATAAATCTATCCATATTGGATTTTAAATATTATTTACTGTAGAGGAATTACCGCCCACATTTTGCTATAAATCTATCCATATTGGATTTTAAATGTCAAAAATTCGATTTTGTCTATAAAATAGTAAATACTATAAATCTATCCATATTGGATTTTAAATTTACCCCACGAAGTGAAATTTGTGTTTTCCGTGCTCCTATAAATCTATCCATATTGGATTTTAAATCTTCATTGCGAATTGGTATATAATAGTGCTCGTTTACTATAAATCTATCCATATTGGATTTTAAATTGCCAATATGGTACAGTTGTATATCCGTCAAGCTGAACTATAAATCTATCCATATTGGATTTTAAATTTTAAATTTTGCAATTTTTCTTTAAAGCTACACGCACTATAAATCTATCCATATTGGATTTTAAATAATATTCTCAAAGACAGTTGGGAATTTGGTTCAATTCTATAAATCTATCCATATTGGATTTTAAATAACATTTAGAGCAAAAGTTTGGCAAAACGGTTCTACTATAAATCTATCCATATTGGATTTTAAATCACTGTTGCGAATTGGTATATAATAGTGCTCATTTCTATAAATCTATCCATATTGGATTTTAAATTCCGCAAAAATTACAGCGGTGCAGGCTCCCAAGTTACTATAAATCTATCCATATTGGATTTTAAATCTTCTCTTTTGAATGTAGTATCGCCATATTTTACAACTATAAATCTATCCATATTGGATTTTAAATAAGAAATGATTGATTATTTTGTAAGAAATGAACAGGCTATAAATCTATCCATATTGGATTTTAAATATATGGCACAGTAGTGTAGCCGTCAAGTTGTACAAAACTATAAATCTATCCATATTGGATTTTAAATTTAAAAAATGAAAAAACAATAAAAGTTATTGAATTCTATAAATCTATCCATATTGGATTTTAAATATTGAGAATTATTCAATGATTGAAAGCGGAAACGAACTATAAATCTATCCATATTGGATTTTAAATGATATTTCTTTTGCGTACGGAATGAGCAAGGGCAAATCTATAAATCTATCCATATTGGATTTTAAATGAAGTTGAGGAAAATCCGTCTTGGAAATTGACTAAAGCTATAAATCTATCCATATTGGATTTTAAATATAATCAAGCAAAACCCGATATAAGTTTTGAGCGATTCTATAAATCTATCCATATTGGATTTTAAATACATAGTTGCAATTTGCGTGAGTGTAGCCGCCTTGCTATAAATCTATCCATATTGGATTTTAAATGTTTTCGGAAAAATCATTCAAAATTGCTGTTGTATCACTATAAATCTATCCATATTGGATTTTAAATTAACAATTTTGTGCAACTCGACGGCTACACTACAGCTATAAATCTATCCATATTGGATTTTAAATATCAGAACAAGCGTAAGCACTGGAAACACAAATTTCTATAAATCTATCCATATTGGATTTTAAATAATGGATATACTTTAATTTCACCTTGTTGCATATTCTATAAATCTATCCATATTGGATTTTAAATCTCCTTTTGCGCTCTCCCATACATTTAACGCAAAAGCTATAAATCTATCCATATTGGATTTTAAATATTCGCAACGCAGAGGGTTTTTATGTAGGCGATTACCTATAAATCTATCCATATTGGATTTTAAATCATTGCAAACATTGATTGATATTCAACAGTATTTTCTATAAATCTATCCATATTGGATTTTAAATCCGCCGAACTCGGCTACTGCGAATATGATATAAAAACTATAAATCTATCCATATTGGATTTTAAATTACAACCGCAAGAATTCATCGGAAAAACATTATCAATCTATAAATCTATCCATATTGGATTTTAAATCTAACAAAAACAGGATACGTTAGAAGATTTTGTCGTCTATAAATCTATCCATATTGGATTTTAAATAAAAGGGCGGAAAAAAATATCCGCTTGGTGTTTGGCTATAAATCTATCCATATTGGATTTTAAATTTTGGTATTTTCAGATTTGAATTGAACATATTAAAAACTATAAATCTATCCATATTGGATTTTAAATTTACAATTGAGATTAGCGTGTATATTACACTTATTGCTATAAATCTATCCATATTGGATTTTAAATAACGAGGAAAACCACTATCAGCTTGCATGAAAAAACTATAAATCTATCCATATTGGATTTTAAATTCATATCGCAACAATTGCAGAGATATATGTATATACGCTATAAATCTATCCATATTGGATTTTAAATGAAAAATTTTATTAAGTAAAATAAATTCTTCTGTTTCTATAAATCTATCCATATTGGATTTTAAATAAAGCTAAACGCTCTTCCTAACGATATTCCGATAACCTATAAATCTATCCATATTGGATTTTAAATTTTAGTAACAGCAACAACTACACCGAAAATTGCGAGCTATAAATCTATCCATATTGGATTTTAAATTGTTTTTTAATCAGGTAGTTGCATAAGAGCATTGCTATAAATCTATCCATATTGGATTTTAAATATAGGACAGGACGGAAACCACTACACGGGTGTAACTATAAATCTATCCATATTGGATTTTAAATTTACTTCGCTTCCGATTATGACATTATAATCGGCTCTATAAATCTATCTATATTGGATTTTAAATTCGGCAGGCTGTGGAAATTCAAAATAAGCGAAGTCTATAAATCTATCCATATTGGATTTTAAATACTTATTATATCTGCGGTTGCGTGGTAACTTTTGTACTATAAATCTATCCATATTGGATTTTAAATTTTAAATCCGATAGTTCATATTGAACTATTTTATTACTATAAATCTATCCATATTGGATTTTAAATTATATTTGGGTATATTTGGTATATAATTAATTTCGTACTATAAATCTATCCATATTGATTTTAAATCTCTGCAATGCAGATTCGGGCGCTTTTCTTTATTTTCTATAAATCTATCCATATTGGATTTTAAATACTAATAACACGCAACGCAATTAAAACAGCAATAGACTATAAATCTATCCATATTGGATTTTAAATTTGCTTTATCCCGGAGCTAATACAATAAGCTGTAACCTATAAATCTATCCATATTGGATTTTAAATTAATTCTTTAAAAATAAATAAGCCGCTGCAGTAACCTATAAATCTATCCATATTGGATTTTAAATACAGATACACTTGCAATCAATACAACTAAAGCGCTACTATAAATCTATCCATATTGGATTTTAAATATAAAACTGGGGCAATGAATTGCACAAACACACGCACTATAAATCTATCCATATTGGATTTTAAATTTGGACGGTTACAAAGGTGAAGATGTTGTTATACTCTATAAATCTATCCATATTGGATTTTAAATAATGGCTTGATTGATACAATTTTACAAGCTCTTGGCCTATAAATCTATCCATATTGGATTTTAAATCTTTCTGATGAATTGAGCAGGGGTCTTGCTGTTTCCGCTATAAATCTATCCATATTGGATTTTAAATCAATCGTGACGATGTGTGTTGCGACATTCTCCAGCTATAAATCTATCCATATTGGATTTTAAATGCCGATGATGGCTCGCTGGGAGAACATTGACGCAACTATAAATCTATCCATATTGGATTTTAAATTTTATCCATAAATTTTTTAACTTCGTTCGGATATGACTATAAATCTATCCATATTGGATTTTAAATCACTTCTTACTTAGCAAGTGTGGGGCTAAACTTATCTATAAATCTATCCATATTGGATTTTAAATTTGAAATTCTCAAGTGGAATAGTAACTATATTGTTCTATAAATCTATCCATATTGGATTTTAAATGAGCTATGTTTGTTCTTGCTCTGATTATGATTTCACTATAAATCTATCCATATTGGATTTTAAATCGAAGAGGAACGGTTGCTCTTGCTAATGTGACTGTCTATAAATCTATCCATATTGGATTTTAAATTTGCTGGACTGTAAGTAGCGACAAGCTCGATGAGGTCTATAAATCTATCCATATTGGATTTTAAATGGCCTGTTGGCGCAGGACAGAGCGGAAACCATCACACTATAAATCTATCCATATTGGATTTTAAATGCTTTGAGTAATATAATTAGTTTTGAATTTAAGTGTCTATAAATCTATCCATATTGGATTTTAAATTTAAATCACGCTACGGACATTTTAAACGCTCCTCGGCTATAAATCTATCCATATTGGATTTTAAATCACGGCCAGAGGGGAACAGCGCTATATGTGCAAACCTATAAATCTATCCATATTGGATTTTAAATATGGTTGCAATAGCTGTTTGAGCAACAGTCTTAATAGCTATAAATCTATCCATATTGGATTTTAAACGCAACAGTATCCGTTGTAACTGAATACATCAAAGTAACATTACCTAATCTGCAGCAATTAAACCCGAGTATTTTATATTCTATTGTAAAATATATTTTCTTATTGGAATAATAGAGGGGGAAAGTTTTGTTATAATTAAAGAAATATATTTGAACGGAGGTATTTTCAATATGTTAAGTGATATTGAAATCGCTCAGGCTGCGACCTTACTCCCCCGATTAAAGAGGTTGCCGCACAGATCGGAATTAAAGAGGATGAGCTGGAGTTTTACGGCAAGTATAAGGCTAAACTTTCAGACGAACTTGCCAATCGTTTGGAAAATGAGCCGGACGGAAAACTTGTTCTTGTTACAGCTATCAATCCAACCCCCGCAGGTGAGGGCAAAACAACTACTTCTGCAGGTCTTGGTCAGGCTATGGCTAAGATTGGTAAAAAGGCTGTAATCGCTCTAAGAGAGCCTTCACTCGGCCCTGTATTTGGTATTAAGGGCGGCGCTGCAGGCGGCGGTTATTCTCAGGTACTTCCTATGGAAGATATTAATCTTCACTTTACAGGCGATATGCACGCTATTACTTCTGCAAACAATCTTTGCTGTGCAATGCTTGACAATCATATTCAGCAGGGTAATGTTCTCGGGATTGATCCTCGCCAGATCCTTATTAAGAGATGTCTTGATATGAACGACAGAGCTTTGAGAAATATTGTTGTCGGTCTTGGCGGCAGAGTGAACGGTATTCCTCGTGAGGACCACTTTATAATTACTGTTGCATCTGAAGTTATGGCTATCCTTTGCCTTGCTGACGATATTTCTGATTTAAAGAAAAGACTTGGTAATATTCTTATTGCTTATACATATGCAGGCGAGCCTGTTTTTGCAAAGGACATCAAGGCTGACGGCGCTATGACAGCTCTTCTTAAAGACGCTATCAAACCTAACCTTGTTCAGACACTCGAGGGTACCCCTGCTATTATGCACGGCGGTCCTTTTGCCAATATTGCTCACGGCTGTAACAGCATTCGTGCTACAAAGCTTGCGTTAAAACTTGCCGATTACTGTATTACAGAGGCAGGCTTCGGTTCAGATCTCGGTGCAGAGAAATTCTTTGACATCAAGTGCAGATATGCAGGTTTTAAGCCGTCTGCCGTAGTTATTGTTGCTACTTGCCGTGCGTTAAAGTACAACGGCGGTGTGCCTAAGGCAGAGGTTTCTGCAGAAAATCTTGAGGCTCTTAAAAATGGTATTGAAAACCTTGGCGTTCACATTGATAACATGAGAAAGTACAATGTTCCCGTTGTAGTTGCTATCAACCAGTTCGGTACAGATACAGTAGAGGAACTTGAGTTTATAGAGAGTTACTGTAAATCTAAAGGCGCAGACTTTGCTCTCTCAAATGTATTCTCAAAGGGCGGAGAAGGCGGTACAGAACTTGCCAAAAAGGTAGTAGAGGCTTGCGAAAAGCCGTCTGATTTTGCTCCTATTTATTCAGATGACCTTACAATCAAAGAAAAGGTTGACAAAATTGCAAAAACAATTTACGGCGCATCAAGAGTAAACTATACAAAGGCTGCCGAAAAGGCATTGAAGCAGATTCAGGCTCTCGGCGGTGAAAAACTTCCTGTTTGTATTGCAAAAACACAATATTCGCTTTCTGATGACCCAACACTTCTCGGTGCTCCAAAGGATTTTGAAATCACAGTAAAGAATCTTACACTTTCAAACGGTGCAGGATTTGTAGTTGTATATACAGGTGATATTATGACAATGCCGGGTCTTCCGAAAGTTCCGTCGGCAGAGAAAATTGATGTTACCGAGGAAGGAAAAATTAACGGTTTATTCTGATGGTTACTGTAAATACTCATAATGCCCGTGAAACAGAGGCACTCGGCGCAAAAATTGCCGAAAAGTTGTGCGGCACGGAAGTAATCGCTCTTTTTGGCGGTCTTGGTATGGGCAAGACTGCCTTTACAAGAGGACTTGCCGGTGCGCTCGGTGCAGGAGAAAATGTTTCAAGCCCTACATTCGCTCTTGTCAATGAATATTCGGGTAAGTATAATATTTTTCATTTTGATATGTACCGTGTAAATACATGGGATGATTTGTATTCCACAGGATTTTTTGATTATATTGATAACGGTATAATCATTATTGAGTGGAGTGAGAATATTGAAGAGGCTTTGCCTGCCGATTGTATTAAAATCAGAATCAGTAAGGGCGAAAATGATGATGACAGAATTTTTGAAATTGAAGGTGTTGATCTGCAATGAAAATTCTTGCAATAGATACAAGCGCCACAGCTGCGTCAACCGCAATTTGTGACGAAAACAAAATAATAGGTGAGTTCTTTATAAATACAAAACTTACTCACAGCAGAACACTTATGCCTATGGTTGAAAGTCTGCTTGCAAACACAAACCTAACGACAACAGATATTACCGCCGTTGCGGTAAACTGCGGTCCGGGTTCGTTTACGGGAGTAAGAATCGGTGTTGCAGCGGCTAAAGGACTTGCTTTTGCCGACGATTTGCCTTGCATAGAGGTATCGACGCTTGAAAGCCTTGCGTATAATTTGCAATCTGCAAATGGGATAATCTGTTCTGTTATGGATGCTCGCTGTTCGCAGGTTTATAATGCGCTTTTCAAATGTGACGGCGTAAAGCCCGAAAGACTTTGCAAAGACAGAGCTTTGTCTGTTGCCGAGCTTTCAGAAGAACTAAAGAGTTATGACGAAAGAATTATACTTGTGGGTGACGGTGCGGAACTTTGCTATAATGCTATGAAAAGAATTATTACCAAATGTTGAACTCGCACCAATCAGTATAAGATTTCAAAGAGCGTCATCAACAGCAGAAATTGCTGTACAAAAATTTAATGACGGAGAAGTGCTTTCGGCTGCGGAACTTATGCCGATGTATTTAAGACTGCCGCAGGCTGAAAGAGAACTTAAAAAGAAAATGGAGGAAAAGAAATGTTAGCACTCGGATGTGACCACGGCGGATATAACCTTATCTGCGCAATTAAAAAATATCTTGACGAAAAGGGTATTGAATATAAAGATTTTGGTACTTACAGCACAGACAGCGTTGATTATCCTGTTTACGGCTATAAAGTTGCAAAAGCAGTAGCAAGCGGCGAATGTGAGCTTGGTATTCTTTGCTGCGGTACAGGTATCGGTATTTCAATGGCAGCAAACAAAGTGAAGGGTATTCGTGCGGCAGTTGTAAGCAATGAGTTTTGCGCTGAAATGACACGCAGACACAACCACGCAAATATTCTTTGTATGGGCGGCAGAGTTACAAGCGAAGAAGATGCTGTTAAGTTTACAGAAATTTTCCTCAATACTCCCGAAGAGGGCGACAGACACTTAAAGCGTCTTGCTATGATTGATGAGATTGAGGCAGGTACTTTCAAGGTTGACTGATTTCGGGAGATTTTTATGTCCGACGAAGAATTAGAGATGTTGAACGACATCAAAGATATTCTTTATGTCTGTTATGCTTGAAAATAAACTTGATGATGTGAACGCAAAAATTGATGAAACCAATATGCTGTAAAACGAACTAAAGGGTTATGGCTTTGAAAACTCTTTTGTTTAAGTTACCAAACAGCAGGCTGTTTGGCTATCGTCAGATTACATAAACTGAAAGTATTTGTGGGCTTTGCCCACACCCACAACCTTTGAAAAGGTTGACAAAACTTTTATAATTTTTGTGATACACCGGAATTTCCAGACAAAACACTGCATAAAACCGTCTAAATCTTAAAACCAAAACAAAGAGCTCTCTTTACGCAAATAAAGAGAGCTTTAATGTTATGATAAATATAAAGTTTTAGCCGCAGAGCTTATTCAAGTTCAAGAGCCTCTTCAATAGCGTAAGAAAGCTGATCGGGGCAAGATGTACCTCTGCCACGGCAGTCAATGCCTTTTAATCTCTTTACAGCCTCTTCTGCGTCCATACCTTTTACAAGAGCGCAAATGCCCTGAGTGTTGCCTGCGCAACCGCCGATAAATTCGCAGGATTCTATAATTCCGTCATTTATCTCAAGGTTAATCTGTCTTGAACAAACACCTCTTGGAATGTATGTATATTTCATAATATTACCTCCTTAAAACATTTCAACTGTATTTTAACATATTTCTTTAAAAAAATCTATAAAATTTAAAAATATGTGTCGATTTTTAAATTTAGTGTGATATAATAATGTGTACGATAAAGTTTGATTATAATATTTATTTTGGGTCAGAGGTATATGAAATGTCTATGAAAATTAATCTTGGTGCTTGGAATTCAATATTTGCCGTGCCTTCGTCTGTTGTAGACGAGGGACTTAAGTTTTCGGACGGCGTTAAACTTAAGGTATTGTTATATCTTTTGCGACACAGTGGGGAAGATGTGAACGAAAGCGACATCAGTAAGGCGACAGGTGTAAATGAAACCGATATTCCGGAGGCAGTTGAATACTGGGTTATGAAAGGTATCTTTTGCCAAAATAACGGTGCTTTTGAGCCTGCACAGGCAGAACAGCAAACGACTGAACAGCCTGCGGTAAAACAAGTCGAAAGCAATAATACTGCCGCTCCGATTGAAAAGGAAGAGCCTACAGTTCCGCATATGTTTGTAAGACCGCAGCGCCCCGATTATGTTTATGTGGCACAACAGCTTGCGGTTGACGAAGAATTTAAAATGCTTGTAAACGAGGCACAGACAGCCCTCGGCAAGCCTTTATCAAACTCCGATGCATCGTCGTTACTGTTACTTAAAAATACCTGCGGTTTGCCTGTAGAGGTAATTATAATGCTTATTCAGTATTGTATAAGCATCGGAAAATCTAACATAAGAGCCATTGAAACAATAGGTTTGAGATGGTCGGATGCGGGAGTTTTCTCAATTGAGGAAGCCGAAAATAAAATAAAACAAGCACATCGTGCAAGCCAGAGTTTTACGGTTGTAGCATCTGCGTTCGGTTTAAAAAATACGGGTTCTCCTACTAAAAAGCAGGTTGAATACGCCGATTTATGGGTAAACGAGTGGAAATTTTCTCCCGAAATGCTAAGAGAGGCTTACGAAAGATGTGTTGACAGTAAGGGCAGTTGCGATTTCAGATACATAAACGGAATTTTAAAGCGCTGGAATTCAAGCGGAATTTACAACGTTGACGATTTAAACAAATTTGACAGCAGACCCGATAAGTATAAGAATAAAGGCGGAAACAGGAATGACGCCAACACATCATATAATATAAATGATTTGCAGAGATTAGATACAATCGACAGTATTTAGTGTGGTGATATAAATGGGATACAGTAAAGAAATTTACAGAGCGACAAAAGCAAAAATGGAAGAAAGGCGCACCAAAGCCGAGAGAAGAGCGGAGCAGGTTCGTGAAGAGGTTTACAGAAGAGTTCCGAGAATAGAGGAGCTTGAAAAAGAAATATCTTCATGCGGAATACTTGCGGTTCGTGCGGTTTTAAACGGCGGAGATGTAAAGTCTGCCACGCAGGATTTGCGTGCCAAAAGTCTTTCTATGCAAAATGAAGTCAAAAAGCTGCTTAAAGAAAACGGCTATGAAGAAAATTGCTTTGAACCGCATTACAACTGTAAATACTGCAAAGATACGGGATATATAGAAAAAGACGGAAGAACAGTGTATTGCCCTTGTTTTAAAAGATTGCTTGTAGCAACTGCGTGCGAGGAGCTTAACCGTACTGCGCCTTTAAGACTTTCCACTTTTGAGAGTTTTGACCTTAATATGTACAGTCATGAGGTTGATAAGGCGAGCGGAGTATCACCTTTTGATAAAATGCAAAAAATTTATAATTATTGCGTACAGTACGCAAGGACTTTTACGCCCGAGTCAAAGACTATACTTATGAGAGGCGGCACAGGTCTTGGCAAAACCCACCTTTCGCTCGCTATTGCCAATGAGGTTACAAGGCGTGGTTTCGGTGTAATCTATGTGTCTGCACCTATGCTTATGTCAACGCTTAGCAATATGCATTTTTCCAAAGAGTCCAACGATTCCGAATATTTTGAAATGCTCACAAAGTGCGATTTACTAATTATTGATGATTTAGGCACAGAGTTTTCAAATACTTTTTCAAATACACAGTTTTATAATTTGTGTAATTCAAGAATGCTTTTGAGAAAGCCTTTGATAATAAACACAAACCTTTCAATAACAGAACTTGAAAAAACTTATACTTCAAGATTTATTTCAAGAATATACGGAGAGGGTGTAAGGCTTAATTTTGTCGGCGACGATATAAGACTCAAAAAAAGTTTTAGCTAAAATTCCGTATTTTTTGTATTTTTCAAATTTTAGAAAAAATTGAAAAAAGATGTTGACAAAACACACGTTCTGCTATATAATAGCTATTGTTGATTGCGTGAAAGTAAGCAACATGTCAATGCTAAACGAAAGTTAAAAACTTCTAAAAAGTTTTAAAAAATTTCAAAAAAGTGTTGACAAAACGCACTTCATAATATATAATATATATCGTTGATTGCACGGCTTGCAGCAATGAGCAATAAACATTGAGGAATGGTGTAACGGTAGCACGACAGACTCTGACTCTGTTTGTTGGGGTTCGAATCCCTATTCCTCAGCCATTAAAAGCCCCGAGTAATCGGGGCTGTTTTTATCGAGGTGTAGCGCAGTTTGGTAGCGCACATCGTTCGGGACGATGGGGTCGCAAGTTCGAATCTTGTCACCTCGACCATCTGAATACGCCGGGTCACACTGATTCGGCGTAATTTTTTTATAAGACATTTTTGGAGGTTAATTATGAAAAAGGTAGTTTCTTTGGTAACAATATTTGTACTTTGTCTTACTGCGCTTGCAGGTTGTTCAGGCAGCAAAGAGGTTGATTTAAAATCAGTTCTTTCTGACATCAACTCTAAGTATTCATTGAACTTAAAAGAGCTTACAGATTCTAATGATCTTAAAAAATATTACAGCATAGACACAGAAGATGTTAAGCAGTTTGCGGCAGAAATCAATTCAGACAGCAATTCAAGAGTTGAAATCGTACTCGTTGAGGCTGTTGATGCTGACGCTGCATCAAGAGTAAACGATGCGCTTTCTAAGACATACACTTCAATCGTTACACAGTATTCAGGCTACAATGCCGAAAAACTTCCTATGGTTGAGGCTTGCAAGGTTACACAGGACGGCAACTATGTTACAATGATTGTTGCAGACCAGGGTCCTGAAATTCTTGAAACATTCTACGGCTACATAAAATAAAATCGTCAGATTATACGGGCGGACGCAGTTCGCCCGTTTTCTGTGTTATTAAACTTTTAACGGGAATATTGCTATGGTACAATCAGAATTAAAAAAACAGTTTTCACATATGAATAATATGCAGCAGCAGGCTGTATTTTGCACAGAAGGCCCTTTGCTTATACTTGCGGGTGCAGGCTCGGGCAAAACAACCGTTCTTGTAAACAGAATTGCGTATATTTTGCAGTCTGAACTTTGCAAACCGTGGCAGATACTTGCAATTACCTTTACAAATAAGGCGGCAGGGGAGCTTAAAGAAAGAATCTGCAACGCTGTTCCGGAAGGCGGTTCGGATATTTGGGCGGCTACATTTCACTCTACCTGTGCAAGAATTTTAAGAAGATACGGCGACAGAATCGGTTTTACAAGTCATTTTACCGTTTACGGTACTGACGATCAGAAAAAACTTGTAAAAGATATTTTAAAACAGCTTAATTATGACGAAAAAATGTTGCCGGTAAAAAGAGTGCTCAACGAAATTTCAAAAGCCAAGGACGAAATGCTTACTCCACAGGAAATGCTCAAAAGAGCAGGTTACGATAACCTCAAGCAGTCCGTGGCAAAAGTATATGAAATTTACCAGTCAAGACTAAAAACCGCAGATGCAATGGACTTTGACGATATGCTCTGCAAGACTGTTGAGCTTTTTCAAAAATGTCCCGATATACTCGAATTCTATCAAAATCAGTTTAAATACATAATGGTTGATGAGTATCAGGATACAAACAAGGTGCAGTATAAATTTGTAAGTATGCTCGCCGCAAAATACGGCAACATCTGCGTTGTAGGTGATGACGACCAGAGTATTTACAAATTCAGAGGTGCTACAATTGAAAATATCCTTTCTTTTGAAAACACCTTTAAAGGCGCTAAGATGATAAGACTTGAGCAGAATTACCGCAGTACACAGAATATTCTTAATGCGGCAAACGGTGTTATTTCTAACAACACAATGCGTAAGGGCAAAACGTTGTGGACTGAAAATGCCGTTGGCGATAAAATTGAGGTGCATACTTCCGATTCCGAGCGTGACGAAGCTCAATTTATTGCAAAAACTATACTTGACGGTGTAGCAGACGGCAGAAAATTCTCTGATTTTGCAATTCTTTACAGAATGAATGCACAGTCAAACTCAATTGAGCAGGCTTTGTCAAGAAGCGGTATTCCGCACCGTGTAATCGGCGGCAGACGATTCTATGACAGAGAAGAAATCAGAGATATGGTTGCATATCTTCAGGTTATTAATAATCCGCACGACGATGTCAGACTGGGCAGAATTATTAATGTGCCAAAGCGTGGTATTGGCGCAACTACACTTGAAAAAGCCTCTGAAATTGCCGCAGGACTCGGCGAAAGCATATATTCCGTAATTAAAGATGCAGATGTATATCCACAGCTTTCAAGAGCCGCAACAAAGTTAAAGAGTTTTGTTGCGCTTATTGACGGTCTTATGGAGGCTGAACAAAGCGGAGATTATTCTCTTGCAGAATTATACAATCTCATTCTCGAACATACAGATTACGAAAAATATTTAAAAACAGAGAAAGACAACCCCGATGTAAGAATTGAGAACATCGAAGAGCTTTCTTCAAATATTATCAAATTTGAAGAGGATTACGCAGAAGAATCGTCACTTTCAAACTTCCTTGAGGAAATTTCATTGCAGACAGATATTGATAACTATGATGCAGAAGCGGATTCATCGGTAATGATGACATTGCACAGCGCAAAAGGACTTGAATTTCCCGTAGTTTTCATTGCAGGTCTTGAAGAAGGTGTGTTCCCGTCAATTGCCACAATGATGAATCCTGATGAACTTAACGAGGAACGCAGACTTGCTTATGTAGGTATTACAAGAGCAAAAGAAAAGCTCTACATTACCAAGGCAAAGTCAAGAATGTTGATGGGTCATACAAGCTATAACAAAGTATCACGCTTTGTAAATGAAATCCCGCCCGAATTACTTAATTATACAGGCGAGAAAAAGACTTTTGCGTCAACAAACGGTTTTTCCGCATCCTCAAGTCATATCAGTATCGGTGCCGGTTCAAAATTCACACCTAACAAAAGTTTTAATACATTTACTAAACCTGCCGTTAAATCGGGTACTGTTTACAAAAAAGGAGATTGCGTATTCCATAAGGTATTTGGCAAAGGTATGATTATGAAAACCGAAAAAATGGGCAACGACACAATGCTTGAAGTTGCTTTTGATAAGGCAGGCACAAAAACTCTTATGGCTAATTTCAGTAAAATGGAAAAAATCTGATGAGGTGATTTTTTGAAGGCTTTAGCAAAATCATTAATGTGCGTAGCTATGGCGGCGTGTTCCGCAGTTGCATTTACAGGCTGTGACAATGATTCGGAATCTTCGGCTACAACAGCACCGCAGACTACAAATTCTACAGGTGCATCGACGCAGGGACTTACCGCTGCGCCTGCAACTGCTGATGAAGTACCTACTAATCCTGCATATAATTTTACAAAATTAAAACAAGATACCGACAGCATAACAGCTAAGTTCGATAATACACTTGTTGCAAGTAAATTCAGAGGAACTGTATATTATAAACTCGGAAATGATTTTGAATATATAGGCAATAACGGCTATGCCGACAAGGGTTCGCATACATATAATTCACTCAATACAAATTACTACATAGGTTCGCTTACAAAGCAGTTTACCGCTGCGGCTGTTATGATTTTACAGGAGCAGGATAAGCTGAGCACAGATGATACGCTTGACAAGTATTATCCCGATTATAAGTACGGTTCGGATATAACTATCCGTAATTTGCTTACAATGACAACAGGCTTGCCGGATTATCTCGGCAAATCTGACGAAAGCGTGCGTGCAAATGCTCCGCAGTACGATATTTCAGAGAAAAATTCCGCTAAAGATAATCATTCTGTTATTTTAAAATGGATATTGTCACAAGAAATTGATAATGATGAAGAAAATTACAGCTATTCAAATTCCGATTATTTTATTCTCGGTGACATAATCGAAAAGGTAAGCGGAAAAAGCTATGAGGAATTTTTGAAAGAAAATATTTTTGAGCCGCTCGAAATGACTTCGACAACCTTTGAGAGCACAGACCAACTCGCTACAGGTTATCAGGATATTTTTGACGATGAGTGGAATATTTATCCGGGTGTTGCGTATTCTTCTACGGGTCTTATCTCCAATTTGAGTGATTTGCTTAAATGGACAGACGCTATTACGGGAAGTGAATTGTTGTCTGCAAAATCCAAAGAAGAAATGTTCACTCCTTATAAATCAAGTTTTGCGTACGGTTTGTATGTTGACGATTGCGGTAATTATTATTGTGACGCAGCATTCTACAGATTTAATGCAAGAATTGTATTTGCGCAGGACCAGAGCAAAGTATTCATCGCTTTTTTCAAATTATACGCAGTCAAATCCGAATGCTGTAAACAAAAAACTTGATGAAATTTTAAAGCCTTATTTAAAATAAATCAACTCAATATTCACAATTAAGTATAACCTTCATAAAATGTATTGTTACAGAGCGTAAGCCTGTTAATACATTTTATGGGGGTTAATTTTTATGCCAGATGTATCATACGGCACAGTACCACGGCAGTCGGGCAACGAACCGCTTACCGAAAACAAATGCACAGACGCTGTCTGCATAAACGCAAGCCGTATTTATGACAGCTGCGGCTCAAAGGATTGCCTTAGCAATCTTGCGGTTTATTTTACACCTTGCAGTCAATCTGTTATCAATAACGCATCATCTGTAAAAATCTGCAAGGCAAGCGTTATAACCGCCGATGTAAGCGTTGAATCAATCGCTTTTCATCGTGGCTGTTATGCGGTTGATGTTACATTCTATTTTGATATTTCTCTTGAGGCATATACCTGCGGTTCAACAATTCCGTCACGGGTAAACGGACTTGCAATTTACGGTAAAAGGTCGGTTCTTTACGGCAGTGAATCAAATTCAAAGAGTTTTTCGAGTGACAGTAGTATAGTTTGCTCTCAACCTGTTACATCATGCGGTTGCACGGAGTTTTTACCAAATGCAACAGTACAAATTTCCGAACCTATGGCTCTTTCGGCACGACTTATAAAAGGCTGTGTTCCGCAGCTTCCTTGTGCTCCTATACCTGAATGTGTAATAACATACTTTGGTGACGATTTTGCTGTGACCGGAGATGCAAGCGTAAGTGCCACTATCGGTATTTTTACAATTACACAGCTTGAGAGAAATGTACAGATTATGATTCCGTCATATGATTTTTGTATTCCTCGCAAGGAATGTAAGCCTGAAAGTGACGACCCGTGCGAAGTATTCAGCAGGGTAGATTTCCCTAACGAATCATTCTTCCCGCCGAATGCAAGACCTGAAGAAAGAGAAAAATGTAATTTTGAGTGTGGCTGTAACGGCTGACAAAGAAAAAGGCAGGCAGTTTTTACTGTCTGTCTTTTAGCTTGTTTCATTAAAGTTAAGGTGAATTATGTTTTGATTTGAAGTTTGTATTAATAATTTTCTAATCTGAAAATCGACCTAAAGAATCATAACGAAAATTTTTGTTTGAAAAGTATTTCGATTAAATCCGCTGTTTTTTCATAACCGAAGTCATTTGATTTTATAGTCAGATTGTAATTTTTTGCATTGCCCCAATCTGTATTCGTAAAGTATTTGCAGTGCGCAGAGCGTTCTCGGTTTACTTTTCTTACTTGCTTGGCGGCATTTTCATGTGAAAGGTGATCTCTTTCTTTTACTTTTTCAATTTCACTTTCTTCATCTGCGGTTATAAATACATTGTAAATATGTTTTTTGTTTCTTAAAATATAGTTTGCAAGTCTGCCGACAATTACACAGTTTTCGGTTTTGGCAAGGTGCTTAATAACCGATTCTTCTTTTTTTTGAACAAGCTGTTGATATTAGGAACAGTATCACCGTTGTTTTGCTGGTACCATTCAAAAAAGTCGTTAAGCGCTGATTTGTCAAGAGTTTGCTCGTTGTGTTCTATGTATTCAGGTGAATATCCGCTTTCCTGCATTACAAGTTTTATAAGTTCGGTGTCATAATATTTGTATCCGAGTTTTTCGGCAAGAATTTTTCCTATTGCTCTGCCTCCGCTGCCGTATTCTCTTGAAATGGAGATTACATAAGTAGGTTTGTCATCTGTTTCAGCGGTATCATCTGCAATTTTGGTTTTGCCTAAGAGTTTATCTCTGTATTTTCCGAACACTTTATTTATTATACCGAGAATAAATCCTACAAGAAAAGCGGCAATTACTGTGCCGATTCCCACACTGCCGAGATTGTGGATAAAAATAAGGCAAGATACACCTGATATAATAACCATTGTTATGTCAAATGCCATTTTTACCTTTGAAAATTCAATCTTAGTTACTTGCGAAACCGCACTCATAACGCCTTCGCCCGCAAGCGGGATAACATCGGTAGGCAAGTAAAGGAAAATACCGATAGCAACAATTGCGGCACTGATGAGTACCATAATAATTCTTATTACGATATTGTCGGGAGTGGGGAAGAAGCTTACAAGATAATTACAGAATGTTGTGAAATAACCGAAAACAACGCCTACGGGAATCTGTAATAAGCTGATCAGTTTAAAATTCTTTCTGAGAATAATTAATTGTATTAATACCAATACAATATGAAAAAGTATGGTAGCCTTTCCCATTTCAATTCCCCATATACAGGTCATAGTGTAGGGGATAGAACTTACAGGCGATACACCGAGGTTCGATTTAACGGAAATTGCTATACCTATTGTCATTATAAATAAACCTACAAGGTACATCGGTAGTCTGATTTTCATATTTTTTAAATTCATTGTTGTTTTTCCTCCTTATCATATTCAAGCATATTTTCATAGACACGCATTAATAAATCGTTAAATTTTTGCTTTTCATCTTCATTAAAATTTTTAAGAGCTGCATTTTCAATTTTTTTAAATTTTCTGTTTAGATAATCAATGTATTCTTTGCCTTTGTCAGTCAGGAATACATACAGGGAGCGGCGGTCACCGTTGAGCATTTTTCTTTCAATATAGCCTTTAGTTTCCATTCCTTTGAGAATAACTGTAATTGATGCCGGCTCAATATGGCAGCCTTTAGCAATGTCTTTTTGCACGCAGCCGTTATGATTTTGCAGATAGTCGAGTATTTTTGGCTGTCCCGGAGTAAGACCCGAATCCTTTATACTTGCAAGCAGTGCCTTTTGAACTAAAAAATGATCTGCCATTAGCAGATAATGTATTGATTCTTTCATACTACACCTCTATAGTTAAAATTCTAATAATTAAAATCCTAATTAATTATATGCTTGTAAAACGACAAAATCAATATTTTGACAAATGTTCTCGCTTTTATATAAAAATTGCTGTGATTACTTTTTATAATATGTGAAAATCAGTGTTAAAATTTATTCATTTTATTGACAAAGCATTTTTGCAGTGATAACATAGAAATATAAATATATTAGTTAGGGGTTATAAAATGAAAAAATTTAAAAAAGCTATTACAGCTATAATTGTTACCGCAATGCTTGCTTCCGCATTTTCTGCAATACCTTTCACTGCAAACGCAGTCGAAGTAAATGTACCAAAGGTTTCGCAGAGCAGAGATGCTACGAATTATGTTGTAACAAGCGGCGACTACCGCTATGAGAACATTGATGGCAAGTCAATTATTTTTTGGGAATACCTTGGCAGTGATACCGATGTAGTTATTCCGGAACAGATTGACGGCAAAACCGTAACTATGCTTGCTCGTGGTGCGTTTTATAATAAAACAAATTTGAAAAGCATCACTCTTCCAAAAACCCTTACATACATTAAGGGTTGTGCTTTTTGGGGTTGCACAAGCCTTGAAAGCGTAGTAATTCCGGACGGTGTTTCAACTATTGAAGAGTATGCCTTTACAGAGTGCTACAATCTTAAAAGTGTAACTATTCCTAAGAGCGTAACCTCAATTGGCGATAGATTATTCTTCCTCCTTAACTCAGACATTACAATTTATGGCTACGAAGGTTCGTATGCACAGAGTTATGTAAACTCTTACACCGATAGCAACAAGCTGAAATTTGTGGCTATTGATGGCAAAAAAGTGCTCAAGGGTGATGCAAATGGTGACGGGATTGTAAATGTTTCCGATGTTACATCTATGCAGTTACATATTGCGGGTTCTAAAAATGATGACGGTATGCCTATAATAGATGAAAGCGACAAGGCGGTACTTGAGGCGCTCGATCTTAACGGTGACGGTCAGCTTACAGTATCCGATGTAACTGAGCTTCAGATGTATATTGCAACTCAAAATTAAATATTCATATACCTTATAAACAAAAGAAGTGCAGCTCGTATGAACTGCACTTTTTGCTTGCTGTAATTTTGCTTTTATTCCGATATGGAATTTTCTATAATTTTCTCCGCACATTTAATTCCGTCGACTGCGGCAGATATAATTCCGCCTGCATAGCCTGCGCCCTCTCCGCACGGATAAAGTCCTGCTACCGAAATACTTTGTAAATTGTTGTTTCTCATAATTCTGATTGGCGATGAACTGCGGGTTTCAACACCTGTAAGTATTGCGTCACCGTAAGCAAAGCCATGCAGTTTTTTATCCATTTGAATAATCGCCTGTCGCATAGAATTAGTAATAAAATTCGGCAAGCAGTTGTCAAGGCTTGTTGGGGTAAAATTAGGGCCGATAGTCGGCTTAACATCACCGATTTTGGTGCTTGCATTATTGTCAAGAAAGTCACACACTCTCTGAACAGGTGCGTTGTAATTTTCTCCGCCTGCCACAAAAGCCTTGCTTTCAAGCTCTCGCTGAAAGTACATTCCTGCCAGCGGACTGTCGGAAGAAAAGTCGGCAGGAGTAACTCCTACAAGTAAAGCGGCATTTGAATTTTCTTCATTTCTTGCAAACTCGCTCATACCGTTTGTGCAAAGGCGGTTTTCCTCGCTCGAGGCATTTACTACCTTTCCGCCCGGGCACATACAAAATGTATAAACACCTCTGCCGTTGTCAAGGTGAACATTTGTTTTATAGTTTGCTGCGCCGAGCGACTTGTTGCCTGCAAATTTTCCGTATTGTGATTTATCAATCATTTCTCTGTGATGCTCAATTCTTGCACCGACAGAAAATGCTTTTGCCTCAATCGGTATAGCTTTTTCATTTAACATTTCAAAAGTATCTCTGGCGCTGTGTCCGATTGCAAGGATAATTGCATTGGTATCAATGGTTTGTTTAGTTCCGTTATGCTCAATTTCCGCACTTGTAACAGAATTGTCTTTTGTTGAAAATCCGATAAGTTTTGTTTCAAACATAACTTTTCCGCCGAGGCGGATAATTTCATTTCTTATGCTTTTAACTGTCGGTCTTAATTTGTCCGTTCCGATATGCGGTTTTGCATTGTAAAGAATTTCGTCAGGCGCTCCGTGTTTTACAAATTCAATAAGTACCTTGCGCTGACGGGTGTCTTTAGTGCCTGTGGTAAGTTTGCCGTCAGAAAAAGCTCCGGCACCGCCTTCGCCGAATTGTACATTGCTTGTTGTGTCAAGAATACCGTTTTTCCAAAAGTTATGCACATCTTCCGTTCGGGTATCTACATCTCTGCCACGCTCGATTAAAATCGGATTTGCACCGCTCTGTGCAAGTATAAGTGCGGCAAATAATCCTGCAGGGCCTGCTCCGACTACCACAGGGCTGACCGTACCTCTGAATTTTTCAACATTATATTCATATTTTTCTGCGATTTCGGCATTTTTAAATTTTTTGCATATCTTTTCTTCGTTTACAAAAAGTTCTGCGTCAACGGTTGCAAGAAAAAATATATTATCCTTTTTCCTTGCGTCAATTGAGCGTCTGAAAATCGTACAGCTTTTAAAAAACTTTTTATCTACATTAATAAGTTTTGCCGCTTTATTTAAGACGGTTTCGCTTGTGTAGTCAAGAGGTAAATGTATATTGCTTATTCTTATCATAGGTTTTCTCCTGTTATAATACCGCTTGCAAAAGCAAAATGCAGGTTAAATCCGCCGCAATCTCCGCAAACATCGAGTGCTTCGCCGCAGATGTATAGATTTTTTACAACTTTGCTTTCAAATGTATAGCCGTTTACTTCGTTTCCGTTTACGCCGCCGAGCATTACCTGCGCTTTTGAAAAATCTTTGCATTGTTTACATTCAAATTTCCAATTTTGAATTAAATTCGCAAGTGATTTTAGTTCTTTGTCGCTTAACTTTTTACAGCTTTCTGTCAATGCTTTGTTTGTAATGCTTTTAATAAGTGCAGTTCCTATTTTTTTATGAAAAAGACCCGTGAAAAATTCTTCGAGCGGTTCATTTGCAAACAGCTTTTTTCTGTCATAAAGTAAATTTAATAATTCTATATACGAATAATCTTTTGTAAGATTTACGGAAATAATCGGATTTTTGGTTTTGGGTAAAAGAGTTGTGAGATTGAACACACAAATTCCCGAAAGTGCATTATCCGTAAACTGTACTTCGCCGATTTCGCTTTTTATTGCTTTTTCGCCGTCATAAAGAGTAACCTCCGCTTTAGCACGGATTCCTTTAAGACTTTTCATAAAATCACTTTTGACCTGAATAGGACAGAGGGCAGGGAATAACGGCGTGATTTTATGACCGAGATTTTTTATAACATCAAGTCCGAGTCCTGTGCCGCCTGCTGTAGGAAAGGCCTTTCCGCCGCATGACATAACTACTTTTTTGGCGGTGTATTCTCCGTTCGAGGTTTTGATATTGAAAAATTCGCCTTTTTTACGGATAAGTTCAACTTTGCAGTCGCATATGATTTCGATTTTCAGCCTTTTAATTTCCATAAGCAAAACATCAAGCACGGCACTTGCTTGTCTTGAATGAGGATAAACAAGTCCGTTTGTTTCTGTGTCGCATACAAGACCTAAGGTTGAAAAGAAATTTATAAGTTTTTCTGCGGAAAATCTGTTTAAGATTTTAGAAACATCAAAACTGCCGTGATAAAATTCTTTACTGACATTGGTATTTGTCAGATTACAGCGGCCGTTGCCTGTAACAAGAATTTTTTTGCCTGCTTTGCTTTGAGCCTCAAGAATTGCTATTTTTAAATCTCTGTTATTTCGTTTTGCCGATATAGCCGCCGCAAGTCCCGCAGCACCCGCACCGACCGTTATTATATCATAATTTGTATTTTTCAAAGTTATCATCCTTAAAAACAGGGCAGCCAAAGCTGCCCGTCGGTTTTTATTTTGGAGCAAAAATTGCGCTTAATCCGCCGAATAAGCCCATACTTGCAAGTCCCATAATTATACCTGCAAGAATTACACCGAGCATTACTGCAATTACGCTTGACTTAAAGTCCATATCGAGCATACTTGCGGCAAGTGTACCTGTCCAGGCGCCTGTACCGGGGAGAGGAATACCTACGAATAAAAGTAAAGCGAAGAACAAACCTCTGCCAGCCTTTGCCTGCAATTTTTTACCGCCCTTTTCACCTTTTTCAAGGCAGAATTTAAAGAATTTTCCTATAAATTTTTTGTCGCTGCCCCATACAAGAATTTTTCTTGCAAAGAAATATATAAAAGGTACGGGCAACATATTACCTAAGATAGCGAGGACATACACCCAGAATAAATCAAGCTGCATTCCTACACCGAACGGAACGGCACCTCTCAGCTCAATAAGAGGAACCATAGCAATCAAAAATACCAAGATATAGTTTAACAAAACAATACTCCTTTCAAAATAAAGGTACTAAAATAGTATAACAGATACCGATATATATTGCAATTTATTTTTTATCTAAAAAACTACAGCTTTTACGCAAAATTTTAACATACATTTAAAATATAACCATTCCTTTATTTGTCGATTGACATATTATGCAGATTTGTGTAAAATAATACAAGGTGACTAAAAATGGCTACATACAGTTGCGGCAAAAAAGCCAAAGCGATTTTAATTATAATAACGATAGCCCTTGTGGCATTTGCATTTATTCATTCCTCGATGCCTGCTGATATATCATCGGAAGAAAGCGGAAATGTACTTGAATTTTTGCAGAAAATTTTAGACTTTTTAGGTTTTACTCCCGAACTTACTGACCATATAGTGAGAAAATCCGCTCATTTCTGTGAATATACGGCAATAGGAGCAATGCTTATGTCATGCGCATTTGCTTTTGACAAACTGAAACCGTATAAATACTATATAAATGTAATGTTTTGCGGACTTGCGACTGCGGTCTGTGACGAAACCATACAACTTAATGTAGAGGGCAGAGCGGGAATGATTACAGATGTACTGCTCGACTTTTCGGGTGTGATTTTCGGCACATTAATAATGCTTTTTTTTTTTTGATATACAAAAAGCGTTTTATCGCTAAAAGTGAAAATAAATGAATATTTAAGATTAGGAAAGGAAACAGAAACGAATGGAAAATGTAAAAGAAAACAAAATGGGCATTATGCCCATGACAAAACTGATACTTACTATGTCGTTGCCTGCAATTTTTTCAATGACAATTATGGCAATGTATAATGTAGTTGACAGTATTTTTATCGGACAGTACAGTCAGGAAGGACTTAATGCCACTTCACTTGCTTATCCGTTGCAGATGCTTTTGATTGCTGTAGCGGTCGGTACGGGCGTCGGTATTAACTCGCTTGTTTCAAGACGATTTGGCGAAAAGAATTTTAAAGAGGCAAACGAGGTTGCAACCCACGGTCTGCTGTTAAGTTTTTTCAGCTACGCAATATTTCTTGTCCTCGGTATTGTGATTTCAAGACCTTTTATGATGCTTTATACAACCAACGAAAATATCATAGAATACGGTACACAGTACCTTACAGTGGTTCTCTGCTTTTCGCTCTTTACGATTATAGAAGTTACAATCGAAAAAACTTTGCAGGCTACGGGCAATATGATTTTTCCAATGTTGTTTCAGCTCACGGGAGCGGTAATTAATATTATTTTTGACCCGCTCTTGATTTTCGGTATAGGTCCGTTCCCAGAACTCGGTGTTACAGGAGCAGCTGTTGCAACGGTATTCGGTCAGTTTTGCAGTATGATTTTTGCACTTCTGATAATTTTCTTGAAATCTCATTTAATTAAAATTACATTCAGAAAATTTAAATTCAGTATGAAGACTGTAAAAAATATATATGCCGTTGGTTTCCCGTCTATTATTATGCAGTCGATAGGTTCGATTATGATTGTCGGACTTAACGGTATTCTTGCCGCTTCCGAGGCTTCGGTAACGGTTCTCGGTGTTTATTATAAATTGCAGAGCTTTGTATTTATGCCTTGCTTTGGACTTAACCAGGGCGTTATGCCGATTATCGGTTACAACTACGGCGCAAGAAACCGCAAGCGTGTATATTCCGCACTCAAGCGTGGTATTATAATTGGCGTAATTATTATGACTTTAGGCACATTGGCAATGTGGATAATCCCGGAACAGCTTATTTCAATGTTCGGCGGCACAGAGGAACTTATGAAGATCGGCGTGCCTGCGTTCCGAATTATAAGTCTTTGCTTTATTCCTGCCGCAGCGGGTATTATCTTTACCACCTTGTTCCAGGCAGTCGGCAAGGGAATCAGAAGTCTTATTATGTCTTTTGCCCGTCAGCTTGTGCTTATTTTACCGATTGCGTTTATTTTCTCAAGAATTTGGGGAATCGGAGCAGTTTGGTACGCATTCCCGATTGCCGAGATTTTCTCGCTTACTATTGCAATTTGTTTCTTTATAAATCTTGTTAAAGGCGATTTTAAAAAGTTAGGTTAATTTTGTCCACCTCAGTGCATATATTGCATTGAGGTGGTTGTTTTGACAGAAGAAAATTTCACAAATGAAATTACATACGATGACGGTTGGCAGAGTGCCTCTTGCCCCGAATATTCAACTCCTGCGCATACGGAAACGGAAGAGGAAAGCCCTCAAAATACAGAATTACCGCCGCAAAAGCGTAAAAAATCTCACAATACGCAAGTCCTTGTTACGATGCAGCTTATAATATGTTTATTGCTTGCTTTGGCTGCGTTTGTTATAAAAACTGTCGGCGGCGATTTTTACACTGCTGCCCGTCAATGGTATTACGGCGAACTTAACAAATCAATTATAGCCGAAAATACTCCCGACGATTACAATTTATCCGAAATTTTCGGTACAGCGACAGACGATGAAGTTTGAACTGTTCAATATTAAATTCAGTGTTTCATACACATTGCTCTGCCTGATTGCCGTTTGTATTATACTTGATATATTCGGCGGATTTGTAATGTGCAGTTTTGCTGTGGTCATTCACGAATCGGGGCATCTTTTAATGATGCTGATTTTCGGCAGCAAACCGAAGAAAATAAGCATTTCTTTGTTTGAAATTGCAATAAATGACGAAAGCCGACAGCAAAGAGGTGATTTACAGAATTTTCTTATAGTTTTTTTCGGGCCGTTTGCTAATTTTATTTGTTTTATTATTATTTTTCTGATATACTTATTTAGTGGAACAGATTTATTAAAATTTGCTTATGTAAATCTGTCGCTCTGTCTTTTAAATTTACTGCCTGTAATGTCGTTTGACGGCGGGCAGCTATTGTATATTTTGCTTAGCCGCAGATTTACAGGTCATACAGCGGAAAAGGCAGTAAATATCATAACTTTCATCGCATTATTTCCAATAGCGGTGCTGGGATTTATAATACTTTTTAATTCGGATTATAATTTTTCGCTGTTGTTTGTATGCGGTTATATTATACTTTCATTAATTTTTAAAAACAACAGGTATTTCTGACGGAGGTAATACAATGGTCAGCAAGGAAGTAGAAAAACTTTTGCTAAAGGTTCAAAAGCCGGGCAGATATGTTGGCGGAGAGCTTAACGCAGTCATAAAAAATAAAAAAGATGTTGATGTGAGGTTTGCTTTCTGCTTTCCTGATACCTACGAAGTGGGAATGTCGCATCTCGGAATGAAAATTCTATACAGTTTGTTTAATTCAATTCCGTATATATGGTGTGAAAGAGTTTTTGCGCCGTGGATTGATATGGAAGAAGAAATGATTAAAAATAATATTCCGCTTTATGCACTTGAGAGCGGCGACCCTGTGTCGGATTTTGATTTTATCGGTTTTACATTGCAGTATGAGCTTAGTTTTACAAATGTGCTCAATATGCTTAAGCTTTCGGGTGTGCCGATTAAATCCTGTGAGCGTACAGGTTTAAAGCAGATTGTTGTTGCAGGCGGCCCTTGCACCTGCAACCCCGAGCCGATTGCGGATTTTATCGACCTTTTCTTCATAGGTGAGGGCGAAGAGGTTGACCTTGAGGTTATGGAGCTTTACAGAAAGTGCAGAGCAGAGGGTAAGTCAAGAGAGCAGTTTCTCATTGAATGTGCACAGATAGAGGGCGTGTATGTGCCGTCGCTTTATGATGTTGAGTACAACGAGGACGGCACAATTAAGCGGTATATTCCTAAACATAACGCTCCGTCTGTTGTTCACAAGCGTCTTATGAAGAAAATGGACGAAAGCTATTATCCCGATAATTTCGTAGTTCCGCTTGTGGAAATTGTGCATGACAGAGCGGTTCAGGAGATTTTCCGTGGCTGTATTCGTGGCTGTCGTTTTTGTCAGGCAGGATTTATTTATCGCCCCGTAAGAGAAAAATCTCCCGAAGTTATCAATAAGCAGTGCAGAGCATTGTGTGAGAATACGGGTTATGACGAAGTGTCGCTTTCTTCGCTGAGTTCAAGCGACTACACACAGATTGTGCCGTTGCTTACAAAACTCAATGAGTGGAGTAAGGACGAAAAAGTCAGTATTTCTCTGCCGTCATTGCGAGTTGACGGTTTTACCGACGATATTATGAATAAAATCAAAACAGTGCGTAAAAGCGGACTTACATTTGCGCCCGAGGCGGGAAGTCAGCGAATGCGTGATGTTATCAATAAAAATGTTCAGCATGATGAACTTATGCAGACCTGCGCAACAGCTTTTGCAGGCGGTTGGACTACTGTAAAACTGTACTTTATGATCGGTTTGCCTACAGAAACAATGGACGATGTAAAGGCAATTGCCGACCTTGGACAGGCTGTAGTCGATACTTATTATAATTGCCCGAATAAGCCAAAGGGAAAGGGTGTAAGAGTAACAGTTTCTGCGTCATCATTTGTGCCAAAACCGTTTACGCCGTTCCAGTGGCACGGACAGGACACAATCCCTACTTTACACGCTAAACAACAGCATATCAAAGAAAGCATTACAACCCGCAAGATTCAGTTTAATTACCACGATGCCGACACAAGTTACCTTGAGGCGGTATTTGCCCGTGGTGACAGAAAGCTGTGTAAAGCAATGGAAATTGCCTGCGAAAAAGGTTTTCATTTTGACGGTTGGGGCGACTGCTTTGACTTGCAGAAATGGCTTGATATTTTTGAAGAGTGCGGCATTGACCCGACATTCTACGCAAACCGTCAGCGCTCGTTTGACGAGGTATTTCCGTGGGATCACCTTGACTACGGCGTAACTAAGGATTATCTTATTAAAGAATGTAAAAAAGCATATGAAAATACAACAACACCGCATTGCCGTTTGAAGTGCAACAACTGCGGTGCGGCAAAATACGGGGAGGGTGTGTGCTTTGAAAAACGCAAGAGTTTGGTTTAAGAAAGATAACGAGTGCCGTTATATATCGCACCTTGACCTTAACCGCTGTATGTTAAGAGCATTGCACAAGAGCAAAGCTCCGATATGGCATACCGAGGGATTTAATCCGCACCCGTTCGCAACTTTTCCTCTGCCGCTTTCACTCGGATTCAGAGGAATTAACGAGTGTATGGATATAAAATTGATTGAAGATATTTCCGATGAAGAATTAATCAACAATCTTAATGCCTGCCTGCCGCAGGGCATAAGGGTTTTTGCGGTTACAGAGCCGATTATGAAAGCCGGAAAAATTGCGTATGCAAGGTTTAATATGAAAATCAGCAGTGATAATCTTAACTCTGATAAAGTATATACCGCACTGAAAGAACTTTTGGAAAGCGAAGAAATTATGCTTGAAAAGAAGTCAAAGTCGGGTTACAAGACTGTTGATTTAAAGAAAAGTATTAAAAATTATTCTTTATCGGAAAAATGTGATTTTGCCGAGCTTGAAATTGTACTTTCCGCAGGCAGTACCGACAACGCAAATCCTAACCTTATTATCAAGGCTTTGGAAAATGCTGCGGGTGAAGAATTTTACGCCGATATTACGAGAGAAGATTTATATAATTCTGATATGGAATTATTTAGATAAACTATGTTTACATTTACAATTCGCATTGCAAATTCATACCAAGCAATTTTTTAACGGCAGCATTGACAAAGAATTTGAAAAACTTGAAGACGAAATTTCAGCAAAATTTCTTGAGTATATCAAGCTGTATTCTAAGCTGTAATTAAGATTTTTAAAAAATCACACAAAGTTTCACATTTTTTTGTACTTCTATTCATATAATCGTCACAAAAGCAGGTTATTATATAAGCACAATAAAGTTAACAAGAAGTTTTCATAGATTTTCCTCTTCTAAATTTTCTAACCAATGCAATGACCGACACAGTCGGTCATTTTGCTTTTTACCGAAAACGGAGCAGTTATGTATTATTATTCTCTAAACGAATATTTAAAAAACACCTTTGGCGAAAAGGTATATAAAATTTCTCTTGACGGCGGTATGACTTGCCCTAACCGTGACGGCAAAATAGACACACGGGGGTGTATATTTTGCAGTAGGGGAGGTTCGGGAGAATTTTCCGCCGACAGAAACCACAGCATAACCGAGCAAATTCGGGAGGCTAAAGAGAGAATCGGCAGAAAAACCGATTGTAAAAAATTTATTGCTTACTTTCAGCCGTTTACAAATACATATGCGCCCGTTGAGTACCTTGAAAAAATTTTCACCGAGGCTATAGAACCCGATGAAATTGTCGCTTTGTCGGTCGCTACCCGTCCCGACTGCCTGCCTGACAAAACCGTAAATTTGCTCTCAAGACTTAATAAAATAAAGCCTGTGTGGGTGGAACTCGGCTTGCAGACAGTTCATAAAAGCACGGCAGACTATATTCGCCGTGGATATGACTTAAGCGTGTATGATGATGCGGTTAAGCGACTGCACAAGGAGGGCATAAGCGTAATAACGCACATTATAATCGGTTTACCTAATGAAACGGAAGATATGATAGTGCAGAGTGCTGAATATGCGGGCAAATGTTCCGACGGAATTAAGTTACAGCTTTTGCACATATTAAAGGATACCGACTTATGCGATGAATACGAAAAGGGCAATGTGCCCGTTCTGTCGCTTGAGCGATATGCGGATATACTTGTAAAATGCCTTAGAGTTATCCCAAAAACCACCGTAATACACAGGCTTACAGGTGACGGAGATAAAAAAATACTTGTAGCCCCCTTGTGGAGCGCAGACAAAAAGCGTGTGCTTAACTATATTAACAAGGTATTAAGGGAAAGCGAATAATAAGTATTATTAATTTTAAAAAAGTCTTGATTTTCCTTTGCGTATTTGATATAATAGGCATTGTCTTTGGAGAGATGTCCGAGCTGGCCGAAGGAGCATGATTGGAAATCATGTGTACGGTAATCACCGTACCAGGGGTTCGAATCCCCTTCTCTCCGCCATAATTTTAAAAAGTCTTGTCGATTTCGGCAAGGCTTTTTCTTTTGTTATAATGCTTTATTGTGAAAAATATTGCTAAAAAGGTGCGGTTATAATAAATAACTGCAAAACCAATGCAAATTATGCATATTGACAGCAAAAATTTTTTTATTATAAAAAATTTATAAAATTATTATTCTTTGAAGTAATTTAAAATATTATTATTGCACAATAATTATATATTTGTTTTGTATATAATTAATAAAGAAATGTCAAAATCGACAAAACATCAAAAAAATATTGAAATAAAAACCTAAAAATGTTATAATATAAAAGAATAAAATTATGGGTTAGTATATGGTCTGACTGCCGAATACAGCAAATTCACCGAAGGTCAGTCGGTAAAAGCGGTCGCCGTCAAAGCAAAACTTCCCTCTCGGACGGTACAGACTTATTCGGCTCATATGTTTCAATTTTTTAATGGAGGTAATAAAAATGAAAACGAATTTCAAGCGTATTGGCAAACAGTCGATTTCTATTGTGCTTGCTGTTATGATGATGCTTTCGACTATGCTTGTCGGTATGGTTACTTCGAATGCAGTAGAAATCCCTGCTAATACAGACTTTTATCTTGATATTAGTAATGCTACTGATAAATTTGCGAATCCAAGTACTATATATATGTCTGTTGTTGGTACAGGCAATGAGAATTACGAATCATCTGAAATTGATTCGTCAGCTATAACTAAAGGCAATTATAGTCCATCGAGGGATACTTGGTACCAAATGACACAAATAGATAATTCTAATATCTATAAAGTAACTGTTACAACATCTTCAAATATTGGAAAAGTATCTTTTTGGAGTAATGATATTCAGGGGCTATGATGATGTTTATGCTGTTAGTTGTACTTTAGGTAAAACTTATGATGGTAAAAATAATTTATTTACTTTAACTAAAAATTCAGTTCATCATGATACTCAGCAATCTTATTCTTTTGGCGGTGATTGGTCAACCTATGAAAGTACAGAACCGACAGACCCGACAGAACCTACAACTCCTGCAGGTGATATTGTTGTTTACTTCGCTAATCCTGTACATGGCGGTTGGACTGATGTGTATAATTATATTTGGAATGAATCCAATGGTAACACGTATACTGATGGCTGGCCTGGCAATAAACTCACAGATATTTTACAGAGTGACTATTCTTATAATAGTAATGCATATAATGTTTATAAGGTAACTATTCCTAAAGCTTACGATAGCATTATTTTTAACAATAAAGCTGGTGAACAGACAGGTGACCTTAAAATATCTAACAAGACATTAGTTAATGGAAATTTGTATATTTATAATGCTAATGCAACTGATAAAGTCACTGTTGTGAAGGATTATCAACCGCCTGTAGCAAATCACAGCGTAAAATTAGCTACTGATTCATCTGCTAACGCTACAGTTACTGTAAATAACAGCGAGCTTCCGGTAAAGGTTGCCGAAAACGCAACCTACTCCCTCACAGTAACACCTAACGAGAATTACTACATTAAGAAGATTACAGTTGGCGGCGAAGTTAAATTCACTCAGACTGCTGATAACTATGCTGACTCAAAGAATGCAATTACAATTCCTGACTTAACAATGGGTACAGCTGATGTAGAAGTTAAGGTTGAGGCTGTTACCGCCCCTGTACAAGTTGTACTTACTGCTACTTTAGTTGACGGTGACAGAGGTTCTGCATACATTGCGTCTTACACAGACAACGAAACGGGTGAAACTGTAACTAATACAGACAAAACTCTTATCTCGGTAAATGCAAAGCCAGGTACTTCGGTTACATTTAAAGCTGAGTCGGTTGACGGCTACTTCCCAAAGTGGAGCTTTGGCGGTAAGTCTTCAGTTGGCAATACATTTACTCTTGACGGCACTTCGGTAACCGGCACAACTCCTGTTACTGTTTACCTTACCTATGAAAAAATTGAAAATCATAACATTACTGTTGAAAGCAATAAGGGTGGTAAAGTAAATTATACTTACAACGATACAACAAACACAGTTGCCGAAAACACAACTTCTTCTCCTATTTCTGTTGCGTCTAACTCAACTATCACACTTAAAGCTACTGCTGATACAGCCAAAAACTATGTATTCAGCGGTTGGAAATTTGACAATCCAACCAATGTAGTATTTGCAGATGGTCAGGACGCTTTATCGCCTTCAATTACAATTAGTGTTGTTGACGACGTAAAGGTAACTGCAACTTTTGAAGAGCAATCAGGCACTGTTTCAAATTGGAAGTTTATGTTGTCTGACAGTGATGAAAAACTAATTAAGGATTCTACAGGTACTTATACAACATCATATCCAGTTTACCAGAAACCTGACGGAACATATTCTGTAACTTTCCCTGTTTCTGCAATCTCTTCAAATACTACTCAGTATTTTACATTCTCTAAAACAGGCGATAATACTGGATTTGAACCAGGAGACGCAAGATTAGATGTAAAAATTGCAGATAATTTTAAACAATATGTTAAAGAAGCAAAGAAAAAAGAATGGGGCCAAAAATATGTTGTTTTAGCATCATTCCAAAACACTGATGATATTGACACTATTAACGTAACATATGATCCTAAAACATATACCTATACAATTGACGGTTCGTGCTATGTTCTGCCTGAAAATTCTCATAAGGTATATGCTACTATGGGTAGTAGTGTTGGCCTTAAATACGGTAAAACTACTATTAGCTTATTAAACGGTCAAGCTCCTCTTAAAACTTATAAAAAAAGATTACTACAATCAGTATATTGTTAATGCTGACGAACAGATTACTGTTGAATGTCAGATGAATTCAACAGAAGCTAACCTTGGCTATTATGTATATGCTTTTGTTGTAAACGGCGAAAAGGTAGATGTAGTAGATAACGGCAATAATGTATATCAGACTGCTTCACCTATTACTGTAACAAAGGATCTTGAAATCACTCCAATTTACTATAATAAAGTAATTGAGGCAGACGGTAACTATATTACTATTTATACCAATGCTCCTGCAGAACTCCAAACTCTTTGGGGAAATTCAATTTCAATTTATTCTTGGTATAAAGGTGATGATGGTAAATACTTGGAAATGGACGGCGCTTATCCCGGTCAGCTTATGATGCGTGACTCTCAGGGCAGATTTGCCGCTAAGGTTTCTAAGTACGCTTATACTAATGTTGACGGTAAATTTACTTGTGATAAGAGCAAACAGGTATTAGGTATTACAAATAATAACTACTACGAACACGAAGATGTTCACAATAATTTCCTTACAACAGCTGCTCAAAAGGTTAATAACCAGACATACGACTATGATGACTTTGAAAAGCTCACTGGTATGGGATACGATACCGTTGAGTTTGATGTAAAGTATTACGCTGATAAAACCGTGTCAAACCAGGAGTTACTTGTTAATAATGCTACAAATAACATATCTATGGCAGGTAAACCTATTATTCCTCAAACCGCTACAAAATATGAAGATCTTACCAACATTGATGGTAAGCTTGTAAGTATTCTTGGATATACTAACGAAACAGCCAAAGCTAAAAATAGTACCGGCTTAATTACCGGTGAACCACTAAAGATTATTTCTGTTGGTGGAACCAGAATATGAAAATCGGTGACAGTTATAACATATGGTCAACTATTTGGTATGTATATAAGTCCAACGGAGATTATGTTACTCAGGGTATGCCATCTGACTTTATTCCAAGAGGTTCTGTTGGCGAAGACGGCAACTTTACTGAGGGAAATATTTCTGAGCAGACACCCGCATATCAGGCTATAGTTAAAGCCGGTTTACAGTACAACAGTGCTGTTATATCCTATGAAGTCAAGATGGATGCAACAACATCTGCAGATAAAAGGAACACAGGTGTTCGTGTTGATGGTCGTTGGTACTATGCTCGTTCTACCGATAAGCTGGATGTAAATGTTGGTATCATTTACAGAAATTCTGAAAGTGATGATTGGACAGTTGATAAGGCTTCTGATGATTCTGAAATTACCGGTAAGGTAACAGGCGGCTCAGCTTCCTTTGACTATACGGATAGCGTTGGTTCTACTCACACTAACTTAGCTTCTGCTTCTGTAGAAAGAAATACAGTTATTACAATTAACGCAACTAACGGTACTCAGTATAAGTTTATAGGTTGGGCTACCCCAATATATGATGAAGCCGGTAAAGTTACAGGTTACACACCTCTTAACCTTACAGACCTTAACGCAACATATACTGTAAGTACAAATACAGAGCTTTATGCAATGTATGAGCCATACGCTACAGGTTCTGTAACAATCACTCATTCAAAATATACAGGTCCTGATTCACATAACGGTCTTGGTATTTTCTCTGTAACAGCTAAAGTGTTTGACGCTAACGGCAATCCTGTTGCTTCTCAGGCTGTTGCTACACGGAGTGATGCCGGTTCAGTAACACTTGAAAATATTGTAAACAAAAATGATGGTTCTTATATTGAGGTAACACTCTATACTCAGTCATATGCTAAGTCACACTTCCTTAACTTCTACTATCCGGAGGTTGCTAGCGGTGTTTCTACATTGACAAAAGAGCCTAACGGTGAATTTTACGATAAGGAATGTCCTGCTGATGCTCGTGCAACTATAACTTATAAGGTTAAGGTTTCGGACCTCTTTGTTAATGACAAGCAGACTGTAATGGCTCTTAACTACTATTCAGATCTTAAACTTCCTGATGTAGATTCTAACATTACCTTCAACTACAATCCATACAGCACAGCTCCAAATCCAAATCCTGTTGCCGGTAAGGGTAATGGTAAAACAACATTTACTCTTACTATTACTGATAGCAACAATAAGGTAGTTTATACATCTAAGTCTGATATTAGTAGTTTGACATTAAAGGGCAATGCAGAACTTAAAGAAATCCTTGCAAACTTAACTAATGGAAGTGATTATACAATCACTATCACTATGAATCCTGTTGCTGATTCACATTGCAATGTAGGTGAAACATACCGCCAGACAAATAATGCCGGTACTTACACATATACAAAAAGCAACTGATGATACAGTATGGGAATATAATCAGGAAAATAAATCATATTCTGCAAAGCTTTCCGAATTGTTTGATACTACTAGTCAGAAGTTCAAAACTAATACAATAAATCTTTACACTGACTTTACAGCTGATGTATTTAACTACAATGTAACATTTAAGTATCTTGGCTACGAGAGCAGAGAGTATTACAATAATAACGGTTACTCACAGTCACAGATTCCTGCTGAAAAAATCAATGAAAATTGGTGGAGAACTTACACAGTAAGCGGTACATTCTACGGTACAGATATTGACAAGTACTTTGATTATGTAGAGGGTCAGTATAAATTCAAGGAGTCATTCCTCTTAAAGGTTGCACCATACGAAGACAACTTTGTACAGTCTATCACATGGGATCTTAGCAATGTTGATTATTCTACAACCAACGCTATGCTCTCAGTAACAGCTACTGTTCCTGCTAAGTATGACAACGGTTTTGTAACTGTTACAGCCGACTTAGGCGATGATAAGCCAAAGCAGACATATTCAGTAAACTATGCTTCACTCGTTACACCTAAGAATCTTGTAGGCCCAACAACTCAGAGTTCTAATGATGAGGATTACCTCTTTGTTGCTCCTGAAACAAATGCTAATGGTGAAAAGTTCAGTTACTGGACAATCCAGACTGATGACAGCAACGGCATTGAAGTAGCTAAGTGTTATACAAGAGAGTTTAACTTCCTTGCTTATGACAATTATCTCATTACAGCTTGCTACGGTAAGAATGATGTAGATGCTTCTAAGTTAAGCGTATCTGCTACAATGCAGTTCCTTGAGTATTCAAGAAACCAGTATGATTCAGGCAGAGATAAGGTATATGCTGACTTTGCAGTTTCTTATAATTACAACGGCAAAAAGCTTTGTGCTGACATTAATAATGATGTAGTTTGCGGTGTAGTATTTGTTGTAAACAGCAAACACAGTTCAGCTGCTGACGCTACTGATAAGTTCACAGTAGATGAGTCTGATTTACTTGCAAAAGTTAAGGCTCTTAACAGCGGCAACTCATCAGATAAGACAATGGGTGACGCTAAGGTTTACAACTACAAGCTTAACAAGAAAAATCTTGATAACAAGAACAGACTTGAATATAGCTGGAATGTAAACAACACTGAAAACAACCAGAATCTCACAATACTTGCTTACTCATACATTTACAATGCTACTACTGATGAATATAGCGTTTCTGCTCCTCAGGAATTCAAATTCTTCAATGTTGGCAATAAGACATATGAAGGTTAAGCAATAGAAAAGGAGGCAATTATGAAAAAATCTTATATTTCCCCTGAAATTGAGATTCAGAAATTCTCTTTTGAGGATATTCTTGCTGGTGGCGGAACCGATGACCCTGGTTTAAAATATAGCAATCCTGAGAATCCAGGTTACGAATCCGGCGGTGAAGAGGGCGACCTCTAATAATAACACATAATTTTGGTAAGGCAGTCTTTTGACTGCCTTACTATAAAAGGTGATTTTTATGATTAAAACCATTGCAAAAAAACTTTCTGTTTTTGTTTTAGCTTTATCATTGCTTTTAATGTCTGCCGTTCAGTTTAGTGCAGACTCATACCTTGTAAGTAAAGACGGTTTTTATTATCTGATTGAAAATTCTGAGGCGGTAATTTACGGATATGATTATAATAATCGTACTACCGATATTGTAGTGCCGAACACAATCAGTGATTACCCTGTAACAAAAATTGCTCCTCGTGCATTTTCAAACAATACTAAGCTTACAAGCATTTCATTTACAGACGCTATGTCTTTAAAGAGCATTGGCAAATATGCTTTTTACGCTTGCAGTTCTATTGAGGAAATTATAATTCCCGGTTGGCTAAACAGCATTGGCGAGTTTGCTTTTCAGGATTGCACAGCTTTAAAGTCGGTGTCAATTTACAGCAATGTTTCCGTAATTCCCGAGCAGGCATTTGGCAACTGCATTTCGCTTGAGAAGATTAATATTCCAAGTACAGTAAAGTCTCTTGGCAGCTATGCTTTTTATAACTGCTCTGCACTTACCGAGCTTACACTTTCAAAGAACATTACAGACATTGCAAACGGTGCTTTTTACAACTGTCCTAACCTAACTTTATATGGCTATTACGATACAGTTGCAGAAAGCTATGCCGAGCAGAACAACATTCCTTTTGTTCATCTTGATAAAAAGGTGATTTCGGGTGATGTTAATCTTGACGGCAAGATAGATGTTAATGATGTAACACTTCTACAGCGTTACATTGCAGGTGAGTCTGTATTAACAGATGACGCTGTTAAGGTTGCCGACTTTAACAAAGACAGAATTATTGATGTAATTGATGTTACAGCAATTCAGACATTTATCGCTAACGGTCAAAACTAAATTATTAAACTTAAGCACAGGTGGCAACATCTGTGCTTTTTCTTGCTTATTTTTAGATTTTGTTATATAATAAAATTTGGTGATGTTATGCCGATTTACAAAATTGCTGATATTATAACTGATATAAAACCTAAGTTTCGCTACTTTGAAAGTATCGCAGAAGATTATTTATATACAGGCAATGAACCTGTTCAAATTAAAATTTCGATTCGTGAGGATTATATACGAAAAAGAGCAGAAAAAAAACTCACTTAACACTTGGTAATTTGGAATCAATTTTTCTTGCCGATACATTCAATAAAAAAATTCTGAAATATAATGCAATATTTCTCCATTCGTCTGCAATCCTTTATAAAGGCAAAGCGTATCTTTTTTCTGCCGATTCGGGAGTGGGCAAGTCAACGCACACAAAACTGTGGATAAAAAAATTCGGCGCTGAAAATGTACAGATAATCAATGATGATAAGCCGATTATCAGATTTATTGACAATGATTGGTATGTGTACGGTTCGCCTTTTGACGGTGGAACGGGCATAAATAAAAATATCCGTGCAAAACTCGGCGGCATTGTTTTTCTTGAAAGGGCAGAGGAGAACAGTATTGAAGTCCTTGACAAAAACAGTATTTTTTCAAGAATATATAAAAATACGATTAAATTTTCTCTTGATGATGAATATGCGGGATATATGTTAAATACGGCTGATAAGTTGATTAAGGAAAATTATTTCTATTTGCTAAAATGCAATATGAATATTGAATCGGCGGAAATTTGCGAAAAATTTTTACTGACAGGAGATAGCTATGGAAAAGCTGAAAAAAATACTTGATTCCGAAACCAATAAGTGGATAGTAAAAAAGCCAAACCACAGGTTTTCGGTATTATAATTATGTCTGTTATTTTCGGCGGAATGGCATATCTCGGTGTTGCGGTCGCTACTTTGTCGAGGGGTATTGTGGATTCGGCGGTTAACTCTGATGTCGGCGGAATTGTGTATTTCGCAATTATACTTATTTCACTTACGATCGCACAGCTTGTCATAAGAATTATAAGTAAGGTGCTGACTTTCAATGTATCGTCAAAACTTGAAATTTCTATTAAACAAGATATTTTCGATAACATTATCAGAAAAAAATATAATGAGATTTCAAGCATACACACTGGCGAACTACTTAACAGAATAACAAGCGATGTGTCGTTTTTAGTCAGTTCGATTATTTCTATAGTGCCGAATATGGTGTATTTTATCGTAAAATTGGTTGGTGTTTTTGTTGTACTGTTTGCTATTGATAAAACTTTCTGCCTTGTTTTTGTTTTCGGCGGTGCGCTGATGTTTGTTGTTGTGCTGCTTTTTAAGTCAAAAATGAAAACATTGCATAAGGCGGTACAGGAATCTGACGGTAAGACAAGGTCGTTTTTTCAGGAGATTTTTTCAAGTCTGCTTGTGGTAAAAGTTTTTGGCGCTGAAAATAAGGTGTCTGAAAATGCTATGAATTTGCAACAGAATAATTTTAAAATAAAACGAAAAAGAAATTATATCTCTATAGTTGCCACAACCGGATTTTCTTTTATATTTGCCCTCGGATATATGTATGCTTTAATTTGGGGTGCTTTTGCAATCAGCGACCATACCATTACATATGGTGTATTGACTTCTATGCTTGCGCTTGTGTCGCAAATTCAAGGCCCTGTTCGTGGTATCAGCAGTATTTTGCCGTCATATTATTCTGCTCTTGCAAGTGCGGAGCGACTTATGGATATTGTAAATCTCGATAATGAAGATGTGGTAAATAATTCTGCGATCGATACCGAAAAGCTGTATGATAAGACAGAAAAAATAGTTTTTGATAATATTACTTTCAGCTACGGTAGGGAAAATGTGCTTGAAAATACAAGTCTTGTGCTAAAAAAAGGTGATTTTGCATTGCTTGCGGGAATTTCGGGAATAGGCAAAAGTACGCTTACAAAGCTTTTGCTTAATGTAATTTCACCCGATAAAGGCGAGATTTATCTTTCACTTTCAAACGGAGAAAATGTGTTTGTCGATAAAAATATAAGATGTATGTTTTCGTATGTACCGCAAGGTAATTTTCTGCTTTCGGGTACAATCAGAGATAACATTGCATTTGTGTCGAATAATCCCGATGACGAAAGAATTATTGAGTCTGCGAAAATTGCCTGCGCTTATGATTTTATAAACAGATTGCCAAATGGACTTGATACTGTCGTGGGTGAGAACGGAAAGGGCTTGTCGGAGGGTCAGATACAAAGAATTGCGATTGCGAGAGCGGTTTACTGTAATTCTCCGATTATTATTTTTGATGAGGCAACCTCGGCACTTGACGCCGAAACAGAAGTTCAACTGCTTAAAAATCTTAAAACACTCAAAGATAAAACTTGTATTTTGATTTCTCATAAAATGGCGGCAAAAGAAATTTGCAACAAAGAAATTGTAATTAAGAATAAAAAAATTATTTCTTACGATATTTAGGTGGGTACAAGCAAAATCTCACTCCTGACTGAATACTTATAATTAGGTATAAATCCGATTATAAGCATTGTCAGGGTGATTTTTTGATTGAATTAATTAATTTTCTGGGGCAGTACCTTTGCTTTTTTATTCTTCATATCTGCGGAAACGGCTCTTTTCCAAAACCTCTTTCCGAAAAAGAGGAGCACGAGTATCTTGTGCGGAGTGCAAAAGGGGATATAGAGGCGAGAAATATTCTTGTTGAACATAATTTAAGGCTTGTGGCACACATTATAAAAAAATATTACGGCAATCAGAGTGAACAAGATGATCTTGTGTCAATCGGCACTATCGGACTTATAAAAGCGATAAATACCTATGACATAAGCAAAAAAATTAAGCTTTCAAGTTATGCGTCACGATGCATTGAGAATGAAATATTAATGCATTTCCGTAATGCTAAAAAGACGGCGCAGGATATTTCACTCAACGAAGCGATTGACAGCGATAAGGACGGAAATCCGCTGACTTTGCTTGATATAATGGCGGTTGATGACAATATACTTGAGCAGATTGATTTTCAACTCAACAGTAAAAAGCTCGGTCAGTTTATTAACGAAGAACTTTCACCAAGGGAAAAAATGATAATTGTTATGCGCTACGGACTTGACGGGAGCGAGCCGCTTACGCAGAAAAAGATTGCACAGAAACTGAATATTTCCCGTTCGTATGTAAGCAGAATTGAAACCAAGGCTTTAAAACTTTTACGAAAACGCTTTGATAACAGTTCAAATTTGTAAATTATTTTAAAGAAAAAAGGCGGTCGAAAGACCGTCTTTAGTTATGAGCCTATACTGTTGATGAGGTTTTGCATTTCCTGTTTGGATGAAACATTGTGCGCTTTTTCAAGCACGATTTTCTTTTCGTCTTTTTCCATTTGAGCAAATTTTTGCATTGCACTTTCATTTTTTGCAAGTGCATTTACAAAGCCTAACGGCATATCTTTATACATTTTTCATCACCGATATTATTATTTTAAGTTTTGAAAATAATATTCATTTAGATAAATTATTGTTTAGCGGAGTGTCGGTCGGGCATTGAAATTTAGCTAACGCTAAATTATCCTCCAAAAAACAAAAAAAGTTTACTCAATTTTTTCAAAAATTGCGGGTTTGGGCAGCGCCCATAAAAATCTTCCGATACAACAATTTATCAGGTGCAAACAGCTACGCTGTTTGCGTGCTAAAACTAAGTTTGTTAAAACAGGCGACAGCCTTATATAAAAGAAATGATTAACTTTTCATTATATATCGAATGGCTTTCTTGTTGCTATCGCATTTAAGGGCTAACGCCGTTGTGTTCAAGCCGCCAAACAGCGAGGTGTTTGGCTATAGTCGGGCTACATAAACGGAAAGTATTTGTGGGCTTTGCCCACACCCACGACCTTTGAAAAGGTCGACCAAACTTTATAATTGCTTGATAAAGCAATCAGCTAATCATCAATAGATTTACCCTTGATAAGCTCTGTCGCCATACTGCTTGTAGCAATAGCTGCACCGCAACCAAAAAGTTTTGAACTTAACATCTACAATAGTGTTGTCCTTAACTTTGATATACATTTTCATAATGTCGCCACATTTTGAGTTACCAACTTCACCGATACCGTCGGCATCAGGAATTTCACCAACATTTCTTGGGTTGGCAAAGTGGTCCATTACCTTTTCTGAATAAGCCATAACTAAGCCTCCTGTTTATTTATTAAGGGCTTCTTGAGCCTCTTGCTTTTTAATTTTTTCCCAGAGAGGTGACATATTTCTTAAGTATGTTACAACCTGTGGAATAACCTCGAGCATATAGTCAACATCTTCGTCTGTAAGCTCTGCCGAGAAAGAAAGACGCATACTGCCGTGTGCGATTTCGTGAGGAAGACCGATAGCGAGAAGAACATGGCTTGGGTCAAGGCTGCCCGAAGTACAAGCTGAACCCGAAGATGCCGAAATTCCGTTCATATCAAGTCTTAAGAGCAGGCTTTCGCCTTCAATGCCCTCAAAGCACATATTTACATTACCGGGTAAGCGGTGAACTCTGTCGCCGTTTACTCTTGAACGCTCAATTTTGAGGAGTCCGTCAATAAGTCTGTCACGCAATTTTTCAAGATGCTCTCTTCTTTCGTCCATTGTGTCAACGGCTTCCTGAAGAGCTGCGTCAAGACCTACTACTCCCGCAACATTTTCTGTACCGGCTCTTTTATTTCTTTCCTGAGCACCGCCGTCAATTAAATTCTCTAATCTGATACCTCTTCTTACATAGAGAAGTCCGATGCCCTTAGGTCCGTGTAATTTATGAGCAGTCATTGAAAGCATATCAATATTCTGCTCCTGAACATTTATTTTTACATAGCCGGCAGCCTGAACAGCGTCGGTATGGAAAATTACTTTGTGCTTTTTGCATATTGCTCCGATTTCGGTAATTGGCTGGATAGTACCGATTTCATTGTTTGCATACATAATAGATACAATAGCTGTATCTTCTCTGATAGCGTTTTCTACATCTTCGGGGTGAACAATACCGTTTTCGTACACATCAAGGTAAGTTACCTCAAAGCCCTCTTTTTCAAGAGTCTGGCATGTGTGAAGAATAGCGTGATGCTCAAACTTAGAAGTGATAATGTGTTTTTTGCCTTTTGCCTTAAGGGCTCTGCAAACGCCCTTTAATGCCCAGTTGTCAGATTCACTGCCGCCTGAGGTGAAGTATATCTCATTAGCATTAGCAGCACCAAGGTTTTTTTGCAATATTTTCTCTTGAGTTTTCAAGAATTTCCTTGGCTTTACCGCCTATTCTGTAAAGGCTTGACGGGTTGCCGTAGTACTCGGTGAGTACAGGCATCATTTTTTCAAGCACTGTAGGCGATATAGCTGTTGTAGCGGAGTTGTCTGCATAAATATATCTCATACTTGATAATCTCCTATCTATATCTATATAAAAATCGGTCAGTCAGGCTTTTGAAAACTTGTGCGCCTCGGCAACCGCCAAACGGTCGCAGCGCTCGTTTTCGGGATGTCCTGCGTGGCCTTTTACCCATACAACATCAACATTATGAATATCACATAAAGACAGCAGCTTGTCCCAAAGCTCGGGATTAAGCGCTTTTTCTTTTTTGTTGCGCATCCAACCGTTTGCTTTCCATTTTTTAGCCCAACCGAGCTTTAATGCGTTGCAAACATATTGAGAATCGCTGTACAGAGTTACATTGCAAGGCTCTTTAAGGAGTGAAAGCGCACCGATTACGGCACTAATTTCCATACGGTTGTTTGTGGTGACGGCTTCTCCTCCCGAGATTTCTTTTTCGTGCTCATTATATCTCAAAATCGCACCCCAGCCACCGGGTCCCGGATTGCCGCTGCAAGCTCCGTCTGTAAAAATTTCAACTTGTTTCATTTGCAATTCTCCTTAGCTGATGTTCAACCTATATTATAATACGCAAAATCACCAAATGCAACCATATTTTATGTTTATTTTTTCAATTTAATTATATTATTTACGGAATTTATTAAATCATAATTCTTAATTTTAAAATCTTCCGTAATTATGATTTTAAAATTCAAATATTGAGCATACTAAAATAGAAATATATGGAATGTTTACTTAAATGTAATATTAAAATTGTCTTTTAATTCTTTAACACACTTGACATTGCTCTTTGATTTGCGGTACAATAAAGAAGATTACAATTAGGATTTAATCTGTATTAAATACGGATTCAAAATATATTTATACTATATATAATAATTAATATTTCATTTTGCTGATATGACCGTTTTATATCAGAACTTTGTATTTATTACGAATTTTCAGGCTTTATATTTTGACACATACAAAAGGAATTTATGCCTGTATTGTGTGAAATGTTAATTTTAATAAATTTTAAGAAATATGGAGGTAAATTTGTGAGTACAGAATTTAAGTACGATAATCGAAGAAAAAGCAACAGCTACAATAAGTACTCAAAAGGTAAAAAAAAATTACGGAGGGTCTTCTTACAAGCCGTCGCAGGGCAAGGGAGCGTCCGAATCTTTTAAGGGAGGTACTTTTAAGGGCGGTAATAAAAATTTTAAATATTCAAAGAATTACCGCAAAAAGCCTTATCAAAAACAGTTTAAACCGATTAAAAACAAGCCGTCTGTAAAGATTGCTTTCCTTGGCGGGCTTAACGAAATCGGAAAGAACATTACAATGATTGAGTGCGAGAACGATATAATTCTTGTTGACTGCGGTATGGCTTTCCCTGACGGAGATATGCTCGGTGTTGACCTTGTTATCCCTGATTTTACTTATATCGAACAGAATCAAGACAAAATCAGAGGTATTGTGCTTACTCACGGTCACGAAGACCACATCGGCGGACTTCCGTTCTTACTTGGCAGAGTGAATATTCCGATTTACGGAACTGCGCTTACTCTCGGACTTGTAGGCAACAAACTCAAGGAACACAGCCTTTATAATGAGTCAAGCCTTAACAGAGTTAATGCAGGCGAAACGATTAAACTCGGCTGTATGAGTGTTGAGTTTATCCATGTAAACCACTCAATTCCGGATGCGGTTGCATTTGCTATCCGCACACCCGCAGGCACAATTGTGCATACAGGCGACTTTAAAATTGACTGCACACCTATTACAGGCGATATGATTGATTTGTCGGCTTTTGCCCGTGTAGGCGATGATGGCGTATTGGCTCTTCTTGCTGAAAGCACAAACGCAGAGCGTCCCGGTTACACACAGACCGAACGCACGGTTTCGGATAGTTTTGACAACCTTTTCAGAAGAGCGGAGCACGACAGAATTATTATTGCTACCTTTGCTTCAAATGTAAACAGAGTACAGCAGATTATTAATTGTGCGGAAAAATACGGAAGAAAAGTAGCTTTTTCGGGCAGAAGTATGGTCAATTATATGGCTGTAGCAAGCGAGCTCGGCTATCTTAGCGTGCCTGAAAATATTTTAATTGACCTTGATATGCTTGACAGATACCCGAGAGAGCAAATTGTTCTTGTTACTACAGGCAGTCAAGGTGAACCGATGAGTGCGTTGTCAAGAATGGCATATTCAGACCACCGCAAAGTTATGGTCGGCGAGGGTGACTTTATTATCATTTCTGCCAATCCTATTCCCGGTAACGAAAAAACAGTCGGAAATGTTGTTGACGAACTCCTCAAAAAGGGCTGTAAGGTCGTTTACGAATCAATGTATGAAGTTCATGTTTCGGGACATGCTTGTCAGGAAGAACTTAAGATTATTCATAAACTTGTAAAACCGAAGTACTTTATCCCTGTTCACGGCGAGCAAAAGCACCTAAGAAAACACGCCGATCTTGCTATGTTCCTCGGTATGGACAGAAAAGATATTTATATCGGCGATGTCGGCAGCTGCATTGAAATCAACGAAAGCTATATGAAAGAATTGCCTGCCGTACCTGCGGGAAAGGTATTTGTTGACGGTCTTGGAGTAGGTGATGTCGGAAGTATTGTACTTCGTGACAGAAAGCACCTCGGACAGGACGGACTTATCATTATCGTTGCATCTCTCGATGTTTATGACGGTCATGTTATCAGCGGCCCTGATATTGTATCAAGAGGCTTTGTATATGTTCGTGAGAGCGAGGGTTTGCTTGACGAGGTAAGACAGGTTGCAAACAACATTCTTGAAGATTGTGCAGACAACAACATTCATGAGTGGGGTATAATCAAGAACAGAATTAAAGATGATGTTTCCAAACTTATCTCACAAAAAACACGCAGAACCCCAATGATTCTTCCGATTTTACAGGAAGTATAATTAAAAATCTACGAAAGGAAGGGTTTGAATTGAAGAAGAAAAGTTTTACGACTATGCCGACATTTGTTATATTTTCGGTTGCAATGCTTGCTATGTCTTTTGCATCATACAGCTATGACCCGATGCTTTGCTACATTGAGATTGCCGTGTCGGTTGTAACCGCAGGTATAGTTGTCGTTTCGACCCTTCGCTTTCGTAACTATATAGCTACCACCGTTCGCAGTACAGCCGAGAAAATCAACGGATTTAATCCCGAATTTCTTGATAAATACAAAATTCCCGTCACGGTGCTTGGTGCAGATGGCGAGATAATTTGGAGCAATACAAGGTTCAGAAAGCAGTTCTGCAACGGTAAAAATCCCGAAGGCGATATGATTTCGCCTTACATAGGCGACAAGAAAATAACAGAAGTCGCCGACCACGAAACATTTGAAACCGCCTGCAACGGCAATGAATTTGTAGGCTTTGTCATCTCTACAAACGAGGGATATGTTTGTTATTTTGTGGAGAATACATATTACAGGCAAATTATGCGTGAGTACAATGCAACCCGTCCTTGTGTAGCGATTATTACTTTTGATAACAGCGATGACTTTTCAAACGAATCCGATGAAATTTATTCCGAGGTTTCTCTGAATGTTCAGTCGTTCTTGCAGAGATGGGCGAACGAGTATAACGCTTTGTTTAAGATAATCGGCAATAACCGTTATATGATTATCTTTAAAGAAACCGATGTTGACAAACTTGTTGAACAAAAGTTCCCAATATTACAGGAAATTCACGGCATAAAAGCGGGTCAGCATACCGCTACGGTATCTATCGGTTTGTGCAGAGGCATAAACTCTCTCAAAGACAGCGAAACCAATGCGAGAAAGGCGCTTGATATGGCGCTTGGCAGAGGCGGAGATCAGGTTGCTATTATAAGCAACAGTATTTACGAATTTTTCGGAGGTACTTCCGCTACTTCCGAAAAGGTCAGCAAGGTGCGTATGCGTGTTATTGCAAATGCAATCAAGCGTACGATAAACGATTGCGATAAAGTTTTTGTTATGGGGCACAGATTTTCTGACCTTGACTGTATCGGTGCGGCTATCGGTATGCAGTCGGTTATGGAAAAATCTTTTAATCTGTATTCAAAAATAGTTGTTGATAAAACAAAAACTATGGCTGAAAAGCTGATTGATTATGCAGAGAAAAACATAGGAAAAGATATATTTATTACCCCCGATGAGGCAATGAAACAGGTTACACCAAAGACTTTGCTTATCATTGTTGATACTCATTTGAGAAATTCTCTTGAAAGTCCACAGCTTTACGATGAATGTAAAAAGGTCATTGTTATTGACCATCATCGCAGAGCGGTTAATTATATAGATAACGCACTTGTTTTCTGCCACGAGCCGTTTGCTTCGTCTGCGTGTGAAATGTGCAGCGAGATTATCAGCTGTATTGATGATAAAGCAATCGGATATGCACAGGCGGACGCTTTGCTTGCGGGCATTATGCTTGATACAAAGAATTTTGTTTTAAAAACAGGTGTAAGAACCTTTGAAGCAGCCGCATATTTGAGGAGAAGAGGCGCTACTACAATCAATGTAAAGCAGATGTTCTCCGATTCAATTGAAACTTACCGTGAAAAAGTAAGCATAGTATGCGATGCAAAAATATACAGAAACTGCGCAATTTCAATCGCAAAGGGCGCTGACGGTGATGTAAGACTTGCCTCTGCGCAGGCAGCAGACGAATTACTCACGCTTGAAAATGTAAAAGCCTCTTTTGTAATTTATGAAAGCGGCGGTAAAATTTGTATTTCCGCACGCAGCTTTGGCGCTGTAAATGTGCAGATTATTATGGAAAAGCTCGGCGGTGGCGGACATCAGACAATGTCGGCTACACAGCTTAGTGATATAAATAAAGAACAGGCTCTCAAGATGCTTATCGAAGTTATAGATACAAATCTTGAGGATGCAAGTTGCAAATAGCAGAAAGGAACGACAATTATGAAAGTAATACTTTTGCAGGATGTTAAGGCACTTGGCAAAAAAGGCGACCTTGTAAATGCTTCTGACGGATATGCAAGAAATTTTCTTCTTCCTAAGAACCTTGCAAGAGAGGCAAATGCACAGGCTATGAATGAATATAGAAACGCTGAAAACTCAAAGAACTTTAAGATTGCTACCGAGAAAAAGCAGGCAGAGGGTTATAAAGCACAGCTTGAGGGCAAAACCTTTGAGATGAAAGCAAAAGCAGGTCAGGGCGGCAAACTTTTCGGCAGTATTACTGCAAAGCAGGTTGCCGAGGAAATCAAAAAACAGTATAATATCAACATAGACAAGCGTAAGGTTGTTCTTGAAAGTGATATTAAAGAATTCGGTTCTTACAAAGCCGATGTAAAACTTTATTCGGGTATTGTTGCAAACATTACCGTTAAGGTATCAGAGGCTTAATTTTATTTACGATTGCAAAGGAGGGGTGACAAATGGCGGATAATCAAATTTCAAGCAGCTACGACGGACTTCATATGCCGTACAGTCCCGAAGCTGAACAGGCATTGCTTGGTGCGATTATTCTTGAAAGCGATGTTTTTGATAAAGTAATTGAATACATCAAGTCCCCCGATTATTTTTATGTTTCACTGCATAAGCTGATTTTCAAGACGATGACCGAGATGGTCAACTTCGGCGGCAAAATCGACTTTGTCACATTGCTTGAAAAACTTAAGCAGACAGGTTCGTTTGACGAAACAACAGGCAAGACATATCTTTATGACCTTGTAAACAACTGTCCGTCAATATCCAATGCCGAGGCTTATGCGGAGGTTATAAGAGATAAATACAATATCCGCAGGCTTATTACCGCTGCAAGAGAAATCATTGATGACGCTACGGCAGGCACGGAAGATACATCTGTTATTATCGACTCTGCCGAGCAGAAAATCTTTGACATAAGACAGGGTAACGAGAAAAAGGGACTTGAGAGAATTAACTCTGTTATTATGCAGACTTTTGACAGACTTGACGCTCTCAACAGCACAACAGACGACAGTATGAAACCTGTTTCTACGGGTATCGGTGACCTTGACCGAGTAATTACGGGTCTTAACCGAAGCGACCTTATTTTGCTCGCCGCCCGTCCGGGTATGGGTAAAACGAGTTTTGCGCTGAATATTGCACGATATGTTGCCTGTACGGCTAAAAAAACGGTTGCTTTTTTCTCTTTGGAAATGTCAAAAGAACAGCTTGCCAGCCGTTTATTGTCGGCAGAGGCTCTTATTGAAGGTACAAAGCTGAGAATAGGTAAGCTAAACGATGAGGAATGGGACAGACTTATTCCGGCAAGCGATATTCTCGGCAAGTCGGAGCTTTATCTTGACGATTCACCGGGTATCACCATTACCGAAATGAAATCAAAGTTAAGACGAATGAGAAAACTTGACCTTGTAATTATTGACTACTTACAGCTTATGGGCAGCGGCAGAAGAATAGATAACCGAGTTCAGGAAATTTCTGAAATCACAAGAAATCTTAAAATTCTTGCAAAAGAAATGAATGTTCCCGTTATCACACTGTCACAGCTTTCCCGTGCAAGCGAACAGCGTACCGACCACAGACCGCAGCTTTCCGACTTGCGTGATTCGGGTTCTATCGAGCAGGATGCCGACATAGTACTTTTTCTTTACCGTGAGGGATATTACGATAAAAACGAGGACGATTCTCCGCAGGGTGCAGATCAAAATTCGGGTGAGTGTATTGTAGCCAAAAACCGTCACGGCGAGGCTCGTACGGTAAAAATGCATTGGCAGGGTGAGTTTATGAGATTTACAGGTACGGAGGACAGAAGTGAGTAATCCTTTTTTGACGGCTGTAAATAAATATAAGCTGATTGAAAAAAATGATTCCGTTGCCGTTGCGCTTTCGGGCGGAGCAGATTCTGTTTCACTTCTTCATATGCTTTGTTCTGTAAAAGAAAAATATAATCTTACATTATACGCAATCCATATTAATCATATGATACGGGGCGAAGAGGCAGAGCGAGATGAAGAATTTTGCAGAGAATTTTGTAAAAAACTTTCCGTCAAACTTTTTGTAAAAAAAATAAATGTTCCGTCAATAGCGGAGAAAGAAAAAATCAGTACGGAGCTTTGTGGAAGGAATGTCAGATATAAAGAATTTGACGAGCTTTCCAAAAAGCTTAACTGTAAAATCGCAACTGCACACACGCTTTCCGATAATGCGGAAACGCTGATGATTAACCTTGTAAGGGGCACATCGCTTAACGGACTTTGTGCAATTCCCGAAAGGCGAGATTATATAATCAGACCGCTGATTTTGTGCGACAGAGCGTACATTGAAAATTACTGCCGTGAAAATTCACTTGATTATGTGACCGACAGCACAAACCTTACCGATGATTATACAAGAAACAAAATCCGTCATAATGTAATCACCGAGCTGAAAAAGATAAATCCGAGTTTTGAAGCTTCTTTAAAGCGACTGTGCGACGACGCAAAACTTTTGTCAGTTTATCTTGACAAACAGACAGATAAAGCGGTTGCCGACAGCAGACTTGCTTTCGGATATTCGGCAAAAAAGATTTGTGAGCAGGATAAAATCATACGGCAGAATGTAATCAAAAAAATTTGTGTTGAAAACGGAGCCGATATTCCCGAGCATATTCATATCGAACTTATTGATAATGCTCTTTTTAAAAGCGGTTGTGTTGATTTGTGCGGTAATTTCCGAGCAGTGGTAAAACAGGGAATACTGCGGATAGAAAATACCGATGCTATTAATAATTTCGGCGAAGAAATATTATTTGCCGATGTTATTAATAAAGAATTTACATTTGATAATATAAAATATTTTGTAAAAGAAATTACAGATTTTGACGATTTAACCGATAATCCGATTTATTTGTCCGAAAAAGAAATGAAAAATGCCGTGATACGCACACGCAGACAGGGCGATAAGATTTTTTTCAAGGACAGAAATATTACCAAGCCTTTAAGAAAGGCTATGAATGAATTTAAAATTCCGTCTGAATTGAGGGACAGACTTCCGCTTGTGGCAGTGAATAATGAAATATTGTGGTGTGATGGGATAAATTCGGTTCAGACATCTTATAGTGCAGAAAAAAGAAAATTTATTATAATATGTGAACAAGGGAGGACTTTTTGTGCATAAGGACATCGAAAAAATACTTTACAGCGAGCAGGATATTAAAAATATTGTGAAAAGGCTTGCAAAAGAGATTGAAAAGGATTATAATGGCAAGGACTTTATAATGGTAGGCTTGCTTAAGGGCTGCGTATCGTTTATGGTTGATTTAATGAGGGAAGTAAACCTTGATTTCAGCATAGATTTTCTTGCTGTTTCAAGCTACGGCAACTCAACCGTAAGCTCGGGCAGAGTTAATATTCAGAAAGATATTTCAACTTCTGTTGACGGCAAGCATATTCTCATTGTTGAGGATATTGTGGACTCGGGCAGAACACTTGCTTTTATTTCACAGTATCTTTATGCAAAAAATGCTGCGTCTGTAAAGATTTGCACATTGTTCAACAAGCCTGACAGAAGAGTTACAGATATTGATGTTGTTTATGTCGGTTCTGTAATTCCCGACGCATTTATTGTAGGCTACGGACTTGACTATGCGGAGCGTTACAGAAATCTCCCTTATGTAGGCGTTCTTAAGGAGTCTGTTTATTCACAGGATACATAAAATTACGCTTTTAAATTCATAATATAAAAAGGAGTGATTCCTATTGGACAAAAAACTGCGTAACATAATTATTTATATCACTGTTGCGGTTATGGTTGTGCTCGGTGTGGCATTTTTGATGACCCAAAATTCATCTGAAAGTTACACAACCTCTCAACTGGTAAATCTTTTTAAAGAGGACAAGGTTCAGAGTTATACCGTCAACTACGGAACAGGTGCGATTGAAATTACACTTAAAGAGGGTGTAAAACTTAAACCCGCAAAGGACATCGCTACATCTGACAGCATTATTCAGGATACAACGGATGATAATATCACAGCTACAGATCCTGACGGAAAAAATGCCAAGAGCTCGGCAAAAAATGTTGTTGTAAGAGGTACTCTTGCCGATATTGAAAGATTTATTGACGATGTTTCCGTTTACACCGCATCGGCGGACGAAGCTGTTTCTTATGATTATATCAAAGGCAGTGACAACACACTTTTATATGAATTTTTGCCTATACTTGTAACGGGAATCCTCTTTGTAGTTGTATGGATATTCATTATGAAGAAAATGGGCGGCGGTCTTGGCGGAAAAGAAATGAACTTCGGCAAGGCTAAAATCAAAAATACAAATGACGAAAAGCGCAAAACCACATTTGAAGATGTTGCAGGCGCAGACGAAGAAAAGGAAGAGCTTGAAGAAATCGTTGAATTCCTTAAAGCTCCGGATAAGTATAATAAACTCGGCGCAAGAATCCCTAAGGGTGTACTCCTTGTAGGCCCTCCGGGTACAGGTAAAACATTGCTTGCAAGAGCTGTTGCAGGCGAGGCAGGCGTTCCGTTCTTCTCAATTTCAGGTTCCGACTTTGTAGAAATGTTTGTCGGCGTCGGTGCGTCAAGAGTTCGTGACCTCTTTGAACAGGCTAAGAAGAACTCACCGTGTATCATCTTCATTGATGAGATTGACGCCGTAGGTCGCCAGAGAGGCGCAGGTCTTGGCGGCGGTCACGATGAGCGTGAGCAGACACTTAACCAGTTGCTTGTAGAGATGGACGGCTTCGGAGCAAACGAGGGCGTTATCCTTATTGCCGCAACTAACAGACCTGATGTTCTCGATCCTGCTCTTATGCGTCCGGGCAGATTTGACAGACAGGTAATCGTAAGCTATCCTGACATCAACGGCAGAGAAGCTATCCTTAAGGTACATGCTCGCAAAAAGCCGCTTGCTCCCGATGTTAAGCTCAAGACTATTGCAAAGACAACAGCAGGATTCACAGGTGCAGACCTTGAGAATCTCCTTAACGAGGCTGCTTTGCTTGCTGCAAGAAAGAATAAAAAAGCCATTACTATGGAAGAAATCGAAGAGGCTACAATCAAGGTTGTAGTCGGTGCAGAGAAAAAGACAAGAGTTATGAGCGACAAGGAAAAGAAACTTACCGCTTATCACGAGGCAGGTCACGCAATCTGTTTCCACGAGCTTGCTACACAAGACCCTGTTCACGAGATTTCTATTATTCCGAGAGGTATGGCAGGCGGTTATACAATGCCGTTGCCGTCTGAAGATAAGTCTTACAACTCACGCACAGAAATGCTTGAAGACATCGTAGTATGTCTTGGCGGTAGAGTTGCGGAGGCAATCATTCTTGACGATATTTCAACCGGTGCGTCTAACGATATTGAAAAGGCTACAAAGACTGCCCGTGATATGGTTACAAAGTACGGTATGACTAAGGAACTCGGCTGTATTTGTTACGGCAAAGACAACAGTGCCGTATTCCTTGGCAGAGATATGGGTCATACTCAAGATTATTCAGAGCAAACTGCCGCTAAGATTGACGAGCTTATTCTTGAGATTGTCAACAATGCTTACGACAGAGCAGAAACCATTTTGAAGGATAATATTGATAAACTTCATGAGGTTGCAGCTTACCTTATTAAGCATGAAAAAATGGGCGGCGAAGACTTTGAGGCTGTTATGAACGGCACTTATGTTGAGCCTGTTGAGGCAGAAGATGCCGAATCCGAAGAAGATAATGCAAATACTGCTGAAAACAAAGATAACGAATAATAATTTTTATAGCCTCTCTTTATGAGAGGCTATAATTGCTAAATAAAGGAAAAAGGGGAAAGAGATGGAACACGACAAAATTATAGTAAGAGGAGCTAAAGAGCATAATCTGAAAAATGTCAATGTTGAAATTCCTAGAAATAAACTTGTTGTAATAACAGGTCTTTCGGGTTCGGGCAAAAGCTCGCTTGCTTTTGATACCATCTATGCCGAGGGACAAAGACGATATGTAGAAAGCCTTTCTTCTTATGCAAGAATGTTTTTGGGACAAATGGACAAACCGAATGTAGAGAGCATTGAGGGATTGTCACCTGCTATTTCCATTGACCAAAAGACCACATCGAAAAATCCTCGTTCAACCGTCGGCACCGTAACCGAAATTTACGATTACCTGCGTTTGCTTTATGCAAGAGTCGGTATTCCGCACTGCCCTGTTTGCGGCAGAGAAATCAGACAGCAGACGGTTGACCAGATAGTAGATAAAATTATGTCTTACGACGAGGGCACAAAAATTCAGATTTTGGCTCCTGTTGTGCGTGGCAGAAAAGGCGAGCATGTAAAGGTACTCGAAAGTGCAAGAAAATCGGGTTTTGCGAGAGTAAGAGCAGACGGAATTGTGTATGATTTGTCAGAAAAAATTCCGCTTGAGAAAAATAAAAAACATAATATAGAAGTAATTGTTGACCGACTTGTAGTAAAGCCTGAAATTACTTCAAGACTTTCGGACAGTATAGAAACCGCCTCTAAACTTTCAAACGGTATCATTCTTGTGAATATTGTCGGCGGAGAAGATGTAATGTTCTCACAGAAGTATTCATGCCCGGACCACGGTGTGAGTATTGAAGATTTATCGCCGAGAATGTTCTCTTTTAATAATCCGTTCGGTGCTTGTCCGAAATGTACAGGCTTGGGCGTATTTCTTAAGATTGACGAAAATAAAATTATTCCCGATATGAGTAAAAGTGTGCGACAGGGCGCTATAAAAGGAAGTGGCTGGGCAATGGAGGGCAGTTCCATTGCGGCTATGTACTTTGAGGCACTTGCAGAAAAATATAATTTTTCACTTGACGCACCGTTGTCGGAACTATCACCTGAAATTATCAAAATTTTGCTTTACGGTACAGGTGACGAAACCTTGACTATTCACCGTAAATCGGTTTACGGCAGTGGCAGTTATGAGCAAAAATTTGAGGGTATTATAAATAATCTCGAAAGAAGATATAAAGATACATCAAGCAATTGGATTAAGGAAGAAATACAAAATTATATGTCTGAAATTCATTGTGACGAATGTAACGGAGACAGACTGTCAAAAGAGAGCCTTGCCGTAACGGTCGGCGGAATTAATATTGCGGATTTCTGTAAAAAATCCGTTGTATCTGCGCTTGAATTTCTTGATACAATTGAGTTTACCGAAAAAGAAAAGATTATTTCTGCCGAGATTGTAAAGGAAATCCGTGAACGACTTAACTTTTTACAGCGTGTCGGACTTGGCTATCTTACGCTTTCCCGTTCAGCAGGAACGCTTAGCGGCGGTGAAAGTCAGCGTATAAGACTTGCAACTCAAATCGGCAGCAGTCTTATGGGTGTGCTTTATATTCTTGACGAGCCGAGTATCGGTTTGCACCAGCGTGACAATGAAAAACTTTTGAGCACGCTTAAAAGACTTCGTGACTTGGGCAATACGGTTATTGTTGTTGAGCACGATGAGGATACTATGTACGCTGCCGACTGTATTGTCGATGTCGGACCCGGTGCAGGTGTGCACGGCGGAGAAATTGTGTGCGTAGGCGATGTTGATGAAATCAAGGCTTGCGAAAAATCAATTACAGGTCAGTATCTAAGCCATAAAAGAGTTATTCCTGTTCCCGAAAAACGCAGGGAGGGCAACGGAAAATTTATTGAAATTCTCGGTGCCGCCGAAAACAATCTTAAAAATGTAAATGTAAAGATTCCGCTCGGCAAACTTGTTTGCGTAACGGGCGTTTCGGGTTCGGGAAAAAGTTCACTGATTAATGAGATTTTATACAAAACTCTTGCCCGTGATTTAAACAAAGCCAAGATTATTCCGGGTAAAAACAAGGGCATAAAAGGCATTGAAAATCTTGATAAGGTAATCGACATCAACCAAAGCCCGATCGGAAGAACTCCACGCTCAAATCCTGCAACTTATACGGGTGTGTTTACCGACATAAGAGCACTTTTTGCCACAACTCAAGACGCTAAAATGAAAGGCTTTTCACAAAGCAGATTTTCTTTTAATGTAAAAGGAGGCAGATGTGAGGCGTGTCAGGGCGACGGTATTATAAAAATCGAAATGCATTTCCTGTCCGATGTTTATGTTCCTTGTGAGGTGTGCAAGGGCAAGAGATATAATCGTGAAACCCTTGAGGTGAAGTACAAAGGCAAGTCGATTAATGATGTTTTAGAGATGACTGCCGAAGAGGGAATGGAATTCTTTGCAAATATTCCGAAGATTTACCGCAAACTGAAAACGCTTTGTGATGTGGGGCTTGGCTATATCAAAATAGGTCAGCCTGCTACTACACTTTCGGGTGGTGAGGCACAGCGTGTAAAACTCGCAACCGAGCTTGCAAAGCGACCGACGGGCAAGACGGTGTATATTCTTGATGAGCCGACTACGGGACTTCATATTGCCGATGTTCACAGACTTATTGATGTTCTTCAACAGCTGGTTGATACGGGAAATACGGTTGTGGTTATCGAGCATAACCTTGACCTTATAAAGACTGCCGACCATATTATTGACCTTGGACCCGAGGGCGGAGATATGGGCGGAACTGTAATTGCAGAGGGTACTCCCGAAGAAGTTGCAAAAAATGAAAATTCATTTACAGGTCAGTATTTAAAACCGTTTTTAAATATGAATTAAACAGCGTTGTGGGATAATTATGGTTTAACAAACTTTTATAATTGTTTTATGAATATTTCTATAAACCATAATTTACCCCAACTATCGAAAAAACTTAATAAAAATTACTAAACAAAACGCAGGCTGATACTTAGAAATCTAAGTATTGCCTGCGTTTAATAAAAAAATTCTTGACATTTATTTGTTAGTATGCTATTATATTCAAGCTGATTTCAGCAAAATACAACATAATATGGTCTTATTGGAAACGCACATCCTCCGTGATGATAACGAACAACACATAAACAATGTTATCATGGGAGGACTTTATTATGCCAAAAAACAAACTTGAAGATGCAGTATTCACCGCCATTATGGCGACCGTTATGGTGTACGGAATGATTGTTTACAATGTTGCACTTAATACGGGCAAGGTTGACGGAACAACTTTTCTTGCGGCAACGCACGAACTGATTTTTATGGCTCCGATCGCTTTTATTCTTGAATTTTTTATAGTCGGCAAAATTGCCGCAAAGCTTGCGTTTACGGTAATGAAACCCACTGACAGACCGCAGTTTATTACATATGCAATTTCAATATGTATTTGCTGTATTATGTGTCCGATAATGAGCCTTATTGCAACCTGTTTGTTCAAAATACCGTCATTCGGTACATGGGTGCAGACATGGGCGCTTAATTTTCCGATGGCTATTTGTTATCAGATGTTTTATTGCGGCCCGTTTGTTCGTCTTATTTTCAGATTAATTTTCCGCAGAGGAAAAAACAAAGAAGAAAACAAGCAGATTTCTGCGGAAAAAGATTAATATATTTTAGTTACAAAAGATATACAGTTGATTTAATTTTCATTGTATATCTTTTTTATTTATTAGAATTTGTTGATGCTAAATTATCCTTTTATAAATTATCAAACAAACTTAGCTGTATATTCTGATTTTCATATTTATTTTCGTATTTGTGAAGGTATGAAAACACCCTGTCAATCCCAAACATAATGCCCTCATTTTGACAGACATTTTCAATCCTTTTCATAAGGTAATCGCTGTTCGGGCTTAAAACTTCATATGAATTTCCGTAGGTTCTCATATATCGTTCTTTCATACCGGGGAAAAATCTGTCGAGTTGACTGTAAAAATATTCTCTGTCGCCGTTTCGCAGTGTAACTCCTATGTTAAAGCAAATAATGCCCTTAACGCCCGATTTGACACAATAATCAAGCAAAGCGTCTATATTTTCTTTTGTGTCGTTTATAAACGGTAAAAACGGAGAGAGCCATACAACAGTCGGAATTTTAGCCTTTTGAAATTCTTTCAGAGTGTTTACTCTTTCTTCGGTTGTCGAAACATTGGGTTCAAGAATTTTACAAAGTTTTTCGTCGGCGGTTGTAAGAGTCATTTGCAGTACGGATTTGCTCTTTCGGTTAATTTTTTCAAGAATATCAATATCACGCATAACGCTTGACGATTTAGTATGAACGGTAACTCCGAAAGAATATTTTTCTATAATTTCAAGGCATTTTCTCATAATTCTTAAATCTTTTTCAAGCGGAATGTATGGGTCGCTCATAGCGCCCGTACCAATCATACAAGTTTTTCTTTTAGACGATAAAGTCTTTTCCAGAAGTTCGGGTGCGTTTTCTTTTACTTAAATATCTTCAAATTTATGTTTCATCTGATAGCAGTCGCTGCGTGAATCACAGTAAATGCATCCGTGTTGACATCCTCTGTAAATGTTCATGCCGTTTGCGGCGGATAAAATTCCCTTTGCTTTGACTTTATGCATAAAATACCTCAATTTTCTTTTACTTCAACAAACCATTTATTTTCTTCGAGAAAAATATATCTTTCTTTTCCTAAAATTCTGCAGGTATATCGAATACCGCAACCGCCTGCTTTTAAAGATGTGGCATAGCGTACATCTGTTATGCGGTCGATGGGATAGCGTTTATTGTCATCCCAAAAAATATAATTCGGTACGAGGCTGCCGTCACAGTCAAATGTTGCAGTAACCTTAACATATTTCTTAAACATAATAGCCTCCGATAAGCGTTAGTTCACAGATAACCGACAGGGTGAATTGTGTGTTCGTCTTTTGGATTAAAGGCAGACAGCCCTCTGTCGGTTAAAAGTGATGCGGGACGAATGATATAATTGCCAAAGCGTTGCTTTAATTTATCCAAGGTTTTATCAAGCTTTTCTTCTGCGATTATTTTTCTTTCGTCCGAAAAAATATCCATTTGTCTGGGAATGTTATTGTGTGCAAAATCCGTAACTGATACGCCGATGCTTCTTAGAGGTGATTTATTGTCAAAATTTTCTTTGAACAGTGCCATAGCGGCTTTTGTAATGTCGCTTGTCAGGGAAGTGTAGGTATTTAAAGTATGTTGCCTTGTAATTGTGGAAAGCCCCGTGTCACGCATACTCACACACACAGTTTTGCCCACAAATCCTTGTTCACGCATTCGTCTGCATACGCTGTCGCAAAGGACATAGGCTATAACCTTGATGTCGTCAAGATTTTTTAAATCACGCACCGCCGTGGTTGAATTTCCGATAGATTTTACCTCTGAATATTCACCGATTCGAGCAACGGGTGAGGAATCATATCCGTTTGCAAAGCCGTAAATCAGGTCGCCCCATTTGCCGAGGTGAGTCCTCAACAGACCGATCGGAGCATTTGCAATGTCGCCTATGGTGTATATTCCTATCTGTTCAAGTTTTTTTCGTGTAGCACCGCCTACATACAGCAAATCGCCGGCAGGTGAATTCCATACAAGCGTCTTGTAGTTATCCCGTTTAATGCAGGTGATTGCGTCAGGCTTTTTGTAATCACTGCCGAATTTGGCAAAAATCTTGTTAAAGCTGACGCCTATGCTTACCGTGATACCGATTTCGTCCTTTACACGCTGTGAAATCTCCTTGGCAATGGTGAGTGCGTCATTTTTATAGTCTTCTGAAATGTCAAGCCACGCTTCATCAAGACCAAAAGGTTCGACCATATCGGTGTAATCGGAGTAAATTCGGCGTACCTTGTCGGAAAACTTCTTGTAAACATCAAGTCTTGCGGGAACAGTCAGAAGTTGAGGGCATTTTTTCTTTGCCTGCCATATAGCTTCTCCTGTTTTTATATTGTACTTTTTTGCCTCCTCGTTTTTCGCAAGGATAATTCCGTGTCTGTTCTCGGCGTCACCGCTCACCGCAACGGGTAAATCTCTTATATTCGGATTTAAAAGACATTCCACGCTTGCATAAAAACAGTTGCAGTCGCTGTGCAGAATAGCACGGTCATTTTTATATAGCTTTGAATTTACTGTGTCACAAATTTTCATACAAAATCATCTCGAACAAATGTTTTATTAAATTATAGAACAGATGTTCTTAAAAGTCAAGAGGTAATTTAAAATTTCTAAATGATTACATTTTGTAACCATTTGTAATTTTTATAAAGAATATCTCTTAAATATATGTTTTTATGTATTTAACATCTTTCAACATTCCAAAAAGGAATATTAACATAACTCACATTTTTCCACATATGAACTAAAAATCTAATAATCTGTGAATTATCGACAATATAAATTAACTTTATTTGTTAGTATTCGCTAAATATTATGCTGCTGCAATTGAAATTTCAAAAAAATTTCAATTTTTTAAAAATATTTACAAAAAAGTCTTGTTTTTTTTCTGATAAAGTAATATAATAAGTCTACAATGTTTTTAAAGAATTTTAAAAAAGAAATATAAATTTTGGGGAGAGAGAAAAATGAGACTTCGTAAACAGGATTTGGGCGACAGAAACTTGATTGGACACAGAGTTGAGAGCGTTCGTAAGCAAAAGGGAATGAAACAAAAAGAACTCCTTGCTCAGCTTCAGGTAAGCGGAGTAGATATGAACGCATCGGGTCTTTCTAAGCTCGAGGGACAGATCAGATTTGTAACAGATGTTGAGCTTGTTGCGCTTGCAGACATTCTTGAGGTATCTGTCGATTATCTTCTTGGCAGAGATGAGAAGATTAAAAATTAATTTTGCTTGATTGTTTTTATTATATTATTTCCTACCATTAAAACAGGTGACTTTACAAAAGTAAGGTCACCTGTTCGCTTTGTACGGTTGCTTGTGAAATGAGAAATTCGGACTTTAAAAAGTTTACTTTTTCTCTTGCTGTATTACATCGCATATTCTCTTTATACCTGCGTCTATTTTGTCAACGGAAATACCCGAAAAACTTAGGTTCAGTGCATTGATTTCTGCTTTTTCGGGCATTACCGCAATGTTGTTTTCGTCAAGTTTTTTTCGTATTTCGTTATAATCGGAAATTCCTTTTATTTTTACCGAAATATAAAGCGAAGTTTCGTTGAATATTATCTGTGTGTCGCTGCCAAAATACTTATATACGCAGTCTGTTATTTGTTTGCTTTTTTCAAGATAAACTCGCCTTGCTTTTCTTAAATGAGCGTCAAGTCTGCGGTTTTCAAGATATTTTGCAAGTGCGTTCTGCTCGGTTTTTGAGGCGGTCTGATTTATGTACGGGCTGATTTGTCGGTATTTTTTCAGCAGTTTGTCGGGCAGTACCATATAGCTGATTCTGACCGACGGCAAAAGAATTTTTGAAAATGAGCCGAGATATACCGTGTTTTCAATGTCGTAATTCTGCACGCACGGCATAGGGTGTGTACTGTATCTCAGCTCGCCGTTATAATCGTCCTCAATGATAATGCAATCGTTTTCTTTTGCCCACTTAATAAGCTCAAGTCGGCGGCTTACAGGCATACTCATACCGTTTTCCGCAATAAAATTCGGATTGATAAGCACCATATCGGGATTTATTTTTTCGAGAGAGGATATGGTAATTCCCTTGCTGTCCGTATCAAAATACTTTATATCAAGTCCTAAGGTTTTAAAAATAAATTCCGCCTGAATGTAGCTTGATTTTGCCGTTGCAACGGTTTTGTTCGTGCCCACAAGAGAACACAAAAGGTAGAGCAAAAGCTGTGTTCCTGCGCCCACAACAATGTTTTCGGCACTTGTATTTACGCTCCGCACTCCGAGGCTGTATTTTTGCAGTGCATTTCTGAGCACGGTTTCGCCCTGCGGTTCGCCGTACGACATAAGCATATATCCCGTGTTTATTACCTCTTTGACATACTTTTTCCATTCGTCAATATTAATGATTTTATCGTCAATGCTTTTGCCGCTGAAATCGTAGTCATATCTTTTAATCTGTGCGATTGCGGAGCTGTGCGTATTTTCGCTTTTCTTTGGGGCGTTTTCAAACTGTGCCTCAACATAATATCCGCTTTGCGGCTTGTTTTTGATGTACCCCTCAACGCAAAGTTGTTCGTAAGCTGCGGATACAGTGGTTTTTGATACCTCAAGTCCGCTTGAAAGCTGGCGCACTGACGGCAGCTTTGTATTCTTTACAAGACTTCCGTTTTCCACGGAACGCCTTATTGATGCGTAAATCTGCATATAAAGCGGAGCAGAAGAAGTTTTGTCAATAATTATAAAGTCATAGAGCATAGTATCACCCTTAGATATTTTAGCATTTAACTTATTTTTAAGCAATACGCAAAATAAAAAACGAGAGTAAGACAAATCCTACTCCCGTATAAATTTAATTGTATGTGACAGAGCATTAGAGCGACGCACCGAAATCGCTTACTAAAATCTGACCTGTAAGTGCCTTTGAATTATCGGATGCGAAAAATTCTATAATATTTGCAACATCTTCTGCCATACAAGGCTTTATCTTTAAGTCAGCGTGTTTGCTCATTGCACCAAACATTTTCATATCAAGATTTTCAGGCTTCATATTCATAGTCATAGGTGTAACTATTGTACCCGGACAAATTGCATTACAGCGAATGTATTTGTCGGCAAGAAGTAAAGCGGTATGCTTTGTAATACCGATGATTGCAGATTTGGTGGAAACATAAGCAGCGCCGCCACCGCCGTTTACTCCCGCAACAGAAGCAACATTTACGATAGACGAACCCTCTTGCATATATTCAAGAGCCGCACGAATACACTGCATTGTACCGACCTGATTAATTGAAATCAATTTTTGAATTTCAACATCGTCAAACTTATCAATAGGTGCAAGACCGGTGTCGAGAACACCCGCATTGTTTACCAAAATATCAATACCGCCGAATTTATCTACGGTTGCTTTCATAAGATTTTTGCAATCTTCATCTTTTGAAATGTCGGTCAAAACGGTAAGCACATTACCGCCTTCTGCTTTGATTTTAGATGCAACCTCATCAAGAGCCGCCTGACGGCGTGCACTGATTACAACATTTGCTCCGCTTTTTGCAAAGAGCATAGCCGTTGCGGCACCTACTCCTGAATTACCGCCTGTAATTACAGCGGTTTTTCCTTTTAAATTATACATAAATCCTCCTTTTGCGTACTGTATCTGTAAAAATAATTGTATCATATGTACTTGTTTAAATCAAGTTTTTAAAGTCGAAAAGCATTTGCGAAAATTTATATTGCAATATGCTGTTTACGGTTGAATTTTCTGTTATAACAAGGTATAATTAAATATGTATGTAATTCTTACTTTATAAAAAGGGGATAGTTCTATGAACAACTTAGCAGATAAGTTTTTTGAAAGTATAAAGGGTAAAAAAGTCGGTTTTATCGGTATCGGCACAAGTAACTTGCCTTTGATAAAACTGTTTTCGGATAAAGGCGCAGTAGTTTCTGCATATGACAAAAAAGATTTTGAATCACTCGGCGAAAATGCCGTAAAAGCCAAAGAATACGGCGCAGAGCTTGTTTTGGGCGAGGATTACCTCTCAAAACTTGACGGCGACATTATTTTCCGCAGTCCGGGCACACCGTTTTACAGACCTGAACTTATTGCATTAAGAGAAAAAGGCGTTGTACTCACTTCCGAGATGGAAGTGTTCTTTGACCTCTGCCCATGTAAAATCATTGCAATTACAGGTTCCGACGGCAAAACCACAACCACAACAATTATCTCCGAATTTTTGAAAGCAAGCGGTGTGAATGTACACCTCGGCGGCAACATCGGCAAGCCTTTACTCCCTGAAATCGAGAGCATTAAAGAGGACGATGTGGCAGTGGTTGAGCTTTCAAGTTTTCAGCTTATTTCAATGAGAAAAAGTCCTGATGTTGCAGTGGTTACAAACCTTGCGCCGAACCACCTCGACATACATAAGGATATGCAGGAGTATGTGGATTCAAAGAAAAACATCGTACTTCACCAAAATGCTTTTTCAAAGGCAGTGCTTAACCTTGACAATGAAATTGCAAATTCTTTCTCTGACAGCGTTCGTGGTCAGCTTGCAAAATTCAGTGTAAAAGAAAGCCTTGCAAACGGCGCTTATCTTGACGGTACAACTGTTTGCTACAGCGACTACGGCAAGGTTACAAAGATTATGGACATCAAGGATATTAAAATTCCGGGTATGCACAATGTTGAAAACTATCTTGCCGCTATTTCCGCTGTATGGGGAATGGTTGATATTGAAACTATTAAGGCTGTTGCAAAGACTTTCGGCGGTGTTGAACACAGAGCGGAGTTTGTAAGGGAGTACAACGGAGTTAAGTATTACAACGATTCCATTGCATCAAGCCCTACAAGAACAGCACTCGGCACGCTCTCGCTCTATGATGAAAAAATCATCATCATTGCAGGCGGTTACGACAAGCATATTCCTTATGAGCCGCTCGGCCCTGTAATCAACGATAAGGTTAAGGTTCTCATTCTTCTCGGCGATACTGCTCCGAAGATTGAAAAAGCCGTTGTTGAGGCTGAAAACTATAACGAAAATGAAATTACAATCATAAATGTTACAAATATGGAAGAGGCAGTTGAAGCTGCCGTAAACCACGCCGAAAAAGGCGACATTGTTTCGCTTTCTCCGGCAAGCGCAAGTTTTGGTTTGTACAAGAATTTTGAGGAAAGAGGAAATCATTTCAAGGCTATTGTAAACGCTTTGAGATAATGTGAATATGAAACAGCTTTTATTTGATTTATGCCGCATAGGCGGAGTATCGGGCAGTGAAGAGCCAATCGCAAAGTTCTGTGCCGAAAAACTCTCTGCCTTTGCAGATACAACTATAGATAAAAACGGAAATGTAATCGCTACACTCGGCAATGCAAATGCAGACAAAACGATTTTGCTTGACGCACATCTTGACAGAATAGGCTTTATAGTGACTTCGATTAATGAAAACGGTTTTGTTAAGGTTGCCTCCTGCGGCGGAATTGATGTAAGGGTATTGTCAGACGCTGTACTTGTATCTTGTTCGGACGAGCCTGTTAAAGGAGTGGTATGTTGTATGCCTCCGCACCTGTCTGACGGCGGAGAAGATAAAGCAGCTCCTATTGACAAGGTATGGATTGACTTCGGTTTACCTTATGAAAAGGTAGCCGAGAAAATCAAAATCGGTGATGTTCTTACATTTTACGGCGAACCGAAGGAACTTATGAATAACAGAATTACCGCTCCCGCACTTGATGACAGATGCGGTATTGCCGCTCTTATTAGATGCGCCGAGCTTATCGGTAAAAAAAGAACTTTCGTACAAGGTTGTTATTCTTTTGAGCGTTCAGGAGGAAACTTACGGAACAGGTGCGAAAACAGGTGCTTACAGGATTAATGCCGACGAGGCAATTGCCGTTGATGTAAGTTTTGCATCTCAACCCGATGTAAGCGGTCAGTATGCAGGTGTTGAACTTGCAAAAGGACCAATGATTTGCATTTCTCCGATTCTTAGCAAGGCTATGAGCGATAAACTCATTTCTGTCGCTAAGGAAAAGAACATTCCTTTTCAATATGAGCCTATTTCGGGTACAACGGGCACAAATGCTGACCATATTTCTGTTACAAAAAGCGGTGTTGCTTCTGCCGTTGTTTCGATTCCGCAAAGATATATGCATACTCCGATTGAAGTTATTGATATTTCTGATGTAGAAAATACGGCAGCTCTGCTTGCTGAATATATTATCGGCGGAGGTGCTTTTAATGACTGATTTTAAATTGCTTGAAAAACTCTGCACTGTCGAAGGTATTTCGGGTGACGAGGGCAGTGTAAGAGAAATTATTATAAACGAAATAAAGCCGTTTGCCGATGAAATCAAAACGGATAACCTCGGCAATATCATTGTGTTTAAAAAAGGCAAAAACCGAGCAAAGGCAAAACTTATGCTTTCGGCTCATATGGACGAAGTGGGCTTTATGGTAACGGATATTACTTCTGACGGCTACCTTAAGTTTGATGAAGTCGGCGGTCTTGACAGACGGGTTGTGCTCGGCAAAACTGTAACCGTAGGCAAAAATAAGGTAAACGGTGTAATCGGTGTAAAACCTGTTCATTTAAGCAAATCAGATGAAAGAACCGCTGTGCCGAAGTACGGCGAAATGTACATTGATATCGGTGCAACAAGCAAAGATGATGCGCTAAGCGTTGTAAGCTATGGCGACAGTGTGAATTTTAATTCTATATACGAAAATAACGGCTATACAATCAAATCAAAGGCTATTGACGACCGCTTTGGCTGTTTTGCGCTTATTGAGCTTATAAAAAGCGAACTTGAGTATGATATGCACTTTGTGTTTGCCGTACAGGAAGAAGTCGGACTGCGTGGTGCAAAGGTTGCGGCGTACAGCGTAGACCCTGAATTTGCCATTGTAGTAGAAACTACAACTGCGGCTGACATTGCCGGTGTGGAAGAAACCCGACAGGTGTGCAATCTCGGCGACGGTGCGGTTATTTCTGTAATGGACAGACGCACAATTTACGATAAAAGAATGTCTGAAATGGCTTTTGAATGTGCCGAGGAAACGGGTGCAAAGGCTCAATATAAAAGAGCGGTTGCAGGCGGTAACGATTCGGGCGTAATTCACCAGAGCAGAGGCGGAGTAAAAACCCTTGCAATTTCACTTCCTTGCAGATATTTGCATAGCAGCGTTACGGTTGCGAATGTAAGCGACTGCGATGATATTATAAAAATTGTGTCGGCACTTGCAAATAAGATTGCAGGCGGAGAATATTAAACGAAAGGATTATGACAGATGATATTGACTGCCGATAATTGCGAAAAATTTATCAGCACAATAGAAAGCCTTGACGGACTTGATCCTTTTGCCTGCCGCATAATTTCGCTTTGTACAAGTTACAATCCGCATCTTCCGTTTGTGGATTATTGGACTGTTTTTGATGACGAAAGCAACACTGCAACGGGAGCAATCGCACGAAACGGTACGGATTTTATTCTTTTTCTGACCGATAAAACGGATATAGACGAAGTATCGACTTTTATGCGTGTGGCAGGTGCAGGTTCGGTAATTTGCAGTAATAAATACAGCCTTGATTTGTTCGGATACGAAAAATCGCAAGGTCCTATACTTGTACGCAAAGAGGAATTATCTGAAAGCGATAACTTAAGAATAGACACACCGCAGATAAAAGAGGCTTACGAGCTTATTGCTAAGGCGGCGGATAAATATTTTACTCCGCCGAAATTTGAGGATTTTTATGTGGATATAAACCACAAATTGCGCCACGGCACAATGCGGCTTCTCGGGTTGTATGACGGAAACGACCTTGCGGCTGTTGCAATGACTGTTGCGGAAAGCAGGCAGGGCGCTGTAATCGGTGCGGTTGCGTGTCTGCCGAAATTCCGTAACAAAGGTTACGGTACATACATAGTAAATCACCTTACAAATATTCTTGTAAAAGAGGGCAGAAGTGTGTTTGTACACAGGGCGGAGAATGCAAACAAGGCATTTTACGATAATTTAAAATTCAACTGCTTTGACAGCTGGTGTGAATACCATTTTAAAGGATGATAAATTTTGAGTTTTTTTGATATAGACAACAGAATACTTGAAGCCTCGCAAAAGGCTATGGAGCTTTGCAAAAGCAAGCTTGATGAAATTAACGATATTCAGGAATACAATCAGCAAAAGATGATAAAAGCCTTTCAGGAGGCAGGGGTAAGAGAAAGTCATTTTTCGGGTTCAACAGGCTATGGCTATGACGATTTCGGCAGAGATGCTCTCGATCGTGTGTATGCCTATGCTTTTGACGCCGAGGACGCACTTGTAAGACATAACTTTGCAAGCGGCACACATACTCTTACGGTTGCTCTTTTTGGTATTTTAAGACCGAACGATACCATGCTTTCCGTAACAGGTATGCCGTATGATACAATCCGCTCGGCAATCGGACTTGAGGGCAATTATCCCGGTTCGCTAAAAGATTTTGGCATTAACTTTGAAATGGTTGATTTAAAGGCTGACGGCACTGTTGATTATGAGGCAGTCGAGCAGAGAATCAGAGAAGAAAAGCCGAAAATGGTTTATATTCAGCGCTCAAGAGGATACAGTATAAGACCTTCGCTTACATACAGAGAAATCAAAAAACTTTGTGAAATTTCCAAAAAAGCGTCACCAAAGTCAATTATTATGCTCGATAACTGCTATGGCGAGTTTGTTGAAAAGGTTACTCCAATGTCTGTCGGCGTTGATATTATGGCAGGTTCGCTCATTAAGAATGCAGGCGGCGGCATTGCTCCTACGGGAGGATATATCGCAGGTAAAAAAGAACTTGTCGAGATGTGCGCATACAGACTTACAACTCCGGGTACGGGTAAGGAAATCGGTGCAACGCTCGGCAACAACCGTGAACTCTTTATGGGGGCTTATCACGCTCCGTTTGTGTCTTGCGAGGCATTAAAGACGGCAGTGTTTGCATCGGCTCTTTTTGAAATTCTCGGTTATGATACAACCCCTAAATACAGTGAAAACAGGGGAGATATTATTCAGCTTATTATGCTCGGAAACGAAGAAAAGCTTTGCAGTTTTTGCGAGGGAATACAGAGTGGCTCTGCCGTAGACAGCTTTGTAAAGCCCGAACCGTCGGATATGCCGGGTTATGAAAGTCAGGTAATTATGGCGGCGGGTGCGTTTACACTCGGCTCGTCAATCGAACTTTCCGCAGACGCACCGTTAAGAGAACCGTACGCAGTATGGATGCAGGGCGGACTTAATTTCTGTTCGGGCAAACTCGGCGTAATGCTTGCGGCGGATAAGATTTTAAAGAAAAGCGAAGAAAATTAAAATATAATTTGACATTTTATTTTTACCGAACTGCTCATAATGTATGGGCAGTTTTTTCTTTTGAGGTTTTTTATCAAAAGGCAGAAAGCTTCGATTTAATAATCTTCCAAAGCATTTAAGACAGAACCTCTTTTAAATAACACATAAATTCCGACTTTGCATAATATACCATTGTAGAGAATAATTATTGTGCGGGTGTTAAAAATGAAAAAATCAGAGCTAAAAGCCTTTGGCATAATTGGTGGAGATAAACGGCAGCTTTTTCTTGCAAAGTCAATATCAGACTGTTGTTACGATGTAATTCTCGGCGGTTTTGATAAGCTGAAAAGCCTCGGTGCGATTGAAATATCCGACATAAAAACCGCAATTTCAAAATCAGATGCAATAATTTTCCCTTTGCCGTCAATTTGTGCAGACGGTACGGTAAACACGCCGTTTTCGGACAACAAAACAAGGCTTGACGAAGAAATGATTTCTCTTTTAAAAGAAAAGCCGATATTTGTTGCAATGAAAAATAAATTTTTAAAAGCATATCCGCAGCTTGCAGACTGCGAGGTTTACGATTATTCGGCAAAAGAGGAATTTGCGGTTGCCAATGCGTTGCTCACCGCCGAGGGAGCGGTTGAAATTGCGATGAATGAGTACGAGGGTACGATTTTTGACAGCAAATGCCTTGTTTGCGGATTTGGCAGGATAGGAAAAATGCTTGCAAAAATGCTGAAATCTCTTAATGCACAGGTCACGGTAAGCGCAAGAAACGAGGTTGATTTTGCGTATATAGAGGCACTCGGCTGCAAACACATCAACACAAATGCTCTCAAAAGCGTAAAGGGATACGACCTTGTTTTCAACACAATTCCCGTTATGATTTTTGACAGCGACTTGCTTATGAACACAGACCGCAACACCATTATAATAGACCTTGCCTCACTTCCGGGAGGAGTGGATTTTGAGGCGGCACGCAGGTACAAAACCGATGCCGTTCGTGCCTTGTCATTGCCCGGCAGAACCGCGCCAAAGGCAGCGGGAGAAATTATCAGAAAAACGATTTTTAACATAATCAAGGAGGTTTACAGGTGACAAAAGCAACCATTGGCTATGCAATGTGCGGTTCCTTTTGCACCTTTTCACAAGCCTTTGAACAAATGCAGAAGCTTGTTGATTCAGGCTATAGGGTACTTCCGATAATGTCAGGTAACGCCTACTCAACAGATACTCGATTTGGCAAGGCAGAGGAAATGGTTAAAACTTGCGAGGATATAACAGGAGAAAAGGTACTTCACACCTCGGTGCAGACAGAGCCGATAGGACCGAAAAAAATGTGCGATTTACTTCTGATAGCACCTTGCACAGGCAACACACTTGCAAAGCTGTCGCTCGGCGTAACCGACACCTCGGTAACAATGGCGGCAAAATCACATCTGCGTATTCTGCGGCCTGTACTTTTGTGCGTTGCAACAAACGACGCACTCGGAGCGTCTGCGCAGAACATAGGCAGACTTATGAACACAAAGAACATTTATTTTGTCCCGATGCGGCAGGATAATTGCATTAAAAAGCCAAATTCACTTGTGGCTGATTTTTCTAAAATAGAAGAATGTGTAGAGCTTGCACTGCAAGGCAAACAACATCAGCCGATATTTATATGATATAAAACGACAGTTCCGATTTCTGAATAAGTCAGTTAAAAACGGAAAATATACAAAACGCCCCTTTACGGTATAATGCAATCAAAATTACCGTAAAGGGGATTTTTATGGCAAAAAAGTGTTTTTTATAAATAATTGGCACGATTGCCGATATATTCTAAAGACAGAAAAGAAGAGAATTACTTAGGAAAAAGAAAATTTTTGATAATATTATAAAATATATTGACAAATACCGCAAAATGCAGTAAAATTTAGATAAAAATAACAGCAAATCTTTCAAAATTTTTGCTGTCATTTAGAAATATTATCTTTTTTATCGGTCAAGCCGAGTATATAGTCGGTGCTGGTTTCAAAATGCTTTGCAAGGGCGATTAGTATAGATGTAGGTATATCACGCTGACCGAGTTCGTAATTACTATATACTTGCTGAGAACAGTGAAGAATAGCACTCATTTGTTTTTGAGTCAAATCGGCGTCTTCACGCAATTCCCGTATGCGTCTATACATAATTGTATCACCTCTGTTTTAGTATAGCATACCGCACATTGTTGTATTAATAATTACTGCAAAATGCAGTAATTATGTAAAAATATATTCTTAATTTTTTTAAACACAGTTTTTACTGTGAGGAAATAATTCTAAAAAATGGAGGTAAATTATGTATAAGAAAAGTCTAAAAATTATGAGCCTATTGTTAGTACTTTGCATTTCTTTTTCTTTTTATGGGATTGAATCCGGCTAACGCTGTTCAATCTGACAAAATCAACAATATGCTTACTATTGCTGAAAATGAAGAAGGTTATTTAGAAACAACCTACGATGACGGTACTTTTTACTCAAAATACGGTGATTGGTACGGATATCCAAACGGAGCATGGTGTGCCATGTTCGTAAGTTGGTGTGCCAACCAAGCAAATATTTCAACTAATGTTATTCCAAAATTTGCGTCTTGTTCAACCGGCAGAACATGGTTTCAAAACAAAGGATTGTGGAAAAATAAAGGCGAATATGAACCAAAGCCCGGAGATTTGATTTTCTTCAATAATTGTTCCCATGTTGGTATCGTTAAAAAATTTGATGACGATATGATTTATACTATTGAAGGCAATGCTGCTGATGAAAATGGAAATAATTATGGGGTTAGAGAACGACAATATGCAATTTCAAGTAGTAAAATTACAGGTTATGGTATACCCGATACTGAAATACTAAATAAATTTAATGGCGCAGCAAATCAGAAAGCTGTTGCATATATGCTTCCGGATAGTAATTCTGCAACTGTTTGGGAAGTTTGGGAAAATGATGATTTAGAAATTTTATGTGAAGAGAACGATTTTTACCTTGTAATGTATCCTTTTTTGAGTACGGGTAAATTTGTTTCAGCTTACATAAAAAAGGATGTTGCAAATGTCAGTGGTTCAATTCCTAATGCAAATGAATGTTACAATATAAATAAAAAAGCTATTTGCATAACATCATCTTCATTATATCATAATGCGTCCGATGAATCATTATTATCAAGTACGGGAGTCGATAAAAAATCAGAGCTACATTATCAGCTAATACAGAAGTTAATGTACTGTTTGAAAAAGATGGATTCTATTTTGTAAGAAATGATTCTGTGTCAGGTTTTATTAAAAAGGAAAATATAAAAATTAATGAAAGCACAAGTTCAAAGTTAGGTGATATTAAGGGTGATAATTTTGTTACAATTTCTGATGCAACACATCTGCAAGGATATATTGCCGATATGCCCGCTTTTAGTTATATCTTTAATACCGGTGACTTAAATGGTGATGGATATATAGATGTACTTGATGTTACATTAATTCAGATGTATATTTCAGGTCATATAACAAAATTTCCTATAGAAAACACTCCTGTTGATACTAAACCTACTGAAACTGTTGTGCCAACAGCTCAAAAGGTTGAAGTATCTTCAATAGAAGTTCAAAATTCAAGCAGTATATATCTTAATGAACAAAAGCAGATTGAATATAAAGTATTGCCCGAAAACGCTACAGATAAAACAGTTTATTGGATAAGTAATGATGACGATATTGTTTCGGTAGATGAAAACGGAACAATGACCGGTAATTCTATCGGTACAGTAAAAATTATCGGTATTTCAAAAAACGGTGTTAAAACAAGTTTTTCCGTTACAGTAACTAACCGGAATGTTGAGCCGACAAAAATTGAAATTGATAACAAATATCCTGCTGTTATGAACAACGGTGCTACCTTGCAGTTAAATGCAACAGTGTCACCGGCAAACGCAACAGATAAAACGATTGTTTGGAGTTCGTCAAATTCAGATGTTGTTTCTGTAAATCAAAATGGTTTAGTAACTGCTAATAATGCCGGCACTGCTATAATTACTGCTAAATCTTCAAATGCTTCTGTTTATTCAACATCAACAATTCGTGTAAACAGAACAACAACTTACTTGGAAAATGGTACTTATTGTTTGAAATTAAAAGGTACAAGTTCTTATCTTGATCATCAAGGCGGTACTTCTAACGGTACTAATGTTCACCTTTGGTCGGGTGACGGTAATTCAAATAATAATCAAAAAATTGTAATTGACAGAATAGACGACAACAGGTATATGCTTCGCAGTGCTACATCAAATAATCTTCTTATTGATGTAAACAGAGGTTCATCATATAGCGATCCTATTGCAATAGGTAAAAATATTGATTTATGGGAAAATAACGACTGGGAAGCTCAAGAATGGTTGTTTACAAAAACCTATGACGGTTATTATATTATTCGTTTGAATATGTATCAGAATGGTGCTATTGAAGCCGGAGGTAAAGATAACGGAGCAAACATATTCTTTGGTACATATAATCCTGAAAATGATATGCAAAAATGGGAAATTGTTAAGTCCAATCCTTATGTTGAACCTGAAACCACTATGTGGGTTTGTAACACAGGAGATATTGGCAATGTAAATGTCAGAAGTGGACCGGGTAAAACCTATTCTTCAATTGGTGGATTTAACGAAGGACAGCAGGTTACAGTCATAGGCAGCACAAGTGCGGAATGGCTTAAAGTGAGAGGTGCTAATCGACATGGCGGTGGTACTATTGAAGGCTACTCGCATAGAGATTACTATACTACAACTAAACCAAGCGAATCAAATAATCCTGCACCAAATTTATATTCAGCTTCTTATAATGCATCTAATCCATTCGCTCAATGCAATTTATATGGACAATGTACATGGTATGCATGGGGACGAGCTAATGAAATATTAGGTATTAATATTCCTTGTAGAAATAATGCTAATACTTGGTATAGTGTAGCCAAAAACAATGGTTATGCTGTTGGTGCAACACCACGAAAAAATTCAATAGCTGTATGGTCTAAAGGGCAATATGGACACGTAGCTTTTGTAGAAAAAAGTTGAAGGGGATTCTGTTACTATTACAGAATCAAACTGGGATAGAGTTACTTATGATTATCAGTACAATATTGAAAGTGGTATAAAATACTATAGTGGATATAAAACTTTGTCAACATCGCAAATGCAAAGTAGATACGGAACTTTGCTTGGATATATTTATTTATAAAACATTATAATCTCTGCACGGCAAGGCAACTTGCCGTGCTTTTATATGTAAAGGCAAAAAATTAATCTGAAATTTCTAATTTGTTAGCAATGAGGTATTGCTACATATGCTTTTTTGTGATAAAATGGTAAATAATACGAATTGCAAATAAATTATTGTGATATTTTTTATAAAAAAAGGAAACATTTTTATGAAGCTATGTACTAAATGCAAGCATTTGCACAATGATGAGGACGCAGTGTGCAGTAACTGTAATTCTCCTCTTGAGAGCATTACCGACGAGAATACTCCCGTATATCTCCTTTCTGCCGAGGGATTTGAGCTTGAGCGTGTTAAAACCGCACTTGAAGACAATTCTATCCCTTGCGACAGCGTTATTAAGGACAAACAGCTTAAAAAGCAGGAATTTATAAATAAAAATTCTGCCGAAAGCGATATTCTGGTTCCTTATGCCGCATATGAAAAAGCCTACGATATATGTATAGGAATCGGCGCAATTAAAGAAGATGATACTCAGGTTCTTGAAGATGCGGTTGAGCAAAAAGACAGTAACGAGCCTACTCTTGACGAAAAATTCGAGAAGATGAGCGGCGTTAAACGCACCACTGTAAGAGTTCTTTCAGCCATTGCTTTTCTTGCGCTTGTTGCTCTTGCAGTGTACGGCACAGATTTTATAACGGGTTTTATAAAAGGTTTATTTGGTTAAATTAATTATTTTGGAGGAAAAACTATGAATATTGAAACAAAATGCGTGCAGGCAGGCTGGCAGCCAAAGAAAGGCGAGCCGAGAGAATTGCCGATTTATCAGAGCACTACTTTTAAGTACGACACAAGCGAAGAAATGGGTAAACTCTTTGATCTTGAGGCAGAGGGATATTTTTACACAAGACTTCAAAACCCTACCAATGACAGCGTAGCCGCTAAAATCTGCGCTATGGAGGGCGGCGTGGCTGCAATGCTCACTTCAAGCGGTCAGGCTGCAAACTTCTTTGCTGTGTTTAATATCTGCGAGGCAGGCGACCATCTTATCGCCTCATCTTCAATTTATGGCGGTACATACAATCTCTTTGGTACTACCCTTAAGAAGATGGGCATTGAATGCACATTTGTAGACCAGGATCTCCCTGAAGAAGAACTTGCCAAGCTCTTTAAGCCAAACACTAAGGTTGTATTCGGCGAAACAATCACTAATCCGACTGTTTCTGTTTTTGATATTGAAAAATTTGCAAGACTTGCACATTCACACGGTGTTCCGCTTATTGTAGACAACACATTTGCCACTCCCGTAAACTGCCGTCCGTTTGAGTTCGGTGCAGACATTGTTACTCACTCAACAACCAAGTATATGGACGGTCACGCAACAGCGGTTGGCGGCTGTATTGTTGACAGCGGTAATTTTGACTGGCTTGCTCATGCTGACAAATATCCGGGACTTACAACTCCCGACGATTCATACCACGGTATTGTTTATGCCGAGCGTTTCGGTAAGGCGGCTTACATCACAAAGGCTACTTCACAGCTTATGCGTGACCTCGGTGCTATTCAGTCACCGCAGCACGCTTATTACCTCAATATCGGTCTTGAGTCGCTTCACCTTAGAATGAAAAAGCATTGCGAGAACGCACTTGCCGTTGCAAAATATCTTAAAAACAACGAAAATGTAGCGTGGGTTTCCTATCCTGACCTTGAAGACGACAAGTATCACGAGCTTGCTAAAAAGTATCTTCCGAACGGTTCTTGCGGTGTGCTTGCTTTCGGTATCAAGGGCGGCAGAGAAGAATCAATAAAGTTTATGGATTCGCTTAAGTTTATCACAATTGTTACTCATGTTGCCGACGCAAGGTCATGTATTCTTCACCCCGCAAGCCACACACACCGCCAGATGACAGACGAACAGCTTATTGAGGCAGGAGTAGCTCCTGACCTTATCCGCCTTTCTGTAGGTATTGAAAATGCGGATGATATTATCGCAGACCTTGCACAGGCGTTTGAAAAAATTTAAAAATTATACTCGGGAGTTGATTTTATGTCAGCTTATGTTTCTGCTGTAATAGTTGCGGCGGGCGGCTCTGTAAGAATGGGAATTGCAGACAGCAAACAGTTTATTCCGCTTCTTGACAAGCCGGCTATTGAATATACTTTAAAAGCATTTCAGAAATGCTACCTTATAAAAGAAATTGTTATAGTTTGCCGTGAGCAGGATGTTGACCGCATTAACGAACTTGTAAATCAAAACGGATTTACAAAGGTCAGCAAAGTTGTGCTCGGCGGTTCTTCACGCTCCGCAAGCGTGCGCAACGGCATTAAGTCGGCGAATGAAAAGGCAAAATATTTTGCTATTCACGACGGCGCCCGTCCGCTTATTACTGTTGACGAAATCGAAAGAGTTGTTGAGGCGGCTTTTGAAACCGGTGCGGCAACCCTCGGAACATCCGTTACGGATACAATCAAAATCGTTGACGGATTTAATAAGATTGAGAGCACACCGCTCCGCTCACAGCTTAGAGCAGTGCAGACTCCGCAGGTTTTTGAAAGAGATTTGTATATGTTTGCTCTTGAAAATGCAGGAGAAAACAGCCTTGAATTTACCGACGACTGCGCTCTTATCGAAAATATGGGCGGCGAAGTTCTCGTTGTAAAGGGCAGTGAAGAAAATATTAAACTCACCACTCCCGTAGATGTAATTCTTGCGGAAAGCATACTTAAAAACCGCATTAAGAACGGTAATTTCTGAACGAAAGGATAACATATGAGGATTGGTCACGGTTACGATGTTCATAAATTTGCAGAAAACAGAAAACTCATTTTAGGCGGAACAGAAATTCCGTATGAGTTTGGCCTGCTCGGTCATTCCGATGCCGATGTGCTTGTTCACGCAGTAATGGACAGCTTGCTCGGCGCTGCGGCTCTCGGTGATATAGGCAAACATTTTCCCGATACCGACGAAAGGTACAAAGGCGCAGACAGCATTGCTTTGCTCAAAGAGGTTTGCAGAATCCTTGACGAAAACGGCTACAAAATTGGCAATATTGATTCTACGGTAATTGCCCAAAAGCCGAAGCTTAAGGATTATATCTATGCCATGAGAGAAAATATTGCGAATGCTTGCGGCATTGATATTTCGCAGGTAAGCGTAAAGGCAACCACAGAAGAAAAGCTCGGTTTTACAGGCAGGCTTGAGGGTATTTCCGCTCACGCTGTTTGTATTATCGAATAATGAATTAATTAAGGATATTGAGCATACATATTAAACTATGAATGTTTGTATCATACACAAAAATAATGGAGGCACACAAAAATGAAAAATTGTCCAAGATGTAACGCACAGATGGAAGATAACGCTGTTTTTTGCCAGAATTGCGGTTTTTCTGTTGCACAGCAGGCAGAACCACAGGCACAGCAGCCACAGTACAATCAGTATGTGGCAGCTCCCGCTCCTGTTGTAGATCAATATGACCATACAGCTGAATTTTCTGCCGAAGATGTTTCTGAAAACAAGCTTTTGGCAGCAGTGATTTATGTATCAAGCATACTCGGTATTATTGTTGCACTTATTGCACAGAGCTCAAGAAAGTCTAAGTATCTTGATTTCCATATCAAGCAGGGACTTAAATCATTTGTTGTAATGTTTTTCCTCGGCGTAATCGGAGCCGTTTTATCATGGACTTGTATTTTTGCGATTGCGGCAGTTGTTTGTGAGGTTATCGTACTTGTTTGCAATTATATCTGTCTTTTCAAGTCACTTGCCAACAAGTCAATCGAAATTCCGATTATTCGCAGCCTCGGTTTTCTTAAATGATTTAACTTAAATCATACAAGCCACACCTCGTTCATATTATTGAACGAGGTGTTTTTATGATAAAAAAATTATCGTTGGCTTTGATTATTGCAATAATTTTTACGGTGATACCTGTATTTTCGGTTGATGTCAATGCTGTGACGGAAGAAACGATTACAGCGCCGTCGGCCGTGCTTATGGAAACTTCATCGGGCAAAATATTGTTTGAAAAAAATCCGCACGAACAGCGTCCCTGCGCATCCATTACAAAGGTTATGACAATGCTGCTTGTTTGCGAGGCAATCGACAACGGAAAATTGAGCCTTGACGATACAATCACCGCCTCGGCGCACGCAGCGTCAATGGGCGGCAGCGACATATGGCTCGAAGAGGGCGAAACTATGAGCGCAGACGATATGATAAAAGCAACGGTTGTTGCATCGGCAAACGATGCGGCGGTTGCGCTTGCAGAGCATCTGTGCGGTAGCGAAGAAGTGTTTGTAGAGAAAATGAATGAAAAGGCAAGTCAGCTCGGAATGAAAGACACGGTATTTAAAAACTGCAACGGACTTGACGAGGACGGACACATTACCTCAGCTTATGATGTTGCGGTAATGTCGAGAGAACTTATGAGGCACGAAATGATTTTTGATTACACTTCAATATGGCTTGATAATCTTCGTGACGGAAAAACACAGATTGTAAATACAAATAAACTTCTGAAAACTTATAACGGCATAACGGGACTGAAAACAGGCACTACAAATGATGCCGGCTGTTGTATGTCGGCGTCGGCAAAAAGGGGAGATATGAGCCTTGTTGCGGTAGTTCTCGGCTGTAACTCGGGTAAAGAGCGTTTTTCGGATGCAGCGGCTTTGCTCGATTACGGTTTTGCAAACTTTTCGGTAACACAGTTGAAAGCACCCGAAGATTTACCGAAAACAATTAAGGTTGAAAACGGTATGCAGGGAAATATCGGTATCGGCTGTGATGTAAACGCAAGCATTGTGCTTGATAAAAACAGCAGTTCAAAGATAGTTTCAAAAATTGATTTGCCCGAAAGCATAGAAGCCCCCGTTGTGAGCGGACAAAAGCTTGGTACGGTTACATACGGCCTTGACGGCAATGCCGTAAAAAGCTTTGAAATTACCGCTTTGCAGGACGCAGAAAAGATTTCTTTTGCCTCAGTTTTCTCGGTTTTATTAAATTCTATAATTTCTTTATAAAATATACAAAATGACCTTGCAAAAAGTCGGGAATTATAGTATAATAAGACAGCAAAGATACTTGTTTCGGATTTTATGTTGCTTTTATCACCGTTTTTACGGTATATTACGCAGTATTATTCCGAAAGGGAATTTTGGGGGAATTAATAATGGCTACAAAACTTACAGACAAATATTTAAAAGGTTTCGTTAATGAACACGAGTATGAGGGTGTGGCTGCTGAAGTAAAGGCTGCTCACAAGGTGCTTCACGACGGTACAGGTCTTGGAAACGATTTCCTTGGCTGGCTTAATCTTCCTACAGATTATGACAAAGAGGAGTTTGCAAGAATTAAGGCTGCTGCCGAGAAGATTAAAAAAGATTCCGATGTATTTATCGTAATCGGTATCGGCGGTTCATACCTCGGTGCAAGAGCCGCAATTGAATTTCTTACTTCACAGAACTACAACCTTACTTGTAAGGATACACCGCAGATTTACTTTACAGGTAACTCAATCAGCTCATCTGCACTTGCAGAGATTATGGAGCTTTGCGAGGGTAAAGATGTATCTGTAAATATGATTTCAAAATCAGGTACTACAACCGAGCCTGCCATAGCATTCCGTGTATTCCGTGAAATGCTTGAGAAAAAGTATGGCAAAGAGGGTGCAAGAGAGCGTATTTACTGCACAACAGATAAGGCTAAGGGCACACTTAAGGCTCTTGCAGACGAAGAGGGTTACGAAACATTCGTAGTTCCTGATGATGTAGGCGGTCGTTTCTCTGTACTTACAGCAGTAGGTCTTCTTCCGATTGCTGTTTCAGGCGCTGACATTGACGCTCTTATGCAGGGTGCGGCAACTGCTCAGAAAGAATTTGACAATGACGACCTCGCTACAAACGATTGCTACAAATATGCGGCACTCCGTAACATTCTTTACCGTAAGGGTAAAACAATGGAGGTTATGGTATCTTACGAGCCTGCTTACACAATGATGTCTGAATGGTTTAAGCAGCTTTTTGCAGAGAGTGAGGGCAAGGATAACAAGGGCATTTTCCCTGCAAGCGTTATCTTCTCAACAGATCTTCACTCACTCGGTCAGTACATTCAGGACGGCAGAAGAACTATGTTTGAAACTGTTGTTCTCTTTGATAAATGTAAAAAAGAAGTTACACTCGGCACAGATCCTACTAATGTTGATGGTCTTAACTTCCTTTCAGGAAAGACAATGGGATATGTAAATCAGAAAGCTTTTGAGGGTACGGTTCTTGCTCATAACGACGGCGGTGTACCTAACATCGTTCTCAATGTTCCTGAGATGAACGAATCAGAGCTTGGCTATCTCATCTATTTCTTTGAAAAGGCTTGTGCTATTTCCGGCTATATGCTTGGCGTAAATCCATTTAACCAACCCGGCGTAGAAAGCTACAAGAAGAATATGTTTGCTCTCCTTGGCAAACCGGGTTATGAGGATCAGAAGGCTGCTCTTGAGGCAAGACTCAAGTAATTTCTTTTGTAAATAAGTTTAATATTCTGGAGGAACTAATATGGTTACTTTACTTATCGGTAAAAAAGGAACAGGCAAAACAAAAAAACTTATCGCTCTTGCTAATGAGGCAGTTGCTGCTTCTGCAGGTAATGTTGTTGTAATCGAAAAGGGCGCAAAGCTTACTTACGATGTAACACACAAGGCAAGACTTATTGATACCGAGCAGTACCTCATTGAGGGTTACGATATGCTCTTTGGTTTTATCAGCGGTATCTGCGCAGGCAACTATGATGTTACAGACATTCTTGTTGACTCAACATTCAAGATTTGCCCTACAGGTGTTGACGGTGTAGAAACTTTCACAAAGAAGTTGCAGGAGCTTTCAGAGGCTTCATCGACAAACATCGTTCTTCTTATTTCAGCAGAGGAGTCAGAGCTTCCTGAATCTATCAACGCTGTTTGCCAGAAGGTATAATTAATTTCAAGTTTTAACGGACTGCTCTCTTTTGCAGGGCAGCCCGTTTTTTCTGCAATTTTGCGTTGCGGTAAGATTGATAAATTATGGCTTAGCTGAATACTTCATTAGATATTATAAAAGTTTGACCAAACTTTTATAATTATACAGTAAAATATTCTGCTAAAATCTGACTTTTTTCAACTTTCAAAACTTTTTCACTTGAAATTCACAAAAATTATATCTTGCTGTCAGTTTTAGTTTATATAATTTTACAGAAAAACTAAATGGGAAGGGAATACCGATGAATTTAAAAAAATTAATTTTAAAAGCGTCACTTGGCGATAAAAAATCACTTGATTTTATTGCCGAAAAATATCAGAATTATGTCTGCTTTTTCTGTTCAACTGTAATTTCAGACAGTCAAAAAGCTGAAAATGCATTTAAAAAATCTTTTAAGGCTGTTTTTTCTGCCATAGAAAAAAATCCTAAAGTCGATAACCTTGACGAAATTGTAACATACGAAACCGCAAGAGTTTGCAAAGGCTTTATTTCCGATGAAAAAAACTCTGACAATATTCCTGCAAAGTTACAGCCTTTTGCGGATAAAGACAAAATATCATCTGTATCTGCAATTACAGCCGAACAGAAAAAACTTTTTGTGAATGCTCTTAAAGCCGTAGGAGCAAATCAAAGAATCGCACTTGCTCTTAATTTATTATGCGATTATGACGCAAAGAAAATTGCCGATGTTTTAAAAATTTCTGAAGATAAAGTGCAAAATTCTCTTGATTACGGCAGAGAAAATGTAAAAAAACAGTTAAGACTGTCAAACGGAAATTTCAGTAAAAGAGATATTGTTTTCTTAATGACGGCATCATCGGATATAGTTAAAAGCGCTGCGGCACAGAAAAAACTTTCAGATACTGCCGAAAAAGCAGTTGATGATATAGTGCTGTCTTTGGCTAAACCACAAAAATCGGATAAAAAGAAAGCGTGGATTGCAATTTCAGCCGTTGCTGTTTTTCTTATTGCTGTTATAGTTGTTTTTGCCGTAACTTCAAATAAAAATAACAGTACCCCATCAGCTACGGATGCTTCTGTAACTGCCGGAACAAATACCTCTGCCACCATAGGCACCGATGAGGCAAAGGGTACTCATCACGCAGAGATTAATATTCGTGATTACGGTGTAATTAAGGTTGAACTTAACGGCGATGTTGCACCTATTACTGTTGCAAACTTTATAAATCTTGCAAACAGCGGTTTTTATGACGGACTTACATTCCACCGCATTATTGACGGATTTATGATGCAGGGCGGCGACCCGTTAGGAAACGGTACAGGCGGTTCGGATAACACAATCAAGGGTGAATTTTCGCAGAACGGCGTAGAAAATAACCTTTCACATACAAGAGGTGCGATTTCTATGGCTCGTTCAACAGATATGGACAGCGCAAGTTCACAGTTCTTTATTGTTCAGTCAGACAGCACATATCTTGACGGTCAGTACGCTTGCTTCGGATATGTAACCGACGGTATGGATATTGTCGATAAAATCTGTAAAAATGCGGTAACAACCGACAGCAACGGTTCTGTAGACGCAGAAAATCAGCCTGTTATAAATTCAATTAAAATTACAGATTAAAACTAAACGGACTTGATTTTTTTCAAGTCCGTTTTTAGGTTATTGTCTTAGAGTTTATTTCAATGTTTGTGTAACTTTAATAAAAACATTACGATATAAAAAGGAGGTAAACGCTTGAAAATATTGGTAGATGCAGACGCTTGTCCCGTTGTAAAACAAGTTGAAAAGATTGCTAAAAAGCACAGAGTGCCTGTCATTTTGCTTTGCGATACAAACCACATTCTTTCATCAAATTACAGTGAAATTAAAGTAATCGGTGCAGGCGCCGACGCTGTTGACATTGCCCTTGCAAATCTTTGTCAAAGCGGAGATATTGCTGTTACGCAGGATTACGGAGTTGCGGCTCTTGTACTCGGCAAAGGCGGTTATGCAATTCATCAGTCGGGAAAAATATTTACAAACGAGAATATCGACGGACTTTTAATGGAGCGGCATATCAACAAAAAGGCAAGAATGTCATCTTCAAAAAATCATCTCAAAGGGCCTAAAAAGCGTACAAAAGAGGACGATTTAAGGTTTGAATCGGCATTTGAAAGTCTTTTATGCGGAATATTGTCACACGATTTAAAATAAAGAACGCAAAATAGAAAATATTGTCTTAATTTTCTTTACAAAACAGGCATTTTATAGTATTATTATAGTAATTATATTACACAGTGGGGTGTTAAGTTATGAAACCAAAATACAATAGAATTTTATTAAAACTTTCAGGCGAATCACTTGCAGGTGATCAGAAAACAGGTATCGACTTCGACAAAGTTGTTGAAATATGTAAACCAATCAAAAAGTGCGTAGACGCAGGCGTTCAGGTAGGTATCGTTGTTGGCGGCGGTAACTTCTGGAGAGGCAGAAGTTCAGGTGATATGGACAGAACAAGAGCAGACCATATGGGTATGCTTGCAACTGCAATTAACGCTCTCGGCGTAGCAGACGCACTTGAGCAGCTCGGCTGCGTAGTAAGAGTTCAGACCGCTATTTCAATGCGCCAGGTTGCAGAGCCTTACATTCGCAACAAGGCTATGTGCCATCTCCAATCAGGCAAGGTTGTAATCTTCGGCTGCGGTACGGGTAACCCGTTCTTCAGCACAGACACAGCTGCCGCTCTTCGTGCAAACGAGATTGAGGCTGACATTATGATGAAAGCTACAATGGTTGACGGCGTATATGACAGCGACCCTAAAACAAATCCAAACGCTAAGAAGTACGATGTTGTTTCTTTCCACGAGGTTCTCAACAAGGACCTTGCGGTAATGGACAGCACAGCAGCTTCACTTTGTAAGGACAACAAGCTCCCTGTTCTCGTTTTCAGCCTTGAAGACCCTGAGAATATTTATCGTGCGGTATGCGGTGAAAACATCGGTACTATAGTTGATGCTATAGACTAATATTTTATGATGAATTAACGGAGGAAACATTATGCAAACACAGATTAAAAAGGCTTCTGAATCAATGGAGAGAAGAGTATCTCATATGCAGCAGGAGTTTTCTGAAATCAGAGCCGGCAGAGCAAACCCCGGTGTACTCGATAAGGTAAAGGTTGATTATTACGGTGCACCTACTCCTGTAAATCAGCTTGCGGCAGTTTCGGTAACAGAGGCAAGAACTCTCACAGTTCAGCCTTGGGATATGTCTGTTTTAAGACAGATTGAAAAGGCTATTCTTACATCTGACATCGGTATTAACCCACAGAACGACGGTAAGGTTATCCGCCTTGTATTCCCGCCTCTTACAGAGGACAGAAGAAAGGAAATCGTAAAAGACATTATGAAGATTTCCGAAGATACAAAGGTACAGGTAAGAAATGTTCGCCGTGACTTAATCGACAAACTTAAGGCTATGAAGAAGAGCGGCGAGCTTACAGAGGACGATTTAAAGCAGGGCGAAAAGAAAGCACAGGAGCTTACAGACAAGTATATCAAGAATATAGACACAATTTCAGCCGCAAAGCAGAAAGAAATTTTGGAGATGTAATATGGCTTTTTGGAATTCAAAGTCTGAAGAAGCTAAAAAAACGGATATAATTTTACCCGAACACATAGGTATTATAATGGACGGTAACGGCAGATGGGCAAAAAAGCGCAGTCTGCCTCGTTCTGTCGGACATCGTGAGGGCGCAAAAACTTTCAGAAAAATCACAAGATATTGCTCGGACATCGGTATAAAATATCTTACCGTTTATGCTTTTTCAACTGAAAACTGGAAACGCCCTGAGGATGAAGTCAGCTCTCTTATGAAACTTTTTAAGTCTTACCTTAATGAGGCGCTTGAGGACTTCAAAGATGACAGCATTGTTGTAAAATTTATCGGAGATAAATCTCATTTCAGCTTAGATTTGCAAAATCTTATGATTGAAAACGAGGAAAGTTCAAAAGACCGTGACGGTATGGTGCTTAATATTGCTATGAATTACGGCAGCCGTGACGAAATTGTGCGTGCCGTTAAAAATATAAGCACAGATGTAAAAAGCGGTAAGATTGATGTTGAAAATATTGACGAAGCGCTTTTTTCAAATTATCTTTATACCGCCGGTCAGCCCGATCCCGATTTGATTATCAGACCGAGCGGTGAATACCGAATTTCAAACTTTATGCTATGGCAGGCTGCTTATACCGAGTTTGTCATAATGAATAAGCTCTGGCCTGATTTTGAAAAGTCAGACCTTGATGAGGCTATTAATATATACTCTCAACGCAACAGGCGCTTTGGAGGAGTATAAAGAAGCAGGTAGATCAGTTATGAAATCATTAAAAGCAAGACTTCTTACAGCGGTTGTCGGCATTTCCATAATTTTAGTTTTGTTGTTTTTGGGAGAAATACAGCCGCTCGTAATCGCCTTTGCGGTAGCTGCGGTTACGGCGTTTATGACAGGCGAATACTTACACGCTAACAAGCTGTTGAAAAAATATTTTATTTCGGTTCCGTGCATACTATTTGCAGCAGTAATTCCCATAGTATTAAATACGGGCTTGGTATATCCGATTATTGCCGTTTTTATGATAGTGGGGTTTGCTATGCTGATATATAATCACAAGCAAATCAATTATCTTGACTTTGCGTATGCGATGTTTGGCACACTTCTTATCACATTCGGAATGAGTGCGTTTTCGGCTCTTTGCCTTAATTGCAAGCCGTTGAGTTTTTACTTTGCCACTATTTTTTCACTTCCTTGGATGGCGGACGCAGGCGGATTTTTTATCGGCGCAAGCTTTGGCAAACATAAACTTTGTCCGAATGTCAGCCCTAAAAAAACGGTTGAGGGCGCAGTCGGCGGAGTAATTTTCTGCGTATTGACTGCCATTGTACTCGGTTTGCTCTTTGCGTTTGTAATTGCTCCCGAATATAAGTTTAACTTTGTTGCTCTTATCATTCTCGGTGTTGTTGACGCCGTGGTTTCTATTTTCGGCGACTTGAGTTTTTCTCTTATCAAGAGAAGTGTAGGCATTAAGGACTACAGTTCTGTATTTCCCGGTCACGGCGGTATGCTCGACAGATTTGACAGCATTATTTTTACCGCTCCTGTTATGCTTGCAATCAATCAGTTTTTGCCTTTTGCTACGGTGGTGTAAATTATGATTAAAAATATTTCCGTTTTAGGTTCAACAGGTTCAATCGGTACTCAAACGCTTGATGTTGTCGATAAACTTAATTTGAATGTTACAGCGCTTACCGCAAATTCAAATGTAAAGCTAACGGAACAGCAGATAAGAAAGTATAAGCCGCAGATTGCAGTGCTTTTTGACGAAGAAAAAGCAAAAGAATTACAGCTTGCGGTCAAAGATACCAATACAAAGGTTCTCGGCGGAATGGACGGACTTATTGCGGCGGCAACCGAAAAAAGTTGCGAACTTGTACTTAATTCCGTTGTGGGAATGGTCGGCTTGCTGCCCACAATTGCGGCGGCAAATGCCAAAAAAGATATTGCGCTTGCAAATAAGGAAACTCTTGTTGCGGGCGGACATCTTGTTACGGATGCTGTCAGGGATAATAATGTAAGGCTTTTGCCTGTTGACAGCGAGCACTCGGCAATTTTTCAGTGCTTGCAGGGGATGCCGCAGAATAAGGCGCTTAAAAAGCTGATACTTACGGCATCGGGCGGTCCTTTCTTTGGCAGAACCCGTGACGAACTTAAAAATGTTACGGTAGAGCAGGCTCTTAATCATCCGAATTGGAGTATGGGTGCTAAAATCACCATAGACTCTGCTTCAATGATGAATAAGGGACTTGAAATTATAGAGGCAAGCAGACTTTTTGATGTTGAGGGCGACAGAATTGATGTTGTGGTTCACAGAGAAAGTATAATCCATTCGCTTGTTGAGTATGACGATAATTCGGTTATCGCTCAACTCGGCTTGCCCGATATGCGTATACCTATTCAGTATGCTGTTACATATCCCGACCGTTATGAGTCGCCTGTGGGCGAGCTTAAACTTGCGGATATTGCCAAAATGACATTTTTTGAGCCTGATTACAAGACCTTTGAATGTCTTACAGCATGCAAGAAAGCCCTTGATACAGGCGGTACGGCTACGGCTGTGGTAAACGGCGCAAATGAAGAGGCAAACGCTTTATTCCGTCAGGGAAAAATATCTTTCCTTGAAATCGGCAGTCTTGTTACGGAATCATTAAATGCCGTAAAGACAATTAATCAAAAAAATGTTGAGGATGTTCTGAACGCAGACGCACTTGCAAGAGAGTTTGTACGCAGAACGGTAAACAAATAATTAGATTTTGCGGAATTTTTATCTGGAGTTGATTGACCAAATATGCAAATATTAGTAACTATAGCCTTGGTAGTAATTGCGGTGCTGCTTTTTGAGCTGATTATAGGATTACATGAGTTCGGACATTTCATTACGGCAAAGCTTTCGGGCATTAAGGTAAATGAATTTGCACTTGGAATGGGGCCAAAGCTTTTTAGTTTTAAAAAGGGCGAAACACAGTATTCTTTAAGACTTTTTCCAATCGGCGGATATTGTGCAATGGAGGGCGAGGACGAAGACAGTCCCGAGCCACGCTCGTTTAATAATGCAAAGGTCTGGAAACGAATGATAGTCATTATTGCGGGTGCGGTAATGAATATAATTCTTGGCATAATTTTTTCTTTTATAATGGTCATTCCGCAGGAGGCATACACTTCTACGACTGTTGAACAGTTTGACCCACGCTCTTATTCCGCAAACTGCGGTTTACAGATCGGCGATAAAATCGTTAAGGTCAACGGATATGATATTTACAATTCAAAGGATTTATCTTTTTCGTTTGCAGGTGTAAACTGTGAAAATGTTGACGGTAAGTCTGTATCCGTATATAAGCAGGACTGCGCAAATGCAATCTGTACGGAGTACAGTAAAATTGCAACCGATAAAAAGCCCGATGACGATACGCTCCTGAAACTTTACAATATCACAACCGACGGTTGTACGGCGGTGAATAATTTCGCCGACAAAACCGAGGCTAAAAAGGTGATGGACGATACCGTCAAAAAACTTTATGATACAATCGGTGTAACAGACTATACTCTCCCGACAATTACCGAAAAAGATACCCGTCAGCGTTATACTGCAACTGTTACGGTAATAAGGGACGGCAAAGAAGTTGAGCTAAACGATGTTCAGTTCTTTACTTACTATAAAAACGAAGAGGATAAAGAGGCAGATAAGCCGTCGGTTTCTCTTGATTTTTATGTTGAGCCAATCGACAAGACATTCACTTCTGTAATTAAACAGGGATTTTCCGAAGCTTTGTCAGTCGGCAGAATGGTATGGCAGTCGGTTGTATGGATTGCGCAGGGCAGATTTGGATTTAAAGATATGTCAGGTCCTGTCGGCATTGCATCTGCGGTAACACAGGTTGCCTCACAGGGACTTGAAACAAACTTCGGTTCTGCGGTATTTAATATTTTAAATGTAATGACCTTGATTACAATAAATCTCGGTATATTCAATATGCTCCCGTTCCCGGCACTTGACGGCGGAAGATTTTTGCTTTTGCTTATTGAGTGGATATTCAGGAAGCCGATACCGAGAAAGGTTGAGAAATATATCAATGCAGCAGGCTTTATTATTCTTATGGGCTTTATGGTTGTTGTAACCTGTAAGGATATATGGCAGTTGTTTACCGGACAGCTAAGCCTGTAGCACAGGAGGAATTACAGTGGGAAGTAAAAAACAAGTTAAGGTCGGCAATGTGCTTGTCGGCGGAGGTGCACAAGTAAGCGTTCAGTCAATGCTGAATGTGCCGTCAACTGATATTGAGGGTTCGGTTAAACAGGCGGTTGAACTTGAAAAAGCAGGTTGTCAGATTATAAGAGCCGCTATTCCTAACAAGGATGCGGTTAAACTTATTCCGGCATTAAAGCAGGCTCTTACAATTCCCGTTGTTGCCGACATACATTTCGATTATAAATTGGCGCTTGAGGCTTGTGCCGCAGGTGTTGATAAAATTCGTATAAATCCGGGCAATATCGGTTCTGATGACAGGGTAAAGGCTGTTGCCGACGCTTGCCGTCAGAGAAATATTCCTATCAGAATCGGCGTAAATTCCGGCTCGCTTGAAAAGGAAATTCTCGCAAAGTACGGTCACCCCACACCGCAGGCGCTTTGCGACAGTGCGCTTTATCATGCGTCTTTGCTTGAAAAGTTCGATTTTAACGATATTGTTCTTTCAATGAAAAGCTCAACCGTTCCGTTTATGGTTAAGGCTTATGAGCTTGCAAACGAGCAGTGCGATTATCCGCTCCACCTTGGCGTTACCGAGGCAGGTACCGAACGAATGGGCATTATCAAGTCGGCTGCAGGTATCGGTTCGCTGTTACTTCACGGAATCGGCGACACAATCAGAGTTTCTCTTACGGCTGACCCTGTAAAGGAAATCTATGCCGCTAACGATATTTTAAAAGCGCTCGGACTTAAAAAGAGCGGTGTGCAGTTTGTATCCTGCCCGACCTGCGGCAGAACAAGAATTGACCTTGTAAAAATTGCGGGAGAGGTTGAAAACAGACTTAAAGACTGTAAAAAGAATATTAAAGTAGCCGTAATGGGCTGTGTTGTAAACGGTCCCGGAGAAGCAAGAGAGGCTGACATTGGTATTGCAGGCGGTGACGGCTGCGGTCTTGTATTCAAAAAAGGTGAAGTAATCAGAAAAGTTCCCGAGGAGCAGCTTGTTGACGCTCTTATGGATGAAATCGATAAATTATAATTCTTATAAGGAAGAATATGAAAACACTCGGAGAAGTCTTTAATCCGTATCTTGCGGATAAACCGCTCGCTGATGATATATCATCAGCCGAGCTTTTAAAACTTAATATTAACAGTAATAATCGCTCAATCACAATGACTGCCAAATTTGGCGGTCTTGTGTTGAGGGATAACCTTTTTGCTGCCGAAAAACAAATTTCCAAATCCGAATTAAATCTCGGCTCTGTCAGAATTAATCCGATTTATGATTCTAAACTTTTTTCAGCAGATTATTTTCCTGAGCTGTATAAGGCGGTTAAGCGTGATATTCCGAGTATTAACGGCACACTTAACAACGCATTTGTTACCTATGAGGAAGGTAATTTGCAAATCACACTTAATAACGGCGGCAAAAGCCTTTTAGATGCCAAGGGTTTTGACAAGGCTCTTAAAAGGCTTGTTGCAGAGGAATTTTCGCTTGAAATCAACATTATATATACAGGTACGCTTGAAGTTGACGGACAGAGCGAAGAATATATGCAGGCAATGAAAAATGCAGCAGAAAAAATCGAAAGACAAAAGATTGAAGAAAGCGTGCACGATACTGCGAGCAATGAGGCTGTTACAAAAGCTGTAAAGGAAAAGAGAAATTCCGATGCAGTGCAGGAAATTGAAGTGCGGGAGGGCAAGTTTTTGCTGCCGCAGATTGTTGAAGCTTCAATAAAACCTTTTTACGGCAGGTCTATACGAGGTAAAATCGAGCCAATCAGCACAATTGTTGCCGACACAGGCAGAATAGTAGTATGGGGCGATATTTTTGATATTGAAAAAAAGGTAACAAAGTCGGGAGATAAAAATATTTTTGTAATCGACATTACCGACTATTCGGGTTCTACATCCGTAAAAGTTTTCGGAACAATCAAAGACACCGCAATTCTTGATAACCTGAAAAAAGGTGACACTGTAGTTGTTCAGGGCGATGTCGAATATGACCGCTACGCAGGCGAGCTTATGCTTATTGCAAGGTCAATCGGCACTGCAAATAAGGTTAAAGTTGTGGATAAAGCGGAGGAGAAGCGTGTCGAACTGCATTTGCATACGAATATGTCGCAGATGGACGCAGTAACCTCGGCAGGCGACCTTGTAAAAAGAGCCGCCGATTGGGGACACCCGGCAGTTGCAATCACAGACCACGGTGTTGCACAGGCTTTCCCTGACGCTATGAAAGCCGCCGATAAAATTAATAAAGACGGCGAAAAAATCAAGGTTATTTACGGCACAGAGGCTTACTTTATGGATGACCTTGTAGAATCTGTTTCGGGCAAAAGCGAAGAACCGCTTGACGGCACATTTATCTGCTTTGATATTGAAACTACCGGTCTTTCCGCAAATCGTGACAAAATCACAGAAATCGGTGCCATAAAGGTTGAAAACGGACAGATAACCGATACTTTTTCAACTTTTGCAAATCCGGGTATGCCGATTCCCGCAAAGATAACCGAGCTTACGGGCATTACCGACGCTATGGTAAAAGACGCACCGTCACAGAGCGAGGCGGTTAGCGCATTTCTTGAATTTGCAGGCGACAATGTGCTTGTTGCGCATAATGCACCGTTTGATACCTCGTTTATCCGTAAGGCTTGCGAAAATATGAACAGGGAGTACAACTACACTTCCATTGACACCGTTGCAATTTCAAGAGCCATTTTGACCGATATTAAAAACTGCAAGCTGGATACCGTTGCAAAGTATTTGCGACTTGGCGACTTTAATCATCACCGTGCAACCGACGATGCGGAAATGCTTGCAAGAATTTTTATAAATCTTTGTACCCGTTTTAAAGATGACTACAATATTACAAAAACCAACGAAATCAATACACAGATTGCAGGCGGCGGTGACTTCAAAAAACTGCCGACTTATCACCAAATAATTCTTGTAAAGAATTTAACAGGTCTTAAGAATTTGTATAAATTGATTTCTTACGCTCATCTCACATATTTTTATAAAAAACCGAGAATACCTAAGAGTGAGCTTGTTAAGCACCGTGAGGGACTTATAATCGGCTCGGCTTGTTGTGCAGGTCAGCTGTATCAGGCTATACTTCTCGGAAAGCCGTGGCCTGAAATCAAAGCAATTGCATCATTTTATGACTACCTTGAAATTCAGCCTGCGGGAAACAATAATTTTATGATTCGTGAGGGCAGATTTGCCAATGAGGCAGAACTCCACGAAATTGATAAGACTATAGTAAAACTCGGCAAAGAACTCGGCAAGCCTGTTTGTGCTACTTGCGATGTTCATTTTATGGACCCGAAGGACGCCGATTACAGAAAAATTCTTATGGCTGGTCAGGGCTTTAAAGATGCCGAAGACCAAGCTCCGCTTTACCTTAGAACCACAGCGGAAATGCTCAAAGAATTTGAGTACCTCGGCAAAGAAAAGGCATACGAAGTTGTTGTCACAAATCCACGCAAAATTGCCGATATGTGCGAGTCGATAAGACCTATTCCGAAAGGAACTTTCCCTCCTAACATTGAGGGTGCGGAGGAAGAACTCGTTTCTATCACATGGGAAAGGGCAAAGGAAAAATACGGCGACCCTCTTCCTGAAATTGTTAAGGCTCGTCTTGACAAAGAACTTAATTCAATTACAACCTACGGTTTCTCCGTACTTTATATGACCGCTCAAAAACTCGTTGCCGACAGCGAGGCGCACGGTTATCTTGTAGGTTCCAGAGGTTCTGTAGGTTCGTCATTCGTTGCGACAATGTCGGGTATTTCCGAAGTAAATCCGCTTTGTCCGCACTATATATGCCCAAAATGTAAACATAGCGAATTTATTACAGACGGCAGTTACGGTTCGGGTTTTGATATGCCTCCTAAGAATTGCCCCGAGTGCGGCACTCTTATGGACCAGGACGGTCACGAAATTCCGTTTGAAACTTTCCTTGGATTTAAAGGCGACAAAGTGCCTGATATTGACCTTAATTTCAGCGGTGAGTATCAGTCAAAATCGCACAGATACACGGAGGAACTGTTCGGTAAAAACAATGTGTTTAAGGCGGGTACTATTTCTACCGTTGCGGAAAAAACCGCTATCGGCTATGTAAAGGGTTATGCCAACGATAAGGGTATGATTCTTCATAAGGCTGAAATCAAGCGACTTGCTCTCGGCTGTACGGGCGTTAAGCGTACAACGGGTCAGCACCCGGGCGGTATGGTTGTTGTACCGAGAACAAGCGAAGTTTACGACTTCTGTCCTGTTCAGCACCCTGCAAATGATATGAAGTCCGACAATATTACCACTCACTTCGACTTCCATTCTATTCACGATACAATTACAAAACTTGATGAGCTCGGACACGATGTTCCGACGATTTATCACTATCTTGAACTTTATACGGGTATTCCCGTTATGAAAGTATCAATGAGTGACCCCGAGGTTATGAGCCTGTTTACATCAACCAAAGCTCTCGGTGTAACTCCAGAAGATATAGGCTCAGAAACAGGTACATTCAGCTTGCCCGAATGCGGTACTTCCTTTGTACGAGGAATGTTGGTAGAGGCTAAGCCAAAAACATTTACCGACCTTTTGCAGATTGCAGGTTTGTCACACGGAACAGGTGTATGGCTTGGCAATGCACAGGAGCTTATTCATAATCATACCTGCGATATTTCAAGCGTTATCGGTACTCGAGATTCCATTATGACTTACCTTATGCATAAGGGACTTGAGCCGGGTATGGCATTTAAGATAATGGAAATTGTCCGTAAAGGTAATGCGACAAAATTGCTTACCGAAGAACATTTCAAGGCGATGAGAGATAACAATGTTCCCGAATGGTACATTGATTCCTGTATGAAAATTCAGTATATGTTCCCGAAAGCCCACGCCGCCGCATATATGATTGCTACATTGCGACTTGGCTGGTACAAGGTGCATAAGCCTGTTGAATATTACGCAGCTTACTTTACGGTACGAAGCGAAAACCTTGACGGTGTTGTGCTTATGCAGGGACATCAGGCTGTTAAAAACAGAATGAAACTTATAAAGCAAAAGCAAAGCGCCCACGAATCGTCTACAAAAGAAGATCAGGAGTACGCTACACTTCAAATTGTAAATGAAATGCTTGCAAGAAAAATTGAAGTTCTGCCTGTTGACATTTACAAATCCGAGGCTAAAATGTTCAAGGTTGAGGACGGCAAAATAAGACTTCCGTTTTCAACAATTCCCGGACTTGGCGAAAGCGCCGCAATATCTCTCGCTGAATCGGGAAAGGTAAATACATACCTTTCCATTGAAGAAATGCAGATAAAGACAAAGGTTTCCAAGTCTATTATTGAGTCGCTGAAAAATATCGGCGCACTTGAGGGACTTCCGGAAAGCTCACAGATGTCATTGTTTTAAGGAGTGGCGTAATAAATGAAAAAACTTTTTACATTAAAAAATGTACTGATTTGCATTCTTTTTACAATATTTTTGCTGTTTGTAAAGGATAATTTCAGTGTGGTATGGAACGCAATTTGTATGCTTGCATCTATTCTGACACCGTTTGTAATAGGATTTTTGCTTGCGTATATTTTGAATTTTCCTTACAAATTCTTTTATTCAAAAGTATTCGGATTTTTGAAAAACAAAAAAGCTTTTTTTGCGAAAATGCGCAAACCGTTATCTATAATTTGCACATATACGGCGGTAATTGCCGTACTCGGATTTTTGATTGCCATTCTTGTTCCGCAGATCGGCGACAATATTTCGAGCCTTGTTGAAAGAGTGCCGTCATATTTTAATTCAGTATATGAATGGCTTTCAAGCGTTGCCGAATGGGCTAATAAGACTTATAATGCAAACATTGATATTGACGCTTCTTTTGCTCAACTCGGCAAAGAGATTGCAAATAATTTAAACGGCACTACAATTGCAAATTTCTCAAAAAATGTGTTGTTTGATACTCTTCTACCAATGATTACAAACACCACGGCGGGAATTTATAACTTTATTATGGGTATTGTAATTTCCGTTTACTTCCTGTCAGCAAAGGAAATGCTGTGCAGACAGGTAAAGCGCCTTGCCGTTGCGTTTATTCCGATAAAATTCTTGCCTAAAGTTTATGAGATTGTCGATATTACCGATACAAAATGCGGTAGATTCCTTGTTGGCGACATTATTGACGCCGCTTTTATCGGAGTGCTCACATTCATTACAATGTCTATTTTCCAATTGCCGTATGCCGCATTGATTGCGGTTCTTATAGGCGTAACAAATATTATTCCTTTTTTCGGACCTTTCATAGGTGCAATCCCGAGTGCTATTATTCTTTTCCTTGAAAGCCCGTGGGATATGATTATATTCATTGCGATTGTATTTGTTATTCAACAGCTTGACGGCAACCTTTTCAAGCCGAAGATTATCGGCAGTCAGGTCGGACTTTCAAGTTTCTGGGTACTTTTCAGCGTTATCGTCGGCGGAAGTTTATTCGGTATGGTAGGCTTTATTTTAGGTACTCCTATATATGCGGTTATTTATACGCTGATCGGCAAAAGAGTTAAAAACGCTATTGACAACAAAGGCAAAATCGCTCAGGAGGCACTTGACTTTGAGGTACTGAATTATGTAAAGATTGCCACAGAACAAAAGAAGATAAGAGAAGAAAAGGAAAACGCTCAAAAGGAAAAGCTTTTGAAGTTTATCAAACCCGATAAACATACAAATTCCGAAAGCGATGACGATAATAAAGACGACAAAGAATAATATTTATTTTGCAGAGCAGTAAAATTGTTTGCTGCTCTGTAATTAAAAATATTTTTGTTAAAAAATTGACAAGTACATTTTTATATGTTATTATATTAGCATATTAGCACACTAAAGCGTTTTATAAAGAGGTTTTTATGAAAAAGAATTTAAAAATTACCCCCGAAGGAATGAAAGATTTTCTTTTTGCGGAGTGTTCGGCAATGGACGATGTATGCGGCAAAATAGAAAAGGTATTTACAAAGGGTGGTTTTAAGAAAGTAATCACACCGGGCATTGAATTTTACGATATTTTTTCAATGGAATGCAGCGGAATTGACCAGCAGTCAATGTTTAAATCAGTTGACAACAAAGGCAGACTTCTTGTAATGCGTCCCGATTCAACACTTCCGATTGCAAGAATGGTGTCGTCAAGACTTAAAAACAGCATTATGCCTGTAAGACTTTACTATAAGCAGGCAGTGTACAGAAATAACCCTACTCTTATGGGCAGAAGAAATGAATTTATGCAGATGGGCGTTGAATTGCTCGGCGTAAAGGGCAAGAGGGCAGACCTTGAGGTGCTCTCTACAGCAATCAGAGCGATTATGAGCGTAGCTGACGATTTCAGAATCGAGCTTGGACACGCACAGGTATTTAACGCACTTATCAGTGAAATAGATATTGACGAGGATTTCAAAGAGAAAATCAGAGTTACCATTGAGGGCAAAAACTATTCTGCTCTTAATAACCTGCTTGACAAACTTGAGCCTTGCAAGGCTGTAACCGCTATCAGAAGTTTGCCGTCGCTCTTTGGCGGTGACGAAGTGTTTGACAAGGCAACAGAGCTTTGCAGCGGCACAAAGGCTGTTGACGCACTCAATTATTTACATACACTCTACGATTCACTTAAAACTCTCGGACTTGGGGACAAACTCATTGTTGACCTCGGTCTTGTACAGAGAAACGATTATTATACAGGTTTTGTTTTCTGCGGATATATTTCAGGCATAGGTGACGCAGTTCTTTCGGGCGGCAGATACGATGACCTACTTTCTGAATTTGATGCTCCTATGGGCGCAGCGGGTTTTGCGATTGATACGGATGCAATCACAGAAAAACTGCTCTCGGACAAAAACACAAGCTATACTGATGTACCCGATGTTCTTGTATATGCAAATGACGGTGCGGAGATTAAAGCAATCAACGCTGTTGCCGATATGCAGAAAAACGGAATTAACGCCCGTTTCTGCGTGCTCGAAACTCTTGAAGAGGCAAAGGCTTTTGCGGAAAAAATGGGTATAGACAAAGTACAAATAATCGGCTGAAGTGCGAAAGGATTTTCTAAATGAAACCATTAAGAATAGCTCTTACAAAGGGCAGACTTGAGAAAACAACTATTGAGCTTTTTCAAAAAATCGGTTACAACTGCGACGAGGTTATCAATAAGGGCAGAAGATTGATTCTTCCGATTGGTGACAACGACTTTGAGGTTGTGCTTGCAAAGGCGGCCGATGTTATTACATATGTTGAGCACGGTGTGTGCGACCTCGGAGTGGTAGGTAAGGACACAATTCTTGAGAACGGCAATTCTTTTTACGAGTTGCTTGACTTAGGCTTTGGCAAATGCAGATTTGCCCTTGCCACTAAAAAAGGCACAGATTTTTACAGCGGATACAACACAAAGACTATTGCAACTAAATATCCGAATGTAACCCGTGCATTTTTTGACGATAAAAATATGGATGTCAGAATCATTAAAATCGAAGGCTCTGTAGAGCTTGCTCCGCTTGTCGGACTTTCTGACGGCATTGTTGATATTGTAGAAACAGGTTCAACACTCAAGGCAAACGGACTTGAGGTTATTGAGTGGGTAACTGAAATTTCGGCAAGACTGATTGCAAACACCGCAAGCCTCAAACTTCGCAAGGCAGAAATTGAGGAACTTCAAAAGAAACTGGAGGCTGTAACAAAATGATTACTACTGTAATTGCTGACGGAAAAAAGGAATACGATTTTATAGAGCTTCTCAAAAGCAGAGCGCAAAATTCAGACAAGAATGTTATTCCGATTGTGTCTGAAATCATTGAAAATGTTAAGACAAACGGCGACAAGGCGGTATATGACTACACCGTTAAATTTGACGGCAAAGCACCTGAAAAGGCAGAGATTTCTGCTGATGAAATCGACGCTGTAATTTCTGAATGTGACCCTAAATATATCGAAACAGTAAGAAAAGCCGCAAAGAATATTGAGGATTTCCATAAGCGTCAGGTTCAGCAGAGCTGGCTTACCACAAAGAATAACGGCGTTATTATGGGACAGCGTATCAGAGGCTTAAAGCGTGTGGGTATTTATGTGCCGGGCGGCACAGCTGCGTATCCGTCATCTGTACTTATGAATGCAATTCCCGCTAAAATTGCAGGTGTTGAGGAAATTGTAATGTGCACACCTCCTATGAAAAACGGTAAGCCGAACCCAAATATTCTTGCTGCCGCTAAACTTGCAGGTGTTGACAGAATTTTCCTTATGGGCGGCGCACAGGCTGTTGCTGCTATGGCATACGGCACAGAGAGCGTACCTAAGGTTGACAAGATTGTAGGTCCGGGCAATATCTTTGTTGCCACAGCCAAAAAACTTTTGTACGGTACCGTTGATATTGATATGATTGCAGGCCCGAGCGAAATTCTTATTATTGCCGATAAATCGGCTAATCCTAAGTTCCTTGCCGCCGACCTTATGAGCCAGGCAGAGCACGACAAACTTGCGTCTGCAATTCTTCTTACAGACTGCGAAGAACTTGCAAATCAGACTGTAAAAGAGCTTGAAAGACAGGTTCAGACCCTTTCGAGAAATGAAATTATAAATTCTTCACTTGACAATTTCGGTGCGATTATTGTGTGCAGTGATATGAAACAGGCCGTACTTTTCGCAAACGAGCTTGCTCCGGAGCATCTCGAAGTATGCTGTGAAAATCCGATGGAGTATGTAGGCAAACTCGACAACGCAGGTTCGGTATTCCTCGGCAACTATTCACCTGAACCTCTCGGCGACTATTTTGCAGGTCCTAACCATGTTCTTCCTACAAGCGGTACAGCAAGATTTTTCTCACCGCTCTCGGTTGACAGCTTTGTTAAGAAATCAAGCTTTATCTGCTACACAGAAGAGGCATTAAGAAACGATGCGCAGGATGTAGTTCGCTTTGCGGACACAGAGGGACTTACAGCACACGCAAATTCAATCAAAGTCAGATTTGAGGACATTGATTTTGAATAAATGATTTTGAGTTAAAATGAATAGTGATTTGACAGAGTGTTTTGTCAAAAAATTATTTGATTTAAATTTACGGAAATTATTAAAATTTTGTAATATTTATTGTAAATCGTCTTTAAAAAGGATATAATCATATAGACTGAGCTTTTAGGCTCTGTTTAGATAACTTATTTGAGGTGAGAAAATGCGCCAAACAGAAATCAGCCGTAAAACCAAAGAAACCGACATCAAGCTTTCACTTTGTCTTGAGGGCGGAGATATTTCAATTGACACAGGCATTGGATTTTTTTGACCATATGCTCAATTCGTTTGCCACACACGCAGGCTTTGGTCTTGAGCTTAAGGTTAAGGGCGATTTGTATGTTGACGAGCATCATACAGTTGAGGATACGGGTATAGTCCTCGGCAAGGCATTTTCTCAAATTTTAAAAGATAAATCTTCTATCGACCGTTTCGGCAGTTTTTATGTACCGATGGACGAGGCGCTTGCGTTTGCCTCTGTCGATATAAGCGGCAGACCTTTCCTTGTATTTGACGCAGAATTTCCGCAGGAAATGTGCGGTCAGTACAATTGTGCAATGACTGTTGAGTTTATGAGAGCACTTGCTTACAATGCAGGCATTACTCTGCACATAAAGTCTTTGTACGGTGACAATTCTCACCATATTACAGAAGCAATTTATAAAGCGGTTGCTCACGCATTAAGACTTGCCGTAAAGGAAAATACTTCAAATAAGCCTCTTTCCACTAAAGGAGTGTTATAAATGATTATTTTACCTGCAATAGATATTAAAGACGGTAACTGCGTAAGACTTTTTAAGGGTGATTACGCTACAGTAGAAAAGGTGTGCGACACACCTTATAAAGCGGCCGAACAGTTTAAAGCGGCAGGCGCACAGTATATGCATATGGTTGACCTTGACGGCGCTAAGGACGCTACTCTCGCAAATGCAGACCTCATCATTGATGTGGCAAAGCAGAGCGGACTTAAGGTAGAAGTAGGCGGCGGTATTCGTGATATGGCTGCTATTGAGCGCTACCTTAACAACGGCATCGACAAGGTTATATTGGGTTCGGCGGCTGTAAAAAATCCTGACTTTGTAATTGAGGCGGTAAAGGCTTTCGGCGACAAAATTGTGGTTGGCATTGACGCTAAAAACGGTATGGTTTGTGCCGAGGGTTGGATTGACGAATCGGAAATCAACTACATAGAGCTTGCAAAGCGTATGGAGGATATTGGCGTTGGTCAGATTGTGTTTACCGATATTGACCAGGACGGTACACTTGCAGGCCCTAATTTAAAGCAGCTTGACGACCTTGTTCACGAGGTAAACTGCCGAGTAGTAGCAAGCGGCGGTGTGTCTGTTCTTAAAGACATAATTAACCTTGCGGAGCTTGATGTTTACGGCGCAATCTGCGGCAAGGCTATCTACACAGGCAACCTCGATTTGAAACAAGCTATTGAAATTACAAGCAAGATTTAAGGAAAACACTATGGAAAAAAATATTGATTTTGATAAATTTTTTGTGAAATCAGATTTAATTCCTGCAATTATTCAGGAAAAATCAACAGGCGAAGTCCTTATGCTTGCCTATATGAATAAAGAGAGTATGAAAAAGACCTTTGAAACAGGATACACATGGTTTTGGTCAAGAAGCCGTCAGGAGCTTTGGAACAAGGGCGCTACATCGGGACATCTTCAAAAAGTAATTGAAATTTTCGGAGATTGCGATGACGATACTTTGCTTATTACGGTTGAGCAGACAGGCGCAGCTTGTCACACAGGCAATCATTCATGTTTTTATACACAATTAAAATAATATATAAAGGGTGAATACAAGTGAACGAGAATGAAATTCTTTCAGCACTTTATCAGACAGTTGTAAACAGACGAGATAATCCAAAGGAAGGTTCATATACTTGTTACCTGCTTGACAAGGGAATTGACAAAATTCTCAAAAAAGTAGGCGAGGAGTGCAGTGAAACAATTATTGCCGCAAAGAACGGCGACAACAGCGAAACTGTTTATGAGATTGCAGACCTTATTTATCATCTTACGGTTATGATGGTTCAGCAGAACATTCCTCTTGAAGATGTGCTTGCAGAGCTTGACAAGCGCAGCGAAAAGACAGGTAACTTAAAGAAGTTCCATACTGTTGATAAAAATTCCTGATAAAACAAAAACCCTATGGCAAATGTCATAGGGTTTAAAAATGTGTAAATTTTATTTATGCGGCAACCATATATTTTGAAAGCGCATTTGTAAAGCTTTCTGTAGGCTCGGAGCTTAAAACAAGCTCAACAGGCTTGTTAATATCTAACGAGAAAAATCCCATAATAGAGTGTCCGTCAATGGCGACATCGCCGTTTTTTATCATTATAGTTTCGTGGGGAAATTTTGTGAAAATTTCAAATACATCCATAATTTCTTTTTGACTTGTAATTGTAATCGGAATATTAAACATCTTATATCACCTCGTTAAAATAATAACAGCACTATAATACCATTTTTTTGGCATTAATTCAATAACAAAATAAGCAATATTTTAAAATCCACATATTATACGAAAAAAAGGAAAATCAGTATGAATTTTAATATAATTACCCTCGGTTGTAAAGTAAATCAATATGAATCACAGGCTATGCGTGAGGACTTATTAAAAAACGGATTTGAACTTGCCAAGCCAAACACACCTGCCGATATTACTGTTGTAAATAGCTGCACCGTAACTTCGGTAAGCGATGCTAAAAACCGTAAGCTTATCAATAAAATCCGCAGAGAAAATCCTGACGGAATTATTGTGCTTACAGGCTGTATGCCGCAGGCTTTTCCCGACAGACAGGAAAATTTTGAGAATTGCGACATAGTGCTCGGAAACGCAAAAAGAGCGGAGCTTGTTCCCGCAATTTACGAATATATTGAAAATCATATGAAAAATGTTTTTATATCACCGCACCCTGTAAAAAACGAGAAATTTGAAGATTTATCCATATCTTCTCTCGGCGAGCATACAAGAGCATTTATAAAAATCGAGGACGGCTGTAACCGTTTCTGCTCATACTGCATTATTCCTTTTGCGAGAGGCAGAGTTCGTTCAAAGAGCATAGAGGCGCTTAAAACCGAAGTGGAAAAAATCGCAAACAACGGTTATCTTGAGGTTGTGCTTGTAGGCATAAATCTTTCGGCTTACGGACAGGACGAGGGACTTAACCTTGCCGATGCCGTAGAATGTGTGTGCGCACAAGAGGGAATTGAGCGTGTCAGACTTGGTTCTGTTGAGCCGGAGCAAATGGACGAACCGATGATAAAAAGGCTTGCCGCTCAACCTAAGTTTTGCCCACAGTTCCACCTTTCACTGCAGAGCGGCTGCGACAACACATTAAAAGCAATGAACAGACATTACGATACCGCCGAGTACAGCAAGATTGTATCTAACATCAGAAAGACATTTGACAATTCTTCAATAACCACCGATGTTATGGTAGGTTTTGCAGGCGAAACCGAAGAAGACTTTAAAGATTCTATGAATTTTGTAAAGCAGACAGGCTTTGCAAAGGTACATGTGTTCCCGTATTCAAGAAGAAAAGGCACGGTTGCCGACAAAGCGCCTAACCAGATAGCGCCGAATATCAAGGAGCAGAGAGCCAAAGAGATGGGCGAGCTTGTTGCCGAGTCAAGAGCGGAATTTCTGAAAACACAGGTCGGTCTTACTGAGTCTGTGCTTATTGAGCGACTTCGCCACGGCTACCTTGAGGGTTACACAAAAACTACACCCCTGTTCATATTATATCCGACGACGAAAACCTTTGCGGTCAGATTGTGAATGTTAAAATTACATCTGCCGAAGATGATTACTGTATGGGTACTGTTGTTTGATTTTCGGCATCTAAATTATTGCTCATAGCCTTTGTAAGATTAGCAATTTCCGTACTTGCGTTTTCATCTTCAAGAGCTGAATATGAATAAAGCATAATTCCACTGACTTTTTCGTTATTAACAGCTATTTTATATTCGTCGGCAAGAATATTGTTGCTGTAAAGCCAAGTGCCCTCGTCGGCATCGCTGTTTGCTTTATAGCCCGCCAATCCGACATATAGTTTTACCGATTTATTAATATCAAGCTCAGACCATGCGGTGAGTGAATCTTCAAATGTCAATGCAGGATTGTCAAGGCTGTAATAAAGCTGAGGGCAGATATAGTCCACAAAACCTTTGCAGATACACCATGTTTTTACATCGGCGTAAATCTGTGCATTGTTGTCGATATTTCCCTGTGGGGAAATGCCGAATTCCACATCATCACTGATTTTATGAATTGCTCTGTAGGTATCGCAAATCAGCGTGTTTACATTGGCAAGCCGCCAATTATCAATTGACATACAGTTCATTTCGCCTACGGTTTCCACATAATCGGCATATTCCGTATCGTCAAAATCACTGTCTTGCGTGGGATAAAAATAATCGTCAAATTGTATTCCGTCAACATCGTAATTCCTTACAATTTCGGTTACACCGTCGATTATAAGGTTTCGTGCCATTTTGTTTGCGGGATTTAAAAAAATTCCGTTTTCGGTTTCTTCGCCTATTTCGTTGTCAATCATATACGGATTGGTTTCACTTAAGGCTTGCGGAGTGCTGTCTGTGCTGATTCTGTACGGGTTTACCCATGCGTGAATATCAAGGTCAAGCTGTGAACAGACCTCGCACATTACCTCAAGTGCGTCATAACCCGGATTTACTCCCTGTTCACCGCTCAAAATGTGTGAATAAGGGAAAAACTTTGAATCGTACAGTGCGTCACAAAACGGACGGACTTGTACTATAAGCGTGTTAAATCCTGCATTCTTGCTGTTGATTGCTATGTTTTTAAATTTTTCTCTGAATGAGGCTTCACTTTTGTCCGTTTCGTTCTGCATATCAAGTTCTATGTAAGAAACCCACACGCCACGCATTTCTTTTTCGGCTTTTTTCGGCTGCTCATCGACTGCACTGTCGATTGTGGCAGTGTCAACCGTTGCGGTTGAGGTTGGTTCTACTTCGTTTTTCACCGAGTATGCTCGTGCAACAAGGGCGGTTATCAGCAGAACGGCAGATACAATTACAGGTGCAAGTTTTTTTACAGACATCTAAATCCTTCCTTTTGAGGTGTAATATGGAAATTTATTCACAATTGTTACTGATTTATCTTGTACTGATAAACCTTGTATCAATCATTGTAACAATATCAGATAAAGTAAAAGCAATTAAAAGAAAGTGGAGAATTCCCGAAAGCACCTTGCTTTTGCTTTCAGCGCTCGGCGGCAGTGTGTCTATGTATATAACTATGCTGATTATCCGCCACAAAACCAAACATCCGAAATTTATGATTGGTATTCCTGTAATTTTTGCACTTCAATGTATTTTAGTATTTCTGATATGGAGATATATTTATGTCTGATAAGCTGATTTTTACCGTTCCAACCGAATATAACGGGGTGAATGCCCTTAGCTTTCTGCGCTCGTTCTGCGGACTTTCATCAAGAATGATAACACGATTAAAGCGTGAAAAAGACGGTATTTTGATGGACGGAAAAATTTTGCGTACGATAGATACTGTGTCGGCAGGAAAAACTGTAGAAATCAGTCTGCCCGATGAAAAAATCGGTATTGAGCCTGTCGAGGGCGAGCTTGACATTTTGTACGAAGACGACTATATTTTAATTGTAAACAAGCCGTATTCAATGCCTGTTCACCCTGTAAAACAGCACCAAAGCGACACGCTTGCCAATCTTGTGGCATTTTATGCGCAGAGCAAAGGTAAGGAATTCACTTTTCGTGCAATCAACAGGCTCGACAAGGATACTTCCGGTATAGTTTTTATTGCCAAAGACCGATACACTGCAAATGCTGTAAAATTTGCTCTTAATAAAACATATATTGCAGTCTGCTCGGGAATTATAAATGAAAACGGCACTGTAAATGCACCGATTGCGTTAAAAAAAGACTCCAAAATGGTGCGAGAGGTCACATCAGACGGCGCACCGTCCGTTACGCATTACAAAGTCCTTGTAAAGGGCGAAGACTGCACGCTGGTAAGTCTTGTGCTTGAAACAGGCAGAACGCATCAGATTCGCTGCCATATGGCATACCTCGGTCATCCGCTTGAGGGCGATGATTTGTACGGAGGCAGACTTGATAAAATTCAAAGGCAGGCTTTGCACTGCGGTAAACTTGATTTTGTGCACCCGATAACAAAACAGCCGATTACTGTCACTGCGCCGATTCCCGATGATATGAAAAATATTTCTCGGGAAATAAATGCCGCTCTTGAAAACAACATTGTTTTATAAAGTGTCCGCATCGGTCGGCAGGTAGTTGTAAACTTCTTTGTATGACTCAAGCTGTGCCTCGTTTTCGGGCTTGCTCGGAATTAGCCCTGTGCAGTCGTAGGTTGAATAAGCGTTCGCCATTTGGTCAAGACAGCGCTCAAGATTTTTATTTGCGTTTGCAAATTCATTTTCTTTTGCCGCATTTTTTGTTTTATTTTTACTTTTCATAAAATCACCCCGTAGTTATTATTTTACGCAATGCCGTAATAATTCGGTGATATTTTTAATCTTGTCGATGAAATCTCGCAAAGCGGCAAAAGGTTAGCCGTTTACGCAGAAAAAACTGTAAGTGCTAATTATATAGTATAAAACATAATATCTAAAAACATAACCTGTGTGTACAAGTATTTACACGATGCTTTACACACAGTTTTTCTTAAAAGGAAAGTTAGCAAAAACTAACTTAATGAAAATAACTTTAAAAGAAGTTAATAAAAATGATTAAAATTACAAATTTTCGGAAAACGAGTTAAAGAAGATTGGCATGTCTTATGCTGTCTTTACCCGACCGATGATTGCTAAGTTATAAAAATACAATTGGATAATTTACAACTTGCGTTTGCTGTGATATAATTTTATTAATTGATTTTTGTATTATTTTGCAGGGTACGGTGATAAAATGAAGAAAATCGCAGTCGGAATACTTGCTCATGTTGACTCGGGAAAAACTACGCTTTCAGAGGCGCTTATGTACTGTTCGGGCAATATTACAAAACTTGGCAGAGTTGACCACAGGGATTCTTTTCTCGACACATTTTCGCTTGAGCGTGACAGAGGCATTACCATATTTTCAAAACAGGCTGTAATGAAGTACAACAATACCGAATTTACTCTGCTTGACACCCCGGGACATATTGATTTTTCAGCCGAGGCGGAGCGCACCTTGCAGGTTCTCGATTATGCAATTCTTGTAATCAGCGGTACAAACGGTGTGCAAAGTCACACTGCAACACTCTGGAAACTCCTTAAAAGATACAATGTGCCGTGTTTTATTTTTGTAAATAAAATGGATCTTGACGGTGCGGATAAACTTGCGGTTATGGCACAGCTTAGAACAAATCTTGATGAAAACTGCATTGATTTCACATACCGAAATACAGATGCTTTTCGTGAGAGCGTTGCTGTATGTGACGACAAAATTCTCGAGAAATTTTACGAAACCGACAGCGTTGAAAATTCGGATATTGTAAGAGCGATTAAACAGCGCAAAATTTTTCCGTGTATGTTCGGTTCGGCACTGAAGCTTGACGGCGTGCGTGAATTTATAGATTGCTTTGACTTATATACACAAATGCCCGATTATCCCGTTGAATTCGGTGCGAAAGTCTTTAAAATTGCAGAGGATAATCAGGGCAACAGACTTACTTTTTTGAAAGTGACGGGCGGAAGTTTAAAGGTGCGTGAAGTGCTTAAGAGCGACAAAAATGTCAATGCCGAAAAAGTGAACCGAATCAGAGTGTATTCGGGTGAGAAATTCACTGCGATTGACGAGGCGGCGGCAGGTACTGTATGCGCAGTAACAGGCATTACCTTTGCAAAACCCGGTGACGGGCTCGGTGCTCAAGCGGATTCCGATTTGCCAATGCTTGAGCCTGTTCTCACTTATCGTGTCGACCTTTTGGACGGAACAGACCCACACACTGCCCTTACAAAACTTAAGATTATAGAGAATGAAGACCCACAGCTTAATGTGGTTTGGAACAGCCGACTTGCGGAAATTCATATTCAGCTTATGGGCGAAATTCAGCTTGAAGTGCTCAAAAGTATAATTTACGAACGCTTTGGTATGAAGGTTGAATTCAGCACAGGCAGTATTATTTATAAAGAAACCGTTGAAAATACCGTTGAGGGAGTAGGACATTTTGAACCGCTCAAGCACTATGCGGAGGTTCATCTGCTGATAAAACCGCTTAAGCGTGGCAGTGGAATTATCATTAATTCACGCTGTAAAGAAGATTTGCTTGACCGTAATTGGCAAAGGCTTATTCTTACTCATCTGCACGAAAAAACGCACATCGGAGTGTTGACAGGTTCACCGATTACTGATGTTGAAATTACGCTTGTATCGGGCAAAGCGCACGCAAAGCATACCGAGGGCGGCGATTTCAGACAGGCAACTTACAGAGCTGTAAGACAAGGCTTGCGCTCGGCAAAAAGCGTTTTGCTTGAACCTGTTTATGAATTTACGCTTGAAGTTCCCAATGAAAATATCGGCAGGGCGATGTCGGATATTCAGCGTATGAACGGTACATTTTCATCACCGGAAAGCAGGGGAGATGTTACGGTTTTGAGCGGCACCTGCCCTGTTTCGGAAATGGGAAGTTACACAAAAGAGGTTATGCAATACACTCACGGCAAGGGCAAACTTGCGTGTATTTTAAAGGGATATGAGCCGTGTCACAATGCAGAAGAAGTTATTGAAAGTATCGGTTATGACTGCGATGCCGACTTGGAAAATCCTTGCGGCTCTGTCTTTTGCTCGCACGGTGCAGGTTACAATGTGCCGTGGAATGAAGTTGCACAGCATATGCATTTGCCGAGTATTCTTGAACCCGTTAAGGAGGACAGCGTAAGTACAAACAGCAAAAACGCCTTTGAAAAATGCAAAAATCAGAACGATGTTTTTGCTCTTGACAAAGAACTTATGCAAATTTTCGAGCAGACTTACGGCCCAATTACTCATAAAAAAGCACCCGAAAAGCGAAAGGTTACTGCGGCTTCCGCAATAGATAAGGCGGCTGAAAAATTAATGAAAAATCCGCAGTACAACGGCACGGAATATTTGCTTGTAGACGGATACAATGTGATTTTTGCCTGGGAGCACCTCAAAGAATTGACGGAACGCAGTCTTGACGGTGCAAGGCAGGTGCTTATAAATATTCTTTGCAATTATCAGGGATACAGCAAGTGCAATCTCATTCTCGTATTTGATGCTTACCGTGTAAAAGGGCAGTACAGAGAAGTGGAAACCGTGAACGGAATCAGCATTGTTTACACCAAAGAGGCGGAAACGGCTGATATGTACATAGAGAAAGTATCGCATAAACTTGCGAAAAACAACAGAGTGCGTGTTGTCACTTCTGATGCACTTGAGCAAATGATAATTCTCGGAAACGGCGCATTGCGTGTATCCTCACTCGCTTTTCTTAAAGAAGTAAGACAGGCGGAAGAAGAAATCAGAAATATTATAAATAACGATTAAACGAAAGTTGGCAGAATACAATCTGTCGGCTTTTGCTTTGTGAAGTATTGACAAATATAAATACTGATAATATAATTAAATTGTTATTAATATTACTGATTTTTCAAGGTGATAAAATGGAATTTTTATGTGATACTAATTATATATTGTTCCCGACAAGCGATAACGCACAAAACAAAAGGCTGTATTTTTATATTGACAATGAACTCGTTTATGATATAGTTTTAAAACTTGACAATGCTTCTCCCGATTATAAATTTCCTGTTGATTTAAAAAGATTTAAAGGTAAAAAAATAAAAATCACCTCGTCACCGATTGTCGATATTTGCTTTGATAAAGCCGAAGAAATCAGCTTTGAATATGACGGCAAATACAGACCGCTGGTGCATTTTACAGCCGCCAAGGGTTGGATAAATGACCCGAACGGACTTGTGTATGCAAACGGAAAATATCTAATGTATTTTCAGCACAATCCGGTTGCCACAACATGGGAAAATATGCATTGGGGCGGCGCAGTAAGTGATGACCTTATTCATTGGGAAGAAATCGGAGATGTACTTTTTCCCGATAAAGACGGCACAATGTTTTCGGGCAGTGCAATAATTGACAAGAAAAATCTGACAGGATTACAGAGAGGTAATGAGCCTGCAATCTTATATTTTTATACTTCTGCGGGAAATACATCAGAAACCTCTAAAGGCAAACCGTTTACACAATGTCTTGCTTACAGTAATGACGGCGGCAAAACGCTGATTAAATATGATAAAAATCCTATAATTAAAAATATTATAAAAGAAAACCGTGACCCTAAAGTAATATACTGTGAACCTGATGACAGTTATATTATGGTGCTTTTCCTTGACAGTCACAGCTTTGCGATTTTAAAATCCAAAAATCTGCTTGATTGGTCGCAAATACAGGAAATTACATTACCCGATGATGGGGAATGTCCCGACTTTTATCCGCTTTGCGCAGACGGTGACAGCAAAAATATTAAATGGATATTTTCAGCCGCCTCCGACAGGTATTATATCGGCTCGTTTGACGGCAATAAATTTATTATTGAAACCGAACAAAAAAGACTGAATTTCGGTAATGCGTCATATGCCGCTCAATCCTGGTCAGATATACCTAACGGCAGACGAGTGAGAACTGCTTTTGCGTCATTTGTAATACCGAATAATCCGTTTGGCAGTTGTCTTAATATACCGCAAAATATGACTATAAAAACAATTAACGGTGAACCGTATCTTTCGGCATTGCCTGTAAAAGAATTTGAAACGCTTTATAAAAACAGAGATGTCAAAACCAATGTTGTGATTAATTCGGATATGCCGTTTATTAAGAGTATTCAAAGCAAAGCCTGCGATATTTCTGTTTCTGCAAGTGCTGAAAAATCTTTTTCTTTGGAGCTTTTCGGTCTTAAAATATCTTTTAATGCAGATGATAAAATATTGCAGTGTCTTGATAAATCCGCTCCGCTTAAATGTGAGAACGGCACAGTAGATTTGAGAATAATTTTCGATACTTTATATACTGAAATTTTTGCTGACTTCGGCACTGTATTTATGGGTATGACATATATCGCCGACAGTAATCTGAACAGCTTGAGTATCGAATCAAAAAACGCAATAATTCACAATATAAGTGTTTCCGAGTTAAATTCAATTCACTAAAAATTTTATTTACTGCTTGAATATATTTACAAAATGTGATATTATATATAAAGTTTATAAAATATTAAAAAATACGGAGGAAAATTATGTCTGTTTCATATATGACACACCCGCTTATCCGACACAAAATCACATTGCTCAGAAAAGAAAGCACATCTACAAACGAGTTTAGAAAACTTGTTGAAGAGATTGCTATGCTTATGGGATACGAGGCACTTTCTGACCTTGAAACACAGGAAATTAATATTAAAACTCCGCTTGAAGAGTCAAAACAGCCTGTAATTTCAGGTAAAAAACTTGCCGTAGTACCGATTTTAAGAGCCGGTCTTGGTATGGTAAACGGTATTCTCGCACTCGTTCCGTCTGCAAGAGTAGGTCACATCGGACTTTATCGTGACCCTGTCACTCACGAGCCTCACGAATATTACTGCAAACTTCCCGAGCCGATCGACCAGCGTCAGATTGTTGTTGTCGACCCTATGCTTGCAACAGGCGGTTCGGCAGTTGCCGCTGTAGATTTTATCAAAGAGCACGGCGGTCAAAAAATTAAATTTATGTCAATTATCGCAGCACCTAAGGGCGTTGAAACCCTTATGAAAGCGCACCCTGACATTCAGCTTTATGTTGGCGCACTCGATCGTGAACTCGACGATAACGCATATATCCGTCCGGGCCTCGGTGATGCCGGCGACAGAATTTTCGGTACTAAATAATAAAAAACGCTGATAAATAAAGGAGTAGCCATAAAAAACCGACCTCCAAAAAGTTAGATTTTCAGTCTAACTTTTGGGGGCGGCTCAAATTTACGGTTACTCCTTTTTATGACAGAGCAACTGCCTTCTGAGCAGCAGGTCAATCCTCTTTGATATAATATAGTGTATGATGATACTGACCTGACAGCCGATATAGTTTTACATAGAAATTGGAATGATATTTATTCTTACGGTCTAAATTATATTTGATTAAGGCGGACAGTATTTTTGTGCTGTCTGCTGTAAAACAAAATATAAAAAATCTCGCCTATCCGATTGACTTTTATTAATAGATTTGATATAATAAATCTGTTAGTATGATATTTTTGAGTATCGCTAACCTGTCGCAAGAACACAAATTAATAAATATGCAGGTATGGCGGAATTTAAGTGAGTATCCAAATCTGTGATTTGGCAATACGAACTTATGCAAAATCTATTTTAATAGATTTTGTAGGCAGACTAACCTGTCGCAAGAATACAAATTAATAAATATGCAGGTATGGCGGAATTTAAGTGAGTATCCAAATCTGTGATTTGGCAATACATGAACTTATGCAAAATCTATTTTAATAGATTTTGTAGGCAGACCAACCTGTCGCAAGAACACAAATTAATAAATATGCAGGTATGGCGGAATTGGCAGACGCGTATGGTTCAGGTCCATATGAAAGCAATTTCATGCAGGTTCAAGTCCTGTTACCTGCACCAAACGAAAATAATCCGAACCTTACTCCGATTGGAGACGGGTTCGGATTTGTCATTTTCATAGACTATCCGAACTTTAATTCAAAACGCAAAAATTAAATTCGGAGGTTTCTAATTATGAAAACAGAACTTAAAATCATCGGCGCTTGGGGCAGACTGCATTATGATTTTCTTTACCGCAATAATCGGACGGACATCAATGTTATGCGGCTAAACGGAACTCTAAACAATTACCTTGCCGACATGGATCGTAATGCCTGCGAAATGTTTGATTCTTTAGTCCGGCAAACGGCTGAAAATGAGGGCGTAACCGAACAGTTCAAATCAACCAATCAAATTGAATGGATCAGACGAATGAATAACATTCAAAGCAGAGTACGGGAATTAATCTTGAATGAGCTAATCTATCAATAGTGACGAAAAGGCGGGGGTTTCACCCTCGCCTTTTGCTTTATGCTCTTTTTTCTTATTCTTTTCATATTCCGCTTTCCAAGCGGCAAACTCCTCCTGTCCCTCTTTGGAAAGGAAAAATTTGCGAATATCCGGCAGCATTGTACGAGCAATGGTTTCAAGAATATTATCCGGAATCTCCGATGTTCCGAAACGGTTTCCTAATATTCTGTATTTGATACGAACAAATAGTTGCTTGAGAATGTTGCCGTATTGCAGATTGTAAATGTCATGCCAATACGGAATCAGCTGTTTTTGAGTTCATTTATATCCATAGAATTCTCCGTTCAAAGGGTTTTAGGAATTTGCCCTAACAATGTCGTGTGGACACAGGCGGCGGCTTGCTAAGCCAAGTGTGGACACAAAGACGATGCTTGCTAAGGTAATGCCGTAGCAGCATCCCAAAATTTGGATAGCCAAATTCAGTGGTTGCTGAGATACAATCATAATGAATGTACTTTGTTATTGCTTATTATATCAAAAAATGTCCAGATAATATAAACATCAAATTGTTGTTCTAAATCGTACAATATCATACAATATATTTACTAACCACAAATCTTGTGTTATAATATAAAAAACATTATGTTGAGGTGATTTTTATGCCTGAAATAGAAGACCGTTATTATTCCATGCCTGAAATCATGAAATATCTCGGAATCAGCAGAGATACAGCGTTGCGTTGGATTGCCACAAAAGAGATGCCTGCGCATAAAGTCGGGAAGAAGTGGAAGTTCAAGGTTTCCGAAATTGACGAATGGGTGAATAGCGACAAGGTGGAAGAGTAGGGAGACTGTTTTATGGGAATAATTCAAAAAATAATTTCCAAACATAAAGAAAAAAAGTAAGAGCCCGTAATGATATGTGCGACAACCTAATTATGCAGATTGATACAGCTCTACAAGAAATAACTATCATATTTTCGGATTTGCAGTCTTTTGTTGAGCCAAGCAAAGAATCAGAATGGCATAATCGTAATTCTTCTCTAATGACAAACGTCGCTTTAACTAATACTCAAAAAATAAAAAAGGCAGTACACTATAAAAAACTATTGGAGAAACAAGCTGAACTATATCGTAGTGCTAACTCTCTTAAACAACAAATTAGTATTCATAACGATAGGGTTGCCGATGCCAAAATTCAAAATGCGTATACCTTGATTGGTGATGTTGAAGGGCGAAGATTAGACAAACAACAAATGACTTGTATTGTCAAAGACGCTCATAATCATCTTGTGATTGCTGGAGCAGGAACAGGTAAAACAACTACAGTAGTTGGTAAAATTAAATTCCTGTTAAAATCGGGAAAATATAAACCGGAAGATATTTTGGTATTGTCTTTTACAAATGTTTCAGCAAGTGAGATGAGCCAACGAATTAACAAAGAAACCGGTTGTAACATAGATGCATCTACCTTTCACAAACTTGGGTTGAATATTATTACTAAAGTAAATGGCATCGTCCCTAAAATTACGCAATTAAATTTGCGGAAGTTCGTTAAAGAGCAGTTGTTGTTGAATATGCAATCAGAAGCATACTTAAATCTGTTAAGTTCGTATTTATTGTATAATCGCGTTGTTTCTAAGTCCGAGTTTGAGTTTAAAACGCAGGCCGAATATGAAGAATATTTGCGATTAAATCCGCCAAGAACTATAAATAATGAAACAGTAAAAAGTTATGGTGAAATGGATATAGCTAACTTTTTAACACAAAACGGAATACAATATATCTATGAGAACCCTTATAAAATCGATACACGCACAAGTGAATACGGCCAATATAACCCAGACTTTTATTTACCTGAATATGATATCTATATTGAGTATTTTGGTATAAACAAGAACGGCGAAGTTCCAACTTATTTCAAAGGCGCTAACGGAATGACAGCAAGCCAATCATATCAAGCATCTATGAAATGGAAGCGAGAAACCCATACTGCTAATAATACTGTCTTGATTGAATGTTATGCTTATGAAAAATTCGATGGTCTCTTGCTTGAAAACTTAAAAGAAAAACTTATTTTAAACGGCGTAAAACTAACACTAAAATCTACAAAAGAATTATGGAAACAAGTGTCTGCTGACGGCGATTCTATTCTTGATGGCGTTATTGAGTTGTTTGAAACAGTTATCAATCTTATAAAAAGCAATGGATATTCAATTGCTACTGTGCGTCAGTTAAATGTTGGAAATAGTAATGCTCAAAATAATAATACCATTTTGGCACTTCTTGAACCAATATTTAATTCATATTGTGCTTATTTGCACGAACACAAGGAAATTGATTTCAATGATATGATCAATATGGCAACCCAGTTTGTTGAACAAAGGAAATATATCAGTCCTTACAAATATGTTATTGTTGACGAGTATCAAGATATTTCCAAGGCTCGTTTCTCATTGTTAAACAGTATGAGAAAATCTAATGATTATGATCTGTTTTGCGTGGGCGATGATTGGCAGAGCATTTATCGTTTCGCAGGCAGTGATATCGGATATATTTTGAACTTTGAAAAATACTGGGGTTCTACCGAAATCAGTAAAATTGAAACAACCTATCGTTTTACTCAAAAACTTATAGAAATTAGCGGAAATTTCATAATGCAAAATCCAGTTCAGATCAAAAAGTCCATCAAAGGGAAAACTGATGCTGTAGGGTTTGCTTTAGGTGAAATTAGCGGATATACCGATAAGTTCTCCATTGAGTTTATGGCTAAAAAACTCGAAGATTTGCCGAGAGATAGTAGCGTGTTCTTCATTGGAAGATACTCCTTTGATGCAAAATTGTTGAGTGATAGTGGATTGTTTGAATGTCAATTTAATAATGTTAGCGGATACGTGGGAGTAAAATACCGAAAGCGAATAGATCTAAAAATGAGTTTTATAACTGCACACAAATCAAAGGGCTTACAGGCAGATTATATCTTTATTATTAATAATAAAAAATCAAGAATGGGTTTTCCCAGCAAAATACAAGATGCTGCTATACTAAACTTATTACTCGATAATTGTGATCAATACCCATATGCAGAGGAACGCCGTCTTTTTTATGTTGCATTGACAAGAGCAAAGAAAAAAGCGTTTCTTGTTACTGTTAATAATCAAGAATCCGAATTTGCTATGGAACTCAAAGAACGCTACGGTAACGAACTTAAACGAGAACAATGGGAATGCCCGTTATGTGGCGGGAAATTGTTGAAAAAGAGAGGACCGTATGGAGAATTCTTTGGATGTTCAAATTATAAGACTACAGGATGTAGATATAAAAGAAGGTTTAATTAAAATAATCAGTCCAGAGAAATCAGTTTTGCGGGCATTGTCGCAGCAAGCGCTGAATTTGCTACAGCAAATTCGCTTGTTAGGGAGATCTCTAACACCCCAAAATCCAGATAACATCAAGGAAAACTTGTGTTATACACTCCAAAAAAGAAAGGCGGGTGAAGAAAATGAAAGGCGTAATCTATGCAAGATATTCTTCGGATAATCAGCGTGAAAAATCTATTGAAGGACAGCTTCGCTAATGTAAGGCCTTTGCTGAGAAGAATGATATTCAAATTGTAGAAACCTACATCGACCGTGCGTTTTCTGTGAGAACCGACCGCCGTCCTGACTTTCAGCGAATGATAAAAGACAGTGAAAAGAATATGTTTGATGTTGTACTTGTATGGAAGCTTGACCGTTTTGCACGCAATCGCTATGACTCCGCACATTATAAATCCATTCTCAAAAGAAACGGCGTAAAGGTTATTTCTGCAACTGAAATCATTTCACAAGGTGCAGAAGCCATTTTGCTTGAATCTTTACTTGAGGGTTATGTCGAATACTACTCTGCCAAGCTTTCCAAAAAGGTCATTCGTGGTATGAAAGAGAATGCACTAAAATGTAAATACAACGGCGAGATTTCAATCAACAGCCTGACAAGAATGCTTCACAACAGAAAATATATCGGCGAATACAAATATCGTGATGTGGTGTGCCTGACGGTATTCCTGCAATAGTAACAAAGGATTTATTTGACAGAGTTCAGGAAAAACTGGCTAAAAATAAAAAAGCTCCTGCACGGCACAAGTCGGAGGATGATTATCTTCTTACTCCAAAACTATACTGTGGCAAATGTAAATCTTTTATGGTCGGTGAAAGCGGAACAGGCAGGAACAAGGTTCACCGTTATTACAAATGTGCAAGCATAAAAAATCACAATGGCTGTGATAAGAAAACCGTTAAAAAAGACTGGATAGAAAACCTTGTTATCAAAGTCATCAAGGATATAATTTTCGATGATAATCTGATAAACGACCTTGCAGATACTTTAATTGAGGCACTCAGTAAAGAAAGTACGGTTTTACCGTTATTGAAAAAACAGCTTTCAGATGTTGAAAAAAGCATTGATAATATGCTGAATGCAATCCAGCAAGGCATCTTCACTAAATCAACAAAGGTAAGACTTGAAGAACTTGAACAACAGAAAAGTGATTTGAGTGTCCGCATTATGCAGGAGGAAATGGTTAAACCGCCTATTGACAAGGACAAAATCGTATTTTGTCTTACTCGTTTCCGCAAACTTGATACAACTAATTTTGAGCACAGGAAACGACTTGTTGACAGCTTCATTAACGCAATATACTTATTCGACGACAGGATAGTATTTACATTCAATTATAAAGACGAAAGCAGAACCATAACCTTTGACGATATAGAAAACTCGGACTTGTGTTCGGATTTGACTTCGCTTGGTGCACCAAAAGAGTAGTTTTTAACTGCTCTTTTTTCTTTTCTGAAAAACTAATTATAATATTTCGGAAAATTTAAAAAACGGTTCTTGCGGTGAGAATAAGGGGATATGAATAAAATTCAGTATTAAAAATTAAAAAGCACAGGCTTTTCAAAATAACAAAAGTCTGTGCTTTTTATTTTCCTGTAACTATTTACTATTTCCTCTAAGCATTACATCGGCGGTGAAGATGCCGTCTTTTTGCGTGAAACGGCAGTAGCCGCCGCCCTTTTCGGCTATGCGGCGGACGGATTGTGTGCCGATGCCTTCGCCGCTGTGTTTGCTTGATTCAAAAATTCCGTTCTTTTCTTTTACAACTCCGTTGTAGAAGTTTTCTACTTTAATAAGCACTACATTATCCGAGTGCATTCTTGCAAACACGGTTATTCGTCGTTTGTCTGGTGCGGTTCGCATACTTGCCTCAAGCGCATTTTCAAGCAAATTAGAGAGCACAAGGCAAATATCAATTTCAGATACGGAAAGTTCTTTTGGAAGTTCGAGCTGAATACACACGGTATTTCCAAATCTTTATACCTATGATAATAATGCCCCGCTACTCCGTCAATCGCATTGTTTTCGCACAGCTTGAGTTCCGAACTCGGAATGCTCTTGCTCATTTCGCTTAAATAATTTTCAAGGTCTGCCCAATCTTTTCGTTTGACAAACGAATTAAGAATCGACAGATGATGCCGCATATCGTGACGAGCGTGTCGGGTTTCTTCAATCGCCTTATTAAGCGTGTTGTACTGCTCTTGCTGCATATACAGAATTGTGTTTTCCTGCGTGAGCTTGTGATTGTGATTAAGGCTTTTTGCCATTATGTAAAACAGAGCGTAAAAAAGCAAAAGCAAACCGAGCATCGTACAACAGATTACAATATATCCCTGCATAATTCTTCCTGTATGCAGAATGTTTGGATTCCACGGTATTATAAATATGTTTATGGCGATAAAAACAGTGGGCAATATCCAGAACACATACCATGTGTGAGCAATGTTTTCGTCGTCTATTAGGTCGCATACTGCGTGAGAGGCAGGGTAAAACGCAAGCATTACAAATATCCAGCAAAAAATATTGAAAACAATTCCGCCCGTAAGCCCGAACCAAGGCTCGATATTTTTAGGATAAACTATTGAGTCAATGGCTCGTGTTATGCTTGCAAGGCAGGCATAAACGCCGCACACGGCAAGTGCAATATTTGCGGATTTCAATATAGATGTCCTAAGCGTTGCGCAGTAGGCAATGGTCATAAGCATAAAGGCAGGCAGGATTAAAGAAATTGTTTTTATTTCAAACGAATAACAAAACAGCCCGCCCACTATGCAAAGCATAAGGAGTGTTGACAGCCAAATTGCCGTCAATGCGCCCATTTTTATTTTTAAATGCTGTTTCATAGGCAGGTATGCAAGTAAAGTGCCGGGTATCAGCACGGCAAGCTCAAGCATAGGTCGTAGCATTTCCGTCACAATATCACCTCTTGTTAAAGATAAAATCGGCGAACCGACTTTTTGCGGATTTTGTAAGACTTCGGCTGACCGAAATTCTCACTCCGTTGTTCAGTATAAATTCCGTTCCGTCAAAATCGCTTGCGTAATCAAAATTAATAATTACTCCACGGTTGCACATAAAAAATCTTTCGTCGCTTTCAAGCTGTTTGCCAAACTCCGCAAATGTACTGCGAACCACGGTGGTTGCACAGTCGCTTTTGTATATGTTGATGCAGTGCTTAAAATGTTCGGCGTAGATTATTTCATTCAGCCTGATTCTCTGTGTGCCGCCGATTACTTTTACTTCTATATATTTGTCCGATGACGGCAGGCGGTTTAAAATATCCGTGAATGCAATTTTAAGTTCATCTGTCGTATATGGTTTGACAAGGTAGTCAAATGCCCTTACTTTAAAGCCCTCGAGTGCATAGTCCGACGAAGTGGTTGTAAAAATCAGGATACATTCCTTATCAAATTCTCTAAGCAGTTTTGAAATTTCTATTCCGTTTTCTTTATCTATGTAAATATCCATAAATGCAACTTCAAATGCTGTTTGCTTTGAGGCATTTATAAAATCAATTCCTTTTTCAAATTCGTATATTTCTCCGTTAATGCTATTATCCGAAAGTAACTTGTTAAGCCTGCTTATCAGCAATTGTCTGTCACTTTTCAGATCGTCAATAACAGCAATGCGCATTGTAATCCCCTCGGTATGATATAACTATATTCAACATTGTACCACATTTTTTTGTAAAAATCTTGTCTTTGCATATCAATTTGTGACGGATTTCTGCAATTCGTGCTATTTGTATAGAATAAACCGCAAAATATAGGTATAATTATAAAAAATAAAAATATTGTTAAAGAAGGGAAACAAATGAACAAAGCAATCAGACTGACTAAATCGTTCACGGCACTGCTGCTCACAGCGATTATTACGCTCGGCACTTTTGCAGTGACTGCAAATGCGGCAGAGCTAAAAAGTATGGACGCCTCAAAATCGGCAAAGTTTGACACAGCCAAGCTGTATTATATTTATCTTAATTTGCCTGATAATAACACCGATAAGCCGCTTACCCGCAACGAGTTCCGTTGGAACATCAACGGTACAGGATATGGAGCAAATGTAGCTCATCTTGATTATCTCGGCGGTAAGCAATGTAAGATGAAGCTTCAGCAAAAAGGTGATTATTACGGTATAAAATGTGATGATTTTAAAAAATGGCTCGATGTTGAACATAAAAAGTCGGAGGTAGGTAATGTTATTCATCAATGGGACGACACATTGAAAAATGATAATCAATATTTCAGATTTGAGCCTGTACCGAACAAAGCAGATACATACTACATAATTGCTAAAATTACCGACCAAAAAAACAACAATCTTTATGTCGGTACGGAGAATAATGCTTATAAACAAGAATCAAAAATTGCATTGACATCTAAAAAAACAGAGTGGGTTGTTAGGGCTACGGATGATGTATCCGAAAATTTCGGAGAACAGCAGATTCCCGGCGGTGATTCCAATAAAATAAGGCCGCAGGAAAACGCTCCTGTTTTTATGCTTTATCCAAAAGATTATATCAGTGATGTAAATGTAAATAATGACGCAAAAGTTGAAGGTAATTGCCTGCAGCTTTATTACACCGGCACAACTCCTAAAATTACTGCGGAATGGGTCAGCTCAAGAAGAGCTTACAGACTGAGAAGTTATGATATTAACGAGAATGTTCCGTATAACATTTATGATCCGTCACTCTCGTATGACGCCGTATGGGATGTAGACGGTACGAATAACCCCGATAAGGCTGTTATTCATGTTTGGAATAATTCAGGCGACAATCATTTGAGTCAGCTTTGGAGATTTATTCCTGTTGATTCCGAAGCTAATGTTTATTACATTTATAATGTAGGCAACAAGCTGTATCTTTCGATTGAGGGATATGAAAATAAAAACGATAACAATGATGTAAAACTTATTCTTTCCAAAAAAGCTTTTAAGTGGGATTTGAAATTCCTTAATATGAATTCATTAAATTCATATACTGCCGAAGATGTAAAAAACAAAACCGATAAAAGCTATGCAATAAACAGCGGCAATTGGATGTCACATTTGCCTGATGATATGTATCTTTCAGAGGTTAATATGCCCGGAACGCATGACACAGGCGCAACTTATATGACTGATGTCGCAGAACAGGTTTCAAAAGTATGTTGTCAGCAGCTTTATCCCGACGAACAGCTTAATTCGGGAGTAAGAGCATGGGACATAAGAATTAACAGAAGAAAATCAATTAACGAAGACAGTAATCCTACTATTATTCACGGATTGAATTATTACGACTGCCACAACAGGGACGGCAGTGATATGACTCTGCGTAACATAATGGACACTGCCAAAGATTTTCTTAAAGAACATCCTTACGAAACTGTTGTGATGACCTTGAAAGGAGATTCAAACGGCAGCGACGAAATTATCGGTGATATTGTTTTAAAGCAATATCTGAATAATAAAAATTATCCGATTTACAAACCGCAGAAGGGCGGAAGTGAGTATTCGCCTAAGCTCAAGGATGTAAGAGGAAAAATTGTATTTATTCGCAGACTTGATTTTTCGGACAGTTACATTAAAAAAGCAGAAAGCAAAGATTTAGGCTTTTCTGTAATGGACGCTTTCGGTATGGATGCAAGCAGATGGGACGATGATGATTATTCTCTTAATAAAAATGCCGTTCGTGTAGGAAACAGCAATATTTATGTACAGGATAATTACGGCGAGCGCGACGCAGATACAAAACTCCTTTATTTTTACAGCACAATTTCCGATGCTACTACGAATAAATATACCGAGCAAGGAAATTATCTTTTTAACTATTCGGGTGCTAAGGATAATATTAATCAGCCAAGAATAGTAAACAGGTCGCTTATGGAGGACAGCTTTTTGTCACAGCCTGCCACATCAAGCGCTATACAAAGCTGGTTTTGTTATGGCAAACTATATTGACGCAAAGCTAAGCGAAAGAATTTATATGACAAACTTTGTATCCCAACACACTCATACATATAATGAAAAGGGCTTTTGCACAATTTGCGGTCAGTATCAGCCTGCCGTTTATAATAAGAGCACCGATGTGTATACGATAAACAACGCAGGTCAGCTTTTCTGGTTCTCATCACTTGTAAACGGCGACCACAGCTATGCTGATTTTGATAAGCAAAATGCAGGTGCAAACGCAGAACTTGCCGCAAACATTGACCTTGAAAATAAGGAATGGGCGCCTGTCAATAATTATAAAGGCAATTTTAACGGCAAAGGACACAGTATTTTAAATCTTAATATAAGCAAGGCTTCAGATTACACAGGACTTTTCGGTTCTGTAAACGAGGGCAGTGTTTCCGATATTACGGTTTACGGCGACATTACAGTCAAAAATTCCGCAAGTCATATCGGCGGTGTTGTCGGCTACATTAATTTGGGTTCTGTCAAAAATGTAGTTTCTTATGTAAATATAAATAATGACAAATACGGTTCGCAGGTAACGCACGCAGGCGGCATTATCGGCTCTGTAGGAAATGATAAAACAGATATTGAGAAATGTATGTACTACGGTAGCATTCACCTCAATAATTCTTCCGATTGTATCGGCGGCGTAATAGCTTACTCAAACGGCGGCGCAAGAGTTAAAAACTGCGCAAACTTAGGCACAGTTACAGCAACGCAAAGCGGCGCATATGTCGGCGGTATTCTCGGCTACCTTAACAATACAAACCCGACAATCGAAAACTGTTACAATTACGCAAAGATAAGCGATAACGACAGCGGCAGACATTGCGGCGCAATTATCGGTTGGGCAAGGAATTTTAACAAGTCGAATATCGCAAACAATTATTACAACAAAGATACGGGAAACACTCCGTTCGGTACAGACAGCAAGTTGGGGTTATCGGCAAACGAAAAAACAATTTCCGAATTTAAGTGCGGTGAAGTTGCTTTTAAACTCAACAACGGTGTTACCGACGGCACACAGGCTTGGTATCAGAACATAGACAACGGTCTTACTCCTGACGATTACCCCGTATTTAACGGCGGTACGGTTTATTATGCGGACTTTGACAATACATATTCAAACTTTGAGAGAACACCCGATGAGTTTGACAAGGACGACGACGGCAGATTTATTATAAAAACCTACAGCGACCTTGTAAAACTTTCACAGGTTGTAAGAACCGATTACAAGCGATACGGCGACAAGAATTATATTCTTGTAAATAATATTTACGCAGATGAAAATTCAAGCTGGGCACAGGGAATCGGCTCTGTTGCTGAAAACAAACCGTTTAACGGCACATTTGACGGCAACGGCTACAGCATAGGCGCACTTAATATTTCCGCAGGCGAATACGGCGGACTGTTTGAATTTATCGGAGAAAAAGGCATTGTAAAAGATTTGTTCGTTTATGACTGCGACTTTAAGGGCAGTGCAAAAACAGGCGGCGGAATTGCGGCTGTAAATGACGGTGTGATTGACCATTGTGTAAGCGGTATAAACGCTGTATCGGGTACAATCTTTATCAAAAATTTAAAAATCAACGCATCGGATCTTAACTCGATTCTTAACGCAGATGTCTGCGGCGGTGTTGCGGGTATTAACAACGGTAAAATTACAGGCACACGAAATTGCTCAATTGTAAAGGGCAACGAGTGCGGCGGTATTTCGGCAATTAACACAGGCGAAATTTACGGTTGTGCAAACACAGGCAAGACAGGACTCGATACTTCAACGGTTGCAGGCGGTTTAGTCGGCAAGAACAGCGGCAAAATCGAAAGCTCCTATAACTGCGGCAATGTACTTTGCAAAATCAATTCTGCAAAGGGTTCGATTGTCGGCTTGAACGGCGTTGGGGGAACTGACGGTGTAACAGTCAAGAATGTATTTTACACAGCACAAAATTCACTCAATGCAGTAGGCACGGATTCACAGGCAAAAGCCGACAGTACAAATATTGCATACGAAAGAACGGTTGAAATGGCAAGCGCAAGCCTTGCGGATAAGTTAAACAGTGTTACAGATGACAGCATAAACTTTATTTGCTCTGACTTTAACAGAGGTTATCCGTACATCAAAGGCAGCTTCCTAAAGTACAGCGTTAAATCTGTAGGCAGCGGCATTACTCTTTCGGGCAATATGCACTCGTCACTCAATGTAAGCTACACTGCTTATTCAACAGATGACAAACAGTATAAAAAATTCGAGTCGCTTATTAAGGGCGGAAAAATTCTTGATTTTTACAAGGGCACACTTTCGGACAATAACGGAAACTCTGCATTTGCGGAATTTTGGTGTGACAATAATTTAAAACTCACCTTGCCGGTAAGCGGCAAAAATGTAAGCCTTGCGGTACTTGACGGCGACGGCGGCATAAAATACATAAAGCCCGACTCTTTTGAAAACGGAAAAGCAGTGTTTACATTATCACAGCCGACTGATTTTGCACTTGTGGAAACCTCGTCAAGCGGCGGCAACAACACAGGCAATAAACAGATTGACAATACAACAATAAAGACGGGCGCAACCGTGATTTATACAATTTCATTTACGGCAATTATCGCTTTGCTTGCCTTTGCTGTATTGAAGAAAAGAGGACGCATTGAAAAATAAAAAAATATATATTGCAATTATAGCGGCACTTATTGTTGCAATCGGAGCGCTAAGCGCAGTATTAATCTACAATAACATAAACTCTCAACCTGCCGCACCCACACAGGGTGTGGTAGGGGAGATACGCACTGATTGGGATACAGGCATAGACGAAAACTCAAAAGGCAGTGACAATACCAAAAAAACAGGCGTGCAGATACCCGGCTACAGCACTGCTGAAATGAATGTGGGCGATACCTCTCTGCACATCAGTATCGGCAATCCAAAGTCAAACACCTGCGGCTTATACGCAACGCTAAGGCTTTCCGACGGAACTGTGCTTTATAAATCGGATTTGCTTGAACCCGGCAGTGGTCTTACAGATGTACCGCTTTCAAAGTCGCTTGAGAAAGGCGAGTATCAAGCAATGGTTTTGTATGAATGTGTAACTCTTGACGATTCGCATCAAAAACTCAATTCGGCAGAATCGGAGTTCACACTCAAAGTTAAGTAAAATACCGATAAATTCGGTTAAAAATAAAGAAAGAAGTGTTTATATGAAAAAAGTAAAATTTATATCGGCAATTATGGCGGCTATGCTCGCCGCAACAGGCGTGGTTTCCGCATCGGCGGCAACCCTTACAAACGAAAATCCCGATTCTTCCACGGAAGTTACCGCAAGAATTGAGGGTACACAACCGGGAGATGTAAGCTATGTTATTACAATTCCCGATATGGTTGATTTCGGCACTCTTGCACAGCCGCAGACAGATACACAGAGCAACAAGTATCTCAACTTTGATGTGACTGCAACAGAGCTTAAACTTAACGATAACAACTTTGTATCTGTTTATATTAACGGTCAGGACATTGACGATAAGTTCTACATTACACAGAAAGACGCAACCAACCCGTTCAAAATTAAGTATGATATTTATTCGGAAAAAGTAAATGACGATAATGTTGCTGACAAAATCGCTATCAATGACGCAGGTGCTCCGGGTGCAAACGGTTTCCACTTTACAACCTTCAGCGCCGATTCACAGGGTCAGGTTCAGGAGGGTACACTTGTACTTAATCAGCAGGCACTCTACGGACAAGACCTTGACGCTATTGCAGGCAATTACAGCGGTACAATGACATTCCACAGCTCAATTGTAACAATATGATTATGAAATGACTGATTTTAAAAAATTGCTTAGCGCAATTGCGGTTTGTACGGTGATTGCCGCAGTCTTTATAACGGCTACCGTTTCGGTAACGGCAAGGGATGAGGGCAGTACGCAGATTACGGCTAACATTTTATCGCCGACAACTCAACCGTATTCCACAGTCCCGACCGTACCCGTACAGGATAACACGAGTATGGTAACGGGAACACAAACATATTTGCTGATAGCCTTGCTGTTGTGCATTGCATTGCTTGCATTTGTTATATTATTATTTTTTATTCACAATAAACATATGAGGTGACTATGAAAGTATTTAATTGTATTTTTGGGTATTTTGACTGTTCTTGCGTCAATTTATTGCATATTTTATCCCGGACTTACATTTCTTAACGTCGGTTGGATTGTAACGATAATTCTCGGATTATGGGGAATTTCCTCAATTGTTTCGTATGCAGCTTCACGCAACGACGGTAATAATAAAGAAAAAGCTTTAATGGGAACTTTAGGTCTTATAGCAGGCATAGCTGCGGCGGTTGTGTCTGTGCTCGCAATGTTTATGCCCGGCATAAGAGTGATGTTTGATATATTAATCCTTGCGATTTTTGCGGTATGGCTTATTGTAGACGGAATCTCCTCTATAGCAACATCATTCAAGGTTAAAAAATCAGGTTCAAGTGTATGGGTACTTCCGCTTATATGCGGAGTGCTCGTACTGCTTGCAGGCTTATACGGAATATTTAATCTTATATTCACAGCGCAAACACTCGGACTGTTTATGGGCATTTTGCTTATGACATACGGTATAAGACTTATTCTTTCGGCATTTAAAAATTAATTTGCTATCCACTCATTTCCCTTATATAAAACAACAGCCTCTCGGTGTTTTTACATCAAGAGGCTGTTGTGCTTTTTTATATTTGGTTCTGTTGTAAATGATGGAGTAATATCGGTAAATTACATTTTAGCAGATTGCTTTATCAATCAATTACATTTTTTCTTTACCCTTATTTGCAAATCTTTTTGACGGTCTGTAGATAATCAACGCTATAAATATCAGCAATGCCGTTGTAGCTAAGCTGACAGGGTAAGCGGTCATTATCGTTACAAAAGTTCTGTTTGCGGGGAATACGGTATTTATCCATATTATTCGCAGCACACATACGCCTACGGTAGTGAGAATTGCAGGAACAAGCGAAAATCCGAATCCTCTTAAGTATCCCGACATTACCTCATACAGCATTGAGAATATGTAAGCTATAAAAATAATTACAAGTCTTGTATAGCCTATTTCTATTACTTCGGGGTTGTTGTTGAATATTGACAGCAAAAATTTTCCTGTTATAAGCACTATAAGTATTGCCGTGCCCGATGCAATTGCGTCCTCAATAAGACAGAGGAAAAGAGTTTTTTTACAACGGTCAATTTTATTTGCACCAAAGTTTTGTCCGACAAATGTTGTGCAAGCCTGACTAAACGAGTTCATTACATTGTAAGCGATAATCTCTATGTTGAATGCCGCACTTGACGCCGCAATTACAACGGTGCCGAGGCTGTTAATCGCACCTTGAATTACAATATTCGCAACCGCAAACACCGCACTCTGTATTCCTGCGGGAAGTCCTATCTGCATAATTTTCGCAAAGACTTTTCCGTCTATTCTTAGCTTTTTAAATTCTACTTTTATGTATTTGTCGCTTTTTACGAGCTTTATATAAAGAATACCTGCGCTCACAACATTTGCAAGCACTGTTGCGGTTGCTACTCCGTTTACCGACATTTTAAGTACGATTACGAAGAACAGATTAAGCAGTACATTCAAAATTCCCGACAGCGTAAGCGCAATAAGCGGCATTTTGGTTTCGCCTATACTTCTGAAAATCGCCGCCTCAAAGTTGTACAGCAGTATGACAGGCATTCCGAGAAAATATATTCTCAAGTACAACAGTGCAAGCTCAAGCACATCGTCGGGTACATTCAGCACCGTAAGAAGTGGCTCGGCTATAAGTTCGCCGATTATCGCAACCAATACACCGCCGATTACCGACACCACCATTGAGGTATGCACCGCCTTTTGTACGGTCTGTTTGTCATCTCGTCCTATGGCATTTGCTATTACAACATTTGCGCCGAGCGCTATGCCGATAAATAAGTTCAGTATCAGACCAATAATCGGGCTGTTTGCTCCTACAGCCGCTACCGCTGCGGTTTTGTCGGTCTGCGCAAAGTTTCCGACTATTGCTATATCGGACGCATTAAAAAGCTGTTCGAGTATTCCCGTTGCCGCAATCGGCAGGGCAAAAACAGGCAGTTTGTTCCATATACTGCCGTTGAGCATATCAAGTTTTTGCTTTTTTAATTCTTTTTCCATTCAATCCACCTTTTCGTTTCACATAAATTCATACTATATAGATTATATTCCTAATTTTTACAATTTTCAACTGTTAAATGGTTGCATATAGACATAAGGTTTATTATAATATAAGGAAAGAAAAATTATGAAATGAAAAAATGAAATGAACATTTGCATTTATAGGGGTGGCATTATTTATGGAAATGGATAAACTAAAGCCAAAACAAAGTGCTTTTATTACAAGGGTTGGCGGTGACGGAGCATTAAGACACCATTTGCTTGATATGGGACTTACACCCGGCACTGAAATTACTTTGCAGAAAATAGCGCCGATGGGCGATCCGATTCAAATTGAAGTGAGAGGCTATGAGCTTACGCTCCGACTTGATGAGGCTAAGAAAATTGAAATTGAAAACATACACGAACGAAAAGTTGTTGCCGACAGCAAACCGCAAAGGCATAAATCTATTCCGCATCCACGAGTAGGCGAGCTTGGCGAGGCAAACGATTATCATATTCACGATGAAAGCAAAGCACTGCCGAAAGACAGCAAACTTACATTTGCGCTTGCAGGAAACCAAAACTGCGGCAAAACCACTTTGTTTAATCAGCTTACGGGCGCTAATCAGCATGTGGGCAATTTTCCGGGTGTTACCGTAGACAGAAAAGACGGCACAATTAAAAATCACCCTGAGGCAACAGTTACCGACTTGCCGGGTATTTACTCATTGTCGCCGTATTCGAGCGAAGAAATAGTTACACGAGATTTCTTGATAAAAGATAAGCCGAGCGGAATTATAAATATTGTAGACGCCTCAAACCTTGAGCGAAATCTATGCCTTACTATGCAGCTTATGGAACTTGGTATTCCTATGGTGCTTGCGCTGAATATGATGGACGAGGTGCGAGAAAACGGCGGAAGTATCAGAGTAAATGAGCTTGAGCAAATTCTCGGAATACCTGTTATTCCTATTTCAGCCGTAAAAAATGAGGGTATAGACGAGCTTGTAAGTCACGCACTTCATGTGGCAAGATTTATGGAAAAGCCGGGGCGAATAGATTTTTGCACAGACAGTGTAGATAAAAAAGACCCTGTCGGAGCGGTTCACCGCTGCATACACGCCGTAGTGCATATGATAGAGCCTGAGGCAAAGCAATCGGGACTGCCGCTGCGATTTGCCGCAACAAAGCTGATAGAAAACGATGTGCCTATTGAAAAGCTGCTTAACCTGACCGATGACAAAAAGCAGGCATTTGAGCACATTGTATCCGTAATGGAAGATGAAACGGGACTTGACCGAGAGGCCGCCATTTCAAATATGCGATTCAGCTTTATAGAAAAAATGTGTCAAAAAACAGTTGTCCGTCCGCACGAAAGCAAAGAGCATAAGCGAAGTATGAAAATTGACCGATTGCTTACAGGCAGATATACCGCTATTCCTTGCTTTATTGCAATTATGGCACTCATATTCGTTATGACCTTTAACCTTGTGGGCGCATGGCTCTCTGACCTTATGAGTTTAGGCGTAGATTCTGTTATATCGCTTATAGACAACGCACTCACTGCCGTACAGATTAACCCTGTTGTGCATTCGCTTGTGGTAGACGGCATATGCAACGGTGTGGGCAGTGTAATCAGCTTTTTGCCTACAATCGTAACTCTGTTTTTCTTTTTTGTCTATTCTTGAGGATACAGGTTATATGGCAAGGGTTGCCTTTGTAATGGATAAGCTGTTAAGAAAAATAGGACTGTCAGGCAGAAGTTTTGTGCCAATGCTTATAGGCTTTGGCTGTTCTGTTCCTGCAATTATGTCAACACGAACACTCTCAAGCGAAAGAGATAGAAAAATGACAATCCTGCTCACTCCGTTTATGAGTTGCAGTGCAAAACTGCCGATTTATTCGCTGATTATAAGCGTATTTTTCCCAAGGCAGTATCAGGCGCTTGTAATGGTGGGACTATACATATTCGGCATTATTTGTGCCATTATTTATGCTTTGATTTTAAAAAGCACAAAGTTCAAGGGCGAGCCTGTTCCGTTTGTAATGGAGCTGCCTAATTACCGACTTCCATCGGCAAAGAGCGTTGTGCATCTCATTTGGGAAAAGGCAAAGGGATTTATAGAAAAGGCATTTACAATTATTTTTGTAGCGTCAATTATAATTTGGTTTTTGCAGACCTTTGACGCAAGATTTAATGTTGCCGAATCACCCGAACAGAGCATGCTTGCAATGATTGGCAGCTTGGTTGCTCCTATTTTTGCTCCGCTCGGATTTGGCGATTGGCGAGTATCAACAGCTCTCATTACAGGCTTTACGGCAAAAGAAAGCGTTGTGTCTACACTTACTGTACTTATGGGCGGAGATGCCGAGCTTGTAAGTACATTGTTTACTCCTTTTACCGCCGCTGTATTCCTTGTATTTACTTTGCTTTACACTCCTTGCGTTGCCGCTATTGCAACCGTAAAGCGAGAAATGGGCGGTACTAAGGCGGCTGTCGCAACTGTTATTATTCAGTGCGCAATCGCATGGTGTGTGGCTTTTCTTATTCACGCAGTCGGTCTTGCCTTTGGCTTGGCTTAACGGAGGGCGAATATGGATATACCGAGTATTATAATTTTAGTAATTGTAGCTCTTTTGGTTATTCTCGCCGTAAGAAAAGCTAAAAAGGATAAGATGATTTCAAAGTGTGGCGGTAATTGCTCAGCCTGCACGCTAAAATGCAATAAAAAATAATTTAAGCAAGGCGGTTTAATTTCCGCCTTGCTTTTTTGTGATTACCAAATGGCATAGCAAGCAATTTGAAATAGGCATTAGACATTTGTAAAACAAAGGAGTATAATATAAATACAGTTTAAATACAAGCTGAATTTCTTTGAAAGGTTGATTATAATGAAAAAGTTAATAGCATATTTTTCGCCAAGCGGTAACACTAAGGCAATGGCAGAAAAACTTGCAAAGGCAACAGGCGCAGACTTGTTTGAAATCAAGCCGCAGACGCCTTACACAAGAGCCGACCTCGACTGGACAAATAAAAACAGCCGTTCTTCAGTTGAAATGAACGATAAAAGCTATCGTCCGCAGATTGCCCAGCTTCCTAACAGCCTTGCGAATTACGATACAATTTTTATCGGTTTCCCAATCTGGTGGTATGTTGCTCCAACAATTATCAACACATTTGTAGAAAATGTTGACTTAGACGGTAAAAAGGTTATTCCGTTTGCAACTTCCGGCGGCAGCGGAATGGGTAAGACTTTGGCAAATCTAAAGCCGAGCTGCCCGGGCGCAAATTGGGTTGAGGGTAAAGTAATCAACGGTATGAGCGAAAAAGCCCTTGCCGATTGGGCAGAAAAACTTTAATTTAATAAGGTAAAGCTATGCATAGGCTGTATGAGTGTTGGTGCGGCGGAGAAAACTATGACGGCGCACGACCGTGTAATTTTGATTGGGTAAAGCACCTTAGAGAGGAATGTGAAAAGTACAATGTCACTTTTTGCTTTATAGAAACGGGTACTGTGTTTATCAAAGACAGCAAAACTTATCTTATGCCGAAAAAACAGCTTCAAAGCAAGATGGCTTATAAATCTAAAATGAATTTAAGCGAAAAACCGATCGAATGGAAACTTTGCGATAACTTCGGTGACAAAATCCCGAAAAATAAGCTCTATATGCCATTAAGCGAAAATTAAAATACAGATAAATATTTTACATTATGCTTGACAGTGTATGATTATTTTTTATATAATTGTAACAGTTTGTTTTTAGGAGAGTTTCTATGGAAAGAGAAAGTTTTAAGTCACGGCTTGGATTTATTCTTGTAAGTGCGGGCTGTGCAATCGGCATCGGCAATGTTTGGAGATTTCCTTATGTTGCAGGCGAAAACGGAGGCGGTCTGTTCGTTTTGCTTTACCTCGTTTTCCTTGTTCTTATGGGTATTCCCGTATTGACAATGGAGCTTGCAGTGGGCAGAGCAAGCCGAAAAAGCGCCGTGCTCGGCTACAAAAAACTTGAAAAGTCAAAAAGCAAATGGCATATTCACGGTTGGTTCTGTATGCTTGGCTGTTATCTGCTGATGATGTACTACACAACCGTTTCGGGATGGATGACAAGCTATTTTTACAAATTTGCAACAGGCACTTTTGAAAGCGGAATGACCTCTGAGCAAGTCAGCGGTGTATTCTCTCAGTTGCAGTCAAACCCGATTGAAATGGTTATATGGATGGCTATTATTACCATACTCGGCTTTTTGGTGTGCAGCAGAGGTATTCAAAAGGGAATAGAAAAGGTGAGCAAGGTTATGATGATTGCTTTGCTTGTGCTCATTCTCGCACTTGCCGTAAACAGCATTTTGCTTAGCGGTGCAGGCGAGGGACTTAAGTTTTATCTTGTTCCCGATTTTGAAAAAGTATCCGAAATAGGTATCGGCAACATTGTTTCCGCCGCTATGAATCAGAGTTTCTTTACTTTGAGCCTCGGTATTGCGGCTATGGAAATTTTCGGAAGTTATATGTCAAAGGACAATACTCTTCCGGGCGAGTCCGTGAAAATCTGCGCACTCGATACTTTTGTGGCAATTATGGCGGGACTTATTATTTTCCCTGCGTGTTTCTCATACGGAGTTGAGCCCGACCAAGGCCCTGCACTCATATTCATTACCTTGCCAAATGTATTTGTAAATATGGCAGGCGGAAGAATTTGGGGCACGCTGTTCTTTTTGTTTATGACTTTTGCGTGTTTTTCAACTATCATTGCCGTGTTTGAAAATATTATCTCGTTCTGCATTGATATGTTCAAAATCAGCCGCACAAAATCAGTGATTATCAACGCCGTTATAATTCTGATTGCAAGCCTGCCTTGCGTTTTCGGATTTAATATTTGGAGCGGTTTTGAGCTGTTTGGTCAGAATGTTCTCGGTATGGAGGACTTCCTTGTAAGCAATATTTTGTTGCCTGTCGGCTCGCTTATTTACCTGTTGTTCTGCGTTACAAAATTCGGTTGGGGCTTTGACAATTACCTTGCCGAATGTAATACGGGCAAGGGTATGAAATTTGCAAGATTTTTAAAGCCTTATTTCCAATTCGTACTCCCGATTCTTGTGCTTATTGTACTTGTACAGGGCTTTATAAAATAATTTAAAATCAAATCTCCCGATATTGCATTAATCTTGCGTATCGGGAGATTTTTTTGTCTGAACATTGAGTTAAACCGTAATTCTAAAATTTTCAAAAATATTTTCAGAAAAATTATTGCAATTAGTGCAACTTTTACCTTTTTTGCAATGTAATTGAGGTGATAATTTTGAAAAACATTAAAAACTTTTTTACATTACCAAACGAGGTTTTCTGCCTTATGCTCACTTCGTCCGAGCTTGCCGTTCTAAGCTATCTTGTGCGTTGCAGTGACGATACGGGAGTGTGTTTTCCGTCGGTACACACCATTGCAACCGCCTGCTCAATGTCTGACAATACGGTAAGAAAAAGCATACGAAAACTTGAGGACAGAGAAATTATAACAAAATCGGGCGGTTTTCGTGCGAGCAAATTCGGCAAGGAGCAGAACACTTCTTTTATATATGAACTCAACCCGAGTTTTTACAACGAAGGTTTTGCAAGAGCAAATCTTGTGGATTATTTTACAAAGAGAAACGCTCAACCTTAAAAAATCAATGCAGTAGGGTGCTTAAAATATTGAGGATAACCGCTTTATTTTTTGCACCTGCCTGCTTCATAATCTGAACCCTAATAAAACTAAATAAAGAAAACTTATTAAAAAATACTAACCGAACATTCGCAGTCGGTCGCCGATTGTGAGTGCTTTTTGTATTTTCTCCGTTTAAGTATTTTTACTGCAATATAACAGTGAATTTTATATGCTGAAAAGCATTATTTTTAAAAAAATTGAGTAAACTTTTTTGTTTTTGGGAGGATAATTTAGCGTTAGCTAAATTTCAATGCCCGACCGACACTCCGCTAAACCATAATTTACTAATGCTAACATTCAGAACAGAACGCAAAAAGCAAAAAATAAAAACCACTGCAAAAATGCAGCAGTCTTTAAAAAATATGACTGTATCTGTAAGCCGGGTTCTGTCGTGAACAGCTATCTATCTTGGCAGCCCGTTGCCGGAACTGCTCAATGCCACCTCCTAAGGACACGCCGAGCAAGCGTATAATGTCCTACCACGGTGTTGCTTCAAATAGGGTTTACACGGCAGATAACTCTCGCTATCTCCGGTGAGCTCTTACCTCACCTTTCCATCCTTACCACAAAAGTGGCGGTAATTTTCTGTTGCACTATCCCTGGAGTCGCCTCCGGCGGCCGTTAGCCGTTATTTTTGCTCTGTGAAGCCCGGACTTTCCTCGCAAAACGCCTTTCGGCAATTTCCCGCAGCTGTTCAATACACTCATATCTATAATACTATATGATTTTTTGCAAAATGTCAACTTAAATTTTCATAAAATAGCTTGATATATCCGATTTTTCAGTTTATAATAAATAAAGATTTGTAACAAAGGAGAGTTTATAATGGACATAAGACAGAAATCACTCGAAAAGCATTACGAATGGAACGGTAAAATCGAGGTAATATCAAGAGTTCCTATTTCTAATGCCGAGGATTTATCTCTTGCATATACACCGGGTGTTGCCGAGCCTTGCCTTGAAATTCAGAAAGATTACGACAAGTCTTTTGAGCTTACAAGAAGAAACAATCTTGTTGCAGTAGTAACAGACGGTACAGCGGTTCTCGGTCTTGGCGACATCGGCCCCGAGGCAGGTATGCCTGTTATGGAGGGCAAATGCGCTCTCTTTAAAGAGTTCGGCGATGTTGACGCATTTCCTATCTGCGTAAGAAGTAAAGATGTTGACGAAATCGTAAATGCAATTTACCTTATCAGCGGTTCATTCGGCGGTATTAACCTTGAGGATATTGCCGCTCCCCGTTGCTTTGAAATTGAGAAAAAACTTAAGGAAAAGTGCGATATTCCGATTTTCCACGATGACCAGCACGGTACAGCCGTAATCGTTGCCGCAGGACTTATCAATTCTTTAAAGCTTGTAGGCAAAAAGTTTGAGGACATAAAGGTTGTTATGAACGGCGCAGGCGCAGCAGGCATTGCCATTGCCAAGCACCTCCTCAATATGGGCGTTAAGAACATTACTCTTTGCGACAGTAAGGGTATCATCTGCAAGGGTGACGAAAGACTTAATGCAGTTAAGCGTGAAATGGCAGAGATTACTAACCTTGAGCATATGACAGGCACACTCGCAGACGCTATGAAGGGCGCAGATGTATTTCTCGGTATTTCAGCCGCAGGCTGTGTAAGCGAAGAAATGGTTGCTTCTATGGCAAAAGACCCAATCCTCTTTGCTATGGCTAATCCTACTCCTGAAATTATGCCTGACCTTGCCAAGAAAGCAGGCGCTGCCGTTGTAGGTACAGGCAGAAGTGACTTCCCGAACCAGATTAACAATGTTCTCGCTTTCCCGGGCATTTTCAGAGGTGCTCTTGATTGCCGTGCAAGCGACATCAACGAAGAGATGAAAGTTGCCGCTTCATTTGCAATCGCTTCACTCGTAAGCGACAGTGAGCTTAATGCCGACTACATTCTTCCCGAGGCTTTCGATAAGAGAATCGGTAAGACTGTTGCCGAGGCTGTTAAAAAAGCCGCTATCGAAACAGGTGTTGCAAGAATTTGATAAATGTATAAATTTACGGGGCTGTCGAAAGGCAGTCCCTTTTGTATTTGAATTTTTTGTAATTATATAGTATAATAGATGTATTAAGACAAAAAGTTGGTGCATAGCTTGATAATTCACGATATTTCAAGAGATATTCTCACAAGCAAGGTCTACGAGGGCGACCCGCAGACCGAGGTAAACAGAATAAAAAGTATTGAAAACGGCGATGATTACAATCTTTCTGCCATTAGTATGAGCACCCACACAGGCACTCATATTGACGCTCCTCTGCATTTTTCGAGCGACGGCAGTTCTATATCCAAAATGCGCCTTAATACCTTTACGGGCAAATGTACGGTAGTCACGGTCAACGGTATTCTTACGGGCGAAGATATGGATAAAATTCTTGCGCACAGCCGTAAGAAACTGCTTTTGCACGGCAACTGCAAGGCTTTTGTGTCTGCTTTTGCCGCCAGAGTGCTCGCTGACAGCGATGTGGTTATGATTGGCACGGACGCACAGTCAATCGCACCCGAATATGACGAGAACGAAACGCACAAAATTCTTGCAAATGCAGGCATTGCGATTTTGGAAAACCTTGATTTATCGGATATAGCAGACGGCGACTATGAGCTTTTTGCATTTCCTATTAAGCTTGGCGGTCTGGAGGCGGCACCTTGCCGTGCAATTTTGTTTGAACAGGAAAGAGGTCTTTGATATGGTAAAAATGGTAGTATTTGATTTGGACGGCACACTTGTAAATTCTCTTGTTGACCTTGGTATTGCCACCAATGAGGGACTTAAGCAGGCAGGCTTGCCTGTACATCCTATGGAGAATTACAATCATTTTGTAGGCAACGGCAGAGAAATGCTTGTAAAGCGTGCAATGGGTGAGAAAAGCGAAGATAAGGCACTTTTTGATACGGTTATGAACGGATTTAACACTTACTACGGCGCTCACAGCAACGACCATACAGCCGAGTACAAGGGCTGTACCGAACTTTTGGAGCAGCTCGACAAAAACGGCATTATGACGGCCGTACTTTCAAACAAACCCGATGAATTTGTCGGCGCTATCCTTGCAAAAGTGTTCCCGAACCATAAGTTTACCGAGGCTTGGGGCAACAAAAAGGAATATAAGTGCAAACCCGACGGCGAGGCTTTAAACGCAATTTTGAGCAAGCACAATGTAAAGCAGAGCGAGTGTATTTATATCGGCGACAGCGATGTTGATGTGTTCACCGCAAAGAATGCAGGCGTAAGTATGCTTGGCGTTGAATGGGGATTCAGAGGCAGGAAAGAGCTTACGGAGGCAGGCGCTCCGCAGGTTGCCGCAACCGCCGACGAACTTTTGAATATGATTTTGGCACAGAAATAAGGACGAACGATGAACAAGGTAAATTATCAGAAAATTCTTGACGGAATAATCTCAAATCTTCAAAAGACAAATACTGTTCCGACACTGCTTTTGCATGTCTGTTGTGCGCCTTGTTCAAGCTATTGTCTTGAGTATTTGTCGCAGTATTTTAAAATCACGGTTTTCTTTTATAATCCCAATATTTCCGAAAGGGCTGAATATCAGCACAGATTAAACGAAGAAAAACGCTTTATTTCCGAAATGAATTTTAAGTATCCTGTAAATATTATTGAGGGCGAATATTCTCCTTTAGAATATTTTTCTGCCGTAAAAGGTCTTGAAAACGAACCCGAGGGAGGGGAAAGGTGTAAAAAATGCTTTGAACTGCGCCTTGAAAAGACCGCCCGCATTGCCCGGGAAATGAATTTCGATTACTTTACAACCACTTTGACGATAAGTCCGCTGAAAAACGCACCGTTACTGAATCAAATAGGCGAGCGTTTCGCTGATGTTTACGATGTAAAGTGGTTAAACAGTGATTTTAAGAAAAAAGAGGGTTACAAACGCTCAATCGTACTTTCTGCCGAGCATAATTTGTACAGACAAAATTACTGCGGCTGTGTTTTTTCAAAGCGTGAGGCGGCGGAAAAAGAATAAATTTACAGAATTTTGAAAAAGTTTGAAAAAAATTCAAAAAAATCTTGACAAACGGCTGAAAAAATGGTATAAAATATATCGTTGCGTAAGATAATCGGCAATACGGAGAGATGTCCGAGTGGTTTAAGGAGCTAGTCTTGAAAACTAGTGATCCCGCAAGGGACCAAGGGTTCGAATCCCTTTCTCTCCGCCACTTGATTGCCGATTTTCTTATCGCTTTATATATACGGTTTAAAATATTTTATATAAAAATTTATTTTAACTGTTGACAAATATATCACAAAGTGATATAATAGATATCGTTGAGTTGTGATAACATTCAATACGGAGAGATGTCCGAGTGGTTTAAGGAGCTAGTCTTGAAAACTAGTGATCCCGCAAGGGACCAAGGGTTCGAATCCCTTTCTCTCCGCCATTTATTCAATATTTTTTTGTAGTTTAACTACACGGAGGATTACTCAAGTGGTTAAGAGGCTCCCCTGCTAAGGGAGTAGGTCGCTAACGCGGCGCGAGGGTTCAAATCCCTTGTCCTCCGCCAAAGGATAGTCTGAGGTTTTATACTTCAGACTATCCTTTTTATTAACTAATAAAAGTTTTTTGGCGTTCAGGAACAAACTTTCCTCGACAATGAACAGGTGTAGGTGAATAACGCTTTCATACTCTACAGTCTATGTCACACTATCTCCCAACAGGGTGATTGTTCTATTGGCGGTTTATGCGAACTTTCACAAGTTGGCTCGAATGGAGTCTTTTTATCTCTATTTCTTCACACTTTTGACAGGCTCACATTATTTTGTATTGTATCACACTTTTAGACTTTATGTAGAAAAGTCGGGTTTTAATTATTATCATAGTATTAAAGGCTGCTACAAATTTTGTAACAGCCTTTTCTTAGTTAAATTTTTGATTTTAAGTTGTAATTTTTGCTAATTAATTGGAATTTGCTTTAAACTATATTTCTTATACCAACTATTATCCGCTGATATTAATCTACTGTTCTATGACTTATAAGCTTCCAAAACTAGCAAATGAAAATAGGAAATAATACGGTGCAGTTGTAATAGTTAAAATAAAAACCGAATAGAATTTTTTGGGCTTGCTTAATTCGGATTTTCTGAACACGAAAAAGTAATACATAATACAGCTTGCTATGAGAGAAACCGCAATCAAGGCAAGAATAATGTAAAAGCCCTCAGCAAATGCTTGATTGTTAACGCCCAAGTATGAATATTCAGGATAAATGGCATAGAAGAACAGACAGAAGTAATACTGCAGAAATGTTATATCATCAATTTGAATTACAGAGATATTTGTAGTATTGCTTAAAATTATTAAAACTAAAGAAACAATGCCAATCGCTGCTAAGTCAGCCACAATGCCAAATATATAGGTATCTCTCTTCATCTGAGAAGTTATGTATTCATCGCCAAACTTAACCGAAAGGAGGTATGTAACATAGCCGGAAATTATAAGCTTGCCTAAAAATATTAATCCAAAGAAAAATAAAAATACTGTTACTACCATAAATGTAATATTCATTAAATCACCTACTTAATTTGATTTTAGCTTTTTGTATGGCTTATATTTAATCAGCGTTTCCCAAAGGTTCAACCTTTCATCAAAACCATCTTTGAAAGCATAAACCATCATTAGTGTAAATATATCTTCTTCATCATAACCTTGTTTTCCTCTGCTCTTAGTAAGATAATTATGTTCAACTATTCGTGGAAACCTCCGGTTATCAAATTGTATTTATAAAAAGGATTTTATTATATATATCAATTATAAAATAAAGTAGGAGAAATCAGGAAATAGTATGGAGCAGTCATTAACACAAAAATCAGCAAAGTACAGATTTTTTGCTTTTTTGTAAGATCCGGATTTCTGAAAATTGTAAAATAATCAAAAAACAAGCTGATAAGTGCGGATATTGCAATTGTCACTAAAATAAAAAGAAAAGAACCTTTAAACATACTTTGGCTGGAGTAAAAGGTGCGTTAAAAATGAAAAAAAATTAAGATTAAAACACTCAAAATAGTCTTCTAAATCTGTAAAGTAATAGCTTGGGGAGTCAATTATGTTCTGAATAAAGCAAATCACAATCATTAAAAGATGCTATTAGATCAGCAAACACTCCATTGCGGTAAAGTTTTCTCCTGATTTCTTTATCAATTATTTTTTCTCTAAACAAAGCGTTATCCACGCATTTCGCCAACAGTACCATAAAATATTTTGGCAGAAGCAAAACTATGAGAAAAACCGGTAATATATATAAAATTATATCCATAGTAAAATAACCTTTCGTTATTTGATTTTTTTAATTCACAGAATATATTGTTTGAAATGAATTCTAAAAAGTAAATTTTAGATTATTGACATTTGACCAAGAATACATTTTTGTTAACTTTTTATAATCACATTTACAATATTAAATTTTTGCTAATTAATTGAATTTGCTTTAAAATATATCCCTTATACCAAGCGTTAGCCATTCCTCGTGGCAGTAAATAGTCTTTTCTGTAGCAATAAAGATAATTTTCTGTTGCAAGCAAATCGTCAAATACACATTCATCAGAAAGCTTCTTTTTAGTTCCGGTTTCTATATCGACCTCCCACAAACCGTTATTTTCATCCTCAACGGTTGTTCTTACTATATTCCACTCTGACTTTTCAGCCGAAAAATAAATTTTATTATTATTGTAAGTAACTGATTGAACATAATTATGTAAGGCTGCTCGTGATATTTCTCCGGTTTTTAAATTGTATTTTAAGAAAGTACATTCTTCAGAAGTGTTTATCAGATCTTTGCAGCAATATAAAAAGTAATCATTAATAATAGCCGGCTCGTCCAAGTTACTCAATGTACTATGTTCGAAGTGTGATTTCTGCAAATATGTATCCACATCATATTGAAAAATTTCATATTTGTATTCATTTTTTGTAATAACATTAAGTGTATTGCTGTTTATAGAAATATAGAATATTTCACCGATATAATCTATTTCTTTCATGTCGTTTATATTCTTAGCATCAACAATTACAAGTTTCTTTTTGTCAACTGAATATAAAACCCTGTCGCCATCAAAGAAAAGGATTTGGCTTTGTTCATCTAATTTTTGCTTTTCTTGTGTTGCGTGATTTTCCATATACAAACTGCCGTCATCGCAATAAACTTCAATATTCTCTATTCTTTGCGAAGTAATTGAAGTTGAAACATTTTCTTTTCTGTCAGAATAATAAATATCAGCCCTATAATACATAGGGTCTTTTACATATAAATTGCCGTCCTTATATACCATATAATCATCTGACATAGGAAACCTTTTACCGTTATAAATACGCATACTGTTACAACCGTATTCATAGCTGTTATAATACGAAGTATCGCTATCCGGTTTAAGGTCAACTTTTTCTTTGCTCAAAACAAAAAATGCAATAATCAAAAGTAAAGCAGATAAAATTAAACATATGAGTAACGGCGACAATTTCTTTTTTACTTTCATAATATCACTTTCTCCTTAGAAATTTACAAATAAAGTAATCATTATGTATTAATTACTCTGAAACTTTTAATATATCAAATTCATAACAGCTATAATTTAATTTATGCTGCAAAAACACAGATAAGGCTGTATTCGTAATAATTTGTTTATTAACGGTTCCGTGAAATTTACCAGTAACATTTCCATATTTAACCTCAGCTTAATTCTACCATACAAAAGATAAATAAGCAACAATAATTAATTATTTTGCATAAATTCATCTTATTACACTATGTATTATTGTTTTAATTGTGCAATATTTTAGGCGCTACAAATTTTGTAACAGCCTTTTAAAATCTTATTTTATCTTTCACAATTTCATTTATCTTTTTACTGTTTTCTTATCTTGAAACTGCAAAAACAGATGATCATAGCTTACATCTAATTTTTTCACAAGCCTTTTTATATTATCAATGCTATGCAAAATATTTTGAATTTCATATTAATCCGTCCTTTCATTTATATATACCAAATAGTTATTAGCTTACTGTAATCTCGGCTTTGTAGGTTTTACCATTTATTTCTGCTCTGCACTTCGTTTGAAAATGTACGGAGAGTAAAATAAGAATACAAACAGACAAGAAATAGCTACCACGAGAAACTTGCGGCGTGAGCCAAATTTTTTGCCCGATTCAAACAAAAAATAAATTATTTACTATGCTTGTTTCTTGCGTATATAATAAAGCGTTTCTTTGTTATAATAACTAAAAATACTGCGGTTAATTTGTTAAAATAAAACATATATTTTTGTGGAGTATTTTGGTATAATTAAAAGGAAATCAAATAATTGGAAAGGACGGATTTCGTTTATGAGTAAACTTAAAAAGCTGACAAGCATTGTGCTTGCGGCAACTATCGTTTCTTCTGCATCTGCAATGGCATTGACCGCATCCGCAGTTGAAAATGATAATGCGGTTTCCGCAGCGGACAATAATCTGCAAAGAAATGTTCAGGACGGCGTAATTTTACACGCTTTTAACTGGTCGTACAAAACAATTAAGGAAAACCTGCCTGCAATTGCAGCAGCCGGTTATTCTACAGTTCAGACTTCACCTGTTCAGCAGCCGAAAGACTACTCAACATCAAGAGATGTTACAGGTCAGTGGTGGAAACTTTATCAGCCTGTAAGCCTTTCTGTAGCTAAAAACGCATGGTTCGGTACAAAAGACGAACTCAAAGACCTTTGTACAGAGGCTGAAAAGTACGGTATAAAAATTATTTGCGACATTGTTTCTAACCATATGGGCAATGAAAGCGAAGATACACCTAATGTTGTAAGCTCACAGGTTAAAACATATGATCCTGAAATTTACGACAATGCAAGTGCTTTCTTCCGTAACAACGATATTGTTGCATCAGACAGCAGTGTAAAAAATGTAGTTCAGGGACATGTTACTTCCTGCCCTGACCTCAACACAAACAGCAAAGTTGTTCAGGATAAGGTTATCTCACTTCTTAAGGAATGTATCGACTGCGGTGTTGACGGTTTCCGTTTTGATGCGGCAAAACACATTGAAACTCCCGATGACGGTGACTATGCTTCTGATTATTGGAAGAACATTACAGAGTCTGCAGGCTCATATTACAAAGCAAAAACAGGCGACAATCTTTATATTTACGGTGAGATTCTTAACAACTGCGGTTCCGGCAGAAGTTACAGTTCTTACACAAAGTACATTAATGTAACAGATAACAAAACAGGTGACTCTGTACTCGCAAATGTGGTAAAAGGCAAGGCATCAAATGCCGCAAGCTCAAGCTACAAGTCAGGCGTTGCCGCTTCCGATGTAGTTCTTTGGGCAGAGTCGCACGATACATACGAGGGCGATTCGGGTGCAGGCGGTATCAGCAATACCTCTAAAGTATCTGACGAAAACATTACTAAAGCATGGGCTATCATAGCCGCAAGAAAAGACGCTACTTCTCTTTACTTTGCCCGTCCGGGTGCATCGTTAATGGGTGAGGCAGCAGGCGATATAACTTATAAGAGCACAGCTGTTTCTGAAATTAATAAATTCCATAACCTCTTTGTTGGTCAGAGTGAAAAACTCGGTGCAGTTGACAATGTAGCTTATGTTGCAAGAGGCACAAGCGGTGTAGTTCTTGCTAACTGCGACGGCAACGAAAAGTCTGTAAGTATTTCAGGCACAGGCCTTGCAAACGGTACTTACACAGATACAGTTTCAGGCGCTAAATTCACTGTAGCTAACGGTGTTCTTACAGGTAATATCGGTTCAACAGGTGTAGCTGTTGTTTACAACGGCACAACAACTCCGAGAAATACTTGTTCTGTAGAGAGCGGTGATTTCAAGGGTGACACAATTACACTCAACCTCGGTCTTGACAACGCATCATCAGGTACATACTGCATTGACAATTCTAAGCCTGTAGCTTACACAGGTGACATTGCAATCAGAGTAGGTTCAGACTACGCTTACGGCGAAACAATCAACCTTACTCTTACAGCAACAGACGGCAAAAATACAACAACCACTACTTACAAATATACCAAGCAGAAATCTGCAAGTTCAGGTGTGTATGTATTCTTTGCTTCTGAAAAAAGAGAAACAAGCTCAAAATGGAAAGCTCCTTACTATGTTTACATCTATGACGAGGAATCTTCAAAGGAAGAAACTTATAAGGCATCAAACTGGCCTGGTACAAAGATGAACTATGATAAGGCAACAGGTTATTACTATGCAGAAGTTCCTACAACCTGTATTGCAACAGATGCAGATGAAAACGAGTCTGAGTCAAATTTTGACCTTGCACACTCTGCAAACACAAGAGTTATCTTCTGCGACAGCTCAAATGTAAACTCTGCTCCTCGTCAGTATCCGTCGGAAAAAGGCCTTAAATTAAAAGGAACTTCTAAAATTTTCGGTCTTACAAAGACAACTTCATGGGAAGAAACAACACTTGTACCTACTGTTGAATCACAGCCTGCAACCGAAGTTACAAGAGGCGACAAAACATATAAATACGGCGATGTAAACACAGACGGAAAATTTAATGTTCAGGATGTAACCTCACTCCAGTTTATTGTTGCAGAGTCCGTAAAGCCTTCACAGCTTATATATGCATTGAGCGATGTTACAGCTGACGGTGTTGTAGATATCAGAGATGTAACAATGATCCAGAGATATATTTCCGGTATTAGAGAGGACACAGGCAAAACAGGCGAAGTTTATAAGGCTGAACAACCTACACAGCCTACACAGCCTGCAAAACCTACAGAGGCAACCAAGCCTTCTACACAGCCGACAACTGCTCCCGCACCTTCTACTTACACACTTTACTTAAAGACACAGCTTCCTTGGATGACATCAATGGGTACAAATCTCTATGCTTTTGATAACAATACAAAGAAGTCTTATCTGCTTGAGCAGGATACCGACGATTATCCGAATGTATTTAAGGCAGAGGTAGCAAACACACTTACAAGTGTTACTTTCTACAGAGCATTAGATATGGTTGACGAAATGACAAAGGCGTCAAGTTCAGGCCCTGTATACAACGCTTGGACAGCAACTGTAAGCAGCACAAACAATTGCTACAACCTTGAAAGCGTTGATGAAGCAACAGACAAAGCAACTGCAACAGTCGGTCCGTATGTAAAAGAAGAGGCTCCCGAATGGACACTTGATGTAGTATATTTTGATAATTCAAAAACAAAGTGGGGAGAAGTTTATATTTACGGTTGGGGCAACGGCCTTTACGAAGAGGCATATAAAATGACTCAAATTGAGGGCACAGACATCTGGAAATACGAACTTCCCGAACCTATTTATCCGGGTACAGAAAGTTTCCTTTTTAAGAATACAGAAAGCACTTGGGTTAAAAAGACTAAGAATGTAAAGGTTGTAGAAGGTAAAAATCTTTATGACGGAAAAGCACAGGCTTGGTCAGGCACTTACGAAGAGTGATTTTAAAGTTAACATTCTAATTTTGCGGGCATACCAAAAGTATGCTCGCATTTTTTATGTAAAAATTTTGGTTTTTTATCAAAATTGTGGTAAATTATTGTTTAGCTGATTGCTTTATCAAGCAATTATAAAAGTTTGTTCAACCTTTTCAAAGGTCGTGGGTGTGGGCAAAGCCACAAATACTTTCCGCTTACGCAATCTGACGATAGCCAAACAGCTTGCTGTTTGGCGGCTTGAACGCAACGGCATTAGCCTTTAAAAATGCGATAGCAACAAGAAAGCCATTCAATAAACAATAAATAAGCAATTTTTTTCTAAAAGGCTACCGCCTGTTTTTTTAAACTCGGTGCAAGCACGCAAACAGCGTGGCTGTTTGCGCCTGATAAATTGTTATATCGGAAGATTTTTATGGCGCTGCCCAAACCCGCAATTTTTGAAAAAATTGAGTAAACTTTTTTGCTTTTGGGAGGATAATTTAGCGTTAGCTAAATTTCAATCCCCGACCGACACTCCGCTAAGCCATAATTTTCCAATATTAAAAAACAGAACTAAAAATTTTTATTTACCTCTTGACTTAAAGTCAGCTTTAAGTATTATAATACTGATAAAGAAGTGATAATTTTATATCACGGTAAAATAATACTTTTTATTTTAAACTTGGAGGTATGATTATGGCTGTAAAACAAACCGCAGGCAGAGATTCGCTCGGAAAATTTGCACCTAAATTTGCAGAACTTAATGACGATGTACTTTTCGGTGAAGTATGGTCAAGAGAAGATAAACTTTCACTTCGTGACCGCTCACTCGTAACAGTAACCGCACTTATGGCACAGGGACTTACCGACTCATCCTTTAAATATCACCTTATGTCAGCAAAAAAGAACGGTATTACAAAAACGGAAATTGCTGAAATTCTCACACACGCCGCATTCTATGCCGGCTGGCCAAAGGAACTTGGGCAGCATTCAGAATGGCTACCGAAGTATGGGCTGATGATGCGGAAGATTTGAGCGAAAAGGAAAAATATCAGCAGTCAATTCTTTTCCCGATTGGCGCACCTAATGACGCATTTGCAAAATATTTTATCGGTCAGAGCTATCTTGCACCGTTGTCTACAGCACAGGTCGGTATTCATAATGTAACTTTCGAGCCGAAGTGCCGTAATAATTGGCATATTCATAATGCTGAAAATGGCGGCGGACAGATACTTGTTTGCGTAGGCGGCAGAGGATATTATCAGGAATGGGGCAAAGAGGCTGTTGAGTTAAACCCGGGTGATGTAATAAATATTCCTACAGGCATTAAGCATTGGCACGGTGCGGCACCCGACAGTTGGTTCTCACACCTTGCAGTAGAAGTTCCGGGTACAAATATATCAAACGAATGGCTTGAACCTGTAAGTGATGAAGATTATTCTAAATTAAAATAATTATTATTTAATTATGCTTTAGCAAACTGCTTTATCAAGTAATTAAAACCGTTTTACTAAAGAACCTAAAAAACCGATAAGCTGAAAATTGCTTATCGGTTTTGCTTTTGTTATTATATTTTCCAAATAAAACTATCTCAATCGTTTGAAAAAACTTTTTAGAAGTTCGGCGCACTCTTCCTGCATAATACCGCCTTTACAATTCGGTTTGAAATTATACGGCATTTCAAAAAGATTTGTTATAGTGCCGCAAGAACCGTTTTTGAAATCGTACGCACCGAAATACACATTCGGAATATGAGCGTTTATAATTGCGCCTGCACACATCGGACAAGGTTCAAGGGTTACATATATATCGCAGTTCCAAAGCCGCCAACCGCCGAGCACTTTGCAGGCATTGTTAATTGCGTCGGTTTCTGCGTGTAAAAGTGCGTTCTTTTCTTTTTCTCGTCTGTTCCTGCCTGTAGCAACGATTTCGCCATTACGCACAATCACCGCACCGACAGGCACTTCGTCATCCTGAAAAGCCTCTCTTGCAAGCTCAAGCGCCTTTTCCATATACTTTATATTAAATTCACTCATAGCGCTACAGAAGCAATGATAGTTTCAAGAATTAAGATAACAACTATTGTAGCTGTACCTGCACTTGTAAAGAAACATTTTATCTTTTCTTTAAGTGAGAGAGAAACAACATTCGAGGTATCGCTTATGCTAAGGAAATTTTTATCCTTTTTCATTATATAAAGGAAAGCCAAAACTCCGAACACAAGCATTGCGGTAAATATTGAATAGTATATTTTATAGAAAGAACGGGTGGTAACAATGTTCTGACTTTGCAAAATATCCATAATTACCGAGTAGAAGTTATTTATAAAGTGAATAATTATTGACGGAATAATTGAGTTTGCCTTGCAGTCAATATAAGCAAAAATAAGTCCGAGTATAAACGCAAACGGAATCTGAATAATATTTCCGTGCATTGCACCGAACATAACGGCAGATACAATTATTGCAAATGAATTTCCGTATTTTCTAAGCGAACCCATTAAAATACCTCGAAAAGCAAATTCCTCGGCAAATGCAGGGGTAACGGCTATGGCAACAACATATAAAATATTTTCAAATACAGACCTTGATGACATATTCATATTCAGACTGTATTCAATGCCGATTAACGAAAAGTTGGAACTTACAAGGTCGGCGGCAACATTTGAAACCATTGAAACGCCCATACCCATAAGTACGAGGGCGATAAGCATAGTGGGTTTTACGGATTTAACCGACAGGCAGTCTGAAATATGCGTTTTGCTTAGTTTTAAATATATCAGTCCGGTGATTGTCGCCGAGGCGGCTGCTGCGAAAATCTGCATATAATAAAAAACAGGGCCGGAAGTCAATTTGCTCATTATATACTGCGTTAAAGTTTCGGTATCAAAATTAGAAATATCCGTATTCAGCATCGTAGACACGGTTAATAAAAATGTTATACCGACTACAATGATATTCATTGATAAAAAATAGGTAAGAATATAAAAGCCTAATCCGCTTGATTTTTTTTGCAAAGTCTTTAAATCGTGCGCTTTTTTGATTTCCTGCGGACTTTGCATATGATTTTGATAATAAGGATAGGGCTGATAATTTGCGTATTGCATTTTCATCACTCCAATGGTATAATTTTAGCATAGTAACACATATATTTCAAGAAATATTTTCCGATAATGAAAAAATAATGAAAAATCCCTTGACTTTTCAGGCAATCGGTTATATAATGTGTAAGTACAATAAAGCAAAGCAGAAATGCTTTCACCTGTGGGGTGTCGTCTGCACGGGTCAATACCTTAAACATAATAGTTTATTTGTATTGCAATGCGGACGGTGTATTTCTGTCCGCATTATTTTTTTGAAAAGGTACTTTGGAGGTGCTTAACCATCAGCAAGAAAGATATTCAGATTAACGAGGAAATCTGTGATAAAGAGCTTAGAGTAATCAGCTCGGACGGAAAGCAGCTCGGTATTATGTCATCAAAGGAAGCTCTCGCACTTGCAGAACAAAAAAATCTTGACCTTGTTAAGATTGCTCCGCAGAGCGTTCCGCCTGTATGTAAAATTATGGACTACGGCAAATACCGTTTTGAGCAGGCTAAAAGGGAAAAGGAAGCAAGAAAAAATCAGCATGTTGTTGATATTAAGGAAGTTAGACTCTCTTTAAACATTGATACACACGACTTCAACACCAAGCTTAACAACGCTGTTAAGTTTATTAAGCACGGCGATAAGGTTAAGGTTTCAATTCGTTTCAGAGGTCGTGAAATGGGACACCCTGAAATCGGTCTTGAAACAATGAACCGCTTTGCTGAAGCTTGTGCAGAGTTTGCCTCGGTAGAAAAGCCTGCAAAGCTTGAAGGTCGCAATATGCTTATGTTTCTTGCACCAAAGTCCAATAAGTAATCACAGCTAAGGAGGATATTTATTATGCCTAAAATTAAAACTCACAGTGGTGCTAAAAAGCGTTTTAAACTTTCTAAGAACGGTAATGTAATCCGTGCACACGCAAACAAGAGCCACATTCTTAACAAGAAAACAACAAAGCGTAAGAGAGGTTTACGCCAGACTGCTGTTACAGATAAGACAAATGTAGCTCAGATCAAGCGTTTAATTCCTTATAAATAATTTATCGCTTGTACTGCTTTTTATTTAAATAATAATCGGAGGTAATATATAATGGCACGTGTAAAGGGTGCGATGATGACTCGCAAAAGAAGAAAAAAGGTATTAAAGCTTGCCAAGGGCTACTGGGGTTCTAAATCAAGACATTTCAAAATGGCTAAACAGGCTGTTATGAAGTCCGGCAACTATGCATATATCGGCCGTAAGCAGAGAAAGAGAGATTTCCGTCGTCTTTGGATTACTCGTATTTCTGCTGCTTGCAAGGCAAACGGCACAAACTATTCAACATTTATGAATGGTCTTAAAAAGGCCGGCATTACATTGAACCGTAATATGCTTTCAGAGATTGCTATTGCTGATCCTAAGGCTTTTACAGCTCTTGTTGAGCAGGCTAAAAACGCTTAATTTAAACTGTAATTGCGTTTGGGTAACACCAAACGCAATTGGCATTTTAGGAGAAAAAAGATGCTGTTTGTTACAAGCAAAGACAATTCTAATGTAAAAAAAGCCGTAAAACTCAAGTCAAGCGCAAAAGAACGCCGCAAGAGCGGTCTTTTTTTAGCGGAGGGGCTAAGAATCTGTATGGACGCAGTTTTCAGCGGTGCTGAAATTCAGACATTATTTGTAACCGAAAAAGCTATGCAAAAGCACGGTGAGGACTTTGCTTTACTTGAAGAAAAAGTAAAGAATGTAATCTGTGTAAATGAAAACATTTTTTCCCTTATGAGTGATACTCAATCGCCACAGGGCTTTCTTTCGGTTATAAAAACACTTGACAAAACCAATGAGTTTGATACAATAAAGGGTGACAGTAAATATTTGGCGCTTGATAATGTGCAGGATCCAAGCAATCTCGGCACTGTTTTGCGCTCGGCAGAGGCATTTAATGTCAGCGGAGTTATACTTTCCTGTGACTGTTGCGATATTTACAATCCAAAGGTTGTAAGAGGCAGTATGGGCGCTGTGTTCAGAATACCTTTTATAATCAAAAGTTCAATTAAGGATTTCCTTAACGAAAATCCGCAGATTAATTCGTATGCTGCCGTTGTAAACAGCGACGCTGTCAGTCTTACGGATGTAAAATTTCAAACTCCGTGCGCAATCGTTGTAGGCAACGAGGGCAACGGAATAAAAGCAGAAACAGAAAAAGCCTGCCAAAACAAAATCACCATACATATGGAGGGCAAGGCAGAATCACTCAACGCATCTGTGGCTGCTGCAATACTGATGTGGGAAATGATGAAATGATTTCTGAAAATGCTCGTTACTGGATATGGATTTCAAAAGCACTCGGTTATAACAATATAAAGGTAAAGAGAATTTTTAAACTTTACAATGACATTGCCGAGTTTGTTCACGGCGGAGAAAAAGAGTGGAAACACTGCGGTATCTTTACGCCGAACGAAATGCGAAAACTTAACAGCACTAAGGTTTCGGTTGCGGATGAGATATTAAGCAAATGCAACGAACTGAAATATTCGGTAATTGCGATTGACGACGAGCATTACCCGCAAAAATTAATTAATATTGATACTCCGCCTGCCGTTCTTTATGTAAACGGACAACTTCCGGAGCTTGACAACCGCCTAAGCGTTTCAATTGTTGGCACAAGGCGGGCAACAAGATACGGTACGGATAATTCATACAAATTTGCATATGCTCTTGCTAAGTACAGCGTTGTTATTATAAGCGGAGGTGCGCTCGGCGTTGACTGTGCGTCGCACCGAGGAGCACTTTCTGCAAACGGAATTACCGTATGCGTGCTTGGCTGCGGTATCAACTATAAATATCTTACCGAAAACGAGGGTATGAGAAATGCAATTGCGCAAAACGGTGCGGTTATATCCGAATATCCGCCCGATGAACCGCCGCTAAGATATAATTTTCCCGCTCGCAACAGAATCATATCCGCTCTTTCGGACGGTCTTGTTGTAATGGAGGCGGGAATAAAAAGCGGTTCGCTGATTACCGCAAGAATGGCAATCGACCAGGGCAAAGAAGTTTTTGCTCTGCTCGGAAACAACAGTCCGCAGAACGAAGGCTCGAATACTCTTATAAAAAACGGGCTTGCCTGCCCTGTAACTGATTTTATGGATGTTTTGAGCGAGTTTAACTCAAACAGAGGGTTATATGTTGAGGACGAAACACTTGATTTTGATAATATAAGCTTTACCGACCTTGAGGCAGTGCCTGTAAAAGGTAAAAAGACTGCAAAATCAAAAAACAGCACAAATAAAAAAGATAAGGCAAAGCCTGAAAAGATTAATGCAAATGTATCTTCCGATAAAACATTAAAGCCCGAAAAGGCTGTAAAAGAAACTAAAAATGTCGCACGCAAAAGCAGCAGCGTTTCCGCTGATGTTAATAATAAAGAAAACGCAGATGTGCGGAAAAGTATTTCAGATTTGAAAGCATTGGGTTTGTCCGATGCAGCCGTAACAGTTTACGGTACTATCGGCAACAAGCCTGTTCATATAGATAAAATAGTAAGCGAACTCGGTATCCCTGTATTTAAAGTGCTTACGGCCCTTACTCAACTTGAAATGAAAGGTTTGGTAACGGCGATGCAGGGCAGAATGTATGTATTAAAATAAACGGAGGCAGTAAATGTCAGATTTAGTAATTGTTGAGTCACCTGCTAAGGCTAAAACAATCAAAAAATACCTCGGCGGAAATTACGAAGTAATTGCGTCTATGGGACATGTAAGAGATTTGCCTAAAGCCAGACTCAGCGTTGATATAAAGAAAAAATTTGCACCAAAATACGAAATCATCAAAGGTAAAGAAAAACTTGTAGAAGAACTTAAAGAGCTCGCAGAAAAAAGCGACAAGATTTACCTCGCAACCGACCCTGATAGAGAGGGAGAGGCAATTTCTTGGCACCTTGCGTATATTCTCGGCTTGCCGCTTGATGACAACAACAGAGTTGAATTTAACGAGATTACCAAAAACGGCGTAACAAACGGTATGGCTCATCCCCGTTCTATAAATATCGACCTTGTAAACGCTCAACAGGCAAGGCGTATTCTCGACAGACTTGTAGGTTATAAGTTAAGTCCTTTCATTTCTCAAAAAATCAGAAGAGGACTTTCAGCCGGCAGAGTACAGTCTGTTGCGGTAAGAATTATTGTTGACAGAGAAGAAGAAATCAGAAAATTCAAGCCCGAAGAATATTGGACTATTGACGCTAAGTTTATTCCTAAGGGCAGCAGAAAGTCGTTTTCGGCTTCTCTTTATTCCGATGCCAACGGCAAGATAAAAATCGAAAATCAGGAACAGGCAGAAAAGATTGAACAGGATCTTGCAGATGCCGAATATATGATTACAAAAGTAAAGCACGGCACAAGAAGAAAAACCCCCGCACCGCCTTTCATCACATCAACATTGCAGCAGGAGGCGTCAAGAAAACTCGGCTTCCAGTCAAGAAGAACAATGAAAGTTGCCCAGGAGCTGTACGAAGGTGTTGACATTGAGGGAATGGGTGCAACGGGTCTTATCACATATATGAGAACCGACTCTTTAAGAATTTCAGATGTGGCAAAGGAAGAGGCGGCACAGTATATTTTAAACAGATTCGGTGAAAAATTCCTGCCGGCAAAGCCACGAGTATTTAAAACCAAGAGCAACGCACAGGACGGTCACGAGGCTATAAGACCTTCAATGCCGAGCCTTTCTCCGGAAGATGTAAAGGCAAGCCTTACATCTGACCAGTTTAAACTGTACAATCTTATTTGGAACAGATTTATGGCGTCACAGATGTCTGATTGTATTCAGAAAACCACACAGGCTGAAATTTCGGCTAAAGAATACATTTTCAAGGCGTCGGGATACTATGTTGACTTTGAGGGCTTTACAACCTTGTATGTAGAAAGCAAAGATACGGAAGAAGAAAAATCCACACAGCTCCCTCCGCTTGAAAAAGATATGCCTGTAAAGTGCAAGGAGCTTAAAAAGAATCAGCACTTCACACAGCCGCCCGCAAGATACACCGAGGCATCGTTAATTAAGGCACTTGAGGAATACGGTATCGGCAGACCGTCAACTTATGCGGCAACAATTACAACAATTACAAGCCGTGAGTATGTAAAGCGTGAGACAAAAACTTTGTATCCGACAGAGCTCGGCGAGGTTATGACAAACCTTTTAAAAGAGCGCTTTCCGAAGATTGTAAACTATAAATTCACCGCACAAATGGAAGAAAAGCTTGACGAGGTTGAGCACGGTCAGGAAGAATGGGTGGAATTGCTTGACGAATTCTACTCCGATTTTGACAAAACTCTCAAGAAAGCCAAGGAAGAGATGGAGGGCGTGAAACTCCAGCTTAAAGAAGATCAGACAGACATTATCTGCGACAAATGCGGCAGACAGATGGTTGTTAAGGTTGGCAGATACGGCAAATTTATTGCCTGCCCGGGTTACCCCGAATGTAAGAATGTTCTTAAGTTTGTTGAAAAGACAGGCGTTAAATGCCCTAAATGCAACGGTGATGTTATTGTTAAGCACACAAAGAAAAAGCGTGTGTTCTACGGCTGTTCAAATTATCCGGAATGTGATTTTGTAAGCTGGAACGAGCCCGTAAATGAAAGATGTCCGCAGTGCGGCGGCATACTCTTTAAGAAAAAGGGTAAAAAGCCGAAACTTTATTGTGCAACAGAGGGCTGCGGATTTGAAAAAGAATTCGTTGAGAAAGACGGAGAATAATTAATACGACTGAAAAGGAAAGGTGAACTTTTTGGAAAAAGGTTATATCAATGTAATAGGTGCGGGTCTTGCAGGCTGTGAAGCCGCTAAACAGATCTCATCACACGGAATAAAGGTTCACCTTTATGAAATGAAACCGAAGAAAAAAACGCCTGCTCATCATTCCGATTTATTCGGCGAACTTGTGTGTTCAAATTCATTAAAGGCAATGCGAACAGAAAGCGCCGCAGGACTTTTAAAGGAAGAAATGCGCAGACTTGATTCTTTTCTTATGAAATGCGCAGACAAATGCCAAGTGCCTGCCGGCGGTGCTCTTGCGGTTGACAGAGATATTTTTTCAAGACTTGTAACCGACGGAATAAGAGCCGATGAAAACATAACCGTTTTTGAAGAAGAAATTACAGAAATTCCCGATGATGCAATTACAATTATTGCTACGGGTCCGCTTACTTCGGACGCTCTTGCCGAAAAAATAATAGAGCGCTTCGGTACTTCGCTTTCTTTCTTTGATGCCGCCGCTCCGATTGTGAGTGCCGAAAGCATTGATATGGATTATGCTTTCTATGCATCAAGATACGATAAAGGCAGTGGCAACGATTATATAAATTGCCCGATGAATAAAGAAGAGTACGAAACTTTTTATCAGGCACTTGTAACCGCCGAAAGAGCACCTTTGCACAGCTTTGATGTAAACAATCCTAAGGTGTACGAGGGCTGTATGCCTGTTGAAGTTATGGCACAGCGTGGTGAAAACACCTTGCGATTCGGACCGATGAAACCTGTCGGTCTTGTAAATCCAAAAACGGGACACAGACCGTGGGCTGTACTGCAGTTAAGGAAAGAAAATTGCGGGGGCACAATGTATAACCTCGTCGGATTTCAGACAAATCTAAAATTCGGTGAACAGAAAAGGGTATTTTCATTGATTCCTGCATTGCACAAAGCGGAATTTTACCGCTACGGTGTAATGCACAGGAACACATTTATTAATTCACCTAAACTGCTCAATGCCGATTTTTCTTTGAGAGAAAATGAAAACTTGTTCTTTGCAGGTCAGCTTACAGGTGTTGAGGGCTATATGGAATCGGCGGCTTCGGGAATACTTGCTGGCATAAACGCAGTGCGAAGATTAAACAGTCAAGAACCTGTGATTTTACCGACTGACACAATGCTCGGCGCTCTTGCGGGCTATATATCCGACAAATATGTGGAGAAATTCCAGCCAATGGGCGCAAATTTCGGTGTACTTCCTGCTCTCGAAAATCGTCCCCGTGACAAGCAGGAGCGAGGAAAAGCATATTCGGACAGAGCGCTTAAAAGCCTTGAGGCTTATCTTACACATATGAATTTAGAGGTGTAAAAATGAAAATTATAGTAGATGCCTTCGGCGGAGATAACGCACCGCTTGAAATAATCAAGGGTTGTGCGGAGGCTGTTGCGGAATTTGACGATTTATCAATTATTCTCACAGGCGACGAGGGTAAAATTCTTAAGGTTGCAAATGACAATAATATATCTCTTGACAGAATAGAAATTCATCACTGCACAGAAGTTATTACTATGGACGACCATGCCGATGCGGTTCTTAAATCAAAGAAAGACAGCTCAATGGCTGTAGGATTTAATTTGCTTAAAAACGGCGAGGGTGACGCTTTTGTTTCCGCAGGCAACAGCGGTGCTCTTTGTATGGGTGCAACTCTTGCGGTTAAGAGAATTAAAGGAATTAAACGACCTGCATTCTCTCCCGTTATGCCGTCCGCAAACGGTTTCTTTATGCTTGTTGACGGCGGTGCAAATGTAGATTGTCGTCCCGAAATGCTCGTTCAATTTGCGGTAATGGGCTCAATTTATATGAACAGAGTTATGAAGATTGATAACCCAAGGGTAGGCCTTGCAAATGTCGGTACCGAAGATCACAAAGGAACAGAGCTTTATCAAACTACATATCAGCTTTTGAAAGAAAGCAACTTAAACTTTGTCGGCAATGTTGAGGGCAGAGATATTCCGCAGGGAATTTGCGATGTTGTGGTATGCGACGGCTTTACAGGCAATCTTATTTTAAAAACCTATGAGGGTGTTGCAATGGTTGTTATGAACGAGATCAAGAGCTTGTTTACAGGCAGTCTTAAAGGCAAACTTTCGGCTTCGCTCGTGCTCGGCGATATAAAAAAACTTAAGAAAAAACTTGACCACAACACATACGGCGGTGCGCCTGTTTTGGGTGCATCAAAACCTGTGTTCAAGGCGCACGGCAGTGCAAAAGCCGTCACCGTTAAAAACGCAATCAGACTTTCAAGAGATTATGTGCTTGCTGATGCGATCGGTGAAATTTCAAAGGTTATTAATTCGGAGGACTGATTTAAGTGCAGGAACTTGAAAATAAAATCGGCTATAAATTTAAAGATATAAGTTTGCTCGAAGAGGCACTCACACATTCTTCTTATGCAAACGAACACAAATCAAAACATATCAAATATAACGAAAGACTTGAATTCTTAGGTGATGCGGTTCTTTCAATTGTAGTTTCTGACTACATTTTCAAAAACTGCCCCGAGCTTCCGGAGGGCGAGCTTACCAAACTAAGAGCCTCGCTTGTATGTGAAAAGAGCCTTTTCGTATTTGCAAAACAACTCGGACTGGGTAAGTATCTTATTTTGAGCAAAGGCGAGCGCCACAACGGCGGTGCAGAACGCCCGTCAATACTTTCAGATGCCTTTGAGGCGCTGATTGCGGCTATTTATATTGACGGCGGAATCGAGCCTGCCTCTAAGCATATTCTTAACTTTGTAATCCCTGCGATTAAGGCATCAAAGAAAAGACCCGTAAACGATTACAAAACAACTTTGCAGGAGATTATTCAGAAAAATCCCGGGGAATTGCTCGAATATGTACTCGTTGCCGAATCGGGCCCCGACCACAACAAACACTTTGTCGTAGAGGTTCACCTTAACAGCAATGTTATAGGCAAAGGCGGCGGAAAAAGCAAAAAAGAGGCTGAACAGCAGGCGGCAAGAGAAGCACTGGAGTTGATGGGTTATTAAACATTCTAATGTGGCGCTTTTTATACCGCACAACGGATGCCCTCACAAATGCACTTTCTGTAATCAAAGAAACATTGTGGGGCAAGCGTATCAGCCAAATGCCGATGATGTGACAAATGCCGTAAAAATCGCCGTAGATTCTTTAAAAGAAAATACCAAAGAGGCGGAGATTGCATTTTTCGGCGGCAGTTTTACAGCAATTGACAGAGAATATATGCTCGAACTTTTAGATGCGACCAAGCCGTTTATCAACAGCTTTAAAGGTATTCGGTTATCTACCCGTCCCGACTGCATTGACGATGAAATTGTAAGTCTTTTGAAAAGCTATAAAGTAACTTCAATTGAACTCGGCGCTCAATCTATGGATGATGAAGTGCTTAAACTCAATGAAAGAGGACATACGGCGGATGATGTAAGAAATGCCTGCCGCATTATAAAAAATTACGGCATATCACTCGGACTGCAGATGATGACGGGACTGTACGGTTCTGATTTTTATAAAGACATTTATACTGCCGATGAATTTATAAAGCTCAGACCGGATACTGTAAGGATATATCCGACTGTTATTATGCAGGATACCGAACTTGCAAATCTTTATAACAGTAAAAAGTTTATTCCTTACACACTTGAGCAATCGGTTGAACTTTGCTCAAAGCTAATTTTAAAATTTAAAAGCGAAAACATCCGTATTATAAGGCTCGGACTACATTATTCCGAAAGTCTTGAAAATAACAGCCTCGGCAATAATTATCACCCTGCATTTAAAGAACTTTGCGAAAACAAAATCTTTTTTGATAAAATAACTAAACTGATTAAAAATTATCCCGACAAAGAGGTTGATTTTTTTGAGGCATATGTAAATCCTCATTCGGTTTCAAAACTTGCGGGACAGAATAAATCAAACATATTCAGACTTAACAATATGGGTTACAAGCTGAAAATCAAGACAGACCAAAGTCTTGACGAATACGAAATCTACATAAAACAGAGGTAATAAATGCGATTAACATCACTTGAAATTCAAGGCTTTAAAACCTTTCCTGATAAAACTAAATTATCTTTTGAGCAGGGCATTACCGCTGTTGTAGGTCCGAACGGCTCAGGCAAAAGCAACATCAGTGACGCTATCCGTTGGGTGCTCGGCGAGCAATCTCCAAAGAGCTTGCGCTGTTCAAAGATGGAAGATGTTGTTTTTAACGGAACCGACAAAAGAAAAAAACTCGGCTATGCCGAAGTTTCGCTTAACATAGAAAACAAAGACAGAGTGCTGGCATTCGACGGCGACGAAGTTTCAATTACTCGCCGTTATTATCGAAGCGGTGAGAGCGAATATCTCATTAACAAAGCACAGGTCAGACTAAAAGACATTAACGAGCTTTTTATGGATACAGGTCTTGGCCGTGACGGTTACTCTATGATAGGACAGGGTAAAATCGACAGCATTGTATCTTCAAAAGGCGAGGACAGACGAGAAATTTTTGAAGAGGCGGCAGGTATTTCACGCTATCGCTACAGAAAAACAGATGCGGAGCGAAAGCTGAAAAGCACGGAGGAAAACCTTTTAAGACTGCGTGACATCGTGACAGAACTCGAAGAGCGTGTCGGTCCTCTTAAAAGGCAATCGGAAAAAGCACAGGAATTTTTAAAATACTCCGAAGAAAAGCGTGGACTTGAAATAGCGCTTTGGCTGCTTACCCTTGACAAAAGTCAGGCGGCGCTTAAAACACAGGACGAAAAAATCGCCATTGCTCACGCACAATATGATGATGCCGAAAAAATGCTCGAGCAGATTCAAAAAGAGTCGGAAGAAATATATCTGAAAAACGGACAGCTTGCCGTAAAATCCGACGAAGTAAGACATCTTATTTCAGAGCTTGATGCACTCATTTCCGATATGCGTTCACAGCTTTCGGTTTCAAAGAACGATATTCTTCATAACGAAGAAAACATAAAGCGTGTTGAAAACGAAATTCAAAACGCACAGCAAAATTCACAGCTTATTTCTACACAAATTGCGGAAAAGAACGAGAAAATCGCTGAACTTGACACAAAAATAATTGAAAAGCAGAAAGAATATACCGCACTTTCCGAAAAGCTGAATGTTATCAACCTTGATACGGGCAAGAGCGGCGACAAACTGCAACAGCTTACTTCCGAACTTTCTATGCTTACAACGAAGTCTGCCGATGCAAGGGTAATTGATATGACGGCGGAAAGCTCGATTTCCGACCTTGAAGAAAGAATCGAAAGCCTTATAACCGCAAACAAAGACGGAATTGCAAGAGTACACGAGCTTGAAGAAATTTCCGAAGAATACACAACAAATCTTACAAATCTGCGGGAAGAAATTACATCAATTACAAATTCAATTCAGGGACTTGAACTTAAATTGCAGTCAAAAGCACACAAGCGTGACAGCTACAAGGCTGAAAGCGACAGACTTTTGCTTGACAGCAAGGAACATATAAGAAAAATCAACTTCCTTGAAAATCTCGAACGCAACCTCGAAGGCTTTTCAAAGAGCGTTAAAGTTGTGGTAAACGCATCTAAAAGCGGAAGATTAAAAGGTGTGTGCGGCCCTGTTTCCCGAGTAATTTCCGTACCGCAAAAGTACGGTGTTGCAATTGAAACCGCACTCGGAGCGGCAATGCAAAACATTGTTACGGAAACCGAAAGCGACGCTAAATCGGCTATTGCTTATCTTAAATCATCGGACGGCGGACGAGCAACTTTTCTGCCGCTTAATACAATCAAGGCAAGAGAACTTAGAGAAAACGGACTTGAAGCAAACTATGGCTTTATCGGTGTTGCAAGCGACCTTTGCAGCTGCGATAACAAATTCAAAAATATTTTATCATCTTTGCTCGGCAAAATTGTAATTGCAGACAATCTTAATTCCGCAGTCGAGATTGCCAAAAAATATTCGTACCGTTTTAAAATCGTTACACTTGACGGACAGGTTGTAAATGCGGGCGGTTCGCTCACAGGCGGTTCGCTCAACAGAAATACAGGTTTGCTAAGCCGTGCAAGTGAAATTAAAGATTTAAAAGAACAGACAAAAGCCATTGAAGAAAAGTCTGCGCAGGCACAGAGATTGTGCAGTGAGGCGGCACAGGATTATGCGGCTGTTGAGGCGGAACTCCTCGGTACAAGAGCCGACCTTTCTAATAAAAAGCAAAGCCTTGCAAGAATGGAAGCCGAAAGCAGAGCGTGCGAAAACGAGCTTTCAAACTCAAAACTTGCTTTGCAAAATTTTGACAAACAGATTGAAGAATATACAAATAAAGTAAATATCCTATCAGAGGACAGAAAAAATGCAGGCGAACAGCTGGCACAGCTTAACCGCAGAATTTCCGAGGCAGAAGAAAAGGTAAACAGCATTACGGGCAGTCGTGCCAAAATGATTGAGGAGCGAGAAGAAATTGCATCTCAATTACAGAATGTGCGACTTGAAATTGTAACCGCTCAAAAGGATATTGACGCACTCAATTCCGAAATCATTTTTGCGGAAAATTCATCAAATAACTTCGGCGAAAAGCAGAGAGAACTCAATGCACAAATTGAGGACTATAAAAACAAAAATGCTTTGATTCAGAAAAACATCGACGAACTTGAGGCTCAAATAAAAGACAAGTCAGAGAGAATTGCAGAGCACAACGCAAGGATTTCAAGTATTAATTGTGAAAAAGATACTTACGAAAAAAGAAGTGTTGAATTAAGAACGCTTGAGCGTGACAAAACATCGGAACGAGAGGTATCGGGCAGAGAACTTTCAAGACTTGAAGAAAGAAAAATCAACTTGCAAAATCAGTACGATAATATAATTTCCAAGCTTTGGGAAGAATATGAGTTGACCAAGCGTGAAGCGGAAGAACAGGCGATAGAAATTCCCGATTCCAATGCGGCTCAAAAACGACTTAATGAGCTAAAGCAAAAAATTAAAAATCTCGGAAATGTAAATGTATCCGCAATTGAAGAATACAAAGAGGTTTCCGAACGCTTTGAATTTATGAGCACACAGGTAAATGATGTGGAAAAGTCAAAACGAGAAATTGAGCGACTTATCACCGACCTTACCAAACAGATGAAAGAAGTGTTTGTAGAGAGTTTTGAAGAAATCAATAAAAACTTCACTTTCACATTCAAAGAACTGTTCGGCGGCGGTACCGCATCGCTTTCGCTTTCAGAGCCGGAGGATATTCTCAACAGCGGCATCGACATTATTGTACATCCGCCCGGAAAAATCGTTGTTCATCTTGACGCACTGTCGGGCGGTGAAAAAGCACTTGTAGCCATAGCGCTTTACTTTGCGATTATGAAAGTCAGACCCGCACCTTTCTGCGTTATGGACGAAATTGAGGCGGCGCTTGATGATGTAAATGTTGACCGCTTTGCAAACTATATGAGAAATTTAACCCATACAACGCAGTTTATCTGTATTACTCACAGACGAGGCACAATGGAAGAAGCAGATGTACTGTACGGTGTTACTATGCAGGACGAGGGTGTATCCAAACTGCTTGAACTGCGTTCTACTGAGATTGCCGAAAAACTCGGCATTAAGGCTAACTAATGAAGGGATGATTTTATGGGCTTTTTTAATAAAATTAAAGAAGGTTTAAAAAAGACAAGAGATGCGGTTATCGGTCAGATTGACTCAATGCTCAAATCTTTTACCAAGATTGACGATGAACTTTTTGAAGAACTCGAAGAGTTGCTTGTAATGGGCGATGTAGGCGTACCGACTGCCGAAAAAATATGTGAAGAGCTTAAAAAGAGAGTTAAAAAAGAGGGTATTAAAAATCCTAATGAAATTCACAGACTTCTTGAAGAAACGGTTTCCGATATGTTGAGAGGCGGAGAAGAACTCGACCTTTCAACCACACCGTCTATTATCCTTGTCATAGGTGTAAACGGTGTAGGTAAAACAACCACAATCGGAAAACTTGCAAATCACCTTACAAAACAAGGCAAAAAAGTTATCCTTGCCGCAGGCGATACATTCAGAGCCGCAGCTATCGAGCAGCTTGAAATTTGGGCAGACAGAAGTCACTGTGAAATAATAAAGCAGAACGAGGGCAGCGACCCTGCCGCTGTAATTTATGACGCCATTTCAGCCGCTAAGGCAAGACACGCAGATGTTATTATCTGCGATACGGCGGGCAGACTTCACAATAAAAAACCCCTTATGGACGAGCTTGCAAAAATCAACAGAATTATAGACAGAGAACTGCCGGACGCATCGAAAGAAAAGTTACTTGTACTTGATGCAACCACAGGACAGAATGCCGTTAATCAGGCTGAACAGTTCAGCCTTGCAACAGGCATTACGGGTATTGTTCTTACAAAACTTGACGGTACAGCCAAGGGCGGCGTTGTACTTGCAATCAAAGAGGGACTCGGTATTCCTGTTAAATACATCGGCGTAGGTGAGCAGATAGACGATTTACAGCCGTTTGATGCAGAGGACTTTGCAAGGGCTCTCTTTGCGCAGAATTAAGAGGTGCGGTATGAAATTTATCATTGCAACCAATAACGCAAAAAAATTAAAAGAACTTGAAAGAATTTTAAAGCCCCTCGGCATAGATGCGGTTTCCGCAAAAGAGGCAGGTGTAAACCTTGGCGAAGTTGAGGAAACAGGTACAACCTTTGCCGAAAACGCTTTTATAAAAGCAAATGCCGCTTTCAAAGCAACGGGTATGCCTGCCATAGCCGATGATTCAGGGTTATCGGTTGACGCACTTGACGGCAGACCGGGTGTATATTCCGCAAGATACTGCGGAGAAAATGCCACTGACGAAGAAAAGTACACTAAATTGTTAGAAGAAATGCAGGGTGTACCCGACGAAAAGAGAACAGCACATTTTACATCAGCAATCTGCTGTATTTTATCCGACAAAGAAAAAATTGAAGTTGACGGCATATGCAACGGTACAATTTCTCATACTCCGAACGGCAACGGCGGTTTTGGATATGACCCGATTTTTGACTTCAACGGAAAAAGCTTTGCCGAACTTACAGCCGAAGAAAAAGACAAAATCAGCCACAGAGGAATTGCTTTACGCAAGTTACAGGCTGAACTGAAAAACAGATTTGACAAATAATTTATATAAATTTCAGAAAGGAGCAGTTAAATGCTCACAAGTAAACAGCGTGCATACCTTCGTGGTCTTGCAAATCCTATTGAAACTATCCTTATGATCGGTAAGGGTGAAATCACAGATAACATTGTAAAGCAGGCAGACGACGCACTCAAGGCAAGAGAGCTTATAAAGGGCAAAGTGCTTGAGAACAGCGGTTATTCTTCAAGAGAAGCTGCCGAACTTATCGCCGAAAAATGCGGTGCGGAAGTTGTACAGGTTATCGGTTCAAAATTTGTTCTCTATAAAAAGAATGAGGACGAGCCTAAAATTGTTCTCCCTAAGAACAGAAGAAAATGAGCAGAATAGGAATACTCGGCGGTACTTTTAACCCAATACACAACGGTCACATTCAAATGGCGAAGTACAGCCACGATGTCGCAAAACTCGATAAGGTTATTCTTATGCCTACTTTTGTGCCGCCGCATAAAGAAAGCGCAAACCTTGTTTCGTGCGAGCACAGATTAAATATGTGCCGCCTTGCAAGTGCCGAACTTCCGTATGCGGAAGTATCCGATTTTGAAATAAAATTAGAGGGCAAAAGTTACACTTACCGTACATTGCAACTTTTAAAAAGTCAAAACGAAAACGATGATTTTTATTTTATCGTCGGCGCAGATATGTTTTTATCTATGCAAAATTGGAAAAATCCTGAAATAATTTTCAGGCTTGCTACCGTAATCGCCATTCCGAGAGATGACGACAGCGTATCCGAACTTAAAGAACATTACGATAATGTTCTCAAAAAAATGGGTGCAAAGGCGATTATACTTAATCACTCGGTTTTAACGGTTTCGTCAACCTATGTGCGTGACAACATCGACAACGACACGGTATTGGAAAATCTGATTGACAGCAGGGTTTTTAATTATATTAAGGAAAATAATTTATACAGGGTGTGATTTTATGAATTCAGACGAATATAAGAAACTTATAAAATCAAGAATGAGCGACTACCGCTATACGCACAGCGTAAATGTTTCTAAAGAGGCTGTAAGACTTGCCAAAAAATACGGTGCGGATACCGAAAAAGCAGCCGTTGCAGGCATACTGCATGACATTACCAAAGAAACACCTAAAGAAGAACAGTTGCAAATTATGACAGATGGTGGTATAATTTTAGATAATGTGCAGGAAAAATCGACAAAGCTGTGGCACGGTATAAGCGGAAGTGTGTATATTCGTGATATTCTTAAAATTACAGACGAAGATATTTTAAACGCAGTAAGATACCACACCACAGGCAGAGCAGGTATGTCTTTGCTTGAAAAAATAATTTTTATAGCGGATTTTACTTCTGCCGAAAGAGATTATAACGGCATAAAAACAATGCGCAAAAAGGCAGGCAAATCTCTTGAAAACGCAATGCTGTACGGATTGCAATTCACTTTAAAAGACTTGTCTAAAAGGGCAATGATAATTCACCCCGACGCCCTTGCCTGTTACAACGAAATTGTAATAAATAATTCAACGAAAGGAACAGCCAAATGAATTCTTACGAGCAATCAATTCTGACAGCTAAGGCTATAAGCAGCAAAAAAGGTCTTAACATCAAGTTAATCGAAATTGGCGATATTTCTTCGCTTGCAGACTATATGGTAATTGCGACAGGTACAAGCTCAACCCATGTAAAAGCTATTGCGGACGAGGTTGAGTATCAGCTTGACGAGGCAGGCATTTCTGTAAGTCATATCGAGGGCTACCGTTCAAATTCATGGATATTGCTTGACTATGTCGATGTTATCGTTCATATTTTTTCAGACGAGGCAAGAGAGTTTTACGACCTTGAAAGACTCTGGCAGGACGGTAAGGAAATTGACATTTCCAATATTGTTGACTAATAAATCTTGAGGAGGACTCAATTTTGAAATATAATCATAAGCCCATTGAGGGCAAATGGCAAAAAATTTGGGAAGATAAGGGCGTTTTCCACGCAGAGGACAACTCTGAAAAAGAAAAATTCTATGCTCTTATTGAGTTTCCTTATCCGTCGGGACAGGGACTTCATGTAGGTCATCCAAGACCTTATACGGCACTTGACACCGTAGCAAGAAAGCGCAGACTTCAGGGCTACAATGTACTTTATCCGATCGGCTGGGACGCATTCGGTCTTCCTACCGAAAACTACGCAATCAAAAACCATATTCATCCCGAAATCGTTACAAAGCAAAATATTGCCCGCTTTAAAAAGCAGATTCAATCACTCGGTATCTCTTTTGACTGGAGCCGTGAGATTAATACAACCGACCCTGACTACTACAAGTGGACACAGTGGATTTTCATTCAGCTTTTCAAAAAAGGTCTTGCTTACAAAAAGGAAATGAATGTAAACTGGTGTACTTCATGTAAGTGCGTTCTTGCAAACGAAGAGGTTGTAAACGGCGTTTGCGAGCGCTGCGGCAGTGAGGTTGTTCATAAGGTAAAGTCACAGTGGATGCTTAAGATTACAGCTTATGCAGACAGACTTATCAATGACCTTGACCTTGTAAATTATCCTGAAAGAGTTAAAGCACAGCAGAAAAACTGGATTGGCAGAAGTACGGGCGCAGAGGTTGATTTCAAGACAACCACAGGCGACACACTTACAATTTACACCACAAGAGCAGATACTCTTTACGGTGCAACATATATGGTAATTTCTCCGGAACACCCTCTCATTGAAAAATGGGCAGACAAGCTATCTAATATTGACGCTATCCGTGAATATCAGGCAGCTGCGGCAAGAAAGTCCGACTTTGAAAGAACAGAGGTTGCTAAGGACAAGACAGGTGTTCTTGTTGAGGGCGTTAAGGCTATTAACCCTGTGAACAACAAGGAAATTCCTATCTTTATTTCCGACTATGTACTTGTGTCTTACGGTACGGGCGCTATTATGGCTGTTCCTGCTCACGATACCCGTGACTGGGAATTTGCAAAGAAATTCGACCTTCCTATCATTGAGGTTGTTAAGGGCGGCAATGTGCAGGAAGAGGCTTATACAGACTGTGCAACAGGTATTATGGTTAATTCGGGTATGCTTGACGGTCTTACTGTTGACGAGGCTAAGAAAAAGATTATCTCTTGGCTTGAGTCGGAGGGTAAAGGTCACTCAAAGGTAAACTACAAACTCCGTGACTGGGTATTCTCCCGTCAGCGTTATTGGGGCGAGCCTATTCCGATTGTTCACTGCGACAAGTGCGGATATGTTCCGATTGACGAAAGTGAACTCCCGCTCAGACTTCCGATGGTAGAGTCTTATGAGCCTACAGACAACGGCGAATCACCTCTTGCTAAGATGACAGACTGGCTTGAAACAACTTGCCCGTGCTGCGGCGGCAAGGCTGTGCGTGAAACCGATACAATGCCACAGTGGGCAGGTTCATCATGGTATTTCTTAAGATATATGGATCCGCACAATGACAAAGCACTTGCGTCAAAAGAGGCTATCAAGTATTGGTCACCTGTTGACTGGTACAACGGCGGTATGGAGCACACTACACTCCACTTACTTTACAGCCGTTTCTGGCATAAATTCCTCTACGACATCGGCGTTGTAAATACTCCGGAGCCATACGCAAAGAGAACATCACACGGTATGATTCTCGGCGAAAACGGCGAGAAGATGAGTAAGTCAAGAGGCAATGTAGTAAATCCTGACGAAATCGTAGACGAATACGGTGCAGATACACTCCGTCTATACGAAATGTTTATCGGCGACTTTGAAAAGGCCGCTCCTTGGAGCCAGTCAAGCATCAGAGGCTGCCGCAGATTTATTGAGCGTTATTACAACCTCCAGACAATTCTTAACAATGCAGACGGCATCCGTCCGGAACTTGAATCATCATTCCACAAGGCTATCAAAAAAGTCGGCGATGACATTGAGAACATTAAGTTCAACACCGCAATCGCAACACTTATGGCACTTATCAATGATATTACTGCTACAGGCGCAATCACTAAGGAGGAACTTAGAATCTTCACAATTCTCCTTAACCCGTTTGCACCGCATGTTACTGAAGAAGTATTTGAAATGTGCAAACTCGGCGACGGTATAGTAGCAGAGCAGAAATGGCCTGAGTACGATGAGGCTAAGTGCAAAGACGAAACAATAGAAATCGTTGTACAGGTAAACGGTAAAATTAAGACAAAGCTTAACATTCCTGTTGAGTCAGAAAAGAACGCAGTTCTTGATATGGCAAAGGCAGACGCAAATGTGGCTAAAGCTATAGAGAATATGAATATCATCAAAGAAATTTATGTTCCCAATAAGCTTGTAAACCTTGTAGTTAAGCCATAATTTTTATTTTATTTATAAATTTACTTAATTTTCCCTAAATTTCTACATTTCTATTGACAATAAGAATTGTTTATTGTATAATATCAAATGCAACATATGCAAATTACCCATGCCAAATGGCAGATGGGAGGGAAGATAGATGGCAGAAATCAGACTTAAGGATAACGAATCTCTTGAGAGTGCTTTAAGAAGATTCAAAAAGCAGTGTGCAAGAGCTGGCGTTATTGCTGAGGTGCGCAAGAGAGAAGCTTATGAAAAGCCTTCTGTAAAGCGTAAAAAGAAGTCCGAAGCAGCTCGTAAGAGAAAATTCAGGTAATCAAAATAAGCGGACAGTTTTTACTGTCCGCTTTTTGTCATTTTATCAGGAAATTTGGTGAATAAAGATGAAAAAAATTCTTGTTATTTTAGGACCTAACCTTAATATGGTAGGAGTAAGAGAAAAAGGCATTTACGGAGAGGAAACCGCTCAAAGCATTTCCGAGCAGATTAAGGCATTTGCAAATGAGCAGGGCTTTTCTGTTGAGATTTATCAGTCAAATCACGAGGGCGACCTTATTGATAAAATTCATGCCGCAAGAGAAAACTTTGACGGTGCGGTAATAAATGCGGGCGCTCTTACACATTATAGCTATGCATTAAGAGATGCTATTGCTTGTGTAAAGATTCCGTTTGTCGAGGTGCATATGTCAAATATCCACGCAAGGGAAGAATTCAGACACACATCTGTAATTGCACCTGTATGCGCAGGTCAGATTGCAGGCTTTGGCAAAAACAGCTACTTCCTTGCAATTACAGCTTTAAAGGACTTGATGAAGTAATGAACAGCTTGAGAACAGAAAAGTTAAGAGCTTTTATAAAATCCCCTGACACCGCAGTTTTAATAAAAAATGAAATCAATGTCGGATATTTCAGCGGCTTTCATCACAGCGAGGGTGTATTTTTACTGACAAGCGACAAAGCATATTTGCTTGTGGATTTCAGATACTTTGAGGCGGCACAGAAATTCGCAGTCGGCTGTGAAGTAATCTGCTTTAAAAAGCTGATTGCGGATATAAGCGAAATTCTTAAAAAAGAATGCGTCACAAAAATTGTTGCAGAGGCAGATACATTTACCGTTGCGGAAAATGATTTGTACAAAGAGCATTTTGCCGAAAAGGGAATTGAATTTTACTGTGACAGTGCGCTTGATAAGGCTGTTTCAAACATCAGAATTATTAAAGATAAATCGGAGTTTGACAAAATTTTAAAGGCTCAACAGATTGCCGAAAAGGCATATAATGAAGTTTTAAATTACATCAAACCCGGTGTCAGCGAGCGAAAAATCGCAGTTGAATTTGAATATCTGATGAAGCAGTACGGTGCGGAAAGAGTTTCTTTTGATTTAATAACAATCACAGGCAGTAAAACTTCGTTGCCACACGGCGTACCGAGTGACGATGTTGTTAAATCGGGAGATTTGTTTACTATGGATTTCGGGGCTGTTTATGACGGCTATCACTCCGACACGACAAGAACCGTTGCGGTTAATTTTGCTACAGATGAGCAAAGAGAGATTTACAATATTGTATTAAAGGCTCAACTTGCCGTGTTAGATGAAGTAAAGGCAGGCAAAACTTGCTCTGAAATTGATAAAATTGCAAGAGATATTATAACAGAGGCAGGCTACGGAGAGTGTTTCGGTCATTCAACGGGTCACGGCGTAGGACTTGAAATTCACGAGCTGCCAAATGTTTCTCCGAGGGGAGAAATAACCCTTGAAGAGGGTATGGTAATTACCGACGAACCCGGAATTTACCTGCCAAAGAAGTTCGGCGTAAGAATTGAAGATATGCTTTATGTCACCGAAAAAGGATATAATAACTTTGTATCTTTGCCAAAAGAACTAATAATTCTTTAAAATGCTTGCAATTTGTTTATTTTTTATGTATAATAGCATATGACACATAATGGCAAGGATTATTTTGCTGTAATTATGTATATTTTAGGAGGTATTACTTATGATATCAGCAGGTGATTTCAGAAACGGCGTTACATTTGAAATGGATGGTCAGGTTGTATCAATCATCGAATTCCAGCATGTAAAGCCAGGTAAGGGTGCCGCTTTCGTAAGAACAAAGATCAGAAATGTTATTACAGGTGCGGTTGTTGAAAAGACTTTTAACCCTAACGATAAATATCCTACTGCATTTATTGACAGAAAGGATATGGAGTACAGCTATTCAGACGGTGATCTTTATTACTTTATGGATACAGAAACATGGGAGCAGATCCCGATTAACAAGAGCGTTCTCGGCGACAACTTCAAGTTTGTTAAAGAGAATATGGTTTGTAAGGTTCTTTCTTACAAGGGCAGCGTATTCGGTGTAGAGCCGCCTAACTTTGTAGAGCTTAAGGTTACAAAAACCGATCCCGGCTTTAAGGGTGATACAGCTACCAACGCTACAAAGCCTGCTACTCTTGAAACAGGTGCTGAGATTAAGGTTCCTCTCTTTATTGACGAGGGCGAAATAATCCAGATCGACACAAGAACCGGTGAGTATATGGGCAGAGCTTAATCGCTTTGCGGAGGAATTATTATGAATTTAACAGAAAAAATTGCTTATATTCGCGGACTTTGCGAAGGTTTAAACCTTGATGAATCAAAACCGGAAGTTAAGGTTATGAACGCAATTATCGATCTTCTTGACGATATGTCATATTCTGTAACAGATATGGAAGACCTCTATGATGAGCTTTCGGCTCAGGTTGATGAGATTGACCAGGATCTTGCAGAGGCTGAAACAGAGCTTTACGGCGAAGATGATGACTTTGACTATGATGACGATGAAGATGACGAAGAAAACGAAGACGATGTTTTTTATGAAGTGACTTGCGATTCATGCGGTCAAAAGCTTAATGTATCCGAGGATGTTCTCCTTGAGGGCGAAATTGAGTGCCCTAACTGTGGTGAGCTTCTTGAGTTTGACTTCTCTGACATCTTTGACGGCGAAGAGTGTGACCCGGCTGACTGCGAGGGTTGCGGCAGCAATTGTAATTCTTCGGAAGAATAATATTAACATAATTTACACCTCTCGTATAGAATATCGAGGGGTGTTTTTTTGCTTTTTTACAAGAGAAAGAAGATAAAATTTAAAAGGCTTAAATGTGTTCTTTTGTCGATAGTTTTAGTGTTCGTTTTAATTATAGTTTTCTGCGAACAACAGCTTGCGGAATTTAAATGCGAATACATCAGAATACAAGCGGAAATTATCTCCGTAAACTCTGTTTGCGAGGCTGTAAACAGCAGTATAAGAAGTTTTAATTATAACTATGACGATTTAGCAAAAATACAATATTCCAAAGACGGCAAAGTACAGGCAATAACAACCGATTCGTTTAAAATCAATGAGCTTAAGGCGGATATAATGCTAAGCGTACAGCAGGAAATTGCAAAAATATACGATGTGGAAATCGACATACCGCTCGGTTCTTTCACTGATATTACCGTGCTTTCAAACTACGGGCCGATGGTAAATGTATCGTTTAACCTTACGGGCAGTTTTTCCTCTGAAATCGTAAGCACCTTTGAATCGGCGGGAATTAATCAGACAATTCACCATATCCGTCTTATTCTTACATCAAAAATTATGACAACATCTCTTGACTACTCGGGAAATATGACATTTTCCACCGATTTTGAAATAGCACAAAACATAATCGTCGGCACCACTCCCGAATACAACGGCAATTGGTACAAATCTGTATAATACTTGTATAAATATTAAAAACTTAAGAAAAATATTGAAAATTGCCGTAATTTGTGATACAATATTTTAGTTAATAAAATGGATTAGGAGTGCATTGTTTTGCCCGAAAACACAATACTTGGTAATGTTACCTCTGATGTTATTTCAGACCAACAGTTTGAATATATGAGATTGATTTCTCAGATTATGCAGGATAGAAAGCGTGGCGATAAGCCTGTGGCTTATATACGCACCTACGGCTGTCAGCAGAATGTTGCTGACAGTGAGAGAATTAAAGGTATGCTTGAAATAGCGGGCTTTGAGTTTTCCGAAACCGTGGACGACGCCGATTTTATTCTTTTTAATACCTGCGCAATCAGAGAACACGCCGAGGACAGAGTTTTTGGAAATGTCGGTGCGTTAAAGTCTTTGAAGAGAAAACATCCGCAGATTGTCATTGCTTTGTGCGGCTGTATGATGGAGCAGGAGCATATCGCAAACAAGATGTATAAGAGCTTTCCGTTTGTAAGTCTTGTTTTCGGTACTCATTCTCTGCACCGTTTCCCACAGCTTTTGTATCATACACTTGCAGACGGCAAGCGTGTATATGAGCGTGACAATGATGACAAAAAGGTTTATGAGGGTATACCTGTCAAGCGTGACGGCACTTTCAAGGGCTGGCTTTCAATTATGTACGGCTGCAACAATTTCTGCACATACTGCATTGTGCCTTATGTAAGAGGCAGAGAACGCAGTCGTGAAAAGTCGCTTATCCTTGATGAAGCAAGACAGATGATTTCAGCAGGCTACAAAGATATTACTTTGCTTGGTCAGAATGTAAACTCTTACGGCAAAACTCTTGCCGATAAACCTACTTTCGCTCAGCTTTTGCACGAAATTGATTCTATTGACGGCGACTATTGGCTTAGATTTATGACATCGCATCCAAAGGATTGTTCAAAAGAACTTATTGATACAATTGCTAACGGCACACATATCAGTAAACATCTGCATTTGCCTTTCCAGAGCGGTTCGGACAGAATTTTAAAAGCGATGAACAGGCATTATGACAGGAAAAAATACCTTGATATTGTAAATTATGCCAAAGAAAAAATTGACGGAGTATCGCTCACAAGCGATATTATAGTAGGTTTCCCGGGTGAAACCTATGAGGATTTCAAAGAAACACTTTCACTTATTCGTGAAGTGGAATTTACATCTTTGTTCACTTTCATTTATTCACCGAGAGTGGGCACACCTGCCGCTAAGATGGATGACCCGATTTCCGCAGAGGAAAAATCAAAATGGTTCAGAGAACTGCTTGATGTTCAGGAAGAAATCGCAGCTAAAAGATGTGCGTCTATGGTTAATAACACCGAAAAAGGTACTTATTGAATCGGAAACAGGCAAAAACGGTGAATTAAACGGCAGAACAAGTGGCAATATAATAGTGGAGCTTAAAGGCGATAAGAGCCTTATAGGCACATTTCAGAATGTTAAGATTACACAGGCGAGAAATTGGATACTCAATGGCGAACTTGTGTAAGGAAAGGATAAAATTATGGATATTATTGAAAAGGCAAGAGAGCTTGGCAAACTTATTCAGCAGGAAGAGTCGTATATCGCTCTCCAAAAAGCACAGGCAGACGCTGACGCAGATATGGAGCTTCAGAACCTTATCGGCGATTTTAATATGAAGAGAATGTCTATCAACAACGAGGCATCTAAAAAAGATAAAGACAGCGACAAGCTCGCACTTCTTAACAGCCAGATGAGAGAGGACTACTCTAAGATTATGTCAAACAAGAATATGATTGCTTACAACGAGGCAAAAGACGCTTTCGATATGGTTGCAAACAGAGTTCTTGCCATTGTTCAGCAGTCGGCAGAGGGCGCAGACCCTGAAACAGCCGATTACTCGACATCATCATGCTCCGGAAGCTGCAGCACTTGCGGCGGTTGCGGCTGATAGATTTTTCTTGAAAGGGTGTGAAAACATTGGCAGAGTTATCTCCTATGATGAAACAGTATTTTAAAATTAAAGAGCAGAATAAAGACAGTATTCTTTTCTTCCGTCTGGGAGATTTCTATGAAATGTTTTACGATGACGCCAAAATTGCGTCAAAGGAGCTTGAGCTTACACTCACAGGCAGAGATTGCGGTCAGGCGGAAAGGGCGCCGATGTGCGGAGTGCCCTTTCATAGCTGTGAGGGATATATTGCAAGACTTGTCGCCAAAGGCTACAAGGTTGCAATCTGCGAACAGACCGAAGACCCTGCCACGGCAAAAGGACTTGTAAAGCGTGATATTATAAGAGTTATCACACCCGGTACGGTAATGGAGTCGAGTATGCTTGACGAGGGCAGAAACAACTACATTTGCTGTATGTTTTCTGACAGCAAAAAAATCGGACTCTGCTTTTGCGATATTTCAACAGGCGAGCTTTACGCAACCGAAATATCAGGAAGTGACTCGGTAAATTCCCTTACAAGTCAGCTTGCAAGTTATAATCCGAGAGAAATTTTAATAGGCGGAGATATTGTTAAAATCAAGTCTTTGCCTGCATTTATAAAATCGAAACTTTCAGCCGGAGTTGAAATGCTCCGGGATGAGAGTTTTGACAATAAACTTTGCACCGATACGGTAAATATGCAGTTTGGGGAAGAAATGCAGTGTATTGCCGATTCGCAGGTGCTTATAAACGCTATCGGCGCACTTATAAATTATTTGAAAGAAACACAGAAAAACGGACTTGAACGCATAAATAAAATTGAGCTTTACAGCGACAAGCAGTATATGAACCTTGATTACAACACACAGCGTAATCTTGAGCTTACCGCAACAATGCTCAATAAAGAAAAACGAGGTTCGCTTTTGTGGGTGCTTGACAAAACCAAAACCGCAATGGGAAAGCGACTTATCCGTTCGTGGCTTGAACATCCTCTGCTTAATGTATCGGCTATCAACAATCGTCAGTCTGCGGTTGAAGAACTTGTAAACAACAATATGCTAAGGCTTGATATTATGGACGCATTGAGCGGTATTTTTGATATTGAGCGACTTATGACAAGAATTGTTTACGGCTCGGCAAACGGCAGGGAGCTCCGTTCGCTTGCGGCAGCTCTGCAAAAATTACCGCAGCTTTCGGAATTGGTTGCTGACTGCAGTGCCAAATATCTTAAAAAGGTATATAAAGAAATTGACCTGCTTGAAGATATTTATAATCTGATAGATTCCGCCATAGTCGAAGAACCGCCATTCTCTGTGCGTGAGGGCGGAATGATTAAAAAAGGATACAACCCTGACCTTGATATTTTGCTTACCGATATGAACGATTCTAAAGGCATACTTGCAAGAATTGAAGCGGAGCAAAGGGAAAAGACCGGTATTCCAAAACTGCGTGTAGGTTACAACAAGGTGTTTGGTTATTACATAGAGGTAACCAATTCATACAAAGACCTTGTACCCGAAACCTACATAAGAAAGCAGACTTTAACAAACTGCGAACGCTATATCACACAGGATTTAAAGGATATTGAGGGCAGAATTTTAGGCGCAAAAGACCGTTCGGTAGCAATGGAATACACTCTGTTCGACAATGTAAGAAAAACGGTTGCCGATAACCTTGAGAGAATACAGAAAACCGCAAAGGCAATTGCCGTGCTTGATGTTCTTGTTTCTCTTGCAAATGTTGCGGCAGACAACAGATATGTTCGCCCCGAGGTGAACCTCTCGACTGTTATAAGACTTAAAGACAGCCGACACCCCGTGGTTGAGGCACTGCTTAATGACACTCCGTTTGTTCCGAATGATGTTTACCTTGACAGTGCAGGCGAGAGAGTGGCAATAATTACAGGCCCTAATATGGCTGGTAAATCTACCTATATGCGACAGGTTGCCCTCATTGTTCTTATGGCGCAAATGGGCAGTTTTGTGCCTGCGTCAAGCGCAACAATCGGTGTGGTTGACAGTATTTTTACAAGAGTAGGCGCTTCCGATGACCTTGCTTCGGGTCAATCGACTTTTATGGTTGAGATGAGCGAAGTAGCCAACATTGTTAAATCAGCAACTTCAAAGAGTTTGTTAATTCTTGATGAAATCGGCAGAGGCACATCAACCTTTGACGGTATGAGCATTGCAAGAGCAGTGCTCGAATACTGTGCCGACCGCAAAAAGCTCGGTGCAAAAACATTGTTCGCCACTCACTATCACGAACTTACGGTAATGCAGGATTTGCTTGACGGTGTAAAAAACTACAGCATTGCCGTTAAAAAGCGTGGTGATGATATTACATTTTTGCGCAGAATTATACCGGGCGGCGCAGATGACAGCTTCGGTATTGAAGTTGCAAAACTTGCGGGTCTTCCAAACTCAATTATTAATCGTGCGAAAGAGATTTTAAAAGAGCTTGAGTCAGGCTCAAATGCGCCGACGGTAATTAAAGAAAAAAGTGAAGATATGCAAATGTCGCTTATATCAAATGACAATGCCGTTGTAGAGCGACTTTCGGAAGTTGATTTAAATACCTTAACTCCTATAGAAGCTATTAATCTGCTTTACGAACTCAAAGGTATGATATAATGGTATAAAGACATAAAGGCAGGTGAAAAAATGGGTGTAATTAATGTACTTGACAAACATATAGCGGAACTTATTGCGGCAGGCGAAGTAGTTGAAAGACCGTCGTCCGTTATAAAAGAACTTGTAGAAAATTCCATTGACGCAGGTGCGAAGAACATAACCGTAGAAATAAAAAACGGCGGTACAACCTTTATGCGTGTTGCCGACGACGGATGCGGAATTTACAGAGATGACATTAAAAAAGCGTTTCTGCGCCATGCAACAAGTAAGGTGAAAACAGCAAATGACCTTGATATGATTTCTACCCTCGGCTTTAGAGGAGAGGCGCTTGCATCTATAAGTGCGGTTTCAAGATTACAGGTTATTACTAAAAACGAGAATGAGGAAATCGGCAGTTGCTATGAAATTGAAGGCGGAGAAGAAATCTCGCTTGAGGACGCAGGCTGCCCGACAGGCACAACATTTGTTATCAGAGATTTGTTTTACAATATTCCCGCTCGTTCTAAATTCCTTAAAAAAGATGTAGCCGAGGGAAATGCTGTTTCTGCCCTTATGGATAAAATTGTGCTCTCGCACCCCGAAGTTGCCTTTACTTTTATCAGGGACGGCAAGCAGGTTTTGCGCACTTTCGGCGACGGCAAACTTTTGTCCGCAATCTATTCCGTATTCGGCAAAGACTTTGCAAAGGGACTTATTCCCGTCGATTACACACTCGATTCCGTTACCGTAAAGGGTTATATTTCAAAGCCGATTAATTCAAGACCGAACCGAAATATGCAGAACTTCTTTATAAACGGAAGATTTGTAAAAACACGAACAGGTATGGCGGCACTTGAAGAGGCTTACAAAGGTTCGATAATGGTCGGTAAATTTCCGTCCGCTGTATTACAGCTAACCGTACCGTATGAAATTATAGATGTCAATGTTCATCCTGCAAAAATCGAAGTCCGTTTTATAAACGAAAGACCTGTTTTTGATGCAATTTACCATGCGGTAAAAACAGCCTTACAGCAAGGCGATGAAAGAAAACAGATTCATTTTAAAGAAAACACCGCTTTTAATGAAATTAAAAAGGTAAATCCGTTTAACAATGCGCAGGCAGTTTTTGCAAAAGCCGAAAATACACCTGCGGAAAAACCCATAAAACCGATTGAACGGATTGAGCCTGTATTAAAAAAAATTCCGAACCTAAACCGTACAATCCGTTTGACGAACTTGATTTAAAAGACGAAAAAACAAAGCCTGTATCTATTGACAACTTAAAAATGTCCGATTCGTCAAACCCGTTTGATATTTATTCAAAGCAGGCGATTAAAAGAAATTCAGAACTTGAAAATAAGAAAGCTGAATTTTTCAAGCAAAAACTTGAAAAAGCCGAGCAGTTAATTTTAAAAAAGCAACTCAACAGGAAGAAAGTTTACCAAAACAAGAAATCACTGTTGACGATTTAACTGCCGAAAGCACGGAAACTCCTATAGAAACAGAAGTTTCAAAAGAAGAAATTAAGCCTTTAAAAGAAATTTCTGAAAATAAAACAGATAATAACGATGCACTTACCGAACTGCCAAAGGAGCAGACAAAACTCAGATTTTTGGGTGAGGCATTTAATACATATATAATCGTTGAAAAGAACGATAACGAAGTTTTAATAATCGACAAACATGCGGCGCACGAAAGAATAATTTACGAAAAGTTGAAAGCGGATTCTGGTTCAGCAAATGTTCAATATCTGCTCACACCGATTACAGTTACGCTTGATAAAATCGACTATGATGCTGCTGTAAGCAATCTTGATATGTTTGCAAAGTGTTCGTTTGATGTAGAGGACTTCGGCAACGGCACACTGCTTGTGCGTTCTGCTCCGCAGTACCTTGCCGCAACCGAAATTGCCGACTGCATAACAGAAATGAGCGGATACATTGCAAGCGGAAAGAAAGATATTTACACCGAAAAAATGGATTGGTTCTATCACAATGTTTCGTGTCGTTCCGCAATAAAAGCAGGCAATAAAAGTACAGTTCAGGAGCTGATGGATATTGCTTGGACTTTAGAAAAAAATCCGCAGATAAAGTATTGCCCGCACGGCAGACCGATCTGCATAGTTATGACAAAGTACGAAATTGAAAAACAATTTGGCAGGTTGTGATTTTTTGAATTATCCTATCAAACTTATTTCTGTTGTAGGTCCTACGGCATCAGGCAAAACGGCGCTTGCGGTTGAGCTTGCAAAGAAATATAACGGAGAGATTATTTCCGCCGATTCAATGCAGATATACAAAGGAATGAACATAGCTACCGCTAAGCCCGATGAACAGGAAAAGCAGGGCATACCGCATTGGTTAACAGACTTTCTTCCAAGCGACAAGACTTATTCCGTTGCCGATTTTGTAAGTGACGCAGCTTCTTGTATAGAAGATATTGTGTCACGGGGGAAAATGCCGATTATAGCAGGCGGAACGGGACTTTATGTTGACTCGCTTTTAAACGGTATTTCTTTTGAAAAGCAGGAAAGAAACGAAGAAATTTCTAATGAGCTTTTAGCTCTTTATGAGCAAAACGGAGTTGATTATCTGCTTGATATGCTTGCTGAATTTGACAGCGAATCAGCAGAAAATCTCAAAGAACAGCGCAATGTAAAGCGAATTATAAGAGCGATTGAGTTCTATAAAACCTCCGGCATAACAATCAGCGAGCACAACAGAAATTCAAAACTGAAAGGCTCACCGTACAATCCGATAAAAATCGGTCTTAAATTTGAGGACAGGCAAAAACTTTACGACAGAATCAATCTAAGAGTTGACATAATGCTTGAAAAAGGTCTTGTCGACGAAGCAAAACAGGTGCTCTCAAACGATTTAAGCTCCACTTCAAAAATGGCGATAGGATACAAAGAGCTTATTCCGTATTTTTCGGGTGAACGCTCGCTTGAGGAATGTACGGAAATTTTAAAAAGAGAAACAAGACGATACGCCAAGCGCCAACTTACTTGGTTTAATCGTGATAAAGATATAAATTGGATATTGGTTGATAAATTCAACGGATTTGAAGATATTTTAAAATATGCCGAAACAATAATTGACAAAGGACTGTGATATATGGACAAGCTGTTGTTCAGAAGAATTTTGGTTGCAGGTCTTACCGCACTTGCAATTATTTATGTTGTTTACCTCTTACTGAGTGCTAATTTCAATGTAATTCCTACCGAAAACGCAGAGCAGGTAACGGTAACAGACAAAATTTATTCAAACGGTTACATTATTCGTGATGAAACCTACGTCAAAAACACTTCGGGCGGAGTTGTTTCTTACAATGTAGACGACGGCGACGAGGTTAAAAAGGGCGGCAGTGTAGCAAGCGTTTTTTCTTCGGAAGAAGACGCAGTTGCCCGCACAAAAGCCGCATCTCTCGAAGACAGTATGAAGGCGCTTACAAAACTTGAGCAGACAAGGCGCTCAAATACAGAGGGAATTGAAACCGTAAACAATGACATCACAACAAATATCGAAACATTTTTGTATAACATAAATAATGCAAACATCGGCAAACTTGATTCAAATATCAATTCAATAATCAATTCTGTAAATCACTACCAGTCATTTACAGGAAAGACCTCAAGTTTTAAACCCGAAATTGCATCTTTGCAGTCACAAATAAATGAACTCAAAAAATCATCGGGTGACAGCATTGCGGACATTAAAGCTCCGAAAGCGGGTTATTTTGTTGCTAACTGCGACGGCTATGAAAACTGCTTTGATTATTCTAAAATCGGTAATCTCACACTTGACAATCTTAAAAATATGAAAAAATCAAGTGTGCCTGATAATACAATCGGCAAGGTTATCAGCAGTCTTAACTGGTACATTGCTTGCGAAATTACCGCTGACGAGGCAACAGACCTTACATTGTGGGGTGACGATGTTACGCTGGATTTTTCCGACGCATCATCAAATACGGTACCTGCCTCGATTTATAAAATTGTTCAGTACAATAACTCAGATAAAGCACTTGTGATTTTACAGTGTACATATATGGACACTACACTTTCCGAAATCCGTCAGGAGCCTGTGGAAATCGGTATGGGAAGTTACTCAGGACTTCGTGTCAGCAAGAAAGCAATTCACGATGACTATGTAGAAAAGACCACATACGACGATAAAGGCAATGAACATAAGGAAAGCAAAAAGGTTCAGGGTGTTTATGTTCTTTACGGCAGTGAAGTGCAATTTAAAGAAATTTCTATCGTTTACGCGGGTAACGATTACGTTTTATGCGATTCGTCACCTACAGACGGTACATTGTTCAGCGGCGAAACCATTTCGCTGTATGATCAGATTATAACGGAAGGGGACGATTTGTATGACGGAAAGGTCATTAAGTGATGTAGAATACAACTACAAACTTATTAACGAAAGAATTGCAGAGGCAGCTGAAAAATCGGGCAGAAAAAGAGAAGACATTACTTTTCTTGCGGCAACAAAAACAGTTGACGCCGATGTAATCAATTACGCAATCTCTTTGGGACTTGACCACATCGGTGAAAACAAGGTTCAGGAATTGCTTTCAAAATACGAAAAGTATGACCTTGCACACGCATCCTTGCAGTTTATAGGTCATTTACAGACAAACAAGGTGCGTCAGATTGTTGACAAAGTAGATTTGATACAGTCGGTTGATTCTTTAAAGCTTGCGTCGGAAATTTCCAAACAGTCTTTAAAAATCGGCAAAAAAACAGACGTTCTTGTTGAAGTAAATATAGGCAGAGAAGAAAATAAATCGGGTGTTGTTCCCGAACAGCTTGATGAATTGTTGTGTCAGATAGCTGATTTGGAGGGAATTTCGGTCAAAGGACTTATGTCTATACCGCCAATTTGTGATAATACACATAAAATTTCAAAATATTTTGATAATATGCGTAATATCTTTATTGACATATCGTCAAAAAAATTAGATAATATAAGTATGACTATACTGTCAATGGGTATGTCTGCTGATTATTATGAGGCAATACTCGAAGGTGCGACTATGGTAAGAGTAGGTTCGTCACTTTTCGGTGCCAGAGATTACAGTAAATAATTCAAGGAGGAAATAATATAATGGCAGGTTTTGTGGATAAATTCAAGCGTATGTGGGATGCTCCGGATGACGAGTATCAGCAGGAGTATGACGAGTACGGTTATGCCGACGAAAACGAGGAAGAAGAGGTTGAGGAACAGCAGCCTGTAAGAGAGAGAGCAGCAGCTCCTACTTCAAAAAATAAAGTTGTTAATATTAACGCTAAGGCTAAGATTCAGGTCGGTATTTATAAGCCTGAAAGATTTGGCGAGGAAACACGCACAATCGCTGACGACCTTATCAAATCACACACAGTTGTGCTTAACCTTGAGGACACCAACAAGGATATGGCAAGAAGAATTCTTGACTTCTTAAGCGGTGTTGCTTATGCAAACGACGGTAAGATTAAGAAGGTTGCTTCAAATACATACATTATCATTCCTAATAATGTAGACCTTACCGGCGACGATTTACTTGACGAATTAGAAAACAGCGGTGTTTACTTCTGATAACGATGAGCTTTTCTGCTCCAAAATCGAGGATATGACTTCGCTTTGCTTTACCCGTCAAAAACCTGTTTTCTCACAGTTTTTAACCGAGAGTCAGCAGGCACTTGCACAAAAGGTATTGCAGAGTATATACTTTGAAAATTATGTTTTCTTCGGCGGCAGTGAGAGCAGTGAAAGAAAGGTGCTCGGGGTGTTTTACGATGAACCCGAGCGGTCAGCCTTTCCTGTTTCTGCCATAGAATTCAAATACCGACCTTGCGATAAACTTACACACAGAGATTTTCTCGGCACGCTTATGTCACTCGGCATTGAGCGTGACACGGTAGGAGATATTCTGGTAGATAACGGAAGAACCGTTGTATTTGTAAAAAGTGAGCTTAAAGATTACATCGAATCGCAGATTTTTAAAGTAGGCGGAGCAGGAGTAAAAATTGTCCAACCAGATCTTAATTCTCTTCCGCAAGGAAGAGGCACAGAGGAAATGAGTCTTACGGTTTCATCTCTCCGATACGACAACATTGTCGCCGCAGTGAGCGGACTTTCGAGGGATAAAACGGCAAAACTGATTTTATCGGGAGAAACAACTCTTAACTTTGCGGTAACACAAAATGTAAGCTGTACGGTTAAAGAGGGAGATACCTTTACAATACGGGGTAAAGGGAAATTTAAGTTAGATAAAATTTTGGGTGTAACCAAAAAAGGGCGCCATAAAATTTCAGTAATACATTTCAGATAGGAGTGCTTTAAATGATTACTATTGATGAAATTAAGAATGTTAGTTTCAGAAAAGCCGGCCGCCAGGGCTATATGGCAGAAGATGTTGATGCATTTATTGATGAAGTCATTGTAGCTTTTGAACAGTTAAAGAAAGAGAAAACTAACCTTGTACATAAAATTGATGTTCTCGCAACAAGAGTAGAACAGTATCGTGCAGATGAAGAAACAGTCAGAAACGCTCTTCTCGCATCACAGAAAGTATCTGACGCTTGCATCAGAGAGGCTAAAGAAAAGGCATCTAAGATTGTAAGAGAGGCTGAAACAAAGGCACAGCAGCTTTTGGTTGATACAAACAGAATGACTGCAACAGAGAAGGAAAACTACCTTCTTCTTCAGTCAGACGCTGTAAAACTTAAGGGTGAGCTTATTGAGCTTTACAAAAAGCACATTCAGATGATTAACGACCTTCCTACAGCTGCCGAATTAGAGGCAGCTAAGCAGGAACTCAACGAAAAGTATCCGACAACACCTGTTATAGAGGAAAAGCCGCAGGAAACAGTAAAGCCTGCCGAGCCGGCTGCAGTTGAAGTAAAAAAGGCTGATGCCGAAACCGCTGCCGTTTCTGACAAAACTGTAGACGAAATTCTTTCTTCGACAAACGCTGCTGCAAACGAAAAAAATACAGAAAAAAAAGCACCAAAGTTCGGTCACTTAAAGTTTGGCGACAACTATGATGTTTCTGCCGAATAATTTTATAATCGGAAATTAATCGGAAATCGAAATTTAAATTATGGAGAGTGTAACCAATGTCTCAGGATTATAATTCTACACTTAATCTTCCAAAAACCGACTTTCCTATGAGAGCTGGTCTTCCTAAGAGCGAGCCTGTAACTCTTAAGGCATGGGAAGATAATAAGGTATATGAAAAGCTTATGGAGGTAAACGAGGGCAAACCGTTATTTGTACTCCACGACGGTCCTCCATATGCAAACGGCGATATTCACCTCGGCCACGCATTAAACAAAATCTTAAAGGACTTTATCGTTCGCTATAAAAATATGGCAGGCTTTAAAGCTCCTTATGTTCCGGGTTGGGATACTCACGGTCTTCCGACAGAGCTTAAAGCAAGAAAAAAAGCAGGTATCGGTAACTCTGCGGAAATTTCTATCGTTGAGCTCCGTAAAATGTGCGAAGAATTTGTTACAGGATACATTAACGATCAGCGTACACAGTTCAAAAGACTCGGTGTAATCGGTGAGTGGGACAACCCTTATATCACACTTAAGCACGAATTTGAGGCAGAGCAGATCAGAGTGTTTGCAAAAATGGCTACAAAGGGTTATATTTACAAGGGATTAAAGCCTGTTTATTGGTGCCCTGAATGTAAAACAGCTCTTGCCGAGGCTGAAATTGAGTATGCGGAAGATCCGTGCCATTCAATTTATGTAAAATTTACAGTAACAGATGACAAGGGTGTGTTCTCAAATCTCGGTCTTGACCCGTCAAAAGTTAAGTTCGTAATTTGGACAACAACAACTTGGACATTGCCTGCGAATGTAGCTATCTGCGTTGGCCCGAGATATGAGTATTCAATCATCAAAACAGGTGACGAATACCTTGTTATGGCTACAGAGCTTTATAAATCAGCTTTTGAGGCTGCCGAAATTACAGATTACGAAGTAGTTGCCACAGTTAAGGGCAGCGACCTTGAGTATATCAAGACAGCACATCCGTTCCTTGACAGAGAGTCACTTGTTATTGTCGGTGATCATGTAACACTCGAAAGCGGTACAGGCTGCGTTCACACAGCTCCCGGTCACGGTGTTGACGACTTTAATGTTTGCCAGAATTATCCTGAAATTCCTACTATCTGCCCTGTTGACTCAAACGGCGTACTTACCGAAGAGGCAGGTCAGTTTGCGGGTCTTACAACTGATGAGGCAAACAAAAAGATTGCCGTTTATCTTGATGAAAACGGTTATCTCTTTGCATTAAAGAAGATTATTCACCAGTATCCGCACTGTTGGAGATGTAAAACTCCTATCCTTTTCAGAGCTACCGACCAGTGGTTCTGTTCTGTTGAGGACTTCAAAGATAAAGCTTGCGAGGCAATCGACAGCGTTAAGTGGATTCCTGCTTGGGGTCATGACAGAATTACAAATATGGTTAAGGAAAGAAAAGACTGGTGTATTTCCCGTCAGAGAAAATGGGGCGTACCTATTCCGATTTTCTTCTGTAAAGAATGCGGCGAGGCTCATATAGACAATGACGCAATGATGGCTGTTGCCGATTTGTTTGAAAAAGAGGGCTCAAACGCATGGTACAGCCATACAGCTGCAGAAATTTTACCTGAGGGCACAAAGTGTAAAAAGTGCGGCTGCACAGAGTTTGAAAAAGAAAAGGATATTATGGATGTTTGGTTTGACAGCGGTTCTTCACACGCAGCCATTGTAAGCAAGCGTGATAACCTCCGGTTCCCTGCTGACCTTTACCTTGAGGGTAACGACCAGTACAGAGGTTGGTTCCAATCATCACTCCTTACATCTGTTGCAACTGAGGGTGTTGCTCCTTATAAAGCTGTTCTTACTCACGGTATGATTCTTGACGAAGAGAAGAGAAAGATGAGTAAGTCACTCGGCAACGGTATCAGTCCACAGGATGTTACCGAAAAATACGGTGCTGATGTATTAAGACTTTGGGTTTCATCAACCGACTATCAGTCAGATGTTCATATTTCTAACGAAATTTTAAAGCAGATTTCAGAGTCATACAGAAAAATCAGAAACACTGCCCGTTATATTCTCGGTAATGTTTATGACTTTAACCCTGATACAGATTCTGTTCCTGTAAATGAGCTTATGCCTATGGATAAGTGGGCAATCGTAAAACTTAACGAGCTTATTGCAAAGGTTAAGCAGGCTTATGATAACTACGAATTCCACCAGGTATATCATTCAATCAGAAACTTCTGCGTAATTGATATGTCTAACTTCTACCTTGATGTACTCAAGGACAGATTATATACAGAAAAAAGCGACAGCAAGTCAAGAAAGGCTGCACAGACTGCAATCTATATCATTCTTAACGCTATGACAAGAATGATCAGCCCGATTCTTGCATATACATCTGATGAAATTTGGAAATATATGCCTCATTCATCAAATGAGAATGCCGAAAATGTTATTTTCAATGAGATGCCAAATCAGGTTGAAATCGAAACCGATGCCGACTTTATGTCATTCTGGGACGAAATTCATCAGCTTCGTGACGATGTAAAGAAGTCACTTGAAGTTCTTATTAAAGATAAAACTATCAAGAGCTCACTTGAGGCTAAGGTTACTCTTAAGGCAAGCGGCGAAAAGCTTGAATTCCTTAAGAAAGCAGAACCCGAACTTGCGGCTGCATTCATCGTATCTGCCGTAGAAATCGCAGAAAATGACGGTGAGCTTGAGATTGCCGTTGATAAAGCAATAGGCGAAAAGTGCGAGCGTTGTTGGATTATCAGCGAAACTGTAGGTACAGACAGCGAACATCCGCATCTTTGCAAGCGTTGCTGCAACATTTTAAAATAATCAATTAAATTTAATACTAAATCGGTGTAACAGTATTGCTGCACCGATTTAGCTTTATGGGGAATTTTATGCCTTATATAGCCGTTGCGGTCGGAATAGTTTTGGCAATAGCAGACCAAATTATAAAGTTCTTTGTCAGCACAAATCTCAAAGAAACAGGAAGTGTGTCTGTTATTGACAATCTGCTTTCTTTTACCTATGTGGAAAACAACGGTGTGGCTTTCGGCAGTTTTGCAGGCAACAGATGGATTTTTGTAGTGCTTACAACTGCACTTATTGCCGCAATCTTAATTTATATGTTTAAAAAGAAACCAAAGAGCAAACTTTTTATGCCTCTGTTGCGCTTGTTGTCGGCGGCGGAATAGGCAATCTTATAGACAGAATTTTTTACGGCTATGTTATTGACTACATCAGTCTTTCATTCTTTCCGCCCGTATGCAATTTTGCGGATTACTGCATAACGGTCGGTACGGTCTTGCTTATGGTTTATGTACTCTTTTTTTCAGAAGTCGGTAAAAAGGAATTGAAAAATGACAAAACTTGAATTTGTTGCCGAAAACGGCAACATAAGAATAGACAAATACATTGCCGACAATGAACCGTCACTCACAAGAACTGCGGCTGCCAAACTTATTGAGCAGGGCAAAGTTTTTGTAAATGAAAATTCTGTCGGTAAAAACTATAAGCTCAAAGGCGGCGACAGAATTACTCTCGAAATTCCCGATCCCGTACCTTATGAGGCAAAACCCGAGAACATTCCTTTGGAAATTATTTACGAGGATAACGATTTGCTTGTTGTAAACAAGCCGAAAGGAATGGTCGTTCATCCGGCGGCAGGCAATTATGACGGCACACTTGTAAACGCATTGCTTTATCATTGCGGAGATTCGTTATCAGGCATAAACGGTGTTATGCGTCCCGGAATTGTCCACAGAATAGATAAAGATACAAGCGGACTTCTGATAGTTGCAAAAAATGATTTTGCACATTTTTCGCTTGCCGAGCAGATTAAGGAACATTCTTTTACAAGGGAATACGAGGCAATTGTTTACGGCAATTTAAAAGACGATGAGGGCACGGTGAATGCTCCGATAGGAAGAAGTCAGTATGACCGTAAAAAAATGTGCGTTACCGAAAAAAACAGCAAACACGCTGTCACACATTACCGTGTGATTGCAAGATACAAGGGCTACACTCATATAAAATGTATTCTTGAAACGGGACGAACACATCAGATAAGAGTGCATATGGCGTACATCGGTCACCCTGTATCGGGAGATTTGGTTTACGGAGTTAAAAACGAAAAAGTTGATTTTACAGGTCAGTGTCTGCACGCAAGAAAAATCGGCTTTGTTCATCCGAGGAGCGGCAAATACCTTGAATTTACATCGCAGCTACCCGAATATTTCAGAAATTATCTTGAAAAGCTCGATAAAATAACAAAATAATTTGCGATAAACGGAAAAAAGTCTTGCAATTTATTTTCTTTTGTGGTAATATATATAAGCATTTGAAACCGTCATACCTATGACGAGGTTCAGATGGCGGTAAAACCGTTATTTTGAAGCAGACATTCCTCTGCACTAAAAAGGTACGAATGTCAGAAAAAACAGGAGGAATTATAATGGACGCATTAAAAGCTATTGCTGCCGGTTCAGTTAAGGAAACCACACCAAAGTTTAATGTCGGTGACACAGTTAAGGTTTCTGTAAACATCCGTGAGGGCGAAAGAGAAAGAATTCAGATGTTTGAGGGCACAGTTATTGCTAAAAAGGGCAGTGGCGTTGCTGAAACATTTACTGTAAGACGCGTTGCTTACGGTGTAGGTGTTGAGAGAGTGTTCCCGCTCCATTCACCGAACGTTAAGGACGTGCAGGTAATTCGTTATGGTAAAGTTCGCAGAAGCAAGCTCTACTATCTCCGTGACAGAGTTGGTAAGGCTGCTAAGGTTAAAGAGCAGATCCGTAAGTAATTTCAAATGTAAGGAAAGGGACTTTTACAGTCCCTTTTTTACTTTACTTATTGTTAGCAGGTGGATAAATTGAGCGAAAATAAAACAAATACTAACGAAACAGAAAAAAATGTTGTAGAAAACACAACAGCCGAAACACAGAATCAGAATATCGAGGTCGAGGACAACGGAGATTACATTGCTTTCAGCAATCCCGAAAAAGACAAGCAGAAAAGCAACAAATTTGTTGCGGCAAAGGCAGACGGCGGCGCATCAAACTTTTACGATTGGGTAAAATCAATTGTATTTGCACTTGTAATAGTTATTTTCTGTCTTAACTTCTTTTTCAGGTTGGTTGATGTAAAAGGTACATCAATGGTAGAAACCCTGCAAAACGGTGATAAATTGATTGTAACCAACTTTAATTACACTCCAAAGCCGAATGACATCATAGTAATTTCTCACGGTAAGGAGTACGCCGAACCGATTGTAAAGCGTGTTATTGCTACCGCAGGTCAGACTCTTAAACTTGATTATGAAAACGACAGAATCCTTGTTGACGGTGTTGTAATTGACGAACCGTATCTTGATGTGTCAACATTCTGTAATGTTGAGGCAGATTACGAAATTCCCGAGGTTATTCCGGACGGTATGATTTTTGTAATGGGCGACAACAGAGGAGTTTCTATGGACAGCCGTGACTCAAGAATCGGTCTTATCAGCGTACAATGTTATAGGAAAAGCTCAATTTGTAGTTTATCCGTTTTCAGACTTTAAATATCTTTACTAAAAATTTTATTTGACCTATTGATAAAAGCTTATTTCTGTTTTATAATTGAAATAAGCTTTTATTTTTTGGGAGGATATATGAAATCTGAAAACAAAACCTCGAAAACAAAAATACAGATAAACAAAGAAAAATTACCTAACTGTATATTTGATATTTTCAAAACGGTTATTTTCCTTTTTGCAATTATAAGCGTTGTATTTACATTTTTTATAAAAGATGTCACAATCGACGGCGAATCTATGAAAGACACGCTTTTTGACGGCGACAGGGCGATACTTACAAACTTTCTTTACTCACCGCAGGTGGGAGATATTGTGGCTGTTGACGCAGACCAGCAAATCGGAAAAATCATTATAAAACGAGTTATCGCAACCGAAGGACAGACAATAAAAATTGACTATGACAATAATAAAGTTATAGTTGACGGAATTGTACTTGACGAAGAATATGTTGCCTCCGATACAATAAGACCGACTGTCGGTTGGAATATTCCCGACACCATACCCGAAGGCTATGTGTTCGTAATGGGTGATAACCGTTCCGTATCACTCGACAGCAGAAGCGGCAGTATTCAGCTTATTCCAAAAACGATGATACTCGGCAAGGCACAATTTGTGATTTATCCGTTTGACCATTTCAAATATCTTTACTGATTTATAAACAACTATAAGGATTGATAAAATAAAATGAGCGAAATGCAAAATATACAGTGGTTCCCGGGTCATATGACCAAAACCAAAAGACAGATTCAGGCAAGTTTAAAACTTGTAGACGCAGTGGCAGAAATTCTTGACGCAAGAATACCCTTAAGCAGTAAAAATCCCGATTTACAAAAACTTATTCAGAACAAACCAAAGGTTGTGCTTTTGAATAAATGTGATATGGCTAATCAGACCGCAACAAGCAGATGGATAGACTACTATGCATCACAGGGAATTACAGCGATTGCGGTTGACTGCAAAAGCGGTAAGGGACTTAATAAATTTGCTCCTGCTGTAAACAATGTGCTTTCCGAGCGCAGAGAAAGACTTAAGGCAAAGGGTATGATAAACCCGATGCTTAGAATTATGATTGTTGGTATCCCGAATGTCGGTAAATCTTCATTCATTAACAGAGTAGCAAAGCAAAACAGAGCAAAAGTAGAGGACAGACCGGGTGTTACGAGAGGCAATCAGTGGTATTCAATCGCTAAAAATATAGAAATGCTCGATACTCCGGGTGTACTTTGGCCTAAATTTGACGATAAGATTGTCGGCGAAAGACTTGCTTTTACAGGCGCTGTAAAAGACCAAATTCTCGATACGGAACTTCTCGCCGTAAGACTTCTTGACTTTTTGCGCAGCTTGAAACCCGCTGATTTTATTGCAAGATTTAAACTTGAAGATATTGACCTTGACGCAATCGATTCATACGAATTGCTTAATGTAATCGGCAAAAAAAGAGGTATGCTCATTTCAGGAGGAGAAATAAATACAGAGAGAGCCGCAATTATGCTGCTTGATGAATTCAGAAGTGGAAAACTCGGCAGAATCACTCTTGAAATGCCCGAAAGATAAAAGGTGAAACAATGGATTGGCTTGAATTTGAAAAAGAGGCGCTTGCAAAAGGTTATAAATCGGTTTGCGGAGTTGATGAGGCAGGCAGAGGCCCTCTCGCAGGTCCCGTCTGCGCCGCCGCCGTTATATTGCCCGAGGGTGTGATTATTGACGGTGTAAACGACTCAAAAAAATTAAGCGAGAAAAAGCGTGAGTCCTTGTTTGATGTTATAAGAGAACAGGCGCTGTCATACTCAATAGCTTACGCTACGGTTGACGAAATCGAAGAAATCAATATACTGAATGCAACAATGCTTGCGATGCGCAGAGCAATTGACGGTCTTGAAATAAAGGCAGACTACGCAATGATTGACGGAAATAAAATTCCGCCGCTTGACATTGATGCCGAGTGCATTGTAAAAGGTGACGCAAAATCTATGTTGATTGCTTGTGCATCTATCCTTGCAAAAGTGTCAAGGGACAGACTTTTATATAAGTATGCCGAAGAATATCCCATGTACGGTTTTGATAAACACAAAGGATACGGAACCAAGGTACACAGAGAGGCTATTCTTAAATACGGCCCGTGCCCGTACCACCGCAAAAGTTTTCTTAAAAAGCTGTATAAATAATTATGAAGTTATTTACGACAAAACAAAAGGGTGACATCGGCGAAAAATTTACCGAGCGTTACCTAAAGAAAAACGGTTATAAAATTCTTGAACGCAATTACAGACAAAAATGCGGTGAGATTGATATAATTGCTCAAAAAGGTGAATATATTATATTTACGGAAGTAAAAACAAGGGCGGCAAATTTTATTGCCCGTCCGTATGAGGCTGTTGACCGCAGGAAAATTTCAAGAATAAGAAAAACCGCCGCAATGTATATTGCCGAAAAACAGCTTGACGCTTATTTCCGCTTTGATGTCAGCGAAGTATTTACCGAGCCTGAAAGCGGCAAAGTAATTGACATCAACTATATTGAAAATGCTTTTGAAGGAGCTTCTTATGAAAGTATTTGATTTACATTGTGATACACTTTACAAAGCCGTGACTATGAGCCACGGCTTTTCCTGTTCCGACTATGAAGTTCAGACAGATGTGGATTTTGAAAAATATTTGCAGTGCTTTGCGGTATGGATTCCCGATGATTTAAGCATAAAACAGGGCAGAGCACTGTTTGAAAAAGCCAAAATTACACTTCCGAAAGAATGTAAAATCAACAATATAAATCTTGTTGATTCTTTTAAAGAAATTAATAATTCAACAAAAAACAAACTTGCAATGTTTACACTTGAAAACTGCAAAATAATCGACAATGATATTTCATATATAAAATACCTTGCCGACAGCAACATAAAAACAGCAACCCTTACTTGGAACGATACAAACTGTATCGGCGACGGCGCAATGGCAGAGCACCCGACAGGCATAACGGAGTTTGGCAAAAAAGCGGTATGTGAACTTGAAAATCAAGGGATTGTCATTGATGTATCACACGCAAGCGATAAACTTTTTTATGATGTGTGCGAAATCGCAGAAAAACCGTTTATAGCCACCCATTCAAACGCAAGAGCGGTTACTGCGCACAAAAGAAATCTTACAGACGAACAGGCAAAAATCATATTTAAAAACGGCGGAATTATAGGACTTAATTTTCATAATGCGTTTCTCAATAACGAACCCGAAAAAGCCTGCATTGATGATATTCTAAAGCACACAGAGCATTTTTTGTCGCTCGGCGGAGAAGATTATGTATGCCTCGGAAGTGATTTTGACGGCGGAATCTTGCCGTATGACATCAGAAATAACAGAAATCTATATGAAATTTATAATCTTTTTCTGCAAAAAAACTATCAAGAAGCCATAATTGATAAAATTTTTTATGAAAATGCAGTTAATTTCTTTGAAAACTTTGACATTTGATAAATTATGTAGTAAAATGTACTTTGTGTAAAGCAACTCTGAAAGGAAGATTTATATGTTGTATAACAGTACTCAAAATGCAGCCGAAGTTGTATCGGCCGCTCAGGCAATTGCCCAGGGTATTTCTAAGGATGGCGGACTTTTTGTGCCACAGGAATTTCCTAAATATTCCGCAGAAACATTTAATGAGCTTTTAAAGCTTGATTACAAGGGCAGAGCAAAAAAAGTTTTCGCTGATTTTCTTTCTGATTTTACAGAAGAAGAAATCAACGATTGTGTTGAAAATGCCTACACAAAAGAGAAGTTCGGCAGTGACAATCCTGCTCCCTTGGCTTACGCAAAGCTCAACGGCAAGGAACTTAATATTCTTGAACTTTGGCACGGTCCGACTTGTGCTTTTAAGGATATGGCACTCCAGATTCTTCCTCATTTTCTTACAAAATCACTTAAAAAGACATACGACGGCAAAGATGCAGTAATTCTTGTTGCCACATCGGGCGACACAGGTAAGGCTGCTCTTGAAGGCTTTAAAGATGTTGACCATACAAAAATTATCGTTTTCTATCCTGTTGACGGTGTAAGTCCAATGCAGAAGCACCAGATGAACACTCAGGAAGGCAACAATGTGACAGTTTGCGCTATTAAGGGTAACTTTGACGACGCACAGACAGGCGTTAAGAAAATCTTTACTACTCCTGAAATTTCCGCAAAGCTTGAGGCTAACAATATGCTTTTCAGCTCTGCAAACTCAATTAACTGGGGCAGACTTCTTCCACAGATTGTTTACTATATTTCTGCTTACTGCGACCTCGTAAATGCAGGCAAAATCGCTATGGGTGACAAGATTAATGTTGTAGTTCCGACAGGTAACTTCGGCAATATTCTTGCATCATACTACGCAAGCATTATGGGACTTCCAATCAACAAGTTCATCTGTGCGTCAAACTCAAACAATGTTCTTTCTGACTTCATTAAGACAGGTGTTTATGACAAAAACAGACATTTCTATACAACAATTTCACCTTCAATGGACATTCTCGTATCAAGCAACCTTGAAAGACTTCTTTACAAGCTTTCGGGCAACAATGCCGATACTACAAAAGAGCTTATGACTGCTCTCAAGACTGTAGGCAAGTACGAGGTTTCCGACGAAATCAAGGCTGAAATCACATCTAAATTCTTCGGCGGTTTCTGCAACGATGAGCAGACAAAAGCTACAATCAAGGCTCTGTTCGACACAGATAAATACCTCTGCGATACTCACACAGCGGTTGCCGTTAATGTATATGAGCAGTATGTTGAGCAGACAGGCGACACAACTCCGTCTGTTATCGCATCGACAGCAAGCCCATACAAGTTCTCTAAGGCTGTTCTTGAGGCTGTTTCAGACGGCACAGACCTTCCTGAAAATGAATTTGATATGGTTGAAAAGCTATTCGAGGTTTCAAATGCTCCTGTGCCTGCACCTCTTGCAGCACTTAAGGACAAAAAGGCTCGTTTTTCAGATGTTACAGAGGTAAATTCAATGCCTCAGTATGTTCTTAATGCACTTAACATCAAATAATGAGTTTATTTGCGATAGCTGACCTTCATTTGTCACTCGGCGAAGATAAGCCGATGGATATTTTTGCGGGCTGGGACAACTATGTCGAAAGGCTTACAAAAAATTGGAATACACTTGTTACCGATGATGATACGGTTATGATTGCGGGTGATATTTCCTGGGCAATGAAGCTTGAACAAACATATACCGATTTTAAATATATTGATGATTTGCCCGGCAAGAAAATTTTTCTCAAGGGCAATCACGATTATTGGTGGGGAACCAAAAGTAAAATTGAAAAGTTCCTCGACAATAACAAACTTAATTCGATAAATATCCTTTTTAACAACACTTATGTTTGCGACAATAAAGCAATTTGCGGTACAAGAGGATGGTTTCTCGAAAATGAGTCTGACGCTGATGTAAAGGTACTTAACCGTGAAGTAGGCAGACTTGAAATGTCAATTTCAGAGGCGGAAAAAACAGGGCTTGAGCCTGTGGTTTTTCTGCACTATCCACCTGTCTACTGCAACACCGAATGCAGCGAAATTATGAATGTATTATTAAAACACAATATAAAAAGATGCTATTACGGACACATTCACGGCAAATCAAATATGCGGTATGCCGTTGAGGGTGATTATAAAGGTATAAATTTTAAGCTGATCTCTTGCGACCGACTCGCATTTATGCCGATTTTGGTACGATAATAAGCATAAATTTGCTTTTGAGTATTGGCAAAACTGAATTTTTGTGTTATAATGAACTGATACTGATTATATTTGTATAAAAAATCAAATTTGGAGGATTTCAAAAAATGGCATTAAAAGAAAGCAAAAAACTTGAGCAGGCTAATTCATATGAGTTAGTTGTTACAGTTGACGGAGAAACTTTTGAAAAAGCACTTAACACAGTTTACAAGAAGGAAGTTAAGAAAATTAACATTCCCGGTTTTAGAAAGGGCAAAGCTCCACGCCACATTATTGAGAAAATGTACGGCAAAGAAGTATTCTATGATGACGCTATGCAGGATTGCTATCCTGAAGCTCTTTACAACGCAGCAGAAGAGGCAGGCGTAAAGATTGTTGCTGTTGAATCTATCGAAGTTACAGAGGTTGAGAACGGCTTTACTTTCAAGGCAAACATCGTTGTTGAGCCTGATATGGAAATCAACAACTACCTTGGCTTTGAAGTAACAAAGAAGTCAACAGAAGTTACAGACGAGCTTATTGACGAAGAAATCGAGAAGGTTCGTGACCGTAACTCAAGAATGGTAACAGTTGAGGACAGACCTGTTGCTAACGGCGACATCGCAGTTATCGACTTTGAAGGCTTTGTTGACGGCGTTGCATTTGACGGCGGTAAGGCTGAAAACTACAACCTTACAATCGGTTCAGGCAACTTTATCCCGGGCTTTGAGGAGCAGATTATCGGTCACAGCACTGATGAAGAGTTCTCTATCAATGTTAAGTTCCCTGAAGAGTATCAGGCTGAAGAGCTCGCAGGTAAGGACGCAGAGTTCAAGATTAAGCTTCACGAGATTAAGGCTAAGGAACTCCCTGAAGTTGACGATGAGTTTGTAAAGGATGTTTCAGAGAAAGAAACTGTAGCAGAATACAGAGATGAGCTTAAAGAAACAATCGCTGCCCGTCTTGAGGATGAAGCTGAAAAGGATAAGGACAATCAGATTGCCGAAAAACTTATCGAACTTCTTGAGGGCGAAATCCCACAGGCTATGTATGACAACCAGGTAAACGAAATGGTTAGAGATTTCGAGATGAGAATCCGTTCACAGGGTATTGATATGAACACATACCTCCAGTATATGGGTATTGACCTTGACGGCTTAAAGAAGATGTATGCCGACGAGGCTAAAAAGAGAGTTCAGTTAAGACTTGCTCTTGAAACAATCGCTAAGAAAGAGAATATTGAAGTAACAGACGCTGACCTTGACGAGGCTTACAACAAGATGGCAGAAGCTTACAAGGTAGATGTTGAAACAGTTAAGGGTGCAGTTCCTGCCGAAACACTTACACTTGATGTTAAGGCTGAAAAGGCTCTTAATATGGTAAAGGATAGTGTAGTTGTTAAATAATTTGAATAATTAACCTGTTTTTGTTAATTACTATTTACTATAAAGAAAGGTTTTGATCAAATGGCATTAGTACCATATGTACTTGAACAGACAAGCCGTGGCGAACGCTCATACGACATCTATTCAAGACTTCTTAACGACAGAATCGTTATGCTCACAGAAGAAGTGAACAGTGCAAGTGCAAGTGTAGTAGTAGCACAGCTACTCTACCTTGAGAGCCAGGATCCTACAAAGGATATTTGCCTTTATATCAACAGCCCCGGCGGCAGTGTTACAGATGGATTTGCAATATTTGATACAATGAATTACATCAAATGTGATGTATCCACTATTTGTATGGGTATGGCAGCAAGTATGGGTGCATTCCTCCTTGCAGCCGGCGCAAAGGGCAAGCGTCTTGCTCTTCCAAACAGTGACATTATGATTCACCAACCGTCAGGCGGTGCACAAGGTCAGGCTACAGATATGGAAATTCATACAAGACACATTCTTGATATGAAACAGCGTCTTAATCAGATTCTTGCTGATAATACAGGACAGCCGATTGATGTAATCGCAAGAGATACTAACAGAGATAACTTTATGACTGCTCAGCAGGCTCTTGAATACGGTCTTATCGATAAGGTTATTGAAAAAAGATAAGGTGAGGAAATCTTAATGGCAAACAAAAACAACGAAAAAGAAATATACTGCTCTTTTTGCGGAAAGCCACAGGAATTGGTTGGCCGTCTGATTGCAGGCAACGGCGTGTATATTTGCGACCAGTGCGTTGATTTATGTATGAATATTCTTGAGCAGACAGAAGAACTCGAGAACACAGCGGTTGACGCAGAGCTTGCTAAAAAAGATGATACCGTTTCTATTCCAAAGCTCCTTAAGCCTAAGGAAATCAAGGAAATTCTTGATGAATATGTAATCGGTCAGGATGCCGCAAAAGTTACGCTCAGTGTTGCTGTTTATAACCACTACAAGAGAGTGTTTTCAAACGAAACCGATGTTGATTTTTCAAAAAGTAATGTTCTTTTGCTCGGCCCGACAGGCGTAGGTAAAACTTTGCTTGCTCAAACTCTTGCAAAAGCACTTGATGTTCCGTTTGCCATTGCAGATGCCACCACACTTACGGAGGCTGGCTATGTCGGCGAAGATGTAGAGAACATCTTATTAAAGCTTATTCAGGCTGCTGATTTCGACATTGAAAAAAGCAGAGCGAGGCATTATTTACATTGATGAAATAGACAAAATTGCCCGTAAATCGGAAAACCCGTCTATCACCCGTGATGTAAGCGGTGAGGGTGTTCAGCAGGCATTGCTCAAAATTATTGAGGGTACTGTTTCCAATGTGCCTCCGCAGGGCGGCAGAAAACATCCGCAGCAGGAATTTTTACAGATAAACACAAAGAATATTTTGTTTATCTGCGGCGGTGCTTTTGACGGTCTTGAAAAGATTGTTACAAAGCGCAAAGGCTCTTCCGTAATCGGTTTCGAGTCATTTATTCAGGATAAAAAAGAGCTTGACGAAACCTATTGGATGAAAGATGTTACTGCACACGATCTTGTTAAGTACGGCATAATTCCGGAGCTTATCGGCAGACTTCCCGTTATTACGGCTCTAAGCGGTCTTGATACCGACGCTCTTGTGCAAATCCTTACAGTTCCTAAAAATTCAATTGTTCAGCAGTATAAAAAACTCTTTGAGCTTGACAATGTTGAACTTGTATTTGAAGATGAGGCTTTAAAGGCAGTTGCCAAAAAAGCGCAGGAACAGAGAACAGGTGCAAGAGGACTAAGAGGAATTATGGAGGGAATACTCACAAACCTTATGTTTGAAATTCCTTCCGATCCGACTATTGAAAGGGTAACAATCACAGAAAAGGTTGTAACCGAGGGCAGCGAACCCGAACTTCTCAGAAACGAAGACAAGGCGGCTGTTTCAATCAACTTAAAACAAGATGCAAAGAAGCGTCAAAAACGAAGCACAGCTTCTTAAAGTATTGTAAATAATTAAAGCTGTATTGCCGAAAAAACAATACAGCTTTTTTTGATTAGATTTAATTGTGAAATAAATTGTGATGGGAGGATAGAAAATGGACGATAGAAACGATAATTTAATACTTTTGCCCGTTCTGCCGCTCAGAGGACTTGTTGTTTTTCCGAAAGCGCTCATTCATTTTGATGTGGGAAGAAAGAAGAGCATCAGTGCTATAAATGCCGCTATGAAAAACGATCAGCTTATTTTTCTTGTTACACAGAAAGACGCTGCCGAAAACGACCCGGATATTACAAAATGCTACACAACAGGCGTAGTTGCAAAAATTGTTCAGGTAATCAAACAGCCCGACAACTCAACAAGAGTTGTTATTGAGGGCAAATTCAGAGCCGGAATTGTAACTCCTGTATTCGATAAAAATTGTCTTATGGCCGAAGTTGAGCCTTATCCTGATAAAAAATTCAAGCATACTTCCGAACAGTTCGGCTTAATGCGAGCTGTAAGACTCGAATTTGAAAACTATGTCAAGGTAGCTCCTCGAGTACCTAATGATATTATATTTAAGGTTGCCTCTTGTAAGTCTTGCGGCGAGCTTGCAGACTACATAGCTGACAACATTGTGCTTGATTATCAGGCAAAGCAGACCATTCTTGAAGAGCTTGACCAAACCGAGCGACTGGATATGTTGCTTGACATTCTTATAAATGAAACTTATATTCTTTCAATCGAAAAAGATATTGTTCAAAAAGCAAGAGACAGAATTGAAGAAAATCAGCGTGATTATTTTCTAAGAGAGCAGAAAAAGATTATTGAAGAAGAACTCGGCGAGGACGATAATCCGTCCGCAGAGGCAGAGGCTTACGCCGAAAGAATTTATGCTTTGGAACTTTCCGAAGAAACTGAAAATATCCTCATCAAAGAGTGCAAAAAACTTATGCGTATGCCTTACGGAAGTCAGGAGGCGTCTGTAATCAGGACTTATCTTGACACAGTGCTTGACCTTCCGTGGAACACAGCTACCAAAGATAAAATTTCCGTTACCAAGTTAAGAAAAGAACTTGATAAATCTCACTTCGGACTTGCTAAAATCAAGGAAAGAATCATTGAGCAGCTTGCCGTTACAAAATTGAGAGGCTCGCAGGACGGTCAGATTATCTGTTTTGCAGGCCCTCCGGGTGTCGGCAAAACCTCGATTGCACAGTCAATTGCAAAGGCTGTCGGCAGAAAGAGCCAAAGAATTGCCCTTGGCGGCGTGCGTGACGAGGCAGAAATCAGAGGTCACAGAAGAACTTACATCGGCTCTATTCCTGGCAGAATTATGACTGCCATTCAGAATGCAGGTTCAAACAACCCTGTTCTTATTCTTGACGAAATCGACAAACTTGCCAGCGATTACAAAGGTGACCCTACATCCGCTTTGCTTGAAGTCCTCGATTCGGAACAGAACAACAAGTTTGTTGACCATTATATTGATATTCCTTTTGATTTGTCTAATGTAATGTTCATTACAACAGCCAATGATGTATCACAAATTCCCGCACCGCTGCGTGACAGAATGGAAATCATTGAGCTTGACAGCTATACAAGAGAAGAAAAATTTAACATTGCTAAAAAGCATCTTGTTCCAAAGCAGCTTGAAAAGTGCGGATTTACCGCTAAAGAGGTTAAATTTACTCAATCGGCGCTGTATTTCCTAATTGATTTTTATACAAGAGAGGCGGGTGTTCGTACTCTTGAAAGATTAATCGGAAATGTGCTCCGTAAATGCGCAGTTAAAAAACTTGAAGATAAACAGGAAACTTTTAAAATTACAGACAAAGAAATTCTTGAAATGCTCGGACACAAGAAATTTACAACCGATAAATTGCCGTCAAAGGACGAAATCGGCACTGTAAACGGACTTGCTTGGACAAGCGTCGGCGGTGAACTTTTACCGATTGAAGTTGCGGTTATGGAGGGCACGGGCAAACTTGAGCTTACGGGTTCTCTCGGCGATGTTATGCAGGAGTCGGCAAAGGCTGCCGTTACTTGCATAAGAAGTCACGCAAATTCACTCGGAATTAATCCGCAGTTCTATAAAAATAAAGATATTCACATTCACGCTCCCGAGGGCGCTGTACCAAAGGACGGTCCTTCGGCGGGTATTACAATGGCAACCGCCATTTATTCAGCTTTGACAGGAAAGCCCGTAAAGCGTGATGTTGCAATGACAGGTGAAATTACCCTACGAGGCAATGTAATGCCGATAGGCGGCTTAAAAGAAAAGAGTATGGCTGCATATAAATCGGGCATTAAAACCGTTATCATTCCAAAGGAAAATGAAGCAGACCTTGAGGAAATAGACCCTGTTGTAAAGGAAAAAGTAAGTTTTATTCCTGTTACAAGTTTCTCGCAGGTAGTCCCGATTGCAATAGTCGATGTACCTGTAATTTCAGAAAAGCAATGGAACGCAGTTGCCGATAATACGGTAACTACCAAATCGGAAAACATCAGACAGTAGGGGTGAGGTAAATGAATTTTAACGAAGTACAATTTGAATTTGCCGCCGGCACAAAAGAACAGCTGCCAAAATCCGATATGCCCGAAATTGTTTTTTCAGGACATTCAAATGTCGGAAAGTCATCTCTTATAAATAAACTTGTGCAGAGAAAAGCACTCGCAAGAGTCAGTGCTCAACCGGGTAAAACAGCGACCATAAACTTCTATAAATTAAGAGAATTTCGTATGGTTGACCTGCCGGGTTACGGCTACGCAAAGGTTTCAAAAAACGAAAAGCAACGCTGGGCTGAACTTGTAGAGGGATATTTTGCACAGGAAAGAAATATAAAATTGATTATCCAAATTCTCGATATGCGCCATCCTCCTACAGATGACGACCTCGAGATGGTGGACTTTCTTTACAGAAGTAATTACCCATTTGCTGTAGTGCTTACAAAGCGTGACAAGCTGAACAAAACAAACCAGAAACTACAGCTTGAATACTATCAGGATATTTTCAGCACAATCGAAGATTTACCTATGATAGAGTTTTCGGCACAGGACGGATATGGCAAAGAGGAAATAAAGGCTCTTATAGAGTCACATATTTTGCAGACCGAATAAGAGGTTGCGCAAATAAATATCAGGAGGTATGAGAGAATGTTTGTAAATGATTGCTTAAACATTAACGAAAAAGGACATCTTACAATCGGCGGTTGCGACACAGTTGAGCTTGCAAAGGAGTACGGCACTCCGCTTTATGTACTTGACGAAAACACAATCAGAACAACCTGCCGTTCATATGTTGAGTCTTTCAAAAAGTTCTACAACGGCAACGGTATGCCGCTTTATGCCAGCAAGGCGCTTAGCTGTAAGGAGCTTTGCAGAATTGCAAACGAAGAGCATCTCGGACTTGATGTAGTATCGGGTGGCGAGATTTATACAGCACAGCAGGCAGGTTTTCCTATGGAGAAAACCCATTTTCACGGCAACAATAAAACAGCCGCTGAAATTGAATTTGCACTTAACGCAGGTGTCGGCACATTTGTAGTCGACAACCTTTACGAGCTTGAGCTTTTAAATGAAATTGCAGGCAAACTCGGTAAAAAGGCAAAGATTTCATTCAGAATCAAGCCTGGTGTTGACGCTCACACACATAACTTTATCAGAACAGGTCAGATTGACTCAAAGTTTGGCTTTGCACTTGAAACAGGCGAGGCTTTTGAGGCTGTTAAAAAGGCACTTGAATATGAAAATGTAAACCTTGCAGAACTTCACTGCCACATCGGTTCACAGATTTTTGATATTGACCCATTCGTTACAGCTGCAGAAATTATGATGGACTTCATCGGTAAAATCAAAGACGAGCTTGGTGTTACAATCAGCAACTTAAACCTCGGCGGAGGATTTGGCATTATGTACGTAAACAGCGACGAGCCTGTTCCTTATGAGAATTATATGGAAAAAGTATCTGTAGCCGTAAAAGCAAAGGCTGCGGAACACAATGTGCCTGTACCTTACATCTTTATTGAGCCGGGCCGTTCAATTGTCGGTGAGGCAGGTATTACGCTTTACACCGTCGGCGGTATCAAAGAAATCCCTGACATCAGAACCTATGTATCTGTTGACGGCGGTATGACCGACAACATCAGATATGCGCTTTATCAGTCTGATTATACAGTTGTAAACGCAAGCCATGCAGACAAAGAGGCTACACAGACTGTTACAGTAGCCGGCAAATGTTGTGAGAGCGGTGACCTTGTTCAGGAGCACACACAGGTAGCTCCTGTTACAGTAGGCGATACACTTGCTGTTCTTTCAACAGGTGCATATAACTACTCAATGGCATCTAACTACAACAGAATCCCTCGTCCTGCCATTGTTATGGTAAACAACGGCAAGTCAAGAGTTATTGTTAAGAGAGAAAGCTACGAAGATATCGTAAGAAACGATATTTGATAAAAAATTAAAGGTCACTTTTGAGAAATCGGAAGTGACCTTTTTTATTGTGCAACGAACCGTCGACAATCAGTCGGCGGTAATTTTTTGCCTTAAAAAGGGGATAGGTTATTCCTTGAAATTTTAAAATAAAATTATCATTTTAAAATCCGAACAAAGAGTTAATTCTTAATCTATAAAATTTACATAACCGTTATTTATTGAATTTATCAAGACCGAGAATGTAATCACTTGACACTCTGTAAATCATACAAAGTGAAATCAAATGCTTTATAGGCAACTCACGCTTTCCGCTTTCATATTTGCTGTACTGTTCCTGCCTTGTATGTAGCAGAAAAGCAATCTCCGCTTGAGTATATCCGTTTGCGATTCTCAGTTCCTTTAGCTTTTTAGTGTAGTCCATAAAATCACCGCATTTCAAAATATTACTATTTGTATTATATCATTGTTTATGTGCGTTTGCAACTAAAGCAAATGTTAAAAATTCAACCGATGAACTATACAAAACGGTAAGTTGATGTTAAAAACTTATTTCAAAGCAACTCGAGCACAAGCAACTTTCATAACTTAGGTAAAATATTTTTATTTTCGACAAAATAATAGCTAAATATTAACAAGTTTATAAACTTTATTTAAAAAACTTGCAAAACAGTTAAAAAAGTAGTATTATAAATATGTCGAAAGCCACAAACAATATTTAATTGTGGTAATGATAAATTGTTTTGAATTAATAAGGAGGAACATACAATGTCGTATGTAAGTGAACAGCTCGAAAAGCTTAAAGCAAAAAATCCAAATGAACCTGAGTTTATTCAGGCAGCTACAGAAGTTTTAACATCACTTGAGCCTGTATTTGAGGCTAATCCTAAGTATCAGGAGAACGCAATTCTCGAAAGAATCACAGAGCCTGAGCGTGTTATTATGTTTAGAGTTCCTTGGGTTGACGATAACGGCAAGGTACAGGTAAACCGTGGTTTCCGTGTACAGTTCAACAGCGCTATCGGACCTTACAAGGGCGGTTTAAGATTACATCCGTCTGTAAACCTTGGTGTAATTAAGTTCCTCGGTTTTGAGCAGATTTTCAAGAACTCATTAACAGGTCTTCCTATCGGCGGCGGTAAGGGCGGCTCTGACTTTGACCCTAAGGGCAAGAGCGACAACGAAGTTATGGCTTTCTGCCAGAGCTTTATGACAGAGCTTTGCAAGCACATCGGTGCTGACACAGACGTTCCTGCAGGCGACATCGGTACAGGCGCTCGTGAGATTGGTTATATGTTCGGTCAGTATAAGAGAATCAGAAATGTATACGAGGGCGTTCTTACAGGTAAGGGTCTCAACTGGGGCGGTTCTTTAGCAAGAACAGAGGCTACAGGTTACGGTCTTCTTTACTTCACAGAGGAAATGCTCAAGTGCAACGGTAAAGACATCAACGGTGCTACAGTTTGTATTTCAGGTGCAGGTAATGTTGCTATTTACGCTACACAGAAAGCTACAGAGCTTGGTGCTAAGGTAGTTACGCTTTCTGATTCAACAGGTTGGGTTTACGATGCAGAGGGTATCGACCTTGACGCTGTTAAGGAAATCAAGGAAGTTAAGAGAGGCAGACTTTCAGAGTACAAGAACTACCGTCCAAATGCAGAGTACCATGAGGGTAAATTCGATTGGTCAGTTAAGTGTGATGTTGCTCTTCCATGTGCTACACAGAACGAGCTTAACGCTGACGATGCTAAGAGACTTATCGCTAACGGTTGCTATGCAGTAGCAGAGGGCGCTAATATGCCTACAACTCTTGAGGCTACAAAGCTCATCCAGGAGGCAGGTTTACTCTTCGCTCCGGGTAAGGCAGCTAACGCAGGCGGTGTTGCTACTTCTGCTCTTGAGATGTCACAGAACTTACAGCGCCTTTCATGGACATTTGATGAAGTTGACGCTAAGCTCAAGAACATTATGGTTAATATTTTCCACAACATTGACAATGCTGCTAAGAAGTACGGCTATGAGGGCAACTATGTAGTAGGTGCTAACATCGCAGGCTTTGAGAAGGTTGCAGATTCAATGATTGCTCAGGGTGTTTGCTAATTAAATCCTTTAATAAATTCAAAATCCTGTCTGATTTTTCAGGCAGGATTTTTTTTATATGTTTATTTCGCTTTTATTGTAAGGCTCTTTATTTCATATGCTAATAATTCTGTTTTTACCGTGCAAAATACTTTTGAGGTGATTTTTATGGCTAAAAAAGGAATGCACAGGGCAGATAACATTTACGATAAAAATAAAAACAGAGCAGAGATTGTACCCGAATTGCAGGGCGGAGCTAAACTTAGCAACGAAAAAGCCAATCCGATTATTGCAGGCACACAGCCGCCGTCACAAAAGGTGTATCACAGTAAACCGCACAGCGAAAGACCTATTTCAAATTTTTATTCTTATATAGACAACGACTTAGCAAGAGATAATCTTGAAAGCGATATTCCAAGCGCAGATTTGCAGGATTTGTAATCAGAAACGGCATACCATTTCAATGTTAAATTATAGAAACGGTATGCCGTATTTTAAAACTTTTCTTCCTTATATTCCTTAATAATCGGGATAAATTCTTTTGCGTATTTTTCCTGCTTTTTAATACCGACACCGGATATTCTTAAGAAATCATTTTCGTTTGTCGGAAGTTTTGCGCACATATCACGCAAAGATGCGTCGCTGAATATAACATACGGAGGAACGCTGGCTTTATCCGCAAGATATTTTCTGCGCTCCTTAAGTTTGTCAAACAACACCTTATCGACCTCTGTATGCTGAATTTCTCTGTGCAGCTCCTCTTTAACGGCGAGGCGCATTGTAAGGCTTTTTTGCCCTTTCAAAATCGGATATGATTTTTGCGTTACCTTTAAAACAGGGTATTTGTCCTCGGTTTGAGTTATATATTCTTCGTCAATAAGCCTTGTTATAAGCTTGTTTATAACCGTTCTGCGCTTGTCACTCATTATGCCATATGTAGACTGATTATTTAACCTGTATTTGTAAATATTCTCGCTTTTTGAGCCTGCAAGCACGGCGGATATTGTAGAAGTGCCGAACCGCTGCCCTGTTCGTATAATGCAAGAAAGAATCTTCTGCGAATCTACCGTTACATCAGCAAGCTTGTATTCTTTAAGGCAAGCCGAGCAGTTTTTGCACTCGTTTGTGTGATACTCACCGAAGTAGTTTAGAATATAATTTCTAAGGCAGGTGGTAGATGTACAGTAACCTACCATTTCATTAAGTTTATAGTAATCATTTTTCTTGATTTTTTCACGCTGTTCTTCGGTAAGTTCGGCATTCTCGTCATTATTTTCAATAAAAAATTTTTGTGTATAAACATCACCGGGGCTGTACAGCAAAATGCAATCGGAGTTTTCGCCGTCACGACCTGCTCTACCTGCCTCCTGATAGTAGTTTTCAAGATTTTTCGGCATATTATAATGCACCACAAAGCGCACATCAGGCTTATCAATTCCCATTCCGAAAGCATTGGTTGCAACAATCAGATTGCATCTGTCATTAATGAAATCATCCTGATTTTTGCTTCGTATTTTATTGCTCAATCCTGCATGATAAATAAGCGAATCATAGCCATTTTCATTGAGAAAATCGCTGACTTTTTCTACATTTTTACGGGTAGCACAGTAAATTATTCCGCTCTGATTTTTGTGTTCGCTCACAATGGCGAGTAATTCTTTTTGCTTGTTTTGCGGACGCTTTACTGCAAAAAAGAGATTTTTGCGGTCAAAGCCTGTTGTTATTTCAAAAGGATTTTTAAGTCCGAGCAGATTTAAAATATCTCTTTTTACGGCGTCTGTTGCAGTTGCTGTAAATGCAGATATAACGGGCCTGTTGTCAAGTTTTGAAATAAAATCTGCAATTTTTAGGTAGCTCGGTCTGAAATCGTGTCCCCATTGTGACACGCAGTGCGCTTCATCAACGGCTATCAGTGAAATTTTAATGCTGTTGCAAAGGTTTAAAAATGCAGGCACTTCAAGCCTTTCGGGCGCAACATAAATCAGTTTGTATTCGCCTCGCATAGCGTTATAAATTGCTCTCGACTGTTGGGCGGGAGTAAGCGTGCTGTTGATGTATGCCGCTCTGATTCCGTTTTGATTAAGCGAAGTAACCTGGTCTTTCATCAGCGAAATAAGCGGAGAAATCACAATTGCAATGCCGTCCGACATAAGTGCCGGAATCTGATAGCAAATCGACTTTCCGCCGCCTGTCGGCATAATACAAAGCGCATCTCTGCCGCTCGAAATATTATCTATTATATTTTCCTGACCGTCACGAAACGAATCGTGGCCGAAGTATTGTTTTAGAAGTTCAAACTTATCCATAATAAATATTATATATAAAATCAAAATTATTTTCAAGCAAAGAGCCGAAAATGTTGATTATTAGCCGAAAATATTTTATACTATAGTTGTATTTTTTATTTGGAGTGATATTATGTTATTTTTAGAATATCCGAAATGTTCGACCTGCAAAAAGGCTAAGAATTTCTTAGACAGCAAAGGTGCCGATTACGAGGACAGACACATTGTTGAAAATAATCCGACAGCCGAGGAATTAAAGCAATGGCACGAAATGAGCGGACTTGACATTAAAAAGTTTTTCAACACAAGCGGTATGCTTTATAAGTCAATGAATTTAAAGGACAAGCTGCCGCAAATGTCGCTTGAAGAAAAATATCAACTGCTTGCAACCGACGGAATGTTAGTAAAACGCCCCATTCTCATTAACGGTGATAAGGTACTTACAGGATTTAAAGAGGCAGAATGGGAAGAAATAATAGGATAAGGAGCAATTATGAAGAAATTTATATCTTGGAATGTAAACGGACTGAGAGCCTGCGTAACAAAGGGCTTTCTTGACTTTTTTAATGAAGTAAATGCAGATGTATTTTGCTTGCAGGAAACTAAGTTGCAGGCAGGACAGATCGACTTGCAGCTTGACGGCTATCATATGTATTGGAACTACGCCGAAAAAAAAGGGGTACTCGGGCACTGCGCTTTTCACAAAAAGAAGAGCCGATAAGCGTAACCTACGGACTTGGAATTGAAGAACACGATAAAGAGGGCAGAGTGATAACCGCCGAATTTGAGGACTATTACTTTGTGACCTGCTATACGCCAAATTCCAAAAACGAGTTATTAAGACTTGATTACAGAATGGTTTGGGAGGACGCTTTCAGAGAATATCTGAAAAATCTTGAAAAAACAAAACCCGTAATCGTATGCGGCGACCTCAATGTTGCGCATAATGAAATTGACCTTAAAAATCCTAAGACAAATCGCAAAAACGCAGGCTTTACAGATGAGGAAAGAGGTAAAATGACTGCGCTTTTAGACAGCGGATTTACCGATACTTTCCGCTATTTTTATCCCGACAGAGAGGGAATATACTCGTGGTGGTCATACAGATTTAAAGCGAGAGAAAAGAATGCAGGCTGGCGTATTGACTATTTTCTCACATCAAAAGCCCTTGATTCAAGACTTGTCAGCGCCGATATTCACACAGAAGTTTTCGGCAGCGACCATTGCCCTGTTGAACTTGTGATTGAATAAATTAATCAGCCTATGAAATACGAAAAATCTTGCGGAACTGTTGTATTTACAAAAGAAAACAACGAATATAAATTTTTAATTGTGAAGCAGCTTCAAGGCTTTCATGGATTTCCAAAAGGGCATATGGAAGCAGATGAAACTGAAGAACAAACCGCCTTACGAGAAATATTTGAAGAAGTCGGTGTAAAAGCAAATCTTATTGATGGCTTTAGGGTAGTCGACGAGCATATAATTCCGAACAAAGTCGATACAGTAAAGCAAATAGTTTATTTTCTTGCTGAATATAAAAATCAGAATGTAAAATTTCAAAAGTCAGAATTATCAGCCGTTAAACTTTTAGCGTTTGATGAGGCTTACAATACTTTTGAATATGAAAGCTCAAAAAGAATACTGTCTGCGGCTTATGATCATTTATCTAAAGCAGTTTACTAAGCAAAAAACCTGCACTCTATAATTAAAGTGCAGGTTTTTGTTTTGAAAAAATCAACAGATTTTATACAGAATTAAACTTCGGCGATTACTTCAACTTCAACGAGAACATCCTTTGGGAGCTGTTTTACAGCTACGCAGGAACGGGCAGGCTTTTCTGTGAAATACTTGCCATATACAGCGTTGAATGCGGCAAAATCGTTCATATCCTTTAAGAAACAAACTGTCTTTACAGCCTTTTCAAGTGAACTGCCGGAAGCCTCGAGAACATTCTTAAGGTTTGTGCAAACCTGTTCTGTCTGTGCCTCAATTGTTGCAGCCTCAACATTGCCGCTTGCAGGATTAATAGCAATCTGACCTGATGTAAATACAAGACCGTTTACTACAACTGCCTGTGAATATGGGCCGATAGCATCGGGAGCATTTTTTGTATAGATTTTTTCCATAATAAATTCCTCCATATATTATACAAGCTTAAAGCCTGCGTTAATAAGTGCGTCTGTAATTTCTTTTACATGGTCAAAGTTTCTTGTTTCAAGTACAATTCTTAGGTAACAGCCGTTAATATCAGTACCCTCGCTTGCACGCTCATGGTGGATAGAAATAACATTTCCGCCCTTGTCAGCGATAATATCGGCTACCTGCTTGAGCTGACCCGGTTTATCCTGAAGTTCAATGCAAAGTGTCTGTGATCTGCCCGATCTTAAAAGGCCACGCTTAATTACTCTTGAAAGGATAGTAACATCAATGTTGCCGCCCGAAATTACGCAAACAACTTTTTTGCCCTTTACAGGAAGTTTGTTGAACATTACAGCTGCGAGAGGTGCAGCGCCTGCGCCCTCGGCAATCATCTTCTGTGATTCAATAAGTTTTAAAATAGCAGATGAAATTTCATCATCGGTTACGGTTACAATGTCATCGACATACTTCTGAACATACTTAAATGTGTGCTCACCCGGTTCTTTAACCTGAATACCGTCAGCAACAGTTGATACCTTGTCAAGATGAACAGGCTTACCTTGTTTGATTGACTCGTACATTGACGGAGCACCTTCTGCCTGAACACCGTAAACCTTGATGTTAGGGTTAAGGCTCTTGATTGCGCAAGCAACACCCGAGATAAGTCCACCGCCGCCGATAGCACAAACTACAGCGTCTGCGTCAGGCAATTCTTCAAGAATTTCAATACCGATTGTACCCTGACCTGCAATTACATTTTCATCGTCAAACGGATGAATAAAAGTATAGTTATGTTCGTCACGAAGCTCACAAGCCTTATTGTAGGCATCGTCATACACACCCGGTACCATACAAACCTCTGCGCCGTAGCCCTTTGTAGCCTCAACCTTAGAGATCGGAGCGCCGTCAGGCAAGCAGATAAGTGATTTAATACCGTATTTTGTTGCGGCAAGCGCAACACCTTGAGCGTGATTACCTGCCGAGCAAGCAATAACACCACGCTTCTTTTCTTCTTCTGTGAGCTGAGAAATCTTATATCCCGAGCCTCTTACCTTAAACGAACCTGTAATCTGCAAATTCTCAGGCTTAAGGTAAACTTCGCAATCATCGCTGATAGCGGTTGCCTTAACAAGCGGGGTAGGGATAACTACATCTTTAAGTACATAAGATGCGTGATAGATTTTATCAAGTGTAACCATATAAATCTCCTCTTTCACTCTTATTACTTTATAATTATAAATCAGAATTGAACCAAAAACAAGTTTTTTTGCAATATTCTTCAAAAAATATTGCATATTTCTGCCGCAATTATTGATTTGATTTACATAAAAGAAAGTTCGGCACATTATGATTGCTTTTTAATGTGCCGAACAGTAAAATTATGCTTATTCTGTTTTTATTTCTTCAAGTTCGTTTTCTTCGGAAAGTTCATTTTCCTTAATGGCGTCATCTATTCTTTTACCCTTTGTAAGGTAAGAGAACGGAGCGGAAATCAATATTGCGCCGTAATATGTAATAAATCTCCACAACAGGATTGCAGGCTTAATTTTGTTTGCAAGTCCCACAACAAAGAACGGGCCAAAGTACATTGTAAATGCAAGCTCTGCACCGCCGGATGCACCCGGCAGAGGCACAAGGTTTGAAGTAAAGAGTACAAACGACTGAATACAAATTGTATCAAGAAAATTAAGCGGAACCTGACCGTGCTCAACGGCAATGCTGTGCATATCAAAAGAAAGATATACAAAATACGGAACAGAGAGGATAGCAATTACTTGCAGTGCAACGAGAGCATAAAGCAACATCATACGCTTTTTATTTTCATAAAGCAGTTTGTTGCCTGAATGGAAAAGCTCAACCTGCTCTTTAAGCGATTTCACTTTTTTATCCGGATTTTTGATAAATTTGAATTTATGTAAAATTTTATCTATAAACTTAATAATTTTACCTGTAATTTTCGGACTGAACGATACAACCAAAAACAAAACGGTAACAACTGTTTGAGTCAAAAAGCCGAGTACGATAAACAGGGTAGACCATATATTGGTAAAAGCCGCTTTAAAATAATCAAACTTTATTATAATGGCAAGTACGCTGAATACTCCCGTAACAATCTGGTAATAAACAAATTTTTGCGTCATACACGCCGAGCCGAACCCGACTCCGACTTTCATTTTTGAAAGAAGATACAACTGCATAGGTTGTCCGCCTGTGTTGGACGGAGTGACAGCACCGAAAAAAACACCGACCAGCGCAACTTTGAGAGCGTCAATAAATCTGAAATCGGGATATTGTATTCTAATAAGTATCTGCGTTACAATACTGTCTATAACTATATTCATATCAAATGCGACTATGCCTGCAATTATCCATCCCCATATAAAACCGTCGGGTGAAGAAAGCAAGTCAATCATTCCGTTTTCGGAAACGCAGAAAAAAGACTATAAGATAAAAGGTAATGCCAAGAACTATTATATTAAAAATAAGCTTTCCGCTTATTCTAAAGCGTTTTCGCTTTTTCTCGGTGCTCAAGAAATCTCCTCCAAAATTTTCTATTCACAAAAATGTGTACTTTAATATAATACAATCTTTTTTCTGAAAAATCAATTTACAATTCTGTCACTTATGCACTTTTGTTGTAAAAAATATATATTTTGCGATAATTTGTAGAATAAAGCACTTGAGAATTATCAAAAACTGTGATAGAATTAATAAAAACAAACAATATATTTAGGATGATTTAATGCAATTTTTTAATTTTTACGGAATACCCGTTATTGCGGCTTTATTTATAATCCGGATGATTTTCAGATGTATTGACAAAAAGTACAAGCCGCCGAAAGACACGGTAAACAGAGGATTAAAAGCATTTGAACAAATCGGCGGTTTTGCGGTAATCTTCTGTATGGTATGCGGATTCGGAATACAGGGTAAAGGATTTTTGTCGGAAACAATGCGCAACTTTTGGATTGTTTCAACGGTATTTTTAATTTTACTGCACATTGTAAGTTGTATAATGTTTTATCGCAGCAGAAACCACACACTGCATATGATGACGGCAATTTTTCCGAGTATAATTTTTATTCTTACAGGCTTGCTTGAGCAAGACCCGCCGCTTTTATTGTTTGCAATTATATTTGCAATAGGCAAAATATATATGACCGCCAAATCTGAAAGTTAATTCGGTGAAATAAAATGAACATTGTAATGCTATTAAAACCAAAAGAAACAGTGGCTTATATTTATGAAGACAGCACCATAAGACAGGCACTTGAAAAAATGAAAGCGCACAGCTACACCGCAGTACCTGTTATTGACGAATACGGCAAGTATGTCGGCACAGTCAGTGAGGGCGACTTTTTATGGTACATAGTCGAAAAGCAAACGCAGGGTATGAAATCGCAGGAAAAGTATTTTGTGCGTGACCTTATCCGCACCGACTTCAACCCGTCTGTAAAAATAAGCGTTGATATGAAAGAGCTTTACGAGAGAGCCTTGAATCAGAACTTTATCCCTGTCACAGATGATTCGGGAGTATTCATAGGCATTGTAACCCGTAAAGATTTAATCAGCCACTTTGTTGACAAAAGTAAATTATAAAGTCAAATCCAACTTAAAATCCATACTGAATAACAAACCCTCTGTAAGTTTTTGCTTACAGAGGGTTGCTTATTTTATCGGTTCTGTTTTATGTCGGTACTTTAATGAATTGTGTTTTGGCAAATTTTTATAATTACTTGACAAAGCATTACGCTAAGCAACAATTCAACAAACCTTTAATAAAGAACTTATATTAAATTTTGCAATGTTTCGTACAAGTTTGCGTCTGCTTTTTTAATAGGCATCGGCTTATTTGAGCGGTTTACACAGCAATGTGATGTTTTGCCTACTGTTGCGAGAATATCGGTATCAGCAAATCTGATTTCGTATTCAAATTCCATTTTTGCTGCCGACATCTTAGTAAGTTTTGTGGTGATGTAAACCTTATCGTCAAATTTCAACGGCACAATGTACTTTGCATATGCGTCAACAACGGCAATAGAAACACCTTTATCCTCAAGTGCTCTTACATCGCAGCCGATTTGCTCCATAAAGTCACATCGTGCTTCCTCAAAGAACCTGATATAATTTGAATGATGGACTATGCTCATCATATCGGTTTCATAGTAATTGATTCTTCTTGAATATGGTTTTATCTGCAAAAAATCACCCTTTATTTTTTAATAAGCAAACCGTTTTTCAAATCTTCTTTAGCCTGCTGTCTTATTTTGAAGTGCTGCTTTTTACCCGTCGCCGTGTGTGGCAATTCTGTCACAAAGCGGTAATATCTCGGAGCCTGATACTTTGAAATGTCAGGGGAATTTGCGCAAAATTCAAAAAGCTCCTTGGCAGTAAGGCTTTCGTCCTCGGGAATAACATAGGCTGCAACGCTTTCGCCACGAACACTGTCAGGCACACCCGTTACTATACATTCCGAAACTTTAGGGTGCTTATTGATAGCCTCTTCGATTCTTGCAGGGTAGATATTTTCGCCCTTGCTGATAATCATATCATCTTTTCTGCCCGAAATTGTGATAAATTGATTTTCGTCCCAAGTGCCTACATCGCCTGTGTACATCCAGCCGTCGGCAAATTTATCCTTTGAGGCTTTTTCGTTGCCTACATAGCAATAGGTTGTCTTACCGGGGCACTTAATAATTATTTCGCCCTCTGTCTTGCCGTCACAAGGAACAGTATCATCGGGATTTGCTTTTCCCTCATCGTAAACATTTACGATTCTCACCTCATCATCGGTACATGAACGACCTGCAGAACCTGCCATTTCAGGTAAATCATACGGGCGTAAAAATGTATTCCAAAATGTTTCTGTTGTGCCGTAGCCGTTAAAAATATTAGGTGTAAGCACATTCTGAAAACGAATACAAGCCTCTTTTTCAAGCGGACTGCCCATAGTTATTATACCCTTTAAAGAAGAAATATTCTTAGGGTGCTTTTCCTGTCGGCTTGCAAGCAGAGTGAGAATTGACGGTACACCTGTTATAAAAGTAATCTTATTGCTCTCTACATATTCAAGGCAGGTCTTAGGGTTAAAATTACGCAGAATTACAATACATCCGCCTACATACAAAGTAGGGGTAGGGCCGCCTGAATGTAAACCGCCACGGTGGAACCACGGCGTCATATTCATTGTAATGTCGGTAGGGTTGAGCGGGAAATGCATAATTACATCGTGTGCCGAAAGCACTTCGTTAACATTGTTGAGCGGAACACCCTTTGGTGTGCCTGTTGTGCCCGAAGTCTGCAAACGAACAACCTCATCATATATATGCGGCTCAAAATCTACAGGCGGATTTTCTTCGGAGGCATTTTTTATATAGTCCTCGAAAAGAATATGTCCTTGCGGAAGTTCGATTTCTTTACCGGAGTTGTTTACGGCGATAATTACCTTTGGAGTATGAGAAGTGATTTCAAGAGCCTTTAAAACGGTATCAAGGATTTCTGTGTCATACATATATACAGTAGGTTTGTTGTGACCGATGATTTCCGCCGTTTCGCCCGGAGAAAGATTAAAGTTTGCGGGATTACCGATAGCGCCGAGTTTTTGCGGTGATATATATCCAAGCAAAAATTGTGTAGAGTTAAAAAGCTGCATAAATACAACATCGCCCTTTTTAACACCGTCTGCTTTCATGGCATTTGCAAACTTATTTGCAGCTGTGTTTAATTCTGTATATGTCCACTTTATGTTATGGGCAGGGTCAATAACAGCTGTTCTATTGCCGAAACGGCGAACATTTCTCATAAAGCCGTTAAGCCATGTAAATTCGCTTTCAAATGTTTTTACAAACATATCTGTATCATAAGTAAACTGCATAAATTTCTCCTTTATATCGTTAGGGATTATCCCTTGTATCTGCCTACAATAATGCTTGAATTCTGTCCGCCGAAGCCAAATGCGTTCGACATAGCATAATCTATTTCGGCTTTCTTTGCTGTGTTAGCGACAAAGTCTATTCCGCTGCACTCGGGGTCAACTTCATTTAAGTTGATTGTCGGCGGAATTACTCCTGTTTCAATAGCCTTTACGCAGGTAATAACTTCTGTAATGCCGCCTGCGCCCATCATATGGCCTGTAGCGCCCTTAGTTGAACTTACATACGGAAGTTTGTCACCGAACACACTTTTGATTGATGCGGTTTCTACAGTATCGCCCTTATTGGTAGCTGTGCCGTGAGCATTTACATAACCTATCTGTGATGCGTCGATATTTGCCTGTGCAATAGCCTGTTTCATACAAGCAATAGCACCTCTTCCTTCCGGATGCGGAGCTGTTACATGGTAAGCATCATCTGTGTTGCCGCAGCCGAGAACTTCGCCGTAAATCTTTGCGCCTCTTGCAAGTGCGTGCTCCTCGGTTTCGAGAACAAGCGCACCGCCGCCCTCTCCGATTACAAAACCGTCACGGGTAACATCAAAAGGTCTGCTTGCGGTAGCGGGGGAGTCGTTTCTGCGTGAAAGTGCCTTTGCGTTTGCAAGCGAATAAATTACGAGCGGGCAGAGAACCGACTCCGCACCGACAGCGAGCATTACATCAGCTTTGCCTGTCTGCATACACATACAAGCTGTGTTGATTGCATCGCCGCCCGATGAACAAGCTGTGCTTACGGTAAGGCTCGGACCTTGAATATTGTGGTCGATTGCGATATTTGCAGCGGCAATGTTGCCGAGAATTTTAGGAATAAATCTCGGTCCTACCTTTTTATGTGCAGCGCCCGAAAGTGCGTCTTGAGTGAACGCAATTGTAGCAATGCCGTTCATAGCTGTACCCATTACAATACCTGTGCGTTCAGGTTCAATTTCAAGGGTGCTCTGCTTTAAAGCCTCCTCTGCAGCAATATATGCATACTGCATAAACGGATCCGTTTTTCTGATTAAGTCTTTCGGCATATAATCCGACGGGTTAAAATTCTTTACTTCGCCCGCAATCTGAACCGCAAGTTCGGATGCGTCGAAACTTTTGATTGTGTCTATACCGGACACGCCTGCTGTGATATTTTCCCAGTAATTATCTACACCTATGCCGATAGGTGTAACGGCGCCCATACCTGTAATAACTATTTTTTTCATAACTGCTCCTTGCCGCATAATTATTTATAGTATTTGATTATTATTTGATTTTTGCATACTATTATGCTATACTCAAATTATAACAGAAAGGAAAGAATTGGTCAACTAAAGTTTTAATGTAATTATTTATCGATTTTGACTTATTTATTCACTTCCTGCATAACAAGATACAATTAGCGAAAGGAAACTTTATTTATGGACATAAATCAGTTAAAGTGCTTTATCTCTGTGGCACGCACTCTGAATTTTTCAGAGGCGGCAAGGCGTAATTATGTTTCGCAGTCAACAGTAAGCCGATATATAATAGACCTTGAAAAAGAATTTGGGGTACAGCTTTTTATACGCTCGCACCGTGATGTTCTCCTTACAAACGAGGGCAAGACTTTGTTGCCGTACGCAATAGAAATTGTAGAAACCTTGAACAAAGCCACATCTATAATAAAGCAGATGCATGACGGAGGAAAGGGAAGAATTACGGTTGCGTGCGACCAAACCTCTTTTTCGTTTCCGACAAAATGCATAAAAGAATTTCGCAAGCGTTATCCCGATATTACGGTTGATGTAAAAAGAACTTGACGGTTCGGAAAACGGCAATGTACTCGGCGGCGATTATGACTTTTGCTTTATGCCGAGGGATATGCTGCCCGAAAGCTCATCTGTCGAGTCTATAGTAACCCACAGCGAACAGCTTTATGTAATTGCGGACAAAACAAATACTGCGGCAAAGCAGAAAAATATTTCTATGGCTGACCTTGCAAACGAAAAACTTGTACTTCTTTCTGAAAATGTTTCTCCCATACTGTATATGGAGGTTATGGATTTATACCGCACTTTCCATATTTCACCCAAAATCACAAATACATTTGACGATGTAAAAAGTATGTATATGGCAGTGGCGGCGGGTATGGGAATTTCTATTGTTCCGAGTTCACTGCTTAATTTTTCATCGGACAAAAGCTGTTCAAGCATACCGCTAAGCGATGCTGACACTAGCATTTCTTATGTTATGGCGTGGAGTAAATCCGCTACCAATCCCGTTGCAAAGCATTTTCTTGAGCTCGTAAAAGAGTATGCAAACGATGTTGATAACATTTACGGGTTATAATGTGACTGTTCTGTGATTATATATAATAATATTTGTGATGTAATAAAAACTTTTCTATATTTTCACATAAATTTTACTTAAAAACCCTTTACTTTGGAAATAAAAGGTGTTATAATATCCTTAGTCAATGAAAAAGTGACTAATATTTCCTATTAGGGGGTCATAATAATGTACAGATTCACATTACCAAGAGATCTTTATCACGGAAAAGATGCTCTTTCAAGTTTAAAAACACTCGAAGGCAAAAAAGCAATTTTAGTAGTAGGCGGCGGCTCAATGAAGCGTAACGGTTTCCTTGACAAGGCTGTTGATTATTTAAAAGAAGCAGGAATGGAAGTTAAACTCTTTGAGGGTGTTGAGCCTGACCCATCTGTTGATACAGTTATGAAGGGCGCAGCCGTTATGAGAGAGTTTGAGCCTGACTGGATTGTAGCAATGGGCGGCGGCTCACCGATTGATGCGGCAAAGGCTATGTGGGCATTCTATGAGTATCCTGAAATCACATTTGAGGATCTTATCACACCGTTCAGCTTCCCTAAATTAAGACAGAAAGCAAAATTCTGTGCTATTCCGTCAACTTCCGGTACAGCTACAGAGGTTACGGCTTTCTCTGTAATTACCGACTACGACAAGGGTATCAAGTATCCGCTTGCCGACTTCAACATTACTCCTGATGTAGCTATTGTTGACCCGTCACTCGCTGAAACTATGCCTAAAAAGCTCACAGCACATACAGGTATGGATGCTATGACACACGCAATTGAGGCATATGTATCTACTCTTAACTGTGATTATACAGATGCTCTTGCACTTCACGCAATTAAGATGATTCACAACGACCTTAAAAAGTCATATGACGGCGATATGGACGCTCGTGATGCTATGCACAATGCACAGTGTCTTGCAGGTATGGCATTCTCAAACGCTCTTCTCGGTATTGTTCACTCAATGGCTCATAAGACAGGTGCTGCATTCTCGGGCGGTCACATTATTCACGGCTGTGCAAATGCTATGTACCTTCCAAAGGTAATTAAATATAATTCCAAAGATGCTACAGCAGCTGAGCGTTATGCACAGATTGCTAAATTCATCGACCTTAAGGGCGAAACAACAGAAGAACTCGTTGACGCACTTATCGCAGAGCTTCGCTCAATGAACGATCAGCTCGACATTCCGCAGGCTATTAAGAACTACGGTCCGGGCGGCGTTAAGGCTGATGTAAGCATTATCGACGAAAAAGAGTTTATGGATAAGCTTCCAGAAACAGCTAAGAATGCTATCGCAGACGCTTGCACAGGCTCTAACCCTCGTCAGCCAAGTCAGGAAGAAATGGAAAAACTCCTTAAGGCTTGCTACTATGACCTCGAAATTGATTTCTGATTAATTTCCGATTAATTAAACAATAAGTTTTTTCATTATAATCTCCTTTTCTTTATACTTAATCTATGAATTCTAATTATAATATTGTTTTCATTTGATAACCTCAAAGCCTGCCCTTGCATAATGTAAGGGCAGGCTTTCTGTTTAGATTTATTAAATTAAGTTGATTTACATAATATGAGAAATCAGATAGCAAAGAGCTATGCCAATCATTGTCGGCATAACTATCGAAAACATCGTCCAGCCCATACTACCCGTTTCTTTTTTGATTGTAAGGCAGGTTGTGGAGCAAGGGAAGTGGAAGATGCACATTACTATTGTACAGATTGCCGTTGTAAGCGTCCAGCCGTTTTGCGTAAGCAATGCAAAAAGTTCCTCATAACTTGCAAAATCAGTCAGCGTACCCGTGGAAAGGTACGACATAATTATTATCGGTATTACAGTTTCATTTGCAGGAAATCCGAGTACAAAAGCCATTATAATTACACCGTCAAGACCTATGGCTCTGCCGAACGGGTCAAAAAAATCCGTACAATACGAAAGCAGTGAGCTGTCTGCAATATATATATTTGCAAGCAGCCATATCAGCGCTCCTGCCGGAATTGCTACTATAACCGCTCTGCCAAGCACAAACAAGGTGCGGTCTAAAAACGAGCTGACTATAGTCTTTAGAATTCTCGGCTTGCGGTACGGCGGAAGTTCAAGCGCAAAAGCCGAACGCTCTCCGCTTAACAGCGTTACAGACAATATTTTAGACACAAACATTGTCATCATAACCGCAAAAAGTATCAGTAAAACAAGGATTAACGCTATGCTTATTGAACTTGCAAATACGCAGGCACTGCCCGAAAAGAATATTGTAATCAGCGCAATAAGCATCGGAAATCTTCCGTTGCAGGGCATAAAATTATTTGTAACTGTCGCAATCAGTCTTTCTTTAGGTGATTCTATTATTCGACAGCCCGTAACTCCGCAGGCATTACAGCCGATTCCCATTGCCATAGTCAGACCTTGCTTGCCGTGCGCACCGCATTTTGAAAAGAATTTGTCAAGATTAAACGCTATCCTCGGTAAATAGCCAAAGTCCTCTATCAGCGCAAACAGCGGAAAAAATATCGCCATCGGCGGCAGCATTACCGCAACCACCCAACTGAGTGTCGTGTATATTCCGTTTATAAAAAAGCCTTTTATAAAATCCGGTGCATTAAAAAAATCAAATACATATACCAAACCGACTTTTATATATTCAAACAGTTCGCTCAAAAGACGGCTCGGATAATTTGCGCCGACCGCAGTTATCCAGAAAAGCAAACCGAGCAAAAGTATCATAATCGGTATTCCCGTAATTTTAGAAGTAAGTATTTTATCGAGCTTTTTGGTTTTTTCGCTTATGTTTTCACCGCATTTTTTTATACAGCGACTGCATATTTCCTTTGACCGAGCGGCAAGAAATTCAGTGTTTTCTTTGTGCTTTTCCTTATTAAAAATATCTATTCCGTCATACAGCCTTGTAACACGAAAGCATTTTGTTTTTTCGGTGCAGACATCGTAAATTTTCTCTCGGATTTTTTCAATATCGCTTTTCTTTGTAGCATTGGTGCTTATAACAGGTATGCCGAGATTCAGCGACAGCTCATCTTCATCAATAACAAAACCGTTTTTACAACATTCGTCGCTAAGATTGAGGCACAGCACCGCTTTTTTCGTTACCGAAAGAACCTGTAGGGTAAACGAAAGATTCCGTTCAAGCACGCTTGAATCAATTACAATAACCGTGCAGTCAATGTCATCTCTGACAAGAAACTGCCGTGAAACTTCTTCTTCGGGTGAAAAAGAAATCATAGAATATGTGCCGGGTAAATCGACGACGGAAAAACTTTTGTCTTTGATTTTTGTGCACCCTTTGGCATACTCAACGGTTTTGCCCGTCCAATTGCCCGTGTGCTGTTTCATACCTGTAAGAGCATTGAAAATCGTGCTTTTTCCGACATTAGGATTGCCGGCAAGTACCACATTGTAGTCTGTATTGTCGCACATTTTTCCGTTTGCCTCTGTTTTACGGCTGTTTCTTGTCAGCAAATAAAAACCTCCCAACTTTTTAATTATTTATGCGTAATCCCGATTTAGGCGTACCGTAATTTTACTGCAATCGCTTTCTCTAAGCGCAATTACCGTTCCTTTTGACAAATACGCTGTCGGGTCGCCAAACGGACTTTTCATTATCGGCACAATTTTCTCACCCTCTGTTATGCCCATATCAAAAATTCTGTTTTTTATGCCGTTGCCGCACTCGATACTGTCTATATAAACCTCGCAATTCAGCGGAATTTTGTCAAGAGTTGTTTTTTCCATTAACTTCACCTGAATTTTCTGTACATCGCATATAGGTGTGCGCCGTACTTACATTTTGATTACTAACAGAGTATTCAGACAAAACTATATAGTTACAATTTTAGTTTTGCCTTTAAAATTTACATTGCCTATGTTATAATTGTTATAAGCAATGCACTCCGCACATAAAAATAAAACGGGGTGTTCGGCTTTATGAAACTTAAGAAAATCTTGTATTTTACAATATGTTTTATTCTTATAATCGCTTTTGTTTTCCTGATTACAACGGCTTATTTTCGCCTTAATATACTGACGAGTGAAAGTAATGTCAGCGAAAACACGCATACTGTAATAATCGACGCAGGTCACGGCGGTGAGGACGGCGGCGCTGTAAATGACAACAATGTGGTGGAAAAAGACCTTAATCTGCAAATATCCGTAAAACTTGCGGATATGCTTACACTGTTCGGCTATAAAACAGAGCAAATCAGAACAGAGGACAAATCCGTATATACGCAAGGCGAAAATGTGCGACAGCGCAAAGTTTCCGATATGAAAAACCGTCTTTCTGTATTTAATTCAAATCCAGAAAATGTGGTAATCAGTATTCATCAGAATAAGTTTACCGAGAGCAAATACAGCGGAACGCAAGTTTTTTATTCACCTAACAATCCGCAGAGCGCCGATCTTGCAGAGAGTATCAGACAATCTGTAAAAACTATGCTCCAGCCTGACAATGAAAGGGAATGTAAGAAAGCGGATAAAAGCATTTATCTTTTAAAAAATGCGACTGTGCCCGCCGTAATTTGTGAATGCGGATTTATCTCTAACGAAAGCGAATGTGCAAAATTGCAGGACGATACCTATCAACAAAAAATGGCTTATGCGATAGCTGTCGGACTGATGAATGTTTATTAAAGGAAGTTTAATATGGCAAAAATTAAAAGTGTATATATCTGCTCGCAGTGCGGCTACGAATCACCGAAATGGTACGGAAAATGTCCGACCTGCGGCGAATGGAACACAATGGAAGAAGAAATCAAAGAAAGCGTGAAAGCTGCGCCTGCCGTAAAAAGAAAGGTAGCTTCTGCGGTTTCTTCTCCTTATTCAATTACGGAAATCACCACCGAAAACGAGCACCGCTACGACACGGGCTGCAGCGAACTTAACCGTGTGCTTGGCGGCGGCATTGTAAAGGGCAGTCTTATTTTGCTCGGAGGTGACCCGGGTATCGGCAAATCAACCGTGTTACTGCAAATATGTCAATATCTCGGCAACTCAATGAAAGTGCTTTATGTATCGGGCGAAGAATCGCAAAGACAGCTTAAGTTAAGGGCAAACCGACTCGGTGTAAATTCTCCGAATCTTTTTGTAATGACCGAAACCGATGTAGAAGTAGTGTGCGAACAAATCCGTACTGAAAAGCCCGATATAGTAATGATCGACTCAATTCAGACAATGAATCTTACAGAATTAAGCTCCTCACCGGGCAGTGTAACGCAGGTCAGAGAATCGACAAACTACCTTATGCGCACGGCAAAGTCTCTTGATATTCCAATGTTTGTGGTAGGTCACGTAAACAAAGAGGGGTCAATTGCGGGTCCGAAAGTTCTTGAGCACATCGTTGATACCGTACTGCACTTTGAAGGTGACAAGCAGATGTCATGCAGAATTTTAAGAGCAGTCAAAAACAGATACGGTTCTACAAACGAAATCGGCGTGTTTGAAATGACCGACACGGGACTTGTGGAAGTGCCCAATCCGTCTGTAATGTTGCTGTCGGGCAGACCGAAAGGCGTATCGGGTACTTGCGTAACCTGTACAATTGAGGGTTCTCGTCCTATTCTTGCGGAAGTTCAGGGACTTGCAACGCAAAGCGGCTACGGCAACGCTCGAAGAATGGCAACGGGCTTTGACTACAACCGACTTTCGCTTTTGCTTGCCGTGCTTGAAAAAAGAGCGGGATATTATTTTTCAAACAATGACGCTTATATAAACATTGTCGGCGGTCTTAGAATTGACGAACCTGCCATTGACCTTGCGGTCGCAATGGCGCTTATCAGCAGTCTGAAAGATGTTCCGATTGACGAGAATGTTGTAGTGTTCGGCGAAATCGGTCTTGCCGGCGAAATCAGGGCGGTTTCTCAAGCTCAATTAAGAGTAAACGAGGCTGTAAGGCTTGGATTTACAAAAATCATTCTTCCGTATCACAATCTGAAAGCCGTAAAATGTGACGGTGCAGAGCTTATCGGAGTTAAAAATATAAGACAGGCCTTTGAGGCAGTCAGCATATGAGTGCATTTGTAATGTCCGACGAGTACCCGAAACTTTGCAAAGCAATTGAAAATTTTGGGTACGATATTATACCGTCGGATAAAATTTTACAATTTAATACACCCGAGCAGCGGCACATTGATATGCAAATGTTAAAAATCAACAACGATATTTTTCTGCTTAAAGAATGTAATAATTTAAAAAGACTTCTTGAAAGCAAAGATTATAATATAATTCTTTGCAAGAACAATATTGACGGTAAATATCCGCATTGCGTGGCACTTAATTGCCTGTATATCAGCGGAAAATTATACGGCAGGGAAGAGGCTATAGATGTTTCAGTCAAAAATTACTGCAAGGAAAACGGCATTGAGATAGTCGATGTAAAACAAGGTTACGCACGCTGTTCAACTGCGGTTATCGGTAAAAACAGTGCCATAACCGCCGACAGCACAATCTATAATGCGCTTACCAAAAACGGAATTGATGTTCTGAAAATCGACAGCGGAAGCGTAAGACTTGACGGATACGATTACGGATTTATTGGCGGTGCGTGTACAATGATTGATGACGATACTGTAGCGTTTTTCGGTGATATAAAAACTCACCCGAATTTCCGAAAAATTGAAAGATTTTGTATAATTCATAATGTAAAAATAATTAATTTAGCAGAAAATAAACCGCTTACAGATGTAGGCGGCGCAGTAAAGATATGACAAGCCCCGGCTTTGAAAAAATCAAAGTCGGGGCTGTTTTTTTATTAGCGTCTTTATCAAAAGTTGGGGTAAATTATGGTTTAGATTAAATAATTTTAAAATTTAGGTCAACATTATAACTCGTAATAAATTTTTATTATTTTTCATCGGATTTTTTATTGGATTTTTGCTTTACCTTAGACAAAGGATTTTTCTCGGCGGCATTTTTCATCTGCTCGGAACTTAAGTGGGTGTAAATCTCGGTTGTGCCGAGGTTTTCGTGACCGAGCACATCTTTTAACACTCGTATGTCAACTCCGCCGTACTGATACATCAGTGTTGCCGCAGTGTGCCTTAGCTTATGACAGGAGTAGCCCTGTGCATTCAGACCGATTTTTTCAAGATATTTATACACCATAGCCTGTATGGTTTTTACGCTCATTCTGCGGTGATTTCGGCTGATAAACAGTGCATATTTGTCCTTAACGCCGTCAACAGGCCGCACCCGCATATAATTTTCGATTGCGGAAACGCAGGCGGAATTAAGGTAAATAATTCGTTCTTTGTTGCCCTTGCCGACAACACGCATAGTGTCATCCTGATGAATGTCCGTGTAATTCAAAGACGCCATTTCAGACACACGCAAGCCGCAATTTAAAAACAGCGTGAGAATACAGTAATCACGCTCCTTATAATCACCGTCGACTGCATTCAGCAATTCAAGACTTTGCTCAAGCGTAAGATACTTTGGCAAAGATTTTTTCTTTTTGGGAACTTCAAGCTGTTCAACAGGATTGCTGTCAAGCACGCATTTTTTTGTTGCGAGATAGTTAAAATAACCCTTAAGGCTCGAACATTTACGGGCACGGGTAACATTTTGATTTTTGCGCTCACGCTGAATATAATTCATAAATTCATATGCGTCGTTCAATGTGACGGTTTTCACAAGTTCAAGGTTAACATCAGAAATCGAAATGTTCTCAAATTCAGAATCATTCGGAACAAGTCCACGCTGTAATTTTATAAATCTGAAAAATGTACGCAAATCTATGTAGTACTCATCAACGGTTTTCTGTGATTTTCCTTTGACCGTCTGCATATAAAACAAGTAATCCTTGATTATCTGCGGCGCTTCATCTATGAAAGAAATACTCATTTAAATGCTTCACCTTCCCTCAATTATACAAAACATTGATTGTTATTTATTTCATTATAATCTCAAATTTTGAAATTTTCAATCTTTTTATATGTTGAAAACTTTTTTAACGCTTAAAAATTCCCGAACTATGTTAAATATGTGGAAAACTCAGCTTTTCGGTCGGGAAAATAAAGATAAAAATGGAAGAGCGTTTCCGTCTCGGGGAAGGAGCGCAGCTCCGCAGGTCCAGGGAACCCGTTCCCTGGTGGGTCGAGGGCAACGCCCTCGGTCTAGCCTTTTATTAGCCGTAGTCAGACTTAGCACCGCCTTATCAGTCGGGCATCTGCATTCTCGTTCTGATGTCTGTTTCCGTCTCGCTTATTCAGCATTCGCCTTGTGGCTTCTTCTTTCCTTTTTCTCTAATTTCTATTGCGCTTTCATACTTTCGGGCAAATAAAAAAAGTCGGAACTCAATCCGACTTAACCCCCCTACGCTAACAGGGGGGTACAACTTACATATAGCGTCTTATAGTATTTTGAGCATATGCATTAGCTTTGTTAAAATCACTTGTTACCATATTTCCTATGTCTGATTTTCTTCCTGCTATGTATATTTCAACTACAAACATTTTCTTTAATAATATGTTTGTTTCTATTACATATACTTCTACCATTCTTTGTAGATTTTGATACCTTGCTACTACTTTCTTATATAACATTTTTACCCTCACTTTTGATTTATATTTATATTTCCTTTGTTTGTTTTAACATTAATTTGATTTTTTATGTTCCAGCTTGTTTTTTGTTCGTTTGTAAATCCAAGAATATAGTCAGAAGAAACATTGTAATACTTGCACAATTTTATCAACAAATCTATAGGTAATTTTCTTTTACCACTTTCGTATAATTGATATTGTTGTCTTGTTATATGTAATTCTATTGCTATACTCTCTTGTTTTTGGTCGTGGTCTTCCCTCAATTCTTTTAGTCTTTGTGTATAATGCATATTTTCACCTTTTAATTTTGTTTGTTAAGTAAATTATAACAGGCATTTATTTGTATGCATTGACAAGCATTCAAATAAATGCTATAATATATGTAAAGCATTCATATAGATGCTTTACTTGATATGGAATATACTAATTTAGGTGTTGTAAAAATGAATTTTTTATGTTTTAAATTTTTTCTATTTATTCTTGGCGCTTTATCTTCCTGTTTGGGGGATTTAATTTATTTATTATTTTTTGATGATAAAAAAGAGGTTTAAATTATGATTTCTAATTTTGAGCACTTTTTTTCTATATTTTCTTATATGGTTTGTGGTGGTGCTACTATTTCTTTTATTGATGCTGTTTATTCTCATTTTAAGGATTTAATTAAAAATAAAATTAATCATATGTAAATGTACTCGGTTTAGTACACATCAAAAAGTTGTTAGTACCTCTGCACTGTTAAAAACTTTCCGAGTGCCCCTATAAAAAATCTATTCAAAAAAATTCAATCAAGGAGGTAAAAATGAAAGTAAAAATTATAGGTAAGCGATCAGGAAGTTTCACCGACAAGAAAACAGGTGAGTTAGTTAGCTTTGGTAAAATGTCTTGTATAACTCCTTTTCCTCTTGATCAGAAAGATTGCGAGGGTGAACAGGCTCTTGAAGTTTCTGTTCGTCCTGATGTTCTTGTTAATATTCCAGTGCCAAGTGAAGCTGAACTTGACTTCAATCAGAATGGTTCGCTGATTGGTATTAACTTAATTTAATGAGGTGTAAAAAATGCAGTATGTTTTTTCATTGCTGATTTTGGTGTTTGCTTTCTTCGGCTTTATTCACTTTGTTAAGAGTTGTGTAAACAATTTCAAAGAGTACATCGAAAAATTGAGGTGCAAAAAATATGGAATTATCGACGCAACCGACAACGCAGGCGATTCAGAAAATAGCGACACTTGATGAATTACTTAGTCAATCGCAACTGACGAACAGTATTTTACTTTTTGTGCTTGCTGTTGCCGTTGGTGTGTTTGTATGTTATCTATTGTACAAAGCTCTGACATTCTATGATATTTTTTAAAGGAGGTGTAGCGTATTGGATTTTGCTATTACAGCTGAATTAATTAAACCTATTCAGACTGCTATCGACTCCGGTCTTAGTACTCTTGTACCTGTGGGTATCGGTATTATGGCTGTGTTTGTGGGTATCTCTCTTATTCCGAGAATTATTTACAAGTTCCTTTAATTCTCGTTGTGAGCCGTTCCCCTCGTGGCACTACCACGGGGGGCTATTTTTTTAAGGTGGTGATTTTTATTAAGTTTAAAAAATACATTGTAGTTGCTCTTGCTGTGATTAGCGTTCTTGTTGCTTCTATAGTTCCTGCTTTTGCCGCTGATGACAATTTAACTTATGACCAAGTTGTGTCAAAATGGGGTATTAAGTATGATACATCTAAGTATCCTTATTATGTTTTAATTCGTAAATCTAATAAAGTTGATTATAAATTGGTTATTTCACAAAATAAGAATGCTGTTGATGTTAAAAATGGATTTGCTTTTGCTGATTCAGGAATAACTTATCGTTGTTTTGTTTCTAATGACTCTTACATTTGTAATACTAATAATAATTCTTCTAATAGTTCTCTTGGTGATTTGTCTGAATTAACTTTTTTAAGCAGTAACTATGATGTCAAGTATGAGGGTCAAGATAAGGTTTTTTTTCAGCAACCCACGCTCCTGAGTCAACTACTCAGCCTAGTACCGGGAGTGGGGGAGAAAGTAGTGGCGGATTTGGGTACTTTGATGGTTTGTGGAATATCCTTGATAGCATTGTTAGTTGGTTGCAGTCTTGTGCCGAAAGTATTACACAAATTCCGAGTTTAATTTGGCAAAATGTAAGTAGTTTACCTCAACTTATTTGGAATTTCATTAAAGATATTCCTCAAATGGTATGGAATTTCTTTGAGGGTGCTTTTAGTTCCATTGGTAGTGTTGTTTCTAACATTTGGGATTCGGTCAAAGGTATTCCCGGGAGCATTCTTGATGGCTTAAAATGGCTTTTTGTGCCTGATGGTGATGAAATAGACAAGAGTATTCAAACTTTGTCAAATACCTTTAAATCTACTTTTGGTGTTGATAGCTACGATATTTCTGATATTTTTGGTACTGAAACTGAGATTGCTGACCAACAAGCTACAATTTCTGTTGGTGGTTATGAATTTAATTTGACTGTTTTTAATGTTAAATATCTTGTTCGTGCTATTTCTACTTTTAGACCTGTTATTCGTGGATTTATTGTTTTTCTTTTAATTCTTTATAATATTAATCAACTTCTTGCTTTAATTCGTCAAAATCCTATTGCTATTGGTGTTCATTTGCCAACTCAACCTTCAAGTGAACCTCTTGCTTTGCCTTCGGGCCCTGATTATCCACTTTTGAAAGGGTGATTTTTTGATAATTGAATCATTAATTAATGTTGCTGTTACTTTATTCTCTGGTATTATTTCTGGTTTGAATTTTTTTAGTATTCCTACGGATTTGATTGATGTTCTTGCTACTGTGTGTGTATACGGTAATTGGATTGTTGGTGCTGATGTTTTATTACTTTTCTCTGGTTGTATTGCAAGCTGGTTCTTAATTAAAATGTCTTTTGGTTTAATTCTTTTCATCTGGGAAGAACTTCCGCTTACTTGAGGTTATTATGTGGATATATTTAATAATTGGAATTTTTGTTTGCATTTTCAGGCGGTTTATTTTTTCATTGCCTCAGCTGCTTCGGTATAAACTTAAAGACTTAAAGAACTTTAATAAGGACTATTTCAAGCTCTACGGCTTGCGAGTTTATACAGGTAGACAGGGAGCAGGGAAGACGATTGGTCTTGTATATGACCTTGAACGATACCGCAAGCGTTATCCAAAAGCTAAGATATATACAAATTTTGGCTATAAGTACGAAACCGCACCGCTTAATAGTCTGAATGACCTTTTGGATCCGGCTTTTAAGAACGGTACTGACGGTGTTATTTTTGCAATCGATGAAATTCAAAATGAGTTTAGTTGTGCGAATAGTAAAGATTTTCCTGAAACGCTTCTATCTCAAGTTACGCAGCAGCGTAAACAGAGGGTTTGTATTCTTGCAACTTCTCAGGTTTTTACAAGAGTTGCAAAACCGCTGCGTGAACAATGTTTTATAGTTGTAGTATGTCAAACGCTCTTTAGCCGATATACTCGACTTAAATATTATGATGCAGATGCTTATATAGAGTATGCGGACAATCCCAGTAGGGACAAGCGAAGAAAACTTCGCAAAAAAAGACTATCAGTCTTTTGTACAAACTGATAGTTTAAGAGATTTATACAACAGTTACTTGCTTATTGAGCGTTTAAGCCGTGTTGGCTTTGCTCCTAAGCAACAAGTAATTAATACAACAAATATCGTTGTGTCAAACGCAAAGGGAAAACGCTAGCGTTTTCCCTGCGGTGACACTGATATTTTGTTTAATTCTTTTTATGGGGTGTTATTATGACTAATAATGTTTTTTTCGATTATTTCGCTTTTTCAAGCAAGATTGATAGTCCTTATTCTTTAATACAACTTTTGAATTTAAATGAAGAAAATTGGCTTAATAGTAAAGGATTTCACGGTTACCGTCAACAACTTTATTGCGGAGGTATTCATATTCATTTTGACGGTCAAGATAATATGGGTGTATGTCTTGAGATGTCGGGCTCTGGCTGTAGAATGTTTGAGGATAACGGCGGTAATTTTATTGATTTAATTCGTTATTGTTTAGATAATAAGGATGAAATTAATATTACTCGTATAGATGTTAGTTATGATGATTTTACAGGCTGTTTAGATTTGTATCAGATTGAATCTGACATAGTAGCAGGTAATTACCGTTCTCGTTTTCGTGCTTTTCCTATTGAGCGTATACATTCTAAATCTATAGATAAGCGTACATTTACTATTTATTGCGGTTCTAAACAATCTGAAATAATGTTCCGTATTTATGATAAGAAAGCAGAACAGAAAGCAGATTGCGCACATTGGGTTAGATTTGAAATTCAGCTTAGACGAGAGCGGGCGGAAGTTTTTGCAGGTTTGTGCATTGAAAATTCTATTAATTCGCTTTTTCGTGGTGTTATAGTCAATTATCTTACTATTGTAGAGAATAATGAATCTGACAGTAATATTAGTCGTGCTGTCATTAAGTCTTATTGGCTCAAGTTTCTTGATGATGTATCAGCTGTTAAATTAACTAAGCAAGCTGATGATTATACTACATCTAATTTACAGCGCTTGGTAGAAAGACAATTACCAAGTGCTCTTGTTGCTTATATAGCGCTTTTTGGTTTTGATGGATTTCTTGAACTTCTTAACTGCCGCAGTCGTGTTAAACTTAATGTAAGACATCAGAGTTTGCTTGATAAAGCTAAGCTTGATGTAATTGGTAATTTTGATTCGCTGGTGGTTCTATGACTGAACAGGAATATAAGATAATCGCAATGTGGGAATACATATTTTATGAGCAACAGCGAGCAGAAAATGACTACTTGCAGTACAAAGATTTTTTTCGTATATATGAATACGATACTATAGATTTGCTTGAATTTATATTAGCAAAAAACCGTCTTGATGTGACTAATAAGATAATGGATGATTTATCAAAAATTCTTTCTAATCACGATCAAAGCGGTTTGAAGTAGTTATTATGCTGAAATCTATTAACGCAGCGTTAAAGTTTCTTTGTGCAGTCTGTCCCGAATTATACAAAATATGCCTTGCGAGTATAGTTAATCTTCCCTCAATTATACAAAACATTGATTTTGTATAATTAACTATATTTTTATACAAGGGTAGAAAACCTGTAATTCGATTACAGATTGCAGGTCTTCTACCCACTTTACTTACACATTTATTATATCATATGACATATAAAAAGCAAAGCGTTTTCTCAATTGCATTTTACATATCTTCTGCGTTGTAAATAGATGTGACCATCTGTACTTTTTCTCCCGGTACCGTCAGTTCCGGATATCTGCGAATTGCCTTCTTCTTACACTTGACAAACTATATCCGTATTTTCTGCTTCTCTTTTTTATTGGTTCACATCATTTTAACACACACAATAAAAGCGGTATTTGCAAAAATATAATAATTGACTTTTATTGCAAAAAAGACTATAATTTACTGGTATGCTTTTGTCTTTACAATATTGCTACAGTAAATTGTAGGGGCGGACAGTGTTCGCTTGGTCAAAGCTTTTGCCAATTGTCACTCTCCGTCCTTTAGTTATGCAATAAATACAGCATTTAGATTTTTTATGAACAGGGGTGCGTGAATGGAGCAGTCAGAAAAAAATACCATTATATCTTTAAGGGATATATTCGTCCGATTTGACGGAGAGGTAATATTAAACCATATAAATCTTGACTTTAAAGACAAGGAATTTATTACTATTCTCGGGCCGAGCGGCTGCGGAAAAACCACTACCCTAAGAATTATCGGCGGTTTTGTCGAACCTGAAAGCGGAGATGTTCTCTTTGACGGTAAAAGAATCAACGGCACACCGCCAAACAAAAGAAATGTTAATACGGTCTTTCAAAAATATTCGCTTTTCCCACATCTTAATGTGTTTGACAATGTCGCTTTTGGTTTAAAACTGAAAAAACTACCGAAAAGCGAAATTAAAGAGCGTGTTTCAAAAATGCTTGCGGTTGTTGACCTTAAAGGATATGAAAAGCGAACTATCACAAAACTTTCGGGCGGTCAGCAGCAGCGTGTTGCCATTGCAAGAGCTTTGGTGTGTGACCCGGAAGTTATTTTGCTTGACGAACCGCTCGGTGCGCTTGACCTTAAGCTAAGAAAGAGTATGCAGATTGAATTAAAAGAAATTCAGCAAAACTCTCAAAAAACTTTTATATATGTAACACACGATCAGGAAGAGGCTCTTACAATGAGCGATACCGTTATTGTAATGAACAACGGTGTTGTTGAGCAGGTTGGCTCACCTGAAGATATTTACAACGAACCCGTAAATGCGTTTGTTGCGGATTTTATCGGCGAGGCAAATATTCTTAACGGCACAATGCTCGGCGACTGCCGTGTAGAAATTCTCGGCAAACAACTTGAATGTGTTGACAAGGGTTTTGGCGAAAACACGCCTGTCGATGTTGTAATCCGTCCCGAGGATATTGAAATTACAACTCCCGAAAAAGGTCAGCTTGCAGGCACTGTAGTAAAATCGACATTTAAGGGCGTTCACTACGAAATGAGCGTAATGTGCGGCAAGTGCGAAATCCTTATACATTCCACTTCTTCCGCAGAAATCGGCAGTCAGATCGGTATGCAGGTAATTCCGTTTAATATTCAGATTATGAATAAACTCCTGCCGTTCTATAATAATGAAATCGAAGTAACGGTTTCTTCCGCAAACGAAGACGAAAATACATTCAGCTTTGAGTTTGAAGACGAAACCATTGAAGTGCCAAATCATTATTTTAAGGAAGGCACAAAGTTAAAAATCATTCTTCCGCCGGACGCACTTTCACTTGCGGGTGACGGCAACGGTGACCTTACGGATTTATATATTGAATCTGTTATTTATAAGGGTGAACATAATGAGATTATCCTTGAGTCGGACACACGAAAATGGCTTATGCTAAGCGACACCGACGAACAGGTTGCCACTTATGTACCGCTCTCGTTTGATTTTGATAAAGCGAAATTTGAAGTTTTATCCGATAAGGAGGGTTAAAGATGAAATCACGCAAGCCCTCTATTCCCTATATAATTTGGATGGCGGTATTTACAATGATACCGATGATAATGGTCGGTATTACAGCTTTTACAGGCAAGAACGGCGGATTTTCGTTTGAGGCTTTTGAAAAGGCTTTCTTTTATAAAGAAGTATTTTTAAGGTCACTTTGGATTGCATTAATATCAACCGCAATCTGTTTGCTTATTGCTTATCCGCTTGCTTATATGCTTACAAAAATGAAACCGTCAACGCAGAATTTTGTAAATATGCTTTTGATGATTCCTATGTGGATGAACTTTTTGCTTAGAATATACGCATGGGTTACGATTTTACAGTCAAACGGTCCGCTCGATACAATTTTATCATTCTTCGGAATACACGGTACATACCTCGGAAATTCGGGTGCGGTTGTGCTCGGTATGGTTTATGAGTATCTTCCGTTTATGATTCTTCCGATTTACACTGTTATGAGTAAAATTGACAAGGGTCTTATTGAGGCGGCTCAAGACCTCGGTTCAAACGGATTTCATGTTTTCAGCAAAGTTGTGCTTCCGCTTAGTATCCCCGGTGTTATTTCGGGTATAACACTTGTTTTTGTTCCGTCGGCAAGTACATTCCTTGTAGCACAGTACCTCGGCGGCACAAAAGATATTATGATCGGTGACATTATAGACAAGGTGTTCTGGACAGACCAAAGTACGGGTTCGGCGATTTCGCTGATACTGATGGTATTCATCCTTGTGTTCCTTGTGCTTATGAATTTCTTTGGAGATGAGGAGGCGATTGCATAATGAAAAACAAGCATATTGCCTCAAAGATATATACAACGCTTGTGATGTTGTTTTTATATCTTCCGATTTTTGTACTCATTATATTTTCGTTCAACGAGGGTAAAACTACTGTATGGAAAGGCTTTTCGTTCAAATGGTATGAAGAACTTTTCAGAGATGATAAAATTATAAACGCTCTCGGCAATTCGCTTATAATTGCCGTACTCGCATCAATTTTCGCAACCGTACTCGGCACTGCCGCAGCTATAGGAATAAGCAATTTCAAAGGTAAAAAAAGACTGCTTATACAGAGTGCGTCTAACATTCCGATTATCAGCCCTGACATTGTAATGGGCGTATCGCTTATGCTTTTGTTTACATTTTTAGGTGTTTTATTTAACTTTGAAATGGGTTTTGTTACCGTGCTTATTGCTCATATATGTTTTTGCGTTCCTTTTGTAGTGCTTAATGTTATGCCGAGAATACACAAGATGGACCAAAGTATTTATGATGCGGCGCTCGACCTCGGTTGTAATCAATGGCAGGCTTTTTACAAGGTGGTAATTCACGAGCTGATGCCGGGTATTTTCTCCGGACTTTTAATGAGTTTCACTTACTCTCTTGACGATTTTATAATCACATATTTTACAAGAGGCGCAAAGTTTCAAAACTTATCAATTGAGATTTACTCAATGACACACAGAAGAATATCGCCGAAAATCAATGCGCTTTCCGCACTTTTGTTTTTAGCGGTACTTATCGTTATGATACTTATAAATATTCGTGACAAGCACGAGGAAAAGGTGAAAAAATAAACTGAATAAGGGAGATTGAAAAATGAAAAAATTTGGCTGTGTTGTTCTTTCTTTACTCATCGGTACATCGGCTTGCAGTGCAATGGCAGGCTGCGGCAAAAGCTATGACGGTGAAGTTAATGTATATAACTGGGGCGAATACATTGCAAACGGTGAGGAAGGTACGCTTGATGTAATTGACGAATTTGAAAAAGAGTACAACATCAAGGTAAACTACACCACTTACGAAACCAACGAAGAACTTTACAATATGCTTAAAAACAGCAATGTAAGTTACGATGTTATTATTCCGTCAGATTATATGATAAGCAAGCTCATAAGCGAAAATATGCTGCAGGAACTTGATTACAGCAACATTCCTAACAAAGATAACCTTATGGAACGCTTTAAAAATCTTTCCTGCGACCCTGAGGGTAAATACACTGTTTGCTACACCTGGGGCGTTACTTCAATGGTTTATGACAAAACAAAAGTGGCAACAAAACCAACTTCATGGGAAGCACTTTGGGATAAATCGTTAAGCGGCGACATTCTTATGTTTAACAACAGCCGTGACGCTATGGCAATTGCAATGCAGCTTTGCGGTATTAATCCCGTCAATTGTACCAAAGAGGATGTTGACAAGGCGGCGGCAAAGCTTTCCGAACAAAAGCCTTTGCTTAAGAAATATGTAATGGATCAGGTTTTCACAGAAATGGAAAACAGTCAGTCGGCAATTGCACCGTACTACGCAGGCGATATCGTTATGATGATGGAAAATAACGAAGATTTGGACTATGCAATGCCCGAAAACGGCTCTAACCTTTTCTATGACGCAATGTGTATTCCTACTTGCAGTAAAAACAAAGAGAATGCCGAAAAATTCATTAACTTTATGCAGTCACCTGAAATTGCGGCAGCTAACTTTGAATATCTCTACTACGCAACACCTAATCAGAAAGCATATGACGAGTATCTTGACGAGGATATAAAGAATAACGAACTTATCTTCCCGAGTGACGAATATCTCGACAAATGTTATGTATTTACAAATGTACCCGACGATGTTTACAGCTATATGCAGGAACAGTTCGTAAAAATTCAGGCGGATAAATAATCAAAATCAAAGCAAACAGAGCAGACTTAAAATTACAGTCTGCTCTGTTTTTATGTTTTTATGATTTTGTTATGTATCAGAAATTAAATCAGCATTTTACTTTTTAATATTCTGTCGCATATCAAGCACATATTTTTCTTCTAATCACTTTTCGGTTATTACCTTATAGCAATCTGGGCGTCTGTCACGGAATATTCCCCAGCCGAGTCTGTTTTGAAAAATCTCGTCAAGGTCAAACTCTGCTGTAAGTACGGTTTCTTCATCTCTTGACGCAGATTTAATAATCTCTCCCGTTTCGTTTGTAATGAAAGATGAGCCGTAAAAAACAAGTGAGGAGGTCTGATTGCCGTTTTCGTCACAAGGGGTTACATCTTCCCTACCTATGCGGTTTGCCGCAATTACGGGAATTACATTCGCCGCAGAATGTCCCTGCATACATCTTCTCCAATGCGGCATACTGTCACACTCAAGTATAGGTTCTGAACCGATAGCGGTCGGATAGAAAATCAATTCGGCGCCATTTAATGCGAGGGCTCTTGCGGTTTCAGGGAACCATTGATCCCAGCAAATGCCTACACCGATTGTACCGAACTTAGTTTTAAAAGTTTTGAACCCCGTATCACCGGGAATAAAGTAAAATTTTTCCTGATAATAATGGTCGTCGGGAATGTGAGTCTTACGGTATACACCGAGAATTTCGCCGTCCGCATCAATTACCGCAGCACTGTTAAAAAGGCGGTTTCCGTCACGCTCGTAAAAGCTGACAGGAATAACAATCTCAAGTTCTTTCGCAAGTTTTGCAAAATGTTTTACAGCGTCGTTTTCAAGGGTAGGCTTAGCAAAATTGTAGTAGTCATATCGTCTTTCCTGACAAAAATACTGCCTTTCAAACAGTTCGGGGAGTAAAACAATATTTGCGCCGTCTTCTTTTGCCTGTCGCACAAATTTTTCGGCATTTTCTATATTCTCCCAAACATCGGTTGTACATTTCATCTGAACCGCCGATACCTTAACTTTTCTCATATTTTACCTCCCTTATCGGTAAACGGAATTTGTTGTGTAATGCAATGAATATTGCCTCCGCCGACAATAATATCTCTTGCATAAATCGGAATAATTTTTCTGCCTTTGCAAACTCTTTCAAGAATTTCTGCGGCAACTCTGTCGCTTTCGGCATTTTCACCGCCGAATTGAGGCAAAATCACAGCGCCGTTGCAAAAATAAAAATTAACATACGATGCCGCAAGCCTTTCTCCGACTTCTCTTGTGTCCTCTCCGTCCTCAAATATATATCCTTTTATATCGTTTTCGGTAACTGTCACGGGAATTTTCGGAACAGGAAGTTTATGAACCTTAATCTTTCTTCCTTTATTGTCGGTTGAATTTTCAAGAATATCAAGGCACGCTTTTGATATTGCATATTGCGGATCATTTTCATCATCACACCACGCAAGTACAACCTCTGTCGGAGCGACAAATGCGCATATGTTATCTATATGACCGTTGGTTTCGTCATTATAAATACCCTTTGGCAACCAGATTGTTTTATTTATACCGAGGTATTTATTTAGCTTTTCTTCAATCTCGGCTTTTGTCAGCTGCGGATTTCTGCCTTTGCTTAACAGACATTCTTCTGTTGTAATGAGCGTGCCCTCTCCGTCAGTATGAATTGAGCCGCCCTCAAGCACAAACGGATGTGCGTCATACAACGGAACGCCAAGCGTTTTGCAAAGTTCATATGGAATTTTATCGTCATTCTCCCAATTTGCATACAGACCGTCATATTCGCCGCCCCATGCGTTGAATTGCCAGTCGATGGCACGAATTTCGCCGTTATTGTTTACAACAAAAGTCGGGGCGGTATCCCTTGCCCATGCATCATCGGAATTTATATTCAAAACTTCCGCATTTTTAACACCTTCAAGGCAAGCCTTTGCGTGAGCAAATTTTTTGTCGCTTGCAAGCACAAATACCTTTTCAAACTCCGCAATTTTTCCTATAATTTCCGCAAAAACCTTTTCGGCAAATTTTGCCTCATAGCACCAACTTCCAGGTCTTTCGGGCCAAATCATAACGGTGGCGGAATGTTTTGAAAATTCAGCAGGCATACAAAAGCCATCGTCAGTCGGAAATTTGTTTTTTATATATTCAAAGCTCATTTATGAAAGCCTCTCTTTAAAATCGTTGTACGAAAATTCTTTTATAACCTCGCAGTTATCTTCATTATGCATAAGCACAATTGACGGCAGCGGCATACCATTAAAGGTATTGTTCTTTACCATTGAGTAAATTGCCATATCCTCAAAAATCAATCTGTCACCGATTTTAACTTCGCTGTCAAAGCTGTAATCGCCGATTACATCGCCTGCAAGGCAGGTACAAGATGACAAACGATAAGTAAACGCTTTTTCATTAGGCTTACCGCTGTTTTTGAGCGGCGGTCTGTACGGCATTTCAAGAACATCAGGCATATGACAGGCGGCAGATGCGTCAAGAATCAGAATATCAAGTCCGTTGTGAACAATGTCCATAACCTCTGTAATAAGATAGCCTGCATTCAGTGCCGCTGCCTCACCTGGTTCAAGATAAACTTCAACATCGTATTTATTTTGAACATACTTTATAAGGTCAACAAGCGCCTTTGTATCGTAATCATCTCGTGTAATATGATGTCCGCCGCCAAAGTTGAGCCATTTTGCGTTATAAAAATACTTGCCGAACTTTTCTTCAACTGCCTTAAAAGTAGACACCAAATCATCTGAATTTTGCTCGCACAATGTGTGAAAGTGAAAGCCCTCAACTCCGTCAAGCAAATCTTCTCTGAAATTTGCCTTTGTAACCCCAAGTCTTGAACCGTAAGCGCACGGGTCATAGATTTCGTGTCCCTCTTGTGTGGAAAATTCGGGGTTAAGTCGTATGCCTACGCTTACATCTGCATTTTGCCATTTATCCCTGTATTTTTCAAGTTGAGAAAATGAGTTAAAAACAATATGACCGCAGATTTTTAAAATCTCTTCAAAATCATTCTCCTTAAAAGCAGGTGCGAAAATGTGCGTTTCTTTTCCGAAACATTCGTGACCGAGTTTAGCCTCATAAAGCCCGCTTGCGGTTGTACCCGACAGATATTTGCTCATAAGCGGATACACGCAAAATGCCGAAAAAGCCTTTTGAGCAAGCAGGATTTTACTGCCTGTTCTGTCTTGAACGCTTTTTAATATTTCAAGGTTTTTTATCAGCTTTTGCTCATCTATAACATAGCAAGGTGTTTTTAATTCTGTAAATTTCATCGGCTTACTCAACTGTTACGGGATTTTCGTCAACAACCCAAGGAAGACCGAATTTATTAAGTGCCTCCATATACGGATCGGGGTCAAACTCCTCAACATTATAAACACCAGGCTTTTTCCACTGGCCGCTAAGAACAAGTGACGCACCGATCATAGCCGGCACACCTGTTGTGTATGATACAGCTTGCGAGCCGACCTCTTTATAGCACTCCTGATGGTCGCACATATTGTAGATGTAAATTGTCTTTTCTTTGCCGTCCTTAACGCCTGTAAAGATACAGCCGATATTTGTCTTGCCCTTAGTGCGTGGGCCGAGAGATGCAGGGTCAGGCAAAAGAGCCTTTAAGAACTGAATCGGTACAATTTCTCTGCCCTCATACATAACAGGCTCGGTAGAAAGCATACCGACATTCTCAAGGCACTGCATATGTGTAAGGTAGCTCTGTCCGAATGTCATAAAGAAGCGAATACGCTTTACATTCGGAATATTTTTTGCGAGTGACTCGATTTCCTCGTGGTGAAGCAGGTACATATCCTTTTCGCCCACACCGTCAAAGTTATACACTCTCTTAATCTCCATAGGTTTGGTTTCAATCCACTTGCCGTCTTCCCAATACGAGCCGTTTGCGGATACCTCACGAAGATTGATTTCAGGGTTAAAGTTTGTTGCAAACGGATAGCCGTGGTCGCCGCCGTTGCAGTCGAGAATATCTATATAATGGATTTCATCAAAATAATGCTTGAGCGCATATGCTGTAAATACGCTTGTAACACCCGGGTCAAAGCCTGTACCCAAAAGTGTGCTGTGATACCTGCTTTTTCAAACTTTTCTTTATATGCCCACTGCCACGAATAATCAAAGTAAGCGGTAAAGCCAAGGTCTTTGCAGCGTTTTTCGTAAACAGCTTTCCATTTGGGGTCTGTTGTGTCCTCCGGTTCATAGTTTGCCGTATCAATGTAGTCTGTTTTGGTTTCAAGGCAGGCGTCCATAATTGTTAAATCCTGATACGGAAGTGCGAGGTTTAATACCGCATCGGGCTTGTATGAATTAATAAGAGCCACAAGTTCGTCCTTACTGTCGGCATTTACCTGTGCGGTTGTAATAACCGTTTTTGTTGTGTTTTCAAGTTTTGCTTTTATAGCGTCACACTTTGATTTCGTCCTGCTTGCAATGCAAATTTCTGTAAAAACATCGCTGTTCTGACAACACTTGTGAATTGCAACACCTGCAACACCGCCACAACCGATAATTAAAAGTCTGCTCATTTTGTTTTCCTCCAATATATAAAATTATTTTTCTTCTTCTGCAAGTAAATCTTCAACATATTTCGGCAGCATAAATGCACCTCGATGAAGATTGGTCGTATAATACCAAGTTTTTATGCCACGCTTGTTCCATCTTTTAGCGTCAAGGTCTTTGAGCGGATGATACTTTTTAGATGCAAAGCCAAACAGCCAATAACCTGCGGCACAGGTAGGAATATGCGCCTGATACACACGGCTTATCGGAAATGAGTTGTACACTCTCTTGTGCATAGCCTTACAAGCACCCTCGTCCTCATCATAGAACGGACTGCCGTGCTGATATACCATAATTCCGTCATCTTTAAGTGCCTTGTAGCAGCTGCCGTAAAACTCTTTTGTAAAAAGTCCCTCAGTGTGTCCGAACGGGTCTGTAGCGTCATTTATAATTAAATCATATTCGTTATGACTTGTTCTTAAAAACCTTAAACCGTCCTGATAATATATATTTACTCTTTTATCTTCAAGACCCTTTGAGTTGTCGGGGAAATATTCCTTGCACACCTCAACAAACATCTCGTCAGGCTCAACAACATCTATAACTTCAATCTCTTCATAATGTGAAAGCTCTCTGGCAACACCGCCGTCGCCGCCGCCGATTACAAGCACCTTTTTTACATTCGGATGAACCGCCATAGGCACATGAACAATCATCTCGTCGTAGGTGAACTCGTCTTTCTCACTGAAAATCACATTACCGTCTGAAGTAAGAAATCTGCCAAACTCCACAGAATCAAAAACATCGATTCGCTGAAAATCGCTCTGACCGCTGAATAGCTGTTTTTCAACTCTTATAGAAAGCTCAACATTATCGGTATGTCTTTCAGAAAACCAAAATTCCATATAAACACTCCTTTGGTTTGTTTTTTACAAAACGCATTATTAGTAACCTTAAAAAACTTTATTTCAATACATTAAGTTTTTCAATATACGGGTCTTCCGTACCCTGCATTGAGCAGCCTTTTGCTTTTGCATAATTAATATACTCTATAATTTCATCTGTAATCATTTCACCCGGGGAAAGAATCGGTATTCCGGGCGGATAGCACATAACAAATTCACTGCAAATTCTTCCTGCCGTCTGTTCAATCGGCAACATTTCTTTGTCTGCATAAAACGCATCTCTCGGTGTTGCCGATACAATAGGCGGAATGTACTCCATACTAAGCATTTTTGCATTGTCCTTTGAATAAAGCCTTTTAATATCGGCAAGCGCACCTACAAGTCTTTCAATGTCCTGTATTCTGTCGCCGATTGAAATATAGGCAAGTATGTTGCCTATATCGCCGAATTCTATCTGAATATCGTATTCGTCACGCAGTAAGTCGTAAACTTCAATTCCGGCAAGCCCTATATCTCTTGTGTAAACTGAAAGTTTGGTTACATCGTAATCAAACACGCTGCTGCCATTGTTAAGCTCTCTGCCGTAAGCGTAGTAACCGCCGATTTCGTTTATCTCGTTTCGGGCATATTCAGCCATTTTCATTACTTTACCGAACGACTCTTTTCCTCTCAAGGCAAGGTTCCTTCTTGAAATATCAAGACTTGACATAAGCAGATAGCTTGCACTTGTGGTTTGAGTAAGATTTATAATTTGAGCCACATACTCCCAGCGTACATTTTTGTTTGTAAGCAGCAATGAGCTTTGCGTAAGACTTCCGCCGGATTTATGCATAGACACCGCCGCAATATCTGCATCTGCCGCCATAGCCGATACAGGCAAATCTTCACCGAAATAGAAATGTGTGCCGTGAGCCTCGTCTGCAAGCACTTTCATACCGTGAGCATGTGCAAGTTTTACAATTGCTTTTAAATCTGACGCAATACCGTAGTAGGTCGGATTATTTACAAGAATAGCAACGGCATCGGGATTTTCTTTGATTGCGTTTTCAACTTGAGAAAGTTCCATACCGAGTGCTATTCCGATTTTTTTGTCAACATCGGGATTTACATATGCAGGCACCGCACCGCAGAGCACAAGAGCATTAATAACGCTTTTGTGCACATTTCTCGGCAAAATAATTTTATCGCCTGCTTTGCATACAGACCAAATCATACTCTGCACTGCGGAAGTTGTACCTCCGACCATAAAAAATGCATGACCTGCGCCGAATGCATCCGCCGCAAGCTGTTCCGCCTCCAAAATTACCGATACGGGGTGACAGAGATTATCAAGCGGCTTCATTGAATTTACATCAAGACCTACGCATTTTTCGCCGAGAAGTTCAACGAGTTCGTGATTTCCTCTTCCTCTTTTATGTCCCGGCACATCAAAGGGCACTACCCTTTGTTTGCGAAATTTTTGCAGAGCCTCATACAGGGGGGCTTTCTTTTGTGTGTTTATATCCATTTACATTACCCTTTCGGCTTATCAAAAATAATGCAACAAAAAACAGGCGGCACAATGCACCACCTGTTTGATTAACGGATATATGATTTATTTTCTGTAGCTTATGCCGACAGTTAATAGAAGAATTCCGTTTTCAGAGCTAATGTAGCAAATATACCGTTCTGCTCTTATTGACCGTTTCACAAGTGATGTGCTGTTGCACTGATGATAAGTAATCGACTTATAAAATTTGAGCTTTTAACTCAATCAATAATGTGGCTTGCACCACGCTCGGCAGCTGACCCGCCTGTCCGTATGGGCTTAACTTACATATGCAAGTGGTCATATATTTGCATGAAAACAGAAATCTTTTTCACGCTAAATTAAGTAAGATATACTCTTACAACAAATTTATAATAAACCAAAACTAATATTTTGTCAAGAAATTTATAGGGTTTTACATAAATTTTATCTTAGAGTTCCTGTATAATTCTCTTAAGCAAATATGTTCGGTTAAACGGGAAAGAAAAATAATAACCGTCCGCAAAATCTCTTGTAGCCGCAATCATTTCTTTTGCAAGTTCAACACCAACATTTTCGCCGTCTTCACGGTCGGCATTTTCGGGATAACGCTCAATAACTTCATCCGTAACATTAACTCCTGAAATTTCGTTTTTCATAAACAGAGCATTTTTTCGGCTGACCAACGGCATAATTCCGCACAAAATTCTTGCGCCCGTTTCTTCTTTTACTCTGCGCAAACGCTCGGCATCTTCTGCTGTAAATACAGGTTGAGTAAGAAAAAATTCTGCGCCTGCCTCCATTTTCTTTTGAACACGCTTAATTTCCGATTCTATTCTTCGTCTGCTCTGATTTATAGCGCCGCCGTAAGTGAGCGGACTGTCTTTTAATGCCTCGCTGTTCATTTCATCGGCAATGCGCATAAGACCCACGGAGTCGAAATTAAACACAGACTTTACTACTTGTCTTGCCATAACTGGGATAGGGTCGCCTGTTATGATAAGAAAATTATTAATGTCGTTTATACTTGCGCCAAGAAAAGTTGAGCGCATGGCAATGGCGTTTTTGTCACGGCAACAGATGTGCGGCATAACTTCAAAACCCGTTACATTCTTGACTTTCTGCGCCATAAGCACAGAGTCGATTCTTGTTCTGCCCGAAGGAGAATCGGGAAATGTAAGTACATCTACTCCAAGACCTTTGAGCATATGTGCTGCCTCAAGCAGTTTTTTATCATCTGCGCCGAAAGGCGGAGCAAGTTCTACCGCAATAAGCTTTTTATCTTTAATTGTACCGTCGGCATTTCTGAAAAAGCTCTTTTTTATAACAGGCTTTTCGTTTTCGTTGTTTGCGGAAGTTTCATCCGATTTTACGGTAGGTGTAAGGTCAATGGTTTTTGCAACTTCTCTTATGTAATCAGGTGTTGTACCACAGCAACCGCCTATAATATCCGCTCCGAGCAAAGCCATACCATTTACCTTAGACGCAAAATATATCGGATTATCAGCATATTTTACACGGTTGCGCACAAGTAAAGGATAACCGGCATTTGGCATAGCCGTGGCAAAACAATTGTTGTTAAGATTAATTTTTGACAATATCTGCTGCATATGGGCAGGACCTACACCGCAGTTAAGACCTACGGCGTCAACGCATTTTGAAAATGCAGTTTCGCTAACAAGCCTTTCCGCACTTTCGCCCGCCTCACTGTAACCGTACTGATTCACACAGAACTGCACAATTATAAACGGATTACATTCCTCTTTAATTCTCTTTATTGCAGGCATAATATGTTCGGACTGTGTAAAGGTTTCAAAACATAAAATATCTGCGCCCTCATCTATAAAAGTTTTCGCAATCTGATAGTATTCTTCCTCCACGGCCTCAAAATCAGGCTGAAAAACTGCGGGAACAGGACCGATATTGCCTGCGATAAATATTTCTTTTCCGCTCTGCTCAACCGCTTCTTTTGCAATTTTGTAAGCCGCTTTTATATTTTCCTTAACCTGTTCGATTGAGCAGTCAAGAGAGTATGTATTGCTCGCAAAAGTGTTGGTTCTGATAAGTTTTGCACCGCTGTTTATATACTCGGTATGAATTTCCGATATTCTCTGCGAAGCGGTAATATTTGCATATTCGGGAATATCGACCGTTTTATATTTTTGGGAATAGTATGTGCCGAAAGAGCCGTCTGCAATCAGCTTGCTCTTTTTAAGGTATTCTCTGATATTCATAATTTCTCCTATATTTTTATTATGCCTGCTTTGCGCAAGCCTTGCAATTCGGGTTTTGTTTCGGGAGTTTTATTTTGCGAAAAGACGCATTTAAAGCATTATAAATAAGCATATAGCCGCATAAAAGTTCACCCTTTGAGAGTAAAAACTTTATTGCCTCCATTGCCTGCAAACTGCCTGTTACTCCGCAAGCCGCACTTATAACTCCTACCTCCTTTGGAAGAGGTACATCGCCCGCTTTCGGTTCTTCTTCAAAAACACATCGGTAGCACGGGGATTTGTGCGGAATATATGTCATAAGCTGACCTTCAAAACCGACAACGCCTGCATGACAAAACGGCTTTTCCGCCTTTACACAGTAATCGTTAATCAAAAACTTACTGCCGAAATTATCGGTGCAATCAAGCACAAAATCATAATCAGAGATAAGCTCGGCTATATTTTCACTGTTCACATATGTTTTGTAGGTTTTGACATTAACATCGGGATTCAACTTATTTATTTTTTCCTTAGCCGATTCAACTTTTGCTTTGCCTATATCGGCACAGTTATGTATAACCTGTCTTTGCAGATTAGACACATCAACTTCGTCGGCGTCTGCAATGCCAATTGTGCCTACTCCTGCGCTTGCAAGATACATAAGCGCAGGTGAGCCAAGACCGCCCGCACCGATTACAAGTACGCTTGAAGAAAGCAACTTTTTCTGTCCGCTCTCTCCTATCTCTTTCATTACAAGCTGTCTTGAATAGCGTTTGTTTTGTTCGTAGGTTAAATTCATAAAAACTCCTAAAATAAAAATCAGGGCAGAAAAACTCTGCCCTAATATTTTAATACTATTTGATTGTAATTGTCAACTTAAATCAGATAAAATCTTTAATATCCTCGCAAATCTGCTCTTTGGTGAGATGATTTTCGGCAAGAACTTCATTATAGTCATATCTGTCGAGAAACTCTTTCTTTAAGCCGTAGTTAAATACTTTGACATCCGATTTACCGTAAAATCTTGCAATTTTTTCGCCGAAACCGCCGTTAAGAATACCGTCCTCAAGTGTAATTACAACATCGTGAGTTTTTGCAAGTTCTGCAAGCAAGTCTTCGTCCGTACCTGTAATGTAAACAGGATTTACAACGGTAGCGTCAATACCGTACTGCTTTTTAATTTCATCGGCAACACTTTCACCGAGCTGATAGAATGTGCCGAGTCCGAGAATTGCAACCTTGCCGCCTTCTTTTGTGACGCTGTATTTGTTAAGGTTGTCAAAGTCAATCGGTTTGTAATTCGGATTTGAAACAACTCCGTTGCCCGGTACTCTGATTGCAACAGGGTACTTTCTCTGCGACATACTCCATTCAACCATAGCAAGATATTCTTCCTTGCAAGTAGGTGCAAGATATACAAGGTTCGGAATATTTGAAAGCATTGCAATATCGTAGATACCGAGGTGAGTTACATCGTTCATACCAAATACTGTCGCAGCAAAAACAATAATTGTAACAGGGTTTGAATTAATACATAAATCCTGTGAAATCTGGTCATATGTTCTCTGTATAAATGAACTGTAAACACCGTAAACAGGTTTAGCGCCGTTTTTTGCCATACCCGAAGCAAGAGCAACTGCGTGCTCCTCGGCAATGCCTACATCAATAAACTGCTTGCCTGCAATGTCACGCTTGTCCTTTGTAAAGCCTGCAACTGTAGGTGTGCCCGAAGTAATAACGGCAACGCTCTTATCGTTCTTCATCTTATCAAGAAGATAATTTACCGTAATATCATCATAGCTTTCGCCGTCAAATTCAAATTTAGATCTGCCTGTTTCAATGTCAAACGGCATACACCAGTGCCAATTCTCTTTGTCTTTTTCGGCAGGAGCATAACCCTTACCCTTTTGTGTGCAAATATGAACGACTACAGGGTGGTCAATGTCTTTTACGTTTTCAAAAGCTGAAATAAGCTGTTCAATATCGTTGCCGTCCTTGACAAATACATAGTCAAGTCCCATTGCCTTAAAGAGGTTACATTCGGCTTTACCGTCCGTATCTCTTAAAAGTTTGAGATTTTTATAAAGTCCGCCATGATTTTCGGCGATAGACATTTCGTTGTCGTTTACAATAATAATAAAGTTGCCGTCAAATTCGCCTGCATAATCAAGACCCTCAAGAGCCTCACCGCCGCTGAGTGAACCGTCACCTATAACTGCAATTACATTTTCCTTGCCGCCGTTTAAATCTCTTGCCTTTGCAAGACCCGACGCAAGGCTGACAGATGTTGAGGTGTGACCGATATTAAATAAATCGTGCTCGCTTTCGTCAGGATTTGCATAGCCTGAAACATCGTCATACTTATCTTCAAAAATGAATGCGTCTTTTCTGCCTGTAAGAATTTTGTGGCAGTAACTCTGATGCGATACATCAAAGACAAACTTGTCAACAGGTGAATTAAACACATAATGCAATGCTATAATAGCCTCTGCCATACCGAGGTTAGGGCCGAAGTGTCCGCCGTGGATACTTAGCTTTTTAATGAGGACTGTACGCATTTCCTGTGCAAGCTGTTTCATTTCTTCCGTATTGAGTGCTTTTACATCTTGAGGTGAATTAATTTTTTCAATATACATAATAACATCTCCTGTAAATTTTATAAAGATATTATAACTGTTAAAGCTGACTTTAAGTCAATAGTTTTTTTAAATTTTTTGCAAAAAATTTGCAGATGCCGTTTAAATCGACATCTGCAAATAAAATTATGAAATTGAAATTACATTGTATCCCTGGTCTTCGACAGTTTTCTTGAGTACATCGTTTGAAACTTCTGCGGTAAGTGTTACAACAGCTGTGCCTTTTTCGTGGCTTACTTCTGCCTGACTAACCTGTGCAAGTCCCTCAAGACTTTGTTTTACTCTGCCCTCGCAGTGTGAACACATCATACCGTCAATTTTCATTGTCTTTGTCATAGCATTATCATCCTTTTTTGATTTATATTTTATTTTTCTGTCTTTCTTTGGATTTGTAATGTCAAAGAAATTCAGCCTTAGAGCATTGGTTACAACGCAGAAACTCGACAGGCTCATTGCCGCTGCACCGAACATCGGATTAAGCTGCCAGCCGAGCAACGGAATCCAAACGCCTGCCGCAAGCGGAATACCGATAACATTATAGATAAATGCCCAGAAAAGATTTTCGTGGATATTTCTTAATGTTTTGCGGCTAAGTCTTACCGCTGCGGGAACATCCGTAAGTTTGCTCTTCATAAAAACAACATCGGCGGCATCAATTGCAATGTCTGTGCCCGAGCCGATAGCCATACCTATATCCGCTCTTGTGAGTGCGGGTGCGTCATTTATACCGTCGCCGACCATAAGAACCTTGCCCTGCTTTTTGAGTTCGGCAACAACTTTTTCTTTACCGTCAGGCATAACGCCTGCAATAACTTCGTCAACACCTGCAAGTTTTCCTACAGCCTTAGCTGTTCTCTCATTGTCGCCCGTGAGCATTACAACCTTAATGCCCATATTTTGTAATTGTTTAATAGCCTGCGGACTTTCCTCTTTTATTACATCGGCAACGGCTATTATTCCCAAAAGCTTGTTATCGAGCATAAAGAACAGCGGTGTTTTGCCCTCTTCGGAAAGTTTGTCGGCTTTGCTTAATATATCGTTTGAAATACCGATAATTGAAGAAATATATTTCTTACTGCCGCCGATAATCCTTTTACCGTTGTATTCGGCAGACAATCCGTTACCCGATTCAGCCTTAAAATCTGTAACTTCATACGGATTTAAAGAAAGTTCCTCCGCTTTTACGATTATCGCTTTTGCAAGCGGATGTTCACTCTTTGTTTCAATGGAATAAGCATACTGCAAAAGTTCATTTTCTGTGATTTCAAGCGGAATAATATCTGTAACCTTTGGTTCGCCCTTAGTGATTGTACCTGTCTTGTCAAGTACGGCAATTTGAGTTTTGCCTGCCTCTTCAAGAGATGCTGCGGTTTTAAAAAGAATACCTTTTCTTGCGCCCATACCGTTGCCTACCATAATTGCAACAGGTGTGGCAAGTCCCAATGCGCAAGGACAGCTGATTACAAGAACAGATATACCCCTTGCAAGCGCATAGCCGACAGTTTGACCGCACAAAAGCCATACGGCAATAGTAACAACAGCAATAACAATTACAACAGGCACGAACACACCCGATACCTTATCGGCAATCTTAGCGACAGGCGCTTTTGTAGCCGCAGCATCGCTAACCATTTTTATGATTTGCGATAAAGCCGTATCTTCGCCGACAGCCGTAGCACTGCACTTGATAAATCCCGATTTATTAATCGTACCTGCCGACACGCTGTCACCGACAACTTTATCGACAGGAATACTCTCTCCTGTAAGAGCCGACTCGTCAACAGCTGTACTGCCGTCTGTGATTTCAGCGTCAACGGGAATACTCTCACCCGGACGAACAACGAATACATCGCCTTTTTTCACCTTATCAACAGTTACTTCGGTTTCTTTGCCGTCAATCAACAAGGTTGCTTTTTTAGGTGCAAGGTTCAAAAGTGCCTTGAGCGCATTTGTCGTCTTACCTTTTGAGTGAGCCTCAAGCATTTTGCCAACCGTAATCAGCGTAAGAATCATTGCCGCCGATTCAAAATAGAACTCGTGCATATAACTCATAACAAGTTCAGCATTGCCTTTTACCTGTGCATCGGTCATAGCAAAAAGTGCATATACACTGTACACAAACGATGCACCCGAGCCGAGGGCAACAAGCGTGTCCATATTAGGTGAACGGTGAATCAGGCCTTTAAATCCGCTTATAAAAAATTTCCGGTTTATAACCATTATTATAACGCAGAGCAAAAGCTGAGCAAGTCCCATTGCGATATGATTGTCCGCAAAAAACGCAGGCAACGGCCAACCCCACATCATATGCCCCATTGAAATATACATCAATACGACAAGAAAGCCGACAGAGGCAATCAGTCTGTGCATAAGTACAGGCGTGTCTTTATCTTTCAATTGATCGGTTTCGGCAGACTGTTTTTTCTCTGCGCCTGCCACACTCGCACCGTAACCCGCCTTTTCAACGGCTGCGATTATGCTCTCGTCACTTGCACTGCCCTCTACTCCCATAGAATTTGTAAGCAGGCTTACCGAGCAGGACTGTACGCCCTCAACCTTTGAAACCGCTTTTTCAACACGGGAACTGCAAGCAGCACAACTCATTCCCGTAACATTAAATTTTTTCATCAAAAGCACCTACCTCATAAGCTTTTGCAAGGTTGCGACAAGGTCGTCAATTGTTTCGTCTTTACCGTTGCGAATATCCTCCGCCACACAGGTTTTGATATGATTTGCAAGCAGCTCTTTATTAAATGAATTGAGCGCCGCATTAACGGCAGAAACCTGAACCAGAATATCGGTGCAATAGGCATTTTTCTCAAGCATACCTTTAATACCCCTTATCTGCCCCTCTATGCGGTTAAGACGATTGATGAGAGCTTTGTACTCTTTCTCGCTTCTTTGCTTTGTTTTATTACTGTGACAATTTTCACATGCCATAAAATCAGTCCTTTATACTTTCATACCCCATAAGGGTATATTCATTATATACCCCCGTATGGTATATTGTCAATACTAAGATATTAATTCCAAAAATTTTATAGATATACTTATAGCAAAAAGCATTATATGCACCTTAAAACCTGTCACATACTTTTTCGTACGAAATTCGTGCAAAATGAAATTTAAAATTCTCTTGATTTTTAAAAATAAATCTGTTATAATAATTTCATTGCGGATTAAGCGATTAGCTCCGCCTCGGTTTACTATGCCGTGTAAAAATTAAGAGCACCTATGCGGGTGTGGTGGAATTGGCAGACACGCAAGATTTAGGTCACACTACCTCGGTGAAACAATTTAATATTTTGATTTTCGCAAGTTTATCTTGTTGAAATACACACGTGCGGGCGTGGCGGAATTGGCAGACGCGCTAGATTTAGGTTCTAGTGTCAACCGATGTGCAGGTTCAAGTCCTGTCGCCCGCACCAGTATGAGTGTTCATAACGGATTTATGTTATGGACACTCATTCTTTTATTCAATTTCATCCGGTTTGTACGTGGTGAGCAGGTTTTGTGCCTGCTCACCTTTTGTCTTAAGCGGATTTCACTGTGGGAATATACTCCACATCTACGCCCTTCCGAGTGTTGGCTTTGTAGTTTTCGTCATCTGATGACGGTAGTTCTAAGTAACCGACAAAACGATAATAGATGACGATACGTTGAGTGTAGTTCTTTTTGCCGCCTTCTTTTTCGTACACATCAATGTGGTCAATAAGTTCCCGGAGCATTGGTGCGGTTAAGGATTTCATCTCCATAAACTTTCTGACAGCTTTAAGAAAGTCATCTTTGTTTTGCTCCATTTCACTGATTTTGGCAAGGCGCTCCTTGTACTCAAAAATCTTTGTTTTCAGTTCAAGACGTTCAACCTCGTATTTATGGGATAGCTCCATATACATCTCATCGCTCAACTTGCCCGATACATTGTCCTCATAGGTTTTGGCGAAAAGCGAAGTGAGCATTTCATTTCGGGCGGTTGCCCGATTTAGCTCTGTTTCCAAGGTTTTCTGCTCCGCCAACATATCGGCATTGGTTTTTTCGGCGAGGAGCTTTGCAAATTCTTCCTCGTGGAATTCCAAATACTTTGCTAATCTCTTTAATTCAAGCATAACGATCTGCTCGATAGCGTCGGCACGGATATAATGGCGGGTTTCGCAATTCCCACGGGTATCCTTCTTATAGTTGGAACAGCTGAAATAATGGATTTCCTTGTTGGTAGTATTCGTGTGATACCATAACTTGCTGCCGCAATCGGCACAGTAAAGAAAATCGCAAAACATATTCTTCTCGCCGTTTTCCTGTTTAGGAGCACGGCGCTTTGTCTTTACGACAAGCATCTGCACCAGCTCAAAATCATCACGGCTGATAATCGGCTCGTGAACATCCTTGAAAATAACCCAGTTTTCTTTAGGATTGTCGTAGCGTTTCTTATTCTTGTATGATTTGGAATACGTCTTGAAGTTGATGATATCGCCGCAATACTCCTGCTGGGTAAGAATCTTTGTAACGGTAGTTTTGCACCATTTATATTTGTTAGGCTGTGTGACCTTACCGCCTTTACGAATACCCTTTTCTTGCCAATACGCCATAGGAATCAGCACCTTGCGCTCCTGCAATATACTGGCAATCGTTTCGTTGCTCTTACCTTCAAGCGCCATTTTGAAGATGTCACGAACGACCTGTGCCGCTTCGGGATCAATAACCCACTTCTTAGGATTATCGGGAGATTTGATATATCCATATGGCGGCGGAGCTAACGGCTCGCCTGTGCTACCCCTGATACGATAGGATGATCGACATTTTTTGCTAATGTCCCTTGCGTAAAACTCGTTCAACACATTTTTGAACGGCGCAATTTCACTTTCACCTTCGTCGCTGTCGATATTGTCGTTAACGGCGATGAACCGAACATCTCTGTCGGGAAAATAGGTGTCCATATAATATCCGACCATATCGTATCGCCGTCCGAGACGGGATAGGTCTTTGACTATAACTGTTGAGATATATCCGAGGTCAATGTCCTCGATCATCTTCTGAAAACCGGGACGCTCAAAATTTGTACCGGTATAGCCATCGTCAACATAATATCGGGTATTGCTAAGTCCATTTTCCTTTGCAAATTGTTTTAATAGCTTCTTCTGATTGGCAACCGAGTTGCTGTCACCTTCCACGCCGTCATCACGGGAAAGGCGGCAGTACAAGGCGGTAATGCCAGCCTTATCCTGTTTCTTTTTCGACTGCAATGTTGTCCTCCTTTCCGGCAGCCGAACACACATTTTCTGCTGCCATAGTATCATTTCCCTCGGTGATTATCAAATGTGCGAAATCACTTGTGAGGATTTTTTTTACACAGGTCGGAAAAGAGGTGTTGTCCTCTTTCCGCCCTGTATGCTTGAACGCCGCCGACACAATGTAGGTAACGCCGTTGACTTTGTATTCTTGCTCTTCGCCGTAAAGTGATTGTATAATGCTCATTATCGTTCCTCCCTGTTGCGCTGTCTGCGTCTGTAATCGTCCTGCGCTAATTTGAGTAAGCGCTTGTAAATATCCTGCGGCGTGAAATTCTTTGGGAAATACTTGCTCAACACATCATACTGAAAACTGATTTTCTCACGCTGATTCGGTTTTTCCTCAGATATGATTTTTGATATGGTATCGCTGTCAAGTTTGCCTGACTGAGAGAGCTTTTTCATTTGGATTGCCTGTGAGAGCGAGGGCGTTTTGTCCTCCAGCTCTATTGCTTCAAACAAATCCTGCTGCTCATTTTCGGTTAGATAAGATAGCTCCACGCCGACACTGAAAGCAATACGCTGTTCATCGACCATTTTGAGAATATCGGGGATAAGCTTTGTCAGACGGATATAGCGTTTTACTGTATCTTTGCTGGTTCCCTCCTGTTCGGCAATCAGCTCAGTCGATAACTTCGGTGCAAGTTGCTCCGAAGTGAGATCGTTGCGTTGTCCTTGATGCTTGAGCGCTTCGGCTTTCAGCTTATAAGCGAATGCCTTTTCCGACGGCAGAAGATGCTCCCTGTGTAGATTGCTGTCCACCACCATAATCGCTGCTTCGTCACGGCTAACGGGACGAATAAAGGCAGGTACTTCTGCAAGTCCTGCCTTCTGTGCCGCACGGAAACGGCGGTGTCCGGATATGATTTCGTATTCGTCGGTTGTGCCTTCAAGCGGTCGTACAATCAGCGGCGTCATAATCCCCTGTTGTTGAACGCTCTCGATTAAGCTGTTCATTTCTTCGTTGTCGAGCACCTGATAAGGGTGATCTCTGAATTCGTGTAATTTGTTGATTGATATATTGGTCATCGTTCATAACTCCTTTGTTTCGTTTTATTTTGGTGATAATATTTGTACTTGTATCTGCCTTGCTCCAGCTGCTTTTCCTGTTCAATCAAAGCTCGGAGTCGAGGCACTTTGTTTTCAATGCGCCCGCAGATAATGAGCTGTTTGCGCAAGGGTGTTAGCTTCTTTGTGATTTCTCTGCATTGTTCTTTTAGAGAATAATCTTTTTCAGGCGTTTTCGCTCTGCGGATTCGGTTGCGGATATGCTGCCGCTCGGTTTCATAGGTTTTGATTTGCTCGGCGATTTCCTTTCGGCAAGATACAAAATCCTCTGCGCATTTCACATTATGGTCACGGAGAAAATGGTATTCCTCAAGCGTTCGGTCGAGATTCTGTATTTCCAATCTCAATTCGGGAGATACGGGACGATAATCTCGCTTTTGCACGTTGTTGCCTGTGATGAGCTTTGCGATAGTGATGATAAGCTCAAACAGCGCCGTGATAACATCAGGCTCTGTCCTTTTCTCAAAATCTCTGATTCTCACTATCAGCGGTTGGCGCTGATAATACGATTTCGGTGTATAGAAATCCACAAAGTATTTATCCTCACGCTGAGATTGAAGCCGCCTAAGTATCGCTTCTCTGGTGTAATCCTTGCCGAGACTGCTTAATCTGACAGGCTTCAGCCAGTCAGAAGCGATCACTGACGGATGCTGATATTTGAAATTCCGCACAAACTGATAGCCGAGCGAGCGAAGATAAAATTCAAAATCAAACGGCTTGATTGTACAGGCTAAGGCTTCATCAACATCGTGCCGCAGCATATCTTTGTGTGGTACTCGTCCGCTCTTGCGTACCCAATATGCCTTGTCGCCGCCGTAGAACGGAGCGTTTTCAAGGACAGTTTTTCCGTGCTCGCGGCAGACCTCGTCGGAAATCTCACGCAGCTTGTAATGGTCGGAAATATGATTTTCAAACTTCCGTCCGGTGCGAAACGATACACTATTTACGACGATATGATTGTGTAGGTTTGCCGTATTCAGATGTGTCGTAACAACTATCTCATAGTCATCGCCCCACATACGACGTGCGGTTTCAATGCCGATACGGTGTGCTTCTTCGGGTGTGACCTCTCCTGACTGAAAGCTCTGATAACCGTGATACGCCACATTTCCGCCGAGTTTACCGAAACGCCGCTTTGTGGTCATCATCTGCTCATAGGCTTGCTTCTTCGTGCAGTTGATACCGCTGACGTACATTGTCTGGTCGGTTTTGTCACTGTTCTCAACGTAATTGAGTGTAGCGGCTAAATCGTCATCAAGAAATCTTCTGTCTGTTGTCTTATCGGGATTCTGAGCGTAGTTGATAACATCCTTTAACCGTCCTTTGACGGGCCAGAAGCCTGTTGTTGCCACGTCATCATCTCCTTGCGAATCTGTGCCATTGTGGATTTCTCCGGCAGAAGTAGGCGCTGTTGAATTTCGTCTACGACTTCAAGCAGCTTTCGTTCGGTTTCAGGTGATACCTTATCGGCAACCTCGTCACACAAACGGCAGAGCGTTTGGTAGAAATCAAAAAAGACATCAGGTTGCACCGTCCTCGGCGCATAGCCCAATGTCCTTTGCCTGACATATTCGGATTGTGATAAGCCACAGCTCTCGGCAAGCCGGGCTATCTTCTTTTTCTCGGACTGCGTAACTCGCAGCTCGATTCTTGCATTTTTATTGTTCAATAATATACCTTCTTTCTTCAGGTGTTAGGGTGTCCCTAAAGATTTACAACAGCTTTTGAGCTGTTGTATTTGGAATTTGCCGTACAAATTCCCTGCTTGCTATAGTATAAGACACAGCCACGGAGTGTTAATTCCAACCGTTCTTCTGTGCCTTATGCTGTTGATTAAAATACTATCTTGATATGACGGCATTTTGCCGTCAATTTTAATATCGGTCTTGAAATTTGCTGTCATCGTGCCGTCAATCAAATAGTTTGAGGTCGTCCAAAATATCCTGCTCGGCTTCCGCCTGTTGATCTGCACTTAAAGCAGGATTTACAGCCTGCGGAGCGAAGTTTGCTTCTGCAAAGCAAGCCCGCATTTCCTCAAGAATGATATTTCGGATATCCTCATCGTGCTGCTCTCGGGTGATCGACTGCAAATCCACATAGTCTGCGATCGCATCTAACACAAACTGATTGCGAGATTGATACTTCTTCACATCCAGCGTCTGCATATACTCTGCAAGATAACGCTCTCGGGCGTCGGTTAGGTCAAAGCGTACTGTCATTTTATACACGTCCTTCATTCTTCGCCTCAGCTCTCAGATAAATGTCTGCGAGATATTCATAGCCTTTTGCGGCGGCGCAGATGTCGTCAATGAACTTTACACGGTCGAGATTGCCGTGATAGAAATTCTTGATCAGGCAATCTCCGCCACCGCAAACGTAGAGCTTCATTGTGCTTTCATCATAACCGTGCTCACGCAAGCGACGGAAGATCTCAGCGACATATTCCTCCGCAATAGCTGTGATGATTTCCAAATCGGAAGCAAGAATATCTGCCGTGCCTGTCTGCAACACCTCGTAGATGATATAGTCGTTCAGATCTCGGCGTGTCTTGCGCATAAAGCCTTCACGAATAGCGAGGGTGCATTGATAAGTGCCAAACTTCTCGGTGAACATCTTACCGCTCTGTGGCTTGCCGTTGACAAGATAGAGTGTGTTCATCGTACCATTGCCGATATCGGCTACCATACTCAATCCTTTGAGCGTAGACTTGATAGGCACAACCGCAGAATATCCCTGCGGATAGATTTTTACATCAGAGATTCGGATATGATAATTTACATTCCGAAAAGTGTACTTTACCTCCGTGTTATTTGACAGATATGCAGCAAAATCCGCTTTCTGTCCGCTTGTCCAAGTCAATGGCAAACCTGCGGTGATAATCACATCCGCTTCGGTCAGTCCTTCGTCTGCAAGCTCGGTTGCGATAGCGGCGAGCGTGAGAATATAGTAATCCTCGTCGTTCTGCTTTTCGGGCAGAAATTCCTTGTGACCTTCGCCAATCAGATAATACTTGCCGTTGTAGGTTAGCATATCCTTTGTAAACAGCGGTTCACTGTCGTGGGTGGTTATACCGGTCTTGAAACAATGGTTAGCGGTTTTGATGTTGCCGTAACCGTGGTCGATACCGATAATCTTAAAATTGTTTAGTGTTTTCATAAAATCATCCTTTCAGTTTTTCGTTGTAGGCGAGTATGTCGCCGTAAAGTTTTGGGAAAGCAGGCAATATGCATTTCAAAAGATAGTTGCAGTAAATGCCGTACTTGCTGATCAGCTGCACGCAGCTGTGTTCTTCGCCGTAGTCGAGCAACAGGCAGTTGTCGTCAATGCAGTTGCAGCACGAATGACGGACAATGCGGTTTACTCTGTCGGACAGCTCTTCGGTAATTTTCAGCACCATAGCTTGTTCCTCCTTTCGTGTATTTTGGAGGGCTTTTCGTCCCTCTACTGTATTAAATACACGAAAATCCGAAAACTTAGGGTTTTAAGAAAACATAGTGAAAATCAAAAAGAAAACACTAAAAAACAGCTTGAATACTGAACAATCAGAATTCAAGCCGATAATTTTATATTACGGAAAACAATAATTCAAAATTTTTTCAAAAATTTCTTCTAAAACGGAGCAAAGGGAGTTTTATGTGACACCTGTTTTGGTAGACTTGATAGTGAGGAGGTGTTGATTTTGAAAAAAATCAGCTTTTTCAGCGCCGATTTTCGTGACGGAAGAATACGGATCAGCAACAAAATTTACTCTGCCGGTACGTTCGCTACGCACCTTTTGAATCAATACTATAAGGACGATACGGCGGCTCGGTTGGCTGTATACAAACAATACAGCTGGCATTTATACGATACGATCTCTGCCGGTTATCTTGATAACACTGATGTTTTACGATCCGGGTGGGAGATCCACCAAATCTTAAAAACCTTGCCTAAACTGCAACCGTTCACTAAGCTGGATGTTGAAGCAGAGTGTATTAGAATAGCTGAACTTTTCACAGAAAACAACGCTGACTTTATCCGAGAGTATTTCAATGCAAAGGCTCAAATATTAGCTATGGGAATCAATAAATCTGCTTTGGATTTGCTCCCGATTGAAATAGATAAAGTTCAGCAAAAAACAGCGGACAACCTACTTAATGATATGATGACAACACTGGCTTTCTATGATCGTATCAGCAACGATATGAGAGAAGCATTTGAGGGCTTAACCGAGTTTTGTAACAGACTTGATGAAGCGGAACGCTTTGACGAGCCACATCTATTACCGATTGCATTGGATATATTCGGCAACGAAAAACTCTATATGACATCCGAGTATGTTGCTATGCGTAAAACGGCTAAAAGCAAAACGATTGTTACGGCGAGAAGAATGTTTTTTGACAAGTACTACAGCTTTGTCCTCACGGATTTCTTCGAGGGCTTGCACTACGGTCATTATCCGAGAAGGTGTCCGATCTGCAAGCGATATTTTTTGATGACTTCTGCAAGACGGCAGGTGTATTGCAACGGAACAGCACCATACACGCTGAAAGGCAAGCCCATTACTTGCCGAAAATATGCGGCGAGGATGAAGGAAAAGGAACTTTCCGAAGGCAATCCTATCAATCCTATTTACAAAAGCCGCTGCTCTGGGATTCGTGTGGAACAAAAAAGAAGCACCATCACAGCAGAGTTTGCTGCAATGGCGCTGAAGGTTGCTAAAGAGTATTGGCAGAAAGCAAAGTTTGACGACGGTTACGCTAACGGTCAATTCAGAACAGATATGAAACGTGAGAATTTGTATAGAGAAACGGACAGGAGAATCAAGCAAAAGTGAGCCATATCGAGAAAAAAGAATTTGAAATATACCGCATTACTCCGCCACCGCCTGAATGGGATTTGCAGGAGTATATTCGGCAGTATATCCAGACCGGCGATGACAATTATTTTTATTGGTTCCTACACTATTACGAGCCGATGCTAAATGAAAAGGCGAAGTTTTTTAGGAATAAATACTCAATGGAAAAACATTTTGCCGATATAAAGCAAAGCCTTGTAACAGGCTTATGTAAGGCTCTGATGAAATACGATATTTCCATAGCTCCTTTTCTGCCGTATGCTCAGAGGTATATGGAGCGTGAGGCGCATACCTATATCCGCACAATGCGGACGGGCTATTCCGTGCAGAGCGAATTTGAATATGCCCGACTTCGTAAAGTGATGGATATTTTCAATCATTCAGGCGGTGAATTTACGGAGGAAACCATTTCTCAGGTTGCAGCGCAAATCGGTGAAAGCTACGAAAAAACAAAGTCTATCATTGAAGGCGGTATTCTTACTGAAAACTATGTAGATGTTCAGAGTAACGATGAGGACGACGAACAGACAACAGATTTTCTTCTTCCCGATTCCTCGCTCAATCCTGAAAATATCTATTTCAAGCAGGAGCTTTATGATAAACTGTATGAAGCCTATGACAGCTTGGAATACACAGAAAAAATAATGCTCGCCCAGCACCTCGGCTTTTGCCCTGAGTGTTTCAGTAATCACTATGCCGACAAAACCGATTTAGACGAAAATGGCAAACCGAAAGAAAAGCTCATCAAACCGCTGCCTTATACCGACATCGCCACCGATCACGGATTTAGCGATGCCGATACTGCAAAGAGAGTTTGTAGAACAGCCTTTAAAAAATCAAATTTCTTATATGAAAATCATCAAATTTGATTGAGCTTTGCAAAGATTTATGCTATAATTTTCATATATTTATATGAGTTTTCTATCAAGGGGGTTGTAATTATGGCTGTTAGTTATAAAAAGCTTTGGAAATTGCTCATTGATAAAGATATAAAAAAAAGCGATCTTGAGCGTGAAGCAAAAATCACTCATTATTCATTGAGTAAGCTTTCACAGGGCAAGGATGTTTCTACTGAAGTCTTAGGCAAAATTTGCGAAACGCTGGATTGCACGATAGACGACATTATGGAGTTCGTACCGGAAGAAAAATAAAAGTTTCAACACAAAGAATCACCTAACTTTGGTACGATAAAAAGGAGTTAAAAAATGAACAAACAGCAATTAGCGTCATTAATTTGGGATACCTGCAACGATATGCGTGGATCAATTTCTGCCGTTGAGTACAAGGATATTATATTAGGTTTTATCTTCTACCGTTTTGTTTCCGAAAATGAAGTTTCTTACCTAAAGTAACAGGATTGGACTATGGAGATAATGGCAGAGGAACTGACGGAAAAAGATAGTAAAACCGTTCAGCAGTGCAAAGATCACCTTGGATATTTTATTGCCTATAAAGACCTTTTCTCTACTTGGAAGGATCACACAGCAACTTTTACGGTGTCTGATGTAACTGACGCCCTAAATGCATTTGTCAGAAATATTGGCAGCAATCCCGATCATCAAAAGCTTTTCAATGAGATTTTCAAATCCTTGTCTGAAAAACTGAGCAAAATGGGATCCATCAGCAACCAGACTTCTCATATCAAGAACATCATAAAGATAGTCAGCCGTATTCCTATGGACGAAAATCAGGGCTACGATGTACTCGGATTTATTTATGAGTTCCTGCTGAAGAACTTTGCGTCCAACAGTAAGAAGGACGGAGAATTTTATACGCCGCACGAGATTTCGATATTGATGTCTGAAATTGTAGCCCATCATTTGCGTGACCGTGAGCAAATTAATATTCTCGATCCAACCAGCGGATCGGGTTCTCTGCTTATCAACATCGGTCAGAGTGTGCAAAAGTATTTGCAGGACAGCGGCAATATCACTTATTATGCGCAGGAGCTGATTCAGGAAACCTTCAACCTGACGCGAATGAATCTTGTTATGCGCGGTATCAATCCGTCCAATATCAAGGTGCGTCGTGGTGATACATTAGCAAACGACTGGCCATATTTTGATGATAATGATGAAAACAGCTACGAGTATGTCCCTGTTGATTGTGTGGTTTCTAATCCGCCGTATTCACATAAATGGGATGCAGATAACTACACAAACGATCCTCGTTACAAAGAATACGGTATCGCTCCTGCTTCAAAGGCTGATTACGCTTTTCTATTGCACGATTTATACCACCTAAAAAGATAACGGCATTATGTGTATCGTTATGCCTCACGGCGTTTTGTTCAGAGGTGGTTCCGAAAAAAGACATCCGCACTCAGTTGGTAGAAAACAATAATATAGGAACTATTATCGGACTTCCTTCAAACTGCTTTTATGGCACCGGTATATCAACCATTATTAAAAAGCCTAAAGAACAACTCCATTCTTCATTATTCACAATTCTGTATAAATAAAGAACAACTCATGTGGGATTGGGGATATGCCTCACTCATTATTGGAATAAGAAAATAACTGCAAAGGAGATTTTTACTATGAAAGAAATAATTTTAGGAAATCACATACGAAAGGTTCCTTCAGTTGCTGTTGGATGCATGCGCCTTTCTGAAAAATCGAAGGATGAGATGAATCGTTTTATTCATGCAGCTCTGGAACAAGGTGCATATCTCTTTGATCACGCGGATATCTACGGTGATGGTATGAGCGAGAGCATATTCGGCGAAGCGTTCGCAGATGATTCATCCATAAAGCGTGAAGATATTTATCTTCAGTCAAAATGTGGCATCCGTCAAGGCTTCTATGATCTCTCAAAGGAGCACATTCTGAAATCTGTCGATGGCATTTTACAAAGGCTCCATACAGATTATCTTGATCTTTTGCTTCTTCACCGTCCGGATACACTCGTAGAACCGGAAGATGTTGCTGCTGCATTTGATGTTCTTTATGAAAGTGGAAAGGTACGCCATTTTGGAGTTTCAAACCATAAGCCGATGCAGATTGAACTGCTGCAGAAATATGTCCGCCAACCACTCGTTGTCAATCAGGTTCAGTTCAGCATCCCTGTTTCCAATCTTGTTGCAAATGGCATGGAAGTCAATATGGAAACCCCAGGTTCAATCGATCACGATGGAAGTCTGCTCGACTACTGCCGCCTCCACAATATCACTCTCCAGGCATGGTCTCCGTTTCAGATGCCAGCATGGAAAGGCTGCTTTCTCGGAAGCGACGAATACCCTGAACTGAATAAAAAACTTCATGTGATTGCCGAAAAATATAATGTCAGCGATACTACTATTGCGGCTGCGTGGATTTTACGTCATCCGGCAAATATGCAGATTGTTACCGGCACTGCAAGTGAAAGCCGCCTGAAAGAAATTATCGCGGCGTGCGATATTACTCTGACTCGTGAGGAATGGTATGAGCTGTACCTGGCGGCAGGTCATCTGCTTCCGTAGGGATTATCGATTACCAGCATTATTTTCAAAATGCTGGTAATCCTTAGAATTAGCAAGTTGTACAAAAGAATCTTCTCTTTTACGAAGTCTGGTCTCATAAACGAGATAAAGGTTCTGGCAGATGCAGAGCTTGTGTTGAGCAGATCAGAGTACACGACCTCAGACACAGTCACGCCAGCTTACTTATTAATCAGGGCTGTGATGCCTTGATGTTAGCAGACAGGCTCGGACATGAAAAGGTATCCACAACACTTAACACATACTCCCATCTGTTTCCACATAAACAGCAGGAGCTTGTGCATAGTCTGGAATCATTACAGGCGACAGATTCGCCAACACCTGAACCACCATCTGATAACCCTCTGCTTGAAGCCGCAGGTATCACATGTGAAGTGCCGCAGACTCAGAGCAACGGCTCAGATGTAACAATCCGACCTCAGTTTGGACCTCCGTTAGTACCATCAAATACCGCATTAGGGAAAATCATCCAGATGCCACAGCGAAAGATCATATAGTAGAAATCCCGCAGTCATCAGGGTTTCTTGCTATATTTTAATGATTATGATTTGTAAAAAATGTTGGCTCGTATACTATTATTTCAAACTCGCAGAGTTTGGTTTAATATTGAAATACGTTATTTCAATACAGTTACCTATACTATTTTGTATTGATAACTTGTTTTCCACACATTATTTTTTGTTTCACATCTTTTTTTGTAGTACCAATCCAGTACCATTGCATTTTTTCATTATTGTGTGTAATTTCGGTGGCTTACAGGTTGGTTTGCTATTCACAGAATAATATTCTGTCAGTTTGCTTGTCCACCTATGGAAATTATAATCTCCAAGCGATATTTCTGCAAGAAAAAGTTTTGTGGTACTAATGGCTAGTACCAGCTTTATTTAACATTTCCACACTTTGCTCACAAATATATGACCAAAACAGAAACAATATGCATAACTTGTTTTAACCATCTAATTTATTATAAAATTATATCTTCCCAAGTATAATCAACAAGTGAAAGTCCTTGAAGTTCTACAAGGCAACTTTTTTGTTTGGCATAACCCCATTGATTTAATCCTGTATTGACTGTTAAGAACACATTTTTCTTGGCTCTAGTTATAGCAACATAAAAAACGCTAATCTCCTCCTTAAACGCTTTTTCCATTGAACTTCCAAATGAGAACTGGCAATAATCAAACCCATTATTACAACTATAATCATTCCTGCAAGGTCCACACATATATCCTGATGGAAATGCATAAGCATTCATTCTCGGAATGATAACATATTCCCACTCTAATCCTTTAGAAGCATGAATTGTAGTTAAAACCACTTTTTCTTCTATGTACTCCATCATATGCTTCAAGCCTTTGCTACCTAAGATGAAATCAATATTTTCGTATCTATCTTTTGATGTCCCTTCCCACTTCTTTGATTCTTCAAAAAGCACTTCCAGCAATTTATACATAGCGTCATATACAAATTTTCTTTTATCATCAGCGTAAATTTCATTTTGCCTTTGACTAACCGCCTCTAGACAACTTTGCAAATCTCTTTGAAGGGCTTTCCCAGAATCACATGTAGCATTATGAAATTCATCGATCGCTATTTCATAGAATTTAAGAAATTCAACATCTGTATCTTTGAACAAAGCATTAAAATACAGTATTCCTTTTCTTTTTAATTTCACTGCTATTGATTTGCCTTGATTTCCTGCACGTACTAATACAGCAACTTTATCATTCGAATTACCAATTATCTTTTCAATTCCCTCAACAATAAAATTATCTTCTTCTGTATCATTACTAAGCTGTTTCAAATTAATAGACGCTGTAAATTCTGAAGGAGCATATGAGTTACCATACGATCTGATTACCCTATCTAATTCCTTCATACTCTCATTGGTTCTAAATCGACAATCAGTGGTCAAGAGAGATTCTGGAATACAAAACCGAAGAAGAGCTGATTGAAAACTGGGCAAAAATTTTGTTCAGCAATAACAATACAACCGATAAGCTCAACGGCTGTCCTCTGACCAAAACGGAAATGGGACAAATCATATCCCAAATCAACGGCGAAACTCCCTTTGCCATCAATCGCCGATTAAACGGCAGATATATTTCTATCATCCGTGATAACTCCAAGGATACACAGCACGTTGGAAAACGTGTGGATCTGTTCCTCTTTGACAAAGATGAGATTGCCGCAGGAAGAAGCGTATACCAGATAGCTCGCCAGCCAAAGCTCCCCATCTCGTCAGAAATTCTCGGCAACCGCAGAGGCGATTTGATGCTATTAATAAACGGTATGCCGCTGTATCATATTGAACTGAAAAACAATCCTGTGCCTGTTGAACAGGCGTGTAATCAAATCAGCAAATATATGCAGCACGGCGTATTTACCGGCTTCTTTTCACTTGTTCAAGTGTTTGTCGCAATGACGCCGACCGAAACACTGTACTTTGCGAATCCCGGACGTGAAAGAGCTTTCAACTCCGACTACTATTTTCATTGGGGTGACTTCAACAATAAGCATATTGTCGACTGGGAAGAAGTTGCGGAAAAGTTCCTTTCTATTCCGATGGCGCACAGACTGATCGGTTACGGTACGATTGCGGACGGAACAGATAACATTCTCAAAGTAATGCGCAGTTATCAGTATCACGCTGCTTATAAAATCTATTCGCAGGTAGTTAAGCGAGTAGATTGGGATGATGACGGACAAAAGGGCGGCTATGTATACCACATTACCGGCAGCGGTAAAACAATGACGAGCTTTAAATGCGCACAGCTGATAAAGTCCTCCGGTAAAGTTGACAAGATTGTTTTCCTGATGGATCGTGACGAGCTTTGGAAACAAACTTATGATAATTATCGAAACTTCTCGGACTGTGATGATATTGAAGATACCGCTAACACCAACAGCCTACTCTCAAAGTTGGAGAACGACACACCCAATTTGCTGATTCTTACGTCTATTCAGAAGATGAGTAACCTGACAACCGTCAATCCTACTCCGAATGCGGCACGTATTGCAAAGGTGCAAAAGAAAAAACTGGTGTTTATCGTTGATGAAGCCCATCGTTCTACCTTCGGCACAATGCTCCGTGATATAAAGCTGACCTATCCGAGAGCAATGTTCTTTGGCTTTACAGGTACTCCTATTATGAAGGAGAACGCAGTTGACGGTATTACGACCGACGGCTTATTCGGCACGTGTCTGCACAAATATACAATCTTAGAAGGAATCAGAGATAAAAATGTTTTAGGGTTCAAGCCTTCAAAAGTCGTAACATTTGACGAGGAAGATTTCAGAGAAAAGGTTGCTCTGATGAAGCTCGGCAAAGATAGCGTCGAAGGTCTTACCGATGAAGAATTCAAAAAATATCACGCTCTTGCTTCCCGAGATATGGACAAGGTGGAAGCAGACGTCAGCAACAGTCTGTATGCCGACGGAGATACCGGAAAAGAGCATCGCAAAAATGTGGTTCAGGATATTCTTAATAAATGGGAGCGAATCAGCTTCCGTGGTAAATTCCACTATATTCTCGCTACATCCTCAATCCGTGAAGCGATTAAATACTATCGTTTATTAAAAGACAACGATAAAGATTTGTTTGTCACTGCTGTTTTTGATCCGCATACAGATAATACAAGCGATGATATCTTCAAGGATAAGGCAGTAGAAGAAATCCTCATTGATTACAATAACCATTTCAACTTCAAGTTTAGAGTCGGCGCTTATCGTCGATTCAAGGATGATGTTTGCTCTCGTCTTGCGCACAAAGAACCTTACAAGGATATTGATACAAGAAGAGAGGAAGCGGTTAATATTGTTATCGTTGTTAATCAGCTTCTTACCGGATTCGACTCGAAATGGATTAACACCTTGTACTTGGATAAAGTAATTGATTACGAGCAGTATATTCAGGCTGTTTCAAGAACAAATCGCCTTAACGGATATGAAAAGCAGTACGAAATTATCAAGTATTGCAGAAAGCCGTACACAATGGAGAAAAAAACGCAGAAGAAGCTCTGCGACTCTATGCGGAAGCTGGTTATCAAGATGTATATGTTCCGTCTTTAGGACAGAACATCATCGGAATGAATAACGATTATCAAAGCATCATCAAGCTGTTCGAGAAAAACGGTATTGAGAATTTCAGCAGACTTCCAGATAATCAGGGTGACATCAAGCTGTTTGCCGACTTGTTCAATAACATCAGCAACAATTATTATCGCTCTATTCCTCAGCTTTTTACTTGGACGAAGAGAACTTATATCACAGAGGATGCCGGAGAGGTAACGGTTGACCTCGATGAAAGAACATACGAAATTCTTCATCAAAGATACAGCGAAATACCGAGGACTGTTCAGCCCGGCGGCGATATGATTTATGACATCAAGGCTTTTCTTACCGAGGTATCATCAAATGAGATTAACCGTGCGTTTATGGAATCTCAGTTTGCCGAAGTATTGAAAGACCTTTCCAATGGTGCAAAGCCGGAAGAAATCAAAGCATTGCTCGATGATTTGAAATCCAGTTTTGCAGAATTGCCGGCAGAGGATCAGATTACTGCCGAAGCTATTTTGGAAGATATTTACTCCGGTGCGCTAAAAGATTTTGACGAAGGAAAAACTCTTGCTGAGTACATCGAGATTTATAAGAGAGATACACTGAAAGCAAATATCAAAGTATTCAGCGAGGCGTTTGGTTTTGATAAAGATAAGCTGGCAAGAATTATGGTTTTCCACCTAAAGGAAGAAAAGCTGTATGAAGGCGGACTTTTTGATCAGATAATGGAAACACTTGACCGTGCAAAAGCGAAGGAAACTATGGAAAAGCTGGAGGATTGCACCATCAGACCGCACCGTGTAGTCCAAAAAGCAGAAGGATATCTGAAGAAGTTTATCCTGTCCGGCGGGGATGTTAGCTTTATGGATTAAAAGCATAAAAACACCTAATAGAGCAAGGAGGTTAATCTTATGCAAGATGATTACACAACACTTGAAGACTTGGTTAGAACACAATATGCCAACGTTTTTTGGACTCACAAGATACAAGAAAAGCAAGCAGAGATATATGAATCTCGTCACAAGTTGTTTTCTTGGATTAATATAATCTCTGCGTCGCTTACTTCTGCTGGTATTATTTCAATTGTTTTTGTTGATCAGTTCTGGATAAAGTTAGTTTCTGCTATTGTGTCTTTTGTTACCACAACAATGAGTGCTTTATTAGCAACCTTTGATTATAAGAACTTGGCAAAATCGAATAAAACCGCAGCTACGAAACTCGTATGTTATAGAAATGAATTATTATCAATGCTTGGAAGAATAAGAATTAAAGAAAAAACCGCAAAAGAATTGTTTGATGAATTTGAAAATCTGCAAAGCAGTATACACGAAGCATATCAGGACGCTCCAAATACAACTAATCGTGCAGTTGCAAAGGCAGGAAAAACTATCAATGAAAGTAAAGATGGCACATACTCTGACGAAGAAATTGATAGACTTTTACCTGATACACTAAAGAGGAGGAATATAAAGTGAGCTATAACGTCAAAAAGCACGGAGAAGTTATTTCGACAGACATTAGAACAAGCATCTCAACTCGGTATAAAGCGGTCACTAAAGCAATTAACCGTGAATTTTGGGATTCTCAAAGTGACAAAGAACATAGTCTTTACGTTGGTTCCTATGGACGAGGAACAGCAATTAATACCAGTGATGTTGATATTCTTGTTGAATTACCTGAAGATGAATACAATCGCCATAACGTTTATAAGGGAAATGGGCAGTCCAGACTATTGCAAGCTGTAAGAGAAGCAATACTTAATACATATCCTCGTTCAGATGTACGAGCTGATTGACAGGTTGTTAAGATAGCTTTTTCCGATGGTATGAAATTTGAAATAATACCTGCGTTTGTTACATACGGATGGAATGGTATAATTTATAAATATCCTGACACAAATATGGGTGGGAATTGGCGTTCAACTAATCCAAAAGCAGAGCAGGATGCTATGCGTGATAAAAACAAATCAAGTAATGGGTTATTATTTGACACCTGTAAACATATGCGATATATTCGAGATAACTACTTTAAAAGTTACCATCTTTCCGGAATAGTTATTGATAGCTTTGTTTATGCTGCAATCAAGAACTGGAGATGGACAACACCAGAAGAATCTTCATCTGCTGCTGAACCAGGTGAGTACGAAAAATTGCTTTATGATTATTATTTGTATAATCTGCGATTCTCAAATACAATCAATGCTCCGGGAAGCAATGATTATGTAGATGTTTCAAGCAGTAAAGATTGCTTAGAAAAAGTTTTATTGAAAATGTGTAAATAGAATCGCAACGCTCAATAGATGGGTGATTTATCGGATGCGGAAGGATAATTTGTTATGACAAAAGCAATAAAGAAAGATACCATTCACGCCGGTGGAATTGACATTGGTATTTACACAACAGATTTCAAAAATGAATATATATCACTCACAGATATAGCGAAATACAGAAGTATTCAACCTTCGATTACCATTATGTTAAACATCGTGCTGTTTGGCAAAACTGCACGATTTAGCTGCACGTCAGTTGAATGTATTAGATTCGGTGAATTTGGAGGATTTGCCGCAGTTGCCCGATATTAAAAAAAAGAATAGTAAACCATTATTAGCAAGAAAAAGGCTGATGTAATCTCTTATTGGACTACATCAGCCTACGTGTTAGCTATAGATTATTTCAGCGTTCACAACTTCTCTCGCTCGTTGGACGGCGTTATTCATCTTGCGAACCCACAGCATTTGATTGGTGGCTTTGAGTTGTTCGGTGCAGCCTTCTTCTTTGGCGAAAGATTGCACGAGCTCGTTGTATATCTTCTGCGCCTGTTCGTCAATGTCAGCAAGGTATTCGTTCAGTTTGCATTTTGTGAGCATATTGGTATATAAAATCGGGCGGCATCGTTTGATATAGCGAAGGTGTTGTTGTCCCCATAAACCGATAGGTCGTTTATCCTGTTCGGGAAGCGTTAAATTGGGAAGTAAATAATCTCCCTGCTGTGTGTATGTAATCTCCATTATCAGACCTCCTTGACCTTGACTTTCTTGACTTTGGCTTTTGTAAGCTTGATTAGCAGCTCGTCGATGATATCGGTGTACTTGCCCTGTGTTATAAGGTCATTCCTCAAATCAATCAAGCTGTTGATAACCGTGCACCGTTCATTGGGTGTTAGATACAGGTGGTATTTTGGATTTCTCATTCGCTGTCCTCCTTTAAAAATCTTCATACGGCGTATCATTGTTCACAAAGGTATCAAGGATAAGCCTTGTGCCTAATCTGAAACCAACCATAAAGCTGTCGAGTTCCGACTGAGCTAAAATACTATTAGAAGTGTTGATGAATGAAAGAAATGCTTTCTTTTCATCACCGGTCAGCTTTTCAGTCAGGAGTGCTTCACTTTCTGAGAGAATAGTCATCTGCTTTTTCCGATAGCTGCCGTTCTTGAAACCTCGTGCCTGCGGATCAATATTGCCGTAATACAATTCTTTAATAAAGTTTTTCATTTGTAATTCCTCCGATTACACTATTATTTTACGGAGAAATTGAATAAATCACAAATGTGCGAGCGAGAAATGTGTGCAACTGCCGATAAAACCTGAATTTTTCATAAATCCGTTATGAACATTCGCACCAAACAACAAAGGGTATCAATACAAAACAGTATTGATACCCTTTGTTTCTTATATTCAGCAAATGAACATCTTGTCTTTAATTATGTATAGTTTTGCAATTAATAGCAAAACAGTCAGTCAAAGCAAAAACTTTAACTGACTGTTAGTGTTAAATCCGCTTAAAAAGATAGAATACAAAATATGATAAAATAAATACAGCTAATGCAATTATTTTTTTATTTCTATCATTTCTAAACATTGCTATTTGTTCGTTCCCATTTAAGAAATTTACCTTTTTAAGTTTGCATATTCTTTTTACTGATTGTAGTATAGAGCCAACACCTAAATAAATTCCCAAAACATAAGCTAAATTTTTAAAAAAAATAATTCGCAAATTGCAATAGTAAGTTGCGATTAATTAAAAACTATAGTTTGATTATTTATTTCTAAAGAATAATTCTTTGTGTAACTATTTATAGTACCATAAATTAAATATGATTTATATACCTTAGAAGACTGCTTAGAATTAATAACTCCAATAGGAATAAATTTAATATCTGAGTCCGAAGTATCTTTTATAGTTTGAATATCTTCACCGAAATAATATGTGCCACATAAATAATAGTCAGAGGAGTTATTAATATGAGTTATGCTTAAGTTAACATATCTATCATCATATTGGCTTTCTGTTGAATAATCAAATACAGTAGTAATTTTATATGAATTATTGTCTGTCCCCAAATATGTGTTAGTATAATTGTTCTTGCTTTTTTCTAAAATAACCATACAAGATTTTTCATCATAAACAACATCAGCTATTCTTTCGTTTGATGGATATAAATAGTTAATAACCTGTTGTGGAGATTGAAAATCTATAAATAGGTTTTCAATCGGCAAGAATTCCAATACTGTGCAAAAGCATAATGCTGAAACAATGATTAGGAAATACATTCTTTTCTTTTTTGGGCTTGCAAATCCTTGCTATGAAAATGAAAACTATTATAGTGATTATTATTCTAATTATACTATACATATAATATACCTTTCTGATATTTTTATGTTGCGGGAACAGTTTGAGTTGAGTATGATGAATCGTAACCGTATAAAATCGCTGCAATTAATAAAGCATTAACACTAAAAATAGTAATATGTTACTGCGTCGGTTGAAGAATTTGCCTTGTAGCTTACTGCATAAAGCTGACCGTTTGCATCGTAGCAGTAATCAAAGGTTTTTTCTCCCCTTGTTTCGTGTATAAGGTGACCGTTGAGGTATTCGTATGTGTATTCAACTCCGTTTACAGTTTTGCTTTATCATCTATTATAATACATTCTTTTAAAATGTTCTCAATATTGTATATTGCATCACTAAAATTCATTTTTGCAAAAAAGAAAAAGTAATAGATTAACAAGCAAGAAAATTGTAAAAGGCAATATAAAAATAAGCGGAATTAAATTAGAATTTTCTAACGAACAAGAGTATATTATTGCACCAAAAAAACACAAAGAACAAAAAACATTCCAATAAAAATATAGTCAGAAGACGGTAGTTTCATGTTAATTGACAATACAGTTTTATTACTTTTGCTTGAAAATTTTCCGATAATTAAAGGGTTAAATAAAGATCTTCTGCTACTTGCCGGGACAGATTTTATTTCAAAATTTTCTTCAAAAATTTTTCCGTAAAAAGTATAGTCTTTATAATGCTTATAATAATTAAACAATCCCTGAAATGTCGAATTTCTTAATTTTCCAATTAGACATTCTTTAGTTGTTTTTAATTCATAATCATAATTTTTGTTATATAATTTAATCATAGAGCCTCCTAAGCAAAAAATAAATTCAATATTACTATTACATATTCTTTATAAAACTAATATTAAAAAGCATTAATAAAACTATATTATTCTTTTGAATTTTCCTTTAAAATCTTTATTTAAAATTTTTTCAATCTCAAATTTCATATCAGAATATTTCATATTTACAATAATACAAATAAACACTAAAAACAATGCAAATAATTAATGGATATATTATTGATATATAATTTAGATTTTTAAGAAAAGCATTTATAATATTAAATATTATAACGCCAAAAAGAATAAAAGCTATTATAAAGATAATAGGTAAAAAATGTAATTTTATAAAAACATAAAACTATCTCTTATTTTCCTTACATGACTATTTCGTTTTTGCCAATAAATTTACTGCTTTTTACATTCAATTAACTGGTATTTGTAACTATTTATAATCACCTCTTCACAGCCTCTTGTATCATATGTTTCGACTGTTCCGTATATAGAAAAATTAGCTATCTTATTTTCAGGAACAATCGGGGGAATTACTGTATTATTAATACGAATATTCAAGGTAGCATTTTCTGATGCAAAAACAATCATTTGAGTTTTTGTAAGCTTATTTTTTATTCTATAAACCCTTACACTATAATTTTTATTTGCATCTGACTCATATAAATAAAAAGTCTTATAGTAAATATTTTCTTTATAAATGTCTATAAGTCCTATTCTTTTGCCATGTTTTTTATATACAGCAGGACGAATTCCAAGATAACCACAAAAACGAGCTAAAACAAAACAGTCATTTTTTGTTTGTTGTAAAATTAAAATCACTGTATGTCTTGAAAAACCATTTTTATAAGAAAAATCCATTTCATCTTCAAAAGATTCAAATTCCAACAAATATTTTGGCAATATAATTAATAGTAAAATATTTACTATTATTATCGTTAATGACAAAACAAGTATTATTATTGACTTAATAATATTTGTAGGAGAATCAAATATGAAAAACAAAGCAAATGCTGCAACTATTACAGTAATAATACTTAATCCAGTTAATAGGAATATTATTATTACTGACATTATTCTACTCAAAACAGTTTTGTTTTTACCGCAAATTTTTCTCGGTAAGACATCGCAAAACAAGTTTTCAATCAATTTAAAGTACAATCCAAAAATTGAATCATCAAACATATTTATGTATCACCCCATAGTCATTATTCAAATAATTTTAATATGTCCAACCACTTCTGCATTGCCAAGAATATTGTTTTCCGATAGGTCTTCCGCAACCTCTACAAGTTAAAACAGGGGCATTTGCTTTTATTGAAGAATTAACAACAACTTTTTTTTGTTAATTTTGTTGTAGCCCCATCATATATTGTAACTTTCTGAGACCACTCATGAATTTTACTAGCTGTATTAGATGCCTGACTAGGAACTAAATAATGTTCAGCAAAAAACAGATCGTTTACGCTATCAAGATAGCCTGTTTTTGAATTATAGTTATATGTATCGGATTGTCCGTCCTGATCATACAGTTTATCCAAAAATCTTCCATTTTTAGTATAAAACAAATTTGATTTTAATGCAAGCTTTTTATCCGAACTGTTTGCTGTAAGTTTCGTTGACTGTCCTTTTTCGTTTTCATACTATAGCAAAACAGTCAGTCAAAGCAAAAACTTTAACTGACTGTTAGTGTTAAAACTACTTAAAAAGACAGAATACAAAATATGATAAAATAAATACAGCTAATGCAATTATTTTTTTATTTCTATCATTTCTAAACATTGCTATTTGTTCGTTCCCATTTAAGAAATTTACCTTTTTAAGTTTGCGTATTCTTTTTACTGATTGAAGAATAGAGCCAACACCTAAATAAATTCCCAAAACATAAGCTAAATTTTTAAAAAAAAATAATTATATTTATGCCTTGAAATAAACCTCGAGGAATATTTGAATCTCGAAAAAACTCATTATAGTTCATGAAATATTCAGTAATCAGGACAAATACAAACAAGCCAATAAAAATAATAATTAATTTATTTTTATTAATATATTTACTTTTCTCCAAATCTTCCTCTGTTCGATTTTTTAACAATATATGCTGATTGAATTACTTCAATAACAGTCAAAGCGCACATACCTAACAACATAGATATGCCTAAAAATATTAGTTGAGTTAAACTGTAAAAGTATTTAAATTCAGCCATATTAACATAGCAAGTATAATAACAACAACTTCCAACAAAAAAGGCGTTTGAAAGTATAAAAATTGATGTTTTTCCTTTAATTATTTCTTTCAATTCCAAAATGGTAAATACAACAGAAACAATTATAAATACCATTAAAACGAAAAAAAATCTATAGCTCTGCTACTACTTATATAACGATAAAAAGGAATATTAAAAAAAAGCTGTAGCTAAATGGGAATACAAATAATTTATGCTGTAAAATACATATTACTATGTTAATAATCGAACATAATAATATGATACCATGAACAGATAACATAGAAATTTGAACAATTTGTTTTTTAGTCATAATACAATTTTGAATCCTCATAATAGATTTACCTCATAAAGCTAACTGTTTGGGTTAATTACTTAAATATTATAAAAATATTTTAGTGCATTCAACTCAATTTATGTTTTTACAATTTAGCCAAGTCGTTGTCACACTATTGTAAAGTATGTCAACGACTGATTAACTACGCTTTAGTCATCTGAATTACTTAAATCGGCATATGTAATAAACCACCAATGTTTAACTCTGGGTTTAGCCAAAGTTGCCTTAGAATAAGGAGCTTCTACAGTAATATCTTTAATAGGCTTTGCTTTATCCATATAATAATAGCAAACTGATTTTTTCTTTTCGTTAATTAATATTTTATCAACCGTTTGCACTTCCGTCGCTGTACTTTACCTCAACATACAAATCGAATCGGGAAGTATCGTTATCCGTTACTGCTACAGAATCACCTCTTGACCATGCACTGAAAATGTAAGTGTCATCTTCACTTCCGTTAATTTGTTTGTATATTCAAGCTCTCAGCAAGGATAATTTGCAGGGAGCTTAATAGGTAAAAAATGTAATTTTATAAAAACATAAAACTATCTCTTATTTTTCTTACATGACTATTTCGTTTTTGCCAATAAATTTACTGCTTTTACATTCAATTAACTGGTATTTGTAACTATTTATAATCACCTCTTCACAGCCTCTTGTATCATATGTTTCGACTGTTCCGTATATAGAAAAATTAGCTATCTTATTTTCAGGAACAATCGGGGAATTACTGTATTATTAATACGAATATTCAAGGTAGCATTTTCTGATGCAAAAACAATCATTTGAGTTTTTGTAAGCTTATTTTTTATTCTATAAACCCTTACACTATAATTTTTATTTGCATCTGACTCATATAAATAAAAAGTCTTATAGTAAATATTTTCTTTATAAATGTCTATAAGTCCTATTCTTTTGCCATGTTTTTTATATACAGCAGGACGAATTCCAAGATAACCACAAAAATAAGCTAAAACAAAACAGTCATTTTTTGTTTGTTGTAAAATTAAAATCACTGTATGTCTTGAAAAACCATTTTTATAAGAAAAATCCATTTCATCTTCAAAAGATTCAAATTCCAACAAATATTTTGGCAATATAATTAATAGTAAAAAATATTTACTATTATTATTGTTAATGACAAAACAAGTATTATTATTGAATTAATAATATTTGTAGGAGAATCTAATATGAAAAACAAAGCAAATGCTGCAACTATTACAGTAATAATACTTAATCCAGTTAATAGGAATATTATTATTGCTGACATTATTCTACTCAAACCAGTTTTGTTTTTTACCGCAAATTTTCCTCGGTAAGACCTCGCAAAACAAGTTTTCAATCAATTTAAAGAACAATCCAAAAATTGAATCATCAAACATATTTATGTATCACCCCATAGTCATTTTTCAAATAATTTTAATATGTCCAACCACTTCTGCATTGCCAAGAATATTGTTTTCCGATAGGTCTTCCGCAACCTCTACAAGTTAAAACAGGGGCATTTGCTTTTATTGAAGAATTAACAACAACTTTTTTTGTTAATTTTGTTGTAGCCCCATCATATATTGTAACTTTCTGAGACCACTCATGAATTTTACTAGCTGTATTAGATGCCTGACTAGGAACTAAATGTTTAGGTTTGTAAGTATCAGTTAATTTGTATGTAGCAGGTTTAACTGAAGCTATAGTAAATGAGGTCAAGGCAGCTGTTGCGGTTTTAAGAGTAATAGTTCCAAAATTATCACCATTATTTATACTGTGAGCCATAGCATTTAATGTGCCTATAGTGCCTTTTGCAAGAGCTACAGCACCTACACTCATATTCAAACCAGGTAAAGCTCCTAGAGCTGCACCTGTTATAGTTTCTATTCCAACTGACCACCAGTCTATTTCATCTATCTTTTTTCCAGACATTGCTTGACCTGCTATTTCTATTCCACCAGAGATTAATCCCCCAACAACAGCTCCAATTATCAAAGTAGATAATACTATTCTTCCGTCTGAATCATAATTCACAATCGGATTATTCCTGCAATACGCATTCATATTTGTATCAAGAATGTTATCGCCTGACTGAAAATATCCGTCTGCGTTCAAAAATCTGTGAGTAACAGGGTCGTAGTAACGGCTCATAAGGTAATAAAAGCCTGATTCAGAGTCATAGTAATAACTGCGATAGCGGAATGGGTTGAGGTTTGCAATGTGATTCGGGTCTGTGATTTCACTGTTATTTGAATTTGTTACTGTGCGCACATTTCCCCAGGCATCATATTCATACTTTGCTACCATATTACCGTCGCCGTCATAGATTGAAGTAATGTCACCTCTCCAATTATGCGCATAGTAATAGGTTACTGCGTCGGTTGAAGAATTTGCCTTGTAGCTTACTGCATAAAGCTGACCGTTTGCGTCATAACAATAGTCGAATACTTTTTCTCCCCTTGTTTCGTGCATAAGGTGACCGTTGAGGTATTCATATGTGTATTCAACTCCATTTACGGTTTTACTTGTTATTACGCCGTTGCTGTCATACTTATAGCTGATACTGTCATTGCCGCTTTGTAGGGTTGTAAGCTTTCTGCCGTTGAGCCAAGTCATTTCCATACCGTCACGATATGAAAGCGGATTGCCTATTTCATCATAGGTTATTGTTTCTCCGTTGTAGCGTGTAAGCTTGTCGCCCCAGTTAAAAATATTATGTATCCTTTCAAAAAACACTTCACATTAATTTAAAGGAAATATTCTTAAATCTTTAAGACAATTTTTTGTTTTAGCGAAAACAATTAATTTTTCTATGCTCTAATTTCACATTTATTGCAATAAGCTTTTTGTAATATATTTTCTGTTGTATTAAAATTAGATCTAATAAAAATTAACATCACCAAATTACCAAAACAAAACATTAATATAGGAAGTAATATGGTTGAAGGATTATACAATAAAAAAATAATAAAAAACAATATACACAAGCAACTATATATTATCTGAAAAAACAATGTTACTGGTGATGGTTTTAGTTTTGCATAAACGATAGTTCCTTCATTATTACTTTTAAAACAGCCCACAACTTTTGTTCTTATCGGTTCTCTTGGACCAGATAGATTAAGTGTAATATCAAAACTATCATCTGATATTCTGCCAATAAAGTCGCATTTGTACTTACTTGCTTTGCTATAAGGAAAAAGTCAGTTGTTTCAATTTTTCTTTGGAATTATCTAAAGAAAGATTTGTATTAATTGTTATACTCTTATCATAAATCATAGCATTATACTCCTTAATAATATGACGGAGAACTACAAAAACCCGGACCTTTTCCTATTGGTCTTCCACAAGCACGACAATACTTCTGAGAGTTTTTATTATGTATCTTATTATTGTTTGTATTATTTTTATTCATATTCTTTTTTATATTCTTGTTAGTCGTTTTGGGAGTATTCGAGGTACTTGTATATATTGTATTAGTTGTCGGTGTATATGTATGGAAATCAGCACCTAAGCCGCCACCTGGATTTATAACAATACCCGCAAAACCATATTCACTAAAAACTAAATCAACACCTAAAAAACCGCCAAAACCAGCAGAACCACCAAAATAGAAATAGCGTCTCTCAGATAATTCATCAACACTATTTGCATCCCAATAAAAGCCAATCGGCATTGATGCACTCAAATCAGCAACACCAAAATATGGATTTTCTTTTAAATTGGTTCCGGCGTATGAAAATTGCAAAGCAGTATCTCCATTTCCGTCGAAAGCTGCACAAATAGATGCATTCACTCCCCAAAAAAGTGTACAATCTCCAGAAAAGCCAACTGTAGTAACAAAACAACCACCTGTGTCAATATAGATTCCCGGGTTATTCTGACAATACGCATTCATATTAGTATCAAGAATGTTATCGCCTGACTGGAAATAGCCGTCTGCATTCACAAATCTGTGGGTAACAGGGTCGTAGTAGCGGCTCATAAGGTAGTATAAGCCTGATTCTGAGTCATAGTAATAACTGCGATAACGAAATGGGTTGAGGTTAGCAATATGGTTAGGGTCTGTAATTGCTTGATTGCTTGCATCTGTTACTGTAAGTACATTGCCCCAATCATCATATTCGTACTTAGCTACAACATTACCGTCAGCATCATAGATTGAAGTAATGTCACCTCTCCAATTATGCGCATAGTAATATGTTACTGCGTCGGTTGAAGAATTTGCCTTGTAGCTTACTGCATAAAGCTGACCGTTTGCATCGTAACAATATTCAAATACTTTTTCTCCCCTTGTTTCGTGCATAAGTTTACCGTTGAGGTATTCGTATGTGTATTCAACTCCGTTTACGGTTTTGCTTGTTCTTACGCCGTTGCTGTCATACTTATAGCTGATACTGTCATTGCCGCTTTGTAGGGTTGTAAGCTTTCTGCCGTTGAGCCAACTCATTGTCATACCGTCACGATATGAAAGCGGATTGCCTATTTCATCATAGGTTATAGTTTCTCCGTTGTAGCTTGTAAGCTTGTCGCCCCAGTTTGAGTCATCATATCCGTATGTATTTACTCTTGAATCATATAGTTGTCCATGAGCACCAATCCTGCTGACAGTTTCTGTAAGAATATTTCCGGCTTCATCATAATCGTATCGGTATTGTTTTTGATTAATATAATCACAGGAAGTTATAAGTTGATTAAATTCGTCATATTCATACAAATATAATCTTTGCCAGTCATTGTTTACCTTTTTATAAATGTCGGTAATATTGCCATTGGTGTCATACTCATATTTATAAGTATCTTTACCAATGGTTTCTTCCTTAATTTTTGTTGTGGTAAAATTTTCTCCACGATTACTGTCATAGTAAGTGTAACTCATATCAAGCGGAGTTTTTAATGCAACAGATGATTTCGTTTGTCTGTTTAGTCCGTCATATGTATATGTTACCTTACTTGAAACATCAGAAGAATATTCTGTAAGCAAATTGTCTTTGCCGTAAGTAAAGCTGTGCACAATTGAACTGTCGCCGTTTTTGCTTGCAAGTTTTGTTACATTGTTATTTAAATCGTAATCATACTCATAAGCCGAAACAAACTTATTTTCAGCGTCGGATTTTGAAATATCGGTTTTAACCTGTCGCACAAGTCGGCCTGTTGTATCATAATCATAGTCATACTGTCGATTATTTACAAAGTCTTTATGGCGCATAACCGAACCTGTTTTATCGCTTAAAAAGCTGAATGCAAGTTTGCCGTTATAGAAAAGTTCCTTAACATTGCCGTATTTATCGTAATTGTAATTTACGGTCTGACCGTTTCCGTAGGTTACTTTTTGAAGTATGTTGTTATTTGTGCCGTAATCAAAAGCAGTAAGCACCTGTGAACCTACTTTGTTTTCGGTTGTATTGTAGAACTTGTCATAGTCGATGATGTAATCGGTGTTTGAATGCAAGCTTTTTATCCGAACTGTTTGCTGTAAGTTCCGTTGACTGACTGTTAGTGTTAAATCCGCTTAAAAAAGATAAAATACAAAATATGATAAAATAAATACAGCTAATGCAATTATTTTTTTATTTCTATCGCTCTCAAACACAGCTATCTTCTCTTCACTACCCAAGTAATTTGCTCTTTTCAGCTTGCGTATTCTTTTTACTGATTGAAGAATAGAGCCAAGTGCGATATAGATGCCAAATCCATACATTGTGTACTTTAGGGCATCAATATAGCCAACTAAAATTTCACGATTGACAAAACTTGCAAAATATTTAATGCACACAACTGTAACAAAAGGAGAAATAATGAATAAATATGTTTTCTTTAGTGTTAAATATTTGCTCTTTTCAAATTCTTCTTCAGTTCTGTTTTCTATTATGTCACCTGTCATAATAACTACTACTACCGTCAAGGCACACATACCTACCAGCATTAAAATTATATTAGTATATATTACATTAGTACCAATATAGATATAATGTAGTTCTGAATTAGATAATACAAGGGACGATAAAGATAATACACTACATATAGTTATCCAAAATCCATTAGCAATTGGATATAAAGTATTTGGCAGACGCGTGTAATTAATAATAGCTTTATATTCCATAATAGTTAGGAACATCGAAAAGCCTATAAATGCAAACAAAAAAGAAAAGATCTGCTACATTTTGCTCATATATAAAGCGGTACAGTGGGAGAAAAAAGAATTCATAAGAATACGAAAAGCTATACGGCTTAAAAAGTAAAATACTCGAATATATTTACAAAGATATTCACAAATGCAACGAGCAGTAAAAAGCTGTGAACAGACAATAACGAGATACAAACTTTTTGTTTTTTATTCATAATATCCCCACTTTCGTTTAGTCTCATCTGCAAAAACATTTTCAACTGCTGATGTTCCAATAGCTGTTACAACATTATATAAAATTCCAATACCTACACCAACCCATCCTAACGGAGTAGTTGCAAGTACAGCAGATAAAAGCACTCCTACCACAGCTGTTGCACAATCCAGTCCTATTAAATATCCTTTTGGCAATCCGTTAAATAAGGATTATTCGCATGGGATATTATACTTAAAGTTGTAACTGGAACAGTAGCTATCGCTGATAGTCCAGCAGCACAGCCTTTAGTTGTAACATATGCACCCGCAGCACCATACTCAACTGTACGCATTCCATTAAGACAATTTCCGGCGAGTGATGTTCCTTCGCTTAGTCTTGTATTAGAAATAAAGTTACCTTTGTCATCCATACCAATGTAATTTGTTCCATGGTATTTATTATAATTACGCAGACCTTTTTCTGTTTGTAAATATTTTCTTCTGTCCAAATTACACATTGGACAAGTAGGGTTGCCACAGATTACATCTGATGGATGATTACCAGTTGGATCAGAATTCATAATCGGGTTATTCTGACAATACGCATTCATATTTGTATCAAGAATGTTATCGCCTGACTGGAAATAGCCGTCTGCGTTTAGGAATCTGTGTACTACAGGGTCGTAGTAACGGCTCATAAGGTAGTATAAGCCTGATTCCGAATCGTAGTAATAGCTGCAATAGCGGAATGGGTTGAGGTTTGCAATGTGATTCGGGTCTGTAATTTCACTGTTATTTGAATTTGTTACTGTAAGTACATTACCCCAGACATCGTATTCATACTTTGCTACCATATTACCGTCGCCGTCATAGATTGAAGTAATGTCACCTCTCCAATTGTGAGCGAAGTAATATGTTACTGCGTCGGTTGAAGAATTTGCCTTGTAGCTTACTGCATAAAGCTGACCGTTTGCATCATAACAATAGTCAAATACTTTTTCTCCCCTTGTTTCGTGCATAAGCTGACCATTGAGGTATTCGTATGTGTATTCAACTCCGTTTACGGTTTTACTTGTTCTTACGCCGTTGCTGTCATACTTATAGCTGATACTGTCATTGCCGCTTTGTAGGGTTGTAAGGTTTCTGCCGTTGAGCCAACTCATTGTCATACCGTCACGATATGAAAGCGGATTGCCTATTTCATCATAGGTTATAGTTTCTCCGTTGTAGCTTGTAAGTTTGTCGCCCCAGTTTGAGTCATCATATCCGTATGTATTTACTCTTGAATCATATAGTTGTCCATGAGCACCAATCCTGCTGACAGTTTCTGTAAGAATATTTCCGGCTTCATCATAATCGTATCGGTATTGTTTTTGATTAATATAATCACAGGAAGTTATAAGTTGATTAAATTCGTCATATTCATACAAATATAATCTTTGCCAGTCATTGTTTACCTTTTTATAAATGTCGGTAATATTGCCATTGGTGTCATACTCATATTTATAAGTATCTTTACCAATGGTTTCTTCCTTAATTTTTGTTGTGGTAAAATTTTCTCCACGATTACTGTCATAGTAAGTGTAACTCATATCAAGCGGAGTTTTTAATGCAACAGATGATTTTGTCTGTCTGTTTAGTCCGTCATATGTATATGTTACCTTACTTGAAACATCAGAAGAATATTCGGTAAGCAAATTGTCTTTGCCGTAAGTAAAGCTGTGCACAATTGAACTGTCGCCGTTTTTGCTTGCGAGTTTTGTTATATTGTTATTTAAATCGTAATCATACTCATAAGCCGAAACAAACTTATTTTCAGCGTCGGTTTTTGAAATATCTGTTTTTACCTGTCGCACAAGTCGGCCTGTTGTATCATAATCATAGTCATACTGTCGATTATTTACAAAGTCTTTATGGCGCATAACCGAACCTGTTTTATCGCTTAAAAAGCTGAATGCAAGTTTGCCGTTATAGAAAAGTTCCTTAACATTGCCGTATTTATCGTAATTGTAATTTACGGTCTGACCGTTTCCGTAGGTTACTTTTTGAAGTATGTTGTTATTTGTGCCGTAATCAAAAGCAGTAAGCACCTGTGAACCTACTTTGTTTTCGGTTGTATTGTAGAACTTGTCATAGTCGATGATGTAATCGGTATTTGAATGGTTGATTTTTGTTAGAAGTTTTCCGGACTCATCATAGGTGTAGTTATTCTTTGCCGTAACATTAGTGTAGGAATCAGTCTGCGATACGCTGAGCAGATTACCGTTGTTTTCATTATAGGTATAGAAAATCTCTGCACCTGTGTCGTTATCCTTTACACTGTCAAGATAGCCTGTGGTTGAATTGTAATTATATGTATCACAGTTGCCGTCCTGATCATACAGTTTATCCAAAAATCTTCCATCTTTAGTATAAGCCAAATTTGATTTTAGTGCAAGTGTTTTTTCGGAATTATTTGCTTCAAGTGCTGTTGCCTGTCCTTTGGAATTGTAGGTGTAGTTGTATTCAACTCCGTTCTGACTTGTTGCCTTAGTCATATTATGATTATCGTCATAATCATAGGTATAGGCATAACCCTTTGCGTCAACCGATTTGGTGAGATTGGAGTCGGTGTACTCCATTTTGGATTTTTGTTCTGCATTTGAGGTTACCGTTACAAGCTCTCCGTCATCGTTATAGGTATAGCTTGGCACTGAATCCTTTATAAGCTGTGCATTGTCAAAGTAAGCCGTGTTGTACTGTTTGGTAAATCTAAGGAAAACCGTAACTTTAACAGGTACTTTATTTGCATCAGTTTCATCACTTAGATTAAATACAAATGAACTATACTGCCATACACCAACGGACTTGTTGAACGACTGAGGTTTCTTTCCTTTTGCACTTCCGTCGCTGTACTTTACCTCAACATACAAATCGAATCGGGAAGTATCGTTATCCGTTACTGCTACAGAATCACCTCTTGACCATGCACTGAAAATATAGGTATCGTCTTCACTGCCGCTTACAGGCACATCCTGATAAATTTGTTTGTTCTTTGTAACATCACCACGGATTTTAAACGATTTTCTGCCGTCGCATTTTGTATAGGTGGTAGTTGTATCATTTGAGGAATTTAAAGTTAAATTATGATTACCCCAAAATGTTGGCATCAAGTTACTTCCTGTAGTTTCAAAGTTTGAATTTTGAAGAAGATTGTATTTATTGGGAACATCGCCCTCTTCAAGCTGTACACCGTCAAAATACGCTGTTCCTGTAGTACCTCTTACGGCAAGATATACGCAAGAATTTGTTGTGTTTTCAGGAACGGTAAAAGTAGTATAAATTCTCTGCCAACCGTTATTTATATTTTTATCTGTTGTGCCTGTTATGTGCTCTGAATTATATTGATTAAATGTACCGTCCGCAAATTCGGTTTTAACTCCGATTAAGGCACCGACATCCGTGCCTTTTAAAATATTTGAAGTTTTTACATATGCCGATAATGTATATGTTTTGCCCGGTACAAGCACATTATTGCCTGTTGTTTGCCTTGCGCCGCATCTTGAATCTTCACCTGCGGTATTTACTTTAACTTTCAGCGATTTTTGTCCAAAACATTTTTCTTCCGAAACATAGCTTGTTGAATAATCAATACCGCTGCCTTGGCTTATATTGCTCCAATATGTGCTGCTTTCCAAGCTGTGGTTTTTAAGTAAATTTTGAACATTGGTTGTTGTCGCATAATTAGTTGTAACTCTGTTAAGATTTTTCAGGTTATTTTTAGATGTATCGGCTTGTCCGTCTGTATACGAATAAACCGCTGCGCCCATTTTTTCGCCGCTTTGCAAACGGTTTTCAACAGATATTGTTCTGCCTAAATTATCAAATTGATATACAGATACGCAGTCGTCACTGTTGCCATAGACACCGTCAAGACCTGAAGTACGGATATTTGTTAAATTAAATTCATTACGGCTGAATGTAATCTTTTGACCTTGTGTTCCGTCAGAAGCATATTCTGTAACAGACGAAACTTTTTTGCCTGAATTAAGCGAAGTATATCCAAAACGAACTTTATAACCGTCGGTATCTGTTACACTTGTCATAGAACCGTCACTGTCGTATTCAAATGTTATTATTCCATTGTCGGGGTTTTGAATTTGAATAAGTCTGTCGTTGTTGTCATATCTGAAAATTCTTGCTTTTCCCGCTGAGTTTGTAACCTTTGTTATACAATGCTCGCTGTTTCTGTTAAATGTAAGTTTATCTCCACAAGCATCTTCTATTGTACTTATTCCTTTTGCAGAATCTAAATTGATTTTTACAGCATTTGAATTTGAATCGACAGTTTTCACAAGAACACCATCGCTATTGAATATCAGCTTATTATTCTTATCATCTTTTATTGTGTAACTCTCTGATGCGCTTGATGAGTTTATTGTAAGCTCTAATTTTAATCCGTCTTCATCTTTGTATGTAGTATTACCGTCTATTGTTTCCTTTATAAAATAATGGTCCGTACCATCTTCATCAGTATATACATACGGATAATTATCTATTAAGTAATCTGATGTGCTAAACTTTGATGACGGATAAAGTGTCTGCTGATAATTCAGTTTCCAGCCTTTACCTGCATACGGATAGGAGCTTGTAAAATGTGAATTACTTGTATATCCGTTAAATATATGCTGTAAAGAAACAGAGCCACTGCCGACAGTAGAATTATCAGATGTAATAAAAGTCAAGTTTCCCGAATAGTCATTAATATACGCAGTACCTGCCGTACCGACAGAGAACGAAGAATAAGACCAATAGTTTTCAAGGCCTTTATTGTTTCTGTAAGTAATAGCGATTACCGGGCGTGGTATTGAGGAAGACGGATAAGAACCCGAATAGAATGAAGCGCATTGTCCTTCATTACTTTCGTTTGTTGATTTTAATACAACACCGTAGTTTTTGCTTCCGTTATACCATTTTTTTTACAATATTTGTAATATCCCAATCATGCCATGTTCCGTTATCGGAAGTTAATTTTTCATAATCAAGAGCTGTTCCGCTAAAATCGGCACTATTATTCCAAGTAATTGTTTTTTGTGACCAATCGCTTGTAACAGGATATGCGCCTACATACATATCATCATAAAAAGAATTCTGATAAAGATGCATATTCAGTTGCGCCGAAACAACAATATCTCCCTTATTGAGCTTAGGCAATTCATTTAACTTTATATAAGTTCTGTACATACCGGAGCCATATGTTCCGACATATACAGTTCCTGTATATCCCGTATCACTGCCATAGCCGTAAGAAGTATTTGGATTTGAATTATCTACATATGCACATGATGTTTTATTCCATTTTTGACTTGTGGTGAAAGTAGGGTCAAGAGTTACAGGAAATACTCTTTCATCGTCCTCAAGCCAACTTTTATCATAAGATAAAGTAACCGTCAATTTATTGTTTTTCTGATTTGTAATTTTCACCGAAACATCAGAACTGCCGTTTCCCGCAGAATCCGTCATATACGGAGCTTCAATTATGTATACTTCTTTACCGTTTTTATCTGTAAGCGATATTTCCCTTTCATTTTTTTGAACTGCATTCAAATTGTTTATTTTATATTGAATTACAAATTCATTATTTACATTTTTACTTTTAATAATAAAATTTTCTTTAACACCCAATGAGTTGACAAGACATTGCAAGTCTATGTTGTCATAAATATTTTCATAGAGCATTTCAGACATAAGATTTTCTTGTGCAAGGAAAGCATCATTACCGGTAAGTTCTTCTGTGTTATCAACTAATTTACCTTTACTGTAATTAGTGCCTTTATAACCCCAACTTACCATGTAATCGTCAAACTCAACTTTAATCATATTGTTTAGTTTGGCTTTATTTGATAAATTGACATTAATATTACTGTTTTGATTTTTATAGTATTTTTCATTACTTTCAGTTCCTGCTTCATATTCGGTAGCGTTTTCGTTTAATTCAGACAATGAATTATTATATTCCACCCATTCGTCATTATTGTCTTTATAATGCACCGGGTACTCATACTGCGCCGCCATCGTAGAGCCGTCACTCATTCTAAAATACTTTGTGTACTCATCTCGTTCAGAAACCAATTCACCGACAATAGTGTTTTCTGTATCATTTTCTTCTGCAGACGAGAATTTTGATAAATTTGCCGCAACCGCCTGTACAGGAAAAGTGAATGCTATTGTTGCCGTTAATGTTACCGATACGGCAGATAATAATTTTTAAATACACCCATTATAAATCCCTCCAAAATATTATAATAACTTATTAATTTTTAACCAAATCATAATAATCACCTTCTAAAATTTATATAAAATTAACATAGTCTTATTATATCATTTATTTGTCATTTATCAATAAAATTTTAATAAAATAGTGAACAAATATCACTATACTTAATTGTAAGATGTTACAATTTACTGTTTATATTTGTTATTTAAGTATATATCTAATAATGCCGTTTACGATTATTTATTATAATAAAAAGATATTGATTTTTTGTATCAATACCTTTGCTTTTATAAAAGTAATATATAATTTTAATTTTTTAATCCCCCGTACAATACTTAACAACCTTAGCAGGCACACCGGCTGCTACTGCGCAGGATGGTACATCGTTTGTTACTACAGCGCCTGCGGCTATGATTGCACCGTCGTTGATTGCTACGCCGTCAAGAATTATTGCGGTCGTACTTGCCGTTGCTGTATTTGCAGCTGCAACAGCCGCCTTGTTTTCTTAAATTTTTAGCGGCAGTTTTATTTGACTGCCGCTTTTCTTTTGATAAAATACATCTGAATTATTATTTTAAAAGCACTGCCGATTGACTGCCCATCTGATTGTAACGGGTTTGCGCAACGGATTTTTCATGACGAACCAATCCGTTGCTTTTGTACGGGTCAAGCAGATAATATCCGCTGTCGTCCTCACCGACAAGTACCATACAGTGCTCGCCTGCAGTCCAAACAAAAACTTCTCCGTTTTCCAAATACCAACTGTCCCCCTTATTAGGCTCTCTCATATTTATTGTAACCCATATAAGAACAGGTATGTTATTTGAAACATATTTTTGCATTAAATAATCAAGGCTTTCTCCGCTTGTATTTTCGCAATGGTAATCAGTGCTTTTTACCGCTTTATTTACGGCATTAACGATTACAGGTGCGTAACAGCCGTAACTGTCATAATCGTTCGGATTTCCTATAAAGTATTCGTAAGGAGATGCGTTGTGCATCTTGCCTTTATCGTCATAAACAATTTCTTTTTTATCAAGATAATTATTTGCAAAATCAGTCAGTTCAATATCAAAACCGTTATATTGCAGAACCATTACTGCACAAGCAGATTCGCAGCCTGTCGGAAGTACATTTTCCTGGGTGACATACGGCACATTATTGATTATACATTCCGTGTCATCGTAAGCTAAAAATACATAATAATGCGTTTTGGTTTCACTTATCAATATAATCGAAAAAATAAGTACAAAAAGCCGTTATAATTATAAAAACAACTTTAGCGGTAAATCTTTTATTTTTCAATAACATAAAATCACATCCAAAATAAGCCGTTTCCTTTGTTATTAAAATAATAACAAAAGAATACGGCTTATTTTCTTCATAGATGTATTTAATTTGTATATTTTACTCCGCTATTTCTTCTGATTCATCTCGGTAATTTCCAAATTTAAAAACAAAGCTGATTTCGGAACAATTTGTATTAAAACTTACCAAACATTCGGCATCAATATCTTTGTCAAACGAATAATCTAAAAACAGTTCGTTAAAGTCAACATTATCGTAAAAATCAGTATTTATATTTTTTGCGTCAAAATACTTTCCGAGCCCTTTAGCAAAACTGTCGCTGACATTGTCGTTTTTATTAAACAACGCTTTTGAATTTACAGAGCTTATATTTAAATTAAATATCATATGCGACTCATCGTCCATAACAAAACTGATCATCCAAGTCCCATTCCGGCACCGCCTTGTTTTCTTGCTCTTGATTTATCAACCATATAAAATTCTTCTGCCACCCTCGGCAAATCTTCTTCACTAATACCTACACCGTAATCTTTTACGGCAAACATATAGACACTCCGCTAAGCCATAATTTAATATTTTTTAAAATTTATTTCTTACCTACAAGCAAGGTTGAACCGCAAAGTTGTAAATATTTTGCCTCTTTTTTTGTCATAAACATACCGTTTGCAGTATCAATCAATTCTACTTTTTCATATCCCATATCAAGCAGTTTTTGCTTGAATTTTTCCATATCACCGTATCTTGCCTTTGACATTAAGTCGTGAATTGCAAATGTGCCGCCTTTCTTAAGCACTCGCAATGTTTCAAGCAACAATTCCTGTTTATCTGCGCCGGTAGTATTGTGATAAACATAATTACTTGTAACCGCATCAAAAGTTTCATCGGAAAAATCAAGTTTGCAGGCATCGCCTTTTACAAATTTCACATTGCTTACACCCTCTGCTTTGGCGTTTTTACAGCACAACATATTGCTGAAATTAGAATACTCCTTTCCCCATCGGTCAAGACCGACAATTTCGGCTTTAGGATTTCTTTTTGCGCACGCAATTGTCAACGCACCGCTGCCGCAGCCGACATCAAGGCATTTACAGCCGTTTGGTATATTTATGTAATTTGCGGTTCCCTCAATAATCTGCTTTGAAAGTTGGCGGGTTCCGTCATACGAAAATGCTTTGTAAGCCATAACACTCCATTTTAAGAACATACCTATGCCAATCAAGGCAATCAGCAGCGTAGCGAATATTATCCACCTTAACACTCCGCTAAGTCCTAACCCGATTACACCGAAAATTACAAATAAAACCGCAAAAACAATTGTGCCTGCAATAAGTCCGTTTACCATATATTTCGGTACCCAATTTTTATAATCAGCTTTCATCTGTATTTTGTCCTTTCCATATAGTTAGCTTTAACTAACTTTTTTTTATTTTTATTATACCATATAATTTATAAAACGCAATACCAAAAGTACAAGCCTATGATTATAAATACAATAATTAAATAGACAATAAGCTTTATATTTTATAAATATACCATAAATTTAAACGACATAATATATTTTATATGTAAATGTTGCAATAATATAAATTAAGTGCTATAATATCAAAAGTAATCATAAAGGAGGAGAATATGAAAAAATCATTCAAATGTATATCATTAATGCTTTCTTCATTGCTCATTCTCGGCTGCGGTTCTACTGCGTTTTCTGCCGCCACTGTTGAAGATAACAAATCCGTTAAAGCTATTTACGAAAAGATTGAGGAAGGCAGAACCGTTTTATACGACGAAAACAACAACGAAATTCCTGTTGAAAAACTTAATAACGATACTGAAAATATAAGCAAAAAACTTCCGCAAAAATATGACTTGCGAGATTACGGCAGAGTATCTAAGGTTAAAAATCAGGGTTCCGAGGAATATTGCTGGGCATTTGCATCTGTAGCATCAATGGAATCGAGTATTCTCTCGCAAAATGACCTAAAAAGCAAGCTCGGAGAAAATCCGCAAGACACCATTGACTTATCAGAGGCAGGACAAACCTGGTACATACATTCAGGCATAGTTGACAAGTCATCACCTTTTTACGGCGATTACATAAACGATTCGTCAAAAGGCAGTAACGGAGGCACTTCCGATACTCTTGCCATCTCGCTTAACTCGGGGTTTGGTACATATCCGCAAAGTCTTTGCCCTTACAATGAAGTGAAGAAAGGCTTTTCAGAAACCCTTAGATATTATTCAGACTACAGACTCAAGGACTACAGTGAAATAAGCAATAACAAAGATACTTTAAAATCAAAGATTGTGTCAAACGGTGCCGTTACCGTTTACTATCCAAGCATTACCGACTGCTATTCTTCCGACTACGCTAACTATTACAGCGATAATACCTGCCGCGGAATCGGAGATTCGCATTTAATAGTCGTTGTCGGCTGGGACGATAATTACAGCAAAGATAATTTTACCGGTAAAGTCAAGCCTTCAAATGACGGTGCATGGCTTTGCAAAAACAGTTGGGGCGAGCATTACGGCAATGATGGTTACATTTGGATTTCTTACGATACAACCAATCTTGCTTTTTCTCAATATATAATGCAAGACAACAATGCTTATGACAACGAATATCAGAACTGCTTTGTCACTCAAGGGTACGGTTACAATTATGAAGGTGCAGCAAATGTATTTACCGCCCAATCCGACGAACAGTTAAAAGAAATCAGTTTCAAAACCTTGGGTGCTTATGATTATACCGCCTCTGTTTATGCACTTAATGCTGATTTTGATAACCCAAAAGACGGCAGACTTCTCACTGCTTTCAGCGGGAAAATTGAGAATAACGGCGTACATTACATAGATGTAAAAGATGAAGTTTACCTTACTTCGGGTGAAAAATTTTCGGTTGTAATTGAGTCAAACAACGATTCAAGCTATATGTCTTTTTCGAGTTCTTTACTTACAAATCAGAATTGCAAAGAAAATAATTCCTATATACTTAGCCATAACCAATGGAGTGATGCATATAATCAGCCTGATATTTCAAGGGCATATGCCTCTATAAAAGCTTTTACTTCCGATTTAGATAACAGTGAAGTTACAGAAAATCTAAAAAAGGCCGTTTCAGATGCCGAAAACATAGATAAAAGCAAAATTTCCTCCGAGAAATACGCAAATCTTCTGAATAATCAGATTGAAGCGTCAAAATCCCTTTTAAGCAATTCATCTTGCTCTGTTCAAGATATGAACAATTCTGTTATCCTTTTAAAATACTATGAAGAAAAAGCCGTTGACGCTCCTTATGAAATAAGCAGTATTGACGATTACTTTACGCTTATTGAAATTTGCAATAATTACGGCTATATTCCTGAAAAAATAAATCTAAATACCGACCTTGATTTCGCCGATTATGATAAAGAAGTACCACCGCTATGCAACAGCGACGGTTATTTCAGTTCTGTATTTTACGGAAATAGCCATACAATCAAAAACATTAAAATCGGTTCAACCAAAAATGAATTGAACAATATCAGCGGGTTCTTCGGTTCTTTGCAAGGTGCAAAAATATATGATTTAACAATTGAAAACGCAAATGTCGCACCTGCAAATGTTAGCGGTGTGCTCAGTGCTTACGCTAAATATGCCGCTATTTTAAACTGCACTGTAAAAAACAGCACTGTAAATTATAACTACTTTTCCGATACTCAATCATCGGGAGCAATATGCGGTGAAGCGTGGTACTCAAGCGTTTCATACTGCAATGTTGAGGGCAATACAATATACGGCAAATACGCAAGTGAATTTGCTTTTTCCGTACAATCAATTTACGGTTACTGCACTCAAAAAAGCAACAAAGTTTATGCAACAAAATCATTGTCTGTATTTGATGAGGCAAACTCAAAGATGAGTAACCTCTCCTTTATTCCTACTCCGGCAAACAGTGATATTTTTATTGAAATGCGGGACAATTATGTACGAGTTTCGTCATTACTGCATAGCGTAACAAGCTGCAGTTCAGATACGGTCAGCGTAGAAAAATCAGGTGATTATTATTACATTGATAAAAGCACTCTCAACGATGACGATTTTGTACTTGTGAACATCGATTATAAAGACAGTAACAATGATTACAATTATACGGTTGACCTAAGTGACAAGTCATTGATTCTTATTTCAATTAATTATACAGTGTCAGAAACTCTTGAAATCCCTTCCACCTATCTTGGACGACAGGTGAAAAATTTATCCTCATCTATATTTGTAACAACAGATACAAGCAATGTTAAAACCCTTATTTTACCCGATAGCCTTACAACTCTCGATAATACAAATATTAAACCGATTTACACTCTTGAAAATCTTGTGATCGGAAACGGAATTACAGAAATCCCCGAGAGTTTTGCAAACTATATGAATAATCTTGAAAATGTAAAACTCGGTAACAATGTAACCAAAATCGGCAAAGATGCATTCTGTGGATGCGCAAGACTGACAGAGATAAAAATTCCCGACAGTGTAAAATACATAGACGATTATGCATTCATCGGTTGTTCTTTTAATAAAGTATTAATCGGCAAAAATGTTGAATACATAGGTGATGAAGCGTTTGGATATTTCGATTATATTTTATCAAACAAAGGAAATTCAAATATATTGAACCCATATTATGTAATCAACGGTTATTCCTCTACCGCAGCCGAAAAATACGCAAAAGAAAACGGAATTAAGTTTATAGACCTTAATAATCAACCCGCTGATACAGAACAGACTTATACATATATAAACGACCTTGTTGCAGGGGACATCAATCTTGACAATAAGGTTGATGTAAACGATGTTACTCTTTTGCAAAACTATTCAGCCGGCAATGCTGAATTTAACGATTTTCAGTACAAAAATTCAGCTGTTACCCGCTACATCACATCAATTACAATTAATAATGTAACCGAAATTCAGCGTTACCTTTCAGGATATATTGATACTCTTGAAATTTACAGCGTAGGTTAATTAAAAATATATGCACCTGTAAGCCGCATGATTTACAGGTGCATTTTTTACAATTAAGTAATACAATAAATTTCCGTAAAAAACAAAACAGACCGCTGGCAAACGGTCTGTTCTGTATTGTGTGTTTTATGAAAATGAAGCCCGTTCGTAACAGGCACATTTCAACAATGTTACAGTAACTATATATAGTTACTACTTTAATATTATACCGAAAATCGCCATAAAATCAAGTGTTATTTGCTGTATTTGTAGGAATCGTAAGCCAAAAAGGCAAATTGCACATAATTTGCGAGTAAAGTTTGTTTATTAATTTTCGAGGCTTTTTTAAAGTTTGACCAAAACAAACAAATATTCTTTGATTTATGTCAGAGTTTTTAGATTTTTTAAAAACTGTACTTACAAAAGCAAAATAAAAAGCACCGTGTAAAAACGGTGCTTAAAATACTGATTATAGATTAGTCAGCTGTGTATGGGAGCAAAGCAAGGTGTCTTGCACGCTTAATTGCAACTGTAATTTCACGCTGATGTTTTGCACAAGTACCTGTTACACGGCGAGGAAGGATCTTACCTCTCTCTGACATATAACGACGAAGACGAGCGATGTCCTTATAATCAATGTGTTCAACCTTATCAACGCAGAAACCGCAAACCTTCTTGCGAGCTTTTCTACCACGGTTAATTGGTCTGTCAGCCATTGTGAGAACTCCTTTCAATGAATTATATTATAATTCAGTTAAATTTAAAATGGTAAATCATCATCAAGCGGCATATCCTGAAAATCTGAATTTGAACCGCTCTGATATGACTCAGCAGGAGCCTGTGCCTGCTGGTATGGAGCCGAGCCGTAAGACTGGTTAGAGCCATAAGACTGTGCGCCATATGATTGATTGTTGCCGTAAGACTGATTATTGTATCCGTTAGCATTACTGTCACGGCGTTCGCCTGTGAAGCTAACATTGTCTGCAACAATCTCTACTACATAACGGTTAGAACCGTCTTTTGCCTGGAACGAACGGCTCTGAAGCTGTCCGTCAACAGCAATCATAGAACCCTTGCTGAAATATCTGCAAACAAATTCAGCAGTCTGACGCCAGCAAACAATATTGAAAAAATCCGCCTTGCGTTCTTCGCCGCTCTTTACATATGAACGGTCAACCGCAATACTGAAAGATGTTACGCTGACACCGTTAGGGGTTGTCTTAAGTTCCGGATCGGCAGTTAATCTGCCCATTAAAACCACTCTGTTAAGCATTTTTAAGTTCCTTTCTTGTTCGAGGAATAACCCCTACAAAGGTTCATTCGTAAATTATTCTTCTTCTTTTTTGATGATGATTGAACGCATTACACCGTCTGTAATCTTGTAGATACGGTCGAGCTCTGCAGGGAACTCTGCTGTGCTTTCAAAATCAAAGAGAACATAGTAGCCTTCGCTCTCCTTGTTGATAAGGTAAGCAAGCTTTCTCTTGCCCCATTCGTCAACATTCTTTAAAGTGGCATTGTTTTCGATGAGAGCCTTGAATTTCTCTACTACCTTCTGAACGTTCTCTTCGCCGTTCTTAAGAGAAACTACCATTACTGTCTCGTAATTAGCTGTTACTGCCATTATATTGCACCTCCTTCTGGACATTATGGCGGCTTTCGCCGCAAGGATGTTATACTCTTTATGTTGCATAACAAGATAATTATATCATCTTTTCGGTGTTTGTCAATAATTTTCAGAAATAAATTTGCTGAAATTCCGCAATTTTTCTTTGAATATTGACATTTTTCTTCCTTATGGTAACATATTATTAAAGTACAGGAGGCAAGTATGACAAAAGTTAAAATTTGCGGACTTAAAAATCAGACCGATATAAAATGTATTAATACACTCTCCCCCGATTTTGCAGGGTTTGTTATGTTTTTTGAGAAAAGCCATAGAAATATCTCGCCCGAAAAGGCGCAAAAGCTGCTCTCTGCTCTCGACCCAAATATAAAGAGCGTTGCCGTTACCGTATCACCAACCGAAGAACAGCTTGAGCAGATACACACCCTCGGCTTTGACTATGTGCAAATTCATGGCAAAATCAGCGAAAAGCTTTTGAGCGAGTGCAAAACCCCCGTTATTCGGGCAATTAATGTGAGCGGAATTGAAAGCATTGGCGATATTGAAAATCTTGACAATGTAAAAGGAATTTTATTTGATTCGGCAGTACCCGGCAGCGGCAAGAGTTTTGACTGGTCTATGCTTGAAAAACTCCCTAAAACCGACAAAATGCTCTTTCTTGCAGGCGGACTTACAGCCGATAATGTAGCCAAAGCCGTTGCTCAGCTGCGCCCCTTTGCGGTAGATGTCAGCTCAGGCGTTGAGCTTGCCGACAAATCGGGCAAGGATTTTGAGCTTGTCAGAACATTTATTGAAAATGCGAGAAATTCTAAATAATCACAAATAATCAAACATTATTCAAATCCACTTAAATATAATTACAAACAGGTGACTGAAATGAAAGAACACAATTATAAAATGAACATATCGCAGGCAGAATTTTTTAATATTCTCGGCAATCACACCCTAAAAGATATGCCGCTTTCAAACCTAAACAGAAACACCGCAAGCGATACAACACTTTACGGCTCTGTAAACGGTAAATCCGCAAAACTCTGTCCTCACCCTGCCGACAAATACAAGCCTTTTAATCCGATAAATGAAATTACAGCCGAAGAGCGTGGAACTCAGCTTGATGTATGCGTTAAATCTTACACAAACAAAAAAGATATAATATTTTGGATCGGTTTTCTTGTATTGGTTACGGTTTCAACCTGCCTTGTCCTTTTCCTAAGCTATCCCGAAATCTATACAGAACTGCCGTTTATATGGTTTTTGCCCGTATTCGATATAATTGCTGTTTCACTGTTATTCGGCTTTATGATAAAAAGCAACAAAAATGTTTTCTTTAAACGCTTTGAAAAGATTTTCAAGGACTACATAGTGCAATAAAAAGTAGGTTCTATGGTAAATTTTATAAAATCAAAATTTAGTTCAACCCTTTTTAAAAGGTGCTGTTTTGAGCAGAGCCAACAAAAGGCAAGTGTAAGTTTAAAAAGGAAATAATTAAATAACTTATTTTGCCAAGTACAAATTTTATTAGAAAAATATAAGTCAGAGGTTCCAAGGTCACTGACCTTGGTCGTCTAAGGAAAGGGGATACTTAAGGGGAAAGGGACTCGAAATCCCTTTCCCCTTAAGCGTGCTTTCTTTTGGAGCTTTTCTTTTCACGCAAAAGAAAAGCGGAATGGTAGGCATTTTATTATAATGTATAAGTAGTTTACAGGCAACAAACTTATAAAATAATCTTTCTGACTTATTCCTACTTACGCAATTAAAAGGCTCTCGCCATTGTATTCAAGCCGCAAACGGCAAGCCATTTGGCTGTCAGACATTGTATAAAAGAAAACTATTTGCTGGCGTTGCCCACACCCACAACCTTTGAAAAGGTTGACCAAACTTTTAACTTCGGGCAGAAAATTTTTCTTTCTCTTAACTTTGTTGTCCGACCGAAAGTCGGCTAAACCATATTCACCCCAACTTTTGAAAAAGCATCTTATTTTAATTAAAATAAAATCTGATAAATTTTATATTATAGAAATCGCAGGTTGTAAGGTCGTTTGTGTCAAGCTCGTTTATAAGAATATAGTTTGCCGCAACGCCGAGCAAATATCCAGATTTTGTGACAATTGTATTTGAACCCACAAGAAAATCAATGGATACTCTTCTTCCGATTTGAGTGCGTATAAAACCGTTTAGATATTGCACACTTTCGGCTGTTACCTCATACGGATTTTTTATGTCGGTCAAAAGGCTTGCCGTCGACATTGCAGTCTGATTGTTTTGCATATTTTGCATATTCTGTTCGTTTATCATTGCGGGGGTCGGCAATGTTTCGGGATTGTACGGCTGGGTTGAATCTATGTTCTGAATTTCACGAACCGCCAAATCATTTGCAACTTCGTTATTTTGACTTTCGGCAGGGATTGTCTGTGTAAGTTGATTTATCGACTGCCCCGACGCAGGATTTCTTCTATTCAGTGCCTGTTGATCAGGACTGAAACTTTGATAATTCGGACTTGTGGGGCTAACCAATGTAGCCAGGTCAAGTATGGATGGAATTTCGTAACCGTATTGCTGTATGGTATTTGGAATCTGGTTGTTTATACAATTATAATTATTGCAGGCTGAGGGATTGGTGTCGAGATTATACAGAGTATTTGGGTTGAGCTGCTGCGCCTTTTTATTGTTGATGTAATTTACCAAAACAAATCACTCCTATGTGTTTTTGTAAGCCTGTGTCGGAGAATAAAAACAATGTTTACCGATACGATTGTAAATCACGCCGATATTGGTAGGAAAATAGTTTGGACAGGTTGAGGAATAAGGATTAAAATAGAATAAAGAATTGCCGACCGAGCTGTCAGTATTGCCTGCAAGTGCCCAATCTGCAATTTCGTAGTGTATATCTTCAGGTACAATATTATACACATTTTGCGAATTGTACTGACCCCCTACGGAAGTCTTTAAGCAGGTAAACTGATTTGGCTGTGTAATGATTGCCCGCACATCTCCGCCGTTGCTTATCCGTGCAAATTCCCCGTAAGGAACAGTTGACCTGTTGATAATCACAGAGGCAACCGCACGCATACCTTCAATCCCCTCTCCTCCGCTTTCGCATTTTAACAACCGAGCAAACAATTCTCTTGTGTCAAAAGCCATAAAATCACCCGCCTTACGAAAAATAATTCGGTATTGCTTATTCATTTCATTTTATGATAAAATAATAATTTAGTTACAGGTATTGACAATTTTTAATTGAGCCGTTATAATAGTTGAGTACGATAATTTAATATGGAGATGTACCCAAGTGGCTGAAGGGTCTGGCTTCGAACACCAGTAGGTCGGTAACTCCGACGCGAGAGTTCAAATCTCTCCATCTCCGCCAAAAGCACTCGAGCAATCGGGTGCTTATTTTTTGTGATAAACACTGAAAAATCGGCTAATTTGCTATGTTTTTCAATCACTCAGCCTTTGCTTTTTGAGTGAATTTCGGTATCAAACAATATCAGCTAAAATCAATAAAGTTACACAGTAAATTATGCCATAGAGAGATTTTTGTACTATCCGAACAAGTCAGTTTACTTAAATAATACTCATCCGGTTCATATTTTGAAACTGTATCAAGAACATAATCAGCAGAAACAATCATAAAATGAATTAATTTATCATCGTCCATAAAACCACCTGCTTGTTCTTTAATCCATTTTATATATGGTAATCAATAACTTAAAAAAAGAATGATTTGGAAATTCTTTTCAGACTTGTTGCCATTCACCTGCAATAAATTTAAAACGCATTTCTTCCGTTGAACGGCAATAACTTTCCACATCCGCCCATCTGATTGAAAACAATTCCATTTCATTATTTTCAAGAATAACTGTTAAACCGTCAAAATCATCACTTACAGATTTTATATTTAAACCGTAACTGTTTATATTTTTTTAAATATCCCATTTTTCGATTTTAGTTGCTATAATTATCACCCGCATTTCTCTGTTAATTTTATAGTAATAAACTTTATAATTACTTAGCTTAAATAATATGCCGGACCATAATTTAAGTATCCGTACTAAACAAATGTATTTACTTCTGTTCGCCTGCATTGCGGACAACGGGCATTTTATCAAAATCATAGTATGAGAGTTCGTCTATTCCGTTTAAAAATGCGTGACAGCCGTTTACTATCATAAGATTGGTCTGCTCAATATTATAGCAACACACTATTACTTTTTTGCCTGACGCATAGGCATATCCGCACTCCCACGCAGTTCCGCTGTCGGAGTACATTCCACCGTAAAGCAAAACAACCGCATCGCAATCGTCAATTCCGCCTTTGTCAATTTTAAAAATTTCCTCTGCCCATTCTGCATTGGTAAGGCTTTCCCTGTTCTCAACATCGTGCTCCATAGGTACAAAAACTTCGTGACCTTTTGCTTTAAGAATTTCAACCGCACGGTGAATATTTGCAATTTCGTTATCGTTAAAAAACGGCGATGCAAGGTAAATCTTCATATTAAAATCTCCTAAAAAATATTAAAAACATTATCGGTATGGTAATCGCCGCCATTGCCTGCGACACAAGAGCAAGGCTTGCGCCTGTTTGCGGACTTTCTCCGTATGCCGATGAAATTATAACGGTGTTAAGTCCTAACGGCATTGCATGCACAGAGTGCGGCAAAAACTATTTCATTATCCGTATTCAAAAGCCTTAACGCAGTCACAAAAATTGTAGGAAAAACTATCAGCCTAAGCACCGCCACAATATAAGTCTGCTTTACCTTGAGCAGGCTTTTTATTTCATATCCCGCTATTACAAACCCAGTCAAAATCATTGCAACAGGTGCCATACAGGCGGCACAATCGGTAAGAATTGTACTTACAAGCCGCACCCTCGGTATTTGCAAAAGTCCGAGAATTGCGCCGATAAACAGCGACACAAATATCGGATTCAGCAATGACTTCAAAGAAAATCCGCCCTTGTCCGACGGCACAAGCCAAGCAATTCCGATTGAGTAAGTAAACATATTCAGCGGCAAGGTGAATATTAAATAATCGAAAAGTTCAATGCTGTCAGCGCCGTATATGCCCTGAACAAGCGCAGTTCCGACAAATCCGAAATTTGATACCGAAAGCGAATATCTGTACACTTTACGCAAATACTCGTCTTTGGTAAGAAATTTTGAGATAATAAAAGCAAGCGCTACCGCAACAATCAAAAGCGCAGTGCTGTAAACAAGGAAAATCCATTTTCGGCTTATATTTTCCACCGTACAATTATTCCAAAATGTATTGATTACGACCGCAGGCATAAATATTCCGTTTTCAAGGCGTGACAAAGTCCTGCCACTGCCGTCAGATAAAATATTTTTCTTTTTAAGAACAAAGCCGATAAGAATAAAAGAAAAAAGCACGGCTATGTGATTAAGCGTAGATGAAAGTATTTCCATACGATATTTCCTTTATATTATAATACAAATTTCAGCATAAAACAATAACCGCAGGTCGAGCTGACCTGCGGCTGACAATATTATTATTAATTTTTTGTAAAATTGTATTCATTTGTTTTCTTCATCTTTTGAGCATTTATCGTCACACTCTGCCTGTTCTTCCTTTTTTTCAAGGTTCATAACCGCTGAAAGTCCTGCCGAAACCGAAGAAACCAAAAGTCCGCAGACTGCGCTTTTCCACATTTCTGCATTTGCAAAATCCGTTCCCGTCAGAAACAACGCAAGATTAGCGAGAATATATCCGAGTGCCGTCTGTAGGAATGTACGCAATGCTCTTTTAAGGCAGTTTTTAGTAAAACACATCTTCATATTACATAATATTCCGTTGCCTTAAAAATGTACTTATTTATTATCGGATATTTCGGGCAATCCCGCAATACTTGTAAGCAACGAAAGAATACCCGAAAGCACGCTTGCGGAAGCAACCGCTACCCAATTCACATCACTTAGCACCGCAGACACGCCGATAACCGAAATCGCTGTTTGAGCCACGGTTTTTGCCGCACGGATACCCGCAGCTTTCGCCCATATTTTAAAACCGTTTTTCATAATTTCACCCCCTGTAATACATTTTAATTTAAAAGTTCAATATAAATTTCTGCCCATAAAAGCGATATTAGCTTATTTCTTTTCACTATTTATATGCTCAAGGTCAGCAATTCTATGATTTACAACTCTTATTTCTTCGTCCGTAACGGCTGACATTCGCTCAAGTTTGAAAACACGCTCTTGCAGATGATTATATTTATCCTGCTTATGTTCAAGCTGATCTAACCGATACACAATCAATGATTTGGTCTTTTCGTTTTCGCTTTCCTGTCGCTTACGGTTTGACGCATTTATCAGCAATTGACAAATAATACTTCCGCCCGCAACAATCAGCGCAGTCACAATTTCCGTACTCATATCACACCCCTTACCTATGCGTAAAATATTATTAAAAATTGCAGTAATTAGGCTAATTTTATTAAAAAAGAATTAAAAAGGCACAAAAAAGCACCCTGCCGTGAGTCGCCCCAAAAAGTTAGACTAAAAATCTAACGATTTTGGGGCGGTTCAAAGCAAGGTGCAATTTTGAAATACAGGTATAAAAATGTAACTTGTTAATTAAAGAATGTCGATATGCTCGCCGTTGAGAGCCTTGTTCATACTTCTTACTGCGCAGAATTTACCGCACATTGAGCAAGTATCTTCGTGCTCGGGTTTGCGGTCATCACGGATTTTTCTTGCGGTTTCGGGGTCAATGGCACAATCCCATTGAGCCTCCCAATCAAGCTTTCTTCTTGCGTCTGCCATTTTGTCGTCAATTTCTCTTGCGCCACGCACACCTTTTGCAATATCGGCTGCGTGCGCCGCAATTTTAGAGGCAATAATTCCCTGCTTTACATCGTCAACATTCGGTAAAGCCAAATGCTCGGCAGGAGTTACATAACAAAGGAATGCGGCACCCGAAGCAGCGGCAATAGCACCGCCGATTGCGGAAGTAATATGGTCATAACCCGGGGCAATATCTGTCACCAACGGACCTAAAACATAGAACGGAGCACCGCAGCAGATTGTCTGCTGAATCTTCATATTAGCCTCTATCTGGTCCATCGGCATATGACCCGGACCCTCTACCATTACCTGAACATCTTTTGCCCATGCTCTTTTTGTAAGCTCGCCAAGGCGCACAAGCTCCTCAATCTGACAAACATCGGAAGCGTCTGCAAGGCAGCCCGGACGGCAAGCGTCACCGAGAGAAATTGTTACATCGTACTCACGACAGATGTCGAGGATTTCATCGTAATACTCATAAAACGGGTTTTCGTTGCCTGTCATACACATCCAGGCAAACACAAGTGAACCGCCACGGGAAACTATGTTCATCTTTCTCTTATGCTTTTTAATCTGCTCAATAGTCTTTCTCGTAATGCCGCAATGAAGTGTTACAAAGTCCACACCGTCCTGTGCGTGAAGTCTTACAACATCAATAAAATCTTGTGCTGTAAGTGTATCAAGGTCACGCTGATAATGAATAACGGAATCGTAAACAGGTACAGTACCAATCATTGCCGGACATTCGCTTGTGAGCTTTCTGCGGAAAGGAATTGTGTTGCCGTGCGACGAAAGGTCCATAATTGCGTGAGCGCCCATATTTACAGCCTGCATAACCTTTTCCATTTCAATATCATAATCTTTGCAATCTCTTGAAATACCGAGGTTTACATTTATTTTTGTTTTTAGCATTGAGCCTACGCCCTCGGGGTCAATGCACTTATGGTTTTTATTTGCGCAAATTGCCACCTTACCCTCTGCTACGAGCGGCATAAGTTCTTCTACTGTCATTCTTTCTTTTTTAGCTACGATTTCAAGTTCCTTTGTTACAATTCCCTTTCTTGCAGCCTCCATCTGTGTTGAATATTCTCTCATATTTCATCTGCCTTTTCATTTAAAATTTTGTAAAATATAGTTATGCATCAGCGGTCCTCTGCCTTTGCCGAGGTCAAGTTTTACGCCGATTGCTTTTGTTACATACGCCTTTGCGTTCTCAACGGCTTGAGGAATTTCAAAGCCTTTCGCAAGATTGCTTGCTATTGCGCTTGAAAGCGTACATCCGGTGCCGTGAGTATTGGGATTGTCAATTCTTACCGAGGGGTAAGTATAAAACTCGCCGTCAGAGTAAAGCAAATCATCACTGCAATCCTCTAAATGACCGCCCTTACAGAGTACGGCACAGCCGTATTTATCGGAAATTATTTTAGCGGCATTTTGCATATCCTGTAAATTTTTGATATTAATTCCGCTCAAAATTTCAGCCTCGGGTACATTCGGAGTGACAAGTGCGGAAATCGGCAAAAGGTATTTTTTCAGATTTTCAAGTCCCTGCTCGCTTATGAGCCTGCTGCCACTGGTAGATACCATTACAGGGTCGGTCACAATATTTTTTGCTTTGTAAAAATTGAGCTTGTCGGCAATTACTTTTGCGGAATTGTTGCCGTAAACCATACCTATTTTTACTGCGTCCGGAAAAATATCGGTAAACACACAGTCAAGCTGATTTGCTATAAACTCGTCGCTCGTCTGCTCAATACCGTATACACCCGTTGTGTTTTGCGCCGTAAGGGCGGTAATGACGCTCATTGCATAGCAATAGTGCATTGTTATTGTTTTTATATCAGCCTGTATTCCCGCTCCTCCAGAGCAGTCGCTGCCGGCTATTGTCAATACAGTTTTCAAACTAACCTCCGTAAATTACGCTGTCTGCAAGTTTTCTTAATTTTTGTGCGGCGGAACAGATATTGTCAGCGCCAAAAATCGCACTCACCACGGCAATGCCGCTTATACCGCAATTTTCAAGCTGCGGTATATTATCTGCGCTTACACCGCCGATTGCCACAACAGGAATACCGACAGCGCCACATATTTTCTTAAGATTTTCTGTACCGAGGTATTTTGCGTCTGCCTTTGTAAGTGTGCCGAACACCGCACCGCTGCCTATGTAATCCGCTCCGCTCTGCTCTGCTTTTTTTGCAAGTTCAATTGTGCGTGCCGAGCCGCCGATTATTTTATCTTTACCGAGGATTTCTCTCGCCTTGGCAAGCTCCATATCATTCTGACCGAGGTGCACACCGTCAGCACCCGTCTTTATTACAACATCTGCGTTATCGTTAATGATCAACGGTGCGTTATACTTTTGGCAAATTTTAAGCAGACTGTATGCCTCTTTACAGAGTGTATCAAAATCGACTTCCTTATCTCTTAACTGAATCATTGTTGCGCCGCCCGATAAAGCCTGCTCAACGCTGTACTCAAGTCCACGGTCGCCTATGCATTTTCTGTCTGTAATCGCATATAACGCAAGCATATTTTTGTCAAATTTCACGCTGTATCACCCCAATTCACGCTTAATTTTCATAACTTCATCATTTATATTTTCTCTCTGCATAAGAAGTGACATAACGCATACACCGGCAAAATTCTTTCTGTTTAGGGATTTTAATTCTTTTGCGGTATCGGCATTTATGCCGCCTATTGCGTAGACGGGAATATTTACACTGTCACACACATTCCGCAAAAAATTCACTCCTTTACCCTTTAGTCCTTTTTTGCAGTCGGTTTCAAAAATATTACCCGCCGTAATGTAATCCGCTCCGCTTTCTTCGGCAAATATTGCGTCCTCCGTACTGTGTACGGAAGTTCCGAGCAAATCAAAATCCTCTCTGCCCTTTAAATCTTTAAACGCACCGAAAGGCAGATGAATTTTTTTAACACCGAGTTTTACAGCGGTTTCGGGAAAATTATGTATAATCAATTTGTCTTTGTCACAAACCGAAAGTACATTTTTTGCAAGATTGAAGTATTCCTGTTCGGAAAGATATTTCTCCCTAAGAATTATATATTGTGTATCGGAATCGGATATTTTTTGTATTTTCTGTAAAAAATCATCTTTGCAAAGCGGCTTTGCCGTCACGCTTACTACATTACACATAGATGTAATCGCTCATAACGGGCTGTAAGCCCTTATCGGTAAGAGCCTTGTAAACCTCGTCAACATTTCTGCTGTCTGAAATTTCAAACTGCTCGTCGCCCTTTTTCTCTCTTTCACCGTCGTGACCGCCTATTCCCACATCTACGCCTGCGGAAATCTTAGTTGCCGCAATGTCAACCACATTGTCACGGAAGCGCTGACACTCCCTCGTTGAAATAGTAATGCTTGCAAACGGCATAAACAATCTGTACGCACAAATAACCTGCAAAAGCTGCGGTTCGTGTACATCTTTCGGATTGATTTTATCGTTATTGATAATTGGTCTTAATCTTGGGCAGGAAAAAGCAATTTCTGCGTGCGGATACTTTCTTTGAATAAGATAAGCGTGCATACCTGTGGCAAATGCGTCTTTACGGAAGTCGCTAAGTCCTAAAAGCGCCGCAAAACCTACGCCACGCATACCGCCCATCAAAGCTCTTTCTTGAGTATTTACTCTGTACGGGAAAATTCTCTTATGACCCGCAAGGTGGAGCGTTTCGTATTTATCGGAATTATAGGTTTCCTGAAAAACGGTTACATAGTCGGCACCGCATTCGTGCACATAACGGTACTCGTCGCTGTTCATCGGATATACTTCAAGTCCTACGACTTTAAAGTACTTTCTCGCAATTTTGCAAGCCTCGCCGATATACTTAACATCCGACATTTTTTTGCTTTCGCCTGTCAGAATAAGTATTTCCTGCAAGCCTGTCTTTGCAATTGCCTGCATTTCGTGCTCGATTTCCTCTGCGTTCAGCTTTGCACGGTGAATTTTATTGTGACAGTTAAAGCCGCAGTAAATACAGTAATTCTCACAATAATTTGAAATGTAAAGCGGTGTAAACATATTTACGGAATTGCCGAAATGCTTTTTGGTTTCTGCTCTTGCAGCCTCTGCGATTTCTTCAAGCAAAGGTAATGCCGCAGGCGAAAGCAAAGCCTTAAAATCGTCAACAGTTTTTTCGTCGTGCTCAAGTGCCTGTCTTACATCGTTTTCGGTATAAATCGACGGGTCATATCCATTCATTTCTGCAATTACTCTGTCGGGTATATCAGAATCAATCTGCTCCATATCGGGCAGATATTTCATATGGTCAATTCTTTCTTCCATTGTTCACGCCTCAACTTTCAAGAAATCCCGTAAGAGGTGATGATGCAGACGCACCGTTCTCAATTACTCTGCCAAGACCTGAAAGGTAAGCCTGTCTGCCTGCCTCAATCGCCTTTTTAAATGCGTTTGCCATCATAGGAATATCACCCGCAGTTGCAATGGCGGTATTGCTCATTACAGCCGCCGCACCCATTTCCATAGCCTCGCAAGCCTGCGACGGTCTGCCGATACCTGCGTCAACAATAACAGGCAAGTCTATTTCGTTGATGATGATTTTAATAAATTCCTTTGTTGCTATTCCCTTGTTTGAACCTATCGGAGAGCCGAGCGGCATAATTGCGGCAGCACCCGCATCTCTTAAACTTCTTGCCACATTAAGGTCCGGATACATATACGGAAGTACGATAAAGCCCTCTTTGGCAAGTGCCTCGGTTGCCTTTATTGTTTCGTAATTGTCTGGCAAAAGGTACTTTGAATCTCTGATTACCTCAATTTTAATAAAGTCGCCGCAGCCTGCCTCTCTTGCAAGTCTTGCAATTCTTACAGCCTCATCGGCATTTCTTGCACCCGAGGTATTGGGCAAAAGAGTAACATTCTTCGGAATATAGTCAAGAATATTTGCAACCTTGCCTGTTACAGCTCGTCTTAATGCAAGAGTAATAATCTCTGCGCCTGCATTTTCAACTGCCGCTTTTATAAGGTCAAGCGAATACTTACCCGAACCGAGAATAAATCGGGAATTAAATTCGTGTCCGCCTAAAATCAGCTTATCATTTTCCATTATTATTATCTCCTTTATAATTTAATGCGGAAAAACTCAACAACCGCCGCCGACAAAATTTACGATTTCTACTACATCTCCGTCTTTGAGAACAGTAGCGGCGTAATTTGCCTTCGGCAGAATTTCCTCGTTAAGCTCAACCGCAATTCTCTGCGGTGAAATTGAATTTTCTTCAAGGTACTGCATAAGTGAAATTTCAATTTTATCAATATCAACTCCGTTTATTCTTATCATAACTTCACCTCCGAAAAGCAAAAAATAAAGTGCGCCGAACCGACGCACTTTGTATGTAAAATATTTACCGTAAGCCTATAACAAACTTACGCTGCAAAGTCCCTCCGTTGGCATTATCCAAATCAGGTTTACGGTCGAAATGTCAATTCATTTCCTCTCAGCCGCTCGGCTCCCGTTTTGTATTGTTTTCTTTATTATAGTACCAAATTGATGAAATGTCAAAACAAATTTATAAAAAATCCGACAAATTATTACTGCTTATCCCAACTGTCTTTCTCTTTTTTAGCCTTGGGATTATCCCAACTGTCGTAATTATTACTGCCTGCATTCACTTCATAACCGTCGTGTGTATCGCAGTTTTCACCTGTAAAGCCGGGATTACTGCTGTAATCGGAATTGAAGTTTTGAGGATTTGCATTGTAATTTCCGTTATAATTTTGGTTTTTGTTTTGATTATAGTAATTATTGTAATTTTGATTATTTGGGTTATTCGGATTATAGTTTGCGTTGTAATTACCGTTTCCGAAATTCTGACCGTTGTTTTGGTTATTATAATAATTATTCGGCTTTTGGCGGTCGTAAAACATCGTAGAATTTACCTGTGCATTGCCGCCGTTCGGATAATAATTTGTGTTGTAACCGTGGTTAGACTGCGGTCTGTAATCGTTTGGGAATTGTGTATCGGCATAAATATCTGTCTGATACTTTTTTATAATATTGCAAACTTCAACATAATCGGGAATATCGGAAATAGTAAAGTTATCAGAATGTCTGCTATTCGAACGAACAGCGGCGTAATGATGACATTCGGAAATAACATCGCCTACTCCGAGCCACTGGTCAAAAAATACCTCTGTGAATATACACATGCGAAAGGTCTGTAAAAGGCTTAAAATTATACTGTTTGGAAAAACAGCCGTTTGTACTGTAAATACCTTTATCGGTAATGGCATATTCCGTATTTTTCAGCTTTCTGAAAGAAAATATAACGCCGCCGAGATAAATCCATACAGGCATTAAATGAAGAGCGAAAAAGCCGACAAACATCCATACGCTTGAGTCTAACTCAGAAAGGTCGCTTGAGAAAATTTGACTTATAAACATAAAATCAAACATAAACCAAATGAAAGCAAAAATAAGCATTGGGTTAAAAATACACTCAAGCACAAAGCACGACTTCTTAGGTCTGCCCGACCACACAATTCGTTCGTTATTCATCATACTTTTTAAGTCATCGCTTACCTTGTAATCATCATACATAATTTGTTCTCCTCACATTTTCCTGTAACAATTTATAGACTTCCATATAATCTGAAATATTTTTTATTTTAAGCGGAGCCATATTTACGGGCGTCAAACTTCCTATTTTCTGTTCGGGAAACTCAAAACTTAAAGTCACGGTACCCGTCTTACACAAGATGTCAGAAATTTCTTTCCTAATCTGAATATCGTAAATCTCTCTGTACGGCTTATAATACAGCTTTTTTGAAAACAAGCCTTTTGTAAGAAACACTCCGCAGTCGGTTATTGCATACTCGGCATTTTTATACTGCCTCACGGAAAAGGCAAAACCGATTACATACAAAATTGTCGGCAGTATATTCAAAAAGATAAACAGGTAAAATCTGAATGCGTATTTAAATTCATCGGCAGGTTCTCCGAGAAACATCGGTGCTTTAGGCGTAAGAGGTGCATCGCCGTTTATATACGCAATCAAAACATAAACCGAAATCAGCAAAGAAAAAATCAGCATAGGATTAAAAAATCTTTGCAATACCGCACATTTTCTCTCTGGTTTTCCTTTTCGCAAAACTGTCTGACTGCCGACTGCCATTTTTAAAGTATCGGTCAAAGTATAATCGTAATTCAAAATCAATACCCTCTGTGTAACAGTAAAATTTTGTCTATTTGTTGTATAATTCATCTTATTATAATACATAATTTTGCAAAAGTCAAAAGAATATTTTTGAATAAAAAGTATAAAAAATAAGTTTATTCGGCAAATGTAATGTAATCTTAACAAAATATGTAATATACGGTTGTCGGTAAATGTAAATTTAAATGTTATTTTTCTTTATTGATATTAAAACCTTGTATATTTTTGATAAAATAGAAAAAAATTATAAAGGTAGTGTTTTTATGGCTAATAAAAATCTTATTGACCTTGACGCAATGTCGAAAAAACAGCTTGATATGCTGATTAAAAAAGCTAAAAAAATTATGGAAAATCCTGCTGATTACAGACACGCCTGCGACGGCAAAATTCTTGCTACGCTTTTCTATGAGCCGAGCACAAGAACTCAAATGTCTTTTCAGACTGCAATGCTCAAACTCGGCGGCAGAACAATCGGTTTTGACAATCCGCTCAATTCTTCCGTTGCCAAAGGTGAAAGTCTTAAAGATACCATAACAATTGTAGGCGGCTATGCCGACATTATCGCAATGCGCCACCCTGTAGAGGGTTCTGCTATGGCTGCGTCTATGTATGCAGGCGTTCCGTTTATCAACTGCGGCGACGGCGGACATCTTCACCCTACACAAACTCTTGCCGATATAGTTACTTTAAGCTGCGAAAAAGGCAGACTTGATAACCTAAAAATCGATATCTGCGGCGACCTATTAAACGGCAGAACCGTACATTCACTCATAAAGGCACTTTCGCAGTACGATAACAATTCATTTGTGCTTATTTCCACAAAAGAATTACAAGTACCGCTTTACATTATTGATATTCTTGAAAAGAACAACTGTAAATATGAATTTTCAAATGACCTTGCAAGTTCTATTTCCGACCTTGATGTACTTTATATGACAAGAATACAGCAGGAACGCTTTGCAAGCAAAGAGGAATACGAAAAGCAGAAGTATGTATTTGTTCTTGACAAAGAGAAACTTGCAAAAGCCAAGGAAGATATGATCATTCTTCATCCGCTGCCAAGAGTAAACGAAATCACGGTTGACATAGACGACGACCCCCGTGCCCTGTACTTTAAGCAGGCACTCTACGGTATGTACGGCAGAATGGCACTTATTCTCCTGCTTTTACAGGATGACGACTTTATGCTTAAGGACAGAGAAATCTCTGTTATAGACAAACGCTGTACAAATCCGAGATGCATTACCGCACGGGAAGAATACCTGCCGAATCGTTCATACTTAAAACTCGGTATGCAGATGTGCGACTACTGCGACAAGCGCATTGACTGATGAGGTGATTGATTAATGAGCAAAAGCAAAAATAAAAAACACGGCAAGGCAATTTCTACCGCCATTATCTCGGCTCTTGCCTATATTGTACTCGGCTTTGTTATGATTTTTTATCCCGACAAGGTAAGCATTGCGCTTTGCTATACGCTCGGCGGTGCGCTGACGGTTTACGGACTGTTTAATCTCATAACATATTTCACTTCAAAACAAGCGTCTTTCGGCTTTGAAATGATTGTCGGCATTGCGGCTACCGCATTCGGAGTTTTCTTCTTGATTTCTCCGCAGTCGATTTTAGGAATGATATTCGCAATAATCGGTATTTTGATTATCGTTGACAGTACCATTGATATTAAAAGGTCGTTTCAGTTAAAGACGCTCGGAGTAAAATATTGGTGGATAAGTTTTGTGGTTTCCGCACTTATTATAATTTTTGCGATTACAACAATTATCTTCCCCGGTTTCTTTGCGGATATAATTATGATTATTTTAGGAATCGCTCTTGTATATGAGGGCATTTCAGGACTTACACTTATCGCTACAATCGGACACTATGCAAAGAAAATTTCAAACGAATCTCAAATGATAAACATCACTCCCGATAACGAGTATGATGATGATTAAAAACAATTTAACCGCAGATAAGCCGACACTTATCTGCGGTTTTTGTTTGCGATATAATTAATCTATTCCGCTCAATTCTTTTGCTTTCTGCATAAGGATTGAGTTTTTATTTTCGATTTTTTCGTCAATCACCATACCGAGCAATTTATCAAGGATATTTCCGATTTTTGCCGTCGGTAATTCCTGTTTTTATCAAATCGTGACCGTTAATATCAAGCTGTTTCAGCGTAAAACAATCCTTTTCCTTTATAACTTCTTCAAATGCGGCACAGGCAAGATTATACTTGCTCATTTTTTCATCTCTAAGGTACATAGACTGTGCCGTTAAATCGGCATACTGCACCTTTAAAAGCCTGCGCATATCAGTTTCACCGATTTTGTTCATCACTCGTTTTATCTGCGGTTTACTGCCTGTAAACCTTACATCATGAAACGCAATCAGCGTTACGCAATCGTCTATAAAATCCCGTGGATACTTAAGGCGCTCAAGTATTTGCTCTGCCATTACTGCGCTGAATTTTGGATGACCCTTAAAATGAGCCGTACCGTCAGGGTCACGCTTGCAAGCCATAGGTTTGCCCAAATCATGAAAAAGCATGGTAATTCGCAAAAGCGGAGTCGGGTCGATATTTGTCATTGCACAGGTGGTGTGCCTCCAAAGCGTTTTGTTATGATGTTTGGTATGTTGGTCGTACCCAAACATAATTGATATTTCGGGCAAAAATACCGCAAACACATCTTTAAACCTGCGCATTATGTACTCACAGCTTTCTCCGCATACAAGTTTGTTGAACTCGATGGTTATGCGTTCGGCGGCAATATTATTCAAAAGTTTTTTACATTCAAAAATTGCATTGGCGGTATGCTTTTCTATCGCCATATTATAGCACGAGGCAAAGCGCAGAGCACGCATAATACGCAATGCGTCCTCGGTAAAGCGCTCAACGGGATTACCTACACAGCGCACCGCCATAAGCTCAAGGTCGTATGCGCCGTCAAACGGATCTACAAGACCTGTACGGTCGCTGTAAGCCATAGCGTTTACGGTAAAATCTCTGCGTGACAAATCCGTAACCAAATCATCCGTAAATTCTACCTTTTCAGGGTGACGATTATCGAAATACTCTCCGTCAATGCGAAAAGTTGTAATTTCATACACGAAAGAATTTATCACTACAGACACAGTACCGTGCTTTATTCCGGTGTCGAAAGTATGAAAATCAGAAAAAAGACGAAGAATATCCTGCGGCAAAGCATCGGTACAAATATCCCAATCATTTGGCTCTTTTTGCAGTAAAGAATCACGCACACAGCCGCCCACCGCATATGCGGAAAAACCGTTTTTCTCAAATCTGTCAATTATCATTCTGACATCGGTCGGTAATTTAATTTTCACACTTTCAACCCCTTTCTTATTTATATTTGTTTTTATTTTTCTCAATCAGCTTTTCGGCATAATTATAAAGAAGATTGAATAATACAATTGTAAATGCCGACAGCAAACCGAACAAAATAAGTCCGTCAACCGAAAGCCATACAAGCGAGAAGAATCCGGCAAAGAATACACAACCGAGCACAATGCCGACCGCCGACACAGTAAGCATAGCAATTCTCAATGCATTAAACGGATATGAAAGTCTTAAAATGAGCATATAAGCACACAATGCCGTCATATATACACATATTGTAGAATACTCGTCAGGTGCAAGCGTTGTAAACTTCGTAATAACAGCCATACCTATGATATTGAGAACGGTACAGAATGCGGCAGGCACCGCTCTTGCAATTATATTGTAGGTAAAATTACCTTTAATTCGGTTTTTATTAGGCTGCAAAGCAAGCACAAAGGACGGCAAACCTACCGTAAGAGCGCCAACAAGTGAAAAATGAATAGGCTCAAACGGATACGGCATATGAAAGAATATGAAGAATACCGAAAGTATGATTGTATAAATTGTTTTTACAATATACAAAGCCGAACTGCGTTCGAGGTTATTGATTGTTCGTCTGCCCTCTGCCACAACACCCGGCATTGATGCAAAATCATTATTAACGAGCACAAGTTGTGACACATTTCTTGCGGCGTCACTTCCTGCCGCCATTGCGATTGAACAGTCTGCCTCTTTTAATGCAAGCACATCGTTTACACCGTCGCCCGTCATAGCAACAGAATGACCTTTTTTCTTAAGCGCAATTACAAGCTGTTTTTTCTGTTGAGGAGTAACTCTGCCGAACACACTGCAATTTTCCGCCGCTTTTTCAAGTTCTTCCTGTGTTTTTACAGTAGTCATATCAATTGCGTTTTCCGCACCTGTTATGCCCGTATCTTTTGCGATATTCTGAACGGTTTTTACACTGTCACCCGAAATAACCTTAAGTGCCACTCCCTGTTCTTTAAAATAATTTATGGTATCGTTTACATTTTCACGGAGTTTATCTTTAATAAGAACAACGGCAAGCGGAGTAATATCGTCGGGCAAACCGTTACCGAGCGACTTTTCGGAAGAGGCAAGAACAATAATTCTTACCGTATCGTTAATGCTTTCAATGGTATCAAATACCTCTTTATACTTATTCTTATCCTTAAATATAAATTCAGCAGCACCCATTACATAGGATTTACCGTTATCAAAATCGCCGCCCGACCACTTGGTTTCGGACGAGAACGGATAGAATTTTTTACAGCCGATATGCTTTTGTCCTTTTGCGTACTTTTCAATTGCAAGCAAAGTTGCGTTTTTGTCGTCGGAATATTTTGCGATTGAGGCAAGCGCCGTGCCGATTTCTTCCTTATTACACATAGTGATAACATCAGTAACATTCATCTCATCGGTAGTGAGAGTGCCCGTTTTGTCAAGGCAGAGTACATCAACCCTTGCGAGAGTTTCTATGCAATACATCTCCTGCACAAGCACCTTTTGCCGTGTCAATCGTATAATAGAAACAGCGAGCACGGAACTTGTAAGCAAAATCATACCCTTAGGAATCATACCGAGCAAAGCCGCAACCGTACTTACAACAGTAGCCTGCAAATCGCCGTCATTGATACCAAACTGTCTTATAAAGAAAGCGATGCCTACGGGAAAAAGAATAAAAGTACATATTTTTATAATAAAATTAAAGGAACGCAAAATTTCCGAATTAACTTTCTTTATGTACTTTGCCTCATCGTTAATTTTTGCCGCATAGCTTTCTGCGCCGACTTTGTTTGCCTTTGCGTAACATTTGCCAAGACTGATAAAACTGCCCGAAAGCAGTTCGTCACCGACCTTTTTTTCTATAAGATCCGATTCGCCTGTAAGCAGGCTTTCATTTACCTTGCATTCGCCCTCACACACAATACAGTCGGCGGGAATCTGGGAGCCTCTGGAAAGAACAACCACATCGTCCTGTACAATTTCATCTCTGCTTATTTCGCACTCTCTGCCGTCACGCACGACAGTAACTTTCTTTTCGGAAAGGATAGTCAGTTTATCTACACTTTTCTTTGAACGAATTTCCTGCACTATACCGATTGTTGTGTTGGCAATCATAATGCCGATAAAAAGCATATTCTTGTAAGAGCCGACAAACGCAAGCGCCGCAAGCAACACAACATTGATTGCGTTAAACAAAGTACAAATATTATCTCTGAATATTCTGCCGATTGATTTTGTTTTTAAATTTGAGGTAATATTTATCTTACCTTCCGCTACTCTGCGACTTACCTCTTGCGAAGTAAGTCCTTTTAAATTAGTATCCATTCTAATTCCTTTCAATGTAAAATTTTTTAATTTATAAAAATAATAACATTTTTGACTTACAAACTGCTTTAATTACTTTTTATCTTCCAAAAAAATTTTTAATAATAAAAAATCCTGTTTTCTTATATTATAAATGCAAAAACTAAGAATGGCAACGGAAAGTAGGTGATTTTTTTGATTTTTTTTAAATTTTTTAATAAATTTTTATCAGTTGCCCTTACAGCTATTATTTCACTTTCTGCCACTGCTATTCCCTGCAACAGCGGAGAACTGCCGGAATATGTTTATCTCGGCGGTGAACCGTTTGGACTTAAAATGTATTCGGACGGTGTTATGATAGTTGAACTCGAAAGTTATTTTGACGGCAGTAAATATGTTTGTCCCGCAAAAAAAGGCGGACTTAAAGAAAGCGATATTATAAAGGAAATTAACGGTACTAAAATTACAAGCAATGAAACACTGCGGGAAGCTACGCTTAATTCAGACGGAAATACCCTTGAAGTAACCTTTAAGCGTGACAACAAAACGCTTACAAAAGAGATAGTTCCTGTAAAAAACACGGCCGGCAATTATCTCATAGGCGCTTGGGTGCGTGACAGCAGTGCAGGCATAGGCACTGTAACCTATTATGACAAAAGCGAAAATTACTTTGCGGGTCTTGGTCACGGCATTTGCGACTGCGACACTTACACGCTTATGCCGCTTGCCTCGGGTGAAGCGGTTATAGCGGAAATAAGCAGTGTGACAAAAAGCACAAACGGCTCCCCCGGCAGTCTTAACGGATATTTCTCCGACAAAGTTATAGGAAAAATTACCGATAACTGCGACATCGGAATATACGGCACATTTGATACTTCGCTTACAGAAAATAAAGAAAAACTTGAAGTTGCAAAAGAATCCGAACTGAAAACGGGTAAAGCGACTGTTTATACCACTCTTGAGGGCAATACGCCGAAAGCATACAGCATTGAAATTACAAGCATAAGCAGAAACACAAACTCTGCCGAAAGTTTTACGCTTAAAGTAACCGATGAAGAATTACTTGATAAAGCGGGCGGCATTGTTCAAGGTATGAGCGGCAGTCCTATTGTTATGGACGGTAAACTTGTAGGCGCTGTTACCCATGTTTTTGTAAACTCCACTAACGAGGGTTACGGAATATATGTTGGTAATATGATGCAAAATTACAAATAATTTAGCTAAATCCGTTGATTTTTGGCAGTTAATTATTTTAACCAAAAAAATTTTATTATTTATTGAATTTTTTTGCTTGGAAAGTATTGCCAAAATTACCAATTTATGGTAATATAATCTCATAGAAAAATTACTGGGGGAAATAATCAATGGAAAAAGCAATCAAACTCATCATCACAGAAGAAGCAACCGAATTTTCGCAGGAAAGCAATGCAACAATGGAAAATTACAACATTACGCCTGCTTTCTGCTCAAAAGACGGAGAAGAACTGTTGAACCGCATTAAGGCAGAACAGCCGGATGTAGTCCTTATGGATTCATTTATGACCAGGCTCGACGCAATAGGCGTAATGCGCAGTGTAAGACGAGATAAACTTAAAGCTCCGCTTTTCATAGTATTCTCATCATTCCACAACGCAATTCTAGAACAGCAGGTTATGAATTCGGGAGCATCTTATTTTGTACTCAAGCCGTATGACATTTCAGAACTTTGTCAGAATATTGTAAATATGACAAAGCGCAGTAAAGAAAGTTTCATCGGAAATCCCGTAACTTTTGACGCATTCGGCATTGAGCTTAAAGTAACTGAAATTTTGCACGAAATCGGCGTTCCCGCTCATATCAAAGGCTATCACTATTTAAGGGATTCAATTATTATGTCGGTTGAACATCCCGAAATAATCAATGCGGTTACAAAGCAATTATATCCGTCTGTAGCAAAGAAATACGAAACCACATCATCCAGAGTTGAAAGAGCAATTCGCCATGCAATTGAAGTTGCTTGGGACAGAGGAGATGTTGATGTGCTTAATTCCTACTTCGGCTACACTATCCACAACGACAGAGGCAAGCCAACCAATAGCGAATTTATTGCTATGATTTCTGATAAGTTAAGATTACAGATTAAAAACGCAAGCTGATAAATTTTACTCAAGGGCTGTCCGAATGGGCAGTCCTTGAAAATATTATACCGTTTTATTCCGTGAATATTCTTTTTTAAATTTAAACGAAATCCGCACTCCCCCGCCTACATAAAAAAGCCTCTACAAATGTAAAGGCTTTAGTTGAAATTTATTATTTAATCTAAAATTTTACCGTCAGTGGAAATTGTAACAACCTGCCACGGTATAAACTTTCCGCTGTTTTGCAACGCTCTTTTTACGGCGTACTCAAGACCTCCGCAGCACGGTACTTCCATACGAACTACGGTTACGCTCCAGATATTGTTATTTGCAATTATACTTTCAAGTTTTTCGCTGTAATTGATATCGTCAAGTTTAGGGCAGCCTATGAGTGTAATTTTCCCACGCATAAAATCATTGTGCATCTGCGCATAAGCATATGCTGTGCAGTCGGCGGCAATAAGCAGCTTTGCGCCGTCAAAGTACGGAGCGTTTACAGGCACAAGTTTTATCTGACACGGCCACTGACCAAGCTGTGACGGCATTTTTACATCTTCCGCAAAAGCAGTATTTTTAGAGCTTTCTCTGTTAAATGTCTGCAGTCTGTGTCCGGGGCAGCCGCCGAATGTTTCTGACTTTTTCTTCATATTGGCTTTTACCGCCTCTTCATCATATGCGAGAGCCTCACGCTCAACAAAAGAAATCGCACCCGTAGGGCAGGTTGGCAGACAGTCACCGAGTCCGTCGCAATAATCATCACGCAAAAGTTTAGCCTTACCGTTTACCATTGTAATCGCACCCTCGTGACAGGCATTTGCACAAGCACCGCAACCGTTACACTTTTCTTCATCTATATTTATAATTCTTCTTATCATCTTAAATACCTCCGTATTGATTTTGCAAATAAATTATAATATAATCAGAAAAGAAATTATGTTGTTATAGCAACGAAATGAGGCTTTTATGAAATTTTGTGATATACTTTTATTTAAAAATATGTCCGAACAGGAAATTACTCAAATGAACAAGAGTAAATTTATGAAAAAACGCATTTATGCAAAAAACACACATATTTATCATATGGGAGATGTTATAGACAGCGTAGGAATTGTGCTCTCGGGAAATGTCATTATAGAGAACATTGATATATGGGGCAATAAAAGTATAATCAGTTATGCAAACGAAGGAGAAATTTTTGCGGAAACCTATGCCCTTTCGCAAACTCCGATGATGGTCGATGTTGTATGTGCCGAATGTTGCGAAATTTTATTTATAAATTTAAAAAACGCTCTTAAACCTGAAAACAGCAATCAGCCGTGGTACCCGAAATTTATGAACAGTCTGCTTATGCTTTCGGCTCAAAAAAATCTTGCTCTTTCACGAAGAATTTTTTGCACTTCATCAAAAGCAGTGCGTACAAGAGTTCTTGCCTATCTGTCGGAAGAATCGGTAAAAGCCGATTCTACAGACTTTGAAATACCGTTTGACCGTCAGCAGATGGCAGATTACTTAAATCTCGACCGCAGTGCTCTTTCTAAAGAACTTAGCAAAATGAAATCAGACGGTATTTTAGACTACAGAAAAAATCATTTTGTTTTGCTTGATACAGAAACTGATTTGTAAGAGGTTATTTGGGATTTATAGTATTGGGAAATTTTTTAATTGCATAACGAAACACTACGCTATCCCCTAATTATCATACTATCATAAAAATTCATTATAACCTATCTCACAATTAAGTATAAAAGCAAAAAGGTGACTGAATTTTCAGCCACCTTTTACTCTGCTTTTAAATTTCGCAATCATCAAGAATACTGCGCAAAGTATCGGCAGATTTCTTAAGATTGATTTCTTCGTCCTCGCTAAGAGAAATCGGAACTTTAGTTTCAATACCGTTTGCACCCACAATCGACGGCATACTAAGCACTACATCGTCAATACCAAACTCGCCGTGCATCAGTGAAGAAATAGGAAGTATGGATTTTTCGTCACGGATAATTGCCTCGCAAATTCTCTTTACCGCCATAGCAACACCGTAATATGTAGCACGCTTTTTCGCAATTATTTCATAGGCACTGTTTTTAACCTTTTCTGCGATATTTTCCTGCGATTTATCGTGATTATAGTGACCTCTCATCTCGCAGAAATCATCAAGCGGAATACCCGAAACATTCGCACTGCTCCATACGGCAATTTCGCTGTCACCGTGCTCACCTATAATATATGCGTGCACACTCTGACTGTCAACCGACAAATGCTCACCGAGCTGACATTTAAGTCTTGCGGTATCAAGCACTGTACCCGAACCGATAACCCTGTTCTCCTCAAAACCCGAAAGTTTAAGAGCCGTATATGTAAGAATATCAACAGGGTTTGCAACCACAAGCAATATGCCGCGGCAGTTTCTTTTTGCAATTTCAGGAATAATACTCTTAAAAATTCCGACATTCTTATGTACAAGGTCAAGTCTTGTTTCACCCGGCTTTTGTCCCGCACCGGCAGTAATTACAATAATTGAAGCGTCAACTATATCGTCATAGCTACCTGCATAGATTTTCATATTTCCGACAAAAGGAATACCGTGGCTTATATCCATAGCCTCGCCCTCTGCCTTATCTTTGTCTGCGTCAATCAACACGATTTCCGAAAACATTTTGCTCTGCATTAACGCAAAAGCCGATGCCGAACCTACAAATCCGCAACCTATTATTGCGATTTTTCTTAAATTAACTTTATCCATTGTTTAACCCCCTAAAATAAAGTTTATTACGCTAAATCAGCATAACTTAGTAATCACTACTTATTTTACTTTATTATATCACATATTTAGGAAAAATCAAGTAAAATAATAATAATTCTTATTTTATATACTTTATTTTTAAATTACTTGACAATGTATATTAATATTTTATATAATTATAATGTATTTTGCCTTTTAGGAGATTATTTATGGAAAGAGAAAATTTTAAATCCAAACTCGGATTTATACTTGTCAGTGCAGGCTGTGCAATCGGTATCGGCAATGTATGGCGATTTCCTTTTGTTACAGGTCAGAACGGCGGCGGAATATTTGTACTCCTTTACCTGCTGTTCCTCGTAATTATGGGCATACCCGTGCTGACTATGGAACTTGCAATCGGCAGAGCAAGCAAAAAAAGTGCCGTACTCGCATACAAAAAACTTGAAAAACCAAAAAGCAAGTGGCACATTCACGGTTGGTTCTGCATACTCGGCTGCTATCTGCTTATGATGTACTACACACCTGTATCGGGTTGGATGCTAAGCTACTTTTTCAAATTTGCAACGGGTACATTTGAAAGCGGAATGACGGCGGAACAGGTCGGCAATGTATTTTCAAATCTGATGTCTAATCCTGTTGAGATGATAATATGGATGGCTGTTATGGCTATTGCAGGATTTTTTGTGTGCAGCAAAGGCATACAAAACGGAATTGAAAAAGTCAGCAAGGTTATGATGATTTTATTGCTTGCGCTGATTATTATTCTTGCGATAAACAGTCTTACTTTATCGGGCGCAGCCGAGGGCATAAAGTTTTACCTTGTGCCTGATTTAGAAAAAGTGCAGTCAATCGGAATCGGACATATAATTACATCAGCAATGAGCCAGGCATTCTTTACACTAAGCCTCGGCATTGCTTCTATGGAAATTTTAGGCAGTTATATGACAAGAGAAAAAACTTTGCCAAGCGAATCAATCAAAATTTGCATACTTGATACTTTTGTCGCTATCACCGCAGGACTTATCATCTTCCCTGCCTGTTTTTCATACGGAGTTGAACCGAATCAAGGTCCTGCTCTTATATTTGTTACACTGCCGAATGTATTTGTAAATATGGCAGGCGGCAGAATCTGGGGCACGCTGTTCTTTATGTTTATGACCTTTGCGTGTTTCTCAACCGTAATTGCGGTGTTTGAAAATCTGATTTCATTCTGTATTGATATGTTCAATATGAGCCGCACAAAATCCGTAATTATAAATGCGATAATTATGCTTATAGGCTGTCTGCCTTGTATTTTCGGATTTAATCTTTTAAGCGGATTCAATATTTTAGGCAAAGGCGTACTTGATATTGAGGACTTTGCGGTAAGCAATATTCTTCTTCCTGTAGGCGCATTCTTGTATTCGCTCTTCTGTTCAACAAAATTCGGTTGGGGATTTGACGGCTATTTGAATGAGTGTAATCAGGGCGAGGGTATCAAATTTCCAAGATTTTTTAAACCGTATATAAAATATGTATTACCTGTTCTTGTATTGATTGTATTTATTTCGGGATTCATTCCGCAGGGATAAATTTAAAGCTCATCGGTTTTAGATTATTTGCAAAACCAATGAGCTTTTCGTTTTATTTTTTTAATTAAAAAATATTAATAATTTATGGTTTAGCGTATTTGAGGCTAAATAATTAAACAAACACTCCGCCTTGGCAATCCAAAGCGGAGCGTTTCACTGCTTTTACAGCAGAATTTATCTTCTGTTGTTGTTTCTTCTCTCATTAAAAGGTCTGCGTGGGCGTGGCTTTCTCTCTGTATCTACATCGTTTTCAGGAGTAAGACCGTCAACATCTATGAGAACCTGACGACGGGAAAGGTTAAGTCTGCCCTTATCGTCGATTTCCATTACCTTAACACGGATAACATCGCCTACATTTACTACATCAGTAACCTTGTCTACACGCTTTACATCGAGCTGTGAAATGTGAACAAGTCCCTCTTTGCCAGGTGCAATCTCAACGAATGCGCCAAAGTCCATAAGTCTTGTTACCTTGCCGAGGTACATTGCGCCCGGCTCCGGATCAATAGCAATAGTCTTGATAATCTCAATAGCTCTGTTGCATTTGTCAGCATCAATACCCGATACGAATACCTTACCGTAATCGCCGTCTTCTTCGATGTCAACTTTAACTTCACATTCAGCCTGAATTTCCTTGATAACCTTACCGCTCTTACCGATAACCTCGCTGATTTTCTCGGCAGGAATTGTAGTTGTGTACATCTTAGGAGCATATGGTGAAAGCTCTTTTCTTGGCTCTGGGATAGCCTTGAGCATAACCTCATCGAGAATATAGTTACGAGCCTTATGTGTCTTTGCAAGTGCCTCTTTAATCATTTCAGGTGTAAGACCGCTGATTTTAAGGTCCATCTGAATAGCTGTAATGCCGTCTTTTGTACCTGCTACCTTAAAGTCCATATCGCCAAAGAAGTCCTCAAGACCCTGAATGTCAACCATTGTCATCCAACGCTCACCCTCTGTAATAAGACCGCAAGAAATACCTGCAACAGGGGCTTTAATCGGAACACCGGCATCCATAAGTGCAAGTGTAGAACCGCAGATTGAACCCTGTGAGGTTGAGCCGTTTGAAGAAAGAACCTCTGATACAAGTCTTAATGCATATGGGAACTCCTCAACAGGCGGAATTACAGGAACGAGAGCACGCTCTGCAAGTGCGCCGTGACCGATTTCTCTTCTGCCAGGACCTCTGCTTGGCTTTGTTTCGCCTACTGAATAGCTCGGGAAGTTATAGTGGTGAATGTAACGCTTCTCTGTTTCGCCGTCAATACCGTCAAGCAACTGCTTGTCAGATACAGGGCCGAGAGTAGCGATTGTAAGAACCTGTGTCTGTCCTCTTGTAAACAAACCCGAACCGTGAACTCTCGGAAGTACAGAAACTTCTGCTGCGAGCGGACGAATATCATCCATACCTCTGCCGTCAACACGCTTCTGCTCGTCAAGCAGCCAACGACGAACGATGAACTTCTGTGTCTTGTAAAGGCACTCGTCAATAAGCGCTTCACTGTCAGGATAAATCTCATCAAATTTTGCGTGAACAGCCTCGTAAATAGGCTTTAATCTCTCGTCGCGAACTGTCTTGTCATCGGTGTCAAGAGCAACCTTTACATCTTCCTCTGCAAATGCCTTGATAGCCTCAAACATATCGTGGTCAGGCTCAAGACTTGCAAACTCAAACTTAGGCTTGCCGATTTCAGCCTTGATGCCCTCAATAAACTTAATAATCTTCTGGTTAGCCTCGTGACCTGCCATAATGGCATTGTACATCTCATCATCTGTAACGCAGTCTGCACCTGCCTCAATCATAGCAATTCTTGTGCTTGTTGACGCAACAGTAGTAGCCATCTTAGAAACCGCTCTCTGTGCCTCTGTCGGGTTGATGATGTACTCGCCGTCAATCATACCTACAGAACAGCCTGAAATAGGGCCGTTCCACGGAACATCAGAAATTGAAATAGCGATTGACGCACCTATCATAGCTGTAATTTCAGGTGAGCAGTCCAAGTCAACGCTCATTACGGTACAAACGATAGAAACATCGTTTCTCATGCTCTTGTCAAAAAGCGGACGAATCGGACGGTCAATTACACGGCTTGTAAGGATAGCCTTTTCTGACGGTCTGCCCTCCCTCTTGAGATAGGCACCCGGAATCTTACCTACGGCATACATCTTCTCTTCATAGTCAACTGAAAGCGGGAAAAAGTCAACGCCCTCTCTCGGCTTTGGAGATGCGGTAACAGCAACATGAACTGTTGTATCACCGTAATGTACAAGACAAGCACCGTTGGCAAGCTGTGTCATTTTACCTGTTTCAACCTTTAAAGGTCTGCCGGCAAATTCTGTTTCAAACACTCTGTATTTGTCGAATGTCATTAATCTGTTCATTGTAAAAATCCTTTCTGAAATCATACGATTTCTGTAATAAGCATCTTGCGGATTTTCACGCTGTTTTAGCAATAAAACCGATAAAAACAATAAAATTTTACAGATTTTTTACCCGTTTTACCGCTAAAATACAGCTGAGAAAATTTACGCAAAAACGGAATTTAGGGCAAGCTTGCGCTTGCCCTGATTTGCAAAATTACTTACGGATACCAAGTCTTGCAATGATAGAACGGTATCTCTCAATGTCTACCTTAATGAGGTAGTTGAGAAGGCTTCTTCTCTGACCAACCATCTTAAGAAGACCTCTTCTGCTGTGATGGTCTTTCTTATGAACCTTGAGGTGCTCTGTAAGGTCATTAATTCTCTTTGTAAGGAGAGCAATCTGTACCTCAGGAGAACCTGTGTCGCCTTCGTGAGTAGCGTACTCGGCCATGATAGCCTGCTTTTCTTCTTTTAACATTTGCGTTTCCACCTTTGTAAAAATTTTAGCCAACCGTCCCAGAGTAAGGCTGTGAAAATCCGAATTATCGGCTTAACCCTTGTTCCGAGGCAGCGGTCAACAAGTTGATTATAACACAAAGGATAATAAATGTAAAGGATTTTTACAAATTTTTATGTTCATTTTATGCGTGATTTTTGACGATAGGTGCTGTAAAAAGCAGCATATCAAAAAGCCGAGATTCACGAAAAAGTGAGCCTCGGTGATTTTTTTGCTTGCATTCTTGGAATTGTATAAAAATATGATATGAAAATATGAAGAATGTTAAAAATGTTTAAAATTTGGGCATAACTCGAAAAGGTGCAAAGCCAAGCACCTTTCTGAGCAGCGGTGACAGATTTCCTCCTTGCGGTGTTCCCTCTGTTGTCGGGCTTATCAAGCCGTTTATCATTACTCCGCTTTTTAGATACTTACGAATTAATGATATGACCCTTTCGTCCTTTATCTGCTCTCTAAGCATATCTATCAGCATATCGTGATTTACAGTGTCAAAATACTTTGCAAGGTCTAAATCTACTACTTGTGTATATCCCTCGTTGTAATACTCCAACGCTTTGCTGATTGCCTGATGTGCACTTCTTTTAGGTCTGAAACCGTAGCTGTTGTCGGAAAAGATTGGTTCATATATTGGTTGCATAACCTGAACTATCGCCTGTTGTATCATTCGGTCTATTACCGTTGGTACCCCAAGCTTTCTCTTTCCTCCGTCAGGCTTTGGTATTTCTACTCGCCTGTCTGCTTTTGGCTTATACTTTCCGTTTCTCAATGCTGTGAGCAATTCTTCACGATATTCTTTTAAATACGGCAACATTTCATCTACTGTCATACCGTCTATTCCTGCCGAGCCTTCGTTTCTTTTTACTTTCAGATATGCCTTGTTCAGGTTATTCCTGTCAAGTATAGCTTCCAGTAAATTTTCTGCACCGTCTTGTCTTTCCGTTTCAAGCTGTGCAACGCTACACGCTCCCTTGTTACTATCTGTTTCCAACATACCCTCGCAAGGGTAGCCGACTTTCGCCGTTTTCTGTGGTCTTTGCATTGCTCCGCCGTCCTTTCGTTTTCAAGACTATTATTGTTCGGTAAGCTCGTCCGCTCTGCATATGCCTTATATGTGATTTCTGTTCGTCAGACCGAGAGTTTGCTTTAGGCTTACTTCATACTCCACCTCACGATGGACGCACTTGCCCTCAGCTAACAGTTCCTACTGCCAAGCCTGTAGTGGACTTTCACCACATAGTTACTGCCCATTCTGGGCAAACCGAAAAAAAGGCATTACCGACTGCAAAAGTCAGTAATGCCTTTTATAGTATTAAGATAATTGTACCTGCAAAACGATAGAACACTTCGAATAATGGCGTTTTACAATTTGCTATCATTTTGCTATCAAATCGGGAATTTGAGAGTCGAAACCCCAGTGTTTATGCGGGTTTAAGCAACTCTTGATATCATTCCCACTCGCAAAGTCTGGTTTGATTTTGATTATTTCAGTGCAGTTATCTATACCGTTTTGTATTGATAACTCATACTTTTTCCACACGTTATTCTTCGCTTCACATATTCTTAGTACCAATCCAGTACCATTGCATTTTTCCATTATCGTGTGTAGTTCTGGTGGCTTGCAAGTTCTTTTTACTACTACAAAATGAAATTACATCATTTTAATTATAATTAACTGATACAAAAATACTCAAACCTTATTTTTCATTCAACTTTAAATTTTCTGCAATTTATTATTTTTTTATAATTTACATAAATTTATGATAGGCTTAATATTCAAAATATTATATATGTACACTTATTCCTCTATCTTTACAATCATATTAAAAGAAAACGGGCATACTTTTATATAAATTATAAACTTTTAATTCTTCACCTGATTGAACTTTAACTAGACCATATGCATTTTTTCCTTTTTTTTTGCATAATCAATTAATCTCTCAAATTTTCCTTTTCCAATTGTATCCGCAAGAATAAATTTCAAGTTTTTAATATCAATTATCCATGCATCAAAATCTGGACATATATGTTCAATATTAGTTTCAATTCCCAAATATTCTTCATACATCACTATTATCTGTAAACATTCATCAACTTTTGAATTTCTCAAGTCTAATACTACATTATTTTTCTTATTTGAGCCATCATAAAATACAGCTGTACCACTCATAACCTTCTGCTTCACTTCTAAACTCTGGGCATATGCTTTTCTAATACATTCCTCACACTTTAATTTTACATTATCAATACTATCATCTAATTCTGGTTTAGGCAACAAATTAGATTTTGCTTCAAAGGATAAAACTTTATTTTGATAAAAAATAACAAAATCTTTTTCTGCATATTGGCGTCCTGTTCTCTTTAAATACACATTTGCATAAACATTATTTTCTCCAAAATATTCTTTTAACAATTCAAAAATCGTATTTTCATGCATCAAACTTTTTATTGTTTTTCCATAATCTATTTTTTTTGAAATATTAGCACTTCTCCATACTATGTCATACATTTTGTACATCCAATAATAATTCCTAGGAAAGAATAGAAATTTCGAAGTTATGAACATAAAACGTTTATCCTTAGACTTAGCAAGTATATCTATTAAATTACTTTCTTTCTTTTCATTATCTTCTAAATCAAATGCATAATTTTTCATAAAAGTTTTAAAGTTAATTTTCTTTTTACGACATATTTTCTTTACAGTTCTTAGCGGATAAAGAATATATATATTTTCAGAATTAATTATTCTTCTTATATCCTTATCAAATAATAAATTTAGTGAAAGTTTCTCTTTTCTTAAGTTACTTTCAAATTCCTGTAAATATAGCATTAACTCGAGTGATTCTTTAAAATTATTATCATCTAACACTTCCTCACATAAATTAATATTAGATTTAAAAAATTCCAAAAAATCTTTATCTCTATAGCCGGATAATCAAAGTAGTATGATTTAAAATAATTCATATAAAATTGATTTTCATTATTAAGCATAAAATCTTTTTTGTTTTTATACGGATAATAATAATATACATATTCAAGTTCTGCTATTATCCCAACCAGTTCGTCAATGACACTTTTATAATCATATATAGAGTCTTTTCCTCTTTCTGATATATTTTTGTAATAATACTCTGGCAATGATAATAGAATTTTCAATGAAACATGCTTATCTCTTTGATATTCGGAATAATTTTCTTCCTTACAATTGATATTATAATTGTGAAATATAATAGTCCTATTTATCAAAGTCAGCACATCTTCTGTAGTATATTTATAAAACAATTTTTTCAATTTTAATTCTACTTTATATAAAAAGTTCATCATATTTTTTATTATGTATCGCATCTTCTATTTCTTCAATCAATTTTATTTCGTTCATATATTTTCTCCAACTATTTACTCAGAACCATTAGCTTAGCCAATGATTTTAATTTTATGCAGTCTCATCAAGCAACAAATCTCATAATAGTATTAGCATCTAAATAGTACAAAACAAAATGAGATATCCCCTTTAAGTGTTGTATAATAAAAAAAAGAGGAGGAATTCATTATGTCACGACAAAAAACTCATCACACCAAGCAATTCAAGTTGGATGCTATCAACTATCGCAAATAGCACCCTGATCTTACACAGGTTGAATGTGCAAAGATCCTGGGTATCGGTGTCAGTACTCTTGCTAGCTGGGAAGCCCAGTTCAGAGATAATGACGGTGATATTCCCGTTATCGGTTCCGGCAGTTACGCTTCTGATGAAGCGAAGGAAATCGCCCGCCTTAAGCGTGAGCTGCGTGATGTACAGGATGCACTTGATGTGAAAAAGCCATCGGCATTCTGGGAAAAGATTAACAGAAGCTATCTATACTGAAGTTTCTGCAAAGGTGGAGGCTGCCAAAGTAACTGGACGCCGCGTCTCTATCTCCGGAATGCTGAAAATTTTAGGCGTGTCTCGCTCTGGATACAGATCCTTCCTTAATCGAAAGGTATCTCCTACTCGTCAGCGAAAAAATGCCGTTAAAAAGGAAATCCAGAAAATATATAATAATTCTAAACAGAATTATGGCGCCCCTAAAATTGCACAGAAACTACGTAAATCTGGCAAAACCATCAGTCAACGCACCGTAGGTAAATACATGCGTGAAATGGGCATTCGTGCCCAGTGGACTAAACCGTGGACTACTACCACCAAAGATTCTGATTTTAGCAAAGAACTCCACAACATTCTCAACGAACAGTTTAATCCTTAACGTCCTAACGCTGTCTGGTGCACAGATATAACTTATATCTGGACGCAGGATGGTTTTGTATACCTTAACCAATCAACAAGGCAAAAGCCTGTCGTAATACTGATTTACCACTTATTATCCATTCAGATCGTGTCAACCAGTATGTTTCAAATGCGTGGCGTGAAGCCACTGAAAAGATGCAGCAAAGCTATTCTCATAGTGGTTATCCTTACGATAATGCCTGCATCGAATCTTTTCATTCCTTAATCAAAAGAGAATGGCTTAACAGATTCAATATCATTAACTACAAACACGCCTATAGGCTTGTATTCGAGTATATCAAACCCTTTTATAATACCGTTAGGATTCACAGTCACTGCGACTATATGTCTCCTAATGATTTTGAAAAAATGTATGAGAGGGTATCTTCTCTGCCGGCAGCTTAGTTGGCAGAACTTCTCATTTTATTTTGTGCTAAATCTTGACACAGGACCAATCAACATTATTACTTACTTCTCTTGCTCTGCACTCTTCAACTTTGGATAAATTAGGCATTTTTTGATTCCTTATCTATATACAATTTTTCTTAATATCTTTTTCATTTTAGTATTACTACCTTTTCCATTCAATATTATTCTTAATTACCTTTTGAACAATATTATTACCAACAAGTTGCTTTTCGTGAATATCATTTAAAATTACAGCATTTGCTGCAACTACACAACCATCACTTAATTTTACACCTTTTAAAATTGTACTGTTTGATGCAATCCAAACATGATTTCCAATATAAATCGGAGATGAATAATTGTCAGATGTATTATTGTTTATTGAATGAAAATCACTGTCATATACAGTAACATTTCGACCAATCATTACATCATTTTCAATAGTTAGTTGTTTAGATATAACTATCACAGAATTGCTATTAACTGTAAAATATTTTGAATTAATTGTAGCCGCATTAAGTAATTCTATTGTGCTGCCATATGAAATACAACAACTTTTAAATACATTCCAAACAGCGTTACTTCGCAGCCTTAAATAAGTTTCTGCCTTTGATTTTTTAATTTATTACAACCTATCTCTAAATCTCCGTCAAAAAGGTTGATTACTGCATTTTTTGAAATGTCTACTACAGCGCCTTTATAAGGGATTATACGACCATTGCCTTTTCGATTTACATTACTGCAAAAATAATTGTAATAAATATATTTTGATAATGAAATTTGATTAAAGAATTTTATTTTATTTACTAAACTCATAATAATGCCTCTTTGTTATATTAGTGTTAGCATCTAAATAGTACAAAACAAAATGAGATATCCCCTTTAAGTGTTGTATAATAAAAAAGAGGAGGAATTCATTATGTCACGACAAAAAACTCATCACACCAAGCAATTCAAGTTGGATGCTATCGACTATCGCAAAGAGCACCCTGATCTTACACAAGTTGAATGTGCAAAGAACCTGGGTATTTGCCAAAAGCTGTTTAGTATCTTTTGGCAAACAATAACCGCCATATCCAAAGCTTGGATTATTATAATGACTGCCAATTCTTGGATCAAGACATACACCATCAATGATAGCTTTAGTGTCAAGGTTCTTCATTTCGGCATAAGTATCTAATTCATTAAAATACGAAACTCTAAGGGCAAGATATGTATTAGCAAACAGCTTAACCGCTTCTGCCTCCGTAGAACCCATAATCAATATATGTATATTGTCAGCAAGAGAAACTTGTTTTAATAATTGGGCAAATAAGTTTGCTGCCTCAAGAATTTTGTTATTTTATAAATCCGTACCAACAATAATTCTAGAAGGATAAAGATTATCATATAAAGCCTTTGATTCGCGTAAAAACTCAGGACTAAAATTATATTATCAAAGCCTAACTTTTCTCTTATATACTTAGTATTACCAACAGGTACTGTTGATTTAATAACAATGATAGCTTTAGATTTGATTTTTATTACTTGTTTGATAACATCTTCAACAGCTGATGTATCAAAATAGTTTTTATCAGAATCATAGTTTGTTGGTGTTGCTATTACAACAAAATCAGCATCCTTGTATGCATTTTGATAATCTAAGGTAGCATATAGATTTAAGTTTTCTTTCTTAAAATATTTTTTAATATATTCATCTTTTATCGGAGATAATATGTCATTGATCAGTTTAACTTTTTTGGAATAATATCAACAACAATAACTTCATTGTGTTGAGCAAGCAAAGTGGCAATAGATAAGCCAACATATCATATTCCGGCTACAGCTGTTTTCATTTTAATTACGCCTTTCGCTTTTTTAATTTATTCAGTAGGTTATTAATTGGCACACGAATAACATCCTTCTCATAATCATTCATGGAGAAGAACCAACTACCAACTGAATATAATACTACATATATCAAAACAGTAAATAAAAAATACACTCCAGGAATAAAAATTCACAAAATTTGACACTATAAATGTCATTACACATAATAGTGTAGGAATCCATGACATACATAAAATATTCTTCCAAAACAAAGGAATATTGATTTTAGTAACTTTGTAATAATATATATTCATTATTATTCCTTGACCTAAAATATAGGATACACAAGAACACAGTGCAGCTCCGATACCACCCAAATAAGGTACTATAAAATATGTGGATACTGCATTTAATATGGCTATTGCTAAATAAACCAAAGAACGAAATTTATGCTTATTTTGAGCTATTACAATTGTTAGTCCGGTATTTTGAATATACGGAATTACCAAAGGTATCATTGTTACCAGTGCTATATAGTAAGATTCTCCATAATTTTCACCTGCCCACATAATTAAAAAAAATGGGTGACCTAAAGCTATAAAACCCGAAACTACTAATGCCAATAAAAGATACTCTAATCTTCCGACTCTAATAAAAACCTCGGACAAAGCTTGAGTATTTTCTCCATCCAAAGTAACCATTGAATTGATTTTAGGACCAATTACACCGGATACAGCTTGCGACAACTGCATCAATATATTATTAAATGTCGAGCCAACATTATAAATTGCAACAACTGCAGTTCCTACCAACGCACCTAAAATAACCTTATCTGTGGTCCAAAACAGCATATCTACCAAAGTTCCTATAAACATGTACACTGAAAATACGAGCAGTTCTTTAATAAATACACTTTCAAATCGTACAAATTTTGGTATTATTTTTAAAACCTTAAAGCAATAGTATATATTGACAGGGCAGGCAATAAAATTAAGTAGGAGTCCTGAGAATGTCATACCGATTGAGCCAAATCCACAATATAATAGTATAATGTTAGCAACTGGAGCTAAAACTGTAGAAAAAATATCAATAACTCTTCTAAATATGAATCTTTCATATGCAGTAATAATTGATGAAAAAACACTAATTGGAAAGGCAATGGCTGTGTTAAATGCCATCATAACAATCAATATTTTAAGTTTATCTACTTCCTGTTGCGTAAGGCCCTTAGAAAAACATGAATCAGTACATAACATTAATATAAATCCGCCGATAATTACTAAAACAGATACTATCCCGTATATTATCAAAAATAAACCAAATATGCTTCTTACTTGTTCTTTCTTGCCTTCGGCTCTATACTTACATATATATCTAATAATTGTACTGCCAAATCCAAAATTCAATAATGATAAATATCCAACAATAGAGTTTGACAAACTGTATAAGCCATACTCAGCTTGACCAAGTATTCTTAACATAATTGGGGTATATATCATAGGTATAATACTACCTATTGCAAGATTGACGTACGATAGTAACGCACCCACACGAAGTTGATTAACTTTCATTATGCAGTCTCCTTAATACCGAGTTAAAAAATATCTTTAATGGATTAGTATTTCTGCCACTTTTCTGTATTTACTTAATTAGCTTTTTACGATTCAGTGGATATGTTTCACCATAATATAATTTATTTAAAACTGTCTTATATTCAAAAGCAGCATTTGAATTAAGCTCATACTCCATAACTGAATTATTTTCCGAGAATGCTTTCCGGCCACTGATAATAATAGTACATCACTTCATTTGTAAATACAATTTTCTTACATTTATTAATTAGATGATGGCTCATATAAATATCTTCAAAAATTTTACCGTCAGGATATTGTAATCCGTTATATAAATCCTTTTTAATAAGCTTAGCCCAAGAGGCAGCCATAATAAAAGAATAATGATTATTTTTATAAATTAATTCTAAACCTCTTTTATTATCAAAACACTCAACGATAAAATTATTACTATCTGGAAATATATAGTCTGTTTCACTGCCTTTTATAAAATTGCATATAGAAATATCTGCGTCACATTTAATTAAATTTTCATACAGCTTTTCAATTATATTTTCTTTTATATAATCATCACTATCTATCCAGAATATGTAATTACCTTTAGCTAATTTTACTCCGAAATTACGAACTTATGAAATACCATGATTTTCTTGATGTATTACTTTTATTCGATTATCGTTATTAGCATACTTTTTACATATATTGTAACTGTTATCAGTTGAACCATCATCTATAATCAATATTTCAAGATTTTTATATGTTTGTCTTAATACTGATTCTATACAATATGAAATATTATTTTCAACATTATAAACGGGTATTATAACAGACACAAGAGCTTTGCAGTTTTATGTTTTAACCATTAATTAATCGTTTCAAGTACTCTTCTTTAAGTTCAGAATACTCTTTAATCTTATCGTTTAATGTAATTTTTATTCTATCTGTATTTTTTTCAAGCCATAAAAAAGAATTTAATAAATTGTTTTTCTGATTCAAATCCTGCACAGGAATAACATAATTATCATATGTACCAAACAAATCTTTAGCAATTCCTTTTGCTTTCACAGAATATCCTACAACTAAAGTTGGTACGCCGGTAGAATACGCAGCAATGGTTGAATGCGTTCTGGCACCAATAAAATAAGCACATTGACTTATAATATATTTTTGCTGCCTACAATTATGATCATCTACAATAGAAATTCTATTTTTGTCTGATATTTTTTTATATAATTGTTGCAATACTTTTCTGTCATCATTAGAATCCCATATCACATGCGGAATTAATGCAATATTATAATCAGTTTGTTCAATGATATAATCAATTAAACATTCATAGTTTTCAAATGTTTTTCCACGGTTCTTTTCATAATCTAAAATCATCGGACTGATATTAATACCTATTGTGTTACCTTTTACAAAGTTTTTGGGTAACTCTGTCTTTTCAATATTAAGAAAAAATGCGGGATCAGGCAATAATATTGTATTAGGATTTACTTGCTTTATAGCATTATAAGATATACTTTCTCTTGCAATAATTAAATCGAATTTTTTAATGTCTTTTCTTATTCTATTATTTTCTAATACAGAAGGTTCAACAGATGTACCCCACAGCACAAGTTTTTTGACTTTTTTTCTTATTAAGTTATTCACAATAGGATACACTTCTGCATCAGAGTAGCAATAATTATCTCCTCCTACAAATAAGCCAATATCCATATTATTAATTTGATTAATTGATTGCTTATGAAGTAAAGCGTCCATATAAATAGATTTATTAAAAATTTTCTGCATAAAATATGCTTTAACAAAATCTAAAGACTTTCGATTAATTGTATTTATCTCCTGTCGCAATTGTACAACAGAATCTAAACCATACTGAAGATCTTCACTGCAATTATATGACAAAAGTATAGATTGATTTAAATCTAATTTAAGCAATTGTGCAGTCGATCTTACTATAGCTTCACAACCATGGTTTTTACTCCCGCCATGGACATACATTACTATTTTCATATTATCTACCCAGTTTTCTTCTTATTTTTAATAAGATAAAAATAAGACTATATTTGTTTTTATTATATAAACATAAAATAACTTTTATTAATATTGAATTTACTTCTTTGGGATTAACTCTTTGGATAGTATTTTTTAATCGTTTATAATCAAATAAATATGATTTATATGAATTACAGTTACAATTAATTAATATTGTGTATATGTATCCGGCAACTCTTTTCATATATAGATTTTTTTCATTTTCTCCAAAAGAGTTGTGATTTTCCAAAAAAGTTCTTGTTTTATTTTGTAATTCAATTTGCTTTATAAAATCAATTTTTTTATCAGACATACCAATGGCGGAATTGTCTGTACCGATTAAATAAAAATATCCGGAATAATCTAAAAATAGTATACTATCTAATTTATTATAAATTTTAAGGAAAAAAAATCATAATCCTCTGATAAGTTTATACTTTTGTCAAATGAAATACTATTATCGGTTATAATACTTTTTCTAATACATTTACCTGCCACAAATCCATAAATACCGGTGTCCATCTGTTCTTTATAAAAATTTTTTACATATATCATCTATTTTGATTACACCATTGTTAAGAGGTTTAATTGTATCTATCAGTTCACTGTTCTTACTTACTTTTGATAAACCTGAAATTATAAAATCATACTGTGGCTGATACAAATTTTCCAAATAATCACTTGCTACATAATCATCAGCATCAATAAAAGTTACAAAATCGCCACAAGACATATTCAAACCAATGTTTCTTGCATTAGAAACACCGTTATTTTCAATACTTATAACTTTTATTTTTTCATTTTCATACTTTTTACATAAGCTAAGCGACTTATCTATTGAACCGTCATCTACAATTATTAATTCCCATTCTTTAAAACTTTGACCGATAATTGATTGTATAGCCCTGTCTATATATTCTTCTTTATTATATACAGGCATAATAATCGAAAGTAAAGTCATTTTTTCATCCTTTTTTATTATATATTTTATATAATACTTTGGTTTTCTTATGTTTCATTAGATATAATTGAAATCTTAATTTTATGGAAATATCTGATAAGTGCAAATTTTTAAAAAGCTGTTTTTAACTCTTGTGAATTTAATATCATATTCATTTCATATAAAGCATCTTCTTCAGACAACTTAGAAGCCATACCTAAACAATTACATGCATAATATATCATATGGATTTTAAGTTGTTCAGAAAAATCATAATCAGAAATTTGATCAAAAAAATTATGTAAATACTCATTCATTTTGCAGTAAACATTCCATGCTCCCGCTCTATATGAAGTTGTGATAGTTCCCGGATTGGAATAATAATGATATAAATATTCGGTTTTTAAATAATAAAAGCTATTACATTTATATCCGACAATAGCACTAAACAAATTATCTTCTGACCATTTTACATCATTTGCGAAAGTAATAGAATTATCAGCTAAAAACTGACGCTTATATAGGCAATGCCAAACCGAAAGTAATGGTCCATAGTCAATATTACTTCCCATAATCAACGCAGGAAAAATATCGCTTCTGATTTTTTCTTTATCATAAAAACCGGAATCAATATCAAGTGTTTTGTTGAAATTAGTACTGTTACTATTAATTCTTTGATAATCGCACATAACAAAGTCAACTTTATTTAAGCGCTGCATTATACATTTTTTCATACATATCAATTTCAATATCATCATCAGAGTCCACAAAACCAATATATTCACCTGTAGCTATCTTCAAGCCTGCATTTCTTGCACTGCTTAAACCACCATTTGCTTTATGTACAACTTTAATTCTATTATCTTTATCAGCAAATGAATCGCACATTATTCCGCAATTATCAGGAGAACCATCATCTACTAAAATTATTTCAAGTTCACTGAGAGATTGCTTAATAATAGAATTGACACATCTCTCTAAATATTTTTCAACTTTGTATACAGGAACTACAACACTAACTTTAACTTTATTCATAAAAATATCCTAACACACAATTAACTATTTTCAATAATTTCATATATTTTATTTATTTCTTGAGAATTTGAATAATCATTTTCAGCACAATTTTCAGAAAGCTGTTGCATAAGTACTTTATTATTTAATAACTTTGCTATGCCATCTGCACATCCTTGATTATCCATAGGAACTATAATACCATCATAACCGTCTTTCAATTGACTTGATGATGTAGCGAATTTTGTAATAACAACCGGTTTGCAAAGCATTTGAGCTTCACGAACGGTTACAGCTTTTCCCTCATATCTTGACGGCTGTACATATAAATCACAATTTTTTATGTATGGATATGGATTTATTTTTTTGCCAAGAATAATAACACTATCTTCCATATCAAATTCTTTTTATTTTACTTCTGATAATTTCCTCATCTGTGCCATAACCAATTAAATACCATTTTATATTTAACCCTTTTCCTAGTATAAGTTTACATATTGCAGGGACATTATCAAAATTTTTAGCTTCACAAAATCTACCGATTGAGAGTATTATAATTGAATTTTCTTTAAAATCCGTTATTTTTTCTTTTGATTGAAATTCCAAAAATTTAGAACTTAAGATATTCTCTATTGTTATTGACTTGGAAATAAATTCAGGATAATATTTCAAAAATTTTCTTGTACAATCATCTGACACATTTGCGATATAATCTATATTTGAATAAACTAATCTATCATATCTTCTTGATGGATTTAGTGTATCATAGTCTGTATGAATCCAGGCGATTTTTGTTTTAGCATTAATTTTGTTAACCAAAACATCAGGAACGCCCAAAAAAGAGATAGCACAATCATATTCACCGGGTATATTAGGTAAAATCCACTGTAAAAAACGAGAAGTATATTGCATATGCATCCATACTCCCTCTTTTTTCTTTAGACAGTAAACAATGTAATTTTAAAAATATTTTGCTTATAATCCTCGAAATACCAAATAAATACAATTTACTTTTTATTAAACTAACTATAGGAACATCAAATGTTTTATATTTATTTATTTCCGGTATAATTGTCACTTTAGGATTAATAAATTCTAAAAATTCTCCTTCGTGTCTATATAAAAAAAAGTTCAACATCATACTTCTTATAATCAATAGCGTCGAGTAATCCCAATAAACTTCTCTCGGCGCCTCCCATAAACATAGAAGGCATAGTAAAAAGAATTCTTTTTTTCATGCTTTATCCTCAATATGTCTTATTTTCAAATTATTTTGTAATGTTACTATAGATTTAGACGGTATATCGTCCTTAATAATACACCCGGCACCTATTACGCAATTATCGCCTATAGACACCCCTTTTAAAATAATAACATCAGAGGAAATCCAACATTTTTTACCAATTTTTATTGGTGATGATTTATGTAACGGCAGCACTCCTTCATTAGAAGTAAACATATGATTATTATCAAAAATCTTCACATTTGGGCCAAACTGGCATCCATCACCTATTTCCACAGATGATTTAACACTAATCATATTATTTTCATTAAAATAAACATTATTACCGATTATTAATTTTGCATTGTCATCTACAATTATTGTAATACGACCGTCATTAATAATTTTATCACCTAAATAAACACTGGATTTTTTTGAAAACAAAAGCTTTGAATTATACGAAAACAATTGATATCCGAATAATTTTAATTGTTTACATTTAATAACTTTTATATAAGTTAATTTAATTTTATTAATAATTACTTTTAAATATGGTTTCATCTAATTTTCCTTAACATTCTATGTATTGGTTTCATAATATCACATCTTAACCTTTTATTTTTACTCATCCAAGAAGCTGAAAACCAATGAATCGAATAAGTATTACTTGTTTTTTCTAATATTCCTGTGGGAGCATCATAAGGATTAAAATAATCCGAAGCATATACGGTTATACCATTTAAATATTGAGTTTTTCCATTAAGCTGCAATCCTAATTTTTTTATAGCTTCTGTATTTAAAATAGGACAACCTACTGTACCGCTTTTTCCATCCAAAAGTTTATCATATTCATTTATCATTAATTTTATTGCAGAACTTTCTTTCTCTGCTCCAAAACCAATACCGGTATTAATATATTCATTAACTTCAAAGCCGACAAAAGCTTTATTTTTTTTAATAAATCGTTAATTGGTTTTATTACCTCAACATCAGTATCATAATAGATACCGCCTTCAAAATATACAATCAACAATCTGGCATAATCGCTCAAAAACGCATATTTCTTATTATCATAGCAATATTTAGTATAAGCGTTTTGATACACATCAAAGTTATCTTCATTCCATTCGACAATTTCATAGTCCGGACAATATTTTCTCCAACTTTCAATGCATTTTTTGATTTTTTTTGATTTCTCTCCTCTGCCAAACCAACAATAATGTATTTTTTTAGGTATCATTTTATTCTCCATTTGTATTAAAACACTAAACTAAAAAGTTCACATAACATTTTGTAGCATATTCCTTTGAATGAATTTTTGCAGGATTTCCCAATACTACCGAATGATCAGGTACATCAAAATTAATAAAGCTGTTTGGTGCAATCATAACATCATTTCCTATATTGACTTTACCGACAATAGTAGAATTTATACCAACCGACACATTATTACCAATTTTAGGAACACCTGCTCTATCTCCTCTATTTTCTCTACCTATAGTACATCCTTTATGTAAATTAACATTATCACCGATTATAACATCTGATGCCACAGTAATATTGTATGGATGTCCTAAATATAACCCTTTTCCAATTGTGGCTGACAGTGAAATTTCTAAACCGTATTTTTTAGTCAATCTATATAATCTTGCTCTGTTAATACAGTTATTTTTTACTTTTAATTTTCTCCATAAATACATAAATTTAAGTTGATGATATAAAAATAAACTAAATTTAGCTTTAAAAGGAAAAAAGAATAGCTATTACCTGTCATTCTATAGTAATCATATTTAAAAATCTCATTCATAAGCTGCACCTTTTAAAAATTTATATCCAAGATACTTGTCCATAGCTGTTAGTAAAAATTGGTAATTAGTATGCCATCCCATACCATAAGTAAATACGATTTGATATATAAAATATAATGTATAGCAGATATATGCCGCATTTTTTATCCACGGAATTTTTGAATTAACTACCATCTCGTTAACATTCCATACCAATAGCAATACAGAAAATACTTCGAAATATATATTAAATCTGGCATACACAGATGAAAACACTCCTGCCATTGTAAATACAGTGAAAAACAGAGCCATATTAAATACAGTGTTGTAATATTTATATTTATTTTTCATTAGATCTTTATTGAAAAAAAGCTAAAACAATCGGCACAACACTTACCAATACTCTGAAGATATTTATGCTGGAATTCCATTCTTGTCCTGAATATCTATCACCATAATCCAATCCCGATAACAGGTTATCAACAAATCCTCCTGTCAATGGGGATGTAATTACAATTAATATTGAAATAGCTAAAATAAATTTTGTCATTTTACCGCAAGCTTCTGTATTTGTTATAAAATACAAAAGCAAAAAAATATATGCCGATGTATGTATTTGAGCAACAATAAATACTAACGGTAAAAACAAATACCATTTTCTGTTCGCTAAAAGTTGAAATCCCGCAACTATTATTGCAGTAGCCAAATACTGTCTCAGTCCATTCATTGAATGTTCCCAACAGCCGGACATTATAAAAATATAAAAAGCAAATTTTAAATCACCGCTATAATTATATAAAAAATACATTAAAGGGAAAATAGTTATTAATGAAGTAATTTCAATAAAAACTCTCGGGTCAGTAGATATATAAGTATGTATGAACGACATATAAAACTGAAACAACCATTCGTTTCCAATTGAAAAGGAGGATATGCACTCATCAATTGGCATAGCTTTAGTAAAGATTTCCCAATATGCTATAGTATCACCAAAATCAAATCTTTGTCCTGTTACATACACTAATAACAATGTTCCTAAAATAAAAAATAATGTATTTGTATCTCTTATCTTAGTCTTTTCGGTTTCAATTGTAATATTTTTATCAAGCGGTTTTCTGCCAACATAAAACAATATTAATACTAATACTGTTGTATATACAAATACATTCATTAACTAAATCCCTTCAACCTTCATATAAGAAGATTTTGATTTTTTTTACAACGATTATCTTTAACAGAAATCCAAGCGGAACGCTTAATACTGTTAAAAACTTTTCCGGTGATTCTTTTATAAAGTGTTTATTTTTAGCTATTAAAGAACTTGAAACATAGTGAATACAAGCCTTTATCTTTTGTTTGGTATTTATACTGTGTTTCATTTGTTCTTTTCTCCAAAAAAAGCAAATCCTTTTGGATTCCTTACATATTGTCTGTACATATTTGTACTCGAACCGTCCATTTGATAATCAACAATACAAACACATTCATTAAGTATTTTTAATTCATATTTTTCATCAATCAGATGATACTTATATGCAAGTGCAACATATTTCTCATTGTCAAACACAGGATACGGAGGCGTTTGTTTTATTATATCTGTCCTGTAAATTAGTTTTTATCACCAAAGCCACCATTATTATAATACCCCATAAGGGTTGTGCTTTCTTTGTCTGTTGGCAATTCTTTGCCAATTACTTTTTTGTTGAATCGGCAAAATCGAGTGCAATTATACCGGCATAACCTTTATTTTTGTTTTTATTCCAACAATCAATAATCAATTGCACCGCATTATCCGGCATATAATCATCCGAATCTACACAAACATTGAGTTCGGTATCAATATTTTCGTAAGCCGTATTATGCGCTGTATGCATTCCGCCATTTTCTTTGTAAACATACTTTATTTCAAAGCCATTATTAATTTTAATCCATTCCTTTATAATCTCATATGGATTATCAGTAGAACCGTCATCAATAATCAGCCAAACAAAATCCTTGGATGTTTGTCTTTTTAAACTTTCATAAGTTCTTTTTAAAGTATTTATTCTATTATATAATGGTGTAAATACAGTTAAAGTTGCCATTTTCATTCTCCATAACAAAACGAAGTGTAAAAGTTTTGCAGTTTATTTGCATTATTTTTAATATCAAATCCGGAAGCTACAATTTCATCATATGTATCATTTTTCTCAATTTTTGCAGCCTCTATTATTTTATTCGCCCAAAAATCTAAAGGCTTTTCTAAACTATAACGAAAAACTCTATCTGTTTTTATACACTCCGGTGGAACATTATCGGATATAACGCATGGTAATCCGGCAGCTTGAGCTTCAATTATAGAAAGCGGCAAACCCTCGTAAAGTGACGGAAAAAGAAATACATCCATAGCCTGTAAAATTTTATTTACATCGGTTCGGTTACCTAAAAATAAAACACTATCAGATAATGCAAGAGATTCTACTTTTTCTTTAATTGCTTTCTGTCCATCGCCTGTACCAACAAGCACCAGTTTCGCCGCTGTATTCTTTTTTATGCACAAAATTAAATACATCAATTATAAAATTATGATTTTTTGAGGATTAAATCTGCCTACATGGCCGATAACAAAATCTTCTTGGTTAAAGCCAAGTTGTTCTCTCATTTCTTCACGAATTTGTTTATCGAAACGATAAGATTGGGCATCTATTGCATTATTTAAAATTGTATACGGCTTTCCGTTAAACATCCAATCGCCTGCCTCTTTTCCACAAGAAAGCAAATGTGTAGCGTACTTTGGAATTAATCTCTTAGAATATAATTTAATCGGATATTTTAAATTTTTATCTTGACTTTTATTGTGTGAATGAGCAATCCTAACTCTTACACCATTTTTTTTTGGCTATTTTTTTAGAGGGTATGCGCTCATACAATCTAAATGACAATGTACAATATCATATTTATGTTCTTTAAAAAATGAATCCAAAGCATTAAAATAAGATTTTGAAAAAGGATTTAACATTGGCATATGATAAATTTTACCGCCCAAAGCAACTATTTCTTTATCATAATCAGCTTCTTCCTGACGATGAACAAGAAAGTCAAACTGAACTTTATTGCGATCAATATTTCTATAATAGTTCATTATCATAGTTTCAAGACCGCCTCTGCCCATATATGTTACAATTTGTAATACTCTTATCATACTAATCCTTCCAACAATCTATATTAAACATTTAATTTAAATCTAATGCGGCTATAGTTTGTTTCACAATCGAATTTTTGTCAAACTCTTTTTCCATTTTTTTACGAGCTTTCTTTCCCATTTCTTCACGAGTAGTAATATTTGTATTTAAAAACATTTTCATCTTTTCGTAAAGATTATCTGCATTTTTCGATTCACACAGCCAGCCTGTAATTCCGTCTTCCACAGATTCTCTGCATCCGGGAATATTTGTGGTAATTACCGGTCTGCCGGTAGCAGAAGCCTCAAGATTGACATTACTCATTCCCTCATGATAACTGGGCATCACTACACAGTCTGCTTTTGCATAATAAGGTCGAGGTTCTTCCTGGAAGCCGTGAAATGCAACAATGCCTTTCTCAACAAGTCGGTCAACTTTTTCTTTATACTCATCTTCAAAAAAGCCAACTAAATCCAGAATAAATTTCTCGCCGTCATTGTGCAGTTTCTCCGATGCCTCAAAAAGTTCATCCATACCCTTTTCTTTCATAATTCTGCCAAGATATAAAAATCTTGGCGGTTTATTATGCGGATATGGTTGGTAATTATATATTTCCAAATTTATGCCTGCACCGTTTAATACGGTTTCTTTTTTCAGGTTGTATGATTTTTTCTGCTTTTAAATTCATCAGCATTAACCTGATTTTCAAAAAATACAGTTTGTACTTTTTTAAAAAGCGGTTTTATACAATAAAGTAACAAATTGCGCAAGACCTTTTGTTTGAAAAGCTGTTCCTCAGCCCTGAACATTAGCATAAAAAAGGAATTTTCAGCTTAGAACACATTAGTCCGCCATAAATATTAGGCTTAATTGAATATGTTATAACTAAATCTGGTTTTTCTTCTTTTAGCATTTTCTTATAAAAATTCATTAAAGAAAGATCGGTAAAAGGATTTATACCTCTTCGCTCCATTTTTGTTTCTATACAGTGCAAACCCATATTCATAAAATCTTCATGATGACCGACAAAAGACATACTTAATATTACCTCATTATTCTTCATCAACTCTTCAATTAACTCTTTCCTGAAACGATAAAGCATATAAGAATGGTTAGTCAGAATCAAAATTTTCTTTTTCTTATTGCTCATCACTCATAGCTCCTGTTCCGCCTTCCACTACTCCCTCGTGTTTAAATACGCTGACAACTGTCATAAACAAACACTTAACATCAAACGCAAAGCTCAAATTATCATAATAAACCTTGTCCATCTGTACTTTTTCAGGTATAGGAAGTTCATCTCTTCCGTTAATCTGAGCCCAACCGGTCAACCCGGGGGTTAAATTGTTAATGTTATATTCATCTCTTTCAGCTATTAAATCATCTTGATTCCACAGTGCAGGTCTAGGTCCTATAACACTCATATCACCTTTAAATATATTGAAAATTTGCGGCAATTCATCTAAACTTGTTTTTCTCAGAAATTCGCCAACTTTGGTGATATATTGTTCCGGATTTTTTAACAAATGAGTAGGACAATCTTTCGGAGTATCAATTCTCATTGTTCTGAATTTAAGTATATTAAAATATTTTTTTATCTTTTCCGATTCTCTTTTGCTTAAAGAAAATTGGGCCTTTACTTGTACATTTTATAACTACACAAATCGGTAAATAAACTATTGAGAGAAATACAATTGCCATAAAAGAGCATATAACATCTAAAACTCTCTTAATTATTCTATTGTAAATTGTTTTTTCTCTGTTCATAATTAATACCTCTTAATATATGCACACACTTACACACTATATTTTATTCATAATTATATCACATAAAGTTCAATATATCAACAAAAAAGCTTATTTAAGATTAATATAACTAATAAATTGGCACTTTTCTTTAATATATGCATATTAACCAATACAAATTTGACTATTTTGCATTTTTTTACAAAATCATTGTTAATTTGCAAGAAAACCTACAATTAAATTTGATTATAGTACACAAAATTTTGGGTTCAGCTTTATTTGCAAAAACAGCAGTAATCCTTGCCCCTGAGAGAGTGAAAACAAATACCAACCAATCAGGAGTTCTGCAAATCATAGAGTGCTTTTAAAATATTTTAATATTTTTAGGGGTCATATCATCTACAATATTATTTTATATTATATTAAATTATTGCGATATAAAAATCTTATATAAATGCTATAAATCATAATCTATACCACTATCCGATCTCGGCAACCGCTTTATCATAGTTATCTAATAAAATATAATTATGTTTAAATATTTGCTTATCTCAATTTGCAATACATCTCTCGACCTAATAAACAAAACACTTAGGCTGAATTGCACTTTCATCACCAATAATAGCTATTATATTGTTTCACAACAAAGTTTCTTTCAGCACTTTAATATAACATATTAGCTAAATTTTCGATATTTTTTCTCTAATTAATTGCAATATTCTATATCAATATGGTATAATTTTAAATACATACTACCTAATAAAAGCTGCAGCAGGTGATTAACTTGAACGAAAGCGAAAAACTTTTAAAAGCAAAATCATATCTTGACAAACTCGCCAACGGAATAAATCCAATAACCAATGAATTGGCGTCAGAAAACGATACTATAAATAATATACATATTTCAAGATGTCTTTTTTTATGTTTCCGATGTACTTAGAAATTTAATCGAAAATAACAACAATCCTCAAAAAAAGAAAAACAGTAAAATTCCCTTTTCTGTTACACCGCAGCAATTAGCAGATTATGTATTTGATGATAACCCAATTACAGTTACCGAAATTACCAAAAAGCTTAACAGTTTGATTGATACCGAGGAAATGAAAGGAATTAAAACAACAAGCATAACTAATTGGCTTATAAAAATTAATATGCTTGAATATTTTGCCGACGAAAACGGTAAAAATCATAAAATCCCAACTGAAAACGGTATTCAACTCGGCATCACAACACAGGAACGCTTGGGTATGTACGGTTCATATAAAGTCGTTTTATATGACAGCAATGTCCAACAATTTATACTTGACAATATAGACACAATTGCGTATTACAACACTCAAAAGAAATCATATAATTTTAATGGGGAGGGCAACATATGAAAAAAAAGTACACTTGCCAACAATTTCATCTATTATCTTTTTTGCGGTTTCAGCGGTGCGGTAATAGCCTGTATAGTATGGCTATTTCTTAAATTAATGAGCCTTGGAATCAGCTTTATATGGGAAACTGTTCCGTCAAATATTAATTTTACATATTATCCTCTTGCAGTTTGTACAATCGGCGGAATACTTCTTGGAATATATCAAAAAATCTCAAAAGCAGTCCCCGACGAGCTTGAAGAAGTAATGAAAAAAGTTAAGCGAGATAAATTTTATCCGTACAATAATGTTCTGTTGCTTTGTATTTCCGCACTTATTCCACTGCTTTTCGGCGGCAGTATCGGACCGGAAGCAGGACTTACAGGAGTTATTGTCGGACTTTGTTACTGGGCAGGCAATCATATGAAGAATGCACAAAGTAAGATGCCCGAACTTATGCAAACAGGTGTGAGCGCCACATTAACGGCTATTTTTTATGCACCGCTTTTCGGTCTTGCCGCAGCAAATGAAGAACAATTAGATACCCAAGACAAAGCAACCGATATACGCACAGGCAAATTAATTTCAAATATCGTAGCTGTGCTGTTTGCAACAGGAACAATATTTTTACTGAATCAAGCTTTCGGCGGCAGTATGGGATTACCGAGAATAGGCGAATACAACATTACAAATACTGAAAGACTATGGGGTATTCCTCTTGCACTTCTCGGCACTTTAGCTGGACTTTTATTTATAATATCAGAAAAACTGCTCAAAATTTTATTTGATAAAATTCAGAGCAGTTTAGGAATAATAATAAGCACCACACTCGGCGGAATTATTCTTGGAATTTTCGGTACATACCTTCCGCTTGTAATGTTTTCGGGTGAAGACAGCATTAACGAGATAAATAACGGCATCGGAGAATTTGCGCCGTGGATACTGATAATTTCAGGATTATTAAAACTTGTAATAACAAATGTTTGCATTAAATCAGGGTGGAAAGGCGGTCATTTCTTCCCCGTTATTTTCTGCGGAGTGAGTATCGGCTTTGGTGTAGCCCTACTTATGGGACTTGATACCGCATTTTGCGCAGCAGTAATTACCGCAGCACTTCTCGGTGTTACAATGCGAAAACCTCTTGCAGTAACCGTACTTCTCCTACTCTGCTTCGACGCAAGAATCCTCCCATGGATTTTGCTTGCGGCTTTTTTGAGCAGTTTGGTGGTAGGGAAAGTATTAAATAAAAATAAACATCAAAACAAATAAATAGCAAAAAGGAATCAAAACTTCAAAATTTTGATTCCTTTTTATCCCTCATCACGGAAAAATGTGGGATAATCAAAAGTAAATATTGAAAAAAGAGCATATGAAGCTCCGGAATTGTAATTGACAAGACAAACAACGGAGGAGAGAAACCTATGCTCTTTTTAGATGACATCAAAGTCGAATTTTAAAGTAAAGGATTTCAAGGAACACATATAGAAATCAGCCCTAATAAAGATAAAAGCGTACTGTTTTTGGAGAGCGTAAGGTCAACGCAGTCAATCCGATGCCCTTATTGCAGAGGCAGTGTATATATTTATGAAAACGGACAAGTCAAACTCAAAGATATTCCATTACAGAAAAATGACTGCATTCCTAACTTTCGCTTAGAATGCAGTCATTTTTTATTTGGGCTGTTTTTTTACAGCACCTTTAAAATTCAAATAATCACTATACTTTGGCAGAAATAAAATTACTTAGAAAGTAACTTCTTAATTCTTTCAACTGCCTCAATTGTGTTTTCTCTGTCACCGAATGAAGTAAGACGGAAGTAACCTGCACCGTTCTTACCAAAGCCCTCACCCGGAGTACCTACTACATTAGCCTCGTTAAGAAGGAGGTCAAAGAATTCCCAGCTACCCATATCATTAGGGCACTTGAGCCAAATATACGGTGAGTTCTTACCGCCTGTATAATAAATGCCGAGTTCATCCATAGCTGATGAGATAATTTTTGCATTATCCTGGTAGTAAGAAATATTCTCCTTAATCTGCTTCTGACCCTCTTCACTGAATACAGCGGCAGCTGCACACTGTACAGGCCATGAAACACCGTTAAACTTAGTTGCCTGACGGCGATACCAAGTATTGTAGATGTTGTGACCGTCACGCTCAAGCTCTCTCGGAATGATTGTGTAGCCGCATCTTGTACCTGTAAAGCCTGCTGTCTTTGAAAGTGAGCACATCTCAATTGCGCACTTTCTTGCACCCTCAATTGCGAAAATTGAACGAGGGAGATCCTCTGTAATAAACGCCTCATATGCTGCATCATAGAGAATGATAGCGTCATTCTTGATTGCATAGTCAACCCACTGCTTTAACTCGTCAGCTGTATAGGCTGAACCTGTTGGGTTATTAGGTGAACAGAGATAGATGATGTCAGCCTTTACATTCTCATCAGGGAGAGCCGCAAAGTTATTCTCACGGTTTGAGTTAGCATAAACAATCTTTCTGCCTGCCATAATGTTTGAGTCAACATATACAGGGTAAACAGGGTCGGTAACGAGAACAACATTATCCTTGCCGAAAATGTCACCGATATTGCCGCAGTCTGACTTTGCGCCATCGGACACAAAGATTTCGTTTGCATCTACTGTTACGCCAAAACCTGCATAATAGTTAGAAATAGCCTCTCTGAGGAATGCATAGCCCTCATAATCAGGATAGCCCTTAAAAGTATCCTTATGTGCAAGGTCTTCCGCACCTTTCTTCATAGCCTCAATTACAACAGGAGCGAGCGGAAGTGTTACATCGCCGATACCGAGCTTAATTACCTTCTTGTCAGGGTGTTCCTGCATATACTTATTTGTTCTTGATGCAACCTCTGCAAAAAGATAGTTTGGCACGAGGTTGTCAAAATTTCTGTTAATCTGCATTATTATCAATCCTTTTCTGATATATGGGCAAAAGGTTAGTGACAAATAATTGCCAAAACCAAGAAAATTTCAAAATCACTTATCAAGCGAAGCCTTAATAAACTCTCTGAAAAGCGGATGTGCTCTGTTAGGACGGGACTTAAATTCAGGGTGATACTGAACACCGATGTAGAACTTATTGGCAGGAATTTCAACTGCCTCAACAAGCATACCGTTAGGTGATGTACCTGTAATAATCATACCTGCCTTTTCAATTTCTTCTCTGTAATCATTATTAAATTCATAACGATGACGATGGCGCTCCTGTACTTCAGGCTTACCGTAAGCTCTTTCCATAATTGAGCCTTTCTTGATAACGCAAGGATAAGCACCGAGGCGCATTGTACCGCCCATATCTTCAATACCGAGCTGTTCGGGCATAAGGTCGATTACATTGTGCTTGCCCTCCGGAGCAAACTCACCGCTGTTTGCATCCTCATATCCGAGTACATGCTTAGCAAATTCAATTACTGCTGTCTGCATACCAAGGCAGATACCGAGGTACGGAATATCGTGCTCACGAGCATATTTGGCAGCCATTACCTTGCCTTCAACACCTCTGTTGCCAAAGCCGCCCGGAACAAGAATACCGTCAACATCGCCTAAAAGGTCATCTGCCGAATACTTTGTGATAAGCTCACAGTCAACCCACTTGATTTCAACATCAGCGGAATTTTCGTAACCTGCGTGACGAAGTGCCTCGGCTACTGAAAGGTATGCGTCGTGAAGTGCAACATATTTACCGCAAAGAGCAATTTTGCATTTCTTTGAACGGTTATTGATTCTTTCCAGCATTTCTTTCCACTCTGTAAGGTCAGGTGTTTTGTCTGTGGCTATGTTAAGTTCACGGCAAACTACATTTGAGAAGTTGCTCTCTTCAAGCATAAGCGGTGCCTGATAAAGAGTCGGAAGTGTAATGTTCTCAATTACACAGTCAGGCTTTACATTACAGAACAAAGCAATTTTCTTAAAGATACTCTCTTCAAGCGGTTCGTCACAACGAAGAACAATAATATCAGGGTTGATACCGAGTGAACGGAGTTCCTTAACCGAATGCTGTGTCGGCTTTGATTTATGCTCTTCACTGCCCTTAATGTACGGAACAAGTGTAACATGAATGAAAATACTGTTTTCTCTGCCGACTTCAAGCGAAACCTGACGGATTGACTCAAGGAAAGGCTGGCTTTCAATGTCGCCTACTGTACCGCCGATTTCTGTAATTACAATATCGGCGTCAGTCTTTTCACCTACATTGTAAATAAAAGACTTAATTTCATTTGTAATGTGTGGGATTACCTGTACTGTTTTGCCGAGGTAATCGCCGTGACGCTCTTTTTCAAGTACATTTGAATAAACCTTACCTGTTGTAAGATTTGAATACTTGTTGAGGTCTTCGTCAATAAAACGCTCATAGTGACCGAGGTCGAGGTCGGTTTCTGCACCGTCCTCTGTTACATAAACCTCGCCGTGCTGATACGGGCTCATTGTACCCGGGTCAACATTGATGTACGGATCAAGTTTTTGAGCGACTACCTTAAGGCCTCTTGCCTTAAGGAGTCTGCCGAGAGAAGCTGCTGTAATACCCTTACCAAGACCGGATACTACGCCGCCTGTTACAAATATATATTTTTTTTAGCTTTTTTTTCAGTATGATTAGCCATAAATTATACCTCAATCTCTCCTTCAAATACTTTTTCAGCGTTACCTGTCATATATACAGTTTCGTCCGTGTAATTGATGACAAGGTCACCGCCCTTGAGCTTGATTTTAATATCGTCGCCCTTTTTGCAGAAGCCGTTTTCGCAAGCTGCAACCGCTACTGCGCAAGCACCTGTACCGCAAGCCCAAGTTTCGCCTGAACCTCTCTCCCATACTCTCATCTTGATTGTATGGTCGTCAAGAACTGTAACAAATTCTGTATTAACTCTCTCCGGGAAGAGTTTATCGTTTTCAAACATAGGACCAATCTTTTCAATGTCAAGATTGTCAATGTCATCCATAAATACAACGCAGTGTGGATTACCCATAGATACGCAGGTAATGTTGTATTCCTTGTCGCCGATTGTAACAGGCTCGTTTACAATCTTGTCCTTATTCATAGCAACAGGGATTTCCTTTGGATCAAGAATTGCCTTGCCCATATCTACTCTAAGGCTTGTTACCTCACCGTTGGTTGTGTAAGCCTTAAGGCTCTTGATACCTGAAAGGGTTTCAATTGTGATTTCGTCTTTCTCCTTGTAATCAACCATACCGTGGTCATAGAGGAACTTACCTACGCAACGGATACCGTTACCGCACATCTTGCCCTCTGAACCGTCAAGGTTGTACATCTTCATCTTAGCGTCAGCAACCTTAGATGGGCAAACAAGAATAATACCATCGCCGCCGATACCGAAGTGTCTGTCTGAAAGTCTTACAGAGAGAGCCTCCGGATTGTTGATTTCCTGATCAAAAGTGCTGAAATAAATATAGTCATTACCGATGCCCTGCATCTTTGTAAATTTAAGCATTTCTTTTTCATCCCTCATATGGTTAATATCTATAAGCTCTGTACTGTGCTGTGAATAATGGCTCTTAAGGCAATCCGCAAGTGCGTTTGCGGTATCAAGAGCTGTAAGACAAGGAATGTTTCTCTCAACTGTCTTTCTGCGGATTTTAACAGAATCTCTTGACGGAATTCTGCCCTTTGCAGAAGTTGAAATTACATACTGAATCTTACCCGACTCAATAAGTGTGAGTGTGTTGTCTGTCTTGCACTCGTGAATCTTCTTTACGGCAACAGCGTCAATACCGTATTTCTTAAGTACGGCTGCTGTACCCTCTGTAGCATAAATCTTAAAGCCGAGGTCATAATACTTCTTGGCAATTTCGCCGATTTCTGCCTTATCGGAATTACGAACAGTAATAAATACACCGCCGTTTTTCTTCATCTTGTAACCTGCTCCGATAAGACCCTTATAAAGAGCCTCTTCAAGAGTGCCTGCAACACCGAGAACTTCACCTGTTGACTTCATTTCAGGTCCGAGGTGGTTATCAACATTGATAAGTTTTTCAAAGCTGAATACCGGAACTTTTACTGCAATGTAAGGACTCTTTCTGTAAAGACCTGTGCCGTAACCCATATCCTTGAGCTTTTCGCCGAGCATTGCTCTTGTAGCGAGGTCAACCATAGGTACGCCTGTAACCTTACTGATATAAGGAATTGTTCTTGATGAACGGGGATTTACCTCAATTACATAAAGCTCATCGTTATAGATAAGGTACTGAATATTTACAAGACCCTTTGTCTGTAACTCAATAGCAAGGTTCTTAGAACTTTCAATGATTGTCTGTGTCATCTTGTCAGAAATATTCCAAGCAGGATATACAGCGATTGAGTCACCGGAATGGATACCGGCTCTCTCAATATGCTCCATAATACCCGGAATGAGAATATCCTCACCGTCACATATAGCGTCAACTTCAAGCTCTGTACCCTGTAAGTATTTATCAATAAGGATTGGGTTCTCTATATTCTGTGCAAGAATAATAGCCATATACTCCTTAACATCAGCCTCGTTAAATGCGATAATCATATTCTGACCGCCAAGTACATAAGACGGACGGAGAAGTACAGGATAGCCGATTGTTTCGGCAACCTCAAGAGCCTCATCGGTTGTCATAACCGTTACGCCTCTCGGACGCTTAATGTGGTATTTCTCAAGGAGTTCGTCAAAACGCTCTCTGTCCTCTGCCATATCAATGGCATCATATGAAGTACCGAGAATATTAACACCGCAGTCGCTCATATGCTTTGTAAGTTTGATAGCTGTCTGACCGCCGAATGCTACTACAACACCGTATGGCTTTTCTGTATTGATGATACCCATAACATCTTCTGTTGTAAGCGGCTCAAAGTAAAGTCTGTCGGCAGTGTCGAAGTCGGTAGATACGGTTTCAGGGTTGTTGTTTACGATAACAACATCATAGCCTGCCTTTTTAAGTGCCCATACGCAGTGAACCGACGCATAGTCAAATTCGATACCCTGACCGATTCTGATAGGGCCTGAACCGAATACGATAACTGTCTTTTTATCTGATTTATTATTTTTAATAAACTCTTCTGCCTCGTTTTCCTTATCAAAGGTTGAGTAGAAGTAAGGTGTCTGTGCCTCAAATTCAGCGGCGCAGGTATCAACCATTTTATATACAGGCAAAAGGTTCTTTTCGCATTTCTTACCTGTAATAGCCTCAATAGTTCTGTTGAGGAATCCCATTTTCTTTGCTCTGTAGTAGAGGTCATCTGTAAGCTCGCTGTTTTTAAGCTCATTCTCAACAGCAATGATATTCTTGAGTTTCTCCAAGAACCACTCGTCAATAAGTGTAACTTCGTGAATTTGGTCTACAGTAATACCTCTCTTGAGTGCCTCATATACGCAGAAAATTCTCTTATCATCGCAAACGCTGAGTCTGTCGTAAACAGACGCATTTGAAAGTTGAGCAAATTCCTTATCATCGAGTGTATCGTGAGAAATCTCTGCACCTCTTACAGCCTTCATAATAGCCTGCTCAAATGTAGGAGCAATAGCCATAACCTCGCCTGTTGCTTTCATCTGAGTACCGAGTGTGCGGTTTGCATATACAAATTTATCGAACGGCCATTTTGGGAATTTAACTACAACATAGTCGAGAGCAGGCTCAAAGCAAGCGTATGTTGTACCCGTTACGGCATTCTTGATTTCATTAAGTGTATAGCCAATAGCAATTTTAGCCGCTACCTTAGCAATAGGATAACCTGTTGCCTTAGACGCAAGAGCAGATGAACGGGAAACTCTTGGGTTAACCTCGATTACGGCATAATCAAATGTTTCCGGATTAAGAGCGAACTGGCAGTTACAGCCACCCTCTACCTTTAAGGCAGAGATAATATCGAGCGCCGCACTTCTGAGCATCTGATACTCTTTATCTGCAAGAGTAACGGTAGGAGCAATAACGATACTGTCGCCTGTATGTACGCCGACAGGGTCAAAGTTCTCCATTGAGCAGACAGTAATAACATTGCCGTCGCTGTCACGCATTACCTCAAACTCTATTTCTTTCCAACCCGAAATACATTTCTCTACAAGAACCTGTGTAATCGGTGAAAGCTCAAGACCGTTTGAAGTAATCTCTCTTAATTCTTCCTCATCATTTACGATACCGCCGCCTGTACCGCCGAGTGTAAATGCAGGACGGATAATTACAGGGTAGCCGATTTCATCTGCAAATTTTACGGCAGACTCAACATCGTTTACAACGAGTGACGGAATAACAGGCTGTCCGATTTCAAGCATTGTGTCCTTGAACATCTGTCTGTCCTCTGCCTTGTCAATTGTTTCGGGATTAGCGCCGAGGAGCTGAACTCCGTATTTATCGAGGAAACCTTCCTTTGCAAGCTGCATAGAAAGTGTAAGACCTGTCTGACCGCCGAGTGTGGAAAGAAGGCTGTCGGGACGCTCTTTTTTAATAATTCTTTTAACTGTTTCAAGTGTAAGCGGCTCGATATAAATTTTATCAGCCATTGCATTATCTGTCATAATGGTAGCAGGGTTAGAGTTTACGAGAATAACCTCAAGTCCCTCTTCCTTAAGCGCACGGCAAGCCTGTGTGCCTGCGTAGTCAAATTCAGCAGCCTGACCGATTACAATCGGACCCGAACCGATTACCATAACTCTTTTAATGTTGCTTTTAAGTGGCATAAAATCATTCCTTATCCTTATTTAAAAATCAAATTCGTATATAAATTATGGATAGTTTTATTTGTTGTTTTTCATCAAATCAATGAAACGGTCAAACAAAAACGCTGTGTCGTGCGGACCGCCGCAAGCCTCCGGGTGGAACTGAACAGAGAAAGCAGGCATATTTGTATACTTAACACCCTCACAAGTATCATCATTGCCGTTTACAAAACTCTCTACAGCATTTTCAGGCATACTGTCGCTTACAACAGCATAGCCGTGGTTCTGTGAAGTAATGTAAACTCTGCCTGTTTCAACCTCTTTTTGCAGGTTGGTTAGCTCCTCTGTGGCCGTATTTAAGTTTTTCTGTCTTAGCGCCCTGGCTAAGTGCCAAAAGCTGATGTCCTAAGCAGATACCGAATGTAGGAATTTTATATTCGCAAAGCTTTTTAAGCTCGGCAATAATTGCAGTGTTGTCCGATGGATCTCCCGGACCGTTTGAAAGCATAATGCCGTCAGGATTCATAGCTTTAATCTGCTCTGCTGTTGTATGAGCAGGTACTACCGTAACATTGCAGCCACGCTTAACAAGCTCTCTGCCTATGTTGTGCTTTGCACCGAAATCCATAAGAACAACATTGAGGTCGCCGTTTTCAGCTTTGAATTCTTCTTTTTCGCTGATTGTTGTGCTCTCTACAGCCTGTTCTATTTTATAAGCCTTAATCTCTGCAAGCTCTTCTTCGGTAACTTCGCCCGAATAAGCAATTTTGCAGTTAAGCACACCATACTCACGAACAATTCTTGTAAGTGCTCTGGTGTCGAGTCCGTAGATGCCCGGAATATCCGACTCTTTTAAAAAGGTGTCAAGATCGCCCTCGCAACGGAAGTTAGAGGGAGCTTGGCACCATTCTCTTACAATATAACCTCTAAGTGAGGGCACTTTGCTCTCGAAATCAGAGGGAATTACACCATAGTTACCGATTAAAGGGAAAGTCTGAATAACCACCTGACCGAAATAAGAAGGGTCGGTGAGTGTTTCAAGATAACCGGTCATAGCTGTAGTAAAAACCAATTCTCCCATAGTTTCTTTTTCTGCACCAAATGATTTGCCCTCAAAAACAGTTCCGTTTTCAAGTATCAAATATGCTTTACGGCTCATAAATACACATTCCTTTCAGAAATTTTGCATAATTAGTTTTCGTAAGTTTTAATAACCTGCATTGCAATCTGCATTTTGCTCATTCTCATATCCATCGCCTGTTTTTCAAGGTAGCGATGTGCTTCCTGTTCTGACATATTAAGGCAGGTAATAAGCAGAAGCTTGGCTCTGTTTATTATCTTCATATCCTCCACAATATGGCGGAGCTTTTCATTTTCCTCGTTTACGGTCAACATTCTCATTCTGAAACATTCCGTAAACTGCAAATAGTGATGAAACAAATGCTTATTAATAGGTTTGGCTATTACAAGCACACCGTGCTCGGTCAAAGCATCGTTTACATCGTCTGCGTTTTTTTGAGGAACAATAATAACCACGCTTGAACGGGTTACTCTTGCAAAATGCATGGAAAGCTCAATACCGCTTTCCTCTGCAAGAGGTGCATTAATACAGATAAGGTCAAACTCATCGTTCTCAACAAGTCTTTTTGCTGTTTTAGAATTATCAGCAATAGAAATCTGCGTAAAATACTCAATTTTAAGCAGCTGTGAAAGAGCCTCGGCACTTTGCACAGAGTGAGAAATAATTAAAGCTTTTTTCATAACCTTATCACCTCAGTCACTTATCTTCAACATCATATTTTACAAGATTTCGGAGTATTCTAATTTACATAAAGGAATTATAATATATTTTTTTATTGATTTCGACAATTACAATTCTTGTATCGCAAAATAGTTACATAAAAATTAAAAAATGATGAAAATTATAAAGTATTTACAAAAAAAGGCTGTTTCATTTGTGAAGATGAAACAGCCCCGTTGCTGTGAAATAAAATTTTAATCAAATTTGACAAAAACAAAATCTTATTCTTCGCCTTTGCTCAAAAGCATTCTGTCATTTTCAAGTTTAGAACCGCTCGCCTTTTCAAACTTCTGCAAGAGGTCGTCAACGGTGAGTTTTTTCTTTTTTCACCTGAAATATCAAGTATAACCTTTCCGTTGCCCATCATAATAAGGCGGTTACCGTGCACAATCGCATCGTGCATATTATGTGTAACCATAAGGGCTGTAAGGTTATTTTCGGCTATAATCTTATCGCTCAGTTCAAGCACCTTTGCCGCAGTCTTAGGGTCAAGCGCCGCTGTATGCTCGTCAAGAAGCAAAAGTTTAGGCTTCTTGATTGTAGCCATTAAAAGGGTGATTGCCTGACGCTGTCCGCCCGAAAGAAGACCTACCTTTGATGTCATTCTGTCCTCAAGACCGAGTTCAAACTGCTTTAAAAGTGTTCTGTATTCTTCTTTTTCGGATTTCTTAACGCCCCAGCTAAGACCTCTTTTCTTGCCTCTTCTTGCCGCAAGGGCAAGATTTTCCAAAATTTCCATATCGGCAACAGTACCTGTCATAGGGTCTTGGAAAACTCTGCCGAGATACTTTGCCCTTTTATGCTCGGGAAGTCCCGTTACATCTACGCCGTCAATAAGAATCTGACCGCTGTCAACAGGCCATACACCGGCAACGGCATTAAGTGTAGTTGACTTACCCGCACCGTTGCCGCCGATTATTGTACAGAAATCGCCTTCGTTTAAGTGAAGTGTTACACCGTCAAGTGCGACCTTCTCATTTATTGTGCCTTTATTAAAGGTTTTGTGAATATTAATAATATCAAGCATTGTCACTGCCTCCGTTTGCCTTGTTAGCCTTTAAATTCATTTTAGCTACCTTTTTAAAGGAGGTTTTACTCTTCTTTTGTAAATAAGGTACTGCAAGGAAGATTGCAACTATAATTGCTGTGAAGAGCTTTGTATCGTCTGTCGGCATCTTGAGCCAAAGAACAATACCCATTGCAATATAATAAAGAATACCGCCCACAATAACGAAGAGCATTTTTACAACAAAGTTCATACGCTTACGGAAGATAGCCTCGCCGAGGACTTCACCGATAATAACTGCGGCAAGACCGATTACGATAGCGCCTCTGCCCATATTGATGTCGGCAAAACCCTGGTACTGTGCAAAAAGTGAGCCTGCAAGAGCAACAAGACCGTTTGAAAGCGCAAGTGCAATTACTTTTGCAACATTGATATTAATGCCCTGCGCCTTACTCATAGCAGGGTTTGAACCTGTTGAACGGATTGTAGAGCCCTGTTCTGTTCCGAAATACCAATACATAGCCGCAATAACAATAGCCGCAATTCCGAGGGCGATGATAATTGACAAATTAATATCGCTTGCGGAAATTACAAGCGCATAGTTTCTGTAGCTGATAGGAAGATTTGACCTTCCCATAATGTTCAAGTTGATTGAATAAAGCGCAATCTGCGTAAGAATACCTGCAAGAATATCGGGAATACCGAGCAAAGTATGTAAAAGTCCCGTTATAAGACCTGCCGCAATGCCCGCAAGAATAGCAACTATAAGCGCTACCCATACAGAACAGCCGTTAATAAGCATAACAGCGGTAACCGCACCGCCTGTTGCAAAAGAACCGTCAACGCTAAGGTCGGCAAAATTCAAAAGTTTGTAGGTAATAAAAACACCAAGACCCATAAGTCCCCAGATAATACCCTGCGCAATATTACCCGGCAAAGCCGCAAGAAAGTTTGCAGGATTAAGAGAACCGAAGTATTCTGCTAAAAATTCCATAAAAACCACCAATACATAAAAGATTGGGGTGTCGCTTTCACGGCACCCCACCGTTTTTTAATTTATAAATTAAGGATTATTACTCCTCAATAGCCTCGTAATCGTCAGGAATTGTAATTCCGTAAGCATCGCAACGGCTCTTTACATATTTCTTGGTAACATTAGGAGCTGACTCAACTTTTAAAGAAGTTATATCGGCACCGTTTACAAGAATATCATAAGCCATCTCGCCTGTTTTCTGACCAAGTTCATAGTAGTTGATAGAAAGTGTTGCAACACCGCAGCCCTTACAAATACCCTCTTCACCTGCGATGATAGGAGTTTTTGCAGCTGTAGCCGTATTGTCGATAATACCTGTATTTGAAGCCGCTGTGTTATCTGTAGGAATGTAAAGAACATCGTTTTCGTCACAAGCTGTCTTTGCTACAGCCGCAACATCGTTTGAATCTGCAAATGAATATGTCTTTACAGTGTAGCCCGCACTCTCAAAGAAAGGTGTGATTGTATCGCTCTGATATTTTGAGTTAGCCTCTGCCGAGCAATAGAGAATACCGATTGTTTTAGCATCAGGGAAAAGTTCCTTGAGCATATCAGCCTGCTTGTCAAGCGGAGCAAGGTCTGTTGTACCGGATACATTCATACCCGAAACGCCTGTCCACTCTGCCATATCAAGAGCTGTGCCGTAGTCTGTAATCGAAGTACCGAGAATAGGAATAGACGGTGTTGCCGTGTATGCAGCCTGAAGAGCCGCAGTACCGTTACCGAGAATAAGGTCATAATTTGAAGAAACAAACTGGTTACAGATTGTAGCGCAAGTAGCCGAATCGCCCTGTGCGTTCTGCTCGTCAAACTTAACCTTGTCTGCGCCGAGTTTTTCAGTAAGAGTGTCTTTAAAGCCCTTAGTTGCGGCGTCAAGAGCCTCATGCTGAACAAGCTGACAAATACCGATATTATATACTTTGTTTGCATCTGCCTGTGAAGGAGCAGCTGTTGAAGTTGTTGATGAAGTACCGCCTGTACAGCCTGCGAGTGCAGCTGTTACTGTAAGCGCTGCTGTTGCGGTTGCCAAAATTCTTTTTGTCATTTTCATAAAAATTCGTCCTCCCATTTTCACTTTAGTACTTAAACAAACATATGCTTTAAAGTTTTTATGCGTTAAAGTGAATATCATATATAGTATTATATACCTATTAAACGAATTTTGCAATAGCTAAAAGGTGAATTTATATGTTTTCGATAGTGATTTTATAAAGAATTTGTTTATTTTACCGCTACATTTTCATCACCAAGCTGATGTTTAAGCTCTTTTATCATAACATCATTAAGGCTCACCCACATATTTGCAGGGGCTTTTACCTTGCGTTTTGAATCGGTAAGATAAAAAACAATCGGTGTTCTGCCGTCGAAAATATCCGTAACCCTCTTTGCTCGACGGTACATATCCGTATTAAGGTCATCAATTCTCAAATAAAGTGCCTGCGGTACATAAGGCTTTTGATATGCGCTTTTATGTTCTGCCGCTGTCCTGTTTTGTTCGTAATTTGCGGCAGGCATATTTTTACATTCCTCATTATTAAAGGCTTTTGCAATGCTGTCGCAAATTATTTTCGGTTCTTCGTTTTCTTTAAAATTCAATGTGCCTTTTATAATAACGGGTATGTTTTCATTTAAAAGAATAGTGCTTTTTTCATACACATTCGGAAAAACAACCGCTTCCATTATGCCGTACTTATCTTCTACATTTATAAAAGCCATAAGTTTGTTGCTTTTGGTAAGTTGAGTTTTCACTTTGGAAATAATACCTACAATCAGCACTTTCTTGCCGTCGGGATAGCGTCCTGTTTCGTCATTTATAATTTCGCCTATTCTGTCGGCTTTCATTCTCTCGGAATAAAGGCTGTAATTATCGGCAGGGTGGCCGCTTAGGTATATGCCTGCTATTTCCTTTTCCATTCTCAAAAGCTCATCAGTCGAAAATTCTTTCAAATCAGGCAGTTGGGGTTCTGATGTAGCCTTTGTACTGTCGTCACCCATATCAAAAAACGAAAGCTGTCCGCCTTGATTCTTTTTAGCCTCATATTCAACATCGTCAAGCACGTTTTTGCTTATTGCAAGCAGTTGTCTGCGGTTAGCGCCAAGTCCGTCAAGCGCACCGCACTTTATAAGACTTTCTATAGCACGGCTGTTCATATTTTTGCCGCAAAGTCTTTTACAAAAATCGTAAAGGCTTGTATAAGGCTTTAATCTGCGCTCTTTAATTATCTGATCAATAAAAGCTCTGCCGAGATTTTTGATTGCAAGCAATCCGTAGCGTATATTGTTACCGCTGACAGTAAAGCCAAGATCGCTTTCGTTTACACTCGGAGGCAAAACTTTTATTCCGAGCCGCTGACATTCGCCTATATATGCTGCAAGTTTGTTTTGGTTATCAAGCACACTTGTGAGCAATGCCGCCATATACTCCTGCGGATAATGACATTTTAAATATGCGGTTTTGTATGAAATCATAGAATATGCCGCTGCGTGTGACTTATTGAAAGCGTAAGAAGCAAAACTTTCGATTTCGTCATAAATTGAATTGGCGATTTTCTCGTCAATACCTCTGCGAATACAACCGTCAACAATTACTTTGCCGTTTTCATCTGTAATGCCGTGAAGAAAAATCTCTCTTTGCTTTGCCATTTCTGCGGCTTTCTTTTTACTCATGGCACGGCGAACAATATCCGCTCTGCCAAGGCTGAAACCTGCAAGCACTCTTAAAATCTGCATTACCTGTTCCTGATAGACAATACAGCCGTAGGTAACCTCAAGTATAGGCTTTAATAACGGGTGCTTATAGGTAATGTGCGATGGATTGTGGCGGCAGTCGATATAACGGGGAATACTGTCCATAGGTCCGGGTCGATAAAGCGAAACCACGGCGATTAAATCCTCGATCGAATCGGGCTTTAGTCGCATAAGAACATTTTTCATACCCTGGCTTTCAAACTGAAACACACCCTCCGTATTGCCTTGAGAAATCATAGCAAAAACTTTTTCGTCTTTATCGTTTATATTATCGGGATTGTAATCGGGATGATTTTTTCGTATCTGTTTATCCGCATAGTCAATTACCGTAAGATTGCGAAGTCCGAGAAAGTCCATTTTGAGCAAACCGAGCTCCTCAAGTGTGGTCATGGTAAACTGTGTTACCACATTGTCATCATTTTTTGAAAGCGGAACATAGTCAGATACGGGACGGTCGGTAATTACTACACCTGCGGCGTGCATTGTAGCGTGTCTTGGCATTCCCTCAATGCTCTTTGCAATGTCAAGCAATCGCTTTGTCTGTTCGTCCTCTTCATAGCGATGTCTTAATTCGGGACTTGCCTTGAGTGCGGAATCTATAGTAACCTTTAATTCCATAGGTACAAGTTTGGCAACCGAGTCAACCGTGGCATACGGAATTGCAAGCACTCTGCCGACATCTCTTATAGCGCCTCTTGCCGCCATAGTACCGAATGATATAATCTGCGCAACTCTGTCCGTGCCGTATTTACGCACTACATAGTCAATTACTTCTCCTCGGCGCTCGGTACAGAAATCGACATCAAAGTCAGGCATACTTACACGCTCAGGGTTTAAAAATCTTTCAAAAAGAAGATTATACTTGATCGGATCTATCGCTGTAATTCCTATGCAATAGGCGCAAAGCGAACCTGCACCCGAACCTCTGCCGGGTCCGACAGGGATTTTTTCACTCTTTGCATACTGTACAAAATCATTTACGATAAGGTAATAATCGACAAAACCCATTTTTGAAACAGTTGCAAGTTCGTATTCAAGTCGGTCAATCAAAGACTTATCGGGATTTTCTCCGTAATGTCTGTAAAGACCCTCATAGCATTTTCGGCGAAAATACTCGTAATGATCTTCGTTATTCGGCACATCAAATCGTGGCAGTTTACGCACGCCGAACTCAAACTCAACATTACAGCGGTCGGCAATTTTCTGTGTATTATCATATGCCTGCGGCAGATTCGGAAAGAGTGAGCGCATTTCTTCCTCTGTTTTAAGGTAAAACTCGCTCGTTTTAAACTCCATTCTGTCCACATCATTTACCGTCTTATTGGTCTGGATACAAAGCAAAATACTGTGCGTAAAGCTGTCCTTTTTATCTATATAATGGCTGTCGTTTGTAACCACAAGTTCGGCGCCGATTTCTTCGGCAATGCGAATAAGCTGCGGATTAATTCTTTTTTGCTCCTCTATGCCGTGGTCCTGAAGTTCTATAAAAAAGTTATCCTTACCAAAAAGCGATTGATAAAAAAGAGCCTTCTGCTTTGCTCCGTCATAGTTTCCGTCAAGCAGATTCTGCGGAATTTCACCGGCAAGACAGGCAGAAAGGCAGATTAGGCCCTTGTGATATTCTTTCAAAAGCTCATCGTCAATTCTCGGCTTTGAATAAAAGCCCTCGGTAAAACCTTTTGAAACAAGTTTAATCAAATTTTGATAGCCCTCGTTATTTTCGCAAAGCAGCACCATATGATAATACTTTTCATACGCCGAAGTTTTGTCAAAACGAGAGTGCGGCGCAACATAAACTTCACAGCCGATAACAGGCTTTATCCCCTGCTTTTTACAGGCACGGTAAAAGTCAATGACGCCGTACATTACACCGTGGTCGGTAATGGCAAGAGCGGTTTGTCCCTTTTCCTTTGCCGATTCCACAAGTTTGTTTATTCTGCTTGCTCCGTCAAGCAAGCTGTATTCGGTATGATTATGAAGATGTGTAAAAGCCATAGTTATTCACCACATACCTTTGCGTTTATTTTACCGTCACTCAAAATAACAGTGAAATCGTCGCCGTCTTTAAGCTGTTTTGATGAGGTAATGATTTTTTCGTCCTTTTCGGCTATTGCATAACCACGATTCAATACATTAAACGGATTCAAACCGTCAAGCTTGCCCTTTGCGGCAATAAGTTTATTTTCTTTATCGGAAATATAAATATTCATAAACCGTGTCAGCTTTTCGCTCTTTGCCGAAAGCTGTTTTTCAAGCTGTTCCGCTTTGAGCTTCGGCGATGATGCAGACATTCTTCTCTGCTGATTTTCAAGTCTTAACTGTGCCGTTTTTATCTTTCTGTCAAGCATAGCGGATATATATTGCTTTTGCTTAAAATAGTAAGACATAAGCTCCTGCCTGTCGGGTACGGCAAGTTCTGCCGCAGCAGACGGAGTAGAGGCACGAACATCGGCGACAAAGTCACAGACAGTAAAATCTGTTTCGTGTCCCACACCCGAAATTATGGGAGTTTCGCAATTATAGACAGCATATGCAAGTTGTTCGTCATTAAACGCCCATAAGTCTTCGGCAGAACCACCGCCTCTGCCTATGATAACCACATCGGCAATCTTGCTTGCACTGAATTTATTTACGGCACGCACAAGCTGTTCGGGCGCACTTTCTCCCTGAACAAGCACAGGTGCGAGCACTATATCCGCACTCGGAAATCTTCGTCTGATAATATTCGTTATATCCTGAACCGCCGCACCCGTGGGAGAAGTTATGACGCCGATTGTTTTAGGAAATTTCGGCAGCGGCTTTTTATGCGCATTGTCAAACAGTCCTTTTTGAGCAAGGCTCTTTTTAAGCTGTTCAAAAGCAAGCGTAAGCGCACCCACACCGTCTGGCTGCATATCTTCAATATAAAGCTGATACCTGCCGCTCGGCTCATATACAGAAATTCTGCCACGACAAATTACTTTCATTCCGTTTTCAAGGCGGAACCTAAGTCGTCTTGCGTTGCCTGCAAACATAACGGCACTTATAACTGAATTGCTGTCTTTAAGCGAAAGGTAAATGTGACCGCTGCGTTGGTGCACGGTAAGATTAGAGATTTCACCCGTTACAAGCACAAACTGCAAACTGCCGTCATTCTCGATAATTGACTTTATATAAAAATTTATTTGTGAAACAGAAAGCACTCTCGGCTTTTGAATCTGCGGTGAATACATCTCTTTACCTCCCGCTGATGAAGTATTTTAATATTTTACACTTATAATCGTCTTAGATTTCCGTATATTTCTTATATGCCAAATACGCAATACCCGCTGCGTTATCGGCGGAATATTCGGGTTTTGCAAATGTAGCGCCGAATTTCTCGGTCAGAGCATTTCTTATAATGGAATTTGACATTACTCCGCCCGCAAAAATCACAGGCAAATTGCCGAATTGCTCGAACAATTTTTCAGTCATTTTTTCAAGCGTAGCCTGAATAAAAGCAAGGCAAAAAGCAGCGATTTTTTCTTTGCTTTCGCCGTTATCAAGCATTTTTTTACACTGATTTTCAAGTCCGCTCAAACAGCAATCGGCGCCCTTAAGAGTAGGACGAACTTTGAATTTTTCTGTATTATTAAGCGCAAGCTGTTCAAGCTGCGGACCGCACGGAAATTTTAAACCGAGCATAAGCCCCACTCTGTCGACTGCCTGTCCGGCATTTAAGTCAAGTGTTTTTGCAGCCTCTTTAACGGCAAACGAGCTTGTACTGCCCTTTGCGAGCACCGCCTCCGTTGTGCCTCCGCTTATATGAAATGCTAAAAATTCTTTTTCAAACAAATCTTCTCTTGCGGCTGAAAACAGTGTTGCGGCAATATGCCCCTCCTGATGTGAAAATGTCAGGAGAGGCTTTTTTATTACTGCCGATATAATTCTTGCTGTGTTTTCTCCAACCGTAAAGCACGGCATATATGAGCCGTCAACCGGACGGGGGCGTGTTGATACGCCTAATGCAGACACACCCGACAAGTCAACTTCCTTTGCAATGTCCTCAACAAGAGTGTGAAGCTGTTGTGTGTGATGAAAAACCGCATCGCTCTGTCTTAAGCCAAGCTGTCCCTGTTTTACGGGCAAAAGCTGCTTTCGCTGCAACATTTCGCCGTTTTCGCTGTTATATACCGCAACCGAAGTTGTGTAGTTTGAGGTATCTATACCAAGGAAAAGGCTCATTACTTTTCTCCGTTATCTCTTACAAATGAGCCTAATATTCCGTTGACAAATCCGCTCTCGTCAATAGTGTACTTCTTTGCAAGTTCTACCGCCTCGTTGATTGCTACGCTTGCGGGAACATTGTCAAGATACTTGATTTCATACACTGCAAGTTCAAGGATTGCAAGCGATGGCTTTGAAATTCTTGAAAGAGTCCATCCTTTTTTTAGATAGCGTGAAATAATCTCGTCAAGTTCTTCTTTAGCCGATACAATACCCTCAACTTCTGCCTGTGCAAGTGCGCTTACTCCGCCCATAAAGAGTTCCGAGCTGTCCTGCACCATATTGTCGACAGATGTGTTTGTAAATGACTTTGAAAATAAAAGCATAAATACCTGCTCACGCTGTTCGGAGCGTGTAAGTTTAATCTGTACTGCTTCGTTTTCATTTTCTTCTGTTACTTCCTGAGAAGTTACATTTATCTCTTCAGACATATTATCCCAACTTTACAATAAATTATCAGGATAATTATATCACATAAAATTTTGATTGTAAACTATATTCACGCACCTACAACAGATATTGCGTCACTTGCAATTTCATAGTGCGTTGTTACGGCATCGTATATTGACAAAACGGTGTTTTCGTTAAGCTCGTTTTTCGGAACTATAACGGTTACACCCATATCGGTTATACAGCAAAGGCAATCGGAAAAGCCTTTCGCTTTCACAATGGTTTCTATGGTATCCTGCGTTGTAAAAAAGCTGATGATTCGCTCTACATTTTCTTGCGCCTCGCTAAGCTCCGTGTCTGAACTCGAGTCGAAATCGAGTATCTCCTCCGCATCGTCAATTACCTTGTCTTGCGTGTTCTGCCTTTTAGTGCGTTCGGATGCAAAGAAATCCTGCTGCTCTTTCGATAGTGCCATTGCAGCTGCCGCCTCGTCGGAGGTTGCTGTTTCCCCGACTGTTGCATTTACATATGACGCTGCCCCCAGCTCCTTTGCAGGTGAAGTTGTACGAGCCTGCGAAATCTGATAGTTTATGTAAACCGCCGTTGCCAGAGCAAGTACAAGTGATGTCATTACAATATGTTTCTTCTGAATTTTCATAATACCTCTACCTTCGTTCTGTTAATTTTGTAACACATACCTTTGCCGATGAAATATCCAGTGCCCTTGTTACCGCTTGTGTGACCGTTTGTGTTACGACGGGATCATCTCCGCCCTCGCATACAACAAGCACACCGCGGATAACAGGCTGAATTTCCTTTGTCTTGGTGGTACTGTCCTCAAGATATACATATTCGACCGAGTTTTCTATGGTAAGAAGCACCTTTGTTTCTCCGCAGCCGCTGATACTTGAAAGGATTTTTTGCAAATCGCTTTCAATCTCCGTGCTGTAGGTAGTAACCGAAAAGCCCTCGGTTTCCGTTTTTTTATCGGTATTAATTCCCGAAATTGAAGAAATAAAAATAAGTGCTATTCCGATAATACCGATAATTACTATAATTTTTCTTGCTTTGTCACTTTCAAACAGCTTTTTTATTCCGTTTGTTTTTTCTTCCATAGCTTTGCACCCTTAAATAAAAGTTATTCTCGGATATGCTCCGAAGCTTTCAAAAACAATTGAGCCGATTTTATCTTTCCGGCTTTTATATTCATTACTCATATATATGCTGATGTCACCGATAATTATGCTGTTTGACTGCGATTTTGCAAGTACGATTTTACATTCGGATATTTTTATGTTGTTTTGAGCAAGCAGGTCGGTAAGGCTTTGTTCAAGATTTTGTTGTGCCTGTTTAATCACAACATTTGCGTAGGCTTCGTCGGAAGTGGAAACTTGATCTTCGCTGTAATCAACAGGTTCGGCATCAAAATCTATAGAAGAAATTGCCGAGGTTATCGGCGAAATAAGACAGCATACCATAAACGCACCGATTACAAGGGCAACGGTTTTTTTGGTAGTACCCTCGGGTACAAATGCCGACAGCAGACTGCAAATAAGAGCACCGGCACAAACTGTTATAACCGCAGAAATCATACCGCTCATATTCCGCCGCCTCCCATCAAAAGCACAAGTGCAGTTGAAATTATGTAAACCGACATAATGCACAATACAATTGCAAGCAAGGTTGAAAGCACGGTACCGACACCCTCAAGCAAATCCTTTACCTGATTTATGCCGAGTATCTCCGCAAGTAACTTTCCTGCCGATAATGTAAATATCCACAAAAGGCTGTTAAGTATTATAGGCAGAAACACAAAAGCAATAGATACTATAACAAAAATTCCAAGTCCCGATTTAAGCAAGTTTACACTGCCCTGTACGGTTTTGTATGCATCTGAAAGTGCTGAGCCTACTATCGGAATAAATGAATTTAAAGTAAATCGCACGGCTCGTGTAGAAACATCGTCAACCGAGGTTGTTATCATCTGCTTAAAAGAAAGTACGGCTGTAAATACAGTCATAACAAACCCGAGTACCCATTTTACGGCTTTTGAAATTATTGAAGTTATACCCGTAAGTTTTGATTCCGAGCATACGCTTGCCGTTACTGATACACCGAGAAACATATTAAGAAAAGGAACTATTACCTTTGAGCTTAGTTGTCCCACTCCCTCTCCTGCGCCGATCATCATTGCGTAATATGACGCACCGCTTACGGCGTGTCCCGTGCTCGATATAATCATAACCATTAAAGGCACAAATGCAAGCATAAAACTTGATGCCGTTTTTACTACCGTTGACATATCTGAAATTACTTCAATTACGGGGGTGCAGCCGTACAGGTAGCACACAGTACGGCTGCTATGCCAAGTGAGGAGGAAAGTTCACTTGAAAGCGAATTTTTGTACGAAGATAAAAGCGAGCATATAAGCAAGAGTGCGGTAAGCGAGATTACCGCTTTTAACGGCCCTGCGCTGTTTTCGCCCGCAAGTTTTACAATTTCATTCACAACTTCTCCAAACGAAATCTGTGAAAGCTCATTGCTGTCTATGCCGTTTATCCCTATATTTTCAAGGCTCTGTTTTACATCGCCAGACAGGCTGTCATATAAAGCAGAGGTATCGTAAATGCTGTTAATATCATTTGTTGTACTTTCGGTTTTGGCTGTTGTATCGGCTGCAAATACAGTAATCTGCGACAGAAAAACAACCGCAATCACAACTAAAAACACCGCTGTTTTTTTCAACATCAACACTCCTTCAGGAGTTTTCTACAAGTGACACCACTGTATTTAAAATTTCCGTATAAAGCGGAAGTGATGTTACCATAATCAATATTTTACCTGCAAGCGTAACATTTGTTGCTATTGCCTGCTGTCCCGACTCCTTACATACACTGACGGCAAGCTCTGTTACAATGCATATTCCTATTACCTTGAGCAATATTTTTATATACTCAATATTCATATCAGACGCTGCCGCAATTTTATTTACCGTCTGCAAAATCGCAGCCGCAAACGAAATTACGGCTGTAAGCAATATTACACCGCAGGCAATTGAAAGCATAAGCGAGATTTCACCGTTATGCTTTTTTATTGCTACGGCAGAAATTGCAGATACAATTGCGACAGCGGCTATAGTAATAATATTCATACTTTATTCCTAAAAGCCGAATAACTGCTTTATCGTGTTAAACAAGGCGCTTATCTGCGTGACAATCAGAGTAAGCACAACTATAAGACCCGCAAGCGTCGTAAGCATTGCCTGTTCTTCTCTGCCGCTGCGTATGAGCACCTGACACAACACGGCTACAATTATACCGATTGCAGCTATTTTAAAAATCAGTTCAACATCCATAGCTATCCTTTCAGATTATAACAAGTGCGGCTGCCGTGCCGACAAAAAATCCCATAGTTTTGTAAAGCCGTGATTTTTGTTTTATTTCATTTTTACTGTCATCAAGATGAGCGTTTGCAAGCCCTTTGTAAAGCTCAATATGTTTGAGCTGTCCCTCTACATCGGTTATGCCGAGTTTTTCTCCGAATGAGCATAAAAGCTGTTTATCCTCGTGCTTTAAAGCGTAACCGTCGGAAATATCCGCTACCGCATTTTTCCATTTTTTAAAAAATGTACCATCGTATTTTTCGTACGCACCGTATATTGCTTTTCCGAATCTGTCTTCGCTTTTGGAAAGAATAATCGAAAGTTCATCTGTACTGTAGCGAATATTTGTCGCAAGAGTATCAAGGAAAACCAAAAAGTCATTTATAAAATCTCTGCGTTTGTACAGCCGTTGGGCTTTTTTAAATCCCATAAGAGTTGTTGCGCTCACAAGCAAGATACAGCCGATAATTTTAATTACCAAATACATCACCGACTCTCATAATCTTGCTCACTCTGCCGGCAGACGCTCTGTTATCAAGGAAAACAAGGGTTTTAAAGCCGCCGCAGGAAACGAGTTTACGGATATTATCTTTTCTTCTAAGTTCGTCAACGCTTGAACAATGCAAGGTAGAAATAAAAGATACACCCGAATTTACGGAATATTCCACAGCGTCAATATCTCTCTGCGTACCGATTTCGTCGCAAACAATAATATCGGGCGACATACTGCGTATAGCCTGAATAATTCCGCTCGGCTTATCGTAAAGGTCAAACACATCACAAAGTCCGATGTCATTTTGCAGGATACCCGAGGAAGTGCCCGCAAGCTCTCCCCTTTCGTCAATCAAAGAAATTCTCTTGCCGTATTCGGTCGAGAGTATTCTTGCCATATCCCTTAAGAGCGTAGTTTTGCCCGTGCATGGCGCACCGCAAATAAGCACGCCGCCAAAGTCGGGATTAAGAGTGTCAATAACAGCTCTTGAACACTCTTTATGCTCTCTTGCAATTCTGATGTTAATTGACGAAATATCACGGATATTTATTACCTTGTCACCCTCACAAATTGCCGTACCGCAGATACCCGCTCTATGACCGCCGTGCATTGAAACAAAGCCGTTTATAATTTCACTTTGTTTTGAATATACCGAGTAATTGCAAATGTTGTGAAAAGTATCCGTAAGGTCGCCACGGCTGACTGTGAGCATTGAGCCGTCAAGTATAGTGTTGGTAAGCCCGCCTTTTTCCGTAAGAAAATATGTAGTATCCGGGCAAACAATCGCTACAGGTCTGTTTACACGCAATCGTATTTCCTGCGCAGTATCGCAGAATTTTTGCGACAGCGGTAAAATTCTCTGATAAATATTCTGACTTAGCGAGCGTATGGCAAGTACAAACCTGCCCTCATTATTAAGACTTGTCATTTTTATCGTCCTTTCCTTGGCTTTGTTAATATGTATGCAGACAAGCACATAAAAAGAACAAGGTTTAAATATTTTTTTGAATGATAGATTGTAAGTAAAAACAAAAAACTATCCTACTTATGTAAGATAGTCCTTTGTGTTATAGTCATATATTTTGCGGACAGTGCAGTCCCCGTGATAATAGCTATAGTTAATTTATTTTTAGGTTTAGCGCATTTCCTATTAAATTCATTCAGCAAGCATATTTAATAATTCTTCTTCAGAAATAATCGTAATACCGAGTTGCTGTGCTTTTGTCAGTTTACTTCCGGCGTCTTCGCCCGCAAGCACATAGTCGGTTTTTTTAGATACGGAAGAGCTTGTTTTTCCGCCGTTCTGCTCAATCAGTTTGCCTGCCTCACTTCTTTTCATAGTCGGCAGAGTACCTGTAAGAACAAAGGTTTTGCCCTCAAAAATTCCGCCCTTTTTCTTCTGTTCGGACGGTTTCATTTCAAGTCCGAGTTCTTTCAGTTCGTCAATCAGATTTTTTGTGCTTTCGGCAGAAAAATAATTCACTACGCTTTCCGCCATAATCAGGCCAAAGCCCTCTATTGCGGAAATATCCTCTGTTTTTGCATTCATAAGGTCATCAATATTCGCAAAATTTTCGCATAAAAGTTTTGCGGCTTTAAGACCTATATTTCTGATGCCGAGTGCAAAAACAAGGCGATATAATTCATTGTGTTTTGATTTTTCAATTGAATTAATAAGATTTTGCGCAGATTTTTCGGCTTTTCGGTCAAGGGCGGTTATGCTGTCAACCGTTAATCTGTAAAGGTCGGTAGGAGATTTTATCAGTCCTTCATTCACAAGCTGTTCAAGCACAGCAGGTCCGAGGCCGTCAATATCCATAGCATCTCTGCCTACAAAATGGATAAGGTGTCGCATAAGCTGGGCAGGGCAATCGGTGTTTGTACAGCGAATAGCAGCCTCATTTTCGTCACGCACAACAGGAGTGTGACAGGACGGACAAAGTTTCGGAAACTCAAAAGGCACCGCATTTTCGCCGTGTTCTTTTACAGAAAGAACCTCCGGAATAATCTCTCCGGCTTTACGGATAATTACCGTATCACCTACGCAAATACCTTTTTCATCTATAAAATCTTTGTTGTGGAGCGTTGCACGGCTTACTGTCGTACCTGCAAGAAATACAGGTTCAAAAATTCCGACAGGAGTAAGCACGCCTGTTCTGCCGACATTTATTTCAACTTCAAGCAATTTTGTCGCCTTTTCTTCGGGCGGATATTTATATGCCTCCGCCCATTTCGGATATTTTGCGGTACTGCCCAATAATTCTCTTGTTGCAAAATCATCAACCTTTACAACCGCACCGTCAATCGCATAATCAAATGTACCTCGCATATTTCCTATACGCTCAATTTCTTCAACAGCCTCTTGCATATCCTCGAAAATATTATAAAACGCAGTCGGAAATCCAAGCTCGGTAAGGTAATCCAAACCCTGATGATGACTTGTAATTTCAACGCCCTCGATTTGTTGGATATTAAATACAAAAATATCAAGCTTGCGCTTTGCGGTAATCTTAGAATTTTTTTGCCTTAATGAACCTGCGGCGGCATTTCTTGGATTTTTAAACGGCTTTTCTTCGTTATCTTCCTGTTCCTTGACAAGTTCGTTAAAGCTGTCAAAAGACATATAAACTTCGCCACGCACCTCTAAAAATGCAGGCGCATTTTCAATCTTTTTCGGGAGCGAGCGTATTGTCATAAGATTATCCGTAACATCTTCACCGACTGTTCCGTCACCTCTTGTCGAACCTCGAACAAATACACCGTTGCGATACTCGCAAGATACGGAAAGACCGTCAAATTTTGGCTCAACAACATATTTTACATTCTGAGCAATCTCACGCACTCTTCTGTCAAAATCAAACAATTCCGAGTGAGAAAAGCTGTCGTGCAAACTTTCCATCGGCACTGTGTGAGTTACGGGAGAAAATTTTTCTCCACGCTCGCCACCTACTTTATTTGTCGGCGAAAGCGGTGACTTGAGTGTAGGAAAATCGTTTTCAAGGTTTTCAAGCTCACGCAAAAGCATATCATAATCGTAATCGGAAATTTCGGGATTATCGAGATTATAATAACGATTATTGTGATACTCAATCGCCTTTGTAAGCTCTTTTATTCTTTGTTCTGCCAAAATTATATCCATAAAATCATCCTTATTTAACATTCCATAAAACATCGGTGTTATATGCCAAAAATAAAGCAAAAATGAAAATTACTTGTTTACTGCCGAAGTGCCCTTTTCTTTCAGATATGTTGATTCAAGGTCTGCAAGGTGGAGCTTTACGGCAAGCGGATAACGCTCGTATGCAAGAGAAATTGAATTGCTGTTTTTATCACCAAACTCTCCCATATGCCAACGGATTGCCATTGCCTCATCAATCTTTAAGTGCATTTTGCGCTCAATAAGAAAAACCGATTTTTCGCCGTGACCGTACGGGAATTGGTCGTCAATTGCATAATAAGGCACTTTTTCCCATACGCCTGTCTGCTCGTTTTTTACATTTCTTGACGAAACCTTGTAAAACTGCGCCTTGCATAAATCGTGCAGAAGTCCGCATATTGCAAAACTTTCAATATTATCGGTTTCTTCGTCATAATGCTTTTCCATCATTGTATTAAACACGCTGACAGAGTGCATTACAAGTCCGCCCTCGCAGGCACAATGATATTTCGTACTTGCAGGAGCAGTAAAAAAGTCTGTGCGCTTGAGCCATTCAAGTAATTCTTCTGCACCGTTGCGTGTTATGTACTTTGTATAAATCTCAATAAATTCTTCTTTTGGAGTCATTTTTTATCGCTCCTTTTGCGGTTTATTATATAAAATAGAACAAAAGGGCATCCCTATAATGGAATGCCCTGTTTAATAACAAATTATTCAGCAACCTCTTCAGTAGCCTCAGCAGGAGCCTGCTCGTCCTCCGGAAGAAGTGCACGCATTGAAAGGCTTACACGCTTCTTGTCAAAGTCAATAGCAGTAATCTTAGCTTCTACTGTTTCGCCAACTGAAAGTACATCAGCGGGCTTTTCAATTCTCTTGTTTGCAATCTGAGAAATGTGGATAAGACCGTCAATACCCGGGATGATGTTTGCAAAAGCACCAAATGTTGTAAGACCAACAATTGTAGCCTTAACAACTGTGCCCACCGGATACTGGTTCTTGAGGATCTCCCATGGATTCTCGTCAGCGTTCTTAAAGCCGAGAGAAATCTTCTTTGTTTCCTCGTTGATGTCCTTTACATATACTTCTACAGTATCGCCTACATTAACAACCTCGCTCGGATGCTTAATGTGTGTCCATGAAAGCTCTGAAATGTGAATCATGCCGAACACGCCGCCGAGGTCAACAAATGCGCCGTAGCTTGTAAGTGACTTAACAACACCTGTGTACTTCTTACCGATTTCGCAGTTCTTCCAGAACTCCTCACGCTGAGCAGCTCTCTGCTCCTTAAGTACGCTTCTGATTGAGCCGATAGCTCTCTTCCTTCTGCCACGCTGTGAAACCTCAATAAGTCTGAACTGTACTTCTTTACCTACGAGATTCTCAAGGCTCTCGTCACGAGTAGCAGTTGCCTGTGAAGCAGGAATAAATACTCTTACATCGTTGTAGATAACGATTACACCGCCCTTAACAGCCTCTGTAACCTTACCTGTAAGAACATCCTGTGACTCAACCTTAGACTCAAGAATTTCCCAGCCCTTAGCTGCGTCTACTCTGCGCTTAGAAAGCATAATTGTGCCTTCCTGATCATTTGTCTTCATAATAAGAAGCTCGATCTTGTCGCCAACCTTTACGATATCCTCCGGCTTAGCGTTAGGATCGTTAGAAAGCTCTGAAGCAGGAATAAAGCCTGTCTGCTTTCTGCCGACATCTACCTGAACCTCGTTAGGCGCAATGCTGAGCACTGTACCCATTACCCTCTCATTTGTATTTAAGTTTTTGAGGGATTCCTCAAGCAATGCCTCAAAAGATTCTTCACCATTTGTTACACCGGATTTAATTTCACTCATTGTATCCAGTACCTCCTTTATTATCCTTGCCGGAGTAGATGCACCGGCAGTAACGCCAATTTTTTCAGCAACGCTGACTTGTAAAGCATCAAGCTCATCCGCTGTTTCAATAAGAACTGTGTTATCGCACTGCCTTTTGCATATATCAAAAAGCTTTCCCGTATTGGAGCTGTGCCTATCGCCGATTACAACCATAAAATCGGATTGAGCCGCAAGTAAGTCAGCTTCGGTCTGTCTAACTGACGTTGCATTACATATTGTATCAAATATTTTTGCATTTGTACATAGTTTTTTAATCTTTTTTACACACTTTTTCCATTCTTGTTTGTGTCAAATGTGGTCTGTGCGACAACAAAAACCTGTTTATTATTCTTTTTTAGAATATTATTGTAAATCTCGTCAATTTCTTCACTGTTTTTAAAGGTGTGACATTCGGTGCTGCAATGACCTATAATGCCCTCAACCTCGGGGTGAACGCTGTTGCCTGCGATTAAAACTATGCCGTCCTTGTTGTCGGGATTTGCCACTATATTGTGTATCTTCTTAACAAAAGGACATGTTGCATCTTCATATTTTACACCATTTTCATCTAATTTGTCAATAACATATTTTGGAACACCGTGAGAACGGATAACAAGAGTAGCGTCTTTTTCTACCTCGTCAATATTATCAACCGCTTTACAGCCACGACTTTCAAGTTCGTTTACGACTTCCATATTATGAATGATAGGTCCGAGAGTAGATACTTTTACATTCTTGTCAAGCAAACTGTTCACAATATTTATTGCTCTGTTTACGCCAAAGCAAAAGCCGGCAGACTTTGCAACGGTTATGCTCATTTTCTGTCCTGCTCCCTCATCTTCTTGATTTCGTCCATAATCATATTTGTGGCATTTTTAAGCTGTCGTCTGTCGCCGTCGGGTGTAAGTCCGAGCTGCTGCGGAGTAAGCGGATCGCCGAAATGAATTACTCTCTTTGCAAAGCGGTGCTTCGGGTTACCCGTAATTGTGATGCACGCAGGAATAACCGGCACCTGCATTTGTTGAGCAACAAGTGCGCAGCCGCTTCTCGGACGCATAAATTCGCCTGTCTTTGTTCTGCCTCCCTCAATAAAGATAGTCATTACATTGCCCTCTTTTATGAGGTCTTCACCTGTTTTTATAGCTTTGCCGTCACCTGCGCCACGCTCAACGGGAAATGCACCGAGTGCACGGATTAATCCTGCAAAAAACTTGTTTTTAAAAAGTTCCTGTTTTGCCATAAAGAAAAGTCTGCGCCTTTGACCGAGACCTAAAAGCACAGGGTCAGAAAACGACATATGATTGCTTGCAATTATATATGCTCCCTCATGCGGAATAGAGTTGTTATTTATAAATTTATATCTGTAAAACACTTTCATAATCGGACGGCAAACCGCCTGACCGACTCTGTAAAGCACCTTAGACTGTCCCATTAAACATTCTCCTTTATAACGGAAATTATTTTATCTACCGACTGTTCAAAATCAAGTTCTGTAGTATCTACAATCACACAGCCCTCGGCAGGTTTGAGCGGAGCGGTTTTGCGGTGAGAGTCATTGTAATCACGCTCGTTTACATCTTTAAGAACATCGTTGTAACTTACAGTCATTCCCTTTTCCAAAAGTTCTTTGTATCGTCTTTCGGCTCTTGCCTCGGGAGATGCGGTAAGAAAGATTTTTACTTTTGCATCGGGCAGCACAACCGTACCGATATCTCTGCCGTCCATAATCACATTATTTTTCTTTGCCATATCTCTCTGCAAATCAAGCAAATACGCTCTTACTTCGGGAATTGCGGAAATTTTTGACGCTGTCATAGATACTTCGGGAGTTCTGATAAGTGAAGAAACATCTTCGCCGTCAAGCAATACAATTTGCTCTGAATTATCGTTAAAAGCAAGCTCAACCTTAATTTCTTTAAGCATATCGCTCACTTCTTTTGACTCAACAGGCTCGATATTTCTTCTCATGGCGCTAAGACCGATTGTGCGGTAAAGAGCGCCCGTGTCAATATATATATAATCAAGAGCTTTCGCTGCTCTTTTGGCTATAGTGGATTTACCTGCACCTGCAGGACCATCGAGTGCTATTGCAACAGACATTTTATTCTTCCTTTCTTAATAAGCGGCGCTTTCGCCTGCAAGATTACCTGTACTCCATGCTATCTGTAAGTTAAAGCCGCCCGTATAGGCATCGCAATCTATTACTTCGCCTGCAAAGTAAAGTCCTTTTACAAGTCGGCTTTCCATAGTTTTCGGATTAATTTCAGTGGTTTTTACGCCGCCCGAAGTAATAATTGCCTCTTCAATAGGACGAAAACCGCTGATCTCTACGGTAAAAGCCTTTAAAAGTTCGCAAAGAGTTCTGCGTTCTTCCTTAGTAACAGAATTGCATTTTTTATCAAAAGGTATACCCCAACGCTTTAAAACAGGTACAACAAGTTTTTTAGGCAGCAGCTTAGTAAATGAATTAGAAACATCTTTATTATGGTTTTCGTCAAAATCACGCTGTAAGCGTTTTTCAAGCTGCTCATAAGAAAGTGCAGGTTTTATGTCAATTACGGCATTGTATCTGCCGTCCGAAATATCACGGATATGTGAGCTTGCGGAGAGTACCATAGGACCGCTCATACCGAAATGAGTAAACAGCATTTCTCCGAAATCATCGTAAACCGTTTTACCGCTCTGTGTATCAACAATCTTAAGACCAACATTTTTTAAGCGCAAGGCCCTGCATTGATTTACAGTCAAGGTTTTTGCTTTCGAGCGGAACAAGCGACGGCTTTAACGGCACAATGGTGTGACCTGCCTGCTTTGCGAGGATGTATCCGTCACCCGTAGAACCTGTGAGAGGATAGCTTTTACCGCCACAGCATATAATCACACTGTCCGCATAATATGTTTTGTTCTTACACTTAACTCCGACTGCCTCACCGTTTTCAAGCAAAAGTTCTTCGGCGGTGTCTTCCACAATTTTACAGCCGCAGTTTTTTACATAGTTATACAGTGTATCAACCACATCAACAGCTTTGTCGGACTGCGGGAAAACCCTGTTGCCACGCTCTGTTTTAAGAGAAAGTCCAAGTCCCTCAAAGAACGCAACAGTGTCTTCGGGAGTTAATTTGTTGATTGCCGAATAAAGAAATTTTCCGTTTGTAGGAATATTTCTTATAAAAGTTTCGACATCGCAGTTATTGCAAACATTACATCTGCCTTTGCCCGTAATCATAATTTTTCTGCCGACACGCTTGTTTTTTTCTATTAATGTTACGCTTGCGCCGTACATTGCCGCTGCCGATGCAGCCATAAGACCCGCCGCACCTGCGCCGACCACAACTACCTTTTTACTTTCCATTCTTCTTTCCCGCTTCCGTCGTTTCTTCCTCGTCCTTCTCTCCGCTTGCGTAAACTCCCTCTCTGTTCCATACGGTTTCAAGTCTGCGGAAGTTTTCGGATACTTCGTCTTTCTTTTTAAGGACAGTCGCAACAATAAGCGCATTTATAAGGCTTAACGGGGCTACAAGCGAATCGACTATTGACGCCATATCGCTTCTTGCAATAAGTACGGAGTCTGCCGATTTAACAAGCGGCGACACCATACTGTCAGTAATTGCTATAGCGTGCGCACCCTGCGAACGGGCATAGTTCATAGCGTCAACAGCCATTGTGCTGTATCGTGGGAATGAAATTCCTATCATAACATCTTTGTCGGTCATTCTGAAAATTCTTTCGTATGTGGTTGTGTGGCTTGTTGAGTCAATAACTCTGACATTATCAAAAATAAGCTCAAAATAATAGCCTAAAAAACTTGCGATTGCGGCAGTTGAACGAACACCGAAAATATAGATTCTGTCGGCATTGCAGATTTTGTCTACAGCCCTTTCAAAATCCTCGTGCGAGGTTTCTTCAATGGTTCTGCGGATTTTATCAATATCCTGATTCAGCACGCTGTTTAAAACATCGTCATTGCCGATTCTGCTTGAAGTAACCTCAATTCGCTGAACAGAAGTGAGCTTATCCCTTATCATTTCCTGCATGGCTTTCTGCAGCTTTGGGTAGCCGTCATAACCAAGCTCTGTGGCAAATCTTACAGCCGTACTTTCCGAAACGCCGACGGTTTCGCCGAGCTTTGAGGCAGTCATAAAAGCCGCTTTGTCATAATGCTCCTCTATATAAAGTGCAATTCGCTTTTGACCTTTTGAAAGCGAGTGCATACTCAAATCTATTCTTGTCAATAAATGAGTGATCATCAAATAACCTTCTTTTAAAAATTCTGTAATTATGAGCAACCTGCAAACGCAGGATTTTTCTTAATTTTACATACATATTTAATTGTAACACACAAGTTATTTTAATTCAACCGAAAAACAGGTTAATTTTTTATTTTTTGAAATAATGAATTATCGCACTGTTTTTCTTGCAAAAAACGAGCAAATATGCTAATATACTACTATGCTGAAATGTAATCGGGAGGACAGATTATGATTGCTATAATTGACTACGGCGCAGGAAATATTCAGAGCGTAAACAAGGCTTTGAAATATATCGGCTGTGACTGTGTTGTTACAAGAGATAAAGATATGATTTTAAAGGCAGACGGTGCCGTTTTGCCGGGCGTAGGCTCATTCGGAGATACAATGGACACCATGGAAAGCTACGGCATTAAAGACACCGTACTTGATTTTATAAAGACAAAAAAGCATTTCTTAGGTATTTGCCTTGGATTACAGTTGCTTTTTCCCGAAAGCGAAGAAAGCCCTAATAAAAAAGGCTTATCTGTTTTTGACGGCAGCATAACAAAAATTCCTGCCGATACAGGCTTAAAGATACCGCATATAGGTTGGAACAGTCTTGATATTGTAAAAAAGGACGGCATTTTTAAAGGTATAGAAGACAATGCCTATGTATATTTTGTTCACTCATACTTTTTAACGGCAAAGAACCCTGAAATTGTTGCCGCAAGGACAAACTACGGAGTTCAAATTGATGCGGCAATCGAATGGGAAAATGTTTCCGCAACGCAATTCCACCCCGAAAAAAGCGGTGAAGTCGGATTAAAAATTCTTAAAAACTTTGCCGATATGGTAAACGGAAAGTAAGGAGAAAAGATATGTATGCAAAAAGAATTATCCCCTGCCTTGATGTAAAAAACGGCAGAGTTGTAAAAGGTATGAGCTTTGTTAATCTTGTAGATGCGGGCGACCCCGTGGAATGTGCAAAGCAATACGATAAAGAAGGCGCAGACGAGCTTGTATTTCTCGACATTACAGCTTCAAGCGATTCAAGAAATATTACAATTGATATGGTTGAAAAAGTAGCAAATTCAATTTTCATTCCGTTCACCGTAGGCGGCGGTATAAGAAGTGTTGACGATTTCAATTTACTTTTAAGAGCAGGTGCAGACAAAGTTTCCGTTAATTCCGCTGCCGTTCATCGACCTGAACTTATCAGCGAGGCGGCTTATAAATTCGGCAGTCAGTGCGTAGTTGCCGCCATTGACGCAAAGCGAAAAGAAAACGGTTGGGAAGTTTATGTGAATGGAGGAAGAACTCCTGTAGGCCTTGATGCGGTTGAATGGGCTGTAAAATGTGAACAGCTCGGCGCAGGCGAAATTCTGCTTACAAGTATGGACGAGGACGGACAGAAAAAAGGCTATGACATCGCACTTACAAGAGCAATCTCGGAAAAAGTTTCAATTCCCGTAATCGCCAGCGGCGGCGCAGGCGCTCTTGAGCATTTCTATGACGCATTCACAGAGGGAAAAGCAGACGCAGTCCTTGCAGCCTCTCTCTTCCATTTCGGCGAAATTCCGATTCCCACATTAAAAAAATATCTTAACGAAAAAAATATTCCTGTAAGACTTTAACATCAAAGAGCAAACAGCCATCAGACTAAAATAAGTTTGATGGCTGTAATTTTTATACCCGATAATCTATAATACAAAAGCCGCTCTGAAGCGGCAATTGTAATAATAATTTTTACTTTTTAATTATGCGCTGTAACTGTCACGGTTATTCTTATCCGATGCAAGTTCTCGCTTTCTTTCGTCAAGCTGACTTTGCATTTTTTCAAGAATTTGAGGATTTTCCGTATTTGCGATTATCTCGGCAAAAAGGTCGGGAATATTCTCTTCTTTAAAACCTTTTTGAGAAAAAAAATCGCTTTACGGAATAAGCGTACTTTGACATTGTAGGCTGAAAAGTGCGGGCATAATTCTTTGTCATCTGTTTTACACCCACAACCTCAATCATTTGCTTGTTAAGCAATGAATTGATTAAAAGGTTAATGTAACTTTTGCGCCATGTTCTGTTTACAGATTTGCTTACAATCTCAGAACTTGCCAGAGGCTCGCCCACCTCCCATAATAAATTCATAATCTCTTCTTCGCTTTTAGTCAGCATTGCCAATCATCCTTCCGTAATTTTCTTTATATATACCGCAAAATTCTTTAAGCCAAAGCCTTGTGCTGTGGCAATTATCAATTAAACATACCCAATAAATGCGAAAAAACGAAAAATATACAATTTATTTTTAATCTATTGTACTTTATTGCAGTAATTAAGTCAATATATATCTATCAATATTTTTAAAATTTTGAGCAAAAACACAGTTTTATGTCTAATTTATAACAATACTTGACATACACAAATTTCCACAATAAAATTATATGTGTATATTATTAAACATTAAAATCATTATTATATATTTGTAATTTGGAGGCTGTTATGTCAGAATTTAAAACTAATGTAATGCGTATTCTCGAAAAAGCAAAAATAGATTATGCAGCACACGAATATCCGCACGGAAAAGACGCTGTTGACGGCATAAGCGTTGCCAAACTTTTGGGGCAAAATCCCGAATGTGTATTTAAAACACTTGTTACCAAAGGAGTGAGCGGCGGATACTTTGTATTTGTAGTGCCTGTTGCCGAGGAATTGGATTTGAAAAAGGCGGCAAAGTCGGTTGGCGAAAAGTCGGTTGAGATGATTCATGTAAAAGATATTTTAAAAGTAACAGGCTACATTCGAGGAGGCTGCTCACCTATCGGAATGAAAAAGCAGTACCCTACCGTTTTTCACGAAAGCTGTCTTAACAATCCGAACATTATTGTAAGTGCGGGAAAAATCGGTTATCAGATTGACCTTGACCCTCAAACTTTAATTGAATTCACAAAAGGAAAATGTGCTGACATTATTAAGTAGTTTGTACACAAAAACTTCACATAACATTTGTGTTACCTTTATTGACTAAGGATTTATATAATGCTAAAATTATAGCAAATATGATAACCTGTCATATCAGGAGGTAATAGGTATGATTAAGAAAACATTTTACAATCTTCCATACGAAAAAAGAAAGCGTATTACCGACGCTGTCATAAAAGAATTTATGGAACGACCTAACGAAAAGGTTTCTATAAACAGAATTATAAAGACCGCTGAAATTTCCCGAGGCAGTTTTTATCAGTATTTTGACGACAAGGTAGATTTGATAGAAATTATCACTAAAACTATGTTTGAAGAATCAAACAACAAAGCCAAAGAAATTTTAAAACTTTCATGCGGCGACCTTTTTGTTATGTACATTAAAATGTTTGATTATTTCGGCGATTACAGCAGTCAAAAGCAAACAATGAAAATTATGAGAAATATTGTTGACAGCTTTAAGGCAAACGATGACCTTGTGAGCGAATATCTGAAAAATCGCTTTAATATGGCACTCACCAACAACGAGATTTACACTATGGTGGACAGACAAAATCTGAAATTTCAGGATAACGAAAGCGTTAAATGCCTCATAGAAATTCTTACACAAGTGCTTAAAAATGCAATTTTCGATGTTTTTGTCGCAGGCAGTGACCGTGAAGAAGTGCGTGAACGCCTTATCAAAAAAATCGACATAATCAAACAAGGCGCAGTCAAGTGATATTAGGTAATAAATAATTTATTAAACAGTAATTTTATGGAAATAATCGAAATAATCAATGAAAGAGGAATGATATGCTGCCAAAACTAAGTGTAAAAAAGCCGATGACAATTTTTGTGGCGGTTATTGTGGTAATTGTATTGGGTATAGTGTCGGTATTTAAAATGACGCCTGACTTACTGCCTAATATGGATTTTCCGTATGCAATAATTCTTACAACCTATCCGGGACAAACTCCGGAAACAGTTGAATCGGTGGTAACAAAACCGCTTGAACAGTCACTCTCAACCATTGACGGCGTAAAAACAATCACCTCCACCTCATCTGACAACTATTCAATGTTGACACTTGAGTTTGAGGACGGTACAAATATGGACACCGCTACCGTTGATATGAGAGGCAATCTTGACACTATCAAAGATGCATGGCCTGACGGTGTAGGCAGTCCGTACCTTATGAAAATTAACCCTAATATGATGCCTGTAGCTATGGTTGCGGTTGATTACGACGGTTACGATACAGTGCAAATTTCCGACTATGTAAACAACGAACTGAAAAATCAGCTTGAGGGAATTGACGGTGTAGCCTCTGTATCTACAAAAGGTATTGTAACTCAAAAGGAAAATGTTATTATTTCGCAAACCAAGATTGACACTCTCAACGCAAAAATCAATGACGCTCTCAATGACAAATTCGGCGATGCGGAAAAGAAAATTTCCGATGCAAAGAAAGAATTGCAGGACAATATTTCTAAAGCGGAGCAAGGCAGCGATACCATTGAGCAGTCAATAAACGACTTAAATTCTCAACAGGAAGAAGTTGCAAAACAGCTTGCTGACGCCCAAGGTAAGGCACAAAGCGGTTACACTGAAATTTTGAATGCAAAAATGCAGTTGCTTGACCAACAGCAGTCGCTTACTGCAACCAAGCAAACTTTGACAATCGCCTACCAAACATTAACACAGATAAAAGAAAAACTTGATAGTTTGCAGGACGAAAAAGCACAGCTTACACAACAGATAGAAGCTTTTGAAAAAATATACAACGACTACAAAGATGCACTTAGCAAACTTGCAAACCCCGATCTTACAGACGAGCAGCTTGCACAGGTAAGAGCAATCCTTGCTAAAATAGATGAAGAACTCGATAAATACGGTTTTCCGAAAGAAGAGCTTGAAGAAAGACTTAATAATGCAAAAAATGCTCTCACAAATGTAGATAAAGCAATAACTCAAACAGTTGAGACATTAAAAGGACTTGACACCACAGAGGAAAAACTTGATGATACAATAGCGGAAATTGCGGATAAAATATCTCAAGTAGACGGCGGTATTACACAAATTGCAGCCGCTGTAAAAGGTCTTGACAACAATACCGTATCTGTAAATCAGGCACTTTCAGAGATAGAAAAACAGCAATCTCTTGCGGCATATCAGCTTTCGGGCGGACTTTCTGCTCTAAACACAAAGCAAAGTGAAGTAAACAGTGCATTAACCCAGCTTAATTCCGCTCAAGAAGAATTAAAATCCGCAAGTGATGAACTCTCCGACCAAAAAGATAAAGCCAAAAAAGCCGCCGATATGACAAACACTGTTACAATAAGCAATGTTTCAAATATTCTTACGGCACAAAATTTCTCAATGCCTGCAGGATATGTAAGTGATGACGAAAATATTAAATATCTTGTGCGTGTCGGCGACAAAATAGACGGCGATAAAGAAATGCAGTCGCTTGCTCTTTTTGACACGGGAATTGACGGTATCGGCGTTGTAAAACTAAGCGATGTTGCAGATGTATTTATAGCTGACAATTCGGACGAGGTATTCACAAAGATTAACGGAAACTCCGGCGTTGTATTCAGTTTTTCAAAGCAGAGTGATGCCGCAACCGCTACTGTTTCCGAAAATATAGCCAAAAAGCTCAACTCTCTTACACAGGAAAACGAAGGTCTGCACTTTACCACCCTTATGGACCAGGGCGACTACATAGATATTATTATAAACAGCGTTTTACAGAATCTTCTTATGGGTGCTGTACTTGCAATTATAATTCTGTACCTTTTCTTAAGAGATATTAAACCAACCCTCATTGTTGCGCTTTCAATTCCTATCAGCGTTATTTTTGCACTTGTGCTGATGTATTTCAGCGGTGTTACTCTCAATATGATTTCGCTGTCGGGACTTGCAATCGGCGTAGGTATGCTTGTTGACAACTCGGTTGTAGTAATTGAAAATATATACCGACTGCGCAATTTGGGTGTGCCGCCTGTAAAAGCCGCTTTAAACGGTGCTAAACAGGTTGCGGGCGCAATTGCATCGTCTACACTTACAACAATTTGCGTATTCTTCCCTATCGTATTCATAGAGGGTCTTACCCGTCAGATATTTATGGATATGGCGCTTACTATCACCTATTCCCTGCTTGCAAGCCTTATTGTTGCCCTTACGCTTGTGCCTGCTATGGGTCAGCGTATGCTAAGAAAGGTTAAACCTGTTAAGCACGGAATGTTTGATAAAATGCTCGGCGGCTACGAAAAATCTATTCGTTTTGTATTAAAGCACAGAGCAATCGCACTTATCGCTGCAGTTGTACTTCTCTTTGGCAGTATGTTCGGTGCTGTGGCAAGAGGCTTCAGTTTTATGCCGAATATGGCAAGCACGGAGCTTTCCGTAACAGTCAGCCTTGACGACTCGGCTACTATGGATGATACCATTGATGCCGCACAAAACCTACTCGACACTCTTTCCGAGTATGACGAATTTGAAACTGTTGGTGTTATGACAGGTTCAACAACAAGCCTTATGGGTCTTACAGGCTCTGTATCGTCTTCCGATGCAGACAAAGGTTCTGTTATGGCATATGCAGTATTCAAAGACGACAAAGTAAAGAACAGCGAAAGTATCAGCAAAGAAATTGAAGCAGAACTTCAAAGTATTGACGGAGATGTGGTTGTAAGCGGCAGCTCTTCTTCAAGCTCAATGTCAGCTATGCTCGGTGATGACGGTGTGTCAATCAAACTTTACGGTGACGACCTCAAAACTTTGCAGAATACCGCAAAAGATATGGCTGAAAAACTTGCTGCGGTTGACGGTATTGACGAAACCGATAACGGTATCGGCGCTACTTCGGGCGAAATTAAGGTGACTGTCGATAAAACAAAGGCTGCCAAAAAGTCACTTACGGTTGCACAGGTATATCAGCAGATTGCCGCCGCAATCACCTCGGAAACCACATCTTCTACTCTTACAAACAGCGGCAAAGACCTTGATGTGGTTGTAATCAAAGACGAAAACAGCGATGTTACAAAGAACAATATCAAGGATATTAAACTCACTTATACAGACAAAGAAGGCAACGAAAAGGCCACAAAACTCTCCGAAGTTGCCGAGATTTCAGATTCCGAATCAATGAATTCAATCACAAGAAGTGACCAAAAGCGTTATATTAAAGTCAGCGGTACTTTAAAAGACGGTTATACAAACACCGATGTTTCAAACAAGGCAAAAGCTTTATTTGATGATTATAAACTTCCTGACGGCTGCAGTATTGAATACTCGGGTTCAAACGAGAGCACAATGGAGGCTGTAAATCAAATGCTGCTTATGATGCTTTTAGGCGTAATTCTTATTTACCTTATTATGGTTGCTCAATTCCAGAGCCTTAAGTCACCGTTTATCATTATGTTTACAATTCCTCTTGCATTTACGGGAGGATTTCTCGGATTGCTTATTACAGGTTTTGATGTCAGCGTTGTGGCATTGCTCGGTTTTGTAATGCTCTGCGGTATTATCGTAAACAACGGTATCGTACTTGTTGACTACATCAACAACCTAAGACTTGAGGGCAAAGAAAGACGAGAGGCAATTGTAGAGGCAGGCAAAACAAGAATGCGGCCTATCCTTATTACGGCAATCACAACCGTTCTCGGACTTTCAACAATGGCACTCGGTATAGGCACAGGTTCAGAGATTATGCAGCCTATCGCTATTGTATGTATCGGCGGTTTGCTGTACGCAACAATTATGACTCTTTATATTGTTCCTGTAATTTACGATATTTTAAGCAAAAAAGAACTTCGCAAAGTTAGCGAAAGCGACCTTGAGGAAATAGATATTTAATTGAGGAGAAAAATTATGATACTTACTACTACAGAAACAATTTCAGGCAGAAACCTTGCCACACTCGGTCTTGTGCAAGGCAACACAATTCAGTCGAAGCATATGTTCAGCGATATGGGACAGAGCTTTAAGACTATGGTTGGCGGCGAGCTTAAATCATACACTGAAATGATGAACAAGGCAAGAGATATTGCCACTCAGCGTATGATTGATATGGCTGCAAGAATGGGTGCGGACGCTATTGTATGCGTTCGTTACACATCAGCTTCTGTTATGCAGCAGGCTGCTGAAGTGCTTGCTTACGGCACAGCAGTTAAATTTATTTAAAACTGTAAAACAACTGTAAAACCATAACAAAAAAACCTGTACGGCAACTGCTGTACAGGTTTTTACTTTACGCTTTGCTATATTAAATTAAAAGAACTTTGCAATATCCTCAATAGCCTTACGCTTTGGCATTGCAGGCTCTGCATTGCTGTAGCCTACTCCGATTACGCTTACTACCGCCTCGGTTTCGGGAATATTCAAAACTTCCTTGATTTTTTCGTTATCTCTTATACCCATTACAAGAGTTGAAAGTCCAAGTTCTGTTGCCTTAAGCAAAAGATTCATACTCTGCAAACCGCAGTCGTAAAATCCCCAACCGTTGCCGAGTTCATTTGTCGGTGTACCGTCCTTTTCGTATCCGGAACGATTAAGCACAATTGCGGTAACAATAAGTGCGGGAGCGTCTGCAACATTTTTCTGATTGTAAGGCGACAATGCATTCTTAACATCTGCAAGTTTTTCGCCTGTTACCACATAGTAGCGTGATACCTGCGAGTTTTTCCATGACGGTGCAAGTTGAGCCGCCGCAATCATCTCTCTTAACTTTTCTGTTTCGACAGGTTTATTTATGTATTCTCTTACGCTTCTTCGAGTTTCCGTTACTTTTGATAATTCCATCCATAATACCTCCGATTTCATTTTATAAGGTAATATTAGCACAAAATAAAATTTTTTACAATAAAATTAGCCTAATTTCTGCAATTTTTGCACTTTAAGCACTGTAAATGAAAAGTTTAACTTTTGGTATTATTTTTAATATTATACTAAAGTAAACTTTATCAATTTGAAAGGATGATTTTATGGCAAAAATAAGCTGTGTTGATATTTCAGAATTTCAGCAAGGCATTAATTTTAACAAAATGAAAAACGACGGTATAAAAGCTGTCATTATAAGAGCAGGCTACGGCAGAGAATCAAGTCAGAAAGACAGTATGTTTGAAAGTCATTACAAAAACGCAAAAAGCGAAAATATGATGATTGGTGTGTACTGGTACAGTTACGCAGACAGCGTTGGCGATGCAGAAAAAGAGGCAAAGGCTTGCCTTGAATGCATTAATAACAAATCTCTTGATATGCCGATTTATTATGATTTGGAAGATAATTCACAAACTAAACTCGGCAAAGCAAAACTTACAGAAATTGCGGAACGCTTTTGCGAAACGATCAAGAAAAGTAACTACAGAGCAGGTGTATATGCTAATCTGAATTGGTTTAATAATTATCTCGATTACGATAAATTAAAGAAAAAGTACAGTATCTGGCTTGCACAATATAACTCCGTAAATGAATTAAACTGTGATATATGGCAGAACAGTTCAACAGGCAGAGTAAGCGGTTACGGCAAAAATATTGATACGAACATCATATTTAACGAAAGCGTTTTCAACAGCAAAAAAGAGGACGATAAAGACAAAGGAAAAATAACCAAACCGGATATTTTCTACAGAGTGCGCTGTGACGGTGTTTGGCTGCCCGAAGTAAAAAATCTTGAAGATTACGCAGGTTTAAAAGGCAAAGCAATTACGGATATTGCAATAAAAGTAAGTGAAGGCAAGGTGTGGTATCAGGTTCACACTAAAAGCGGGTGGCTGCCGAAAGTCAGCGGATATGACATTGACGATTTAGAAAACGGTTATGCGGGCAACGGCAGTAAAATTGACGCAATCAGAGTGTATTACACCACACCGCAGAATATTGCTGAAAGTCTTAACAAATATCTTGTTGCAAAATATAAAGTTTCGGCAATAAGCAAAGAATATTTTGACTGGCAGCACGATGACCAAACTTCAAACGGTCAGGACGGCTACGCAGGACTTTTCGGTAACAACATAGACAGAGTTTTATTGGTGCTCGAATAAATATATAAGGCGGTGGAAGCATCGCCTTATTTGCTTGAAATAAAAAATTTTGTGCTAAAATATTCATATACAATTACAAATCGGGAAATTAAACTAATAAAAATTGTTATTTGAGGGCAAAACTTTTGTCCTCTTTGCTTTTATATATTTGTCAACTGTAAAAATAAACAAAAATACTTACTTTTATTTGTGCGAATAATTCCTATTTTAATATTGCATACAACAAGATGTTGTGCTATAATAGATTTACTCTACAAGATATATGCTTTTAAAGAATTAAAAGTTACATTATATATTAAAGAGGATTATGAAATTACGAAAGGGAAGGATATTTATGACAGTAAATGTAAAGGGCGGAAAGCTTAGCAAAAAGGAAATTGAGGCATACACAACACAGCTTAGAGAGGCAAATCCGGATAAATATATCAAGAATGTTGAACTCACAGTTGACGGCGACTATGTTGATGTTAAATACGATTACGATTCTGTTCCGTTTGAAAGAATCCGCAGAATCACAGGCTATCTTGTAGGTACGGTAGACCGCTTTAACAATGCAAAGCGTGCCGAGGTTGAGGACAGAGTAAAACACAGCGTACCTTGTACAGAATGTTGTTCCGTTGATGAAATCGCATAATTTTTTTGTTTGATTATCCGATTTTACAATATACCTGTTATTTCTTGTTGACTTTTGTCGATATAACGGTATATAATTAAAACAATAAGTTAATATTTATCTTATCAAGAGCGACTGAGGGAACAGGCCCTGTGAAGTCCGGCAACCTGCATTTGCAAGGTGCCAAATCCTGCGGTATTTACCGAAAGATGAGTCTTAATAGCACCTTTCGGCTGAAAGGTGCTTATTTTTTGCAAAGGAGAATTATAATGGCAAAACATTTTTTCACTTCTGAGTCAGTAACAGAGGGACATCCTGACAAAGTTTGCGACCAGATTTCCGACGCTGTTCTTGACGCTATTCTCGAACAGGATAAAAACGCTCATGTTGCCTGCGAGGTAACCGCTACAACAGGTGTAGTTCATGTTATGGGCGAAATTTCTACAGACTGCTATGTTGACATTGCAGGTATCGCAAGAAAAGTTGTAAATGACATCGGCTATGACAACCAGGCGTGCGGTTTTAACGGCAATACTTGCGCTGTACTCACTTCTATTGACCAGCAGAGCCCTGATATTGCAATGGGCGTAAACGAAAGCTACGAGCTTAAAGACGGCGAAAATGACGCCAACAATCAGATTGGTGCCGGCGACCAGGGTATGATGTTCGGTTACGCTTGCAACGAAACCAAAGAGCTTATGCCGCTTGCTATCTCACTTGCTCACAAGCTTGCAAAACAGCTTACAGCGGTAAGAAAAGACGGTACTCTCTCCTACCTTCGTCCTGACGGTAAAACACAGGTAACCGTTGAGTATGAGGGTGACACACCTGTAAGGGTAGACACCGTTGTTGTGTCTACACAGCACGATGAAAAGGTTACACTGGAGCAGATCAGAAAAGATATGGTTGAATATGTAGTAAAGCCAATTATTCCTGCCGAGCTTTTAGACGAAAACACAAAATATTTCATCAACCCGACAGGCAGATTTGTAATCGGCGGCCCTGTAGGCGATTCAGGTCTTACAGGCAGAAAGATTATAGTTGATACCTACGGCGGATTTTCTCGTCACGGCGGCGGTGCATTCAGCGGTAAAGACCCGACAAAGGTTGACAGAAGTGCCGCTTACTACGCAAGATACATCGCAAAGAATATTGTTGCCGCAGGTCTTGCCGATAAGTGCGAGGTTCAGCTTGCATATGCAATCGGTGTTGCTAAACCTGTATCAATAATGGTAGATGCTTTCGGTTCATCAAGCTACACAAACGAACAGCTTTCAGACGCTGTGGAAAAGGTATTTGACTGCCGTCCGAATTCTATTATTGAGCAGTTAAAGCTTAAAGAAACAAAGTATCGTCCGCTTGCCGCTTACGGTCATATGGGCAGAGAAGAACTCGGCGTTGCTTGGGAAAAGACAGACAAAGCACAGGCTCTCGTTAAAGCTATTAACGAATAATTATTAAAACAAATACACAAACCGCTCTTCTAAAAAATTCTTGGGAGAGCGGTTTTTATAATTTGTCGGTTCTATCCTTAAGTCAAAAAATTATAAAAGGTTGACCAAACTTTTATAATTATTTAGATTATAAAAGAAAGTTGTAAACAATTGCAAAATTCAAAACAATATATCCGTTACGGTTTTAAAAACAAAAAAATTCGTTGAAGATAAAGTAATATTAAATATACAGGTAATATTCAATTCTTTACCTGACATTTTAAGACAAGCACAGCAAAAATAAACTTAAAATTGCCCATTGCATATTTTGCAGTGGGCTTTCTGAATTTTATGTGAATTATATTGCTTTTTAAGTGCAAATTTTATAAAATTTAATTATTAATATATTGCGAGGTGGGTTATGAATAATCTTATAAACTATTTAAAATGGCGTGGCGATTTAGGTTTTGATATTTCACCTTTAAACGAAGTTGACGCTCTTATATTTTCAGAGCTTGTTTATCTTGATTTTTCGGGATATACAGAAAAATCACAGCTTCCGCTTTCCGACATAAATAAACTTTATTTTAAAGAAAAGCGTGATGTTGTTTTTAAAGATTACTATGTAATTAAAGATTTTTACAACACAGTCGGCAAGGAAATAACCAAGTTATTATCCGAATCAGCTAAAAGCAACAGGTTAAAAAATATATATGTATCGGATTTTGCGGCATATGACTGCGAAGATAATCCAATGCAATTCGGCGCTTGCACTTTTCATTTTGATACAGATAAATTATTTATCGCTTACCGTGGCACAGACAATACGCTCAACGGTTGGAAAGAAGATTGTATGATTGCCATAACCGACAATATTCCCTCACAGCTTAACGCAGCGGCATATCTGAGTATGGTTGCAAACAAATATCCAAACAGCGAAATATACCTCGGAGGTCACTCCAAAGGCGGAAATCTCGCAATCTATTCCGCTGTAAATACTTTTCCTGAAATCAAAGACAGAATAATAGCTGTATATAACAACGACGGTCCGGGTTTTTCAAAGGAATTCATAGAAAGTGAGCAGCACAAAGAAATTGCCGACAGAATCACTACCTTTGTTCCGCAGTCATCATTTGTGGGTATGTTACTTGAGCATGATGAAGATTATATAATAGTAAAAAGCGCAAGTCATTCTTTCTGGCAGCACGATGCTTTCAGTTGGAATGTAGTAGGCACACACTTTGTACACCTTGATGAAGATACCAAGAGTATTAAATTTGCCGAAAAAAATATGAAAGAGCTTATTGACGGACTTACAACCGAACAGAAAAAACAAATCATAGACTCTGTATTTCAAATTATGGCAGAAGGCGGTAAAATCACCTTTGACGACATACGAAAGGCAGGCATAAAAAAATATACCGACTATGATTAAAGCATTTAATAAGATAGACAATGAATCTAAAAAGGCTCTTACGGACGGAATTGTATTGCTTGCAAAACTTTCCATTAAAAACGGCTATGAAATAAATAAACCCGAACCTAAAGGTAAACTAAAGAAAAAAGGGCTTGTTTAAGTTATTTTAGTTCTATATACGAATTATAATACAGTGCTGTACAAATAAATTTAATTGTTTATAAATTAAAGGTCAAATTTAGTCAAATTTCTCTTGACATTTCTAAAAAATGGTATAAAATATAATTAGCACTCAAGGATACAGAGTGCTAACCGAAATAACACATAAACTTTTTAGGAGGATTTATATTATGAGTATTAAACCATTACTCGACAGAGTAGTATTACAGGTTGAAGAAGCCGAAGAAAAAACAAAAGCGGTATCATTCTTTCATCTGCTGCACAGGAAAAGCCACAGTTTGCAAGAGTAGTTGCAGTTGGCCCCGGCGGTGTTGTAGACGGCAACGAAGTTAAGATGTATGTAAATGTCGGCGACAAAGTAATCGCAAGCAAGTATGCAGGCACAGAAGTTAAGATTGACGGTGAAGAGTACACAATCGTTCGTCAGTCAGATATTCTTGCAACAGTAGAATAATTATTTTTATTTGATATATTTTGGAGGTAATTAATTATGGCTAAACAAATCGCTTATGGCGAAGAAGCAAGAAAAGCTCTTATGAGAGGTATTGACCAGCTCGCTGATACAGTTAAAATCACACTCGGACCTAAGGGCAGAAATGTTGTACTTGACAAGAAGTACGGCGCTCCGCTCATCACAAACGACGGTGTAACAATTGCTAAGGAAATTGAGCTTGACGACCCATTCGAGAATATGGGCGCACAGCTTGTTAAGGAAGTTTCAATCAAAACAAACGATGTTGCAGGTGACGGTACAACAACAGCTACACTTCTTGCTCAGGCTCTTATCAGAGAGGGTATGAAGAATGTAACAGCAGGCGCAAACCCAATGGTTCTTAAGAAAGGTATTGCAGACGCTATCAATGTTGCGGTAAAGGCTGTTTCTGACAACAGCAAGCAGGTTTCGGGTTCTGACGATATTGCAAGAGTTGCTACAGTTTCTTCACAGGATGAGTTCATCGGTAAGCTTATTGCCGAGGCTATGGAAAAGGTTACAACAGACGGTGTTATCACAGTTGAAGAGTCAAAGACAGCCGAAACTTACAGCGAAGTTGTAGAAGGTATGATGTTTGACCGTGGTTACATTGCACCTTATATGGTAACAGATACAGACAAGATGGTTGCAGAACTTGACAACCCATACATTCTTATTACAGATAAGAAGATTTCAAATACACAGGAAATTCTCCCTATTCTTGAGCAGATTGTTCAGTCAGGCAGAAAACTCCTTATCATTGCCGAAGATGTAGAGGGCGAAGCTCTTACAACTCTCGTACTCAACAAGTTAAGAGGTACATTTACTTGTGTTGCTGTTAAGGCACCGGGCTTTGGCGACAGAAGAAAAGAAATGTTACAGGATATCGCAACACTTACAGGCGGTACAGTAATTACATCAGACTTAGGTCTTGAGCTTAAAGATACAACAATGGATCAGCTTGGTACTGCTCGTCAGGTAAAGGTTGAGAAAGAAAACACAATCATTGTTGACGGTGCAGGCGACAAGGACACTATTAAGGGCAGAGTTGCTCAGATCAGACAGCAGATTGAAACAACAACATCTGACTTTGACCGTGAAAAACTTCAGGAGCGTCTTGCAAAGCTCGCAGGCGGCGTAGCAGTAATCAAAGTCGGTGCTGCTACCGAAGTTGAAATGAAAGAAAAGAAACTCAGAATCGAAGATGCTCTTGCCGCTACTAAGGCTGCTGTTGAAGAGGGTATCGTAGCAGGCGGCGGTATCGCTTGTATGAACGCTATTCCTGCTGTTTCCGCTTTTGTTGATACACTTGAGGGTGATGCTAAGACAGGCGCTAAAATTGTTCTTAAAGCTCTTGAAGAGCCGCTCCGTCAGATTGCCGCAAATGCAGGTCTTGAGGGCAGCGTAATCTGCGAAAACATCAAGAAAGCTAACAAGGTTGGTTACGGCTTTAATGCTCTTACAGAGGAATACACAGATATGATTGAGGCAGGTATCGTTGACCCGACAAAGGTTACTCGTTCTGCACTTCAGAACGCATCTTCTGTTGCTGCAATGGTACTCACAACAGAGTCACTCGTTGCAGATATTAAAGAGCCTGCAGCTCCTGCTGCACCTGCTGCTCCTGATATGGGCGGTATGTACTAATTTAAAACTCCTTATAAAATCCCATAAAAAATCTGCCATACCTGATTTGGTATGGCAGATTTTTTATGTTTATAATTAAACATACTTAAACGGTTCTTTATAAAAGTTAGAATAAATACGGTTTAGCGAAACACATAAGCCAAGCAATTATAAAAGTTTGGTCGAACTTTTATAAGATTGTGGGTGTGGGAAAAGCCCACAAATATTTTCCTGTTTGGCTACTTGAACACAATGGCGAAAGTCTATTAAAAAGTTTTGCAGCTTAAATTTTTCAAACTATTTACTTTTAGGCACAAACAGCTTAGACATATCGACATTTTCAAATTTTAAAAGTTTTTCTTTAATATCAACACCGCCCGCATAGCCTGTCAAACTTCCGTCCGTACCTACTACCCTGTGGCACGGAACAATGATTGAAATAGGATTATGTCCCACTGCGCCACCCACAGACCGTGCAGACATCTTCTCTACTCCCCTGTTTTCAGCCATAAGTTTAGCTATTTCACCGTATGTCATTATTTTACCGTACGGTATAGTCAAAAGTATTTTCCAAACTTCATTACGAAACGAAGTTGACGATAAAAACAAAGGCGGCGTAAAATCGGGATTTTTGCCGCTAAAATAAATATCAAGCCATTTAGCTGTCTGCTCAAAAACAGGCAGGCTTTTTTGTTTATATTCTCCGTTAAGTGTAGAACCAAAATATTTTTGTCCTTCAAACCACAAGCCTATCAGCTCGTTACCGTTACTCGCCAAAGTGATTTTGCCGAGCGGTGAACTGTAATAATTTATGTACTGCATAATTTCTCCCCAAGCCGACAAGTAGGATTTTATTCCCTATTTGTCGGCTATTTGCTTATTTTTTCTATAAATGTAAGTATTCGCCTTTCGTAGCCTTTTTTATCAATATAATGCGACTCGGCGTGTTCTGACTCTCTTACTATAAAAAGCTCCTTATATGCCTTACAGTGGGAATAATTTTTCATAGTCATCCAAAGCGGTACAAATTCGTCATTTTCTCCGTGGATAAATAAAACAGGAATATCCGATTTTGCAATTTCCGCAGCGGTATTAACATCTTTATATCCGTATCCGGCACGAATTTTTGACATAATATTTGTAAGATAAATGATAGGGAATCTCGGAAGATGATAATCTCTTTTGAGCACATATTCAAAGATTTCATATACACTTGTAAAGCCGCAATCCGCAATAATTCCACGCACATTTTTAGGCATAATACTGCTTGCCATAAGCACAGTTGCCGCACCCATTGAAATGCCATGCAAAAAAATCTGTACATTGCTGCCAAAGCGATTTATAACATATTTTACCCAATTACGCAAATCCAAGCGGTCAAGCACTCCAAAGCCTACATATTTGCCCTCACTTTGCCCGTGTGCCCTGTTATCCACAAGAAGTACATTATACCCGTTTAAATAATAAGTACGGGCAAGGCTTGCGAAATCCTTTTTACCGCTGCCTGTAAAACCGTGAACACAAATAATAATTTTATCGGAAAATTTTTCGTTTTCAAGCAAAGCGCCGTATAATCGCAGTCCGTCAAAAGACTTTATATAAACATTAATATATGGCATATTTTCAAGCCATAATCTGCCTGTTTTTGCAATCGGATAATGCCTGTACCAGCTTGCTACGGCATCAATGTCCTTTTGACAACTGCTCTTTTTTTGCCTGTAAATAATCATTTTAAACAGATATTCAGACACAAGCACACTGCAAACCATGAGAAGTACAACAAACAACAATATTCCCACTAAAATCTCAAACATGGCTATTCCCCCATTTCATAAGGCAAGGTTTTTACTGCTCTTAATAGTATATCCGTACCTGAAAGATTTTAGTATAAAATTAAAAGGATGTACCGAAAAAGTACATCCTTTATTGTTATCAAAGTGCGCTGTTGAAGATTTCTTCTGCGTTGCTCATCATTTTTCTTACTGTGCTTTGTCCGCATTTTGCAGAAATAAAGTCCAAAGCCTCTGTAAATGTGCGTGGGTCATTATGGGTCAATGAATGTGCATCACTGCCGATAACATCAATATATCCGCCTTTTATAAGCTTTATAAGCTTAAGTTTTGAGAAAAACGACGCTTTTTTGGTATAAGAATTTGTGTTGGTCTGGATAATTACACCCATATCCTTAAGCTCACCGATAATAGACGGATCGTTGATTAAAGCAGGGTATCTTTCAACATGAGTAAGAACAGGAATCATATTGTAATTCTCTGTAAGTTTTACAAAATACTCCATAGTGTGACTTGAAAACTGCGATGTGTAAGCAAACTCGGTAAGTATGTAATTGGAGTTGCCGTAACAAGCGCAGGAAAAGTCATCTCCGTTAAACATATATCGAGTGACATAAACTTCCGCACCAACAACAACTTTCATACCGTCAGGAATATGCGTCATAAGGTTATCAATCGCATGCTGTCTTTGTGCGGCAAAATCCTCTGCACTGATTTCATTTGTATAAAAATGAGGAGTAAGACAAACATTTGTTACGCCTTGTTTTTTTAGTTCATTTAATATAACAAGGCTTTTTTCTACGCTTGGCGCTCCGTCATCAATTCCAGGAAGTATATGCGAGTGCATATCGTACAACTGCATTTTACTCCTCCATTCTGTTAGATATTAAAGTGCCTCACATACGAGGTCGCCCATCTGCTCACAAGTAACCTTGTTTGTACCCTCTTCATAAATATCCGGTGTACGGTTATTCTCAAGAACTTTGGTAACTGCTGCCTCAATAGCGTCTGCTGCCTTTGGCTGATCAAGTGAATAACGGAGCATCATTGCAACAGAAAGAATTGTTGCAAGCGGGTTTGCGATACCAAGACCTGCAATGTCAGGAGCCGAACCGTGGATTGGCTCGTAAAGACCGCTCTTGCTCTCTGAAAGGCTTGCAGATGCGAGCATACCGATTGAACCGCTGATCATTGACGCCTCATCAGAAAGAATATCGCCAAAGATATTTGAAGTAACAATAACATCAAACTGACCCGGATTTCTTACAAGCTGCATAGCACAGTTGTCAACATACATATAGTTAAGCTCAACTTCGGGATATTCCTTAGAAATTCTTGTTACTGTTTCTCTCCAAAGTCTTGATGACTCAAGTACATTTGCCTTATCAACGCTTGTGAGCTTTTTATTTCTCTTCATAGCAAGGTCAAAAGCTACTCTTGCAATTCTCTCTACTTCCGGTACAGAATACTGTTCTGTATCCCATGCGGCAGGCTGACCGTCAACTTCTGTTCTGCCTCTCTTACCAAAGTAAATACCGCCGGTGAGTTCACGAACAATCATAATATCGAGCGAACCGCCGATAATTTCATCTTTAATCGGTGATGCTTTCTTAAGAGGTTCAAAAATAACAGCAGGACGAAGGTTTGCAAAAAGTCCGAGTGCTCCTCTGATTCCGAGAAGACCTGCTTCGGGACGATTATTACCCGGCTGATTATCCCACTTAGGACCGCCTACTGCGCCTAAAAGCACACTGTCTGCTGCCTTACATTTAGCAACTGTTTCATCAGGGAGCGGAACTCCTGTTGCGTCAATAGCACAACCGCCGAGGAGTGCCTCGTCATATTCTACTGTAAAATTAAACTTTTCGCTTGCTTTGTCGAGTACCTTAACAGCCTGGTTTACGATTTCAGGACCGATACCGTCACCTTTTAACAAAACGATTTTGTAGTCTGCCATATTAATATCTCCTTTGAGTTAATATATTTGTCAGTATAGGCATAAATAAATGATTTTATTACACCTTTATATTACATTATTGCACAATCTTTCGCAAAAGATTGTAAACTGCGCTACAATTCGTACTATTTTAAAAATTAATCTTCAATATCCTTTTTTTCGGGAATTACCGAGATTACCTCCATAATCTTATCTCTCTGCCAAAGCTGCGGTGTAATTCTTACGGAGTAGCCGAAACCGTTGTCCATAACCCATTCAAAAGGCTTTGCCTGTGGCATTCCGTACACTGCAAGCAAGGTCATTATAACGCCGCCGTGTGTGACAATAACGCTTTCTGTTGTGCCTGTTTTGATAAGTCCCTCAACAATGCTTTCAAACATTTTGCAGATTCTGCGTGTGAAATCGGCATTGCTCTCACCTCTCGGAGGTTTTACCGAGGGGTCACCCGCAAGCCACTTTTGAAAATCCTCGTCGCCATTGAGGTCATTTGCAGTTTTGCCCTCCCATTCGCCGAAATTGCACTCTGAAAGATTAGCAATTACAAGCGGATTTTGCTCGGGATAAAGAATTTTGCAGGTCTGCGTACATCTCTTTAAAGGACTTGTAAACACTGCCTGTGCACCCGGATAACGATATTCGTAATCAAGTTTTCTAAGTTCTGTTTTTCCTTTATCCGAAAGCGGAACATCAGTAGTGCCTATGTACTTGCCCGATAAAGTTTCGTCTATACTTCCATGGCGAAGAAAATGAATAATATAAGATTTCATAATTGTAACTCCTATGGTATTTACAAATTGTAATTAATATATTATACTGTTCGTATAAAAGAGGTGCTTTCAATGAACAGTGATTTTCCTATGATAATTTCAATGCTGCGAAGAGAACGCAGATTAAGCCAAAAGCAGGTAGCGGCGGACTTGGGTATTTCCCAGGCGCTGCTCTCTCATTACGAAAAAGGAATAAGAGAATGCGGACTTGATTTTCTCGTAAAAACCGCCGAATATTACGATGTGTCTTGTGATTATTTGCTTGGCAGAACACCGAACAGAAACGGTCAGCAGGCACAGCCTGTCAATATACCCGATGCGGAGATTCCGACAGTTGAGCCGGGCAGCAATATGGTCGCTATGATTAACAAAAAAGTTGTAATGAATACAAGCGCCGTTATTTTCGATATACTCGATAAACTCGGAAACAAAAAGCTGACAAACGCTGTAAGCAACTATCTTATGAATGCCCAGTATCAGGCATTTCGTTCGGTATATTCGTGTGAAGAAAGCAACCCGCAGGATTTATTTACGCTGAACAAAAGCAAGTACAGAAGTCTTTGCAGCGCAGCTATGACGCTCGACCTTGCTATGATTGACGCTATAATCGAAAGTAAGACCGAAAATACATCAATTGCTCTTTCACCCGATTTGCTTTCAAGATATTTTGAAAAAGGTACTGCTTCACTTTTTACATTGGTAAGGAATGCGGAAAAAAGTGTAAAAAGCAAGTTTAAATAAACGGTTCTTAGTAAAAAGTCGGATAATTATGGTTTTGCAAATTGATTTGTAATATAAATTTTAAATTCTTAAATCAAAATGGCTGAGTCAATATACAATTGATTCAGCCATTATTTTTAGCTTTAATATCAGGAAGTTGCTTGAGTTGTAGTCTGCTGTCTGCCCTTACTTACAATAATTATAATGTTAGAACCGCTTTCAAGAGTATCGCCTGCAACATGATTTTTGTAGCCGATAACTCTGTTTTCCGCTACTGTATCACTGTACTGATATTCAGCTGTAGCAAGAAGTCCCGCATCTGCAAGCGACTGCGCAGCCTCATCAATTTTATTACCCTGAATTGCAGGAAGTTCACGCATCTGAGCACCAAGACTGACTGTTACAGAAACTGTAATACCGTCTTCCTGCTCTACTTTAGAACCTGCCGGAGGATACTGTTCCATTACAACACCGTCGGCATATTTATCGCTGTAAGCATCATTGTAATCTCTGTAAACCACAACGCTGTCATCGGAAGCCGCAGCCTTTACAACATCTTCGTACTTCATTCCGACATAGTTAGGAACAACAGGACCTGTCCATTCCGTACTTGATGTAGACGCTGCAGTGGCATCAGTATTACCCAGAGAATAATCCTGCAAGCGGATTCTGCATAAGCCAAAATACACCGGCAATACCAAGTACAAGAACTGTAATTGCAACAGAAATAGTAACAATGGAAGTATGCGACATACCGTTATTACGGCGTGACTGCTCCTTTGTAATATTCATACTTGCTGTTCTCGAAATTTCGTCCTGAATAGCCTTTGCGGTATGTGCAACGGAAAGTTGAGAACGAAGCTCGTCAAAATCTGTAATTCGGTTCTCACGCTGAACCTGTAAACCGTTTGCAAGTGCAGATACAACATGAGGAGGCAAACTCTTTACAGTAGATGTGCTCATAAGAAGTCTGCTGTCTTTTAAACGCTCAACCGCACTCTTTGGAAGATGACCTGTAAGTGCATAGAAAAGTGTAGAACAAAGTCCGTAAATATCCGTAATATCATCAAGCGGAAAATTATCTTCATACTGTTCGGGTGCTGCTGCGCCTGAAAACAATTGAGATTTAAGCGCTGTACCACGCTTACGCTCATTTTCCGTAGCATAGCCTGACATTCTGATTTTACCCGAAGCAGTAATAAACAGATTTTTAGGCGCTACCGCATAATGACCGACACCACGCTTATGAAGAGCCTCAAGTGCCGAAATTACGGGCATAAAGAGCGGTCTTGCAATATCCCAGTCAAGATGACCGTTGCTGCGCTCAATATATTCTTCAAAAGGAATAAGGTCCTCTTTTTCTTCAATAGCATATGCTGTATTGTTTTCTTCAAAAACATCAACAATTTTTGTAAGTGCCGAAAGATCCTTTAATTCTGAAATAATGCGAAAATATGAAATAAACTCATCTTTAAGTTTATTAAAAGCAAGTCTGTCATCGTAATTAACTTTTAATTCAGTCTGTCCTTCATCTCTTGAAAAAAGACCGATCGGTAAAAATTCAGATACAATTACAACATCGCCCGTCTGCTTGTCAAAAGCAATATAGCGTGTTGATTCACCGTTAGTTTCAAGTCCGGTACCTGTTACATATCTGCCTGCAAGCTCTGTGCCGAAAGGCAGAAAAGGTGCCGACTGAACTTCTGAATTATCAAAATGGCAGTTCGGGCAGATTACACTACCGTTAAGTTCCTGCATACAACCCATACATAATGACATAAAAATTCAACTCCAAATAGAATAACACAAAACGAAATGATACTAATATATTATATCATAAGGTTATAATTCTTTTCAAGACTAATGAGTGTCATTATAATTACAATTTTGTTATTACAACCGTTTATATAACAATGACATCTCTTTATAAAACTAAGTGGTGGAGATAATGGGGCTTGAACCCATGACCTTCTGACTGCCGGTCAGACACTCTCCCAACTGAGCTATACCCCCATATTGGTGTTTAAAAATTACCGCATACTATATAATGTTTTTGTAAATTAAATTTAATTTATGAACTGATTAATAATAATTATTGCATTTCCGTAATTTATTTTTACATTTGCTCTGTCAGAAATAAAAATATTTGAAATGCCCATTGCTTCTTCCGCAGTTAAAATAAGATTCTCCGCCGAATACTCGGCACCTATGTAAGATACATTCACACTGTCACAGGCAAAAGGAAAGACTGAAAAAGTTTTTCCTTTATTTCCGTCAAAATTATATTCGCCCATTTTCAAAAAGCGAATAATCTCTTTGTCGGAAACGATTATTCCGCTTGCACCTCTTTTATCAAGATACATAAGAACAGAAATATTTGCAAAGGTATGATCAAATCTTCCGCCTGTTGCGGCAAGGATAACAAAATCATCATATCCACGGGACAGTGCAACCTCTATGCAATGCAAAAGGTCTGTATCATCTTTATGTGAATTGAGTTTGATTACTTCGCAATCATCGGGTAAATTACCGCTGTACGAATCAAAATCACCGACTATAAGGTTAGGCTTTGCACCTGCTTTTTTTGCATATTCATAGCCATTATCGGCACAAATAAGATAATTGCAGTCCTTAACCTGTTTCGATATAAAATCTATATCCGCTTCAGGCGAGCCCGCAATTATCGTACAACGCATTTTAATTCCCCTTTACTTTTTTAACTGCCACTTTTTAATATCTTTTACCTCATTGTACATAGCGACATAACTGTTGTGACGGGTTTTCTCAATATCTCCGTCAGCAAGTGCCTGCAAAACTCTGCAGCCTTTTTCGCAAGTATGAGAACACGAAGTAAACATACATTCTCCGAGATACTCTTTAAATTCGGGAAAGCAATATTGAAGTTCGTCTTTATCAATAATTTCGTATCTCTGCAAATCAACGGTTGAAAATCCGGGTGTGTCTGCGATATAACAGCCGTCAAGATTAAACAGTTCAACTGCTCTTGTAGTATGTCTGCCTCGTCCGAGTTTATCGCTTATTTCACCTGTTGCAAGGCTTAGGTTAGGAAAAAGCATATTTAACAAGGTTGACTTACCCACACCGCTGTTGCCTGTAAAAGCAGAAGTTTTGCCCATAAGTAAGGCCTTTAATCTCTCTGCTTCATCTGATTTTAGCGGAGAAGTACAAAAAACTTCAAATCCCGCATTTTTGTAAATATCGGCAACCTTTTCACCGCTTTCAATATCATCTTTTGAAATAACAATTACAGGCTGCATATTGCTGTTAATCGCAGCGGCGGTCATTTTATCTATAACCGCATAATTCGGACTTGGCGAAACTGTCGAACAAACGATTACGAGAATATCAATATTAGCAAGCGGCGGTCGCTTTAATTTATTTTTTCTCGGCAGGATTTCGTCAAGAGAGGCAAAGCCCTCTTTCTGAACAGAAATTTTCACCCTGTCGCCAACAAGAGGAGAATTTCCGCTCTTGCGGAAACTTCCTCTTGCTTTACATTCATATATTTGATTGTCGCACTCGACATAGTAAAAACCGCCGAGCACTTTCATCAATAATCCTTCGTTACTGCTCATATCAATTAATGCAATGCCTCGGAAGGTTCGGTTGCATCTGTTGGCTGAACCGGTGTGTATGGCGGCTCTGTAACAGGCGGCTCTGTATATGCAGGCTGTGTTTCAACAGGTGCGGTTGTAGGTACAGCATACTCGTGAGTAGCTGTTTGTGTTACAACAAGTGTTGAATAATCAATTGAATATTCACGGTAAACCTGACCGTCAAGCTGTACCACAATGTTTGAAGTACCCGAACCCGTAAATTCAAGAGTACAGGTCTTATTGTACTGCGGCACAAGTGTTTTTGAATACTTAGTATCAACAACACCGTCTACAATTACAGTCATCTCAACCGATTCAGTAGCATTTGTAGGTAAATCTACATATACATTTACTGTAGCCACATCACCCTTGCCCGAACTTACAGTAAGGGTTACAACAGTACCTTTATCTACCTTACCGTACTGCAACGGTGACTGTGAAAGAACTGTGTCTTTTGCCTCTTTACTTTCGTCATCGTAAACTGTTTCTACAGTAAGACCTGCATCAACAAGTTTTGTTTTAGCCTCTGAAAGTAAAAGTCCGGATACAGACGGAATAGTTACCTTTTCATCTCTCTCGCCGTTTGCAATGTAAATATAAACGGTAGAACCGATATTTGTATGAACACCTGCCTTAGGGAATACTTCTGCAACATATCCCTTAGGAGTTTTAGTGTTTTCAACATAGATTATCTTTGGAACAAGGCTCTTTTCCTCAATAATTGCAGATGCGTCTTTTTCGGAATAATTAAGAACATAAGGAACCGAAGCATTTGTATCTGTTCCGTTTACTTTAAGAGTAATCTGTGAGCCTGATTTTACAAGTTTTGAATCAGCGGCAGGCTCCTGTTCAAGAATTACACCAAGCTCTTTTGAAGCGTCATACTTGCTCTCCACAACAAAGTTAAAATTGTCTTTGTTGTCGGCATTGGCCTCTGCCAAAGTTTTACCGACAAAATTCGGTATTTCAACATCTTTAGCCTGTGAAGTCGAACATCCTCTGAAAATTGCAAGACCTACAAATATGGCAACCACAACTACGGCAGAAATTACAATACCCTTGATTGCGTAATAAGACGGCTTGTGTTCAACCTTCTGTTCCTCTTCTGCGGTTTCGATTTCAGGTTCGGAAGTTTCCTCCGGTTTTGCAACAGCCTTATCAAACTTTGTACTGTTTGTTTTTGTATCTTTAAGTGAAGTAACAAACTTTGTAGGCTGATTATCAACAAATTTTGAATAATCAAATACAATAGACGGATTAAGTCTGAAACGCTCCATATCGTTGAGCATTTCAGCGGCAGAATTATATCTGTCGGCAGGATTCTTTTCCATAGCCTTCATTGTAATCTGCTCAAGTCCGATAGGAATAGTTGGATTAAGCTCTCTCGGGCGCTTAGGAGTTGACTGTAACTGCATAAGAGCTACTGAAACTGCACTGTCTGCGTCAAAAGGAAGTTTACCTGTGAGCATTTCATAAAGCATAACACCGACCGAGTAGATGTCAGACTTGCCGTCTGTTGCCTCACCTCTCGCCTGCTCCGGTGAAATGTAATGAACCGAACCAATTGCGTGTTCTGTCATTGTGCGTGTTGCCTTGTCAGAAAAGCGGGCAATACCAAAGTCTGTAACCTTGATTGTGCCGTCCTGTAAAAGCATAATATTCTGCGGCTTTATGTCACGGTGGACAATGCCATGCTCGTGCGCATGCTGTAAAGCCTTAAGAACCTGACTTGTGAGATACAAAGCCTCTTTCCACTCAATGATACCCTGCTGATCAAAGTATTCTTTAAGTGTAATGCCGTCAATGTATTCCATTACAATATACTGAATCATATCACCGAAGCTGACATCATACACCTTAACAATATTAGGGTGTGAAAGTGTTGCAATAGCCTTTGATTCATTTTTAAAACGACGGATAAATTCCTCGTTATTGAGGTATTCATCTTTTAAAATCTTAATGGCAACTTCACGGTCATCAAGAGTATCGTTACAGCGATATACATTAGCCATACCGCCAACGCCGATAAGCTCATGAATTTCATAACGGCCATCAAGTCTTTTGCCGATATATTTATCCAATTTATTTCACTCTCCGTTTCTCAATAAATAACCGTGGCGGTAATATTATCGGTTCCGCCGCCTTCCTTTGCCTTGTCAACAAGCTTATTAATAAGATCCTCGCCCCTGTTTTCGTGGCAAATTTTAACCATATCGCCTGTTGTAATGCAATTGGAAAGTCCGTCTGTGCATATTAAAAGAACATCACCGTAAATAAAGTTTGCCTCTATATAGTCAAGCCTTACGGACGGTTTTATTCCGAGTGCTCTTGTTATAAAATTCTTATTGGGATGATTCTGTGCCTGTTCATAGGTAAGCTCACCTCTGCGCACCATTTCCTGTACAACAGAGTGATCCTCAGTAAGCTGTTTGATTTTGCCGCCCCTTATTGCATAGGTACGGCTGTCGCCAACATGGACAATATGAACAGTGGTATCCTTTACAAAAACAAACTCGCAGGTTGTACCCATTCCCGTAAGTTCGGGATCTTTCAAAGAAAGCTCATATATTTTCATATTTGCGTTTACAACAATTTCTGCTATAAGCTCGCCGATTTGTTCTTTGGTCATATCGTCCTTGTATAAATCGGTTATTTTGGAGCTTATGTATTCCACAGCTGTTGCACTCGCTATGTTGCCGCCGTTGGCACCTCCCATTCCGTCACAGACTACTGCCCAAGCACAGCTGGGAGAAATAACTCCGAAGCGGCAGTCGTCCTGATTTTGTGAACGAACTAAGCCAATGTCACTTTTGCTAAAGACTTCCAAGTTATTTTCCTCCTTCGTTAGTATGATTTCGTCTGAGCTGACCGCAGGAAGCGTTAATGTCACTTCCAAGGGTTCTCCTGACTGTCGCCGCAATATGTTTTCGACCAAGTATATTTACAAAGGCCTGTTGCCTTTCCATACTGCTCTTTTTGTATCCTGTTCCGTCAACGGTGTTTACCGGAATGAGATTTACATGACAGTTCATATCGGCAAGTCTGTCCGCAAGCTCGTAAGCGTCTCTGTCAAAATCATTTACACCGCTTATCATAGAGTATTCAAAAGTAACCCGTCTGCCTGTAATATCAAAATAATCTTTACAAGCCTTTAAGAGTTCATCCATAGAATATCGCTTAGCAATAGGCATAGTCTTTTGCCTTACGGTATCGTTAGGAGCGTGTAATGACACGGAAAGCGTAATGCCGAAGTGCAGCTTTGCAAGCTCATAAATTTTAGGTACAATACCGCAAGTGGAAATTGTGATGTGGCGCATACCGATATTAAGACCGTTGTCATCGGATACAAGTCTTAAGAACTTTACCACATTATCAAAATTGTCGAGCGGTTCGCCCATTCCCATAAGGACAATATTCGATATTCTGATATTCAAATCTTTTTGTGCGGATTCAATCTGATTGAGCATTTCGGACGGAGTCAAACTCCTCGAAAAACCGCTTTTGCCGGTTGCACAAAAAGTACAGCCCATTTTGCAGCCCACTTGTGTGGAAATGCAAATTGAGTATCCGTGTTTATAATTCATAACAACGGACTCTACACATTCACCGTCATTGAACGAAAAAAGATACTTTACTGTCTTATCATACCTTGAAATTAGTTTTTTTTCAATATTTGCAACAGAAATGTAACAACTTCTTTTTAAAAAGTCCTTGATTTTCAAAGGAATATTCAGCATTTCATCAAAAGAAGTGACATTTTTGTTAAGCCATTGATATATTTGCTTTGCTCTGAACTTTTCAAAACCGTTCTCGGTTACAAAGTCGGTAAGCTCATTTAGGTCAAGAGATTTAATATCAATTAAGCTCAAAAGATTACCTCCTTGTAAGTACGGCTATGTAAAAACCGTCGCCGTCAAAAGTGTGCGGCATAAGTGTTATTTCATACGGTTTTTCGTCAAATGCTCTTTTAAGTTCAGGAGGCAGTTCAAGTTCAACTCCCTCAAAATCATTGTGTTCGGCAAGAAATTTTGCTGTATTTTTATTGTTTTCCTGCGGATTCAGCGTACAGGTCGAATATACAAGTTTTCCGCCTTTTTTTAGATATTTTGCGCTTTCGCAAAGTATTTTATACTGAATATCAGCAAGGTCTGTATCTATAAGGTCATCTTTATAGCGAATTTCGGGCTTTCTTGAAAGCACTCCGAGTCCGCTGCACGGCACATCGCAAAGTATTCTGTCAGCCATAGGCAACGGATTTTCGTCTGACGAACCATCACGCAGGCAGGTTTCTACAATATCTATGCCAAGCCTTTTTGCACCTTTTTCAATAAGTTTCAGCTTATGCTCGTACATATCGCAGGCAATAATTTTGCCGCTGTTGTGCATATATTCGGCTGTGGTAAAGGTTTTTCCTCCAGGGGCAGAGCAAATGTCAAGCACGGTCTGTCCTTTTTCGGCAGAAAGAAAGTATGCGCAAAGTTGGGACGACAAATCTTGAATATGCAGTAAACCGCCTTTGTAGGCTTTCAATCTTTCGATTGAACCCGTATCTGCTATTTTTACCGCATTACTCGGAAAATCAACTTTTTCAGCCTTTACCTTATCATCGGCAAGCACAGTTATAAGTTCGTCTGTATTTGTTTTCAGCGTATTAACTCTTGCGTAAATATTCGGTCTGCCGCTAAGATTTTCTAAAATCCCCCTTGCGTTATCCTCGCCGTAGGAATTTATCCATAATTTAACAAGCATTTGCGGGCAGGAATATTTTACCGAGTAATACTCTGCCTTATTGTTTGAATCGGGATATTTTATTTTACCATTATCTCTCGCAAAACTGCGCAAAATTGCATTTATAAAACCGGAGGATTTTTGCAGTTTTTGCTGTTTGGCAAGTTTTACACTTTCGTTAACAGCGGCACTTTCGGGAATTTTATCCATAAAAGCCATTTGCAAAAGTCCGAGGCGGAGAATAATTTTTGTCTTTAACTCAATTTTCCTTAGCGGAATTTTAGAGTATTGTTTAATGATGTAATCAAGAGTGATTTTACGCTCAAGCACACCGTAAACAAGCGCAGATGTAAAAGCCGCATCAAGCGGCGAAAGCTCACTTTCCTTTACTGCGTTATTGAGTGCTATATTGGAATATGCTCCGTCCTGTTCAATTTTTAATAATACTTTAAATGCAGTTTTGCGTGAATTAGCCATTTAAAAATCTCTTTTCTTATCTTCTTCTGTTATTCGCTATTATAAGCAATCTTAAAAGCTGTAAAATTGCCGTAAGAGCAGATGCAACATAGGTCATAGCGGCTGCCTGCAAAGTGCGTTTCGCACCAGTGTATTCTTCACCGTAAAGCAAATTTCCGTTTTTGATAGTTTCAAGCGCTCTTTTAGAAGCGTTAAACTCAACGGGAAGAGTTGCAATTGTAAAAAGTACGGAAAATCCGAATAAAGCTATACCGATATACAACATAACAAAACCGATTTTTGCGGAAAAACAAAGTCCCAATATAATCAAAAACCAACTTAGTTTTGAACCGATATTCGCCATCGGAAGAATTGCCGAACGAATTTTATTCGGTAAATAATTCTGTGCGTGCTGAACAGCGTGACCTGCCTCATGACAAGCAACGCCTACGGCTGCTACGGTATTTGCATTATATACACTGTCTGAAAGTCTGATTACATTAGTTCTCGGGTCAAAGTGGTCAGTAAGATTTCCCGCTACCCTTTCAATACGCACTCCGTAGACGCCGTTTTGTCTTAAAACAAATTCGGCAGCTTGTGCGCCTGTCATATTTCTTGAATTTCTCATTTGAGAATATTTTGAAAAAGTTGATGAAACATTAATTTGACATATAAGTGAAATAATTACGCAAGGAAGAATAAACACAACATATGTCCAGTCAAAGCCATAAAACATAAAAATTCTCCTTTATATACCTATATCAGTTAAAGCTGTCACCGATATTTAATTTATGACCTGCAAGAAAAGCCGCTGACGGCATACGCTTTTTGCCCTCAGGCTGCAACTCTATAATTTCGACCGAACCGCTGCCGCAAGCAACAATCAACGGCTTTATGCTGATTATCGTGCCCGCTTTTCCGCTTTTTTCGCATACTTTTGTAGAATAAATTTTCAGTTTTTTTCCGTTAAGTTCGGCAGTTGCAATCGGCCAGGGATTAAGTCCACGGACTTTATTATGCACTTCGTAGGCTGATTTTGTAAAATCAATCGGGCAAAACGACTTATCAATCTTTGATGTATGCGTAGCCTTGCTTTCATCCTGCTTTACAGGCTTAATTTCTCCGTTCTCAAGCATTTCAAGAGTTTTAATAATTAACTCTCCGCCGAGTATACTAAGTCTGTCAAAAAGCTCTCCGGATGTTTCATTTTCGCCGATTTTTGTTTCAATTACTGTCAATATATCGCCTGTGTCAAGTCCCTCTGCCATTTGCATAGCTGTCACACCTGTTACTTTGTCGCCGTTAAGAACCGACTGCTGAATAGGTGCCGCGCCTCTGTATTTCGGCAAAAGTGAGCCGTGAATATTGATACAGCCGTACTTTGCGCTTTCAAGCACTGCCTTCGGTAAAAGTTTACCGTAGGCCGCAACTACGATTACATCGGGATTATATTTTTTTATTATTTCAAGAGGTTCTTCCGATTTAAAGGTTGTCGGCTGATATACGGGAATGTTAAGTTCCTGCGCACATACCTTTACATCAGGAGGAGTAAGCACCATTTTTCTGCCCTTTGGCTTGTCAGGTTGTGTAAACACAGCCTGCACCGTATGCTTGCTTTCGTATAATTTTTTGAGTGCAGGCACCGCAAAATCAGGAGTGCCCATATAAATTATATTCATAATTAACCCTCAAATCAGCCAAACATTTCTTCGTATTCTTCAGGAGTAAGCATCTTGCTTGCTTTCTGTTTAAAAAGAATACCGTCAAGATGGTCAAGCTCATGACAAAAAGCTCTTGCAAGCAATTCTTCACCGTCAATCGTAAATTCATTGCCGTGTCTGTCAAAAGCCTTCACTTTAACATAGTTAGGACGCTTTGTAATACCCCATTCGCCCGGACAAGAAAGACAGCCCTCAAGACCCTCCTGCTCGCCGCTTGATTCAATTATAACAGGGTTTACAAGCTCGATAACCTGATTTTGTTCTTTACTTACATCAATAACAACAACTCTGCGGATAATGCCAACCTGCGGTGCGGCAAGACCTACGCCGCCCGAGTCGTGCAAGGTTTCTGTCATATCATCTATAAGCTGTGCGAGTCTGTCATCAAATTTAACAACCTCACGGCAGTGCTTTGTGAGAACGCTGTCGCCCTCTTTTACAATTTGCCTAATAGCCATATTCACACTTCCTTAACATACAAGAGCGTTCATATCGGCATAAGCCGTAACGCCCGAAAATTCCTTACTCTTGCCAAACTCACAAAGAATTTTTGAAAGCAGGGCACGAAACTCGGAATTGTTTTTACATTTTATAATAATTTTAAACCTGTATTTATTACTTATTTTTTTACCACCAATGCAGGTGTAGGTCCTAATATTCGCAACGGCATATTCGGATAATTTTTCTTTGCCTCTTCTGTAAAGAGTTCAAGGAACTTTCTCGCACCTTTAAAGGCATCTTCTCTGTTCTGCGATACAAAACCTACAAGGCATATATCGGCAAACGGCGGATACAGCATTGCCTTGCGTACCTTTATTTCGTTCGAATAAAAGGTATTGTAATCCTGTCTTGATGCCATTGAAATTATCAGATTTTCGGGTGTGAATGTCTGAATAACAGCCATACCCTTATCATTGCCTCTGCCGCTTCTTCCGACTACCTGTGTGAGCAGTGAAAAAGAACGCTCATAACTGCGGTAATCATCGGCATAAAGCATATGGTCGGCATTAAGCACACCAACCAAAGTCACATTTGGAAAATTAAGTCCCTTTGCAACCATCTGTGTACCCACAAGAATATCATATTCACCGTCAGCAAAAGCTGAAATCATTTTTTCATACGAAGATTTCGACGAAGTGGCATCGGTATCCATTCTTAAAATCCTTGCCTCGGGAAAAATATCGGAAATATCTTTTTCCGCTCTCTGTGTGCCCGTTCCGCCAAAAGTAAGTCTGTGACTGTGACATACGGGACATTCATCCGTATAAGGCACAGAATAGCCGCAATAATGGCACATTAATCGGTTATTTGCACTGTGGTAAGTAAGAGAAATTGAGCAATTCGGGCAAGTCACAGCCTCTCCGCACGCTCTGCAAGTAACAAAAGTATTGTAACCACGGCGGTTAAGCAAAAGTATCGACTGCTTTTTATGCTCAATATTATATGCAATGTTTTGTAAAAGAACATCTGAAAAACCGCTTGTATTGCCGTTTTTGAGTTCTTCCCCCATATCCGCAACAACAACCTCCGGCAGCACGGCTTTACCATATCGTGCAGAAAGCGTATTAAGCGAATATCTGCCTGTCTGTGCATAGTAATAGGTTTCTATACTCGGTGTAGCCGAGCTAAGTACAAGCAAAGCATTGTTGTACGAGCAACGGAACTTAGCAATCTCTCTTGCATGGTAGCGTGGAGAGCTTTCGGACTTGTAGCTGTATTCCTGCTCTTCGTCCATAATAATCAGTCCGACCTTATCAAAAGGCGCAAACACAGCACTGCGTGTACCTATTACAATTTGTGCAAGACCTTGTTTTACTCTTTTGTACTCATCAAGTCTTTCTCCAAGTGAAAGCGCACTGTGAAAAACCGCAATCTTATCGCCAAACCTTTTGGCAAACTGCGATACAAACTGCGGAGTAAGCGAGATTTCAGGTACCATAACAATAATGCCCTTACCGTCATCAATTACTTTTTCAATCAGTTTGATAAATACACTTGTCTTTCCCGAACCCGTAACTCCGTAAAGCAAACTTACGCTCGGAAAAGGCGAATCATATTCATTGTAAAGAGAATCGCAAGCAGACTGCTGTTCTTCGGAAAGCACAATTTCTTTCAAAGAGCTGTCTTTTTGTCGATTTTCAATTCTGAATACTTCTTCATCAAAAAAGTATATCAGTCCTTTTTTATAAAGCGCATCCACAACGGCGGCGGTAACTCCTGTAAAATAGCAAACCTCTTTTACCGAAATTGCACCTGCCATTTCAATAAGTTCAAACACATTTTTCTGCTTTTCGGTAAGTTTTACTCCCGATATATCAACTTCGGGAGTAACCGCCGCCATTTTCATTACGGCGTCATTAACCTTGCGAAAAATCTCGTCCGACTTATACAACACCCCTTTTTGAACAAGGAGTTCAAAAGGTTCTGTTGTACTGTAACCGAAAGCATCAAGCAATACTTCGCTTTTTACTGCTTTTCGCTTAGAAAAAAGGTAATTATAAACTCGTTTTTCCTCGTCCGTAAGTTCGTCAAAGGAAAACTCGCTTTCATCTTTTGCACCGTACATAGTAGTAACTTTGTAGTTAATACCTGCCGGCAACATTGTTTTTACAGCCTCATAAAAGGTGCAAAAGTAATGAGATTTCATAAAAGCGGCTGTTTTAAGCATTTCATCGTTTAAAACAGGCTCATCATCAAGTACGGAAATAACAGACTTCAAGCCTTTGCCTTCACCCTGATGAACAGCGGTTATTATCCCCTGCCTTTTACGATTTCCTCTGCCGAAAGGCACAAGAACCCGTGTTCCCGCTACCGCCTTATCAAGCATAGAATCGGGAATCACATAGTCAAATGCCTTGTCAAAGGAATACGCTGCTTTTTCAACAGCAATTTCAGCTATTCTGGAGTTCATCATCGTCAGGCTCTAAAATGCCTATTTCATGATTTTTGATTTCATCAATAGCAATGAGAACAGGCTTGTCGTCTGTAACCTCACCGCTTTCTTCCTGCTCTGCTGTAATCTCTCTTGCTCTCTTTGCAACACCTACAACGAGTGCATACTTACTTTGCTTACCTGCGAATAATTCGTCAACATTAACCTTATGCATAATTAATCTCCTATCATTATCATAATATATTTTCCGAAAAAATCGGTTATTTACTCTCTTTTTCTAAAATATCAAGAACTTCGTTTACCGCTGTGTTTAGGTCATCGTTTACAACATTGTACTTATATCTGTTCTTAAATGACATCTCATGCTCCGCCTCTGCAAGTCGCTTAGCGATGGTTTTTTCATCTTCGGTTCCTCTGCGGTGAAGTCTGCGTGAAAGCGAATCTATAGAAGTAGGAAGAATAATACTTAACACATCAGGATATTTTTCAAGAATTTGAAGTCCTCCCTGAACCTCAATTTCAAGGAACACATAATAGCCCTGATTGAGTAAATCTTCTACCTGTTTTTTAGGTGTGCCGTAGTAATTGTCACAATACTTTGCGTACTCAAGAAAACCGTTTTCTTCTATAAGTTTTTCAAACTGTTCCTTAGTAACAAAATTATAATGCACTCCGTCAATTTCACCTTTTCGAGGTTTTCTTGTGGTATTTGATACCGAAAGGCGAATATTGGGATTGCGCTTTAAAAGCTCTGCCATAATTGTGCCCTTGCCTACACCGGAAGAACCTGTATAAAGCACAAGCTTACCCTTAGACTTACTGTTCATCCTTTTGTTCCTCGCTTTCAACTGTTCTGTTATGAATAGCCTCTGCGGAGATGGCGGACAACACAATGTGGTCGTCTTCCGTTACAAGTACCGCCTTGCACTTTCTTCCGCAAGTGGCGTCAACAAGCATTCCTTTTGATTTTGCATCCTGCACAATTCTCTTTACGGGTGCCGCATCGGGTGCAACAACGGCAATAAGTTTATCAGAATTTACAAGATTACCAAATCCGATATTGATAAGTTTCATAATTTCTCCTTACTCAATATTCTGAATCTGCTCACGCATTTTTTCAATTTCGCTCTTGATTTTTACAACCTTATGGGCAATTTCGGCGTCCTGAACCTTTGAACCGATTGTGTTCGCCTCTCGGTTCATTTCCTGAATAATAAAGTCTATTTCTCTGCCGATCGGAGTCTGTGATTCCATTATCTTTGAAAGCTGTGCAAAGTGACTTCTAAGTCTTACGGTTTCTTCGGCAACAGCTACTTTATCGGCAAAAACAGCTACTTCGGTAAGCACTCTCTGCTCGTCAATATTGATATTGTAATCCTGCAAAGTGCGGTTAATTCTGTCAAGCAAACGCTCTTCGTATTCTTTTACCGTTTGCGGTGAACGCTCGTCAATCTCATCAACGGTAGCAAGTATAACTTCCGCTCTGCCAAGAATATCGGCTTTCATTTTTTCGCCCTCAGCCTCACGCATTGCAATAAATCCGTCAATAGCCGTATTTGCTGCCTCAAGTACATCCGCTGTGATTTCTTCTTCATTTTCAGGTGCTTTTGAAACCGTATATACATCGGGAAAACGAGAGATAGCCGTAACCGTAACATCATTTTCGATTCCGTAAGTTTCCGAAATCTCTTTCATTGCATTAATATAACCCGAAACAAGAGAATGATTAATTTTTACCTCGGCAGGTGTGTCTTCTGCAGCGCCTACTGTAACAAACATATCAATCTTACCGCGGGATACTCTTGAATTCACAAGAGCCTTGAGTTTATCGTCAAGAAAACCGTAGCCCTTTGGAGTTCTGCAGGAAAATTCAAAAAAACGATGATTTACGCTTTTTATCTCAACACTGATTTCTCTGCCGTGCAAAACAGTGCGACATCTGCCAAAGCCTGTCATTGATTTTATCATTGGTAAACTTCCTTTCATATTATAAATTCTTATATTCCTTATAAATTCTTATATTTCAAAACTTCATTTATAAAATCTGTTTTTATTTAAATACATTATACCACACTATAATTCATATAGCAAAGAGATTATTACAAAACTGTAATAACTTTTTTAGTTTACATCAGATATAAGTATATGATATACTAATAAGGATGTAGTATTTTATTAAAAAGGAATGATTTTATGTCAGGACATAACAAATGGAGTACCATTAAACAGAAAAAAGGTAAAAACGATGCTGCAAGAGCTAAGGTTTTTACCAAGATAGGCAGAGAGCTTATCGTTGCTATCCGTGAGGGCGGCAGTGCTGATCCGAGCGTAAACTCAAAGCTTAAGGATTGTATTGCTAAAGCAAAGGCTAACAATGTTCCTAACGACAACATTGAGCGTATTATCAAAAAGGCTGCCAGCGGCGGCGACGGTGCAAACTATGAGGCAGTTACATACGAAGGATACGGTCCAAACGGTGTTGCGGTAATCGTTGAGGCTCTTACAGACAACAGTAACAGAACAGCAGGCGAAGTAAGACATTACTTTGATAAATTCGGCGGTAATATGGGTACTCAGGGCTGTGTAAGCTTTATGTTCTCAAAGAAAGGCGTTCTCGTAATTGAGCGTGAAGACCTTGATAAGGACGAAGACACTGTTATGAGCGACGCTCTTGAGTACGGCGCATCTGATTTTGAGGCTGACGAAGATGTATTTACAATTTACACCGAGCCTGAAGATTTCAGCGCAGTAAGAGATGACCTTGAAAAAGCAGGTTATACATTCGTTTCTGCCGAACTCGAAATGGTACCGAGCACATACACAAAGATTGATGACGAGGATGCTAAAACAAAGATGCAGAAAATGCTTGATATGTTTGAGGACAACGATGACATTCAGAATGTTTGGCACAACTGGGAAATGGAAGACTGATTTATCTTCCCTGTGCTATCAAAACTAAATCCTTATTATCAACAGAGCCGTCGAGGTTATAATCGGCGGCTTTTTTGTATGCTCCAAAAATCTCTTTCTCACCTGTCAATGTTTTCATAAGCAATTTATAATCATTTGAGCTAACCGTTCCCGTACCTGTTACATCACCGAGTACAACAACAGTGTAGCTTGTTTCTTTTGTGGCTACAACTGCACCTGTTCTCAATTTTCCGCTCAAATTATTTCCGTTTTTATCGGTTACAGAAGTTATCGGCGGACAATTCTTTTTAAGCTGTGCTGCTGTTGTTCCGCTTTTTATATTGCAAATAAAGCCGTCATCAGTAAAAATATAATCGGAGAAATTCGCATTTGAATTACCGTCATTTTTATCTGTGGAATTATTTGATTGCGGTTTGGTATCTGAATTTGTATTAAAATCAATATTTTTAAAATCAGAATTACCGATAATCGTTGCAGTAGAATAATCATCTGTAATTGCAACGACTTTTCCGCACGCATATAGAATTTTTCCGGTATTTCGGTTTATTTCATACTTTGTAATGCTGCTGTTATTAAGAGAAGTGCGATATACAGAACCCGATCTGTAGTAATAAATACTCTCATTACTTACAGAAAACGGATTTGTACAATTATACATATTTGTATATTCTTTATTTTCGTTTAACGAATAAATATATCCTCTGCTGTCAGACAAAAATCCCGCACCGCTGTTATAAAAATCCGAGCAATCACGCACTCTCGTGCAATATTCGGCTTTGTTTTCATCAAGTCTGTATACGGAACCGTCATAAAGAAAAACATATGCACTGCCGTTATTAGTTGTAATGGCATTCACATTCTTCTCGCTGAATCTGTAATCAGACAAATGCTTTCCGTTAAAATCATATGCCGAAACATAACAATACACTTCGTCCGTTTTCATAACATAAAGCCTGTTATTGCAAATTGAAATATCGGTATAATTAAAGTCATCTAAAACATCGGAATTTACATAACTTACTCTGCCGTCAAAACAATTAATACGCACTATACGGTACTTAAAATCATTTGTCATATATACTGCACAAACAGTATCTTTATCAATGAAAGGTACTCCTACAAATCCACCATCAACGGTAAAGCTGTATGACTTTATTGTAGGTACAAAACTTTGAGTATAAACAGTTTTTCCGTTGTACGCAAAAGCAAACGCACCGTTATCATCGGCATCAAAATAAACTTCTTCACAATTTGAAAAGGTATTAAAATTGTATTTTTCAACCGCAATTGCAGACATATTTGCGACAAAAAACATTATAACAATAGTCAAAACAGCATAAATAAACTTTTTAATACCCTTTCCCTCCTTGTGAAATAAAATAACTTATCCCTAAAACAACGATAGGCAACACCGCAAAAAGCAGTGTTGCCTATTATATTTGTTATTTAATTTTAAGCCTGATCCGGTGTAGCTACAAGCGAGCCGTCATCGTTCATTCTGTAATATCCCATACCGTTCATAACAAGTGTATCGTTTCCGTCAAACGCATACGGAATATCAATTGTTGCTTCTGAATCTGCATAGTATGTTACTGTTATTTTTTCATTATCGTAGGTATAAACACCCTCATATGTGATTGAACCGTACATATCGGCGATAAAAGTACCGTCAGCATTAAATGTATAAGTAATATCATAAGAAGGAATGTTCCAATTACCTGTTAATTTATCGCTCTTTTTGAATGTGTCAGGAACTTTAAGTTCAGGTTTTTTAACAGTTGCGCTCTTGAAAATATAAGGCTTTTCAACACCTTCTACTGTAAGCTTAAATGTTCTTCCGGTGAAGATATTACCTGAAATTGTGTATGAACCCGAGAAAACATTAGTTGAGTTTACATAATCAGTACCGTTTTCGCTTGTTGTTGTATAAGTTGATTTTTGAGTAATTGTACCGACAGAAACTGTAATGTTGCCATCTTTATCAAGTGTGTAATATGTAATACCGTCGCCAGCCTCATCATAAGTAGCGCCGTTACTGTCCTCTACAAGTACCCATGTACCAACAATACTTGAATTGAAGAATGAAGTAAATACGAAAAATGCAACAATAAAAGCTAAAACTATTACGCCCGCAATAATAATCGGGGTCTGAATTGTTTTCTTTTTCGCAGGAGTTGAATCGGCTGTAAATACCGCTGTAGGACCGTCCTCTCCGGCAATTACATTTATTGTGCCTTTAACTTTAGCAGGGGTTTCTGCAGCATCATTATTTGTTTCTGCCGAAGTCTGAGTGTTCTCTGTTTCGGCAAAAAAATCTTTATTCTCTTCCAAAAGAATGCCTCCTAAAATAATATATCTAAATTATCATACTACATTTTTAAAAATAAATCAACAACTTCACTTAGGTTTCACTTAAAATACATATAAAGTTGGCATTTTAAAGTGCCGTTATACAATTTTCTGCGCTTATCGGCTTTTCTTCCAAAGATTTTTTCAAAGTCATCGTCAGGAGTAATTATTGTGTAACTTTTACCTTGTGTTCTTTTAAATTTTTCACCCATTACCTTGTAAAGTTCTTCTGCTGATTTTACATCAAGCAATCTTTCTCCGTAAGGCGGATTAGTTATCACTGTCATAAAACCTTCGTTAAGCTTAAAATCCTTTATATCACGCTTAGCAAATGTAATTCTGTCAGCAACACCTGCAAGTTTTGCGTTCTTTTTTGCTACTTCAAGTGCAAGTTCGTCAATGTCATATCCCTCGGCACGGAAATCGCAATCACGCTTTTCATTTGCTTTTGCAATTTCTCTTTGTTCTTTCCATACATCTGACGGAACGCAATTCCATTTTTCGGCTGCAAAATAACGATTGATTCCCGGTGCTATTTTCATTGCTTTTAAAGCTGCCTCTATAAGAATAGTACCGCTGCCGCACATAGGGTCAACAACAAAATGATTACCTCTTACCCTTGACAAATCAGCCATAGCAGCGGCAAGAGTTTCTTTTATCGGTGCTTCGTTTGATTCGGCACGGTATCCACGCTTGTGAAGTCCTGCGCCCGAAGTATCAAGCATAACGCTGACCTTATCATTCATAATAAGGAACTGAATTTGGTGCAGCGGGCCGCTTTCCTCAAGCCAAGGCAGCATATATTTTTCGGAAAGTCTTGTTACAACAGCCTTTTTGATAATTTTCTGACAATCAGGAACACTCATCAGTTTTGAGCTAAGGCATCTTCCTTTTACAGGAAAAGCGTCGTTAACACCTATAAAATCTTCCCAAGCGACTGATTTGACACCTTCAAACAGTTCTTCAAAACTTACCGCCTCAAACTCTGCAAGCAAAATCTGAATTCTTTCGGCATATCTTGAATTGATATTTGCCTTTGCCATATCTGAAAAATCGCCCTCAAAGGTTACCTTTCCGTTATGAGCCTCAACATTTTTTAAACCTAAAAATTTAAATTCATTTGCACACAGTCCCTCAAGACCGAAAATACAAGGTGCGGAAAACTTAAGCACCGAATTCACTCCTTATTCCTTAAAAAAGGGTATCGGAATAACCGATACCCTTATCAGTATTTTTAATTTATATTAGCATACAAAATTAATTAAAATCCTGCACACTTAATTACAGACCTTAGACAGTTGGCTCCAAAAGACCGTAATCACCGTTTTCACGCTTATAAACCACATTGATTTCATCAGTGTCGGCATTCTTGAACATAAAGAAGTTATGGTTTACCATATTCATCTCAAGAATAGCCTCGTCAACGGTAATAGGTTTAATAATAATATGCTTTTTACGCATGATCTTGTAGTCATCGTCTTCAGCCTCGTTAATTTCCGGACTTAGACTTACGAAATCATCAATGCTACCGCTCTTAATCTTCTTTTCGAGCTTAGTCTTGTTTTTACGAATCTGACGGCCGAGAATATCAACAACTTTATCAAGTGCGTCATTCATTTCAGGCATTGTGCTCTCAGCACGAAGAACAAGACCGTTATCTCTGATTGTAACTTCAACAGTCTGACGGTTCTTTTCGAGGGTGACAACTATGTTTACTGTGGCATTCTCAGAAAAAAGTTTTCCGAATTTATCAAGCTTTTTTTCTGCTCTTTCTTTAAAGTTATCTCTGAGTGTTACCTTTCTTGCTGTGTAAGTATATTTCATAATTGTGCCTCCCTTTTCAGGTAATTTATTTTCTGCCGTTGCCGTTGCCTCTGCGGCTGTAGCTACGGCTTTCACCACCACGCTTGAGGTCAGAAATTTTGTCTTCGCTTGTCTGTTTAAACTTAGACATCATATCCTCAAAGCTTGTGGGGGTATTCTTTTTTGAAGCCTGCCACTCATAATTTCCTGGTGACTTAACGGGTGGTGCAGGTTTGTACGGCTGTCTTGGTGTACCCTGGCGGCGGTTGTTTCTGTCGCCTCTTTCAGGTCTGTCACCTCTGTCGTTATTTCTTGGCTTACGCTCCTGCGGAACTGCCTGTTTCATAGAAAGGCTGATTTTGCCGTTATTGAGGGCAAGAACCTTTACCTTTACAGTCTGTCCTACCTTAACATAATCACCAATTTCATTAATATAGGTATGTGCTACCTCTGAAATATGTACCATACCTGTCTGTGAATCGGGTAAATCGACAAATGCACCAAACTTTGTTATACCCGAAACCTTACCTTCTAAAATCATACCGACTTCAATTGCCATAAAAATTATTTACCCCTTAATTTATATTCTACCCTTTGACTTTACAAGAGCTATTCGCCCGAAACATTATAGAAAATTCTTTCGCCTTCGCTAACATAACCCATTTCGTTTTTGGCTATTTTCTCAATGTATTCTTTAAGCTGGTCGCCTGTGTAGCCTTTAACTTTATCCAAATATCTGGTCTGGATTTCAACCACATTAATCTGCTTATTAATCTCATCAAGTTCAGCTCTTTTGTCGGCTATCTGAATATTTTGATTAACTATAGTGATAACTGCGTAAAAAGCAAATCCGATAATTGCGAGATATAAAAGTACATATCTTCCTCGTTTTTTCTTTTTAGGTTCAATTTCCTTTATAGTTGTATTTTCGGCTTTACTTTCAGGATTAATCTGCGGTTTTTTCTTTTCCTTTTTCATTACTCGCCTTAACCTTTTTTTCTTACCGATAAACCTATTCGTTTATTTCTAAATGTATCTATTTTCTTACTCATATTATTCAATATATTGTTGCTGCTTTTCAATAGTTTTTTGTAATTTTTTTAAATTTTGTTTTAATTTTTTGGATTATAACATTAATCGCATTTATTATTGGGCAATATATCCTTGAAATGAGTTTTCCGAGTGAAAACCTGTATGCCAAAAAGCCGCACAAAGCACCGAATACAATATAAATTCTGACATATCCGTACAGCATTGCAAGTGAATATAAAAACAGCGCAATACTTGCAGTAAGCATAAAAATTATATCGGCAATAATAACTGCGGTTTAGGTACTTAAAAACGCTACTCTTATAAACTTAAATATGCCGTACAACATTCCAAGCCCTACACCGAATAAAAGCGAATATAAAAAAAGCTTGAGATTGAACATAAAAATCAATTTCCATAGCTCACCTATTTAAAAAGTTTAGAAAGCCTTGAGCGGGAATTATCATTGCCTATATACTGCATAGCATTTATTTTTCCGTCAATTGACACTTCACCCGATTCAAGATTCAATTTGTCAATATGCAGTCGTTCTCCCTTAATAATCAATCTGCCGCACGAGGTAAGTACAGACACCGTTTCTTCGTTAAAGCCGCTTACATCTTCCGCACCAGTAAGCATAAGTTTACCTCGTGCATCAAGCATAAGAGTATGATTTTTTCCTTTTGGAATTTCACTCATAAAAATACCTCCGTATAAATGCTACTTAATTTATACGGAGATTAAAACAAAAATATTACATTTTCAATTAAACTACAGCCTCATACATTGTATCGGCTTCCTCTTTACGGACAACTTCCTTTACGGCTGTAACCTTTACTTTGACACTTCTTGAACCGAGAGTAATTTCGATTACATCTCCGACTTTTACATCGTATGACGCTCTCGCTTCTTTACCGTTCACGCTTACTTTACCTGCGTCGCAAGCCTCGTTAGCAATAGTTCTGCGTTTAATAAGTCTTGAAACTTTTAAATATTTATCAAGTCGCATTGTTTCACCTCCGACAAAAAAAGGAGCCGACAAACGCCGACTCCGAAAAATCAATTACTGATTTACAGTATCCTTAAATACCTTGCCTGCCTTGAAAGCCGGAACCTTAGATGCTGCGATTTCAATTGGATTACCTGTTCTTGGGTCGCTGCCTGTTCTTGCCTTTCTCTGGCGCTGCTCAAATGTACCGAAGCCTGCAATCTGTACCTTCTCGTCTTTGGCAACAGAGTCGATAATTGTATCAATAACTGCTGTAACTGCCTTTTCCGCATCTTTCTTAGTAAGACCGCTCTGCTCAGCAACAGCTGAAATAAGTTCTGTTTTGTTCATATCAATGGACCTCCAAATTATTCTTTTATTTTTACTTCATCCCAAAGGGAATCAAGCTCTGACAAAGTTGCGCTTTTCATATCAATTCCACGCTCTTTTGCAAGCGCTTCAACTTTTGAAAAACGACCTATAAACTTGTCGCACGCATCGTAAAGAGCGTGTTCACTGTCAATCTTTAACAGTCTTGCAACATTTACCGCAGAGAAAAGAACATCTCCGAGCTCTTCATACTGATTATCGGTATCACCCTTTGAGACAGCCTCTTTAAGTTCATCGCATTCTTCATAAAGTTTAGCGAGTGCATCTTCCGCATTGCTCCAGTCAAAACCGACCTTTGCGGCTTTCTGCTGAACCTTTGAACTTCTCATAAGTGAAGGCAAAGCCTTGGAAACGCTTTCCATTGCCTGTGTTTGAGTTTTCTGCTCTTTGGTCTGCATCTTTATAGCGTCCCAATTTTTGAGCACCTGTTCGGTAGTATCGGCATTTACATTGCCAAATACATGCGGATGACGGATAATAAGTTTTTTGCAAACTCCGTCACATACATCGTCAATATTAAATGTACCTTTTTCGCTTTCAATTTCAGAATGAAGAGCGACCTGTAAGAGCACATCTCCGAGTTCTTCCTTTAAAAGTTCATTATCCTCTGTATCAATAGCCTCAACAGCCTCATAGGTTTCTTCAATGAAGTTTGAACGGATAGATTTGTGAGTCTGTTCTCTGTCCCACGGACAACCGCCCGGAGCACGGAGAATTTTTACAATTTTAACTAAATCTTCAAATTTGTATTCCGACTTTTCTTTAAAATCCATTTCAAACTTCCTCTCAGACAAAAGCTTTACTATGCAATATGTCGCAAGTAGTAAAAATTCGCAATCTTAATTAATATTTTACCCAATAAGATGGAATTTTGCAAGTAGTTTTGCAATTTTTTCCCCTTTTGGCAAAAAATTCTATTACTGTGGCAGTAAAAGTACGCAATATTAACAAAACTAAGATGTAAACGATGATTGCAGCAATAATTGCGCAGATTGTCGCAACTCTGTGCGGAGCAACCATAAGTACGCCTGCATTTACAAGATAAGCAGTCAATCCGCTTGCTACTGCGCCGATTAAAGGCTTGATTGTAGTAGTATAGAAGTTTATTCTTATTTTTGAATGTTTAATAAGCAGATAAATTCCTACAACACAAGACAAGAAGTAACCGATAAGCGAGCCTGCCGTTGCGCCCTGAATATTGATGGAAGGAATACTTACAAACATCCATGTAATACCGATTTTTACAACCATACCGAACGCATACAACTTCATAGGAAGATCTGTTCTGCCTATGCCCTGCAGCATACTGCAAATAGGTGTTTCAATAGCCGCAAAAATAGTTGTAAGTCCCATAAGCATAAGTACATTACCGCCGATAGCGGCAATAGACTCACTTGTATAAATAAATGACATAATCGGATGTGCAAGTACACAAAGACCTATACCCATCGGAAGAGTAAATATCATTGTCATACCGAATACAGTTTCCATTGAAGTTTTAAGGACTTTCTTGTCGCCCTTTGTCCATGCACTTGTAACATTAGGCATGGCACTTGAACCGAATACCTGTGTAACCGCAGTTACAAGCTGCATAAGTTTAAGTGCTGCCGCATAACAACCCCAAAGTTTAGTGTGAATTGTAATAGGGTCGTTTACAATTGATTCGGTAAAACCGTATTTGCCATACTGGTCAATAAGTGCCTGTGGATTAGTTACCGCAAGTTCTTTGAGTACACGCTGAATAATAATCTGGTCAATAAGCGAACCCATACTCATTATGAAAGCACCCATTGCTGTGGGCACGGCAGTTTTTACCATAAGTATAAAAGTTTCTCTCTTTGTGCGTGCATCAAGAGAATTTTCGTAATATTCTTCGGGTATTCCGTCACCGCCGATTTTAAAGCGGAGCAATAAGAATACAAAAGCCATAAAGCTGCCCGAAGAAATACCGCAGATAGCACCTGCTACGGAAAACGCAAGAATTGTATTCATTGCGTCATACTGCGATTCAAAAGTAAACCAAAGGAACTCTCCTGTAGCATTATATTGGTCCATACCGAATTTCATAACGAGGTATGCAAAAGTAAGACCAAGAATAAGTTTTACGCCTGACTCGATTATTTCAGAGATTGCAGTCGGGAACATATTTCTCTGTCCCTCAAAATAGCCTCTGTAAATAGAAACAAGACAGCCGAAAAGAATAGTCGGAGCAAGGCAAAGCATTGCATAAATCGAATACGGAGAATCAATTATTCTTACATAAATAAAACTGCCTGCAATCATTATCATAAATGACACAATGCCGACTATTGAAAAAAACGGAATTGATACCTTATGTATCAGCTTGACATCCTTGTATCTTTTTTGAGCTATACTCTCTGATACAAGTCTGGAAATTGCAATAGGAAGTCCTCCTGTAGCAACCGTAAATATAACAACAAAAATTTCGTATGCGTTGCTGAAAAGACCCGAACCCATTGTAGCGTATTCTTCGCCAAACATAGAGTAAATGTTTGTAAGAAGTACCTGGTCAAGAAGTCCGATGATTTTTACAACAACCATACTCAGCGTAAGTATTGCCGCACCTTTTAAAAAGGAATGAGAAATATTTTCCTCCGCATTACTTATCGCATTGTATTTTTTAGACAAATTAAATCACCCATTACCAAATTATCAAAATAAAATCAAATATTAAAGCTGTGCTTTATCTTCATCAAGCTTTGCGCCGCAGCTGTTGCAGAACTTTGAATTTTCAGGAACATCACTTCCGCATTCAGGGCAATAAGTAACACTTTTTGTTGCTGAAATGCTATCGTTGATAAGATCAAGATTTTCTTTAAGTTCTGTAATTTCAGCGGATTTTTCTTTGATTTTGTCTGACAAATCAGTACCGTGTACCACACTTTTGTAAGTGAGCGCACCAAGTTCTTTAAGTTTGGTGTTAATTTCCGCTCTGATTTCAGCCGCAACAATTTTTTGCTTTGAATTGTCATAAACATCAGACGCTTTTTTAGAAACAACAGACGCCGCTGCCTTTGCATTTACAATAACATCGTCTAAAATACCGTCGAATTTTCCCATATCAGTCATACCTTTCTATATAATATATCTGTGCTATTATAGCATTATTGCACGGGATTAGCAACAAATTTATTGTGTATAAAATGCCGAAATTGCATTTTTTCTTTTTATCATTTCCTCAAATCTGTCAATATATTCATACGGATACTTAAAGTTAAATATGCGTTCGAGATAGTCGGGATTATTTCTCTTGAGTTTGGTAACAGCACCCGAACCGCAGCCGAGAATTGTATGGGTTTCGTCCATAACATAAACATTGTAAAGACTTTCATAGCCTTTTTTAGACCAACCGACATTTTCAAGGTTGCCTGCCATTCTGCTCTGTCTGTACAGATAATACGGAATGTAATTCTTTTTTAAAAGTTCATTTTGATTATATTCGAGCATTTTCCTTGTGGTTTCTGCGCCCTCTCTGTCAATCGTAACACCTTTTTCGGTAAGTGTGGAACTGCGTTTCATACTAAGAGTGTGCACTGTAATACATTCGGCGTCAAGTGCAAGAATACCGTCAACCGAATTTTTAAAACTTTCGTATGTATCTGTCGGCAAACCTGCGATAAGGTCGGTATTTATATTTGTAAAACCGCATTTTCTTGCAAGAGCAAAAGCGTCAAAAAACTGCTGTACAGTATGTTTTCTGCCTATCTCACGCAGAACATCGTCATTTAATGTCTGTGGATTTATGCTTATTCTGTCAACATTATTTTCTTTTAAAGCCTTTAACTTTTCGGCAGTAATTGTATCGGGTCTGCCTGCCTCAACCGTAAATTCTCTGCAAGCTGACATATTGAAATTACCGTTTACAGTACCGATTACCTTTGAAAGCTGTTCTGCCGAAAGAGTAGTCGGTGTACCGCCGCCAAAATACACGGTTTCAAGTCTTAGTCCGAGTTTATTGGCGATTTCGGCTGTAAGTTTAATCTCCTCGCAAAGTAAATCGGCATACGGGTCTACAAGTTTTTTTGCTCTTTCTATAGATGACATTACAAACGAACAATAACTGCATCTTGACGGGCAAAAAGGAACACCCACATATAAACTGAAAGAATCGGGCTTGGAAAGCTCAATGATTTTTCTTTCGTTTTCCTCCGTCATTACGGCAAGGTCGAGTTTTTCGGGACTTACATAGTAGTCGTTTGCAAATATTTCTTTAGCCTTTTCAAAGCCCTGCTCATTTGAAACATTCCTAAAAAGTTTTATAGGACGAACACCCGTAAGCAAACCCCAAGGTTGATTTATGCCTGTAAATTCACACAAAAGTTTATAAAGCATCTGTGCAAGCGAAAGTTCCTTTTCATTATCTTCGCCTGTATTTTCAGTATTCAGAGATTTATTGAAATCTCCTGCCTTTACCTCAACTGTCAGTTTATCCGACATTTCGGTATATATATACGGCTCTTCCTTACGCTCGCATTCACGCACAACCGTTATTTTTTCATTAGGAAAAAACAATCTTGCCACATTTTCAAGTTCATAGTGAAAGCCATGATTAATTACATATAAATTCATATCAAACCCTGCTCATTAAAGGATTATATTTTTTCTCGTGGTCGAGAGTAGATGTCGGGCCGTGACCCGGGATTACGATATAGTCACCCTCAAGCTGCTTTAGCTTTTTAATAGAGTTCACCATATCATTGTTATTGCCTGTCGGTAAATCGGTTCTGCCGTATGATTCGCAAAACAGTGTATCACCGCAAATCAAAAGTTTATCTGTTATATAGCATCCGCAGCCCTTTGTATGCCCGGGTGTGCTGATATACTTCACCTTAGTTTCGCCGATCATAAAGGTATCGCCGTCCTCAAGATAAACGTCTGCTTTAAACGGCTCAAGGTTTATATTATGAAAAGCGGTAAGATTAAGTGTTGAATCGGAAAGAAACTCTGCATTTGCTTTACCCGTTATAATCATTGCACCAAACATATCCGCAAGCTGTTTTGCGAATGTTATGTGGTCATAATGACCGTGAGTAAGCAAAACGTAGGTGAGTTTTCCACCGTCTGCATTTATCTGTTCAATAAGTTTATCTGACTTTGCACCGGGGTCCACAACTGCGTTACAGCCTGTTTCCTTGTCAATAAGATATACGCAATTTGTAGCCAAATCGGTAACATTAAAAATTTTATAATCTATCATTTTCATTACCTGCTTGTATTGTTAATATTTTAAATCACGGGTGTCAATATCAATGGTAACAGGGCCGTCATTAAGCAAAGATACTTTCATATCGGCACCGAATATTCCCTTTTCTGCCTTACGAACACCGTTGTCGAGCATCTTTTTACAAAAATATTCATATAAAGGCTCTGCAATATCAGGCTTGGCGGCTTTCATAAAATTTGGTCGTCTGCCGTGCGAACAATCTGCATAAAGAGTAAAATTTGAAATAACAAGTACTTCACCGTCAATATCCGCAAGCGACAGATTCATTTTATCGTTTTCGTCGGTAAATACCCGCAAAGTTGCAATCTTTGACGAAAGTGCGTCTGCCTCTTTTTCGGTATCACCCTCCGCAACACCGAGCAGAATCAAAAATCCGTTGTCAATCTTACCGACTGTATTGCCGTCAACCTTTACTTCCGCAAAAGTAACTCTCTGTAATATTGCTTTCATATTATAACCTCTTAATCTCAATAATTCCGCTGATGTCAGAAAGTTTTGAAATTACACCTTTAAGGTGATTTTTACCTGTAACATCAATAGTAGCGGTTACCATAGCTTTCCCTTCACCGACTTCTCTTGAATTAAGAGAATGAATAAAGATGTGCATATTTGAAAGTTTGATTGTTACATCTGCAAGAAGTCCTGTTCTGTCGGTAGCAATAATCTGCAATGTACTGCGGAATGCCTCTCCTGCCTTGTCTTCCCAATAACAGCTTACCCATCTTTCAGGTTCTTCGCAGTCATTAAGATTCTTAGGAACATTTGTACATTCCCTCTTATGGATTGATACTCCGTAACCTCTCGTAATATAACCTATAATCTCATCGCCCGGCAAAGGATTACAACAATTTGAGAACTTAACCAGAACATCGTCTGTACCCTCAATTACAACACCCGAAGATGCCTTTGGCTTTTTACGGGGAGCTTGCGGAACTTCGATTTTTTCTATATCTGCGGCATAGGTTTTCTGGTATTCTTCCTTAATTCTCGGCATAACTTTCCAAAGCTGAATACCGCCGTAACCGATTGCGGCATAAACATCGTCGAGAGTTACATACTGCTTTTTCATAAGCATTTTTTCAATAAACTCAACAAACTCTTCATCGGAAAGATTAATGCCGTTGCGCTTAAATTCTTTTTCAAGCATCTGCTTACCTTCGGCAATGTTTTCGTCACGCTTTTCGTGCTTATACCACTGACGAATTTTTGACTTTGCAGAAGCAGTCTTACAAATATCTATCCACGCTTTATTAGGATGCTCTTCTTTTTGAGTAATAATCTCGCAGATTTCACCCGTTTTTAATTTATAGTCAATCGGCACGATTTTTCCGTTTACTTTAGCGCCGACCATTCGGTGTCCTACCTGTGTGTGAATAATATAGGCGAGGTCAATAGGGGTTGAACCGTTCGGTATAACCATTACATCGCCCTTTGGTGTAAATACATAAACATCGTTTTCTTCAAAGTCATTTCTGATATTCTTTGCAATATCCGTTACATCTTCGGCTTCAAGCTGATCGAGAATCATATTTTTGACTTTCTCGATGTTTTCGGCAAGGCGGGTACTTTCGCCTTTTCCGCCCGCACCCATACCGAGTTTATACTTCCAGTGCGCTGCGATACCGTATTCGGCGGTGTAGTGCATTTCCCATGTTCTTATCTGAACTTCAAAAGGAATGGCTCTCTTGTCAAGTACGGTTGTGTGCAATGACTGATACATATTCGGCTTAGGCATAGAAATATAATCTTTAAAACGGTTCGGAATAGGTTTAAAAATATCGTGAACTACGCCGAGTACATTATAACAATCCGATACGGTATCTACAATTACACGCACTGCAAAGACATCAAAAATTTGGTCAATCGTTTTGCCCTGCATAAATGTTTTGCGGTAAATACTGTAAACACTCTTTACTCTGCCGCTTATGTAAACATTTTTTATTATATTATTTGTTTTTTCAAGAATTTGATTTTTTATAGATTCAATAAACTTGTCACGGTCGTTTTCCGAAAGGCTGATAGCATCTTCAATCTCCTTGTAACCAATCGGGTCAAGGTACTGCAAAGACAAATCCTCAAGCTCGTCTTTTATGGTTTTGATACCGAGGCGGTGAGCAATAGGAGCATATACCTGCATATTCTCGTGAGCCTTATCTCTTCTGCTCTGCTCAGGCATACAGCTTATTGTACGCATATTATGCAAACGGTCGGCAAGTTTAATAATAATTACTCTGATGTCGTTTGCCATTGCAATAAGCATTTTTCTGATGTTTTCTGCCTGTCTTTGCTCTCTTGAAGAAAAAGCGATTTTTGAAATCTTGGTAACACCGTCAATCAGCTTTGCAACATCCGCACCGAAAAGTTTTTCAACTTCCTCAAGCGTTGTAGGAGTATCCTCAACAACATCGTGAAGAAGTGCGGCGCAGATTGCGTCTGTATCCATACCGAGTTCGGCAAGAATACAGGCAACGGAAGTCGGGTGCAGAATATAAGGAATGCCCGACACTCTTCTTTGGTCGCCATGAGCCTTTTCGGCAAACTTGTATGCTTTTGTAATTTTGTCAATATCATATGTACTGTTTGACTGGCCAAGCAACTTTACAAGCTCGTTGAAATCCTGATAATGTGCTATTCCTGAATATTTACTCATTACTGCATCCCCCTCAATTTTATAACCGTATCGGCTGAATTAAGATCAACCTTTTGCGACACTTCGGAAACTCTGATTTGTGCGCTGTTTATTCCTTCAATCACCTCAATAAGCGACAGTTCGCTCATTGCGTCAAGAATAATCCTGATTTTTCCGATAGACAATTTATAATCAAGTTTATGTACAAGCGTTTCGATAGGATAGGCATAGCCTCCCGATTTTCTTAAGAATACATATAGTATTGCAAAATCTTCACGAGTAGGCAAAAGATCGGTTATTTGCGCATTTGTAAGATTTAAACCGAGTTTAAAATCTTCGTAGTTCCTCTGACTTTGCAAGAAGTCTTTGGTATCAAGCACTGACGGTTTTATTTCCTTTAATATTATGGAAACATTGCGTTGACCGTTAAATTCGTTTATATCGAGCGTAACCGCAAGGTCAAGTACATCTCCTACTTTATAAGGAAATTCCTGTTGCGTGGTAAAGAAATTCATAACCGATACTGTCGAATTATTGCGTTTAAACTGCAGCCTTAAATGCTTATTTTGTGACAGCGGAGTAATCTGTGAAAGAGTCATTTTATACAACCCGACAAGCGGTGTAGGATTACCCGCACCGTAAGGAGCAAGATACGCAAGCGGTTCTACAAGCTGAACGCTTATTAAAGCAGGATTTAACCTGCAGTCAATATTACACGCATTAAACGGCATATTTTCCTGCTTAAGGGCATATTCGTTAATTCTTTGGCGGAACAATTCAATATTTTTGCTTTTTAGTGAAAGTCCTGCCGCCATAGGGTGACCGCCGCAATGTGTAAGTAAATCCGAGCAGGCAAAAACCGCATCACAAAGGGAAAATCCCTCAACACTTCTGCCCGAGCCCTTTGCCTCTTCTCCGTCACGGGAAATAACAACAGTAGGCTTACCGAAAAATTCTTTGACCTTTGCCGCCACGATTCCGATAACACCCTGATGCCAACCCTCACCGTCGATAACAAGTACACGGTCATTTGTAATATGAGGATTTGCTTTGACCATTTCGTCAATCTTCATTAATATATTTTTTTCGATTTCCTTACGCTCGTTGTTATCTTCATTAAGCTGTTTTGCAATACTCATTGCCTCGTTTTCATCATCGGTCAGCAGCAGTGAAACCGATTTTCCCGAAAAGCCGAGCCTGCCAACCGCATTTATTCTCGGAACAAGTGTAAATGATACATTGCCCGAAGTAATCTTTTTGCCGGCAATTCCTGCGGTTTCAATAAGAGCATTAATACCTGCTCTGTCGCTTTCCTGAATATTAACAAGTCCACGCTTGACAAACACTCTGTTTTCGCTTTTTAATTCCACAATATCTCCGACTGTTCCTATACAGAGCAGGTCAGAGTAATTGTCAAGCAGGGACGATACATCGCAGTTTTCGCCCTCAAGCGCCATAACCAATTTAAAGGCTACACCGACACCCGAAAGCATTTTGTACTTACTCGGGCAGTCGGATTGATGCATATCGATTACCGCAACAGCATTGGGTATTTTTCCTGTCGGTTGGTGGTGATCAGTAATTACAGTGTCAATACCAAGAGAGTTTGCGTAATCAATTTCTTCCACAGCGGCGATTCCGTTATCGACGGTAACAATCAACTTTACTCCCTTTTCAGCGAGAATATCAATTGCACCTTTATTCATTCCGTAACCTTCTGTTTCTCTTGACGGAATATAGTACATAGCGTTTGCACCGACCGTTTCAAGATAAGAGTACAAAAGTGCCGTAGAAGTGACGCCGTCCGCATCGTAATCTCCGTAAACGCATATAAGCTCATCATTGTCAATTGCAGATAAAATTCTGTCAGCACCTTTTTTCATATCTTTAATTTCAAAAGGTGATGCAATAACGCTGTCATTCTGCAAAAAATCCTCGATTTCCTCTCTTTTTGTAATGCCTCTGATCTGCAACAACATTGCAAGTATTGGAGGTAATCCGTATTCTGTTTGTATTCTTTTTGCTTCATCCTTGTTGATTTCGGATACTATCCAATTCTTCAAAATGCCATTCTCCTTAATTACCTTTTAACTGCCGCTTACAAAATTTCACTCTCTTTAAGCATTGATTCGGCATGTGCAAGTGCTGCGTCTGTAATATTTACGCCACCTATTATTCTTGCAAGCTCATGCTTTCTGCCGTCAAAGTCAAGCAGCTTTACCTGCGTAAATGTTCTGCCGTCCTCGACCTGTTTGCTTATAAGATAATGAGCGTCGGCAAGCGCCGCAAGCTGTGCCTGATGTGTTACGCAGAGCACCTGACTGCTTTTTGAAACTTCTTTGAGTTTTAATCCGACCTTTTGAGCGGCTGAACCCGAAATACCTGTATCGACCTCATCAAAAATCAAAGTATCTATATCTTCTGTGCTTGCAAGCACTGTCTTTATTGCAAGCATCATTCTCGAAAGCTCACCGCCCGATGCAATCTTTGCAACAGGTCTTGGCGGTTCGCCGGGGTTTGCGGAAATAAGAAATTCTACCTTGTCTGTTCCTTTTTCGTAAAAGTCTGTATTTTCAAATTGAGTTACTATCTGAACATTCGGCATATTTAAAAAGCTCATTTCTTCACGCACTCGTTCAGAAAATACTTTTGCCGTCTTTTTTCGTATTGAACTTAATTTTTGCGCGGAAACTCTTGCATTGTATTCGGATTCTTTATAGTCAGCCTCAAGCTGATCTCTGTTCTTATCATAGCTTAAAAGTTCTTCAAGTCTTGTCTGCATTTTTTCGGCAAGTGCAGGTAATTCATTGCATTCGCAGCCGTACTTTCTTGTAAGACGATTTAACAAATCAAGTCTTTCATCAATTTCTTCAAGCCTTTGCGGATCGCTTTCAACCGAATCGGCGGCATCGGAAATCGACTCTATACAATCTCTCAGATTATAATAAACATCCGTGATGCTCTCGGAAATACTTTCATAATCCGCATTGAGTGACGCCGCTCTCTGAATATAATTCATCGCACTTTCAACAGCCTCAATACCGCCTGCGGTTCTTTCATCTCCGTCAAGAAGTTCTCTCGAATCATTAAGCAGAGTAAAAATCTTTTCGGAATTCATCAGAATAATGCGTTCGTTTTCAAGCTGTTCTATCTCATCGGGCTGAACATCGGCATTGAAAAGCTCTGTTGTCTGATAGGTAAGCAAATCAATTTCGTGCAATCTTGCAGACTCATCTGAATTAGCCTCGTTAAGCTGCTTTTTCAGCGCCTTATACTTTTTATATTTTTCTCGGTAATCTTCAAGCTCGTTTTTTAATTCGCCAAAGCTGTCGATATAATCTATATGTGTATCAGGCGAAAAAAAAGTTCGTAACTTTCGTGCTGACCGTGAATATTAATAAGATTTTTCGCAACCTCTTTTAATACAGTAACACTCGCAGGTCTTGCGTTGATTTTACAACTGCTTTTTCCCGTTGCGGAAATCGTACGCTGCAATATTAAAGTATCGTCATCTTCATTGTTGTATCCAAGTTCCGCAAGCTTTGCTTTTACGGTATCGTTTACATCATCAAACTGTGCGGTTACAAGCGCTGTTTTTGCGCCGGTACGCACAAGTTCTTTTGAAGTACGCTGTCCCATAATAGCGTTGATTGAATCTATAATAATACTTTTTTACCTGCACCGGTTTCACCTGTAAGTACATTAAGTCCCTGCGAAAAGTCAATTGAAGTCTTTTCGATAACCGCTATATTTTCTATATATAAAATTGTAAGCATATAACATCATCCCTGTTCAGAGCAGCTTTTTAAGCTCCTCGGTAAGATTAACTGCGTCATTTACGGTACGACAAGCAACAAAAATAGTATCGTCGCCTGCAATAGTTCCTACAATTTCCGAGTGATCAAGTGAATCAAGCGAAGTACAAACCGCCTGTGCCATACCTACCATAGTTCTTATAACAACAATGTTTTGAGCCGCGTCTATAGAATTTACGGCTGTGGAAAACATTGACTTAAGACTTGATTTTTTTCATTTTGATTTTTGCGGGTGACATATAACGGTATTTTCCGTCTGAATCAAGTGCCTTTACAAGGCGAAGGTCTTTTATATCTCTTGAAATTGTCGCCTGCGTAGCCTTGTAACCGTCACGCTTAAGGCAATTAAGAAGATCGTCTTGAGTTTCTATAGACTGTTCTGAAATAAGCTCAAGTATTCTTGCGTGTCGTCCTGATTTCATTACATTTCCCTCTCTTTCAGCTTTTCGTTAAGCAGCTTAAAGAAATTACGCTTTCTCAACGAAATAAGCTCAAGACAAAGCTCTGATTTTTTGATTTTGACTGTGTCTTCCGAAAGAATATCAACATTTTTTTCGCCGTCAACAGTAAGTAAGCAGCAGCAATCGGCAGGAATTTGAACCGTAACCGCAAGACTTGCACTGCCGTCAAACAAGACCGAGCGTGAATGTAATGAATGAGGACAGACAGGAGTGGCAATAATGCAGTCCGTCTGCGGTGCAACTATAGGACCGCCTGCCGAAAGAGAATAAGCCGTTGAACCTGTAGGGGTAGCAAAAAGCAAACCGTCGGCTCTGTATTTTGCAATCCATTCATCATCCAGATACAAATTAATATCAATTATTTTTGAAAACTGACCTCTTGCAATTACAGCGTCATTTACCGCAAGATAATGCTTTGTTTCACCGTCTTTGTTTACCTCGACATCAAGAAGTATTCTTTTTTCTGTTGTATATTCTTTATTTACAAGCTTTTTTAATCTGCCGATATCATCGGGTTCAAGGTCTGCGGCAAAACCGAGCCTGCCTACATTTACGCCTATAAGCGGAACATTATTTACCGCAGCATATTTTGCGGCATGAATAATAGTACCGTCACCGCCCGCCGTAACCGCCGCATCGCAACAGTCGAAAAGCTCGTCAATGGTATCGACATAACTTATATTTATTCCTTTATAAAAAGGTTTATATTCGCTGAGCATAACTACATCAGCGTTTTCTCCAAGAAAAAGTATTGCTATCTCTTTTGCACAGGAAATTGCTTTTTCCTTGCTGAGATTAACCACTACAGCTATTTTCATAACTGCCCTTCCTTTCTTGTACAGGCAATAATATCTTATTGCTTATTTATCAAGCTGACTATGAGAATTTTTGACAAGTTCTTCAGGAGTAATCTCTGTATATGACTTGGGGTCATCACTCTTTCTCAAGTGAATGAGATACTCTATATTGCCCTCCGGACCTTTGATCGGTGAATAATCAAGATTTAAAACATCAAAGCCGTTTTCAAGGCAGAAATTAAAAATATTCCGTACAACTTCAATATGCACGGCAGGATCACGCACAACGCCTTTTTTTCCTACCTTTTCTCTGCCTGCCTCAAACTGCGGCTTAATAAGGCAAACAGCCTGTGCGTTTTCAGCCATAAGTTGCCTTGCCACAGGTAAAATAAGTTTGAGAGAAATAAAAGAAACATCAACCGAGAAAAAGTCAATTTCATCAGGCACTTGCTCTCTTGTAACCTTTCTCATATTTGTGCGTTCAAGGTTTACAACCCTTTCATCGTTTCTGAGTTTCCAAGCAAGCTGACCGTAACCTACATCAATGGAATAAACTTTCTTTGCGCCGTTTTGCAGCATACAGTCGGTAAATCCGCCTGTCGAAGCACCTATATCCATAGTGATTTTTCCGTTTAAGTCAAAATCAAAATTATTTATAGCTTTTTCAAGTTTCAGTCCGCCACGGCTTACATATTTTTGAGTTGAACCACGCACTTCAATTTTGCAGTTTTCGTCATAGCTCTGACCGCATTTGTCGGCTTTCTGGTTATCCACATATACCTGACCTGCCATAATTACAGCTTTTGCCTTTTCACGGCTGTCAGTAAATCCGTTTTCATATACGAGTATATCAAGTCTTTTTTTCATTATCTGTTTCCAATCCTGTCAAGGTCTTCCAAGACTACATCAGCCATACCCTCTGCATCGAGTTTGAGCATATGCAAAGCCTCGGATACCGACATCTGTTTTACAAATTTATCGCCAATGGTTTTTATATGATAACAGCCGTTAAACTGTCTTGCAAGCAAAGCATCACCGAAATTTCTGGCAACACTGCCTGTTTTTATTCCCTCTTCAAAAAACCACACCGTATTAAATTCGGTTGCAAAATCAAATGCCGACGGGTCAATCGGTTTGATTTTACAAAGTTTTAAAATACAAACTTCTATGCCTTTTTCCGCAAGCATTTCTTTTGCTTTGCAGGCATAAGAGAATAATCTGCCGTAAGTGATAATCAGCTTGCCGCAATCTTTGTTGCCGTAAACATCATAAGTAATGCTTTCTTCGCCAAAATCATCGGGCTTATAAAGTTCACCGCCACGAGGGTATCTTACGGCGGCAACATTGTTGCAAACATAAATTGCGGAATTAAGCGCACATTTCAGCCCGTCAAAATATGTCGGAGAAAAAATTGTGACATTCGGAATTGAATTAAGCATAGATACATCAAATACGCCCTGATGTGTTTCGCCGTCATCACCGACAATTCCCGCTCTGTCAATAGCAAGCACAATGTGCAGTCCGCTCATTGCCGCATCGTGTATAATCTGGTCATATGACCTCTGTAAAAATGTCGAATAAACCGCAAATACCGGACGCATACCCTTTGAGGCAAGTCCGCACGCAAAAGTCACGGCGTGTTCTTCCGCAATTCCTACATCAAAAAATCTTTCTTTATGATAGATAGAAAATTTCTCAAGTCCTGTGCCCTTTGCCATTGCGGCGGTAATAGCACAGATTTTTTTATCTTTTTCCGCAAGTTCACAAAGTGTGTTACCGAATTCAGCAGAAAATCCTTTATGAGAAGATATAGGTTCGCCCGATTCAATATCGAATTTGCCGATTCCGTGGAAAGTGCCCGGATTTTCTTCGGCAGGTAAATATCCCTTGCCTTTCTTAGTAACAACATGCAAAAGTACGGGTGAATTGATTTTCTTTGCGGCTGAAAGTGCATTTTCGAGTTCCGGTATATCGTGACCGTCAATAGGACCGATATATGTAAAGCCAAAGCAATCAAACAAAGTGTTTTTGTACACAAGATTTTTAATTTTTGACTTACTTCTTCTTAAAAATGCGCTTATCGGTCTGCCGAACAGAGGAATTTTAGAAAGCACCTTTTCCGTATTTTTCTTTACTCTTATATACCACGGCTGTATTCTTACTGTGGTAAGATATCTCGGAAAAGCACCGACATTTTTAGAAATTGACATTTTATTGTCATTAAGAATAACAATAAAATTCTTTTTAAATCGTCCGGCATTGTTCATTGCCTCAAAAGCAAGTCCGCCCGTAAATGAGCCGTCACCGATTACGGCAACCGTATGGCTCTGATCTCCGCTTAACATCTTTGCTCTTGCAATACCGTATGCCGCAGAAATAGATGTACTGCTGTGGCCTGTATTAAAATCATCATACTTGCTTTCACTGCGTTTAGGGAAACCCGAAATGCCGCCTTTTTGGCGCAATGTATAAAAATCGTCAAATCTTCCCGTAAGCAATTTATGAGTATAACTCTGATGTCCCACATCCCATACAATGCTGTCTTTGGGCAAATTAAAAGTTCTGTGGAGTGCCACGGTAAGTTCCACAACGCCTAAATTCGGAGAAAGGTGACCGCCGTTGAGCGATACGGTTTCAATCAATTTTTCTCGTATTTCACTGCATAATTTCGCCAAGTCTTTTTCATCAAGTCTTTTTACATCGGCAGGCGATTTTATTTTTGACAGTAACTCATAGTCACCCATTTTCTCCCTCCTTATCCTTTTTCATATTCATAATAAATTATTTTTTACGGCTTGCAAGGTAATCCGCAAAATCGCACAAAGCCGTTGTATCACCGTCAAAAGCATTAAGAGCCGTTTTTGCCTTATCTGTAAGTTCAGCAACAAGTTCTCTGCACTTTTCTATACCGAGAAGCGACACATATGTTGACTTAGCGTTTTCGTTGTCACTGCCTACAGGTTTTCCGAGTTCTTCGTCAGTGGAAGTAACATCAAGAATATCGTCCTGGATCTGGAAAGCAATACCTATACACTCGCCGTATTTAGATGCTGATTTTATAAGTTTATCATCAGCATTCGCAGAAATACATCCAAGCTCACAAGCCGCCTTTATAAGACAAGCTGTTTTTTTATAATCCATTTCTCTCAACACTTCAATCGGTGCTGATTTATTTTCATTAATAAGGTCAATAACCTGACCGCCGACCATACCTCTTGCACCGCAATAAGCCGCAAGGGTATTTACAGCTTTACAACACGCAGCAGCCGAGCTTTGGCTGATTGCCTTGTCGCTTGTCATAATTTCAAAAGCGAGCGACTGCAATGCATCTCCCGCAAGCAAAGCAATATCTTCACCGTACACCTTATGATTTGACGGTTTGCCTCTGCGCATATCGTCATTATCCATACAAGGCAGATCATCGTGAATAAGCGAATATGTGTGTATCATCTCAACCGCACAAGCAAAAGATACAGCAGCCTCGGTCTTGCCATTGCAAAGTTCGTTAAAACTGAATACAAGATTAGGTCTTACTCTTTTTCCGCCTGCCTCAAGGCTGTATTTCATAGACTTGATAAGTTCTTTTTCTCTGCAATTTAAGTCAGGCAAATAATCATAAAGAGCCTGTTCGGTTTGTTTTATATAATCAGTCATTATTCATCACCGTCTGTAGTACAAATATTATTTAACTTTGTATTAATATCTTCAATTTTGCCTTTGCTTTCCGAAAGTTCCTGCATACAAAAAGCAAGTAATTCGCAAGCCTCTGTGTAGCAATCAACACTTTCTTTGAGCGGAAGTTGTGAATTTTCAAGTTTAGCCACAACCTCGTCAAGTTTAGCGTCAGCTTGTTCAAAAGTTAATTTTTTATTCATTATTCAAGATCCTCTGCATATTCAAGTAATCTGTTCATTCTGTGGTTTGCGCCGCTGCGGCTTATCGGCACAGAAAGGTTTTGTCCCAAATCTCTCAGCGACATTTCGGGATTTTCAAGTCTTAACACGGCTATTTCTCTTAAATCGTCGGGCAAAGACTCTATTCCCTTTTTGTCTTTGATTTTTTGTATCGCCGCAAGCTGCTTTGCGGAAGCAGACGCAATTTTGGTTATATTGGCAACCTCACTGTTTATGCGCCTGTTAATGTTATTGCGCACCTGTTTTACAGCCTTTGTACCCATAATTTCCATAGCACAATTTGTTGCGCCTATGTATGTAAGCAAATCACAAATTTGCTCACTGCCTTTAAAATAGACAACATAACTGCCGTTGCGCACAACTGTTTTCGGCGTAAAATCACATTCGGGTATTTCCGAAAGAATTTTACACAAATCGACCGAAAGATTTTTATGCGGCACACAAAACTCGGCGTGGTAACTTTTCATTGGGTCAGACACCGAACCGCAGCCCTCAAAAGCTCCTCGTAAAAAAGCCGCCACAAGTTCGTCACTGCTTATATTGGCTCTGTTTACTCTTAGCGATATATCATTGTCGTGATGACCGTAATCATCAAAAATTCTTAAACAGTCATCGGCATTTATAAGTGAAATTTTAGAAAGGTGATGCTCTGTGGTTCTGACACGCAAAGTGGTTTCTTTTTCGATAATCGGCATATAAAGTTCTTCAAGCAAATCCGTCACTTTTTTAGAAACATCACTGTTTTCGGTTGTAAGAACAATTTTATCTTTTTTAAATACCTTAGAGAAAATAAGTAGGCCGTAAAGCTCTGCCTTTTTTTGTTCGGTATCTACAGCATTAACAGAGCAAAGCTCCTTTTTAACTTCGGAGGAAAACGACACTATTTACACCTCGTTATTTTTTTACATCTCTGTGCTGTACAATGCACTTGTAACCTTTTTCCATAAAATAGTTATCAAGCAATTCCGCAATTGTAACACTGCGGTGTTTGCCGCCTGTACAGCCTATGCCGACTACAAGCTCGCTTTTGCCTTCTTTAAGATACAAAGGCAATGAATAGTCAAGCCAGTCAATAAGTCTTTTTACAAATTCCTGTGTTTCTTCACTGTCAAGCACATAGTCCTGAATACATTTTTCAAGTCCCGTATGTTCCTTAAGTTCCGCAATATAAAACGGATTCGGCAAACAACGAACATCTATAATCAAATCAGATTCAAGCGGAATACCGTACTTAAATCCAAAAGACATAAAAGTAATCATAATACTGTTGGAGCTGTTCTCAAGAAACATCGAAATAATGCGTTCTCTAAGCTGTTTAATTGACATAAATGTCGTATCAATACTGTAATCGGCAAGTGTTTTTACGGGAACAAGCAATCTTTGCTCTTCCTTTACGGCGGCGGCAACAGAGCCGTCCTTAAGTCTTTCGGTAAGCGGATGTCTTCTTCTTGTTTCTTTATAGCGCACAATAAGGCTGTCGACTTTTGCGTCAATATAAAGAATACTTACGCCCTCGTTATTTTTCTTGAAGTTTTCAAGGTCGTCGTACATAACCTCATAATCACCGTTGCCTCTGACATCAACCACAACCGCAACTCTTTTCATTGCTTTGTCCGAAGAATCTTTGCAAAGTTTGTATAATGTCTGCAAAAGTGAGGTGGGGATATTGTCAACGCAGTAGTATCCTATATCCTCCATAATGTGCAGCGCACTTGTTTTGCCTGCACCCGACATACCCGAAATAATTACAAATTCCATAATATCAACTTCCTCTATTACGCCTTAATTATTGCATAAATAATTATTTTCAAAGCATTATCAATTCACATTCAAGATCATAACCTGTTTCTTTTTTAACAGTTGTCTGAATTTGAGAAATAAGCTCTTTTACATCTTTAGCAGTGGCATTGCTTTTATTAATAATAAAGCCTGCGTGTTTTTCCGATACTTCGGCACCGCCGACACCCTTACCTTTAAATCCGCACTGTTCTATCAAAGCACCTGCGTAATTTCCCTCGGGTCGCTTGAAAACACTGCCCGCACTCGGAAATTCAAGCGGCTGTTTATCAATTCGTCTGCTCATAAAATCGTCCATTCTGTGACGAATATCATCGGGATTATCACTCTTAAGTTTGAGTGTAATGCCTGTGATTATGCAGTTATTTTTACGGTAAGCACTTGTGCGATAGCCGAATTCAAGATTTTCTTTATCAATTCTGCCTATAGAGCCGTCATCTGTAATATGATTTACCGACACGACAACATCTTTCATTTCTCCGCCGTAAGCGCCCGCATTCATAAATGCCGCACCGCCTACAGAGCCCGGAATTCCCCACGCAAACTCAAGTCCGGAAAGACTGTTGTTAAGCGCAAATTTACAAAGAGCAGCAAGTGTAGCGCCTGCGCCGCAATAAACGGTTTCGCTGTCTATCATTCTTATCTCTTTGAAATCGCCGTCAAGTTTAATAACAGCGCAATCCATGCCATTATCGTCTACAAGTATATTACTGCCGTTACCGAGCAAGAAATATTTTGTATCAGTAAGTTTACATTCTCTTACAAATTTGCAAAGCTTACTTAGACTGTCAACCTTTATGTAAACTGCCGCATTGCCGCCGATTTTAAAACTTGTGTGTTTTTTCATCGGCTCGTTAAGCTTTGTTTCACAAGCAAGACTGTCTGCAAATTTATATATATTTTCAATATTATTCATCGAATTACTCCAGTTAATAATAAATATTTTTCTCCTTAAAGTATGCTTTCAGGGTTTCTTCGTTCGCATTAACAATAAGCTCCTGCGGAAAATCTATATCTTCAAGCATTTTAAGAGTTTCGGTGCCTCTGCCAAGGGTATGGGTATAGTGCGAATCGGTATTCACGCAAATTCTTGCTTTGTATTTTTTACAAAGTTTTGCAATCTGCGTACAATTTGAGGCGCAACTCTTTTTATATCTGAATGCGGAATCGTTAATTTCAATAAGTTTGCCCTCTTTTGCAAGCTGAGGGATAACTCTTTCGTAGTCATATTTAAAGTATTCACTGCCACTGTGACCAATGACATTTACATTAGGATTTTTTGCAAGACCGAGGTAAGCCTGTGTACATTTTTCAACAGTTGCCTCGCCCTCAATAGTTAAAGTGTGAAGTGAAGCTACCACCCATTCAAGATTATCCTGCAGCTGCGGCTCAACGTCAAGATTACCGTTGTAATCGCATATATTAGCCTCTATTCCGTGCAGCACTCTTACTCCCTTTATGTATGCGGGTAAAATAGCAAGGGATTCAAAATAGAACGGACCCGGTGCTCCCGGCATAGTTCTTGCATGGTCAGTGATTGCAATGGCAAAAAGTCCGAGATCGTGCGCCTCCTGTGCCATTTCCGTTATAGTGGCATAAGCGTGTGTAGACGCTATTGAATGTGTATGCATATCGGCAACTAATTTCACTTGCTCACCCCGTTATTACTCCCACTTGTCAACGATGACTTTCTCTGTCTGCGACATATCAAAATCCATACCGAGTGCGCTCAAAAGCTCCTGTGCGGCATTATAACCGAGCTTTTTCTGACGGTTGTTCATGGCCGCAACCTCAATAATAACGGCAAGGTTTCTGCCCGGCTTTACAGGTATGGTCAAGGTCGGCACTTCAACGCCCAAAATATCCATATACTGATTATCAAGTCCCATTCTGTCGTAAACCTTGGTGTTGTCCCAAATTTCAAGATTGATAACAATATCTATTTTTTCCGTAAGTTTTACCGAACCCATACCGAAAAGCTGTCTTGCATTAATAATACCGATACCTCTAAGTTCAATAAAATGTCGGATATTTTCAGGTGACTGTCCCATAAGCGTGTGAGTGGAGGTTTTTCGGATTTCCACTGCGTCATCGGCAACAAGACGGTGTCCACGCTTAATAAGTTCAATAGCGGTTTCGCTCTTACCTACACCGCTGTCACCGAGCAGCAGACAACCCTCACCGTAAACTTCCACAAGAACACCGTGTCTTGTAATTCGAGGCGCAAGTTCTTTGTTAAGATATTGGAAAAGTGCCGCTGTAACCTGTGATGTTGTTTCTGCCGAGCGCAAAATTGACACCTTATGTGTTTTTGCACTTTCCATCATAGCTATAGGTGGTTCGATATTTCTTGAAATGATAATCGCAGGCGGGCCAAAGCTCAATATTGAGTCAATAACCATTTTTTGAGCCTCCGAGCCGAAACGAGAGAGATACGAAAACTCTGTTGTACCAAAAAGGAGCAGTCGGCTGCTGTCGAAAAAGTCAAAATATCCTGTAAGCTCAAGTCCCGGACGATTTACTTCAAATGTTGAAACTTTGATTTTTTCAAAATTTTCAGCAATATAAACCTTTTGCAAATCTAAATCTTCAGTCATTTTTGATAATGCAACCGAAAAATCACTAGCCATAAATCCACCGCCGTTCAATAATTAAAATATATGCTCGTGAAAGGCTTTGTATCAGTAATAATGATATTGAACCGAGATTTTAAAAAATCTGCTTTAAAAATAATTTTTTGGCTATGCTGTCCGCAACTTATGTTTACAAAGTTATATTAAAGTATTTTATTCTCAATTTAATTACATTATCACAAATTACTTTGGTAAATATATTCAAAAGTTTTGCCCAAAGTATATAGCCTTTCCATTCTATACATCAATTATTATACAACAAAACGCTTATAGTATAAAGTCTTTTTATGAATTATTTTTCATTTTTTTATCATAATTTCAACTTTTTCGCCTGTAACTCCGTTATTTTTACTAATATGAGGTAAATATAGCAATGATTTCTTAGATTTATTAAGGTTGTTGTTCATTTTTAATAGAGTTGATGAAATGTCGGTATCTTTTTTTCTCTAAAATCATTATTTGTTCAGTACATTTTTCAAGCGTTTTCGGTTCATCCAGCAATTTTAAAATGTCGTTACTGCATACAGCTGTATATACCGACGGTGATACCGCATAATTATTCTTTATATACTGTAATGCAGAGTAATATTTTTCGCTGTCAACATTTTCCGCAAATGCTATAAGCTCAAGCTTAGAAAGTACAATTTCGGGTTTATGCTCGTTTTTTAAAGTTTTGAGCGCTTTTTCAAGGCTTTCTTCTTCGATTTTGACAGTTTCACTTTTTTCTTCATCAGAAATATAAATAAATTTGTAATCGCTTTTATCAACTATAATGCACTCAATAATAACAGCTTTATCTATCCTTTTACTGTTGTCGCAACCGCACAAAAATGCACTGCTTAAAACAAGCATTAATGCCAAAACTTTTTTAATCACCCTGTTTGCCTCCTTTCAATCTGAACAAAGCATAAATTGGTAATACAACTGCGTATATGGCACACATAACTGCAAAAATAATATCATTCTGCACAATCTCCTTTGCTTTCGGAAAAACCTCGGTACATATATACATTACAAAAATCAACGATGTAAATATAAAGGTATTTTTTCCTCTTTTCTTTACACCTGTACTCTCATTTATACAGCATAAAAGCAGTGAAACAATTATAAAAGAGCAAAAAGAAATACAAATCATATAAAGAAAATCAAAACTCGTCATTTGTCCGAACGAGGCATTTTTTGCAAGTATGAAATACGGAAACTCCCTGCCGTCTGCATAATCAGCAAGAACTGTATTCATAAAAAACACAAGCACAGCACTGCTTACAAAGGCAATTACAAGAAACCATATAAAAGCGGATTTACTTTGACTGAAACTTCCCGATATTACAGAAAAAATTACAGGCAACACACAAACAGGCAGCAAAGAAAAAAGTGCGGCAAAAAAATCATCTGTACTGTTACTGCGATAAAGATTGCTTAATTCTACATCAGAAATATTGCCAAGCAGAAATATTATTATAAAAATTGCCGTAACAACCGAACCGATAAGAGCACATCTTGATGCGGTAAACACACCTTTGTACGCACTGTATGCGCATACAAAAAGTATTCCGACAGCAAGTACAAACCTATTTGCATTCGAGTTCAGCGCAGTAATAAGAATATCAACATACAGTGAAAGAAATCGCACGCTTGCAAATACAAACAATATGCAATAAAGAGAAGAAAATGTAATTTTTGTCAATGAGCTTTTATTTAAAAACACATTAAACACATCACAGCCTGTTGACTTATGGAGAATGTAAGACGGCAGCATAAACACTGCGAGTACAACCGCCATAAATAAAATTTCAAGAACAACCGCCCACAAAGGAAGTGTGCCGAGATAATTATATTTTACTCCCAAAAATATAAAAACAAAAACGGCAAACAGCCCTGCATATACCTGGGTTATCTTACCCTTCATCAGAGTCACTCTCCTTTGTTTGTGCAAACTTTTGAACTCTTATTGTATGTCGGGATAATTTTTTCCAATCCGCACGCACAAAAACATCTCTCATTCTTCTTACAGAAAAAGGAGCAAGCGAAGACATATACGGAACACCGACAGAAGTTTTTGCACATATATTTGCAAGCACAAAGCAACTCATAAGAACAATCCCCCACATTCCGAAAATCCCTCCGACTGCCACAAAAGCAAATCTAAGCACTGTAATAGGTGCATAAAGCGACGAAGTAACATAACTGCTGATTGCCGCAACTGCAACTATCATAAGGGTAGATGAGGCAATAAACCCTGCATTTACCGCACTTTCACCAATTACAAGCGCACCCACAATGCTGACGGCGTGACCGAGCGGTTTTGGAATCCGCAATCCCGCCTCTCTCATAATTTCATAAACAAACATAATTATCAGCACTTCAAGTGCAACAGGCAAAGGAGTATCCGCAAGTGCCGTTGACGCTTTTAAAAGCAAGCCTTTCGGAAAATACTCGGGATGAAATTGAGCAAACGCAGTATAAATACCGGGTACAAATATTGCCGTGAAAAACGAAATATACTTTAATATTCTGATAAAGGTTGCATAATACGGGCGGTTTGAATAATCGTCCACACTCTGAAATTCCTCCACAAAAATATGCGGAATAATAATTGCGGTCGGAGTACCGTCAACCAAAATCGCTACTCTTCCCTCCATAAGTTTTCCGCATACAGTATCGGGGCGCTCGGAAATTCCCACTCCCGAAAATATAGACTTTGTGCCCTTATCCTCAAGATATTCAGATAAATAACCCGATGCAAGCACCATTTCAAGGTCACTTGACTGCAGTCTTTTTCTTATTTTATCAAGGATAATTTTAGACACCGAATTTTGCAGATAGCAAATACAGAGTTGAGTTTTTGAAGTTGTACCGACTGTTGCGGTTTCAAATACAAGGTCAGGACTTTTTATTCTTCGTCTGATAAGCGTCATATTAATTCTCAAAGGTTCGGTAAAGCCTTCCTTTGAACCACGCTGTACCACTTCGCTCTCGGGTTCGGTAACTCCTCTGAAAGAAAAGCCCTGCACACCGATTGCAAGCATTTTACTGCATCCGTCAACAGCAATTACAGCAAAACCTGAAGTTAAAAACATTATTGCCTCATCAAAGCTCTCAAATTCCACAATTTCACTTGCAGAGAGAACCGAAAGTCGAATTTCATCAAGAATTTGTGTGCCGTCTGAATTTTTAAAATCAAAATCAAAAATCGGATTAATTATAGAAAGTGCGATTACTTCTTTGCTGCACATTCCCTCTATTGTAATTACTGCGGATGTGGTTTTATTATCTGAATTTAATATCATATCTCTCACCGTAAAATCGGCGGAATTTGCGAAAGCCGATTTAAGGGAAGATAAATTTTCTTTTAATGAATTATACATTCTATCACCAATATTAGGCTTTACAAAGTTATCTCAATTATTCCGAAATTTGTATATAATTACATTTATTGCAAACATTAGTAATGGTGATAAAATGATTATTTCAATTATACGAACTCTGCTTTTGTATGCATTTGTTATTCTTGCAATTAGGCTTATGGGCAAAAGGCAAATAAGCGATATGCAGCCGAGCGAACTTGTAGTAACTCTGATTGTATCCGATATTGCGGCAATTCCTATGTCAAATACTTCACAACCGTTGCTTTCGGGCATAATTCCCGTACTCGTTCTTATTGCCTGTGAAATAATAGCAAGTATAATAATGCTGAAAAACAGAAAATTCCGAGGTCTTATCTGCGGTTCGCCCATAACCGTAATAGAGGACGGAAAACTGATGCAAAACGAAATGAAACGGCTTAGAATGTCAACCGAAGATTTATGTATTCAGCTAAGGCAACAGGATATTTTTTCACTCGACGAGGTACAATATTGTATCGTAGAAACCAACGGAAAAATAAGCGTTTTGCAAAAGCCCGAAAAGCGCACGGTAACACTTGAAAACCTCGATATTAAAATTCCCGACACAAAACTTGAAACCGTGGTAATCAGCGACGGACAGCTTTTACAAAATTCACTCAGACTTTGCAAAAACAGCAAAGAAACCGTAGATAAAATTCTTTACAAAGAAAATGTCGCCATAGACGATATATTTATTATGACGCTTGACGGAGCAGGAAATTATAAAATAATTACAAAGGAAATTTAATATGAAAAGAATATATATATCATTGGCTTTTTTTATTTTATCAATAGCAACAGGCATTTTTGAAATGTTCTATGTAACAAATAGAATTGACGAACTTAACGAAGAAATTGTATCTGCCGACAACCTTGTTAAAAGTGAGAATTATGACGGTGCAAAAGATGTGCTTGCAGCTGCAGAATCAAAATGGCAAAAGAATCTAAGCATTTTTGATATTCTTCTTATTCACGATTATGTTGATGAAATCAGTGTAAACCTATCTGCAATGCGGTCATATGTCGCTACACAGAGCAACGACAATTACCTTGCCGAAAGTGCGGGCATAAAAAACAGCTCACCTCCGTAAAGGACAGTGAGCTTGTTAAAATTGAAAATATTTTATAATTAATTGTGTTTTCTTACTCTTGTATTAATAACTTCAATAAGCCAGAAAATTACAAATACAAAGGCATTTACAATTACTACACTTGCTCCCGTCGGAGTATCCATTGTGTAAGACGCATACATTCCCACAAAGAAACAGATAAGTGAAAGTACACCCGAACAAATAATTACCGCTTTAAATTTTTTGCACACTCTCATTGAAGAAAGTGCAGGGAAAATGATAAGAGCCGAAATTAAAAGTGTACCCATAATTCTCATACCGATTACGATTGTAAGTGCTGTGAGCAAGGCAATTACAGTATTATAAACACCTGTTTTAAGTCCTGTAGCCTTTGAAAATGTTTCATCGAATGTAACCGCAAAAATCTTATTGTAAAACAAAACAAAAATCACAATTACTATCAAAGCAAGAACGGCACACATTACAGCATCAGCGTTTGTTGTGGCAAGAATACTGCCGAACAAATAAGAATTAAGGTCGGTATTTACTCCCGAAATACTTACACAGACAACACCGATTGCAAGCGCTGTACTTGAAATAATGGCGATAGCCGCATCACCACGAATTTTGCTTTTTTCGGAAAGTCTTAAAAGCAGGAATGCGGCAATAATAATAACAGGTACTGCCACCTGAAGTGGTGCAAGATTGAGCGATGCGGCAATAGCTAACGCACCAAAACCGACATGCGAAAGTCCGTCACCTATCATGGAGTAGCGTTTCAGCACAAGGGTTACACCGAGCAAGGCGGCGCAAAGCGAAACAAGAGTACCGACAATAAAAGCTCTTACAATAAAACCGTACGAAAACATTTCAGCAATAGTTTCAAACATCTTACCGCCTCCTTTACGCTAAATTATGAATATGGTGATGCCTGCAATCATCGCAAGGGCAATCGGTAATCAAAAACTTCTTGCCTACATCGGAATGAAGATACTGATGCGTACTGCCGAAAAAGTAATTGTCTTTTGAAAGATGAAGAATTTTTGTTGCGTTATTTACTGCGGCGGTAATATCGTGTGATACCATAATTACCGTTATTCCCTCTTTATACAGATTCTTTACAAGGTTGTACATATCCGCACTTGCAACAGGGTCAAGTCCCGTAACAGGTTCATCGAGAATCAAAAGTTTTGTTGTTGCACACAATGCTCTTGCAAGCAATGCCCTTTGTTGCTGACCACCCGAAAGTTCACGAAAACAGTTTTTACGAATATCTGTAATTCCTGTAAGTTTCATATTTTTTTCAGCGGTTTTTTTCTGTTCTTTTGAATAAAACAAGGTATGTTTTTTATTCAGACAGCCGGATAACACAACTTCTTCAACCGAAGCAGGAAAATCCTTTTGCAAAACAGTCTTTTGCGGAAGATAACCGATTTCATTTTGAGTTAATCCGTCACCGAATGTAATCTTACCCGATAAAGGCGGAATAAGTCCAAGTAAGCATTTCATAAGTGTTGTCTTACCTGAACCGTTTTCGCCAACTATGCAAACATATTCATTCGGCTTTATCTGAAAAGTAAGATCCGAAATTACACTTTTGCCGTCATAGCCAATAGTTACCTTATTAAAATCAATTAATGACATTAAGATAAAGCCTCCTTTAATGCACTGCAATTTTGTTTCATAACAGAAATATAATCTTCTCCGTTATTAAATTCATCTTTTGTAATATTATGGCACGACGAAAACTGCAAAATTTCAGCTCCGGTATCATCACCGATCAACTGTGCAATTTTGCCGTTTGACATTTCAAGGTGAAACACAACAGGTATATTATTATCTCTTACATAATCAATAAGTCTTGTCACTACTTCAAGACTCGGTTCGGTTTCACTGCTGCAGCCCGGGAACGCACATTCGTAGTTAAGTCCGTAATCGGTCATAAAATACAAAAACGGAAATCTGTCGCCGAATACAACAGTGTCACGCTTTTTATTATTAACAACATCGGTAAATTCTTTGTCAAGTTCGTCAAGACTTAAAAGATACTGATTTGTATTGTTTTCATATTCAGATTTATTTTTATTATCCTTTTCCGTAACAACAGCCGATATTTTCTTTACAAGCTGCTCGGCATTTCTGACAGAAGTCCATATATGCTCATCTGCCTCATCGTCAGTATGGTCAGGATTTTTTCGTTTAAAAGTGACACATAGTCGGTCATTTTTAAAACAGTAATATTTTTATTTTCAAGCGAGTCAAGCACATTTTCAACCCACTCGTCACTTTCACCGCCGTTATAGATAAATATATCACATTCTTCTATGGCAACAATGTCGGACGGTGACGGTTCGTAATGATGCGGTTCGTTACCGGGTGAAAGCAATAACTTTACATCTGCTTTATCGCCGACAATATTTCTTGCAAAATCGTAATACGGAAAAATAGAAGTTACTATACTTAATTTTTCGGATTGTCTGCTGTTTTGCTCATTGCTTGAGCAACCGTAAAGTAATAAAGAACATATTGATATGATTACCAATAAAAACGAAAAGATTTTTTTCATATAACACCCCTGATTACAGTAAAGATTACCCCATAATAGTTTTACCATAAAATATACAATAATATGCTTTCACATATAAATTCAGGGCTGCGAAATTTATTAATATCGCAGCCCATAATTATTAAATAAAATTTAAAGCAAACGCATTATTTCTTTTTGCTGTTCTTTTTCTTTCTCTGCCAGAGTACCCAAAGAGGACCTGCAATACAGATAGAAGAATAACAACCTGAAATGATACCGATAATCATCGGAAGTGCGAAAGCCTGTACCGAAGAGATATTATATACTAAGGCAACAATATATACAATCAAGATTGCTGAAAGAGTTGTTACAGAAGTAATAATTGTTCTCTTAAGCGACTTTGTAGCACTGAGATTAAATACCATACCTGCATCTGTTTTTCTGCCAAGTGCTTTTCGTTCTTCACGAACACGGTCGTAAATAACGATTGTATCGTTAAGTGAGTAACCGAGAATCATAAGAACTACGGCAATGAAGTTGGAATCAATCGGCATACGGAAGATTACATACATAAAGTAAATCATAATAACATCGTGGAAAAGTGCTATAAGAGCTGTAACACCGGCTGAAAGACCGCCGATTTTCTTAAATCTGAGTGTTACATAAATAACCATAAGTATACTTGCGATTGCAACAGCTGTAAGACACTTTAAGAGGAAGTTAAAGCCCATTGAAGCGTCAATAGAACCTGACTCAAGAATTTTAAAGCCTGCATCAGGATACTGTTTATTGAGATCTTCAAGAAGTGTCGACTGAATGTTAGTATCAATAGCCTTGTTTCCGGAGAACTGAACAGCAACATTATGACCGGAATTACCAACCATATCTGTTGAATAAGAAGTAGTAATTCTTGCCTCTGTATGTGACTGAATAAAATCAGTAAGTTCGGATTCGGAAATATCTGTGGAATAACTGTATTTTACTGACGCACCGCCCGAAAACTGTATGTCAAGTGTAGTACCGAAAATGAAGTTACAAATGATACCGATTACAATAATTGCAATGGAAATGCCAAAGAAAATTTTGCAGTGACCTGTAAAGTCAATAATCTTTCTGCCGCCGTTGAATTTTTCACTTACTTCTTCAACAGAAAGCTGACCATTAACCTTAGCGGATTTTGTGCTTTCATTAGCCATTCTTAACACCTCCGTACAAGCCTTTTTTGCGGAATACCTTAAAGCCTGAAATACTTCTGAGCATTACACGGGTAAGGAATACGCCCATAATAAAGTTAGCAATTACACCAACAAGGAGTGTGTAACCGAATGAGTAGATTGTACCGGTTGTTGATTCACCAAAGATGATTGAGAGAATATTTGAAGGGCCGAATACAAGCATAAGAATAACAGATACTATAATAACTGTCATATTACCGTCAATGATAGCAGACAGTGAATTCTTTGTACCACGCTCGAGAGCACCGTCAAGAGTTCTGCCCTGCTTTAATTCTTCCTTAATACGCTCGGCTGTAATTACATTACAGTCAACGCCCATACCGATTGAAAGAATAAGACCTGCAATACCCGGAAGTGTCATTGTGAATGACGGAATAGTTGTAAAGTAGCCGGATACCGCAGCAATAGCAAGTCCTAACTGACCGGCAAGTGCAATAACAGCAATGAAGCCTGTGAGTCTATACATAGCAATCATAATAATTGCAATTACGATGAATGCAATAACACCGGCATAAGCCATAGCTGTAAGTGAGTTTTCGCCAAGTGTAGGGCTGATGTTGCTTGAGCTTACTGTTTCGAGCTTGAACGGAAGAGCACCGGCGTTAATCTTGTTTGCAAGAGCTGTTGCAGATTCAGCGTCAAAGTTACCTGTAATCTGTGCTTTACCGTCTGTGATTGCCGCATTTACAGTAGGAAAAGAAATCATAACATCGTCCATCCAGATTGAAATAGTCTGGTTAAGATACTTAGTTGTAATATCGCCAAAAAGCTGTTTACCTTCATCGTTAAACTCAATGCTTACAGCGTATGAGTTATCTTCCTGATTTACAACTGCCTGCGCCGACTTTATGTAAGAGCCGTTCATAAGAACTTCAGTTGTATCGTCTTTAGGAGTTTTGTAAACAGGGTTGCCGTCCGAACCTACTTCGGTAGTTTCATAGCTTTTACCCGGTCTGAAAGTAAGCTCTGCTGTTGATGATATTTCTTCAATAGCAGTTGCAGGGTCGAAATCTTTTTCGTCAGATTTCCACGGGAAACGAACAATAATTCTGTCGTTTGAAGAGTCAGCGTAAAGTTCATAGTCGGTAATACCGTCAGATACCATACGAAGCTCAATGATTGCTTTAGCAGATTCTAACTGCTCATCAGTAGCGTCAACATCGCCGGCAGGCTTAAATGTTGCTTCAACACCGCCCCTGATGTCTATTCCCCATCGTATATCGCTAATGCCTTTAACGACAGTGTTTTTGTTGTCACCTGTATAGTAGGATACTCCGAAAACTGCTGTAAATGTAAAAGCAAGCACCAGCAAGGCTACAATGAAGAATACAGGCTTTGGTATTCTTTTCATGCCTTAGGAACCTCCATTTTTTAATTGACTGTAGTTGCTTTCATAAAAATAACTCTGTTACGAAAGACACACATACAGACATAACAGAGTTATTATATAATTTTTTTGATAAAAAGTCAACGGATAAGGGAATTTTTGATAAAAAAATTCTTTTTAGTTGGAAATTTTACATTGCATTTAGATAAATAAACAAATTAATATTTAATATATTGCTTATTTATTAAGAATTTTTGCACAAGCTGCAAGTTTAGCGCAAATGCAGAATACATCCATTGCTTCCTTAAGTTCATCGTTTGGCGGGAACGAAGGGGCAATTCTGATGTTGCTGTCCTTAGGGTCCTTGCCGTAAGGATAAGTAGCGCCTGCACCTGTAAGTACAACGCCTGCTTCTTTACAAAGACGAACAACCTCTTTTGCTGTACCCTCAAGTACATCTACACTTACAAAATAACCGCCGTTTGGATTTGTCCAATCAGCTGTACCTGTTTCCTTAAGCTGTGACTCAAGAGCATTTAAAACAATTTCAAATTTTGGCTTAAGAACAGCTTTATGCAGTTTCATATGCTCTTTAACACCGTTAAGGTCACCAAAGAAACGAGCGTGACGGAGCATATTCATCTTATCATAACTGATAACCTGATACTGGTATCTGTTCTTAATTACTTTCATATTGTTATCGGAAGCAGCCATTGCAGCTACACCTGAACCCGGGAAAGTAATCTTTGATGTTGATGTAAACATGATAGGAAGATCAACATTACCTGTTTTTCTGCATTCAGCCATAAGACTCAAAAGTTCATCGGGAGTATCTGTTACATCGTGAACACAGTAAGCGTTATCCCACATAATTCTGAAATCCTTTGCGGCAGGCTTTAAAGCGGCAAAGCGCTTAACTGTTTCATCGCTGAAAGTAATGCCGAGCGGATTTGAATACTTAGGAACACACCAAATACCCTTGATTGAATCGTCATTCTCAACAAGTTTTTCAACAACATCCATATCAGGGCCATTCTCTGTCATCGGAACAGGAATCAGATCAAAATCAAAATATTCGGTAATAGCAAAGTGACGGTCATAACCCGGTGCCGGGCAAAGGAATTTTCTGTTCTTTACCTCATACCAAGGCTTGCAGCCCTCAACAACAGGCTTTGTCATAAAACCTGCAATTGTATCAAACATCATATTAAGGCTTGAGTTACCGCCAACCATTACATCTGACGGATCTACATCAAAAATCTCCGCAAAAAAGTTTTTGCACTCGTCAATGCCTGCAAGCTCACCGTAGTTACGGCAATCTGCACCGTGTGCTGTAATACAGTCAGTGCTGCTGTTGATTACATCAAGCAACGGTCTTGAAAGGTTAAGCTGATCTTCACCCGGCTTACCTCTTGCCATATTAAGTTTTAAGCCCTTACCTTTTACCTCTTCATATTCAGCAACAAGTGCCGCATATTCTTTTTCGAGGTCTTCTTTGTTACAATTCACATAATTCATTTTGCTTTCTCCTTAAATTCAAATTGCAAAAAATACAAAATATTACTGTTATATTGTAATCCAAAAGGAAGAAAAATGCAAGTGTTTTTTAAAAATCTTGCATTTTATTTTAAAAATCTAAATTTTATACCATAAAACAGCAGCTTACGAAAAAACAATTGATATGTTTTCGTAAGCTGTAAAATAATTAATAATAATTGTAATAGTATTTGTAGTAATACTTGCCTTTTCTTCTCTCGTTCTGCGAACAGCCTACCTTGACTATACCAAGGACTCTTGAATCGGCAAGCTTAATGCTTTCCGTAAGATTTCGTAAATCGCCGTGAGTTGTGGCTCTTTCTCTTACTACAACAATAAAGCCTGCAATTAATTCTTTTAGAAGAAGTGCATCGGCAACCACTCCGATAGGCGGAGTATCGAATATGATATAATCATACTCTTCCTTTAACTGCTCAACCAAAGAAATAAATGTTGAGGAACACATAAGTTCCGACGGGTTTGGCGGAATAGTACCCGAAACGAGAATATCAAGTCCGGGAAGAACATTTTTCTGAACCGCCTGATCAAAATTAATCATCTTACCGATTACATCCGCAAGACCTCTGGTATTATCAATTTTAAAAATATTATGAACATTAGGTCGGCGAAGGTCACAGTCAACAAGCAATACTTTACTTTCCATTTTTGAAAAAAGAAATTGCAAGGTTAGACGCAACTGTACTTTTACCCTCACCCTTTGAATAACTTGTTACCGCAAAGGCTTTCTTTTCAGATGCAGAAAGAGAAAACATAATATTGGTTCTTGCAATTTTTTAAGACTCAACAATTGCAAATTTATTTTTATTGTTGACAGTTACTTGTGACTTGCTTTTTTTACTTAAATCCTTTTTAAAAGGTAATCTTAACTTCATACGCTATCCCTCCTTAATTACCAAAATCAGGTATTTCCGCAAATATAGGAATATCGTACATTTCCTGTAAATCGTCATCAGGCTTAACAGTAAGGTCAATAAGTTCAAGTAAAATTGAAATAAGCACAGATGCAACAAGACCGATTACCAAACCAATCAATGCGTTTTTAAGATTGTTTGGTTCATACGGTGCACTGGGAAGTTTCGCAGATCTTACAATACCAATCTGTCCGTATGCAAAGCGATCGGCAAAAACATCGCCTGCAGTCTCGCAAATCTGATTTGCTACATTCGCACATGTTTGCGGGTCTGAACCCGAAACCGTAACCGTAATAAAGAAAGAATCGTTTGTTATTGAAACATCGCAGTCGTTAAAAAGCGAAGTAATGCTGTCCGAATTATTAAGAAAAACTATGTATGCCTCGGCAAGAGAAGCAGAACCTGAAATATCGGAGCTAAAGATTTTTCCGTTTTCCTGATTGCTCTGGCTTTTAGCATTATAGTTCTGCACATAAAGCATAGCAGATGTACTGTACATAGGAGTTATAAAAAACTTAGAATAAAGAAAAAACGAAAGCATACATACAAGTGTCAAAAGAATAATAAATTTTATTCTCTGTAAGACAATGACTAAAATTCTCTGAATTGTTATATTAGTTGGCATTACTCGACCTCCCAAAATCAGCATAAAAATACAATAAAAAATACAATAATATATATTATAATTCATTAAATGCACTAATTAATTCTAATAATGAATTATTAACAATAAAATTAAAGGAAGCCATAACGACTTCCTTTATTAAAATTATATATATTTGTTTTTAGCCAACTACATTGAGCAATACACCTGCTGCAACTGCTGAACCGATAACACCGGCAACATTAGGACCCATAGCGTGCATAAGGAGGAAGTTGCCAGGATTTTCCTGCTGACCAACCTTCTGTGATACACGAGCAGCCATTGGTACGGCAGATACACCTGCTGAACCGATAAGTGGGTTTACCTTGCCACCTGTTGCAACATACATAATCTTACCGAAGAGTACACCGAATGCTGTACCCAAACAGAAAGCAAAAAGACCAAGAGCAATAATCTTGATTGTATCAAATGTAAGGAATGTCTGTCCCGATGCAGTTGCACCGACAGTAGTACCAAGGAAGATTGTAATAATGTTCATAAGTTCATTCTGAGCTGTCTTGTTAATTCTTTCAACAACGCCTGATTCCTTAAAGAGGTTACCAAGCATAAGCATACCAACAAGCGGAGCAGCGTCAGGAAGGAAGATTGCAATGATAATTACAACAATTACAGGGAACATAATCTTCTCAAGTTTAGATACAGGACGAAGCTGTTCCATAACTACAGCACGCTCTTTCTTTGTTGTAAGAGCTTTCATAATAGGCGGCTGAATAATAGGAACGAGCGCCATATATGAATATGCTGCAATAGCGATTGAACCTAAAAGATGCGGAGCAAGTTTTGTGGTTACGAAAATAGCCGTAGGACCGTCAGCACCGCCGATAATACCGATAGCACCTGCCTCTGCTGCTGTAAAGCCGAAGAAAATAGCGCCTGTAAATGTTACAAAAATACCGATCTGTGCCGCAGCACCGAGGATAAGGCTCTTTGGATTTGAAATGAGCGGACCGAAGTCTGTCATACAACCGATGCCGAGGAAAATAAGCGGTGGGTAAATACCGAGCTTAACACCCTGATAGAGATACCAAAGCAAACCGCCGTATGTCGGATAGTTTACATATTCGGCACCGTTTAATTCGGTAATCGGATATTGAATTGCTCCTGTATGATCTTTCACATAATCTGCAAGAGGTATCATTTCGGTCGAAGGAGCACTCATAATGCTCGGATAAAGGTTTACAAGAAGCATACCAAAAGCGATAGGAAGAAGCAAGAGCGGCTCATATTGCTTTTTGATAGCAAGATAAAGCAAAACGATTGAAACACCAATCATAACATAGTTCTGCCAGTTAAGAGTTGTAAGGCCTGAACTGTTAAAGATACCTACAACGGCATCAACAAAGCCTTGTAAAATTTCCATTAGATAACATCCTTTCCCTTAAAATATGCCTTAAAATGGGCGGGTATTATCAAGTACACCGGCTTTTGCCCAAGCTGAACGACCACCGTCAGATGACTTTTTAATACTCTTGATTCGTGCTTTTTCAGATGAACCGTACATTGTTGCCACGGCAGCTGAAATAACAGCTACAACTTCGTCTGAAATTCCGTCTGTTGCTGCGCTTGCGGTAACAACAGGAGCAGGCGCCGCAGCCGGCTTTTCAGCAGGTTTTTCATCTTTATTTTTCTTGCCTTTTTTGCTGTTGCTGCCGGCACTTTGAGCCTTCTGAACAATAGCACTGTAGATTTTAATAATAAAAATCAACAGAATAAGCATGGCAAATACAACAACAAAGCCTGTGAGAACAACCTTTGCGGATGTTATGCCTTTTTCAGCAAGCGTAAGACTTTCTTTCTGGGCTGTCTGAGCTGCTAAAGCTACATCGGAAAGATTCATAAAATAACCCCCATATTTATTATTTTCATACAGGATTATTATACTTTATTCCTGTAAAATTTTCAATAATAAATACGGGGGGGAATAATTTTTGGCGGTTTACCTAATCATATTAAATATTTCAAAATATAATTTGTTTAATTTTAAAGCATTATATTTCAATTACAGAATTATACATATAAGACCGTTGCAACCGTCATTTATAATTTTTTCAATGGTTTCACCTATTTTTGCTCTTGCGTCGGACGGCATTCTATACAATTTATTGTGCAGTCCCTCGTTGACAAGTTCATGCACGGATTTGCCGAAGATATTGCTTTCCCAAATTTTTTCCGGATTTTCCTCAAATTCTTTCAAAAGATAAGATACAAGCTCCTCGGACTGCTGTTCCGAGCCTACAATCGGAGTTACCTCTGTCTTTGTATAAATCTTCATCATATGAATACTCGGTGCGCTTGCTTTGAGCCTTATACCGTACTTTCCGCTCTGTTTAATAATTTCAGGCTCCTCAAGCGATAACTCTTCAATAGTCGGCATAACAATTCCGTAACCGTTTTCCTGCACCTGTTCATAAGCCTGCGCAAGTTTATCAAAGTCTTTCTGCTTTTTGGAAAGTTCTTTTACACAACTGAACAGCGCACATTCGTCGGTAATGTCAATACCTGATTCTTCGGAAAGCACCTTATAAAACAATTTACTGTCAATATTAATTCCGATAGTCGCAAAGCCTCTGCCCAAATCAAGACTTTTTATTTCGGTAGAATTAATATATTCGCAGTTGTCAAGTTCCTGCATTATATCCTGAACCTGACGGATTTTTTCGATTTTTCCCGCACTCTTTTTGATTGCGTCAAAGATATTGGTTTTGAGCCAGTGATCTTTATCAAGCATTACGAGCCATTTAGGAATATCTACTTTGATTTCTTTTATGTGAAACTCAAACAAAAGCTGGGCAAGAATGCGCTTAATTTCAAATTCGTCAAGTTCCATACAGCTTACGGGAATTACAGGCACATTGTAAATTGACGCCATTTGAGCAGCGAGATTTTTTGCTCTTTCGCTTTCGGGTTCGGTTGAGTTGAGCAAAACAATAAAAGGTTTGTTAATCTCTTTCAGTTCGTTAATAACCCGCTGTTCGCTCTCAATGTAGTCTTCCCTGTCAATATCACTGATTGTACCGTCAGTTGTTATTACCAAGCCGATTGTCGAATGATCTGTAATAACCTTTTTTGTGCCGATTTCGGCAGCGTCATCAAAAGGAATTTCCTTATCGAACCAAGGCGTTTTAACCATTCTCGGCTGTTCGTCTTCACTGTAGCCAATTGCACTGTCAACTATATAACCTACGCAATCAATCATTCTTACCCTGAAAGAAGTGTTGTTTCCCAGATCAACTTCAACTGATTCTTCCGGTATGAATTTAGGTTCGGTTGTCATTATGGTTCTTCCCGACGCCGACTGCGGAAGTTCATCGAGAGTTCTGCGATATACCGCCTCATCCGTTATATTCGGCAATACCAGAGAGTCCATAAATTTTTTTATAAAAGTTGACTTACCTGTTCGCACAGGACCCACAACACCGATATACACATCTCCGTCTGTTCGGCGTGAAATGTCACGATACACATTTCTTTCTTCCATTTTTGTACCTCCTAAACTCTCGGAATAAGCAGCATTCGAGGAATATCCTCATTTTGTGCCGCTGCCGAATTTTCTTCAATCAGTTTATCAAGTGCCGTATTATGCGATTTGGCAATACTCCACAGACTCTCCCCCGCTTGCGCAAAGTACAAAGTCAAAGCACACTCTTCGGGCTTTACGGGTTTATCTTCAAATATCTCTACATCGGAAACCGCCCTTATATTTTCTTTTGCGGCAGCCGAAACGACAAATTTAATTTCACACCTGATTTCAACTGTGCTGTCATCGGCAAGTCGATAGCTTATACTTGCTACACGAGGTTCAACATACAATGCACAGTTATACTCACTGCTTGATGTCATAAGATGAGAATAGTCTATATTGCGTTCAATAAACACAGGTATTTTATCTTCGTTTTCGGCAAGAATACAAATATTTACCTTACCCGAAACAGTTATACTTATCGTCGCAAGAATAATCAGCAGTAATTTGGTTTGATGATATGTTTATTACTTTGCTGATTTTTCCGTTATCGACAGCAACCGAAGATTTTTCAATATGAGAATCATTAAGTTTTGCAAGATCACTTACTATATTCAATTGTGTAAAAGCGGGTTGAGTTGCACATTTAACAGAATATGCGTCTGTAACTACATTTTCGTCAGCTATTACATAGCCTTCTTCTGTAAGACAAAGTTTTAAATCAAGCAGTAAAAGAGGTTTATCTGACATAACATCATTCTTAAGTCTGATGTCATAAGACATAATATCGCAGGAAACACAGTTAATTGTATTTTCGTCGATACCCTCGCAATCTATAATTTGATTAAAGGGCAATAAGTAATCAAGTTTTCCTGTTTCGCCGCTCTCAACATCAGTTATATATAATAGTTTTAAGTTGATTTCGCCGTTCGCCATAAGTTTACCTGTAACAGCTTTGGTATCGGTAATATTCACACTTATATCGGTACTCAAGATTGATTCAATTACAGGCTTATCTCCCACAGAAACTTCTTCTACCACACTGAACTGTTCTTGGCAAAGAGAAGTCAGGCTTGCACATTTTATATTCATCAGCTGTGCTTCAAGACAATTTTCGACAGGCGGTGAATAGATACTTGTTTTTGCCGAGGAAAGCACCTTTGCATATAACGAAAATGCACCGTGCATTACAAGTCTGCGAGGGCTTAATGCCCTACAGTTTATGTACTCGGGCTTTGTTCTTGTTAATATAACAGGATTATCAGGCGCTTCTTTAACAGAAAAGCTTTGAGAAAAATTAACCGACTGCTCACAGCAACGAATACTTTTTTTGATACTGTCAACATACAGCACATTAACAACACAGTTACCGTCAATTTGCAGTTGTCCGCCCGATAAGGTTCTTGTCTGAATTTTAGGGATAAGAGTACATTTCAAAATTTTTTCGATATCCGGACAATAATCGGGTAAAGTTAAATCGACATCAGCAAGCTGTTCGGCAACCGTGTCAAGCACCGCAACAGTTGTGCAAAACGATCGGTTATCCTGATTAAACTCCATATTTTATCTCTCCTTTTATATTTATACTCAAAATATATTAGAAAGGTAATGAAAATATTACAATAAAAAGCATCGGACTGAAATTAATCAATCCGATGCTGTAAAAGCTGTTAAATTATATCAGGTATCAACCGAGGTTTGGAATATTACCCGCAACATAAAGCTGAATTTCTGTACAATCGAGAATGTCAATAATGCCATCTCTGTTTACATCAGCTTTGAGTTGAGCGTTAGCGTCAAGTGACTTGTCACCGGCAACGTAAAGCTGGAGTAATGTTACGTCGTCTACAGTAACACTACCGTCAATAGTGATAGTCTTCTGAATACCTACCTTGCCGTTAGGGTTTGTGGCATACTTACTGCAAAGCTGACCGCCTGTTGAGGCATTAGCTGTAAGTGCAGTAACTGTACAACCAACAAGCATCATTGAAGAAAGAAGGATGCTTACGCTTTTCTTGATTAGTTTCATGTGTTAATTCAAAACCTCCATAATAAAATTTCAGTCCTATATAATATTTTTTCCAAAAGAACTCAATAATAAATTAAGATGTGCATATCTTTTTGTTGATATGCACATCTTTTGTTTAATTATGTTATTAATAATTACCAATAAAATTTCATTTTATTTTACATAAAGAAAGTTTTATTGCGGATTTATTACCTTTTTAATTCCGTAAATCTTCCGTAAAATTGCCGACAAGAATTTTGGTCGTTCAATAAGTACAACTTTCATTGCAAATCTCCTCTCATATTATCTTCGTATGCAAGTCAGACTGACCACGATAAGTGCTGCAGCTGCAACCACAAGCACACATTCTGAAGGCAGTAAACTTGCAGTCAGAAGTCCAAGCCCGAAAAATACAGCCGACCTTAGCCTGTGTGAGTAGCAATTCACTTTATCACCCTGTATCAGTTTACACAGCTTTTTAAAAAGTGTGTAAAATCGGTTGAAAAAAATTTTATAATAATATAAAATTAAATTGATTAAGGTTAAGGAGAAAGCAATGAGAACTATTGATATAAAGAAAAACGATGCAAACCAAAGACTTGACAAGTTCCTTTCAAAAAGATTCAAAACTATGCCAAAGTCGCTTATGTATAAATATATCCGTACAAAGTACATTAAACTAAACGGCAAAAAGTGCGATATAAAAGATATGCTCAAAGAGGGCGATGTGCTTACTCTGTACATAAAAGATGAATTTTTTGAGGAAAGCGAGCAGGAAAACTACGAATTTTTAAAAGCGCCCGACAAACTTGATATAGTATATGAGGATGAGAACATAATTCTGATTGACAAAAAGCCCGGTATTATCGTACATCAGGACAAGAGTTACCATTTTGATTCGCTTGTGGCAAGAGTTCAGCACTATCTTTATAATAAGGGCGAATACAACCCAAAAGAAGAAAAAGCATTCGCTCCCGCTCTTGCAAACAGAATTGACAGAAACACGGGCGGTATAGTAATTGCGGCAAAAAATGCCGAAAGTTTGCGGGTTCTCAATGCCAAAATCAAAACAAGAGAACTTGAAAAATACTATCTTTGCCTGCTGCACGGCAAACCTAAAAAAGATTGCGATATTCTTCACGATTATCTTATTAAAAACGAAGCGCAAAATAAAGTTAAAGTTTTCAGTAAACAGGTTGACGGCTCAAAAGAAATTATAACAAAATATGAAATTCTTGATTTCAACGGCAAATACAGTCTTGCGGAAGTTGAACTTCTGACAGGCAGAACGCATCAGATAAGAGCGCATATGGCATATATCGGTCATCCGCTTGTGGGCGATACTAAATACGGAAAAAACAGAAAAGCACCTGATAACATTAAGTATCAGGCACTTTACAGCTATAAACTTAAATTTTCATTTGACACCGACGCAGGTATTCTTAATTATCTTAACGGCAAAGAATTTTCTGTAAAAGAAGTATGGTTTGCAAAGAATAAGCATATTTCGATTTAAGAATTATTTTATACACATAAACGCACACATTGTGCCTCTATGCCCTTTGGTTGCCCTGTGACTCCACAACAAATCGCTGTTGCAGTTTGTACATACATCAGAAACCGTGATATTATCCGGCTTTACACCTGCTGCCGTAAGAATTTGTCTATTGGTTTCAAGCAAGTCAACCATATACTTGCCGTTTTCTTTAGGATGAACAAAATCTGACGGATTTACATTTTTAAGTGCAAGAAAATGGTCGGCACAAGGTTTGTCAACCTCATAACAGCACACGGAAATAGCAGGGCCGATCGCACATTTTAAATCAGACGGGTTTGTTCCGTAAAGCTCGGTCATTTTTTGCACAACCTTTTCGCCTATTCTGCCGACAGTACCTCTCCAGCCTGCGTGAGCAAGTCCTATTGCTTTTTTGTTTGTGTCAACAAAGAAAAGCGGTGTACAATCGGCATAATAAGTGACCAAAGTTACACCTTTCTGATTTGTTATCAAAGCGTCAACGCTTTCAATATCTCTCGGCTTATAAATACCTGTTCCAATATTTTCTGTTGTAACCGCACGAACATAAGTATTATGGTCTTGAGCAGAAGCCGTAAGCGTATTATAATCAAATCCCGCACTTTTGCAAAAGCGTTTATAGTTTTCAGTAACACTGTCGGGATTATCTCCCCTGTTAAACGCAAAGTTCATAGATGTAAACTCACCCGTCGACACACCGCCGAGTTTTGTGGAAAAAGCATGATTTATAAAATCAATTTCCGATAAAGAATTATATGTTAAATACGGCACACTGTCCGCATTATGGATAGTCATAGTTTTTGAATTAAATTTCATTATACTTCTCCTTATGCGTAGTTTCGCTTGAAAATGACAACTGTTAATGTTATAATGATTAAAGAATGAGGTGATATTATGTTGAAGAAAAAGCTTTTCGGCAAAACATAAAACCAAGCTGTACATACTGCTTAAATTCGGTTTATGAAAACGATACCTGTCATTGCATAAAAAACAAAACCATTATTGATGACAAATGCAAAAGCTTTAAATATGACCCGCTTATGCGTGTTCCGCAGTCAGCGCCGACTCTTCACGAGTACACCTTAGATGACTTCAAACTATAATTATTTTAATATTTTTATAAAAAAATATCAAGGCTTTCTTAAAAACTCAAGAAAGCCTTTTGTTATGCATTAATATTTTTAGATATTCGGATCGTCTAAATCAAGCTTGTCAGCCTCGGTAATTTTTCTGATAGGTTTGCAAGGATTGCCAACCGCTACAACGCCTGACGGAATGTCTTTTACAACAACCGAGCCTGCACCGATTACAACATTATTTCCGATAGTAACACCGGGAAGTACGGTTACGCCGCCGCCAAACCAAACATCACTGCCGACTTTTATCGGTTTTGCAAGTTCAATTCCTGTATTCCTCTGATGAGCATCAATAGGATGAATTGCAGTATAAAATCCGCAGTTAGGACCAACAAAAACATTGTCGCCAAAAGTAACCTCTGCACAATCAAGTATAACAAGGTTATGGTTTGAATAGAAATTCTTACCCACTTTTACATTAAATCCGTAGTCACACCAAAACGGAGGAGTAAAAACACAATATCCATCGTTATGCTCTTCTTGTAAAAGTTCATCAATAATAACCTTACGAGCGGCAACATTTGAAAAATCAAGATTATTGTATTGACGGCAAAGCGACTTAGATTTATTCAAAGCAGCAACAAGCTCGCTGTCTTGAGAATTATATACCTTGCCGGCAATCATTTTTTCTTTTTCTGTCACTTTATACCTCTGTTTATGCCATCTGGAAATCTTTAATGTAGCTGTCGATTGACTTTTTAATAATATCCTTAGCCATCTCAACACCGTTGGTTTCAGTTACAGATGTAACCTTACCGCTTTCAAGGCTCTTATATACCTGGAAAAGTGCTGAATTTCGTCAAAATAGTGACGAGGAAGGTCAGCAATGTCATTGTAACCGCAATAGTTAGGGTCATTAACAGGAACGGCAATGATTTTTTCGTCACAGCTGTCATTATCAATCATATTGAGTACACCGATAGGCTTGCACTCAACAAGGGTCATTGGCTGTATTGTTTCGGAACAAAGAACAAGCACATCAAGCGGATCTCCGTCATCTGCATAAGTTCTCGGAATAAAGCCGTAGTTAGCCGGATAGTGGGTTGATGTAAAAAGAACTCTGTCAAGTTTTAACATACCTGTTTCTTTATCAAGCTCATATTTATTTTTACCGCCCTTTGAAATCTCAATAACAGCGTAAAATTTTTCTGATGTAATCCTTTTTGGTGATATATCGTGCCAAATATTCATAATAAAGCCACCTCACAAATTTATTTAACTTAATTATAAATAAACCGCAGTTAGTTGTCAAGAATTTTAATAATATTTTAACAACAATACTGCGGCTTATAAAATTTATTTTATTAAAAGAGATATATCTTTGCTTGAATTTGGCTGATTTTGCTTTTATTTACTTTTTTTTTGATGTTTTCAGCAATTACCTTAGCAATCTGAATAATTACAGTCGGAATAAAAGCAAGCAGAGCAATAAATCCGATTTGTGCGCCTGTAAGTTCCGCAATCTTAAACAGCGGATGCATAAACGGTACAAAAATTACAAAAGCAAGAAGTCCTACACCTGCCGCAAAAAGCAAGCAGGCTATATACATTTGAGGCAAGACCGATTTTAAAAATCGAATGCTTACTGCGACAGTTAAAGCCGTGGAACAAACGAGCAAGGGTAAGTGTTGCAAAAGCCATTGTACTTGCAGTTGCGGCATTAACCTGCAAACCTATATAGAAAGCAGTCATTACAACAACGGCAATCAGTGCACCCTGCAAAAGCATTAGTGCGGAAAATTCTTTAGTCAAAATACCCTGTTTAGGATCTCTCGGTTTTTGCGAGAGTAAATCTTTTTCGGGCTTCTCCATACCGATAGCAATAGCCGGAAGCGAGTCGGTTAAAAGATTTATAAAGAGAAGATGAACTGCCTCAAAAGGCACAGGCAAAGCAAGAAGTGATGCGTAAACTACCGCAAATATAGCTGCCATATTGCCCGAAAGCAGGAACAGAATTGCATTTTTAATATTCCTGTAAACATTTCTGCCGTTTGCAACAGCTTTAATAATTGTTGCAAAGTTATCATCCTGAAGTACCATAGACGCTGCATCCTTAGATACCTCTGTACCTGTAATGCCCATTGCAACACCGATGTCGGCTTTTTTGAGTGCAGGTGCGTCATTTACGCCGTCACCAGTCATAGAAACGATGTTGCCCTTTCTCTGCCAAGCCTCAACAATTCTGATTTTATTTTCGGGTGAAACACGAGCATAGACAGATATTTTTTCAATCTTTTGGTCAAGTTCACTGTCGCTCATTGCGTCAAGCTCCATACCTGTTACGGCAATATCTCCCTCTCTGAAAATACCAATCTGTCTTGCAATGGCAGTGGCGGTAATCTTATGGTCACCTGTTATCATAACAGGCTTAATACCTGCTCTGACAGCATCTGCAACCGCTGCTTTTGACTCCTCACGAGGCGGGTCAATCATAGAAACAAGTCCTAAGAAAGTATATCCGTACTCCGTATTTACATTGAGTTCTTCATCAGACTCCTTGTAAGCAAAAGTAAGCACACGCAAGCCGTTTTCGGAATACTCTGTATTCTGCTTGAGTATATCTGCCTTGTCGGCTTGAGTAATCGGACGAACACCGTCCTTTGCCGCAATACTGTCACATCTGTCAAGAATAGCATCAATAGCACCTTTAGTCAATATATGATTCACACCGTGAAGTTTATACTTTGTGCTCATCATCTTACGGTCGGAATCAAACGGCACTTCCTCAAGTCTTTTAAGTCCCGAACGCAAATCATCTTCGTTGTATCCGAGTTTTCTTAGAGTTTCAAGCAACGCATACTCTGTAGGGTCGCCTATTCCCTTTCCGTCAACAATGCTTGAATCGTTATTAAGCACCATATCGTAAAGTAAATAGCGGTGGCTTTGATTATTAAGGTCAAGTTCTTCTTCAAAAATACTTTCACCGTTGATATATATTTTCTGAACAGTCATTTTATTTTGAGTAAGCGTACCTGTTTTGTCGGAACAAATTACAGATACACAACCGAGGCTTTCAACCGCTTTCAAATCTTTGATAACGGCATTTTCCTTAGCCATTTTTTGAGTACCAATTGCCTGTACAATAGTAACAATTGAACCCAAAGCCTCAGGAATAGCGGCAACAGCAAGTGCAACAGCAAACATAAGCGCATCAATAATTGCCATATGATTTAAAAGGCTTAAACCGAATACGAGCGCAGAAATAATAAGAATAATAATCGCAAGTTTGCTTGAGAATTTATCAAGGCTCTCCTGCAAAGGAGTTTTCTTTTCTTTTGCCGCATTCATAAGACTTGCAATCTTGCCTATTTCGGTATTCATACCTGTGCCTGTAACAGCTACAATAGCTCTGCCGTAGGTTACCAAACTGCCCGAATATACCATATTTGTTCTGTCTGCGAGCGGGACTTCCGCAGTAATGTTATCATCGTTTTTATCAACATTAGTTGATTCGCCCGTAAGTGAGCTTTCATTTACCTGTAAAGAATAATTATTCATAATTCTGCCGTCAGCTACTACAAGGTCACCCGCCTCAAGCACAACCATATCACCCTCAACCACTTCTTTTGACGGAATTTCAATTTTCTGTCCGTCACGAATTACTTTTGCATTCGGAGATGAAAGTGACTTTAAACTGTCAAGTGATTTTTCCGCATTAATATGCTGGACTGTACCGAGAATGGCATTAAGTGTAATTACCGCAAAAATTACTATAGTGCTTTCAATATTACCCGAAAACACTGAAATAATTGCAGCAATAATAAGAATAATTACAAGCAAATCCGCAAACTGACTGAGAAACACTTGCAAAGCGGTTTTTCGCTTTCCCTCCTGCAAAACATTTTCGCCGTTTTTTTGCAATAATTCTTCGGCTTTTTTTGAGCTCAGTCCGTCCTTTGTAACACCGAGCTTTTCAAGCACTTGTTCTTTGGTCAACTGATACCAGTTCATCATAATTCCTCCATATTTTTTCTTAATAAAAGAAAGTAAGCAAACAAAAAAGGCTTTTATTGTAAAATATTGCAAACGCAATTATCATACAATAAAAGTCTCGTTTTTTAAGATACAACCGATACCATAAGGTATGAGATTGACGAATTGTACCACAGATTATCTGCAAACTACTCCCCTTTACAGTGGTTTTATTCTATCAGATTATTCGGTTTTTGTCAACTGTTTTTCTTTATTTTCATCTTTTAACTTTACTTTCTTAGGTTTGCTTAACATTCCGAGAATTATTCCTACGGTTGCAAGCAAAACTCCGCTTGCGGAAGTGATTGCCGACCATTTTTCACTGTCAAAAGCATAGGCAATAATAATTGATGCTAATATAAGCAATACGCATATTATAAGTAAAATAAACGCAATTTTAAAAAGAACATTCATTTTTTGCTTTTTCATTACATCATCTCCTGCAAATTGTTTGTAATATTCGCAAAGTCATCAAGAGTCAGCTTTTCCGCTCTTGCGTTTGTTTCTACTCCCGAATTAATCAAAAGCTCATTTATCTTGCCTTTTTCAACAGAAAGTCCCGAACTAAGCGAATTTGCAAGAGTTTTTCTTCTCTGTGAAAAGGCCGCTTTTATTACATTGAATAACAGTTTTTCACTCTCAACCTTTACAGGCGGCTCTTTTCTTACATTAAGTCTTATTACTGCCGAATCGACTTTCGGGGCAGGCATAAAAGAACCTGCGCTTACGCCAAACAGCATTTCAGGCTCGGCATAATAATTTACAGACACAGTGACCGCACCGCTCTGTCTTGTACCGACTTCCGCACAAATCCTCTGTGCCGCCTCTTTCTGAACCATTACGGTTATTGCCTCTATCGGCAGTCTGTCCTCAAGCAGTTTCATAATAACGGGAGATGTTATGTAATAAGGTAAGTTAGCACAGACAACAACCTTCATTCCCGCAAATTCTTCCGCAATCAGCTTGTGTAAATCAAGTTTAAGTACATCTTCGTTTACTACTTTTAAGTTATCGTATTCGCCAAGGGTTTCTTCAAGAACAGGCAGAAGTCTTTTATCAAGTTCTACTGCCACTACCTTATCGGCAAGCTGACAAAGTTCATTTGTAAGTACACCGATACCGGGACCGACTTCAATTACACCTACACCCTCGCCTGCACCGCTGTACTCTGCCATTCTCGGGCATACAGACGGATTAATCAGAAAGTTCTGACCAAGTGATTTTGAAAATGTAAAGCCGTGTTTTGAAAGTATCTCTTTAATTTTTCCTATATCAGATAAGTTATTCATTATAAAAGTCTAAGTCCTTTCGGATATTTATTTTTTAGTCTGCCGTTTGAGCATTTGCCAAATCCCACAGTAATTCCGTTTACGCAGACAGCAGTGTATCCTTTAATATTATTGTCAACGGCAACTTCTTCGCCGTGAAGAAACGCTTTAATTTCCGCAGAATTTACATCAAAATCCACTTTTGAAACACACTCGTCTGCTTTTGCCGCCATAAATGCCGAATGATGCGGTTCGATTCTGTTTTTAACTATTTGTCCCAAAATTATTCCGCTGCGCAAAACGGGCAGCTTTTCATACGGTACATATTCCTGCGGCAAAACAATAATTTTATCGCCTATCACTTCAATATTTTCACCAAACGGTCTGCCTATAAACAGGCTGTCGTAAAAATCAAAAATTTTACTGTCAATTTTCTTTTTACTGTTTTCCGTAAAAGAATTTTTATATAATTCGCCTGATTTTTTCAATCTTGCGGCAAAATGTCCCTCACCGCCGTCCATCGGAAAAATTCTTCGTGCATATTCAAGCGTCGGCCTGCCAAAACTTACATTTGCGTCTTCAAGTTCAAAATCAGGATTTTCCTCTAAAAACCTGCCGATAACGCCCTCATTTTCTTCAACTGAAAAGGTACAGGTGGAATACACCATAACTCCGCCGTCTCTAAGCGCATTCTTAGCACTGTTCAAAATTTTTAACTGTCTCTCCGCACAGCTTTTTACATGCTCGTCACTCCACTCGCTTTCGGCAGTTGAGTCTTTTCTGAACATTCCCTCACCGCTGCAAGGAGCGTCAACAAGCACTTTGTCAAAACAGCCGGCAAGCCTGTCACAAAGCACCTCGGGATACGCATTTGAAACCGTGGCATTTCTTATACCCATTCTTTCAATATTCGAGAGCAGAATATTAGCTCTGTTTTTGACAATTTCATTGCTCCATAAAAAGCCTTTTGAATTGAGTTTTGCGGCAATTTGCGTACTCTTGCCGCCCGGTGCTGCGCAAAGGTCAAGTACATAGTCGCCCTCCTGCACATCAAGCATTGTTACTGCCGAAGAAGCAGACGGCTCTTGTATATAAAAAGCGCCTGCATGATGCAAAGGGTTATTACCGAGCGAAGTAATTTCATTCGGAATATAAAAGCTTTCACTGCAAAAAGGAGCGGATTTTAAATCAAAATCAAGTAATTTTTCAAGTTTTTCCACAGAACATTTCAGAGTATTTACTCTTAAGCCTCTGTAATGTTCTCCGCTTGAATTATAAAATTTTAAAAAATCGTCAAACTCGTCACCGAGCAGAGCTTTCATTTTATCTAAAAAAATATTCATTGTATAAATTCCTTAGAAACGATAATAATAAGCATATCGGAGGGAGGTGCTAATATGAACTTCAACCAGAATCAGAATAACAATCAGAACCAGAACAATAACCAGAATCAGAACAAAAATCAGAATAACAACCAGAATAAAAACCAGAAGAACAGCCAGAACAAGAATCAGAATAACAACTTTCACTAATCGGGTTCATAACTGTGCGGCAAGCCATATTTTTAGAAACAAAGGTATGGCTTGCCTTAAACAGTACATATTTTTTAAAATCAATAATTCACAAAAACAATTAGTGGAATAATTCTATTGTTATTTAATTAAATTTTAATATATCAATATCCGTATTTTTCACCTATAATTATTACCTTAATTCTGTCCTTATGTCTTTGTTGAGCGCAAACTACATAGTTACAGCAAATTCTTCTGTCACTTTTGCAGCCCGAACAAAGTTCTGCGCCCTCTTTGTCTGCTGTAATACATTTACCTGTTTTGCCGCATGGAGTTTCAATATTCAATCTTATTGTATTGCTCGGTGCGGCAATTCTCTTTACTCTGTCAATTGCCTCATCAATGTTTTTTACAATTTTATTATAACCGCAAACAAGTATAACACTCTTAGGACCATATAAAATTGCCGCAACACGGTTAGAATTGCCGTCAACATTATACAGTTCTCCGTTTTCTGTAATCGCATTACTGCTCGCAAAGTAAACATCGGAAGAAAAAGTCTTATGATAAACTTCTTCCACCTCTTCGGGAGTAATTCCCTCTGCCGCTCTGTCAAGATACTTATAATTGGAAGAAGTAATAATATCATACACTCCTGTTTCTTTAAGAGTAACAGAACCGCCGCTTGATATTACATCGCCCTTTTTAATCAGAGTTTTTACAAGATTGCAGGCGTCTTCTTTGTTATCACAATAATAAGCATCCATCTTGTTTGCTTTCAAATTTTTTATTGTTTTTTCAATTTTAAGTTTAGTTTCGTTGCTCAAAGCGCTCATACTTACACTTCCGTTAGCTTTTTGTTAAATTATACACTATATAGCCGTCTATTTCAAGCCTCTACAAACGGTACTCCAAAATACTCCGCAATCGACTGTGCAAGATTTCTTCCGATTGCTCCGACATTTTCTCTTATCCACTGTGCCTCTTCGGGATTATCGTGGTACGCTACTTCTATCAATGCCGACGGTGCTTTTGTTCTGCGGACTTCCGCAAGGCTTGTGGTCGGAATAATATCTACATCATCAGGATACGGATAGATGTTTTCATAATTTCGTTGTAAGATTTCAGCAAACCTTTTTCCGTTAAGGCTTGACGGATAATAATATATGTCAGCACCGGTATATCTGCCTGCCGAGCCCTCCGGTGCAGCATTACTGTGTACTGCAAGATGTAAATCATTTGCCGAATTATTAGAGTCCTTTATCGCCTGTGACAAAGTCATTTCGGGACTGTTTCTGTCAAATTCTATTCCGCTTGCAAGCAAATACGGCTCAATAGCGTCGGCAACAAGATTCATATAATATTCTTCATTTCCGCCGTCAACATAAGGATTATACTCCTGAAGTGACGGACTTAAATATACCTTTGGCATAATAATTCTCCTTTTATTAAAATAATGCTCACGCACCATACAATATATTATTCCGCAATTTATTTTTTGCTTATTTTTTCCATAAGTTGTGCGGTTGATTCCGCATTATCTCGGCGAAATCTTCCGAGTTCATAAAGACTTTCGGGATTTTTAGTTACATAATTAAGTTTTTCGGTACAATTTAAAGTAGACAAAAAGCCTGCCTCTTTAAGAATTTCAAGACTTGAGCCGCTTTCTTCACCAAACGGATAAATAAATGCGGTAGGTGCGTTGCCCGTAATAGATTTTATATATTTCTGAGCCTTATTTATATCATTTGTAATTGCAGTTTTATATTCATCATCACTTTCCTTATATTTTTTACCTATTCCCTTTCTCGGCGTCAAAGTGTGCATATTGTATGAATGATTCTGAAATTCCACAAGCCCGGAATCATACATTTCTTTAATATTCTTTTTCAAAAGATGACCGTAGTTTGCATTTTCTTCACCTGTTGCCGTAAAGTCCTCACTGAACTTTGCAACGGGTGAAATTACAGCTTTTGCGTTGTATTTTTTTAACAACGGAAAAACATATTTATAGTTATTGTAGTATCCGTCATCAAATGTCAGCATCACACATTTGTCAGGTAAGGCTTTATCGGAATAAACATAGTCAATTAAATCATTTACCGTTACGGTTGTATAACCGTTTTCCTGAAAATATTTTAAATCGCTTTCAAATAAATCAGGTGAAATCACATAATCATTTTGGCTTGATTTATCCTTTAATACCGAATGATACATTATAATCGGCATTTTTATAGCAATTTCCGAAATTTCGCTTGCACCGCTAAGAGATGCAAGTATAAAAATTGACAGAATTACTGTGGTAAGACACATTAAAAGCAGTTTTAATCTGTTTTTGTATATTTTACCCATAAATACCTCCAAATTTTTTTATAAAAATAATTTTTATTATTCTTTTATGTAAATATAATGATTTAAAGTTATGATAATATATTTGCAATCAGTAATCATTATCAATTTTTTGGAGAAAATGTTGCAATGAAAAGAAATTTCAGCTCAAAAAGAAACGCTATATACAACACAATTCTCAGTACAACGACACACCCAAGTGCCCGTTGGATATACGAACAGCTTAAGCCCGATTATCCGGATCTCAGCCTTGGCACAGTTTACCGTAACATTTCATTATTTAAAAATGAAGGCAAAGTAAGCGTTGTGTGTAATGTAAACGGTGAAGAACGCATTGACGGTAACACTTCCCCACATACACATTTTGTGTGCAATTGTTGCGGCAGGGTAATTGATGTAGCAGATGACGGCAGCAAATCGTCGGAAAGCCTTGCACTTTTAAATAAAGGCTTTACTATTGAAAGCAAACTTGTTATCTACTACGGCAAATGTTCAGATTGCTGTAATAACTAATACCGAACAGCGGTATTTAATTAACAATATATATTTATTATAAAGGAGAAAAAATTATGAAATGGTATTGTACAGTATGCGGATATGTTTATGAAGGACCTACAGCTCCGGAGTTTTGCCCACAGTGTAAAGCTCCTGCAAGCAAATTCAAAGAGGTTGTAGAGGGCGCGTCTTTTGCAACAGTTCACGAGGTTGGCGTAGCCCAGGGCGTTAGCGAAGATATTTTAAAGGATCTCAGAGCTAACTTTGAGGGTGAATGTTCAGAAGTAGGTATGTACCTTGCAATGGCAAGAGTTGCTGACAGAGAAGGTTATCCTGAAATTTCAGCCGCTTTTACTAAGTATGCTTTTGAAGAGGCAGAGCACGCTGCAAAGTTTGCAGAACTCCTCGGTGAAGTAATTACAGACAGCACAAAGAAGAACCTCCAAATGCGTGCAGAGGCAGAAGCAGGCGCTTGCGAAGGCAAATTTGATCTTGCTAAGAGAGCAAAAGCTCAAAATCTTGATGCTATCCACGATACAGTTCATGAGATGGCTAAAGACGAGGCAAGACACGGTGCAGGATTTGCAGGTCTTTTAAAGAGATATTTTGCTGACTGATTTTAATTCTTAAAAACTCAAAGGACATCGGCTGTTCATATACCGATGTCCTTTTTATTATTTTTCTATAAAAAATCAGCTGTAATTTGATTGTTTTATAATATTTTCTTTACTTTTACATATCATTATGATAACATTGTATTGAGGTGTTAAAAATGGATAATGAAAATATTAATTACAGTGATTATAAATACGATTTTGAATCAAAAATTGTAATGAACGAACAAGATTATTTAGACTTTAACAATGTAAGCTATAAAAGATTGGCAATAATATTTATAATTGAATTTATCATAACGGGTTTTATAACAACACGAATATTAATACTAAAATCTTTTAATTATTATTTTCAAAGTGAAACTACAGATGATATGCAATTATATATGATATTATCCGCAGTAATAGTTTTGCTTATGGGAGTAATATATTTTAAAACACAGAGAAATATCAAAAACAGCTATAAAAGAGCTTTGTTTACTACCGGCGAAAAGTATATTACTCACACTACTTACTTTGGCGAAAAAATTATTACCGTAACAAAGAATATATCAAGAGAATTTGATTATTCAAGCATTACTGGCGTTTACGAAACCGAAAAATACATTCTTTTAAAATTACAGTTTAATTTGTTTTTGATTATAGGTAAAGATATTAAAAAGCAACATCAATAATGTAGATTTTATTTCTTATATATTCAGTAAATCTCCTAATATTAAAAAGAAAGTTGTTATTAATGTTACTAATCAAAAAAAGGTCGCCTTTGTTTTTATGTGCCTTACAATCGCTCTGTTTGTAATTAATTTGATAATTGCTGTCTTATAGAAATCGCTTCTATTCTAAAAGTCAAGGTAAAATTAATAAATTATAGTTTGGCTTAATACAACTGCAAAGCAATTATAAAAGTTTGGTCGACTTTTTCAAAGGTCGTGGGGGGTGTAGGCAAAGCCACAAACACTTTACTCTTACACAATTTCTTGATAGCCGAACAGCTCGCTGTTTGAGCCTGATACATTGTTATATAGGAATATATTAGGGGCACTGCCCAAACCCAAACCAAATTTTTAAATATTTAGCTAAAGCTGTGCGATAATCAATAATTCACCAAACAAACATTTGATAAAGTACCTAAAAATACTTATATTGCTTTATTTCCAAATGCAAAAAATCCCTCTCAAAAAATTTGAGTGGGATTAATTATGCAATATTAATAAATAATTAATTATTTAACCATACTTGCAACTTCAGCTGCGAAATCGTCCTGACGCTTCTCAATGCCTTCGCCCTTTTCAAAACGAACGAACTTAGCAATCTCAATGCTGCCGCCGAGAGCCTTAGCTGTGTTGTTAGTGTACTGCTTAATTGTCTGCTTGTTGTCCTTAACGAACTCCTGATCTACAAGGCAGTTCTCCTTATAGAATTTGCCGATCTTACCCATAACGATCTTATCAGCAATTGCCTCAGGCTTACCCTCGTTAATAACCTGCTGACGCATAACTTCTTTCTCATGCTCAATAACTTCAGCCGGAACATCAGCCTCTGTAAGGTATGGAGTGTTGAGAGCTGCAATCTGCATAGCTACATCCTTACCGTAAGCAATGAACTCATCGTTTACAGCAATGTCAGTTGTGAAGTTTACAAGAACGCCAATCTTACCGCCTGCATGAACATAAGCTACGCAAGCACCTTCCATACGCTCAAAACGACGAATCTTGATGTTCTCGCCGATTGTCTGAATCTTCTCCTGGAGAAGTTCAGCAACTGTCTGCTCTGAGCCTGCTGCCTTAAGTGTAAGAAGTTCATCAACATCAGCAGGATTCTGCTCGATAATTGTGTTAGCACAAGCCTTAACAAAATCCATAAATGAATCGTTCTTAGCAACGAAGTCTGTTTCAGCGTTTACTTCGATAACTACGCCAACAGAAGCGTCTGCATTAGTTGTTGCATAAGCAACACCTTCAGCAGCAATTCTGCTTGCCTTTTTAGCTGCTTTTGCAAGGCCCTGTTCTCTTAAAAAGTCAACTGCTTTATCCATATCACCGTCGGCATTTGTGAGTGCCTTTTTGCAATCCATCATGCCGCAGCCTGTTTTTTCTCTTAATGTTTTAACATCCTGAGCTGTAAATGCTGCCATTTATATTACATCCTTTCGATTGATATAATTAAGATAAATAAAATTATTCAGCTGCCTCTTCTGCTGTTTCTTCTTCAACAGCAGCTGCACCCATCTGACCTTCTTTACCCTCAATGATAGCGTTAGCCATTGCACCTGCAATAAGCTTTACTGCACGAATAGCGTCATCGTTACCTGGGATAACATAGTCGATTTCATCAGGGTCACAGTTTGTATCAACGATAGCAACAATCGGAATGTTGAGTTTCTTAGCTTCAGCAACGGCGATTCTCTCTTTTCTTGGGTCAACAATAAAAAGTGCGCCCGGCATTGAAGTCATATCCTTAATACCGCCCATAAACTTCTCAAGCTTTTCGATCTCAAGGTTAAGCTTGATAACTTCCTTCTTAGGAAGAAGATCAAATGTACCGTCCTCCTGCATTGTGCGGAGCTGCTTTAAACGAGCAATTCTTCTGCGGATTGTAGCAAAGTTTGTGAGCATACCGCCGAGCCATCTTGCGTTTACATAGTAAGCGCCTGCACGCTCTGCCTCTTCTTTAACTGAATCCTGAGCCTGCTTCTTTGTACCTACAAAGAGTACGCTCTTGCCTTCTGCTGAAAGCTCACGAACAAAGTTGTAAGCCTCTTCGAGCTTCTTAACGCTCTTCTGAAGGTCAATAATGTAAATACCGTTACGCTCTGTGAAGATGTATTCAGCCATCTTAGGGTTCCATCTTCTTGTCTGGTGACCAAAGTGTACACCTGCTTCAAGAAGCTGTTTCATTGAAACTACTGCCATTTTAAATATCCTCCTTAGGTTAAAACCTCCGCCGGGCCTTGATTTTTATCGGGTTAAGAGCAATTTGCCACCGTTCCGACAAGCCCAACGTGCGAAATGCTATATTATTATACCATAAAATGCAAAAAAATCAAGTGTTTTTTTGAAATAACACTTGATTTTTTGCATATTGTATGTATCAGACTGCCAGATCAAAAAACCTTACATTACCGCAGCTGATAATGAAATTCTGTGTTTCGTGCCATTTACTTTCACCTGTGTAGAAACAGATGATTCTGTGCTGAACAGCCGAACCGTTGTTGTCAAAAATATAAGAAACCGCTGCTTTAACATCTGAGTTTGGCTCAATGTTTGTCGGGGCATAGTACTTATATTCATCTATAATGTAATCAATAGATGTATTACCGGAAAGGTTCATAGCATCTCTGATTGATTGGGCAACGAGAGCACATCCCTCATAACCCATAGTACCTGCCTCACCCATTACAAGGCGCTCGAGTTTTGCTCTGTCATAATCAGAAAGAGTTACCCTGCTTGGAGAATAAGATGTGTCAGGATTATCAATACTTACAAGATAAGTCTGTACACTCTCTGTAGGCTGTGTTTCTTCTTCTTTTTCTTCAACAGGCTTAGTAGTTGCCTTAGTTTCTGTTTTGTTCTCCTTTGCGGGAGCTGTTGTAGGCTTGGTAGCCTTTTCTGTCGGTTTGGTTGCCGCTGTGTTTTCCTCTGCTTTTTTGTCAGCAGTTTCCGTAGGTACTGTTTCCGCACAATTTTCAGCAATTGACTGTGAGAAAGTATCAATACCGCCAACGGAGTATGCAGCCGCTCTGCTGTCAGCATAAGCATCAACACTTGGCGCAAGTGTTGTGGTAGGAATAAGCAGGCAAGCAGATGCCAGTATTATAGCACTTATAAAAGAAATAGGTTTAAGTGCTCTGCTTGTCTTTTTTGCAGTAACCTGTTTTTTGCCATTTTCTGTATGTTTATTATTTGTTCTCAAAAATTTATCCTCCCTGTGATTAGCATAATTCAAAACCAATATTCGGCTGTGTTTTATGCGACTTCCTTTAGTAGTTAAAATTTTATCAAACACACAATTCGTTGTTATTAAACCACATTTTTTTGAAAAATGCAAATTTTCAGCCCTGTTATTTTTTGTTACTTTTGTTATATTGTTGTAACAATCAAATTTTAATTTTCTCATAAACACAAATAATTGTTTAATTTGCATAAATTAGCGAATACTTTTAGTGGATTGTGCAAAATAGGTAGAAAATCAATTTTTTAAAATTTCTCTTTAAATCTTGGCTTTTTGCACCTTTTTACGGGATTCGGCATGGAACAGGATATGATAATTGTATCTTCTCCTATAAGTTCAATTTTCTCCCACGGAATTATATAATCCTCACATTTACCTATAAAGCCCAGAAAACTGCTCCTGCCGAATATAACAAGCGACACTATTTTTGCACACTTGGTATCTACTATAACATCATCTACAAAACCTATTCTGCAACCGTCACACGCACTTATTACTTCCTTATGTCTTATATCTGTAAGTCTGCAATTCATAAAAAAAGCCTCCATTCATTGACTTTTATATATATATTTGATAGAATAGACTTATATGACAAATGTACACTACAAAGGAGATGTTTTTATGGATTATATTTTTATGACCGATTCCTCCTGTGATCTTTCTGCTGAAATTGCCAAGGAGATTAATGTTGAAATTCTGCCAATGGAATTTACTATGGAGGACAAGTCTTACCTCCACTATGCTGATGCAAGAATGATGAGTCTTGATGACTTTTATTCTAAACTCAAAAGCGGTATTGACTCAAAAACCACCCAAATTAACTACAATAATTTTATAAATTATTTTGAACCGTATTTAAAAGCCGGAAAGGATATACTTTATACAGGTATCTGTACAGGTCTTAGCGGAACTTATAACACTTGTCTTATGGCTGTAAAAGATTTGCAGGAAAAATATTCTGACAGAAAAATTGTTATTATTGATTCTATGTGCGACTCTGTCGGACTTGGCCTGCTTATTTACCTTGCAGGTCAGAAGTACACAGAAGGTGTTTCAATCGAAGAGCTTGAGCAGTATATCAATGATAAACTCAAGGTTTGTCACTGGTTCATTGTTGAAGACCTCGACCATCTTAAGAGAGGCGGCAGAATTTCCGCCGTTGCGGCTACATTCGGTAAGGCTTTGCAGATTAAACCTCTTATCAGTGTAGATGAAGGAGGTCATCTTATTAATGTAGGTAAAGTAAGAGGCGCAAGCAATGTGTATAATTCTCTTGTTTCGCATTTTGAGCGTGACGCTGAAAACCCGAAAGAGCAGACTGTATTTATAGGTCATGCAGACAACAAAGAAGGTGCTCTTGAACTTCAAAAAAGAATCAAGGGTATGTGCAAAAAATCAATTATCTGCGATATAGGTCCGGTTATCGGTTCTCATGTAGGTTCAGGCATGCTTGCTATTCTTTTCCTCGGCACAAGAAATTTAAAATCTTAATATTCAGGCAAAATATACGGCTGAGTTTTCAAAGCGAAGACTCAGCCGTTTTTATTTTCTTCAATTATGATAATACAGCAGACACATTACGCTTACTCCGATAATGCCTCCTATAAATACACCTATAATTATACCGACAATCATATTTTACCTCCTATACACAATTTGACATTTATTATTTTGAATGTATGTAATAATAGTAAAGGGGCTTTTTATGAATAATATTTACATTGATGTTCTAATCACGGTAAACATATTTATAGATTATTTTTTACTGATGCTGACAAAGAAAATCATCGGTTCAAATATAAAATATTTCAGAGTAATAATAGGAAGTATTGTCGGCGGACTTTTCAGCCTCACCGCTCTGCTCCCTGTACTGCCGTTCGGATTAAATATTCTCACCGATTTGGCGGTCGCTATGTTAATAATTTTTATTACCTTTGGGAAATGCAAAATTAAAACATACATAAAGCGGGTACTTATTTTCTTTGCACTTTCATTTTCTTTTGGCGGACTTATGATTTTTATATACCTTGCTTTTAAACCAAAAGGTATGGGAATATACAATGATGTAATTTACTTTGACATCTCCCCTGTTTTGCTGATAATTCTTACCCTCGTATGCTATTATATTCTTTTACTTATAAAAAAACTGACGAAAAGCGTTTACAAGTCAGATATTCATAATATAGAAATAAAAATAAATGACAAGTGCTATATATTTAACGCAAAACTTGATACAGGCTGCAATGTAAAAGAGCCGTTTTCGGGCAAGAGCGTGATAGTAGCCGAAAAAGAGGTGTTTAATGATTTTGTTCCCGATAAAACAAAGGTCAGATTAATTCCGTTCACAAGCCTTGGCGGCAGCGGAATACTGCAAGGCTTTTGTGCCGACAACATTATTATTGACGGAAAGGAAGCGGATAATTCGGTTTATATAGGAATTTGCGAAAACATCTTTAAAGATGATATAAAGGCAATAATACCAAGTGAACTTATCAATAACTGACAGGAGAAATTGCAATGAACATTATGCAGATTCTAAGAAAAATAAGATTATTTTTTAATTTTAACGATGAAGTATTTTATATTAACGGAAGTGAAACTCTGCCTCCGCCTCTTACAAAATCAGAAGAAGCCGAAATAATGCAAAGAATAACAGACGGTGACAACAGTGCCAGAGAAGAATTGATTACCCATAACTTAAGACTTGTTGTATATATTGCCAAGAAATACGATTCGCCGAGCGCAAGCGCAGAGGATTTAATTTCAATAGGAACTATAGGGCTTATAAAAGCGGTAAAAACATTTTCACCCGAAAAAAACATAAAACTTGCTACATATGCTTCACGCTGTATTGAAAACGAAATACTGATGTTTCTGCGAAAATCCTCTCAATTGAAAAACGAAGTATCTATTGATGAACCGTTAAATACAGATTGGGACGGCAACGAACTGTTATTATGTGATATTTTTTAGAAGTGACCCTGACCTTGTAAATAAAGATATTGAAAATGAACTTGAAAAAAGGCTTGTACTGCAAGCGGTATCAAAACTTAATCAAAGAGAATGTTTGATTATGGAATTGCGATTCGGTCTTAACGGCAGAAAAGAACATACACAAAAACAGGTTGCCTACAAACTCGGTATATCGCAATCCTATATTTCCCGATTAGAAAAAAAGATTATTCGCAGACTTAAGCATGAACTTGAAAAAGCTGTATAACGACTATATAGCTTAACCTAAATTTTTAATTCTTAATTAAAGCTATACACTAAACTATAATTCTTCATTTTTCAATAAATAATCTATAAGATGAAACGGGCGCTTAAAAACGCCCGTTTTTCATTAAAAAATCGCATCATCAGCAAGTGTAGAGCCGTTTTCCATTCTGCCCTCTACATAATCTTCAACACCGTCTGTTAAACCGTCGTCACGATTTTCGTATTCTTCATTTCCGATAATTCCGTCATCGTCACGAACTCTGCCGTTACGCTCGGCATCATCTGTCATAGAATCGGCTTTACTCTCGACTTTGTTTTTATCGTCTGATTTAGAGTCTTCGTTTTTGGAATTCTCGGAAGTTGCAGAACTATGTGCAGAAGTTTCGTTTTTAGAATTATTCTTATTACCGCCGCAACCTGTAAGTGTCGTAGCAAATACAATGGCTGCAAGCAATGCAGCAATTATTTTTTTCATAAAACCATCCTTAATAAACAAAAATAAGTGCCCTCAAATGAAAGCACTATTATTTTTAGCAATAGTTTTGCTTTTATGAATTTTTATTCTTTAACAAGCTGAATATGCGGATACGGAATTGTTACTCCGTTCTTTTTAAATTCTTTTAGTACATTTTCCTGCATCATATAATAAACACCGTAATAATCATCGGGTTCTACCCACACCCAAGCAACAATTTGAATACCGCTGTCAAGATATTTATCAACATACACCTTTGGTTCGGGGTCTTTTAACACTCTTTCATCTGTTTTTGCAAGATTAAGAATAATTTTGCGTACAAGGTCAATATCATCATCATAGCCTACAGTATATGACAAATTAATTCTGCGGTTTGTCTGACCTGTACAGTTTGTTACATTGTTTGCGGTAAGTCTTGAATTTGGAATATTTACAATTTTATTGTCAAAAGTATGAATTTGAGTTGAAAAAAAACACGAATACTTCTAACATATCCTTTTATGCCCTCAAATTCAAGAATATCTCCTGCAACAAAAGGTTTACTTATAAGAATTACCACACCACTCGCCACATTTCCCAGTGATTCCTGCAATGCAAGACCGGCAGTAATTGCCGCAGCGGCAAATGTAGTTATGATTGAAGAAACATTAACTCCGATTGTAGAGAGCGCTGTCATAACAACAATCAAATATAAAACTATTTTTAATATAGAAAAGAAAAATGTAATAACAGTACGCTCAATCTTACTTTTATCAATAATTTTTCTGATTAGCTTTAACAGTAATTTTACAATTAAACTGCCTACAACAAATACAAGCAGAAAAATAAGAATTTTCGGCAAATATTTTTCATTAAAAGAATTTAGTGCAGAAATAAAATCAAAATCGTCCATTTTATCACCATTCAATAATATGTTCTGAAATTTTCTTTCCGTTTTCCCATATTGAAATATAGAAATTGCCGTTCTCGTCTAAAGAAATGCATTTTCCGTTTTTAACTCCGTTTGCATAATCGGCAACATCAATAAATGTACCGTCTTTATTAAACCTTGCGCCGTAGTTTGTCGGAGAATTATTCTCCCATTTACCTATATGCATTGTTCCGTCAGAAGTTCTGTATCCTACACCTGCGCCGCTGCGTTGATTCTCTTTCCAATCGCCGACATAGTTAATATCGCCGTTTTTATAGTAAAATACACCAAAGCCGTCACGCTTGCCTTGTGCATATTCACCGTCATACGCTGTAATTCCGCTTGGAGATACGGTTCTTCCTCTGCCTGTACGCAAACCGTTTTCATCAACCGCACCAAAATACTCATAATTGCCCGAAGTAGTGCTTACCACTGCGTCAGATTTTCTTTCTTCTTCTGCAATTATAACATCACCTTCCTCAACAACGGTATTTTGTAAATTATTATCGTCTTTACTTTCCGTTTCGTCGGATTTTTCAAACTTTTCAGCCTGTTCGATAACTTCATCATCGTGATTTTCGGTAACTTTTTCTTCAACGCTTTCATCGGTTTGAGCGAGAACATCGGTTTCTTCATCTGCTACTTCGACACCGGAATGTTCAATAACCTGACCGAACAGATTTTTATTTGTCTTATGTGCCTCCTCAAGAATTTTCTCAATTCTGTCATAAGCCGTAACCTGTGGCTTTGGTTCTGTAAATGTATCGTCAAGATATTCAAGCAATGATAAATCTATAGGATTTTCAGGTTTGTAATCAGGCAAAAATTTATCTGCATCAAGCATAAGTTTAGCGTGTTTCGACTTATAATTTGCATTGACTTTATTCAAAGAAGCGGGAGCAAACGCACTGTCATACCAAATCATTCCGTTATTTGAATACACAAGTGCGGCGCTGTTATTCTCGGGATTTTTGTCTGACGGAAAAAGAGTAACACCGGCGACCATATGGTTATTGCTGAAAAGTATTTTTTCAATTGCGATAACACCGTCAATTTTTTAGGAGAAACAGTACAAAGTCTTTCTCCCTCTATGCTTTTGTCAAAATATTCCGTCCTTATCCATAAATGCGAACTGTCAAAAAATTGCTTTTTATAGACTGTTGCATTTTCTGTATAATATCTCACACAGTAAATTCCGCCTGTTTCACGCTTTACAGATTGATATGGGCGGAGATTTTTTGTTACTTTCCACGATAAAGGCTGATTTTTACTCATTTTGTAAGAGAGCTTGTACGAAACATCATCCAAGGAAATATCCGTATCATCTGCTTGCGGACGATGATTTGAATTAAAATAATTTGCACGAACTCCTGCAAGTGCGTCATTTTTAAAGTCAAGTTTTTCAAAATCCGATACACAAACAGAATAAAAAATCAAATCCCTTGTCAATTCCTGTTGAGAGGTTATCATAAGGCGAAAATCCTTTCAAATAAATAAGAATACAAAGTCAGGGCGAACATAGTCCGCCCCGACATTTTAAATACCGATTAAATTAATCCGAATAAATTATCAGATAGAAATTGTCATAGCAATCTTGTAAAGATCTTCATCAAATACACGCTGCATATCAAGAGCCTCATTGATGTCGAGATCAACGATTTTGCCGTCTTTCATTGCTACTACACGGTTACCGAGATTCTTCTCAAGCAACTCTACTGCTCTGAATCCCATCTCACTTGCAACAACTCTGTCACGAAGTGTAGGTGAACCGCCACGCTGAACATGACCGAGAATTGTGGCACGAGTTTCAATACCGAGTCTGTTTTCTATATAATTAGCAAGCTCAGCAACCTTACCTACACCCTCGGCAACAACAACGATAAAGTGTTTCTTACCTGTTTTCTGAGTGTTGACAATTCTCTGAATAACATCTCTTTCAATGTTGTAAGGAATTTCAGGAACAAGAATAGCCGTAGCGCCTGTTGCGATACCTGTCTGCAAAGCAATATCACCGCAGCGTCTGCCCATAACCTCTACGATTGAACAACGGTCGTGTGACTGTGCTGTATCACGGATACGGTCAACCATCTGAAGTGCTGTATTCATTGCTGTGTCAAAGCCTACTGTATATTCTGAACAAGCAATATCATTATCAATAGTACCCGGAATACCGATACAGTTAATACCTGCATTGGTAAGAGCACGAGCGCCCTTGAAAGAACCGTCACCGCCGATTACAACAACGCCCGATACACCAATACTTCTGCAAAAATCGGCAGCTCTCTGAATACCGGCAGGAGTAGCGTACTCTTCGCTTCTTGCTGTGTAAAGCATTGTACCGCCAAAACCGATTATATCAGATACACTGCGAAGATTCATTTCCTGAACATCGCCGTTAAGTAATCCGTTGTATCCACGGTAAACACCGTAAACTCTCATTCCTTTATTTATACCTGCACGAACTACTGCTCTTACAGCGGCATTCATACCGGGAGCGTCACCGCCACTTGTTAATACTGCTATTGATTTCTGAGCCATTTGATTATACCTCCATAAGGTTTTTTACTCCTTAATTATAATACAATATTTCACCCTTTACAAGACTAAATTTACTATTTTATTAAAATTTTCTTTTTTGGCGGCATTTTTACATCAGTAAAGATACATTTTCTTGGTTTTGTGCGTTATTGACTTTAAATTATATAAGTTATATAATAGTATTATTAATTTAATGGATAATTCTTCATATTATTTATTTTTGGAGGCATATCATATATGACAAAATTATATCTTGCCATTCCCTGCTACAACGAAGAAGAAGTACTAAGAGATTCGGCGCAAAAGCTCTCTGACAAGTTCAGTAAAATGATGCTTGAAGGCAAAATTACCGATGACAGTAAAATTGTATTTATAGATGACGGCTCAAAAGACAAAACCTGGAGTATTATCAGCGACCTTCACAAAGAAAATCCTGTATTTCAGGGAATCAAACTCACACGCAACAGAGGACATCAAAATGCTCTGCTCTGCGGTCTTATTACATTAAAAGACAAGGCAGACGCTGTTATTTCAATTGACGCAGACTTACAGGATGACATCAACACATTTGACGAAATGGTTGAAAAATACGAAAACGGCTGCGATGTTGTTTACGGTGTGCGTTCAAAGCGTGAAACCGACACATTTTTCAAGAGATTTACAGCCGAGGCGTTTTACAAAATTCTTAATAAAATGGGTGCAAAAGTTATTTTTAACCATGCCGATTTCAGACTTATGAGCAAAAGAGCTCTGAACGCTTTTGCAGAATATAAAGAAACAAACATCTTTTTAAGAGGTATGGTACCGCTTATCGGCTATAAGTCGGATATAGTTACATACGAGCGTTTTGAAAGACTTGCGGGTGAAAGCAAATATCCGCTTAAAAAAATGCTTGCTCTTGCTTGGGAGGGCATTACTTCTCTAAGTATTCAGCCAATAAGAATGATAACGGGTCTTGGCGCAATTGTATTTGCCATAAGCATTATTATGATTATTTACAGCCTTGTAAGCTACTTTATGGGCTTTGCGGTTAGCGGCTGGGCAAGTATTTTGTGTTCTATCTGGGCTATCGGCGGACTTCAAATTCTTGCAATCGGTATTATCGGCGAGTATATCGGAAAAATTTATTTGGAAGTCAAAAGGCGCCCGAGATTTATTGTTGAGGAATTTCTTGAGGACTGACAAGGCTTATACAATAATATGTAATGATTTAAAAATGCCTTTCGTAATTTTACGGAGGGCATTTAATGAGAGGTAACAATGAATCTTGAAAAACTGCAAAACCGAAATCCTGCCATGGACATTCTGCGAATAGTTGCTGTGCTTTGTGTAATAAGTATTCACTTTTTTACCATACAGGCTACTACAACACAACCGCAGACAATGTTCCGATGTATTTTGCAACGGTTCTGCGCACTCTGTTTTCTGTTTGCGTACCTGTTTATGATACTGTCGGGATTTCTTTTGTGTAACAAAACGCTGAAAAAAGGCTATTACTCAGGAATACGAAAAACAATTATAGTTTATATTCTTGTGGCAATCGCATGCATAATTTATAAATCCTGTAACGGAAGTTACACACTGACTACGCTTACATTTTTTACGGGTATTTTTGATTTTACGGGTGCAAATTATTCCTGGTACATAGAAATGTACATAGGTCTGTTTTTAATTGTACCGTTTCTTAACATTATCTATAAAAATCTAGACAGCAGAAAGCAAAAAAACATTTTACTTATTACTTTGATTGCGATTACTATTCTGCCGTCGTTATTTAATGCTTTTAAATTTGACTCTTACGAATGGTGGGCAAATCCCGCAACCGATACCGATACTCAAAAACTTATGCCAAGCTGGTGGGTTGGCATTTACCCTATCACCTATTACTTTACAGGCTGTTATATCCGTGAATACGGCACGAAAATAAAAAATGTTTTTCTTATAATCGCACTTGTAATTGCAATTTTCGGATTTGGCACATTTAATTTTTACAGATGCTACGGCAGTACATTCACCACAGCAAATTATGTGTATTGGAACGGTATTGAACCGTATGTAATGTCTGTTCTGATTTTCTTGATAATAAGCAAGCTCAAACTCGAAAATATTAATGTAAAAGCAAAATTTGCACTTTGGAAAATTTCGGATTTGGTGCTCGGCACTTACCTTGTGTCGTTTATTTTTGATTCAATTTATTATTACGAAATTCTTAATATAAATACGCCTGATTTTTATGCCCGTTTTCCGTTTATGCCGCTTATGGTACTCTGGGTATTTGTCAGCGCTCTGTTAAGCTCGGCAATACTCAATATTATAGCCGCAGGCATTGAATTTTGTTGGGAAAAAATATGTTGTTTTTTCAGATTTGTTTTTAAAAGAAAAAACAAATCCGAGATTATCGTTAATGATAAAGATTGACATTAATATTAAAATTTTAATTGTTTAACGGAAATTTACAAAAACATATAACCATTTATGCCCGCCTCTTGAAAAATCGCCGGGCATAAATAATTCACTTGAATTTCCTATGTAATTATGTTATACTAAATAGTGAAAATTTTTAAAATAAATAAATTTATACCATTTTTACACACAATATTTGTGCTGTGAAAGTATATCTCGGGGGTTATTTATGGATTTTATGAAACTTTACAATGAATGGTTAGAAAACGCTACCGAAGACGCTGACCTTATTGCTGAGCTTGAGAGCATAAAGGGCAACGAGGACGAGATCTATGATCGCTTTTACAAGGCTCTCACCTTTGGTACAGCAGGTCTTAGAGGCGTAATCGGAGCAGGTACTAACAGAATGAACATTTATGTAGTTCGTCAGGCTACTCAGGGACTTGCAAATTACATCATTCAGAAGTACGGCAAAGGCTCTGTTGCTATTTCTCACGACAGCAGAATTAAAGCCGACCTCTTTATGCTTGAGGCTGCAAGAGTTCTTGCAGGCAACGGCATTAAGGTTTACATCACATCTGAATTACAGCCTACACCTGTACTTTCATACCTTGTTCGTTACTTTAAATGTCAGGCAGGTATTATGGTTACAGCCAGCCACAACCCTGCAGCATACAACGGCTATAAGGCATACGGTGAGGACGGTTGCCAGATGACAGATGTTGCCGCAGGTATTGTATATGACGAAATCTGCAAACTTGATATGTTTAAAGATGTAAAGATTGCTGACCTTGACGAGGCAGTTAAGAGCGGCATGATTGAATATGTTGACGAGAGCGTTTATGACACATATCTTGAAAAAGTTATGGAACAGCAGGTTAACCCCGGCGTTTGCGAGGGTGCAGGCTTAAAGGTTGTTTATACCCCGCTTAACGGTACAGGCAACAAACTTGTAAGAAAAGTTCTTAAGAAAATCGGTGTTGAAGAAATTACAGTTGTACCTGAGCAGGAGCTTCCTGACGGCAACTTTACCACTTGCCCGTACCCGAACCCTGAAATTAAAGAGGCTCTCCAAAAAGGTATTGAACTTTGCGAAAAAGTACAGCCTGACCTTCTTCTTGCAACAGACCCTGACGCTGACCGTGTAGGTATTGCGGTTAAAGATTACGACGGCAGCTACCGCCTTATTTCAGGTAATGAAGACGGCATTATGCTTACAGACTATATCCTTTCTTCACGCAAGGCAAACGGCACACTTCCCGAAAAGCCTGTTTTGGTTAAGACAATCGTTACAACAAAACTTATCAACAAGCTTTGTGAAAAGTACGGCTGTGAACTTAAAAATGTTCTTACAGGTTTTAAGTACATCGGTGAAGTTATCCTCAACCTTGAAAAGAAAGGCGAAGAGGACAGATATGTATTCGGCTTTGAAGAGAGCTACGGCTACCTTGCAGGTACTTATGTTCGTGATAAGGACGCAGTAGTTGCATCAATGCTTGTTTGCGAAATGGCTGCTTTCTATAAGAAACATGGCAAGTCACTTGCACAGGTTATTGACTCACTTTATGAGGAGTACGGCTACTACCTCAACCATACATCTGCATTTGAATTTGACGGTGCGGCAGGTATGGAAAAAATGAACAACATTATGGCTGAAATCAGAGAGAATATTCCTACTGAAATTGACGGCAAAAAGGTTGTTAAGGTTTCCGACTATCTCCTTAAGTATGAGCTTGACACAGTAACAGGTGAAAAGACTGCTATTGACCTCCCGACTTCAAATGTAATTTCATTTGGTCTTGAGGGTGACAACGGCGTAATTATTCGTCCGAGCGGTACAGAGCCAAAGATTAAGGCTTATATCACAGCAGTCGGCAAAGACTTCAACGATGCCGAAAGCATTAAAGACAGTCTTGTAGACGCATCTAAAAAGCTACTTGGTATTGAGTAATTTAATATAGCATAAAATTCAGCGGTATCGTTTTTCGATACCGCTTTTGCTGTTCATTTTAAGATTTTGGGATTATTGGTGCGACAGGTAAGATAATCAAGACTTGTTTTATAGAAATCGGCAAGCACAATAAGCAGGGACAACGGAATTTCACGCTCTCCCCTTTCGTATTTTGAATATAACGATTGGTCGCACATAAGTACATTTGCAATCTGCTTTTGCGTTAGGTCATGATCTTCACGCAAGTCCTTAATTCTTAGTTTCACTTTTATCACCGATTCAATTATAAAATAGGACATTATAACCTATTGACATTTAGGACAAATAGTCTTAAAATATAAATAAACAATTGACAGTTGTTACAATTATTTTTTCCATAAGGAGTGGTATAATTAATGAGAAAAACAAAGAAATTTGCAGCAATTCTGCTGTCGGCACTTATATTGTCAAGTTCATTTTCTGCTTTGCCTGTAAGTGCGGCTACAGTCGGAAATGATACGGCTGTTGTGTCGGTAAATTCAACTTTAACAAGTGGCAATTATCAATATAAGGTGCTTGATGATAATACAATCTGCATTTCAAGATATATTGGTGATGAAACAAATGCAACAATTCCGGGAAAAATTAACGGTTTAACTGTAACGACTATTGGTAAAAATGCTTTTGCACAAACAGGCTTGGGATGTTTACATATCCCTGCAAGCATAACTGATATAAAACCAAATGCTTTTAAATTTTCAGGCTTTAATAAGATAGAGGTTGACAAAAACAATTTAAACTATACCTCTATAAACGGAGTTTTATTCAGTAAAGATAAAACTGTACTTTTAGCTTATCCAAAAGAAAACTCCGCTACATCTTATATAATACCTGACGGTGTTAAAATTATTGAATCTACTGCTTTTATGGGTACAAGCAATTTAAATAGTATTGTTATACCTGACGGTGTAACGACCATAAAAGAAAATGCGTTTTATTTATGTAGTAACTTAAAAAATGTTTCAATACCAACAAGTGTAAAAAGTATCGGCAGAGATGCTTTTGATTTCTCTGTTTGTTCAAAAGTAAATAACGGATACTATATCGGTAATTGCTTAATAGGTACCGATAATGAAATAAATGGTAATTTTACTATAAAAGACGGTACAAGACTTGTAGCCGACAGTGCTCTTCGTGGAATTGATAATTTGGGAAATATATCAATTCCTGCAAGTGTAGAGATAATAGGCGACTGCGCATTTTTAAACTTTTCTTCAGAAAGCTTAAAAACATAACTGTCGCTAATGAAAATAAATATTTTAGTTCAGAGAACGGAGTATTATTTAATAAAAACAAAACAGAGTTGCTGTGCTATCCTTGTGGCAAAAAAGAAACTACATATACGGTTCCAAATACTGTAACAAAATTAGCAACAGTATCATTCAGCGGTTGTAAATTAAATAAACTAAATCTTCCTAACAATTTAAAATATATAGATGAAAGCGCATTTACAGAAACTTCATTAAAAACCTTATCAATTCCTGAAAGTGTTGAATATATTGGTAGATATGCATTTGATTTATCTGGTATCGAAACAATAAATATTCCAAAAGGAATAACAACTATTGAAGAAGGTACTTTTTACCGTTGTATGCAACTAAAAAGTGTATCCATAGACAATCATATAAAACATATCGGAGATTACGCTTTTTCTGCGTGTTATAATCTTTCAGACATTAACATTTCAAATAATGTTACATCAATAGGTAAAGGCGCTTTTCAATCAACAATAATTCAGAAAATCGAATTGCCTGCAAGTCTTGAAAGTATAGGAGAATACGCTTTCAACAACTGTCAAAATTTGCAGGAAGTAACTATCCCTAACAAAGAAATTAAAATTGAAAACAGAGCTTTTTATAATTGCCCTAAATTAAATACGGTTACTATACCTGCAAAAGTTAAAGAAATTGGTAAAAATGCATTCGGCTACCAAGGAAACATTTTTGATGAAGAAGATTATGAATACGGCGAAGAGAATTCAATACAAGATTTTAAAATAACAGGATATTCAAACACTGCCGCCGAAACATATGCAAAAGAAAACGGTTTTGAATTTATTTCGTTGGGCGAGCAAATTCTCACAGGTGACGCTAACCAAGACGGTACCGTAAATATTAAAGATGTTACATATCTGCAAATGCATATTGCCGGCAACAAGAATACTGACGGTTCACCGCTTATTGACGAAACAAACAAGCAATTGTTTGACAGTATTGATATGAACAATGACAGTAAGCTGACTGTTAATGATGTTACAGCGCTACAAACCTACCTTGCACAAAACAACTAAATAACCAAACTTTAACGGCTGTCACTTATTTTGACAGCCGTTTGCAAATTATTAAAGCCACCTTATCTACGATAAAGTGGCTAATTTGTTATGCTTAGAAACGCATTGTAAGGCTGATTCTGTTCTTTTCGGGGTCAACGCTTATGATTTTTACATCTACCACATCGCCAACCTTGAGAACCTCCGACGGGTGCTTAATGTACTTATCGCAAATTTGCGAGATATGAACAAGTCCGTCCTGATGAACACCGATGTCGATAAATGCACCGAAGTCAATTACATTTCTGACAGTTCCTTTGAGCACCATATCAGGCTTTAAGTCTTTGATGTCGAGAATGTCGGAACGGAGCATTGGTGCAGGCAGTTCGTCACGAGGATCTCTGCCTGGCTTTGAAAGCTCCTTTACAATATCGTCAAGAGTGGGCAAACCGATTTTAAGTGTATCGGCAAGGCTTTTAGTTCCCTTTGCCGCAACTCTGTTTGCCAAATCGGTAAATTTGCCCTCTTTAATTTCTTTATCCGAATAATCAAGAAGTGCAAGCAACTCTTTCGCACTCTTATAACTTTCAGGGTGAACACCTGTGTTGTCGAGTGGGTTTTTGCTTTCAGGCACTCTTAAAAAGCCTGCGCACTGCTCAAAAGCCTTTGGTCCGAGCTTTGGAACTTTCTTTAATTCGGCACGAGAATTAAACGCACCGTTTTCCTCACGATAAGCAACAATATTATTGCAAACCGTACTGTTAAGACCTGAAATTCTTGAAAGCAATGCCGGAGATGCTGTGTTAAGGTCGGCGCCTACAGAGTTTACGCAACCCTCAACCACACCGTCAAGTGTTTCGCCAAGTCTTTTCTGCGGCATATCGTGCTGATACTGTCCGACTCCGATTGCCTTTGGTTCAATTTTTACAAGCTCTGCGAGCGGATCTTGTAATCTTCTTGCAATGGAAACCGCACTTCTGAGTGTAAGGTCAAGCTGCGGTAATTCCTTTGCCGCAAGTTTTGATGCCGAATAAACCGAAGCGCCTGCCTCGCTGACTACCATATAATAAACGGGGTGGTCAGCCTCTTTGATTGCATCTGCCGCAAACATTTCGGTTTCCTTACTTGCTGTGCCGTTGCCGATTGAAATAATATCTACATTGTGCTTTTTAATAAGCTGCAAAAGTTTTTGCTTTGACTCTCTGACCTTTACCTCTGAATGTGTAGGATAAATTACCGCTGTGTCAAGTACCTTTCCCGTGCCGTCAACAACCGCTACTTTACAGCCTGTACGGTAGCCCGGGTCAAGTCCGAGCACGGTTTTGCCCTTAACAGGCGGCTGCATAAGCAGTTGACGAAGATTTACACCAAAAACTTTCATTGAATTTTCGCAGGCATTTTCCGTTAAATCATTTCTGATTTCTCGCTCAATAGACGGGAAAATAAGTCTTGTGTATGCATCCTCGCAAGCGGTTTTTACAATGTCTGCACACGCACAGGCAGGATTGGTAATCATAACCTTTGCAATGGAATTAAGCGGTCTTTCGGTATCCATTTCAACGCTGACTTTTAAAAAGCCCTCTTTCTCGCCCCTGTTTACAGCAAGCAAACGGTGGTCGGCAATCTTTTTAACAGGCTCTTTGTAGTCGTAATACTGTCTGTAAACGCTGTCCTTTTCTGCATCTACGGCAACGGAAGAAATTACACCGTTCACATTCGCAAGGTTTCTTATGCGCTTTCTGATTTCCGCATTATCCGAAACCGTTTCCGCAATAATATCCATTGCTCCTTGCAATGCGTCTTCAACATTTGCAACGCCTTTTTCCTCATCAATATACTCCTCTGCCACAGCAACAGGGTCACATTTGCTCTCCTGCTTAAGGATAGTTTCAGCAAGCGGCTCAAGTCCTTTTTCCTTAGCCACAGAGGCTCTTGTCTTTCTCTTCGGTCGATAAGGTCTGTATATATCTTCAAGCTCGCTTAGAGTTTCCGCCTTGTCAAGCGCAAGACTTATTTCGTCGGTAAGTTTTTCCTGACCGTCAATAAGGGTGCGAATTTCCTCTCTCCTTTTATCAAGAGAACGCAGATACTCAAGTTTTTCGCTGAATTCACGAATAAGCTGGTCGTCCATTGAGCCGTGCATTTCTTTACGATAGCGGGCAATAAACGGAATTGTATTGCCGTCATCAAGCAAAGAAATTATGTTCTTTGCATACTCTTCTTTAATTTGAAACTGTTGTGATAATACTTTTGAATAGTCCATATTTTCTCCATTATACTTTTGATTTCATTTGTTTATTGTTCTTAATTAGTAATATAAAACTTATAACCGCAACAACTGCCTCGGTAATCGGAATTGCAAACCATATTGCAAAACCGCCGAAAAACATAGGCAATGTAATAAGCAAAACCGAACTTATAATAATATTTCTAAGCATTGACACCGCAAGCGAATAACCGCCTTTCATCAATGACTGGAAATAGTAGGTTGAAAGCACATTTACACCCATTGCAAAGAACGCAATAAAGTAAATCGGCATAGCGGTTTTAGTTACTTCTCGTGTTGCATCTGTAAGGTCGATAAAGCACGATGCAACAAATTCAGGGAAAAGTATTCCCGATAATGCAAAAACAACGCCCATTATAAGCACTGTTGAGTAGGCATATTTACGCAATTTTGCTATTCTGCCGTTCTGCCCTGCACCAAAGTTGAATGCCGAAACAGGCTGTACAGCCTGACCTACACCCACAAACAAAGCATTGAAAAGTATTGCACAGTTTGCAAGAACACCATACACGGCAAGCTCCGCATTTGAGCAATAATTTAACAATTGTAAATTAAATACAAATATAATAATCGCATTTGAAAGTTCGGTAATAAATCCTGACAAACCGCCTTTTAGAATTTGGAAAGTATTTTTTAATACCTTAATCGGTTTAGATATTCTGATTGTATTTTTCTTTGAAAGAAAATGAGTAAGACAAACCAACAACTGCACCGTAATACCCGATACCGACGCAATAGCCGCACCTGCCATTCCCATCTGCGCAGGATAAACAAGAACAATGTCGAACACTACATTGACAATTCCACCGGCTGTAACAGCAATCATGGCACGGTTAGGGTCTTTGTCACTTCGTACAAAAGCGGAACAAAAATTAACCAACACACTCGGAATTGCAAAATAGTAATAAAACCGTACATAATCAAAAGCCAAATCAAAAAGTTCGTCTTTTGCACCCATAAGCGAAAGTATTTGCTTGTCAAAAATATTAAATAACACGCAAATAATTATCGCAGCCGTCAAAACACCGAGCAAAGCTGTGGTAAAGCATTTATTTGCTTTTTCGTCATCACCCGTACCCTTATGTACACTGAATAACACCGAGCCGCCAATACCAAACAATATACCGATTGACAGCATAAAGCTGATTATCGGGGTTGTCATATTGAGCGCCGCAAGTGCGTTATCGCCAATTCCTTTACCTATTACAACAGCGTCAGTCATCAAATATACAGACGCTACTACAGCACTGCCCATTGACGGAAAAAGATACCTGAAATATAAATTTTTTACACTGTCCTTTAATAAATCCACAATGACCTCCATACAAAAAACTTGCCAACAGTCAGATAAAAATCGGCTTTTGGCAAGTCAGAATCAATACATTTTCAATTATTAAAATCTGTTTAATAATTGGCATTATTCAAATTTCATATAGCCGTCATACTGAGCTTTAAAAAGCTCAAAAACCTTATTCAAAAGCTCTTCGTCCTCAATGCTGATAAATTCTTCGTTTTCATCATCAAGAGATTGAATCTTGAAAATAACAACCTCATCAGCATTTGCGCTGTTCTCAATCAAAACAGCAAATTCATCATTGTCATAATCAACAACGCCGAGAATTTCAAAAACAACTTCTTTGCCGTTTTCGTCTGTCAAAGCAATCAAAGCGCCGTCTTCGTTAAATTCGTTCTGAGCAGATTTATTCTTATCAGCCAAAAATATCACCCTGTCTTTTTTTCATTTAATAAAAGTATAGCCTAAAACGCCGATAAAATCAAGTAAAATATAAAAAACGCAGCTATCTTTTTGTGGTGACCCCCAAAAGTTAGATTTGAAAGCGTAGTGGTTTTTAGCTGCTACGCTTTTGTTATGCAACTAAGGCATTAATCCTGTACTCAACCGGACTTAACCAGCCGAGTTTCTGTTTGATTCTCTTGTTGTTGTAGTAATCAATGTATTTGATAATTGCTTGTTTAAGCTCTTCATAGCTGTAATAAACTTTTCCATAATATATTTCTTGCTTTAATATTCCAAAGAAATTTTCCATAACAGAGTTATCGTAACAATTTCCTTTTCTTGACATACTCTGAAATATTCTGTTTTCTTTCAGCTTTTGTGAATATGCTTTCATCTGATAAGCCCATCCTCTGTCAGAGTGAAAAGTCCTGCGATATGAACAGTCATTAGTGATAGTAATAGCTTCATCTAATGCACTCATAATGTTCTCGGCAGATGGCTTTTGAGATATGCCAAAACTCAGAATTTCTCCGTTAAACATATCCATAAATGGATCAAAATAGAGCTTTTTGATTATCATTCTGCCCTTGCTGTCAACCTCATAATACTTAAATTCACTTGTATCTGTTGTGCTTTTCTGATGCGGTACACTTGTGTTAAATCTACGGTTAATCCTGTTTGGAGCAATCTTTCCTACTTTACCTTTGTATGAACTGTATTTTCTGCTTTTATGAGTAAATGAGGTTACTTGCAGGTTCAATTTCTGAACAATTCTTTGAACTTTTTTCTTGTTTACAAAAATATTTCTGTTTCGCAATTCTCCCCAAATTCTGCGATAACCATAGTCTTTATGCACTTTTCGTATATCAAGAATTTCTTTTTCTAATTTTTCATCCGGGTTCTCTCGCTCAAATCTATTTTGCCAATACATATATGTTGACTTTGGAAAACCTGTTACGGCAAGAATATCTTTTAGCCTGAATTCTCCTCGGAGACTGTGTATTATTCTTGCCTGTTTTTCGGAGGTTTTTCTTCCTCCAAACGCAATCTCCTCAGCTCTTTTAAATACGCATTTTCAATCCTTAATCTTAAATTCTCATCTTCAAGCTGTTTCAGATATTCTGATTCAGCTTTTTCTTTTCCTGTGTTAGATATTATCTTTTTTGGTTTAGACACTTTGGGTTTCCGTCCTTTTCTCTTTGGTCGTAACGCATCAGGTCCAACTGCACGGTAATCGTTACCCATTTTGCTATCATTGGTGGATTATTGATACCTAAACTCAATGCAAGTTCTCGATACGATACTTCCGTTGTTAAGTATAATTCTACCACATGCATCTTAAATTCAAAAGAGTAATTTTTCTTTTCTCTTGATCGCATTAATCCTTTGTTTCCAAATTCTTTGTATGCTGAGATCCAATCTCGTAATATTGTTTGACTCGGTATCCCATTTTCTTTACATAAACTTTTATATCCTCCTTTTCCATTTATGTAGTCCATTACTACCTTCTTCTTGAATTCATAACTGTATTTTGACATAAAAATACCGACCTCCAAAGTTAGATTTTTTAGGTCTAACTTTTGGGGGTCGGGTCATTTTGACAGCTGTGTTTTTATCAATTATTCGGTTTTAAAGGGCCGTAGTAATAACTTGCGGTTGCTCCGCCGTCACACATAAAATCCGTTCCTGCATACAAATACTCCGTTCTGCACTGTACCTCTTGTTTGATTGTATTGTATGGACTATGAAGTTCTTTTGCTATTTTGTAAACCGACCGGTGGTCTATATTAAGCCTGATTGATATATAGTATCGTTCTTCTCTTATTAAATGGTGACCTTTCTTGTGTTGGTGTAAAATTAAGTGTATCCATAGTGACGATTCTTTTCGAATTTGGGTGTGGTAAGTTAATTCTACTACGAAATCGTTTCTATGGATATTCTTTTTTATTCTTTCATTTTCATTTTACAATTTGCGAATAATATACAGTTAAAAGCTTTGACATAAGTACCACCAATATGATAGATATAATATACTTTATTTTTTTACAATATTATATTACAACTTAAAGTCAACTTTAAATCAAGAGATTATTTTTAATATATTTTTTTATAAAAAACAGGCGACAGCCTGAGCCATCGCCTGAAATTTAATAAATTATTTTATTTAATCAGCAGATTAAGCAATATCCTCAAGAACCTTGCCTGCATTGCCTGTTCCGTCAAAACCGCCTGCAACATACTTCTGGATAGCAGTTACATCAAGAACATTGATTTTGCCATTGCCGTCAACATCAGCAACTGCCTCATTAACAGTTACATCAGCATATTTAGCAATATACATCTGGAGAGTTGTGACGTCGTTAGCATCAATCTTGCCGTCGCCGTTTACATCGCCAATATATGTCTTAGGTACAGCATCTGTAACAGTAACAGTTGCAACTGCACCTGCCTTTGTAGCATAGTTGAAGTTTGAAAGGTCAATTCTGAGTGTTACATCAGCAAGCTCATATGGTACATTTACAGTGAGGTTCTCACCATTGTATACAGCGTCAAATGCAACGCCGGATTCAGGTGTGAATTTCTCTTCTGCACCGCCCCAGCTGTCAGCCCATGTGCCGTTAGCTGCGAACTTAACCTGGTAGTTGTCAAACGCAGTTACATTGTGATATGTAATCTCATAAACCTTATCTGCAACCTGCTCCATCTCATTAGCTGTCTCATCCCAAGCTACACCGTTTAACCATGATTCATCATCAGGATCACCGTTACCAACAGCATGCATACTTGTGATTACAATATCTGTAACAAGCTTTACTGCATCGCCTGTTACTGTAATTTCGCTTGTTGATGGGTTGTATGTAACAGTAACATCACATGTATCTGTTACATCAAATGTTATATTATTGCCTGTAGCATCGCCAATCCAGTTCTGCTCGCCGTCAGCTGTATTTTCTACAACTTTAATCTGGAGCTTTTCAGCAGGAGCAACTCCGCTAAATACCTTTGTATATGTACCGTCAGCATTCTTTGTCATTACATTTTCAGGTGCTTCAGCAGGACTACCCTTCCATAAAACACCGCAAATCTCTTCTGAACCTGCTACTACATATGTAGATTCAGCTTCAGGTGTAACGCCGAGGTATTCAGCAATTTTTTCAGCAGATGCTGTGTTAGGATATGCTTCAGGATCAGCAAGCTCGTCGGCATACTTAGATACATATAAATCGTAAACATCCTTAGGAGCTGCATTGATGAACTCGTTTGCACAAGTCTCCTGTACCTTTTCAGGAGTAAGGATAGAAGCATTCTTTACACCATAGTCATGGAGGAACTGAGCTACCATTTCTTCAGCTGTGATACTTGTAGGAATGCTCTCGCCTACTACACGACCTGTTGATGTGATTTCGAGCTTAGGACCGTAAACAGCGGCATTAGCTTTGCTCTTCCAAACTGATCTATAGTCCTTTTTCTGTGAGTCTTGAGAGTTTTCGTATGTTTCGCCTGTAACAACAATTGTATCGCCGTAGCATGACTTGCCCATGGTTACATTACATGTCTGATAGCCCTTGTCGCCTACAATTGAGAAAATAGCTACATAATCCGCACCATCTTTAAGCGTTCTTTTTATATTTTGCATCAATATCGTACGAATAGATGTTGCCACTGACATATTTACAAACCTCACCCTTTGTCTGCCATGACGTTTCCTTATAATCAGGGTCTCCGGCAACTGCATATGTATGAGCGTAAACCTTAAGTGCACTTACATCTGTTTTTACTAAAGCGTCTGCCCAAATCTCGGTCGGAACTTCAAAATAAATTTTTGTGTCGGTTACATCTTCAGCTGCTGATACTGAAAAAAGCGGTTACGGCAGATGTAGAAAATGCCATAAGTCCTGCAACTGTAAGACTGAGAACCTTATTTGTTTTTCTCATTGGAAAATCCTCCTTTTATTTACTCAAATTTGTGAGTATAATTATTATACACTATTTTTTAAAAAAGAAATGCAAGGCATTTTATATAAATTAATAAATTTTTTATCAAAATTTTAACAACTATTTTAACAACTAAATAAAAGTATATTACCACATTTTAATTGACATAAGCGGCAGTTTGTAGTATTATTTAATAGTATAATTTTATGTATATGATTTTGTAAATATTTGAAATGAGGTTACAGATATGGACAATTCAAAAAAGACTATGGACAAAATTGTTGCTCTTTGTAAAGGCAGAGGCTTTGTATATCCGGGTTCGGAAATATACGGCGGACTTGCAAACACATGGGACTACGGCCCACTCGGTATGGCTCTCAAGAATAATATCAAGCAGGCTTGGCTTAAAAAGTTTGTTCAGGAAAACAAGTATAATGTAGGGCTTGACTCTGCAATTCTTATGAATCCGCAGACATGGGTAGCTTCGGGTCACCTCGGCGGTTTCTCTGACCCGCTTATGGATTGTAAGGAATGTAAAACCCGTCACCGTGCAGACAACCTTATCGAAGATTTTGACGGTACAAATGTAAGCGGCTGGTCAAACGAGAAAATGACTGAATATATTAAAGAAAAGCAAATTCCTTGCCCGCAGTGCGGTAAGCACAACTTTACAGATATTCGTCAGTTCAACCTTATGTTTAAAACATTCCAGGGTGTTACAGAGGACAGCAAAAACGAAATTTATCTTCGTCCGGAAACTGCACAGGGTATTTTCGTAAACTTTGCAAACATTCAGAGAACAAGCCGTAAGAAAGTACCTTTCGGCGTTGCGCAGATCGGTAAGTCTTTCAGAAACGAGATTACACCGGGCAACTTTATTTTCCGTGTTCGTGAATTTGAGCAGATGGAACTTGAGTTCTTCTGCAAGCCGGGTACAGACCTTGAGTGGTTTGAATACTGGAGAGGTTTCTGCCGTGACTGGCTCTACTCACTTGGTATGAAAGCCGAAAACTTAAGACTTCGTGACCATGCAAAAGAAGAGCTGTGCTTCTATTCAAAAGCTACTACAGACTTTGAATACCTCTTCCCATTCGGTTGGGGCGAACTTTGGGGCGTTGCTGACAGAACCGACTATGACCTTACACAGCATATGAAGACAAGCGGCAAGTCACTTGAATACTTTGACCCACAGACAAATGAAAAGTACATTCCATATGTAATTGAACCGTCACTCGGTGTTGAGCGTCTGTTCCTTGCAATTGTGGTTGAGGCTTACGATGAAGAAGTTATCGACGAGAAAGACACAAGAGTTGTTCTCCACCTCCACCCTGCACTTGCACCGTTCAAGGCAACTGTTCTTCCTCTTTCTAAAAAGCTCAACGATAAAGCACAGGAAGTTTATGATATGCTTGCCAAAGACTTTATGGTTGATTACGATGATGCAGGTTCAATCGGTAAGCGTTACAGAAGACAGGACGAAATCGGTACACCGTTCTGCATCACATATGACTTTGAATCAGTTGATGACGGCTGCGTGACAGTCCGTGATCGTGACACAATGGCTCAGGAAAGAGTTGCTATCGACAAACTTAACGAGTACATTGCAGAAAAAATTAAATTCTGATTTTCTTAGCAAATAAGATCAAATAAAAAACGACTGCATTTCTACCTTTCGGTTATAATGCAGTCGTTTTTTATTTAGGCTGTTTTTTACAGCTCCTTTAATTATTAACTATAAATAAATTTATTAAACCGACTCAAGTTTAATGCTTTCGCCGTCAGATGTAATATTAATTGCTGAAAGCGATGCCGAGCCTGCCTCTATCATTGCGTTGGCAATCTTTTCTTCTACTTCTCTTCTGATAGTATTTCTAAGATCTCTTGCACCACTGCTGCCGTTGCAAGATTTTTTTGCAAGGTACTCGCAAGCCTTTTCATCAAAGCTAAACTTGATGTGCTTTTCTTCCATTGTAGGAACATACTCTGAAAGCATAAGGTTGGCTATCTTTACAAAATCATCTTCCTTAAGGCTGTTAAATACAATGATTTCATCAACACGGGCAATAAACTCTGGGCGAAGAAACTCTGAAAGAGCCTTCATTACCTTTTCTTTAGACGCCTCTTCCGATGACTTACCGAAGCCGAGAGCATTCTCTTTATTTGCCGAACCTGCATTAGAAGTCATTACAATTACAGTATTCTCAAAGTTTACTGCTCTGCCGTGCGCGTCTGTAACTTTACCTTCATCGAGAATCTGAAGAAGAATGTTGAGTACATCAGGATGTGCTTTTTCGATTTCATCGAAAAGAAGTACGGAGTACGGTCTGCGTCTTACTTTTTCCGTAACCTGTCCTGCCTCGTCATAACCTACATATCCCGGAGGTGAACCGATAATCTTAGACACGGAGTGTTTCTCCATAAATTCCGACATATCAAGTCGTATGAGAGTTTCGGGAGTATCGAAAAGTTCCTGACTGAGTACCTTTACAAGTTCGGTTTTACCGACGCCTGTAGGACCTACGAAAATAAACGATGCAGGTCTGCGTCTTGGAGAAATTTGCACTCTGCTGCGTTTAATTGCAGATGCGAGAACTTCAACCGCCTCGTCCTGACCGATAATTTTCTTTTTAAGAGCATCTTCAATACCTGCAAGTTTAGCAAGTTCGTTTTCTCTGATTCTTGATGCAGGGATACCTGTCCACAATTCGATTACTGTAGCAATATCTTCTTCTGTAACCTTAGAAACAAGGGTTTCGGGGTCAATTTTTGAAAGTTCAGAATCAACTCTTGCAAGAGCGGTATTTACATTTGCAAGTTTTTCGTAGTCGATTTCATCAGCAGTGGAGATTGCCTCTTTCTGCAAATTAAGTTTTTGCTGTTCGTCAATAAGTTTGTCGTGTTTTTCCATATTTTTATTACGGAGAGCGGCACACGCACAGCTTTCGTCAAGAAGGTCGATTGCTTTATCAGGTAGGAATCTGTCTGTAATGTATCTCTCTGAAAGCACAACAGTCTTGCGTACAATTTCATTATCAACAGTAACGTGGTGATGCTGTTCATAATATCCTTTTACGCCTGCAATAATGTCAACAGTCTGCGCAATAGTAGGCTCGCCTACCTTTACAGGCTGGAAGCGCCTCTCAAGCGCAGAGTCTTTTTCAATATATTTTCTGTATTCGTTAAATGTGGTTGCGCCGATAACCTGAACCTCGCCTCTTGAAAGTGCGGGTTTAAGAATATTGGCAGCATTCATTGTTCCCTCATTATCACCTGTACCGACAAGTGTATGTACTTCATCAATGAAAAGAATAATATTTCCGTTTTCCTTAACCTCGGCAACAAGTCCTTTAATACGGCTTTCAAACTGTCCTCTGAACTGTGTTCCCGCAACAAGTGAAGCAAGGTCAAGAAGATGAATTTCTTTATTCTTAAGGCGCTGCGGAACATTGCCGTCTGCAATTCTTAAAGCAAGCCCCTCTGCAATCGCTGTTTTACCTACACCCGGCTCACCGATAAGACAAGGGTTATTCTTTGTACGGCGTGAAAGAATCTGAATAACACGCTCAATTTCTTTATCTCTGCCGATAATATTGTCAATTTTGCCCTCTCTTGCCTTTCTGGTAAGATCCTCACAATAAAGGTTGAGGTGTTTTCTGTTTTTATCTTTTTTCTCTTTCTTTTTGCCGCCGCTCTTAGCGGAACCGTCGGTATTGTTTTCACCGTTTTTAGCACCGAAAATATTATTGAAGAAAGCCGGGAATGTCGGTGCGCCGTGTGAGAAATCATCGTCCTCACTGCCTCCGTCTTCGCCTAACTCGCCCATACTTTCAGCAAGGTTGTCTGCACCAAGCTGCTGCATAAGTTGAGAAAGGTCGCCGTTTTCACCCATATTCTCCATAAGGGAATCCATCTGATCCTGCACATTTTCAAGATCATCATCTGAAATTCCCATCTTATTTATTAAGTCCTCAACAGGCTTTATGCCAAGCTCTTTTGCGCAAGTAAGGCAATAACCCTTTGTGGCTTCATCCTGTGGATTGTTTGTTGAAACAAAAACGACAGCAGGTCGTTTTCCGCATCTGCTACAAAGCATAGTCTGCTCCTTTATACATAAATTATTTAAGCGATAAACAATACCGCAAGTTTAAACATCGTTAAAATTAAACACTATTTAAATCTGTTACCATATATAATATATCATAACAGAAAATTTTGCAATTCTTTTTTGTCGTTTTTTCTAAATTTTTTAGTAAAATGAGATTATTGTTTGCTTTTTTCTTTCTTTTTTGCCTTGTCCTCTTTTATAAGTGCCATAAAAATTTTAGCATATCTGTAAAGTGCGTAAAGCATAACAACAGCTGTAATCGAAAGTAAAATATCGTCTATTAACAAATTTTCGTAATTTATAACCGCCTTTAAAAAGACTATTATACATACAGCAAAATAAAAAACTATTGTTGCAAGTTTACCAAACCATTCGGCGGCTGGAGGAGTTATTTTCCTTTTTAAAAGAGAAACACCGCCAATCAGCATTGCCACATCTTTTGCTATTAAGACTACAAGAATCGGTATTACATTAGGCGCATAAAAAGCCATACAAAACATAACCGAAATTAAAGTAATTTTATCCGCAATAGGATCAAGCAACTTTCCGAGTTGAGTTACCTGATTTAATTTTCTTGCAAAAAATCCGTCAAGACAATCCGAAATACCCGACAAACCAATACATATTGCTGACTCCAAATATTTTTCATTTAAAAACAAAATAACAAACGGTACGACAAGTGCAAATCTCAAATATGTAAGTATGTTCGGTACTGTCCATAAATCTGATTTTTGCTTAATTATCTTTTTATTTTCGTTGTCCATTTTCATTCCCCTTTATTATATTCAGCGTTTGAAAATTGAAAAAGCAACTCCGCTTATTCCCTCATTGAGCACAGCGGTTGAATTTGTAAAGTCCATTATTACCGCAAGCACTGCAAGGCATATTAAAGCAACAACTATACCCTCGGCAGCACCGAAAACACCGCCGAGCACTCTGTTAATCGGACTTATTACAGGTAATTCAAATAATTTATTTACAAGTTTAATAATCAATTTAAAAATAATTATCAAAAGTATAAATAATATTATTGCAATAAAAAATGAGAATATACCCGTTACAATCGGTTTTACAAAATTATCGGTAACCTGAACGGCTGTAAGTTTAGCTGTTGATGCCGTTCCCACAAAGCAATCTACAAGTCTTTTTTCATCAAAATTAAACAAGTTGCAGAAAAAAGAAACTACAGAAGACACCCATCCCGGCAAATCGCCGAGTGCACTGTTTACGGAAATTTCTGTATTTGTTACCGCATTGTTGAGGTTTGCTATTAAATCATTTCTGACGAAAGAATTAAAAATCCAGTCCGATATTACACCCGAAAGCAAATTTGAGAGTATAGCCGATGCTACAACCGCAGCTATATTCATAATTGCTCTTGCAAAACCTCTGATTGCTCCGCTGATAATAAAGATAATTATAACAGCAAGAAAAATTATGTCAAGTATCATAAATTCCCCTCTTTAGGCATTATCATCAGTCGCAACTTTCTCGGTTGCTTTCTGATTATTATTAAGTTCAATAAATCTTATCTGATTTACACTCAGCACATAAGCTGTAGTATCGGAAGAAAGAATTATATTTTTAGAACCTGCGCCCGTTTCGGTTGCGAATACTTTATCGCCCTTTGTATTGTAAACATTTGCGGTATTTCCGTCAAGCAAAGCGATTTTGTCCTTGTAAACCGAAATGGCGTCAGCTTTGCTGTCTGTATCGATTTTAGATTTTTGAGAGCCGTTTGAATCATATGTATAAACCGAGCAACTTCTGCCGTCGCCGCTTCTTGAGAGTGCAACCGCATATGTCAATGTATCCATATTAAAATAATAATTTGAAAGTGTCATTGACTCATAAGAATTTGTTACAAAATTCTCATCGCCTTTTTTTACAACATAAGACGCTGTATTGCCCACAAGTGTAACTCTGTTGTCGGTCAAATATTTTGATGCGATAATTACATCACCGTCAATTTTTATAACCTGTTCAGGCTCTTGCTTTGAAAAATCGAGCATATATACTGCGGAAATAACTTTACCGTTTTCAGTAGTTATACCCGTTGCGGCACAGCCTGTACCGTTACTGTTTAATGTAACCGAAGTAATATAATATTCCGAAAAAGAATATTTAAAAATTCTGTTATTATCTTTATTAAAAGCCAAAAGTGTAGAAAGATAACCGTTGCCCTCGGTAACAATTGCATATACACCGTTAGATGATATCGGCAGTGTAAATATCATCATCCGTATTTGATGCAAAAAGCTGCTTATCAAGCGAGTTTACTTCGTATCCTTTGCCGCCGAGGTCATATGTAAGGAACATATTTTTGTTGCTTACGAGAATCGGCTTTGAATACTTAAGCTGTGTACTGAATATATCACTTCCCGATGAATTTAAAGTGACAAAGGAAGTATCAGATGCATAAGCTATGTGTCCGTCAGAAAGCACAAAGTTATTTGTATTAACCTCTGTTCCCGTAATAGATACGGGATATCCGTTACCCGCATTGCCGAGTACATCGTATGTCCACCAGTTTGCAATACTTTCGGGCGAAAGTCTGTCTCTGTTGGCAAAAGCAAATACTACAAGTCCTGCCGCAAGTACCACACATACGGAAATAATTATTTTCTTGACTGCCGCAGGCGACATTTCTGTTTTTTCAAGTTCATAGTCCTCAAGCGGTACATCTTCGTAACTTATAACATCACGGTCAGTCTTTTTTGCTTTTGTTTCGGCAAAGCGATGGCCTTTTGACTTTGGTTTTGATTTTGTTTTTGAATTATCTTTAGATTTCTCAAATTTACCGGAAAACATTTCTGTTCACTCCTTCAGGTAAATAACCCCTTAATCGTAATTAACCCTGTTAAGATACAGACCACAGGGCTGTGCTGTAGGGCCTGCAAATTTTCTGTCTTTTTTTTTCGATTATACCCGCAATTCCGTCAACAGGTATCTTTCCCTGCTGAATTCTTAAAAGAGTACCGACCATAATTCTTACCATATTATAAAGGAATCCGTCAGCCTCTACTTTCATAGTTACAAGATTACCCTCTCTTGTAACCGAAAAAGCTTTTACTGTTCGTGTCATATCTCCTTTTTCTCTGCTGTCGAGAGTGCAAAAAGAAGTAAAATCGTGAGTACCCACATAAGCCTGCGCCGCACTGTTAAGCATATCTTCGTCAAGCTTATATCTGTAATGAAGAGCATAACCGTCAAGAAACGGATTTCGCACTTCGGTGTTCCATATTTTATAAATATATTCCTTGCTTGTGCAACTGTATCTTGCGTGAAAATCAATGTCTGCCTCTTCACAGTCAAACACCGCAATACTAAGCGGCAACCATCGGTTTAATGCCGCTTTTAACCTTACATCGGCAATCGGATGTGAAGTTTTGAGGCTTATACAGTACATATTTGCGTGAACTCCGCTGTCCGTACGGCTGCACCCTTTTAAATCAAAATCATCACCGATAATTTTAGACAATGCAGTCTGAAAAGCCTCCTGCACAGTCATTGCGTTGTTCTGAATCTGCCAACCGTGGAACTGCCTGCCGTCATATGAAATTGTAAGTTTAAAATTCCTTAAAGTGCTGCCGGAATCAATATGTTGCATAAAACCACTCCGCAAATTACAAGTCCAACTGTTATCAAACCGATAACATCTCGTTTTGCCATATGAATACTCTTCATTCTTGTTCTGCCCTCGCCGCCGTGATAGCAACGACATTCCATAGCTGTTGCAAGGTCATACGCTCTTCTGAACGATGAAACAAACAACGGAACAAGAATAGGAATCAATGCTTTTATTCGTGCAATGACATTACCGCCCTCAAGGTCTGCTCCTCTTGCTTTCTGCGCCTGCATAATTTTATCGGTTTCTTCAAGCAAAGTAGGCACAAATCGCAGTGCAAGCGACATCATCATAGCAATTTCGTGTACAGGAAAATGTACTTTATTTAAAGGCTTCATCAATCTTTCGATTGCGTCCGTAAGCTCTGTCGGAGATGTTGTAAAAGTAAGAGCAGAGCTTGCGAGAATAAGACAAATAATTCTAACCGTTACAAACACGGAACGGTTAATTCCGTTTACCGTAATTTTAATTATTCCCCACTGCCATATCGGATCTCCCGTACCGTAAAACAGATTTAATATTGAAGTTACTATTACTATGAAAATAATAATTTTTAAACTTTTAAAATAAAACTTTACAGGCACTCCGCTCATAAGAACTATAGCGGCTGTGCATACTGCCACAACGGCAAGAGCGGCATAGTTAAATGTACAAAACACAAGCACCAGAAAAGCAATAAGCATAATAATTTTTGCTCGTGGGTCAAGTTTGTGTATAAGGCTCTTTGCGGGGAAATACTGACCGAAAGCTACATCTCTTACCATTACCTTGCCTCCTTTTTTATAAGAGGAAGAAGGTAATCAACCGCTGAATCAACAGTCAGTATGCCCTCAGGCACATCTACTCCCCTTTTTCTGAGCTGTGACATTATTTTTGTTATCTGCGGAATACGCAGACCTATTTTTTCAAGCTCGTCACCTCTCGCAAAAACCTTTTGAGTTTCGTCAAACATAACGAGCTTTGATTTATTCATAACCACAATTCTGTCTGCCACACGGGCAATGTCCTCCATACTGTGAGAAACAAGCAGAACCGTGTTCTGTCTTTCTTTGTGATAGCGTACTATCTGACTTAAAAGTACATCTCTGCCCATCGGGTCAAGTCCTGCCGTCGGTTCGTCAAGCACGAGTACATCAGGGTCCATTGCTATTACACCGGCAATAGCCGCTCTGCGCTTTTCTCCGCCCGATAAATCAAACGGTGACTTGTCCAAAAGCTCGTCCTTTAGTCCTGTAAATCTCGCCGCTCTTCGTACTTCCTTATCAATTTCTTCTGCCGAAAGTCCTTTATTGGTTGGGCCGAAAGCGATATCCTTATAAACGGTTTCCTCAAAAAGCTGATATTCGGGATACTGAAAAACCATACCCACTTTAAAGCGTATTTTACGAATTTCCTTTGGCTTGTCCCATATATCAACTCCGTCAAGCAAAACCTGACCGCTTGTCGGTTTCATAAGTCCGTTAAGCATTTGCACAAGTGTTGACTTACCCGAACCGGTATGACCGATAATTCCGATAAGTTCTCCCTTATTTACGGAAAAACTGACATCATTAACCGCCTTTTTTTCAAAAGGTGTTCCTACTCCGTAGGTGTAGCAAATATTCTTTAGTTCAAGGATACTCATTTCAACACCTCCATAAGCAAATCAACACATTCGTCACTGTCAAGCGGCATTTTGTCAATTTTCGCACCGCAGCCGATAAGTCGGTAGACAAGCTCTGTTGCCTGCGGAACATCAAGTCTGTGCTTTTTCAAAAGTTCAACCTGTGAAAAAACATTGTAGGGTGTTCCCTCTGTGAGCACCTTACCGCTGTCCATTACAATTACTCTGTCGGCAAGTACCGCCTCATCCATATAATGTGTAATAAGCACAACGGTAATACCTTTTTCTTTATTCAATTTTAAAAGGGTTGACATAACCTCTTCTCTGCCGTTCGGGTCAAGCATTGCGGTAGGTTCGTCAAGTACGATGCAGTCAGGCTGCATTGCAAGTATGCCCGCAATAGCAACTCTTTGTTTCTGACCGCCCGAAAGTTTGTAAGGTGCGTCTTTTCTGAAATCGTACATATCAACGGCTTTCAGTGCGTCATCAACCCTACGCCTTATTTCAGACGGTTCAACTCCGAGGTTTTCCGGACCAAACGCAACATCTTCTTCAACAACGCTTGCTACAAGCTGATTGTCGGGATTTTGCAGTACAAGACCTACCTTTTTGCGAATATCAAGAGTTTTTTCTTCATCTGCCGTATCGTCGCCGTCAACAAATACTTTTCCTTTGTCGGGAACAAGCATTGCATTCAGATGTTTGGCGACAGTTGATTTTCCGCATCCGTTATGACCAAGCAAGGCTACAAACTCGCCCTTTTCTATTTCCAAAGACACACCGTCAACTGCATTTACTATAGGCTGACCCTCGTCTTCGGACATATAAGAAAAAAATATATTTTGAATAGAGATAAACTTCATTAATTACTTCTCCCAGATAGCTGTTGAGCCGCACGGCAGAACAAGTCCTGTGTCAGTTACAGGCAATCCGATTTCACTGCTTGAAACCTTACCGCCGAATTTTGTTTTCAGCAAAACGCCGAGCAAATACTCCATAACCGCAGGCGAAAGACCTGTTGTGTAGGAATTAAGAATAAAGAAAGCAGGGTCATCTGACATAACCTGTCTGCAAAGTTCAACCAACGGATAGAGCTGTTCCTCAAGTTTCCAAACTTCACCGCCCGGACCTCTTCCGTATGACGGCGGATCCATAATGATACCGTCATATCGGTTGCCTCTTCTGATTTCACGCTGAACGAATTTTGCACAATCGTCAACAAGCCATCTTACGGGTTTGTCGGCAATATTACTTGATACAGCGTTTTCTTTTGCCCACTGTACCATACCTTTTGAAGCGTCTACATGGCACACGCTTGCGCCTGCATTCATACAGGCAAGTGTTGCACATCCTGTGTAGCCAAAGAGGTTGAGAATTTTAAGCGGTCTGCCTTCTTTTTTTATTTTTTCTGCGGCAAAGTCCCAATTCACAGCCTGCTCGGGAAAAACACCCGTGTGTTTAAATCCCATAGGTTTTATGTTAAATGTAAGACTGCCGTAATTTATACTCCATTGTGCGGGGATTTTTTTGTATTGCTCCCAGCTGCCTCCGCCTTTGTTGCTGCGGTGATAGCGTGCGTGAGCCGAATACCAAAGCGGATTTTCCTTTTCTGTTGACCAGATAATCTGCGGATCGGGACGAATTAAAATAATATTGCCCCAACGCTCAAGTCGCTCTCCGTCAGAAGCGTCAATAAGCTCATAATCCTTCCAATTTTCAGATAAACGCATTATGCCAATCTTTCCCTTACTACCTGTGCTGCCTCTTCTGCAAGAGTCTGAATCTGCTCAAGATTTTCGCCCTCAAGCATAACTCTTACGAGTGGTTCCGTACCTGATACACGAACTAAAATTCTGCCTGTGTCGCCAAGAATTTCCGTTACACGATTAATTTCCGCTTTAACTTCCTTATCCGTATAGAAAGAAAGTTTGCCCTCGTTGCTTACCTTAACATTGATAAGTACCTGCGGATAACGCTCCATAATCTTTGCAAGGTCGCTTAGTTTTTCGCCTGTGCGTTTCATAATTGAAAGCACCATAGCACCCGAAAGTTCACCGTCACCTGTTGTTGAGTGGTCGAGAAAAATAATATGTCCGCTCTGCTCGCCGCCGATATTATAGCCGTTCTGGAGCATTGACTCAAGCACATAACGGTCGCCGACCTTTGTGGAAACAAAATCAATGCCGTTAGCTTCGCAGAATTTTGAAAAGCCCATATTGGTCATAACAGTGCCTACGGCTGTATTCTTTTTAAGTTTGCCGTTCTTCATCATATCGTTTGCACAAATAGCAATGAGGAAGTCACCGTCAACAAGATTACCGTTTTCGTCAACCGCAAGACATCTGTCTGCATCACCGTCAAAAGCAAGACCTGCACTAAGCTTATTTTTGCGTACATATTCCTGTAATTTCTTTGTATGGGTTGAACCGCAGTCTTTGTTGATATTAATACCGTCAGGCTCGTCAAAAAGCATATGAACCTTAACACCGAGTTTTGTAAAAAGCTTTTCGGCGGTTCTTGAAGATGAACCGTTTGAGCAGTCAAGAGCAACTTCCATACCGCTTAAATCTTCGCCGACAGCCTCTGCAACATGATTAATATAATCATCAACTGCAGACTCAAGAGTATCTACTCTGCCGATTTCGCCGTCATTTGCTGTCGCATACGGAACTGCGTGGTCAAGTACGATTTCTTCGATTCTGTTTTCGAGGTCATCCGGGAGTTTGTATCCCTCTGAACTGAAAATTTTGATTCCGTTAAATTCAAACGGGTTGTGAGATGCAGAAATCATTACACCTGCATCTGCATTGTATTTCTTTACAAGATAAGCAACTGCCGGAGTAGGAACTACACCTAAAAGTTTAACATTTGCACCTACCGAGCAAAGACCTGCAATAAGCGCACCCTCAAGCATATCGCCCGAAAGTCTTGTGTCTTTACCGATAAGAATTGTCGGATGCTTAACTTCATCGTTTACAAGCACCATTGCGGCTGCTCTGCCTATATTCATTGCAAGCTCGGCTGTAAGCTCTGTATTAGCCACGCCTCTTGCGCCGTCTGTACCAAAAAGTCTTCCCATAATAGTTTTTCCTCCAAGTTTTGTATTTAAAGTTGTATTTATTAATTTTGTGAGTTTTTATCAAAAAGATTAGGTTGTGTCGGCATTGCATTTACAGCACCTTTCGGAAAATCATATCCGAGGTGACGGCAAGCCGCCGCCGTAATACATCTGCCTCTAGGTGTTCTGCTTAAAAAACCGATTTGCAGCAGGTACGGCTCATAAACATCTTCAATGGTTACTGCTTCCTCACCGATAGCCGCTGCGAGAGTTTCAACACCGACAGGACCGCCGTTATAGAAATTCAGTATCGCCTCAAGAAGTCGTCGGTCATTCCTGTCAAGTCCGAGTTCGTCTATCTCAAGTCTTTCAAGAGCAAGACGGGCAGTATCGCAGGTAATAATTCCGTCAGACATAACCTGTGCAAAGTCACGCACACGCTTTAAAAGTCTGTTTGCAATTCGTGGTGTACCTCTTGAGCGTGACGCAATTTCAAGCGCACCGTCAGGTTTGATTTCTATATCAAGAATACCTGCGCTTCGTGTTACAATCTCCGCAAGTTCCTGCGGCGTGTATAATTCAAGTCTTAAAATTACGCCAAAACGGTCACGCAAGGGCGCTGTAAGCTGTCCTGCTCTTGTTGTAGCGCCTACAAGCGTAAATTTAGGCAAAGGCAAGTGATACGAAGCTGCCATCTGACCCTTACCCGTAATAATATCTATTGAAAAATCTTCCATTGACGGATAGAGTATTTCCTCTACCGAACGGCTCAAACGATGAATTTCATCTATAAAAAGCACATCGCCCTGATTGAGGTTTGTAAGTAAGGCGGCAAGGTCACCCGGTTTTTCTATTGCAGGACCGGAGGTGATTCTTAAAGAAACTCCGAGTTCGTTTGCAATAATTCCCGCAAGTGTTGTTTTACCGAGTCCGGGAGGGCCGTATAAAAGTACATGGTCAAGCGACTCTCCTCTGATTTTTGCAGCCTCAATAAAAACCTTAAGATTTTCCTTTGCGGTTTCCTGTCCGATATACTCCGAAAGGGTTTTCGGACGCAAAGGATTATCTCCCTCTATATTGTCTTCAGGGATTTCTGATGTATCAAGTATTCTGTTTTCAAAGTCAAATTCATCCGAAAACTCCGGTTTACTCATTTATCAATTTCTTCCCATCTGTTTTAATGTCATTGCTATAAGCTGTTCAACAGGCAAACCTGCGTCAAAATTTGCAAGAACAGGCGAAACATCGGCAGGTGTATAGCCAAGCACACCGAGTGCCTCTATTGCCTTCGCAACATTTCCGCCGGCAGTCTGCGGCATTTGTACATTGCCCGATTGAGTCTGTTCTGATTTTGCAAGCTTGTCCTTAAGTTCAAGTATAATGCGCTGGGCAATTTTTTTGCCGATGCCCTGCGCTCTTGTAATTGTTTTTATATCATCGGTCGCTATAGCCATAGCTACCTGTTCTGCGGTAAGTTCGGACAAAACAGAAAGTCCCGCTTTAGGACCGACTCCGCTTACGCTTATAAGTGTTTTAAAGGTTGCAAGTTCGTTTTGAGTTGCAAATCCGAACAAATCGACTGCATCTTCACGCACATTAAGGTAGGTATAAAGAGTTACCTCGGAATTAAGTTTGAGCGTTTTTAGGGTATTCATTGTAGTCTGACAAAGGTAACCTACTCCGCCGCACTCAACTACTGCCGCAGAATTTTCCGTATGTATAAGTTTTCCTCTTACCGAATAAATCATTCCCCTATTCTCCTTTCAAACATCGTTCTTCTAAGTGCCGAACCTGCCGCCTGAGCGTGGCAAATAGCTATCGCAAGTGCATCCGCCGTATCATCGGGTTTCGGCACTTCCGACAAATGCAAAAGTTTGCGTGTCATTTCCATAACCTGCGGCTTTTTTGCCTTGCCGTAACCTGTAACGGCAGTTTTTACCTGCAACGGCGTGTATTCGTAAATCGGTATTTTCAGTTTTTGTGCGGCAAGCAGAATAACTCCTCTTGCCTCCGCAACCATAATTGCCGTTTTCTGATTGTTTTGAAAATACAGTTTTTCTATTGCAAGCGCATCGGGGCGGCAACGATTAAGCACATTAAAGATTTCATCATAAATATACTCAAGTCTGTAATTAAAATCCATACCTGCCTGCGTTTCAACCGCACCAAAGCCGAGTGCCTTATAGGTATTTGATTTAAAACCGATTGCACCCCAACCGACTATTGCATAGCCGGGGTCAATCCCGAAAATTACCAAGGCACTACCTCCCAAAATCGCAGTATCGTCATTTTAGCCTATACTACCGCATAATAATTAGCATTATATCACAAAACAATCTAATTATCAATAAAAATGCTCTTTAATTTGAAAAATATAAATTAATTTTCGACCTGTTTTTCAATTTCAATTTGATTTCCGCAATAACTGAGAGTAAGTTTATCTCCGCTTACCGTATAATCAAAATTGTAGCTCTGCTTAAACTCCTGATTAAATATAATAAAACTGTTTTCATCAATTACATATAAACCGTCAATTGTGATTTCGTCCTCACCCGATTTCAGAGTAAGTTTGGCGGTATTATCAGAAAAGCTCAAACTCACCTCCGCACCGCCTTTAAGCACGCCGTGCCAATTTTCACTTGTAAGCTCGTAGCTTTCTCCGGAGGTATCGGCAGTACACGAGCAAAAAATAAAACAAATTATACAGACAAAAACAGCAAAAAACTTTTTCACAAACACCTCTCCCTTCTCTTACAAAATATATTACAAAAAATATTTTATATAACCGTCTTACAAATTTGTTATTTTTCTTGAAAAGCATTATCTGTTTATGATATAGTATATTTGTATGCACATAAAAACTTGGAGGGATAATTTTGCAGTATGAATATACCATGCCACAAAATATTTTTGAAGAAAACGGAGAGGTAATGTGTGCCGGTTGGGCCAAAAAACCTTATTTTAATTTTAACAAAGAACTAAGTAAACAGAATAAACACATAAAAGAGAGCGTAAGTTATTTTTTAAGTACGGGAGAAGTTTCGCTTTATATTTCCACAGAAAACTCAGGTCTTGATTTTTACATAAAAATAGCGCTTGCAAATTTAAAAAACGGCAATGTAATTTCCGATTTTGCCTACAAAAAACAACTTCTCGGCAGAACAGAACTTCCCGAAAGCAAAGAGAGCGGACAGCTTGTTTTTTCAGACAAACGCATTGAATTTGCCGTAGTAAAGGTTAAAAACGAACGCACCGTAAAATGTAACTTCTACGACTTCGGCGGAAAGGCAGATTTAAGTTTTGAATTTAATATAGATGACAAAAGCGGAGATATTTTAGACCAGGTTGCACCGTTTGAGCGTGACAGAAAGTACTTTTATTTCAAACGCTTTATGCCTGTATTCAGCGCAAGCGGCACAATAAAAGTCGGCAAATCACAATATACGCTAAAAGAAGAAAACACCTCTGTTTATATTGACAGCACATATTATTCAAAGCCAAGACTTCACAGCTACCAGCGACTTACAGCAGATTATATGAGAGGCGAAAACCGTTTTTCGCTTAATCTCGCAAGCAGAGTCGGCGACAACCGCAACGGCAGTGAGAACAGCTTTTTCCTTAACGGAGAATTGCACAAGTTATATAAAATCGAAGTAAAAAATAATGACGGCAGAATTGACCGTCCGTGGTACTTTAAAGGCGGAATTGAAGCAGTCGACATAACATTTAAACCTAACAAAATCGGCGATAAAGCTATGGTTGCACAGATGGACAACACTTCCGTCACATTCGGCGTATTGTTCGGCAAACTTAAGCGTTACGATTATGACGCACCGCTTGTACTTGACAATATTCCCGCACATATGGTATTTAATGAATTTTAATAACAAAAACAGCCTTGACCGTATTTTCACATACAATCAAGGCTGTAATTTTTTTAAATTATTTTCTTATGTTCTGCTTTTTTGTTGTCGTCAGAAGAATCTTTTGTAAATCGTGCAACTATAGCAATGGTTGTCAAAAATGAGATAAGAAGATAAATGAGAATTGAAAGTATGGCACCAAGGCTCATTGCAACGCCTGCAATAGCAAGTATGGCCACAATGCCTGCCGCACAACAAAGTAAAGATACTATATTTTTTATGTTTCTCTCTCTGTCAAAAAGGCAAAAGAAAAATCCGATTACCGGTATAATAATTAAAATAGGAGTGTACATTACATAATTTAAAAAATGCATCTCCGAGAGTACCGTCTGCAGTACCGCCGATAAATGACATAAGGTCAAGCACCGAGTAAGAGAAAAATTTACCGTCTGTAGTTGCACCCTGAATATACGGCATAGAACATAACATAACTAATAATGCATAAAAAATACATTGTGCAATTCTAAATCTTTTTCTTGTTTTGTTTTCAGGAATTTTAAGCATTTATATCCTCCGAAATACGAGTATTCAAACACACAGCGCCGAATACCTCAATTTATTGTTGCAAAATTAATTATAACACATAATTTTCAGTTGCACAATAGACAATTTTGTGATATACTTAATACAGTTTTGTACAAAGTCCTGCAAAACAGAACTGAAAGGAGCCTATTTATGAGCTATATTAACGAATCAGTAATTTACAATATATATCCACTCGGCTGGTGCGGAGCGCCAAAACAAAATGACGGTCAGCTTGTTTACCGACTTGACAAGATTTATGATTGGATTCCTCATTTTAAAAAAATGAGCATTAACTGCATTGTTTTTAATCCGCTTTTTGAAAGCAGTTTTCACGGATACGATACAATCGACTACAAAAAGGTTGACTGTCGTTTGGGTGATAACGAATCCTTTAAAAAAATTTGTAAAACATTGCACGAAAACGGCATCAAAATCATTCTTGACGGTGTATTTAACCATGTTGGCAGAGATTTCTTTGCTTTTAAAGATGTACAGCAGAATTTACAAAATTCACAGTATTGCGGCTGGTTCCAAAATCTCGGATTTTGGGGTTCAAGTCCAAAAGGAGATCCGTTCACATATGAAGGTTGGGCAGGTCACTACGACCTTGTTAAACTCAATTTGCAGAATCAGGATGTAGTAAACTACCTTCTCGGTGCGGCTGAATTCTGGATTGACGAATTTGACATTGACGGACTTCGTCTTGACGCTGCCGATGTAATTGACATAGAATTTTTCAAAAAATTAAGAAATACCTGCAAATCTAAAAAGCCTGATTTTTGGCTTTACGGCGAACTTACACACGGCGACTACAATCATTGGGCAAACAGTGAAACCCTTGATTCCGCAACAAACTACGAGTGTTACAAGGGTATTTATTCAAGCCACAACGACCATAATTATTTTGAAATTGCACATTCGCTTAACCGTCAGTTTGCAAACGGCGGTATTTACAGAAACATTTACACCTACAACTTTGTAGATAACCACGATGTAAACAGAATTGCAAGCTCATTAAAGGACAAAAATCACCTTAATAATGTTTATACCCTTATGTACACAATGCCGGGTGTACCGTCAATTTACTATGGCAGTGAATACGGCATTGAGGGTATGAGAACAAACCACAGCGATTACGAACTTCGTCCTTGTCTTGACCTTGACAGTATTCCGAATCCAAACTATAAGCTGTTTGACCATATTGTAAAACTCGGCAAAATCAGACTTGCACTTGAGGCTTTGAAGTACGGCGACTTTGCAAATGTAAAAATTATGAACGAAAAGCTCGTTTATAAAAGATGGACAAATAATCAGACTGTATTTGTTGCATTCAACCTTACAGACCATGATGAATGGATAGATTTTGACACAGGCTGCAACGCAAAACTTACAGATGTTTTAAACGATAACGAGGTTATTGATGTAAACGGTTACTACAATCTTTATATGAAACCGTATTCTGCAAGAATTTTGGTTGTAAACGACGGCAGCTTTAAAGTTGATTTTTCTGATAATTCTACAGAAGAAATTACAAAACCTGTCGAAAATACAGAATCAACAGATGCACAGGTTGAGGAACAGCATTTTTACACAGAAGTAAAACCGGGTAAATACAGACATTTCAAGGGTAATGAATATGAAGTTATCGGTACTGCTCTGCACAGCGAAACAGGAGAAAAACTCGTAGTTTACAAAGCGCTTTACAATGACGGCGGACTTTGGGTAAGACCTTACGATATGTTCAAAGAAATCATTGAAAAAGACGGCAAAAAAATTCAGAGATTCACTCCGATTGATTAATACTTTATAAAAACTAAGCCGACCAACAAGCTTATAATTGCTTATTGGTCGGCTTTAAAATTGACTTTTTTGCATATTATAGAATTATTTTTCCTGTAAATACTTTTCTATCAATTTCGGCTGTATCAACGGATATGTCCAGTTCTTAGGCAACTCGTCCATAAGAACGACTTTCTCCATTTCGCTATGTAATTCTTTCGCAAATTCAGTTATCTCTGCAAAACAAAGCAGTCCAAACGTTTCTTCACCTGTATCATTTACTCTGGTCTTACCTGTTACTGAATATACACAGATTGGCTTTATCTCATATTTTACTGCTCCTGTTTCTTCCTGGAGCTCTCTTTTAGCGGTTTCAAGAATATTTTCACCGGCTTCTCTATGTCCTCCCGGCACTTCATATGTATCTCTTTCTTTATGCTTGCAAAATACCCACTTGCCGTTACTCTGTGAGATAATTACTGCAAATTTCAATAGTTCATCATTAACTGTATCATAAAATTTTACTTTCAACATATTTTCTCTCCATTTACATATCTATAATATTTCATTCTCAATAAAATCCGCAATACCATCTTCATCATTTGAACCAATTACAATATCAGCTCTCTCTTTTACCTCATCAATCGCATTCCCCATTGCAACACCTGTTCCACATAATTCCAGCATAATTCCAATATCTGCATAATCATCTCCAAATGCAATAATTGAATCTGTACTAAATCCACATACTTCCGTAATCTTCATAATTGCGTTTTCTTTCGTCACATTCTTTTTTGTAAACTTGTACCAAAATCCATCAGAGAAACGAATACAATCACAATCAGAGAGTCTATGAGCTAATTCATCTGCTTTATCTTGATTAAATATTTCAACACACATTTTCAATGAACATTCGTTAAAATCCGAAAAATCTGTATAAATACTATCTCCCCAGCTCTTATCCAACTTCTTAGGATCTATTTTATAATTCCAATAATGTGCATCTATTGTATCTATCGTAATTTCGCAATCATTTCCACAAATATTTCTTGCCATGTCAATCATCACATTCGTTTCTTCTTCGGAAAATTCTGCCCTATAAATATATTCTGTTTTGTATTTTACTAATGCCCCTCCACTCGATATTAAAATATCGGGCATCAATTCATTTAAATATACTAAAGAATTCTGTTCACTTCTGGAGGTTGAAACACCTATCAATATATCATTTTCCTTGCATTTTTTTAGAGCTAATAATGTTTTACTTGACATTGTTTTGTCACTCTGTAATAAAGTTCCGTCTAAATCAAATAATAGAAGTTTGCATTTCTTCATATCATTTTTCCTTTCCGTTCTTCTCAATAATTACATTTGCATTAATTACTCTCTCCCACAAACAGAGTCATTTGATAAAGCAAATGCCGGAAACTCGCATAAATTTAGGTTTTCGGCATTTTAATCCATTATTTCAGCTCAACAATAGTTACGCCGCTTTCGCCCTCGCCAAAAACGCCGAGTCTAAAACTTTTAACTGCCTTGTGAGTTCTCAGGAATGATTGAATTTCTCTTCTCAGTACGCCTGTACCTTTTCCATGGATAATAGTAAGTTGGTTAATATTCATAAGCACCGCATTGTCGATTGCCTTATCAACAATCATAATTGCGTCAAAGGCGGTTTCGCCACGAACATCCACTTCCGTAGTCGGGCGAACATCAAGAGTACTGTGTACATTTCTTTTTGCGGAATACTGCGGTGGCTGTTGCTTTTTCTCTTTAATAAGTCGGAGATTATCAATTTTCACTCTTGTTTTGATAATTCCCGCCTGCACAAGAACCATTCCGTCTTTTGTCGGCGGCGCAAGTACGGTTGCGTTTTTGTCAATATCAAAAATAAGCACGCTGTCGCCTACCTTAAGCGGTCTTGGCAATTTGTACTTTTCGCCGTCCGACTGTTTTTTCATAACAGGGTCAGCATTATTTTCCATTGTATTGAGATTCTTTTTGAGCTTTGCACGAGCCTCGGCAGATATATCTTTTGCCTTTCGTGCCTTATCAAGTTCTTCCACCAAAGCGTCAGCCTGCGCTCTTGTCCTCGAAATAATGCGCTGTGCCTCTTGTTTTGCTCTCTCGATTTCACGCTCGGCATTCTCTTTTGCTCTGCGAATTTCATTTTCCGCCTTTTGCTTTTCTGTGTTTGCTTTTGCGGTAAGGCGGTTTGCGTTTTCAATCTGCTTTTCAAGGCTTTGTCTGCGTTTTTCAAGAGTACCGACAACATCTTCAAACTGTCGGCTTTCGCTTGAAACAAGTTCTTTTGCTCTCTCAACAATTTCATCATCCATACCGAGCCTTTTTGTGATTGCAAAAGCATTACTCTTACCGGGCACGCCAATCAAAAGTCTGTATGTCGGTCTTAAAGTTGTAACATCAAATTCACAGCAAGCATTTTCTACGCCCTCGGTACGCAAAGCATATTCCTTAAGCTCTGCATAGTGAGTAGTGCTCGCAATTTTTGCGTGTTTATCCCTTAATTTTTCAAGAATTGAAATTGCAAGCGCCGCACCCTCGACAGGGTCGGTACCAGCACCGAGTTCATCTATCAGTACAAGCGAACCTGCATTTGCGATTTTTATAATCTGAATAATATTTGTCATATGTGCCGAGAATGTAGACAGCGACTGCTCAATACTCTGCTCATCGCCTATATCTACAAGCACCCTTCGAAATACCGAAAGCTCGCTGTTGTCTGCGCACGGCACAAGAAGTCCGCACATAGCCATAAGTGTGAGCAAACCGAGAGTTTTTAATGTAACGGTCTTACCGCCTGTATTAGGGCCTGTGATTACAAGTGTATCAAAATTCTTTCCGAGAACAATATCAACAGGCACAACCTTATCTTTATCTATAATCGGGTGTCTTGCCTGCTTTAAATCTACAATACCTCTGTCATTCATAATCGGCATTGAGGCTCTCATATTATACGCAAGGTTTGCCTTTGCAAATACAAAATTAAGTATAGCAAGGTTTTTGTAGCTTGCTATGATTGCGTCTGCGAAATCTCCTGCATTTGCGGAAAGCTCAAACAAAATTCTTTCGATTTCGTCATCTTCCTTTGAACGCAAAAGTTTTATATCATTATTTGCCTGCACAACGCCCATCGGTTCAATAAATACCGTAGCACCGCTTGCCGAAGTATCGTGCACAAGTCCCGGAACATTGCCCCTGCATTCACTTCTTACAGGCACAACATATCTGCCGTCACGCTGAGTTACGATAGCGTCCTGCAAATACTTAAGATATTGTGTGCTGTGAATAATTTTATCAAGCACTTCTCTTGCCTTTGAGGATGCTGTACGAATTTTTCTGCGTATATCCGCAAGCGTTGAACTTGCTTTATCGGAAATTTCGTCCTCGCTTATAATAGCGTTTGTAATTTTCTCTTCAAGAAATTTATTCGACACAAGACCGCTGAAATATCCGTCAAGTGTAGTTTCCGTAGATGCAAATTTTGAATGCCATTCCTTTACGGAACGGATAATTCTAAGCGTTTCGGCAATCTGTAAAAGCTCGCCTGTAGAAAGACAGCCGCCCGCCTCTGCTCTGCGTAATGCATTTGCACAATTTTTTGCACCGCCAAAGGACGGTGTGCCGTATTTTCCGCTTAAAACAACCGCATCATCGGTTTGTTTTAACAATTTTTTAACTTTTTCAAGTTCAAACTGCGGTTCAAGCGACAACGCCATTTCTTTAGCGTCATCAATACTTGTCTGATCCGCAAGTAATTTTAAAATCTTGTCAAGTTCAAGAGTTTTATAATGTCTGTTCATATAATCATACCTAAATTAACTTATAGTTTTATAAAAATTAAGCGTTGAAAAATCCTTTTCAAACATATATTTTAAATAATTTTCGCTCGCCTCGTTAAGTACATCAAGGTCGCTTTCAGGTAATGCAAAAGAAAAAAGTTTATTGTCATCGGCATAAACAGTATGCCTTAAAGCCGTGAGAGATGAACGGTTTAGCAAAATCTTCATATCTCCGTTTTCACGGTGACAATCCGCACATTCAATAGTACCGCTTTTGGGAAGAAAAAGCATATTGTCACACAAATATTCGCCGCAAATTCTGCACATTCTAAGGTCAGGCATATATCCCGCAAGACTTGCAAGGCGCATTTCAAGGCACGGTTTAATAAGCTGTGGCGAACGCTTATTTTCCGACAAAAGATATAAGGAATTTAAAATTAATTTCAAAAATTCCTCCGAATTTTGCTCACGGGGACAAATTGTAATTGCAAGCTCGCAAAAATACTGCGCAAGGCAGGTTTTTACAACATCTCCCCTAAGTTTTGAAAAAATCCTTTCGGGAATCGCATCACCGATTATGTAGCTCTCCCGACCTTTATACACGGTAAGTCGGGAGTATGTGAGTAAGGAGGTAGCCGCACACTTTTGATTTTTAATATTTTTAGCGCCACGGACAAAAGCCTTGATAATGCCGTTGGTTGCGGTCAGAGCGTGAACGAGTTTATCCTGTTCACCTATATTTTGCTCTTTCACTATCAGCCCCATCGTCTGGAATTTCATCGGTTTCCTCCCTGAGAATTGTATCTGCGCCCAAATCTTTGGTATCCTGAATACTTTTATACCTTAAATAATCGAGCACATTGCCTGTTGTAAAAAATGCATTCCACATATACCATTCATCCATAAAAAACACCTCCGATTGTAGTGTTTCACAAATGAACGAATTTATATTATGAAAATTATTACAACTGTGTTTTTGGGAATTTTTTCTCATAAAAAACAATAGTCATATTATCATGCAGCTGTTCTTCTTTGCCTGTTCTCAAATATCCGAGCTTTTCATATAAATAGCACAATTTTTTCTCTTGCTTTATGGTATCAAGTGTAAAGCAACTGATATTTTTATAAGCTTCCTCAATGCACTTCATAGCAAGCTGTGCATAACCGTAATTTTGAAATTGCGGAAGTATAAACAAAGGTGAAATTCGCCTTGTGCTTTTATCAATTTCAACAATCCTTACAGCACCTATTATTTCTTCATCTTTCATAATAAAATAATATTTTGTAAAAGGTTGCCGAAATTTGTTCTGTATTACTTCTACCGTTTCACAAGCAGGGTTTGTATCATAATCACGATACCTTGTTAAAATATCATTAAAAGCTATTCTTTGCATATCACAAATTTTTTGGCAATCTGCAAAATCCGCTAATTTTATATATATGCTCATCAGTCAAAATTACTCTCGTCAAAGCCAAAGTTCTGCAAAAGCTGCGCACGGTTTCTCCAATCCTCTTTTTACCTTTATCCACACCTGCAAGAACACCTTGCAATCAAAAAATCTTTCCATATCCTGTCTTGCAAATGTGCTGATTTTCTTTAGCATTGCACCGTTTTTACCGATAAGAATACGCTTATGCGACTCTTTTTCGCAGAAAATTGTTGCGTCAATGTCAAGTATGCCGTTCTCCCTTGTTTTCATCTTTTCAATAACAACGGCTGTACCGTGCGGAATTTCGGCATTGCAAAGTCTTAAGATTTTCTCTCTGATAATTTCAGAGGCAATAACTCTTTCAGGTTGGTCTGTAAGAGTATCGTCTTCAAAGAAATGACCACCCTCGCTCGCCTGATTCTTGAGTTCCTCGAGCAATTCGTTCATACCGTTGCCGTCACTTGCGCTGACAGGTACAATAGCCTCAAAATCATAGAGTTTGCTGTACTCAAGAATTTGTTTCATCAATATTTCTTTATCCTTAATCATATCAATTTTATTGATAACAAGAATTGCGGGCATACCGAGAGCCTTAAATTTGTCGATAAAGTCAAGCTCGGTTTGTACGGGGCTTTTATCCGCCTCAACAACGAGCATACAGCAGTCAACGCCTCCAACAGACTCGTTTACGGAACGAACCATATACTTGCCAAGTGAATTTTTCGGCTTGTGCATACCCGGTGTATCAAAGAAAACAAGCTGATACTCGCCCTCTGTAAGAACACCTGTAATTCTGTTTCTTGTAGTCTGGGGTTTGCTTGACACAATTGCAATTTTCGTGCCGAGAAGTCTGTTTAATATTGAACTTTTACCGACATTCGGTCTGCCGACTATGGCAATAAAAGCTGATTTATCATTTGTATTCATAAATTTCTCCGTTTTAAAAAATTAGGGGCAAGCAAAATGCATTACCCCTTTGTTAAATGTCTGTTTTTTAATTTTATAAATTTTTCTTTAATTCCCACAGGACCAAGCACAACAAAAAATGCTGAAATCACCGCTGAAATCAAAAGAAATATAAGGTAAAGCAAATTTTCGGCAAAAAAGGTAAATATAGTGTTAATTACATTAAAATCAAGAAAAAATATACACGCAATCACTGCCGCACCCAACGCAACTGTAAGCACTGCTCCGGCAGCCGCATCCTTGGCAAACTTAACAAGAGGTTCGTATCTGTCGGCAACAAGACCGCACAAATCCTCTACGCAGGTATTGACCGTTTCAAGCGCCATAACCGAAGTTATCAGCAAAACAAGTACAGCGTATTGCGTAGGCGAAAAGGAATAAAACATTGAAAACAGCATAACATAAATTCCTGCCACAATATGAAATCTCATATGCGACTCGCTGTTTATTGTTCTTATAATTCCTTTAAACGCACATTTAAAACCGAAAATCTGTTTCTTCATAGTTTAATCAAGCCATATCGTCATCAACTATGTAGCTTGAAGATGCTGGAAGTCCGAGCTGTTCCATAATAAGCTCCTCTTTCTCACGCATACGAACTCTCTCCATATTATCAATATGGTCATAACCGAGAAGATGAAGTACGCTGTGTGCTGTAAGATAACCTACCTCACGCTGGAAACTATGGCCGTAAAGCTCTGCCTGATCTCTTGCTTTTTCCATAGAAATTACAACATCGCCGAGAATCTGTGCGCCTGTTTCAATATCTTTGTCATACACACCGTTTTCACCCATTGGGAAAGAAAGTACATCAGTTTCAATGTCTTTATCTCTGTACTGCTTGTTAAGCTCCTTAATCTGTGCATTATCAACAAATGTTACGCTGATCTCAGCCGGTCCTTCAAATTTTTCAAGTTTTAATACGGCGTTACAGCAGCGTCTTACAAGCATTCGGATACCTGTTGGAATTTTAACAGCTTTTTGTTTGTTTGTGATTACTACTCTGATTTTGTTATCTGGCATTTTGCTCAAATCCTTCCGTATTATTTTTCAATTTATTAAAATAAATTAAATTTGTTTATCAGTCACGATCTCTCGTGTTCTCATACTTTGCATAGGCTTTAATAATATCCTGAACAAGTTTATGACGCACAACATCTTTTTCGTCAAAGCGGCAGCAACCTATGCCGTCAATATTTTTAAGGATTTTTATACAATCCTTAAGACCGCTTTTAGCACCCCTCGGTAAGTCGATCTGGGTAATATCGCCTGTGATTACCATTTTTGAGTTAAAGCCGAGTCTTGTTAAAAACATCTTCATCTGCTCGCAAGTGGTGTTCTGCGCCTCATCAAGAATTATAAAGCTGTCATCAAGAGTTCTGCCTCGCATATAAGCAAGAGGCGCAACCTCAATATTGCCACGCTCGACATACTTTTGATAGGTTTCGGCACCGAGCATATCAAACAAAGCGTCATATAAAGGTCTTAAGTACGGGTCAACTTTGCTTTGCAAATCGCCGGGCAAAAATCCCAACTTCTCACCTGCCTCAACCGCAGGTCTTGTAAGAATAATTCTGTTTACAATCTTACTGCGAAAAGCCGTTACTGCCATAGCAACCGCAAGGTAAGTCTTACCTGTACCGGCAGGTCCTACACCTATAGTTATTGTGTTATTCGCAATAGTTGTACAATATTTTTTCTGACCTATGGTTTTAGGTTTAATCGGTTTACCTTTTGAAGTAATACAAATACAGTCGCCCGCAAGCTGTTCAATCTTATCTTCGCTGCCTTCGTTGACGAGCGAAATACAATAGCGTACATTCTGCTCGGAAAGCGCTTCTCCTCTGTTGATAAGCTGTAAAAGGCTGTCTATTACCTTACCGGCTTTAGATACATTTTCAGCTTCTCCGTCTATTTTAAGCTCGCTGTCACGACTGACAACCTTTACCGTAAATTCTTTTTCAATCAGTTTAATATTTTCGTCAAAACTGCCAAAAAGTGCAACGGCATTTTCCATTCTGTCAATGCTTATTATTTGTTCCGTAAAATCAAACCCTCGATAAACAAAATTTATATTTAAATTATAACACAATATTTATAAAAAAACTTATTAAATATAGCTTTTTTTACTAAAAAATTAAATTTTGTTAGATTTGACGAATATGCAAGTCGGTATTTATGCATTATTTGTATTTTTTCACTTTTTACAATTAGTTATATTTGATAATTACTTGACAAAAAGTATTTTATAGTATATAATAGCACAAGTGTAAAGAAAACAGCTTTACACCTAAACACAGTTTGAAGCGGCGGGAGCATTTATTATGGAAAAAAATGTAGAAGTATCCTTACTTTTTGATTTCTACGGTGAATTGCTTAAACCGTCATGCAGACAGGCAATTGACCTGTATTACAACGAAGATTTGTCGCTTGCAGAGATTGCTGCGCAGACAGGCATTACCCGTCAGGGTGTGCGTGACAGTATAAAACGCAGTGAAGAAAAGCTTTTTGAACTCGAAAAAAAGCTCGGACTTTTTAAAAGATTTGTTCAGCTTGAGAACGGACTTGACAAAATCGCATCTCTTTCGGAACAGATTTATAAAAGCTCTGCTGATGACATAACAAAAAAGCTTGCACTCGAAATCAATCGAACGGCAGGCACACTCAAAGAATAAAGGAGTGTATTTATGGCTTTTGAAGGACTTTCAGAAAAGCTAAGTAATGCTTTTAAAAAATTAAAGAATAAAGGTAAGCTTTCAGAGAACGATGTTAAGGAAGCTATGCGAGAAGTCAGACTTGCTTTGCTCGAGGCTGATGTAAACTACAAAGTAGCTAAAGAACTTACCGCAAAAATCACAGAAAGAGCCGTTGGTCAGGATGTAATGGAAAGCCTTACTCCGGGACAGATGGTTGTAAAAATCGTAAATGAAGAACTTACCGAACTTATGGGCGGCGACAATGCAAGAATTGAATTTGCGTCAAAACCGCCTACAGTTATTATGCTCTGCGGTTTGCAGGGTTCAGGTAAAACTACCCACGCAGCCAAACTTGCTCTTATGCTTAAAAATCAAAATCACAGACCTTTGCTCGTTGCCTGCGATATATACAGACCTGCAGCTATTGACCAGTTAAAGGTAGTAGGTGCAAAAGCAGGTGTGCCTGTATTTGAAAAAGGTACTCAAAATCCTGTAAAGACAGCCAAAGAGGCAATCAGAAACGCCAAAGACTACGGCAATGATGTTGTTATTCTTGATACCGCAGGTCGTTTGCACATTGACGAAGAGCTTATGGATGAGCTTAAAAATGTAAAGGCTGAAGTTGAGCCTAACGAGATTTTACTCGTTATCGACTCAATGACAGGTCAGGATGCGGTTAATGTTGCAAAATCATTTAACGAAAAGCTTGAGATTTCAGGTGTAATTCTTACAAAACTCGACGGTGATACCCGTGGCGGTGCAGCACTTTCGGTAAAGGCCGTAACAGGCAAGCCTATTAAATTTGCAGGTACGGGCGAAAAACTTGAAGATATTGAAGTATTCCATCCTGATCGTATGGCAAGCCGTATTCTCGGTATGGGTGATGTTCTTACCCTTATTGAAGACGCTCAAAACAAGATTGATCAGGACAAAGCCGAAGAAATGGCTAAAAAGATGATGAGCAATAAGTTTGACTTTAATGATCTTAATGATCAGTTTGCTCAAATCAAAAAGATGGGCCCTTTAAAGGGTATTTTGGCAAAAATCCCCGGCATTGCAAATCAGCTTGACAACATAAATATTGATGACAGACAGATTGACTGGACACAGGCTATCATACTTTCGATGACACCTGAAGAAAGATCAAATCCTTCCCTGCTCAATCCTTCAAGAAAAAAGAAGAATTGCAGCCGGTTCAGGCAGAAGTGTTGAAGAAGTCAACAGACTTATCAAACAGCTTGAGCAAATGCAAAAGATGATGAAACAACTTAAAAACAAAACAAAAGGCACTAAGGGCGGCAAAAAAAGAAAAATGAAAAAGCTCCCGGGTCTTGGCGGAATGCCTATGAGCAATCTTCCAAAAAACTAACACACATTCAACCAAATAAAATTTGGTGAATATAGATTTATAACATTTACGGAGGTAAAGAAAATGGCAGTTAAAATCAGACTTAGAAGAATGGGTTCAAAGAAAGCACCTTTTTACAGAGTAGTAGTAGCAGATTCAAGATATCCAAGAAACGGTCGTTTCATTGAAGAAATCGGCACATACGATATTCTTAAGAAGCCATCAGAGTTCAATGTTGACGCAGAAGCTGTTAAGAAGTGGATTGCTAACGGTGCTCAGCCAACTGATACAGTTAAGGCTCTTCTTAAGAAGAACGGCATTATTGAATAATCAGTCACGAAAGGGAAACCAAAATGCAGGAATTACTTACTGTAATAGCACAGGGTCTTGTTGATGATCCGTCTGCTGTAAAGGTTACTGCCGATGAACCAAATAAGGACGGCACAATCGTATATCACATTTCTGTAGCAGAGGCTGATATGGGCAGAATTATCGGTAAGCAGGGCAGAATTGCCAAAGCTATCCGCACAATTGCTCGCAGCGCAGCTATCCGTTACGAAGAAAAGATTATGGTTGAAATCGACTGATAACTAAAACTTTAAAACCTTCGGCTTTTGTCGGAGGTTTTATTTTTTGTTGTTTATTAAAAGTCGTAGTAAATTATGGTTTAGCTCACAGCTTAAACTGAATAATTTAAAAATTTAGGTCAAGCATTTTTAAAGGCTTGCGGGTTTGGGCAGAGCCCATAATATCTTCCAATGATACAATTTGTCGGGCGCAAAAAGCTACGCTGTTTGCGTGCTAAGACTAAGTTTGTTAAAGCAGGCGACAGTCATTGTAATCAGAAATGCTAAAATCATGGTCAACGCAATGCGTTGACTATGAAAATAAATTGTATTTTCTTTTATTGCTTGCGCCTATTTGTTCAAGCCGCCAAACAACAAGCTGTTTGGCTATCGTAAGATTGCGTAAATTGAAAGTATTTACGGGCTTTGCCCACACCCACGATCTTTGAAAAGGTCGACCAAACCTTTATAATTGTTGGTAAATCATTTTGCTAAACCATATTCACCACAACCTTTGACAAGGAGCAAAAATAAACCCGTGGCAACAGCCACGGGTATTTTTATGATTCTGAAATTGTAAGATTTGCTTTATAAGAACCAGAAACCCAACACGAAGAACCGTTCTCAATGTTAAATGTTACAGGCATTGAAACCGAGCCTTTCATACCGTCGGAAGACGATACATCAATAACAGCGGTTATATCCGAAGCACTAAGGGAGTCAATCTGACTGCTTGTGCCATAAACTGTAACCTCAAGATTCTTTTGCGTTACCTCCGCAGAATATCCCGATGCAAGACCCTGTACCATAAATTTTTCAACCGTCAGCTTTTTGCTTGACAATGACGACAAATCAAGAGTTACCTTAGCAGTTGAAGTATTACTGATATTCTTGCAATCGGTTGGAATTTCAACAGCAAGGTCAAATATTGATTTTGTATTTGTAAGTGATGTAAAATCAATCGGTGCAAGATTTACCGAATCGGTCTTATTCAATACATCGTCAGTACCTGCAAGCAGTATTGACGAAGGCTCAACAGAAATCATATCGTCGGTAATTTGTAAACCTGACGGTAAGTTTGTAAATGTCGGCTTTAAAGAAACTTCTTTTTCGGGAAGTACAGAAATCGCAGCCTCCACAGTTTTAAAATCAAGAGAAAGTAAATCCGTATTAATTTCTTTACCGTCAGCATCGTACAAAATAATATCTGCATTAACTTTGCGTGACGAATTAAGCGTACCGTCTATATTCGCAGCAGCCACAACCTTAGAAATCTTAGATACTTCAGACTGCGGACCTGTAATATATATGGTTTTTGACGACAGTGTGGTTGACGCATAATAACCGTCGTCAACTTTATAAACAACATTTTCTTGAATATCAAATGTAGCTTCTCGCAGATAATCAATAAAAACATCAATCGTAGACGGTTTTATCGCAGATGAAATCTGAAAATCGCTGTAAGGGTCATTCTTTGAGGCATTAAGATACAATGTATAATTGCCCGCAGAATCAACATAGTTGGCAGCTGCTTTGACGGTAATATCAGACGCCTGCAACGAACCCACAACAGCTCTGTTACCTGTAACCGTAAGTGAGGCTTTATAATCACTGCCCGAAAAAACTTGCAGACCGTTATTAACAGCATCTTCGGACAATTCAACCTGAACAGGTATATCCGAAATAGTCAAACTTGTATCGTTTCCTGTACTTATACTCATATAAATCCAAATCACAAGCGAAATTACAATTGATACGATAAATAAAAAGTTTGTACTCTGTACAAAAGCCCTGAATCTTGATCTTTTGCTTTTATTTTCCTTCATCCGACTTCCTCCTTATCTTTTGGAGTAAACCGGCAGCTGCCGAATCATCGTCAGTATTTTCAAGTAACAATGCCTCAAGCTTATCGATAAGTCTGTCGCGTGTAAAATTGCGGTAAAGTACGCCGTTAATCGCAAGCGAAATAACACCTGTTTCTTCACTGACAATCAAAACCACAGCATCGCTTTGCTCACTGATGCCAAGTCCTGCTCTGTGTCTTGTTCCAAGATTTATATCAACATTTTTGTTATCTGTAAGCGGTAATATACATCCTGCCGCAAAAAGTTTACCGTCACGCACAATACTTGCGCCGTCGTGTAGCGGAGCTTTGTTAAAAAAATATGTTTCCGAAAAGTGCAACTGAAGTATCTGCATTAACTATTGTGCCTGTTGCGGCTATGTCGGAAAGTTTTGTTTCTCTTTCAAAAACAAGCAATGCACCTGTTTTTGAATGTGAAAACAGCAAAGCTGTATCGGCGGCATCTATTATTGATTTTTTAACAGCCATTTTCCACTCATCACTTTTTTCTCGATGAGTAATAAGTTTTATATACTTTTTATAAGTATTATTTCTACCCATTTGTTCCAAATATTTTCGGATTTCAGGCTGAAAAATAATAGCAACAAGTATAACTGAAGCCTCAAAAAAGTTCTGAGAAGTGTCGTAAGCATCATCAATCCGCAAAGTGATGATATTAAATATATAATAAGAAGTGCAACAACACCTTTTAAAAGCTGAGCCGCACGGGTTTCTTTTACAAGCTTGAAAAGGCTGAAAATAATGAATGCAATAGCAAGAATATCAATAATATCTCGAATTTCAATGGTTTTTAATACAGCAAATACGCTTTGTATCCATTCCATCATTTTAACCTCCTCTGTTTTTCATTACTTTATTTTAACACAAAACAGCATTGAATTGCAACCTTTTTTACATTCTTTTGTAATAATTAATTTGACTGACTGATTTAATAAGATAGTTAACTTCAAACTGTGTCGAAAACGAGGAAATAACTGCACGAACAGTACCTTTTTCAAGCTGCCAAAGCATTTATGAGCGAGCGGTGCGCAATGAAGTCCGGCACGCACTGCAATATTAAATTTATCATTAAGAATTTGCGCTGTTTTTTTTCGCTGTCCGTATTTTTTATATTAAACGAAACTACTGGTACAAATCCGTCATCATCGGGTTTTGGTGTATATAATTCAATATCTTTAATTTTAGACAAACCGTCATAAAGATTTTTTGCAAGACTAATTTCATAGTCAAATATTTTTTGCGGTGATTTATTCATAACATATTTTATGCCTTCGTTAAGTCCCGCTATTCCAAGTAAATTATGAGTTCCGCTTTCAAATTTGTCAGGTAAAATTTCGGGTTGATTTACTTGTGCAGAAAGGCTGCCTGTTCCGCCTTGAATAAGACTTTCGGGAATAGTATCGCTGTTAATAACAAGCAAACCTGTACCCATAGGGCCGTACAAACCTTTGTGCCCTGCCGTACATAAATAATCTATATCGGAATTTTTTAGCGAAATCGGAATTATACCTGCAGTTTGAGCTGCGTCTGTGCAAAAAAGTATTCCGTTTAATTTGCATAGTGCCGCTATTCGTTGAATAGGTAATTTTATACCAAATACATTTGATGCATGGGTGCACACTACAAGTTTAGTGTTCTCTTTAAAAGCTTTTCTGAAATTACCAATTGTCTTTTCTGTGTCATTATAATCAACATCGGCAACAGAGTATTCTACTCCGTTACTTTTTAAATACTCTAAAGGCCGCACAACAGCATTATGCTCGTATGATGATATTACCGCATGATCGCCGGGTTTTAAAATTCCTTTTATAACAGTATTAAGTGCTGTTGTGCAATTGTTTGTGATAATAACATTTTCGGGATTTTCAATATCAAAGAGTTTTGCCGCATTGTTTCTGCATTCAAAAAGCACATCAGAGGCTTTTATAGCCATATTATGGCCGCCTCGTCCCGGGTTAGCTCCGATTTTTGTAATCGCATAATTAACTGCATTTATAGCAAATTGATTTTTTTCAATTAATTATAAAATCTTATTTTTTCGACCTTTTCAATGAATTCGTTATATGGTTATCTTATAATGCAAAACATTTTGAATCTTAGCTATTCCGTTTTTGATTAACAGCAATTTAACGATAGCCAAACAGCTTGCTGTTTGGCGGCTTGAACCTTTTCAACGGCGTTAGCCCGCAAAATGCGATTTATAGCAAAAGAAAAGCCAAATTCGATATATAATGAAAAAATCATTTCTTTTATAAAATGAAAAGCTGTCGCCTGTTTTTTAACAAACTTAGTTTTAGCGCGCAAACAGCGTGGCTGTTTGCGCCTGATAAATTGTTGTATCGGAAGATTTTATGGGCGCTGCCCAAACCCGCAATTTTTTTGAAAAAATTGAGTAAACTTTTTGTTTTTGGGTGGATAATTTAGCGTTAGCTAAATTTCAATGCCCGACCGACACTCCGCTAAACCATGTTACATAAGATTCAGAAGCTGTGTACTGACCTTTCTGAAGAGCAGGGATAGCTCTTCTGATAGCATTAAGCTTTGAAAGATGAACGCTAAGCGGGCTTGCAAGTGTTTCGGCAACTGTACCAGAAGCTGTGTACTCGCTAAAGTCTGTAGCTGTTACATTACCCTCAAGATAATCGCCGTAGTAAGCACGACCTGTTGTTGAAAGAGGAGCGTTAGGACCAACATCAATAACTGCGCCCTTCTGGAACTCAACCTCTGAACCATAGTAAACGCATGGAATACCACGGAATGTAAACATAAGGTCAAGGTTCTCAGCCCAAGTCTGTGTGCCGCCTGCAAAACGACTCTTTTCATCAGGCTGTTCAGGAGCATAGTCATGAGAATCAACATACATTACGCTGTATGTTGCATCATTATAATACTGGTCTGTGCTCTTAGCAAAGTTATAAGCACTGCTTGCGTTACCAAACATTCTGTGCATCTGGAAGTCAATACCCTCCATACCCGATGCCATAGATCTGTCAGGTGTGTGGTATGTAATACCGTTTAAGAAAGCATTGTCTGAAGTAGGTTGATCTGTAGGATCATCTTCTGCGAGATAATGATCAAATACAACATTCATATTGTTGTTGATATCTTCAGCAGAAGTGCCGTAACTCCATAAATCAGCCCACTTATTGTTTGACTCTTTCCAAGTGTAGTAAGGTGTAGATTCCTCTGCGTGGCCACGATACCAAATCTGTGTGTAACGAGTACAGATTTCGCCAAACATAAGGAAGTTGTTGTTACCCGATGCCTTTGCAGCAGCATAAAGCTGGTCATTGTACATAAGGTTAAGTGCAAGTCTTGGAATATGTCTTACTGTATCAACACGGAAACCGTCAACGCCCATATTGATATAGTCTGAGTATACATCTACGATGTGTTCTGCTACTGCCGGATTTTCTGTGTTGAGGTCAACACAGTCACCTGCGATTTGAGCAAATTTACAGGTCCAGTCGTCCCAGTTAAGGCTCTGGAAATAACCTGTATGATAATAGTTGTTTGCATTAAATGTGTCAGAATTTGAAATCTTTGCAGAATCATAATCTTTTGCATCCGGCATGCTGCCTGTTGAGTTACCTACATCCGAAGAGTATGTTGTATTCTTCATAAGGTTAAGTCTTTGAGAATACTGAATTCCAGGCTTCTGTGCCCAGTATTCCTCTGCTGAATTAAGTCCGTATGTGTCAAGAAGTAAATCTGTAGGAATCATTGACTCTTCAAGATTTGAAAGGTCTTTTGTTGTATCTTTTTCAAAAAGATTGCAGAAATAAGCCTCACCGAAGTTACCGGTATGCTGGAAAACTACATCCTGAACAATCTTCATACCTTTTGCGTGAACCTCATCAATAAGATCCTGGTATGTAAAATCATCACTCTCATAACGTACATCAACGGTTGAGAAGTCCATAGCATGATAACCGTGATAATCATAGCCCGAACCGTTTGTAACTACAGGAGTAATCCAGATAGCTGTAAAGCCAAGTGCCTTTATATAGTCAAGCTTGTCTGCAAGACCTCTGAAGTCACCACGCCATGCAGGGTCTGAATCAGGGTTATTTGCCTGTGTGTCATCCCAGCAATGAACATTATTGCCTGTATCTCCGTCATAGAAACGGGTTGTCATAACAAAGTAGATAGACTCTTCACGCATATCCACTGAATCAACAGGGTCAATTTCATCAGGATTGTACTTTGTCCATCTCTTGTTTTTGTACCACCACTCACCGGTAGTTCTTCTTAATTCAGGTGAATACTGTTTGCCGTCTTTATCTGTAAAAATCATATTTACAGCTGTAACATCGTTGATTACATAAGTAAACCAACCGTTTGAAGAGGCAGTCATTTTTTCACCCGGATATGAATCTGACATTGCGCTGTTTGTTGGAAGTGAATTCCAAAGGTAAACATATGGCTGTGCAAGTTCACTGTTCTGATAATGTATAGTAATGCCTGTTTCAGCTGACGCAGCACCAACCTCTTCAGTTGTAGCGTCAGCGTCAGCAGCGTTTACAGATACTATGCCTGCTGTAATAACAAGCATTACAGAAAGTACTAATGCACACCATTTTTTAATCTTTGTCATAATAGTACCTCAATTTATTTTAGTTAATCGTCGTATGTTTTAAAAATTACTTTTCTGCAACCATCTTCTGAAGCATTGTTGCGTCTATAACATCAAGAACACCGTTACCGTCAACATCACATGTCTTGAAATCATATTTCATACCGCTGTATTCAGCAATGATCATCTGGAGATATGTAGCATCGTTTACATCAACTTTGCCGTCACCGTCGCAGTCGCCAAGCATAAACGGAGTTGTTGTAGGCTGTACTGAAGTTGTAGGCTGTGTAGTTGGTTTTGGTGTAGTTGGTTTTGGTGATGTTGTAGGAATAACAGATGTAGTCGACTGTGTTGTAGTCGGTACATTCGAATCAGCTGTATAAGTATAAGTCTTTGAAACCTTTGAGTTGTCAGAACCTTCAACATATACTTCAACTGTGTATGTTCCCTTTACTGTTGGTACAAATGAGTATGAATCGTTAAGTGTGTAATAAGGAATATTCTTATTACCGTTTGGATCTGTAACTACATACTTATAGAAAAGAAGGTTTGTACCTGTATTACCGCCGCCTGCAAGAACTTTAACTGTAGCTTTTGTGTTGAGCTTGATAAAGTTAAGATTAAGTGGTGTTACATTTTTAATAACAGGCTTAACGAGTGTTGAGTCATCTGCAACAGTAAGTGTGAGTGAACGCTCGTTTGTGTTGCCCTTTGTATCAGAATACTCAAACTTGATTGTATATTCACCAACTGCTGATGGTGTCCATACATACGAGTTTGTCGAGCTCATAGGAGATACTACCTTGCCGTTTACAGAAATCTGATAGCTGATAGTAGCATTTACAAGGCTATTTGCTGTTGTTGAAAGTGTAACAGCTGTACCTGTATAAATTGTTTTCGATGGGTCTGCTTTATAAGAAGTTACCTGAATATCACTTGTATCATATACAGACCAAGTATTTGTCTTGTTGTTGTAAAGGTCGCCTGAACCTACTGTAAGGTCATTTGACTTATTGCTGCCTGAACTGAAGATAACATTCTTATAAGCCTTATTAGGAGTATAAGACCATACATTATCGCCGATTTCAGTCATTGGTTTGCCCGGCCATGCAGCGTTGTTCTCTGTGCTGCTGTTCCACATATAGCAATATACATTTGACCAACCTGCATCATTCTGGCAGTAAATTGGTTTTGCATTGCCCGAAGAAGTTGCCGGCTGTGTAGCCTGTGTCGGCTTAGTTGATGATGTTGCCTGTGTTGGGTTAGTTACATCAGAGTAAGCTGACCACTTGCGTGTGCTGAGGTCATAAATCTGACCGTTGCCTGCATAAGTAAGGTCTGTTGTCTGATTGCCGCTGCCGTTGTTGAAAATAACATTCTTAAAATCACCCGAAAGTGTGTAAGCATAAACGTCATCTTCAACCTTTGTCATAGCCTCACCAGGCCATGCTGCGTTGTTGCCTGCACCATCTGTCCACATATAGCAGTACAGATTGGCCCAGCCGTTGTTTGCACGAACGTATACAGTATCGCCTGTTGCTGCTGATACTGCCATACTGCCTGCACAAACTGCAGATACTGCAAGCATAATACAAAGTATTAAGCTGAGTACCCTGTGCTTTGTTGTTACCATAAGAATTTCCTCCAAATTTTTTTTTATGGTTTTTGTGGATAATATAATCCCACGTTCTGACAATTATATTATACAACAATGTTTGCTAATATTTTTTTCTCTTTGAGAATTATTTTGATTTTCTTACAGCCAAATTTATTAGTCTATATTTGTATATATTCAACAAAAAGGCGAGAAAAAGCATTTATTAATATCAATATGCACAAATACAAGATGTTGTTTTTGTGACTATCTATAATACTATCTGTTCTTAATTTTATCCCAATAGTTCTTATATGCCTGTTCGTTTTTGTTGTCACCGTATTCGTAATAAACTCTGTCACGGATAATGTCCGGCAAATATTGCTGATTTACATAATGGTTCGGATAATCGTGCGGATAGTTATAAAACTGTCCTTTGTTATAATTATCTTCTCCATCATAGTGCATATTTTGAAGCTGTCTTGGTACAGGACCGTAATTGCCTGCTTTTAAATCCTGTGCTGCACGATTAATCCCCATATATGCAGAATTGGATTTCGGCGCATTGCATACCATTATAACTGCGTCTGCAAGCGGTATTCTCGCCTCCGGCAAGCCGACAGCCTGTGCAATATCCACACATGATTTTACAATAGGAATAAGCTGTGGATACGCAAGTCCTACATCTTCGCAGGCACACACCATAAGTCTTCTGCACGCACTCGGCAAATCCCCTGCCTCAAGCAGCCTTGCAAGATAATGCAAAGCTGCATTACTGTCACTGCCACGCATACTTTTTTGATATGCGGAAATTATATCGTAATGCTCGTCACCGTCCTTGTCATAACGCACGGCGCTTTTTTGTACAAGTTCCGCAACACTTTCTTCGCTGACTTTTTTTACTCCGTCAACTTCGTCAGCCACAAGAATAGCAAGTTCAACCGCATTCATAGCTTTTCTTACATCTCCACCGCAGCCATGAGCGATTTTTTTACGACAACTTTCGGGGAAATCCACCTCTACCTCCTGTTCCTCGGAAATAATTTCTGCCGCTCTCTGCACAGCTCTTTCTATTTCTTCGGGCGGTACCGGTTTAAATTCAAAAACAGTCGAACGGCTTAAAATAGCATTATATACATAAAAATACGGATTTTCGGTTGTTGACGCAATCAGCGTAATCGAACCGTTTTCTATATATTCAAGCAAAGTCTGTTGCTGCTTTTTATTAAAATACTGAATTTCGTCAAGATACAGTAAAATGCCGTTCATTCCCGAAAAAGTGTTCAACTCCGAAACTACCTCTTTTATGTCGGATGTTGATGCGGTCGTGCCGTTGAGTTTTTTCAGAGTTCTGTTCGTTCTTTTAGCTATATATGTAGCAAGAGTTGTTTTTCCCACTCCTGACGGGCCGTAAAAAATCAGATTCGGAATTTCTCCGCTTTCAATTATTTTTCGCAGTGGCTTATTCGCTCCGAGCAAATGCTTTTGCCCCACAATATCATCAAGAGATTGCGGTCTTATTCTGTCTGCAAGAGGAGTATTCATATAATCAGCCTCATTTCAAATTTAGTATATATTTCATAGTACATTTGTTCGTAGAATTTGTCAAGATTTTTAGCAAAAAAAATCCGTTCCGCCTTAAATTTGACGGAACGGAAAATAAACCGATTTTTATTATTCGTAAAGCGGATATTTTTTGCAGATTTCTTCAACACCTGCTCTTACCTTGTCGGCACTGTTTTCAAAATCATTGAGAACAAGTGTAATATACTCGGCAATCTTGTCCATATCTTCCTCGTTAAGACCTCTTGTTGTAACAGCGGCAGTACCTATACGAACACCGCTTGTTACGAACGGTGAACGGGGTTCGCCCGGAATAGTGTTTTTATTTACTGTGATGTAGCACTCATCAAGGCGAGCCTCAAGCTCTTTACCTGTAACACCTGTATCACGAAGATCCATAAGAAGCACATGGTTGTCTGTACCGCCCGAAACAAGCTTATTGCCTCTCTTAAGAAGTCCCTCCGCAAGAGCCTTACAGTTAGAAACAATCTTTGCACCGTACTCTTTAAATTCAGGCTTTAATGCCTCACCAAAGCAAACTGCCTTAGCCGCAATTGTGTGCATAAGAGGACCGCCCTGTGTACCAGGGAAAATTGCCTTGTCAATCTGCTTAGCAAACTCTTCACGGCAAAGGATAAGACCGCCTCTCGGACCACGGAGTGTTTTATGAGTTGTGGATGTAACAAATTCACAGTACGGAACAGGGTTTGGATGAACGCCTGCCGCAACAAGGCCTGCGATGTGAGCCATATCTACCATAAGATATGCGCCTACTTCATCGGCAATTTCACGGAGTTTTGCAAAATCAATAATTCTTGGATATGCAGACGCACCGGCTACAATAAGTTTTGGCTTACATTCCTTGGCAATCTCAAGAACCTTATCATAGTCAATTCTGTGTGTTACGCTGTCAACACCGTAAGGAACAAAGTTAAAATACTTACCTGAAATGTTTACAGGTGAACCGTGTGTAAGATGACCGCCCTCGTTAAGGTTCATACCCATAACTGTATCGCCCGGGTTGAGCATAGCAAAGTAAACTGCTGTGTTAGCCTGTGCACCCGAATGTGGCTGAACATTTGCGTGTTCTGCGCCGAAAAGTTCGCAAGCTCTCTTGCGTGCGATTTCCTCAACAACATCAACGCACTGGCAACCGCCGTAGTAACGCTTTCCCGGATAACCTTCTGCATACTTGTTTGTAAGTAAGCTGCCCATTGCTGCCATTACAGCAGGAGAAACGATATTTTCGCTTGCAATAAGCTCAAGATTTCTTCTCTGTCTTTTAAGTTCCGCAGTCATTGCCTCGCCAACAGCAGTGTCATAGCTGTTGAGATAATCAAGAGCTGCAATATTTGTTTTTTCACTCATAATTATTCTCCTTAATCTAAAAATATATAAGTTTAAGCATCATAAACAGATGATAAAGCCTTATTTTTCAGTGCGTACAAATCATTAAGAGTACACACTTTTCCTGATTGATTTCTAAGTTCTGCCGCACCGCGCATTCCCTTAAAATAACCTGCTATAAGTTTTCTTGCCTGCAGCATAGCCATATGCTCGCCTTTGTATTCAACCATTTTTTCAATATGTCGGCACATTACATTGAGTTTTTCTTCAAGAGTCGGTGCTTTTATAATACAGTCGGGATTCTCAAGATAAGCATTTATTTCCGAAAAAATCCACGGATTTCCCAAAGAGGCCCGTCCAACCATAACAAGCTGACAGCCTGTGTAATCCATAACTTCCTTTGCTATTTTTGCAGAGGTTATGTCGCCGTTTGCAATTACGGGGATTGACACCGCATTATTAACCTCTTTTATAATATCATAATCGACAGGAGGTTTATAATACTGTTCTCTTGTTCTTCCATGAATTGTAATTGCCGCTGCGCCTGCCTGTTCACAGATTTTTGCAACTTCAACCGCATTTACGGCAGAATTGTTCCAGCCTTTACGAATTTTTACCGTAACAGGTACATCAACGGCACTTGTAACTGCCTTTACAATTTCACCGCAAAGCAGCGGATTTTTCATCAAAGCACTGCCGCTGCCGTTTGAACTGATTTTAGGTGCGGGACAACCCATATTAATATCAATAATATCGGGCTTGTTTTCCATAGAATGAACAGCCGCATCAGCCATACATTTAGGGTCATCTCCGAAAATCTGAATACCGCAGGGGCGTTCATAGTCGGAAATTTCCATAAGCTCCTCACTTTTCTTACTGTTGAAAGAAAGCGCCTTTGAACTGACCATTTCACTTACGCAATAGGCGGCGCCAAATTCCACGCAAAGCTCACGGTACGCCCTGTCTGTAATGCCTGCCATAGGAGCAAGTACGGCACGGGACTTAAATTCTACATTTCCAATTTTAATTTTTTCCATACTGCTCTCCTTATGAAGAATAAATATCTCTCTGCTCTCTTCTGCGTTCAAGCGCATAAGATATTTTTGTACTGAGCAATACGAAAATCAAAACAATTATACCTACAATTACGCAAACCCAATATACAACACCTGCGGCATCATTGGTTTCGTAACGCTTTGTACTTACTTTTGAAGTTGAAAGCTGTGTAGGCGACACCGTTTCATTGACTACATTATTATTAAAATCATATTCTGTTGTTTCTTCGTAATACGGCTCTGTAGGTTCTTCTGTATATACAGGTTCCGTATATTCTTCTGTAACTTCTTCGGTATAATATTCAGTCGGTTGCTCTGTATATTCAGGTTCGGTTTCGGGATAAGTTTCGGGTTCGGTATACGGCTCTGTATATTCAGGGTCTGTATATACCTCTGTTTCAACTATATCTCCGTCATCAATTCCGTCACCGTCAATGTCTACAGCATAGACGCTGATTGCAACAACAAACATAAACAATACCGCAAACAGCACACAGACAGCAGATTTTGAAATTCTGTATTTTTTCATTACATTACTCCTTGCGGATACATATATTAAAATTATACCAAAAGTCGCAATATATTGCAAGCTATTTTTACATTTAATTATAACCCGTGTTTAAGCACCTCATAAAGCACATTTCCGAGCAATTCTCCGCTGTATTCCGCCTCTTCTATTGTATTTGCGTCTGTTCCTATTTCTATAAGCAAAGAACCGTCGCAAATATACTCGTTGTACGCAAAATATCCGAAATTCAGCGGTCTTGTCATACCCGGATACATTTCTTCCGCTTTATTTTGAATTTTAAGCGCAAAATTAAGATTATTCTCCCAGCTTAAAAAATTCATCTCGCCGTCGGTATCGCAACCCGAAAGAATCATTATCTGCGCTCCCTGCTTACCGTCATATGTAAAAACAGGTTTTACCTTTTGAGTTTCAGTACCGATTGCGTCACGGTGAATATCAATTATTACCTTAATATCCGTGTTGGTTTCCATAATACTTTCAACGGTCTGCGCACTTCTGTCATAAGAACCGCTGTATGTTGAGTCGTGCACCGTGGTATCGTGCATAGTTTTTATTCCTCGCTTATTAAGCACATCGGTAATAGCATCTCCCACAGCCGTTACATTATAATCATTATTCTGCGTGCGTGAATAATAGCTTTCGTAAAAATAATCAACATCTTCGTCCATATAGCTTTCACTTGTGTGCGTATGATAAATAAGCACCTGCGCCGTTCCGTTTGAATCAACATCAAAAGGCAGTTCACTGTTTAAAGCGGAATCAAAATCGTAATCAAGTCCCGTATTGTTTTTCACATAAGCCGTACCGCATTTTACACCATTCGCACCAATCTGTTCGGCAAGAATATCGTAAACCGCCTCTCCGTCATGGTTTCCGAAAGAATCATAATATCCGCTTTTGTCTTTTTCTCCGTTTAGATTTCTTGTAATCGTAACAGGTTTCGTAATCGGCTGTGTTTCCTCCTGTTTCTTTTGTGTGGTATTGGTATCGGCAAGGGTTGTAGTTTCAGTATCGGCTAATTTATATGTACCGTCGGACAGAGTAAGCGCCGCAACCGCAAGCGCCGCAGGTTTGTCGCTTGCAAAGCACTCTGGCATTCTCCGACAAACGCAGAAAACGGCAGTCGATACAAGGATAATCGACGCCGTTATTTTTAATGCTCCTAACTTTTTCACAAAATCACCGCCTCATAAAAATATATGCCGATGATTTTAATGTATGACCGAATTCCTACATAAGCGAAACAAGCTCGGAAATATTAAATTCATTTTGAAGTGCGCCGTTAAGCGCAAATGAAATCAGTCTTGAGGCTCTCTCGGTAAGCAAATCAATTTCTCGTGGAATAACAACCATCTGCCTGCCCTGCGGAGTTATTCTACGCCTTGCTCTGTGCGGATCGTTTCCGCTTAATAAATCCGATGCAAATGTGGCTGCATCTACAACCGTGGGCACTCCTATTGCTATTACGGGTACTCCTATAGTTTCTTTGTTAATCTTTGTACGGTGATTTCCAACGCCCGCCCCGGGTGAAATTCCTGTATCGCTTATTTGCAAAGTACAGCCGAGTCTTTCAAGTCTGCGTGATGCAAGTGCGTCTATTACAACAACTGCATTCGGTTTTATTCTTTTTACAATACTCAATATATATTCGCCTGTTTCAATGCCCGTCTGCCCTGTTACTCCCGTTGCCATAACCGCAACCGGTCTTAAGCGGTCAAGACCGGTACTTCTTGCAATCTCACCCGAAATATGCCTTGTAGCAAGCACTCTGGAGCTTGTTTTCGGGCCGAGAGAATCGGGAGTGATTTCAGGATTTCCGAGTCCTACTACAAGTACAAGACCGTTGACCGGCAAAAGCCTGCGAATTTCCTTTCCTATAGTAATAAGTCTTTCGTCGGTTTCGGTAAAATTATCGGTAAGTGACGGAAGTTCTACTGTTATATAAGTACCCTCTTCTTTTCCGAGCTGCTGCCTGGCTTTTCTTGTTTTTACTTCAAGTCTTGAAATATCAAGTCCGTTTTCACTGTACTGAACAAAATCCACACCTCCGACATCTTCTCCCGCTATTTCACGAGCTTCTACCGCAAGGTCAGTTCTAAGTTCCATAAAGTCGCCCCTTTTATCTGTAAATATTGCTATTATCTTGTGTATAAACAGCGTTTATATTCTTTACAAGAAAGAAAATTTTTGATATAATAAAATTTGATATATATAAACAAAAAGGTGTGAATGTAAAATGATAAAATCACCTGTTATTAAGGCGATAACGGCAACAGTATCTGCACTTATGATATTTTCTGCTGTAAGCGTATCGGCTAATGCCGCAAGCATTGATAACAATTCAAAAACATTAAGTAAATTTCAAATTAAAACTTCAGACAATACAAAAAATGATATTCCGTCTGCATACAGTTCAGTGGAGCTTGGCATTGTAAATTCTCCGAAAAGCCAAAAATACAACGATTGCTGGATATATTCCTCGCTCTCGGTGCTTGAAACAAAACTTTTAAAAAAAGATTTTACGGCTAATAATTTTTCTGCCGAGCATATGAACCTTTGGGCAACAACAAAAAGCAACGGTAAAGGCTGGCAGCGCAATGTCACTTCCGACGGCTATGCATTTACCGCACTCGGATATTTAAGTTCCTGGCAAGGCGGAATCGAACAAAGCGACTACGACACTCTTGCAGAAAAATATACTCCCGACAAAGACCTTTCCGCTTTTGTAAATTACGGGGCGACCGCTATAAAATACCTCGACGATTGTACACAAGAAGAAATTAAGCAGGAGATTATGGATAACGGTTCAATCTATGCGGCATATTCTCACAGTCCTTATTACGAAAATAATGACAGAACAGCGTATTTCTGTCCGCAAGGTTCTCCAAAATCCACAGGTCATGCAATAGCTATTGTCGGATGGGATGATAATTATTCAAAAGAAAATTTCAAAGCAATAAACGGTGTTTTACCCGAAAATGACGGAGCATGGCTTGTAAAAAACAGTTGGGGCGATTACAACACTTTAAACGGTTACTTTTGGCTTTCATACGAAGATTCTTATTTGTTTAGCAGTACCTTTAAATACAATTTTGCTGTTGAAGATGTCACGGAAATCACCGATGATGTTAAACTTATGCAAAATGAAATTTACGGTGCAACATATGAATTTAACTACATAAATGATGACAGCGTCACATATCTTAATCTTTTTAATTTTTCCGAGGGTTACAACAAACTTGATTCGGTAATGTTTGAAACCACCGCAAAAAATTCCGACTATGAAATCTACTATGTACCTGCCGAAAATAAAATTCCTGTGTCAGATGAAACCAAATGGACTAAATTAAACAGCGGAAAAGTTCCGTACAGCGGATATTTAAATATTGATACAAACGATTTTGACTTACCTGTAACTTACGGTGCAATCGCCGTTAAAATTAAAAAAAATAATGAAAGCGAAAAATACTATAGGCATCGGTGAATGGCTTAACAAATCAAACGGCCAGTTTGCATTTATAAACGAAAGCCAAAAAGGCGAAAGTTTTATTTATCAAAACGGAACTATGACAGACCTTCTCGATTGGTACAAAACGGAGCGTGACGATAATCTTGGCGGCACATTCGTTATAAAAGCTGTTACAAATAAAACCGAACTTGCAGTCACACTGCTCGGCGACATTGACTTAAACAACAAAATTGATATTAAAGATGCAACCGATTTGCAGATAGCTATTTCAGGCGATTCAAAACTTTCGGCTGTTCAAAATTTAAATGCCGATACTGACGAAAACGGCGAAATTAATGTAAACGATGTTACACAGTTACAATTTATGATTGCAAATAATAACTGAATACAGATGCAAACAGAATTTTTGGACAACTGCCTCTTTACCTGCAAATCGACAAATCACAAACATTCAACTTTAGACTAAAAGGAAAACACAACTGCTCATCGGAACAGTTGTGTTTTCCATTTTATCTCATTTTAGGACCGCCCCGCATATCTCCGCCCGGGCCGCCCATTTCGTTTCCGTTCATATCGCCGTTGCCCATATTTCTGCCGCCCATACTTCCGGGGCCACCCATACCGCCTGAACCGTATATGATAGAAGTCATTTCAACTTCTGTTGTACTGTCGCCTGTCGTTACAGTATATGTCTGACCTGTTGTAATACCCGGGCAACTGATAACCACACAAGCGTATGTCTTGGTAGGTGTGAACGATACAAGAACATCGCCGTCACTGTTTTTGACTGTGATTTCACCGCTCGAATTTGTATTTACAAGCATTGAACCTTGAGTTGAATTTTCTCCAAAGTTCTGTGCCATTTGAGATGAACCTGTGGCAATGAATATGCCACCTGTTATGGTTGCTTCTCCGTCATAATCAACCGCTCCGTTATCTCCGCTTGTCGAGCCAAAGATATAGGTTTCCCCGCCTGTAACGGTAATCGAACCGTTTGAATCAACTCCGTCACCGTCAGCGTCAATTGTTATTTTGCCGCCCGATATTGTAATGGAAGCATCTGATGAACCGAAATTGTCACGGTCAAATCCGCCACCGAATCCGCTTTCGTCTTTTCCGCCTGCGGCATTAAATCCGTCATTGCTCGATTTCAGATTAATTGTACCGCCTGAAATTTCAACTTTCGTTCCCTCTATTCCCTCATAGCTTTCGGTAATATTAATTGTTCCTCCACTGATGCTTGTTTTGCTGTCGGCGTGGATACCGTCATCACCTGTTGAAATTGTAAAAGTACCTCCTGATACGGTTACATTTGAATTTGAATGTAAACCGTCATCTTCGCAAGTAAGATTAAAAGTACCTCCGCTGATTGTAATATCTCCTCCTGCTTTTATTCCTTTTACACTTGCAGAATCTGTTGAACTTGAAGATGATGAACCTCTGTTTGAAGTAATATTAAATGTGCCGTTTTCAATTTGAGCCGTCGTACCGGCATCAATGCCGTCACCTTTGCAATTAACGGTAAATTTACCGTCTGCTATATACAAAAAGCCTTTCGAAGTATCGTCTGTATTTTCTGCGTGCAAACCGTCTTTACCCGAAGTTAAAGTATAAGTACCGCTTGCAATTCTGATACTGTTTTTACCGCTTAATGCATGGCTTGCGGCTGTAATATTGTATTCTCCGCTTGTAAGTTTTAAATCATCTTTAGAAACAATGCCGTTACCTTTTTCGGAAGTTACAGTCAATTTTCCCTCTCCGTTAAAGGTAATATCATCTTTTGCAAATACCGCCGCATCTACATTGTTGTCATCTGTCTGAACATAGTCACCTGTTGACGCAAGTGTATTTTCTGTGTCTTTTGCAGTTGTTACAAATACCTTATCTGCCTGTTTTACATATAAAGCGGCACTTGATTTACAGGTTAGAGAGGCGTTTTTAAGTACAATATGCACTTTTGTTTTATTGTCGGCATCTACAATAATCTGACCGTCGGATGTTGTACCCGTAACTATATATGTGCCCTCACTTTTAACAGTAACCTTACTTCCGCTGACAGAAACGCTGTCAGAGCTTGCGGTTGCACCTGATGATGAAAAAGCAACCATTACCGCCGAACTTTCATCATAGCCTACCTCTTTGTCACGGTCGGTGAACATATCGCTGTCAAGAGATTCATCCGAAGCAATTGAAGCAGTAGAAACACTGTCTTTTGTAACAGTTGAAGAATTTGTCGAGGATGTTTTTTCGTCTGTATTTGCGCAGCCTGTTACACTTACAGATATAATAAGTGCCGCAAGCAATGCTGCAAATTTCCCTTTGCTTTTTAAATTAAAGCTCATTATTAGTTATCTCCTGTCTTGCCATACTGATTTCAAGATTGCCGTTTCTGCATCTTAAATCATCAATAAAATCTTTTTCATCGTTCGGGTTTTTGAGAGTTACATTATATGTAAGTTTGAACAAACTGCCCATATTAGCGGTTCTTACCGATACCGTTTCATATTTTACGGTATATTTTTCAAAAAGGTCGTCAAAAGCACCTGTATAATTTAAATCCTCGGGGATTGTGATTTTTAATATTCTGTCCTGCTCAAGTCTTTTGTCTGCACCGATATTTACTTTATTGAGGATAAACATTGCAATTCCTAAAATTAATGAGAACAGCACTGCGTATCCGAGATAACCCATTCCGCAAATCAAACCTGCACCCATTGCAAGGAAGATTGTGCCGATTTCTTTAGCGGTGCCGGGCACGGAACGAAATCTTACAAGACTGAAAGCACCTGCCACAGCAACGCCTACACCGACATTACCGTTTACCATCATAATTACCACACAAACTACGGCAGGTAAAAGTGCAAGAGTAACAACAAAGCTCTTTGTGTATTTGGTTTTGTATGAATAGACCGCCGCAAGAAAAATGCCGATTACAAGAGCAACTGCTATGCAAAGCAGAAATTGCGGCACTGCGATTGTTTCGGTTGTTGAACTGAAAATTCCTGAAAATAATGTATTAAGCATATTTTTTACCTCCGTTTGCTCTTTCGCTCATAATTGCAACATAAGCATTGCCGTATTTTGAAAAAGATGTTTTGTAAATTTTGTTTTCGCTTAAAATGTTTGTCATCCACAGCGGAATTGCCGTGCCTGTCTTTATTTCCATAAGAGAATAATCGTTTCTTAATACCGGTGTTCCGTAAATACCTTTACAAAGTGATAAATCATAGTTACGCCAAAGAATATTATCATCAAAGGTTACTCTGAAATCATAATCATTTTTTGAATAAAAGGCCTCTCGGTTGTATGAAATTACAACCTGCGGTGCAATGCCTTTGTAATGCTCAAGAAAATAATTGACTTCTCTTAAAATCTGACTGTCGGCAATATGTTCACCGTTGCAAAGATAACGCATACTCTCGTTCTCACTCATTTCGGTTCTGCGTTTATAGACAACACGCTTATATTTCTTTTTGATTTCTATAAAAGTTGTGCTGTCGTGTTTTGCAACTCCGTAACTTCTCAATCTTAACTTTTCCTTATAAACGGGATGTTCAAGCGAGCGTCTTATCAGTAAAAAATCAGGTGTGTCAAAATATATGTTGCAAATTGTGCTTTTGCCGTATTTGTCGGCATACATATATTTTTGCATTTCCCGCATAATCATTTTCTTTTGTTCGTCAGTCACAAGGTACTTTATTTCATAGCGTTTAAATACGCTTTGGTAACTCATATTTAACTCCCCTTTTGTTTTGATGAGTATATTGTACCGTTGTAACTTTAAATGAAATTTAAATTTCACTTAAAATTTACCTAAAATTGAAAAAATAAATAAAAAAGAGAAAATAGTTAGGACGGACTAACTATTTCTCTTTAAATCAGCGAACACCAAGTGCCGTTAGTGTTCGCTAACTTATCTAATATTATATCAATAAATACATTATTTGTCAATTAAAACATAAATAAAATTTTATTTAACATCAAAACCCACTTCTTTTTGAATATAATTAAAATAACTTACATCATCATCGGTATAAGAAGTTCTGTTGTTAAAACCTTTTTTTATATCAATATTTCTGTCAATAAAAATTCTTCTGCACCACATACATGCCCATGAATACGGCAATAAAATCGGCATTTTCTCCACAAACGGATATTTATTTGCCATATATGATTTATTGGGAAAAAGCGATGAAATAAAATTAGCAAATCTTGATTTTTTTCTGCCTGTTTTAGTATTAACTCTTTGTCTTTCCATTTCGGACATAACCGCAACATCTAATCTACCGAGAGTCATACTTAATAAAATATATTCTTCAACATCGTCAAAATCTTCAACTTCACTGCCTTTTGAAAACCATTTCAGTGAAATATCACGCAGTTTTTTCTCAAACAAGGTTATTCCTAATTTTTCAAACTGTTCACTCAAATATTTTTGATTAAGTTGATCCGAATATTTTTTATAAAATACATATTCGTCGGCAATCATTCTTATGCCGATTCCGCCTTCGGAAAAATGTTTTGCACTGTGAAGCAACATATAAATATAATAATCCTCAAGCGTCATTTCTTTTGAATAAGAATACCCGTCACGCACCTTAGCTTTTTCAAGTTGATTTTCCAATAAAGAATAATTTTTATCATTCTTTTTTTAAAAGCGAACGGTGCATTTCAATATACATAAACGGCGCTTTTACAAAATGATATTGTTGATCGTCATTTTGTAAAAATTTGTACCCGTTTTGTTTAAATATATTTTTTATTCTGTCAATATCGTTTATATCAAACAAAATATCATAATCTGAAATTGAGCGTTCAAATGAGTTGGGATAGTCTTCCTTAAGAAAATAGCCTTTCATAGGGAGATTATATATTTTCCCTTCATCGAAACATTTAAGCAAACTTGCAATTTCATATTTCATCATCGTATCAATATAAATCCAATGATTAAGATTATTTTTTACATAAGATAACAATTTCTCTGAAACCGAATATTTTTTTGACAGCATTAAAACAGCCTCATCAAAAATTGCGTCCATTCTGGTATCATTAGAAATCTGCCGTATGTGGTCAAGATTACAATTTTCATACGGCAGCTGCGGTTCTGTTCCGTTTAAAACACTTGATACAAGCGTCAAATAATATGCATATTCTTTTTTTTGAGCGTCATTAAGATGTTTTTTCATTATACAAAAACTACCTTTTCTTTTTTATCTTTATCGACTTATTCATTCTGTGCGCTGAATAAAGCATACGCATTGGCGCTTTGATATACTCCCACGCTGACTTATAAAATCTGTATGAAAGCGAATTATCGGTATAGTGTTTTCCTTTTCGATAAAATGCGGTAACCACACCTATAATATTTTCGTCAGTAATTCCCCGTTCTTTATGAAACTGATTATCACCGCAAAAAATATATTTGCCGTCCTTATCAAAACCGACAACTCTGTGCAAAACAAAATCGCCGTTACTTCTTCGGTATAAAGCAACATCAAGATATTTTAGCCTGCCCTCCGGCTTTTTCAGGACAACCACATCTTCGCCGTTTCTTAGCATAGGATACATACTTGTTCCGTGCGGAGTAAATGTAACCGTGCCTCCGCTGTTAAGTTTTTCTTTAATAATTTGTATTACATCTTCAAGCTGAATTTCTTTATTATTCAAAGACATTTGCATCCTTTAACTTATTAATAAATATATCTATATCCGCACTTGCTTTTTCTTTTGTTACATCATACTCACTAATCATTTTAGCAATAAGTTCGTCTTTCTCAATTCCTTTTTGCAACTGTTCAAATAAGAAAGCACCCGTTTCATTAAGATTTATAACACCGTTAAAATCAAGTGTAAGACTGTTTACCGGTACCACTACATATGAATCGGCTACTTTTCTTAAAACAAAATCATCTTTAATTTTCATACTCATTTCTCCTCATATATGAATATAAAATTTTTTAATGTGTTGATAATAATATTGTAATACATAAAGCATAAAAAAGCAAGTAATGAGGGAGTTTTGAGCATACAAAAAGCTCCGCAGAAAACTCTGCGGAGCTAAGTGATTAAGTATTAATTATCTGTTAAGATAAATTAGTTCTCTCTTCTTCTAACGAGGAAGAATACACCTGCAGCTGCAACCATTACGCCGGCAAATACGAAGAAGATTGTTGTCTCCTGACCTGACTGTACTGAGTTAGAGCCTGATGATGAACCATTTGATGAACCATTTGATGAACCATTTGATGAAGAGCCGTTTGATGATGAACCGCCGTTTGATGAACCGCTTGATTCAGCAGCATCGTTCTTAGCCTCTGCATTGTTAATCTCATCTTGGTTAACCTTTTCGCCACCCTTTGTTGGGTCTGTGCATTTACCAAGGATACCCTCAATTGTTGCCTTCTTCTTGTTAGCAACATCCTGAGTCATTGTTTCTTCCTTAACAAAACCCTCAAGTTTGAAATTTACATTAGACATTACAGCGAGTGGGCTGACCTTGAGTTGGTTGATAAGATCCTGTGTCTTATCTGTCTTACTTGTATCAGCAGTACCGTCGTTAGAAACATAATCGAGAAGGTAGTCAGCTAAAAGTGTTACATCTGTTGTACCGTCTGCAAGAGCTGTACCGACTACTTTTGATGTTGAAGTAATAACCTTCTGCGGACCACATTCCGGATGGTTCTTCCATGCAGCCTCAGTATCAGTCTTTTGGCTGTCCTTAGGGTTCTCGATCTTGTTACCTGTTACATACACAGTATCGCCAATGCAGTTACCGTTCATGATTGTGTTGTAAATCTGAGCACCTGTATCAGAACTGAAGATTACGCAATATAAGTTCTTGCTGCCGGCATTCTGAATTTCTTCAGCGTTGCCTGTCTTTGTTATATCATAAGAATAAAGATCGTCGCTTTCCTTTTTGCACACTTCTTTCTTTGTCTGCCAGCTTGGCCATTTACCTGTACCGTCAGCTCTCCAGACGTGGCAATAGATCTTGCTAAAGTTTTTCCAACCTGCACTCTTTACATCAAAGTAAATCTTTGTGCCGGCACCTACCTGTGACTCGTCACCTGCTGCTACTGCTGAAGAATCGTCAGCTGCTACTGCAGACTCGTCATTTGCTGCTACTGCGTCCTCTGCTTCAGCTGCACTTGCTGCAAATGCGCCTACTGAAAGCACTAATGTTGAAGCAAGAGCAAGACTCATTACTTTTTTGAACATTTTAAATCTCCTCCATTGTTCATTAACTTTTAGGAATACACTATTCCATTGGAATTATTATACATCAAACATTACAAAACTTCAATACTTTAATTTCTTTTTATCGTTGTTTTAATATACAATCTTGCCAGACTGTTTTTAGTAGTTCTAAACAATAATAGCAATAAATTGCAATCTTTCAGACAACAAAAATCAAATTATGTGGATTTCGCAACATTTATGCCTTAATCATACCATATACAGTTTCTTTAACGATAGCAAGTGCTTCATCAATCTTTTCAGGATTTTTTGCACCTGCCATAGCCATATCCGGCTTACCGCCGCCGTTGCCGCCCGCTGCCTGTGCAACAGCCTTAACGAGTTTGCCTGCATTTACGCCGAGTGCCTTAGCATCTTTACCGCAAGATGCGGCAAATGTAACCTTGCCGTCATTTTCACAAGCAAGTACAACGATTGAGAGAGGAGCAACATCTTTTGTTCTCTCGCACATTGCACGAAGTGCGTCAGCGTTTGCATTGTCAATTTTTTTAGCAATAATTCTTACGCCGTTTTCAATTTCAGAATTAATAAAGAGGTTGTCAACCTGCATAGCAGCAAGCTTTGTGTTAAGCTCTGCAATTTCTTTCTGCTGATCATGAAGTAAGGTTGCAATCTTCTGTGCGCCCTCTGTGAGTGCTTTTGTATTTGAAATCTTAAGTGTTTCGCAAACGTTGAGTACAGTTTCACGGACATCGTTCATATACTTAAGAACTCCGATACCTGTAATAGCCTCAATTCTTCTTACACCTGATGCAACAGAACCCTCCTGACGGATTCTGAACAAGCCGAGGCTTGATGTATTTGTAGCATGTGTACCGCCGCAGAACTCAACTGAGAACTTACCGATGCTTACAACTCGTACAACATCGCCGTACTTCTCGCCAAACAATGCCATAGCGCCGAGTTTCTTTGCCTCTTCGATTGGCATTTCCTTTGTAACAACAGGGATAGATGCAAGAATCTTCTTGTTTACAAGGTCTTCGACTTTCTTAAGTTCTTCATCTGTGAGAGCCTCAAAGTGAGTAAAGTCAAAACGAACCGAATGGTCTGTTACAAGCTGACCTGCCTGATGAACATGATTGCCGAGAACTTCACGAAGTGCGGCCTGTAAAAGGTGAGCCGCTGTGTGGTTACGCATAATATTTGCTCTTCTGTCAAAGTCAACGATTGCACGAAGTTCTGTGCCGACCTCAAGTGTACCGCTCTTAATTGTACAAGAATGGAGATAAACACCCGAAGCATCCTTAGTTGTATCGTCAACATCAACCTCAAGAGTACCCGATTCCATTACACCTGTGTCGCCTACCTGTCCGCCACTCTCTGCATAGAACGGAGTTTTGTCGAGAACAACAAGAGCTGTTTCGTTTTCGCCGACGCTGTCAACTCTGATACCGTCTTTAATGATAGCAAGAACCTTGCTGCCTGTATTAAGGTCAGTATAACCGCAAAATTCTGTTTTAGCAATATCAGAAAGGTCTGTTGAATCCGAAATCCAAGCGTCTGTGTCTTCTTTCTTTCTTGCATCTCTTGAACGCTGTTTCTGCTCTTTCAAAAGCTCGTGGAAACGGTCAACATCAACATCTATGCCCTGCTCCGAAAGAATTTCTCTTGTAAGGTCAATTGGAAAACCGTAGGTATCGTTGAGCTTAAATGCGTCCTCACCGCTGAGTACCTTAATGTCCTGATCATCAACAATGCCCTGCAAGAGTTTAAAGCCCTGGTCGATTGTCTTTTGGAAGCTTTCTTCCTCGACTCTGATAATCTTTGTAATAAAGTCCTGCTTTTCTCTTAATTCAGGATATGCCGATTCATTTTCTTTTATTACAGTTTCGCATACCTTATACAAGAATGCGTCTTTGTATCCTAAAAGTCTGCCATGACGGGCTGCTCTTCTGAGCAAACGGCGGAGAACATAACCCTTACCCTCATTTGACGGAAGAACACCGTCGCCAATCATAAATGTTGTGCTGCGGATATGGTCGGTGATAACTCGGAGTGAAATATCCTTTTTATCGTCTTCACCGTAATTTACACCTGTAATTTCAGAAATCTTCTTCATAATATTCTGAACAGTATCAACCAAGAAAAGGTTATCAACACCCTGCATTACACAAGCAAGTCTTTCAAGACCCATACCTGTATCAATGTTAGGATGAGCAAGCGGAGTGTAGTTGCCGTTGCCGTCGTTTTCAAACTGTGAGAATACTATGTTCCATACCTCAACGAAACGGTCACACTCGCAGCCGACATGACAGTCAGGCTTACCGCAGCCCTTTTCATCACCACGGTCAAAGTAAATCTCCGAACAAGGACCGCATGGACCTGAACCATGCTCCCAGAAGTTGTCTTCTTTGCCGAGTCTTACCATATGAGATGGCTCAACACCGATTTCTTCGGTCCAAATCTTGTAAGCCTCATCATCGTTTTCATAAATAGATACATAGAGTTTATCAACAGGCATTTCGAGAACTTTTGTAAAGAACTCCCATGCCCAAGCTGTAGCCTCGTGCTTGAAATAGTCACCGAAAGAGAAGTTACCGAGCATTTCAAAGTATGTGCCGTGACGGGCAGTAATGCCTACCCTCTCAATATCGGGAGTACGGATACACTTCTGACAGGTTGTTACACGCTTTCTCGGCGGTGTAACCTCACCTGTAAAATACTTTTTCATAGGAGCCATACCGCTGTTAATAAGCAGAAGGCTGTTGTCGTCCTTCGGAACAAGTGAAAAGCTCGGAAGTCTTAAATGACCCTTACTCTCAAAAAATGAAAGAAACTTTTCACGAAGTTCGTTAAGTCCTGTCCATTCCATTAAAAATCTCTCCTTAAAAAATTTGCAAAATAAAATCCTGCCCCATAAAAATGGGACAGGAGAATAATTCCTGCGGTACCACCCAAATTGGTGCTTAAACACCCTCTTTGAGTAATCTTACGATTACAATCCTTAACGCAGATATACGCTGTGCTTAGTCACACAGAGCTCAGGGGCAGCGTGCTGTAAACATTCATAAAGTCTTGCACCGACCGACTCCTCTCTGAAAGAACGAGATACAGCTAATCCCGTCAACGCCAATTACATATACTTTTTATTCAGTAGCATTATAAAACTAATTATTCACAATGTCAAGTGAATATCGGAAATTTTCTGATATTTTTCTTTTTTCGTACCGCAACAATCGCATTAATTTTGTTGCATATTGCGACACAAAATGATATAATACATTTATATATGTTTTTATATCACTTTGGAGGAGATTATTTTGAGTGCAAAAGTCACTTTACTTACTTATACGCCAAATCCCGAAATGACGGTTGCAATGGCAGCAAAACTCTGCTACTCACCGTCCGAAATATCAAATATAAGAGATGGTCTTACTGAGGAAAAGACCGCTGATTTTATAGATATGCTTGCAAACATCGGGCATGGCAGTCCGTTTGAACACGCTTCTTTTACCTTTGGCATTGAGGGCATTTCAAGAGCCTGCTCACATCAGCTTGTAAGACACAGAATCGCATCTTACAGTCAGCAGTCGCAGCGTTATGTTGACGGCACAAAGTTTGATTTTGTAACACCGCCTGAAATTGCAAAAAACGAAAAGGCACTTGCCGCTTACAACAAAGTAATAGAAATGCAGTCAAAGGCTTACAGCGAAGTTCGTGACGCACTTGTTGCAGGATATATCAGAGAGGCAACAGGAAACTGCGACGATACCGATGAAGAAGTCATAGAAAACTACAGAAACGAAAACAAAGCAAAATTCAATGCTTTTGTAAAAAAAGCAAATGAAGACGCAAGATTTATTCTTCCTAACGCATCAACCACAAAAATTGTCTGCACTTTTAATGCAAGAAGTCTTGAGAATTTCTTTGCACACCGCTGCTGTAACCGTGCACAGTGGGAAATTAGAGATGTTGCCGAGCAAATGCTTAAACAATGTCTTGAAGTTGCTCCGCATTTATTTAAAAACTGCGGCCCTGCGTGTTTGTTCGGTGCTTGTCCCGAGGGCAAAATGAGCTGCGGCAAAATGAAAGAAGTACGCAAAAAATACGGCAGAGAGTAATATTTTAATTATATTTTAGAATAATAGAAATGGATAGGAACAAAAATGAGTGCAAAATTCATTGTAATAGAGGGTCTTGACGGAAGCGGAAAGGCTACCCAAACAAAAATCCTCTTTGATAAAATTTCAGCAATGGGAAAAAGCATTAAAAAACTTGAATTTCCCGATTACGCAAACGAAAGCTCGGCACTTGTAAAAATGTATCTCGGCGGAGAATTCGGCAGTAATCCGAATGATGTAAACGCTTATGCCGCTTCGTCCTTTTATGCGGTAGACAGAGTGGCAAGTTTTCTTAAATTCTGGAAAAAGGATTACGAAAACAGTGATGTGATTTTAAGCGACAGATACGCTACATCCAATATAATTTATCAGATGTCTAAACTTGACAAATCGGAGTGGGACAACTTTATTGAATGGCAGGAGGATTTTGAATACAATAAACTTTCTGTTCCTAAGCCCGATAAAGTTATTTATCTTGATGTTAAACCCGAAGTATCGCAAAAACTTATGAGCAAGCGTTACGAGGGTGACGAAGGCAAAAAAGATTTACACGAAAAGAATTTCGCGTTTTTGCTTGAATGCAGAAAATCTGCTTTATATGCCGCTGAAAAATGCGGTTGGACAATTATTGACTGTTGTGAAAACGGTGAAATCAAGCCGATAGAATCAATAGCAGAGGAAATAGAAAAGGCGGCCGAAATTAATACTTTATGCTAAACTTTAAGCTGATAGAAAAATCCGATATAAATAAATTTCAGAAATACTACGACAATCCGGAGGGAATTTCACTTACTACCAATATTTTGAGCGCATACCTCTGGAGAAATGAATATAATATAAAATTTGCTTTGTATAACAACTGTTTAATAAAAGCATATTTTAATGACGATGACAGCGTGTGGGGATATTGCCTGCCGCACGGCGAAGATATAAAACCCGCTGTCGAAGAAATCATAAAGGACGCTCACGAGCGTGGGCAAAAACCTTTTATCGTAATGCTGACAGACGCACAGAGGGTTAAACTTGAAACCCTTTTCCCGTCAGAATTTAACTATGAATTTTCACCCGAAAATCAGGAATATGTCTATTTGTCAGAAGATTTAATAAATCTTTCGGGCAGAAAATTCCACGCAAAGCGCAACCATATTTCAAAGTTTAAGAACGGTTATCCCGATTACAGATTTGAAGAAATAACAAATTCAAATAAAGAGGATGCTTATAAAGTAATGCTTGATTGGTGTGCCGAAAATGAAATTGATATTGAGCACTACGAAGAAAAAAATGCAATCAGAGAGGCTCTTGACAATATAGAAGAATTTAAAATGCATGGCGGAATTGTTTATGTAAAAGACAAAGCTGTTGCCATGACTCTCGGATGCGAAATCTCCCCTATTGCATTTGATATATGTTTTGAAAAAGCTTTGCGTGAATACGACGGCATTTATGCAGTAATTAACAATGAATTTGCCAAAACGCTGTCTTCTTATAAATATATAAACCGTGAAGAAGATATGGGGATAGAGGGACTTAAAAAGTCCAAACTCTCATATAATCCCATAATTCTGATCGCGAGGTATAACGCAACATTAAAAAATGATGGAAATTAATTTTTGCAAACCCGACAGTTCCGATATTAAATCACTTAAAAAGCTTTGGCTTTCATCTTTTGATGAAGAACCGAAAGCTGTTGATTTATTTTTTGACAAATGTTTTAACGCAAAACAAACTTATATTGCAAAGTACGGCGAAAAAATCATTTCCGCACTTTATCTTATAAGTGCAAGTTTTAACGGTCAAAAAGCTCATTATCTTTGCGGTGCGTCAACCCATAAAGATTTTCGCAAGCAAGGCATTATGAACAAATTAATTAAATACGCTCTTGAAGATTCGGCAAAAAACGGAGATAAGTACTCCTTTCTTTTCCCTGCAAACGATAATCTTTATAACTATTATCAAAATTTCGGTTATCGTGAAAACTGCATTGCTTATATTTCCGATTTTTCAAGAAATGATTTACTTTCTTTGCAGGAATTAAATTTCAGCGAAAATAATATTCTCAAGCAGGGTAATGACTTTAAAAATTTTGCTGTCGAATATTATTCAACATATAATGTAAAAAATGTTAAAAGCAAAAATTATTTTGCATTGTTTGAAGAAAATGAAAATACGGCAGAAGTATTTTACTTTGAATTTGAAAAAAACAATTTAAAAAATATGATAAATGATATTCTGCAAAATACCGATGCCGAATATTTCAGATTTACACATAACAAAATATTTGAAAACGCACAAAAAATCCGATACGGAATGGTAAAATCGCTTGACAGCAAAATCACCGTGCCAAAGGATATTTATATAGGAATAACATTAAATTAAGTATAGAAAGGGTATTGCTATGTTTTATTTATTTTTAGCAGACGGATTTGAAGAAACCGAGGCTCTTGCACCGCTTGATATGATGCGCAGAGCAAAAATTGAAGTTAAAACAGTAGGAGTTACAGGCGAATTTGTAACAGGCTCACACGGTGTTACCGTTAAAGCCGATTTAAAACCCGAAGAAATATCATTTAATAACATTGACGGCGTGGTTCTTCCGGGCGGTATGCCGGGAACCGTTAATCTCGGTAAATCGGAAACTGTGACTAAAGCGGCTGTTTACTGTGCAGAAAACGGCAAAATTACCGCTGCCATCTGCGCCGCTCCGTCTGTTTTGGGTAACCTCGGAATACTTAAAGGTAAAAAAGTAACCTGTTTCCCAGGATTTGAAAAAGAACTTGAGGGAGCAACATACACCGCTGCTCCTGTTGAAATTGACGGCAATGTAATTACAGGCAAAGGCGCAGGCTGTGCGATTCTCTTCGGCAAAGCTATTGTAGAAAAAGCAGTGTCTGCCGAAGCTGCAAACAAAGTCTGCGGTGATATGCAATGCCCATAATAAATATAAAAGAGCAAAAAAATTCACTAAGAGCAAAGCATAAAAAAAATCAGAACAGCCTGTCCAAAAGAAATCAGAGCCGCTCTTGACAAAACATTGTTTGAAAAATTTGTTGATTTGAAAGAATATAAAGAGTGCAGTATTCTGTTTGCGTTTGTATCTATGCCGATAGAAATTAACACCTACCCTATTCTTGAAAAGGCGATTGCAGACGAAAAAATACTTGCTCTGCCAAAATGCAGACAAAGCGAGCCTGTTATGGACTTTTATAAAGTAACATCACTAAGTCAGCTTATAGAGGGCAAATATTCCATTATGGAGCCTGATACAGAAGTCTGCGGCAAAATTACCGATTATTCAAACGGTCTTTGTCTTGTACCCGGATTAAGTTTTGACTTATACGGCTATCGGCTCGGTTTCGGAAAAGGCTATTATGACAGATTTTTAGAACAGTTTGGCGGTACAACGGCAGGTCTTTGCTACTCAAGATGCATTGAGCAAAAACTACCGCACGGAATATATGACAAGGCTGTTAACATAATAATAACTGAAAAATTCACAAACGATACACGAAATGTGTTTGAAAAAGGAATGGTGTAAGTGAACGAAGAAAATAATATTCAGAACCTTGAAGAAAAGCGTCGCCAAAAAGCAAAAAGCTTTACTTTAAATATTCAGGACGATATCTATGACGAATCCGCAAAAGCAGAAAACAACGAACCCGAAGAACTTAACTCTTACAGCGGCGAAGATGTTAAGGAACAGATGGCAAAAAATTCTAAGCAGGCTTTAAAAAAGAAAAAGAAAATAGACAAAAAACTTTCAAAAGCCAAAAATAAGCGTAACCGCAGAGTTTTCAGAGTTATCTGGTTGGTTTCCGTTATAATTGTCGGTGCTATGGCAGGTATGTTCTTTGTGGCAGGCATTGACGATATGCTCGCTATCAACCGTACCGAAGAAAAAAATGTAAGAATAGAAATCCCTGCAAATCCGAATCTTGACACAGTTGCAACCGTTCTTGAAAAGAATAATATCATTGATGATAAAAACTATTTCAAACTGTTTGCAAAATTTACAAAAGCGGATGACGATTTTACACAGGGTACATATGACATCAAAACAAATTTGGACTACGAGGCAATTATCAACTTCTTGCTTAGCAGTGTAAACCGTACAGATACAGTTGAAGTAACAATTCCGGAAGGCAGAAATGTCCTTGAGATTGCTAAGTTACTTAAAGAAAAAGGTGCTCTCGCCGATGAAGACAAGTTCCTTGAGCTTTGTAATTCAAACCATTTTGACGATGAATATTCATTCTTAAAGGATATTACAAATGCAGATGACCGTTACTACAAACTTGAGGGTTACCTGTATCCTGATACTTATACATTCTATGAAAACGAAGATGCAGAGAATGTTATTTATCGTTTCCTTAATAACTACGAATCAAAACTTACCGAAAAACAGGATGTTCCGGGTTATGATAAGGTAACAACCATTGAAGATATGCTTAAGAAGAACAGAAGCGACTATACTCTTGACCAGGTTATGATAGTTGCGTCAATCATTCAGTCAGAGGCTGCCGATACAGACGATATGTATTACATTTCTTCTATTATCTACAACCGTCTTAATGCCGATGAAGATATGGGTGTTAAGTATCTCGGTCTTGACTCTACTAAATTCTACCCGTACAGAACACAAGCTGATATTCCTGAAGACGCAAGAGATACTTTTGAAAGTTCATATGACACATATTCTAAAGAAGGCTTACCGGCAGGTGAAATCTGTAACCCGGGTATGAATGCAATTATCGCTGCGCTCAATCCTAAGGATACAAATTACTACTTCTTCTGTCACGATAAAGACGGTAACGCTTATTATGCTTCAACAATTTATGAGCATAACGAAAATCTTGCAAATATTGAATAATTAGGAGATTATAATATGATTACAAGACCGGAAGTGCTTGCACCTGCAGGCGATATGGAATGTCTTAACTCTGCGCTTTCATTTGGCGCAGACGCAGTATTCCTCGCAGGCAAAATGTTTGGTATGCGCTCTGCATCAAAGAATTTTGACAATACACAGTTAAAACAGGCTTGCGAACTTGCCCACGCAAAGGGTGCAAAATTATATGTAACCTGCAACACTTTACCACGAAATAATGAACTTGACTTTTTACCCGACTATTTAAGCTATGCTCAAGAATGTGGCGTTGACGCATTTATTATTGCGGATTTAGGTGTTTTTGAAGCCGCTAAAAAATACGCTCCAAAGGTTGCAAGACATATTTCAACACAGGCAGGCGTAACAAACTATGCAACCGCAAATGTACTTTATAATATGGGTGCATCAAGAGTTGTGCTTGCAAGAGAGATTCCGCTTGATGAAATCGCACAGATGCGAGCAAAAATTCCGAAAGACCTTGAAATCGAGTGCTTTGTACACGGCGCAATGTGTGTGTCGTTCTCAGGCAGATGTCTTATTTCAAGTTATATGACAGGCAGAGATGCAAACCACGGCGACTGCGCACAGCCTTGCCGTTGGAAATATCACCTTTTTGAAGAAAACAGAGAGGGTCAGTACTTCCCTGTAGAGGAACATTCGGACGGCACATACCTTTACAATTCCAGAGATCTTTGTATGATTGAGCATATTCCCGAGCTTGTAAAAGCAGGAGTTTCCAGTCTTAAAATTGAGGGCAGAGCAAAATCAGCTTATTACACCGCTGTTACAACAAATGCCTATCGCCATGCTGTTGACGGATTTATGACTAACGGTGAAAATTATGTGCTTGAACCTTGGATTAAAGAGGAACTTGACAAGATAAGCCACCGTGAATACAATACAGGCTTTTACTTTGGCAAAGAACCGGGACAGGTTACGGGAAACGGCGGTTACATCAGACATTATGATGTGGTTGCTGTTTGTGAAAAGTCGATTGACGACACCACAACAGAAATTACACAGAGAAACAAATTTCTTGTGGGCGATACACTCGATGTACTGCCGCCCAGCGGTATTCCGTTTAATGTAAAGTGTGTTTCACTTACTGACGAATACGGAAATTCCGTTGATGCCGCACCGCATCCAATGCAAAAGCTCACAATGAAGAGTGATGTAAAAATTCCTGACGGTTCAGTTATAAGAAAAAAGAAAATTTGATATAAAAACTCCCCTGTTTTGCGGCAGGGGAGTTTTTGTTGGCTTTGCTAAGTTATTTGTTAAGAATTGTGATAAATTATGGTTTAGCGGAGTGTCGGTCGGGCGTTGAAATTTAGCTAACGCTAAATTATCCTCCTAAAAACAAAAAAAGTTTACTCAATTTTTTCAAAAATTGCGGGTTTGGGCAGCGCCCATAATATCTTCCAATATTACATTTCATCAGGCGCAAACAGCGTAGCTGTTTGCGTGCTTGCACCGAGTTTGAAAAAAAAGGCGGTAGCCTTTTAGAAAAGAATTTGCTTATTTATTGTTTAATGAATGGCTTTTTTGTTGCTATCGCTTTTTAAGGCTAACGCCGTTGTGTTCAAGCCGCCAAACAGCGTGCTGTTTGGCTATCGTTAGATTGCATAAACGGAAAGTATTTGTGGGCTTTGCCCACACCCACGACCTTTGAAAAGGTCGACCAAACTTTTATAATTAATTGGCAAATCAATTTGCTAAACCATAATCTACCCCAACTATTTAAAAAGAACCGAAAAAACACCTTTCACAATTAAAGTGAAAGGTGTAATATTTATGCACAATTTACTATTCTGTTAAGTATATCATCTGTAGACTCGTTAAGCACATAAGCAAACTCGCCGAGCACCATTTTCTCTGCTTCTTTCAAAAAGCGTTCATCAGCCATATGTAATCTTTTTGCCTTTTGCCTTTTTTAACTGCTGCTTTTCGTGAAGTTTTAAAGTTCTGATTAATCTAAGCAATTCAGATGACTTGCCCTCTGAAATGATGTTTTTAAATGTTTCAAATCTTATATTCTTATTGGAAATCCACTCTTCTTCTTTCGGCATATTATCCAAAAGGTCGATAATCTCATCTTTAGTAAGTACGGCTCTCATTTTTCCGACAAGTTTTTCATTTTGTACGGGAACAAAAACCTTTGCGGTTTTTGTCGCATTAGGACTAAGAACATAATACTCTACATTTACCTTGTCTATTCTTTTTTGTTGTAATCTCGGTAACAGTGCAAACACCGTTAACACCATATGCGACTATATCAGATACCTCAAACATTTTCGGCACCTCCATGCGCAGATTTGTAAGCGTTATTTCGATAAAACATACTTCTCTCCTATTCTTAATTCTCATTCGTTAGTAATTGTTTAAAACAATGTCTGACAAAGCGGAAAACAGTTTATGCTTATTATATTTCTTATATCTAATATTATACCATATTTTGATAAATTATGACATAGGCAATATAGCTAACAATGTTATAAAATATGTTGTAAAAAATGCTAATTATTTCTGTTTTTAAAAGAATAAAGCTCCCGAGTTTATCGGAAGCTTTATTTAAAATAAAAATTATTATTGTTCTTTTCTGTAGAATGGTTCTACACCGTTTATTGCATTTCTTGCAAGGTCCATAGTAACAGGCATTACAACAAGGTCTACATCTTCAGTAAGGTATGGCTGTGCGGTTTCTTTTATAGCGTCAAAAATCTTTTTCATATCGCCGATAAAGTCAACTACAACAAGGAAGCTCTTTTTGTCGCTGTGCTCCATCATTCTTAAGAAAGCAACGTTTACATTTGGCTCTGTGCTGAAATGATTGATAAGTGTAGCCATAAGGTCAATAGGATAATCCTTTGGTTCGCCGATTTTAATCTGCTCACCCGGCTTGAACAAATCTTTATTAAGTGCGTTAAAGTCTTTCTGCTGCTTGATTGAAATAATCATTGGCTTAGGGAAAGTAACGCTCTTGCCAAACGGATTGATAACAAAACCGACAACACCCGAATGTGGATCCATAACCATTTGTGAAATGCTGTCAAAATCAGTAACTACTTTTTGAGCATTCTGGGTATCCTGCCACTTAAATAATTCTTCTGTATCTGTAAAAAGTCCAAAGAATTTTTCTTTTTTCTGATTTTCAAGAAGTCTGAACTGAACCTGCGTTGCCTGCTTCATAACAGTCTGACCGTTTTCTGTAACAGCCTGTGTTGTAGGAACAACCTTTGCAGGTAAAATAAACTTAGCCTTTACAACTTCTGTAATCATCTTATCGACGTTCTCTTTTGAGTTGTCTTCCTGCATAGTTACAATTGCTTCTTTTAAATCAGGGTTAAAAATCTTTTCAGCAGGTACTCTGCTGTTTTCCATTTTCATTTCGCTCATAATAATATATCCTCCAACAGTTATTCTATAGTATATGTTTTGCCGTCCTCAACAGTAAGTCCATTATCGGCCGGGTACTGCTGACTGTCGGCAAAGTCGCCGTCATTAAAAATAATATACGGTGTTTCCCAATCTTCTGTAAAGGTATAGCTGTACTTTCCGTCGCTTTCCTTTGTCATTTCAATTCCCGGCCAGGTTTCGTTTTCATACAGTTCATCGTTGTAAACATATGCAAAAATCTGATCGCCCCAGCTGTCGGGCTTTTCAAAATATACCTTTGTGCCGCTTGAAATTGAATATTTTACTTCTGTAGCAAATACAACTCTTTCGTAGGTTTTTACACCCTTGGAATTTTTAGCTGTAAGTTCAAGTGTTGCTATATCACTTCCGCTCGGTACAGAAACGGTTACGGTTTCTCCGTTCTTATATGAAACAGCCGCTGCTCCGTTAAGAGCATATTCCGCATTATCCGTATTTGCACAAGTAAGTGTGACTGTTGCGGTTTTACCGCTTTGAATATTAAATACGGTGTCCTCGGCAACGCCTACTTCGGCGGCAGCTTCATATTCCTTATAACCGTCGTTATAAAGAACTACCACACTGTTTGCCGGAATATCGGCATCAGAAGTAAGTTTACCGTTTTTAACGGTGTATTCTGTCTTGCCGTCAACTCTGTTTACATATGTACCATCGGCAAGATTTGTTTCAAATCCTGTCTTAAGAGCGTCTTTTGTATTTACAATTACCGCTCCTTTTGTGCCCCTTTCAATCATAACAGCGGTTGAATCGGAGTTCGGATTTACAATATTTTCGTCTTCGCCAATCATAGCTGTACGGAAGAAATTTACGGCTTTTACACTCTTATCCTTGTACATATCGTCACCCTCTGTGCCGATACGGTTCATTCCCCATTCGTTTTCAACACTTGAATAGTAAGGACGATCGAAGAACAGCGGTGTGCCGTCTTTTCTTGCAGTAATTACTGCCCAACCGAGGATAACCTGTTCCTTAGTCATATTGTACCAGTTGCCGTCATTAATATAGTTATCGTGAGATTCAACCCATGTAACCATATTAAGCGGTGCGTCACCAAGCCAATAATCACTTACAGTACCTTTTGACAAAGTATTGTTTGTAATTGCGCCTCTGATTTTACTGCCGTATGTACTTGCTGTAGTATGACCTATTGCCTCAATATAGTCGGCAATTCTTTCATTGTTGCCCTGAAGCACCTCTCCGTATATAAACAGATTGTCAGCATTGTTTACTTCGGTGATTACTCTCTGCCAGAAGTTATTTGTAAAGCCGTCATCTTCCTTAGGATCGTCAGGTAAGCCGATGTGCTTTGCAGTATCATAACGGAAACCGTCAGCACCGCAAGCGACACAGTCATTGAGATACTCAATAAAATAATCCTGAAAAGATGTGCGCTCTGTATTAATATCAGGCAAACCACCCATTTTGTAAGTAGTGCAAGCAAGTCTGTTTGAAAAGTCATTGAGGTCATACGCATTGTTTTTATGATAAAGCGTGTCCAAACTTCCGCCGCCTGCATCAATAAGATCCTGACTTACTGCGCTTGTGGTCGGTGTTGTGTGGTTAGCAATAACATCAACAATAACCTTAATACCGTACTTTTCCGCCTCGTCACACATAGCTTTAAACTCGTCACGAGTTCCGAGCTGATAGTTACCGATTTTAAAATCGGTGGGCTGATAATGATAGTACCATTTGCCATCACCGTAAAGCTGCATTCCGCCGTTCTCGCCCTCAAGGCAAGCATTAATAGGCGAAGTCTGCAGCGCCGTATATCCTGAAGCCGCAATGTCAGCCATAGATTCCTTTATAGTATTGAAATCCCACGAAAAGCACTGCAAAATTGTACCGTTATCAATCTTATCTGCGTGAGCATACTCGGTAGAAGTATTGGTAGAAGTATTATCATCTGAACCGTTCTGCGAATTTGAACAGCCTGTCAAATAAACGACAGAACCTGTGAGCATAGCAGAAACCAACAGACCTGATAATATTCTTTTAAACAAATAATCACCATCTTTCATTTCACAATTAATCCGAGTGCGATAAGCCACAAGGATAAAATTATTATAACATTATTTCTTAGCAAAATAAATAGTATTTTGAGATTTTTTACAATTATTTTAAAAATTCCTACCTAATAAACAAAAAAGAGCCTGATTTTTTTGGATAATCAGACTCTTAAAATATTACTTTTTTTCGGTAAGGAGTTTGTTTAACTCCTCCATAAATGTATTAATGTCCTTGAATTGGCGATAAACCGAGGCAAAACGAACATATGAAACTTCATCAACCTTTTTAAGGCGCTCCATTACAAGTTCACCGATATGCTCGGCAGTAATTTCTCGTTCAAAGCCGTTCTGTGCAGTAAGCTCAATGTCAGTGACCATTTCTTCTACCTGTTCAACAGAAACAGGGCGCTTTTCACAAGCACGAAGAATACCTGCAGTCAGCTTATTGCGGTCAAAAACTTCTCTTGATTTGTCACGCTTGACAACATAGAGAGGAATATTCTCAATAATTTCATAAGTTGTAAAACGCTTTCCGCACTTAAGACATTCTCTTCTTCTGCGTATTCTTTCCCCGTCATCTGCCGAACGGGAATCCACAACCTTACTTTCTTCAAATGAACAATATGGGCATTTCATAAAAAGCTCCCCTAAATCACAAATATTCTAAAAATATTATAACATACCGAAAAATTCAAGGCAATAAATATTTATTTACAAATTTATTACATTTTTGCTCTATACTGATTTTTACAAATGAAAAAAGCAACAGTTGAGAATAAACTCGTCTGTTGCTTTTTTAGGGGTAATAGGGTTATAGAAGAAATTTATGTTATGTAGTTGATAGCATATTTTTAACAGCTCAATCGCTGTTTCTTTTAAAATTATAACAGAATAATACTATTTTGGAAATTGCATTTGCAACGATTTTCAAGAAACTGTATAAAAATACAGTAATAAATTTTATTGAATACTCACTAATATGCCAAGATTTAATTAATATCAAGACTAACACAAGCAATATTCATTACTGCTTTATAATATCCCCACAATTCATAATTTTTGCAATATGGTGAAATTATCACCGTTAAAATCTATTAATCCGTCTTTTTTCATTTTATTAAGCTCACGGGATAGCGCCGATTTATCAACGCTTAGATAATCCGCAAAATCCTGTCTTGAGCCTTCAATGCAAAAAGAAGAACTTCCGTCACGCTTTTCTCTGAATTCAAAATAACGCATTATTTTTTTGCGTATGGAACGCTCTGAAAGCACAATTTTATATTCGAGAGAGCGCAAATCCATCTCCTCAAACAATACAAAAAGATTTTTAAGTAATTTTTGCTGAATAATAATCTTTTTATAATCATTTTCTTTAATTTTCGCAAAATCAAGAAAAAGAATTGTCGACTCCCCATGCGATACTATTTCAATATCGCAATGTGTGGTTCGTGGTGCGGCGGTGATAAGCCAACCTATGCTGTCACTGTAAACTCTTCCCAAAATTTCACGAACTCCGTCTGAATTATATTTTTGTATTTGAGCCGCACCCTCAAGCACAAAAGCGGAATATTTATGAATTTTGCCTGAACTTACAATAATATCATCATTTTTATAGCTCTGAATTTTATAATCAAATTCCACAAGCGCCTGTTCTATTTCTTCATCTGTAAAACTTTCAAAAATCGGGTGCTTTCTTAGGAATTCAAAATGTTGTTCCATATTTCCTCCGACAAATTAAATATGCAATACTAAAAATATCCGCACCAAAATATACGGATATTATCCGTATATTCAAAACAGTTTGCGTACTTTTAGCAAAAACTATTTTATTAAATTATTGAATCTGCAAGAGCGGCAAGCTGAACTTCATTTTCAGCTGTCATAGTTGAACGGATTGTAACCTTGGCATCTGAAATCTCAATACCCTTCATTTCGTCAAAATAAGGCTGCATAGACTTGATTGCACAAGGTGCCCATGAACCGTTTTCAATCATAGCGACTTTACGGTTTTTGTATCCCTTAATTTTCAAATGATGTAAAAAGTCATTCATAACGGGGAAAACTCCGCCGTCATATGAAGGAGCGGCCACAACAAGTGTAGAATACTTAAATGCGTCCTCAACATTTTCTGCCATATCACTTCTTGAAAGGTCAGAAATAGCAATCTTTTTATCTGTTTTCTCTTTCAAAATATCATAAAGTTTTAAAGCGGCTTTTTCGGTATTGCCATGAATTGAACAATAAGCGATAAATATACCGTCAACCTCCGGCTCATACTTGCTCCAGATGTCATAAAGGTTAATATAATAACCGAGATTTTCAGTAAGAACAGGACCGTGTAACGGACAGATTTTCTCAATGTCAAGCTTAGCTGCTTTTTTAAGCAAAGCCTGAACCTGCACACCGTATTTTCCGCAAATATTAAAGTAATATCTTCTTGCCTCGCAAGCCCAATCTTCGTCTGTATCAAGTGCACCGAATTTACCGAATCCATCGGCAGAAAAAAGCACTTTTTCCTTGCTTTCATATGTAACCATAACCTCGGGCCAATGTACCATAGGCGCCATATAGAAAGAAAGTGTATGTTCGCCGAGGTTTAATGAGTCGCCCTCTTTTACAGTAACCGTTCTGTCGGTAAGGTCAATGTCAAAAAATTGAGGCAGCATATTAAATGTCTTTGCATTTCCGACAAGCTTCATATCGGGATATTTATCTGCAAGCAGCTGTATGTTTGACGCATGGTCAGGCTCAAGATGATTAATAATAAGATAATCGGGAGTTTTTCCGTCAAGTACATTTTCAAGATTTGCAACCCATTCATCGGTTTTTCTCTTATCCACCGTGTCAAGTACGCAGATTTTTTCATCAAGAATTACATATGAGTTATAAGAAATGCCGTTTGGCACAATGTACTGACTTTCAAAAAGGTCAATATCTTTATCATCAACGCCGATATATTTAATAGCGTCAGAAATATTTATATTCATTTTTATTCTCCCCTTAATTAAAATAATAATCCGTATATGATTATACCATAATTAGACATATATTTCAATAGAGTCAGGCAGCAAATTAGCTACTTTTACAAAAAGCAAAAAACATATAAACAAATACAAATAAATACTCCTAAGCAGTAAATATCAAAAAAACAATACTTAAAACAGACAAAATTGTTGCCAATGAAGGAGCAAAGCTCAGTTCTATATTACGAATATATTTTATTTTGTCGAGCAATGGCGGAAATTCACCATAAACATCGTAATAACAGACTATGGATTTTAAATATCGGGCAACTTGAAATCCGAACATTCCAAAAGCCGTCATGGTATTTACAGCATTATTTCCGATATAACTGATATTTTTATTTATAACAGCAAGAAATATTAAACAACACATTACTAAAGAAATTGCTATATTTGTACGGGAAACATTTTTACATTCTGCATTATAAGAAAAAATCCAGAATCCTACCGCACCGCAAATCAAAAGTACGGCAAAGAGTATATGTAACGGATAATTATACGGATATAAAATTTTATTATCGTATAAAATCCTTGAAATAAAGAGCAAAACAGCATTATACAAAAGCAGTCCCATATCTCCTATCAATATTTTTTTACTCATTCAATAATCTCCTTAAAATAAATCAGTCTTTGCAGTACAACTTACTTATAATTTATGGTTACCGAAAAAAGAGTGAATAGATAAGATGGTTCATCACTATTTTTGTGGGATGGTGAACGGACAGAAGGAATAGAAAGATAGCGAATCAAGGTGAAGAAAAAGTCGTCGTCGCGGTAACCGTAGCCGATTCGTTTAGCGACCTTGATCTTGTTGTTGAAGCCTTCGAGCCTGCCGGTGCTGATTGGGTGGATGGCATGGGCAGCTAAGCCGGGAAGCCGTTTTTTCTTTTTGAACTGCAAACCGTACCAATGCGGGAATCTCACTTTCTTTCGCCGCCTGAAACCATTTTGTCCATTCCTTTTTCCTTTCTTTCATTGTAACACACTTTTTCCAAAATGCAAAAAGTGTGCAAGTTATTTTTCTAACTTACACACTTTATTTTACAAGCTCGGTCGTGATGATCTTGCAGAATAGATTGTAATTGCTCGGTTTTACTGTCGGAGAGTTTATCAGAGTTAGTGAGCAATGACCAGCGCAGTTTCTTGAGTTGGCTGTATTCCTGCTTTTCCGCTTTAGCTTCTTGTTTAAGAGATTTCATAGTTTCCTTGTAGGTATCATCCGAGATATCGGCAAGGATTTCTTTTTCTTTGGCTTTATGCCTGCGAGCTTCATCCAGACGAACAATGCCGAGAACATCTCTGCCAAATTGCGACTGCATATGAAACCGATCATATACAATCCGTGCTTTGTTACAAGCTTGTTGTAAGATGCGTTCATGGCCATCGCTACCGCGATGACTGCCGATAAGGAGTCGGAAGGCACATCTTCAAAGAACTTTTCAAAATTCTTCATCGCTCTGCCTTTTCCGACCCATAAGATATCTCCCTGCTCCAAATCCATCACGCAGGTTGCGTAACTATGTCCTTTATGGATTGCAAATTCATCAACAGCAAGTATCCTCGGCTTGTAGCCTTCCTCTCTTAACATTTTTTCTCTTTTCCAAATCGCCTCGTCCATAATCTGCTGTACTTTGCGAATCGTGTCCCAGTGAATACCGGTCAATTCCTGTATTGCTTTGATGGACATTTTTTGCGGCAAAAAGCCTTTGATCCAGTTTGCATCTCGGTATGCTATCCGTGTTCCGGGATATTTGAAAGGTATTTCCTCTGTAAATGTTTCGTGGCAACAGTTGCATTGATATCTATGGATAAAGAAGTTCCATATGTGTGTATTACCTCTCTGTATTGGAATATCTTTGAGTTTGACTTGTCCGTTTTCATAAATATATACACTGCCTCCGCAATAATGACACCGAACTGTCTGCGTTGATTTTACGCTCTCCAAAAACAGTACGCTTTTATCTTTATCAGGGCTGATTTCTATATGTGTTCCTTTAAATTCTTGACTTTCAAATTCAACTTTGATATCATCTAAATATAGCATAGGTTTCTCTCCTTCATTGTTTGTCTCTTCAACTACAATTTTGGAGTTTCCTATGCTCTTTTTCAATATTTATTTTTGATTATCCCACATTTTTCCGTGATGAGGGAAAAATGTGGCACACAAGCACCATCAACAAAATTCTCCGTAACGAGAAGTACATCGGCGATGCGCTTCTACAGAAAACCTACACCACCGACTTTCTGAACAAGACAAGAGTCAAGAACAACGGTCTCGTTCCTCAATACTATGTAGAAGATAACCACGAAGCCATTATTCCGAAAGAAATCTACTTACAGGTTCAATAAGAACTGGTCCGCAGGCGAGTAGTCAAAACCAGTGCCAACGGCAAGAAACGTAGCTATAGCTGCAATCACTGCTTCTCGCAAATCGTCATCTGCGGAGAATGCGGTGAAATGTTCCGAAGGCTCCACTGGAGCAATCGTGGCGTTAAATCTATCGTCTGGCGCTGCATCAGTAGACTGGAGCCAACCGGACAGGAATGCCACGCGAGAACCGTCAATGAGACGGTATTAGAGAATGTGGTAGTTCAGGCCATCAACACGCTCCTTGGCGATAAGTCCACCTATCAGGCGCAGCTCCAGCAGAACATCGCAAAGGTGATCCGAAGCGCTCAGCAAAATACCGCTGATGGTATCGACGAAAGACTGCAAAGACTCCAAAAAGAGCTTCTCAAAAAAGCCACTAACAAAGAAGCCTACGACGAGATTGCCGACGAGATTTTCGCGCTCAGAGAAAAGCGCCAGCAAGCCTCAATGGACACAGTACAGCGTGATGAACAGCTACAACGCATCACAGAATTGCAGGATTTCATTAAAGACCAACCTTCCGACCTTACAGTATTCGATGAGGCTCTTGTAAAACGCTGGCTTAGGCAAATTACAATCTGGGATGACCATTGCACGGTTGAATTGAAATCCGGACTCAAGGTCGATGTTGAAAGATAAGCATAGACGCACAAATGCCTCACAGCTGGTTTTAAATCCAGCCGTGAGGCATTTTTCAACTATTTATTTCTTTAAGAACTTTGCAATTTCATCAACGAGTTCCGGGTGCCATAAGTCGGAATTTAATACACCTTTATGCCACATCGAAAACTTAGCGCCGGCATCAGTTGTGCCCCAACCATTGCCGTAATGAATAAGCAATCCCATTTTTTCCATGATTTTGTTTAGAGCATTTACGCTTTTAACATCTAGTCCCACATCCTGCAGTTTTTTTACAATTTCTCTTTTGTACAAATCACCCTTGTAATTATAAGGCATAGTTTCACCACCTCAGCACATTATCGAATAATCAAGTTTAATCGTTATCGTTCTGAGCAGATGAAGTTAACTCCATCATCTTTTGTGCGTATGTAGCTCCATCAATTTCTTCATCAGCATACTGTCGCATAAGCTCATCAATCTGTTCTTTTAACTCTTCTCTAGTCATCTTTTCGCTCCCTTAAATTATTTGTTATAGTTTCTAAAGTCTTCTTCTGATTCATAAATATCATCAGCGGAAATACTATTCTTATGACCGCATTCGGTACACTTCCACACATAATAATGGTCATCAAATCCCGGTTGGTCATTCAAATAAGCATTACAACGGTCACAGTACCAATCAATTCCCGGAAATCTTTCACTCATCTTCACTACCTCCTTTTTCATCTGGATGTGCAGCATCATATTCTTTAATACCATTTATGATTTCTGCTTTTGCTTTTTCTATTTCGGTTTCGTTGTTCTTCTTTCTCGATTTGAAATAGTCAACGACTTTAATAGTTGCCGCAGTCAATAATGAAGCACCAACTGCCGCTACTCCAAGCCAAGGCAGCATCTCCATTTTACCTGCTTCTTTGCTTACAAGCTCCAGCATTTCAACATACTTTTCTGGGCCTCCTGCTGCTTTTGCAGCTTTTGATAATTCTGCATAATCCCAATTCTGAGCCATACTATTCCTCCTCTTGACTTTTAGTCTTTTCATCTAGCTCTTTTATAAGTCTTTCTGCTTCATTAATACGCTGTTGTTCTTCGTCAATCTCTTCCTGAAGATGCTTGATACTCTTTTTCTTTCTAGCAATAATTTCTTTGGAAGATTGGATATTGCCTAACAACAACTTACGTATTTCTGAAGTATTAACGTGAGCATTTTTTATCTCATCATTCTTTATAAGCTGTTGAGCAAGAATGCCTCCAACAATCGCAGCTGTAGCTGTTGTTAAGCCGACTGGCGAAGCCAATAACCCTGTAGCAATACCGGTGTACTTTGGAGAGGTTTTAAGAAAAGCATCAAGCATTGATTTTGTTACTACATTTCCGCCTTTTCTCGATTCTTGAATTGCTTCTAGCTTACCTGAACAAATCCATCTTCTTACGGTTTCTGGATTTGTATTTAGCATATCTGCTATTTCCTTAACACTATAAAGTATCCTTCAAACTTCCTTCTTGTAGTAATAATATATCACAACAAATGTAGTATTGCAAGAAGAAATGTAGCATTAAATTGTGAAGTTTATATTAATATCATACACGCACGAAACCCTCCCAGCCATGATGGTTGAGAGGGTTTTAACTTATAATTCTGGAATACCAGTCTTTATTTCGTTTTCATTATAATCCAATTTCAATTCTTTTCTTAACAGATTATAGTCCTGCACAATTGCAACGACTATATCTTTTATCATTCTGAATTCTTCTTCATCAGCAATATCTTTAACATCAATACTTCCACCTGAACCATTTCCCGAATAATGGTCTGCCGCAAATCTATATGCAACCGCAAGCTTTAACAGTTTTTGTGAACCCAAACTGCCATTGCTTATTATGTAATCACACAACTCTTTCTTGTTAAACTGCGATATCGGTGTTTCAATCTCTTCTGTTTTTCTTGTAACAGATGAACCATTTGCTTTGCTTATATTGAAAGTAGTAGTTTCCTTGTGTGTTGGCGTAATTTCTAAAAAAGGAGCCTCTTCAAAAGGTATAGTTCTTTTATCTGTCAGTTCTATAAAATGCCTAACATACTCAGAATGAATAATAGTCGCATACAATTTGCAGTATAACTCAGAGTACTGTTTATAAAAGAAATCATATTTGAACTTTACATCATTTGAAAAAAGCTCAAATCCTTCACGGAACTCTTGCTGGACTTCCTCGGTCTTTCTGTAATTTCTTCTATGTCTTCTTTAGTTGCTAAATTCTTACCTTTTTCATCCATGTATGAAGGAAGATGATTTTTGACAAACAAACAAATTAAAAGCACTGCAACCGCCAATAAAATTTCAAATATCAATATAGCCCAATCCATATTAATTCCTCCTTGTATTTACTGATTCATGCTTAACGCTTTTTTTATAACATCTAATCCACTGCCTGCCATATTGCAAACAGTCGAGTTGCCAGATTAGACAACATCTAAATCACTCACTCAAATTGAGTTTGCACCCTAGATAACATCTATCCTAGTGCCACAACCTATGACATCTAATCCACAGCCTAAACCCTATGACTGTTTTTACAGTAGATATGTTTCCATATAAAATAACCGAGCTTTTTCAGAAGTTAGGCTTCAAATCCTGACTTCCGAAAAAGCAAGTAAACAAGCCATTTTCATAGCCTTATTTCTAAACCCTCGACATCAATACTACGCACTCAACGGTATTCCCTTTGTCCCACAAAAGTTCCGTAACTTCCCCGCCATCCTTGAACACCGGAAAATTCAGGCCAATCCGCTTTAGCGGATATTCAGACTCGTCATTCCTGTAAATTTCAATTTCCTTAATCAAGGCTGTGACCACATTTCTCTTTTCTTCGTCATTTATTATATTATAAACGCAGTCGAAATTCACCATGATTTTGTAAATATTCTCAAGAGTAATTGCCTGCTGCTTAATTGCATCTCGCCGAAGTCTGGCATCTTCGATTTTTTCCTCCAGCTCAACAATGACATCATATAGGGAATCTAACCGCAAGGTCATATCATGGAGCTTTCGTTCCCGATATTTTGCATCAGCAGGGAGACTGTCAATTTCCCGTTCCAATCTTGTTTTATTCAGATCAACTTCCTTCAGCTTTGCCTGATAGCCCTCCAGTTCTTTATCCACTGCTTTCGTGTCAATCTGAACGCCAATCCGTTTTTTAATGGCTTGGGCATATTCCTCATTCCTTACGATCTCACGAATTGCCTCAATGACCATCGGTTCAATATCGGTCTTTTTCAGCATCGCCTTATATTCACAATACTTACCCCGGACCATCCTATTCCGACTACATACATAATAGTAAATTTCTTTGTAAGTGCCATCTTTATTTGTCCATGCGTGTTTATTCGTATACATGGGACTTCCACAAACCGGGCATTTCAGCAGACCTGATAACAAATGAACTCGATCCCGCCCAATTTTTGACGGTTGCTTTACTCCGGTTCTAAGACGCTTGGCATGAGCCTTTTCCCATACCTCCTCACTAACGATTCCTTTATGCTGTCCCTCTGTCAGAATGTAATCGTCATTTCTTTTCATCTGGTAATCGTTTTTTGTGCCTTTGACTTTTTCCTTCGTTCTCCGTCCATAGGCAATTTTACCGCAATAAACCGGGTTATCCAATATCAGTTTAATAAAATGTCCTGTCCAATCCTCTAATGTGCCATTCTGCCTCGGAATTTTCCGTATACCTTGTAAGTTCAACTGATTCGCAATACCACCCAAACCGATTTCCGATGAAGTATATAATTCAAAAATCTTCCGTATTGCCACAGCCTCTGTTTCTTCAATCATCAGCTTGTTATCTTCCAGTGTATATCCGTAGGGAGCAAAGCCACCATTCCATCCACCTTGCCGTGCCTTTTCGCGCCGCCCGTTCATCGTCTGCTCGATAATATTCTCACGCTCAATCTCAGCCACAGCAGATAGTACAGAAATCAAAAGTTTTCCGCTTGTCTGAGAGGAATCAATCCCTTCTTCTATGCAAATCAGATTTACACCATAAGATTGAACCAACTCCAAAGAGTTAAGTATATCTGCTGCATTACGGCCAAACCGTGACAGCTTATACACTAAAATATAGTCAATGTCCAAGCCATCCTCAATATCTCTGAGCATTTTTTGAAAGGCAGGCCGTCCCTCAATGGATTTACCGGATTTACCGGCATCTTCATAAGTATCAACAACGATCATTTCCTCACGATCCGCAAATCGTGTCAGCATATTTTTTTGACCTTCCAGGCTGTATCCGTCCACTTGCATCTCTGTGCTGACCCTCGGATACAAAACACAGCGTTTTCCATATCGGTTCATAATTCATACCTCCAAAATTTACTTTTGGAAAATATCCTATGTAAAGCTGCGATTCTCACGCAGCTCCGTCAACCTCGCCCAGCACTCTCATACCATATTTCTCGATGATATGTGCCAGCGAAGTGATAAACGCTTCAAATTTTTGTTCCGCCAGAAGTTCTTCTGACCGGATTTCATCTGAAGGAATCAATGCGCTTTTATTCTGGATATTCTCCATTCAGAATCACCTCCGCAATTCCTAACGAAATTATAACTCTACTTGCACAGCCTGAAAATGATACGGCCTTTCGGCACTTTTATGTAATCCCCAGACTGCACAAGAGCGTCTTGTTTATGTTTTCCATGTCATCCTTGTTTAGATGACCAATATAGTTTTTTAACCTCGACTTGTCGATTGTTCTGATCTGTTCCAGCATAACAACAGATGGTTTCACCAAACCGCATCTGTCATTTAAGTGGTAATGCGTGGGGAACTTTCTGCTTTTTTTGCTTACACTGGTAATTGCTGCAATAATAATCGTAGGACTGAAACAATTTCCCACATTGTTTTGAAGAATGAGTACAGGACGAGAGCCACTTTGTTCGGAGCCGATACCAGGGCTTAAATCAGCCGAATATATGTCACCTCGATGGAATTTTTCAAACATCACTCTCGCCTCCTTAATATCTTAATACTTAAACAGCCGCACCAGTCTGAAAGAAATCTTCGGATAAAAACCTGGCGCGGCTACTGTTATTCTGTTCGGATTACTCGTCACATTTGCCACGCCACCCTGACGATGGGAACACAACAGGTCTCCGCTGGCGCGGCTGTCATAACTCCGCAGCGTCGTTCTTATCGTGCGCCGCAGGGTTCCCCCCAAGTCTTTGGCGGGCCGTGAGGAAGTATCTTTAAGCCCCCGCGCAGTCATCGCGCCGGATGTGCCACCATCCGGGTCACAGGGACGTTGATCGCTCCGAAACAGCTTGTCCATCACCTCCCTGGCTGCTCCATCTTCGCGGCGTCCTGCACTCGCTCATACGCGGGTTATGTACCTGTTCTGCCGTGTATTCAGTTGGACAGATGTTGTAATAATTCCTCCAACCAAACGGACGAGACCGCCTGTTCCTCCACAGGCTGACCAGAAGCGGCAAACTGCTTGTCCTTTTCCAGCAGGCGCTCATAGGAATCCTCTCTGCTGGGCAGGAAAATTGCAGTGTCTTTCTGGAACTTTTCTGTTTTCAGATCATAGGAAAAGTATTCTTCTTTTCGCTCGTAGTGCTGATACACGCGGTAAACCTGTTCGCTTACCGGCACAGCCTGTCCATCTATGTAAAGATAATAATTCGTACTTTCTTCACGATTTTTACTCATAGCCGTTACCTCCAAGAGTTTGAAAAGTGGGTGGTTTTCAAACTCTCGGAAGGCGGCGAACGGCATCGTGGAAATACAAGAAAAACAAAACGGACACAGGCATGGGAATATCCCATGTCAGTGTCCGTTTTATCTTGTTGCTCTTTTTCTGCTACTGATAGTTCCTGTGCAGGCCATAAAAAACCGGCAGGGAAGAAACTGTTTTTTTCGGATTCTGGCGCAATTTCACGGCCAGATTTTTTTCGTTAAGAGGACCTGCCACGAGCAGGCAGGCCATTGTCTTTTTGCATTATCATCTCCTCCTAAGCAAAAAAGGCAACGCATAGTAGCTATAAAAAAGCCACTCTGCAATCATTCCGCATAATATTTGTAACTCGTAAAATATTATTATGTGAGGTGACGGAGAGTGGATAAAAAAGTACGACATATAGATTTTTCGTTTGGGACATCCTTGCGGAATGCCAGAGAAAAACGAAACTATAAGAGAGAACAGATTGCGGAGCGTGCAGAAATCAGTCCTCGTTTTTTAGCGGCCATAGAAAGCGGCAGGCGCAAGCCGAGCCTGGATGTTTTGATTCGCCTTGTCAATGCCATTGGCGCTTCTTTTGATGAAATCCTTGCGCCGCAGACGAACACAGACAGCGAAATTGTTGACCGGATCAGACGGTTGGTTCCACAATGCAGCCAGCGGGATCAGGAGCTGTTGCTTGCCCTGATTGATAAAATGTTGGATACCAAAGAAAATAACGCTAACAAATAATGCGGTCGGGTGTATTACCCGGCCGCATTGCTTTGTCCGTTGCTGTACAGGCCAGCTATTTTCCCTTTTGAGAGGAATAGTAATCCCGAAGTTTTTCAAAGGATTCCATACTGATGTTGTGTTCCATCCGGCAGGCATCAGTTTCCGCCGTCTTTGGGTCAACGCCTGCGGCGATGAGCCTGTCTCGGAAAAAGCAGTGCCGCTCGTAGATTTTTCGGCAACCTCCCGGCCTATATCGGTCAGATAAAGAAAGTGATCTTCATCCATCGTCAGAAAGCCGCCGTCTTTTAGGGTGTTTACAGCATGGCACACGCTTGGTTTTGTAACCTCCATGTGCCTGGCAACATCCACGGAGCGTACCATGCCCATCTTCTTATGGAGGACAAGGATGGCCTCCAAGTAATCTTCGCCGGACGCATGAAGTTTCATCAGTACCTCCTTATTATGAGTTAGACGCTTAATCTCCAATTTGCAGAGGCTGTCTGCAAATCGACCAGTTTACGGTACAGTCCATTTTCTTTCATAAGTTTCTCGTGAGTTCCGTTTTCAACTACCATGCCATCCGACAACACAACGATGTTATCCGCAGCTTCAACCGTCCTCATTCTATGGGCAATAATAAGGACAGTCTTACCTTTGACCAGTCTGGAAATTGCGTTCTGAATTTCAGTTTCGTTGTCTACATCAAGAGAAGCGGTTGCTTCATCCAAGAGAATCACAGGGGCGTCTTTCAAAAGAGCGCGGGCAATAGAAAGACGCTGGCATTCTCCACCAGACAATGTAGAACCGTTTTCTCCAATCACCGTCTGATAGCCATCCGGCAATTTTGAAATGAATTCATCACACTGAGCCGCCTTTGCTGCGGCAATGACTTCCTCATCCGTAGCGTCTTTTTTACCAACACGGATGTTCTCCATGATGGTGTTATTGAAAAGTACGACATCCTGAAAAACGATAGAGAAATTTTTCATCAGCATGGTTGAATTGAGCGGAGCGATATCGGTTCCGCCCAAAAGGATTCTTCCTCCATCCAGGGGATAAAATTTGGCAGCCAGCTTTGCAACCGTACTTTTACCGCCACCAGACGGGCCGACCAATGCGGTAACCTGTCCCTGCTTTGCAGTAAATGAGACATCCCGCAGCACCGGCTTGTCCTTCTCATAAGAAAACCGGACATGATCGAAAGTAATATCGTATCCGTTTGTATGGATTTCTTTTTCGCCGGTTTCTTCCGGGTATTCTTCAATTTCTTTTAGACGGTTCACTTGAAGTTGTACGGAAAACAGTTCTGCCATATTTGCCATTGCCCCAGAAAGGGGATCGTACAAGCGAGAAGCCGCAATCAAAAACAGAATATAGGTAAAAAGGGTCGCATTGCCGTTTACCACAAGACTATTTCCGACAACGATTACTGTCGCCAACCCAAGCCGTAAAAACATCTGGCCGGTTGTCAGTAAGCTCGCCGTCGTCATTTCAGAAGAAATCTGTGCTTTTTCGGCAGCATCCATCTTTGCATCCAGTTTGCGGAGATAATCTTCCTCTTGATTGCAGGCTTTTATATCCTGTACGGTCTCCAGGCATTCCTGGATGCCTTCGGCAAGTTCCAGTCTGGCATTCATATGCTTTTTGCTTAGCTTTTCCTGCCATTTCCGTGACAGAAGTACAATCGCAAAGGAAATCGGAGCTACCCAGAGAAGGGCCAGGCCCATTTGCCAGTTGAAAATCAGCAGGCCCACACAAACAATCCCCGTAGAGATAACCGCTCCAAAGAAATTGCGGAACGGTATGGGAAAATGCGTGTTCAAAGTTTGCACAGTCTCCCATAATTGTGCTTGTCAGGTCAGCAATATCACGCTGGTGGAAAAAGGTCAGTGGAAGGGTTCGTAATTTTTCCGCAAGACTGATACGCCGCCTTGCACTTTCATCATAAGTTCCCAGATATGCTGCGGTGTACTGGCAATAGTGAAAGATAAAAACAACGGCTAAAATCACAATACCAATCACTGTATAAACAATGGCGCTGATCTCCGGCGCATTCATTCCCAAAATAGGCGCAAGAAGCTGGTTGAGAACGATTGCCAGAAGAATAACAGGAAACATCAGACTGATATTTGCCAGTACGGAATAAATAATTCCTTTCAGCAGATCCTTTGCACCCTGATTGCTTAACGCATACTTGTTTTTCAGTGCTTTAATCATGCTGCTCACCCTCCTTTCCGACTTTCCATGCAATCGAAGTTTGATAATCCTTCCACATAGAAGAATAAATGCCATTCAAAGCGACTAATTCTTCATGTGTACCTCTTTCAGCAATTTGTCCATCCTTAAACACCAGAATAAGGTCTGCGTCTTGTATCGTAGAAAGCCGGTGAGCTATCATCAAAACAGTTTTATTCTTGGTCAACCGCTCAAAGGCAAGTTGTATCTGATGTTCGTTCTCGGCGTCTGCAAATGCTGTGGCTTCATCGAGAACGATGATGGGAGCATCTTTTAAGATTGCCCTTGCCAACGCAATCCTCTGGTTTTCGCCGCCTGAGAGATAAGTACCTCCTGTTCCAACGAGCGTATCAAGTCCGTCCGGGAGCCGGTCAATAATATCTTTGCACTGTGCTTCATTGGCCGCTTTCAACACTTCTTCTCTGGTGGCGTCTGGACGGGCCGCCTTAATGTTGTTAAGTAAAGTATCTTTGAACAGGCGGGTATTCTGAAACACGAAAGCAACTCTTTTCATCAGTTCTCGTTTTTCAATATTGCGTACGTCCACACCGCCAATCGTAACGGAGCCTGATTGGACATCATAAAAGCGGGGAATGAGACTTGCCGCCGTACTTTTGCCGCTGCCGGAAGCTCCGACAAGTGCAACTGTTTTTCCTGCCGGGACCTCAAAGCTGATATGGTTTAAGGCGTTTCCTTTGGCACCCGGATAGGCAAAAGACACATCCGAAAATACAATCGAAGCGTCTGCCGGGATCATAGGATGCTCCGGTTCCTTTAATGGCTGTTCCTGTAAAATTTCCTCCACTCGGCTGACTGCGCTTTTTGCGGCCATGAGCTGCTCACTGGCAAACATGATACGGTTCATCATAGTTGCACAGACCGGAGTAAACAGACTGTAAAACAGGAAATCCAGTACAACATTTTCATAAGCGGCCTGTCCGCTGACTCCAGATAAAATCAACATAGCGACCGGGATAAGTAAAACAAATGTGCCGTTCAGTGTGACTGTAAATCCGGTAAGAGGAATACGGCATTTCAAAGCATACCCGGAAGCAAATTTTTCATATTCTTCTATGGCTGCATGGAAATTTTTGAAGGAGTAAATTGTCTGCTGAAACACCTTTACTACAGGAATACCGCGAATGTATTCCACGGCCTCTTTATTCATAGTTTCCAGTGCAGTCATGTATTTACCCATAAACTGTGCATTGTCTCCACCCATCATCTGTTTCAGAAAGATGACACTGATCCCCATAGGGATCAGGCAGCAGATTCCTAACCGCCAGTCAAAAAGAAAAATCAACACAATAACAGCAACCGGCATAACAACCGCACCAGTCAAATCCGGCAGTTGATGAGCCAGGAATCCTTCTGTAAGTCCTGCGTTGTCATCAATGATTTTTCGCAGCCGTCCACTGGCGTTCTGGCTGAAATATCCCAGCGGAAGTGTCACAATATGATGAATTGCTGTTTTCCGCATATTGGTTGCTGTGCGGAATGCCGCCAGGTGGGTGCAGTTCAACGCGATGAAATAAATTAAAATACTTGCTGCTGCAAACACGACTGCCATCCACGCATAACGAGTACTTTCCGTTGCAAGAGATATATCCCCCGCAGCGAATGCCTGAATCAAATCACGGATAACAAGCCATATACAAACAAAGGGCAGCATAGACAAAATGGTACTAATCCCGGAGAGGATACAGCCTAAAACAGTCAGGACATGGTAGTTTCCTGCATATCCGAACATTCTGGACAGCTCTCCATTTTTTTGCTTCTCCATAAGCAAGGCTCCTTTCGCAGTAATAGGCGGGTTAGAATCTTCTAACCCGCCTATTATCATAAAAGTATTTTATGGTTTTTGCCACTCCATACAGGGCATATCTATCCATTCAGACACACAACTACTGACACATGAGGCAAGAATATAACCGAGGGAGGTTTCCTTGCAGGGGGAATGTTTCTGCATGACCTTCATCAACAAAATGAAGCACTCGATTACAAGTCATAGCAGCAAATTCATAATCATGGGTGATAATCAAAATGGTCTTTCCCTTTTGAGCCAGAGCCTTCAAATGCTCAGATATTCTCATCATATTTTTGAAATCAAGGCCGCTGGTAGGTTCGTCCAAAAGCAAAACAGGCGTATCTATCCAATCTGATACGGCAAGAGTAAGCCGTTGTTTCTGACCTCCAGACAGGGTAGCAGGATGCTTGTCTTTCCATTCAAAAAGTCCATATAATTTCAGCAGATCATCCCTTTGCTCCTGGGTACTTCCTTTACCGTTCAAGAGCAATTCTTCCTCCACACTGTCTCCAAACAGCTGGCAATCCGTATTCTGCATAACGAAATAGGCAAAATTCTTTCTTTTACCCTTGGAAATTTCTTGCCCATTGTATAAAACCTGCCCTGTCTTTTCTTTCTGTATCCCGCAAAGAATGTTAGACAACGTCGTTTTCCCAATTCCATTATGTCCTACGATCGCAATCAGATCACCAGCATACACCTGGAAAGATATGTCGTGAAAGACTGGATGTTTGCGGTAAGAAAAGGCCAGCTGCTTTACCTCTAATGTCACATTTTTATCTTCTCTGGGAGGAATATCTACCTCGATATGGCGCAAATCCGCGGCCCGGATTCCAATTTTCTGCCGTTTATTTTCTGACATGGAAAGCAGTTCTTCAGGACTCCATTCTTCTTTTATGCTTCCATTTTCCATGTAGAGGAAGCGATCTGCAAGGTCTGTAAGATAATAAAGCCTGTGTTCAGCAACAACGATGGTATGTCCCTCCGCCTTCAATTCGCGCATAAGATTTTTAAGTGCCTCAACGGAATACATATCCAGATTGGCCGAAGGTTCATCAAATACATAAATTTCTGGATCAACAGCATTGACGGAGGCCACCGCTATTTTCTGTTTTTCTCCGCTGGACATGGGATAAATCTCTTTCCCACGCAGCATATCTCCGTTAATACGCTTAATTGCATTGGAAACCCGCCCATCCAGTTCTTCATAGGAAACGCCATAATTTTCACACCCGAACGCAATTTCATCCTCTGTAATACTGGCAAAAAACTGGCTTTTGGGGTCTTGAAAGATTGAGCCTACTTTTTTCCCGATTTCATACAGAGGATATTCCGATATGCTACGTCCCAACAGGGTGACGCGCCCTTTCAGTGTTCCTTCATAAAATTGTTCAGCTAACCCGTTTATCAATCGTGTCAGAGTTGTCTTTCCGCAGCCACTTCCTCCAGTCAAGACAAGGAATTCTCCCTCTTTTACGTCGAGGTTGATATGCTGAATACTCTCTGTTTCAGCTCCCGGATATTCAAAAGATACATCTTCAAACTGGATAACGGATTGCTTTGCTTCATCATTTACCATTATGCTACCGTCCTTTCCAGCACAAAATAGAGTGCGGTTACACAAACAGCAATCGCGCACATAATCCAATCCCGCTTTTGAAATTCTATCTTTCTGCGGCAAGTATGTTTCCCTGGATTGGAAATCCCCCTGCTTTCAGCAGAAGCAGCAAGTTCTTCGGCTATTCTGGATGAACGGAAAATAACAGGTGTAACAATATACTCCATTGCGTCCAAAGGGTGTTTCCATGACAATAGCTTTCGCAGCCGAAGTGAGGCAAACACATCAGAAAACTCACTGCGTACTGTAGGAAAGAAGCGCAGCATAAAGGTTACGGGAAGCGCAATTCCGTCTGGAGCGTGGATTTTCTTAAAAACTGCCACAACTTCTCCTGGAGGCATACCGATCACAGGCTGTGCAGCCATAACCATCATCAAAATACGAAGCACCATAAACAGGAACATTTCCGGCATAAGGATGGTAATGCCCTGCCCCCCGGAAAGCAGCCTCAACACGATAAAAATGCCGCAGACGATCAGATATTTTATTGTCTGCCTGCCAAAGCCCTGAATAATCAGATACACACTCAAGACACCCAAAAGTGTGTATATCAAAATGTCGCTTGTGAGCACCGCCACAAGCGACATAGTGAGAACTATGACAAGCAATTTGGTCCGAAAATCAAATTTCATGTTCATAGTTTATTTAATCGCGCCACTCTTTCTGAAGTGCTTCACAATCAGTTTGTTGCTAATCATGCAGCCAAGGATGGCCAGGACTGCGGTAACGGCCAGGCTCAGAATAACATACTTCGGATCAGTGTAATACTGGGTCTGAACCTGAACCTGCTGCTCACTGACGCCGGTGGCGAGGAATGCGTCCTTGAAGAACCAGATTTCGGACATCCCGTGTGCAGCACGAACTAATGCTGTGATTACCCACGAAATAGACACGCGCTTAATGTCATGGTAGGCACCCTTTCCGCACATAGAGAGCTCCGCAATGATGCCACCACCCAGAAACCACGGGATCATAAACGGCCCCATCATGAGTCCGGCGATAATCGCCCACATGATATTGTAGACAAGGGCGGGGCCATGCTTGCCAACTTTCATGCACATGTAAACATAGAACGGTGCGAGGATAAGTGCCGCACCGGCGGCGTTAAAAATCATGGAATAGAACAGAGAAGCGCCAGTCAGGGTCGAATAGACCATAAATACAACGAACATGACCGCACAGAAGATACCGATGATTGCCGCGTCTTTGACAGTGTACTTGTTGCCTGTCGATTTTTCATTTTCCATTTGGAAATCCTCCTTTGTCTTGCAGAGAGTTAGCACCATCTAACTGGCTATTCAAAAAATAGGCCAGCCTCAAGCGCTCTTTCTGCTTTTATCTGACAAAGGATATTTTAATGCAACTCAGATTTCTTCGCCACTCCATACAGACCCATTCCTATCCAAACGGACACTCTTTCTAAATTCCGTTGGAGAACTTCCATACGTTTCCTTGAAGGCAGAAGTAAATTTGTTCGGATTTTCATATCCGATTTTGCTTGCAATGTCCGTCACTGACAACTCTGTTTCCAGTAGTAGTTTTTGAGCTACTTGAAGCCGATAGGTACGAAGATAGGAATAAACAGAGGTTCCATATACGCCCCGAAAGCACTTTTTCAGCGCTGTTGTAGAAATCTCAAATTTCTGAGAAAGCTGTTCAATTGTGTGATGTGTCGTTAAATCCTCCGTAATATAGGACGCCACTTCTTTAATCAATGCAACCTGATTTCGATTGAAATAATCCATCTGCAAAACTTCGTCTGCCGTATTAAGATCGCTTAAAAACAAAAGCAGTTCCAGCATTTTAATTTTCATATATCCCGGTTTTCGTTTTTCTCGGACATGGTAAAGTTCTGAAAAAATATGCTCAATCGACGGATTGGCTCGCATGATACAGCAACGGTTGCCCTCACAGATATATGTTTGAATATACTTCAAATCAATATTCAGCAGTTCCATAATCCGCCGCACCTCTGGCAGTAGCTCATCCAGATTGATGATAATGGAAATACCATGATAATGGTTCAGAGGGAAACACGAATTTGATTTTTTCTTCATCCCAGAACTGATGGATAAATCACCTTCAGCCATGTAGCAACAACTGTTTTCACCAAAGCTACACTCAAAACGTCCAATCAGACAGTGGTTAATCTCTATCATATTTTTTGCGGTAGCTTGGTTTTGGTTGCAATACCCCATGTGCATATCGTTATAGTAAAGCTCAATACCTGGAAAAACCTGATAGACGGTAATCTTTCCGTGTCCTGTTTCATTTGATAGTCGGAAAATTTTGCAGTCCTGGCGCAATTCATCTTTAGCTTCTTCTGAGAAACCATATAGCTTCATGCCCTCAAATCTATCTGGCAATTCCGACTGTGATAATATCTCAATCGCACCAGAGAGTGCTTGTTTTTCATAAGAGTGCATTTCTCACACCTCCTGTCGGTTTGCTACATCTAACTATATTTAAGTATAGAATGGACAAAAGATGATGTCAAATATTTTTGTCGGACTATCTGTAAAATCAAGCATAAATCAACCTTTGAAAAATAGTTCTTTATTCCGACACTCGCAATGTGCTCATCGGCTAATCCTAACAGGTACAGATAAAAGCGGTTATCAAGAATTCCTGATACAGGGGGTGATAAAAGAGGCAAGCAATGCCGGTGTTAATACACTCGGCCCGCAGAGGGCAAAATCCTGCCGTGATTTTCCCCTCCGCTTTGCTTGTTGAGGGCAGCGCCCCCAAACCCCTTTGGACACAGAATTTCATTCTGCGGCTGCGCGTTCTGCGAACGCTTTGGACCATGACCGGCTCACCGCTGGCCGTGGTCTTTTTCCTGTTCCTTTTTCTGTTCCTCGTCCATTTTCAGCAGCCGATCCACATTGGCCTTGGCCGTCAAAAGTTCCCGCATTTCCTCACGGGAACGCCGGTACTCGGCATAGGTTTTCTTCTTTTCTTCCAGCAGCTTGGCATACTCGGCTTGCAGGTCTTTAACCTTGGGCAGCTTCTTCACGCCCATCTCATCAAAGGCATTTTTTGCCGCCTGATGGAGCAGGATTTCTTCCTCATGTTCCTCCCGGAATTTCTTGGAGTAACCAGCTTTTCGGTAGGCCACATAGGTCTCACGGGTCTTGGCATAGTTGATGATATGGGTACGCAGGACGGCAATCTCCGCCATGCGCTTTTCCGCTGCCTTGATCTGCGCCGACAGTTCGTTGTGGTGGGCGGTGGCTGCCGCCGCTTTTTCTGCCAGCTCCGCATAGTCCAGCAGCTGATGTTCGGTAAGAAAATTTACAGTCTGCGCCATCTGTTTCAGGTTAAAAACCTTGGCCCAGCGCGCATACCCAGCGCCTTTCCCAGCCTGTAATTTTGCCTGAATGTCCACCAGCAGATTGACCTTGGGCTGCTCCGGCTGCACGATGGATTTCTTACGGGGGATGTGCTGTTTTTCACCGGCCAGCACCGCACGAATTTCCGCTTCACTGTACCCGGCTCCCAGCTTGTCATCCATGCGGGCTACATTCTTCCAGCCGGGAGCTTTGAGCCGGATTGCTTTCCCGCGCCGAGATACTTCGCAGCCCATTTCTGAAAGCAGTTTCAACAGCGCATCAAAGTCTGCCGGTTTCTGCTCCAGCGCACGGTCAATCATCACCCGCAGCTGTTCCCGATGGGAGGGCTTGGCCTGATCGCCCAGCCATTTGTTGTAGCTTTTTCCGTGGGGCTTGGGATTCTCCACAATGGACAGTCCGTTCTCAATACAAATGGTGTCGCTCAAGCGCCGGACAGCTCTGGTGCTGCCCCAAAAGTTGCGGAATTTTCGGTCACAATCCGTATTGACCGCCGACCAGATGATGTGATTATGAACGTGCGATTTGTCTATGTGAGTGCAGACCACAAAGGCATGATTGCCCTTGGTGAACCGCTTGGCAAATTCCACGCCCAGCCGGTTGGCTTCCTCCGGTGTGATCTCTCCGGGTTTGAATGACTGGCGCACATGGTAGGCGATCACATCGTCTGCACCGCGCACTCGTCCGGTGGCGGCAATATACTGCCGCTTCGCCAGCAGAAACTCTGCATCAGCAGTCCGGCTGTCACAGCCATAGCCGGTAATTAGTTTTCCGTTGTCAGTCTTTTGCGGATTTGCCACATAATCAATAATATCGCTGATTGCTTGGCTCTCGGTGCGGCCCTTGCCGATATGCAGCGGCATGATGCGTGTGGTTGCCATAGAGGGAGCCTCCTTTCCAAAAAAGAAACGGCCTGCATGGTGCAGACCGCTTTCGTTATTCTATAAAATCATTCTCATCAAGAAAATCAAAATCGTCATCGGTGTCCTCTAACTGCTTCGGAGGAAACCTCATCTCGTATTGTTCTTTTGCCAGCGCACGAACTTCCGGGCGCTTATCTTTCATTCGGTTTTTCAGCCAGGAAATTTGTTCCTTTGATAATCGCCAGGGGAGATTCAGCAAGCGGTTTATTGTCATTTGCTCCGCTTGTTTCTCCGGCGGCAAAGAAGCACAGGATTTACAGATATGAGCCGCATGGCCTTTGCCGGAAAATTTTTCGTTGGCTTTGTATTCTCCGCAGACTTTGCAATAATGACCGTGTTTTTTCATAGGCTCGATCCCTTTTCACATAGAGCGTATAAACTGCGAACCGCCCCCATGATGATGCTCCACTCCAGATCTGCCGCATAGGAAAACTTCCTGCGGTAAGATTCCCAAAGTTTCTGCATAACCGAGCTGTTTTCCACTTCCTCAAAAACTTCGGCAGCTTCTGCAAGATGTCGTTCTGTCCCGCGTTTGTGAGAAGTGGCCCACAGCGCATCATGGAGAATCTGTGGGTTCAATGTGTTCCCATGCAGCTGTTCCAGAATATAAATGTCATAGAAATCTCTCATGCGGGTGTTGGTGGTGGTTCTGGTGATGATTGTTTCCAGCTTTTCAGCCAGAACGGTTTCCAGATTGTATGCCCAAATGTCAATGGAGCGATCTTCCAGCATCAGCTTGAAAGAGTAGCGTACCTCCCTGGGGGTAATGGCATCCCCTGTGGAAATGTCAATCTTCAAAGGTGTCACCACACCGTCAAAGGTTGTAGTCATGCTGACCCGAATCCCAGGATACTCCGCTTCATCCATAATCTCTGAAATGCTTTTCAGCTGAAATTTGACGCCATCATCAATCGGCACACTCACAATAGCAGAAATCAGGTTCTCGATGTCCTCTACATTAACATTGGCTCCTTTTACAGTAGCGTCCAAGTCCATGGTGGAACGGGCATCCAGTCCAACCATTGCCGCTACCAGCATCCCGCCTTTCAGAATAAATTTGTCACGATATTCAGAAAGGGAAATTCTCTCCAGAAAACGCTCCATCATATAGTTTCGCATTAAAAGCTGTGCATCCGCAGATTTTTCTCTGGAAAGATTGCGAATCAAATCTTTTAGCTGCCTTGCTGTTTTTATCATAAAAGCACCTCCAAATACTGCCGTAAAATTTTTTCAACCCGGAACATACCGGCATACCGCATCAAAGTCCGCAGATCCTTGTCCTTTCTTCTGGCATACATCTTCAGCGCACCTTGAAAAGTCTGTATTTCCATGCTGCTCCGGCTGCGGAGCAGATCGCAGATGGTGCGCTCCATATCATAGACAGGAACCGTATGCCCAAAAGGTGTTTGGCCAGTTGTCAGCCCTACCTCATATAGTTCTGGTTTGATGGTGTAAACAGAAAGGCCCTCTGCCTTTAAGCGAGTGGTGCTGTACCCTCTGCGCACCGTGATAGCGTATGGAGATGGTTCCCGGTCTGTCAAGTCATGGAAAAATAGCGCTGATTCATGGGAAAATACTGCCTGACCACACCGCAGATGTAACAGAAACATCGCATCAATCCAGGTGTCCTCGGAGACATAAATTCCGTGAGCAACCTGCTGAAGATTTTTCTCTTTGACATATTCATAAAAAATGGGTTTTACAATTCCGCTGGCGATTACCTGTGCGGTTTGCAGCATCCCATCATGCTCGGTCAGAAGTCTGTCTAATTGCTCAAACCGTTCTGATTTGGTCACATTCATCACTTCCTTTCGTGCTACTATTATACACGGATGTAGCACGGAAGTAAATATAGCGATTTAACAGACACTGTCTGGCATTTTTGTGACCGCGCATTTTATCCATAAACCAAATCCTGAATGGCAAACTTCAAGTCCTGCACCTTGCCCAGCAGCCAGATGGCAGCCATCGGCAGACCATAGGGACTAATAAGGAATGCCATCACCAGCAGGATAATACCGTTTTGCAGGGAACAGGACAGCAGAACCGCCACACCCAGCAGGGCGATCACCATGCTGATAAGCCCCAGCACCAGACCGGAGACATAGACGATCCCCACACAAATCCAAACGAACAGGGTCAGCGCCAGAATCACCGGAACCATCACGATCTTCAACAGCAGTTTCAACAAAAATACCAATGCCCTCATTGTTATGCCTCCTCCCAAAATCACAGTTCCTGTTCCTGATTCCATTATCCCTGTCTCACAGCCAAAAGGCAAGGATACGGGTAAAAAGAAAAAGCGGAGGAAGGCGCGGCGAAGAAACGCCGTTCCTCCCTCCGCAGATGGGGTATTTGTCCCGGTTACGAAAGTTTGGAGAGTTGTGTCAGTATCTCTTTAACTCCGTCCCATAACTGTTCCTGCCGCTGGGATATATCCTCCAAATCGGCATCATAAATCCGCCCGGTCTCATGCACCTTGCGGGTCAGCTGGTTTAAGTTGTTGCTGCTCCGGCGCAGCAGGGATACCAGTTCTTTCAGTTCCGGCAAATCCAGCTGCACCACATAGCCGTCCACAGCCATTTTCCGCAGATAGGCGCTCAGGTTTTTTGTCCCAAACTGTGCCATTTTCTGCTGGATCGCCTCCATTTCAGCAGCGGATACCCAAAACAGAACCGGCACATCCCGCTTGCGCTTGGGGCTGCTCATCGCTCCGGCTCCTGTTTCTTCGGGGCGGCAGGCTTATGGGCAGGCGGTTCCTGCTTGAGCTTATCCCGTACAGAGGGACGGGACGGTTGCAGTTTTTCTCCCTGAGTACGGCTGCGCTGCTGTTCTTCTCGCACCAGATCAATAAAACCATCCAGCACAGCAGGGTGGCTGTTCAGGACATAACCACAACGGACAGTTTCGGGATTATCGTTGGGAATGGTCTTGGCCCATTCCTTATTGCGTCGGGAGTAACGCCCATCCCAGTCCTGAAGCTGGACGGTGTTGGCAAGGACCAGCGCCACACGCTCCATGCCATAGGTCTCGATCACACCCTTTGCCGCATCGTGACTGAGATACATTCCGTCGAAGTGTTCCCGCACCGCCGCTTCAATGGACTCTTTGCATTGGCGATTTACATTGTTGGAAGCTCGGTACTGCTCCAGCTCCCCATGTTCTCTCGCATAGGCAGCAGAATGTGGATAGACCGGTGTTGTTCGCAGTTCCTCTTTAGCTCTGCACACATCGTCGGCACGGTTTTCAATGCTGTCCCGGATCACATCCATGTAGCCGGTCTCCAGCTTTTCAAAATAACGGTACACATCGGCCAGCGGCGTGGGCGAATCCAAAAGCGCCTGGGCCTGGGCGTCGGTCAGCTCCAGCTCCTCCATCGCCATCACAATGTCCTCCCGGACAGTGTACTCATAGGTGTGGTGCAGGATTTCCTCCGGGGGCTGGCTTTTCAGCCAGTCCCGGAATTTATCCTGTTCATCAGACATTTTCTCATAAAGAGCTGTATTCAGATCGTTAGTATTCATGTTATCGCACCTCCTCATGCTGTTTTGGTTTCTTGTCTGTACTGCGGGGTTGCACCGGGCGTTTTAGGTTATCCAGCACCGAAGGCCGTGTGCTTTTGGCAACAACAGACTCGGTGTGTGCCTGCCCCTTTCCGTCGATGTTGAGCAGGGTATCCAACTCCACCAGACGGGCGTTTTTGCTTCTCAGTTCTTCTTCATAAAGGAATGGCTTTCCGACTTCCTCCTTTGCGGCAACCTGCTGCTGATAGAGGTTATCCAGCTGGGCCTTTGCCGCCTCCAGACGCTGGGGCATCTGGGCGAGGGCATTGTCGATACGGGTAAGATTTCCGCGAGGGTCTGTACCAAGGGTTGCCCGGTGGGTCATCTGTCCTTTCAGCAGGAGCGTATACTCCTGTTTCCAAGCGGAAAATTCCACGGACATGGCATAACCCCGGTAGCTGCCGATCTGCACCGGATCGGAGGTTTTGACCTCCTTGCAGGCATCCAAAAGAGCTGCACCAGCGTTCTCCTTATCGGTCAGCAGGTCTCCACGAATCTCCATACCGGCAAAGCCGTCCTCTGGGTGCGGGTGAGCTGCCAAAACCTCCAGATCGGATTCAAAGCCCTTGATAAAACCTTTGTGCTTTTCAATCTCCTCCGGGAAGTATTTGAGCAGCTGGTCCTCCAGACGATATTGCTTGCTCTGGTGGTCGGCTTTCATCAGCTTCAGGCGGGATACCTCCACATCCAAATCCATACGCTCCTTGATGCGGGGATCTCCGGCGCACAGGGCTTTGATCTCGGCAAAGGAAAGCGCCGTTTCATCCACATCATCGCAGGAGCGAACCGGGCTTTTGCTGGTCATGATCTGGCTGATAAATTTCTGCTTGTTCTCCACCGTCTGCCAGAGGTATGCGTCAAAAGTTCCTTCGGTCACATAGCGGTACACATGGACAAGAGGATTCTGGTTGCCCTGGCGCTCGATACGGCCCTTGCGCTGGGCAAGGTCTCCCGGTCTCCACGGACAGTCCAGGTCATGAAGCGCCACCAGACGGTCCTGCACATTGGTGCCTGCGCCCATCTTGGCGGTGCTGCCCAAAAGGACACGAACCTGACCGGTACGGACTTTAGAGAACAGCTCCTTTTTCCGCACTTCGGTATTGGCTTCATGGATAAAAGCGATCTGGTCGGCAGGCATCCCCTGGGCAATGAGTTTCTGACGAATATCGTCATATACCGTAAAGACCGGTTCCTGCTCCGGCAGAGGTACAGCGCCTTCCAGTGCGTGAAGCAGTGGATTATCCAGCGTTTTCGCCGCCTTGCTTACAGGAGCTTTTGCCTGCGGGGTAGAAATGTCGCAGAACACCAGCTGGGTCAGCTTGTCAGCTTTGCCGTCCCGCCAGATCTGCATGATGTTGTCCACGCACTGATTGACCTTTGTTCCGGGTTCATCCGGTAGCATCTGGTTGACGATCCTCTGGTCAAGCCCCAGCTTACGGCCATCCGAGGTAATCTTGAGCATGTTATCCTGGGATGGGTCAACAGTTCCGCTGTGTACCAGCGATGCACGCTCCGAAAGAGCTTTGACCATTTCCTGCTGATGTTCGGTAGGCTGCGCCACGATGTTGTGGTACTCCACTTCCGGGGTAGGGAGATTTAACTGATCGGCAGTCTTAATGTCGGCCACTTCTTTGAACAGGTTCATCAGCTCCGGCAGATTAAAGAACTTGCTGAATCTCGTTCTTGCCCGGTAGCCGGTGCCTTCTGGTGCCAGCTCCAATGCTGTGACGGTCTCTCCAAATCGGGAAGCCCAACAGTCGAAGTGGGTCATGTTCAGTTCTTGCAGGCGTTCATACTGAAGATACCGCTGCATGGTGTAAAGCTCGGTCATGGAGTTGCTGACCGGTGTGCCGGTGGCAAAGATCACGCCACGGTTTCCGGTGATCTCATCCATATAGCGGCACTTGGCAAACATATCGCTGGACTTTTGGGCATCGCTGGTGGAGAGACCTGCCACATTCCGCATTTTTGTGTATAGAAACAGGTTTTTATAGTTGTGGGCCTCGTCCACGAACAGCCGGTCCACGCCCAGCTGCTCAAATGTCACCACATCGTCTTTTCGCCCCTCGGCTTGCAGCTTTTCCAGTCTGGCTTCCAGAGACTTTCTGGTACGCTCCAGCTGCTTGACGGTAAAACGCTCGCCGCCGCTGGCCTGCACCTCTGCGATGCCCTCGGTGATCTCGTCGATCTGCTCATAGAGAAGCCGTTCCTGACGCTCCCGGCTGATGGGGATACGCTCAAACTGGCTGTGTCCCATGATGATGGCGTCGTAGTCACCGGTCGCAATACGGGCGCAGAACTTCTTGCGGTTATGGGTCTCAAAGTCCTTTTTGGTGGTGACTAAGATGTTGGCAGAAGGATAGAGGCGCAGAAACTCCGATGCCCACTGCTCGGTCAGGTGGTTGGGAACCACAAAGAGAGATTTCTGGCACAAGCCCAGGCGTTTGGCTTCCATCGCAGCGGCCACCATCTCAAAGGTTTTGCCCGCGCCTACTTCGTGTGCCAGCAGGGTATTTCCGCCATACAGCACATGGGCGATGGCACTTTTCTGGTGTTCCCGCAGGGTAATGGCCGGGTTCATGCCGCCAAAAGTGATATGGCTGCCATCATACTCGCGGGGACGGGTAGAGTTCATTTCTTCGTTATACTGGCGCACCAAAGTCTGGCGGCGCTCCGGGTCTTTCCAGATCCAGTCCTTAAAGGCTTCCCGGATAGTCTGCTGTTTTTGAGCAGCCAGGGTGGTCTCCTTGGCGTTCAGCACGCGGCGCTCTTTTCCATCCGCGTCCTCTATGGTGTCATAGATACGGACATCCCGCAGGTTCAGACTGTCCTCCAAAATCTTATAAGCATTGGC